>Ga0193753_10000002_pt1 | contig 1461330 bp, 1096 predicted proteins | sample H1c2metaG_FD_144925 | JGI IMG/M metagenome (GOLD analysis project Ga0193753, IMG submission 144925) | Soil microbial communities from a riparian zone of the East river system, Colorado, United States - H1c2 | ecosystem: Environmental > Terrestrial > Soil > Riparian zone | place: USA: East... | reverse complement strand
GTGTACGCCAGTCAAGGATGGTCCATGTACGAACGATCTTGATACCATTACCGCAATCGTTCAACTCATGATCCCAGAAGCCTACGAAAATATTACATATGTTATTGTCATCTGTTATCGGAGTACCATTTACTGAAGGCCATCCTGTATTTGACGGATCTGTTGATTCGCCGCATTGGCCTACAAAGGCTGCAGGACAATCAACACTGTCAAGGACAAGTGGAAGAATAGTGATGATCTGGTCGCAGGCTGAAGTGTTTCCACTTTCGTCTGTAGCCACCCAATGACGAGTGATCGTCAGGCCCACACAAGGATCACCTGATTCTGTATCTGTGAAAGTTACATCTACATCACCGCAATTGTCAGTAGGATCAACCTGTGGCAAATTAACATTGATGAATACACCTACCTCACGGATGTGTCCGTCATCACCAGCTGCATTATCTGAAATTTCTACTTGCCAGATACCGTCTGCATCTAATCCATTGTAATTGAATAACAGTGGAACTGATACACCAGCCACAAGAGGAATCAATCTTGCATTATCTCCTGCATTAAGTTCAAGACACAATGTGATTGTTGCACCATCATCATCAAGTACACAATTGATCGGCCATTCCTGGAGGATACAACCACCAATTGTAAAGATGGAAGTGGTAAGACCAGATGGTGATGTCAATTGTACATTTAAGTCAGGAAGCCATGTGTGGTCGTCGATCTTGATCCGAACATCTACATCCAATACGGGTGTAGCTGTAGGCAGATAACTAAAGTCAAAATTGTAGGTGAATGAATTTGTTTCTACAAGATCATTCAATCCTGTATAAAGAATATTCTGATATCCTATGAGCTCGGGAGCTGGTTGTTCAGGAATTTCTTCTCCGCAAAGGATAGTTATATCCCTGCATTCAATAGTTGGAGGAAGTTTATCTTCTACGCTGATCGTTCCCCAGCAGCTGTTTCCTGTTTCAGGGTCAGTAATAGTTACATTTAATGTTTGTCCAACAGCAGAGCTGTTGATCTGAACACCACCTAAGCCTGAGCCAAAACCCTGGATGCTTACGAGGAAATCATCGAAACAACCATATACATCTCCTTCAAGGATCATGCTTGTAGATACAAAAGCTTCGCAATTATCATCCACTGATACCTGTACATTATCATTACAAGCAAGTGTTGTTGATTGATTTGGAAACTCGTTAACCGTAACGTTAAAGCAGCAGGTTGCGTTATTACCGGAAGCATCAGCAACTGAAAAGCAGTTGGTTGTTGTTCCGATCGGGAAGGCACCACCTGAAGGTAATCCCTGAGTCTGTAAAACAGTACCCATGGTTACCAATGTCTGGTATCTCACATAACCATTGAAAACGCGTGGTGTAAATGGTGCGGTAAATGGAGCGTTTGCTGCACTACCTAAATCAAGTGTAAGCGTACCATCTGTGAATGTTTGGTTTGCACCAGTACCATTTGTATAATTCGATGCTGCTGCGGGCATACCAAGAGCTATACCTGATAATCCCGGAGGAAGAACGAAATTGACATTTGCAGGAGTTATTGTTCCGTTACCAGGAAATGGACCTGAGAACGGACCAACGGCTGCATTTCCTACACTTACCAAAGTCCAGGCACCGGCATTGGTTTCAAAACCAACATGGGTACCTGCTTTGCGATATACGTTTACAGTTGTAGCATTTGAGATATTCATTCCCAATTGGGTAACCGTAATGTTTGTGGAGGTAAGATTATTAATGTTGAACCAAATCATACCATTGGCGGCATTTGCATTACCACCGGTGGTAATTGTATTTACCTGGCCAGCAGGGCCGGGGAAAGGACAATTGTCACTTGATGTGACTAAATAATTAATATTTGCTGCACAAGCTCCCGGATCTAATGTCAGAAGTATATTACCCGGACAAACAATCGTCGGTGGCTGTGTATCAAGAACTGTGATCGATTGTGTTACCGAGCTGATTGTAACACCATTTGCTATAGTATATGTCTGCCAGGTAATCGTGTTGACTCCTACCGGAATACCCGTAATTGTAACACTTGTTGTGACCGGAAGTCCGGCAACATTGATAAATGGTCCACCATTTACACTATATCGTATACCTGTACCGGTGCCATTCGCACATCCGGCAGGGTTTTGCGTGGGTAGATTAACTGTGGCAGTTGCTGCGCAAGTTCCTATTGCCGCACTTACGGTAAGGTTAGCAGGAGTAGTTAGCAAACAAGGAGGTTGACCTGCACCGAAGGTGATACTCCATGCCAGCATGGTACCAATATCCCCTGCGGCACCATCTTCAAAGATCAATTGCCATGTGCCATTTTGGCCATTGGTAAAGTTCAATAATTGTGCTATAGTACCTGCAGTGCTACAGAAAGTAGCAAAGGTTCCTTCTGGTCTGAAAGTACCTGTATAGGGTGGAGTGCCTGCAGTAATATTGGTGGCTGCCCCATCACTGAAAACAGTATTTGTATAATTATCAGCAGATCCTCCGTTTCCTGAAGAAAGCTCAATTCTTTGCCCGTTTGGAGCCTGGAGATAAATACCAAGATCCGCATCCCAGGTATGGGTGAGGTTGATCTGAACTGAAGACACAGCTGCGCCAGCTGCTAAACCAGCAACAGTATTATTAAAAATAGTTGTTCCGGTACATCCGCCTGTACCTGCGGAAGGGATTAAACTATTAGCTGCTGTATTCACTATACTACCATTAAAAGTTTGGGCGCTTGCCCAGGTCAGCGTCAATAGCAAAAACGCCAATGACAAGCTCACCTTCAATGCTGAGGACACGCATTGTTTAGTAAGTCTAATTGTATTCATGAGATTGGATTTGATTAATGTTGAAATAAAGAGGGGAATTTTCATTCAGCCTGTAGCTGTACTATGGCTTTAAGAGATTGATGGCTTCAAGTCTGGTTGCCGACATATTTTGCCTTGTAAATGTGCTGGCGGCATCCGTACCGAAATATTTCAGCCCTGTCTCAAGAGATTCTTTCACAGTTTTGCCTTCGTTTAGTTTATCCAGGATGATGGAATAGAAAGCATGCTTGATGACATTGTCATTATATGCCTGTGATCCGTGAGTTAAAATCGAATAATTATTTTTTAACTCCATTCCTTTTGCCTCAACACGAGTCTTAGCAACCGCCGGTGTAACATATGGTCCGCTAGGAACACTAAACATTTCATTCGTGGTTTGCGCCTGGATATGTGATGGAGCAAATAAAAACAAACAAGCCAGAATAAAACCAGCGAGAGCCAGCTTTATTGACATTACATTCGATACTGTGTTTTTCATGAGATATAAATTGTGTTTATAAAGAGATTTAATTCGTAAGCCTAGGTATTGAATCTCTTCCCTATAAACACACCTTGTAATTCCTTAATTGGATGTTACAAGTCATACGCGTAGTTGGCGTATGTCATTCGTCAGGTTGAGATTAATATTCTAAAAAATATTAATATGGTGATCTTCAAGCGGTTCTGGCCCAAAACTAATACTTAATCTTTTATTTAGCCAATCCTTTTTACCATTTTCATAGATATAAAAACAATACTTGTGCCAAAATGCAAAAGCAGGCGTCATATTAGATTTTTTAATCACTTATATGCTGCTGGCTACAAAGGTTGATATGATTTTGGGCACCACACTTTTACGATGGAATTGTGGAAAACTTATTTATCCGGCACTTGTAAAAACATAAAATCTGATCATTGAAATAAGATAATAAGAGCTCCTAATGCGGTTAAAACTATGATTGCAACTCTGAATTGATGCTGGTCAAGGTTTTTGACGATCCGGATTCCGGCCCACAATCCCATCAAAAGTGCAGGCAAAAGGAGAAGATCAATGCGAAGAGATTCCGTGTTGATTGTTTTCCAGGACCAGATATGGAAAGGAAGCTTAATGATATTGGTCATGAAAAACAGCCATGCTGCAGTTCCGATAAATATCTCTTTGGACGCCCGGATAGCGAGGAAATAGAGATCAGAAAATGGACCCGCAAGATTACCCACCATGGTCGTAAACCCAGCCAGGCTTCCCATAATAGCAGCAAAAAAACGGTTATCAGGAATGTTTATTGATTTTTTAAATTCTGTTAAAAACATGAATCCGGCACTTACAAGAATGATTGCCGCCATGCCTACCTTAAACTGCTCTTCTGGCAAACCCTTTCCAAACCAAACTCCAATCAATACCCCTATCACGACCCATGGCATGAGCTTCCATAAATAATGCCACCGGGCATGCCGGTTATAATAAAATACTGCAAAAGTGTCTCCGACGATGAGCAGGGGCATCACGATCCCGGTAGAAGCCTTGCTGCCAAAAACCAATGCAGTGAGAATGGATATGATAGCTCCTAGTCCTTTGATACCACCTTTGGCTATACCTAACAGGAATGACCCGAAGATGGCAAGAGTCCATCCTAACGGCGATATATCTGGTATTTGGAAAAAATCAAACATCTCTCAGCAAGATCGATAATTGTCACAGACTGAAATTGTCTTCTTTTCATATTGAAAATAATTTGAATAAGTTCAGCGTTAATTTCCTGCTCTTCCCTGCTTTTACCCAACACATCAGGATATAATATTTTTGGACGATGGCCTTGATCGCCGGTCCAAACGGGTTACATAAATAACCAGTAGTATATGTTTATCAAAACCAGACGCAACAGACTGTGATACGCCAAAAAATAATCACAGGATCAAAAATCATCGCTATCATCTTCCTGCTGATTGCCATTTCATTAGTTGCCATCATCCAATGGAAAGGAGATGCTATTGTGAAAAAAGTGATTGGCCTGGCAGAAATAAATCTTGAGGATTCTCTTCATTATGAACATATACAGCTGGAATGGTTCAGCCATTTCCCATCAGTCGCATTACGCGTGGATGGCTTAACATTAGGCCCTGAAAACAAACCGCTGATAGCAGGAGGAAATGTAGATGTCGTACTTAAACTATTACCGCTTTTAAAAGAAAATATAGTTATCAGCAAATTGCATATCAGCAATTCAAGGCTCAATATCACCAGGGAGAATTCGCGCTGGTCATATGAAGTGTTTAAAAAATCCGATCCATCAGGAGAAAGCAATTGGAACGCGCTGGTGCACCAGGTAAGTATTGAAAAAACAAACCTTATCTATGATGACCACGAAGGACTTTCGTTTTCAATGGATATCAGTAATGCAAACATTGAAGGTGTGCTTTCAGGAAAAATGTTGGATGCGAATATTATAGCCAAAGGTTTACTGCTTGAGCTAACAACCTCATCGTACCACTTACCTGCTACTTTGCCATTTGAGCTTTCAGGAATTTATAAGCAAAATCAAACCGAAGGAACCCGGCACTTTGATGAATGGGTGCTACAATTGCAAGGCTTGGATCTCGAAGGAAGTGGTTCTACGCGAACAGAAAAAGGACAGGAATACGTGGAAACAAATATTGCATGGAAAAACGGCGATGCCGCTGCACTCAAACAATTACTGCCTTCTGAAAATATAAAAGACCTGGAAGGGTTTACATTAACAGGTGATACTGAAGGCCAAATAAAAATCAATGGAAAAATATCAACCGGAACACCATCAATTTCATGTACAGCTGTTTTAAAAAATGGGGCACTTCACTTTCCTGGTGTGGAATCGTCAATGAAAAACATGCTGCTTGCGATAATGTATGAGAATGGTGATGCAAAATCCGGGAAGAATTCACTTTTAAACGCCAGCCTGAAAGAAGGATCATTCCGGGGGGATCCTATCGCAGCGGAATTCAATATCCGTGATCTTGCACATCCTGTTATGTCAATGAATCTTACAGGTTCCCTTCCTGCAGAAATTCTGAATCTAATCTCTACCTCGCCTGGCATTCATTTTCAAAATGGAATCTTTGATGTGGACCATCTCAAAATCTCCGGCTTAAGCCTGGAGAATGCTTCCTTAAAAACATTCATTGACAAAAGTGAAACAGCTTTTGCTATGGAGAATATACATTTCACTTACAATAAAGATGTCATTGAAATCAATCAGGGTGATTTTTCACTTGACCCCGCAGGCCATATAAATTTTACTGCCGAAAAGTTTAACTGGAATAAAGCAAATGCTGAAGATGTTAAAGGAGAACTGAATTACCTTTCAAACAAAGCCGTGTATAAAATAAACGGTTCCATCTGCCACGGTGTGGTTGAATCCACCGGAACTATTTCAGGGATTGGTGTGCAACCTGTACTGGATGCACAATGGAAACTAAAAGGTGTAGAAATAAAAGAGGTGATGGCATCTTTTGACAATTTCGATCAGGCATTCATCACTTCTGAAAACTTACAGGGAAAAACAGATATCTGGGCAAAGACCCTGATTCCTTACGATGCTACAGGCAATATCCTTTCACGCCATGTATCGGTCAGCGCGGCAATTGATATCAAAAACGGGGTGCTTCAAAACATGAAAACACTTGAAGACTTCAGCAAGTATATCCATGTCGAAGACTTGCGTGATATCCGCTTCAATGAATTCAGGAATTATCTAAAGATCGAAGATGGAAAGGTTTATCTGCCTGTAGTTTTTTTACAATCCAATGCCATCAACCTGAGTGTAAATGGCGTTCATGGTTTTGATCAGAAAATTCTTTACAATCTTAAGATCAATGCCGGACAGGCAGTATCGAATAAGGTCCGCAAACTTGATGTTGGTAAAAACTATAAGAAGGCCCGGAAAAGTGGTTGGATCAATCTTTACTATGTTTTATCCGGCGCTGCATCAGATGTCAAGTATGAGCAGGACCGGAAGGAAGTATTGAGCGGGTTTGAGCAATCCTCTGCGCTCAAAGAAAATCTTCGCAATTTTCTGGTTGACCATTTTGGTTATGAAGTCTATTGGCTGGAACCGAATGAATGGGAGGATATACCGGAGTACGAATGACGAATGACGATGGGTAATAAGCTGTAGAACATGGTTGAGTTCAGCAGGTCGAAGCATTCGATTTACGAAAATTGATAATTATCCACAAGTTCAATCCAATACAATCATTTTATAAATGGATGATGAATTATCAGTTTTTAAGCTGAAATACATCAGTCCTCTTGGAGTGAAACCAGATGAAGATAGAGTGATTTCATTTTTTCCTGCTCCATATGTTCCTTTCGTTGTGTAAACACATCTGCCATTCAGGTCGAATATTTCTAACGTGATGCTACCGGCCTTGCTTATGTAAAAAGGAATGCTTGTTTTTTCTCTCCAGGGATTTGGTTCCGGGGTGTAGACAATCAGACCATTGTAATGTATAGATTGTGATGTATTCAGAATAGGTATAAAAACTTCATCATTCATTCCATACATTTCGGCTTCGGTGATATCTGAATTTATAGTTAAGCTTCGATGCAGGTCACCTTTTCTTTTCGCCCTGGCTTTAATGGTAAAAAGAACTTCTCCTTGTGTGGTCTTGAAACCTTCTTCATTAAACCAGCTCAAAGTCATTTTGTCGCCGAATAGAGCAAAATTTTCTTTAGACATATTCATCCTGCCTGAGGTGATGTCCAGAAATTCTAAATCTCCATCAGATAGTGTGAATTGAAAGCCTTGAATTTTTTCAGGACTTTCAACATAAAAATTGATGTCAATGAAATCGTTGGAAGAATATTTATTCTGATTTGTTGACCATATGAGTGTTTGTGGTGACGTTCGACTCGCTAATGTTTGGGCATTTGCCTGAACAGTATTATTTACATCGCCTATTTTTATTCCTACAAAATCTAAATCCGGAATGTTGTTAGAATTAAAGGTGATAGATCCCATAGTTGGCCAGGGATGAATCGTGTCACTAAAAACAAATGTTTTTGGTACGAACCGCCAACTTTTATTAGAGGGCAACTCTGTATATATTCCAAGTACAAGTTTTCTTATCTCCACCAAATCAATAGCGCTGACATTTTGACTGTTATTTGCATCAGCAGCAATCACATCATACGGACTTGAAAGATATTCTATTCCCAATAAATGTTTTTGAATACGCACTAAATCCAGAGTGGAGACACCATTTTTATGAAAATCATTTCGTTCTGCAGATAGTGTATATTCAGTAGGAATAGTATTATAGACAAAATTAAATTGACCATCTTTTCCGGTAATAAATGTGTGATCGAAAGAACCTTGGGGGCTAAGTGTGACATTGACTTTCTCCACTGCCTTTTTATCTTCTGTCAGCACTTGCCCAAATAGGAATGGATCCCCATTGCAATCAGTAGAACCTATATCAACAAAAACAAACAGTACTACCTGTAATTCAATATTCCTTTCGTTCCACCCAATATTTCCGTCACAATTCACATCTTTTCCTTTGTCAGCAATCCAAACATTGTAAGGTAGTTCCACTCCCCATGCAGGTACATCACATATATGAAAAGAACTATCCTGCTTAAAATGGTCCTGGTACAAACTATATAGAAATTCACCTTCGTAAGCGCAATCGTCTTTTGGAAATTTAAGTATACTATCAAGCTGAAGATAAACCTGCCCTACATTGTTGCCTCTAATGACATAGAGTATGTTTGTATCGTTTAAAGTGGGTTTTGAACAATCAAACAGGTTAATTCTATTTACACAAATAGCACTTTCCCCGCATGAATCGGTCACAATCCATTTAATCCGATGATATGAATTACAACCGGCTGTATATGGTATCCCATTCTTACTGATCAGGCTATCAGGTGATAATTCTGAATCAAACGTCAATTCCGCTTCAAAAACAGAATCAGTCGCGATCGTTGTAACGGGTTGAAGAATTATCGCAGTTGAAGTATCATCTACCAGGAACAGTTGCACTTCATATAGAAGTATTCTTCCACACGTGGATTTAACTTTTGTTTTTTGAGCAAGGTGAACGCTGCATGAGGTAGCCTCCGGATCTTCTTCACCGAGATAGATTTTGTTATTAAGAGGAAGTCTTACACTTTCGTCTGAAATACATAATGAAATTGGAGAAGAACTGCAGTCCTGGAATTGAGGACCAGTGGATTGTGCATGCATGAATCCTGTCAGGATAAGAGACAGAAATAGACAAGCACCTACTGCCAGGTAGTTGTTTTTCATGGGACTTGTTTTACCGGCTCACAAACTATAAAGCCAATTAACAATTATAAATATAAAAAATAATCGTGAGACGTGAGACGTGTGAGGGTCCGGGAGATAATTACCTCAGGAGCTTAAACGCATGCCTCCATGAACTTCTCAGCATTCCGGGTATGCACCACAGGATACAGAGAGGTTCAATAGCCCTGGCACCTTCTGCTTTTCCCATATCTTCTGTCTCCCATCCGATCTCGGTTAAGATCTGCGTTGTGGTTTGTTTTGCCTGATCATCATTACCTGCGATGAACATGGTTGGTTTTACTCCGCCAAAATCCGGATCGATCATCAGTGAATTACCGACGCAAGAAAAACACTTTACAAACTTTGTCTCTGGTGCAAGGTTTTGTAAACGCTCCATAAGACTTTCGTCTAATGATGTGAAAAAAGGGATAACACCATTTACAGGCGGTGCTTCGGCAATGGGATTTGTAGCATCCAGCACAATTTTATCTTTCAACAAATCAATTCCTGCTATTTGAATCGCTTCCTCTGCCGCTGTTCCTTTAACAGCCAGGATTAACGTATCAGAAAAATTCGCCACATCCGCAAAAGAACCAATGGAAACTTTGCCGTTTGTCTTCTCCTGTATGGATGGATGCTTTTCAGGATCATTTGTACCAATCATCACAGTGTAGCCATGCTTGTGAAATCCATTGGCCAATGTAATGCCTACCTGGCCGGATCCGATGATGCCCATTTTTTTACTCATGATGTCCTTTTTCTTTATAGTGATTTATATGAAACAAAATTATCAAAATTGCTATGATACTGCTTGTAGCCGGTTTACTTTTTCCTGACAGTAACTAAGTATTTTTCTGCGAAATAGGGTTCTTCAAAATACTGGCTTACAGGAATAAGCTTTGTTGCAAAATTAGGCCTTGTCTCTTTCCGGATTTCATTCGCATCACCGCCTTTCAGCATGATCCATTGCTGGGCAGGAACGAGATGCTTGGTCCAGGCGATCATCTGGCCTACTGTGCTTACGGCCCTGCAGGTTACAATATCATACCTGCCCTTATGTTCTTCGGCTCTTGCGTGTGCTACTTCTACATTTTCCAATTTTAATTCCGTTGCCACCTCATTTACAACTTTAATCTTTTTTGCTACCGAATCAAGCAATGTAAATTTTACTTCCGGGAACATAATGGCTAATGGAATACCTGGAAAGCCCCCACCGGTTCCTACGTCGATCACATTCATTCCATCTTTAAAAGGATTGTATTTCGCAATGGCCAGTGAATGCAATACATGATGCTCATACAAATGGTCGATGTCTTTGCGGCTGATGACATTGATCTTTTCATTCCAGTTCCTGTAGATGGCATCAAGCTTTTCAAATTGCCTAAATGTTTCATCAGGTAATGCAGGAAAATATTTTCGGATTAATTCCATGTTTTCTTTTTTGATACAAATGTGAATGTACCCATCACCGCAAGATAAGCTGCATATATGACCTCCAATACCGGGTAAACTATAGCAGTGTCCTTATCGCTTAATTTTTTTGTCCACTGAAAATAGTTTTGCCAACGAATGAAAATACTTAGAATAAATGCCGGTATCCATATCCACCATAAAGCTGCACTAATAATAAATGGTAATATAAACCAATGCCCGATCAAAGCTAAACCATAAACTCCTGGTTGCCACCAAACCTTATTGTTGTAATAATGCCCTGCTGATAAATGCCTGTGTTTTTGTTTTAACCATTGTGTCCACGTTGTGGCTGGTACCGATATCATATATGATCTGCTGTCCAGGTTAACAGCAACTATTGTTTTATCTGAAATTGCCTGCAAACCCAGATCATCATCACCGTATGGGATATGGCCTTGATGTGCAAGCGGATCAGAAGCCAGAAATAAAGAACGTGGATATAAAATATTTCTTCCGACAGCCATATACGGCCTGCCCTTCATCGCCCATGAAAAATATTGAATGCCCGTCATCACGGTTTCAAACCGGATCAATTGATTTAATAATCCAGACATTTTCAAATAGGGAGAATACCCGATGACAACTCCATGTGCAATATTATGTTCAATCATGGACTTTATCCAATACCTGGTAGCAGGAATACAATCTGCATCTGTGCACAGGATAAAATCATACCGGGCTTTTTCAATTCCCGATGTAAGTGCATGTTTTTTACCGAAGCCTGTTGAAGAATATAATTTTATTTGTGGCAAGGCAGAAATAAATTCCTCTAGACGTATTCTTTCCCCCGGATCACTGTGATCGTCTATGATGATCACTTCAAAAACGGGATAGTCCTGATCGATAATTTCGGTCAAACTTTTTTTCAACTGCTCCATACCATTCTTAACCGCAATGACAATGCTGATTGAAGGATAATCTTTTAAGGCTTCAATCGCACCAGCTTTATTGCTTCTGAAAACAACCAGGTGATAGATCGAAATGATTGAAAGGCATACGAACCATATCAATTGTATTGCTTCAATCATCCGTCAAAAGTAGAAAAGGCAGGGAGCATGGGGCAGGGAGCAGGGATCATTGTGTATGTTTTTTACTTTATTTTTTACTTAATGCCACATCTTCTCCCTGCCCCATGCCACATGCTCCCTGCTAATTCACTTACATTTGTCCTTTCAAACAAATAAGGTAAAAAATGTACAGGACGCATACGTGTGGGGAGCTAAGATTAAGTAATGCAGGTGAAACGATCACCTTAAGTGGCTGGATACAAGCATCGAGGGATCTGGGGGGAATGACCTTTATTGACTTGCGGGACCGGTATGGGATCACACAGCTTGTATTTAATATGGAGGTTGATCCTAACCTCTGCCAGCTGGCAAGAAAAATGGGCCGCGAGTTCGTAATCCAGGTCAGCGGAACTGTCAGGGAACGAACCAGTAAAAATCCAAACCGTCCGACAGGGGACATTGAAATAGACGTAACAGACCTGAAAACATTAAACGCATCAAAAGTCCCACCTTTCACCATTGAAGATGAAACGGATGGCGGTGAAGAGTTGCGCATGAAGTACCGGTATCTGGACATAAGACGAACTCCGGTAAAGGATAAATTGATCTTCCGGGCGAAAGTTGCCCTGGAGACGCGAAAATTCCTTTCCGGTGAAGGATTTATTGAAGTGGAGACTCCCAATCTTATCAAGAGCACTCCTGAGGGAGCACGTGATTTTGTAGTGCCCAGCAGGGTCAACGCAGGTCAATTCTATGCATTGCCTCAATCTCCACAAACATTTAAGCAAATCCTGATGGTAGCCGGGATGGACCGGTATTTCCAGATCGTCAAATGTTTCAGAGATGAAGATCTCAGGGCAGACAGGCAACCCGAGTTCACTCAAATCGATTGCGAAATGGCTTTCGTGACGAGAGAAGATGTGCTGAATGTTTTTGAAGCGCTGACACGACATTTATTTTCAACCGTATTGAATTTTGACCTTGGCGTTTTTCCAAGGATGTCTTATGATGATGCCATGAGCCGATATGGATCAGACAAACCTGATGTACGCTTTGGAATGGAATTCATCGAATTTAATGATCTCGCGAAAGGAAAAGGATTCTCAGTATTTAATGATGCTGAACTTGTCGTGGGAATATTAGTACCTGGTCAGGCAGAAACATATTCAAACAAGATGCTGAATGACCTAACAGAATGGATAAAGCGGCCTCAGATCGGAGCAAAAGGAATGATCAATGTGAAATTCAGCAATGATGGTTCGATTAAAAGCTCAGTCGGAAAATATTATAGTGATGATGAATTAAAACTTTGGGGTGAGCGTGCAGGTGCAGGAGCTAATGACATGTTACTGATCCTTTCAGGGGAAACGGACCGTGTTCGTAAACAACTGAATGAATTGCGCCTTGAAATGGGAATGCGTCTCGGCTTACGTGATTCAAAAATATATAAGCCGTTGTGGGTGCTTGATTTTCCTTTATTGGAATGGAATGAAGAGTCACAACGATTTCATGCGATGCATCACCCGTTCACATCACCAAAGACAGCTGATATCGACAGGATGCTCGACGGAGATCATGAAACCATGAAAGGTCTTCGGGCAGATGCATATGATCTTGTGATCAATGGTGTGGAGATCGGCGGTGGGTCTATCCGTATTCATGACCGTGCATTGCAGGAGAAGAATTTTAAACTGCTTGGCTTTACACCTGAGAAAGCAGAATCTCAATTTGGATTTTTACTGGGTGCGTTTGAATTTGGAGCTCCTCCGCATGGAGGCATTGCATTCGGATTCGATCGCTTATGTGCGATGATGAAAGGAGAAACATCTATTCGTGATTTTATTGCATTTCCAAAAAATAACCAGGGACGTGATGTGATGATTGATGCACCGTCGGTGATTGATGACATTCAGTTAAATGAATTATCATTAAAGGTGGTTAAAAAATAAACTGGTCATTATTCTGAGTATCGGATCAGCTTTTCATCTGGTAGGGCTAAATACCCTAATTTTACTTATTCAAAGAGAGAAAGCAGCATGAGTGTCATAGAAATGAAAGTGCCGGTCATAGGTGAATCCATAAATGAAGTCACCTTGTCATCATGGTTAAAGCCTGATGGCAGTTTTGTCAAGATAGACGAACCGATTTGTGAATTTGAATCTGACAAAGCAACACTTGAATTTCCCGCTGAAGCGGAAGGCAAGCTTATACATGTTGCTAAAGAAGGAGATGATCTTAAGATCGGTGCCCTTGTAGCAAAAATCGATACTAGCGTTAAAGCTTCCAATGGTAAAACAGAAGCTCCTCCTGAGGTTAAAGAAAAGGTGGAATCAAAGCCCGAAGCAAAAGAAACCACCAAAGAAAAACCTGCACAAAAATCATCTTCAACACCGCAGGAAAAAATAGCATCTCCATCTGCTTCCAAGATCATGCGTGAAAAAGATGTTGATCCTGCAACTGTTGAGGGAACAGGGAAGGAAGGCCGGATCACAAAATCGGATGCAGTGCAGGCCGCTTCCGGAAAATCAACAGAAGAAAAAGTTTCACAACCCGTTGTTGAAGAGAAAAAATCTACTTCTTCTCCTATCGCGCATATTCCTTTCCAACGCGAAGAGCACAGGGAGAAGATGACGAGAATGCGAAAGACGATTGCAAGACGATTGGTATCTGCAAAGAACAACACGGCCATGCTCACTACATTCAATGAAGTGGACATGACATCCATCATGGAGCTGCGGAAAAAATACCAGGATCAGTTTGTAGCCAAATACGGCATCAAGCTTGGCTTCATGTCTATTTTTGCAAAAGCATGCGCGCAGGCATTATTGGAAAAGCCGGAAGTCAATGCATTCATTGATGGTGAAGACCTGGTGTATCACGATTATGTTGATATCTCCATTGCCATCTCAACACCTACCGGACTTGTCGTACCTCCGATTCACAATGTTGAATCACTACGGTTTGATGAAATTGAATTTAAGATTAAAGAGCTTGCAGATAAAGCGAGGTTAGGGAAATTGACATTAGAGGAAATGTCTGGAGGAACATTTACGATCACGAATGGAGGTGTATTCGGATCCCTGTTGAGCACACCGATTATCAATGAACCGCAGTCTGCTATCCTCGGCATGCATAATATCCAGGACAGGCCTGTAGTCATCAATGGCCAGATAGTGATTCGTCCGATGATGTACCTCGCCTTATCGTATGATCATCGTGTGATAGATGGAAGCACGAGCGTTACCTTTCTCGTACGAGTGAAAGAATTACTTGAAGATCCTACGAAGATGATTCTGGGTATTTGAAAAAGCAGGGAGCAGGGAGCAGGGAGCCTGGAAATTTAATTTGCGTTAATCTGCGAAATTTGCGGCAATACTCACTAATCACTAATAAAAAGTCATTCAGGTGTTGACTGAATGAAAACTGAATTCAATATTATTTGAGAATGGGATTCAGGGGAATTAAATCCCGGGTCTTTTAATAAGGCCTACCACCACATCTGCGATACCCATGTGCAAAATTCCAAGTTCTTTGGCTGCACGTTTAGACAAATCGACAATACGTCCTTTCACATAGGGTCCCCGGTCGACCACGCGGACTATTACCGACTGGTCAGGATTATCCTTCCGGGATATCTTCATTATACTGCCCAAAGGAGCCGTGGGGTGGGCACAGGTAAGCTGTTCCGGATCATATACATCCCCGTTGGCCATCGTTTGGCCATCGAAGCTATCTGCATAGTAGCTTGCTACTCCTGCCTCCTGGGTATATGCCTTTTGGCACAGGAAGAATGAAAGCATCAGGATGCCGGATATGATATGGGACTTCATTACAGCCTATTAAACGAACTTAATGGCCTGAAGTTCAGGGAAATCCGGCCGGTATGTAAAAAATAAGCTATATATATATGTAAGTCTGCTGAGAACCAGCGGACTGCCATCTAATCTTTTTTTGAATTAAAATGAAGCGATACCTCAGTTTCACCCTTCAGGAGAGGTAAATACTTATCACCCAATGCCTTATCGATTGCTTTTCCATCTATGCTGATCTGGCTGTTCCGGACTACGACGGACATGCTTTCCTTATCAAATAACCCATCTTTTTCAAGTGCTGCAAGGAAGTCCTTATAGCTTACTTCATACTTTAATACAGTTTTATTATTTGAAACCAACACACTTTTTTCACTACCCGGATTATTATTCTCAATCTGCATGTTCTCACCAACCGGATTCTCCATGCCGTGGTTGCCGATCAAAGCAAGGGAAGGAGCAATGACAAGAGATACAATCGACATCAATTTGATCAGGATGTTCATCGAAGGGCCAGATGTGTCTTTGAATGGATCACCTACTGTATCACCGGTAACTGAAGCTTTATGCGGCTCACTCTTTTTGTAATACATCACGCCATTTATACTTACCCCTTTTTCAAAACTCTTTTTTGCATTGTCCCATGCACCACCTGCATTGTTTTGAAACAATCCCATCAGTACACCTGTGACAGTAGCGCCTGCCAGAAATCCACCTAATGCTTCTGCACCAAATGCAAACCCGATGATAACCGGTGACATGACGGCAATTGCCCCTGGTAACATCATCTTACGAATGGATGCTTTTGTTGATATGGCTACGCATTTGTCATATTCAGGTTTTCCAGTTCCTTCCATAATGCCTGGAATTTCTCGGAACTGGCGACGCACTTCTTCCACCATTGCCATTGCTGCTTCACCTACTGCACGAATCGCTAATGATGAAAAGAGAAATGGAACCATTCCTCCGACAAACAGGCAGGCCAATACATCTGCTTTATAAATATCAATGCCATGAATACCTGCTACTCCAACAAACGCAGCAAAAAGTGCCAATGATGTTAATGCTGCAGATGCGATAGCAAATCCTTTTCCTGTAGCTGCAGTTGTATTGCCAACCGCATCCAGGATATCTGTTTTCTCACGAACGTCCGCAGGCAATTCACTCATCTCTGCAATACCTCCTGCATTATCTGCGATAGGACCAAACGCATCAATAGCAAGTTGCATGGCTGTGGTTGCCATCATACCTGCTGCTGCTATTGCTACACCATACAAACCAGCGCACATATAGCTTCCCCATATACCTGCTGCTAAAACCATGATAGGAAGAAATGTACTTTCCATTCCAACAGAAAGGCCACCTATGATATTAGTAGCATGACCGGTTGAAGATTGCTGGATGATAAACCTGACAGGTTTTTTATTCATCGCTGTATAATATTCTGTGATCATGCTGATCAGCGTACCTACAACAAGTCCGACAATGATAGCTCCCAAAACACCCCATTTAGTAAATGCATGTCCACGCAGCTCCATGTGCTCAGGAAGGATAAAATATACCAGTGCAGCAGATGCGATACCGGTCAGAACAATTGAACCCCAGTTACCCATGTTCAGTGCTTTCTGAACTGTGGCAGTGCTCATCTCTGCTGTATCGCTTATTTTGACGAACAGCGTAGCAACAATTGACAATAAGATACCAACGCCTGCTATAAGCATAGGCAGCAGGATAGGTGATAAGCCACCCAGGCCATCATCACCTGATACTATAGTTTGCTGACCGAGCACTATGGTGGCAAGGACAGTTGCGACATATGATCCAAATAAATCTGCACCCATTCCTGCAACGTCTCCGACATTATCACCGACATTGTCGGCGATCGTTGCGGGATTGCGTGGATCATCTTCAGGAATACCTGCTTCTACTTTACCTACCAGGTCAGCGCCGACGTCAGCAGCTTTTGTATAAATCCCACCGCCGACGCGGGCAAACAATGCGATGCTTTCCGCACCAAGTGAAAACCCAGTCAGCACTTCAATAGCTTTAAGCATTTCGGGTCCGTTGACCGGCATACCGTCTGCGAAGATGTATTTGAGAATGATGAATAAGCCTCCCAGGCCCATGACTGCAAGTCCGGCTACTCCCATGCCCATGACTGAACCGCCGGTGAAAGAGACTTTGAGCGCCTTGCTTAAGCTTGTCCTTGCAGCTTGTGATGTGCGTACGTTGGCCTTGGTAGCAACCCGCATCCCGATATAGCCGGCAGTAGCACTTAATACTGCTCCCATAACAAAAGCAATTGCAATGCTCCAATGACTATGGGGATTTGAAGAGGCCATGACGGCCAATAAAATACCTACAAGGACTACGAAATATCCAAGGATTTTCCATTCTGCTCTTAGAAAAGCCATAGCCCCTTCGGCTATATAATTGCTTATCTCCTTCATGCGCTCGTTTCCTGCATCCTGTCTTGCTACCCATTTAAATTTAATAAAGGTGTAGATCAACCCAATTGCTCCCATTACCGGAACCAGGTATATCAGCTTATCCATAGTCATATTTCGTTCAATTATTTGCCTTAAAAAGGGGTGCAAAGATAAACAAAGAACCCTAAAATCATGGATGTTCAGGAATAACCCTTTATCTCTCAAAAGGCAGCATCAGCAAGAAGGTTTTTTTGTGCAATGAATGTGTATAGTATTTCTTTTCAGGCTGATACATATTTATATACCTTGCGATGAATAAAAAACCTACCATGACCCTTGGCGAATTTTTCCAATGGACCGCAATGCATCCGACCCTTTTACTTGGATACTTTGTGGGTGTGCCACTGATCGCATTGCTCGCCGGTATGTTCAGCGATGGAGAGGGCCATTTATCCCCATGGAAGTATTTGTATTCCATCCTCATCTACATGGTTTCTATACCCGGTATTTTTGCTGTTACGCTGAGTATTTACTTTTTCCTCTTTGAGCGTAGATCTATTCTGGACATGAACCTGTTCACCCAGGTACTGCCTGTTCTTTCAATGGCAGCAACCATCCTGATCATCAAGAAGCAGGTCAATCTCGATCTTGTGCCGGGATTTGATAAAATCTCAGGATTGATCATGATCATCTCGGCCTTGATGTGCCTGATGTGGATCATCGATAAAACGCATATTTACGCGATCACTTTTCTGCCTTTTTATGTGGTTATTCTAATCCTTCTTGCAGGATTTTTTGTTATACGGCTTGGATTGAAAAGACTCGCTAAATAATTAAGGTAAAAAATTCAGGTTTTGGCCTTAACTTAGTGATGTTGCACTCCTCCCGTCTTCCTCTATTACAGAACTAACTATTTAATTGACATCAAACTATTTTGACATGATGAGGATTCTACTATTTTCCATTTTCTTCCTCCTTACATCCTGGTCTTTTGGACAACCTACGGTGGTATTTAATACCGTGAATCTGTCCGGACCAGCCTTGGTAAACCCTGTTGATATTACCGGTTGCGGTGATGGCTCAGGCAGGCTTTTTGTTGTTGAGAAAAGAGGCACTGTCCGGATCATTGAGAATAATACTGTTCCAAACACATTTTTCCTTGATATTCGGGATTCGGTGGAAACCGGTGGTGAACGTGGCCTCCTGGGAATTGCATTCCATCCCGCCTATCCTGATAGCCCATACGTGTTTGTCAACTATGTGAAAAAGAATACTGTAATAACTCAAATAGCCAGATTCACACTCGCTCCCGGCGAAGATGATGATCTACTGGAATCAAGCAAGAAGATCTTAATCAGTCAACCTGGCATTCAAAGCAATCACAAAGCAGGAGACCTTGCCTTTGGGCCTGATGGATACCTGTACATAGCGATGGGTGATGGAGGCGGTGGTGGCGATCCTGGAGAGAATGGGCAGAATATTAATTCTTTGCTGGCTAAAATATTGCGCATAGACATCAATGTAGGTGTCCCTCCATATTTTGCTTATCCACCGGACAATCCTTATGTGGGTGTAACAGGTCATGATGCAATTTGGTCTATTGGGATGCGCAATCCCTGGCGGATTTCTTTTGACCGTACTACAGGGGATTTCTGGATAGGTGATGTTGGTCAGGACTTATGGGAGGAAGTAGATTTTATTCCTGCAGGCACACCTGGAGGAGTAAATTTCGGTTGGGATTGCAGGGAAGGAACCCATGTTTACGAAAGCAGTGGCTGCCCCGGTGAAAGTGCATTTACGAAACCCGTATTTGAATATCCACATTCATGTGATCCTCCCTGTATGACAGGTGATGGAAACTCAATGACCGGAGGCTTTGTATACAGAGGTGCTATCCCGGTTCTAAAAGGTTATTATGTCTTTGCTGATTATGGAAGCAATAATGTATGGACACTTAAGCAAACTGGTTTTGGCAATCCTCCAGCATTCAGCTGGATCCTTCAGGAGACTCCTGCGGGAGTGAATGCAATTGTTGCTTTTGGTGAGGCTGACAATGCTGAATTATATGCTCTAAGTTTTAGCGGTACTTTATATTCGATTTCCGCTACAGGAACACTGGATGTGGGCTGGACGAATATAAAAGCCACACCATCGCACCAGGGAAATAAAATAGAATGGGTCCTTGATGCTCTTTTTGGAATCAATCGTTTCGAAGTCCAGCGTTCTTTCTTTGCAGATTTTAGTGAATTTATTAAAGTCGCAGCATTAGCTCCGGATCCGAGTGAAACCCATTATCAATATAATGATCCGTTCATCAATTCATCAGGAAGTTATTACAGGATAGCAGCTCATCTGGATGATGGTTCAGTTGAATATTCACCAAGCGCTCATATTCTTGCTGATGCGAAATCGAAGCCTCAGCTTACATTTGATTTTAATACCAACCTTTGGAGAATCAGCGTCCCTGAAAACTGGCAGGAAAATGATCTTACTCTGTATGATCTGCAGGGTAGAAAGGTATACACTAAAAAAATCACTACTGGTCCATTGTTTGATCTGCCATCACCTGACATGCCTGGTTGTTACTTCATCGTGATCAGGGGAAGTGAAGGCATATGGTCTGACAGGATAGTATGTTCAACTCCAAAAGCAAATTAAGTGGCATAGCATTAACTGTTTCTATAAAAAGAAAGAGTACGCTTTACAACCATTCTTATTAAAAAAATTGTCCATAGACTGAACCTATGGACAATTTTTTATTACACACACAAGCAACTCATTCTTGCTTTATATTGTCACCACGATGGCTTCCTCTTCAGGATTGTATTATGATTACTATACGGATTGCAATGATCCTGTTCTGTATGCAGCGCCATGGTGGCTGGATGCAGTATGTGGGAAAGATAAGTGGAATGCGGTCCTGATGACTGATGAAGCAGGAGCCATTACAGCATGTATTCCATTTTATAAAACGTACATACGGAGCTTATCAGCGTTGATCACACCGCCTTTAACGCAATGGATTCCCGTTCTGGCAAAAGAGAATGTACGATCTGTTTCCCTTGCAGGATTTCTGGATGCCTTACCCCGGTGTTCAATACTGGATCTCACTATAAAACCAGGAGATGACCCTGTCCTGCCAGCACCTGATTTCCGCATCAATTATAAATACAGCTATATCATTCCATATCATGTGCAGAAGGAACAAATCAGGCTAACTTATAATGAAGGGCTCCGGCGTAATTTGAGAGAAGCGGAAAAAAATTATTCCATTGCCAACTCGGATGACATCCGTTCTTTTCTGGGTCTGTGTAAATCTTCATATCAGCATCGGAATATGCGTCCACCTTTTTGGCTTGATCAAATCGTACCCGAGGTTGTGAAGGGGTTGCAAAAAAACAATTGTGGCATGATTAATCTTGCATTTTACCGGGGAAAACCTATATCAGGAATTCTTACCGGATGGGATTCAAAGACATCTTATTACCTGGCAGGAGGCAGGAGTGGTGATGATCAGGGGGCTTCTGCACACGCGATGCTGCTGGATCATGTCATCCATGAAGCTCATGACAGAGGACATGCATTTGATTTTGAAGGCAGCATGAATCCGGGTATTGCCAATTTCTTCCAATCTTTTGGTGCCAGGCCCGGGTCTTACCTCCAAATCCGTAAATTCAGGGGAGTGGGTAAACTATGGTCTTTGCTTCATTGAAATGCAGACAAATCAATTCAGAAGCATCTAATTTAATTTTTCTTGTATCTTTCTTCCTGTTACTCCTCAGCCCTCGTCTTTTCTACCCTGGAATATCCCTAATCACACAAGGTTATATTATTGAATTTCTTAGCATTTAAAGGAATGGCATATGAAAAAAATGTTCCTGTTTTTAAGCTTGTTTATTTGTTCGATGTCCGGTACATTATCCGCTCAGGTTGTCCTTGGCAGCAATCCGGCTCAACAAATTAAAGTAACGACAAGCAGCAACTATACCCCTCAATATTGGGCATTATCAGCTACAGGTGATAAGACCATCAATAAGATTGGGCTTGAGGCTCCCTGGATGGAGGCATCCCGGTTTTTATCCCAGGCAACTTTAGGTGCCGATCTGGAGACCATTAAAAAGGTAGCCGATCAGGGATTCGAAAACTGGATCAATGAACAGATAGATGTACCGCCAAGCAATACTCTCGAAACCATGAAAGATGTATTTGCAGATATCATCGAGTGGTATTTTCTGAATGGTGGCGATCCGGATGAAGTGCTTACGATGCCTAACTGGACAACGTTCAATTATACCTGGTGGGAAAATCACATGCAGGGTAAAGATCTTCTCCGACAGCGAGTGGCTTTAGCTTTGAGTGAGGTATATGTTATCTCTTTCGACTCTGATCTTTCGGGACAGGGATTTGGGCTGGCTGATTATTATGATATCCTGCTCAAGTATTCCTTTGGCAATTTTGAAGATATGCTATATGCAATATCCCTGCATCCATGTATGGGATATTACCTGAGCCATCTCAATAATCCGCGTGAAATTCCTTCAGAGAATATTCATTCTGATGAAAATTATGCACGTGAAATAATGCAGTTATTTACTATCGGTCTATTCGAGCTAAACCAGGATGGCACGCGCAAAACAGATGGCCAGGGAAAGTGGATACCAACCTACGACCAGGCAGACATCAAAGAACTCGCTAAAGTTTTCACCGGACTCGGAGTCGGTGGTGTAGTTGAAAATGAATTTGTGGATGATCCCTATTTCGGTCTGGATATTTACGTGGCAGATATGACGAGGCCCATGATCATGTATGAAGAATGGCATCAGCCGGGTTCCAAGAAAATGTTAGATGGATATGTTATCCCTGGTGGCCAGAATGGTTTAAAAGATATTAAAGATGCGATCCATCGTCTTGCTATACATCCGAATGTAGGTCCGTTTTTAGGCAAGCAATTGATCCAGCGATTGGTGACTTCTAATCCTTCGCCGGCATACGTGGAAAGAATTGCAGCTGTATTTGCAGACAATGGGCATCATGTTCGTGGTGATATGTCTGCGGTCATAAAAGCCATCCTGCTGGATCCTGAAGCAAGGACATGTCAGAGCCTGGAGGATGCGAATTTTGGAAAATTAACTGAGCCTTTTCTTCGCTACACTCAATTTACCAAAGCTGTTCCAATGGAACAATTTTACGGGCGATATTGGAATGTAGCTTATGGCTTCTGGGGGGCTACAGGACAAATTCCTTTGGGAGCACGTACAGTTTTTAATTTTTATTTACCCGATTATCAACCATTGGGACCTGTGACAGAAAACGGACTGGTAGGACCTGAGTTTCAAATCCATAATTCTCGTACTTCAATTGAATTCATGAACCAGGCCAATGACTGGGCTGTATGGGGTTATGTAATGGATGACTGGGAGAATGATAATCCGCATGTCACATTCAATATCGATGAATTAAAGTCACTTGCTCGCGATCCTGAGACACTGGTCAATCGTCTTGATATGATCTTTACGCATGGAAGCCTGTCCCAGCATACAAGAGATCTGATCAAAGAAGCTATTACCCCTTTCCACGATAATGATTACCGGCAAGACAGGGTGCGGCTTGCCATGTATCTGCTGCTCGTATCTCCTGACTATAACATCATGAAATAACCCTGATCATACTTCCTAATCAACTGACATCAACTGATCATGAAAATAAACCTGAACCAAAATCCTATAAGCCGCCGGAAATTTTTCGGGCAGGCAAGCTGTGCTGCAATTGGCGTTTCCACTCTGTATTCATCACTGGTGAATCTAAAAGCCATGAGTGCACTTTCTGTTGCCAATAGCACTACGCTTGCTGATCCGGAATATAAAGCACTGATATGCTTATTTCAATCCGGTGGAAATGACTCCTTCAATATGCTTATGCCACGGAGTCCTTCTGAATACGCGGATTATGAAGCTACGAGGTCAAACATAGCCATACCACTAAACCAAATGCTGCCTATTTTCCCTAACAATGCAGGGGGCAGGTTATTTGGCATCCACCCGAGCATGACACGTAGCCAGCAATTATTTAATGATGGCAAGATGGCTTTCATTTCAAATGTGGGGACACTCGTAGAGCCTGTTACGAAAGATCAATACTGGCAAGGCCAGGGAAATTTTCCATTGGGATTGTATTCGCATTCAGACCAGGGTCAACAATGGATGACAGGTTTACCGAATGGCCGGTCCGGCACAGGATGGGGTGGAAAAGTAGCCGACATCATCAAGGATATGAACAACAATGCTAACATCTCCATGAATTTTTCGATGAGTGGAACGAATGTTTTCCAGACCGGACAGGATACGATCGAATTTTCACTTGATCCGTACAATGGTAGTTCCGGCATAAATGGTTATGGCGATGTGGAAGAATGGAATGTATTTGACAGGTTGCGTACCAAAGCATTGAATTCGATGATTGATCATGAATATCAGGATATGTTTCAAAAAACATATATCGATGTCATACGTCGATCAAGAGATGGTCATGCACAATTCCAGGAAGCGATCGGAAACATTCCTGAATTCCAAACAGAGTTTACTGACAATTATTTGTCGAATGCATTTAAGTTAGCCGCTTATTCCATCGCTGCTCATGAAGCATTAGGGATGAAGCGCCAGATCTTTTTTATAGACTATGGAGGTTGGGACAATCATGACGAGGTACTTGCTTCACAGAATGCATTATTGTATGAACTGGACGCTGCCTTTGGCGAATTTTCAGATGCAATGACAGAACTGGGGCTGGGCAAACAAGTCACCACGTTTTCACTTTCAGAATTCAGCCGTACGCTGACTTCAAATGGAAATGGAACTGACCATGCATGGGGAGGAAATGTCATGGTAATGGGTGAGGATGTAAGAGGTAAAAATATCTATGGCGAATATCCTACGCTTGCACTTGAATCAAATCTTGAATTAGGAAATGGAGTGATGCTGCCACAAATCAGCGCAGATGAGTATTTCGCTGAACTGGCATTATGGTTTGGTATTAGTCCTTCAGATCTGTCTTCGATATTTCCTACGCTGACAAATTTCTATCAACCCGGATCAGGTATGCCGATTGGTTTTCTTAACTCATAACATCGACCCGCTATGAAAAAAATAATATTCCTGCTTGTTGCTTTTGTGATGTACCAGCACGTGGCAAATGCCCAGTGTTATCCTAATCGTCACAGCACAAATTTCTTTGATGGATGGATCTCCTGTGAGAAAGCTACCAGTCCAAACCCGGCCCGTCCTGTCAGCCATTTCATCATGTATGATTTCGGCAAGATCTATAAGCTGGGCCAGATGGAAATCTGGAACTCGAATGATCCTGCACATTTAGATTGGGGGATGCGTGATGTTGCTATTGACTATTCGATCGATGGAAATACATGGGCTTCTGCCGGCACCTTTACTTTTCCACAAGCCAGCGGTCTCAGCACATACGAAGGAGCTGAAGGTCCGGACCTTGATGGTGTAGAAGGAAGATATCTGTTGATAACCGGTTTGAATAATTATGGTGGTGATTGTTTTGGCCTCAGTGAATTCAGGGTGGAAGGCGAAGAAGTGGTCATCACTGATATCGATGATCTGGCTAAGCTGGAATGCGTTGATGTATCACTATATCCGAATCCATTCGCAGAAAAGATGATGTTAGTGCTGGCTCCGGGATGTAGTGGAGACTTACATTATACACTTTATGATGCTTTAGGTCATGCTATCAAGGCAGATAAAGCATCATTGTTATCAGGCCAGGAGAAAGCAGTTGAAATAGGTCGTGATCTTCCTGCAGGTTCTTATATGCTGAACATCGAATTCGGAGGGAAGTCTGTGAATAAGAGCATTGTGAAGATGAGCAAAACATAACGTGAGTCGTGAGTCGTGAGCCATGAGCTATGTGCTGTATGCTGTGAAAAATTTAGGTTATCTTTTAGAGATACTGGAAACAAATAATCACTAATGCTCTATCATCTGAGTTATTCCTCCCGGAATGATTTAATCTAATAATTTGGTTCCTGAGCCCGACTGCAACTTTATTAAATCCTTCATATCCATTAAAGCCTCACTATACTTGCACCATGATCAAACGGATTGAATCCATTGACGGATTGCAGGTGATAGTTGAGGATTTGCTTACCCTTATTGATGACGGATATTCTGTGGTGTTGTTATATGGTGAATTGGGTGCCGGTAAAACTACCCTTGTACAATTGCTTTGTGATCGTCTGGGTGTAAAGGAGCGGGTAAACAGTCCGACGTTTTCCATCATACAGGAATACCTGTCACCTGTAAAGGATACTATCATCCATATGGATCTTTACCGTCTTGAAAAAAAAGAGGAACTTGAGCAAATTGGATTTGCGGAATATCTTGATTCCGGTCAACTTTGTTTTATTGAGTGGCCGGAGACAGGAAGTGATTATTTTGTGATGCCATATATCAGGGTAGACATCGGTGTAGAAAATAACAATATTCGTAACTTCAAGATCACGACGCATGACGCAGTGGACGCATAAATATGGCTTTGGCCTTGAAACGATGCCTGAAAAGGTAGCTGTTGCCAAGGGAGGGAGCCAGTTTACGATTGGGATTCCCGATGAGTCTTCACATACTGAAAACCGGGTGGCTATTGTACCTCACTCTGTAAGACCATTAGTACAGCAAGGTCACCGCGTGCTCGTACAGGCTGGCGCAGGAATGATGTCTCACTATGATGATCATGAATACAGTGAGGCGGGTGCGGAGATTTCACCTACACGCCAGGAAGTATTTAAAAGCGATATCATTTGTAAGGTTGCTCCACCCACGATTGACGAGATTGAACTATTGCATCCGGATCAATGCCTGATCTCACCACTTCAACTGCCGATCCTGTCAGAAACCTACGTTGAAAGATTATTGCGTCATCGTGTCACAGCGGTTGCGATGGAATACCTGCAGGCAGCGGATGGATCCTATCCCCTCGTGCGTACGATGAGCGAGATTGCCGGCATTACTGCTATTCAAACTGCAGCAGAACTTCTCTGCAAGTCAGATGTCGGTCGTGGAGTATTGTTGGGCGGAGTTTCGGGAGTACCTCCGGCTAAAGTTGTCATCCTTGGTGCCGGAGTGGTTGGAGAATTTGCTATTCGCACAGCACTGAGTCTTGGAGCCACGATACGGGTATTTGATGATAATGTTTATAAACTGATGAGACTTCAGCAAATCATTGGCCGCCGCCTTCATACCTCTACGATCAACCCGGTATATCTGCAATATCAACTCCTGAGCGCTGATGTTGTGATCGGAGCTGTCCATTCTTCTACGGGAAGATCTTCTGTACTCGTCCCTGAAGAAATGGTGATGAAGATGAAAGAAGGAAGTGTGATCATTGATGTCAGCATTGACCAGGGAGGAATATTTGAAACGTCAGAAGTGACAACACTGGATAAGCCAACATTCATCAAACATGGTGTCATTCATTATTGCGTGCCCAATATTGCATCGAAGGTAAGCCGCACTTCATCCGCTGCGATAAGCAACATCCTGACACCTCTGCTTATCAAAGCAGGAGCATATGGTGGTATTGAAGCATTGCTAAATGATCATGCAGGATTCAGGCATGGCGTGTATACATATAAAGGACATCTGACGAATGAATATTTGTCAAAGAGATTTGGTCATAAGTATACGGCGCTGGATCTGATATTGCCTTCGAAGATGTAAGGAGAGAATAAAAAAAGTAATCAGTATTCAGTAAAAAGAGTAATCAGAATTAGTTAATATAAAGAGTACAGACATGTCCGTACTCTTTATATTAAATTTCAAATTCTTTTTTTACCAGCCTGGTACGAGGAACACTCCGAACTTACCTTTCGTGTCTTTCAATAATGGCCAGGCAAAGAATGGTTCGACAATAAGTGCCCCGAAGACATTTACTCTTGCAGATACACCGGTGCTGAATACTAATTTCGGTTTCACATTTTCACCTTCCGGATCTGAGTTGCCAAGATCTTTATATTCATTGAATGCAACACCTCCATCAAAAAACCATGCGAGCTCTGTAAAAAGTGCATTACTCTTGATCAATGCTAGTCGCTCAGGACCTGTGAATGGAAGACGCACCTCAAAGTTTGATACTAATATTTTAGAACCGAATAGTTGATCAGGGTTAAGGACACCTGTGTTATAGTATTCATTAAGTCTTCCATATCCGTATCCATGGATAAGCCCCATTTCTCCTATCAGTATTGGATAAAATGTTTTAGAATCCGGACCCATTGTAGAGTAATGCATAGCCCTGAATGCAAACGAAACCGGTTTTGCCCATTTGTAAAATCTGAAATCAGCCGTTGCGGTTTGAAATTTGTATCCTCCGAAATAATTGGAGAAATCCAGCCTGTACCGATATCCATTAATCGGTGAAGCAAGTCCGAATTGACTGTTGTCACCAACCAGCGCAATATTGGAATTATAATAAAGCGCTTGTTTTATTCTTAATCCACCAACGACTGTATCATTTGGAAGCGGAATCTTTTCTCGTTTTTCATCAAATAGAAAGTAATTAGCTAAATCGTAAACCAAAGGCGTCTTATCTAATCTAAAGAATCGATAATTAAATCCAAGACTTCCTTCCAATCTTAAATATTTGGAAAATGGATATTGTAACATACCTGAAACTTGTTCTTCAAAAATATGAAGGATGTTTTCTTCATACACTTTGACAGGCGTTGAATCAGTCAACACTGCTGAAAACGGACCTGAATAATAACCTGTTCTTAACGGGATATGTGATGCTGCAAATCCCCAGGCTAATGGTCCCTTTTGATTGATATACTGGAAAGAAGCACCAACATCATAAATCTCACCGTTCAGCGCAACTGTGGTATACAGCTGATTATTACCCAGGATATCACTGAAGATCATATTGACACCACCAGCAAGACCGGTTCTTGCGCCAATACCGCCGGAATTAACTCCTAACCCACCGCCACCATCGATGTAATCGAGCTTAAATTTTCCTTTGTAAGGTTCATTCGTATATGTGGATGAATCCGGAGGATTAACCTCATCCATTTTTTCAATATTATTCATCACCAGCTGATGTCGCTGATCCAGCACGACGGGAAGTGTTCCTGCCTCGTAATGTACATCATCAGGCCTCACTACTTTATGCAAAAAAGCAGCTTCCTTCGCTTCGTAGATATCATAACCGCTTTTGAAATAATGTGTATACGCAATCCTGTCACCTGATTTTGAAACAGATAGAGCAGGCGAATACTGGCTGATGCCACTGATACCCGTCTTGAGATCTGTCATCTGAAGCAATTCACCATTCAGATCCGTCCGGTAAAGATTTCTGAATCCATCGCGATCTGAAATGAAGTACACATTTCCATTCTGATCATAGCCTGGGGTAAGACAATCCGCACCCGGAAAAATCTGATCAAAGTCCTGTATCGAATGATCCTCTACATTGATCCGTGAAAGATGAAGGTTCCAGCGACCGTGCACTTTGTTCTGTTCAAACGTTTTGCGGTCTGAGCTGAAAACAAGAAATTTTCCATCCGGGCTGTAGTCCGCATACACCTCGCTGTAAAGATCATTCGTAAGCTGCCGGACTTTTTTTGTTTTCAGATTGTAAGTGAAAAGATCTGTCTGGCCTTCTATCATTCCTGAAAAAGCGATTTCCTTTCCATCCGGTGACCATGCAGGATGAGCAATAGCATTGATGTCTGGCATTGCAATTTCATCTACTGTAGCACCTGATTCAGGATTCTTGATCACGAGTACATTCTGGCCTTTCGCTACACCTACAAAAGCAAACTGATCACTATTCGGTGACCATGTACCTGATGATTCGAATAGATTGAGATCATCAAGATTAGCGCTGTGAAGAAAGCTATTTACTTTCCTGATTATTTTTCCGGTGCGGGCATCCGCCAGATACAAGTCTGTGGAGAAAAGATTTTTGTCTGATAGAAAAATGACAAATTTTCCATTCGGACTTATGGCAGGTGAAACATTAAGTCGTCCGGCATTTTCTTCGGAAATAATTTTTTTACCTACCACATCTTCTTTCATGTCGCCGAGCAGGGGCGTATAATAGGTCTTCAGCGATTCTGTAAATAATGCTCCAAGATCTTCCTGCGTCATATTGAGCGTAATAGCCAAAGCGACATCAAGACCATACATCGCTGTATTCATAAACAGCGGTGCGATCACTTCATCTCCGAATGTACCACTGAAGTATGCCCAGAAAGCCTGTCCGTAACGATATGGAAAATATTTGTAGCCGGCGAGCTTCTTGATGTTAGGCACATCATCATTGAGGACAGCGTCGCGCATCCACATTGACGTATAGGGATCAATACGGCCAAGAGATAAATATTCCGCAAGGCCTTCAACCATCCATAGTGGAAGATTGGACAGTGATTGCAGGCTGGTACTATCGCCGGATATGACCATATGGTATTGAAATGAATGGACAAGCTCATGTCCAAGCACGTGCTGATTTTGCTGATTGATCATCGTAAACGGAAGGATCACACGGTTTTTGAATCCTTCAGTCACACCACCAGTGCCTATCCCGATATCACCGTAGATCGCATTCGTTTGCTGAAACTCAGCATGATTGTTATAAAAAATAACCGGGTTTCTGACATCATACGTATCCCGCAAAACAGCGTTATGCATTCCATACCATAACTCAGACCAATCCGCCATCTGTTCGAGAACCTGCCGGTTTTTGGTGTAATAGTGGATAGCATAATGAGGTGTCTCCAGCACATTAAATTCAAATGATCTGTACCGGGGTTTGTTTTGCCCGAATAACTGGGCATGAGAGGCGGACGGAATGATGAACAAGCCGATCGTGAGTGCGATCAAAAACAGACATTGTTTCATGACATTGGTTTTGTAAGCTTAAAGTAGATACTTAACAAACATAAACAGGTAAAGGATTTAGTATATCCGGCTTTTTCTGGCAAGTTAAATATCCCTTAACACCTTGATTCTGTTTGCTATCTGACAGTTTATACCCCGCCAGACCTCCTGGAAGGCCTGGAGTAAGGGATCCTGTTTCCGGACACAGGAAAAATTCCGTTTCTTTCCCGGATGGGTATTGAGCCGCTTTGGTCCGTCATCATCAATATATCCACTTGCAGTGACAAGGAATGGATGAAATGGCAGCGGTTTCTTGAAAAAAATAAGGTTTCCTTTAAAGCTTTTAAGACAGCGTCACTGGACCACCTTTCCGGTACACTTTCAAGTCTTTTGGAAGAAGGGAATCTGCATTTCCTGTTTGCCGGTGGCGATGGCACTCTGCATCAGGGAGGAAATCTTCTCATTCGGTTGGCAGGTGAAAAATCCAAATTGATTACGATTGGTGTATTGCCTTCTGGTACGGGGAATGACTGGGTAAGAACATTTGGCATTAAGACTCATAACCTGGCAGTTAGCCTGAAAAGAGGTGCAACATCTCCACTTCATTTAATCCGGATAACATGGCCTGATGGAAAAGAACGTTATGCATTCAATATGGTAGGCGGTGCATTGGACGCGGCAGTGGTGAATTCTTTATCAAATTCCAAATTCAATATTCCGGGAAAACTTAAATACCCTGTAGCGCTATTGAATGCATTGATGAAACCACGTAGATGGAATGGAAAAATAGTAGTTGATGGATTTCCATACAATGGTGATTGGCTAACTATTCAGGCAGGGTTTGGGAAATATTGTGGTGGTGGAATGTATGTGCTCCCACATGCGGAAATTGAGAGCGCTGCACTGCTTCTGATGAAACCAAAATCTTTATTAAGGCTACTCACGAGCTTACCAAAATTATACAATGGAAAAGTTGCACAACAGGAAGAAGCAATTGCTCTTCATTTCTCCATCATAGAAATTAACCACAGCGGTGTACCGATTCCGATAGAAGCGGATGGTGAAGCTTTGGGATCGAGCCCTGTAAAGCTCGAAGTGTCCACAGGCTTTTTGAAGAGATTATCTGCAGAATAACACAGGAAACATAACTCCTTGTACTCTGTGCGTTTTAAACTCCGTGTTCTTCGTGCGATACTTTGACAGAATATGTTTTAGTGTGTATCCTCGAATTTATAAAGCGCTATTTTTCGCACGGAGCTCACAGAGTTTAAAATACACGGAGTACACAGGAAACATAATTCCGTGTTCTCGTGCGATATTCTGACACAATACGTTTTAGTCTGTTATCCTCGAAATTTATAAAGAGCCATTTTTTCGCACGGAGTTTACAGAGTATAAAATACACGGAGAACACAGAAACTAATAGCTTTTCTTTCTTAATATGGTTCTGAAAAGTAATACCTGAAGCCCCATGTATGTCTTAAATCCACTTCATCCTGATCAAGGAGGAATTCGGGGCCCGCTTCAATAAAAAGTGCTATTCGTTTAAAATCAGGAATGGGAAAGATCTCCAGCTGAACCGGGATCGTCAATCCAATATTTGTTACGTCTGCAAAAGGACTTAGTGCTATGGCGATACCAGCAGAAATGGAATGGTAGGTTTCATCCTGCAGCTGATACAATCCTGCAAGCTCAATCCGGGTATCCACCAACCTGTTATTCGTGCCGATCCTGGCTTCCAGGATAAAGGGTTGAGCGCTTCTTGTCCCTATTCCTAAACCAAATTTTTCGAAGTTGGAGATAAATAATTGTGCATCCAGGTGACTGAACATTAATAAGAGTACTGCCAATAACCCGGATCTAAAAACAGATGGCATGGTGAATTGCATTGCGTTTTTCATGATGTTTTAATTTTTTAGACGATGCAGAAAAGATATAAAACTTATCTATTTTTCTTATTACAAAAAATCATGCTCTGAGGATAAATTTCATAAGGAAGTCAGTCTGTACTTCATCCCCAAAAACAAAAGGGTGTGATCCAAAAATTTCAAAACCATGTCGTTGATAAAATCGAATGGCATCCTTGTTTTTTTCCCACACACCTAGCCACACATATGCAAGATCCAATTCTCGTGCACGGTTTACAGCACTTTGCAGAAGTTGTGAACCCAATCCTGCTCCCTGGTAATCGCTGTCAATGTATATGCGTTCGATCTCGAGGCTTTGATCATCATAGATATCGGATTGGGCCGGGCATTTGTTGACTTTAAGATATCCTGCATTTATATTGTCATGAAAGGCAAAGTAAAATTCACTGAAAGGATTTAATAATTCCGAAAAAAGCTTGTCCGTATTGAATGCCTTATGCATATAATAAGCCATGTTTTCGGGTGTATTAAGATGATTGAAGGATTCATGGAAGGTTTTTAAGCTGATTGCCAATAGCGTGTTGACGTCAGATGGATTGACTTTCCGGATTTCCATACTTAAAGATAAATATACCATAGTATCTTTGCGACACTTGTGAGAAAACATTCAGCATACACGTCGATTAAATTTTTCCTTAGGCTTTCGTTGGTTCTTTTACCTTGTTTTTTACTCGCGTCTCCTGCCTGTTTTTGTCAAACAAAATCAAATGCACAACCTGGCGTTGAATGCAAAACCTATTTAGATAAATCTGAAAAAGAAATTCTAAAACGAATTGAAAAGAAACGCCAGGATCGACCGGATAAGCTTAAAAATGTATTACAGGAATTTGATGATCGCCTGGTCGTGGAAATTAAATCTCGCTTCCTGGGCGGCGAATTTTCCTGTGACAATAGCATCCAGCTTATCGTTAATGATATAGTGCATGAAATGCAGTCTGAATATGCCGACATGTTTTCAGACGAATTCGTCATCCTCATCAGCAGGAATCCATCAGTAAATGCAGGAGCCTTTGGCCATCAGATCATCATCGTACATGCAGGTTTGTTGGCTGCTGTTCATTCCAGGGAAGAGCTCTTGTTTGTTTTAGCGCACGAAATGGCACATGATTACCTTGATCATCGTGAGAAAATGCTTTATAAAATAGCGGAAACGTATGATTCCAAAGCCATGGATAAGATCTCCAGGAGCATTATCGCCAATAATTCATCGCAAAGGGATGCATTAATTGAATACTACAATTCATTGACAATCTCTTCCAGGACATTTAGCCGGAAGCAGGAAATAGAAGCTGACTCACTTGCACTTGTTTTGACAAAAAGATTGACCCAAAAGGTTTCTTTGGCGTCCATCGCCATAAAAGGATTGCTGAGCATGGACGAAAATGAGCTGGATATAAGCTGGAGGGAAACGTTTGCATTTCCTGATTTTCCATTTCAATCTTCCTGGGATCATGTCGATCCACCTATCGTACCGCCGGATTCAATCCCACATAGTAAAATTGCACTTTTCAGCACGCATCCAAACATTGAAGACAGGCTGCTACACCTGGAAAATGTAAATGGTTCGAAAATGGATACTACATTCATTCCTTACCAGATACCTGACAGCACCCGTCGCAAGCTGGCGGTGGAATCCATCGAATGGTTGTACACAAATCAATATGAATATGCGCGTCCATTGTTCGAAGCTTTCAGAAACTATGATCCTCAAAAACCGGATGAAGAGATTTGCCTCTGGATTGGCCGGATTTTTTCCGATCTTTACGAGCTCCGCAAACAACACCGTTTAGAAAAATTCATACCCCTGCCACCTTTTCCGATCAAAACTTCATTTGATGAATTGATCTTAATACTAAATAATATGAAAATGAAAGATTTCGCGCATGTGGGTTATTCCTTTCTTGAGCAACAACCTTTTCATACTACATCTTTTGAAGAATTAAAAAAATCACTTCATGAAAAATTCTAAAACCCTGTCAGAAATGTATTCCAAAGTAATGACCTGCATTCTGGTTGTTTTTTATGGTTTGTTGCTTCTGCCATCGATGCTGTCTGGCCAGACCGCAAAAATTGAAGATATCCTGACTATTCGCCTGAGTGATTCTGGTCCGTTAAAATCAGGACAGGATGTGAAGGGATATTACTTTGTATATGAAACTGCATCTTCAAATAAAGACCAGAATACATATGACCTCAGGATACATGATCTTAATCTCAATTTGCTGAAGAAAAAGAAGATCTCCGTACCAAAGACATATGCTTTGGAAACCGTATTGTATAATGGACGATCTATCGCAGTCAAGTTCTTTGATGCAAAAGAATTACATTATGTATTCAAAGGCTATACGCTGGAGGGTGAATTGATCTTTACAAAGGAAACATTGAAGATTTCTAAGTATGAAAATTATAAGAATTCCACTTCAAGTGATGAGTTCCCTTCTTTTTATTCAATTCCTCAATTTGGGTATATGAATTATACCATGACGAAGGATAAGGGAGAAAAGCTGGGATACAATATTAATTTTTATTCCGACAACGCCTCTGTACCTCACTGGACCTTCAATTCAACCAGTGATAAGTTTGAAACAGCCAATCATCTTGCCGCAGATTCAACCCTCGCTTATTTCAGCATTATGAAAAGAGATGGGGCAATGTCAACGGATGTGAGCATTTTTCTTGTCGCATTCTCATCAAAGACCGGGAAGATGGCATTTGAAATTCCCCTTGTAGGAAAAGAATATAAATACCTCGCATTTTCATCTTTCATATCCTCTTCCGGAAACATCCACCTTATGGGGAGGTATTATGGTTTAAAGGATAATGTTCTCAAGGACAAAGGACTTGGATTATCACTGTTGGAAATCGATAGAACTGGTAAAATTGTGAATGCGACTCATATTCCTGCGGATGATAAAAGATTAATTGGCTCCAGTGCTTCATCAGGTGAGGATAAGACGGACAAATCCACCTATTTCTACTTCCACGATTTTATCAATCTTGAAGATGGTAGGGTAATTGGTATTGCCGAATCGTATTCACTGAAAGTAAATGTCCTGGGGCTTGCCGGTAACCTCTATGGTCTTGGAACTTCAGGGGGTAATATCGTCATCGAGGATATGTACATCTTTGAATTCAATAAAGAATTTGAATTACAAAACATCAAACGTTTTGATAAATATAAAAGCAATTTTGCATTGCCCGGCATTCCTATTGCCAGTCCGGTCTTATATTCTTACTATGTAAAAGAGCGCGGTGGATTTGATTATCAGTTTTATCAAAAGAACAGTGATAATACAACAGCCGGTATTTATTTCCTGAATTATGAACGCCGAAAGGATGCTGCAAACAACATGGTGCTCGGTGCCATTTTTGCTTCAAAAGACGGATATACGACTGACAAATTTGATCTCTCGAAAAAAGCGGATGATACCAACATATTCCAGGGTGCTTTTGGCAGCGTGGTGATCATGGATTATTACAGAAAACTAAAATCACTAAACGTCCAGATCGTTAAACTTAATTTTTAACGGTCATTGAAAATCATCATTATTAGAATAAAATAACCGGACCAAACCATACCAGCTCAATACAGGGGATCATATCCTGAACATTTTGATTTTTGGTCCGTTATTACCTACCTTTACACCCATTAATCAAGCATCAAGAGATCCTGCGAAGTGTGCAGGGCGGCAACCGACCCGGTGAACGGCACGGTGCCCGGAAGATGCGGGCCTCAGGTCAAAATGAGTTCACAGTTTCTGACTGTATACCTGCAAGCACGTTATTCTTCTGATATCATCAATGCATGAGGCAAGTCCGGCATGAAGTCCGGCATGGATAGAAAAAAATATGAACAACCGTACAACACTTCTGAAGCAAGCTGTAAAAGAGCGCATCCTGGTCCTTGATGGCGCGATGGGTACCATGCTGCAACGATATATCCTCTCTGAAAAGGATTACCGGGGTGAGCGATTTGCTGACTGGCCACAGGATCTTAAAGGAAATCATGATCTGCTCAACCTATCCCGGCCTGATGTTGTCGAAGAGATTCACCGGGACTATTTCATAGCAGGCGCTGATATCGTAGAGACTAATACATTCAATGCAAATGCGATCAGCCAGGCGGATTACGGAACCCAGGACAGTGTCTATGATATCAATTTTGCAAGCGCTTCCCTGGCCAGGAAAGTTGCAGACAGATTTACTTCAGAAAATCCCTCCAAGCCGCGCTTCGTTGCCGGTTCATTAGGACCGACTAACCGTACTGCATCCCTGTCGCCTGATGTCAACCGTCCGGGTTTCAGAGCAGTTAGTTTTGATCAACTCGCAGATGCATATCGTGAACAGGCAAGAGGGTTGATTGATGGAGGAGTAGATCTTTTGTTGATTGAGACCGTATTTGATACGCTCAATTGCAAAGCAGCACTCTTTGGAATCACTTCATTGATTGAGGAGACAGGAGCAGATGTGTTGATCGGTGTATCGGGAACTATCACTGATGCAAGCGGAAGAACATTATCCGGACAAACCATAGAAGCATTCTGGATTTCGATTTCACATGCACCGCTTTTTTGTGTGGGTATTAATTGTTCGCTGGGTGCTGCTGAAATGAGGCCATATGTAGAGAGTCTTTCTAAAATTGCAAATGTTCCATTAATTGTTTTTCCAAATGCGGGGTTGCCAAATGAGTTAGGCGAATATGATCAGACGGCAAAAGTAATGCAGAGCCTGATACGTGAATTTGGAACGAGTGGTTTTTTTAATATCACCGGTGGTTGTTGTGGAACAACCCCGGAACATATACGCGCAATAGCCGATGCGGTAGCTGATTTACCTCCACGGGTTATTCCTGAACCATATCCGTTTACACAACTCAGCGGGCTTGAAGCATTGACGATACGACCGGACAGCAATTTTGTCAATATTGGAGAACGCACCAATGTCACGGGTTCTAAAATATTTGCAAAACTGATCCGTGAGGGCAACTATACTGAAGCGCTGAGTGTAGCTATGCACCAGGTGGAGAATGGCGCACAGATCCTTGATGTCAATATGGATGAAGGATTGCTGGATTCAAAACAGGTGATGGTTGATTTCCTGTTGATGATGAGTGCAGAACCTGACATTGCAAAACTGCCATTCATGATCGACTCATCGAAATGGGACATCATCGAAGCAGGACTGAAATGTGTACAGGGAAAATGTATTGTCAACAGCATATCCATGAAAGAAGGTGAAGCTGCATTTCTGCATCATGCACGACTTGTGCGAAGATATGGAGCTGCAGTAGTCGTGATGGCTTTTGATGAGGAAGGGCAGGCGGATACTATCGAACGCAAAGTTTCTATTTGTCAGCGTGCATATCGGATTCTCACAGAAGAAATTGGTTTTCCTCCGGAGGATATCATTTTTGATCCGAACATCTTTGCTATTGGTACTGGCATCGCTGAGCACAATGATTATGCAATCAATTTTATTGAAGCTACAAAGCAGATCAAGGCATTGTGTCCCGGAACAAAGATCAGTGGCGGTGTGAGCAATGTTTCATTTTCATATCGCGGAAATAATGCTGTGCGGGAAGCTATGCATGCTTCCTTTTTATACCATGCTATTCGTGCCGGAATGGATATGGGTATAGTCAATGCCGGCATGATCGAAGTGTATGAAGAAGTGGATCCCGTATTGCTAAAGCTTGTGGAAGATGTGATCTTCAACCGGGATCCGAATGCAACTGAGGCACTGACGACTTATGCAGATGAAGTAAAGACCAAAGGAAAAACGATCACGCGTGAACAGGCGTGGCGGGATGAAGATGTGCAATCCCGCCTGAGCCATGCATTAGTGAAGGGAATTACAGAATATATCGAACAGGATACAGAAGAGGCGAGACAATTGTTTGCACGGCCGCTCGAAGTCATTGAGGGTCCTCTCATGGACGGAATGAATATCGTGGGTGAGCTTTTTGGCCAGGGTAAAATGTTTTTACCACAGGTTGTAAAAAGTGCGCGTGTGATGAAGACTGCTGTTGCATACCTCACACCTTTCATTGAAGCCGAGAAAAAGCATGGTGAGCAAACCTTCAAAGGAAAAATCCTGATGGCTACGGTTAAAGGTGATGTACATGACATTGGGAAAAATATTGTTGGCATCGTGCTGGCCTGCAACAACTATGAAATCCTGGATCTCGGTGTCATGGTACCTGCCGAGAAAATACTGAGAATCGCGGTTGAAGAAAAGGTGGATATCATCGGATTGAGCGGTCTCATCACTCCTTCGCTTGATGAGATGGTGCATGTGGCAGCTGAGATGGAACGACAGGGATTTGATCTGCCGCTCCTGATAGGTGGAGCTACCACATCAAGATTACACACTGCGCTCAAGATTGAGCCGAGATACATCAGGGGGCCTGTAGTGCATGTGCTGGATGCATCGAAGTGTGTTGGTGTTGCTTCATCATTATTGTCAGAAGATAAAGTAAAACGTTCTGCATTTGTAGAACTGACGCGAGCCGGATATGAGCAAATGAGAATAGCGAGAGAAGGGAAACAAATGAAACGTTTTCTTTCGCTCGTGGCTGCCAGGGCAAATCGATTCGCACCTGATTGGGCATCCTATACTCCGCCTGTACCAAAGAAAACAGGAGTGTGGACATTGGTTGATTACGATCTCGCTGAGCTGAGAAAATATATTGACTGGACGCCTTTCTTTTCAAGCTGGCAATTGAGCGGTCATTATCCTGAAATATTAAAAGATCCACTCGTCGGAAAGGAGGCAAAAAATCTTTGGGATGATGCACAGCAAATGCTTGATAAGATGGTCGCTGAAAAATGGATAAAGGCCAATGCTGTTCTCGGTCTTTTTCCTGCCAATAGTGATATGGATGATGTCATCATCTATACAGATGAAAAACGGAATGACGTCCTGATGAAAGTTCATCATCTCAGGCAGCAGGTTGTCAAGGCTCCGGGACAACCCAATTATTGCCTGTCAGACTATGTTGCACCTGTTGAAAGTGGCAAGGCAGATTATATTGGTGGTTTCGCAATGACATCCGGCCTTGAGATAGAAGAGAGAGTAAAAGAGTTTGAGAAAAAACATGATGACTATAGCGCCATACTTCTTAAAGCATTAGCTGACCGTTTTGCAGAGGCATTTGCAGAACGGATGCATGAGCGGATGCGAAAAGAATGGTGGGCATTTGTCCCTGAAGAAAAACTAGGCAATGACGAACTGATAGCAGAGGCCTATCGCGGTATTCGTCCTGCTCCCGGATATCCTGCATGTCCGGATCACACGGAGAAGACGCTTTTATTTGATCTTCTTAATGCTACTGAGGAAGCCGGGATTGTGCTCACTGAAAGCATGGCCATGTATCCTGCAGCAAGCGTGAGCGGCTGGTATTTTTCACACCCTGAAAGCAAATACTTCCCGGTGACAGGAATTGACAAGGATCAGCTTGAAGATTATGCCCTTCGCAAAGGGATGACGTTAAGAGAAGCGGAGAGATGGCTGGGGCCGCTTCTTTAGTGAATAGTGAATAGTGAATAGTGAGTAGTGAATTAGCATTGCGCATCCTCTCTTCGTGAAACGTGAAACGTGAGAAAAAATGTGCAACAAGCAAAATAAATGAGCGGGTCCTCTTTGCGTCTTTGCGCCTTTGCGAGAAAAATTAAGATCCGTATTCAATAAGAATCCTTCCTCTCTTCGTGAAACGTGAAACGTGAGATATAATTTGCGTTAATGCTTCGACCTGCAATTCTCATCCTAATGCTATACATTCGACTAGCGCTCAGTACAACGCACCTCAGCAACACTGCGAAATTTGTGGCATTTAATTGAGTAATTTGAAAACTAATACGGGCGTATTTTCCTTCTAACTTTTCTGTTAACTTTATTAGCTGACACTAAAGCCAGATCCATTGGTCCGGATGTTTAAAAAAACCATTTATTACATCTCCCACTGGGAATCCTGGCATTGGTTTGCTAAATATATCCTCATTGCTCCTGCATGGGCATGGTTTTGTCTCAAATCCCGGACCTTATGGTTTTTCACACCCTCTAATCCTACGATCACTTTCGGGGGCTTTGCCGGTGAAACGAAGAAAGAGGTTTATGCGCAACTGCCTCCCGGAACATGGCCAAAAAGTATTTTTATCGCTCCTACCATTCAATTAAAAGAAGTGCTAAAGCAAATGGAACAAACAGGGCTTGCCTTTCCTGTCGCTGCAAAACCGGATTCGGGTTTGATGGGCTTTATGTTCCGCAAGATTGAAACGATAGATCAGCTACGGCAATATCATGCCGCGATGTCAGTGGATTATATCGTACAGGAGTTTGTGGAATATCCACTTGAGATCAGTGTATTTTATTATCGATTTCCCGATCAGCAAAGAGGAACCATAACTGGCTTTTTAAAAAAAGAATTTCTGCAGGTTACTGGAGATGGAAAAAGTACATTGCTTGAATTGATCCTTCATTACCCAAGAGTACAATTCAGGCTTGAGGAAATGAAAGGTAAACATGCGTGTCGTCTGCATGAAATACTCCGTGAAGGTGATTCTTATTGCTTATCCTATGCATTGAATCTCAGCCGGGGTGGCAAGCTCATCAGCCTTGAAAACGAAAAAGATGACAGGCTGCTGAACGTATTTGATGATCTGAGTCATCATACCGGATTTCTTTATGGGCGGTATGATATACGCTGCAGCTCTGTCGAAGAATTGAAGGAAGGAAAAAATTACTCGATACTTGAATTTAATGGTTGCGGGGCAGAACCTCATCATGTCTATGGTGCCGGATATACATTATGGAAAGCATGCCGGATACTGGTTCACCACTGGAGTGTTCTGGACCAGATAGCCAGCTACAATCATAAAAAAGGCATTGCTTATTGGTCTCACCAGGAGGCCTTGCCATTCTACAGGAATGTTAAATTTCATCTTGAAAAACTAAAACTACTGGATAGTGTTTTTGAATTTGACAACCATGCCTTAACCTCTCCGGAGGAAGCTTATAATCCCCCGGTGTTGAACCCGGATTATATTCCATCTATGACCGCCAATGAAAGAGCCTTATGACAGACTTTTCAACTGAAGACATCATAGCCCAATTCCGGAATCACCTCAGCCAAAAATTATTTCCCTGTGTAGCCGCCCAGGATGCGGTCAGCAAGGACAGTATTAAATGCCTGGTAGCCGATCACATGGCGTGTCCAAAAGATGATCACGCTATCGTAACATTTATGTATGACTTCATTGGAGAAATTAAAAAGGCCGGCACTTTATTTTACAGCGCTGTGATCCTGTTCAGACAACCTTCCATCCAAAGTGAGGATATGTTTGAATCATTATTCTGGCAGCGTCTCCAGGCTTTTGCAGATATTGATGCAGCATCTTATGCATACGATTCAAGAGTGGATCCGGATCCCGCTTCTCCACATTTCAGTTTCAGCATCGGAGAGGAAGCTTTTTATATCATCGGCCTTCATCCCGTCAGCACCAGGAAGGCGCGCCGGTTTCAGTATCCTGCCATCGTATTCAACCCTCATGTACAATTTGAAAAGCTGAGAGAAAAAAATCATTATGGTAAAATGCAAAAGGTGGTTAGAAAAAGAGATGAAAGCTTTTCCGGTACAATCAATCCCATGCTTTCGGATTTTGGTGAAGCTTCTGAAGTATTTCAATATAGCGGCCGGCAATATAATCAAGACTGGAAATGTCCATTAATCATCCCTCATGCCCGAACTAAACATCATACCACCACGTAGTGGTGTTTCACTGATTTTGAAAAAAGGTGAAAAGCTAAAGGTCACTGATATAGAAGGTGAGCAGGTGTCCGACATGTTATGCTACAACATGCATGATACAGGTGAATATCTTTCTTCGGGCAGGACCATCGATTATGCTGAAACTATTTTTCTTACAAAAGGGCATCCATTTTACTCCAACCGCAGCAATGTGATGTTGAAGATGATAGAGGATACCGTGGGAAGGCACGATTTTTTACTGACACCCTGCAGTGCGGAAATGTTTCGTATCATATATGGTGATCCGGATCCGCACATAGGCTGTCATGGAAACTTATGCGCACACCTGGAAACATACGGCATATCTTCCGACGATGTACATACCACGTTTAATATTTTCATGAACGTCACTATCGATAGCAAGACAGGACATGTCAGTGTTTTGCCACCTATGAGCAAAGCCGGAGATTATGTCATCTTTGAAGCGGAAATGGATTTGATAGTTGGGCTTACTGCATGCTCTGCGGGACTTTCAAATAATTTTTCTTTCAAGCCAATTGGTTTCAAGGTATTTTGAACGGAATTAGATTTTCGATTTCAACCGACAAAAATATTCCTGTGAGATTCGTTAATGGATTTAGTGCCGGTGTTGTCATTAGTTTCATCGGGTCACTTCCCCTTGGAACCGTTAATGTAGCTGCACTGCAATTGTCCATGACAGAAGGATATTTAACAGCCTGGTGGTTTGCGCTGGGAGGATTGTTGGCGGAGATCATCTATATACAGATGAGCTTTCTGATCAAAGATAGGATCATGAGATACCAGCTTGTCAGAAAAAGCCTTCAATGGATTTCATTTGTATTTATCTTCTTCCTGGCCATTTTCTCTTTTATCTCCGCTATCAGAAATAATCACGAGGAAGGCAATATGCTTTTAGCCAATACGGTTCCCGTCTTTTTCTACGGTTTCATTTTAATGGCTATTAACCCACTTCAGATTCCTTTCTGGACGGGTTGGGGTGCCCTTTTGCAGGAAAAACAAATCATGCAATCGAAAGCCAGGGATTATAATTTATTTACGCTTGGTGCCGCTATTGGATCCATTGCAGGGAGCATACTCTTCATTAGCGGAGGAAGAATGATATCTACGCATTTCGAGGGAGAGCTGAATATCATCAACTGGGTCATTGGTGCTGTATTTCTTTTAGCTGCAACTCTTCAACTGTATAAAATATTTTCTTTTAAAAAAACTCATACCGGATTCAGATCCTGAGTTTATTTATCAGACCAATCATGATGATTATTGTAATAATAGTCTACAGTCATGGTAAATGCTATAGGACCTCCATTATCTAACGTGATCGTTTCAGGAAAACCTTTTTCATTTTCAAAAGGAATAAATGTAATCTCTCCCAAAAAATCTTCTTTTATATCTACCCCATCAAAGTCAAGCAGCTGCAGTGTGTATGTGTGTGCCGGATCGGTAATGTCTATGAAGTGAAAATCAAACTGATAGGTTCTATCAACGATTGCATTTTCGACCAGGTAATCTGGCTGACCAATTACAATCTTTTCATTGAAAAGACGGAAGAAAAGATCCGGTCCATCCGATGCATCCCAGGTGCTATTATCTTTTAACTCAGGAAATCTTGTTACTGTAAGGGTAGTGATCCGAATGTAATCAGGAGTAGCACGTTCCTGGCAATGTACGCCTGTAAAACCCACAGGACAATCACATGTGCCATCTAAACAAATTCCTCCATTTTCACACATTACATCATCACAAACAGATCGTTCGCTGCATGAAAATAAACTTAATACGGAAAGAGGGAGAAGGACGAATAAAAACTGCATTGGTTTCATCGCATTTGATTTTAAAGATTAATAATAATCTGTTTCAACATCTTTATGTGAAACGATCCCTTCTTTATAATAATCAAACACCAAGAAAATCAATTAGTTATACGAGTATAACAGATTACTGTAATTGTGTACCCGGGATTTAGGGTATACACTTAAAAAAATCAGGGAATACGATGAGCGATGAAATGCCTTATAATAAACAGCATTGGATATCTCTGCAACAAAAAATATTCAGACTACACGGCCTTTATCTTTCACTGCGATATCATTTGCAGGTACGCTGCCAAAATGAATGTCTGAATATGCTTTTGTGAATTCGGCGCCAAAAAAAACGATCATGGAGGAATATGTCGTCCAGATCAGGATCAAAATGATCGATCCTGCAGCACCATATCCTGATCCGGGTGATGCTTTTCCGAAATACAGGCCAAGAAGTGTTTTTCCAATTTCAAATAATAATGCTGTCACTATGGCACCTACCCAAACATATCGCCATTTAATTTTTGCATCCGGAAGAAATTTAAACATCATAGCGAAGAGCACCGTGATAATACCTAATGAAGCCAACAAATTAATAACAGTAAATAACCAGAGAAGTGAATCATTCCAGTGAAGCTTTATCCATTCTCCGGCTGCAGTTAATAATGCAGTGACCACAAGCGAAATGAGCAATAGAAAACCAATCGACAAAATCAACCCAAAAGAAAATAAACGTGTCCTTATCAATAGCCAGATCCCTGATTTCTTTGTGCTGGCTTTTACTTCCCAGATTATATTCAGTGATTTCTGCATTTGCACAAAAACCCCGGTTGCACCGATGAATATTGTAATGACACCTAAAATGGTCGCCCAGATTGAATCCTTGCTCCTGCTTGCGATCACGATCATTTCTTCGATCTGATCAGCCGTATCTTCACCCATTGCTTTAGCTATCGAGGTATGGAGGTGTTGGTTGACGATCTCTGTGCCAAAAAAATATCCTGCGAGGGTTACAATGACCACTAATAAACCCGGTAAGGAGAAGATAGAATTGTACGCTATCACAGAACTCTCCTTTCCGGGATTTCGCGTCTTCCAATTGGTGAAAGCCTTTTTCAGAACTTTCGTAAGCTTATTCATTTTGAAAAACATGGTACCTGGGAGTATTGATTAAATTTAATTTTTATCCTTTTTCTGTTTGTTTTCGCCGGGCTTGCCGAATATTTTCTTGAACAAGCCTTCTTTATTTTCTTTAGCATCGACAGCTTTCACAGAATTGATCGAAACCTGGTAATCCAGGGACGGATAAATAGCCTGAATAAATCCATTTCGCAATGTAGCCAGGATAGCGTACCAGACACCTATCGTACGATCATCATAAGCACCAGCTATAGGAATCTTTGTGGCAATCTTGTCTGATTTTGGATTTTCAAGAATATCTGCTGCAACACCTACGATCCCTTCCCAGATTTTTCGAAAGAAGCTGTCGTGCCTGTCTTCAGGGCCCACTACGTCAAGATCATTGATAAATGGTTTTACATATCCTATAAATTTCCTGTCTTTTGCAGCGAGCTCCATATACATACCAAATGTTCCCTTGTTGATATCGAAATCTGCATATGCTTTGAAGAAATCATTCAATCGGACAAGATTGGCATTTTTTATTTCAAGATTCATATCATATGTCGGGTCATTCGCTAAAGCATCGATACGCATATTGAATGCCAGAGTCCCTCCATATACATTTGCGGTGGCTTCGATGTTCGCCGGAAGTAAGGTAGTGTCTGTTACGTTTGAAAGATTTTTAGCCAGGATATGTGTATTGTCGAGATGAACATCCACTACAGGCTTGACTGTATTATCAAGATAACCAATGGTGCCGTCAAATATCTCCACTTTGTTCACCTTGACAGGCGTAAAGGTCCTGAGCATGTGACGAAAATCATTCGTATCCTTTTCCATTTGCTCGGGTTCGGCCTTATCTTCTGTGAACTGAAGCACGGGACTTTTTAATTCCAGCTCACTTACAATCCTGCCTTTGAACAAGGAACGCCACTCAACAGACAAATCAACATTTGGGCAGGAAAATAGAGGTGTCTGTTTGTTTGTGACTGAATCCAGCTTATTAATAAAAATATGCTTTACGATATACGCCCCCCGATACAGGGAAAGATCAATGTCGTCCACATGGCCAAAATAACCTTCAATGTTTGAAAGATTTTTGTTTACATATTTCAAAATCACGTATGGTAATATCAGGCGGATCGCAAAAAGGATAACGACGATAGATAAAACAATCGTTAGTACTTTTCTTCTTTTTGATATTTTCGTTTGCTTCGGTGGCATTGTACTTGATTAGCTATATGAGCAGATTGGATGTTCATCAAATGACGAATTGAACACCTTCATATGAATTCCATATTCACACTAGCGGTGCTCTGATTAATAAAATGAAAAAAGAAGGTGAGGTAAATCAAATTTGCAATCAGTTTCAGATCTCACCTTCTTCAACTTAGTTATATCCTGATCAATACTGTCGATTTTTAGCTAAAGGATTTATTCTTCATTTTCCAGATTGTTTTTTTCCGCTTTCTTTTTTTTCTTTCTTTTGATAGCGCTCACTACAAAACCTATAAGAAGCGGTGCTAACATTTCAATAAGAGCGATATGCCTGGGGGTTAATTTTTTAAGGCCCAGCTTAGAAATGCTGGCAGCAATGGTAGATGTGCTGTTTCCTTGTGGAGGAGTCAGGAATTTCTTAGTTACTAGGCTCACTGCCAAACCTATTCCTGCCTGGAGGAGATATGTTCTCAGCTGCTTATTTCCGGTTAGTTCTTCTGCCGCGCTTTTTATCAGGTTGGCAGGTTTCAGGCTTTCCCCGGTTGCTTTTAACTGATCCTTCAAAGCCTTGAACTCCTGAGTTCGTCTTTCTTCGAGCGAAAGAATTAATGAATTCAATGCTTCAGATTGATTCGTATTATTCATAACTCGTTATTTTAGAATTTGGGAAATAATGCCATCAATGATCGGATCCTTTATGATTTTCTTCCTGAGAGCATAGATGACAATTGCAATGATTAAATACAACCCGGCTACAATAAAGAAACCGTAATACATATGGCCTGTAGATTCACCAATCCAAATAGCCAGCCCGATATTGACCATCAGGAAGAATAGTGAAAAGAAAACGATCAGGATAATGCGCGATACAAGGGAGGCTACTATTTCAGAAAGTTTATCTGCAGCCTTGAGCTTTAATAATTCAACATTTGTTTTCGCGTAAGCTTCTGCTTTCTCAAACAAATCTTCAATTAATTCTTTTCTCTCTTCAATGGGGTCAATGCGGCCATCACCGTTGTCATCAGCGTCGTCTTCAACATTGGAATTCCGGGCTACCGATACCCTGGTCCTGTTTTCCACCTCGTATTCTTCCCCCTTACGTGCCATGTGTAGTTTTTTACGTTGTGTTTTTCGTCGCAATGGTAAAATACCTGCTGCTATTTAAATTAAGGTTTAGCAACAACCTTACCAAAAGGTAATAATTCATCAATTAATTTCAATACTATTTCCTCTGGATTTTTCCTGCTCTGGCTATAAATTCAGGGCAGTCTTATAAAAACGGAAACACCTGTGAAGTGTACAGGTGTTTCCGTCAGTGTTTTTTTAACTTACTCTTTTATTATCTGTCTTGTATTCAGTTTTCAGATCATTCTTGAGATCGTTGTATTTTGATTTGGCCTTATCTGCCATATCGTGAGCCATATTACTGGCTTCTTCTTTTGTTGAATCAACTTTCTCCATGAAACCATCCAAAAAATCGTTGAATTTCATTTTGAGATCATCTACGTAAGCTTCTCCTTTCTTGGATATTTTCTTACGTGTTTTCTCTCCACTGTCTGGTGCAAGCATTACACCCAGCAGTGCGCCGGCTGCGAGACCGACTACGACACCTAATAGAACTTTTGAAGCACTCATGATTTATGATTTTTATGATTATTAAATTAATACAAAGACTTATGCAATGGGCTTTCTTCCTGAAATTACTCTAAGCAAAATAGCAACTATTGCAATAACCAGCAATATGTGAATGATTCCACCTGCGCTGTACACAAAGAATCCAAGGGCCCAGAGAATGACCAGGATGACAGCTACTAAATACAATAGACTTCCCATGATGTTTGATTTAATGGTTAACGGTTTTTCATTTTTAATCTAAAAAAGAGCGGTCAATTACCTACTTTAAGGATATGGCCAGCCTCTTAGTGCTATGTTTTAATTAAACACTCCTAAAGAGGAACTGTTCAATTTATTCATCCTCTTCTTCCGACATAGCATCCTGATTCACATTGGCTTCGGCTATTTCAGAAAGTGTGGAATCGGCCTCTTTTTCCTCGTTCAGGGTTTCCTCCAGCAAAGCTGCAGCTTCATCATGTCCCAATTGTCTCGCAAAGGCGCATAGTGTGCCATAGCTTGCTATTTCATAATGCTCAACCTTTTGGGCTGCTGAAATAATACCGGCATCCCTGACACTTCCTTCTTCAGTGGATTCCATGATTTCGTCTGCTTCCTTCATCAGGCCCTGCATGGCTTCACAGGTTTTTGCTTCTGCCTTTACACCGATAGATTCAAAAACTTCCTCACAACGGGTTACCTGCTGTTTGGTTACTTCCAGGTGATCTTCAAGAGCTTCGACCAATTCCGGGGATGTAGCATTTTTAATCATTTTTGGAATTGCCTTTGTCAGTGCCTTCTCGGCCCAGTAAATGTCTTTTAATTCATCTTCGAAAAGATCCTGCAAGCCCTTTGCCTGGGATGCAGATTTTTCTTTTGGGGCTGTATTTTGCCCGGATGATTTTCCATTTGATGTCTGTTTCATTTGGTTTGCTTTTTATTGGTGAATGAATGAATTTGAATGGGGTACGTATTTAATCTTCAAATGTGTATTGATTATTTACCTCCAGTGGCCATGCATCTCCATAAGTTACATTTAGCTTGCCCGTCGCAGGCTTTGCTCTTTTTGCTGTATTCTTCACGGGAGAAGGATCTGCATTGATCAGGCCCATCATAAATTGGTACGAATCCACAAGTCTGCATCTTGGAGATTTTTGTACTTCTTTCCATCCGAGCGGGGACTGAATGGAGATCGGGCTTATGTGAGGTGGTTGTTGAATGGGTGCTGGTAAAGTCCTGCTCTTCATGATAAATTCTTTTTATACAATGAGATGAAATTGTAAGGAAATCACTTGAGGAACACGATGCAAATATGGAAGGATACCCCTGCCGGTGCGTTACACAATTTCAGCTATTTGTTATAAGTCTAAAAAGCGCAGGCAGAATGAGTTGCAGGACATTTAGTGCATGCAATCAAAAACGTTTTTAGGATAAATTATTATCCTCAAGGTTAAGCCGGAGAGTGGCTGTTTATGCTAATTAAATCAGCATTCGAAGGGTATAAAAAATGTGTCTGTAAAAGATGATGTCTCAAAGACTCAATACAAAATTCTCCCTGTTAAGATCGGAATTGTGGTACTGCCAATTGATCGTGATGACATCTTCAAGGACTTTCACGAGGGCACCAAAATCATTTGGTTTTTTGATGTATACGTTTGCGCCTTTGATAAACGTGTCTTCTATGTCGCCTTCTGATGCAGAGGTGGAATAAATGGCTACAGAAAGATTTTTTAATCGTTTGTCATTCCGGATTTCGCGGAGACATTCGATACCGCCTTTCCGGGGCATATTGAGATCCAGGAACACGATACCGGGATAGTCACAATCATCCTGTTGTAAATATTCCATGAGCTGTATCCCGTCTTTTACCAGCGTAAGCCTGGTCTTGACCTTGACCTCTTCAAGGGCGTCCTTAAAGATCATGCGATCATCTTCATCATCATCCGCAAGGAGAACATGTAAGGGGGTTTGATTCATATTGCTTATGATTGAATGCTTTTTGTAAATAGTTAATTTTTAATACTACTATTTATGATGATTGACCTGATTGGAGGCGTCTCATTTTGATGATCCGCTGGAAAGCGGTTGGTGTAATGCCTGTGGTTTTTTTAAACTGATTGGAGAGATGCTGGACACTACTGTAATTCAGCTTCCATGCCACCTCAGTAAGTGTCAGATTTTCGCTCAATATCAATTGCTTTGCCCTTTCTATTTTTTGCAGGATAATGAAATTTTCAATAGAAGTATAAGTTACATCTGAAAACAACTTTGAAATATGTCCATAACTATAATTGAGCTTCCGGGCTAAAAAATCAGAAAACTTGGCGGACGATAATTTCTCATCGGTATTGACCAGCTCTATGATGGTATCCTTGATTTTCTGCACAAAGATAACCTTCTGATCATCCAGCAGCTCAATACCATATTTTCTTAACGCTATGTTTATCTCTTCCTGTTGAGCTGTCGATAGAGAATCCTGAAACTCGATTTCTCCGAGGGTGTTCATTTCAAAAGGGATCCCTAATTTTTCCAACTGTTCGTGCAGGACTATTTTACAGACAGTCACCATATCGAACCTAACATGTAGTTTCATAAAAAAAATGCGGGTTAGCTTTTTATAAACTCAATTCGTCTATTCAGCACAAAGAATGACAAAATTTTATGCCTAAGTAAATGCAAAATAGAAATATGTGTTTAACATCCGGAACATATTTGTATAAAAAAGATATATGCTCCTTTTCCCTTTTTTACTCCTTCCGGAGTGAAGCAAGATAAAATAAATTTAACCGCTTTATTCTTTTTCTTTCCACGGGCGGCTAAGCGCATTTTCCTGATAAATTTTGGTTTTGATTACCTTCATCCCATGACGCCTGTTGCTTATATCACACCGAATTTTACAGCCAATGCTGTTCGTTTTATCGAGGCCCTGGCAGGCCTTTATGACATTCGACTGGTAGTCATCAGCCAGGAATCCTCACTATTGCTTCCACCCTGGCAACAAAGCCGGATAGCCGTAGCAAGACAGGTCCCGGATGTATTCAATTCGGATGCCTTAATCCGGGTGCTGACGGAAGTTCAAAAGAAGACAGGTCAGTTTCATCGCCTTTTAGGGGCTACAGAGCAATTGCAGGTTCCATTGGCAGAAGCCCGCAAAGCTTTGGGAGTAGATGGGATGGATATCGAAACCGCTCATAATTTCCGGGATAAATCACGGATGAAGCGACTCTTTGAAGAAGCCGGGATTCCCTGTGCCAGACATGCCCTTGTCAAAAATCTCCAGGAGGCTTTGGCATTTACTAAGAAATGTCCCTATCCGCTTGTAGTCAAGCCTGTAGCCGGTGCCGGATCTCAAACCACTTTTCGGGTTAATGCTGATAGTGAAATGCAGGCTGCATTCCAGGCTCTCGGGCAGAAAGCCGCAGAAGGTGTTGTCATCGAAGAATTCATCCAGGGTGAAGAGTTTTCGCTGGATACTTTTTCATTGAATGGAAACATAGCGGGACAAACGATCAATCACTACATACCGGCTCCCCTGGAGGTGATGTCGAATCCCTGGATCCAATGGCGCGTGATCCTTCGTAAAGAAATCACAGGTAAATCCTTTGATGACATAAGGTCTGCTGGCCACAAGGCGCTGGACACCCTGGGCATGAAAACCGGTTTGAGCCATATGGAATGGTTTCGGAGAAAGGACGGCAGCATAGCCATTTCTGAAGTGGCTGCACGACCACCGGGGGCACAGTTTACAACGCTCATATCCAGGGCTTGTGATTTTGATGTGGTGCGTGCATGGACCCGGTTGATGATCTATGATGAGAATGTAATTCCCAAAATAAGCTATAGCAGCGGTGCAGCATATTTGCGAGGTCAGGGTACGGGTAAAGTTGCCAGGATAACAGGCCTGGAAGAAATCAGAACCAAATACAATGATATCATAACCGATATCCGTATTCCAAAGATTGGCCAGGAAGCATCACCCAGCTATGAAGGTGAAGGATTTATCATTCTTCGCCATCCCGATTCAAAAATCGTGGATGAGGCCCTAAAGGACATTGTTGAAAATGTCAGGGTTGATCTCGAATGATGGGGATCAGCAGCAGGCTATATGGTACAACACCTGAAGGAATAGCTGTAACGGAATATACTCTTTCCAACAATCAGTGCATCGAAATGAAAGTCATCAATTTCGGATGTATCATCACTTCGCTGAAAGTGCCTGATCGCGATGGTCATCCTGATGACATTGTTCTTGGCTTTGATTCATTAGATGGTTATTTAGCTTCTACGCATTACTGTGGTTGTATTGCAGGCCGATTTGCTAACCGGATAGCGAATGGAAGTTTTATTCTCGACGGACAGGAATACAGACTGGCAAAAAATCTGCATCCTCATCATCTGCATGGTGGCAATAAAGGATTTGATAAAGTAGTATGGTCTGCAACGGAATTTGAAATTGATGATGGCATAGGTGTAGAATTCCAATACCTGAGCCCTGATGGTGAAGAAGGTTTTCCGGGCGATATGCTGATCACCATCCGGTATATTTTACATCATGAAAATAAAATCACATTTGACTACATCGCTGTAACGGATCAAAAAACGATCATCAACCTGACGCAACATTCCTATTTCAATCTCAACGGTGGTAAAGGAAATATACTTGCACATGAACTGATGATAAATGCAGATCACTTTCTTCCGGTGGATAAAACTATGATCCCTACCGGGGAAATTAAACCTGTTGAAGGGACACCTTTCGATTTTACAATTTCAAAAATAATCAGCGCTGATATCAACAGTGATGATATGCAGATACAGGATGCACATGGTTATGATCACAACATGGTGCTGGCTAAAATAAATGATGAGCTATCTCATGCTGCAACCTTGCATGATCCTGCAAGTGGAAGGGTGCTTGAGGTTTTCACTACAGAGCCGGGCTTGCAATTGTATACCGGTAATTTTCTGGATGATAAAGTCAACGGAAAAAATGACATCGTGTATGGTCCGTTCTCCGGCCTCTGTCTTGAGACACAGCATTTTCCGGACTCGCCGCATCATCCTGAATTTCCTTCAGTGGTGTTGAATCCTGGTGAGGAATATAGATCGAGGACGGTGTGGAAGTTTTCAGTGAGAGATGTGACGTGAGACGTGAGACGTGAGACGTGAGACGTGAGACGTGAGACGTGAGACGTGAGACGTGAGACGTGAGACGTGAGACGTGAGACGTGAGACGTGAGACGTGAGACGTGAGATAATCTAATCTTGATTTTTCGAAGTGTACGGACAGGTCGCTACCTGTCCGTACACTTCGAAAAATCAAGATTGAATTTAAAGGCTTACGATTTTTATTTCTACCCGTTGATTTTTTCGACGGCCATCGACGGTTAGATTTGAGGCGACGGGTTGGCGTTTGCCGTAGCCTTTGTAGGATATTTGGGCTTCAGGTATACCGCGACCGTAGAGATAGGTGGCTATATTTTTAGCACGTGTGGTTGACAAGCGATCGCAATATTCATCTGTGGGCAGGCTGTTGGTGTGGCCACCGATTTCAATAATGACTTTATCGTTGTTTTTCAAAAATTCATATATTTCTTCCAGCACTGCGAAAGAGATAGGCTGAATCGTAGAGCTATCTGCTGCAAAATAAAGCTTGTCTACCCGGATGGTTTCTCCAAGCTTGAGGGTGGATATGTCCAACGATTTCAAAACTTTTTCCGCTGAAATTGTCACAGTTCCGTTTGCAATACATCCGTTTGCATCAATGATCCTCACCGTGTGAGATCCTTCAGTAAGGGTAGTTGCATTAAGTGCGGTTTCTCCATTGCCCCATAAGACCTGGAATGGTTCGGCACCTCCTTTTACTATCGCGACGGCTTTGCCATCAGCAGCTAATTTATCTGAAGCGTTTGCTTCTGATAGGACGGTTGCGGAAATTTCAGGAGAGGAAGAAACGATTCCGCTGGCAAGTGTTGTTTTCCCGGAAGCGTCGGTGAGTGTTACCTGGTATAAGCCCGGAGGTAATCCGCTGAGTTCTCTTTGTGTAGATCCCTGGTAATTCCATTTGTATGTATAGGGTGGTTGTCCACCTGATCCTTTCACACTTACATTGCCTGTTAGCATACCAGTACATACCGGAGTAGATTTTACCTCCACAGTTGCAGCAAGTTCATCTGAAACTTCTGCCGGCTTGATGATGACGGTAGTGTCTTCGATAATTTTAGCCATTCCCAGGTCACCAGCTATCCAGACATTTTTTCCCGGACCTTGTGCTAACAGCATCATCGGTTCGCTGGCTACGTCGCGGTTCATGCTGATGATCTTTTCCTGGTATGGATCATATTTCACCAGGATATCGGAAGCAATGTAGATGAGGCCCTGGCCATCAGAGGAGAGTGCCCTTACTCCGCCCTGTACAAGATCCTTCCATGCATCGATCGGATACCAGCGATTGTATGAATCCACAAGCCACATATTCTGTTTTGCTGCCATCCATGCTCCTTCAGTGGTAGAAGTTATTGCTGTGATGGGTTGTTCTTCTTCGTATAGTTTCCATTTCTTTCCGGTGACGCGTACGACTCCAAGATCTGTTCCGATCCACCTGATATTGTACGGATCGGTGTGAATGAAATTGATCTTATTGCTTTTCAACACGCCATTGTCCGTGGTATAATGCTTTAATATTTTTTCCTGCGGAATAGATAAAGAATACACACCGTTGGTCGTACCAACCCATATGGTTGACTTGGTGACATCCATGCAGGTAGCGGTTACTTTCTGATCAAGCGTGAGCACTTTACCTGATGTAGTAAATCTTACTGAACCATCATCTACAAGCATGATAAGTCCTGCTTCATCAGACCAGTCGATATCTGTGATATGTTTGCCGGCAGACATGGGCTGGGCTTTATTGCTGCTGGAGGGGATCATGAATACATCCGCGCTAGTGGCTACGTAAATATTCCCTGCATTATCGTGCGTGATGGCCCTGTATTCGGTATGGGCCGGAATGCCTTCGATGCGTTGAACGGCTTTCAATTGCTGGCCGCAGAGGATGGATGCCTGTGCGATACAAAGAAGAGCAAGGAAAATATATTTATAGTGCTTCATTATGGTCCAATGTTACAAAAATACCTGATCACGATGATTAACGTCATAATGCCCCTTCAGAGTTTACAGGGGGCTCAGACTGTTGATTTTGCAATAAATTACACTCGAAACGGATGAGAAAGCAAAACTACGGGTATGAAACGAAAAATAAGGATGGGAATGATCGGTGGCGGAAGGGGAGCGTTTATCGGTGCTGTTCACAGGATGGCTGCTGCCCTTGATGGTCAGATCGACCTGGTCTGCGGGGCTTTCAGCAGTGATCCGGAGAGATCTAAATCCAGTGGAGCAGATTTATTTCTTCCTCCTGACAGGTGCTACGGTGATTATGAAGTGATGATCCGGGCAGAAGCCGGCCTCCCGATGTATAAAAGAATGGAACTGGTGTCTATTGTTACTCCGAATCATATGCATTTTGGTCCTGCGATGCTTGCATTGGAATCGGGGTTTCATGTGGTGTGTGATAAACCGTTGTGCTTAACCCTTGATGAAGCAAAACAAATTCAGGAAAAGGTTAAATCGTCCGGTTTGATCTTCGCTGTGACCCATGCCTATAGAGGTTACCCCATGGTGAAGCAGGCCAGGATGATGATCGCCAATGGTGATTTAGGCAAAATCCGGAGGATCGTTGTAGAATATCCACAGGGATGGCTCAGTACCGCGCTAGAAAATTCGGATCAGAAGCAGGCATCGTGGAGAACGGATCCATCGAAGTCCGGTGCAGCAGGTGCAATGGGTGACATCGGAACGCATGCAGAAAATCTTGCTGAGTATATCACGGGTTTGAGGATTGATGAAATATGTGCTGATCTGCATACACACATTCCGGGGCGACAATTGGATGATGATGGGAGTGTGTTGCTTCGAATGAATAATGGAGCACGTGGAGTTTTATATGCAAGTCAGATCTCTGCTGGTGAAGAAAATAATCTTCGCATTCGTGTTTATGGAGAAAAGGGTAGCATTGACTGGTCTCAGATGGAACCGAATTCGCTCATAGTACGATGGCTGGATAAATCTACCCAGGTTATCAGAACGGGTGTAGGTGATCTTTATCCTGTAACGCAAAAACATACACGCGTTCCTGCAGGGCATCCGGAAGGATATATCGAAGCGTTTGCAAATATTTATCGCAACGTTGCGTATTGCTTACAAGCCAGGATTGAAGGAGCAGATGTAGATCCGGATTATTTAGATTTTCCAACTGTTGATGACGGAGTGCGTGGAATGGAATTTATTGATGCGGTGGTGAGGTCGGGGAAACAGGATGAGGTGAAGTGGTTTAAAGTGAATAGTGAGTAGTCAGTAGTGAGTTTGTCCACGCAATCTTTCGTGAGACGTGAGGCGTGAGATGAGCTAACTTATCAACTTTTTCTCATATGAAGTATTTCTCTTTTGCATTTCTCATATTATTTACCATTGATTTATATGGGCAACCATGGTATTCAAGGATGTATGATTTCAATGGTCAGGAAATTGCTAAATCCATGACTTTAAGCGGTGATTCAATTTTTGTTCGAATAAATAATATTTGCTCTGAAAACAACATCATCTGTTCCATTTTAGGAAATTATTCAACATCTGATAATGATTTTGTAAAAATAAATCGATATGAAAACATTCAAGGCGGCTATAGAGATGTAATACTTCTTCCAAATACAGTTTTGCTGTCCTCACAGGAATCAACCTTCAATGAATACATAAGTCTTAGTATCATCGATAGATCTTCTCTGGATTTTATTGATTCAATTAGTTTGAATATAGATTCAAATAGATATTTTAGCTACGTCATATGTCCTTCAATATTATATTTTGATAGGGTTATATTAGGAGCAAATGTTTTAGACAGTCTTAATTTCGTAAATTATTCCGGCTGGTTCAATTATCAGCAAGATGCAGTATTATTTTCTTTGAATTTGAATTTGGAAATTGACACGATATTAGTTATCCCTCCTTCTTCAGGGGCATTTCTTAGAATAGAAGATATGGCCATTGGACCTGATTCAGTTTTATATATTTCTTTTTATGAAAAGTATTTAGAACATGGTTCTTCAAAAGATTATTTAGAAACCCGAAAAGTTATCTATGGATATGATAAGAATTTAAGGAAAGTCTTTCAATGGATAGGCCCTGATTTTGATTCCTATGAAACATTGTCTTGTTTGACCATTGGACAAGACTCAATAATTTATGTCAATTACAAGCGTAATTATCGCTATTACGTTGCAGCACTTAATAGGGATGGAACTGTGAAATGGGAATGCACGCTAGACCCTTCTTTTGGACAAGCCCTTTATAGTGTTACAAAGCTTATCCAAACAAAGAATAAAGACATCGTCGGTGTTGGTGTAATATCATCAATAACGGATGAGCTTGGTGAATCCGGATTTCTATTTCGCATCGACTCAGTTGGTACTCTGCTGTGGAAAAGGGCTATTCGGATCAATAAAGGATTTGATCCTATTTTACCACCTGGGCTTCCATTTCAAAGTGGATTAGAGGATGTCCGGGAACTTCCCAATGGTGATCTTATGGCAATAGGATTTGTAAGAAAATATGTTAGCTATGATGACCCAGATGGCCCATATGATAATGATGCATGGATTGTCCGTACCAATGGGGATGGTTGTATTTGGGACAATTGTCCATTTATACAAGATATCGTTGATCGTGAGCAATACATGAGAATATTATCATCAAATAACGAATGGGTAATTGATGTTGTTTCTCCACCATTACCTACAGCTATTCATAGATTTAGATTCGACCCGGATTCAATTCTCATTGATAATAAGCCTTACTATAAGCTGATTTATTCCCCTACAATCGAAGGTAATTGGGAAGAAACAAATAGGTTAATGAGAGAAGACAGCGGTAGAGTATATGAATTAAATTTAATTGATACCACTGAGATTCTATTGTATGATTTCAATTTTCAGGTAGGTGATACAATGTCCTCGCATCAAGATGGAACCGACAATCGTAGGCAAGTTATTAGTGTAGGAACTGTAGTACTGGCGGATGAGTTACCCCGGAAAACAATTACAATTGAATGTACTTCTAATACTTCGACTCCGGATACAACTGTTTGGATAGAAGGTATTGGCGATGCGGAACGATTGTTTTGGTCAAAGACTTTCTGTTCGACTTTAGATAGTGATGACTCTATTGCTGCAATTCGTTGCTTTCTAACAAATGATTTGTGGATGTATTCACGTCCTGGACTGTTAGAAGGTTGTTATATAACCGCCGTTGAACATCTGGAGCCAGAATTATTAAGTGTGTTCCCTAACCCAAATTCAGGTATTCTGCATTTTCAAATTGGTCCGGATCAAGTCGCAGATAGAATAGTAATCTATAACTCATTTGGCATCCTAGTCTTTTCATCAGAGAATTGGACTTCAGATCATATCCTTGATCTCTCCAGCCAGCCATCAGGTATATATCACGGATGGCTATATTTTAAGGACAAAACAGTAAGAACATTCAAAACTATTATTACGAAATAATGAACATTTAATCCTCAGATCTCCATTGAAACATTTCTTAATTACCATATCTATTCTGTTTGTTACCTCAGGGCTGATATTGGCTCAAAAGCAGAATAACATCTGGTACTTCGGAACGAATGCAGGATTAGATTTCAATACCAGTTCTCCCACTCCATTAGTAGGTGAGATGTTTGCACTGGAAGGGTGTGCTTCTGTTTCTGATCCCGGTGGACATCTTCTTTTCTATACCAACGGGGTGATGGTTTGGAATCGCAATCATAACGTGATGCCAAATGGAAATGGTTTGGAGGGAGATGAAGGTTCCACACAAGCAGCCTTGATTGTTCCGCTGCCGAATTCAAATTCGAAATATTACATTTTTACCATTGATGAATTTTCAAAAAATGGAAATCTGTATTATTCCATTGTGGATATGAACCTCAACGGTGGGTATGGAGATATCGTCACCGGTTCAAAAAATATATTTGTTGTCACCCGGGTAGCTGAAAATATGACTTCCGTATTGCATACCAATGGAGTGGATATATGGATCGTTACGCACAAGTCCAATTCTACGCAGTTCTTATCCTACTTGCTCAGCTCAACAGGATTAGATCCGATTCCCGTTGTTTCATCAATAGGTTCCTCTCATCTTGCTTTTGAATTGTCCGGTACTATCAAAGCATCTCATGATGGATCTAAAATAGCCAGTTCTTACACAGATCAGGATTTCGATTATAATGTAGCAGAGCTATTTGATTTTAATACTACTAGCGGAGAGGTTTCCAATTTGTATGATCTGGAGCAATTGATTCCATCTGATCGATGGGTATATGGAATAGAATTTTCTCCTAATGATAGTCTTCTGTACTTAAGCACAAATGTAGTCGGTGGCTATCTGTATCAGATCGATCTGGAAACAAAGCAACTGACGACGTTGAGCACGAATAAAGGTGCAGATTATGGTGCGCTTCAGCTGGGACCGGACAATAAAATATATATGGCCAGGTATGGTTTCCAATTTTTGGATGTCATTCATCAACCCGACAAACAAGGTGTTGCGTGTCAATATGAAGAAGCAGGAATTTCATTGGCTACAAATACTCTTTCTGCATTGGGACTTCCTGCCTTTGTTCCATATTCTTTTTACCCGGATAGTATTGCAATCCTTTCTTTGGGTAGTGATACTTCGATCTGCGCAGGTAGTTCAATTACTTTATCTGTTGACTTTACAGCAAGCTGTGACTCAATACATTTTTTATGGAATGATGGATCAACAGGACAAGAGCTTGTTGTACATCCCCCCGGTGTTTATTGGATTGAGATCGAAAGCTCATGTTCAACATTCAGGGATACCATACAAATCGATACAATAACATGTCAGTCAGCATGTGGAAATGTAACCGCTACACTTTATGGAAACCAAGAAAGAAATGAGCGTGGTTATTGCTTAGCACCCACTGCTGAAAAGGACGGATTCTATATTGGTGGCTACAGTGAGGGCAGGGCGACCATTACGAAAATGGCATTGAACGGTTATGTGTATTGGGCTCGGTCATTTAATATCGTACCGGCTAAAGAAGATCATATCAATTCGATGCTTGTTGATGCAGAAGGCATGCTTGTTGTTTCCGGAACTTCCCTGGCGGTCAATGGATCAGGATCATGCTTTGTGATGAGATATGATCCGAACAACGATTTAGTCTTATGGTCAAAGGAATATTCCAATGGCACATATATTGAAAATTATTCGATCATTGAAAAAGGGAATACCGGCAATTATCTGGTTAGTAATTATTCTGCTGATCTCAATTTAGCCAGTGGATTTCAAATTCTTGAATTGGATAAACAAAATGGAAATCTTCAATTTGCTCAATTTCATTCTCCGGGCGGCGGCGACACGGTTGCTATTATTACAGATTTTATCTGCGTTGATGAAAATATCTATGGTGCCGGATTTTATGGATCCTATGGGCCTTTTTCAGCTCGAAATAGAAATCTCCTGATCAAAATGGATGCTGAGAATATGGATTTGATATGGTCTAACTTGGGCCATTATGCACCGGAAGCCACCGCTGATCTGAGAGGATGTGATTTAATCATGATCAATCATGAAATATACTCTTGTTATTATGGCCGTCCTCCTGGAAGCTTTATGGATAAAATTTATATACAAAAAACAGACCTCGATGGCAACCTGATCTGGTTGAAACAGTATGATATTCTTAAGCCAAGAATTGTTGGTTTTGAAATGATCCATTCAGATAATGGAATCGTCGTGTTAGCCACGCAGCTATCTAACCTGAATGAAATTACATTGTTCAAAGTCGATTATGAAGGTGTTATCCTTTGGGCAAGAAAATTCCGGTCCGGTCTGTTTTCCAGGAATATTTTAGACAACATGGACAAGAGATCTTCCCAATTAATAGAAGTGGGGGAGAATCTGGTTTTTACTACATATGCAATTGATTCGTTGGGCAAAGAAAATCTTGTCCTTATCAAAACTGATTTGAATGGCGAATCAAACCTACCCTGTGTAGATAATCTTGTACTTTCTTTACAATGGAGGGATGTAAACAATCCTGTTTTTTATCCACTGGATTTAACTTCCACGGAGATTGAGTTAAATGAGACAACAGTATTTTCCCAGAGAATAGCTTTTGATTTAAACCTGCTGGAAAGTTGCACCAGTCCGGATACTATTTTTTCAACCTTGGATATCACCATCTGTGCAGGTGAGATATTTGAAGGGCACGGTACTACAGGCGTTTTTACAGATGCTTTTACACTGAGTTCGGGTTGTGATAGCATTCGGACGCTACGATTAAATGTTATTTCCTGTTCGCCGATTGTATACTATGATTTGGATGCCTGTGAGTCAGTGATGTCCAATGGCTCGCATATGGACTATACTGAGTTTACTCCTGCTTATCCGGCAACATTGGCTTGTGCGGATGTTTCAGCTCATTATTTATACAGGGACCAGCCACAGATGAATAAGCATTCCTGTACACCTGGCATCAATAATTCTCCGGCGATGTGTGTCACTACGCTTAATTCCTGTGAATATCAGCCGGGGAATGGTGCATCTGTTGTGATTGAATTCACGATTAATCCATCGCCAGATTCGGTTGTTCAAATTACCGGTCTTGAATTCTTTGAAAAGGGACCAGCAACTTATAACTGGACCAATGGTCCAACAGGTCCAAATAATTATCCACAATATTATGCCATAAGGATTTTAAAAAATGGTGTGGAAATTTATCGAAGGGAAAATATTTCAACGACACCTGCATGGACTTTGCAATCTTATGATTTCCTGAATGATACTTTATTTAAAATTGAGGACAATACTACTTTCCGGATTGAATTATTGTCTTATTGCCCAATCGGAAATGGTGCTGAAGTTTCTGCATGGGACATCGATGAAATTAAAATCTATGGCGGATGTGTTCCTATCCTTCCTGAACAACCTGTCATTCATGGAAATGTATTTACAAAAGAAGGGAAGGCTATTTCAAATACAAATATTTACCTGTCAGATAATGCTGATTTTTCAGGAGCGAAAAGGAAACTAACGAATGTTGAAGGATATTATCTTTTTGATCATCTCAAAGAAGGTACAAATGGCTATCTGAAAGGATATAAGAATGATGATGTCATGAATGGTGTCAGCACGCTTGATCTTATCCGCATTCAAAAACATTTGTTGGGAATATCATCGTTTACTTCCCTTCATCAATACGTAGCTGCGGATGTAAATCGAAATGGGAATGTAAGTGTAACAGACCTTCTTGATTTACGAAAACTAATACTTGGAATTTATTCGGAATTTCCTGACAATACGAGCTGGAGATTTGGCCCACTGCCGCAGGATATGAGTGGTACAGACTTATCAACTTTCCAGGAAACAAAAAACCTGGAGTTTATTGCAAATGATACACAGGTGGTAAACTTTATCGGAATAAAAGTGGGTGACGTCAATGAGAGTATTCAATCACCCTTTCATGAAGGAAACGTAGCAATACGAAATGACAAAGATTTGAAACTCAGGATTGATGATCAACAAATAAAACAAGACGTACCCTTTACTATTGAACTAAAGATGAATGAGAGAGTAAATATTGCCGGCATGCAATTGTCGTTTCTATTTAAAGACCTGGAACTTATAAGTGTTGATGAAGCAGGCATTCCAATCACTGAAGAAAATTATTCCCTGACTTCAGACGGAGTATTCAGGTTGAGTTGGAGTCAATCGGAATCTATCGAAATAGATGATGATGAAATTTTACTCAGATTTACCCTGGTTTCTCATCACCCAGGATCTTTAGCCGGTAGAATTCAATTGGCTCAAGAAATATTAACGCCTGAGGCTTATGGAGATGATGATGAATCGTACAAATTCCGTCTGGAAATTGGAAATCCAATAGTTTCAACTTCCGGCATCAGTTTCTTCGAAGTTATACCCAATCCATTACAATCATTTGCTAATATTCATTTTAACTTAATTGCCGGCGGAAAGACACTTATCCGGTTTTATGATGTATCCGGAAGAATGATCTATGAAATGAATAAGGCATATGCAGCAGGCGAGCATTTTGAACAAATAAGAAGTAGCGATTTAATTAACGGTGATGGTGTAATATTTTGCCAGTTGATTTGTAATGGGGATACGAAAGTGGTGAGGGTGGTGAAATTACTGAGTAGTGAGTAGTGAGTATGCTTAGAATGAGTTAAATCACACTCACCTTCGTGAGACCTGAGACGTCAGACGTGAGTTTTTAGATACTATTAAAACGCGCTAACTATTCAAATCATTCGAGCATAACACTTTCACGAGATGGATATTTCACAGCATAGGCCAACATTATATCTCTGTTCATAGCGGGGCTTACATTTAAGTTCCATTTTATGATGCCGGAGCTTTCTTCTTTCTTCCCTCCTGAGATCTGGGTAGCGGTCACAGTGATATTATCATTGATGGATATGGGTACCTGATCTGTGATTTGGACATCGATGGGACTCTGTTTTTTATTCCGCACGGAGATCCTGAAGGTTTTTTCAATGATCGTATTTGATCCCAGGAATGTTCTCTTTGAAAATTCTTCTTCTTTTATTCTTTCTACCAATACATCTGGGTCGCGGCCTAAAGATATTTCCAGGGTATCGCTCAGGTTGATCGGATCCAGGATAGTCCTTCCGATGTAGGTGTTGTTAAAATATAAATTCGCCTGGCCTTCGATGAGGTGATATTTTTCCCAGTTTGTCAATGTTGCCACCAGGTAGGCACCACGATCTAACTTCGGTGTCGTCTCATAATGGTAGCCCGACACTATTTCATATTTCTGCAACTCAAGACTTGTATTTTTTCCGTCCGATAAAATCGTGGTCGATCCATCAAGCTTAAATTCCACCGAGATTTGATTTTCCATGACGATGACCTGTTCAGCGTTTGATGTTTTTAGACGTATTGGACTACCCGACATTCTGCCTGCTTTTGTGAGAGAATTCATATTATTCACCGAGAATTCATCCGTTTGAGATCTGTTCTCTTCCAGGTCTATGCTGATGTATTCACCGGACACATTCATGCTTTTCGATTGGAAGCCTTTGTAATTCACCTCTACATTGTCAGCATCAGAAGGCATAAGGATAGAAAAGCTACCCTGGTCATCGGTTTGTGTTGAGAGATTATGGCCTGCAACATTCACATTTGCAAATTTCAGTGGCAAACCATTTTTATCTTTTACAATTCCTGTGACGATGCGTGCACCATAGGTTAATTCCGATGGGCCTATTCGCTTAAAGATGGTGTTTTCAACTGTGGTGATCCGCCATGTACTTAACTCAGGAGCGGTTTGTCTCGCATAGGGCGATCCATTTGAGAATGTCAACTTCACATTTTTCCATATCTCTCCAGTGAGCTGATGCACATCTGCTTTATAATCAATCTGGATAGGCTGAGTGATATCTTTTGCGCGAATGTCATACCTGGGTGTCCATCCGGCATTTCTTACAATGTATGATATCTGAATATTACCTTCCAGCGGATGGCTGGTCAATACAGCAATTTCCACTTCACTTTTTGACAACAGCGGTGTACCCCGGATCAGATTGGTCTTGATTATATTATCCGTTTTCAATTTTGATAATGAATCAAGCTGCTGTGCTATCCTGAGTCGTTCCAGGTTAATAAGCATCAGGTTTTTGTCGAACAATTCCAATGCGAGCGTCAGATGTTCCATGGTAACACCTGTGTTTTGATTTCCGATCCGTTCATTTTCACTGAGCAGATTTAGTTTTTTCAGCAACACATCATCCCGCATTCTCAATTTACCTGAGCGCGCATCCAGATCCTCATTGAGTAGTTTCAGGCTATCTATGCTTTTGTTTTGTGTGGCCTCAGCAGAACTATTCCATTCGTGCGCCACCGACAGAATGGTGAGATCATCATTACTTTTTACCTGTATGCTTTTAGGATCAAGATCCGGTGTCAGACCAGTCAGCCTGATGATCGATTTGCCTTCCGGAAGATTGACCTTACCTGTCCTGTTGATTTGCGCACCAATCAAAAAAACTGTGACCTGGTCTATAGTTGTATTGAGAATTATTTTTTGCTGTGCCTGTGCGATTATGCCATTGAGACATAAGCACATCATGATGAAGGATGCTTTCATATAGATAAATTTTAGAGGAAGATGCTTTTATCTTTCGGAATACATATGAAAGACACAGAAAAGTAATAGTTACCCCATTTCCTCGAAGGTTATAATAGCCTTCCCCATAAAGGATAGTTGTAATAATTAGAAATCAAATCATATTCACTGGTAAGGCCTAAACCTGTTATCCTAAATAAAAAATATTTTGCGAGTATACTAGTTAATTCCCTCATTTCGTTCGACTGAGATGAATGTTATCCCTAATTTATCTCGTATGAAGATCATGCTTTTAGCAGTGTTTTACACTTTTATAGTCGCCTGTGGGCCTGATCCAGACCCAAATGGTTGCTCCCTTGATTCTGTTAACCATGAATCATATACAGGATTTGTTAGGCTGTGTAATGGAATACCGGGTCAGCAACAGGATTTTCCCGGCGAGGCTTTCATACAGGTCGATGATTCGCTACTTACTTTCCAAATAGAAAGTACTGATCTGAATGTTCACTTTGAATATAATGTCACAGTTTACTCCGAGTGTAAATTTGCAGAAAATGAATTTATTCATATACTTCATGACACTATCAGTAATGAAATTTTGGGTAGTATTGGCTTAGATAAAACAAGTATTTCAATTAAACTAATTACTACTCCTTGCCTGGATAATGGAAACTTTTCTGGCCTTCTAAAATAGAGGACGACAAGACTTTTAGTTTAACATTGATGATTAGATTTGAATGATCTATCTCTTACTTAGGATTTGCAAGACTGCTAGTACTTAACCTCATGGACACCTCTCCATTATTTTAGATCATGCAGATTCTTCCTAAAATGCTCAATCCGCATGCCGTGTCACTTCAGCAACCGGGGCTTTGGAACATCCTTATCGCAGCAACGTCACATCCCCCACACGAATAACCTGGTTCCCATCTTTAAATTTTGCAATTAATCTATAAGCAAACACCGCCGAATTCATCTCCCTTCCTTTCATTCTTCCATCCCATGCAGCATTCGGATCATTTGGCTGAAAATAATCGCGGGAGAAAACCATATTTCCCCATCTGTCAAAAATGATGAGAGAAGAGATCTCTTCTACATCCGATCCTGCAGTAATAATAAGTTTATCATTGATGTTGTCTCCATTCGGAGAAAAGATATTTGGGATGTAGATGTCTGTATTCTTTTCTAAAAATAATGTCAATGCATCTTCGTCCTTGCATCCGTCTATGCTTGTGACAGAGACTGCATAGGTAGTAGTTACAATCGGTACCACCGACTGTGTAAGGCATGTCGGACAGTTTGGATTTGTGAGGCCTGACCAGGTGATCGATGCGAGAGAATCAAGTGGAACATTGACGATGGCGTTGATGATGACTGTATCGCCTGCTTCGATGAGCTGATCATCGCCAAGCTCAACACTCACCATCAATGGAACATTGATAAAGATGATTTCTTTCTTTTCACAATCATTTGCATCAAGTGCTGTGATTTGATATGTACCACCACTGAGTCCGGTGAAAGAAGATGATGATTGATAATTTATTCCATCAATTGAATATCTGATGGGTACTACACCTCCTGTTTGTTCAACCGTTATACTTCCATTATGCTGATCAAAACAATCAGGATTTGAAACTATGAAGCTAATCATGAATGGACCCGGATCAGATAATGTAATCTCGCCATCGGTCTTACATCCATTTGCATCTGTGATCGTGACTGTATACGAGCCTGCCAAAAGTCCTGTTGTACTTTGATCTGTACTTCCTGTAGACCAGATGTAAGAGTATGGTGAAACACCTGAAACATTTGCAATCGCACTGCCATCTGCTTCTCCAAAACAACTGATATCATATCCATTGAAATCTGAAGTGACCTGTAATTGCAGATCAGGTAATGGAAACAAACTTGTTTGCTCGATGACCAGGCTGTCGCAACCATCCTGATTTGTGAATGTGCTTTGATTGTTTCCAACTTCCGCAGGATCACAGGTTTTAAAAGAAATAATGGTTGTATCGGCAGGAATTAACGACACGGTCAGTGTCACAATACTATCACATCCATCTTGATTGATAAGAGTCGTGATGAATATTCCGGCTTGCGATGACATGCACGTATTGGAAAAAAGAAATGTCTCGCTTGATGCTAACAAATCGATGGTTTCTGTAACTATACTGTCACATCCAAATTGGTTGATCAGAGAATGAATAAAAACACCTGCTGCTGTGGGATCACAAGTAGTAGAATTGATGAATGTCTGATCCGATGGCCTTAGTGAAACATTTGTAGTGACAATGCTATCACAGCCCAAACGATTGATGAAAGATTGCATAAAAACTCCCACATCGCCAGGATCACAGGATGAACCGGTGATGAATGTAGAATCGCTTGCAGAATAACTGACGGTAGTAAATACCGTACTATCACATCCGGCCTGCGAATTAAAATGCATTTCAAAAACTCCAAGGCTTGAAGAATCACAGGATGTGGTATTTGTATAGGTTGTATCCGGAATGCCCGCACTGACTGTCGTGATCACAAAACTGTCACACCCATCATGACCGGAATACAGCAATTGAAAAACACCAATAGCTGCAGAGTCACAAGAAACAGAGCTAAGATAACTTGTATCTGTAGGTGCCATTGTGATAGTAGTAATAACCAAACTATCACATCCCGATTGATCAACCAGTAATTGTTGAGATACACCCAAAAGTGAAGAATCGCAGGTGGTCTGCAATATCATTGTTGTGTCCAGCGGAGGTATCAATGTAACTGTTGTAATCACCAGGCTATCACAGCCATCCTGATTTTGCAGCAATTGTGTGAATACGCCTACACTGGATGAACTACATGAAGTGAGTGAAATTGAAGTTGTATCAGAAGATAATAACGTAACGGTTGTGTGCACCACCGTATCACATCCGTTTGGATTGTTGAGATGGGTAATGAATACTCCGGCTTCTGCAGGAATACAAGTAGTCGCCTGTGAAGAAATATTTACGGCAGGTGATACACTGATCGTGAAATTGACGGTACTGTCACATCCATCCACGGAATAAAATAATATCTCATACTGCCCTGCCTGGTCTTCCCAATAATAACCGAGCCAGATGCTGTCGCCATCACATATGCTCTCTGCTACATTGGTGACATAGGTCGGGAATACAAAAATGACTTGTGTAGAATCAGTCATCTCAATACAAGCAGGCTGTGAAGGAATGATACTTGTAATCGTATAAACAGTCAGACTTCCCGGCAAATCAAAAAAAGTATAATTGCCTTCAACATCGGTAATTGTAAAAGGTGAACCGGGATCAGGAGTGATCTCGATCGTCATCGGAAACGGAGCATCGTTTTCAATCGTCATATTCGCCTGTTCATTGTCGCAGATATCCGTTTCGCCTGTGAGGGATACGTGGATGACAGGAATGATATCGAGCTCAACAGTGTCCTGGTTTGGACACAGGGCACCATTTGAAACCGTTACGATGTACTGACCTGATGTGCCTGTTGTGATCGTCTGGCTATGTTGTCCTGTGGACCAACTATAGCTTGCACCTGGATTCCCCGCATCGAATGTGATAGTTTCTCCATTACATAGTTGTTGATCCGGACCAAGATCAATCGGAACACGCTGCAGTTCATTTACTTGTATGAAAGCAGTAGCGACATTGCTCGTCGAACCTGATTCCGTCGTGAACTGAACCTCTACTGTACGTAATCCTCCTGTAGGATAATTTGCAATGTTATTATAAACTACAAGCCGAAGTGCATCTTTGAAATCAGTTGATTTGGCTCCCCCGGCATTTGACAATGTGATCATATCCGTACCTGATCCTGAAACATTAATTCCGGCGACCGAACCTGTCATGAATAATAATTCGAATGGAGCATCAGGAACAAAACCTGTGATCTGAATCGTCATTTCACTGATGATGGCATCATACAACATTTTTGTGTCTTCATCTGCGACACCAACACCATTAGAGAGACAATCAAAGTCAGGAGAATTGTAATCTGCATCGGTGGCGCCGGAACTGTTGTTGCAGTCAAGATCAAGATTAATACTACAAGAAGGCGGTGGACTAAACTCTAACATTGAAGTAATGTTAGATAAATACTCGTCTGGAGAAGTACAAATCTTGGTGATAGCGCCATCGATTATATTTATTAAGATAAGATCAGGAGTTTGATTTGCGTATGCTGCTATACCTAAAAACGAATTACATACATGTGAAACTGTTAATCCATAAATAAGATAGGCGGGTGGAAAATTGACTATAATAGAGCTATTGCTAAGATTAGTCGTATCCAATAAAACAATTCCACCGATGGTGGGGAAGTAAATATTTCCATTATAAAGAATTAAATCTCCTCTTGGGCTGAAGCCTGTTGCGCCCAAAAGAGTTACTGTCCCATCACTGAAGTTAAATCTGTATAAAGCATCATCTGGAAAATCCATTGAATAAAAAATGCCATTCCCAACACAAACTAAGGAGCTCCATCCCTGATCAGCTCCGGGTGGTGTAGTAAATATTGTAGTTTCATCTCCTGTTAGTGTATCTAACTCCCACAAATTCGCTCCTCCTTGTGCCACAAGGCGGTTATCAGGAGTAAAGGTCAAACCATTTGCGACTATTGTTGTATTTCCTATGTAATCAAAAGAACAAAAGCACGCTGATTCATCAATATCAACTTTGTAAAATGAGAAAATCCCTGTAGCAAAGTATGATTGTGCAAATTGTTTCAACGGGCACATTATTAAAACTGGGAGGAGAAAAGGGAGAATTAAACGGTATGCACCATTCCAATAATTTAATCTAACTGCTTTTGATAAATGTCTCACCTGAAAATACTTCTGATTTGAGAAAGCTTAAAACCCAATATGGGCTTTGTTAAAGATAGGGAATTGCTTTTTGTGAATTTCAACGACGTAAGATCCCGTCTGTACCCCCACCCCCTGATACTTCGACGTGCTAACCCTCAACCTATTACTACAGCTCAGCAACCGGGGGGAGTTGTTGATTTTTGTTTTTAGAAATAAAGTTAAAATTTAACTCCCCTAGTTGCTGAGCTTTAGCACAAGGATGAGAAATGCAGGTCGAAGCATCAGGGGGCGGGGGGTACAATCACTCGAGCATCACACTTTCCCTCGATGGATATTTCACAGCATAGGCCAACATTATATCTCTATTCATCGCAGGGCTTACATTTAAGTTCCATTTTATAATGCCGGAATTTTCTTCTTTCTTTCCTCCCGAGATCTGGGTTGCCGTCACGCCATTCTCAACGAACATTTGCAATTAGTTGATTAATGCCTTTATTGTTCTACTTCCGGACTCACTAATAAGTTTGAGAATAAGGAAACCCCTATTTGATGTATGCAAGGTGCCATTTTCTGGAACACCTTTTTCCAATAATTTGCCCTCAAGATTATATACCTCAAATATCTTAATAGTCTCTGATGGAGAGAAATTGATAACTCCATTTGAAGGGTTAGGAAATATATTTGGATAATCTTGCGCAACATTTGAAATAGAGACCATATCATTTTTTCCATTTATAATAATGGTCTCATTACATTCTTCTCCTTCAAGACACCCATTTTGATCTACAGTCATTAACCAAATATCAGACAACGATTCATCAGGAGATAAACTGGCTGTTTGAGTTTCAGTAAAATATACTGTTCCTCCAGTTATGAATAATCCAGTGGAGGTTTCATGTATTTTACTTAAATTTGAATGTCTAAAATCTCCAAATTGGTCAGGAGGTAAGTTTATAAGATTATTTGGTTGTCTATAAATCCGAAGCCAACGTAGCTTACCAGACTGAGTGACTCTTGCAATAAATCCGTTCCATGTATGATTCAACGGCGTTCCAATTGGACCATCAGGGCCTTCCTCCCAAACTGTACCACAAGCAACAATATCTCCATTCAATGCCTGGGTATAATCATAAATTCTATATTTATGCGCATCAATAAATCCATTAGATGGAAGAAGCAAGCTCCATTCTAGTTCTTTAAAATTACTTTTTAGTTTGTTGATTCTCCCGTTACTTGGGATTGTATGGGGATAAGGATGGTTTTGGGATGTGAAATAAATATTGCCTTCATTGCTTGCCAATAACCTTGGATTATCAATACTAAGATCTTTAAATTCAAATGAATCAATAACAGTTCCAAATGTATCCATTTTTACAATTTGAGTCCCAAACTCTCCTCCCGCCCCAATTTTATCATAAAAGTTATGAATGTAAATTAAATTGCCATCGTTTGTGGGTTGTAAATCATTGCATCCATTTGATTTTTTAGCTCTTGAGTATATTTTATCCCATTCTTCAACCTTGGTTTCACTATTTATTCTTATAATATTACTATATGTTTTGTGTTCATCGTAAAGTATCTTATATCCATATAAATACAATGAATTATGGTATTCTATTAGTCCTTCATTGTTTGGCGCTTCTGCAAAGTTGGAAGGAAACTGATAAGAAGTTATTATTTTTAGGGAATCATTTAATTTAAGTACGATGGTTGGCCTCCCACTGAAATCTTGATGCCAGTGACCACTCAAATATAGCTGACCGTTAGAAAGTAGCAGTCTATTTGAACCTTCCGGTGTGAATGTATCTAGTAATTGCTTTTCTGTTAAATTACCCCAATGATCGTATTTGGATAAGCTTGTACAGCTAGTCAAAATATTAATGTTTGTATCACTTGTACAGAGATGACTCGCAGATACATAAATAAAACTGTCCGATACTTCCATATCAGTGAGATTATTATCAAGTGCCAAATTCAAATTAACCAGCTTGCTGAATGTCTCTTGAGAATATAGGCACAAGTGAATAGATAGTAAACTTAAAACCAGGAAATTTTTCATGTTTATTTATTACCCGAAAATACTTCTGATGCTAGAAAGCTTAAAACCCAATGCGGGCTTTCTTAAAGGTAGGGAATTGCTTTTTGTTTATTTCAATGACGTAAGACCCCTCCTGTACCCCCCCACCCCCTGATGCTTCGACCTGCTAAACCTCAACCCCTAGCACAGCTCAGCAACCAGGGCGTTGTTGATATCCTATCTCAAAAGAGTCACATCTCCCACCTTCATCACCTGCGTCCCATCTTTCATCAACACGATCATTTTATATGCAAACACCGCAGAATTCAACTCCCTTCCTTTCATTCTTCCATCCCATGCAGCATTCGGATCATTTGCTTGAAAATGAGCGCGGGAGAAAACCATATTTCCCCATCGATCAAAAATGACGAGGGATGAGATCTCTTCAACATCGGATCCCGCAGTAATGATCAGCTTATCATTGATGTTGTCACCATTCGGTGAAAAGATATTCGGGATATAGATGTCGGTATTCTTTTCTAAAAATAATGTCATTGCATCTTCATCCTTGCAGCCATCCACACTTGTGACAGAGACGGAATAGGTAGTTGTAACAATCGGCACCACCGGCTGTGTAAGACATGTTGGACAATTTGGATTTGTAAGGCCTGTCCAAGTGGTCATTGATCATATCAGATGTAGGATTTGGGTATATCCTAATTGACTGTTCCTCAATAAAACCTTCTAATATAAATTCATGGGAGTATGTAATTAATGGATAGTCAGGTACCAAGCAACCATGTTGGTCTTAAGCTGATCACATACTTTGATTTTATTTATTATAAACGTAGTGTAGTATAAATTCGATAAGTATAAAATCGCTCATCGCAACCATCACAATAGTAAAATGTAAAATCATAATCATAATCTATTCCCAATTCAAAATCCTTAAATAATAAATATTGGAAATTTAAAACTGAACTCCATATCCAACCCTTCCAGTAGGTATACGAATAATAATTGTCTGTTCCACCTAAAAACAAAGAAGGTTGAATTGAGGTTCCAACACTTAATTTAGGCCAAATTTTATATTTAAATCCAATTGGAAAACTCAGAAAATGGATTGCATCTGGACTTTTAGATTGAAATAAATTTCTAACGCGTGGAACACTCGTTCCCTGACCTTTTGTTTGATACATTATTGAAGACTGTAAATCAAATTTTTTATATGTGTATCTAAGTCCAAGCCCAAGAATTGGGCGTATTAGTGGTCGATTGTACTGAAATACTTCGGGATAATCCGAACTCTGCCAATTTTCCTTATTAATATATCCAATATTTATTCCGGCATTAGCAAATCCTGAGAGCTGGCTTTTTGCAAATGTATGGAAGGTCAGGATAAAAGTTGAAATTATCAACCAATTATTTGGAGTTGATTTCATACTCAAATGTCAATTGAAATGTTCGATATTTATAGAATGAAAAATATATCTCATTCGTACCTATAACCAGGCCTTTGTTATACTCATAGTAGGTAAGACCCTCAATCCACTCAACTCCGAAATTAAGATTATCAGTTAATTTATACTTGAATTCATTTGAAATTGCAATATCGAGATGCAAAGACCCTAAGGTATGAGATGTTTCTCTAGCTTTTGAAAGTCCAATTGGATTTGCACTGCCAATTCTAATTCCACCTGCGTATTGGAATCGTTTACTTGGTGTTAATATTGAAATTGCAGGTAAACATGAATAAAACCCTGAGTTAGTTGATTTTCATAAGGGCCCGCCCATGAGGGAACCACACTTTCATGTGTGTTTGTCATAGTTAAATGTGAAAGTGCTAATGAAAAATAAAATTGTTTTGATAACGTCCACGTAGATTTCATCATAATATTCCATGATGGAGAGTATTTTAAATCTTCCTCAAGTGGTCCACTGAAGAATACTGGATGATGGTTATCATAATATTGAATTTTCCCAGGTCCAATGCCAACCTGAATTGAAAAATGTTGCTGTGAAGTAGCTTTTGATGCAGATAGCAATAAAATTACCACCACAGCAACACAATACCACTGAATTTTATTAAATTTCAAAATTAAAGTTGGCGATATCACTGTTATGGTATATACAATAAGGTCTCATAAATGACCATTTTTAAGTAAATAATGCATAATACAACCAATGAAAATATGAATTAGTGATAGTAGAATTGGTAGTATTTCCAGTTTGAGCAAAAGTTTGTATTGCGAAACAGCAACCATCTATTGCCGTATTTTTTCTCAAAAGATGAAGCGGCTATTTGTTGCTTTTTGGTCTTTCTATTGTTATCGAAAGTTGTTCTATTTAGCCTTTTGATATTCTACACTATCAATTTCAAACGTACAAATATTATTTGAGCAAATATAATTTGAATATGGACAAAAAGGATTTTTAACTGAATCTATGCATTCAGATTTAGATTCAGGAGGGACATATGTTAATGTTTTCAAATCTTCAAAATTTATTTTCATCGAATCATACACACCAAATGGCCCATCATCATAAGGCGGGACTTCTTCATACATAATTTTGAAATCATTATTATTTATCAAAGCTGTATCATTCTTTCCAAATCTTTCATAGAGTATTACTTCTATATGATGGTTTGTGGTATTGTTTAATGAATATTCCTTTGTATCACCCTGTTCAGTACATGATACAATTTGAATTAAAAAACCAAATAATAAATACTTAGTCATATTATCATTTTAAAAGTTCTCATTGAAGACCCTATCTGGTCTTCATTAAAGATAGGGAATTGCTTTTTGTTAATTTCAACGACGTAAGATCCCGTCTGTACCCCCCACCCCCTGATACTTCGACGTGCTAATCCTCAACCTATTACTACAGCTCAGCAACCGGGGGGAGTTGTTGATTTTTGTTTTTAGAAATACAGTAAAATGCAACTCCCCCTTTCAGGGGGCGGGGGGTATAGCACATCACTTCAAATCATGCAGATTCTTTGTGAAATGTTCAATCCTTTTTCCCGGTTCAAACTTTGCCTTGTTGTAACTATCAGAATTTCCTTTCGGAATAGTAAGTGAAGTCCAGTCACCGGTATTGACAAGTCTTGCGAGATATACGATCTGACCAACATGATATGCATAGTGTGCTAACTGGCGCATGATCGCATCTTCCACGGTCTGACCCATATTGCGGATATAAATTGTTTTCTCAAGATCTTCTACTGTCAACGCACGCAATGCATCGAACAGACATGTCCACCCTTCATTCCACAATGTCATCAGCTCTTCGCGGGTCATCGTGGTTTCTTCAAATTCGCTGTCTCTTTTACGCCATGGCTTTTCACCATCCGTGGTGAGGAAGTCTGTCCATCGCGAAAGCATATTGCCATGCAGATGTTTGATGATGACACTGATGCTGTTGCTTTTTTCATCAGGAGCCCAGAAGAGCGCCTCATCATTATTGACCTGCTTGATCGCTTTTTCGCCTAACGATTTATAGTATTCGTACAGGCTGATGGAATTTGTTATAGTTGAATTCATCATAGCATGCTAAAATAATACAAAACCTCTTTCCAAACATGCTTTAATCCAGTTGAATGGATGGACTATCTTTGCGTCTATGGATCTTACATTGATATTGAAGGATGTACTGAAAGTAACCGGTGAGGCCGCTGAGTTCATTCATTCACAAGCCGGGAAAGTAAAAGAGCAGGATATTGAAATCAAATCGCGCAATAGCCTCGTGAGCTATGTGGATAAAGAAGCAGAAAAAATACTTGTTGCCGGACTTTCCAAAATCATTCCTGATTCCGGGTTCATCACCGAAGAAGACACTGTCGAACAGATAGAATCGGAATATACCTGGATCATTGATCCGCTCGATGGCACTACGAATTTCTTACAACAGATCCCGATCTATTCAGTCTCTATCGGGCTGCTTCACAACGATGAGCTTGTGCTGGGTGTGGTGAGTGATGTCGAACGAAAAGAAACATTTTATGCCTGGAAAGGAGGCGGTGCATGGTGTAACGGCAAACGTATCTATGTTTCTTCACGAACAAATGTCGCTGATGCAGTTGTGGCTACAGGCTTTCCATATGCATCGCGCGATTTGTTGCCACAACTCGAAGCTGTGTTTGATTATTTTCTTCAGCATGCGAGAGGAATCAGGCGACTTGGATCAGCAGCTATTGATCTCGCGTATGTCGCATGCGGCCGTTTTGATGCATATTATGAAACTTCACTAAATGCCTGGGATATTTCAGGAGGCATCATCCTGGTAGAAGAAGCCGGCGGTGTGGTGACAGGGTTTTCAGGAAAAAGGGATATGCTTAAATCGGGGCAGGTCATCGCAGCACCACCCGTCATACATCAATCTGTGTTGGATAATATCAAATCCATATTCGAATATTAGTCGATAGCCGTTACCGGCAAGTCTATTTCATCCGTGAAAATGAATATTGATTGTTGGCCAGTAGCTATCTTTATAAAAAACAGGTAAACCACATCGATGCGATTCAGTGAAAATTTATCACAGGCAGTCCGTTCCGTCAGGGCCAACTTGCTGAGGGCGATATTGACTTTAATGATCATTGCTACCGGCATCATGGCTTTGGTGGGCATCCTGACTGCCATTGATGCCTTGCTTTTCACCATGAATGACAGCTTTTCCGGAATGGGTGCAAATTCATTCAACATCATTCCCGGCACTGGCAACCTGCATTCAAATCGCCATGGCCGCCAGGAAAAAGAAGCTGAGCCGATTGACTTTCGCCAGGCTATGGATTTTAAAGAACGGTTCGACTATCCCGGTTCGAAAGTTTCTATCTCCGGTCTTGCGACATGGGATGCGATATTGAAGTTTGGAAAAGAAAAGACAAATCCAACCGTGCTCGTATATGGCGTCGATGATCAATATCTTGATATCAATGGTTATGATCTGCTGATGGGCCGGAATTTTACGAATCTTGAACAAGAGGCCGGCACGCTGGTGACGATCATCGGCATGGATATCGTCAATGATCTTTTCGATAAGAAACCGATTTCTGCATTGAATAAAGTGATCACCATTGACAACCGGAGATTTACTGTGATTGGAATCCTTGCCTCTAAAGGTGCCTCCATGAACCGCAGTGCTGACAGGCGTGTGCTGATCCCTTTATTTGCTGAACGATATCTGTATGGTAACCCGGATAAAAATTATGATATAACCGTTTCGGAAGCGAACCCTGCTGAAATAGATGATGCTATATCTCTTGCTACAGGTGTCATGCGGAATATCCGGAAGCTGCGGGCTTCACAGGAAAATGATTTCGAAGCGTTACAAAGTGACAGCCTGCTGAAGATGATAAAAGAAAATACTGCTACGATTCGAATAGCCACGATTGGTATTGGATTCATCACGTTAATTGGTGCAGCGATAGGATTGATGAATATCATGCTTGTATCCGTCACTGAACGTACGAGAGAGATTGGAATAAATAAAGCACTTGGAGCTACCCGTGCGAATATTCTCAACCAGTTTCTGACAGAAGCAGTGATGATTTGCCAGATGGGGGGGATCGTGGGTATCATCCTTGGTGTGGGGATTGGACTTGGTGTTTCCGCTGCGTTAGGGGGAAAATTTCACATGCCCTGGGCATGGATCACGCTAGGGTTTGTCACTTGTATGATTGTCGGGCTTGTTGCCGGACTTTATCCTGCGTTGAAGGCGGCGAGGCTTGATCCGATAGAGTCGCTGAGGTATGAGTGAGTAGTCAGTAGTGAGTAGTCAGTAGTCAGAAGTGATACCCCATGAGTCGTGAGTCGTGAGTCGTGAGTCGTGAGTTTTTTAGAAATAGAATTCGTTTTCTCTTCTTTAGTTTTCTGTGAACTCTGTGTTCTCAGTGCGAAGAATTGACTTTGCGATAGAAATATTTGTTCCATTAAATAATTAAAAATTTGATTTACTGAAGCGTCGGGGCGTATTGCATCCGCCCGACGGATACTTCTGAAAAGTGGGCGGATGCAATACGCCCCGACTTTTCAGAAGTTTTATTTCTTCATCAAACTCAATGCTTCCGACTTTTCAGAAGCTTTATTTCTTTATCAATATCATTATACTTAGGGCAGATGCTTCTGAAATGTGGGGCGGATGCAATACGCCCCGACTTTTCAGAAGGATTTAGTTCATCATTGATCTCAATGACCCCCGATTTTTCAGAAACTTTATTTCTTTATCAATTTAAATTTACTTTGAGTGGATGCAATTCACCCAAACACTCCAGAAAATAAGTAGATCCTTCTTGCATGTCGGGGCGTATTGCATCCGCCCCGACATGCAAGAAGCTTTATTTCTTCATCAATCTCAATGCTTCCTTCACAGACAATGGTGATAGTTCATTATTCTTTACAAACCATTTTACACGATCGGGTTTTGTTTTTGAATATTGACGCAATGACCAACCGCAGGCTTTGCGGATAAAGAATTCTTTACTGTCTGCGCGGCGGCGGATCATGTCGAATAATAATTTTTCGTTTGTGTTTTCCCTGTAGAATAATTGATGGATGATCGCGACTCGCTGAAGCCACATGTTTTCTGATTCAATCCATTTATGCGAGTATTCATTTTGGAGTTCAGGATATTGTTTGAAAAAGATGCCAACTAATTTTGCAAGCCAGTCTACACTATCCCACCAGGAATGCGTGGTAATGCATTTTTCAAGGATCTTAATCCATGATGCGTCCTGTTGGGGCAGTATGCGTTGCATCATTTCAATACCGACATACATCACTTCGCGATAGCTCTGATCGTAGCATCCATCAACAAATGCTTTCAGCTTTTTACCGGTGAACATTCCGTGTTCGATAAAAATCTTTTTTGCCATGGGATACCAGATGGCTGCACCTAATCCGCAATACTCGAATTGGTTGCGCATGTAGGCCATTTGTTTTTCAGCGCGGATGGGATCGGATACTTTCTGGAACATGGTGGTGACCATGTCGATGTATGCTTGTGGTGAAATGGAAGGACGAAAGTTTCCTTTTTGGGGGGTTGAGGTTGTCATAAAAACTTTGGGATTGTACAATTGAAGTTATAAACTTCAACATCGTATTCTATAGGTTTGAAGTTACAAACTTCAAACAACCCTCATATAGGTTTGAAGTTGCAAACTTCAAACATCCGCGTTCTAATCTTTTACTTCTTTTACCTGGATATAAAAATTCGGATCGACTTCAAAGACATCCACTTCTATTCCTTGCTCCACAGATTGCCATTCGGATGTGGGTTGTATCCAGATCTTTCTCTTATTGGCTATGGTGACCCTGAGTGGCATGTTGAAGCCTTCAACAACATCCTTATACCTGAACCGGATTGTTTTTCCTTTGACCATATATTCTAAAACCGGAATGCGTGAGTCGCGGAGATACTGATTGAAGAAGGTATGCAGGTCCTGACCAGTCTTCTTTGATATATAATCTTCTATCTGTGCAGTGGTAACTGTCTGATGATAAAATTCCTGTTGCAGTCCTCTCAGTACAGATCTCCACAGCACATCATCATTTAACATCGTGCGTATCGTATGCAGCATGTTCCCACCTTTGTAGTACATGTCTTTTGATCCTTCGCGATTAACATTATACGTGCCGATGATGGGTGTCCTGTTTTCTATTTTAGAGCGTATTCCCTGCACATATTCATTGGCTGCTTGTCTTCCATAAAAATAATCGAGGAAAAGAGATTCTGCATAATTAGCAAATGACTCGTGTATCCACATGTCGGCGATGTCCTTGTAGGTAATATTATTGGCCCACCATTCGTGTGCAGTTTCATGAACTATGATGAAATCCCATTTCAGGCCCCATCCTGTACCTGACAGGTCAGTGCCCAGGTAACCCATCAAAAATTTATTGCCATACGTCACTGAGCTCTGGTGTTCCATGCCGAGATAGGGAACCTGCACAAGCTTGTAGCCATCTTCATAAAATGGATACGGTCCAAACCAATATTCAAGTGCCCGAATGGTGCGATAGACATCTTTGAAATGTTCGCGCGCTTTGTCATAATCATTTGGCAAAACAAAAAAATCAAGATCAAGAATGCCTTTCTCACCATGCATCGTATCTGCCCAGTGCGTATACTTTCCGATGTTGGCATTGACACCATAATTGTTGATCGGATTTTTTACAAACCAATGATAGGTATGACGTCCGTCCGTATGATAGTCTATGCTCCGGAGATGTCCATTAGATACATCCATCAGTGAAGGTGGCACAGTGATGCTGATGGACATGCTATCTGCCTCATCATACATGTGGTCTTTGCATGGCCACCATACGCTTGAGCCAAGACCCTGGCAGGAAGTGGCCACAAAAGGATTTCCAAGATCATCCTTTGACCATGTAAGACCGCCGTCCCATGGAGGACGAACTGCTTCTACGGGATTTCCTTCATATTGGATAGTCACTGCATTTCTTGTTCCTATAGGCAGCGGAGAAGGAAATTTGATCCAATAGACATTGCCTTCGCGTGTGTAAGTAAGTTTTCCGGAACCTGATGTGACTGATGTAATCTTCAACGGCTCCTGCAGATCGATCTGCATGGTTTGTTCAGCCGTGATGACATCGAATGAAATGGTATTCGATCCTTTTATAAATTTTTTATCAATATCAAAATCGATGGATAGATCGTAATATTTCAGGTCCCACCATGCACGCTGTGGAGTGATAGAGCCTCGTAGCGTGTCCTGGTGGGTAAAGGTCTGTGTACTAGCGTTATATGCACATAAAATCATGCAGAATACAAGAGGCAGGTTGGAAGTTTTAATCATATTACATCAAACTTATTAAAGTAAATGTATTGTTCATAGATCATAACCTGATAAATTTTAGATCTAGCCTATATTTATATCGAGGAATCCGTAAGAAATTTTTTTTGCCTAAATACTCACACATTCTCTTACTATTGACCTTGAGATCTAAAGCTTACGGGTATTTCAAAGATCCATAAACATTACACATTTAAACCTATTCCAGGATGACAGATAAAAACCAGAAAGATAAATTTGCAGAAATCGTTTCAAGCCGGGACTACATACGTGTTGAGCTGGGATGTGGTCCTTTAAAACAAAATCCGGATTCTATAGGCATAGATTTATTGCCATTACCGGGAGTTGATTTTGTCCATAACATAGAAAACGGGTTAGATTTTATTGCGGACAATTCTGTCGATGAAATATCCTCGTCTCATTTTCTTGAGCACCTTGTCAATTTTGAATTGGTGATGAAAGAAATACATCGTGTTTTAAAAAATAATGGTATCCATAAGGTCACTGTTCCTCATTTTTCTAATCCGCATTATTATTCAGACTTTACACACAAACGATTTTTTGGTTTATACACCTTTGATTATTTTTCAAAACAAAAGGACCAGGATTTAAAAAGAAAGGTTCCTGATTTTTATATCAACTTTTTTTTTAAAGTAACCCGGCGTGACCTGGTTTTCATCCGGTATTTTTCAATGCGAAATGTGATTACGTATTGTCTTGCGATGCCTCTTTTTAACTCATCCAATTATATGAAGGAGCTGTATGAAAATAAATTCTGCTATATATTTCCATGCAAGGAACTTTACTTTGAAATGAAAGCCATAAAATAGTTTAATCCCTTTTGAAATTTTAAAAATCTAATGGTTAGTATCATAACCCCAACTTACAATCATGCACGCTTTATAGCTCAATGCATTGAGTCTGTTCTGCAGCAGGGTTACCCGGATTGGGAGATGATCATAGTCAATGATGGGAGTACGGATCAGACAGGATTAATAGCGCAACAGTATGCTGAAAAGGATTCGCGCATATATGTCATCAACCAGGCGAATAAAGGTGTTTTTAAGTTGGGCGAAATTTATAACACTGCATTGCACATATCAAAAGGAAAGTATATAGCCATTCTGGAAGGAGATGATACATGGGAGCCCTATAAATTGGAACACCAGGTGGATATATTGGAGAAAGATCCATCTATTGTATTAACATGGGGAAAGATTGCAGTTGTCAACGAAGATGGTACAGAAATTTATTACGAAAGCCCTGAAGCAAATGATCAGAATCTACCATTGTTATTCAATTCGCCAATAGGATCTATAGTTGAATTGTACACGATAGGTTCATGGATAAATCCACAGAGCATCCTTATACGAAAAGATAGCCTAATGGAAATGGGAGGCTTCTTGCAAACCCACGGCATGCCGCTTGTAGATCTGCCAACTTTTTTGACCCTTAGCCTGAAAGGTCCATTCTATTTTGAAAATACAATATTAGGCAGCTGGAGAATGTATGCAACCCAGACCACTAAAAAATATACGCTGGTATTATACGAGGGGAGAAAAGAATTCATAAAAGAGCATCTGTCCAAAATCCCTGACCAGGACAAAGAGAAAGCAAAAAAAATAAATACTTTTTTTGAACAGGCATGTCTTGAAGGGTATGCGCGATCAGGAAGATATAAGCTGATACGCAAGGAATTCAGAAGCGCCAGGAAAGATTATATAGCTGCTATTACTTCACCGGTAAAAGGAAAAATGGTATGGCGCCTTCGTGCTGTGGTGGGTTTTGTTGTCAGCTTCCTCCATTTAGATGTGGAATGGATCGCGAAACTAATGGGGAAAAGAACGTATGACAAAGGCTAACTATAATTCTGAATTAACGATGTGAAAATATCCTATTGAAATAATTCCACTAATTGTTCGATTCTTTTTCCCGGTCCAAAATTTTCAATGATATATTTTCTGCCGGCTTTGCCCATTCCATCTTTGTCCGGGTAACTTAAGGCCATCTGTACAATGTCTTTTATCATTTCATCATTTCTTTCCTTTACAATAAACCCGTGCGATGATATGATCAGGGGTATCGCAGCCACATCTGATCCGATAGGTATGCATTCACATAACATCCCTTCACAAACTGCACTTGGAAACCCTTCTGCAATGGAAAGCTGAAGATAAAACTGATGTGCGCTTAATAGCTCAGGTATTGTATCATGAGGTATCGGCGGAAAGAGTGTAACATTGGATGGTACTGTGACAGGAAAATCAGACTCCGCGGTTCCGACAATGGTAAAATGACATTGGGGAAAAGCATGCGCCAACATGATTGTTTTGTCAATGCCTTTGCGTACAAATGAAGGTCCATGGACTCCTAAGGCAATGGTGATAAAACTATTCTCATTGCGCAATACAGGCTTACGATTAAACAGATCAGGATTATACTCAAAGGGAATGATCCTGTATGGTGTCTTAAGATTTTTACACCAGTGATAGATGCCCTGATGAATAGAGTCTACCGTATAATAATGTGAGGTGCTGTTGACAAGATTTGATGAAACAGGCGCCAGGAGAGATGCTAACCTTGCTGACATGCATGAAAATAAACCGTACCAGAATTTTGTATAATTACCATATCTGAAAGAAGGATATTTGAAACAATCTGTGCCTGCCAGGAAAATAATACTTTTTTTACCTGTCAGTTTTGCAAACAAGGCCGGGAGCAAGCTATGGTATCCTGCAAAAAAAACGACAATGTATTTGTATTTCCACCCATTAAATAATAAGTAAAAGAACTGCCTGAAAAAACTCAGGAATACATGATACTTTGGAGCAGAGGTAAACTGAAACGTAGTGAGATCAAATATTTTTTCCAGGTGAACAAGATCCGTATGAATAAATGACCTTCGATGGATATAGAAATATAAGATTTTAGTATTCTTTAATGACATTGTGATTTTATCTTGCTTGTGGGGCTTTTTTACACCTGAAAATTCTATTTTGTTATCAGATGCAATTTACACGTAGAGGGAATTCATATAGCCGGAAGAATGAATGCTGGTTCCGCGCCAAAAATACAATAAATATGAGCATTGCTGTTTCGTATGGATTTTCTTCAATTTTATTATTAATCTTGCCGGAGATTATCATAGCAACCCGGTGTCAATCAAACCGGATCATCACTTTCTAACCACAATTTATCATGTCTTTACTAAAGAAGATCATAACGATTTCGAATAAGCTTACTTCTTCAGCGCGTTTGAAGGTGTTTTCAAATTATCCAAAATTAAATTTCGAAAATCATCAGCTTGAAAATCTCGTATCCCTGAAAGACCGGTCTGAATTACTCAGGCGCTTGCCTAAAAATGCAATTATTGCAGAGATCGGCGTGTATAAAGGTGATTTTTCGGAGAAAATATTATCCATTTGCCATCCTGAAAAATTTACATTGATTGATGTCTGGAATTTAAAGGGCGATCACGGAGAATTGTTTGATGAAGTCAAACAACGATTTGCAAAAGAGCTGCAGACGAAGCAAGTTGAAATGATCCGTTCCTTTTCTTATGATGCTATTCATGCCTGCCCCGACCAGTATTTTGATTGGGTATATCTCGATACGGATCATTCATATGAAGTTACACGCAGAGAACTTGAAGAGCTGCGTCCGAAAATGAAGCGTGGCGGAATCATTGCAGGACATGATTACATCCTGGGAAACTGGAATGCCGGTTTCAGATATGGTGTCATTGAAGCCGTCCGTGAATTCTGCGTGAAGTATAACTGGGAAATGATCTATCTCACCCACGAACTGGACACGCATCCAAGTTTCGCTATCCGGGAGTGTAACATTGTTCAATAGCATTTCCAGATTTTCATCTCTTAATATCCTTGTTTTCTTTTAATTGTCCACAGTCATTTTACATTATATGTCCCTGGAAGACATTAATGGTGTTTTTTCATATATTTTAGTATTTTTAGACAACCTCAAAAGAATGATAATGAAGAAAGTTTACTTTATCAGCTGCATGCTCCTCGGAGTCGTTAATTTTTTATCGTCTCAGAAACAAAATAATATTTGGTTTTTCGGAAATAAAGCCGGCCTGGATTTCAATTTTACTCCTCCAAAACCCATCACCAGTGACCTGTTTACACTGGAAGGAACAGCATCTATCAGCGATCCGGCAGGCCATTTATTATTCTATTGTAATGGCGCCACACTTTGGGACCGCAATCAAAATCCTATGCCCAATGGGGATGGATTGTTGGGCGGATCATCATCAACACAGGCAGCCCTGATCGTTCCCCTTCCCGGATCATGTGATATGTATTATGTGTTCACCACCGAGGACCAATTTATGAATGGCGGTTTGGCTTATTCTGTAGTAGACATGTGCCTGAATGAAGGTTTTGGAGATGTGATTTTGTCGACTAAAAACACATTAGTCATTGACAAAACGACCGAAAAGGTAACTGCTGTCCTGCACTCTAATGGTGTGGATATCTGGATCATCACCCATACACGCAGTTCCGACCATTTCCAGGCATTCTTACTTACATCAGCAGGACTTAATACCACACCGGTTGTTTCTACTACAGGTGCTTTTTATAACTTCAATGCGATCATCGGACCTGTGAAGGCGTCACATGATGGTACCAAAATTGTCAGCTCGGCTACATTTGAAGATATCTGTGAAATGTTTGATTTTAATGCTTCGACTGGCGTGATTAGCAATCCCGTTGATTTGACTACTCACTGGAACGAAGATCGAGCAATATATGGAATTGAATTTTCACCAAATGATCAGATGTTGTACCTAAGCGGTACTTTCTTCACTTGTTATTTGTATCAGTTAGATCTGAACTCTGGTGTATTGACAACGCTAAATTCGATTGCGGGCAATTATCATTATGGCGCTCTCCAAATGGGCACGGATATGAAAATATATATGGTCCGAAATTTATCCCAGTTTGTGGATGTGATTCATCAACCTGATATCGCTGGCACAGGATGTCAATACGAAGAACATTCCATTGACCTTTTACCGGGCACACTTGGCCAGCTTGGTCTTCCTAATTTTGCTCCTTATTCTTTTTTCCATGATACACTTTCATCCCGTTCACTGGGAAATGATACTACTATCTGCGACGGAAATTCCATTTTATTAAGTGTGCTGGCAGGGAAAAATTGTCCATCCACATATGAATGGAATGATGGAACAACAGGTCCCGAAAAAATTGTCAGCGAAGCTGGAATTTACTGGGTGAAGGTTGTGAGTTCATGTGCTACGTATACGGATAGCATTCAAATAGATGTTGTTCCTGTTCCGGATATTAACCTGGAAGATGTCAGCATTTGCAATGGCGAATCTGTAGTACTAGATGCAACATCTGCAGGAGCTACATATGTATGGTCCACCGGATCAACAGAATCACAAATAACCGTAACACAAACAGGAACGTATTCTGTTACCGTGACTAATGCTTGCGCAAGTGTTGTAGAAGAGGCCAGCATATCCATTGGAACGGGGTCCAACGTTACTGTTAGCAAAGATATTTGTGAGGGCACATCTTTTGAAGGACATACAACATCCGGAATTTATGTTGACACCATTCCCACTTCGTCGGGTTGCGATAGCATCAGTACATTACATCTCAATGTGATTGACTGCTCATCCATTATTTATTATGATTTAGAAGCATGTTCGGCATTTATGTTTAATGGGACGAATATGGACTACACCGAGTTTGTTCCTGCTTATCCCTCGCCATTGACCTGTGCAGATGTCACCGCTAATTATTTGAACAGATCTCCTCCTCAAATGAATAAACACTCCTGCACTCCCGGAGTGAATGGATCAGTAGCTATGTGTGTGAGCTCTTTGAATTCATGTGCATATCTCGCCGGCAACCAGGCTTCCATCGTCATTGAATTTACCATAGATCCACAAACGGATTCCCTGGTAAAATTTACAGGGCTTGAGTTTTATGAACAAGCGCCAACAAACTATAACTGGATCGCCGGTGATAGCGGCCCAAATAATTATCCTACAGTTTACGGGATCAGGATATTGAAAAACGGTACTGAAATTTTCAGGAAGACGGATATACATACAACCCATAGCTGGACGCTACAGTCATATAGTTTTATAGATCAGGATATATTCCGTGTAGATGCCAGCACTACTTTTAGAATTGAATTGCTTCCTTATTGCCCTATCGGTGATGCTTCTTTAGTTTCTGCATGGGACATTGATGAGCTTAAAATTTTTGCAGGCTGTATTGCGGTGGTAGAGCCCAAGCCGGTGATTAGTGGAAATGTGATCACCAGAAACGGTCAGCAAGTTTCAACGGTCGATATGCTGATATCTGAAGACATTAATTTTTCAAACGCGCTGAATAAAACAACAGATGTCCATGGTCACTATTTCTTTGATAACCTGGAAAAAGGTGGTAGTTACTTTTTGAAAGGTTATAAAAATGATGATGTCCTCAATGGCGTCAATACGCTGGATCTGATCCGTATTCAAAAACACTTATTATCTAAAGAGCCGTTTACTTCACTGTGTCAATATGTGGCTGCGGATGTTGACAAGAGTGGTCACATCACGGTGATTGATATCCTGCAATTGAGGAAATTATTGCTTGGATACTATACTGCGTTTCCTCAAAATACCAGCTGGAGATTTGGCGATCAGTCCCAGGCATTGAACGGATCAGATATCTCTACTTTCCGGGAGCTGAAATCCATTGAATCCCTCGAAAGTGATATTGACGATGTGAATTTTATGGGGATTAAAATTGGAGATGTAAATGAAGATATCCGCCTGTTAGGAAACCCGGATATAGTAGAGTCAAGAAGTGAAAGAAACTTAACCCTGACCATTGATAATGCTCAAATAACTGAAGGAGCTTCATTCACTGTGTCTTTAATATCGGATAAGGCTGTTACGATTGCCGGGATACAAATGGCGCTTCAATCAGACGATCTGGAATTCGTAAGCATAGAAGGAGAAAAACTTAAGATAAGTCCTGAAAATTATTCATTCAAAGATGGCGTGTTATCTCTTAGCTGGAATCAGGCAGAACCTGTTGAATTGTCAGCTAAAGATGATTTGTTCAGGATCACTTTTATTGCTCATCGTTCCGGTGCACTTAAGAATAAGATCCGGTTTGCAGAAGATCGATTACGTCCGGAGGCATATCCCGGAAGTGACCTTGATTATTTTGCACTGAAGCTGGATTTTGAAGAGCCATCGACATCCATACAGGAAATAACCTATTTTCAAATGGAACCCAATCCATTTCATGATGCCGTCAATGCCCGCTTTTACATGGTGAATGGAGGAAAGGTCACAATACGGTTATTTGATGTATCAGGCAGGTTATTAAATGCAATAGAAAAAGAATATTCTACCGGTGAACATGTAGAACAAATAAGTAACGGAGATATTCAGCTGATCAATGGAATCATGTATTGCCAATTGATTTGTAATGGTTTTACACAGATGCAGAGAGTTTTAAAATTATAATTCAGCAACTCACTTTACAATAGTAATATCTCCTGTTTCAGTTATTTTTTCTTCTCCACACACATAAATGAACACATAAGCAAATACGGCAGGGTTATATGGTTCTCCATTTTGTCTTTTGCCGTTCCATTCAATCGGCCAGGAAGTTGTTTCATAAGTGAGATCACCGAACCTGTCGAAAATGCCAAAATACTGTAGTTCTATGGCGGGGTCCGGGGATAGAAATACCCGGAATAAATCATTAACCCCATCCTCATTGGGACTAAAGACATTAGGAACATATGTTGATCCTCCACCCAACTCCAGCGTCCTGATACTGTCGCATCCCCTATAAGAAATCAGTGTGTCAATATACATGCCCGGAGTTGAATGCCCGGGAAAAGCTTGTTCACAAATGGAAGATATTACATGGGTCGATATTTGATCCAGGGCAGTAAGGCTTACTGAAATCAGACTATCGCAGCCTTCTGTTGTCAATAGGGTATCTGTATAAAAACCGGATGCTGTATGTCCGTTAAAATTGTCACCTGCACAAATTGTTTTTGTCAAAGAGGTTGTAAAAGGTTGCTGAACGGAAAGCTGAAGATGTCTTATTGTATCACAGGCAGTGTTGATGCCTGGCAATGTATCGATGTAAATACCCGAAACAGAATAATTTTCAAAATTCTGGCCTGAACAAATTGCGATATCAAGTATTGTTTCATTTGCAAAAACCTTCAAGTGCAATGCAATAATACTATCACATGTCGATACCGATTGTAAGGTGTCAAAATAAACACCGGCTACGGAATGTCCCTGATATATATCCCCAAGACAGATCTCGACATTTTCATCTGTCATAAATACATCCGTTACTACAAGGTCCAGCGTTCTGAGGCTGTCGCACCCGCCAGCTGTCTGAAAGGTATCTGAGTATATTCCGGTCATACTATATCCGAGGAAATTATCGCCCTGGCAGATTGTTTGATTCAAAACGGTTTGAATAACCGGTAACATCGAAATATTTAAATACCTGATTGTATCACATGAATTCAATACTCCCTTGATGGTGTCAATATATGTGCCTGCAGCTGTATAATTGTCGAACATACCACCTTCGCATATTGATACATTCACCAGCTTTCGAGGATTATCCAGAAATATATTTAGTGTTCTGATGCTATCACAGCCAAATACTGAAATAAATGTATCAATATAAATTCCCGGATCGGAGTAGCCCTGGTACATCGACCCCAAACAAATGCCAACACTTTCATTTTGCAGAATAACGTTTGAAACCGTCAGGTTCAAAACGCGTATACTATCACAACCGGAAGATGTCTGAAGCGTATCGATGAATATACCTGTACTAGAATATCCCAGGAAAATCTGTCCGTCACATATGGCCCTGTCTATAAAAGTCTGAGGAGGAAGATCCATAGATAAATTGATATTTCTTAATGTATCACACGCCCCGGATGTGCCTTGCAATGTATCGCTATAGGTGCCTGGCTGAGTATATTGTTCAAACTGACCTCCGGCACAAACCACTACATCCAAATTTATTTCAGGCATTCCTACCGTAAGATTTAATGTTCGGGTACTATCACAGCCATTTATAGAAATCAATGTGTCGATGTAGATCCCTGTAATTGAATAGTTTTCATAATTGTCGCCCTCACAAATAGAAGCGACTACTTCAGTTATTATTTCAGTCATTACCGTAAGACTGACAGACCGGATACTATCACATCCCGCAGAGGTTTGCAGTGTGTCACTATAAAACCCACTTTCATCATATCCAAGAAAGTTTTCCCCGTGACATATAATCGCATCGAAAAAAGATAGCAATGGTGGTTCGATCGAAAGAGAAAGATGTCTCAATGTGTCACATCCACCACTCGCAGCAGGAATGACATCTGTATACTCTCCTGCTACGGTGTAATTTTCAAAATGTCCCCCAGCACAAATAGAGACATCGATGTCCAGCTGAGGCGTTCCTACAGAAAGATTCAAAGTCCGGATGCTATCACACCCAAATGTTGAGGTAAATACATCTATATACGTTCCTGGATTTGAGTAGCCTTCATAAAAGCTTCCGGGACAAATTTCGATATTGATCTCAGTGAGTATTTCATCAGATACGACAAGGTTTAATGTCCGGATGCTATCACACCCAAGCACATTCGTAAAAAAATCTATGTATTGACCTGATGTCGAATAGCTTTCATAATTTCCCCCTAAACAGATTCCAATATTGACAATTGTCATATCAAAATCATTAACCGTTAAGTTTAGATACCTGATGGTATCACATTCATTAGGTGGCCCCTGCAATGTATCCTCATAAAATCCTGTGCTGGTATATCCTTCGAATTGCTCTCCGTCACAAATTTCGATATCCAAATTAACTTCCAAAGCAACTACTCCGAGATTAAGCGTATGTGTAGAATCACAGCCAAGAATACTTTGAAGTGTCTCAACATACGTTCCGGGCTGAGAAAATCCCTGATAAGAAGCGCCAAGGCATATCATTATATCCTCCTCAGTAAAAATATCATCGGCAATATCCAGGTCAAGCGTCCGAAGGCTATCACACCCAAGGATATTTGTAAATACATCTGAATATATGCCCTCGCTGGAATACCCTTCATACGTATCTCCGTTGCAAATAGTCACAGTGAGAAAGGTAGCGTCCGACGGAAGAACCGTCAGGTCAAGATATCTGATCGTATCACATTCATTAAATGGTCCTTGCAGCGTATCTGTATAAAATCCGGAAATTGTATAGCCTTGATATTGTTCTCCTTCGCATATCACAATATCCTGGTTAGTGGTCAGAGGTATGACTGTAAGAAAAATGGTATGCATAGAATCGCATCCAATTGCATTTTGAAACAGATTAGTATATGTGCCTGAACTTGTATACCCTTGATATGATTCACCAAGACAGATTGAGGCTTGTTCACTCGTTGAGTTTGGTGTCTGAATGGTCAGGCTTAAAGTCCGGATACTATCGCAACCTTCACTTGTGGTAAAATTATCTTCATACGTTCCTTGTACAGAATAACCTTCGTATTGATCACCGTCGCAAATCGTGACGGCTATCAAACTATACAGGGTATCCGTTATAGTGCATTCCTGTCTTGGCTTTATATTAGATTCAATGACCTCTGGCGATTCCGAATTTACTCCCGGATTGACTGTGAAAACAGAGGGGTTAACAGAATAGAATGTTGGGCTCGAAATAAGTGTTACTGTTATGGAAAAGGAAGTAGTAGCAACGCAAGGAATATCCACATCTCCGTTCAGATCTGTCGTCACGATAATCATGTCAGTTGATCCTGTAGCGTTAGTACCAACCGCTGTAAATACTAACTTATTACCTACTTCAATTAATTGGGACACACCCCTATCCAAAGCTACAGAAGAAACGATGGGAGAGAATTGATATGTTTTTGCCCATAATACTGTTCCATCTATGTCAATCTTAAACATGAATATATCCTTAGGTGCTGCTTGTTTGATTCCCAGCAAGACAAAGCCATTATTTGATTTAATCATCTCATAAGCCCATTCATTAGGGCCAGGGACATCATATTGTCTCAGCCAAATAAGTGAACCATTCAAATCTGTTTTTTGGATGTACAATTTTGTGTTGGTTGTGCCGGAGCCTACAGGATCACCAACTCCAAATGAATAGATTTGATCCTGGTCGATAACTACATCTATACCATAGAGACGTGCATTCAAATTTGCAGGAACATGTCCCATTTTAGCCCAGGCCACTGTTCCATTATTTGCATCCATCTTTGCAATGGTATGTCTCATATCAGCAAGTGTCGAGCCATCCGTATATCTGCCAACACCATAAATAAAATTTGAATGAAACGCGAGGTCAATATATTCTTCCGCACTTCCCAAATGATAGTTTTTTGTAAATGCAGGAATAAGTGCGCCTGTGTTTTTATTTATGGCAAGTAGCTCGCCATCAATATTGGCGCCGTGATGAGGATTATTTGACATTAGATAGTTTCCACCAGCTCCCATTTGAATCATTGAAAAACAATAATTAACCGGACTACTGATGTATTCTTTTGCCCATAAAATCTGGTTACTGTTTGGGTTGTATCGAAATCCAAAAACTGTACCCCCACCACTTTGATCTCCGGCTATTCCTGCCAACGCTAACATGCCATCCGAATCAAGAATGATAGCAACGACATGCTCCTCTTCATTTGGTATGATATCGAATGTTCTGGACCACAGGACAGTACCCATCAAATCCATTTTAAGTATTACCACACTGTCTTCCTTTGAACCCCCAACGTAAAATCCATCATTACCGGGTGTGGCAACCAGGGTCTTCCCTCTTTCATTACTATTTGGTGATCCGTATATAACGCCTGTAGAAGTAACACACCCTGCCTGAGCCAATACTTTGACAGAAAGGCAATTTATACATAGAAAAAATAATATTAATATTTTTCCAGGCATTTTATTGGGAGGCGAATATGTGGTTTGTTTACAACTTTTTACGCCTCCAAAGATAAAGCAATTTGAGTGTCTGCTTAATGCCTCTCCACCTCCTTCCTCACTTTCGGAATCGGAATACCCAGCACTTTGTTCCCATTCTCCGTCACAAGCACATTATCCTCAATCCTGATCCCTGTGAAATTCCGATACGGTTGAAGCTTGTCATATTGAATGAAATCACTAAACTTCCCTTCGCTTTCCCACATATCAATCAACTCGGGAATAAAATAAATGCCCGGCTCAACGGTCAATACAAAACCCGTTTCAAGCGGACGCGCAAGACGCAAATAAGCTGTACCAAACTGTGTACTCCTCTTTACGGAGTCATCGTAACCCACATTATTTTCACCCAGGTTTTCAAGATCATGCACATCCAGGCCGATCATGTGTCCAAGGCCATGGGGGAAGAACAAAGCATGTGCACCGGATGCTACACTTTCATCGATATCGCCTTTCATTAATCCTAATTGCTGCAACCCTTCTGTGATGATGCGCGCAGCGCCGAGATGAATATCTAAATATTTTACGCCGGGCTTCACTGCTGCAATAGATTCTGTTTCCGCTTTCAACACAAGATCATAGATCTCACTTTGCTGTGTTGTAAAAGTTGGATTTACAGGATAGACACGTGTGATATCCCCTGCATAACTCATTTGATTTTCTGCACCAATGTCGCACAACAACATGTTACCTTCTTTCAGCAAACGATGATATTCATTGTTGTGCAGCGTTTGTCCCTGTACAGTACAAATCGCACCATACGAAAGTCGTCCCTGGTTAGCCAGCGCTATCCCTTCTGCAATTCCTCTGAGCTGGGCTTCATATTTGCCGGGAGCCACAGCCTTTCTCAATTCTGCATGCATAGCAGCTGTGATGGCCAATGCTTCCTCCATCTGCATGATCTCCTCCGGTGCTTTTTGCGAACGTTGCTTAATCACAGCATGCACAAGCTCTACGGAATGGCCGGTTTGGATTTCATCTAATGTTTTGCCCAATACATCTGCCAGGTAGAGAACCCGGTCAGCATGATATGGCGGGAGATAGTGTATTTTTTTTCCTTTAAGAACTGAGGTTACGGTTTCAACTTCTGCATGATGTTCAGATCCGATCAGCTGTGCCCGTTCTGCCATTGTGGGCTGTGGGCCCATCCATACTACTTCTTCAATATCTATATCATGTCCGAAAAGTGTGGAGGTTCCTGCATAGGCATCAATCAGTCCGGCCATCCCGGGTTGTGCAAATCCAAAGTAATACAGGAAAGTGCTGTCCTGCCGGAATGGATAGGGGTTCGCTTTATAATTGAAGGGTTGTTCGATGGCGCCGGGAAAGAATAAGGAGCCATTACCCATCGCCTGCATCAGCTTTTTGCGGCGGTTTGCGTATACAGAAGCATCAAAGAGTTTCATGGGATGAAGGTAGGGAAAACAGGTATATGTAAAACATCGTAGAGGCAAGGCTTGTCCCTGCCTTATCCACAATTAGCGGGCCGGGGTAAAAGAGCCAAATTTAATTCACCTCTCCTTGATTTTTCAAAATGCAGGGGCAAGCCCTGCATCTACATCACTTCTTTTTAAAAACATAGACCTTAAAATCATTCAGAGACTTAAAAGAAGAAAGCTCTCCGTCCCAGACTAATTCTCCGGGCTTGTTTTCACGGAATTCTGCAAGGCCTATTGTAGCGTAATTTTGTTGTACCCAATTCATCAGGTTTTCAAACATCTGCAGCTTATCATATCCTCCTGTCCAGGAGAGGACACCCACATTCCATACGATATAGTCCGGCATGCAGGATTTCATCTCTCGCAGATATTCTTCCTGCATAGGCGGAGACAAAACAGGGTCGGACAAAATGGGATACATAAACAAATGCCTGCTGCAACTCTCCCGGTCTGCCGCTACGAGCACCTCCGGCTCAGAACCCATCACACCAATACGGCTTCCTGCAGGAACGCGCCTGGATAATTCCTTTCCTATTCTTTCAAGTTCCGGAAACATATTGATAGCATACATACGCTGATGAATCCTGTCATAGTCAGGTTTGAAATAATACTCCCGCTCGCTGATCAATGGCCATGACAATACAATTACACCGACAGCACAACTTATCATCATGCCTGCATTCTTAACCATATTTGAAAGCCAAAATATAGTCACCGCTGCAAGCAATGCTATGCCGGGCAAAGCAAGAATAAAATAATGCTGATAAAATGCAGCACCAATGATCACGCTAGCAAGACCAAAAGCCGTAAGTAAAAATGCAAACCATTTTTTCCCTTTTTGAAATCCCGAAATAAAAACAAAGACCAGTCCGGCAATACCTGCAAACCAAATCACCTCAAAATTCTTTGTCACAATGGGTATAAAATGTGTAAACAATTCCCATCTCGTATTAGTAAATGTTGCAGCCATTCTTGATGGCTGTTTGACAGACCAGAAAATGAGCTCATCGAAACGACCTGTCATGCTGAAATATCCGATTACCGTGAGTACCGGTAAAAGTCCGCCGATACCCAGCAATATCCATTCTGCAATGGGCCATTTTGAATTTTCTTTTTTGGACCAAAATAATCTCAACGGCCACCACCATAATGCCATCAATACACCGAAGACAACGCTTTGTTGCTTGATGATAAATGCAAAGCCAAGCAGTAATCCGCTGATAAAAAATAAATGTATCCTTCCTGACCTGATCCCTTTCCAAAACACATAGAGACCTCCCAGTACAAATGGCAAGAGTAACTGTGTAGCATGTGCAGCAAAGCCCAGGACATTGGGACCTGAAAGTAGCACCAGTAAAAAAGCTGTTGCAATAGCTGCAATAAATCGATTGTACAGATCCCGCAGCAGCAGGAAAAAAAACAAAGCAGAAACTGCGTTCGTCAACAACAATCCCAAGTGAACACCCACAGCATTATATCCAAATACTGTAGTAAAAAAACCATACAAAATATACAAGCCAGGAAGCTTATTATCTACAACATCGACATACAGGCTTTTTCCTTTTAACAACCAATGACCGATGTAGGCAAATCCTGCTTCATCTCTTTCCATCGGAATCGCCAACAATCTCAACCGGGCCTGCAGGACAATGATGGCAGTAATCAAAAGCAACATGAATGGAAAACATTTCAGGATAGTTGTATTACCTGTTGTCCCGGCAGGAGACTTCTTCTTTCCCTGCATGGAAATAGACTTATGAGGACCTGGTTTTTTTGACCCGGATGATTTGGCCATAGGATGAGGGCTATTGAGTATGCAATCCTTAATAGGTGGAAAAAGAAACTATGAATCCTGATCAATCAGAGACTCACACGCTTATACTTTTTCCACAATGCTTTAAAGCTTGCTGCCAGTTCTTTTGCTGTAGCATCGTTAAAAGAAATGACTTCATCGTTGTCATCATCAGTAGCCGGAGCAGCACAAGCCACACATGAAGTGGAAGCATCATAAATAGCACACTCTACAATGAATGGATTGAATTCTGAAACAGGAAGGATCAGAAAATTATCCGTGATGTCCTGCTCTGTGACATTGTATAGCTTCTTATAAAGATTGAGGTTCTTTTCAACTTCTTCAGTCGCAGGAACGATATACCTGTATTTTGTCTTTTCACCCAGGTTGACGCTGACTAATTCAGAAAAGGCCTTATTCTGCACATCATAATTCAGCTTCGGACTGACGACCCACACTTCTTTGGATTTGTTTTCAAGCTCGATCAATTGCTTTATAGTCATAGTTGTATTTTTTGTAAAAATACATGTTCGAAGATGAACTGGACTATAATTGTAAGGAATATCCCGCTAGTCCCGGATTACCTGATATTGAACGTCCTGGCAATATTGAAACCAAAATGAATGTCCCCGGCTCCCACGTCTCCCACGGTCTCAGCGATAAATCCCTTTTCAATCATGGAAGTGCTGTTCGTAAAATGAAGCTGAAACACATGGCCTCCTGTCTCAATATCAAAACCCAAGCTTACGGAATTGCGGTATCCCGGTGCTAGCTGGTCAGGGAGGACATAGATATATTCTGCGTTCAGGGACGTTCTTTTTCCAAGCTTTACCCTGGCTCCTGCTCCAAGTGCGAGCACATCATTTTTTTCAGCAGCCGTTTCTACCAGGTTCCGATGTACTATGGTCGGAGATAATTGGAAGCTGAATGCTTTTGAAAATTTGCGCCCGATGATTATCTGGCCAGTGTAATATAATTTACTGCTCAAATAATTTTCGCGTGTCGGATCAGAAGGCCTGATCGTTTTAACAGCAGTAGAACCTAATATACAAAGTGTAAAAGGTGTTTTCCTGGCCCCTGTCGATTGTCTCAACAATTTAAACTTGGCGAAAACGTCGTATGTTTTTTCATAGCTGCTTCTGCCTCCACCTATCATGAGGCGGTCAGTAATACCGTAATCTCCACCAATACGGATAGTTGCCTGGTCTAAACCAAATAATTCATACGGCCCGCCGTTTAAAAATCCGAAGCGATGTGAAATTTTAATATCCAGCTCGCCGGCTGCCGTATTTTCAAGTGAATGAAGATTAATGACCCGGTCCGTCTTGAAGCTCCCCGATACGTATTCGGTGATCGCAGAATCTTCCAGCATGGATAGCATATCCTCCTGTGCGGAAATGGAAATTGTCATTGATAGAAAGAGGGAGAGAATCAGAATTTTTCGGATGTTCATCATCAATACAGTTAGTTATAAGTCAGGATGAAAGTACGACATTAAAAAGCCTCCATTATCCTGGTATGGATAACAGAGGCTTTGATCTTTTGTTTTTTGCATCTATGGTTATTGGGCGGGCATAGGCTGATAGTTGACATCAACTGTGATGTCTACACTTTTGGAAATATTGTCCGCTACCAGTTTGGGTATCACGATACCATAATCAGCAAGCAATACTTTAAAATTACTTTTTGCGCTGACGACGCCATTTTTTATGGTGATCACACCGGTAGATGTGACCGGTTTTGTGATGCCATGGATTTCAAGTTGGCCGGTGGCAGTAACATTGTACACTCCGTCCTTTGAAAAATTGACAGCAGTGACGTTGTCGATTTTCCCTTTGAATTTCGCTTTTGGAAATGTGGAGCTTTCCATGTAGTTTTCATTAAAGTGTTCCTGCATCAGAGCTTTTTCAAATTTAAAGCCCTGTATCAGTACGGCCCATTCAATATTGCCTGTGGGTACATCCAGTGCTGTGCTGGCTGAACTATTCTGGGCTTCTATTTTTTCCATCGGTGCATCCGAGGAAAATGTAATCTTTCCGGTTTTGGAAAAGTATTTTTGTCCGAATGCCAACTGTGTTGACAAGAGCATGACTAAAAAAAGGATATTCTTCATGATATTTTTAGTTTTAAAAGTTATGAATGGGTAGTTTTTCCCATCATAGGATTTATTTTTTATTTGACGATTACGGATTGTACAAGAATGACATCGCTGAGGTATCCGCTGCACATTCCTTTGACTTTTATCATAGCTCCTGCTTTCAGGTTTTCAGTTTTTTTATTTTCTTCCATTTCGCAGATGACTGCAGAGATGGGATTTGAGGTTTCAAGATTTACTTTTTTCTTTCCTTCTTCTGAGGTGATCTCAGTTATTTTCCCGGTGACAACAACTACTTTCCCTAGGTATTTTTCATTGGCTGCTGTTTCATCCGTTTCATAATCGGTGATCATCTGATCTGCAGAGATGGCGACATCAGCTTCTTTATCTTCCAGGCTGGCTACAGGTCTGTTGTATATGTAGTAACCATACCCTGCTCCAATAATTGCCAGGAGGATCAATGCAATCAGAATTTTTTTCATGGCCTTCAATTGATTTGATATAAAAAATTTACACTTAATTTATATTTGCTACAAGTCAGTTATTTAGCGAGCCATCACTTATCCAATGCTCAATCTTTGAAATTTCACAATTTGCGAGTTTTGGTGCATTCTGGGGCATTGGTTTAAAACCTGTATCGTGTCTTATTGCGCCCAGCAATTTTCCGCTCGTCACCTGTTTCATTACTTCTGTATAGCTATCAAGAGTCACATTTCCTGAATTCACTGCCGCGCTATGACATACATAACAATTGAATTGAAGTATCGGGGCAATATTCGCCTGGTAGCTCATATTCACTGTGACACAATCTGTAGCAGGATATAATTTCTCCTCTGTGTCATAATAGCATGATGATATGATGACCATCCCCATCAGAAGGAATTTAATTATTAAGCGCTCCTTCATCGATCCATCCTTTTATTTTATCAATATTGCATTGGGCTAATTTAGCACCACCCTGCGGCATTTTTTGAAAACCTGTCGACCAGCTGATAGCACCGTGTAATTTACCCGATTGAGCTACCGCTTTCACACCATTGTATGTATTGAGTGTAATACCTCCTGATGGCGCACCACCCGAATGGCATCCGACACAATACGTTGTGAGAAGGGGAGCAACAAAACCTGAATATGATACATTGGTAGTAACACACAGACCCACTCCTTCATCGCATGTGAGATCTTTTGCACCTTGTAATATCCATTTCGAAATCAAAAGTATCTGTGCTCCGCTGAGCTTTTGATTAGGAGGTGGTGGCATTATTTTATCATTATCATCCTCAGTGATGGCCTCATGTAAATCTGAATCATGCAGATCAAATGGTTTGATCACATCGCTTCCCATCACATGCTCATAACTGTCAAGCATGATACCTTCTTCGTGTGTGATAGCATCGTGACATCCGCTTTTAGCACAATTTGATCTGAGTAATGGCAAGATGTCTTTTCCGAAATACACAACATTGGGATCGCAGGGGGTACCGGTCGGGGTTGTGTCTGCCGGGTTCTCGATAGTGTCGATTGGATTTCCCGTGGTATCTATGGGTGTTGGATCAATCAAAGATTCATGCACACATGACGGCACAAACAAGACAGTTAACCCGGAAAGGATCAATCCTGCCAGGAAAATCTTAGACTTGTTTTTTATTATTTGGCCGATCATTTTAAAGAATTATTTCTGCTTTGATTTAAACTCTACATGAATACCTTTCGAACAAACTGTTCCTGTATCTTATTAACAACAAAACAACGGTAATTCCCTCTGTATTCATCTGTTACATATCCCGAACCTGCTAAATCCTGTAATGAACAGGCTAATTACCATCGTGTTCTGGAACCGGTAAGGCCGTGGATAATCTGATATTGTAAATATAGGTTTGAACAGAAACGGCAAAGCGGAGCAATATCAGTCGCGTAAATGATTTACATCAGCGTGAATGGAGACGTTCGAGTGTCTCCGACCTCGAACCTGAATTATCACATGTTCGAAACGCGACGTTCGAGTGTCTCTGACCTCGAACAGGGATAGTGTTGGTTCGAGGTCAGAGACACTCGAACGTCACTATTGGTATTACTGCACAACGATCATTGCACCGTACCGGTTTTTAGCAGTCAGGATTTGCAGATAATAAACTCCGGGTATAGATGGCAGGCTGACATCAGTGGACCGCTCAGGAATAATACCTGCAGTCTGAATCAATGTACCTGTCATATCGTACAATACGGATGTTGCTTCAGCTCCCAGGTCAATCAGTTCAAATCCACTCAAACGAACTTGCGGATTGTCCGAACCAACCGGATTTGGTGACACTATCATTTTCTTCAGCTTCACTTCTTCGCCGGTACTTGTGGTCCCAACATAAAGCGACCTGCATTCTGAATCCGTACAAAGTCCATCCGGATCAAGCACTAACAGGCACACCATGTAAATACCTGCCTGTGCATATTGATGCGAAGGGTTCTGATCCGTACTGATCTGTCCGTCACCAAATCCCCAGAGATGTGAACTCGCAGGTCCTGCACTCAGGTCTGTAAACTGGTATTCAAGGGGATTGCCGTTTCTTACTTCAGATTGATAATTTGCATTCAGGGCCAGGCAACTATTTGTGAGGTCCAGTATTTCGCAATATGTATTCACGCATCCGGTGGATGTTACAGTAATGCACACTTCATAAAGCCCTGTAGAATATTGATGTTCCAGTGAATCGAATTCGGTTGATACCGCACCATCTCCAAGTGTCCATGTGGCTGAAACCGCAAGATCTGATACATCGGATGTATTGTAAAAAACAAATTCCAGTCCATTCTGCTCATATATAAATGAGGCATTGCATACATCAGCGCCTAATCTGAGCTTATCGCAAAATTCATCCGTGCAACCATGTGTATCTACAATCGTAAGACACACATCATAGAATGTAGCTGCGCTAAAAGTGTGCACAGGATCCTTCTTGTCAGAAAAAGTCCCATCACCAAAATCCCAATGCCATGATGAGATCTCTCCCCTCGCATTTTCATGGAAGGTTACTTCAAGTGTGCTGTAATTGATGTCATACTCATATTTGGCGTATGTCAGGAAGCATGGATCACTACAATCCAATGTGTCCGTCACAATCGAAGCACTACACCCTGAACTTCCGTTATCACTTACAGTAATGTTATACGTCTGGCCTTGTGCTGTTAATTCAAGCGGAAAGGATTGGATGCCGCCTGTTTGATACGGCCGGTCATTGATCACAATATTATTCTGAATGGCTACATCATAAGAAGTACCCGGACCGTCAGCAAAGAAAATAAAATCAATAAATGCTTTTCCGTCATCGCAAGGATCTACCACAGTAATATTGCCTGCCATGCCAATGCCTCCGGGAGCTCCATGCGGGATGCAATAATAAGGATGCGCACCCGTGGAAGTTATTACAAGGTCGTATGTGGCTCCCTGTGGCAGCAGTCCTGAATTAAATGCTTCTTCACCCGTCGGAATATCAGAAGTGACCGTGTGCGGAATTGCACCTGTCCAGACAAAATGAACCGTATCGCCAAGCTCAATCTGCAGATTTGATGGTTCATATGAAAAGTCCTTTACCAGAACTTCGATTTTTCTTCCATTACCAAGAAAATAATCGAGTCCACTAAGTGCACAGGAAGTAGTATCACAAGTGCCTGTGGTAAAAAATTCGCTGGCAGCACAAATATCATTGTCAAGATCCTGTATGGTTAGTATATGCGGGCTATTGTCGGCAGGATATTGAATGGTGATTTCATTCGGACCTCTCCTGTCATCATAGTGGCGAGGATGATTACCAAACAGGAACCCATCTACAAAAAGATTATATCCCTGTATGCTTCCGTGAGTCACATCAAAATCCACTTTCACGTTTTGTGTATTGTCAACGCATGCCGGCAAAACCGTAATGACACCTGACATACCGATCCCATTAGGACCTCCATGCGGAATACAGAAATACGGATGCACTCCGGGCGTATTGATGATGAGATCATAGGTAGCTCCGTGGCTTAAAAATCCGCTATTGAAAACTTCAGTACCTGTCAAAGCATCAGAAGTTACTGTGTGCGCAATTTCTCCTGTCCATACAAACCTGATCTTCTCTCCTGCTCCTACGGTGATTTGTTTTGGGAAATAATCAAAGTCCCTTACTTCAACAATGTGCGTTATGTTGGCCCCCACATTCACCTCCAGGTTTATGACTGAGCATCCTGCTCCGCATATGCTGGTCAGCACAGGTGTTGTATACGCACAAAAACCAGTCTCCAGATCCTGTATAGTCACCAGGTGCCATGTCCCATCTCCCGGTAAACCAATAATCCTGTCATTGAATCCTACAGGGTTGTCATAATGTATCGGTGTATCTGTGATCTTCACACCATCTACAAATACATTGTATCCTAATGGACTTCCTGCGGAAACATTGAATGACATATTCGTCTGCCACAATTCCTGTTCGCATGTATCCTTTACATGGATCGCACCTGACATGCCTATTCCTCCCGGTCCTCCGTGAGGCTGACAGTAGTATGGGAAATCTCCTGTGTGACTGATCACAAGATCATACGTTGCACCTTGTCCCAGTAATCCACTGTTCCATGAATCAGGTCCGGTAAATTGATCAGAAGTAGTGGTATGTTGTATGGCACCTGTCCATATAAAATGAATTGTATCGCCTATGAGTATGTCGAGGTTTGCGGGTTCAAATGCAAAGTCTTTTACTTCCACAGTATGACGTCCCCCTCTTTGGCCTACTTCAAAATTAGATATAAGGCATGGCCCTGCACAACCCGGTATCACAACCGTTTGTGAAGCAGAGCAGGAACCGTTTTCAATAAATTGTACGACAATGTTTGCTGTGATATTATTTCCAACGACCATCGTAGTATATGTTCCGTTTCCATTCGCATCTGTAGTTATTGCAGATGGATTGAGCTTTAATCCGTCCTTGTATACATTATATGTTGCTGCAGGTTGATTAGAAGAAAAATTAATCGTCACTGTGACAGTATTGCCCATGCATCCAGAGGCGGTGACATTTGCTATGTTGATTGTGCATGATGTGGTATTGCACGAAGGAACAGTGACTGATTGCTGTGCGCTGCATGATGCATTGCCGGCATCGCTCACTACAAAAGTGTGTAATGCCCCATCGCCTGTGACGGCTAACGGGATAGTGATGTGTCCTGTTGATGAAAAAGCAAACGGAGATCCGCTAATAGGCGTCCCGTCTTTTGTTATTGTGAATCCCTGACCCGAAGTTCCGGAGTAATTCACATCCATCGTTCCATTCGCGATGCTGCCATCACAGGATGAAGTGACATTGATCGTGCCGGACATGCCTACTCCACCTGGCGCACCGTGCGGAATGCAATAATATGGAAATGTCCCAGTGGCACCGGGAATATATAGCCATGTAGCTCCATGACTAAGTAGCCCGGAGTTAAATGCATTCGGACCAGATGGTGCATCAGATGTCACAGTGTGTGGTATGACACCGATCCAATTGAAAATCAATGTATCCCCAAGATTAATGGTGATGGATGATGGAGAAAATTGAAAATCCTGCACCTGTACTTCACGTGTAACATTTGTTCCAAAGCTCACATTGTTAATGCTTATGCTACACGGCAATGAACAATCTGTAGTTACAATACTTGCAGTAGCCGTGCATGCCGGATCACCGGCATCTGTGATGACGATGGTATGCGATTGTCCGTTTCCGATAATATTTACTGAGGCTGATGGATTTGCATAATTAAATGTTCCTGCTGACTGACCATCAACGGTTACAGTATACGTTGTCGCATTGTTTGTACCGGTAACATTCAGCTGTACAGCTACCGATCCATTTGAACAACCTCCCTGGACAGTAGGATTGAGGGCGATAGCGCATTCCGGGTTTCCACCGCCACCACAATCGGGTGTAGTCACAGAAGTGTTTGCACTACACGATGAATTCACTACATCCTGAATGACAATAGCATGTGGCTGACCATTTCCTGCAACTAATATAGATGCGGATTGTGCAGCACCGGATGCATATGCGAATGTACCTGCGACATTTCCATCTACTAAGACTTTGTATCCGCTGCTGCCTCCGTTGGTAGCATTAAACGTAACCTGGACATTAGTTTGCCCAAAATTATTACACGCAGGTAAAACATGAATTGTCCCGGCCATGCCCACACCTCCTGGTGCACCATGAGGAATACAGTAATACCCATATACTCCTTCGGCCAATACAGGACTTGTATAGGTTGCTCCATTCCCAAGCAAGCCGCTATTCCAGCTATTTGGTGTACCTGTTATATCTGATGTTGATGTGTGGGCTATTGCTCCTGTCCAAACCCATTTTACAACATCGCCAACAGTGATATTAGTAACATTCGGATTGAATTGAAAATCTGCAACATTGACGATATGCTCTATTCCGCTGGGGCCACCGTTTCCACTGGGTACTGAAGCGACAAGGTTTGTCATCGAACATGGCAGTGAACAATTGGGAGTTGTAATCTGGGTGGACGCAGTACAAGCAGTATCACCGCTGTCTGTTACTACTATTGTATGCGGTTGTCCGTTGCCGATGACGTTGACAGTGACGGTTGGAAGATTATAATTGAATGTTCCTGCGTTTACTCCGTCAACTTTCACATTGTATGTTGCAGAATTATTTGTGGCAGTAACATTAAGTGTAACAGGCACATTTCCATTGGCACAATTTCCTGCAGTAGCAGTAAGAGAAATTGAACAAGTCGGGTTGCCACCTCCATTGCAATCTGCAGTGACGACATTTGTAGATGCGCTGCATGACTGATTAGCTACATCTCTGACCAGTATCGCATGTGTCATAGCGTCACCCGGTACTAAAACTGTAGCTGACTGAGCTGCTCCACCCACATATGCAAAAGTTCCTACTACCACACCATCCACCAATACCTGGAACCCTTGTGTTCCATTACTTACCACATTAAATGCAACGGCAACATTCGTTTCTCCATTTGCATTGCATGGTGGCAGTACATGTATAGTGCCTGTCATGCCTACTCCTCCGGGAGCTCCGTGAGGAATGCAATAATAAGGATGTGTGCCTTCCGTCAGCAAGGGACTCGTATACATAGCTCCGTTATTCAACAAGCCACTATTCCAGCTATTGGCACCACTTGCTGCATCAGATGTCGAAGTGTGTGCTATAGCACCTGTCCAAACCCATTTCACAAGATCGCCGACAGTGATATTGACAACACTGGGATTGAACTGAAAGTCCTGAACATTGACTGTATGCACTACACCGCTGGGTCCACTACTCGCACTGGCTGGTGTTGCTGTAAGATTTGTTATTCCGCATGGAAGAGAGCAATTAGGTGTAACGGCATTGATCGTTTGTGTACACGTAGGATCTACGCTATCAGTAATCTTCACGGTATGATTGGCACCATTTCCCGGAAGTGTTATAGTTAGTGTAGTTGTGCCTCCGGTGTATGCATGAAATGTGTTGGCACCATTATCTATGCTGACATTAAATCCGGGTCCACCATTCGTTACATTGACAGTAAGTGTAGCGCTGACATTATTGTTACTGCAACCTCCGAAATTTCCAACCGTACCTGATATGCCGCAAACCGGATTTCCTCCGCCCTGACCACAATCCGGTGCATTGTAATTCATATCCAGGTCACAAGTCGGATCTGCTACATCCCGGATGATGAGAGTATGGGGCATTCCGTCACCTGCTATATTGATGGTGCGTGTTTGAGTGCCTGTGCCGCTGTATTGAAATGGACTTCCCTGTACATTTACATTGTCCCAAAGGATATTGTATCCGGCAGGATTTGCAATACTCGTGCTGAACGTGATCGCAAGTGGTAATGTATTTCCGGTAGGACAATTAGATAAAATTTGTCCGCTCATACCTACTCCATTCGGTCCACCGTGAGGTTGACAATAATAGCGATGTGTTCCCGGATTATCTATACTGACATCGAATGTAGAACCAGCGCCAATGACTCCGGAATTCCAGCTATCAGGCCCACTTGTGGCATCTGATGTGGTACTATGCCCGCCATCCTGCCATGTAAAATGAACCACATCGCCTAGTGATATTGCTATGCTTTGAGGTGAAAAGAAATTGCCTCCGATAGAGACATTTTTTGTGGTGCCACCGGCAAATGCAACGCTCATAGATCCGAGGAAACAATCCGAGGTACAATCCTCTGTGACAAATTGTATAGTTCGTCCGCAGGTTTCTATATCCGTGGATTGTATGCTGATGGAATGAGATAATCCATTACCAGGCACCAGAACGGTCACACTTACAGGGTTATCCTCATCTATTTCAAAAGGGCTGCCAGGTACGCTCTGTCCATCCAGTATGACATCGATTTCGTCGGCATTGTCAAATATATCTGTGATCGTAAAGCTGACTGGTACCTGGCCATTAGCATTACAGCTGCCAATGGTGTAGTTAACTCCGAAATCGCATATCTCAATACGGATCTCAATGTTGTCTGTACATCCGTTTTGTGTATGGATCGTAAGATTGACATCATAATGATCCTGTTCAGGAAAAGTATGTGTAGGATTCTGTTGGGATGAACTGCCGCCATCATCGAAATCCCATGACCAGGAAGTGATAGGATTGTTCGCTGCATGGGTCGACTGGTCTATGAAGTGAATCGTAAGATTGGTGGCATCAAATGAAAACAGCGCCTGACAAGTTTGTGCCTCCATGCGAAAGCACATAAGGAGAAGGCTTAAGACGGTTAAAATTATTTTCATCGCGCAAAAATGGGTTTAGGGATGCAAAACAATAATGATCTGCGCTTAAAACACCATGACCGGACCTGAGACTGCTTTTATTCGTCACGAACGGGCTATTTAGGGGATGAAGTTTAAACTGGTTTGTCGCTCTTTTAAAAATGTGCGCTGAACGACATATTATAGATTCCCAATAAGGTGGTTGCTCTTCTCTGCTCTTTGTCCATTGCTTATTGCCTATTGCTTTTTGTATTTCGGGCCGGATTGATGTCGGATGATCAGGCTATTTGGCTTGTTCGGTCATTTGGATAGCGGGATTCACTTTTATCTATATAATATTGCAACTGATGTCTTCAAATGCAGAGGAATAATGAAACATGTTATTGCAATTTTATTTTTATTTGTTGTAGTGCTCCATGCCAAAGCACAAAAATCATGGAATGTATATGTATTCCTGGCGGAAGAATGCCCCATATGCAATTATATGGGCAAGCCGTTGAATGCATTGGCCAAAAAATATGAAAATGATGTTGCTTTTCATGCCGTTTTCCCGGTGAAGAATAGTAACTATAAAACAGCACAGCTTTTCAAACAACAATACGAGCTGTTTTCATTTGAAACTATACTGGACAAAGATCAAAAGATCACAAAACAATTAGGTGCTACCATAACTCCGGAGGTATTCATCACAGACGAGCAGGGAGAAATTTATTACCGGGGAAGGATCAACAGTGCCTATTATGCTCCGGGGAAAATGAAACACAGTTCCATAAAGAATGACCTGGATGAAGCACTTGCCGCTGTGATCAATGGAAAAGAAGTACTGCAACCCTGGCCTTCAGCTATCGGGTGTTATATCACCATGTATGTCGCCAGGTAAATTCCTGTTAAGTTTTTATTTCCTGTTGTCCTGCATGATTTGCATGTCACAGTCCTACACGTATGAACAGGATATAAAACCCATCCTTCAAAAAAACTGCGTGTCCTGTCATCGACAGGATGAAGCCGGGGCAATGCCATTAGACACGTATGAAAATGTTGCCGCTTATGGCAGGATGATCCAATACGCTACCTCCGCTCACCTGATGCCACCCTGGTATGCCGATCCTTCCTATCGCCATTTTTTGAATGAACGTGTTCTCACGGATGACGATATTCAAAAGATTAAAGATTGGGTTACAAATGATATGCCTGAAGGAAAACATTCAGAGGAGAAAATTTCAGTCAATAAAAATATAATCCGGAGTAAACGTGAGCCTGATCTCGTGATCCCTATGCGTGAGGCGTTTGAACAATATGAAATGTATGCAGATCAATACCAGGTATTTGTTTTACCCACTGAGTTTGACGAAGATCAATGGATCGAGGGGATTGAATTTGTACCTGGTAATAAAAAGATAGTGCGCAGCGCTGTCATTTCGGTTGAGCAATCAGATAAATTTGATGTGCTTGATACCTGGGATCCGCGATATGGATATTATAGTTTTGGTGGATTGGGAAATGTACCTGATCAGCCTTTTTGGTATACATGGTCGCTTCAGCAGGAAGCTACTTTTTACCCGGAAGGCCTGGCAAAATTTCTTCCTGCCAAAAGCAAGCTTCTACTTCACATTCAATATGGTCCGAAAGGACGGCCTCAGAAAGATTCTTCTTTCGTAAGACTATATTTTTCAAAAAATAAAATACCTACGCAGATATTTACATTTCCCCTGATAAATCCCTACACGCTTACAGGGGATTCGCTATTTATTCCAAAGGATACTAAAAAAATATTTCATGCAAGTTACAGGCTTCCATACTCATTGACATTGTTGAGTATTACTCCACAAGCCAATCTGATTTGCCGTGCATGGGAAGCATATGCTTTGTTACCTGGAAATAATATACCTGTTAAGCTGCTGAAGATAAAAGACTGGAATTTTAACTGGAAACTAACCTATAGGTTCGAATCACCTATCACTCTTCCGCAAGGAACAATTATCCATGCCCTGGTCAGCTACGACAACACTACAGATAACTTTTGCAATCCCTCTGATCAGCCTATTCCTGTTACATGGGGTGCCCATTTGTTTCGTGAATTATTGTTTTTACATTTTGAATGTACCATCGGTACAATTTCGAATGCACCTGTTCAGCTTATGGCTCCTGTGACAGTCAGTGATTCTATAATGTCTATCAAACTTGATGTGAACGTCGTGGGTGAATATGAAATCGAAGCCTGTACTGGTGAATTAAATTGTATCTCTCTTAAAAAGCTATCGTTAGATTCCGGAAAATATTCTCTTGACCTTCCTTTGGACAATTTGCCTGAAGGAAATTATTTGCTCCGCATCCGCAATGACAAGGCAAAGGTTGTTGCACAACAAACCTTTTTGAAAATGACCGGTAACAAAATATAATTGATGTTCGAGTGTCTCTGACCTCGAACCAGAATAGTCCAGATTCGAGGTCAGAGACACTCGAACGTCATAAAAAATATCTAAATTGGAGTAGTGCATGCCCGGTCGATATCCTATCCCGTACACTTACTCAGGCTCCTGATAGCATGCTGTATTATTTTCATACATGAGCATGAATGTGCATCCCAGAATTCTAACCGGATATTCGGACATCTCAGCACTGAAAATGGATTGTCCTCCGACAAAGTAGAAGCAGTCCTCCAGGACCGGGATGGTTTTTACTGGATCGCCACACAAAACGGGCTTAACCGGTACGATGGTTCCAGCTTCCAGATCTTCAGGCATAATGCAAATGACAGCACTTCTTTAACTCACAATTACTGCACCGCACTGAAAGAAGGAAAGGATGGCGATATCTGGGTAGCTACATACAAAGGCGTGAGCCGCTTCATCAAAAGCAAAGGATACTTTCAACAGGTTTACCTGCACCACCCGGCCAAAAATTTTGAAATTACCAATCACATTTACAACCTGGCCGTTGACAACGATGGAAATGTATGGATGGCGGGCAATGGGTTATGGAAGTATACAGTGCAGGATAACAGCATTTCGCTGATACAGAAAAAAGCCTCTGATCCATCCCTGAGTAAAATGCAGGGCCTGATCACGCAGATGGTGTTTGATGAAAAAAACAATGGCTTATGGCATTCAACAGGTTTTGAATTGAATTTTTATTCCGCTGACCAAAATGAATTTTACAACAAGCTTCATAATCCTTTTCATTGGAAAATCTTTGATGTTGCGGATAATGCAGAGCTGACCATGGACGATCAAAACAGGTTGTGGTTTCGTGATGACAGCACTCAATCGCTAAGTTATTTTGATAGCAATCTTAACCAGGTCATACCTACAACTAAAAAAGTGAATTACGGCATTAAACAAATCCGTGCAGATAAAAAGAACAGGCTTTGGATTTTTTACTGGCTGGGTAGAGCTGAAATTTATGATCCCACCACAGCTGTAACAGATACAGGATTTTTTGCATTTCATCACCGGCGCTCCATGATCAGCGAAAGAGCAAATTCACTATTCATAGATAAAGAAAATAATTACTGGATATCCTCTGACAATGGTATCAGCATCTATAATGAAGAGAATCAATATTACAAATTACACCAGGTTACTGCCCGGGGAAAAGGAAGTCAGAAAGACCCGGTGAAAATCAATGCACTTGCACAGACTGAACAGGATCATCTTTGGATAGCCACTAACATTGGATTATACCGGTATGATCTGGATGCGGGACAATTAAGGCGCGTTAACATAAACCTGCCTGTCAACAACATTACGACATTATGCTCCGTCGGAGATGTGTTGTGGATAGGTGTGCATGACCAGGTTTTTGCAATGGATACAAAAAGAGAAGCCATTGTGAAAACCATTCATTTGAATCCGGGAATCTTTTTTCTCCGTCCCGGAAATCAGAACGATCTGTGGGTTGGATTATGGGCAGGCGGATTATACCGGGTTGATCTGAAAACGGACAAAGCTTATCATTATAAAAAGGATACAACATCCTCGCATTCCATCAAATCAAGAAACCTGATCACGGGGTTGCCTGACAATGATCATTTCTGGATTGGATACAACGGAGGAAATGGTTTTTCAGATCTTCAGATTTCTTCAGGATCTTTCACGCACTTTCATCCACAGGAAAATGACCTGTCGAGTTCCAATGCAGGCACGATCACCGTCATCACTAAAGATCAGGACGGCTATTTATGGCTGGGCACACATGGAAGTGGTGTTTTCCGGTTTGATCCGGCGACTAAAACATACGAAAACTATCAGCAGCAACAGGGACTAAACAGCAATTATATCAATAGCATCAATGCAGATAAAAGCGGCAACCTGTGGATATCTACTGCTGACGGCATGAATTATTTCAATCCTGAAAAGCAAAACATACGCGGGTTGGATATGGATCTTATTTTTCCGGATAATGATTTTGCAGCGAATGGAATTTATGGACTGGATGATAAGCTGTTTTTCTTTTGCAAAAATGAATTTGTTGAAGTGGATCCGGATGCCTACCAGCCTGACCATGCATTTCCCCAAATTGTCATAAGTCATTTTAAGATTTTTGACAAGGAAGTTCCTGTCGCTGGTTACAAGGGAGTCATCAACCTGTCACACCAGGAAAATTTTTTTTCATTTGAATATTCTACAGTCAAAACCCTGCCGTTTAAAGTGGTTAATTACGCATACAGATTGAGTGGCTTTGATAAAGACTGGAACGTGGCGGGGAACCTGCAACATGCCAGCTATACGAATGTGCCATATGGAAATTATGTATTCGAAGTAAAAGCAACCAATGATGAAGGACAATGGAGTGATGTTTTGATCGGTCTGCCTGTACATATCAAGCCAGCTTTCTGGAACACCTGGTGGTTTATCACCTTATGCATTATTGTCATCATCTCTTCTGCATATGGGTTCTACCAGTACCGGATCCAGCAGCTTAAAAAAATATTTTCATTGCGGACAAAAATTTCGCAGGACCTGCATGATGACATTGGCGGATCGTTGAGCAGCATCAATATCTATAGTTCTGTTGCTGAAAAAGAAGTGACCGACAATCCTGACAAGGCAAAAGAATTCCTGCAACAAATCAATACCAACAGCAGGCAGGTGATGGAAAACATCAGTGATATCGTGTGGGCCAATAACGCCGATCACATGCATGAGACTTCCCTGGCAGGGAGAATTAAAAATTATGGTTATGATCTGTTGTCACAGAAAAACATTGAATGCAACTATGAGATCGATGCAATAGCTGAAAGGAAGCTATCGAAACCTGAAGCCCGGCGAAGTATCCTGCTCATCATCAAGGAAGCCCTGAATAATATGGCGAAATACAGCGAAGCCACGCGTGCAGAAATTCATGTTTCTGTGAATGCACACCATTTGTTACTTGATATTGCTGATGATGGAAAAGGATTTGATATGGATAAAGGCATGCAGGGGAATGGCCTGAGCCATATGAGGCAAAGAACAGAATTACTGGGTGGGAATTTTAACCTGCAATCCACTCCTGGAAATGGAACAAAAATCCATTGCAGGATTCCCCTCACTAACATTAGTGAGAGATAATTGTAAAAGGAATAAATAATATTGCATGGAATTGATACGGATCGTAATATATGATGATCATCTGCAGCGCTGCGAAAGCCTGAGAGCATTGTTGCTGCGTGCTGATGGCATGGAATGTGTGGGCTCATTTCACGATTGCAGCCACGTGATCGAAGATATGCACAGATTGCAACCCGATGTCATCCTGATGGATATTGAAATGCCGGTAGCGGATGGAATCAGTGGGGTGAGGATCATAAAAAAGGAATTTCCACATATCCGGATCATCATGCAGACAGTTTTTGAAGATGAAGCCAGGATATTTGCCAGCCTGCAGGCAGGGGCTGAAGGATATATACTTAAAAATGCGAGTGCAGAAAAAATTATTGAAAGCATCCGCGAAGTGCATGGCGGTGGCGCTTCTATGACACCATCTGTAGCATTGCGGGTTATGAAATATTTCAACCAGGTTAAGACTGTGCCGGATTATAGTCTGACTGCGAAAGAGAAAGAAGTGCTTGCCTTGCTTGCTGACGGCAACAGTTATAAAATGGTGGCAGCTAAATTGAATATCAGTTATTTCACGGTCAATACGCACATCAAAAATATTTATGAAAAGCTGCACGTGCATTCACTTGGTGAAGCTGTGTCGTTTGCGTTGAAGAATAAGATCGTTTGAATTCGTTTTTACCCCCTACCCCCTGAAAGGGGGAATTGCTTTCATTGTGCTGGAGAATAAAAAAACAACAACTCCCCCTTTCAGGGGGCGGGGGTACAACGAATTCACCTTGCAGGTGCAGGCGGTACAACGAGATCACTACAATGCATGGACGATTCCATCTGGTATATATTTGCTTAAAGCTCAGATGAAGAATAAAAATAGACTGGTTACGGTCGTTAAACAATAATTCCGGATTCACTTTAAGATTTTTACAAATTAGGATGCTATTCATATGTTTGGCAATGGTGAATAGAATGTTGGTGCATCCCTTTTAAGATTTGACGCGATGCCTACATATTGTATTTATTTCTTCCTGAAACCTATTCTTATTGTTATTTTAGGTATTGGTTCAGGATTTGAACGAATAAATTTTTTGCCCATTCAGCGTTTATTATTTATTCCAATGATAAAAATCTTACGCATCCTGTTTTGTGCCCTACTGTTTTGCAACTTTATTCCTTTTGGTTTTTCTCAATGGCAGTTTTTAGGTTGTCCGGATATTGGAGCACCTGTTGATATGGATGCAGAAGGAGATACCATCCTTGTTTGTGCCCGCTCCGGTGTCTTTTTTTCGGATGACCAGGCCATGTCCTGGACTCAAATCAACATGCCGGATTCGGCTATTTTTCCATACGAGATTAATGTGGAAAATGGACACCTCTATCTCATCGCATCGACAGAAGACTTTTTTTATAGCAAATCGTTGATTTTCAGGTCTGATGACATGGGTGAAAACTGGAAGGATATTACTTCAATTCTAAAATACCATTCCTATTTTTCTTCCTATGTGATCCAGGAAGATACACTTTCCATTTTCGCAGGTGATAGTGTTTTTATTTCATACGATAAAGGAGATTCCTACCAGGTCGATCGGGCTGAAATAAATGCTGAGCCTTTCATTCATCAAAATATCCTGATGTCCATACTGGGTAACTCGCTTTATAAATCGCAGGATCATGGTATCACATGGGATAGTGTCTATACGAATGAAGAAAACATCTCACTCGCTGATGTTTCAAGCATTGACAATCAACTATGGAAAACGGATAGAATATCTTTTGATGATATCCAGGTAAGCAAATCATCGGACCATGGATTAACCTGGACTATTGTTTTCAACACTACGGGCATGTCATCGGGGTTGCATTCTCCGATTATTCTTGGACAGGCCGGGAAAATATTTTTAGCCGATCAGTCTACTTCGGATAAAGTTTATTTCTCAGGTGACAATGGATTGAACTGGCAGCAAAAAAATATTCCTGAAAATAGCAACGGAGCTTTTTTTACAAAAGACCTGCTTCTATATCTGTATCAGAAAGGGATTTATGTGAGCTCAGATTACGGAGATTCCTTCAGCCTGGCCAATAAGGGCTTTAAAGCTGCGAGTGTCAACGGCATTACATGGAATGGACATGATCTTTTTATTAATGCTAATTATTCCATGTTTAAAAAATCCGTATCCGGTCAGTGGAATGAATTGCTGAACGCGTATAGCATGGTAAGTACACTGGATGGTCATATGCTGGGATATATAGATTCTGCCCCTAAGCGATCAAACAATGGCGGCAATACCTGGGTCACTATCCCTCCCTTTGCTTTTGGTTATCCATTTTATCCATCCTTCAGCAAATTAATTTGTGCCGGTAATTTGATGTATGCCATAAGTACAACTGAATCATGGTACTCCTCTGACTATGGTGTTACCTGGGTAAGTGTTACTGGTGCTTTGGGTCTGGAAAGGATTGAACTTCATGAAAAATATATCGCCTCTACATTCATTGATCATGTGCTTATATCTGATAATGGAATAGACTGGCAGGATATCAGGTATGATCTTGATTCTCCTTTATCGAGTTTTATAACCGCAGTGCAATATCATCAGGGATTTGTATTTGCCAATAATCCCAATGGCTTACATCGGTTATCACCATCAGCTACAAGCTGGGAGCACTTACCTGGTCCGGTGTCGGTTAGTCCTGTAGTTAATTTTCCTGTATTTATCAACACTTTTAAAAGTTATAGCAACCTCCTTATTGCCGGCACACATGGCTATGGTGTATATATTTCAGATGATAATGGAGATACATGGACTGACGCCAATAATGGCCTGGAGGATCGACAGGTCCTTTCTTCAATAATCATTGACACTGACATTTATATCGGAACACAAGGTGGTATATGGAAACGACCACTGAGTGAATTAACTTTATCCGTCACTTCAGATCCCGAAAGAAAACTTTCCATTTCTGTCTCACCAAATCCAGTAAAAGATTTTCTGAATATCACAATCAATGATATTGGAGTCACAAATGAAATTTATCTCAGCCTTCATGATTCCAAAGGCACGTTAATAAAATCCCAGAATGCAAATTCCCCATTCAATATTCGTATGAATATTCGTGACATCCCATCAGGCATTTACTTCCTTCAGGCCAACATCGAAAATCATCAAGGCATCTTAAAGGTGATTAAAAATTAAATTCTCCCAGGATGTTGAACTTCTCTCACTTCTCTCTCTCACTTCTCTCACTTCTCTCAAACGAGGTAATAAATCACTCCCGCACATACTAATCCCGTTACCCCGACCAACATCGTCATCACCGTCCACGACTTGAACGTCTCCTTCTCGGTCAACCCGAGATATTGCTTCACCAGCCAGAACCCACTGTCATTGACATGCGACATGAAAGTAGCACCACTTGCAATCGCAATAACAACACAAGCCATCTGAACATCACTTAATCCTGCTGACACAAGCAATGGCGCAGTCAATCCCGCCGAGGTAATCATAGCCACAGTAGCTGAACCCTGTAGGATGCGCAATAGCGCCGCAGCAATAAATGCAAACAGAAATGCAGGTATCCCCAATGAGGCCATCGTTTTAGCAAGCATCTCCCCGCTACCCGTGTCCACAAGGACTTGCTTAAACACACCACCTGCACCGATGACAAGCAGAATCATGCCAACAGGTGTCAATGATTTTGAAGTGATCTCCAATAATTTTTCCCGGCTTGTTCCTCGTCTTATCCCAAGAAAATACCATGCTAAAAGATTCGCTATGATCAATGCCATAAATGGATGACCGATAAAATGAAATACTCTGCTCAGTGTCTCAAGTCCCGTCACACCTGACTTATTCATCCTGTCAATAACTGTATCCATCATGATCAGTGCCAACGGGACAATGATCAGTGTCAATAACAACCATATCGGCGGAGTCTTATCATCGGTTATCTCTTCCTGCACATCCGGTGCGGCAACAAAAATGCGACGGGAAATATATTTTCCCCAAAGTATTCCGCCCACAACAGCCGCAGGAAAACCGGTAATCAATCCAATCATGATCACCACACCCAGATCTGCACCAAGAATTTCAGATACTGCAACCGGTCCGGGTGTCGGCGGAACAAACGCATGTGTCACTGCAAGCCCGGCCAGCAATGGAATAGCAAACGCAAGTATGGATTTTCCGCTGCGCCGTTGCAATCCATACACCAACGGAACAAGAATAATAAATCCAACATCAAAGAATACAGGAATAGACACCACATAGCCTGTGATCATCAGGATCCACGGAGCCCGCTGTGAATTCGTTTTTGAAATAAGTGATTTAGCCACAGCTTCTGCTCCACCTGATGCCTCAAGGATGGCACCAAACATAGCTCCAAGACCAACTACGACAGCAACAAATCCAAGTGTGCCGGCCATCCCTTTTTGAATCGTGTCCGCTAACTCCGCTCCGTTCATTCCGGCCAGCAGTCCCACTGCAATGCTTGTAATCAACAGTGACAGAAACGCATGGAGGCGCATGACAAGGATCAGAACCAGCAGCAACGCTATTCCCCCAATGACCGCAAGCAATAGTTCAGTGTTCAAGGTGAGTCAGGATTTGGTTGACAATCTTTTCAGGTTCATTATCTATAGAAACCCTGATCGCATATTCAGGCAGTTGAAGTGTTTCGAATTGTGATCTGAGCATTGAAGCTTTCATATAGTGACCCTGTCTTGCATGCATTCGTTCATTGATCAGGTCATATCCACCATCAAGAAAAACCCATGTCGCCTGATCTGAAATTCCATTCATCAACAATTGCCGATATGCTTCCTTCAGTGCCGAACATGCAATCACACATCCATTTTCTGAAATATGCATCGCTGCAACATCATGCAATCTTGCTAACCAAGGAAGTCTGTCATCATCATTAAGCGGAAGCCCGGCTTTCATTTTAGAAACATTCTCCGCAGGGTGATAATCATCCCCATCAAAAAACGGAAGCCCAAGTCGCTGTGCAATCATCTTACCGATCGTCGTCTTTCCCGAACCGGAAACTCCCATTACAAAAATGATTTTTTTCTGCATCTGATGAGTAATATGGAATGCTGCAGGAGCAAACTCCATGCAGCGGCTACTTGCCTATGTTGGAGTTTGCTCCAACAAACCTGAAATGGACCACCTCTTCCGCCGTACTATAATTTAAATCCCAACCGTACAAAATAATAAGCCCCATCACTTCCCATCTGCACCGAATCCGAAAATCCTCCCTGGTCTGTCCATCCATCAAACTGTGGTGTAGGATATGTGTTGAATAAATTATTTGCACCGATTGTAAATTTCAATTTATCTGTTACCCTGTATCCAAGACTAAAATCAACGGTTATGGCAGCCTCATATGTATCTGTAGCAATTGCTTCCAGCGCATCAGCTTCCTCCTTTGTCGTAGCGGGAGTATCCACCCATTGAAAATCCTGGAGCAACACTTCGCTAAATTGTGTCGCATTGATTCCAAAATCAAACCTGGAAGTGGAGTATGCGACATTCACACCGAATTTATAATCCGGTGCTGCCGCCACAAGGTAAGCGCGTGAAAATGGAGAGAAGAATGTGTACTCATTCAGGTTGCCATTATTAATCTTATCAATTTTCAACTTATTGATATTTCCGGCAAGGCCTACATTCAGGATACTATTGTGGAAGTATGTGGTATAACCTAAAACCACATCAAGACCCGTTGTCCTTGTATCGACACCATTCGCAAAAAATTGTGCTACATCAACTCCAAGTCCTAATCCTGAAGCATCAAAATTGTCAGTCAACACAATCCTATCATCAACTGAAATGGAATATGCATCTACCGTTGCATTGAATCCACTTGCAGAAAATGTAAATCCAAGACTACCATTAAATGCTGTTTCTTCTTTAAGTGGACCAATACCAAACGCCCTGGTCACTGTGCTTGTATTCGATGCCAGTAATGAAGGCAGTGATTCACCCGCAACTATATTATTGAAGATTAGATTATAGTGAATCTGTGCCAGTGATGGCGCACGGAATCCGGATGAAACAGAACCCCTCAATGAGAACGCATCACTAAACTTGTAACGGCTTGTTACTTTAAAATTGAATGTTTCACCAAAGTCACTGTAGGTTTCATAACGCAATGCACCACCCAAAAGAAAGGCATCAGTAACCCTGAGTTCTCCATCAATGTAGGCACCTAGATTTGTTCGGCCCCTGTCAACCTCATTGGCCGGGCTATACCCTGGAAATCCCTGCGAGCCACCGGGAAGCGGATCCCCATTGGAATCCGTTGCAACTGGTTGATTCGCCGGATCAATGATAGCCCTTCCGGTAGAATCATATACAGCATAGGATCCTTCCTCTCCTGAAAAGATGGTAAAATTTTCAGTGCGGTATTCAAGGCCAAAAGCAAGATTGAATCCTGAAGCGATATCATTGAAATATTTACTAAAGTCGAGACCGGTGACATTCATAGTGAGACTATGGCCACCTGCATCAAAATCTGTAGGAGATGCACTCCTCAGCGATGCGTTATTAGTTCCTTTTATAAAATAGTGAAATAAATTTTTTCCATAGGTGTTGTTGAAATCTACTTTCCATCCATTGGCCATCGTGTGACGAATTCCACCTGACGCAGAACCATCTGTAATAATGGATGTGATGTGAGGAGTGAATCCATTTGGATATAGGCTGGGCACAGATCGATTGTCAAGATGTGCACTGTCTCTCGAAAATGCATAAGCATCTGTATCCCGGAAATTACGGCCACCGAAAGCATACAGCTCCGTGGTTTCTCCGATCGGTATCGCGCTGTTGATCATAAAATTAAATCCATCGATCGCCGCACTACCATATCCTTTGCGATATGACCATCCAGGTCTCAGCGTCCGGTCTTTTGAAAGATATTCTGTGGTGAAATTGGCAAACCCACCACTATTACCAAGAGGCAGTCCATAATTGAGATCGAATTTGATTGTATTGCCGTCGAAGCTTTTTTTCTCTATGACGCCATCATCGACAGCATCGATCCTGTTGTTCCCTTCAATATTATAGAGTACATCCCCTGCCAGTTCTTCATATCCTTCTCCCACATTTGTACTATACGCACCATATGTCACTCCACCTGAAACCCCTTCAGTCTGATCATTCAAAATAATATTGATGACCCCGGCAATAGCATCAGAACCATATTGAGCAGATGATCCATCGCGCAGGATTTCAATGCGCTTAATAGATGATGCAGGGATCGCATTCAGGTCAGTTCCTGTATTGCCACGTCCTCTTGTTCCGAAGACATTGACAAGAGATGATTGATGGCGACGTTTACCATTGATCAGCACCAGTGTCTGGTCCGGGCCTAATCCTCGCAAAGAAGCAGGATCAATATGATCTGCACCATCTGATCCCGATTGTTTCGTCGCATTAAATGATGGGGCAGCATATTGCAGGATCTGGTTGATCTCCGCCTTTCCATTGCTGCTGGCAAGATCTGCCACATCAATCACATCCACCGGCACCGGTGAATCTGTCACTGACCTTTTATAACTCCGCGATCCTACGATCTGTACTTCTCCCAGGGAAATGCCTTCGATCATGGTGACATTTATATCTGATGTTCCTGAGACATATACTTCCTGGGTCTCACTGCCTACATAGCTAAAGACTAATATGGCGTCACCATTGATCACGCTGATATGGTAGATGCCGTTATAATCTGAAACTGTCCCTTTGATGGTTCCTTTTTCAGATACATTGACGCCGACGAGCGGCTCACCAGCTTCATTGGTTATGGTTCCTGTAACAGGAAATTGGGCCGATACATGCCCAAGTAAAAACATAGTGAGGCACACCAGGAATAATTTTTTCATAGCGGGTAGGTTTTGTTATCGTTTTTGAAACACTGCAAATTCACTTGTATGGGTGAAATTTACATAAAGGTTTTGTGATTTTCGGGCAACTCACCCCCTTCCCCTCTCTTACGAAATGCTAATACATGCGAAAATGATTTCTCTAAAGAGTGGGGCGATTTGATTTCCACAGAATATCATAACTCCCCTCTCTCAAAAGATTCTGGTTGCTACTGACTAAAACTGTCAGTAAGAGAGGGGAAGGGGGTGAGTTCTCCGAAAGTCGTAGTACGAAACTGGTCTCCCTAAACAGAGGGGCATATGATATCTATATAAATCATGACGCCCCTCTCTTCAGGGAGTTCATTTTTTGCGAACGAAGACTATTATAAGAGAGGGGAAGGGGGTGAGTTAGTAGAAAGGCATAAAAAGCATTACCATAAGAGAAAGGAAGGGGAAGAGTTCTCCGAAAGTCATAACTCTATTTTACAATTTCTCCCTTCAGACGAAGGAGTTCTGTCTCCGCCAACTTGGTATTATACCTGGCAGCGATCAGCCGGTTATACGCATCTTCAAGACTCTTTTGCGCTTCTCTCAGTTGGAGATAGGTGGACGAACCCAGCCTGTATAGCTCAAGGATAATGTCCACATTTTCGCGCGCAAGCAAAATATTATCTTCTTCCAGATCCAGGGATTGTTTCTCAAGTTCATATTCATGAAAGGCTGTCAGCACATCGAGATGAAGTAATGATTTCTGGTTTTCATACAATAGTTGTTGAAAGCCAATATTAAGCTCGGCCTGGTTGATCAGTCGTGTTGTGTTACGATAGTTGAGTATAGGAATCGTGGCAGTAAATCCATAGTTAAGTCCCCTGTTGCGATTAAAAATAGGCAGTGCGGGATTCAGGGCAATATCATTACTCGTACGCGAAAAAACGTAAGCCGAATTAAATTGAACGATCGGATAGCGGTCTGCTTTTAATGATTTCAGTTCAAGACCGGCTATTTCAATATTCTGTTGTGCTAAACCAAGCAACGGGCTTCCACTGACAATACCGTTTTGTATTTCATCTACTGTGATCAGTGTATCGATCGGAATAATATCACTTACATCATATTCGGTAGATGCCGGGTTCGATGGTCCATTCGTAAGGGAAGGATTGACAAGGTGATTTAATTGTTCTTTAAGTTGTATTATGAAAGTGAGCTGTTGTAATTGAGCTGCTCTTTGAGCATTAAGGTCAACCTGGCTCTGTAATAATTCCGGTTTTGCTCCTACGCCTATTTCCAGTTTTCGTCTCGACAGATCTACACGTGTCTGGCTGATGCTCATTTGTTCTTCAACCGCACGTAATTGTTGTTTCTGCCTTACGATATTGTAATATGTATTGACTACCTGGGCAACGGTGTTGATGACCTGGTTTTTTATTTCCAATTCACCAAGCCGTATATATTCCTGTGCAATTTTCCGGGCAACAAACATTTTTCCACCGTCAAAAAGTGTCCAATTCAGGTTAATGGCTGCGTTGACATTGCCCGTAGCTACATTTCCTTCACGGTTATTGCCTGTTGTAAATTCCTGTTTTTGATTATTGTTAGTCCAGTTTGTACCAAGTGTTCCGTTTATCCTGGGAAGAAAAACAGCATTCCGGTATTCATAATCAAGTGCTGCTACTGCGGAGTCATTTTTTGCAAGAATGATATCATAATTATTTCTGAGTGCAGCAGCTATGGCTTCATCAAGAGTCAGCACGGATTGAGCATGCATTTGAATAATGCCAAAAAATATAGCCGCGGAAATAATGAACTTCCTCATATTATAATGCAGGATGGAAATATGGCTCACAAAAATAGATTAAGGTTATTCATTCGGTTCATTAACTGTTGACAAGATGCTCTTCCGGTACATCTTCTGCTGTAATCCGTTCATCAAATTTATCCACACTTTTTTTAGAGGATAAATAAGAATACAGGGCCGGTACCACATACAGGGTAAGTACCAATGCAAATAACATCCCGCCGACAATCACAATACCCAGTGGAATTCTGCTTCGTCCACCTTCACCAAATGCTAATGCTATGGGAAGCGCCCCTAACGTAGTGGCAAGCGTTGTCATAAGTATCGGACGAAGCCTTGCTACAGCAGCATCGATTGCAGCAGGTATTTTATTCTCTCCTTTTCTCCTTTTTTGGTTTGCAAATTCAACAATCAGAATTCCATTTTTTGTGACAAGCCCGATGAGCATGATGATACCGATCTGTGAAAAGATATTGAGTGTCTGATCAAAAAGGAACATGCTCAGTACAGCACCTGCCAAAGCAAGTGGTACCGTGATCATAATAATGATCGGATCCACAAAGCTTTCAAACTGGGCTGCAAGCACCAGGAAAATAAGTACAAGGGCTAACAGGAATGCAAAGGATGTATTCGATGAGCTCTCAGCAAAATCTCTTGATGCACCGGACAAGGAAGTAGTAAACGTTTCATCCAGCACCACACCTGCTATTCTTTCCATTTCTGTAATACCATCTCCTATCGTTTTCCCGGGAGCTAGACCAGCCTGCACGGTTGCACTCTTGAATCGATTGAAATGGAAAATAGTCGGTGGGTTTGCAACCTCTTCCATAGTCACCAGGTTATCAAGCTGTATCAGTTCGCCACGATTGTTTCTGACAAAAAATGATTTCAGATCCAATGGATCATCCCTGTCTATTCTTTCTACCTGGCCGATGACCTGGTACTGTTTTCCGTTCATGATAAAATATCCAAATCTTCTTCCGCTGAGCGCGAGCTGAAGTGTGTTGTTCACATCTAAAACAGATACGCCAAGTTCATTTGCTCTAAGTCGATCAATGCTGATCTGTAATTCGGGTTGATTAAATTTAAGATTCACATCAAAGCCCTGGAAGACATCACTTTTTCTCACCTCATCCATGAACTGCGGAACCTTTTCTTTCAGCTTGTCAAAATTGAGATGTTGCAAAACAAACTGAACGGGAAATGATCCCCGGCCTCCAAGACCCACGCTGATAGTTTGTTCCTGGATAGCAAAAACGCGAACATTGGTATATCGTTTGAACATGCGGCTCATCTGTTGAGCGACCTCGTCCTGTGATCTTTCTCTTTCATCCGGAAGCTTTAGGCCCATGCTAATAAATGCTGCATTGCTTCCCTGGGATCCACCAAAGCCCGGAGCAAAGGTAAGAACGACATCTTTTTCAGGGATCGAATCAAGCAGGGTTTGGGCAATCTCATAAGAAACCCGGGCTGTAAAATCAAAATCTGCTCCTTCTGGACCTGTCAGACTGGCTCTCACACGATTCCGGTCTTCCATCGGTGCAAGCTCTGAAGGAATAGTCTTTCCGATAAAATAAATGACACCAACACAACCAAGGATAAGGACAAAAGCAATCCACCTCATCCTGATAAAAGCACTCAGCGAAGAACGATACAATCTTTCAAGGCCTTCAAAAAAAGGTTCTGTAAAATTGTAAAACTTTGAATGCTTATGGCCCCCTTTCCGAGTGAGGTAAATATTGAGTACCGGTGTAAGCGTAAGCGATACAAATGCAGATATCAGCACTGCAGCTGCCAGCACCATACCAAATTCGCGGAATAATTTTCCAACAAAACCCTGGAGAAATATAATCGGCAGAAATACAATTGCAAGCGTAAATGATGTAGCAATAACTGCAAAATAGATTTCTTTAGACCCTTCAAGTGCGGCTTTGTATTTATTCATGCCTTGCTCCATCTTCTTAAAAATATTCTCCGTCACTACGATTCCATCATCCACGACAAGCCCGGTAGCAAGTACTATAGCAAGCAACGTAAGCACATTGATGGAAAAACCCATTATATACATGATAAAAAGAGATCCGATCAGCGAAACCGGGATATCTATGAGAGGTCTCAGCGCCATCGACCATTCTCTGAAGAACAGAAATATGATGACCACCACCAGGAGAATAGCAATGAATAAGGTTTCTTTTACAACGCTGATGGCATTGCGCACAAAAGTAGTTCGGTCATATCCCACTTCAAGGATGATACCTGCAGGCATTTCTTTTTTAATGTCTGCGAGACGTTTATATATCTCGTCCGCGATTTCTATCTGGTTGCTTCCGGGTTGAGCTATGATGCCAATATTAACTGAGGGTACATTGTTTTTTCTTGAAACCGATTCCTCATTATCCGGCCCAAGCTCAGCATAGCCCACGTCCTTGAATCGGACTACACCATTATTATCTTCACGAAGGATCAGGTTATTAAAATCATCTTCTGTTGTAAGCTTTCCGTATGTTTTAATTATGAGCTGAGTAGCATCTCCGCGTATTTTACCTCCTGGCAATTCAATATTTTCATGATCAAGTGCTGTCTTAATATCATTGATGGTCAGCTGATGCGCGACGAGTTTTGATGGATCGATCCACATCCGCATCGAGTAGCGTCGGCCCATCACATTGACTCCGCTTACACCAGGTACGGTTTGTAATCTTTCCTGTACGACGTTTTCTGCATAATCTGTCAGCTCCATCAGTCCTTTGCTTTCACTCTGGATTTGCAAAAACAAAATTGGATCTGAGTCTGAATCTGATTTATTTACGGTTGGAGGTGCATCTATATCCTGTGGCAGATTGCCTATTGCCTGTGAAACTTTATCCCGTACATCATTAGCTGCTCTTTCCAGATCCACACCTAGCTCAAATTCCACGGTGATATTGCTGCTACCCTGCGCACTTGTACTGGTTATGTTTTTTACACCCTGTACACCATTCACTACTTTTTCAAGAGGTTCTGTTATCTGCTGTTCTATGATATCTGCATTCGCACCGATATAAGAAGTCCGCACATTGATCACCGCCGGATCAATAGCAGGATATTCACGCACACTTAAATATTTAAACCCGATCCCACCAAAGATCACGATCACGATGGAACACACCACAGCGAGGACGGGACGCCTCAAACTCAGCTCAGATAGATTCATTCTGCATAGTGAATAGTGAATAGTCAGAAGTGAGTTGCATGCCGCAATTCATATTCTGTTTTTTTTTCAATCCCTGCTTTTCTTCTTTCAAAGTTTTGCATATCACAAAACGCATTGCATTCGGATTTATAAATTTTCAATCCATTTGTCTTTTGACAATTACCTTTGTTGTTTCAATACCTTTTCTCACCTCTCACCTCTCACCTCTCACCTCTCACCTCTCACCTCTCACCTCTCACCTCTCACCTCTCACTACTCACTACTCACTACTCACTACTCACTACTCACTACTCACTACTCACTACTCACTACTCACTATTTTCGCCAGCTCCACATCAATTCCGGGTCTTAGGAAGAGTATGCCTGAAGTAATCACAGTGTCGCCCAATTTCAATCCGCTGACCACTTGTATGTTTGTACTGTCGCGCACACCCGTGATGATATCCGTTGCCATTGCTTTGCCGCCTTTGTACAGGTAGATTTGTTTTTTTCTTCCCAATGGCAGGATCGCACTGTTGGGAACAAGAAGTGCATTAGCATTTTCACCAAGCACAATTTCAACTTTTGCAAATGTTCCCGGTATCAGCATCTTGTCCTGCTGATTGATGAGCGCTCTGACTGCAAGGCTTCGGGTATTCTCATCAATTTCAATTTCAGTAGCTAAGATATTAGCTGTGTATGATGTACTGGAACCATCGACAGTAAATGATATTTTCAGGCCGGGTTTTAAAAGGGATCCATATCGTTCCGGCACATTAAACTGAACTTTCAGCTTATTGACCTGGCTGATCGAGGTCATCACTGTAGAGGGGGTCACATATGCTCCCGGGCTCACGTTTTTCAGGCCTAATTTTCCACTAAATGGAGCTCTTATTTCTGTTTTTCGTATACCCTCACTCACGATATCCTTGTCCGCTTTAAGGCTTTGTACCTGCAACAGGCTCAGATCATATTCCTGCTGACTGATTCCCTGTATTTTTAATAGTTCTGTCTGTCGCTTTTCGGTTTGTTCGGCGATCTTCAGCTGCACATCAAGTTTGCGCATTTGTGCCTGCAGGTCACCGTCATAAAGTTTTGCTAAAAGAGCCCCCTCGGATACATTAGCCCCTTCCCTGATGTTAAGACTGACAAGGCGGCCGGAAACTTCGGGATGGATTTCAGTGGTTTCGAATGCCAGGATTGTTCCGGGTATTTCGATATTGGCACTGAGGGCCTCACTTGAAGCGATCATTCCTTCTACCTTAAGTGCCGGCGGTGTGGTGCCGGCGGCGGGACTGGCCGGACTGTCTTTTTTGTTTTTGCAACATACCATTGCTGCAAAAGTCAATAAAAGTAAAAGCCTGGGAACAAAAGGAGGTGTGTTCACGATTTGATGTTTACGATTAAAAGCCCCAAAAATACGCTCAAAACACTAACCGGCTGAAATAAGGATGGGCTAGTCCGGGGGATCGGGCATAAATTGAAAGGAACAGCAAATGAAATACAAACGGTTGCCTTTTGTTTAAAATTATCGACCGCTGACCTGTTAAACAATACTTAAGTAAGCTAGGATAAGGCAATTTGGCATTGAAACTCTTTTTAGATCATACCGGTTTTGCTCTTAAATTTGGTGTGAATACAGCACATTCTTTCGTTTTCAATATGGTTTTAAGCTATGAATAAACTACTTCTTTTGGCTGGTTTCATCGTCTTCACAGCACCGGCTTTTAGTCAGCAATCTGCGGTCACCGAAACCGGGGACATGGTCACTTTGTACGATGATGGCACATGGACCTATGTAAATAAGGACACTATTGCCGCAGAAGATATCCTTATCAATCCGGTGAAGTTTACGAAAGGTGACAGCTCATATTTCCTGTTGAAAAGTACACGGATCAATGTCGGATGTTATCTCAATCCTAAGAAATGGTCTATTGAGAAGACAAAAGAAAATGAAGCTGCAGAATATGAGATTAACAACAAGGATGCCGGCCTGTACGGAATGATGATCACCGAGAAATTGGATCTGCCCCTGGAATCGCTGGCGAATATTGCCTTGGACAATGCCCGTGATGCCGCACCCGATGTGAAAATCCTTAAGAAAGAATACCGCTATGTCAATGGATTGAAAGTGCTCATGATGCGTATGACAGGAACGATCCAGGATATTAAGTTTTCATACTATGGATATTATTATTCGACACCCAAAGGTGCTACCCAGTTCCTGGTCTATTCTTCAGACGAACTCGTGAGCCAGTACATACCTGACATCGAGGAGCTTTTAAACGGTCTTGTGGAAATTGTGAATTGATTTAACCGAACATTTCAGAATCCACCGCTATAAAGATGGATCATTGATTAGCCCTGCAAATAAAATGGCATTTGTAGAGGTATATCGAAGAATGATCACGAATGGTTTATTGAAAGTGAATTGCGATGGAGCCGAAGTGGTAGAAAATCCGTCATCCTGAGAGGCAAGCTCACCAATCGGCTGAGGACTTCTCTCTTTTTCGTACTTTTCAGCACACGATTTTTCAAACAATGAAAATCTCAGGCTCTTTCTTTATTGGCCTTCATACGAGCTGGGTTACACTTTTTGCTGTTTCCGTTTCTTCTTCTCAAAACATAGTACCTAACCCAAGCTTTGAAGAATATAAACCCTGCCCTACCACCTTAGGAGTATGCTTCCTTCTTATTTAATTTCAAATCCGGGTTCTTATTCAGTAACCGTTACCAATGTTTGTGGAAATACAAGTGACCAGATAATAGCTGTACACCTTCTCCGCCTGATCTTGGCGCCGATATTAATCTTTGTCCGGGTGAACAATATGTTTTATATGCTGGTGTCACCGGAGTGAATTATGCATGGCAGGATTTAAGTACGGCTGATTCCTTCCTGGTTTCTGTTCCAGGCATTTCCATCAATGAACCGGATGTCGATATTGTATGGTCGGACGGTTCAGGGAATTCAAATTTGAATGTGACGTCTGAAGGTACTTTTTATGCTACGATTTCAAATCAATGCGGTTCATCATCTGATTCAGTTGAAATTAATTTTTTGCCTCCTGCTCCTTTACTTGACCTTGGCGCTGATCAATCTCTTTGTCCTGGTATGGCAGGATGGATCTTCAACACCTGATTTCAATGTATCTGTGCCGGGAACATATTTTCTTTCTGCATCAAACCATTGTGGTTTTTCATCGGATACAATTGATGTGCGTTTTGAAACACCTCCTGCAGATTTCAATCTCGGCTCTGATACGATTCTTTGTCCAGGACACATGGGACGGACGTTTTAAAAATGATCCGCTTAATTCCGGTGTCTATGTTTACCGGGTAGATTTTACCTATTCATTCAATGGCAAAATAATTACCGAATCGGCTGTAGGGGATGTCACCCTGATCCGGTAATAAATAAGGATAGCATTGCTTAGACTATCATTAACACCTGTTTCTAAATTAAATATGAGCCTTTCGTTCGAATTGACATTCCGGTCTGTGTCCCAACAGGTTGAATAAGCCAGGGAAGACCCTGAATTTATCATCCTGCTTAAGCTGGCTATACTTTAAGACCCTTAGGACCTTATTTATCGGGGACCTGTTTGCGCAGCAAACTAGAGAGGTATCTTCGTCGTTATTAGTCACAATGAAGCTTTTTGCTACCCTCATCATTTTCCTATCAGTTATGCTGACGTCTTCCCGTCTCACGGGTCAGGCTGAAGGGTATGATACCACCATCGTTCATAATGATGGCCGGGTGATGCGAATCAGGATCATAGGTTCGGATACCATCTTTGTAGCTACGATCCCTGAGGTGGTTGTAAAGGCTCCACGTGTTTTTGCGAATGATGAAGAATACCGTCAATACATGCGTTATCGGCGTTATGCCACGGATGTCCTTCCCTATGCTATCCAGAGCATCAAGCTTTACCGTCAATATGAGCGGGAAACAGAGGGCATGAAACATGGGCAGGCAAAAAAACACGCCCGCCTGATGCAAAAAGATGTGAAAGACGATTTCACCGACCCATTGAAGGACCTGACCCGGACCCAGGGAAAAATACTCGTAAAAATGATCGAGCGGCATTTAGATAAGCCTATGTATGATGTGCTTAAAAATGTACGCGGAGGTTTTACTGCCACCAAATGGCAGGCCGTGGGACGTCTTTATGGCTATGATCTGAAGGATGGTTACACCCCGGGCGAGGATAAAATACTGGACATGATCCTGGGTGATTTCGAAATCAATATTGAATAACTTTTATTGAAATCTGATGACCTGTATCTCGTCCTGGCGCTCTCCTTCAAATATTGCTCTTATAAAATATTGGGGCAAACATGGTGTACAGCTTCCAAAAAACCCATCCTTAAGTTTCACGCTTTCTGCATGTCATACAGATATGACCATGCAGGTTGATAACGGTTCTTTGACGCCCAAGCTTACTGTTCTGTATGATGGGAATGAACGGCCCGCATTCGAACCCAAAATCAAATCTTTTTTCAACCGGATATCTGATCAGCTGCCTTGGTTGCTTCATTCTTCCATTGTAATAGATTCGGTCAATACTTTCCCCCATGGGGCAGGTATTGCATCTTCTGCAAGTTCAATGGGTGCTATGGCCTTATGTATTGCCGACATCGATGATCAGATCAATGCGCGTCCTGCTGAAGTAAAAGACAGCGCCTGGTGGAATCGTGTTTCAGAATTTGCCCGTCTTGGGTCCGGTAGCGCATGTAGATCTGTTTTCCCTGTTTCCGCCTTATGGGGAAAAGTGGATGGAATTTCAGGAAGTAACGATGCATATGCTATTCCCTGGGCAGAGCATACCTCATCCCTTTATCATCAGTATCAGGATACCATCCTCGTAGTGAGTGCAGAAGAAAAAAGTGTTTCAAGTTCCATGGGTCATGAATTGATGGACGAACATCCATATGCCGAAAAACGGTATGCTGATGCAGGAAAAAATATTCTCTCCCTGATAGACTCCATGAAAACAGAAACTGCTATTGATCAATTCATGTCTATCTGTGAATCGGAAGCGCTACAATTGCATGCATTGATGATGAGCGGACCAAAACCATTTATGCTCATCGAACCGGGTACTATTTCCATTATTAAAGAAATATGGCGTTTCAGAAAAGAAAGCGGCATCCCGGTTTGTTTCACCCTCGATGCAGGTCCCAACGTGCATTTACTTTATCCCTTATCTTATAAAGAATCCGTTTTGAATTGGATAAAAACAAACCTGGCTCGGCATTGTGCCGATGGCGTTTTTATATTGGATGAAGTTGGAAGTGGCCCTCAAAAAATGGAAATTTAAGTCCACTGGTTGCTGAGCTGTAGCACAGGTTTGAGAATAGCCGGTGAAGCATGAGGGGATTTAGGGATTAACAGAAAAATCTCAGTTCACATCCTCACTAAATTCAATTTCCATTTCCTTCAGCATGTTCAATACCTGCAGATCTCCAAACCCATAAATGGAATTCCTTTCCCAGAATGCTTCATAGATTTCAAAAAAATTTGTTTTGCCCTGGTTGAGGATTTCTATTAATATCTGTTGGGGTCTGCCATACATGCCATCAGAAGGTGTACGTTCGAGATGAGCACTGATGACCTCTGGTAAAAACCTGAATCCTTTTGAAACAATAGCTGCAAGAGATTGAAGTTCTGTCGCATTGTTCTCCGCATATGCATTCCATAGGCTGTTTGATAATGCGATAGTATTATCGTCAAGAGGTTTGCGTTCTTCAAAACAGGTGATTAATTCTTTCACATCTGCCTTTCCAAATCCGCTCCAGTGGATGTTATCTTCTTTCGGAAAAACCCTGTAAAATTCTGGCTTCACTTTTGAAGAAATATACCTGATAGCAAACCACATATTGGCCTGGCAAAAAAGATCATCTTCAAACCACAGGTTAACTTCATCGCCTTCCCGGATATCATCCATCAGTTGAAGCTGGCTTAAAAACTGTTTGGCATATTCCTCTTCAGTTGCCTCATAAGCACCACTCACAAATTCCGCCCTCATATTCCAGTATTCCTGTGTAAACTCTCCGGACAATGGTCCTTCAATAAAGGCTTCCCTGATCACAATGAGCTGCCCTGGAATGTCTGCTTTGGGAAAACTCTCCGCTAGTGAGTCTCCGTTTAAAATGTGGTATTTCATAAATATTTATTCGTTAATATATAACCGTTATTGTTCCAATAATTGGGGGATCAATTCCTTCGAGAGTAATTTTGTAAATATATACACCGGATTGAACAAGAGTATTTCTATACATTCCATTCCATCCTCCCTGTCTTTGATTTGATTCAAGTTCTCTCATGTTGTAAAGCAATCCTCCCCATCTATCAAATATTGACAAATCATATGTTCTTGATATTCCTTTTGAGGATAGAAAAAAAACTCTGTTTTCAAAAGATTGAGATAAGGGATTAAAAATATTTGGGATATAAACATCTTGTTTTGAATCAAAAATTATTTCTACCTCAACCGCCCCTTCATCCAAACATCCATTTTCATCAACGGCAATATAATGATACTGTTGTGTATGTGATATGGTAGCTATAGGCATTAGACACGTATCACAATTTAATCCTGTTTCCGGTATCCATTTTATGAAGACAGGGCCAGTGTTAGAAGTCAAATTAAATTGAATCGGTTCATTGATTGTTCCCTGATAAAAGTAATCACCAGTAATTTGAGGGCCCTCCTGGAAAATAATTTCAAACGTTGTGTCTTGTTGACAACCGGCAGTATTGGTCAGAGTTACTTTATATTCACCCGGACCCGTTATCAATGTTTGGTTTCCTGTTTCACCTGTAGACCAGGATACATTTTGATAAGAAGAATCGATCGTAATTATTGTTGAATCACCAAAACAGGTCGGATCTGTCCAGTCAATATGAATCTTCTCAGGACGTGACTGACGGATAGTAATTTCATATTCCAGACTATCGCATAGGTTTTTCTTTTTTATGACTCCGCTATACAGTCCTTCTGATTCAAAATATTTATCGCCTATGTTTATTCGCTGGCCTTCGCATAGCGTTGTGTCAATATATATTTTATCTGGTTTCGTAAAATTTAAATCAATAATAATAGTGCTGTCGCATCCATAAATTCCTCCGCCTTTCAATATTTGAGTATCTCTGGAAAACGCAGCGGTGTATGCGATACAATTGATGATGATCGTATCTGTATTGCATATTTCTTCTTTAATCACTTTTGTTGCGGGAGCGTAAAAGGACAGGTTAACATAAATAAATGAATCACATCCATTGGTCGCAGGTGTACTTAGAAGAATCTCGCCTTTGGGCCGGGTTTCATCAAATTTTTGTCCATGAAACTCGACCGATCCGCCCGGACATAAAGTCTCCTCGAAATAAAAAGTGTTGTCTTCGCGTGTTACAAAATAAATTGGCTCCGGATCGCGCTGACATTCCTTTAACTCCAGTGCAAACACCTCAAGTTTGTATTCCTGGTCAGATATAGGTAAAAATATTGTATCTGGATTTTGGGTATTTATCCCGTCTCCACCGCTAATAAAGCAGACATGTATATCGTCATCATGGGTGAGCGAATCATACAACACCCCCACATTAAATAAAGTCAGGTCATTTGGGGTTTGAATGAAAACAGGTGTTTGATAGTAGTCATTATCTAAAAATTCAATTCGTACCGAAATACACTCTCCCTTACATAATGTATCAGAACCTGTCATTTTAAGGGTGATGATATCAACAATTTTGATTGTTACAATGGATGTGTCTCTTTTTCCATTGATATCTGTTAGTACGTAATAAAATTTATACTCCCGGGGAATGGTTCTGTCTAAATCAAATTTCTGATTCCAAAAAAATAAATGATTATAATTTTCATCTAAAAAATATCCACCTAAACAAAGGTCGGGGCTATCTGCCATGTTGGTTGATAACAGAAAATTAAAATCATCTGGAGAGGTACACAAGATCGATTCCTTGTCAGTATTTATACAATTATCCGTTGTGATAACGGTCATAATAGCGGTGTCATTTATACAGGGTGCGCCCGTAGAATCCACTACATAAAATCTGTATTCTCCAGGCTGATATGTACCGGTATTGAATGTGACTACATTTTCTAAAATTACCTGGTTGTCTATGGGAAAAATTTTGTTTCCATGGGCATCAATGTTTCGCGCTAACAGGAGCTCGTATACATTGTATTTAAGTCCCCTGCAAACAACTACCTTAAAATCTTTGTATGCTTTTGTTTCTTCAACGGTATTTATATGGATATCTTCTTCATCAATACAATCTGTCCCGGGAATAAAATCGAGTGCATAAATAGTGCCTGTTATTCCTGCAGCATAATACTCTCCGGGCAAATAATCCTTGCCTGTACCTCCGTTTTGAGGATAGTATTTTGCATTTTCTGTTATATTATTTCCCGTAATTTGAGGAAGCAGAAATCTGGGGCCACAAATTAGCGTATCCCCTATCGGGTCTATTGAAATTTCATCTACTACCGATAGTTCAAATGTCTTTTTTGTAATGCATGTTCCGTTTTGTGCCACCACCTCTACTTCTCCGGACCGTATGATCTTATCATCAACCTGATATTGTTGTCCTTCAAATAAAAAATCAAGGCTGTCCACAAACACATTTGTGCCAGCGAATGACCTGAATGTGTATTCGTGACATCCATATTGATGATATATGCTGTCAAAAACAGGAGGGTCGTGTACGATGATATTTATTGCCTTTTCTACACTACATGCCTCATATCCGTCATAAGCATAAAGTGAGATGGATGAAATTATCGCGTCTCCTTGTTGAAATCTGACACCCTGTGCATTCGTGTCGGTATAATATCCTGCGTATCCGGAAATGCTCGGCGTTTCAAAATAAGGTAACACATAATACGCGCAAGCGGAATCATCATGAAGTTGCGACAGATCCGGAAGGTGATTAATGATTTGTACAAAAAAACATTCTTCATCCTTACCCATTCCGTCCTGATCAAACGCATAATAGACACCCGATGTATGAATGCTATCTCCTGGTAAATATTGAATTCCCGTGCCACCTGGATGTGAATAGTAAGCAACGGATGATGTCAATCCACTGCCTGAAATGTTGGATAGGACATACACATAACATGAAATAACATCCTGTATGGGAAATATATCAGTATTACCATAGGCATTGGCACTATACAATATCGAAACCAGATATAAAATTCGATTCAGCAAATTTTTAATATTTGAAATACTGCGTATTCAAATTTACAATTTAATCTATGTATTACTTTTCGTTAATTGTTCAGTTCTGCCAATTCTAATCATGTTGAGTTCCGACTACTTTATGCATTTTAGTCCATTAGCTGTTAGTTGTTAATTTTACACCGTGAAAGGAATTATTCTAGCCGGTGGATCCGGCACAAGGCTGTATCCCATTACAAGGGCAGTATCCAAGCAATTGATCCCGGTGTATGACAAACCCATGATCTATTATCCGCTTTCTGTCCTTATGCTGGCCGGAATTCAGGATATTCTGATCATAACTACCCCAGAAGATCACGATGGTTTTGTCCGCCTGCTCGGGGATGGCCGCCAGGTTGGTTGCCATTTTCAGTATGCTATTCAAAGTGTGCCCAATGGCCTGGCCCAGGCATTTGTGATTGGGGCCGACTTTGTAGGCTCAGACCCTGTGTGCCTGATCCTGGGAGACAATATTTTCTACCGTACTGAAATGCCCGCGTTTTTGTCAGATTGCAACGAACCCGATGGCGCCGTCATTTTCGCATATCCTGTATCAGATCCCGAGCGGTATGGTGTCGTGTCTTTCGATGAAAACATGAAGGCTCTTGAAATTGTGGAAAAACCCGCACATCCCGAATCAAATTATGCCGTTCCGGGCCTTTATTTTTTCGACAATTCTGTCATAGAAAAAGCGAGGACGCTGAAACCTTCAGCAAGAGGAGAATACGAAATCACTGACATCAACCAGATCTATCTCCGTGAAGGAAGTCTGAGGGTTAAAATTTTCGGCAGAGGCGCTGCCTGGCTTGACACAGGCACTTTCGACAGCCTTCATGATGCCACGGAATTCGTACGGATCATAGAGAAGCGACAGGGCCTCAAGATCGGATGTATTGAAGAGGTCGCTTATCGAATGGGGTTTATTACTCAGGAAGAGCTACAGGATCAGGCACAACCTTTGTTAAAGAGTGGATACGGCCAGTATCTCATGAAAATCGCAGCCGGCAGCTAATGGAGGAAAAACAAATAGCTTACGAGGAAGAGACCTCTTTAAAGGACCTGGTGATCAAATTCCGTGAATACACCTTAGAATCTATTCGTTATTGGTATATACCTGTCTTTTTCGCGCTTGCTGTAACTGGTTATCAACTCAATAAGTTTTACAAATACCACCCGGTTTACCCTGCCATGATCACTTTCAGCGTTGATGAAGATGAGGGCGGCGGTTCTTCCGGATTATCCAGTGTCCTGGGTCAGTTTGGATTTGGTGGAGTTCGCCCGACAAGGTATAATCTTGATAAAATCCTGGAGTTAAGTAAATCCCGGCGTGTAGTCCAGCAAACTCTTTTCAATAAAATTGAAGTCGACGGAAAACAAGATTTTATTGCCAATCATCTCCTTAGATTGTACAACCTGAATGATGTAAATGGAAAGGCATCAAAAAATACATCTCCATTTTATTTTACCCACGATAGCGTCCCAGCATTTGATCGCAAAGAAAATGAAATGCTGCTCATGATATATAATTTTGTCATTGGCCCGCCCGATCAACCCAAGAAAGCATTGTTGCATACCGCTTACAATGAGGATACAAATATTATGTCCATTTCTGCTTCTACAGAGGACGAAACTCTTTCCCTTGAGCTCTCCAAACGCATGTTTGAATCGCTGAGCAATTATTATATCAACAAAGCAATCGAAAAACAAGTCAAAACATTTAAGATTGTACGGGAGAAAAGGGATTCCGTATTGGCCGTTCTCAAATCTGTAGAATATCGTTTAGCTAATTCCAAAGACACACGTCGAAGCCTTATCATGAGAACTGACCAGGTAGCCGAACTGCATCTTCAACGGGAATTAGTTGCACTTTCAGCTATGTATGCAGAAGTGCTGAAGAATACTGAAGTTGCCGATTTCGCTCTCAGGAATAAAACTCCGTTTATACAGGTCATCGATTACCCTATCCCTCCTCTTGCTCCTGTACAATTATCTCTTTTGCGGCAGCTTCTTATCGGCCTGATCCTGGGTGGAGCAATAGGAATAGTCCTCGTGGTTGGAAGAAAGTTTTTTAAGGGAATTCTGGCTACATAAATGGAGGTTGCCTATTATCTTTAATTGTTATGAAGATCTTATTGCTCCCTCTTCTTTTCTGCGGCATGGTGTTGTCATTTTTCTCATGCGCCAGTGTAAAGCCATACTACGCACCAAATTCCATAAATGTTCCTGCTGGTGAGGTAACAACTCCAACAACAGAAATAGACTATTCACTCTATCTCGTGGGTGGTATTTCGCTTAAAGAAGATGGGCCTGTATTGAAGGCAATAGAATCTGATCGGAGTAAAACAACATCCGGCCTCGTACTCCTGGGTGATGTATTAAGTCCTGATGATCTTTCTTCTTCCATTGCTGCTGACAATTCGATCACCGCTTATGAGATTGGAAGAATAAAAAAGCTGGATGATACATTCAAAGATCTGTACCTGATCCCCGGACAGAAAGAATGGACATCTGAAAAAAAAACATCTCCGGCTGCTATCATTGAATTGGATCGCCTTCTGAAAAATGTTCGTGACAAAGGACGTCTGTTGGAGCCTCGTAAAGGTTGCGGTTCGCCTGAGGTTGTCAGGATTGCAGGCAATACGATAGTTGTATTAATGGATTCTCAGTGGGCGATCGAATCAGAAGCCAGGGATGGCGAAAAGTTACCCGGATGTGAATTAGGAAATGTGCTTGAATTAAAGCTGGCCATCAAGGATATCATTCAGTCGCACCCCACCGATCATATCATTCTTGCTACACATCATCCGGTTTATGCGAATGGTATCATTGCAGGCAATTATCCATTGTCAAGCCATCTTTTACCGGTTCCTGTTTTGGGTACGCTCATCACAGGCATACGATCCTTGCTTGGTTCCGATCAACACTTTGGTCATCCTTCTTACGAAGCATATCGCGCTACTATCATTTCTGCAACTGACGGTTGTGATCATTGTATCATAGTAAGTGGTCATGAAAAGAATCTGCAATATTATGAGCGTAATGGCCGGCATTATTTTGTAGCCGGGAGCGGAGACAAAGTTGGGTATGCACGTAAAGGAGAAAAATCCGGTTTTTCATATATGTCACCTGGATTTCTTAGGGCTGATGTGATGCATGATGGCGCATTGAATGTTTCATTCATAGCAGTAGATGATGCAGGAGTTTCCCGTCCGGTATGGCAAACATCTTTTGCTTTAAAAGAAGATGACAATCATGATCTTTCCTCGATCAATTCTTCTTTGCAAGCAAATACAGACAGCATTCTTATTCAGGCTTCAACGCGATATGAAAAAAAGAAATTTTTACGCGGCGAAGCTTACCGGAAAGCCTGGAGCGAAAAGATTAAGCTTCCTGTACTTTGGATTGACCATGTTCATGGAGGATTGACACCGCTTCAGCTTGGAGGAGGCAATCAAACCCGATCCCTCCGTTTAGAAAATGCAGCCGGTGAACAATATGTACTTCGCTCCATCGATAAACGAGTGACCACCGTTTTACCCCCTGCACTTCGTGGTACGTTTGCTGAAAATCTTGTACAGGAAGGTATTGCTTCTTCACATCCTTATGGAGCACTTGTCGTGCCCCGCTTAGCTATCGCTGCCGGTGTTTTTTATTCAATTCCATGCATTGTCTATGTACCTCATCAATCTGCTCTCGGTATTTACAATGATGATATCGGCGATGGTGTTTATTTGTTTGAAGAACGTCCCGGTGGTAAAACTTCCGGCTTTGACAATTTTGGAAATACAGAAGAAACATTCAACACGCTCGACGTCATTGAAATGGTTAAAGAATCACATAAGAACGTAGTGGACCAAAAGGCCGTATTGCGTGCACGCCTGTTTGATACATGGCTTGGTGATTGGGACAGGCATGATGATCAGGTGAGATGGGCTTCCTTCAGAGAAAATGATATGACAGTTTTTCGTCCGATTCCACGGGATCGTGATCAGGTGTTTTTTAAAAATGATGGCTTGCTGGATTACCTCGGAAGCAGGCCCTATTTTAATCCTGCCCTCAGGAGATTTCAGGCAGATATCGATTATCTGCCGGGTTTGATTTGGGCAGGTAAGTTTTTTGATCGCTCTTTCCTCCATGAATTAACGGAAGAAGATTTTGTCGCCTCTGCAAAACAATTGCAGGCAAGCCTTACAGACAAAGTTATTGATGCTGCATTTTTGGATTGGCCGCGAAAGATCGATTCGCTCGATGGAAAAGAAATAAGATCTATACTTCGGGCCCGGCGAGATCACCTGGTGGATGATGCACGTGAATATTACAGAATCCTTTCTAAGGTAGTAGCTATTCCCGGTTCTGAAGATCCTGATATTTTCACAGTTGATGCGATAGATGATCATCATGTAAATATTACCGTCGAACGTAAGTCTGGCAATGGAACATTACATGTTTTTTATCACCGCGTATTCGATGATGAGATCACAAAAGAAATTCAGCTTTTCGGTTTGGACAAAGACGATATTTTTCGATTCAACGGTACTGGAAATCCTACTGTCAACATTCGCATTGTAGGTGGCACCGGAGAAGATCAGGTCATCCATGATGATCGACATTTAGATATTATCGCCTACGATGTTCCTGAAGGAATGAGCATAACCGGAAAGCCTGTCAAAGAACGATTCAATACTAAACCATTTAACAATACTTACGATCGCACGGATTATAAGCTCAATAAATTTTTTCATTTTCCGGCACCTACGTTTTATACTGACGAAGGTTTGGGCCTCACTTACAATGTATGGTTTACGCGTTTTGGTTTTCGGACAGACCCTTTCAAATCAAGGCATGCCCTGAGTGTTTCATACTTTTTTAAAACGCAGGCATTTATTGGAAAATATTCAGGCGATTTTCTTCATGCTATTGGTGATATTGATTTAGGCTTTGATGCTTTCATCACTGCTCCCACTTTCACACAATACTTTTACGGCCTTGGCAATGAATATATCAATTATGGCCAGGATGCTAAATATCACATTGTGAAAGGAAGCCAGGTTCGTATTGGTCCTTCATTTAATTATCGCTTTGGTTTTGGCAACAAGCTCTTTTTAAAAACTTCATACCAATTCCTGGATCTCGAGGATAGCCATGATGAACCCCGTTTTGTTTTCTCGCCAGAATCACAATTGACACAAAACGATTTCGGACATCGGCACTACGCAGGCATTTCAGCCGGATATGAATATCGGCGTCTCGACAATAATAGCTTTCCATCAAGAGGTGGTGATTTTGAATTTTCAATTGGAACCCGCACTTCACTTTCAGGCCCTGCGATCAGTCATGGATTACTATCGGCAGGTGGTACGCTATATATTCCACTGGATATTTCCGGTGTCATTGTTTTGGCTACACATCTACAGGCTGATAAGATCCTCGGTGATTATGAATTTTTTCATGCGCTTACACTTGGCGGACCTGACCGTTTAAGAGGCTTTCGAACAGACCGGTTTGCCGGTGATTCCCGCTTCTATCAAAATACCGATTTGCGTCTGAAGTTATTCCGCGCCGGCGGCATGCTTCCATTTTCACTGGGAGTTTTTGGATCCTTTGATTACGGCAGAGTATGGTACAAGGAAGCTGATGCAGACACCTGGCATGTTGGTTTTGGTGGAGGCATTTTTGTTGTTCCGCTTGGACTTACTGCATTCCGCATCGGCTACATGTCAGGAGAAGAAGATAATCAGTTGACTATCGGAGGCTCGTTGAAATTTTAAAAATGGTTTCTGCCGTCAGTTCGATTTTCGATTTTAAGGAAATTGAAAAGTAATATTGTTAAGTGAGCGAAGCCGAAACTATTTTTTGTAAAATATGGTCGGTCGCTGAGGGAGCCGAAGCGAAACGACAACAGGTCAATGAACCGAAGTTGACGCATGTTTTTTTTGCTTTTTGCCCGTTTGCCAATTGTTTTTTGCCTATTGCCTATTGCTCAAACAATCCTGGATCACTGTATCAAGCAATTGACCGATAGTCCATCCATATGCTTTTGCCTGCTGGGGTATAATAGAGGCCTCTGACATGCCGGGAGTTGTATTTGCTTCCAGCAAAAAAAATGTTCCGTCTTCTAATATGTAATCGAACCTGACCATGCCCCTGCATCCAAGTGTGCGATACAACCGCTCAGATCTTTCTTTGCATTGTTGTGCTAAATCTTCTGTGAGTCTTGCGGGAGTGATTTCCTGGCTATCTCCTTCATACTTCGCGGCATAATCAAAAAATTCTCCTTTCGGAATTATTTCTGTGATGGGGAATACATGATACTTTATTCCCTCTCTTACAACACCACAGGAATATTCGGGTCCGATCAGCGCTCTTTCTATCATCACCTCGTGATCATATCTGAGTGCCATGGAAATTGCTTCTTCTAATCCGGACCATTCTTTCACTTTGGTGACTCCATAGCTCGATCCGTTATTATTAGGCTTCACAAAAAAGGGAGGCTTTATTTTATTTTGTTCTACCTGCTCGCGACTCACGATTGACTTTACGATCATACTTTCAGCCATAGGAATATTCGATTGCTTCAGGTAATCCTTGCACATTTGCTTGTTGAACGTCAGCGCGCTTGTCAATACACCACATGCACTGTGTGGAATATTCTTCATTTCAAAATAACCCTGAAGCTTTCCATCTTCAGCAGGAGTGCCATGAATAATGATGAAAGCAAAATCAAAGGATATTATTTTCTCTCCAACAGGATCTGTCAGTGAAAAATCATTTAAGTCTACACGGTTACCGGAAGTCATCTCAACCCATCCTTCAGGTGTAATATCTATCGTGCCTGATTTGTACTTATCAGCCTGTAGATGCGAAGCAATGGTCTGAGCACTTTTAAGTGAAATACCTCTTTCGGCAGAAGGCCCGCCGGCAATAATAGCTATGTTCATCATTTGATGCTCAAGATAATTTCAAATTGAGATTTCAATTCTAAAAACAAATAATTGCGATTGCTAAAAACACAAATTTTGATGCAGCATCCCCTCCTGGTAATGGCTTAAGAGGACTGATTTTAATTTTTTTTGATTTTTTCGGGGTTGGAAACTTTAAAATATTGGAAACGTAAGGGTTTTACCTGTTTGAATTAGGGGATTTCCATTAATGTTTTTCACAGATTTCAGTTTCTAGTGAAACCTAATATTTTTTACAATGTCCTGAATAATAGGTGTTTAATCAATATTGTTCCTGTTAATGGGTTAATTTTTAGTTAAATCTTTATTTTTTTGTTTAACTTTTTTGGTTTTTGTTCAACCTTTCCCTTAGCTTTGAGGAAACAAAAACATAACCCATTATGTCAACCACGGATTTCAATCACCAACTATCAAGTCTTAGTGGGCCACTGCACACCTTTGCCTACAAGCTGACAAAAAACACAGAGGAGGCTAAAGACCTTTACCAGGAAACCGCATTTCGCGCAATAAGCAACGTGGATAAATTTATTCCGGGCACTAACCTCAAAGCATGGTTGCTCACGATCATGAAGAATATATTTATCAACAACTATCGCAAAAACGTAAAGACCCGCACGATCATTGATTCAACAGATAATCTCTATTATATCAATAGCGGTGCTGCATCGATTAAGAATAATGCAGAGTCCAATATCATGATGAATGAACTCGGAGGAATGGTGGAATCACTTGACGATTCATTGCGCGTTCCTTTTGAGATGCATTATCTGGGACATAAATACCAGGAAATAGCAGAAACCCTGAACCTTCCGCTTGGCACTGTCAAGAGCCGTATCTTTTTTGCCCGTAAGGAATTAAAAGATATGATCGAAAGAAGATATCAGGTGGCACGTCCATAAGTATATTGCTGAAAAGCTTGCCGGTTAAACCCGGTGATCGCCATCAGGAAAGTTTTCATTCATCTTATTTCATACAATATGATGTTTAGCTTTGCCTGATGGCGAATTTTTTTGCCCGTGCTTTACTAAAATGGCATCGCGATAACCCGCGTCCTATGCCATGGTCGATTGAGCATCCGGATCCTTACCATGTCTGGCTATCGGAAATTATCCTTCAACAAACACGTGTTAAACAAGGCACGGATTATTATCTCCGTTTTGTTCATCACTTTCCTTCGATACATGATCTGGCCTCATCCTCAATTGATGATGTGATGCGATTGTGGCAGGGGTTAGGGTACTACACCCGTGCCCGCAACCTTCACAAAGCAGCAAAACATGTTGTTGAAAACCTTGGTGGTCATTTTCCCGATCATCATGATGCTTTATTAACTCTTCCGGGCGTCGGACCTTATTCTGCTGCCGCTATTTCTTCATTTGCTTTTGGCCATAAGCATGTTGTAGTGGATGGGAATGTAAAGAGAGTTATCGCGCGTTACACAGGTATTACAAAATCAATAGATGACACTGCTGTGCATGAGCAGATCAGAAAGCTGGCGTTTGATTTTATGGAAAAGGTTTCTCCGGCATTGTTCAACCAGGCAATTATGAACTTTGGTGCGCTTGTCTGTAAACCCAAAGCGCCTCTTTGTAATACATGTCCGATATCATCCCATTGTTTTGCTTTCCAAAATAACATCGTGGATGTTTTGCCGGTAAAAACAAAGAAAAAACCTGTGCGCAACCGCTTCTTTCATTTTCTCCTCATTCGATATCGCGGCCGTATACTGATGCATAGAAGAGAAGAAAACGATATCTGGCAGGGTCTATACAGCCTTCCGCATCTTGAACATACTTCTTCCCGTTCTCCAGGGAAGATTCCGTTGCTTGCTTTTGCTTTTTCGATTATTGGTTCATCAACTTGCATGATGGAGTCCTCTGATACCAAAGTTTATCAACAAATCCTTTCTCATCAGCTTATTCATGGAAGGTTTTACTCCTGCACGTTATCAGAACGACCGAAGCGTTTGTCTAAAGATTATAAGTGGGTAAATATTGCTCAGCTTGAGGAGCTTGGAAAACCAAAAATGATTGTTCAATATTTTAAATCATATTCGGGACCAGGTTAAAATTTCAGGGCTTGATCATCGCTCCTTTCACAATTTCATCTTCCATTTTTATATTTAACATCCCGTCTTTTGTAATGTGATTGAGAAGGTTCAGAATATTATTTCCATACATCTGGCTTGCGTCTTCAGGCATTTCTGTTTCGAGAGAGGAATTTCCAATGATGGTTACTCCGTGTTTTACAATTGTCTTATCATTTTCGGTTAATGCGCAATTGCCACCTGTAGATGCAGCGAGATCGACGATGACTGAACCATGTCTCATGAGTGAAATCGTATCGGCTTCGATCAACACAGGTGCTTTTCGTCCTCTTACCTGCGCCGTACAAATGATGACATCCGCCTTTGAAGCTCTTGCCTGAACTTCAGCCCGTTGTTTCGTTAAAAATTCATCTGATTGTTCTACGGCATAACCACCGGCTCCTTTGTCATCTGCAGCTCCTGCAACTTCTACGAATTTAGCACCCAGACTTTCGACTTCTTCTTTTGCGGCACGACGCACATCAAAGGCTTCTACTACTGCACCAAGTTTTCTGGCCGTTGCTATCGCCTGTAAGCCTGCCACTCCTGCTCCGATGATCAATGCTTTTGCTGGCCTGATGCTTCCCGCAGAAGTGATCATCATCGGGAAATAACGAGGAAGCTTTTGTGCTGCCAGCAGAACAGCCCGGTATCCTGCAATCGATGCCATTGATGAAAGTACATCCATGGCCTGAGCAAGCGTCGTACGGGGTATCATGTCCATGCTGATCACGCGAATAGGATATTTCGCCAGCTTATCAAGTATGCCTGTGTCCTGGTAAGGTCTGAATTGGGAGATCAGAAGAGTATTCTCTTTGATCTGTGCCAGGTCTTCGTCAGGTGGTGAAAAAATAGTGAGGATGACATCTGCTTCTTTCAGGATCGAGGCTCTGTCTTTTATAGTTGCGAGACCTGAATATTGCTGGTCTTCAAATCCGGCTTCATTTCCTGCGCCGGCCTGAACTTGCCAATTCACATCTTTTAGCTTGGAACGCTTGATATTGTCCGGTGTTATTGCTACCCGCTTATCTGAAGTTTCACGGATTATGCCTATTGTCATCGCCATCTGCCTGTTGCTTATTATACCTGCGAAAGATAGTGGTAATATTTACTTTAGCCGGATGCCTTCGGTGAGCATTGGTTATTATAATTACCCTAAATTCACCAATACATAAAATCAATACAGTATGGGCCCTTCTCCAAAAAATACAATTCTTATACATGGTTTTGGTTTTGATCATCGAAGCTGGTATCCGCTGGAGCTTGCTTTTGAAGGTCATCAGGTCACTTACCTGGCTCTTCCTGGTTTTGGTCTTGAACCGGTTACAGAAGCTTATTCCATAGCCGGGCTGGCTAAAAAATACTGGAAGCATTTAGACGAATTAGGAATCGAAAATGTCAATCTTGCTGGCCATAGCATGGGCGGATATGTTTGTATGGAAATGTTAGCCTCGCATCCCTCCCGGGTATCTAGTCTTACACTCCTCCACAGTCATGTGTTTGCAGATACAGAGGAAAAAAAAGCTGCCCGCACAGGAACTGCGAATGATATCAAATCAAACGGACGTGCAGGCTTTATCAACAAATTCTATTCAGCTCTTTTTGCCGACCCTGACAGTTCCGTTGATATCATCAGGATGTGGGGTGAGCGGGGCCTTCAATATGATGACAATGCCTGGTATTATGGAACCATTGCCATGCGTGACCGGGCAGATCATGCTGAAACTCTGAAAACTGCAGGTATCCCTGTTCTACTTATGATGGGTGGTAAGGACAAAGCAGTCCCTGTTGATTTGGGTCTGAAACAATCCATATTGGCCGGACATACCAGCCTGCATTTATATGAATCCACAGGACACATGGGTATGTACGAAAACACGCACCAGGTCATTAGTGATCTGATCAGGTTTTATCGGGAATTGTCTGCATGATTTATACAGTTTCGTTTCTATCGGTTTTCATTTATTGTGTTCTGATCTATGGATTAGTTGGTTCTTCTTCTAAAGAAAAACCTCTTCGTCTTTTCTTCTGTGTACTTATGGGAGCTGTGTCTGCTTCACTAGCCCTGGTAGCAGAATATTTCTGGAATTTTTTTCTGGGTGATTTTATTGCACTTCATCCGTCATTAATCCTCCTGGAAAGTTTTATCGGTGTGGGGTTTTTTGAAGAGGCTGCAAAATGGTTGTGGTTAGTTTTTGTTGCGTATCACTGGAAGACATTTGATCGCTATACGGATGGCATTTTGTATGCGTGTGGCATCGCTGCCGGATTTAACCTGGTAGAAGGATCATTGTATGTTTCTCATGACACTGAATTTATGAATCACATAGTGAGGGGCTTTACTGCAGTACCGGTTCATTTTCTGTTTGGCATTATTATGGGTTTTTTATTTGCGCGGTATAAATTAGAAAGCCGAAAGTTTTTTTGGCTCTCCCTTGTTATTCCCATTTTGCTCCACGGTCTTTACGATTTCTTTATTTTTCAGCAGTATACTGATTTGCTTATGGGGGGCGCTATTCTTGTTTTTGCAGGTTGCCTTTCTCTTTCTGTTTGGGTTTGCCGGAATGCATTGCGAGCTGATCGGTTAAGGCTGGATAAGTGAATCGCTATCCCTGTCGGTTGTGTGCCGTTGGGCATCACGCAATGTTTTTTTTTGGATATTTTTTATGAATCCCTCCTCAAGGTCTATTCCCATTTGGTTAGCCAGGCACATAAGGACCCAAAGTGTATCTGTTATTTCATCAACGATTGCTTCCTCCATGTTGATGGTTTTCTCAGCGGGCTTAAGGGATTGGTCGCCATATTTTCTGACCATCCAGTGCGCCATTTCGCCCACTTCTTCTGTTAATATACCCAGGTTAGTCAGTTCACTAAAATATCCGCCTCCATATTGCCGGATCCATGTATCCACTTCCAGCTGAGCATCTTTAATTGTCATCGGCATATTTAGTCAATTTTATTTCAGCATTTTTGTTTGGCTGGTTTTTGAAAATATTTTAAACGGAGTATCATTCTTTGTTTTTACTATCGATGATGATTGTGACCGGTCCATCATTCACTAAATTTATTTTCATATCAGCCCCAAAAATTCCTGAGGCGATTTTTTCTCCGGTTTTCAGTTCAAGATATTTTTTGAAGTAATCATAAAGATCTATAGCTTGTTCGGGACGGGCGGCTTTAATAAAGGAAGGCCTGTTTCCTTTCTTTGTGCTTGCGTGTAGAGTAAATTGGCTTACCACCAATATCCGGCCATGAATTTCTTCAACCGAAAGATTCATCTTTCCTTCTGCATCAGAAAAAATACGCATTTGCCTGATTTTATCAGCCAGCCATTCAGCATCTTCTTTAATATCCTCATGTTCAATTCCTAACAAGACTAACATTCCTTGTCCGATATCGCCGGTTATCAGGCTATCGGCAACTACACTGGCCTGGCTTACTCGTTGGATTACAGCTCTCATTTTTAGTTATTGATTAGAAAAGGTCAATTAGTTATAAACATTAAGGCTAATTAGCACGTGTAATCCCTGCTGTATCAATGATGATCCATAATAAGATTTGCACATTATTCGTAAGCAGTCTGTAGACAATTTGTGAGTAACCTGGGTATGAAATAGAATCAGACTTTTTACGGATTATTTACCAAGGGAACCGGCTATAGAAAAAGTCAGGTGCTAACATATTTTAAAAATTATTATTAAACATTTTTAGTTATAAACATTTTGGTAAGAATTCTGAATATGCATTATAAATATTTGATAATCAATTAATTAACATGTTGATAAAGATGTGAATAGACGTGGAAAAAAGAGGACTTTTAAAAAACCTAATATCATACGATTTTCCTTTCCACATCCTAACACCCTTAATGATGATGATAAGGATTGAATTTATAATAAAAATATCATCAATATCACAGGAGGATATGAAATGGCTTCTTCCTCTATCTTTGGGATCGGATGAAAACTGAAAAGCCACGCGATCAAAATTTAATAAGCTTTTGGCTTTTGATTGGAGTGATCATGGTGTTCGTTCAAATTCTTTTAGGCGGAATAACCCGTCTGACGGGCTCAGGATTAAGCATTACCCGATGGGATATTGTGATGGGAGCTGTTCCACCCTTGAACACTGTACAATGGCAGGATGCTTTTGAGTTGTACAAACAGACACCTCAATATCAGCATATCAACAAGGGTATGGCGCTCAGTGAATTCAAATTTATTTTCTTCTGGGAATTCTTACATCGATTGTGGGCGAGGACCATGGGCTTTGTATTCCTGATTCCTTTTATTTATTTTTTAATTCGAGGATCGCTTAATCGGCAGTTATTGAAAAACCTGATGCTGGTTATTTTTCTGGCGGGACTAGCTGCAATATTTGGATGGATTATGGTGGTTTCCGGACTTATAGAACGACCCTGGGTAAATGCATATAAGCTGACCATTCATTTATGTTTAGGTTTGCTTCTTTTTCTTGCCCTGTTTTATACATGGTTGAATCATAAAGGATATGAAAAACCTTCATTAGATATGGGTTGGAGAAGCGCGACGAGGATTATTCTAATCTTTTCTGGAATACAGTTTCTCTTTGGTGGGTTGGTATCGGGAATGAAATCGGCAATGTTATATCCTACCTGGCCTTCGATGAACGGTCAATGGGTTCCTTCAATCATAATGGATCGGGCTCATTGGAATCTAGATAATTTTTTACTGTATGACCAATCAGGATTTATGCCCACATTAGTTCAATTTATACATCGGAATCTTGCTTACCTTTTGGTATTTATGTTTGCTGGTTTTATTGTGAAATGGCTACAACTTCCAAATCAAAAATGGAGGTGGATTGCAGTGGCTATGTGTGGCATTATTGTTGTTCAGGTAAGTTTGGGTATTTTGACTCTGATTAATAGTATTGGTCACATCCCTGTTTTATTGGGGTCGGCTCATCAGGGGGTAGGGATCCTTCTAATAACTTTCCTATTTTATCTCCATCTTATAGCAAAACCAGAAAACATTAAATAATTACATAAACTATAAACGATTAATAAACAGCATTTTTAACTAACGTAATGGAGTTATTTACCAAGGAGGACGGCGGTTATAAATATATAGAAACCGATCCAGGCAATGAGAGGACCTTATTGCTATTGCACGGCCTTTTTGGTGCATTAAGCAATTTTAAATCTATTATAGATCAGTTTAGAGGGAAACTTAATGTAGTAGTACCATTGCTCCCCATATTTGAGTTACCACTTAGAAAGCTTTCTGTAACTGGTCTGGTGAATCATGTTAACCAATTCGTTCGATATAAAAATTTCAAATCCGTCAACCTTGTTGGGAATAGTTTGGGTGGTCATGTTGCAGTTCTTTTCGCATTGGACAGGCCGGACATTTTACGATCTATGACGCTTACCGGCAGTTCGGGATTATTTGAAGCAGCTTTAGGCAGCACATTTCCAAAGAGAGGTAATTATGAGTTTGTCCAAAAGAAAACTGAATCTACATTTTACGATCCAGCTGTTGCATCTAAAGAATTAGTGGATGAAGTGTATGATATAGTAAATGATCGAAATAAAGCCATTAGGGTCATTGCAATAGCCAAATCTGCCATACGTCACAATATTGGTGAAAGATTGCATGAAATCAAACGTCCGGTCCTATTGGTTTGGGGAGTGCAGGATACGATAACACCGGCTTTTGTGGGAGAAAAATTCAAAGAGTTATTACCAGATGCGAGACTATTTTTGTTGGATAAATGCGGACACGCCCCAATGATGGAGCACCCTGAAGAGTTCAACCGTCTTCTTAATCAGTTTCTTGTCGAGGTTAGAGAAATTTAATCAAATTTGTTTCACGTGGAACATTAGTCACGGTTCTTGTAAGTAAGGTCCTGAAAACCCCAGCTAAGTTAATTTGAGTTGCTAGGCATTTTATTGGGGATGGAACATGGTTTTAACCTCACCAGATTTACCAACCTTCAATCTTATTATCTCTGAAACCGGATTCAGAATTTCTAACGCCTCACCGTTTTCTTGTCATCATCGGCATCCAAATCATTCTATAACTGCCTGGAGGTGATTATCGAGAATTTAATTATTGCTTTACAGCCAATATGTTTTAAAAGCGTTGCTTAGCAATACTATTGAAGTATCTAATATCTTATTCCTGAGTTGATTCCAATCATAACTCTTTTGTGGAGAAATGATCATTTGGTAAAATCTTAAGTGTTAAACTATTGCAAACCTTTAGAGGTTGGCAAACTTCAAATATATGTGTATATATCTGATAATCAGAATATTATACTAATTTTTCTTTGTCACGTTGTAAGTACACACCTCTTCCATTGTTCCATATTCAAGATTGAGGTCCCGGTTATTGTTTTACCATTCACATCAAGAGCCCCTGAAACTAATAACGATAATCCATTGATATTGACGACAGGCTGAGAAGCAATTATGATCGTTTTGCAGTTCCCTGATAAAATCCCTGTGAATCCGCTCAATCCAGAAATGCTGTCTTCAATCAACAATTCTCCTCCACCAGCTTGAGTTGGATAAAATTTAACAACCCCCTGGAAGGTTCCAATGATTGAAGTGCATGTTCCATTGTATATGCCGGTCACATAGTTTGTGCAGTCGTCTTTGCCACAGGATAAAAAAAGGCTAAAAAGGAGCAGCAGAAAAGGATTTTTCATTCATTTTGTTTTGTATAAGGATAGATAGTACTCATTACTACCGATACAAGTCCATAAAAAGGATTCGCAAATCGCCATTTGATTAAGCGGATTGGTTGGAAGTATTTCTCACTTTCATTGCGAAAAACTAAATAACCCACGCCAACTATTTATTTTGTGGGTTATGAATTTCAGACTAAGCATTCAAAACCATTATGCACTGTATTTTTTAGTGCTCTTCACGCTATCCATGGCATGCAAACAAAGCAATCAGCCGAAATTGCCAGAAGATAAAAGCAAAGGGAAGTCGGGGGACATGTGGGTGGAGATCATCGACCCCAAAGCAAAAACGCTCATTTCTGAAAAGTCCGCAATAGTTACGATTGCACGAGGCTTTAATTGGGCGGAGGGTACCCTATGGCTTAAAGACCAACAAGCCCTTTTGTTTTCAGATGTTCCGGAAAATAAAATCTACAAATGGTCCGAGGCAGGTGGATTAAGCACATGGCTAGAACCTTCAGGTTACACAGGTCCAAAAGAAAAAAAACGAGAAGGCTCAAACGGGTTATTGCTCAACACTAAAAATCAATTGGTGATTTGCCAGCATGGTGACCGTCGCATAGCTATAATGGATGCCCCCCTGTCTGATCCATTGCCAAAATTCATATCCCTGGTTAGTCTGTGGAGAAACAAAAAACTGAATAGCCCGAATGACGCAGCCTTCAGGAATGGTAGCCTTTATTTTACAGACCCACCATATGGATTACCCGGCCAGGACCAGGACCCGGAAAAGGAATTGGACTTCTCCGGAGTCTACAGGGTTGGACACTCGGGCGCGATCATCATGGTGACTGATTCACTTTCAAGACCGAACGGAATCGGATTCTCTCCTGGCAACGAATTCATGTATATAGCTAATTCGGATCCGATGCGAGCAATCTGGATGAAATATACCATTGGATCTACTGGCAATGCTATTGCCGGTAAAGTTCTATACGACGCAACTAGTCTCGTTGAAAAAGAAAATGGATTGCCGGACGGACTTAAGGTCCATCCATCCGGGAATGTATTTGCCACGGGACCCGGAGGGCTTTGGATATTTTCACCCCAGGACGAAGTGATCGCACGAATCCACATTCCACAGGCCACGGCCAATTGTGCCTTTGATGATACATTTAATCATCTCTACATAGCCGCTGACAGCACGATCATCCGCGTCACGCTGACTGACGGGACGAAACAGAATTAGAACACGACTCCACAAGTTTTAAAAATGGTAAATGATCATTGCACCCTAAGCCACGGTTATGAAGCAGTGAACGTCATGTAACAACCGGAAGATGAAAACTAAATTATTTTACTGCATTGTACTTCTTTTCATTTGTCAATTAGTACATGGACAAATTCCTGAAAGAGTTGAACCACCTAATTGGTGGATCGGGATGAAAGACCCAATACTTCAGATCCTGGTTTATGGAAAAAACATAGGAAGCTTAAAACCAAAATTGAAATATAAAGGCGTAAAACTCATCAGCGCAACAAGTCCGGAAAACAAAGATTATCTCTTCATAAATCTGACTATAAGCAAGAGTGCAAAAGCCGGAGTTATACCCATACTTTTTTTTGAGGATGACCGGCAGATTATGAAAATTGATTTTCCCCTTTTGCAAAGAGAAGAAGGTTCGGCACTTCGAAAAGGATTCAATACCAGCGATGTCATTTATCTGATCACTCCGGACCGTTTTGCAGATGGAGATCCGACTAATAATGATGTGCCCGGCATGTTGGAAAAATCAAACCGGACAGAAAAAGGTGGAAGACATGGTGGAGACCTGGAGGGAATCAGACAACATCTTGATTACATATCAGACCTGGGCTTTACCGCTATATGGCCAAATCCTGTGCTTGAAAATAACATGCCCCGGTATTCATATCACGGATATGCCACCACGGATTTTTATAAGGTTGATCCGAGGATGGGGACGAATGAAACATATCAATCCTTTTGTCAGGAAGCAGCCCAAAAAGGAATTAAGGTGATCATGGACATGATCATCAATCATTGTGGACTCGAACACTGGTGGTTGAAGAATCCACCTACGAAAGACTGGATCAATAATTTTGGAAAACCATACATAGAAACAAATCATCGTAAAACCATTCAGATGGATGCATATGCAGCTCCAGAGGATCATGATGTATTTACAAAAGGATGGTTTGTACGTTCCATGCCAGACCTGAATCCACAAAATCCATTTTTAGGAAAATACCTTATCCAAAACTCCATCTGGTGGATTGAATATGCAGGACTGGCAGGAATAAGAATGGATACATATGTCTATCCCGACGAAAACTATATGACCGAATGGTCAAAAAGCGTAATGAATGAATATCCTAATTTTAATATTTCAGGAGAAGTGTGGCATGTAAACCCTGCAATCGTGGCTCATTGGCAACGCGGTAAAATAAATGTCAACGGATATAAATCTTACCTGCCATCCCTGTTTGATTTTCCAATGCAAAATGCTTTACGCGATGCTTTGATCTCAACGGACGGGGGCGATGGAGGGTGGGCTATTTTATATGAAGTGTTAGCCCAGGATTTTCAGTATGCTGATCCGCAAAACCTGGTTGTGTTTGCGGGCAATCATGACATAAGCAGAATTTATGCCCTCCTTCATGAAGACATCCCCAATCTTAAAATGGCTCTTGCATTTATACTTACTGTACGTGGAATTCCCCAATTATTCTATGGGGATGAAATACTCATGAATAGTCCAGTAGACAGGGATGACGGACTTACCCGCGCTGATTTTCCGGGAGGGTGGAAAGGTGACATAGTGAATGGATTCACTGGTGAAGGATTGACAAGCCAACAAACGGAAATGAAAGAATTTGTCCGACGGATATTAAGATGGAGAAAAGGATCCACGGCCATTCAACATGGAAATACAATACAATATGTTCCGGAGCAAGGCGTATATGTTTTTTTCAGATTTGATGAAAACGAAACTGTAATGATCGTATTGAATAAAAACGAAAAACCGGTTTTGCTTCAGCTCGACAGGTTTAGAAGAATGTTAGGCTCATCAACAAAAGGAAAGGAAATTATTTCAGGAAAAGAAATTGATCTTGGTGCCGAACTGAGGCTAGATCGCGATGGGCCACTCATCATCCAACTACAGAAATAATATGCACTAAACGGGACGGTGTAAAATAGCGCAGGGAGGTAAACCTCCCTGTCTATGGTTGCAAGGGCAACCACCCACATAAACCCCATATTTTAAACCGGAAGTATACCGGCAGCATAAGTCTATAGTACCCAAAATCGGATTTGTTTGAGAGAAAAAAGGAAGGCTATTAATTTACTTTTTTGGGCGAGAAGAATTAATATGCCGGATGAAATTAAGAATGTTTTGCAATCAATTAGAAACTTCTTTAATTTTAGAAAGGAATTTCCTTGCACCAGGTTGACGAATAGTGGAAATTCAGGTCTATTGCCATGACCCCTGTTGTAGATGATCGCTTGAAAACAAGACTTTAAGATCTATAGGTATTAACACATATGAACTAATATGGCCAGAGGTATTAACCGGGACAACCTTGATTTGGAGATGAGCCCTGAAAGGGACTTTTACCAGTTTGTGAATGGTGGCTGGATGAAAAGGACAGAAATTCCTTCAGACCGCAGCTCCTGGGGAAGCTTTCATGAGCTGGCGAAGAAAACAGACGAAAAAAATATTGAACTTCTTGTATCCGCTTCATCTGAAGACGGAAAAAACGAAGACAATAAAGCCACTGTTTTGTTCCAGACCGGAATGGACACAAAGTGCATTGAGAGAGAAAAGCTACGCATGCTGAAGCGGATATTTAAAGATATCCGGGAGGGTGTTGAAAAGTCAAATTATTCTTCCCTTTTGGGATCACTTATTTCAAAAGGCCTTGGTGGAATTCTTCATTTTAGCGTTCATCCTGACCTGGGCAACAGTCATATTTATGCCGCGTATTTAGAACCCGGTAACCAGGGTCTACCTGATCGTGATTTTTATCTCGAAGAAAGTGAACAGGCAGAAAATATACGTGAACATTATTTGAAGTATGTAACAAAGTTATTTCATACAGAGCTTGATTATCCGCTGGAGATTGCAGAAGAAATTTCTAAACAAACGTTGAGCCTGGAAAAAGATCTGGCAAAACATATGCTCTCAAAAGAAGACCGCAGGCAAATGGATAAATTGTATAATCCATATACCCCCGAAGAGCTTCAGGCCCTGTGCCCGGTCTTTGACTGGAAAGATTTTTTCGAGGCTATGAATATTACTCCACCCGGGAGAATCATCGTAACAGAGCCGGATTATTTCCGGCATCTAAATGAAGTTCTTAAAACTATTCGAGCGACAACCATTGAAAATTATCTGACATTTCTAACCCTTCATCATGCAGCTCCATTCGTGCATGCATCTTTGGAAAATATTCATTTTGATTTATATCACAGGTTGCTGGAGGGAGTTGAACAAATGAAGCCGAGGAAAGAACGCATTGTCAAAATCGTGAATCAGAATCTGGGAGATGCCCTGGGACAATTGTTCGTATTGAAATATTTTCCTGCAGAAGCAAAATACACCGCGCTTGAAATGGTAGATGACATTGTCACTGCTTTCAATACCAGGATTCAACACCTGGAATGGATGACTAACGAGACAAAAAAATATGCGACCGAAAAGCTTGCTGCATTACGGGTTAAAATCGGTTTCCCGGATAAATGGAAAGAGTATGAGCATCTTGAAATAAAACCGACTTCAGAGGGAGGGCAATATCTTGAAAACCTGATCTCAATAGTGGAGTGGAATTTTAAAAAAGATGCAGCACGCATAAATCAGGAAGTAGATCGCGACGAATGGTTTATGGCCCCGCAAGTAGTCAATGCCTATTATAATCCTATGTTCAATGAAATCGTGTTTCCGGCAGCGATTCTTCAGCCACCCTTTTTTGACTGGCAGGCGGATGCGGCTGTAAACTATGGTGGAATAGGGGCAGTGATAGGTCATGAGATCACCCATGGTTTTGATGACCAGGGAAGCCGGTTTGATAAAGAAGGAAATCTCAACGAATGGTGGACAGATGAAGACCGAAAAAGATTCCAGGAGCTTACCACACGACTCATTCAACAGTTTGACGGGTATTTTCCATTCGATGACCTGCCTCTTAACGGAACATTTACGCTGGGCGAAAATATCGCTGATCTTGGAGGGCTCAGTGTTGCATATGATGCATTACAGCTATATTATTTAAGACATGGCAAACCCGGTGATATCGATGGGTTTACATCAGACCAAAGATTTTTTATGTCATGGGCTACTGTATGGAGAACCAAGACACGACCTGAAGCATTGCGCCACCAGATAAAAACGGATCCGCATCCACCCGGCTTATACAGGGCAGTAGCGGCACCGTCAAACATAAATACCTTTTACAATGCATTCAACATTCATCCCGATAGCCCCTGGTATCGGAAACAGGAAGACCGGATAAAGATCTGGTAAAGGAAAGATGTTGAACGGCATCGTGAAACAAATCAGTTGAAAACAAACTTCACAGCCATGGCAACAGAAAAAAAGTATTGCAAAGAATGCAACGAACAAATTCATGGCCGGCGGGACAAGCTCTATTGTTCAGATTATTGCCGGGCACACCATTTCAACAACCGGGATGTAGAGATCAGTAATTTTATGCGACGGGTGAATTATATCATTCGCAAAAACCGCAACATATTATCTGATCTCAACACAAAAGGAAAAACAAAAGCCCACAGAGAAAAGCTGATGGATGCAGGAATAAACTTTGATTATTTCACGAATGTATACAGGACGCGGGCGGGCAAAGTTTATTATTTCTGTTATGACCAGGGATACCTTGAACTGGAAGATGATTATTTTGCCCTGGTGGTGAAAGAAAATTATGTAGGCTGATCCGGTTTTGCTATCCTGGCCAGCGCAATGAATTGTTCTACACTTAATTGTTCGGGCCTGAGATCAGATACGCCATGTTCTTTCAGCACATCTTCGCTTATTATTTGTCCCAGTGTATTGCGTAGCTTCTTACGGCGCTGACTGAAGGCAATTTTCACAACACGGCGCAATGCCATGAAAGACAAATCATCAATTTCGCTGCGGTATCGTGTAAGAGAAATGACAGCGCTTTGCACTTTGGGCGGAGGAGAAAAAGAACCTGGCTTAACATGAAACAAAAGAGCAGGAGTATAAAAAGCCTGTGTAAGCACTGATATAACCCCAAAGGCTTTGCTTCCGGGAGGAGAACAAATACGTTCTGCCATTTCACGTTGAAACATTCCGGCCATAAAAGGAACATGATGCCGGTGCTGTATTCCCAGGAAAATTATCTGGCTTGAAATGTTGTAAGGGAAATTACCAACAATTACAAAATCAGATTCTGCCCCAAGGAGCTCATCAAAGCGAACACGCAAAATATCATCCTGTATGATCCTAAGCGGGGTGCCTGAAAATTCCCGTTCGAGCAAAGGAATCAAATCACGGTCAAGCTCTACAGCAATGACGGGCAGAGATTGCCTGAGGAGATACTTTGTAAGAATTCCTTTGCCGGGGCCCACTTCAACAATAGCCTCACATCCATCTGTGACTATAGAAGAAGCAAGTTTTTCTGCAATGGATTCCTGTGTAAGAAAATGCTGACCAAATGATTTCTTGGCTCTCATGAACAACGAAGATATACCTTAATGTCGTGGCAACTGAGGTAATCACGGTTGATCAATGCGGCATGAGCATGTATTCTTAAAACACATCCTCCCGTTTTGCCATATTCAATCGAACGCCAAGCTGGAAAAGATTTGTATTGAGTTTCCTGGATAGTATATCGCTAGTTTTCTTTCTCAATAAATATTGCAGATCAACGAATAAGCCGGGTGACAATTCATATTGAAGAGACGAAGTCCAAAAAACAATATCAGTAGCGACGCCCTCGCCTATTGTGTGGCCATAATCTGCAGGTCGTTTAATATTCGCTACATTAATATCTCCACCGTAAGAAATGCTGTCAATATCTTCTCCTTTCTTTATGAGATAAATATTGCTTTCCAGTTTCAATTGATCAGAAACACGGTAACGGATGGAAATGATCCACTCATTGAAGTTTGCGCCCAACGGATGAGCAAGTGCCTGTTTGTAATTGGAGTAGTTCGCATTTTTGTTATAATGTGAATACGTGTAAGGCCGGATCTGGTTCCACTCCAGCTGTGCATCAAAAGAGTTTACTCCAAAAGCATTTATGTATTTTATACCAAGCTGATGTCCGAATTTATTTCCCCACCAATCCAAATGCCCATCCAGTATCTGTCCTATCTGTATATCATCCAGTACAAACTGACCATATGCTGAAATCGTCTTTTTAATATTTGCCCGTGCATTTAAGCCAAGTATAACATTGTCCGGTGAACCAATAGTGCCTTCGACTGTGCGATATAAAATGATCGGGTTGAGATACTGTAATTCAAATTGGTGACCGGGACGATCAAATACTACGGCCTCAAACAAACTTATTGAAAAATTGCGGCCAGGTTTAAAGCTGAGGTAATGGGCGGCCAGATATTTTTTAGGAACAGGTTCATCTTTACCGGATACAGAACGAAAATCGTCTGCAGCCAGCTCTGCAAAAATATTCTGATAATGAAACTTCCAGATCCGCGTATTGATTTTAAGGGAGAAATAGGGAGGGGAAAAGTCAGATAAAAATAAAGAACGAATACCATCACCGATAAACTGCTGGCCATGTCCCAATTGAAATCCAATATATTTTCCAAGGTTCACACCAACATAGGCGGTTGCTAAAAGAAAATCACGTCCATTTGTAGTCTTTAAAAATGAACTCACATAATTTTTATAAAACCCGGCTCCGGGAACTACTCCTGATGAATCAGTAAAGCGGTTGATATAATTGGCATATCGAACCTGGCTATCATAAATGCTCGTTTGGAAAAAAACATTCTGACCAATAGCGCCACGCATGCTAAGCCCACGCTGATTAGTAAAAGTAGTGATGCCGTCATTCGTTTCGCATCCTCCTCCAAAATGAATAAGGGGATCAACACGTAAATAAAAATCTTTTACATCCACTTCGTAGAAATGTGCAGGCGTGCGGTAAAATGTTTTCCACAACGGATGTTTGCTCAACCTGTACCGGGTCAGGCCCGGCTCTTCATGTAAATAGTAAAAAGTGTTAGAGGAATCGACATATTGAATGGACATAGACGGTGCAAGACCGCCCGGTTTTACAAACTCATTGTTCTCATCCCAAATAGCCAGGATCTGATGATTGTCTTTTGAAGTAGTACTGTAGCGGCTGAATGAATCAGCAAGGATTACGAGATCACCGCGCAGGAAAGGAGAAATGGATGTATGCAACAAAGGATCTCCCCCACCACTAAGAATAATCATCCTGTCATACTCATCCCTTGCGTCGTGGTCTATATCGGATAAAATATTTTGTGAGGAAGCTGCACCTGAAATGAAAACAAGCAGATAGATACCATGACGACAAAGGCGGGTAATGATTTGGAGCGAGTTCACTGTTTGAAATTTAGAAGCCATTCTTTAACAGCGTCATCAAATGTCGCTCCATCTTCAAACTGGACTGCAACCGGCAATATATAAATGGGTAGAGAAAGCTGTTGCAATAATTCGCGATGAAGGTCCAGGCGGACGGCATCCTTTTCAGTGGTCAGGATTATTTTCTGATTGGGTCCGGCCATATTCTTAAAATACAATTCGATATTGCCGATATCAAAATTTGAAAATGCATGATGATCGCGGTATTCAAGCATCTTCACTTCACCGCATTGCGCATCTACATAGTCAAGCAAATATTCTGTACCCGCAATAGCTACGACAAGCAGTACATCAATGTTGGCATTTAATTCCAATCGTTCAACATGCCCGTACATGCGGTATGGATTGCCATAGACATACCTGCTGAAAAACACTTCCTGCTTTTCGTTTTGCCTGACTTCATTCCGGATGGATTGTATTTCTTCCGTCGTCATTCCAACAGGGCACTTAGTTACAACAATCATATCTGCACGCTCTGCTGCAGTACGCCATTCACGTAATCTTCCCACGGGTAATAGCCAGTCACGTGTGTATAGGCGATTATATTCTGTAAGAAGAATGTTGAGACCCGGCTCTACTTCCCGATGCTGAAAACCATCATCAAGTATCACTACCTGTGTATCGGGATAGGATCTCAGCAGCATAGGGATAGCAAGACTCCTGCTTTCGGCGACGATGACCTCTACATCCGGATATTTCCGTTTGTACTGCAAAGGCTCATCTCCGGCAATGGATGCATCATGTTGGGGGTTTACTTCAAGATAGCCGCTGGATTTACGCCGATATCCGCGACTTAACACAGCGATGCGGAGATAATCGCGCAGAAGGCGGATAAGATATTCAGTATGCGGAGTTTTGCCTGTTCCGCCGACGGAAAGATTGCCAATGCTGATCACCGGAAGATTAAATGAAACCCCTTTCAGCAATCCTGTCTTGTAAAATCCATTCCGGATAGCCACGCCCAAACCGTAGAGAACAGCTAAGGGCAATAGTATAATTTTCAATATCCACTGATCAACCATGAAAGTAGTGCCGGGTTGCGGAGTGTAAAAATAAGAAGGTAATTGCAGATTTGCCGGTGCGGTTACTTCTGTGCCTTCTTGAACAAATACCAGGCCAGTGTGCCAAATATCATATTGGGCAGCCACATGGCAAGCATCGGAGGCATGTTGAGATTAGTAGAAAACGTAAGTGCAAACTTGCTGAAGAAAACAAACATTGATCCAATACCTACACCAATAGCGAGATGTAAGCCCATGCCGCCCCGTTGTTTTCTTGAAGCAACAGAAGCGCCTATGACAGTCAGAATGACTATGCTAAAGGGTTCTGCCCATCTGCGATGATATTCAGCGCGCATCAAACGGGACGCTCCTAGCCCGCGTTCTTTTTCGTAGTGAATGAAGCTCAACAACTCGGCCGAGGTCATCATTTCTTTCTCATTGACATAATAAATAAAATCTGAAGGATACAGCGACAGGAAGGTGTCCATCTGCATATTGCGACCCGAGGTATAATATTCTTTACCATCCACCCAGCGACGGATATCATAATCTTTCAGTCGCCATTGTTTGGTATCCGCGAGATACTGGAAAGTTCTTGCATTCAATAGATACACCAGGTTCAGATCAGCATATTGTTCAAGACGCAATCCTGTACCGCTGCTGTCATTCTTATGATAATTACCGATAAATACTTTCACACCAGGCCCTATAAACAAATGAAGATTGTTGCTTTTCACCTTGAGGTTACCGGGATAGATATAGATGTTCTCAAATCCGAATTTTATTTTATTTCCACGCGGGAAAAAAATATGATTGCCGAGCAAATAAAAAAAAGCGAGGGTCAAAGCAGTAATGATATACGGACGCAGAAACCGGCGGTAGCTCATGCCGGCATTCAGTATGGCTACGACCTCAGTATTTCGCGCCAGTCGGGAGGTAAAAAAAATAACCGCAATCAGTGAGAAGATCGGCCAAAGCAATCCGTTGATATAAGGAATAAAATTCAGGTAGTATTCCAGAAGTATCTGCTTCGTATTTATCTTCTGGTCAACAAACTTTTCGATATGCTCGCTGAAATCAATGGTCACAGAAATGATCGTAAAAAGCAACGCCGTAAAGAAAAACGTGCTCAGGTATTTACGAATAATATAGCGATCAATGGTCAGCAAGGAATCAAAGGAATTGGTCAGCAAACATACCGTTAAGTTTTTAGTTGTTGTTTTTGAGCGGTAGGGAAGGGTTTGGGTTTTAATTGATAGAAATAGATAATCTCTCCAATAACCAAGCCCATGTCTTACAACCTATAACCAAAACCTGTCTTATTGCGTATAACCTATAACCTTCAACCAAAGCAATATTAACAAACCGTTAAACCAATCCATAAGCCGCACCGGCCCACTGCGCAAAGGAAAATTGAATTACCTTGCTGTCCAATTCACACAGGAGATCCAAATGGCCGATACTGTTCAGCTCAGTATAGAAAAACTTCAACAGGAACTCAGCCTCAAGCAGCTCCAGATCAACAGCCTGCTTACTATTACGCAGGCCATCAATGATAATGTTGCGGCACCGGAATTGTACAATATGTACAAATCATTTATTGGTTGGGAAATGGGCATCAAAAGAATGGCCTTATTCTTCAAACAGGATGACGAATGGCAGTGTGTCACCCACCTCAAAGCAGACCATCTTACACAGATTGAGGATCCAGGCCCGATGCTGAAGAAGTTTTCTAAAACGCAAAGAATTACGAAAACAGATCCGGAGATATTGCAGGGATTTGATCTGATGATACCTGTATATCACAAAAAAAATCCAATTGCATTTGCGCTTGTGGGTGGTATCCGCGCAGAAGCCGATGATTATTCAAGGCTTCAGTTCATCACCACCTTCACAAATATTATTGCGGTAGCGATTGAAAATAAGCGTCTTTTCAAAAGACAGATTGAACAGGAGCGTTTTGACCGGGACATGGAGCTTGCCAGCAATGTGCAGAAAATGCTTATCCCCGATCATCTTCCGCAGAGCAAATATTTTGAATTAGCTACGGTATACAAGCCCCACCTGACTGTAGGTGGAGACTATTTTGATTTTATCCAGTATGATGAGCGAAGGCTTGCTTTTTGTATTGCGGATATAAGCGGTAAGGGTGTATCGGCCGCCATCCTGATGGCTAATTTTCAGGCCATACTTCAAAGCCTCATCTACCAGTATCGTGATCTTGAGACTTTCGTCTACGCACTTAACCAGGCAGTTTACCGGATCACGCGGAGTGACCGGTTTATCACATTGTTCATCGGGGAGTTGAATCTTCGCAACAATACGCTTCAATATATAAATGCCGGACACTTCCCTCCATTTCTGATTCAGAACGGACAGATCACGCGTCTTGAAAGCGGATGTACTATTATCGGTGCATTTGAAACCCTGCCCGATATCCAGATGGGCGAGGTTAAGCTTGAGCATCCCGGTATGATCTTCGCTTGCACAGATGGACTCACCGATGTAAAAAATGATGATGACGAATATTTTGATGATGACCACATCGCTGCTATTATACAAAATGCAGATCAGTTCACATCAGCGGAGATGCTCAATGATGCGTTGATGACCGAGGTGGATCTCTTCAGGGGAACCAAATCGTATCCGGATGATATCGCTATGCTGACATGCAAGTATAAAGTCTGAAAAATAATCAGGTGTGACATGCCTTGAATTGTTATCGAGCAAATCACCGGGGATTCCGACCTTTGTTAAAATTTGTTATCATTACAGGCCACATCAAGGGGGTGCATGAAAAATAAAACTACAGCAGCAATTTTTGCAATATTTCTCGGCTGGGCAGGTATTCACAGGTTTTATCTGGGCCAAACCGGCCTGGGCATTCTTTACTTTTGCCTCATCTTCCTTTCCTTTGGCATGATCCCTTTTGTACTCGGCCTGATCGATGCTATCGTCCTGCTCAACATGGATGAAAATGAATTTAACCGCAAATACAATTCAGAAAACAGGGAGCAGGCTTATAACCGGTCGGCGCAAAATTTTGGAAGGAATACAACTGTCTCACAAAGAGGTCAGGCACCTCCTCTGCCCCGAAGCAATCAAAATACAGGCAGAGAACTGCCAAATCCATATAAAGTCAATGGGATCAAAAAGTATAAGGAATTTGACCTTGACGGAGCAATTGAGGATTTTAAGAAAGGCCTTGAAATCAGTCCCAGGGATATATCCCTGCATTTCAATATTGCATGTGCCTATTCGCTGACTGAACAAGTGGAGCTTGCCTATCAGCACCTGGATAAGGCAGTAAGCCTGGGATTCAATGATTTTGAAAAAATAAAGACACATGATGACCTGGCATTTGTCCGTATCCAGGACAGATGGGATGATTTCAGAAACCATGGTTTCAAGCTTCAGGCCAACAATCCCCTGAACAATACTAAAACTCCGGAATTATTGAAAGAAGAAGCGGTTCATGATGATGTCCTGCTTTCTCAATTGAAACGGCTGGCAGAGCTGCGTGACCGGGGTTTACTGTCAGAACAGGAGTTTATAATCGAAAAAAAGAAGCTATCACGTTAAATATTTACTAAATGACGCCACATTTGGCACAATCTTTCGTCTAATACGTATATACAGTCACTCTACATGATCGCCCGGGAACTGATATCACAACTAATTCAACCGCTTCGTACCTCGGATACGGGAGAACAGGCGTTGACGTATATGCAGATTTATCATCTCAAACATCTGCCTATAGTCAACAACGAGCAGCTTCTCGGTACGATTTCTGAAGAAGACATCACCATCAATCCCCTTGATGATGCTATCGGTTCTTTTCCACTGAGCCTGAATAAAGCGTATGTCAGACAGTCTGACCACCTTTTTGAAGTGATGAGCGTAATGGCTGATCATAAGTTGAGCGCAATTCCTGTAGTGGATCAGAAAGACAATTATCTTGGTATCATTACCCTGGAAGATTTGATCCAGTTTTACGCCCGCAGCTTTTCGTTTTCTGAGCCCGGTGGAATCATCGTTCTTGAAATCAACAAGACTGACTACAGCCTTGCAGAAATATCAAGGATCATTGAAAGTGAGAATGCCAGTGTATTAAGCAGCTTTCTGACGCACGATGAAACGTCACAAAGAATATATGTAACCCTCAAAACTAACCAGATCGATACGCAGCATCTTGAAGCTACTCTCGAACGGTTTGGGTTTACCATAAAAGCGACATTCTCCGAAGAAGGATATTTCGAAAGTATGCAGGATCATTATGATGCTTTCCTGCATTATCTCAATGTTTGATGACAGGCTATAAGGCAATCCTTTGTTTCTCCCTCTTTCTACTCGGTTTTATCCATTTCTCTTTCGGCCAATCCGTAACAGTAACATCCATTCAAATCATTGGATTGAATCGTACGAAAGAATCTATAGTTCTCCGTGAATTGACTTTTGGTGTCGGAGATACAGTTATCCAGTATAATTTAGGATTAACCTTAGAAAAAAACAGGAATAATCTTCTCAACCTTGGCCTGTTCAATGAGGTTGCAATCAATGTCTCCGAATGGGATACAGACCTGGACCAGATACAGATCATCGTTGAAGTAAAGGAATCCTGGTACGTATACCTGTTGCCTATCCTTGATCTGGCTGACAGGAATTTCAATGTATGGTGGAATACGCATCATCATTCATTTGAGAGGATAAACATTGGGGCTCAGCTTGATTACCTGAATTTCACCGGGCATAATGATAAGCTAAAAGCAAAACTGCAATTCGGATATACCCCGAAGCAGGAGATTGAATACCGGTTCCCGTATTTCAACCAAAAACAAAGCCTTGGTTTATCGGTCAGCGTACTTCATAGTGAAAACAAGGAAACCAGCTACTCCACCGTAGAGAACAAGGATGAATTTTTAAAACTCGAGAAGGGTAAATTGCAGGATCGGTGGAGAGGTGGAATATCGCTCCAGTACCGGCCTTCGATATATTTACGCCACGAAATTTCAGCATCCTTCGAACACATGAAAATGGATTCTGCGATCCTTGATTACAATCTGCGATATTTTCGCAACGGAGGTCTTGTGCACCAGGAATTAATCATGCATTATTCATTCGAATATGACGACAGGGATTTGAAAATATATCCATCCAAAGGAATCAAAGTCATCCTTGAAGCAGACAAAATAGGCCTGGGAAAGAATGATGATGAGAACTTAATGACGTCTACAGGCTCAATTGAATGGAATGGACAATTGGGGAAACGTTTTCAACAGCGGTTAAGCGGAATAGGGCAATACAGCCTGAGCCGCAGCCAGCCTTCTTATATTCACTATCGTGCAGCGGGCTTTGGACAAAAGTTTGTACGGGGATATGAACTATATATCGTCGATGGGCTGGATTTTGTAATCGGGAAATATCAACTGTCTTATAGCCTGCTTCAGACAAAAATTAACCTGGGGCAATTAATTCCTGTCCAGCAATTCCGGGTCGTGCCGCTTCAACTTTTCCTTTCATTGCATCTCGAAACCGGGTATGTCAATGATCCATATACAGGGAATCTAAATCCATTGGCAAATACCTTGCTACGCGGTGGTGGATTCGGACTTGATTTTCTGTTGTACCATAATTTTTTATTTCAACTCAATCTCAATACCAATCATCTTGGTGAGTGGGGATTTTTTATTCATAATAAGACGAGCTTCTAATGAGACGTGAGACGTGAGACGTGAGATGTGAGACGTGAGACGTGAGACGTGAGACGTGAGATGTGAGATGTGAGATGTGAGATGTGAGATGTGAGACGTGAGATGTGAGACGTGAGATGTGAGATGTGAGACGTGAGACGTGAGACGTGAGACGTGAGACGTGAGACGTGAGACGTGAGATGTGAGACGTGAGATGTGAGACGTGAGACGTGAGAAAGTTGAGTAAATTAAAAATTAAAAATTAAAAATCGAAAATCGAAAATGTTTACATCGCGATTGTGCCTTCATGATTGATGGAACCTACAAAAGATCTGCCTTCAAATTTATTCCGTGTATAGACTTCGAGCATGGCTGCTGAAATTTCGGATGCTTTTAATTTTTCCTGACACAAAGCGAAGATAGCAGGGCCGGCGCCGCTGATACTGCAACCGAGAGCGCCTAATGAAAATGCAGCATGTTGTACTTCTTCAAAAAACGGGATGAGATGTTTTCGTTGGGGTTCGATGATATGGTCTTGCATAGCACGGCTGATAAGTCCGAGATCACCAAGGTGCATACCCACGATGAATGAGGCAAGGTTGGCGGATTGGATCACCATCTCTTTAAGTGTTACATCTTTTCTGAGGATCTCCCGTGCGGTTTTGGTTGAGATCATCACGTCTGGCAGAAGAATTGACATAAAGAGACCTGGCGGAGTATAGATCCGGTGATAATCGTATGTCTCAATATCGCGGATCAGGATCAGGCCACCGATCAGGGCAGGAATGATATTGTCGCCGTGACGTGAGCCACTGGCAGTTTCTTCTCCCGTAAGAGCAAAAGGAATTAAATCACGTTTTTCAAGCGGGTGATTTAGTAATTCATTGACAAGAACTGCTGCAGCTGTTGCGCTGGAGGCGCTGCTCCCAAGACCGGAGCCAGCCGGGATGTGTTTGTGGATTTTGAGGTTAAGCCCTCTTCCTTCTTCACCAAGGTATGTAAGCAATGCTTTTGCGGTGATAGCAACAATATTTTTATCCGGGTTAAGCGGGATATCTTTTTTATGGCCAGTGATTTCAATTATGCGGATGCCGGGAGTATCTGACCATTTACCTATGATCTCATCGGACGGAACATCAATGGCCATGCCGAGTGCATCAAATCCGCAAGCCAGGTTGGAGACAGAAGACGGGGCGATGACTTTAAGGCCGGTTTTCATTGGGGTGGAAGGTTATTGGTCATTGGCAGTAGGACAGGTTATTGGTTATTGGCAGTAGGACCAGTTATAGGTTATAGGCGGAAGGACAAGTTATGGGTTATTGGCATTAGGATTGGTTATAAGTTCAGGATAAAATGGCTGGTTAATGAAAACTACCTGAACTAAAGTCTTACAACTAAAGACCAATACCCAGTCCTACTGCCAATAACCAATAACCAATTCCTAAATCTAAATATCTTTGGCGCCACAAAACACAAAACCAATGCAACGGCAGCTTGATTCATGGTTCAGTCCTTCGCTTAACAAGGAAATGGAAATCGCCATCTATGGCCATTTTGGATTTTCCTTATTGCTTATTCCCACAGCAGCAGCAGATTACCTTGAGTATGAAAGGTTTCTTCTGCTGGACATGCTGGAGCCATACCTGAATGCCGGTAAAGTAAAAGTCTTCTCCATCAACAGCATCAATTCAGAAAGCTGGCTTAACAGCAAGATGCATCCAAGACATAAAGCCATTCGCCACCAGCAGTTCAACCAGTATGTGGCCCGTGAGGTTGTTCCTTATATCAAGCACAACACAAGTGAAGAGACCGCTATTATCACCTGCGGTGCTTCGCTGGGCGCCCTTCATGCAGCCAACATGTATTTCAGGAGACCTGATTTATTCGCCGGTACGATTGCCATGAGTGGTGTCTACGATCTAACCTCGTATACGGATGGATATTGGGACGAAGATGTGTATTTCAATAGCCCGATGCATTACCTGGAGCAACTCAACGATGACTTTTACCTGCCCAGGCTACAACGTGCTAATCATATCCATATCCTGACCGGTTCAGGGGACTATGAAAGCCCTGATGCTTCAAGGCATTTCTCAGCGTTGCTGGATCATAAAGGGATTCCGCATGAATTGGATGTCTGGGGACCGGATATGAGCCATGACTGGCCTACCTGGCGGGCTATGCTGCCGCATTACCTGGCGACAAGGTTTTAGGATTAAGATCCTGGTACCCCTGTTTTCAAATATTATTACTTTTGTTTTCCCCAAAAGAGAGCAGTGTTGTTTGTATTTGCCCTCATCCTTAAAATAGGCCCCCAATCAGGAATTAATGGAAAAAGAATAAGATGGTGGTTACATTTTTGATGATGTCCACTCTTGTTCAGAAACCATACAGTCAGTTTAAAAAAATAGTCACTTCATGAGAAGTCTGATCCGATCGATTCTGCCGCTCATTATTTTCCTTTTTTCTATCCATGCTTATGGTCAGCGATGGACTGCTGTCGACCCGGCATTGATTGAATTGCAGGGAACGAGAGATATCGTTCCTCAGAAATATATAACCTACAATACTGATTTTACAATTGTAAAAGATATACTCTGGACAGCTCCCCGGGAATCTGATCAACCTGTATCGTCGAGTCCAACATTGCTGACGGTGGGTCTTGCAGACGGATCGACGGATGTATTCAGGATGATCCAATATGACATGATGGAGCCTGAGCTTGCATTGAAATATCCACAGATCAGGACATTCAGAGGAGAGTCGGTTTCCAATTCAAATCGAACCATAAGAGCTGATTGGACGGAGAGTGGGTTCAGAGCGGCAATAAAGGACGACAACGGAATGACATACATTGATCCGTATCAGCGGAATGATATTGAGCACAGGATTGTGTATTACAGAAATGACTTTCAAAAAAATGAGCCGTGGATCTGTAGTGTTACAGAAAAGGGTGAGGATGTAGATGAGCATGCAGGTTCAAGGCAAGGAGATTGTTTATTCAGAACATATCGATTGGCACAAGCAGCTAATGGGGAGTATAGTAATTATTTTGGAGCAACTTCTTCTGCACAATCAGGTCTGGTCATGTCAGCTGTTGTTACAGCTATTAACAGAGTCAACCAGGTGTATGAAGCCGATGTAGCGGTACGACTGATATTAATTGCAAACACTAATCTTCTGTTTTATTATAACCCCTCTACAGATCCATATACAAACAGCAACGGAGGGACAATGCTGGGTCAAAATATTACTACCTGCGATGCAGTGATCGGTAATGGAAATTATGACATCGGGCATGTATTCAGCACTGGGGGTGGTGGAGTAGCATACCTGAATGCTGTATGTAACAATAGTCTTAAAGCAGGAGGAGTAACGGGTTCCGGCAGCCCGGTAGGCGATGGATTTTATATTGATTACGTAGCACATGAAATGGGGCATCAGTTTGGTGGTGATCATACGTTTAATTCAGTAGCATCTAATTGCGGTGGTGGGAACAGGACCGCATCATCTGCATATGAAGTGGGTAGCGGGACTACCATCCAGGCATATGCAGGAATATGTGGTGTCGATGATGTACAGCCGCATAGTGATGCATATTTTCATGCAAGGAGCATACAACAGATTTCCGCACATATAACAAGTACGAATTGTGCTGCTTTTCTTACACTGAACAATACACCACCTGTTGTGACCAGTGTACCAGATTATTCTATTCCTATTTCTACACCCTTTGTACTCACAGCTGTTGCGACTGATCCAAACAGTGATCCGTTGACATATTGCTGGGAGGAATACGATCTTGAAACTACTTCTACGGAACCACCGGCATCGAATGATGTTGATGGCCCGCTGTTTCGCAGTTTTATGCAGACCAGTTCACCCCTCCGCTATATTCCAAGGTTGTCTGATCTGACTGCGAATGTAAATTATGCGTGGGAAGTTTTGCCTTCAGTAGGTCGCGCGATGAACTTCCGGATGACAGTGCGGGACTATCACAACATTGCAGGTTGCACGAAAGAAGATAATATCGTGGTTACTTCTGTTGCAGCAGCCGGTCCCTTTATAGTGACTTCTCAGAATGTTGCAACCACATGGACTGAATCGTCCAATCAAACTATCACATGGAATGTTGCAAACACAACAGCAGCACCTGTAAGTTGTGCGAATGTTGACATCAGATTATCGCTGGATGGAGGATTCACGTATCCCACTGTGTTGTCACTCAATGAGCCTAACGATGGATCTGCAACCGTTTCCATTCCGATTGGTACGACTACGCAGGGACGGGTGATGGTAAAAGCATCAAACAATATTTTCTTTGATATCAACAATGTAAATATTGTAATTAATGTAGGGGCGCCTAATTTTACGATTAGTTTAAATCCTGCAACGGTTGCGGAATGCAATGATGGAACAGTGCAGACCTCTGTGCAAGTTGGTCAGATTCTTGGTTTTTCAAACCCGGTAACATTGTCACTTTTAAATTCACCACCCGGTGCAAATATTAGTTTTTCACCAACCATAGTTATTCCTGGAAATAATAGCACCCTTACAATTTCAAATCTATTACCACTATCTGGCACATTCACACCAACCGTGAGAGGCACCAGTACAACGGGAAATAAAGATGTTATTTTCACGATAAATCTACTTACAACACCTACTACCACAACCCTTTTAAATCCAACAAATAATTCAACTAACGAATTGATAAATCCATTATTGGATTGGACCGCTGTTTTGGGAGCATCACAATATGAATATCAGATTTCCACGGTAGCAGCATTTATCAATTTGGTTCAGACGGGAACTAGTGTAACAGATCAATTTCAAATCACATCGCCTTTGCAATTGAACACGGTTTATTATTGGAGAATACGCGCTATAAATCCATGCGGTACGGGTAGCTATTCTTCCGTTTTTTCATTTACAACGAATTGTTTCTCAACGTTGAGCACGAATGTGCCACTAACCATTTCAGCCTCAGGCACCCCAACAATTAATTCGACATTGACGATTTCCAATGCCCTAAACATTACTGACATTAATGTCGTCAATCTAAAAGGGACTCATACCTGGGTAGACGATTTAAAATTTACCCTTGTTGCACCAAACACAACTACGCAGGTTTTATTTTGGGACAGGCCATGCAACGGGGAAGACAATTTTAATATCAACTTTGACGACGAAGCAGCAAATAGTAACTGGCCGTGTCCCCCAACTGATGGATTAACGTATAAGCCCAATAATGCACTGACAGCATTTGATGGGTTAAATTCCGCTGGAATATGGACGCTGAAAGTTCAGGATATTGCCAACCAGGATGGTGGAAGCCTTAATGGGTGGGGATTAAAAGTATGTGGAGTTCCGGCCTGCCAACTCGTTGTAACACTTGCAAATGGTTCTGGCGTAGGAACACTACCGGCGGCATTGAGTTGCGCTAACAACGGAGACTCCATAAAAATAAGCGCAGCACTCACAAGTCAATCAATTGATATAGGAGCTAATCCACTTACGATCGGTAAGAACATTGTGATCATTGCCATGGGAGCTAATACCGGGATTACAACCAGCGGGAACCGAATTTTTGAAATACCTAATACCACCTCTGCCGCACAAATCAATAACCTGACCCTTAAATCGGGAATATCACTCACTGGTGCGGCCATTAATAATTCCGGAGGCTTAACATTAAAAAATGTCAATATCCTGAAAAATGAAAATGTCTCCGGAGCCTCGCTTATACAGGAACTACCCGGGGGCCAATTAACCATGATTGGCACTTGCAATGTGCAGTAAAACAAACAAAGTGAATAAAGGCCTTATATTTGCAGTCCTTCTACAGAGAAGATCTTCACAGGTGAGCACAAAACTGAATCCATGCGAAAAATATGGTCAGACCCACCGCTGAAATAATAATAATAAACAAAGGGTCGGGTGGCCGAGTGGCTAGGCTCAGCTCTGCAAAAGCTGCTACAGCGGTTCGAATCCGCTCTCGACCTCAACAACAACTTATAACGCGCTGTAAATCAGCGCGTTTGTTGTTTTAGGAACCTTTCGGGGTACACTTTGGGGCACAGAAAGTAAAATTTTGAGCCGAGATTGGGTCAACCGGGATTTAATAGTTATCAGCTCACTTCTCCTCCAACAGGACCTTATTACACCTGAATTTCTTATATCTCTTGAGCCTTGATGGAAAACCGGAATTAGAGCATTTGTCTGTACGTAAAACCTTACTGATCATTCAGCGTATTAAGCGTAAGTATTAAATAAACAAATTTGTTTGATTAGATTTTAACGAATTGACGGAAATAACTTTGTCCATCCGTATTTTTTAACTCGAGTAAATATATTCCGCTTTGCAAGTAATGAACGGGGATATTAATCTTCTTTGGATCCTCCACGTTAGAAAAGTTAATAACCTTTCCAGAGTGATCAACAAGCCTATAAGATTTTATGACAATTTCTTTTGATGCTACAGACAATGTTGTTGAGGATGGGTTTGGAAAGAGTGAAATTGAACTCGAAATTGGTACATCTACATTTTGAGTGATTTTTGTGCCAATTTTCTGAATACAAGATGTAGATTGAATCATATCCAAGTCAACCGCCTGTAGACCGGTAGTTTCTAAAGGAAAAATTTCTGCAGATTGAAAATTAAGTTCTTTATTAAAATTTAGTATGAACCCATTGTAAGATGTGAAGTTCATAACACGAAGTGCATATAAATCTCCTTCCTCTGAAGAAATGCTTGAAAGATAATTAGTTGATGGGAGCTGGCAACCAAATAGAGTTTGAGATGATTTACCATGAGTTGAGAGCCCTGTTATACCAGCACATGGATACCATTCCGATTCATTTACAAGATTTGGACCTTCTGCCATGCATCTTTTTGATTCCCAATTACTACAATCAAGATTTGATTCTTCAAGTTTATAAAGTATAAAATCGATATCATCTTTTGCATCGAGAGGGATGAGATCCAATTCTAACAAATAAGGGTCTTTCATTTTCCAATAAAAGGTGATTTCGTTGAAATATAATTTGTTTGGAAAGCAAGGCATTTCTGTTACACTTTCGATTTTCCCAGGTTGCATGTAGTTTACGGTTACTGGCTGATTATCACACAAAACATAACCAGAAAGGCAGGTTTGATTTTGGCCAGGTAGCTGGGAGGCAGATATTAATATTACTGAAGTTAGCACTAAAACAATGGTTTTCATATCTATAAAATTTTGATACTTACATGGATTCAATAATTATTCCATTTTTTCCAAAAAAAGGATCACATATAAAATATTTTGTATATTTGGTTTTAAATATTCATAATTTACTGTAAATCAGTAGTTAATAAGTTTTTCAATTTTTGGTTGATTAAAGAATCAATACTCGTTAAGTTTTATTGTATGGAAAAATCTACACTCCTTCAATTTTTCAGTCAGATAAGGTTATCTGTGTTATTAACCTTACTAGCTTTTACCACTAACATAGAATCTAAGTGCCAGGACATGGCCACTTCTGATGACGAATCCACTTTCCTCCCGAGGGTGCATTCATTTTCAATTGCAGATTATCCGGAATGCCCGAATCCAGAAGGCGTGGTCAGATATGAGTCACATGAATATGAAACTGTTTACTTTAGAAATTCTATCGATCAAAAGAAATTCCACTATGAGATCAAGCTAACATATGGTTCTCAGTCAGCAGATACCGTTGTTATAAAGGTTACTTCGGGGTCATCCTATATTATAGATTATATTCAATATAATATTCCTGAAAGAGTTGAAATCCGAAGGATTTGCCACCAACTTGTAAGCCCTTTCATATATGAATCTGATTGGGTTTTGGTACCATTGGTCCAAACTTCCAGAACTTCTGAGGATTCAATTTGCGAACAGTTTAACGGCGCAGATTTAATAATTGATCCGGATAATCACATTTACAAATATAACTGCCTGTTTGGTATCCGAGGGTCTTTCATAAATGTTCGTGTTTTATTAGAAGTTGATTATTGTACAACTAACGATTCCTCACTTTATATATATGCTTACCCTTTTGCCTATTCTGCGGGTAGCAACAAAGTATGTGCAATGACCATGACCTTACAATATCAATCACCAAATGGTCAATGGCATCAATGTGATGAAATTGTAGTCTATGAAAACATTGATAATTATGTTTCAGCATCCTGTGATGGAGATCATTCAGAGGTGGAGATTGAAAACACTACATTGTTGACCACATTGGCTGGAGTTGATATTATCTATGTTGGTGGATTCCCAGTCAGGATCATTGATTTAGACTCTCCACTTTCAGGAACAGGAATTATAAGGTTACCGTTTCAGGACAAAGATTTAGTAATAGAGTTCCATGATCTTGATGTTAATGAAGATCACCAGGTTGTCAATATTGATAATGGCTCATACATCACTGCAGTATCTTCAGGTGATCTATCCATTCCTTTCGATAATCTTTCAACAGAAGAAGAAAGATGTGTCGAACCTCAAAAAGATCCCGAGTGGAATTCTGACGGAACAAATGTTGAGACTGATACAATATGGGATCCGAATGGATTTTGTCAAAACGGTCAATATTGTAAAGAACCTCCGTATCAAGGATATGAGGAAGGTGATCCTTTTGATCCTGATTATGACCCTTGCGGGTTTAATGCTCAAGGCATACATCGGGAAACAGGAACAAAATTTAATCTAAGTGGATGCTCTAGAGACAGCTTAACAAATGCAAATCCGGCGCAGCATTGTGAACTTAATTGCATTCCATATTATTGGCTTCAAGATCCCGAAGCTACCGAACCAGGTATTGCTTTTTACGATTCAATTCGTTCTCAACTTCCATCAAAAGTAGATAGTTTGCTTGAGGTTTTGGAAGATGATTTAGAATCTGAGTTAAACCTAAAAACGAACGAATGCGCTGGGATTGTTGAAGACATGCGTGATATAGTGACAACGAATGGAATAGATTCAATATCCATATTTGGTGAGAATAGCGAATATATCAGACCTGGACTTGCTGAAAGATTTATAAGAAAGCCAGAGCCCTTCAAAGTAAACATGGTTAGAGACCAGGCCATTGTGAATCTTGAAAACTTTCACATTCAATTATATGAATGTGATCTGCTGGAATCTGAATTAGAAAGTAAACTAGAGATCCTTCACGAGATAAAAGGCGATACGTCAGATTTGATGGAATACCTTGCTGTCAGGATCAAAGCGTTCACAGAAACTGAAGCGAATGCTATTAACACCCATAATGAATGGATGTTACGACTAATATCCTTAATTGAGCAGTTTATTGATCAAGAGTATAAAGAGATAAATGGGATTGGAATAAATCTGAATCATAATTTTATCAACAAGGAGTCAACCCTTGAGCCGAGAAGATGGCAATACAACGAGTCAAATGAATCGCAATTAAATTATATTTCCAATGCCTTCATTGGGTCAATTGAATTATTGGATGATCCTGGAGAAGATATGGCATTTGGTGGTTCGCCCACAGGAAATGTCTTACCATTGGATCTCAACGTAGAATTATTAGGAGAAATTCATACAATTACAATTACCCGAATTGGGTTCCACCCGGAATATTTGACATTAGATGCTTTTATTCGAATTGAAAACCCACTAAATGCCGAACAAATCGTTTTTAGTTGTCATGATGTTCATTTTTCTCCTCATGGATTGTTTGAAGCCGGGAGATTAGAATTAGCTGATACAATTTCGACTAAGTTACTGAATGTAGCTAATTTGATATTAAATCCTGAACATACATTTGTTGAATGGGATTGTAGTGGATTTAAAGAATTAAGTATAGATGGATATATTGAATTTTGTAATAACACATTATTACCCCTAGATAGCATTACCGGAGAGCCGTTAATAGGAACCACGGAGAAAGTAAAAGCCTTTTTTAAAACCGATATTACCAGTTTTAGTGGATTTTTCGCGGAGCTTACTGTAGAACCATTTGCAGTTGCTTCTGCTCCGAACATTAGATTTACGGTGGACAGTGCATATTTGGATTTTAGTACTTCTGAATCGCCACCAATAGCAATGCCCTTTGGTTATAACAATGAAAATTGTATAGTTACAGGCTCAAATCAAACTTTTCCTACTCCATTTTGGCAAGGATTCATGCTGGGCCATTTAAGGGCAACCGTGGCTTCAGGAATTTCTGATTTACAAATAGATGTGCACAATGCAGTCATTGATGATAGGGGTTTTTCGGCATTTGTGAGAATATCCCAGCCTATAACATCTATTGATACTGGCAATATCGGTAAATGGCCTGTTTCAGTTGATGCCTTACGACTTCACTTTCTTTTTAATAATCTTATCGGAGCTGGTTTTGAAGGGCTCATTAATGTACCAATATTTCGAGGCCCGGGATGTGGTACAGCAAATGCTGTTGATTCTACAGACTGTTTTCATTATACAGCCGACTATTTAGGTGGAGGTGCAATTCAGATTTCAGTACAGCCAAAGGCGGAAATGTGTGTTCCCTTATGGAAAGGAAAAGTAGTATTAGACTCGAATAGTGTTGTTACGATTACTGAAATCGATGGCGATTTTACAATTGAAGCTAAATTATTTGGGTATGCTGATTTTGATTCATTGGGAATTGTGACCATCGATAGTGCACGATTTGAAAATGTTAGATTAAGGAATCGGGCGCCCTATTTTTCTACAGGAAATTGGTACGTAAAGGAGCTAGGCTTTGATATAGGAGGCTTTGGCCTTTCACTTAAGAATATAACGTTGGACACAATACCCGGTGAGGAGGAAAAAATTCAAATAAACTTTGTGGCCGGAATTGAAATCAATGAAGATTTCAATGTCTCAGCCTACGGTGGGTTTTCAGTTTTTGGAAACCTGGTTGAATCCAATAATCGACAAAAATGGGTTTTTCATAATCTGGCTGTTAATTCTCTTTTTCTAAATGCAGATATTAAGGGTACACACATTTCAGGTTTTTTGAAATATTTTGATACGCATTATACATATGGAAATGGTTTTAAAGCGGCAGTACAAGTTAGTTTTCCTAAGATATCAAAAGAGCCCGGGGATAACCCAGTTAATGAAGAAGGAGAAGGAGAAAATGCATTGTTTTCAGTTGCCGCTTCTGGGATTTTTGGGAAGAAAAATGACTTCAATTATTTCAATGTAGATGCACTTGCTCAATTTGATCCGGGCATTCCTCTTGGAGCATTACAAATAATGGGATTAGGAGGAGGACTTTCATATCACATGCAAATTCAAGATTCATTATTGGCACTTCCTACTAACATGAATGTGGCGACAGATAGTGCCTCTATCTTTAATATGTCTCTCGGCAGTTCATTAACAGGGGCAAACTATGTTCCAGATATAACAAAAGGAATAGGAATCAAACTTATAATGGCAGGCGCAATCAATGATGAGAAAATTTGTAGCTATAATGCTGTTTTTCAGATTGCATTTAGTTCATCCGGATCAATTGCATATGTAGGATTAAAAGGTACTGTCAGAATTATGGCTGCGTTGGAACTACCCGCTATACCAGAATTTCCGGAATCCTCAATATTAAATAAAGTGATTACAGCTTCAGATCTAGAGCAATGGAATGCTCCAGATATTAATGCATCAATTAGGGGATATTTTGCAATTGCCTATACTGCTCCTGATAGTGTAAATGGTGGGGATTTACAAGGCAATTTTGCACTCTATATGAATGCAGGTGACGATGAAAATCCATTTATCACTGGTAAGGCACTGGCAGAGGTTTATATAAGCAAAGATGAATGGTATTTTAATGTGGGCAGATTAAGAAATGATCTCAAGGGCCGTGCGGAATTAACTATCGATTTAGCAATCGCCAATGCGACAGTGCAAACGTATTTAAATATCGGAACAGGAATTCCTCCCATGCCTGATCCTCCCAAACCTATTATGGATTTATTTGGTCCAATCAGCAGTCCTGATGCCTCATTAGGGTGGGGCACTGGTTTTGCTTTCGGCGTTGGAGTTGGTGTTGAGTTAAATGAAGATTTTTTCTTCGGATCGATAGAAATTCAAGCAGGATTTGGTTTTGATCTCGCCATCAAAAGATATGAGAAAGCACAATGTGCCAATACTGGTTCTCAGATTGGTATAAATGGTTGGTACGCAACAGGACAAGCGTATATGTATTTAAATGGATCGGTAAAGATTCTCGGTGCCAATTTGCTCGATATATCAACTGGAGTGTTGGTTCAAGCAGGATTCCCGAACCCAACCTGGGTGAAGGGGAAAATGATTTTAAAATATAAGCTGTTATTTATAAAAGGGAAAATTCCAGTTAATATTGAAGTCGGCCAACAATGTATCATTGAGGGGGGGGAAGAAAGTGATCTGCCAGATATTATTTCGTCAGTGATTCCAATGTCAGGTAGTTCAGGGGTTGATGTTCTTTCTTCAATCAACGTTGATTTTAACCTTCCAATGAACCAGGAAATTAAATTCACATCCGGCGAAGATAATGTCACATATACCACTCGAATCGATTCTGTTGAGCTCCGATTTGGATCTGGAGATGAAATAGATTTAGTTGAAGAATTAGAAGAGGGAAATCAATATGCAAGATATACTCCGGAATTTACATTGCCTCCAAATGATTCGTTCACATTCATTATCAAGGTGAAAGTTTTCAAGGAAGGAATTGAGCTTACTGATTTAGATGGTCTCGAAAGAATTGTCGGCTTTAGGACCTGGGATGCTATAGCTACAATACCATTGAGGAATATTGAAGCAACATATCCTATACATGGAATGAATAATTTCTATAGAAATGAATATAAGGATAACTACGGGTATATAATTCTTCAGCGCAACCAATATGAACTAATGAATCAATCATCTAATGAATCATTGGCGATCATAGTTTCATCTCCGAATGAGCATTTTATTGGAAAAGCGGATTACATTTCCCAAACGAAAACAATTTCATTCAAGCTTCCTCCTCAATATTTAGAGCAAGGCGAATTTTATCAGATTGAGCTGACAAAAACAAAGAATATCAATAAACTTGTCCCCGGTGATTTAGTGTCTTTGGACGATAGTGAATATGCGGCAATGAAAAAAATGTGGAAGGCAGTTTTCAGGGTAAGTAATTACGAAAGTTGTTTTGATAAGATTGAAGGTTTAGGGAACAACATGGATGTTGAACAAACATTGTCTTTTGAAGAATTTTATGTAAGCTGTCTATCGCTGCCAATTTCGATCGATGAACCTTTTGATGAAACAGAAATATTGCCTGTTTCAGGAAATGTTCAATCGATGCTTAGCTCTTCGAACACGATGATTCAATTTGCCTTAGATGTCAATGAGCTCAAGTCAAACAGTGATTATGCTAGCGACTGGACCTGGATTGATAATTTATTGAAGGATTTCCTGGATCCTATTTCTAACTATTTAGCAAATCAATACGGACAGGATGAAGATCGGTATTCTGGTCTTAACAGTTCAATCTATGTTGGTTCAGAATGTGGATTTATTAATGAAAACTTACAATCCAGTCTCGATTTCAGTAGTTTTGAAAACCTGTCTGGATATGCAGCAATGGAAAATTTATTGGAACTTAATCAATTGGCTGATGTAGAAACTATTGAGGGGAATCAGGTTGATCCTTATGATGCTTCTATAGCAGCGAGCCAAAATATTGTTATTTCCTTACCGAGGATACTTGGGGGGATCGTAAGTGGAGGCCCTTCATATGCTTCTACTCTAATAAATATGGCGATAACCGATTGTATGAAGGAATTAAATGGGGGGAGATCCAGAGGTACTAATCAACCTTGTAGTGCATCATCTCTGGTGCCTTCAGATTTAATTGATTTATCTGGAAATCAATATGGTTACCCTATTCTAGGTGATGAGGTTCACTTGCCTATCGTAATGAGATACATTTTACCAGGATCAGATTACAAAACATCTGAGCACAGATTTATTTTGACTTACACAATAAACTAATACAATGAAACTAATTTCAATTACATTCCTATTAATTTGCTCGCTTGAAACATCCATACTAATGGGACAATCTTTTAAGGATGTAAAAGACCCACATGGAAACATAATTAAGATTAGTGAAGATTCCTCTTATCTGTTTCAGGCATTTGATTATCTCGTCGGTTACACAATCAATCAGGATGATGGGCTAAGGAATATTCTTTTTTTTAATGGGGATACAAGTTATTGGTTATTTAACCAGGGCTTTTCAAAGTTTCTTGATTATTCTCCATTTACACGAACAGAGATATTTGGAAATCCCGGAAGTAAGATTTGGTTTAGAGCAGGTGATGTCTGGTATCAAACCCAAGGTACTCAGGCAACCACAACCGTATTTAATGATAATAACAATCCGGCCAAGCAATATCGGTTTTTGCAAATGTTCAATTTCAAAACGGGTGATTTAGGGATTGAGGCAATTGAAAAAAACTCTGGAGATACACTTACCCTTATATATAAACCAAGTAACAATATGTTTACCGAATTTAAAGATGAATTTGGTATCCGTATTAAGGTAATTCAGGTTACTGAACGATTTGGTACAAATGATTCCAAGGATTTTATTGGGGCATTATACAATTCGACATCTCATCAGTATGATTTCTATGGGGTATATAGTTGGATTCCAGGAAGCCTGAATCAAATTTTGGATCTGGGCAAAAGACCTAAGTATGACCTGAAGTTTATTTTCAAGGATTATATAGTTTACCAGTATATAGTTGATCGTATTACGGAGAGTAATTCTAAGGTATATGAATATAATACTGCCTCTGGTAATTTTGATGATGTCACTTCAACAGTGATAGATGGCTATGTGCCTGTCGATGCATTCAATTTACCAACCGTTTATTACGATGGAGCATTAGGAGATACACATTCATTTACTGAAAGCATATGGAGATGTGAGGCACTGCCTTTTGGTGGTGTGCGGTATTTCATTAGAAGTGCATTTGAAGATGATGTTCGAATTGGCAGCCTTGATGGTCAGCCAAATGCAAATTTTATGTATGAATCAGTAAATGATGATTCTATTTACTACTATAATTATAGTTTGGTTCAAAGAGGACTAACCAGATTCAATACAAAAACTGCACTTAATAAATTTGATCCAACAATGATTCAATTCAGCCAGGATTACAAAATCAGGGGCAGTAAAGCGAAGATGTATTTTGGGAGATATGATCCTGTGGTTGGGAAAATAGTTGCAGCATATAAGGATTTTGATAATGCATCATATTCATTCATCGAATCTTCAACAGGTGATAAAGTTGAAAATCCTATAGATTATTCATTTTTAGGGAAAAAAGTTTTTATCCATAGTAAACAGGCAGATGGAGTCAAACTTGTCTATTTTGATACCAAGCCAGTTGTAGCAACCCATGACCTATATGGAAATCAATTTAGGATTTTAATATCTCCAAATCCAGGTAAAGGAGACATTTATGTGAGTATTAACAAGGATAATCAGACGATTTTACCTTTTCAGGAATATTCTATTTATGATGTGAATGGCAGATTGATATTACGTGGAAAATTCAATAATCATGACTTCACTTTTAATATGGATAACCAACTTCCAGGTTTATATTATCTCACTTTCTTAAATAATGGAAAGGTTATTACTAAATCATTTTCTATAGAATAAGTTACTAAGGTTATGCGAACAATTTTACACTTTCACAGGATAATTATTTTAAGAATTCTATTGTTATCGTGTTCACTTGGAACAGGGTATTATTCGTCTTTTGCTCAGACATCGCCGGATTTGAATCCCAAGATGGGTTTTATGGGAATTTATCATCAGGACATTATCCTTTTAAGATGGTCACCAGCTGAATATGATGTGTATCAACAATCATTGTCAAATGGATTTAGGCTGGAAAGAGGATTGTATTCAAGCAGCGGGATCCTTTTGTCTAAAGAAGAATATGAGAACAGCATTACTATCCTACAAGATAAAATCCAATTGATTGAGGCAAACGCCTGGGAAGGGGTTGAAGCACCTTCTTCAGTTAAAGATGCAGCCATCGAGCTTTTTTACAATTATCATCATACACTCCCGGAAGTTGACTCTGTAAATGTTTTCTCTGCTTTAGAAGAGGAAGAGAATAAAAACAGCTTATTAGCATTCGCCAGTATTATCGCTGATAGAGATTATGAAGCTGCAGAAGCTATTGGATGGGCGTACAAAGACAATTCAATTGAAGTCGATAAACAATATATTTATATTCTGACCTTGTTGGAAACAGACGAAAAATATTATACAATAGTTTCAACAAGTGATAAATATGACTTGCCCAGACTTCCAAAACCCCGTGCTGTTCCTGGTATTAGTATTGCAGCCTTAAGTTTCAGTACAGTAGGAAAAGACGATTATTACGCTTACTATATTCAGCGATCAGGTGATTTGGGAAGCAACTATGAATTGGTTAGAGAGTTGCCAATCATGTTTGATGATCAGGAATCACCCGGAATTTTTAGATACGTTGATAGTCTACCTGATAATGAAAACCTGTATTGTTACCGTTTTGCCGGTGTTACTGCATTCGGACTCCAGGGTTCCTGGTCAGATACAATCCGTGTCAGAGGCCTAAATGGACCACTTGACGCTGCCCCAGACATTTCTGAAATTGTGAAGCAGGGTACAGGAGTGGATATCACATTTACTTTTCCGGATTCACTGGAGGATAAGATCACAAGGTTCGAAGTGATAAGAAGTATTAAGCGGGAAGGTCCGTTTTTGAAACTGACCGATGAATTGGAACCTGACGATAGGGAGTTTCATGATGACTCTCCACTTTACTCCAATTTTTATTTCATTCGTGCAATTGATGAAAATGGATTCCCCTTGCTATCACTTCCCCAATATTACGCTCCTGTAGATACTATTGCACCTGCTATTCCTTCAGGTTTAGGAGGTCAAATCTCTGTAGAGCAATATGCTACTTTACATTGGGGTGTTAATAATGATTTTGATATTAAGGGATATAAAATTTACGCATCAAATGCAGAAGAGGGTCAGTATACAGAAATAACGGATGGTCCTGTACGAGATACGACGTTTCAATATCAGCTGGGAAGGAATCTAATGAACGAAGAATGGTTTATCAAAATCAGAGCCGTTGACCTTAATGAGAACGAAAGTCAAATATCTGAGCCGGTGATGTTGTCAAGACCAGATGCATTTCCTCCCACTGAACCGGTATTAAAGGACATTACGTCGCTTGTAAATGGAATTGGAATGAACTGGATTAAGAGTTATTCAGAAGATGTGGTTTTACATGTTCTTCAACGTCGGGAAATCGGTAATGGTGGATGGTCAACAATCCTTAACATAACCAATGACTATGAAGGACTGAATACTACTAAGGATTGGAATGGATCCTCTCTTATCAAATTCAATTTTCTGGATACATCAGTAGTTGCGAAACATGAGTATCAATACAGAGTGAAGGCAATAGATGATGCAGGTAATTTCAGCTATTCTGCCATATTGGATGCCATAGGCTATGATGATGGAATTCGCGGAGAAATTTATAATCTGGAAGCTATTAATAAACCTTATACAATCACCACTACAACTGCATATTCACCAAGTAAAGATTCTGTTAGTGTTGCTGTTGGCTGGGATTATACCGATACGATAGGTGTACATCATTTTCTGATATATAGGAGTGCCGGCAATTGGCCTTTTAAATTATACAAATCATATTTAGCTTATGATGATCGTCCAAACCCTGCCGCTTCAACTGACAATGCTTTTCTTTCAGCTCCTACCTCTGGACTAACAACTAAATACGTTTTTGTAGATAAGCAAACCAAGTTTGGAACACGATATAGTTACCGAATTATTGCGAAACATTTGGATGGAGGCTTCTCACGGATGAGTGAAATTGTGAGTGTTACGACAAGCTCCGCAAGTCCCGGACATTAATCAACTAGATAAATTTAAAAAGTATGAAAAAGTGCGTACTTATTTATTTAATTATTCATTTTACAATTGGGTTATTTTCGCAAAATTACAAGGTTTTAGAAGATGAGACCGGTATTGATATTGGTCTTAGCCAAGTTGATCGAGAAACTGAATCAGATAAAATTATTCAAAGTTTACCATCAGATTTTAGAAGTCATTTTAAAGTATTTTCTTCAGGGTATTACATTCCGAGCAAAGATTTTCATAGTGGAATGCAAAATAACTTCCAAAGATCAATTGATACGGCTGAAGTTAAAAGTGATTTCTATTTATTGATTGTCAGGGAAGTTGATCAAAATAATTTAATAAAAAGGTTTTATGTAGACCTCAAATTGCCAACTACAGATTCACTAAATTGTCTTAATAGCAATGGTATTTTACTTTTACGCACTAAGATAGAATCGATTGTATCTAAATATATTAATAATTCAAACATCGATTTTATTCAAGCAGAAATTGAAGCACTTATTTATTTAAACGCTCAACTGGAATATATTGTTCATTGTTGTCATGTTAATAATAATAATGGCCAGTGTGAATTGAAAATTTTAACTAATGAGGATATTCTTAAAGATTTATATGAGAGAGGTTACGAAGGTGTTCCAATTGAAGTAATAAATGGAATTGGAATACAAAATATTCATCCTAACAGCAGAGCAACCTGTAACATTGAAAATTATTCCCTAGCTCAATTTAAAATAGGAGATGTAACAAACTGCAATATATATGAAAACCTCTGTTCATTTATTGAAAGTTTGCCCACTGGGCTATCTAATAAAATCTATATAACAGACAACGTTACCTATGATGGTTTTATAAATGAAATTATTACAGATTTTGTAAATAATGAATATGATATTGCTGCTCATTTTCATATATATGATTCAGATAAAGATTATGTACCAGATTTGATTCTGTATTTTGATTATTCAACTATTGATTTGGCTTGGTGTCCGTACTTAGAAGATTATGACCCCCAACATAAATTTTATTCTAAATTTCAATTTGCAGGTCCGGAGCCATTAACATTAACTGATAATTTAACAGGTACAGTTGGTTTTTGGAGAAGAGTATTTGCAGATGGACAAAATAATTTTATTATTTATACTAATAAGTATGCTTTGCAACATAATATATCCAACGAGGATATTTACTTTTTTGACATTTCTGAGGATATTAGTTTATTAACTGAAATTTTACAGATTTATCTCGAATTGAACATAGATATGCTTCAATTTGATTCCAAATCTGTTCGATTTGCAATAATAAATGAGCCAATATTGAGTAATGGTGATTACATAGAATCCCTTGATATATTCAGAGACCAAAAATACCAATTTCAAATAAAAGACTATTATGGCTGGGATGAAAATTCGTCGCATTTCAATTGTGGGCACACAATTGGAGCCAAATGGGACTTGTTTTGGACGAGTGATGTCGTGCCTATACCAATTATTGATGATGGATGGGCGTTAGAATATCTAAATTGTCCACCAACATATTACGAAGCTGGGAAGAGTGTAATTAAAAGATTACCCAAAAAAGCTGCTTATTTATCAGGAAATATTTGGAAGGTTTACACATATAAAGTTGGAAAGTTATTTTATCATGGAATTACGTCTAGAGAATTTGAAGAAAGGTTAGCGGAGCATATTACGAAAGTTACTAAGAACGGACAAAAAATAGTGGATGACAAACTTTTATACGATAACATTGATCAAGCCACAGCAAAAGGAATAGAACAAATGTTTATCTCTTGGCATAAGGATTTAGTTGGCAACGCCAGGAATATTATTAATTCAGTAAGTCCATTTAAAGTGCTTCCTGGAGGAACTAAGGCATATAAAGATTATGTGGATAAAGCGTATAATTATTTGAAAAATACTCCTGGAATTGCATTACCTCCCGGCTATGATATTGAAAAAATGTACGATTTTGCCAAGAGTTATTATACGCAAGTGACTTCATTGCCATGGTAAAAGAAAGAAGTATGTTAAGGAATGGTGATATAATTGAGTTTCCATTATCACCCTATATAAATTTATTTGGATATACTAAATTAATTGATTTAAGCGTAGGCAACCCAACAAAAGAATATCATAATCCTTATCGATGGTTTGTTTATAACTATTTTTCTAATAAGCGTCTTGACGATTTGAAGAAATTGGAATATTCAAATTTATTGTGTAATCCTTTGTTAATGTATTGGAGTAAAAGTATCAAAAAATTAAATGGGTGGAGAATAATTGGAAATATGGATGTTAATTCGGAAGAATATAAAAACAGGCATCTTCGATATATTCCAAATGATTTTTATGAAACAGAACCAATTAAATATTCTGAGCTCAATTGGATCTGCTGTTTGGAATCAGAAAGTAATTTTAATTCTAAAGAAAATTGGAAAGAATATCCATATGAGCATATTCGGCATTTAGAGGGTTCTGGAAGTACTGATGTTTCGTCTCTACCTTTAAGAACGTTTTTAGAAAAATGCAAATTAAATGGCGAATTATTTGATGTATCAGCAATAAGTGAAAATGAATGGTATGGTGCGTACATACAATGCCTTGATATTCCTGCCTATGATTTAATCCCGCCAGAGTATAGGCAAACTCCAATTCCCAAAAATGTTCCTTGGAAATGGCCCGATGACAGTCGCATTTATTTTAATTATTATGACAGAAAGAAATAATTATCTGATGGAGAACCAGAACGAATTTTAACTATTTGATATGGTAATGAGATAACTAGAAAATCAAAATGTATTAAAATACTTATAAATAATTTACAGAAGAAGCTTCAACTATTTATTTAATCTTTTTATCTTGAATAAAGAAAAAATATTATTTACCATCCGACCTACAAATTCACCTGTTAAAAACGAATATTTCACTCGTTGCATATCCATAGATTTTTTAAGAGGTCAATGCAGTAGTCGAATTAGTGTGAGGAGTTTGTCAAGCTTTATTTAATTACACTTCTCAATCGTAAACTCTTTAAACACTTTAATATGAAAAACATCAATTTATTTTCAAAAGGTATGGCCCACATTACCTGGATTATTTTGATTGCGGCTGGTTATTTCATTATGGCAGCGCTCTTTAGTTGCAAAGAAGAAACCTTTTCGCCAGGCAGCATTTCGAGCTTTGCCAGCAGAAGCGAAGGAAGAGAAGACTCTCTTGACTTATTGGGAATTTCCTGCTTTCCTGATTCACTTATTGATGTATGTGATAGCTTTCCTACTATTGATTCCATGCAGATCATGCTTCCTGATTATCCGGGATGTACTTTCTGGATATCATTTGAATATTACGAGTGCCGGAATGGTAGCTACCAATACTATCATATAGGTAGTTTCCATATTGTCTCACATAACTGTCCTGCATTCTGGACAGCGTTCAGCAGCGCCTATGCTGCGGGAGGTGCCACAATGGCTGCATTTATAGAAAACTTTGATCACGATGTATTCCTACAGATCAAAACAAATCTCGCTAATACCTTGGTCCCTGTTGGAACGAATCCCTGCGGAACAAGCTTTGTTGTTTTTATGGATTATATTCGGGTAAGCTGTTACAAGTGGTGCTACATTCAGAATGGCCAGACGGTAACTAGTATAAGAGTCGCATGCGGTTCTGATTGTTGTCCTGAGCTAACAAGAGCCTGTCGCGATGAAAACGGAAATCTCGTTCTGATTACGTCTAATGTCTCTTCGTATCCTCCACATTGTACAGGGCCTATAATATATGATGCTGGTCAGCCTCCGAAATTATGTACGAGTGAATCAAGTTGTGAATACCATTGTCCAGAGTAAGAAATACCTTAAGAAAAAAAGACGTAACATTTCCCTATCAGAGAGTGCTTATCGACCACCACAACAACTTATAACGCGCTGTAAATCAGCGCGTTTCTTTTTTGAATTCACTTGTTGGGTACACTTTAGAGCACAGAAAGGAGTTCTTAAAGGAATTCCAAACGGCATCATCAAAACAGAAGTAAGCAATCATGAGACACCAAATTTCCACCCACATTTTTATAAATAATTTCAACTATTGTCTTTGTGTTGTTTGATCTTGACAAATAAACAACCAGAACTTTCTCAGCTTGCATTTTAAAGTTGTTTGTACCAATGCTGACTTTCTTATTGGAAGATGAACAGGTAGAAAATAAAATAGCAAATGCTAACAGTATATGGGTCATGGTACCTCCATCAAATTTCTTCTACCCTGATTTTTCATTTTTAAGCTTTTGAGTTTTCAAAACATCACACCTTGGTCTGATGTTAAGATTATAACTCAATAACCTAACTCATGAAACAATCTCTATGTTTCCTTTTTTGCCTTATCGCAGCAATTGTTAATTCACAAACAGCCGAGCTGACCCCGATGATTGACATTGGTACTCATATGGTGAACGTAGGTGTTCCGGCAAAATATGCAGGGGATTTTTCAACGCCAAGAACCCTGAGAGTGCCCACTAAATACACTGTATCTATATACCACGCTGGTGGATTAGACAAACCGAGATTTATGGCATTTAGCCCTGAAGGTGTATTGCATGTTTCTGATATGAATGCGGGCAAAGTCTTTGCTTTACCTGATGCCGACAAAAATGGAGTTGCAGATACAATGATTGTAGCTGCAACAGGTTTCTCCACAAATCATGATGTTACATTTTATAAAGGAGCGATGTATGTAACTGAGACGACACGGATCTGGAAATGTACAGACCAGAACCAGGATGGTATATACGAAACGAAAACAGTATTCATCAACAATATCGGCAATGGACAAACGGATGGCCATGTAACACGGACCCTGGTTTTCGATGCAAGCAACCAGAAAGCATATGTCTCCGTGGGCTCTTCCTGCAATGTATGCCGGGAAACTGCGAGAGCCATTATAGAGCAGTATGATGAGGACGGAACAAATCGAGTGGTATATGCAACCGGAATACGTAATGCAGTAGGAATGGCGATGCACCCTGTCACCAACAGGCTTTGGGCAAATAATAATGGTAGCGATCAGCAAGGCAATGAGATTCCTCCGGAGTGGATAGATATTGTACGACCTAACGGGTTCTATGGACATCCCCTTGCATATGGCAGCGGGGTTTGGTTCAATTTTAATACGGGAGAATATCAATCACTCTTACCTATCACCTCGGCCGATTCAGCAAAGGTGGCGAGGATGGTTCAGCCAGCAGCACTTATCCGTGCGCACTCAGCTCCCATGGCGCTTGAATTCTTAAACAGCAATTTCGGACCTGAATTACAATACGGGTTTCTAAGTGCGCTGCGAGGTTCGTGGAATACTACTGATCCTAATGATTTTCGCGGGTATAAAGTAATATATGGGCATCTATCTTCTGCACAAGACACCACTGTAGATTACGTAGGAGACTTTTGCTCTGGTTTTATAACGGATACAGTAAATCGAGTGTATTGGGGCAGACCTGTTGGTATTGCTACTGATGAGGACGGAAGAGTTTATATCAGTTCAGACGAAGGCAGTAAAGTTATCCTCGTGATGACACCGGAAGATATAACTGGGATTACTGAGGAAAAGGTGGTGCTTAGTTCTGCAACTATTTATCCTAATCCTGCAAATAGTAAAATTACATTGGCAATAAATTTGAGTCAATCTGCGAATGTGACGATATCAATTTACGATGTGACTGGTAAGGAAGTAGTTTTTGTGCCGAATCAGTGGCTTGATGCCGGAACACACAATCAGGAAATCGATGTTGATGAATTAACACAAGGATTGTATGTGGTGAAGATCAATACGGATCATAATTTCATCACTCAAAAACTTTTGTTGATCGACTAATTCGAGAGCAAGGGTGAATTTAATATCCCCTAACACCTTATCAGACGCGTTGAGTTTCAACGCGTCTTTTTTTATAATTACATCACACGGATATACGGGCGGTACAAAAATATGAACGGATCATTTTTTTAGCGGCAAACCTATTGTTTAATAAATCGTCTTGAGGCTTGTCCATTTCGTGAAGTAATCGACACAACATAAAGTCCCGCCGGAAAAGCATCCGTGAGAATATCAATATGGTTATCGCCTTCTTTGATAGCGAATTCTTTTTTCAGGATTAAGTGACCAAGAATATCTGAAATGTATAGTTCAGTCATTCCGGATTGCTGCGCTTTACACAAAACCGTCACCTGTGAACCTGCAGGAGAGGGAAAGATGTTCGAAATACGAAGTTGGTTTTCTGCCATAATATCTTTTGTATCCTCAATGCCGGTCGTTGGATCAAGCGCGGAACCACTGGCAGAGATCTTAAAATCAACAGGAGCATAATTACGTGTATAGGTATCTGGAAATACCCTGAAATAATATGCCGTATTAGCTGCGAGACCAAATAAATCCAGGATGATAAAATTTTCGTCAGCACCGTATGTTATAATTTCATTCTCAATACATGCCAGCGTGCTAAAGTCTTCGCACGTCCCTTCAAAAGCCTGTAAATGAAAATTGAAAAATAAATATCCATCAGGAAATTGTTCTGTGAAATCAATCCGCACAGTGGCATTGCCTCCATTCTGATCCGTAACAAATTGATACCAGACATCATATGTTTTTGTAATATTTGTTCCATCATAAGGAAAGCAAATGGGATAGCCGGAATCAGTTGCTCCTGCCGTGGTTTGTATGCCTGGATCTGAAAAAACACCCGGATTGCTGGTTATCGCCAGCGCATTGGTACAGTTATCATTCTCAGGCGCCAAGGGTGGGACTGACAGGCATAACGTAAAGGCAGATACCCCTTTCGGATTAACCTGGAGCCAATATGTGCCGCCAGGCTCAAGCCCTGAAAAATCATCGAGCTCAGGGATTAGTAGACACTCCTGATCCAATAATGAATCACAACTTCCACCAAACAATTGTAATGTATAACCATCTCCAAAATCAACAATATTATCTATGATTACAGATGTGTATCCGTCGGGTACTGTAAACATGTACCATAAATCCCTGTTGAAACTCAATCCACATGCTTCAATTCCAGAGTCAGTAGCCCAAACCGTATTTCCAGATATAGAAACACATGTTCCGTCAGTTGGAATAGGAGGGAAAGCAATCGCATCGTTGCAGAAATCATTCAAAGGAATCTGAGGTACGCTTAATTCTAACGTGAAATCTGAGTAATCAAATTCACCGGTATTGTAAACGCGCAAATAATAAAGACTCCCCTCGATTAAATTATAAAAAGCACCTCTTCCATTCGATGAGCCAAGACAATCCAACATATTCAGTTCATCACAATTCCCGTCATACAATTGAAAAACAAGAGAGGGATCGATAGTCCGTCTGAACAACAATCGCTCTCCGCCCACGGGAACTACGAACGAATACCAGACATCATCATTCGGGTTGCCATTACATCCGGGTAGACCGGAGTTGGTAGCTGAAAATGTAGTCCCGTCTACTCTTGACCAATCTCCATTCCCGGGAATTAATGGAAATGGAATAGCATCCACACAGTTATCATTAGAAGGGGAAGGTGGTGCAAGTGCAATGCAAATTTCAAAAATAGCTTCCACACCCTCAAACATAGTGCTTGCACTTACATAATATGTTTCACCACCGACAAGATCAGAAATTATGGATTTATTAAAATTCTGACAACCCAACAATACAGGATGGTCACAATCTCCCCCATACAGGACTGTGCCTGTAGCGGCATCTCCCGACAGAGGGGTAGTACTCACGATCACCCGGGTATAGCCCACGGGCATTACAAATGAAAACCAAACATCATCATCCGTGACGCCATAACAAGGTGAGCTATGATCACCTGTAGCCCCTTTTGTATCCGCTACCATGGTGGCGCAGCTTCCATCCGCAGGAATCTCAGGGAAGGCTATAGCATCTTTGCATAGATCATTGACCGGAACGACCCCTGGAGATTTAAAACAAAGAACGAACTCCAATATTCTGGTGTCAGAAGTGTAGGCACGTAAAAAATATGTTTGTCCGGAGATCAGATCACCAAGCCGAAGGCTTTCATCGTAGTTTCTACCATAACAACCAATAGAATGAAGCTGACCACACTGACCTGAAAACAATTCGAACCCAACGGAATATGGACTGCCAGCAGAACTAAATTCAGCAAAGAGAACATCTGTTCCTGACGGCATAACAAATGTATACCACACATCATTGTGAACATCATCACATGAAAAAAGCCCTGAGTCTGTAGACCATGCAGTATTTATTGAAAATGGCACGCAAGAGCCATCAGTGGGAATCACAGGAAAAGGGATAGCCCCTGTACACTCATCATTGGATGGAGGAGAGGGCAGGGTCCTCAGGCAGATATTGAAATCTGACGAGGTATTAGCCTCCGGAGTATAAACACGTATAAAATAAGTATTGCTTTCTATCAGAGATTCGATCTTGCCTGATTCGCCTAAAAAGCAACCCAGCTTTTCTCCGCCCACGCAACCATCATAAAGACAAAGGGCATGTTGGATGTTGCCAGAATTTGTGGTGATGTCATATAAAAGGCTACTCACCCCCTGAGGCACAACAAAAGAATACCACAAATCATCATCATTGTGCCCTAGTACCGATGTGATACCCCCTCCTGTAGCCAACGCTGTATTCACATGGACCAAAGAACATGATCCGTCCATCGGAATAAACGGGAAGGGAAGAGCTCCATCACACTGATCATTTACTTCGATTGAAATGGTAGGGTTGACAGAAATGCATATTCCACCTATATTGCCTGTAACAGTTCCATATGGATCCCAAAAGCGAATAAAATAAATACCGGGAGATAACGCAAACTCTGAAAACACCGGCATCAATTCTTCTGATGATACATCATCAATACAGCCGAGCGGTATTAAATCATCGCAATTTTCACCTTGCCTGTAGAAAGCCAATGCACCATCATGAATGGCATCAATGCCGGAACCCGGTAATGTGGTAATGATAATATCTGCTTTGTATGTTAACTCAAATGTATACCAGATATCTCCTGTTTTATAAGATCCACAACCCGGCTTACCTGCATCTTCTGAATCCGTTGCATTTTGCCACGACAATGGATCTGTGGGTATGCAGCCGTGAACATTTTCTTCGGGAAAAAGTGTAACTGCACCGCAAGGATCATCGTTTACCGGTGGTAATGCACCACGCAGACAAATGTCAAATTGTGCCGAAGTATCTATCCCTTCTGAAAATGTGCGGATGTAGTAAGTTTCACCACTGACCAATTGGTCAATAATCCCCTCCGAATCAAAAAAACATCCCACGTTAGATTGTACATCACAATGGCCCTTACGTAATCGTATCACCTGAGGGGATGGTTGACTATCATGGGTGATGCTATATGAAATCTGCGTCACCCCGACCGGAACGATGAAGCTAAACCACACGTCATCATCCGCAATACCTTCACATACACCATCAGGTAAACCTGTGGCATTTTCTGTATTCACATGAACTGTAGCACACGATCCATCGGCAGGTAGATGAGGAAAGGGCAATGCAGAAAAACAATTATCATTTGGCACAATTGAAATAGTAGGTTGTGAGGAGACACAAATGCCTCCAATATTTCCTGAAATTTTGTCAAAATTTGCCCAAAATCGAATATAGTATTCACCCGCAGGCAAACCAAACTGATGGATCTGTGGCATATCTCCCGGTCCCGAATCATCATCACAGAACAAAAAGTATAAATGATCATCACAAGTTGCAGAAGAATATAAAGCCATAGCACCATCCGTCAAAGCACCTGCACCCGTTCCTTGAGAAGTGGTAATCAGGATATCTGATGCTTCTGAGACAGAAAACTTAAACCATACGTCTCCTGTCGAATAGAATCCACAATCCGGATCGGTGATTCCCGGTGTATCAGTAGCATTCACCCACGACAGAGGATTATCAGCTATACATGAAGTATCACTAACTATTGTTAATTCAATGGCCCCGCAAGGATCATCATTGAGAACAGGAGTGTAAACACTTGCCTGAGCGGAAACACAAATACCACCAATGTTTCCTGAAACCTTGTCGAAATAGTCCCAGAAACGGATAAAATAATGTCCAGGTAATAATGTAGGTACAAAGAGTTCCGGCATGGGGTTGCCTTCGTGATCATCCTGGCAATGTATTTCAGAAAAGAATCCATTGCAACCATTATCAAGGTACAATGAAAGAGCACCATCTGTGATCGCATTCGATCCCGTTCCTGCTGTGGTTGAAATAAAAATATCAGACGTGTCGGTGATGGTAAATGAAAACCAAATATCACCTGTCTTATAACTTCCACACGCTGCAGCGGTGAGGCCTGGAGTTGCAGTTGCATTTTCCCAGGCAAAGGGATTGTCAGGTTTACATGTGTCGGCATGGATCACTGCTAATTCGATGGCATCACAAGGATCATCATTAGGGGTATCAGCAGACACCTGTGTAAAAGCAACACATATCCCTCCGATGTTTGTAGAAGTCTTATCATCATAATCCCATAAACGGATGTAGTAAGTTCCTGCCGCCTGTGCAGGCAATGCGATTTGTGGCATAGCATCAACACCAGAATTATTATCACAAGCCAGGTGGTAAAAAATATTACCGCAACCGTTGTTGCCATAATACAATTCCATACCACCATCATCCATTGCATTCAATCCGTTACCCGGGAGAGTGGTGATAAAAATGTCACCAGGTACAGTCAAAGTAAATTTATACCATACATCTCCGGTCATATAACTTGCGCAGGATGGGTCTGGAAAATCCGAAGTGCCTGTAGCATCAGTCCAGGACAAAGTGGCTGAAGGAACGCAAACTCCTGCATTTACTATAGTAAGCTCTGTGGCGCCACAAGGATCGTCGTTGACGGGCTGAGCAGCAAGAGAAAGATTCCAGAACGCCAATAAAAGAAAAAGATAAAAGCTGTGATTCGGAAAGATGCTTCGCATGACAAATTTTTTTTGGAAATAATCAAACATTACAAGAGTGAGCAATCGATTTATAATGCGAAGAGAAAGAAATACGAGGAAAGGCAAGTCAGCAATTGATATCCGGTATGAAGGATTGAATGTAATGCCGGTCTGAGTTGATGAGTGCCAGAGGTGCACCGAACCATAAAAATAAATTGACGGGCAGAAGTGCTGCACAAAGTCAATTCATACCCGGGACTATGGATTTCCGGATGATAAATTTGATAAGGAAATAAAATGGAAAACCGGATTAACTACAATTGCACCTTGTGAAGGATAGTGAAAAAATCATCTTTCCTGCTACGGGCGAGCTGTATTTGTGCTCCATCACGCATGAGTAAATAATTTTCTGATTTTACAAATTTCAGGACTTCTTTGAGATTGATGAGATGCGATTGATGCACCCTGTAGAAGCCATAGTCCAGCAATAAAAATTCGAAGTCTTTGATGATCTTGCTGACCAGGATGGGCTTGTGATCCCTAAGGATAAGTAGCGTATATGCCCCTTGTGCCTCACAACGAATGATCTCTTTTATCCTGACAAATTCAACCGTTTCCAATGTAGAGACAAGCAATACAGGATCTTCCTTTGGATTTTTAAGATTCGATAATAAATTCTGAATTTTGTTTTCGTTTTCGACCTGGTTCTTTGAATTCAGGAGCTTCTGAACAGCTGCTTTTAATTCGTCGATATCAATGGGCTTGAGTAGGTAGTCAATAGCACTAAATTTAAATGCTTTCAGCGCATACTGATCATAAGCTGTTGTAAATATCACACCTGCTTTCACGTCTTTCATTTTATCCAATACATCAAATCCGGACCCGCCACTGATTTGCACATCAAGGAACAAGGTGTCAGGTTGAAATGTGTGTAATGCTTCTAAAGCAGTTTCAACTGAATCGGCAGTGGCAACCACTTCCACATCCGGACAATAGGTCGCTAATAAATTCTGCAACACCAGCCGGCTTCGCTCTTCATCTTCAATAATGACTGCTCTCATTTTTTATCTTTCTTTGATTAATCAATAGGTAATGATATATCCACACGTGTGCCGGCAGGGTTATGAGATGGATCATATAAGTCCACAATACGAAAGGGTAAATGGCTGTCATCAGAATGCAAATGTTTAAGGCGCTCCTCGACAATAGATAATCCTTTACTATCATGAGAAAGCGCATCCTGATATTTGGCAGCCATGGATGCTTCTCTCCCAATACCATTATCCTCAACCCTGATCAGTAAATGCCGGCTATCTGATTTTATTTCAATAACAAGATGCCCGGGGCTAGGTTTTTTTAGCAAACCATGACGAATGGCATTTTCCACCTGTGGCTGAATAAAAAAGGGGGGTATTTCTATGGAGTGAATATTCAGTTCCGGAGATACAATAATAGCGTAAGTGAATTTATTAGGAAAACGCATATTTTCAAGCTCCAGGTAATCCTCGATTAATTTTATTTCTTCAGATAGTGGAATTGTGTTTTGGGATGACATATTCAGTACGGTCCGAAGTATCCTCGAAAATTTTGTAAGATATTTCATGGCGCCTTCTACATCATGCAGGATCATAAATTGTTGAATGGAATTCATTGAGTTGTAGATGAAATGAGGATTCATCTGAGCCTGCAACGCTCGCTTTTCCAACTCTGTTATTTTACGATTGATCTCTGACTCTCTTTTTTGTTTTCTACTTATATTCAATTCCCTGTATTTGATATAATAGAAAATCATGCCCGCGATGATCATCAAAATCAAGATCCTAAACCAGGAGGTCTGATAAAAAGGTGGGGCTATATAGATCCGGATTACCAGATCTTCTTTAGACATTATATTGTCAGGCGTCATGGCCCTTGCACGGAAAATATAATCACCGGGTTTAAGATTGGAAAATAAAACGCTATGTTGAAATCCTATGTCAATCCAATCATCATGAATGGGATCCATGCGGTACATGTATTTTATTTCTTTCTGATCACTGAAATGAATTCCGGTGAATTCAATTTCGACAAGGTCGTCATCATAAGAAAGACGGACCACACCATCAGCAGGGGTATAGGATTTCGTTATTCCTTTATTCACAGCATTGAATGATACCAGGCCCATCACCGGAACTGTGGGATTGAGCCGTAATCGAGATGGATTGAAATAATCAACTCCATTTTTACCACCAAAATAGATTGTTCCATCTCTACCATAATACCTGGATCTATGGGCGTAATCCGTATTCGACAAACCATCTATAGAGCTATAATTGACAAACTGGTGAGTCACAGGATCAAATGAACTTATACCTGACAGTGTTGATACCCAAATCATTCCATCCCGACTGCTTACAACGGATGAGATGTAATCACTGGCGATGCCAAAGGAACTATCATATGATTTGATCCGAAAGGTCACCGGATCGAAACTTACTAATGCAACGTCTGTTGCGAGCCAAAGCATATTGTTTTGATCAAAAACCAAATCCTGAATAACAACACTTGGCAAAGAAGATGTATCTCCTTCCGCAGGCCTGAATTCCATCATCAATCCGGTGTCAGGATCCAATTTTGTCAGGCCCTTAAGCCCGCTTGCAAACCAAATATTTCCATCCTTATCTTCTGTAATGCCCTGTATAAAGCTCCGCGCATCTCCATTCAATTCAGACGGGATATAGGTTTTAAGTATTCCCTTTTTTTCTGAAAACAAGTGAAGCCCACCTATACTACCGACCCATATGCGATCTTTGGAATCCTGGAAAATATACCGGTTCGTTCCTGCAACACGATATGAATGGAGCATGAGCCCCATCGTATCCATGACCATGATGGTATCAAATCCGGCCAACATCAAATGACCATTCTTGAGTTGCCGAATATTCACAATCAGGTCAGAAGGAATATAAAATTTACCCTTTAACGTTGAAGAAAAAAGCTCTGTTTCCCCATTTTTTTTACTCAGCCTTACAAGACCCTGTTCCCGATATCCAATCCAGAAATAGTCGACGGTTTCGAAAAAACAATTTACGTCTTGAGGAAAATTATACGGATGATGATAACTTCGAAAACCTTTCGGATATGAATACGTATACAACGCCTCACATGGCAACCAGACTTTGCCTGAAAGATCTACATAAGGCACACGGATGAAACGTTCGAGTCCTATATCGCTATTCTGTGAGCTCCGCAGGAATACAGACGAATCCCGAAAATCATAGCCATATAGCTGATCACCAAAAACAGAAACCCAAATTCGGTTATCCAGATCGAAGGTGAAAGCACCTCCGCGAAAAGATGTATCAAAGGGAATTCCGTTGAAGGATTTGAATTTACCCGTAGTCTCATCCTCATAAAACAAACGGCTATGTTTACGTGGGCAACCAATCCAAACACGACCAAGCCGGTCATATGAAATCCCTTCAACAGGACCAGGAGCCAGACCATCGAAATCTTCGGGACACAACAAGGTATGATTTGATTCATCCCACACATAAAGCCCATTCTGAGCGCCAATCCAAATTTTGCCATCCTTACCGGTCATGAGGGTGGTAGGATGGACAGGAAAATCACAGTTAAAAGCATCACCCATCGTCTTCTTTAATTCGATTGGCAAAAAACCCCGTTTATCTTCCTTTACTAAAATGAGTCCTTCTGAAGTTGCCATCCACAATTGCCCCAGTGAATCTTCAGTAATATCCAGAACATTTAATCCCTTAGTGCCGGTGGTATCATATAACAAATGTACCCGGCTGAAGGATGATTTATCCTGAGTGGACACGTCTACCCCCTTACCATGCGAACCAATCCATAGTCTGCCACGGGAGTCTTCGTAAATAGCAAGGATTACACTACCGGAAAGGGATGTAGAATCCCGAATATTATGACGGTAAGATTTCATGGAATATCCGTCATACCGGACAAGACCATTAAATCCACCAATCCATAAAACACCTTCACGGTCCTGGTAAATCAATCTTACCAGGTTATTTGGAAGGCCTTGCTGATCACTGAAGCGATTAAAATCGATTTGGTCAGTTTGGGAGAATAGGGGAAATACACGACATGCCAAGATTACGAGCAAGATCCATGCAGGAAAAAGTTTGACTGACATATGGAAACATCAAAAGGAAGAAACAATCTAAAGTGAAGTTCTGAAATAACGGCAGATAATTGATGTTGAAGGTATTCTGCTTTGCCATTGGTAGTTTCTGGTTGATATTCAGATCAGGCACAGGAAGGAGCGGTAAGCTTTTTCCCGATATGTTATCTTAAGTGCACCGACCTCACTAGCCATTCTTTAATTCACCCTCACCGCTTTTTGAATAATGGTGTTGCCATTACAAATCATTTGGCAATAAATAATTCCTGCTGTTGCGGGCAAAATATCAAAATCAATAGGTTCAATGTTTTCTCCCGTTGCATACATCTTTTCGATAACGTGACATCGCCTTCCGGTTACATCATAGAACCGAAATACAACAGTGTCGTTATGATCCAGATTGAACCTAAGATTGAAAGTTGAAAGGAATGGATTCGGTTCGATATGAAAAAGTGTTGATACGGCGAGACTCCCCGGCTTATCCACGACTTCTAACTCTAACGTGATTGGATTTATATCATCGGATGAATAACATTCGGGAAACAAATAATCATCAGTAAGCAGAAGATTTTGCTTTAATGAGCCGGAGAATTTTGGAACCAGTACAAGAGTGAACAAAATATTTCCATGCAAAACAGAAACAGGTTTTGAATCATTCCAGCTCATTCGTAGTAAGCCTTTATCGCTAACAAAGAAATTACCTTCCGTTACCGGTAAAACACCAGGATGCAAGCTCTTAAGTTCAAAATTGTTAATGTCAAGTGCAAGTTGCAAGCCCTCCATATTTATTTCTGTTCCCAGGAATACAGGAACGTTTATTGGTTGGCCCTCTACCAACGGTTGGTCATCAATCAAAAGAGGTATTGAAAAATTGTTACGAGCTGTAATTTTTGGATCAGCAGCATTCACTTTTGCGTCTCCGTTCAAATCACCAATCTTGATCCCAAGGAAATTTACTTCCTGTGGTTCGTTGTCCAGGAATTCAATGGTTTTGATTTCCTGAAAAACGGTTAAATCGGTACCTGAAAAATCCTGCGGCAACGGTCCGAATCTCCAGCTTGTATTATTTGGAAATTCAGTGTACTTACCCAGAATGAGCTTTCTTAATTCAATAAGATCCAGGACCGAAATACTGCCACTTCGGTTTATATCTGCAGCTATATATTGATCCAGCGTTATAAAAGGTTCAATCCCTAACAGATGCTTTTGTAAGCCGATCAGATCCAGCGTGCTGACCCCGTTTCGCACATCGTCATTTTTATAACCGTTCAGATAATAACTTTTCCCGGGAACAAGCGGATCAAAAATATAATAACCGGTTTCATTGGTACTCCGGATATCCTTTTGTAAAAAGAGCGGATCGTCTGATAAATAAATATTCACATTCGAAATAGCTTGTTCCTTTTTAGTAGCCACAAACCCATCAATGAAAGGATCTGGTTTTGAAGGAGATACACATCCTGCATAAATGCGTATTTCGTCGATATCCCATGCTGAAACCTCTGCATTTCTGATCGCAGGGCAATAAGGCAATAATTCTATTCGAAAGGTTGTAACATTATCTACATAGAATTTTTCATTATCGATAAAATTAAAGACCTGTAAAGTCCAGTTAAGATGTGTTTGATTAATCCCCTTTCGGTATATCTCCGTTCCGTTTTTAAGGACCCTTATTCCAAAATAGTATGGAAAGTTGTTAGCACCGCCAGGGCCATTAATCCATTCATAATTCAAAGGTCCCTTTTCATAAAACTCAAGACCGGTGAAGCGGACCATAGAATCCGTTGCGGGATCGATTGTGAATTCAATGACAACAGATGCGGCATTGCCGGCCTGATATCCGCAGGAATCGAAGACAGTGACACACATTGCTGGTGATCCGTTGATGCCTGGTGTGCAGGAATGTTTTTCCGGAAAAGACCTGTTTAGATAATTCGCGATGACTTCTGCGCAAGGCAGAATGAATGGATACTCAGGAGTAAATTCCGTATAGTCCATATGGGAGCCATTAGCCATAACCGATTCACAGGCATCAAGATCATATGCTACAATAGGGACAATCGGTGAACAGTATAGAACCGTTAGCCTGATTACCCGGATGAAAGGACAACCTTCGGTATTAGGGAAGGTGTCGGCATAAATTCCTGATTGCGTATACCCTTCAACTGAATCGCCGCTACAAATCGTTCTCACTAAAGTATCTCTGAAATACGTGTTGACGGTTAGTTCAAGTGAACGAATACTATCACAGCCGGTAAGAGCTGAGAAGGTATCAATGTATATCCCGGAATCCGTGTAACCTTCATATGAACCACCTTCACAAATGGATGCAATTACCTGACGATGAAAAACAGAATCTACAAATATGGAATCCCTGTATATAATAAATGGATCAGTAACTTCAATCCAATAAATTCCCGGTTGAATAATGAGCTTTATGGTATCAGAAGTTCCATCATACCAAATAAAACTGAATGGACATTCTTTAGTCCCATGTAACGCAATCGTCAAAGTCAAGGTATCGCCCTTGCATATCGTAGTGTCTTTTCCTAATGATAAATGAGGACAAAACGAATAAGGTGCCGGGTTAGGCAAACCAAATGTGGAAAATGTCCCTGCAAAAAGAGGAATACCTTCGGGTTCATATTGACATGCAATTCCCGGCTTATCAGGTTGGTGAATTACATCAATAAAAGATTTGAAGCTACGGGCCACATAAATTTTTTTATCAGGCCCCATTTGGAGAGTTCCTGTTTCTTCAATAAACTCATCCGGATAAGAAGCAATAATCGTTGTTTCTAATGGGTCAGCATATAAATTCAATTGGTAGATTAAATTGAATGTATCCGGTGCAGAGTATCCTCCCAGATATAATAAACTGTCATTTGGTGCAAACTCAATCCCATACACCGTCTGATCATTAAGTAATGGTGTCAGATCAAAATGATTGGTTAGCTGACCGCTGGACGCATTGAAATCAAAAAGATCACAAACACCTCCATAAGTAATCGAACAAACTATTTTGGAACCATCATGTGAAGACCGTATAGGTCCGGGATTAGAGCCCGATAAATCCAGGTTATGATAAGATCCGATTGTGGAAATCACTGGTGTTGTGGACAATCCGGCTTCTGATAATAAATACGCATAAAAGTTTCTTGAAAACCCTTTGTGTGTAACAATCCAGATATCCGTTCCATTCGGATGCAAAACAGCAGTAAGCATTTCTCCGATTGAATCCATTACAAATGTATTTTTTGTAGTCGTGATAATATCTCCATAGCCATTGTTGAGCAGCATATCAACAACAGAATAATTCATATTTCGAGGTGAAACAATATCACTGGCTGTGAACAGGTAATACTTAGTCCGTGATTTAGGTAAAGGCACGATAAGGGCAGACTGTGTGGATGATTTACCACCCTTTAAACCAAAACCATTCGGCATGAGACTATGGCTACGATCCCAAACATTGATGCCATCAGTATAAAAAAGCAGGTTTCCCACGGTATCGGAAATAGCGGCATTGCCTTCAGTTGTGTTTAACTCACCTTCAAGAGGAGTTGGTGAAGTGGTGTTAAAATCCAGGCCTGCATTTTGTCCAAAATACCAGACGTTGTTTTGCTTCTGTGCGGTAGCATAATTCTGTAAGGCGAATAAAAAAAGAGCACTTAGCAGTAATGTTGTGACAGGTCTCATAAAGCAAATCATATTCGATAGTGACAAGGCAGGCCTTAATAATTTAACACGATTTGAAAGATAACAAGAATCACCATGTCAACGGGAACAACAGTGTGGCACACTTAGGTGGGCCCACCTAAGTGTGCCACACTGTCCTAACCTGTTGATTGTCTGGGTCCCCGGATAGTTATGCACATTCATTTTTGTTGCTGTGGATTATGTCGTCAAAACAGAATGGAAAAACTTTTTTTCACGATTTGGAAAAAAACCAGTCAAAACCGGTCACGTTTTACCCTGCTCGAGACATATAGGAGAGAATGAATTCAGCATCCGCTGTATTTCATCCGGGTATATTATTTCTTCACTATTAAAATGTTGAAAACAATGAACATTAAACTCTTTCAGACAAGGCTGGATGACCATCATTACCAGCAGGACCAGGAAGCCATCAATGCATTTATGGGCACCGTGAAGGTCAAACGAACAGCCACTCAATTTGTCATCGGGCAACCGGACTTCTGGTCCATCCTGGTTTTTTATGAACCTGGAAAACCTCACCGAAACGGATCAAAAGAAAGTGAGAAAATATCTTTTGATCCGGAGACCGAGCTGACGGCAGAAGAAAAACAAATCAATGCAGCCCTGAGGCAATGGAGAAAAGACAGAGCAAGAGAAGGTAGTGTTCCTGAATACCTCATCTGTCATAATGCAGAACTTATCTCCGTAGCGAAGACCAGGCCGAGGACGATGGAAGAATTAAATAAGCTGAAAGGATTCGGCGATCAGAAAATTGCGAAATATGGTGATGATATCATTGCCGTTGTAAATGCATTTTGATGTAATACATAAATCATGCGATGTGTGCATGGTGACTACATGCACACATCGACATTGTCTTAAACATCAAAGTTGGATATATAAGTTAAACACTTTCCTGTAAGTGGAATAAGATAGAAGATAAAAACAAAAAGGCCCCTGTAAAAGAGGCCTCTATTAAATCCAATTTATAAAAAACGGAAACCGCTTTTTTTATCCCCTGCAAACATCTTTAATGGCACTAAGCTCTTCTTTGCTATTGACCACTACCTGGGTGCCATCTTTGAGCGTAACAGTGATAGGAAACACCAGTTCAGGACGTGCATGCTGACCCGGGTTATTTTTGTTCCAGGTTTTTGCTGCCTGGCCCAGTTCCCTTGGTGAATTAACGATCACCTGTGTACTGTCCGGAAAAGAAATCGTAACCGGAAAAACGATCCTGAAACAGGGTCCGCCTGGTCCATTGTGATGATCATTTAGACTGTCAGGACCTCCGCCATTGTGGTGACCGCCTCCGCCATGTACCGGCTTGCAAAGAGCTATAAGATCTTTCATTGCCTGTGGAGAGGCTACATCAATGATTTCTCCCGCCTGATTGATCACCTGGATAGGATACACCAACGTAGGACGGTTCGGTTTTGGATGAGCGCCATTCGCAACAAACCAATCCCGGATAGCCTGCTTCAATGCAGCATAATCAGCCACCTCCGCAGTTGTACTATCAGAAAATTGTACGGTAACGGGAAAAACCAATTCATAGCAACCGGTGATACCGAGTCCGGAAGCAGATTCTATGCCTCGTGTAGAAAGCAACACAAAATTGTCCACATCCGTCACAACTTCATCCTTCTGACAAGCCGTAAACAAGCATACGATCATCATTGATAAAGCCAATCCGAAGGTTTTAATGAAATTTTTGTTCATGATAATTTTAATTTTAATGATTAATTATTCGATTTCTCCTGTAAGAAGGATTTATTGTTCCTTTGTACTCACCAGAAATAAAACTTTCTAAATGGAAGGAAATTACGTGTGAAGTTTGGCAGGATTCAAAAATTAAAGATTAGTGATTCTCAATTTATTAATCAATATATAAACCGAAAAAAATGAATAAACACTTCAGATTAAATGGGATGTTGGTGTTTTGCCTCATCAGTGCTTTCTTGTTTGGATGTTCGAAAGAAGACCACAATAAGCGCAATAACGAGCTATTGCAGGGGAAATGGATTGTCTCATCATGGTTGTACGGCGATGATGAACAAATGGGGGGAATTCTCGCCCACTCATACACAATGGAATTTACATCAACTTCAGAAACCGGGGGTGATGCTAAATGGACGATCATTAATGGAACCGGATATGTTACACACCTGGATTATCCATACACGGTGACAGATGATGGAAAGAAGCTGGAATTTAATGGCGAATGGGATCTTTCAGTATCTGAAAATAGTCTTCATGTAGAAAGTACAGTAGTGAGTTCTCACTATGAATTACAAGCTGAGAGGGAATAAAAACAATATAGCATCCGAAATAAGCACTTTTATTCACCACACTACATGAGACTGTAGCAGGTAATAAAAGTGGATGATAATTGTGAAAGCAAGTTTGTACTTGCCTTCAAAAGATATTTTCAGGAAACACTGACCGACCTTGATGGAGGAGATAAAACATTGGGAGTCCATTAAAACTGGAAATGTTAAGGCACTACAGGGTTTATATGACGAACATATAGACGCTTTGTACAAATATGGGATGGTACTCTGTCATGATGAACACAAGGTCAAAGACTGCATCCATGATTTATTTCTGTATATCTGGAACTTCCGCGAGCGTCTGAGCATACCGAATTCAACCAAGGCATACCTTATGGTTTCTTTGCGAAGAAGATTGTTTGACAAAGGGCCTAAGTTGAACAGTCTGACAGTAGACCTGGATGCTATCGACCAGCCCGTGATCTTAACTGAAGGCCATGAAGAACGATGGATCCAACGTGAAGATGACATTGCCCAGCAGCAGCAATTGGGTAAAGCCCTTGATCAGCTCAGTGACCGGCAGAGAGAGATCATCCATATGAAATATTACCAGCAGCTGGATTATGAAGAGATCGGAAGGATCATGAACCTCAATTACCAGTCAGCCCGAAACCTGGTCACCCGCGCACTCACGGTCCTCAGGAAAGAGATGACGGTCATCATAACCATTTTATTCTTAATGAATTGAGTACAAAAGCAAAGCGAAAGGCTCTACTAATAAACAATGGATAATAACCTGTCAGGGTACATGTATAAAAGTCTCAAAATAAGCACTGTCCGAACTGCATTTTTATGCTTTTCAATTGCGTTGTTCTCAGGAATATCATGCAGCAAGGATCAGGCTGAATTATTTGTTGACAATTCGCTGCTGGAATATTTTGACCGCTTTGCTATTGAAGCGGCTAAGAGAAATGTGACTGTAGATTTTGAAGCATCAAGAGTCAGTGCATATATCAAGGAGATCAATTCACCAAACGTAATAGGGCAATGCGTACATGATAGCAAAAAACCTAATACAGTGATCGTCGACAGGACGTATTGGGAAAACGCAAACGAATTAGAAAAAGAATTCCTGGTTTTTCATGAACTGGGCCACTGTGTATTGAATCGTGAACATATCGATGATGCCGACGAAAACGGTAATTGTATCAGCATCATGACAAGCGGTTCAATACAATGCAGGATCAATTATACAATCACTACGCGGGAACAACTCCTCGATGAATTATTTCAGCAATAAAATGGAGGCAGATGGAGGATAGATACAAATTACTTTCAGCACCGGAGATCGCCGGTGAAGATTCTTTTATACGTTGGGTGATGCATGGTGAAAATGACCTGCAGTGGACGCAATGGAAACAAGAGTTCCCGGATCAAGCAGAAACTCTTGACGAAGCAAGGCACATCGTGCAAATGATATCAGTACGTTCCGCACCATCCATGAATGCGGATGTCAAAAAACAATTATGGAACAGCATCCAATCTGATATATCCGGTAAAAAAAGAAATTTCAAAAGACGAAGCCTTATTATCCGGTGGAGCATTGCTGCAGCTGCAGTAATCGGGATCCTTTTTTGGTACAATGCTTCATCTGGCATTCAAAATATAATTGTTGATCCGGGAGTTACTGCTGATATCACATTACCTGAATCAAGCGTCGTCACAGTGAATGCAGGATCAACGATCAGGTATAATGAAAAACACTTTACAGCCGAAAGAAAAATCAGGATGGAAGGAGAGGCGTTCTTTAAAGTCAGCCCGGGAAGTAAATTTACTGTCATCACACCTCAGGGTACTGTAACGGTTGTGGGTACAAGCTTTAATGTAATTGCCCGACCCGGAAGATTTGAAGTGAGTTGCTTTACAGGAAAAGTAAGAGTAGAGCAGGATCCAAACGATAAAGTGGAAATTGTAAGCGGCCAGGGATGCTATGCGTCCGGCATGAAAGAAAAGCTTCAATTAAAAACATTTGATCCTTCCACAAGCACACCCGACTGGACACGTGGAAAATTCACATTTGAGAATCTGCCGCTTTCCATGGTGGTGAGCGAACTTGAGCGGCAGTATGGTGTCAGGGTAAAACTTTCTCCTGAAATAAAAGATTTGAAATACATCGGGTTCTTTGAATCAGGGGATCTTGAAGTGGCAGTAAAGCTGATTACATGGCCATTGCATCTCCATGCGCAGATTTCAGATAAAACTGTAACCATATCCAGATAGATCACATATGAATTTATTCCGGGCAAGAAAGATGCTGATTCTTCTTTTCATGTATTGTGCCGGACTATGCTATGCCCAGGATGCCGGGTTTGATTCCTTCATATCACGCATTTCAAAACAATATCACGTTGACCTGGCGCTTGCACCGGAGCTTTTGCCTGCGCTTGATTCTATCCGGAATTCAGGTTTGGAGAATACGAATATTGAAGACCTTCTACACCAGCTGCTGGATGGTACTAATATTTCCTACCAGATCGTGGATGGAAACAAGCTTATGTTGCGAAGAGAATCCACATATGTACATACAGCCGGAATGTTCGAAGTGAAAGGAATCATAGTAGATGCAGAAGACGGGCTGCCATTACCTTATGCAGCAGTGACTGTGAAGGGTTCGAATCATGGTGCATTCACAGATGAAAACGGAAACTTCACCCTATCCGTCAATGATTCGCTGGGAAATATTTTGGTAAGCTACCTTGGTTTTAATACCATGACCATTCCGGTTCAGTCTTTGTTGCATACTACTCAGCCCGTACTGTTGAAAGCAGGTGCATTCCCATTGAAGCAGGTCATCATTGTGGTGCCTTATCAGCAAATGACAGTCAACCAGGATGGTCAATCTATAGATCTGAGAGGTTACCAGTTTTTTTCAGCCGATCAATTGTTGAATGGAAATGCGGAACAGCTCATCAACAGTATTACCGGATACACACATTTTTCTTCTGATCAGGGCATTCGTCTCCGGGGAAGTGATGCAGAAAACACGCTGGTTGTCATGGATGGTTTGCCTGTGTATGACCCGTATCATTTTTACAACATCTTCAGTGCATTCAACGGGCATTATTTTTCCTCTGTGAAGTTGTATAAAAACAATATGCCGGTAGAATATGGCGGACGCATTGACGGATTGATCAATATTGATTCGGATCATGATGCACCGGGTTCCAGGCTTATCCTCGATACCGATTTATTGCTTTCATCATTTTCTGCGGATTGGGGCATATCAGATAAAGTGAGGTTGACAGCTGGTGCGAGAGTATCACATACAGGTGTTATCAATGAAGCACTGGGAGATAGTTCAGTTTCAAACTTCAGCAACGGTCCGGGAAGATTTCAGGATGAAAGTGAATGGACATCTACACAGCAACCCACATTTAATTTTTATGATATGAATGCAGGGATGCGTGCAGCCATTGGCCACCGCAGCAATTTGCAATTGTCTTATTTCAAAAACAAGGACAACCTTTCCACATTTACTTCAACAGACCTTGAGACAACAGAAGATCATGGGCATGAAGTCATCATCATAAAGCAAAAAATAAAGAGTCGCGATATGTGGCAAAACGGAGGTGGAGCATTTGCTTTTGAAACACCTTTTTTACAAAAAGCTACATTTAATCTGAATGGATTTATTTCCTCGTTTGATAAAAGCTCCACCTTTAGCTCCTGGTATGATGAGTTCAAGCACAACAAGCATCGGATCTCAAAAGATACAAGCCTGCAGAACAGTCACCTGAATACCGGTGGATTAAAAGCGTTTATTGCGAAAGATCTTAACGGAGAAGAATCATATAAATTCGGAATTGACGTGCAGCGTCACCAGATCGATTTGCGTGCCACAGAAAATAATAAACCCTATTTGTTTGCAGCGCAACATGAAATTGAATCTACCCTGTTCGGAGAATACAAATTCAGTGGGCTTAAAAATCTCGAATGGACATTGGGAGGAAGGCTAACCCATTTGCAGAGCACTTCGTCGCTCTATGTGCAGCCGCATTTGCTGATCAATTATTTTGCAAATGATCACCTGACATTCAAAACTTCCTACTCAAAAAATATCCAGGCAATACAACAGATAACGCTTGAAAACAGGTACGGACGCGAAATAGATTTTCCTGCATTAAGTCAGCCGGATGAAGGCTACCCGGTATTAAAGTCTGACAAGTACATGGCCGGAGCAGGTTTTAATACTTCTCATTTGAGCATGGATGTGGAATTTTATTATAAAAAACTTGATGGGTTGGTGAATGTACGGGCACCGAATCCGAATCCATCTTTTCACGGCCCTTCTGAGCCGGATGATTTTTACCGGTTGTATACAGGTGATGGATGGACAGCAGGAATGGATCTGTTGCTGGCATTTAAACAAAAGAATTTTGAAGGCACCATGTACTATACGCTGAGTAAAATATCGGAACGTTTTGACAAGCTATTCAATGGCAATCCATTTTCACCTGAAGAAGACCGGAGACACCAGTTGAAGATCTCTGCGAATTATAAGATTAAAAAATTTACAGTCAATTCTTTGCTGACATACAAAACAAAGGCTCCTTATTTAAGCCTGATCAAAATAGACGGACATGGCGGAGCCGGCATGGGTGATCCGGATAATTCATTCAAATATCTGCCTGCTTATTTTAGTCTTGACCTTGGACTTGATTATTCTTTTACGATCTATCACCAACCGGCACAGATCGGGATATCACTGATCAATGCGACTAATCACGTAAACATAAGCGACTTCGAACATACTGGCCTGGTCACCAGGGATGAAGGCCCGGGTGGAGGTGGAAGTCCCATATATCTGACACAGCAAACGGAGCTTTTAGGAAGGACGTTTAACGTACACGCCAGAGTATTGATCCACTAGAGTAAGACAGTAAGAAGGTAAGACTGTAAGAAAGTAATAGGATTTTTTTGTTGATGACATTTCGCTATCAACCCTCTGGGCCCTTTCGAAGGGGGAATAAGTTTAACGCCTGCTATCTAAGATTGCTATTTGTGATTTCGTATCGTAGTTGTAAACTACTTAATGCCGTTCTTTTTTTGTCTTACTGTCTTACCTTCTTACTCTCTTACACCTAGTAGATGATGACAGGCATGATGAGCATCATGACTTCTTCATGTTCTATTTGCTCGTCAGGATAGATCAGCACAGGTTTGCTAGGGACCGACATAGTCATGTGGATATCTTCCTGGCTGAGTGCATTAAGCAATTCTATAAAGAACCGTGCATTGAAAGCGATATCCATCGGATCGCCTTCAAACTCACAGCTTAATTGTTCGCTTGCTTCGTTTGAGAAATCCATGTCCTTCGTTGTGATTGTAAGACTGTTGTCAGCAAGACGGAAAAAGACCTGGTTAGTAGTGCGGTTTGCAAAAATGTTGATCCTGCGCAATGCACCGAGCAGATGAGTACGACTGATGTACAGTACATTTTTATTATTGACCGGAATGACAGCGTTGAAATCAGGATAAGATTGATTGATCAGCCTGCAGATCACCTGTGTCTCATCAAAGCGAAAGAATACATGTGATTTGTTATACTTCAGATATGTGTTTCCTTCTGTGGGTGCAGCACCACGAAGCAACGCCATTGCTTTTTTGGGGACAACAAAAGAACCGGTTTGTTCGGTCGACGTTCCGAGTGCATGATAACGTACTAGTTTGTGTCCGTCACTGGCAACAAAACTGATCTTATTAAAATCCACTACCACATTGACACCTGTCATAGCAGGACGCATCTCATCCGATGTAGTTGCAAAAATGGTGTAGTTGATACCTGAGAGAAGATGTGCGACAGGAATCAGTATTTCTTTATCATCTGATGACGGCAGTGCAGGAAAATCATCCGGAGGATCCACAGCCATCTTGTACATACCATTTTCGGTCGTCAGCACCAATGATCTCTGTTCCTGGTCGATATCAAAAGAAACCTGCTGGTTAGGCAGAGCTTTAAGTGTTTCCAAAAGGATTTTAGCTGGAATGGCAACGGCTCCATCCACTTTGCTTTCCACCTCCATACGGGTAGAGATGCTTGTCTCCAGGTTGGTAGCTGTGATGGTCATGACACCTTTGCGGATGTCCACCAGGAAATCTTCGGTAATAGCGAGAATCGGATTAGTATGAATAGCGCCGGCTACGACGTTGAGATGTTTTAATAAATCACCTGATGAGACTTTAAATTCCATTTATCCTAAAGGTTAAATCGTATGAAATGATGCGGCCGGGAGGATCCCGGATGCCGTAAAGTTAACAGTACTCACGATAAAAACGGCAACCCTTTCAGGAACAACCAAAATATTAGGCATAACCGTAATTCTTTGCTTGCTATTCTTAGTTAGTACTTTTGATCCATGACACCATTGACAGCACAACCCCATATCCAGGTAATAAAAGAATTGAAGCTTCCCGCTTATGAATCCTTCAGATTGATGAACGGGATGCCGGTGTATTACATTGGAGGAGGTTCTGAGCCCGTCATGAAGGTAGAGGTTGTATTCAGGTCAGGGGGCAGCTATGAAGCTAAACCGGGTGTTGCCGAATTCATGGCCGGATTGCTATCGGAGGGTACGCAAAAGATGAGCTCCATTCAATTGGCAGAGCATATCGAATCCCGCGGAGCTACCATTCAAACCCGAGGGGGAGTGGATACAATACGGGTGCGATTGTTCACCCTGACGCGCTTCCTGCCTGAACTTATGGACGTCATCACGGACGTGATCCAGATACCCGCTTTTGATGCGAATGAATTAAAGTTGTATGCTGAAAACAAGGTCGAACGACTGATGATCGACCTTAAGAAGAATGAGGTTATTGCTTACCGTCACCTTACAGAAGCCATTTTTGGCCCCGCGCATCCATACGGGAAAAATGCGAGACCTGAGGATTACCTGGCGATTACTCCGCAGGATCTCAGGCAACATCATTCACATTATGTGCACCCTGACAGAGGCATGGTATTCATATCCGGAAGCTTTGGTCAGAAAGAAATGGATATTATTCAAAACACCCTGGGCCAGTGGAACCCTACACATGCCAATGGTATTTCATTGAAGAGCAAATCTGAGGCACAGAGTAAAACCGGTTTGATTGAGGTACCCGGGCCGCAGACTTCCCAGGCTGCTATCCGGATCGGGAGGAAGCTCTTTCCCCAAAGCCACCCGGACTTCAATGGCTTGTTTTTATTGAATACCATACTTGGCGGATATTTCGGTAGCCGGCTCATGACCGAGATCCGCGAAAACCAGGGGATGACTTATGGCATCTACTCCAGTGTAGACTCATTCGCAGAGGATGGATGCTTTTATATCAGCACGGAGACCGCCATCGATAATGTGGAAAAAGTGCTGGTAGCCATAAAAGGAGAAACCGACAAGCTCCGGACCGAACTTATACCGGAGGCTGAACTTGATATGGCCAGGAATTACCTTATGGGACACCTGATGACCCAGCTTGACGGCCCCTTTTCTTCCATGGATTTCATCAAATCCATGAAAATCGAATGGTTGGAGGATAGCCAATTTGAGATGTTGATATCTACTATTCAGAACTGTTCTGCAGAGAAGTTAAGGGACCTGGCGAACGAGTATCTTGACCTTGAAAAATGTGTAACGGTGGTAGTTAAATAGAAGATTATCAATCGTTGATCTTACCGGCCAAATAGCTGATTTCAGGTAAATTTCCTTTATTTTGGAAAAAACGGTTTCTTTGTATCCCCTTTAAAGAAAAAACGGGTTGCGACCCATGCGAATAATCCGGAAATAAGAGTGGAAATCCAACATTTAAACAACTCCTTATGCATGAAGAGTTGATCATGTCAAGTTAGACAGGCGCATGAAATTATTTAGTCTTTTTGTACAGGAGATCGCCATTGATTTGGGTACAGCCAATACGCTGATCATCCAGGATGGAGTCATAGTGATCGATGAACCTTCTATCATAGCTATTGACACACGAACCGGCCAAACTATAGCAGTAGGCAGCCGGGCCATGCAGATGCACGAAAAGACGCATCAGTATATCAAGACGATCAGGCCTCTCAAAGACGGTGTCATCGCAGATTTCCAGGCAGCAGAGAACATGATCGAGGGCATGATCAATATGATCGGCACCAAGCGCAGGTTCTTCACTCACCTTAAAATGGTGGTTTGCATTCCAAGTGGTATTACCGAGGTTGAAAAACGAGCTGTCTTTGATTCTGCAGACCATGTAGATTCTAAAGAGACCTTCCTGATATTCGAACCCATGGCAGCTGCTCTGGGTATCGGTCTTGACGTGGAAGAGCCCGTCGGCAACATGATCATTGATATCGGTGGTGGAACTACTGAAATCGCTGTGATAGCATTATCGGGTATCGTGACTGACCAAAGCATCCGGACAGCAGGAGACGAATTCACTCAGAACATTGTGGATTACCTGAAGCGCAACCAGAATATCCTGATCGGTGAGCGAACTGCTGAACAGATCAAAATACACGTGGGTTCTGCCCTCAAGCAACTTGACAATCCTCCTCCGGACTTTGCTGTCAACGGAAGGGACCTGATCACAGGGATACCCAGGCAGATCACCATCAGTTATGCAGAAGTAGCGGAAGCACTTGACGAATCTATTGTAACTGTAGAAGAGGCGATCCTGAAAGCGCTGGAAAGCACACCACCGGAGCTTGCATCTGATATTTATAAGACCGGCTTATACCTGACAGGCGGAGGAGCGTTGCTTCGCGGACTTGACAAACGAATCTCAAGGATTACAAAACTACCGGTGCATGTAGCCGATGAACCGCTTCGCGCAGTGGTCAGGGGTACCGGGATAGCACTTAAAAATACTGACCGTTTTTCCTTTCTGATAGACAGAAAGCGTGTCTGATTACGTTCACTAAGTCTGGTCATCAGTATATCTTCGCCTGATACATGAATAACCTACTCCTGTTCATATTCAGGTATTCAGCCTTCCTTTTGTTTGTGCTTCTCGAAATCGTCGCGCTTGTCCTGATCGTACGTTACAACGAAGACCAACGCGCTATTTTTCTCAATTCTTCTGCCGTGTTTTCCGGAAAGCTTTATAAAATGGCTGACAATGCTTATAAATATGGCCATTTAAAGGTGATCGCCGACAGCCTGGCAAATGAAAACGCCCAGCTGAAGACGGAGCTTTTCAATATGGAAAGAACATTCCAGCATTTTTCCGAAGGAGAAAAACCACTAGATAGCTGCATCCTTGAACCCTTCAGGATCATCAGCGCGAGTGTCATCAATAACTCCATCAACCAGCGCAACAACCATTTTACAATTGACAGGGGTTCGCTAGATGGCATACATAGCGGCATGGGTGTGATCAGTCCCCATGGCATAGCAGGGATCGTTGATGAAGTGGGAGATCATTATTCAACTGCAATTTCGCTATTGCACAGCGCGGCCCGTATCAGCGCTGCGATAAAAAGAAATAACTTTTTCGGTTCGTTGGTGTGGAGAGAAATAAATCCTGCTTATATGATCCTGGAAGCAATTCCCCGACAGGCGGATATTCGAGTAAACGATACGATCATCACAAGCGGCTATTCCTTTATTTATCCAAGGGGAATATTCATAGGCACTGTCAGTCGTTTCTGGACTGAAGGCGGTAGCAATTATTACACGATTGAGGTGAGGCTGCAGGAGGACATATCCCGGCTTGACAGGGTTTATGTCGTTGATTACAAAGATGAACACCCGGTCGTACAATGAACAGGGAAACCATAAAACATATCATCCGGGGAATTCTTTTCCTGGTCGTACAGGTGCTCATCTTCAAGCGGATCAGTTCAGGAAACCAGTGGCTATGGCTTTACGGAGATATTTTTATTTACCCCATCATTATTCTCCTCTTGCCAATACGGATGATACGGCATTATGTCATCATTATCGGATTTCTACTCGGGTTATTGATTGATATGTTTTATGATACCGCAGGTGTTCATGCATTTGCATTGACAGCGATGGCTTATACCCGGGGTATCGTGCTCGCTTACCTGGAACCCAGGGGAGGATATCAACTTACCATGAGCCCTACAAGACATTCGATGGGTATCAACTGGCTATTGGTGTATACAGGGATCTGTTTATTGGTGCACGTATTCCTGTATTTTACAGCAGAGATATTCACGTTTGTATATATTGGAAAGATACTTCTCAAAACTTTCCTTACGTTTCTTTTATCATTCATCACCATCATGGGTTATCATTTACTATTCAATCCCCGCAAATAAATGACTAAAGACCGCCAATCGGACCGGACCATCTGGATCAAGCGCTTTATCATATTTGTTGCAGCGATTTTGATACTGCAGACGGGATGGTTACAGCTGATCGATCCTACGTATGGGCAGAAAGCAGAGCGCACCACATTAGTGCGGCGTACGCTTTATCCGGGACGAGGCCTTATTCTGGATCGCAATGGCCATCTGATGGTTCACAACATTCCGGTGTATGATCTGAAAGTAGTTTACAACCAGGTGCCAAAAACAATCGACACTGCACTCTTATGTCAATTGCTTGAAATCGATAAATCAACATACAGGGAACGACTTGAAAAAGACTGGAGATCACTACGTTTTTCAAAATCGATCCCATATACATTCATGGAACATATTCCTGCTAATAAATTTCAGTACATCCAGGAATTCCTTCATTTGTTCCCGGGATTTTATGGCGAGCTGAGAAGTGCACGCGGATATTTTGAAAGCCACAGTGCACATATCCTCGGTTATATGTCAGAGGTAGATCAAAATAAAATCGATCAATCCGGCGGAACTTATGTGCCCGGAGATTATTGCGGATCAACCGGTGTAGAAAGTTATTACGAAAACCTGCTGAGAGGAACGAAAGGAGCGCAATACATCCTTAAAGACAATCTCGGACGTGAAATTGAAAGTCTTGATGATGGACGACATGATTCACTTGCGATTTCGGGTGACAATCTCATTCTTTCATTGGATCATATTCTGCAGGAATATGGACAGGAACTTTTGCAAAATAAACGAGGAAGCATCGTAGCTATCGAACCCTCTACCGGGGAGATACTGGCTATGATCAGTTCGCCGGGATATGATCCAAATGAATTGTCCATATCAAGGATGCGCGGTGAAGTTTTTGCAAAGCTGCAGAACGATACGCTTAATCCGCTTTTTGACCGGTCTGTGATGGCGATGTATCCTCCGGGTTCTATTTTCAAACCTATTCTTTCTCTTGCTGCGATGCAGGAAGGAGTTCTTGATGAAAACAAATCTGTTTTTTGCAACGGATCGTATAACCTCGGAGGTTTCCGGCGCGGATGTCATAATCACCCTGCCATTCACAATGTGTCTCAGGCTATTCAATATTCATGCAATACTTATTTCTTCACGGTATACAAAGACGTGATTGATGATGCGGGATATACGCTTCCGGAAATAGGGATGCGTAAGCTCAATAGCTTGTTGGCTGAATTTGGTTTTGGACGTAAAATAAGTGTCGACCTGCCGAATGAAAAATCCGGTAATCTGCCTGGACCGGATTACTTCGACAATCTATATGGATCCGGTAAATGGCGATCCTCTTACATCTTATCGATGGGGATAGGTCAAGGCGAATTACAGCTCACCACGTTGCAAATGGCGCATGCAGCAGCTATCATTGCAAATGAAGGAACGTATACAGATCCACATATCTTAAAAGCAAAAGTGCCTGCAGGCGGAAATCCGAAAGTTGAATTTTATCCGCGCAGAAGAGTGTCCATTGATTACAGATATTTTGAACCGGTCATCGAAGGTATGGCTGGAGCTGTGCGGGCGGGTACTGCTACGCTGGCGGCACATCCCGAATACGAGGTTTGTGGAAAGACAGGTACATCTGAAAATCCACATGGTGAAGACCACTCTGTGTTTTTTGGATTTGCACCACGCGACAAGCCGAAGATTGCTATAGCGGTCTATATTGAAAATGCCGGTTGGGGTGGATTCTTTGCTACACCGGTGGGAGGATTGATGATGGAAAAATATATCAGGGGAGAGATTATAGAATCTCATAAAGCGATTGAGACGAAGATGCTGGAAACGGATTTGATACATAAGCCTAAATCCTAAGCAGAATTGTCGCTCAAAGCGAAGCTTTGAAAACACCAAGACGTCGGTCAACCGACGCCTAGCAAACTTAAATTATTTAAATGATAATAAGCGGGATAGCGGCGATGAGTACCAACCGGGTGATCGGTAAAGACGGAGGGCTTCCCTGGCATCTGCCGAGGGATATGAAGTTTTTCCAGCGGACGACGGTGGGTCATCATGTGATCATGGGGCGTGAGAGCTTTGCTTCGCTTGATTACAGGCCCCTGAAAGGAAGAACGAATATTGTGCTTACGCGTGATCCGTTTTTTATCTCCTCATCGGTCATTGTGCTGCATTCGATAGAAGAAGCCCTGAGCTATGCCTTCGAGGAGGGTGAAAAAGAGGCCTTCATCATCGGCGGAGGAAAGATTTTTGAACAATCCATGCATTTAATTGAAAAAATATACCTCACAGTGGTCATGTCTGAGGTGTCTGGAGACATATACTTTCCGGAGATTGACATGAACGAATGGCGGGTAGACTCATCTGAGTTTTTTGAGGCAGATGCCAAAAATGAATTCCCCATGCGTTTTGAAATACTTCTCCGCAAATGAGAAATGCAGGAGCAATTATTACACTTCATCTGGCACAGAAGACTGTTCAGCCAGGGAGAACTAAAGACAACCGAAGACCATCCAGTTGAGATCCTTCAGACGGGTACCCCAAACCGGGACCAGGGACCTGATTTTTTGCAATCACGCATTCGTATTGGTGACCACATCTGGGCAGGCCATGTAGAAATCCATGTGCGCAGCTCTGAATGGTACATGCACAAGCATGATCAGGACACACATTACAACAATGTCATCCTTCATGTCGTATGGACGGAGGATCAGCCGGTGTTTACCATGGCCGGTACGCGAATTCCATGTATAGAATTAGCCGGCAGGGTAGATCGCGCATTGTTAGATCGATATCATCATCTGATGAATAATGAAGAGTGGGTTCCATGCGCATCGTCCTTATCGTCTGTAGCCTCCATCACACGCACATCATGGCTCGAAAGACTGATGTCCGAGAGACTGGAAAGTAAAACAGACGCGATTTGCAAAATACTTGAACAATGTGGAAATGATTGGGAACAGGCGTTCTTCGTTGTGCTAGCAAGACAACTTGGGGCCCCTGCCAATAGTGATGCGATGGAAAACCTTGGATTACAGCTCCCGTTAAAAATATTGAGAAGGCATGGCGACCGCACGGATCAGATGGAAGCTATATTGTTTGGTGTAGCAGGAATGCTAATGAAAGAAATGAACGAAGGGTACCCTGCGTCCCTGAAGAAAGAATTTGATTTTCTGAGATTGAAATATGGTCTTCAGCCGATGCCTGCTTTGAGATGGAAATTTATGCGCATGCGGCCTGTGCATTTTCCTACGATCAGATTGGCACAGCTTGCAAAGATCATTGCAGATGCGCCGCATTTTATTTCCATGCTTACAGAAGTAAGGACACCTGATGAGTGGATAAAACGATTTATGGTGGTTCCGGATCATGCCTACTGGGATGATCATTATCATTTCAAAAATGATGCGCCACCGGTTACAAAGCGTCTTGGAAAAGATACCGCGCAATCTCTCGTGATCAACCTGGTAGCGCCTTTTATGTTTGTGTACGGAAAGATGCACGGGACACAAAATCTAAAAGAGCGTGCAGTCCAGCTTCTATGCCAGATGCCGGCTGAAAAAAATGCAGTTATTAAAAATTGGGAAGCATGCGGATGGAAAGCGGAAGATGCAGGACAAAGCCAGGCCATGCTGCATCTCAAAAAAAATTATTGTGATGTCCGTCGATGCCTGCACTGTGCGATTGGATTGAAGGTGATGAGCTTCGACCGTCCATCACGCGGTGCATGACAGGGCAGTCAAAGCCACATACGAGAACGCTTCTTCCAATCGTTAATCATAAACAGCCTGGCGAAATCTCCGCTCAGACCTCATTTTTGGACAATAAAACACTGATTATCAGGCCATAAAATATCTACTCTATATTTTATATAATTTTTCGTTCCTTTGAGGTTTAATAGTATTTTTGCAAACATAAATATCAACTAGATAACAATGATTGGATTTTTCTTGCAAGTCACAAGCACTGCAGTTGATTCTACAGCCGTGGCAACAGGTACCAGTTTGAGGATGATCGATATCCTCTTTAAAGGAGGACCGGTGATGATACCGCTGATCATCCTGTCGCTCATATCAATTGCATTTATCATCAGCAAATACATTTTTATCCGGGAGCGATCCAAGATTGATACCAACCTGGTCAATACGGTATTGGATAAAATTTCACTCGGCCAGTTTGATTCAGCTAACCTGTTGTGCGATCAATCCAACAGCTCACTTGGAAATGTAGTGAAAGCCGGTGTTTCTCAAATCGGAAAACCGATCGAGTATATTGAGAAAGCACTTGAAGTGCAATCTAATATCGAGCTGGGTGAAATGGAAAGCAAGATGGGATACATCAGCATGGTGTCCGGTATTGCACCGCGTCTTGGATTCATCGGTACGATCCTCGGGGTCATCCTGATCTTCTATAATATTTCACAGACAGCAGATATATCGATTGGTACAATCTCTGCGGGTCTGTATCAGAAAATGATTTCCTCCGCCACGGGTCTTGTGGTGGGTGTTGTAGCCTTTATGGGATACAATTACCTGCTGACGAAAATTGATAATTTCTCACTGCATCTCCAGAAAGAAGTATTGGAATTTATCAAAGGCCTTCAAAAACCTGTGCGCTAAATGAAACTCAGAACAAGAAGAGCTTTTCATGACGAGGATGCGATGTCAGCGATGAATGACATCATGTTCTTTCTTTTGCTATTCTTTTTGATCATCGCCACGATGTCAAATGCGAATATCATCAAGATCCTTTTGCCCAAATCAGATACCACGAGCCAGTTGGCAAAGCAACCCCTGACTCTCACGGTCACAGAAGATCTGAAGTATTATGTTAATTCCAACGAAGTGCCTTCAGGTAACCTGGAAGGTGCATTGGCAGATGCGATAAAAAGGAATGAAGATCCCACGGTCGTATTGCGAATAGCTAAAAATCTTACGGTACAGGATCTCGTCGATGTCATGTCGATCGCAGCTAAGCTGAATCTTAAGATGGTGCTGAGCACGGAGAGGTAATCAGTATTCAGTAAATTGAGTAATCAGTATTCAGTACAGAATTGAGCAATGCCTATTCTTTCGTGAGACGTGAGACGTGAGACGTGAATCGTGATCGGATCCTCCAGCAATTAGGATTTTACTAATAAACAAAAGATATAATTTCTTTGCGTCTTTGCGCCTTTGCGAGACATTACAAATGACATTTGTCTTACATAGCCTTTCATTAGTTCAATTTTATTTGGCTCATGACATGCTGTACTATTTTACTATTTATGAACAATCGCAAAAACTATTTTGAACATTCCGGCAAAGCCATAGGTGCAGGTGGTGGCTTTGAACATGTCATGTCAGTCGCTCTCAATTCACGGGGAGGATATAAAGAAGGAATTATTCGATGTATCACAAGCCGTGAGGGTGATGTAGAAATTGCCGGCTACGTTGACAGAAGTGAATTACATAAAGTACAGAGTAATTCTCCGGAACATTTTGAAATAGGAGATCGATTGGTGATCAAAAATGAATCTGAAATCATAAATCAGATTGGAGGTATGGATCGGGAATTTATTGGCCTTGAAGATCCGGATATCTGGATAGATGAAAAGACAGGTTTGATGCATGTGTATTTTACGATTCCATTGCGAAGCAGAACTAATCAGCCAGACTTAATACACCTTGGTCATGCCGTAGGGAAAGATATTGATTCGCTTGTGATGACCATGCCTGTACTTATGTCCGGAAAAGAAGGGAATAGCGGAAAAGAAGTTTCAATAGCACCAGTCAATAGAAATAAATTCCGCTACAATCTTGTTGAGTCAGCTGAAGAGGGAAAGGAATTTTGGTATTCAACTATTCGTGTTGCCATTGCCGAAGACATGGGAATGCCATGGAAATTCGGAGATACGTTGTTCAATCCTGAAGATCATGCTATCACCTGGATTGCAGGTCATGCTTCCCCCGGGCCTCTTTTGCCGGACACGTTTATGGATGTAGGTGAAGGCAAACGTTTGGGTATAATAAACGGTCGTGAAGCAAATCAAAAAGAAGGAGATAAAATTAAATATGGAATGTTTTCTGTTGGCCTGTTTATTTATGATTTTGAAAATGGAAAAATTGATTGGGTCTCACCCGAGCCATTTATTCGGGATAGTCAGGCGAAAACAATAACCTTTGCAAGTCAGTTTGTAGAAACAAAGAAAGGGTCGGGTATTCTGTATGCTCATGTGGATGATTCCTTTGTGCGGGCATATACAATCAGCGCAGATACGATAATGTTATTGTTGCCACATTGATATGGCTTCAGGATATCGTTGAAGTGACGGGTTAATATTTTTTTAACGCAACTGATACAACACTTTTAACACCGGATTTAAAACCGATGCACCCAACAACCGGGATCTTACATCTGACCAGCCAAATTTTCTATCCGGCAAATCAGCATTGTCTTTAAAAGGCATTTCTATAGTCAGTGCAAGGCAACCGAAATGTTGAGCAATATAATTGCTACACAGCGTCATGTTTGCTTCACCGAATTTATCGATCGGGTATTTATAGGTGTTCTGAAATTCAGGGCTGACATCCATCCAATGTCCAATGAATTTTTTTTCCATTACAGCCAGGTAATCGCTGTAGGTAGGAATACCTTCAGAAGCAGCAATAAAATTGTAGGGCAATTCTTCATCACCATGCACATCGAGCATCAGGTTGATACCGGTCTCAAGGATTTTCTTTCTTACGTAATAAACTTCAGGGCTTAATTTCCGGGTTGGTTTTTGCCACTCACGGTTCAGGTTGGCGCCGGATGCATTTGAGCGTAGATTCCCTGCGATGGAGCCGTCAATATTCATATTGGGCACGACATAAAAAATGGCGTCTTCCAACAGAATTTTTGATACGGTATCATTTGGATCGAGGAGGCGATCTAAAAATCCTTCGATAAACCATTCAGCCATGGGTTCGCCGGGATGCTGTCGTGCGATGACCCAGATGATTTTCTTATTTCTCCTTGGCTTTCCGATGACTAGCATTTCGATATTGCGGCCATTGAATGTTTTGCCTACGATTTCCACTTTTACTTCGGGGGTCATTTGTGCCTTATGGACGAGATCAAGATGTCTCTCATAAGAATAGGGTGCGAAATAGGCGAAATACACATCATTGTGAGCAGGCGTAAAAATAAATTTGAGCACGCCACCACTGTATGAAGTAGGAATCCTGAACCATTCCTTACGATCGTAGGATACACATACCCTGTAGTTTTTCCAACCATCAGGATAGGATGTTTTACCTGCATTGATGATAGAAAGCCGGCAGGTTTTTTTTACAGCTCCGTTGAGCCTGAAATGAAACCATTGCAGGAAATCTGAATTGGTATCCTTGCGGATACGGAGCCTGATATCGTTTTTCTTTGCATCGATGCTCACGACTTCAATATTGCCGCTGTCAAAATTGGATGATATGTCCATCTGCAGGTGATTTATGTTTATGTATTCTTTACCAAGATAGGATTTTGGCGAAATCATTAATGTTTTGAGACGAAAGGAGTCATCCTTTTTTAACGGAATTTTAAAAAGACCCGGAATCCGAATTCAATCATTTCGATTACCTTACGGGGGTATTAAAAAAATGCTGACTATGAAAAAATTATTTATCCTCCTCTTTACCGTTATCGCTTTCTCACAATTCGTTTCGGCACAATCTGCCAAATCGGTCTTTTTTGAACTGGGTGGTCCGGGACTTGCTTCCTTCAATTTTGATACTCGTTTTGGTTCAGGGGAAGGTGGCCTTGGTGGCCGTGTGGGTGTCGGGGGATTCAGCGTAGGTGGTACAGGTGTGGTTTTTGTCCCCATCGCACTGAATTATCTTTTAGGAAAGGACACAAAAAATTACTTTGAATTAGGTATAGGTGTTACTCCTGTGTTTGGCACTGGTGAATTCGATGGTAATTTTTCGGGGACATTTGGCCATTTAAATTTTGGTTACAGACTGCAGCCGCTGGATGGTGGATTTACATTTCGGGCGTTTATTACACCTGTTTTTGGTAACGGTTTCTTTATACCGTATTATGGTGGCGTTTCATTTGGGTATAAGTTTTAATCCGGACGCTCGCGTTTATCTTTTAATTCAGCTCATAATTCTGCAATGCGTGCTCATCACCCATGGATGATGTAGTCATGATGAGGCCTACTGATTTTGCGTAATAATATTGCGTAAAAAAATTGGTGCTGATCAGGTTTCCATTCATGTTGATTTTGCTTTCTGCCTCAATCATCATCACGTCATTGTACGATTTACCATTTACCTCTTTGGTGATGCCCGTTTCCTTCACGGTTATTACCATGACGCTGTTGAGTCCATTGGCACTGAAGGATGCATCCCAGGTTTCTCCCTTTTGCGAATCATCTTTAAGCCACAACTGGAAATTTTCTTTTCCCATCAATTCAGTGTACATGATACCCTGTTCTATTTTCATGCGTGTGTTGTCAGGGACAAGACTATTTTTCATGGACACTATGTTTCCGTTGACGCTTTCAACAGAATTGACATAGGTGCTGCCATCTTTAAGCTTGTATTCCCATTTATTTCCCGGGGCAAGTGGATAGTACTTCATCATGATTATGTGGGTTGAATGAGATGTAAAATTAAGCTACCTCTTAGATGTTGACAGCCTTAATTATTCAACGGTAGTTTTTAACGATTTTAAGGGATATTTGAGAAAGTGAATTGGTGTGACGGCCTTTTTCTTTTCAACCAATAATAATTAAACCTGTTAAGATTATTTATAACTATTTTTTTGTTCTTGTCTTGATTTTTATTTGTATTTCCTCTAAATTTATTTTTTAATCACTTAGTTGAAACCAAAATCTCACATCGATGGGCTTATCCATATATTATTCAGTACAGACTGAGTCTGGATTGCATTGAACCGTTAATATTTCAGTGTTTTCGCACGGAGGGCACAAGAGAAAATATCACGGAGAGCACGGATTTTTTTATTGAATCAGTAGAAAATAAAACCCGTGATCTCTGTGCTTTTATCTCCTTATACTCCGTGTGAAGTGAAGAAGTCAGATTGAATAGGAATACCGGGACATAAGAGGAATATTTCCCACGGAAGGCACAGGAGAAAATTTCACGAAGAACACGGATTTTTTATTAAATCAAGAGAAAATAAAACCCGTGATCTCCGTGCTTTTATCTCCTTTTACTCCGTGCGAAGTGAAGAGGTCGAGATTGAATTAGGAATATCGGGACATATAAGGAATGTTTCTAACAGAGAGCACGAGAGAAAATATCACGGAGAGCACGGGAAAAGTATTACAAAATCTTTAAAATTGACATCAGTTGAAACATCAGGAACTAACTTCTCGTATAATAGGAATATGCATAAAGGTACATGCAGAACTTGGACCGGGTCTACTTGAATCAGTTTATGAAGAGGCAATATGCTACGAATTAACTAAGAATAATATTGAATTTAAACGACAACAAGCCTTTAGGGTTAAGTATGATGATAAGAATATGGGTAAGGGCTTTAGGGCTGATATAATAGTTGAAAATAAAGTTGTGGTGGATGTTAAATCGAAAGATATGATTGCTCCGGTTGATTCAAAAATACTTCTTACCTATTTGCGCTTTACAGGGATTGAAGTTGGATTGTTAGTAAATTTTAAAGTGGCTCTATTGAAGGACGGAATAACTAGATTGATCTTAGACAGGAAACCATCCTTACCGTGATCTGGCGGCATCGCACGGAGTTCAGAGAAAAATCAAATCAGTGTTCTCCGTGATTTTATCTCTTTTTACTCCGTGTGAAAAAAGATACTATTTGACAAAGAAATAGCCACCTCAAAAAATTGAAAATTATAATATATGTGGTATAGGTTGAATTGGGCTTTGAAGAGTATATAAGATCAATTCGCACAGAGTTCTCAGAGGAATTACACGGAGTTCACTGAAAACAATCTTCTATGAATTGTAGTCCCGTGGAGAATCGAACTCCAATCTAAGGTTCCGGAAACCTTCATACTATCCGTTGTACTACAGGACCAAAGGGGCAAAGGTAGTATTCAGTAAGCAGTAAAAGGTAATCTGAAATAAGTAAAGAATAACGAATAACGAGTAACCGATAACGAGTGGTAAGGCTAATGAGACTTTCAGGAAGAGAGGAACTCATGTGCCGCAGGTACGACCGATTTTGAAACGATGGAATTTATTCCGTCGGAAATGACTCAAGGCAAAGCCTTGCAAACACCAGGACGTAGGCTCAGCCTACGCCCAACAATGTTGCTTTTATCTTAATATGGTTAGAGACCCAGGAAATAACCCGTTAATTCTACCTGTGCATCTTTAAGATCATAATGATGAATGACTTCATTCAATAAACTATGACGTACAACAAGGATTAATGTTTTAGTATTAATCTTTTTCAAGGATGATCGGATCCAGGGATCCCAACCTCCGCCTTTCAGTTCCAACGGACCCACTTCATCAAGGATGATGTATTGAATAGCCGGATCGGCAAGAGCATCATCTAACCAAATAGTTGCTATTTTGAAAACCTCTCCATCAAATACAAACCGACCGATGACAACATCTTCATCAGAAGTCTTTTCTATCTTCTGAAAAGGAATGCTTTTCTTTTCTTCTACATTATATATCACACGCATGCCATCCTCATCAGGTGTCAGAAATCCACCACAATCCTGGCGATTCATTGCCCAGTGATACAACGTAGTTGTCTTAAGGCTTCTCACCGGACCTGTCAGGATCAGTACCATAGCGTGTTTGATATTGAAGTATATACAAAAAAGCATTCAGCACAAAAGCCTTCCATCTTGCGACAAAACGCAAATCGCCTGTTTCTTTCCATGCCTTGTCTATGATCCATAACAGATGTGGAAACATAACCATCGTTGAATCAATTTCATTCGCCAAATGCTCATATTTTTTATTCAACCATTTTTGCAGGAGACGAATGAAAAGTGGGGCCAGAAATACAAACCAAACAATAAGGAGAGAAACCGCTCGAACAATTGATATTAGACCGCTTCGCATTCCATGATCATGATCAGGCAAGTAATATGCCAATGCAATAATGATCGCCAGCACACTAAATAAAATAACCCGCCTTACCATTTTATTGCCGGAAGATTTTGTTTTGGTGAATTCCTTTTTATCATCCACTCCCAATTGCAACTGATATTTACTTTCGCCCCAATGTTTATTTACTGCACCAATGATTTTGTAGGTAAACCATCCCATGAGAATCCCCACGATGAAATGCAGGGCGAGATAAATGAGAATGATCAATCCCGATGAAGACAAGGGCAATATTACACCCCATTGTTTGGTGACATACTCTCCCCATGAATTAATAGCTTGCCAAAGTGTATTTCCATAAAGGATGGTGAGCGTTAACATGCGCTGTATCGCAGATTCAATTAAACCCAGCGTAAAAAAGAAAATAGAACCAAACAATAACCCGGGCAGATATCGGAAGATAAGCGAACCTGTCACAGCCTGGAAGATAACCGCAATGTATGCAGTCGGTGGAGAATGCGGACTGACAAGTCCTTTGATGACCAGTACAAGCACAAGTGACGTCATCACACTTTGCCATTTGTTTTCACTCAATGCACAGATAAATGCAATGCAAATCATTGCAAAACTTCCAACAAATAGCCCTGTGAAAGGAGATTGCAACGCATGAAGAAAACCACCAAGGCCGCATTCATTGAGTGCCCAGAGTGCCGTAATCCGTTGAACAGCGATCGTGCGGTCTGATGATGATAAGCCTTCAAACATCTTCCTATAGTTCATTCAACCATCAAGATAGGTGAAAACAGAAGTGTATACTTATCGTGGATAAGAAAGGATCATGATGACTTGCCAAGCTTTTCAATCATTTCCTGGGTCAGCGGATCTGATGAAGTGCCAAATCCATCTACGAGGATACCTTTCAGAGAATACTTAGGAGAAGAAATAGCATAAAGAATACTTTCATCATCCGGATCAGAAGGGCCATAGAAACGGAATACTTTATCAATTTCAAATTCATGCGGATGGAGCTGAATCTCACCCAATCTGCAATCGATACAGTTCGCACTGAGATTGAAGTCTTCTGTGTAGCCTTGCTGGCGCAGGTTATTGATGGCGTCTGTCAGTGTATCGTAATGTTCGATGGAGTCCATGAGAAGAGAAGTTTAATCAATCCTAAAAATAAGCATTACATCACAAGTGTGAAAGAATCTTTATTGTTTAATAAGCCAGGTATTGTTGATAAAGCGTTTGCAGATATGCACGTGAATCGATGATCAGCGAATCATTTATGGTGCCTGGTAATATAATGTCCCCTGTTTTTTTGTAAGCTTTGGTTGCAAAGGTGTAGGTGAATTTTTCATAGGGCGTAACCCATCCCAAAACATTGTTGTTCGTATAGTATGCAAAATCTTTTGAAGTCGTGTTAAGTAGGTCTTTGCTTCTTGGAAAATCATCGTAATTTTTATTCAACTGATTCAGCAAAGTAGCTGCGATATCATTTTGATTGCCTAGTTTGGTTATTGTCGAACCTTTTGCACTTTCGGTCAGAACATTTCCATAGAAAAGTAATGTGATGCGTTTGGATTCAGGTGTATTCAGATTCCTGTACCTGGGAAGGCGATGTCCATGATCGGCAACAAGAATAAATAACGTATTGTCATACCATTTTTCTTTTTTGGCAGCTTTGAAATATTCACCCAGGCAATGGTCCGTGTAGTAAGCCGCTTTTTTAAATCTGCCGGATTCGCTTTTAATATCATCAAAAGGAGTTTTCATTGGGACTTCAAAAGGTTCGTGTGTGCTCAACGTGAGAAGGACTGAGAAAAATGGTTCTGGTGTATTTCTCAGATCGCTGAGTTGTTTTTCAAGCACATATTGATCATGCGCACCCCATTTGCTGTTCAGTTGATTTTTTTTGAAACTTGCCTTATCAACGATTGTCGTGAAATGTGAGCCCACCAGGTAACTCTTCATATTCGCGAATCCGATTTCTCCACCATAAAAAAAGGACGAGTTATATCCGTCATCGGACAACACTTCATTGATCCCTTTTAATTTTTCAGCTTTAGAAGGAATGGTTATAATAGATATCTGTGGCGGTGGTGGAAATCCGCTCAGCACAGATATAAGTCCATGGTCGGTTCTTGAACCCGCGGAATAGATCTTAGTAAAAAGCATACCACCCCTGGCAAGCGTATCAAAAACGGGAGTAACTTGTTTTTCACCACCCAATGCTTTGATAAGATCGGCAGTCCAGCTCTCAAGTATGATGATGACAATATTTGGCTTCTCAACTGACAGAATGGTAGGTGATGAATGTGGCGCCTGAGAATATAAATTTTTGTTGCGTGCTTCTGCCACAGCTTCATCCATAAATACAAATGGGTTTTTTGTGATCTTTCTATCGAAATAGCTATGTATGAAATACCAAAACGGATTGACAGCAACATGATTATAAAAAGATGTTTCAGAAAAATATGCCGAGCTCTCATTTATAGGAGCTAATTGCAAACCACCGCGGGCCATGATAGGAAGAATGATGACGGGCAATGCAATCATTGCCACCTTCATAAATTTATTTCCTGCAGGAGATGAAAAATTTATAACTATTTTTTTAAAAAGCCAAAGTGAAAAACTGAAATACGCCAGAAAAAAAAATGCAAGTAATAAAAGCTGGCTTGTGGAAATAAAGGTTAATACTTCACGAGGGTTTTTCAGATAATCAAAGACACCATAATTTAATAACGCACCCCATTCATCATACATCCAGATGTCCGATACCGACAAAAGAGAAATCAGGAATACTATGACGAAATTATAAACGGAATGAATAGTTGAGATCACCTGGCGGTGAATAAATTGCTGAGTCACCCATAAAAGAAAGGAAGGGAAAATTAAATAAGAAATGGTGGATAAATCTAACCGGATACCAGCAATAAGACTTTGCGCAGCCGAGAGAATACCGTCATGCCTGATAGCAGATATGTGCAAAACAAGAAAGACTGCACGATACAAAGCAAATATGATCAGCCAAAAGATCAATAAGCGGAGCAGGTAATGAATGCGTAGTTGTCTTTTAGACTCATTTCCGGGAAGCATGGGGTAAAAATATAGAAAACACTTCATCCCCGGCCGGGTAATTACCACCCGGTTGAAAGCATCTTAATCCGAAACGTGCAATTCATTTTTTACTTTGATCAGCTCAGCAGCAATGCTTACTGCGATCTCTTCCGGGGTATGGCTATTAATTTTCAAACCGATGGGCGCATGCATTTCTTCCAGTAGCGATTTCGGATAATTGTTTTTTATAAGTTCTTCTTTCAATGTATTCACCTTTGACTCGCTTCCCAGCAAGCCTAAGTAGGCAAAGGTTTTTGATGCGAGCTGAAGTAAAACGATCAGATCTGATCTATAACCAAGGGTCATCACTACAACAAATACATCCGGACCTGAAGGGATAAGATCTCCTATCTGATCATAATTTTCAACGAGATGCTTTTTGTGAACAAAAATATTCTGATCAAGTGTATTCAGATCCGGCCTGTCATCTATCACGTGGATATAGAAATCAAATTTTGACATCAGCCCAGAAAGGGCTAATGCGCAATGTCCTCCGCCAACGATGTAAAGTTGCTGCCTGTATCCAATATATTCCTTCCAGGTAAATTCATCTTCACCTTTTTTTTCAAACAGGAATTCAGGTGCGTGGGATATTCCTTCTTCAATATTAAATACAGGCGTTTTACCATCGCTTTTAATATGTAAATAAGCAGAACTGTAATTGCTTAACAAGGTGATAATTTTTTCCACTTCAGGAAGGTGGTGTGGTTCAAGCCTGAAATAAATAACGGTTTGTTCGCCAGAACATATCATCCCGCTTTGATCACGTGGTGCACTTTTTCTGTGAATTTGTTTTTTGATCTGAGGAGAGGAGATATTTTTTTTAAGCATCTCTTTGGCCAGCTCTGTTAGTTTCACTTCCATGATGCCACCGCCGATGCTGCCTTCAAAGGTATGGTCTTCACTGACGGCCATTTTGAAGCCTTGCCGGCCGGGACTGCTGCCAGAGCTCTCTGCTACGAGAAGGAGCATGACATGATGATCCTGCTTTAGTTGCTTTGCAATAAATTGCCAAAGCTGGAGTGATTTATTCATGATTGATTATAAAAATAGAAAAATAAAATATGCTGACGTTCGAGTGTCTCCGACCTCGAACCAACGAATACTTCTGTTTCGAAAATGCGAAAACTGACATTCGAGTGTCTCCGACCTCGAACCATTGTAAGTCTTGGACAATGTATATATATGTTTGCCTGGGTTCGAAGTCGGAGACATTCGAAAGTTCGGATTCTCGATGGTTCGAGGTCGGAGCCACTCGAACGTCGGTATTGGATTTAGGAATGTTGCAGGTTCGAAGTCGGAGCCACTCGAACGTCAGCTTTCCAGGACCGACGTTCGAGTGTCTCCGACCTCGAACCATCGAATATTATTATTTCTTCTTTTTTGAAGACTTGTCTACGCTTGACTTCATCCCTGAAATAACTGCTTTGAGACAATAATTAAAAAACATTTTTTCGGGATCCCGTTCATGTTCGATGGTTCCGATACGTGTCTCTTCGCCAGGTAATGGGTTTGAATCAAGGATTGCTTTGTTGGCCAAACGGGTCAGAATAATTTCTTTCAAACCGGTGGTATCATCCGTGTTTTTGTTTTTCAAAGTGATGTTAAGATCGGAGTATAAGAAAAGGACCCTGCCGGTAGCTTTCTTTTTATTGGCTGTAAAATCAAAATCCAATGCATTGATTTTACCGCGCGCATACATGTATGCATTTCTTTCGAGAATGGGATCCAAATCATCCAGGGACATTGGGGCAAGCCTGCCGGTCATACGAAACTTCCTGTCAGGTTCAAACAATCTTGCTTTTGTAACAATACGCAATTTACTTTTTCCATATACCATGGCTTCTGTTTTGATCACTAGTGTATCATTTTTGTTTTTGTGGATGGTATCATTCGATAGCATATATATGCTGCCTGCGATATCGCGGAAATTAACATGGCCCGGGCGGTTAGCGTCTTCTGCATGCTCTGTATATTTTATATTCCCTTTTCTTATATGCAGGGAATCTATGTCAATGCAATGTGGATATTCATAAAGGAGATCCAGGAGAACAGGTTTGTTTTTATGATCAAAAGGTTTGCGTCTGTCCCTGAAAATATCCAGTTCCAGGTCACCGATCTCAAGGGCAGTAAACATGATATTACTATCTTTTATGAAATCATCAGCGCAAATCCCATAAAGTTCGGTATCAAGAAACGTAGCTTCGATGCGATCAGTTTGATATCGCTCACGGGATGTAAAATCATAGTCTTTGTAGTTTGGCTGTATTTTAAAGCTTCTGACAGATAGTGTTTCAGATGTGCTTGAATAGGCAAGCGTGTCTGCAAGAAACGTATACATACCATTGGGTGAGGTAAGCACAAGCTGTGGACTCTCAAAATCAAAATTTTCAGAAGTGTAATTAACCAGTTTTTCTCCTTTCAACATACTGAACTTGTGCATGCTCAACCGGCTGTCATATAGTTTATAACTTTTAGCAGAGGTACTATCCTCAAGATTCATTTCAAGATGATCAATGTAAATATTTTTAATAAAAAGGTTGACAGGTGATGTAAAAGGATGAGGGCCTCGCTTTGAAAGTGAAATTGTATTTGAATAACTAAAATCTGAGACTGTCAGCGTATTGAATCTCCATTCATCAGAGAATAATGCTTTAAAAACATTAATCCCTTTACAATCAACAAAAGCAATTTGTCCTATCGAATCCTGATCATTTCCTTCGACCGCATTCCCTGAAATAATAATTCTTTCAAATTTAATTCCAAAGGCGAGGAGCGAGATATCAACATCATCAATTTTGACGGCCATCCGGCTACCTGGAGTGTTCAGTGAAGATTCAATCTTTCTTTTGATCCATGGTTCGGCAATGGTAGTCGAGATGACTAACCATAGGATCATAAAAGCAGCTATTCCGATCAGTATTTTCAGAAACAATTTCTTGTTCATGGATAAAGCTTAACCAGGTTTTATTTTTCCGTAACAGGATGAAACATGAAACTATAAATTTAGTTTAGACTAATCCTGATGTTCGAGGTCAGAGACACTCGAACGTCAGGCATTTGATTTGGTTAGTTGGAGGTCAGAGACACTTCAATGTCAGGATTAGGCTTTTGATGAACGATATTTTGGAGACTTTTCTTTGATATCTGAATCATGCAGGGACAATAATACTTTTTCATGTGTGAAGGGTGCATCATAACGAGGTGATGCCGATGCATTGAAGGCCCGAACAGCATCGCGGATGGCGAAATATGCTCCGATGCCATACATCAACGGAGGTTCGCCCACGGCTTTGGAAGAGAAGACTGCCAGACTTTCGCGATTTGTAGAAAGGGGTTGAATGTCGATGGCATGAGGTACGGAATGGATGTCCGGAATTTTATAATTGGAAAGAGCATTCGAATGCAGCTTACCTTTTTCATCGTAAACGATCTCTTCCATTGTCATCCAGCCTATGCCCTGTACGATTCCACCTTCTATCTGACCAAGATCAATAAGTGTATTCATGGATTTGCCATAATCATGCACACCTTTGACAAAATCAACCTCATAGATACCTCGCAGGCAATCCAGCGTCACCTGAATGATCACAGTGCCATACACGTGATATGCAAACGGATGGCCTTTGGCAGTCGCCCAGTCAAAATAAATGCCGGGAGTAGCATAATGAGCATGTTCGCTCAGACTCACTCTTTTGACGAACGCCGCATTGACAAGTGTTTTCCAATCCAGCTTTGTCGGTTCGTTTTTATAAAATACAAACCCGTTTTCAATTTTTAGATCATCAGGATTTGATTGAAGCTCTAATTCTTCAGCAGCGACGATTTTCAATCGATCCAATATTGCTTCACATGCCATCAGCGTTGCCTTTCCATTCAGATCAGCAGTAGATGATGCAGCAGATGGAGATGTATTAGCTATGCGCAACGTATTTGTAGTATGCACTTTGATTTTATCGGGCGATAATGAAAATGCCCTGGCAACTACCTGGAGCATTTTTGTATTTACACCCTGGCCCATTTCTACAGCGCCAGTGGATACAGCTACTGACCCATCGGTGTAGACATGAACTAATGCACGTGCCTGGTTCATTAATGTTTTTGTAAAAGATATCCCAAAACAAACCGGCATCATGGCAACACCACGTTTCATGTCTGCATGCTTTGCATTGAAATCATGAGCATCCTTCATTATTTTTTCAAGACCAAACTGATCGTCAGCCTGCACCCATGTAGTGACGGCTTCGCTTTCAGCTTTTTGTCCATATGGGAATTCCTCGCCAGGGTTGATGAGATTTTTTCGTTGAATAACAGAACGGCTAACATTTAATTTTTCTGCAGCATGCGTGATCGCCGACTCGATCACAAACATTCCCTGCGGTCCACCAAAACCGCGAAAGGCTGTATTGGGTGGAAGATGAGTACGACAACTGTATGCAGTCGCTGTTACATGCGGGATATAATATGAATTCGTGCAGTGAAATAAAGTTCGTTCCAAAACCGCAGGAGAAAGATCCGCTGCAGCACCAGCATTCTGATAAAAGACAGCCTCATAAGCTATGATGTTCAGGTCTTTATCCAAACCTATTTTATAGTCAGCAGAATAAGGATGACGCTTCCCGGTCATTCGCATGTCTTCCAACCGATGAAGACTATACTTCACGGGACGACCAGTGTACAAAGTGCCTAATGCACACAATGCTGCCCACGGATTTGCCTGATCTTCTTTACCACCAAATCCTCCGCCAAGACGACCCACTTCAACTTCAACACGATGCATCGCGAGACCGGTAACTCTTGCAACAGTCCGTTGTACTGCAGTAGGCCCTTGTGTAGACGAATAAATTTTAATGCCTCCGCCTTCCATCGGCACGCTGTATGCGCCCTGCGTTTCGATATACAGATGTTCCTGTCCATTCACATCAGCACGACCGGAAAAAACATGTGCACAATCTTTGAACGCTATGTCTGTATCTCCGAGCTTAAATTTCTTTGGCGGAATGATCAGTTCATTTTTTTGAAATGCAATCCTTGGATCGGTGATGATCTCAAGCGGATCGATCACAACTTTTATTTTTTTAGCTGCATCATGAGCGATCTCTTCAGATTCAGCGATGACAAGGGCTATGGGCATTCCCTGAAAGTGAACATGATGATCGGCCAGAAGCGGTTCATCAGGAACGATGCCACCGATTTGGTTTTCACCGGGAATATCCTTTGCAAGAAGTATCCTGACTACCCCGGGTATTTTTTCAGCTTCTGATAAATCAATTGACCGGATCACTCCATGTGCTACAGGCGAATCAAAAACACATGCAAACAGGGTGTTGTGGATGATAGGAATATCATCAAGATAAACGGACTCACCCCGGACATGTCCATATGCATCTGTATTCGTCATGATGAAGGAAAGAGTTCTTTGAAATGTGCCAGGAATAATTGTTTCATCAGCAAGCGTTTGTATGTGGCTGAACCGCGTACATCCGAAATGGGAGAAATTTCAGATTGAAGGATATGATTCATCTCATGCAAAGTCTCTTTATCAAAGGGATATCTCTTCAGCTTAAGACATGAAGAAGTATTCTTGAGATAAAGCGGAACGGGACCAACACCTCCTGCTGAAAGATGCGCATCAATAATGAGATGATCTGTTACGCGTAGGTGAATTGCAGTATTTACTGTTGCGATATCAAGGAAGGTGCGTTTACTGACTTTTTCAAAATTAAATCTGGATGTATGATCAGGTTTGTCGAAATAAATTTTTTCAACTACTTCATTTGCCTTTTTAGCCAGCTTCTTATATCCCTGGTAGAAATCACAAAGTGGAATTTCATGCGCCTTTCCATCCTTGAGTCCGTTACGAACCACCACAGTCGCTTTCATAGCTAAAAACCAAACGGTCAGATCTCCAATGGGTGATGCATTGACAAGATTACCTGCTACAGTAGCCATGTTGCGTATAGGGGTGGAAGAGACGAGCTTCAGATGTTTTTTAAGTTTTGGAAACAATGCATTCATGACCGGTGATTCCATCAGGTCTGATACCGTGACAGATGCGCCGATCTCAATACGTGAGCCCACATCGCGGATTTCTTTTAAATTATTTTGATTGAATACATTGACAGCTACTGTGTGGACCATTTCTTCAGGACGTTGCACATAAAGGTCAGTACCGCCGCTAATGATGACTGGTTTTGTTTTGGGTAAATCTTCAAGTGAGGTTGATACGGATGAATTGATTTCTTCCAGACGTTCCCTGATGCCGGCAAACCATGGAGGTACGATTTTTTGTGCAATGGCAAATGAAATGGGTGTAAGGCCATCTTTTGATTTCAGCAGATTGATAAGTTTTGATGAAGCTCTTTCGATAGATTTGTAGCCGGTGCAACGGCAGATATTTCCATCGATAGAAGAGATGGCAGCTTCCGCAGTGGCTTCTTTGTTATTAAGGCAAAAACCTGTGAGTGATACTACAAAACCAACTGTACAAAATCCGCACTGTGTTCCGTTTTCTTCGACCATAGCTTCCTGCACAGGGGTCAATTGTCCTGCAGGTGGATTTATGCCCTCAATGGTCACGATGTGTTTTCCTTCTGCATTGGATAATGGCATGAGGCAACATGTCATGGAGCGATACCTCATTTCGCTTCCCTGATCTTCACCCACAAGAATTGTGCATGCGCCACAATCTCCTTCGCGACAACCAATTTTAGTTCCGGTTAAATGTTTGTGATAGCGGATAAAATCAAGCACCGTCATGCCGGGAGGCATATCTGTGTGGATTGTTTCCTGGTTGAGAATGAATGAAAGCATTGGCTTAAAACAACATGGATACCATGTAAGTTAACATCAAAATCGCCGTATTAAAAATACGCCTGCAATGACGAGTATAACACCCAACAGGCGTGGGAGGTTGATCTCTCTTACAGGTATGCCCAGGAAACCAAAGTGATCAATTGGCAACGTGATCAACATCTGGCCGAGGATAAGAATACTAAAGGTTAATGCAATGCCAAGGCGAGGAACGGAGATGACTACAGCAGTGACAAAAAAAGCGCCGCATAGACCTCCGAGCCAGGATACCGGTGGTGCGTTTTTAATATTGCTAAGGGTGTTTAGTGGAATTTTTGCAACGAGCATATAAAGGAAGAGTCCGACAAGTCCTACTGCAAATGAAAAAAATGCAGCCAGCACGGGGCTTTGCACATAGGTGGCGAGCTTGTTATTGATAGCTGCCTGGGTGGGCATCATCATACCGGCGACAAGAGCGAGGAGGAAAAACATCCATTGCATTTTTACGGGCGTTTATAGGTTTATGAAGTTTATATGCTGATGAAGAGAGATGGTTAAATGTTGATGTAGATTATTTTTTACAGTGCTCACCGTGAATACCTCTTGTGCTCTCCGTGCGAATTTCGCACAGAGGGCAATGAGAAAAATCACGGAGTACACAGAATAATTTCAGTAATCAGTTTTATCTTCTTTAAGTGTCCATTCTTTAAAAACATCAAGTGCTTCTGTTCGAAGCAATTGTTCCATCGGGATAGTCCGGTCGACAATTCCTTTTTTCAATTCGGAATATATAAAGTCATCATCAAAGCCGATATCCGATGCATCAAATCGGGAGCAGGCGAAATAAATTTTCTTAAGATGGGCCCAGTAAATGGCTCCCAGGCACATGGGACATGGCTCGCAGGAGGTATAGAGTTCACAATCATCGAGCTCGTATGTATGGAGCTGATCGCATGCATTCCGGATAGCTATGATTTCTGCGTGCGCGGTCGGGTCGTTGGTGGAAGTGACTTTATTATTGCCCCTTCCGATGATTTCTCCATCCTTCACGATCACGCATCCGAAAGGGCCGCCATCATTGGATTTCATACCTTCTGAGGATAGGCGGATGGCTTCCATCATGTATTGTTTTTGATCTTCGGTCATGCGGTAAATGTAGTGAGTAGTGAGTAGTCAGTAGTGAGTTTTTTTAAACGCTATTATTCAATACCATGCGTTGTTGAATTTGCAAATAACTTTGAACGCAGATCGTCATGATTATCATGATGAGTCATGATTAGATCATAATATCCCAAACCATTTCCTTTAGACCACACTGGCAGCTCTGGCCTTTTCCCTAAGACCTTTTTTATGGACTCACTAGTTTCAATCCCACAATAGAACCTATCAATGTAGTCAGGAAAAATATCCTCCAAAAAGTGGCAGGTTCTTTAAAAAGAAAAATGCCGATGGTGACGATTCCAACAGCCCCTATCCCGGTCCATACGGCATAGGCAGTTCCAACTGGCAATGTCTGAGCAGCCTTGTATAATAAATACATGCTGATACCGAGACATACGATGAATCCCGCGAACCACATGGTAGTTGCCTGGCCGGTGGATTCTTTTAGCTTTCCGATGCAGGTAGCGAAGCCGACTTCAAAAAGGCCGGCGATGATGAGGATGATCCAGTTCATTTAGTGAGTAGTGAGTAGTGAATAGTGAGTGGATTTAAGGTACAAAACGGATTTAATACTGGAAACTGTATCGTGAGACGTGAGGCGTGAAACGTGAGAAAATGTGCCAAAAACTGAAAAAGAAGATTTTATCCTGATAAGTTGTCCAATTCCTGCAAGGTTAATCGTTAAGAGAATGATAACCCAAACGTATCAAACTTAAAAAAGGAATATTAAAATGAAGACAAGCGAAAATTCAATAAACTGGTTCGAGATCTCTGTTAGTGATATTGACCGTGCAAAAAAGTTTTACGAAACGATCTTTGATATCAGCATGGAGGAAATGGAAATGAAGGGTATGAAGATGGCGAACTTCCCCTATGAGCCGGGTGGTGGAAAGGCTTCAGGTGGACTCGTACAAAGTGATATGCACAAACCCAGTGTGGATGGTGTAAAGATCTACCTGAATGGAAATCCGGATCTGTCTGTGGCACTATCAAAAGTTGAAAAGGCTGGTGGTAAAATCACGATGCCAAAAACGAACATTGGCGAAGGAATTGGGTACATGGCTTTTTTTGTGGATACGGAAGGAAATGTGATTGCGCTGCATTCCAATAAATGATTCTTTAAGAGGACAGGTCAGGATTTCATTATCAACTTCCATCTGCGGATGAATAAAGGAAGTACAATGAAGCAGATGTGTGAATCGTTATGGTGAAGCGTGAGATAATAATTGAAAGTCTGAGAATCTCTTATCCCCGGCAATAACAAAACCCTTCAGTCAAAATTTGGAATGAGGAAACTAATAATTATATTTTTAGCAATATGTGTTTTTAAATTAATTTCATTTACATCGCGAAAATATTTTGATAGACATCATAAAGAGCATTATGATTTTATTGATCGGGAACTTACCATAAAAAACTCGGAACACTATAAAGATCTTTTTTATTTAAGGCATTTAACTGACTACAATAGTAAAATTCCGTCATTTCTCAGTGAAAAACTGGAGAAATATGACAGTCGATACAGCGAAGATGGGTTATTACCTAGAATTTGGTTTCAGGACTATGCTCAATCATTAAATCTTAAAGACAGCGCATACGATAATCATGCATTTCCCTCCAGATTGCAAAATACCGTGGCGGAAGAAATAGCTAAAAACAAAATAATAAGGTATTACAAGAGTCATCAATGGCTAAACACTGAGTCCGGGCAGAATCAGAAAGTGAAAGGAATTATTGACCGCTTATTTAAATCTGGTGATAGCCTTTCTATCCGGATAATTCCATTTTCATATGATGTCACAACTACTTTCAATAATTGCCAATCAGGCAGTACATATGTGCCGGCGCACTCAAACCCATTTTATTATGAAGGCTCATTAAGTCGTTTTTCATGTGAGATACGAAATCAGGTAACAAATGAAGTTATTACGAGAAAATTTCACTAAATCATCTTTACTTCTATTGATGATTATTTTGGGAATCAGCATCATGCTTGATTGGTTCCATATATACAGGAACCAGCGTGATTTAAATTTTCTGGATAATTATATTTCATTTGAAACAAAAAACATTAATAACAAAAAGCTCAATTACATTAGACAAATTCAGACAACCATAGAATTTTATCCGGAAGCAAGAATGAATCGTTTTAAAAATATGCTGAACGTGGATTCGAAGGATGCCGAGGGATTGGAGGATGTAATTCTATCATGGCATCCGGAGGCTGATGATTTTGATAGCATTTCATACATCGCAGATCGATTATTAATCCACCATATAGATGTAATGCAAACCAAAGACCGGAGAATTGGATCTTTTTACGAAGCACGTTATGTCCAAGAACTTTTAGAATATCTATCTCAATTTTCACGCGCAACGAGTATTGGTTGTTATTTTGGATTTGACATGGCCAGGAGTGTTGTCGAAGATTCTGTATATATAGGAAATTATGGACTGTCAGATGATCATATCAAATTTGCATTTAAGCTAAATGAATCATACTTTCCATCAAATCCGGAAGGCATTTACAAAATACCATGGAGCGATAAATTAAATGTTGAAATGCTTATCATGAGAAACCGTTTAACATATATAGATACTGCTATACAAAAGCAGACGATTTTAAAAACGGACGGAGCCTGGAGAAGTGCGGCATTGAGTTTTGGTCAGAGTAAGTAAAAAAGTATTGATTATTGTTTTTCCGCCACCAAAAACAAATAATCTCCCACGTCACTTTCATATTTCATCTTAATATCCTGGAAAAGATCATTGTCGAGGTCATGTCGCAATTTCTTTAAACCTGAATCCATTTCTTCTACTGTAGCAAGCGAGGCGAACGTAGAAATCCCTTTGCGAACGTTTTCATCAAAATAAATTTCAGGACGGTTTTTACCGGATTGAAGAAACAGATCGACGAGATCATCACGGACAGTATAAATTTCCTTGTCAACCAGTTTCATTCCTGCACGGGTAAGCGAATCAACAACCAATTGAACCGAAGGCATTTTTTCCGTGGATCGTGTCATCACATCCGGGAAATAATGGTTTAGCCAATAGGTCTCCATTTGTTCGGGACTTGACGTGAAAATAACCAGCCGTCCACCTGACTTCAGTACACGATACAATTCGCGGAAACCAACTTCCATATTATTCCAATGATGGACAGTCAGAGTTGCTATTGCGCCATCAAATCTATTGTCTGCAAAAGGAATAGATTCCACTGTCCCGGAGATCCATCTTACATTCCGCGATTTAGATTTCGCTTCATTCAGCATTACTTCGGATGGATCCACACCGGTAAAATTCAAACCTCTTTTGGAAAGAGGAATGGTATAGTTTCCAGTACCGCATCCGATATCGAGATAATGGCCGGTACTGACAGGAGACAGGAGCGAATAAATCCGTTCCAGCAAATATGGATCAGCCCGACGGGTCGAATTGTATGTGATGCCGATGGTGTCATATTTGGGATTCATCATATGGGATGCAGGGGCAGAAATACAGAGTACATTTGCATGATAAACATATACATTAATCATGTCACTCGAAAATAATATCAACGAAGACCTCAAGACAGCCATGAAGGCAAAGGACCAGGTGGGACTGCGCGGAATACGGGCTATCAAATCGGCCATCCTCATATACAAAACTTCAGGAGCTGATGAAGAACTGAATCCCGAGAAAGAAATCGCCTTGCTCCAGAAGCTGGTCAAGCAGCGGCAGGATTCACTTGACATTTTCGAAAAACAAGGCCGCGAAGACCTGGCCTCCATCGAGCGCGAAGAGATCGAAGTGATCATGAGGTATTTGCCCAAACAGCTTTCAGAAGATGAGCTGAAAGATGCGATCAGGGGGATCATGACGCGTCTGGGTGCCAGGACAATGAAAGATATGGGCCGGGTCATGGGTGAGGCCTCCAAAGAATTCGCAGGAAAGGCAGACGGGAAAGCAATCTCAGCAGTCGTAAAATCGTTACTTTCCAACTAGGATAACCGTCACTGAACACTTATGAAAACAACCATTTTCTGCCTGATCATTTTCACCGGATTTTTATTCCAGGCTCCGGCATATGGAAATGTGACTTCGGGTATGCCTGAAAGAATAGAAACCGCTGCCGGAAAAACTGATAAATCATTTTCTGCTGCAGGTCAGGATCATGGTCCGCGCAAGAAAAAAAAGAGTAAGAAAAAACGGAAAACCTATTTAGACCGCAAAGTAAAAATGCGCAATGGACATAGTTGCCCGTCATTTTAAATACGCCATCCTGCACTTGCGTTTTCTTCTTTATCCAATATTGATTTTTCTCTGCACCACATGGTTGTCTGCACAGGATGTGTATGTCCCGTCTAAAATACCTGCAAAATCTTCAAAAGCACTTGATGATGCAGTGCTCGCAGCCGCTACCGGACATATTGATGCTCCCATAAAGATCATCAGCGACTTAATCATGAAGCATCCTGCATGGACCCTGCCGAGACAAAAGCTGAGTGAGATTTACTACAAAGCAGGACGAAAAAGTGAAGCGATAGTCATGCTGGAATCATCAATAGCGATTGATACCGCATCGCAGATCCGGCAACTCTATTCGCTTGGAAGATTGTATGAAGAAACGGATAAGCCGGAAAATGCCCTAAGGGTATATCACACGATTATCGAAAAAGGAAAAGATTCTCCCGACCTGGTTAAAAAAGCTACTTTAAATTTAACGCAGCTTGAAAAGAAAATGGATTTGTGGCGCCTGGGAGCAAATATCATTTTCACACCATTCCCTTCTGATATCAATACACCTCATAATGAATACCTCGGTCGCTGGACATTGGATGGAAGAGAATTTATTTTCACGCGGAGATTCAATGAACAGGAAGACATTTTTCTCACCACATTTGAAAAAAACAAAGTTATTGAAGTTAAAGATTTTTCTTTCAACACGAGTGGTAATGAAGCAGCACAAACCATTTCACCGGATGGTAAATATCTTGTATTTACCTCTTGTGGCCGGCCTGACGGAATGGGCGGATGTGACTTGTATATTTCAAAACGAAAAGATGGCACATGGAACAAGCCGGTAAACATGGGTTCGCCGATCAATACACCTTCGTGGGATAGCCAGCCTTGTTTTGGCCTTGACGGACAGACAATTTATTTTTCAAGCAACAGAGCAGGTGGTAAAGGAGGTAGTGATATTTGGTTTGTCAGATTGCAACCCAATGGAAAATGGTCTTCACCTGTCAATGCAGGAGAAGAGATTAACACATCAGACAGTGAAGAAAGTCCTTTCATTCACTTTGATGGTCGGACAATCTATTTTATGCGGAATGGTAAAGACGGGCTTGGTGGATTCGATCTTTATTTTTCAAGATTGGGCATTGATGGTAAATGGAAAACACCGGACAACATGAAAGCGCCAATCAATACCGGTGCAGACGAAGGCGCACTTTCTCTTCATCCGGATGGAAGGACAGCCATCATCACACGTATGACAGAAAATCAGCTGAATGATTTATTCGAATTTCAACTGCCTCCAGAATATCTTTCTTCTCCCATGCAGGCGCTTGAAGTGCTTGTAACCGATGCAGAAACAAAATTGCCTTTACATGCGAGGCTTGAAGTTTTTGAAGTGACCGGTCATGACACCATTCGTAACAGTCAATGGGCAGATGATCATGGGATGATCACGATGGCGCTGGATCGAAATAAATCTTATGGGCTTATCGCATCGGCGGAAGAGTACCTGATGCATTCTGTACATCTTCAGGCCGATACTGCCTCACGCAGAAAAATGCATATTGAATTAAATCGGATATCATCAGCGATTGACAAAACCGTTGTACTTGAAAATATATTTTTTTCAACCGGCTCTGCAGCGCTTCTTCCGGAGTCTGGAGCTGAGCTTAATAAATTGTACCAGACCTTGCTAACTAATCCGGGAATGAACATTGAGCTGCGCGGCCATACTGACAATGTGGGTTCGGATGAATCGAACATGCAGCTGAGTGAAGCGCGGGCAAAGTCCGTTTATCAATATCTCGTGGATCGTGGAATAAATGCATCAAGATTATCTTTTAAGGGATTCGGAGAAACACAACCGGTGGCAGGGAATGAAACCGAAGATGGCAGGAGGCAAAACCGGAGGACAGAGTTTTTTGTCAGCAGGATATAATTTTCAAAGTAAACGAGTATTGCATATTCTTTTCGCACGAAGGACACTGAGTTGAAACACACAGAGAAAACGGAGGTGTTTTTTCTGTGTACTCTGTGAATATTTCTCAGTTAACTCCATGCGAAGTAATTTACATTTTGCCTTAAAATAATAATAGAATGGTTAAGTTCTCCTTTTTATTCCTTTTCATTTTTCCACTGAGGATAGTTTGTCAGACTTCTCCTGTTGTGTTTAAAGCACTACCAGGAGAAATTAATACAACGGATCATGATGAACTGGGACGCTGGACGCTGGATGGAAAAGCTGTCATTTTTACGCGTTTGACGAGTGATCATTCAGATCTTTTAATGGCGCATTTAGATAGTCTTGGGAAAGTTCTCGCTGTAGATAACCTGCAATTTGGAGCTTCATACCGGGGAGGTGGTCATGCGATTTCACCGGATGGAAAAACGATGGTATTTACGATTTGTAATGCACGCGAAAGTCTTGGTGGATGTGATTTGTATCAATCTCATTGGCTGAATGGAAATTGGTCTCCACCGGAAAATTTAGGACGTGCTTACAATGGAGCCAGGTGGGAAGGACAACCGGCATACGGCCTTGATGGACAGTCAATATTCTTTGCGAGCACAAGGCCGGGTGGTTATGGTGGTAGTGATATATGGATGGTTCGCCAACTATCACCAGGCATAACATCTAATCCAATAAATGCCGGTCCTGAAATCAATACGGCTAACAATGAAGGCAGCCCATTCATACATTTTGACGGACGCACTATTTATTTTATGCGTGATGGAAACGGAGGTTATGGTGGATTCGATTTGTATTTTTCACAAATGGGCATCGATGGTAAATGGAAACCCGCTTCAAACATGGGGCCATCCATCAATAGTGCAGCTAACGAAGGTGGACTTGCTATTCATCCTGACGGGAAGACCGCTATGATCACAAGATCAACACCCACGCAGCAAAATAATTTATATGAATTCAATCTTCCTGTAGAATTTCAATCTTCTCCTATTCAGGCCCTTTATATAAATGTAAAAGATGAAGTTACCGGTAAACCCGTGCGGGCAAGACTTGAAATATTGGATGTAAATGGAAATGATACCCTCAGACTCTCACAACAGGCAGATGAAAAAGGAAACATAACCGTCACACTCGATCGGAACAAATCGTTTGGTCTCATCGCTTCTGCAGAAGGATATATCATGCACTCATCAAATCTTGAGCCAAGCAAGGAGGCAGCTCGAAAGCTTGATATTCATATGATCCCATTATCAGGTTCTTTAAAAAAGACAATCGCCTTACAAAATATATTCTTTGAAAGCGGTTCTTCTTTATTGCTGCCGTCTTCTAAGCCTGAGCTCAATAAATTGGTACAGATGCTTCAGACGAATGCATCCATGACCATTGAAATCCGCGGACACACAGATAATGTAGGAACCGATGAAAGTAATATGAAGTTGAGCGAAGATCGTGCAAAATCAGTTTATCAATTTCTCCTTGATAAGGGAATTGATCCTAAGAAACTTTCTTACAAGGGATTCGGGGAAACGAAACCTGTAGCAGGCAATACTACCGAGGAAGGCCGGCGACAAAATCGCAGGACGGAGTTTTTTATTGTAAAGATTTAATTTTTCAACAGCGCGACCACTTCATCTTTCCTTCGCCTCGATATCTCTACAATCGATTTATCTACCATCGCAAGCGCACCCTCGCGTGTGATGCGGACCACATGTTTTTTATTGATCAGGTGTGATTTATGTGTCCGGATAAATCCATAATCAGTTAATATCTCTTCATACTCTCTCAACGTTCGTGATGTGAGAAGCGGCTTTTGATGGGTAAAGAAAAAACGGGTATAATTACTTTCTGCTTCAAGCCGGATGATCTCTTCAGGCTGGTAGAAGTAGGTTCCTGCAGTCGTAGCTAACGCCAGCTTAAAGTCTTCTTTTTGCCTGACACTGATATTGTGTAGGAGATTATTGTAGAGTGACTCTTCATTCTGTTTGCTTGCTTCTTTTGCAAGAAACCGGTCCATTGCTGCACGCAATTCATTTGCATCGATGGGTTTCAATAAATAATCCAATGCAGAAAAACGGATGGCCTGGATCGCATAATGATCATATGCTGTTGTAAAAATGATGCTGAAATCGATTTGTGGAAATTGCTTAAGGATGTCAAAACCATTCATGACCGGGATCTGGATATCCAGGAAAAGAAGATCAGGCTTCCAGCTTTTCAGCAGATGTATGCCTTCGGCCGGTTCGGTGACACTCCTGAGCTCTGTGATTTCAGGAACATAACGCTTAAGCATCAATTGCAAGGTCTCTACTGCAGGAGTCTCGTCGTCTATGATGATTGCTTTAATCATACTTTAAATTAAAGGATTTACAGCTTTCCTGTTTTAACATCAATGACCGACATATAGCACAAGATTAACTTCTGTACCCTCTACACCACCGGATGAATCCATCTTGTCGACAACATCGACCTGGTATGTGCGCTGATATAATTGCTCAAGGATGTGCAGTCTTTCATGTACAAGCGACAAGCCTTTGGATTGATGTTGCGTCGAGTTGTCGTGATTGTTTTTGAGTCGTGCAGATGCAACCCGTCCGATACCATTGTCGTAAATCCTGCAGCTGAGCAATTCATCTGTGCTCAATACAAATTGAATGTCCACTCTTTTTGAACCTGTACGCGGCATAAGCCCATGCCAGATCGCATTTTCAATGAAAGGCTGCAGGATCATCGGTGGGATTTTGATCTCGGTCGGATCGATATCTTTTCCAACTGTGATCGTATATTCAAACTTATCATCAAAACGCAATTGTTCTAATTGAAGGTAAAGTTCAAGGATCTCTATTTCCTTTTCAAGGGAGATAAAGTCATGGCGGCTGTTGTCGAGGACATCTCTTTGCAAACGGCTGAATTTCGAAAGATATTTGTTAGCCTGATCTACATCTCCTTTGAGGATGTATCGTTGTACGCTATTGAGTGCATTGAAAATGAAATGAGGATTCATTTGTGAGCGGAGAGCCGTGAGCTGTGATGCCGCGAGATCACGGTTCATGGTGATGAGCTGCACTTCGCTTTGACGTCTTTCAGTCTCCTGACCGCGTACAAACCTGATTCTTTGTTTCACCACAAAAAACACAATCGCTGCGATCGCTAGTATCGATAAGCTTATAAACCACCATGTTTTCCAGAATGGAAGAGCAATATTAAAAAGTAGAGATTCATCACTTTCAAACCATTCGATTCCGTTCATACTCGCGGCGATCCTGAATTTATATTCTCCCGGAGGTAGTGATGTGAACCGGACTACACTGTTGGTGCCTACATTATTCCAGGTATTGTTCATTCCTTCAAGCTGATACCGGTATTGGATCCTTTTGGTATTTCCATAGTAAGGAGCGATATATTCAATCTCGATAGAATTCTGTTTTGGCCTTAGGGAAAGGAGAGCAGACCGATTGTAATAACTGGTATCATCCTGGCTGACGGATACTTTGATCAGGGAGACCTGAAGGCTGTCGTTTCTTGCAGGAATTTTATCCGGATGAAAATAATTGATACCATTCGTTCCACCCAGAAACAACATTCCGCCTGTATTGTAATAAAAGCTGTTTCCATTAAAGAAATCTCCCTGGATATTATCAAAATAATCGAATGTCTCGACAAGACCTGTTGCTTTGGTGTAGCGGTACAAGCCCAGGTCAGTGGCTAACCATAAACGATCTGTGCTATCGCGGAATATGGAATGAACATTTATGTCATCAAAGAAGTGACTCAATGTCCGGGTTGTGATATTGCCTGCCGAAAAGGTAACACCATACAATCCCTTAGCACCAAGCACATATTCATTTTCATCCCATTGGAGTAAACAGCGTTTAGTTCCTGATCCGATTCCATCTGTTACAGAAAATCTGAATACCAGGTTTGAATCAAGGCAATGGATACTATTGATAGTTCCTATCCATATCTGATGGAATTTGTCTTCATAGCTGAAATTGAGATTTTCTTTACTGCCAGGGAACACGACTTGCCGGACAAGGTAGCTTCCTTTCTCGATGAGATAAGCTCCATCCCTGGCAGCAACAAAATAATTACCATTGTGCAGCACGCGGATCTGATCTACAAAATCTCTTTCTAATCTTCTTTTAGTGGTAGCCCCATCAGCTCCTGCTTCATACATGGGGCTCCTGTATTTTTTAGTGACTGGATCATACAGCCAAATCCCGCGATTTGTCTGACCGATGATTACATTTTTTCCATCATAAGCAATGCCCCTGATAGAAGGATGGTTCATCCTGTCTGTTGCACCTTCCACCGGGAAAATGGATGTCAGGATATTTTGCTGAAGGTCCCAATATGTAATACCGTTGCTTGTTGACATCCACAAATTTTCTTTTTCATCGGCAGTGAAATTTCTGATGTCCCTATTAAATCCATTGGCATCCTCCATTCTGGTATTTCGAACCTGTCCGATCACTTCATTAAAAGGATCAAATACCATCAGGCTGTTTACAGAACAGGACCATACTTTGTGATCACTGTCCATATACATGTCCTCACTGTTTCCGCCATTCAATAAAGGTTGTCCTTTAAAATAAAATTGCTTTTGAGATAAGATGCCGGATGTTGAATTGTATTCTAAAACTCCTTTTGTCGTGGCCAGTAAATAATGATTTGCACCCAGGTTCACAACATCACGTATCGCAAGGAAATCATCCACCAGGTGATGTAAATACTCCATCGGATGGATTGGCTGAATCTGTTGCGACATCAGATCATATAAAAACGATTGGTTTTTCCACGTACTGACCAACACCTGGTATTCATTGAGTGCATGCAATGTTAAGAGACTCCTGACAGGCAGGCTCTTCATTTCACCGGAACTCATATCGTGAGACCAGATCGTATCTCTGCTGCTATAAAAAAGAATATTCCCAAATAGACTTGCAGAGAATCGTCTTACGTTAACCGGAGTTTTTGCTTTAGATTTTTCATCCGTGACAGGAATAAATTTGGATTGCTGTGGATCAAAAACATAAAAACCCAGATTCGTCAGTAGCCAAACTTCTTTACCAGGTAACTGAAAAACCTGGCCGATGGATATTTTTTCCGTACTCTCTACCTGAATGATGCGAAATCCCGCACTACTGTTATCATACAAATGCACATGGTTCCTTGACGTAACCCAGACCTTATGTTTCAGATCTGATAAAATGGAATTGATGCGATCCCCAATGATAAATTCCTGCATTTGTTTCCCATCATACCGCTGCACACGATCGCTATACGAAAGCCAGACAAAACCAAGATCGTCCTTAATGACATGCTCGACATTTGTGCGTATGCCATCCCTTTCATCAAAAAGCTGAACGTGATAATCCGGCAATTGCGAATGTCCTTTACTCTGAAGTAAAAGGATCAGGAGTGTTAGTGCCGTAATTTGATAGCCGCGCAGGATCAAGAGATAGTCATTGTTGCAGAATAAGGTAACTCAAAATCCATAAAGTATCAATCTTCATTTTGCGCTACACCACAAGGTGCGAGATAGGCATGAACAGTATTTCCGGCTTTCGCTTCAAATCCGATCTTTAGCTCAAGGAAATTTGCTGCTTTAAATATGACACGTGTATTCTGACCACCCGTGATAATGGAGCCGCATGAGATATAATTTGATGTCTCATAATACCTGTTGCCGCTCAGCATGGATGTTATATTAATGGTTTGCGCACAGGTACTATACGTATCACTCTCCCATACACCGCGGCCGAATGTCGAAGCACGGATGATATTGTCCGCTTCGTACAACTCCAGATCGCTCACCTGAATGATGGGAAGCCTATGCCAGAACGGTACCCAATCGTTCATTCCTGCACCGCGGTAGAATACACCAATGTCAGTGCCGATGTACGCATTGTTGCCGGCATCCACCTGGATTGCATTGACAGGGACATTAGGAAGTGAGCTGGACATATTGGACCAGCTTTCACCGGCGTCGCTGGAAAAAAAGACCTTATTACCATTACTGAATCCACCGAAGACAATCCAGACATTTCCTGAGACCGTAGATCGGACACCAATGTCTGTAAGTCTTATATTGACTGATGGAAAGCCCGGGCTATCAGAAATAATCGTCCAGGTATCTCCTTTATCATTACTCTTCCACATTGATCCTGTCGTAGCAAACGCAGAAGCTCCGCCTGCGGCATAAAAGCGATTAGCATTACTTGGACATCGCTCAAGGTCCCATGATCCCGGAACGTTTTTTTCCACCCATGTATCTCCACCATTAGTGGATTTGTAAATGTGTACATATCCCGCCAGCACCAGATCACCATCGTCAATGGCAGATGTAACCCTGGGGAATTTATTATCACTTGTGAGAGGTGTGATATCCACGAGGTCCAGGCCATTGTCCGAAAATCTGGATAGCTTGCTATTCGCGGAAAGATAACCCTCCGTGTTACTACCAACATTGTAGATACAATCGAAACCGTCAGCACTCAGCACCTGATCCCATACAGATGTATTTGCATTGCGACGTTTGGAACCATTATCCTGGAGACCTATGATCATATTTTCGAGGTCTGTAATTGTACCTGCCAGATGATAAATCATAGATGCGGCTATTCCATCCGAGAGATTGACCCAATCCACTCCATGATTTGAACTTTTTATCAATCCGCCATCGCTGCATAGATACACAGCGCCATTGAGCGGGCTGTACTCTATGTCATGAACATCAGCATGTACATATCCGGTGGATGTACTTCCATCACATCGGCCTGCACTTGCATTCGTCCACGTGACACCTGTATTCGTGCTTCTCCATGTAGTAATTCCTGCTGCAAGCACCTTTGAGCTTTCTGTATGTGACACAGCGATGGCAAGATCAGACCATGATTGGTTATTTCCTCCATCTCCATCACATGATGATTCGACAATATTAGGTGTATTGCTTTGACGTGAAAATGAGGCTCCGGAATCATATGAAATATAAACACCCCCAAAAGTTGCACCATCATTAGCCCAGCCTGACATAAGACAAACACGACTGCTAAATCCATTTGTCACAGCCATTGCAACGCGACCAGCCATCAAGGGAAAATCAAAATTGGTAATGTGTGCCCATGTAACACCTCCATCCGGACTTCTGAAGAAGCTTCCATTTTGCGTGGCATATACAAAACCGGAAGATCCAGGTTTAAATTTTATTTCAAATGTTAAGCCGGTCAAAACCTGTGTCCAGGAATTTCCTCCATTTGAAGTACGATAGATTCCTTGATTTGTTGCAGCAAGTAATACGTTCGCATTGTTTGGATCCTGTACGAGTTGATATCCTGCATATTCTCCAACAATAGGCAAAGCGCCGGTTGCATTCCAATTACTTCCTGCATCATAACTTACAAAAACACCTGCTGATGGTTTCCAATATCCGGCAGAAACAATAAACCCGCTATTACCTGTATCACCATCACCGGTGAGAATATAAATTGTGTTTGGGTTTGCATGACTCACCACAATACCTGAGATGGCAGTTGATGGAATATTGTCTGTAAGTGGCGTCCATGAAGATCCACCATTTGTAGATTTGAATAATCCCCCCGCTGGTGATCCTATATATAATGTGTTCGCATCTGTCGGATGAAAAGCAATCCTGTCGACACGACCTATTCCGACAGCAGAACCGTTTATACCGGAAATTGAATTAGGTCCGCGTGGAATCCAGTTACCTGCACTGCTTCGCTGGTGAGTGGCATACGCTTCATATGCACTGCGAATGCGTCGATCAACATTGACGAGTCTGCCTTCATCATCCGTCCGGGCAGACATATAAAGTCCCCAGCGAGCCCATTTCGCGTACGCGCCATCTTCCTCTTCATCCTCCTCCTCGTCATCATGTTCTTCTTCATGGTCAGCGTAGTATGCTTCGACGATGTCCATGATTTCTTCTACCCTGTCTTTGCCTGCTAATCTTCCCATGAGATCCGGATCCTGCGCGGTCAGCTTCGAAGACATTAGGATTGTGCAAAAAAATGTAACCGTGATGAAAATATATTTCATAGCGTGTAAGATTATTGTTGATGAACCTCTGATGTTCTTATGCTATCAATATTGGCAGGGAGATGTGGAGTGATGCCATCCATCACCAGGATCGATGAAGTGTTGAATGGAGATATCAAAGGCTCAGAAACGATATCCGGACACGAACCTAATCTTCCGTGAAAAAAACCTCGTCCACCAGCTTCAAAGCCTATAGACAAAGTGATATAATTACCAGCTTTATAATGTGTCTCTGTTCCAATATCCTTTCTGTAGTCAGCTATGCTTGAAATGGAATTGGATGCAGAGTAATATCGTACACCATTATTCGGGCTGGCACTGGTCAGTATGATATCGGCTACACATCCTGTATATAAATCGCTTCTCCAAAGTCCTCTGCCGTAGGTACCGGCAGCCAGTGTATTGGCATTTGTGTTGATGTACAGATCACTGATATTGACTGCCGGAATACCATTGTTGAAATAAATCCAATCTGCAATATCGTTGTCGCGATAGAATACACCTATGTCTGTACCGATGTAGAGCGCATCATTATGCAATCCGTTCTCATGAAATTCAATGCAATTGATCGGTACATTCGGTAAGCTGCCGCTAAGGTTTGTCCAGTTGTCACCTGTATTATTTGATCTATAGACTTTATCACCATCGTCATAACCTGATAAGGAAACAAATACCCGTGCGGAATTATTGGGATCAACAGCAATCCCGGTAATAAAAAGGTTAGGCAAACCCCCACCGATACTCGTCCAGTTATACCCCGGAGGTCCGAGTGCATTGTCACATCGAAAAATGAGATCTGCACTTGACGCATATAATCGGTTGGGATTACTGGTTCCCTGTGCAAGACAATTCGCAAGATCTAAACTTGTCGGTGCGAAAATATTAAACCAATCATCTCCACCATTATCAGATCGTGAAATTTCACTTGTGCCTACGAACAAACGTTCATGATTGCCCGGATCCATAATCATCGGACTTATCCATGCACCCGTACCCGGAATGTCTAAATCAGAAAATGAATCTCCTGAATTGGTACTTTTTGAAAAATCTCCATTCTGTGATGAAGCATACACGACGTCCAGATCCGTATAGTCGATGAGACAAGTAGTGCCATCACCATCATTGACTTGTTCGAAAGTCGAAGTGGGTCCATCACGACGCATCGTACTATTGTCCTGGCATCCCATGAAATAGAGATTGCCATACTCAGGTGTGCCTGCTATGCGATACACTTCTGTAATGCTGAGGCCGCTTATGATTTCAGACCAGCTGTTTCCTTCATTTGTTGATTTGTAAAGACCTCCATCACAACACACCCACAATGCACCATTGACATACGCTACATCATGCACATCTGCATGCACAAAATCATCTACAATCGATGACCACACTGTTCCCTGGTTTGTGGATTTGTTGATCCATTGCATGCCACCGAATACATCTGTCCAGTCAGTAGGATCCACCGCAAGTCCGACACAATAATCTGTAAAACCGCCAAGAGATGTCGCCGAATTATTTCTGAGTGTCCAGCTATTATTATTTCCTTCTGATTGAGATTCAAAAAAAGCGAGGAACCCATTCCAGTTTCCGGCAAGTGCATACACGACATTCGAATTGTTAGGAGCAATAGCGAGTTCAACCCGGCTTGCTTGCGTCATATTGCTAAAATCCGGATCAGTCATATTATACCATATGGCCCCGCCATCGGTGGATTTATACATCTGATTGTCACTACCGGCATAGATGATATCGGGATTACCGGGTTTAAATTCAATATCGAACGTAGGTTGATTTAAAACAATGGTCGATGTGGCCCAATGATCAATCGTGCGGTATAATCCGCTTTGACTGGCTACATATTGAATATTGACATTGGAAGGATGAATTAATAATTTGATCGGAATGATCGCGCTGGGATGTTCAAAGTTAAAACCTGTTGTATACCATGTAGCACCGCCATCAGTTGATCTCAGGATACCGATGCTGCTGATTTCTGTTTGTCCATGCGCCTCTATTTCTTGCGGGCTCGGATCACCGTCACCTGTCAGGATATAGACTACATTAGGATTGGAGGGACTTAATTTTACATCCGCTATTGAAAGGAGTGGAATATTTGGAGAAACATTTGACCATGAAAGACCTCCGTTAATTGTTTTCCATACACCGCCATTGCTGCTGCCGACATACATGATATTCGGATCAGAAGGATGAAAGGCAATAGCATTCAATCTTCCAAGACCTTCTGCACAGGATGTAGGACCTAAAAAGGTCCAGCTTCCATGTGTTGATCTGCTATTGAGTTGTGATTTAATATATCCATCATAGGCCTTCCATGTTTTTAAAGCCAGGTTTTCCATGTGGCCTGATGGATATAATCTTGGTTCCAGAAACCATTCTCTTCTTTTCCATTGCTTATATCCTTTTGCTTTTGGATGGAGAGTATAATAATCATTCAGTTCTTTTTGGATGATATTAAAATTGCTTCCATCGGTTAGTTTTGGATGATCTGGTGCGGGTTGAGAAAGACCAGGCAATATCGTACCAGCTAATAAAAGAACAAGGAAGAATGCATTGCGGACAAAAGGATTCATTTGAAGTAACGTTTATTGTTGCTTGCGTATCAATGCTTCAATTTTAATATCCTGGAGCTTGTTTTTTTCTTCCAGTTGAAGAATGTACAATGTGAGCTCTTCAATTTTTTCCATCATGCGTTTTTGCATGTCGCCTACTTCAATTCCATTCTTTTCTATCGTGTCGGCGTCAGGAATATTGGGTAAATGCTGATGTGCAGTAATAAAATTTTGCAATTCATCCAGGCTTCTCAGGGAATATGCTTTGTGAAAAACATAATCGGGCCAGTCGCTGCTTGCCTGGATTTTCAATTCTTCACAAATTGCTTTGCCATTGACAGAAAGACTATAACCTGAAGGTGCCACAGCGCTTCCGATCTGGACCGGGCCTCCTCCATTATTTAATACGAGGCGACTTACTTCTCCCATATAGCGGCCCTGGATCTCATTGTTATCAAAACCAACATTTAAATCATTCTCAGGACCTAATTGCAAATACCCGCCGCTGCCATTTCCTACATCACCACCTCCGATGACATTCAATCTGGTTTCCGGATTTGCAGTACCTATTCCTACCCATCCGCTTTGCGGTTCTATGACAATGTCACTGACAAACCCGGCTTGTCCTGTGGTGCGTGATATGTAAAGCTTATTGAGATTTTGAGTGATATTGTAGTCCATGGCATTGCTGGGCAATTCCCATAGAATACGTGCTTCTGTTGTAGCTGTTGTACCTCTAAGCCTAACGGTCGTCTTGGATTCATCCTGAACATAGACTGTACCATACACGGACAGTCTATAAGGTGCCTGCCAATATCCTACGGCAACGTTACCATCAGGATTCTTATAAATATTATCAGCATCATCCGGGGATACAGACCAATGAGTGTTTGGATGAGGGCCGGTTGTGACACTGAGCCAGGAAGTTCCGGTATGATAATACAATTGACTTAATGTAGTATCATATACCATCAATCCCTTAACACCAGCCATCGCAATGCGCGAGCTGGAAGAAGTACGTGGAAATAAAAGTCCTTTCGTACTACTCTTTAATTCAAGAATGGAACTCACACTTGGAGAACTGGTGCCGATGCCGACTTGCGAGATAACATTCGTAATGCATGCGATGAAAAAGAGGAATCCAAATAGCTGTTTCATATTCCGTGTTATTAGTTAAGAAGAGTAAATTATAGGTATGCAGTGCATAAACTGAAAAGCGGTTAGCCTTCGGCAAAATGCGATTAGCCTGCGGGAAAAAATTCATTTCAACTAACATGGTAACTGAGCTGTAGCACGAGGAGGCGCGAAGGCACCCTTTCACCTTCGCCTTGTTTTTCCTCACTACTATTAGCGATTGACGTCCCTTCATTTCCTCCCTATTTTTCAGGTCGAAATCATTTTGATTTCTACAGGAAAAAACAGGATGATGAAAAAAATAACACTGCTTTATTTTGTCCTTATCAGCTTAGATTTTGCTGCAAACGCCCAGAACGCCGGAGATTTCCGGAGCGTAGCTTCAGGTCCCTGGAACGCGATAAGCATTTGGGAACGATTTGATGGAATGACGTGGTTAGCTGCACCGGCAGTTCCCAATGCGGCAGACGGTATCATTACTATTCGCAGTCCACATATTGTAACAGTGAATACTGCATCATCAGGAGATCAAATTATCATAGAATCAGGTGGTGCACTCAACATTGAAGCAGCTTTTACACTGAATGATGGGACAGGAGATGATATGGTGGTAAATGGGATGTTGAACTTCAAAAGTGGCAGCATAGATGGAGCAGGAACTGTATCTATTACCCCTACTGCAACTTTTATGTTAAGCACAGGCAGTGTCAAGACAACAGCTGCCGGTGTGGTCATCATCAACAATGGAGTCATGATATGGCAGGAAGGAGGTATAAATGGATCAAGTGCCGTAGTCAACAATAATGTTTTCAATATCAGTGCCACTGCACTTTGGCAATTCAGCGGAGGACTGACCAATTCAGGTACCATTAATAAAACGGCAGGCTCAACAAATATCGCCACACCGTGGAGCAACAGTGGAACGATAAATATCAGCGGAGGCACTTTAACGAGCTCAGATATTTTTACAAATACAGGAAACATTATATTCAGCTCCGGTGCTGCCTGGCAAAACAACTCAACATTTAATCACAATGCAGGTTCAGTCATTACAGGGACAGGAAGTTTCAGTAATAGTGGGGTACTTTCCCTGGCGATCGACCAGATATTTCCAGCAAGTTTAGTTTTCAGCAACAGCAATACCATCAATGGGCCTGGCGCATTAACCATCAATAACGATTTTGTTATACAAGGCACGATCAACGGCGGAGATATGACGCTCAATGGAAACGGAGACTGGCAAGGTGGTACATTAGGAAGGTCACTTACGATCAACGCAGGACGAACACTCCTACTCAGCACGACGACTGTAAAAAGTTCATCAGGCGGTACAACACTCACCAACAATGGAATCATGACATGGCAGGAAGGAGGTATAAATGGCGGCGGCGCGGTTATCAACAATAATGTTTTGAACATCAGTGCCACAGCACTCTGGCAATTCAGCGGAGGACTGAGCAATTCAGGCACCATTAATAAAACAGGTGGCTCAACTAATATCGCCACACCGTGGAGCAACAGTGGAACGATCAATCTCACTGGTGGCACTTTAACGAGCTCAAATGTTTTTACGAATACCGGTACTATTACATTCAGCTCTGGTGCTGCGTGGCAAAACGCTTCCAATTTTAATCACAATTCGGGTTCCATCATTACGGGTACCGGTAGCTTCAATAATAGTGGAATATTTTCCATGGCGATCGATCAGATATTTCCAGCAACCCTGGTTTTCAGTAACAGTAATACCATCAACGGACCCGGTGCATTAACCATCAATAATGATTTCGTCATTCAGGGTACGATCAACGGCGGAGACATGACGCTCAATGGAAACGGAGACTGGCAAGGTGGTACATTAGGAAGGTCACTTACGATCAACGCAGGACGAACACTCCTACTCAGCACAGCGGCAGTAAAAAGTTCATCAGGAGGTACAACACTCACCAACAATGGAATCATGACATGGCAGGAAGGAGGTATAAATGCCTCCGGTGCAGTAATCAATAATAATGTTCTCAACATCAGCGCCACGGCACTATGGCAATTTAGCGGAGGACTGACCAATTCAGGCACCATTAATAAAACTGGAGGCTCAACTAATATTGCCACACCTTGGAGCAACAATGGAACGATCCATTTCAGTGGTGGCACTTTAACGAGCTCAAATGTTTTTACGAATACCGGAACTATTACATTCAGCTCTGGTGCTGCGTGGCAAAACACTTCCAATTTTAATCACAATTCGGGTTCCATCATTACGGGTACCGGTAGCTTCAATAATAGTGGAATATTTTCCCTGGCGATCGATCAGATATTTCCAGCAACCCTGGTTTTCAGTAACAGTAATACCATCACCGGACCAGGAGCATTAACCATCAATAATGATTTCGTCATTCAGGGTACGATCAACGGCGGAGACATGACGCTCAATGGAAACGGAGACTGGCAAGGTGGTACATTAGGAAGGTCACTTACGATCAACGCAGGACGAACACTCCTACTCAGCACGGCGGCAGTAAAAAATTCATCAGGAGGTACAACACTCACCAACAATGGAATCATGACATGGCAGGAAGGAGGTATAAATGCCTCCGGTGCAGTAATCAATAATAATGTTCTCAACATCAGCGCCACGGCACTATGGCAATTTAGCGGAGGACTGATTAATAACGGTATTCTATCCAATACAGGCACACCGGATTTGAATACACCGGTAACAAATTCTATCTCAGGTACAATTCAGGGTTTGGCAACAATTCTGTTCAGTAATACTTTTACGAATAACGGAATTGTTGCCCCCGGATTTTCACCAGGAGTTCTTACAGTAAACGGCACACAGCCATTTTCTGCAAGCAGCACATTGAACATAGAAATAAACAATGCGTCAGGACCAGGTACAGGCCATGATCAGCTACAACGCAATAGTAATCTTACGCTGGCCGGTACATTAACAGTAACAGAAACCGGAACTGTACCGGATGGAATTTATACGATCATTAATCTTACTTCAGGCACGATAACAGGCAATTTTTCTACTATCAATTTACCCACAGGATATACGATCCAGGTAAATCCAACGAATGTGCGAGTCGGGAAGAACACACCATTAGCATTGAACCTTATCACCTTCACTGCGAAAAAAACAAGTGATAAAAAAGTAATCCTGGAATGGATAACCACAGATGAACAAAATGTTTCACATTTTGAAGTGGAACGCAGTACTGATTTGGTAACATTTACACGGCTGGCAGATGTAGAGGCTTTGAATAGTACTGAAGGAGGTTGGTACAACTACATTGACAAAACTCCACTCATAAAAAATAATTTTTACCGCCTCCGCATGGTAGATATTGATGCCTCTGCTAAGCTAAGCCCTGTGATTACTGTATATTTTAATAGTACAAATGAAATAGTTGTGTTTCCCACTATAACTACCGATAAGATTCAGATACAATCTTTAGAAGAAATTGACGTGCAGGTATACTCATTGTCCGGAACATTACTGCAGCAGAAGTATTTGACAGGTCATGATTTCATAGATCTGTCAGATCTGCCGGCCGGTCTATATATATTGAAGTATGGTGAAGAAGGGAATACATTGAAGATAATGAAAGAGTAAAAAATCTCAAGTTGACTACCATTTGCCTTCGGAATAAAACACCCAATGGAACAACTCTCGCGATCAAAACGTGATGAATTGATGCAAAAGATGATGACGCTATAAATGCTAACGGATCATTTTTTTGATCTTACCGATCAAAGGTTTTTTTCGAAAAAATTGAATAGCACAACAGGATAAAGAAAAGGGTACAAAGACCATTGGGCAAATCATATTTTAGAAACTGTTTCATCACAAGAGGTTTACAGGTACAAAGTTCATCTTTAACACAAGGGCTAACAATACCATAATCATGGGATTGAAGCTCGCTCCGGATCCTGCGCCCGGAACATTTCAATTGTGCTAACGTTGAAGGAATACATGAAAACTATAAAAATGCCAATCCTCCTGGTTTTGCTGCTATGCTTACTCACGTTTAATGCATTGAATGCGCAACAGGATAGTACATATAGCACAGAAACCATCTACCTGACATTTAGTGGCTTTGTAAAAAACAACAAACACGTTGGCATGAGCATTTCAGGGAAAGAACTGAAAAAAGAACTGATGGTGAGCCCGGATGCATTGATCATGTTTAAAAAATATCAACGCAAACGCAATTGGACATTTGTATTTTCAGGTCTGCAGCTGGCAACCGAGATTACAGCATTTACTACTAAAAACAAATCTCTGAAAACGGGTTTGCTTATTGGAGGTGGCGCTTTGTCTGCATTCACAATTCCACTCTATATCGGGTCGATGAATAATATTAATAAAGCTGTCTGGCTGAGGAACAGGGATGTGTTGAATAGTGAGTAGTCAGTAGTGAATAATGAGACGTGAACCATGGGGAAATTTAATTTGCGTAAATCTGCGAAATTTGCGGCAGCCAAAGCAAAGAGCGGAGTGCTTCTGCCAACTACGTATTCCGCGTCCAAAAAAAAACAAAATTGCTGAGCGTCGGTTGACCGACGTTCTGGTGCTTGCAAAGCTGCGCTTTGCGTGATGAAGACTTTTAACTCAAATTAAAATTTGAGAACACCAAAACGTCGGTCAACCGACGCTTAGCTTATACAACTTTCACCAAATAAAGTGTTCATTAAAAATCTTAAATCTTAAATCTTAAATCGACTAATTTCTCCTATCCGGATACGCCTTCGTTGCAGCTTCCGTCGCCGAATGCACTTGTAATTTTTCGTAAATCCGTTTAATATGCGATCGCACGGTCTCCAATGTGATGCCGCATTTCTCAGCGATCATCTTATAGCTGTGTCCTGTCACCAGGAGATTCAAGACTTCCTGTTCACGCGGTGCAAGCTTATCAAGCTCTTCGCTACGTGATGGTGTTTTTGGAAAAAGATCTAAAACTTTGCGTGCTATTGATGATGTCATGGGTGCACCACCGCTGAGCACATCCTGGATGGCCTCATGAATTTTCTCATGCGGAGTCCTTTTGAGCAGGTAACCTGAAGCTCCGGCCCGAATAGCCTCAAAGACCGAATCATTGTCTTCGAACACGGTAAGCATGATCACATGGACATGCACATATTTTTTCTTGATGATCCGCAAGCCCTGCAACCCATTCGTACCGGCCATTTCAATATCCATAAGCACTACATCCGGACGAAGCGTTTCCATATCAAGTGAAACATGGTCACAATTTTCATATGCACCTTTCAATTCAAAACCTGGCGATGATGTAATCAGATCAGCGATGCTGTTGCGCAGGAATATATTGTCTTCATAGATCACGATGCCTGTAGTCATACATTTCCGGACTAAAATAATTTCTAAAAGTATTGATACGCCCTCTAAGCTGCAATCCCATTTTTATGGGGTGGCAGGTATTCTTAAAGTCACTGTAGTGCCATGCCCGGGCGTTGTCTGTATTGAAATATCACCCTTCAGCATTTCAGCGCGAGCCTTCATGTTTTTTAATCCATTTCCACGGTAAGAATCATTGATATCAAACCCTTTTCCATTGTCAGCAATGATCAATGTGAGCATACGGCCTATGTACCGCAATTGAATGACCACCTTATCCGCATTGGAATATTTCGCGAGGTTATTGACCGCCTCCTTAAATATCAGGTAGAAATCTTTTCTTTTCTCAATCGGCAATATGATGTGCTTGCACTCATCATCCATCTCAATGGCAAAAGGGATCTGTGCCGCCTCAAGCATCTCGGATGCATACTGCCTCATACGGATGATGATCATTTCCATTTTATCATTTTTAGGATTGATGGACCAGACGATATCATTCATCAGTTCCATTGCCTGGCGTGAAGCAGAAGATATAGTCTGAAAAAGATCCGATGATTTTTTAACGGAAGGATCCGATGTATTCGCCATGCTGCTCATCATATTGATGCTGCTCAGTGTAGAACCTATGTCATCATGAAGGTCACGCGATATACGCAACCTGATTTCCTGCAGCCTGAGAAATTGATTTATCCTGATACGATACACTGCATACAGGACTGCACCTGTGAAGACTGCACAGAGAAAATAGAACCACCAGGTTTTCCAGAATGGAGGATCCACGATCAAAATCACTTCTGTTCCCAATTCATTCCATATGCCATCATTATTTGCAGCCTTCACCCGGAACGTATATTCTCCGCCATCCAGGTTGGTAAATGTTGCGGATTGTTTATTACCGCAAAGGATCCAGTCTTCATTAAATCCTTCCAGCTTATACGCGTATTGATTTAAAATGGAATTGGTAAAATTTAATGCTGCAAAATCAAACGTGATCATATTTTCTTTATACGAGAGATGCACCGGTTGAAGCATTTCTCCATTCCTCATCACCGGCGCCTGCTGATCAAAGATTTTAAAATTTGTGATGACCACCGGGGGAATCCGCCTGTTTATCTTCATTCTTTCCGGCTGACAAAAAGTGATCATGCCAGAGGTTCCAAAATATAAAGTGCCATCCGAGGTACAGCTTACCGAACCTGAAATGCTGTTAGTCGGAAGTCCGTCGTGCATAAAATAATTTTTAAAAAGATGACTAGCAGGATCATATTTGCTGACACCATTATTCGTAGCCAGCCAGAGATTACCCTGGAGATCAGGTGTAATACTAAAAATGTCATTGTTGCACAGGCCGTCATTCGTCGTATAGTTTTTAATCGACAGGTCGGCAAGATCCATTTCGGCGAGGCCATTTTCTGTTGCAATCCACAGATGGTGTTGTTCATCTTCATGCAAATCATAAATTCCGTTATCAGGTATTGTGCCCGGATCTCCTTTCCTGTGTTCAAAAAACCGGAATTTTCCCGTGGATGGATCTAACGAACACATTCCTTTGTTCTGCGTGCCCACCCAGATCAGGCCATTATGATCTTCCATCATGCAGAATACACGGTTGTCCGGCAGGGAATTTGGATTGGCTTCGTCATACCTGTATGAGGTAAGTTTTCCCGAAGCTTCATCATATGAATAGATGCCATTAGAATAGGTAGCATACCAGGTGATATTATTTTTACTTTGAATAATAATATGGATGCCTCCGGGTATGGTGTTGATCGGATCAGGTGACGCGCTGAATTTTTCATGTGTCTTATCAAATGAAAATATTCCTGTTCTTGAGCTTACCCACATTCTGTCTTTAGCGTCATGAAAAATAGTATACACGGTATTGTCCGGCAGGGAAGATGGATTTTTCTCATCATGAAAAAATCGTTTGAATTCACGGCTTAGTGTATTGTAATGAAAAAGCCCTGCACCTCCGACGCATATCCATAACCATTTTGGATCGTTGACGTCTTCATCGATCAAATAAGGAAGACGATACACAGAAAATTCATCAACGCTTGCAGGGATGGCAATGGATTTAAATTGCTGCGTGAGTGGATCAAACTTATCCAGACCGGCTGAAGTGCCGATCCATAATATTCCTGATGCATCCGTAAAAATATCATTGACATAATCGTCGCTCAGGCTTTTACTGTCTGCAGGGTTGTGATGAAAGTGATCTGTAAATTTTCCTTTCCCGGCATCAAACAGGGAAAGGCCATTACCATAAGTTCCTATCCACCATAATCCATTGGGGTTCTTCGCTATCCCGCTTACAATATGTTTTCGGGGATCTGTTTCTTCTTCATCCGGATATTGAACCATACGAATGCTATCATCAGAGAAGTTCACTTTTTGCAAACCCGCATACCAGGAACCAATCAACAAGCTGCTTTTATCCAAAGGGATAATCGGATGAACAGTAACGTTAAGATTTTTTGCAATTGAAAAAGGAGAAGTGATTTTTATCTCCGTGAAGGTTTTGGACTGCTCATCGAAAACTACCAATTGATTGTTTGTGCCTATCCAAACATGTCCGTCCGGGCTAGCGTGAATATATTTTATCGTCAGTCCTTCTGCAGAAGGTAGTGGATACGTCAGGAGCTCTCTGTTCTTAAACCATTTATGCAAATGAGTTTTCGTCGCAAACCATATTCCCCCATCGATGGAAGTAGTGACGAAATGTACCCGGTGCCGGTCAATTTTTTCTATGGTATCATTGAAGACAATGTTATGGAATGCGTTATCTGAAAAATTATAGTAACACAAGCCACCGTTAGTAGCCACCCATATCCGGCCTATGCTATCGATGCAAAGATTATTGATAATATTATTGGGCAATGAATTGGTGTCGCCTGGAATATTTCTGTAGATAATAAAGTTTCTACCATCGAACCGGTTCAATCCGTCTGTTGTGCCGAGCCATAAAAAACCATAATGATCCTGTCCTATGATCGTCACCGGGGAGGACAAGCCATTTGCATTGGTGAAATGCTCGAATGAGATATTGTCATGCTGCGCAAAAACAACATGCGGGATGTAAAAGGAAAGGAGATAGAATAATGCCTTGATGAGCTGATGGATTAAGCAAAACGAATCAGGATATCCTGATAAAATTACTCATCCTGGGCTTATTTGTATTTTAAAAAGATCCGGCTCCTTAGCCACGTTCCGGGCAAAACTTCTTTGCTAAGGAGCCGGATCCCAAAAGCTTACAGATTAAAAGTTATTATGCTTCTTGTTTTTGAAATTCATCCGCCCTTTTCTTCATTTCTTCAGGGCTTACATCTTCTACATGTGTAGCCATCCACCACTGATTACCCCAGGCATCTTTAACGCCTGCTGAACGATCTCCATAGAATTCATCAGTCGGTTCGCGCAGAGACTGGCCTTTTGCTTTTATAGCCTTTTGATAAGTTGCATCTACATCTTCTACATACAGGTAAAGCATGCAGGGCATAGGTGCGTTTTTTTCATTTGCATCCGATACCATGATATGACTGTCACCTATTGTCATTTCAGCATGCATTACTTTTCCATCCTCTCCGTCCATTTGAGCGGTGATCTTACCGTCAAAAGCTTTTTTAATAAATTCCATCAGCATTGCAGCCTGGTTGACGACGATGAATGGAGTTACGGTGTGCATGCCTTTCGGAATGGGATTGACAGTCTTGGAATTGGATCTTGATTTTTCTTCTTTCATGATTTATGGTTTTTATGTGATAAAACATATAAAAGTGTCATAAGGAAGCAGAAAACAGGCTCCTGTTTAAATAAGGAGCGCAAAAAGAAAAAAACAGCCTCAAAATGATTTTGTTGACAGGGATTATATTTTTAACAGGACACTAATCAAAAATTTACTTTGAGCCTAATGGTAAATACTAATATCAAATCTTATTAGATCTTAACTTTTCTTAATGAATCTGCGTCCTCTTTTTTTTAAATGTCGGATAAAGGGATACCTGGACGGTTGCTGAGTTGTAGCAGTTACCTGAGTTTGGCAGGTCGAAACATGCTGGACTCCAGCCGCAAAAAAAATATCCCGCTCTGATGGAGCTCAAAAAAATGATGTGCTCCTGATTTCTACAGATATGGTTGCTGAGCTGAAGCACAAGGTTGAGTCAAAGCAGGTCGAAGCATTCCGCTCCGATGGAGCTTGTAAAACGTATCGCAAAGGCGGCACACCACGTCACTAGTGTTACAATTTTTTACTGAATACAGATTACTTTTTATAAACTCACGCCTGACGTCTGATGCCTCATGAGCAAGCAACTCACTATTCACTACTCACTGATTACCCTATCTCATTATCACGCAGTTCCCTCGTCAATTTCGTGAAGCCGATGACGCGATTACTTTCATCATGCAATGCGGTTATTAAAATGCTTCCCCAAAAGATAGATCCGTCTTTTCTGACCCTTCTTCCTACATGCTTTGCACGGCCTTCAACTTTAGCCAGATCAATTAACTTTTGTGGAAGGCCCTCCTGTCTGTCCTGAGGCAGATAGAAGATGCTAAAATTCTGGCTAATGATTTCATCCTGTTTATAACCTTTGATTTGTTCGACACCCTTATTCCAGGTCAGAATAGTACCGTCCACATCCAGCAGGATGATCGCGTAATCCTGAACTTCTTCGATCATTCTTTGATGAAGATTAGCCAACTTTTCACTCTTCTCCATAGCACGATTTTAAGACCATAGCAGATAACAACAGATGTATACCCTTATGGTTTAAAGTTTCCTTCACCGTATAAACCCTTAACTCTTTCACCCGATACTCCTTTTTCACCCGCACGATTGATGAGCGAAGATTTCCTACATTTGCCACTATTAAAATTGACTCAATTCCGAACCTGCTTATGGTATTTCTATCTGACATTCAGGGCTTTCTGACTTCCCTTGACATCTGGGATATCTGTTTTATCCTTCTGCTGGCTGTGTTCCTGGGCATAGAGGTCATCAGCAATGTCCCTGCTATCCTCCACACACCCCTGATGAGTGGCGCGAATGCTATCCACGGGGTAGTCATCATAGGCAGTATCATCGTCATGGGCCATTCCTCTCCCGATAATTACCTGGCGCTGACCCTAGGGTTCCTTGCGGTGGTGCTAGGTACACTCAATGTGGTAGGTGGATTTGTTGTGACGAATCGAATGCTACAGATGTTCAGGAAAAAGAAATAAGTAATCAGTATTCAGTAACCAGTGAATTAAGGCATCAATCAAATCTTATAAAATCATAACATTTTCTTAGTTGATCAGCGTCCTTCTTTTAGATTAACGCGAAGCAACTATCGAAAATTGAAAATTGAAAATCGAAAATGACCAATATTGATCTCCTGAAAATCTGTTACCTCTTCGGCAGCTTGTCTTTTATAGTCGGATTGAAGATGTTGTCAAAACCCGACACTGCAAAAAAGGGAAACCTCTTCGCAGCTCTCGGCATGGTGGTAGCTATATTAGGAACCATCTTCCTGCATGAAAATATCGATGAAGCGACCGGTGCTGTATCAGGCATCGGAAATCTTCCTTTCATATTTGGCGCCATACTTATCGGAACAGTCATAGGTTATGCAGCAGCGATGCGCGTAAAAATGACAGCCATGCCACAGATGGTGTCGATGTTCAATGGCATGGGTGGAGCATGTGCAGCACTGATCGCCATGGTGGAGATGAACACTCATCATCCGCAGGAATTCGGACACCGGTTTATCATTTTCCTCAGTCTCATGATCGGTACGGTTTCATTCGCAGGCAGCATGGTTGCATTCGGTAAGCTGGAAGGAAAAATAAAAGATTACGGAAGCAAAGTGCAGCAGGTTACGAACAATACGATCCTGTTTGCGATCCTCGCGCTTATCATTGGTGTTTCCTTCATACCTGCATGGGGTGATTTTTTTATCTGGATTGTATTTGCGGCAGCGATGATCTACGGGATATTGTTTGTGCTTCCGATCGGCGGTGCAGATATGCCGGTGGTAATTTCCTTGTTGAATTCATTTACCGGGATTGCGGCCGCTCTCGGTGGATTTCTGTATGACAACCAGGTCATGCTCACGGGCGGAATCCTTGTGGGAAGTGCTGGTACCATTTTGACCGTGCTGATGTGCAAAGCGATGAACAGATCCCTTTGGAATGTGATCAGCGGCGCATTCAGCGCAAGTGGTCCGAGTTCGAAATCCATGGAAGGATTGTCCATCAGTGAGATCAATGTAACTGACACTGCTATCCTTTGTGCCTATGCACAACGTGTTGTTATTGTTCCCGGATATGGTCTGGCGGTTGCACAAGCACAACATACCTGTCATGAATTTGAAAAGGCACTTGAATCAAAAGGTGTGGAAGTTAATTACGCTATACATCCTGTTGCGGGCCGTATGCCTGGTCACATGAATGTATTGCTTGCAGAAGCGGATGTCCCGTATGAAAAGCTGAAAGAAATGGACGAGGTCAATCCCCAGCTTCCGAATACGGATGTGGTGATCGTCATCGGTGCAAATGATGTGGTCAATCCTGCGGCAGAGACAGATCCTTCTTCTCCGATCTATGGCATGCCTATTATAAAAGCGAATACTGCGAAAAATATTATTGTGATGAAACGCTCCATGGCTAAAGGCTATGCGGGTATTGAAAATGAATTATTTTATGAGAAGAAGACGAGAATGTTGTTTGGGGATGCGAAGGCATCGTTGGAGAAATTGATTGCGGAGTTGAGGAGTGTTTAAGCGCCGCACTCGTTGCACATGGATGCTGAGCTGTAGCATAAGGATGTGTCAGAGAAAGTCGAAGCATGCCGGCCCGCTTTGAGTTATGCTAATGTGCCACGAATGCCGGGCCGCGCTTATTCTACTACGTAAACATTTCTTTTAAGTATTACCTACACGTTCAATAATTATCAGGAAAAGCGCTTCATCGCTCCATGGACCAAAGCAGAAAAACGATTTCATTGAAGCGCCGCACTCGTGGCACATTTGCAGTGTAGCGAGGAGTTTAGCTAATGTGCCACGAATGCCGGGCCGCGCTTATTCTACTACGTAAACATTTCTTTTAAGTATTACCTACACGTTCAATAATTATCAGGAAAAGCGCTTCATCGCTCTCTAGACTAAAGCAGAAAAACGATTTCATTGAAGCGCCGCACTCGTGGCACATTTGCAGTGTAGCGAGGAGTTTAGCTAATGTGCCACGAATGCCGGGCCGCGCTTATTCTACTACGTAAACATTTCTTTTAAGTATTACCTACACGTTCAATAATTATCAGGAAAAGCGCTTCATCGCTCTCTAGACTAAAGCAGAATAACGATTTCCGTTTTCAGCGGATTATGTGTTGAATGAGGATGCCATCATTGAGAACCTCAATCTGAAGCTGATCAATTCAAAAACGTATAAGATCATCTATCCATTTCTTGTAGCTGGTTTCCTTATTTCGTATACGCTTTCTTTTGTTTTTTTCTTTTCTGCTACGGTGATTATTCTCATGACGGCATTGAGCCGCGCAAAACCGAGTTTTGCAAACACCAGGATGTAGGTGCAACCTACGCCCAACAAATTTCGCGCAGCAATAAATTTTGAAGGGGCAAATAGCACTATACTTGCACAAAAATCATGGCTCCCAAATTCTTCAAAACCCCCACCGACTTCCGCACCTGGCTCGAAAAGAACCATCAAACAAAAACTGAAGTGATCGTCGGGTTTTATAAAAAAGGCAGTGGGAAGAAAAGCATCACATGGAGTGAAGCAGTGGATCAAGCCTTGTGCTTTGGATGGATCGACAGCGTACGAAATTCTATTGATGATTTAAGCTATTCAAATCGCTTCACCCCACGCAAGCCATCAAGCAACTGGAGTGAGATAAATATCAAAAAAGTCAAAGCACTCAAGAAGCTCAATCTCATGAGACCTGCAGGAATTGAGGCTTTTGAAAGAAGGAAGAAAAAGTGAAAACTTTATTTCATAACCCCGGGGTTTTCGAGCGCAGCGATGAAACACAGGCGTCGTACTGAGCGCTAGCCGAAGTAGAAGAGAAATTTCGCGCAGCCAGAAATTTCGAAGGGGCAAAATTTCGAAAGGACGGAAATTTCGATTTGGACCCACACTCAAGGCACAGCCTTGAACACACCCAGACGTCGGTCAACCGACGCCTAGCATTGTTTGAAATTTCGAAGGGGCAAAATCACCTCATCTTCCAAAATTCCCCGCTAAATCCCACTTCCCTGAAAATGTTTTCTGCGATCTCCGGTGTTTTTCTCTTCCAATCATCATCGAGATAATATCCATACCACAGTTTTGATAATTCCCAGACACGATCCATCGAATGAACTTCCCCTTTCGGTACGCGATGACGCTGACACCATTCATCCACCTGGTTTTCAGTTTTAAAAACAAGCGTATTCGCACAGGTATAAAGCACATTATCCCAAAGACGTTTCGCCGGAATCGGAAAATGCACAAGCAGATCATTTGTCATTAAATCATTTTCCCTGATTTCAATGATCACTCGGTCTTCTTCTCCACCGATCGTCGTAAAAATACGGGTATCCTCTTTTGCTAATGCCGCAATACCAAGCGCACACCATGCACAATTTCCCCACCATTGTTTATCACCCGATTCCACCCAGAATAGTGTAGGAAACAAAGCAAACGGATGCGCTACCCAAATCTTCGAAGAATCCGGATGAAGAACAAGAGCATGATCTTCGGCCAATTGATGTAATCCCTCTTCAACCCGTTTTGGATCTGCAAACATGCCCGCCGCTAATTCATCAACATCAGGTGCAAAACCATTATAAAAAATGAAACGATTGATCTGTAGCCGGATCTTGTCGTGGAATTCCTGTGCATTAGTCATCGCCGCAAATTTCGTGATTTTTGAAATATTGTTAATTGCCAATTGCTCTTTCTCCCTGCCCCCTGCTCTCCCGCAACATTACTGCGTAATGGCGGGATCTTTGCTGCGCTCGACCTGCTTCCTGCTTTTTTGCCTTTTGCCCATTGCCTATTGCTCATTGTTTAACCACCTGCTCATCCCCACATACCGAATTCTAACCGGTATCTTCCGGCTTCCGGTTTACCATTTTCATCCATAGCTGCCCACACTATTATTGCATGAGCAAATCAACAGCTATGAAAAAATTCTATGTTATCACTTCGATCCTTTTAGCATGTCTATGCTTTATCTCTCTGCAGGTTGCGGCCCAGAATGTGGGTATAGCAAATACTACCCCGAATGCCCCACTAAGCTTTGCTAATCTGTCAGGAAGTAAAATCGACCTCTTCTACAATTCAGCAAACTCCCGTTATGGTTTTGGCATTCAGTCAGGATTATTTCAGATGTTTTCAAATGGCCCTGCCGCAGACATCGCACTTGGCCATGGCAGCAGCTCCCTGTTTACAGAGTTGATGCGCATCAAAGGAAATGGAAATGTCGGCATCGGCATCACCACACCTGATGATGCGGGACTGATAGTAGATAAAAAAGTGGGTGCAGTCAATGCTATGTTCGGAAGAAATACAACAGGAATCGCTATTGAAAGCAACAATCCAGGCATCGGGTTTAACAGCTATTATAATGGAGGAAGAAAAACCATTAGCATCGGTTATACAGGACTGATCTCTTTTGAACCGGCAGTAGGCAACCTTATCCTGTACAACAGTAATCTTAGCTCAGCCACAGATGCAGCAGCAACTATTACTTCAAGACTATTAATCGACAAAGATGGTGATATAGGCATTGAAGGAAATACAGCACCACATGTGCCCCTTTCTTTTGCTAATACATCCGGAAGTAAAATCAGCTTGTTTGGTTCTACTGAAACATCTAATTACGGTTTTGGTATCCAATCCTCATTGTTACAGATGTATAGCAGCATCAGTACGTCGGACATTGCATTCGGATATGGTGGATCAACAGCCTTCACCGAAAATATGCGGATAAAAGGAAATGGAAATGTAGGCATTGGTGAAACTAACCCAGGTGCGAAGCTGCACATTTTTTATAACAGCTCAACTACAAGCCCGCATCTCCGTCTTCTTGAAAACGATAACGCAGGTCCGGCAAGAATTTATCTTGGTAATACAGCGCAGGCTAATGTGTATTGGAAGATCTCTGCAGCGAATTCAACTTCTGGTATCTTCAGTGACAAATTCATCATCGGTCATAGCTCCACATTAGTCGGAGCGGCCGGTGATTTGCTCACGCTTACCGGATCAGGCAATGTTGGTATCGCTAATATTTCACCATCAGCTCCTCTCGGATTTGAAAATACGGTCGGCAATAAAATTGATCTTTTTTGGACTGCCGCTAATGCTCGCTACGGTTTAGGCGTCCAGAGCGGACTACTGCAGATCTATTCAAGTGCATCCAATGCAGACATCGCATTTGGATATGGCAGCAGTACCTCCTTCACTGAAAGGATGCGTATTAAGGGAACAGGAAATGTAGGTATCGGAAATACCGACGCAGCCTTTCCATTAGACATCACAGGTCGCTTGCGTTTACGACATGTTTCCGGAACAACTCCTGGAATCTGGTTTAATAAACCGGATAACACGCAAGGGACCTTTCTGGGTCAGGTGGATGCCAACAACCTGGGTATATGGGGACCTGGTGCAGCCGGCAGTTACAAATTTCTATTTGATGGAAATGACGGAACGCTACGCATAGGTACACAACTAAAAGCTACAGGTTACCTGGTCAATGTAGGAGGAAAAATAATTGCAGAAGAAGTGCGCGTCCAGTTGCAGGCTTCCTGGCCCGATTACGTTTTTAAAGAAAATTACAAATTGATGCCTCTTGATGAAGTAGAAGCATTTATAGATGCTAATGATCATCTGCCCGGATTCAACAAAGCAGATGTTATTGAAAAGCAAGGTTCTGACCTGGGCGAAACACAACGCCTGCTGGTGGAAAAAGTAGAAGAGCTCACACTCTATGTCATCCAATTGAAAAAAGAAATTGAAGCGCTGAAAGGAAATAAATAAGAATGTTCAAAAACCTGTATCATGAAAAATTTTATTCCTGTTTTCAGCTTCCTGATTTTGTTTTTAGCATGCTCCATGCCTGTCACGATTATAAGTGGACAAAACAACCGCACTTTTTTTCCAACACAGGATACTGAAATACTTTCTGCGAAAAGTCAACCTGGTTTTTTTCATATCCGTGATGATGTGAAAATTGATGAAGCAGATATTTTTACAAGACATCCCCAAACCTTTGGCTTATCCGCAGAAGATCACATGACCCGGCTAAGTGCTGATGTGGATAAAAAAGGAAATACTCATACGAAATATCAACAATATTTTAAGGGCCTTCCTGTTGAAACCGGCTTACTGATCACCCACATAAATTCAGACAAAAAAACTTACCTGGTGAATGGCCAGGTTATCAGGGATCTGAATCTCCCTGCATATCCGTTGATCAGTGAAGAGGAAGCTTTACAGACAGCCCTGGATTTTGTACCCGCAAAAGTTTATCTGTGGGAAGATCCCCAACTGGAAAACCTGAAGAAAGAAAATGACCATGATTCGACAGCAACACATTTTCCGAAGGGCAGGCTATGTATTTTTCCCACTACGCACAACCCTGATTTTTTAACACAGGATTTTTCACTGGGTTGGCAATTTGATATCTACGTAAAAGAAGGAGGTCATTCTACAAAAGTTTATGTCGATGCACTGGATGGTCTCGTTAAAAATTCCTCCCAGCTTGGTCATGAATGCGCTGCCGGATCAGGAAATACAACGTACAATGGAAATCAAACCCTTTACACGAAATTCAACGGAACCACTTACAATTTTATTGATGATTGTCAGGCTACACTGATCAGAACATACGATGCCTTCAATGATACAATCAGTACAGATGCAACACATTTTTCTGATGCGAATAATGTCTGGGATGCTACAAACCAAAGAAGCCCTGCACAAACACACTTTTCTGCAGAAAGTACCTATGATTATTATGCTAACAATCATAGCCGTTACGGATGGGATGGAAGCAATGCATCTATGAATTCTTTCCATGGAGCCTATGGTGTCACATATGCAAATGCCTGCTGGGATTGCTGGGCGGATGTAGCCATTTTTGGTATCGGCCCTACAAGCAGCAATTTTGATGACTGGAATACACTGGACATTGTGGGGCATGAATTTACACATGGTGTTGTCAAGGATGAAATCAATTCTCCGTACTCCTACGAGCAGGGTGCACTGAACGAATCATTTGCAGATATTTTTGGAGAAATGGTGGAGCAGACTACGGAAGGATGGAATGCACAGACTTCCGCATGGCTTGTGGGTGAAGATAAGTCTCCCATAAGAGATTTTGAAACTCCGGGTGTGTATAATCATCCCGATACCTATAAGGGTACAAACTGGTTTAATCTCGCAACCTGTGCTGTGCCAAATAGCTCAAACGATAATTGTGGAGTCCATACAAATAGCGGTGTTCAGAATCATTGGTTTTATATTTTAGCTCATGGTGAAACGAATACGAATGACAATGGGGACACCTATTCTGTCAGCGGACTGGGAATTGAAAAAGCAAGAGATATCACATATGACAATCTTACGTATTACATGACACCCTCTTCAGGTTATCTGCAAGCAAGGAATGGATCTATTCAATCTGCGGAAGATTTATACGGAGTGTGTTCCAATGAAGCAATCCAGACAGCCAAAGCATGGTATGCGGTAGGGGCAGATGTAGATCATACTTCGTACAATGCTTTTTTAAATTGCTTCAATATCACCTCCTCCTCCGGCGTAGTATATATAGAGGGGATCGAAAGTCTTCGTCTGTCACATACCGTATGTGGTTTCTCCACCATAACAAGCACGATCTACGACATTTATTTATTGGCAGGAAAATATGTGGACATCAGGCATGATTCAAAATATGCGGCCACCGGCACATCGGCAGTGATCATTGCCCCAAATGATTGTTCGTTTACGGTGCATTAATATATGCTAAGCGTCGGTTGACCGACGTTTTGGTGTTTTCAAAGCTGCGCTTTGAGTGATGAAGGCTTTATACTCAAATTAAAATTTGAGTTCACCAGAACGTCGGTCAACCGACGCTCAGCAGTTTTGTTTTTTTTGAAAACTAAGAATCGTTAATTCGGAAGAAAATATTCCGCTCCTACGGGCTTATAATTTTTGTTTTTCTATGTGGCGTTCTATGTAACTATGTGTCTATGTGGTTAACCTTTTTTCTTGTGGAATACGAAAATTTTGAACACAGACGGTTGCTGAGCTGTAGCACAAGGTTGAGAATGGCAGGTCGAAGCATCGTCATGATTATCATGATGAGTCATGATTGAATTGCTTTTTGACTTTTTGATTTTCAATACCCGGAAGAAAATATTCCACTCCTACGGAGCTCAAAAAATTGTTGTGCTCCTGTGTGTTACAGATATTCCGCTCCTACGGAGCTATTTTGATTTTCGAAAATTAAAAAATGCCTGTTGCTAAATTGCCATTTGCTCTCCACCCTTTCCCTTCCTTGCCGCAAATTTCGCAGATTAATGCAAATTGAATTTTATTCTCTAATTACTACTCACGTTTCTATTTTACCTTTTACCAATTGCCCTTTGCTTTTTGCCCATTGCCTATTGCCAATTGATTATTGTTGCTCAACAGTTTTTACTGTAACGGCAGGAGGAATCAACACGTACAAAAGAGGTGTCACAATCCTGCTCAACAGCGTAGAACTAATCAATCCGCCAATCAACACTAAAGCAAGAGGTGAAATCAATGGCGACTTCTCCATCACCAACGGTATCATGCCCCCGATTGCTGTCATCGACGTGAGAAGTATCGGGAGGAATCTCGTTTCTGCGCCATTCATCACTGCTTCTTTCAATGGCATACCTTGCTCACGCAATTGATTTGTATAATCCACAAGCAGAATGCTGTTTTTTATTTCTATACCCATGAGAGCCACCATGCCGATCGTGGCCACAAAGGATAGTGTCTCACCACCGAGATAAAGGATCACCAACGCACCTACAACTCCAAGCGGAATCACGGATAGCACGATCAATGTGCTTTTGAATGTCCTAAACTCCAATACCAGGATGCCAAACAAACCGAAAAAAGTGATCAGGATGATGCTCCCCATTCCGCCAAAAGATTCCTGGCGTGTCTCTTTTTCACCTGCAGCAACAAACCGGTAACCGGCAGGTAATTGAATCGTGTCAAGTTTTTTCTCAATGTCATCAAACATGGCAATTGTATTATAACCTGTTTGTACAAAACTTGTCACGGATGTATATCGCTCTTTATCATAATGACGAATTACACTTGGTGATTCAGCCGGTTGGATTTCAGCTATCTGTGTGAGCGGGATCAATGCACCGGAAAGCGATGTCACATACATTCGTTTAAAAACTTCAAGAGCTTTATCCGGATCCTTGTCCTGCACAGTCATCATGATCTTGTATTCATCACCATCTGCATTACGAATACTTTGATTCGGCAGACCTGCTATCCCCAGCCTGACTGTCCTTGCAACTTCTGCGGGCAACACACCGAGGACACCTGCTTTTTCTTTATCAATCACTACTTTCAGATCTGTCTTTGGTAGTCGCAGATCATTACCGACATACAAAGTCCCATTCGTCTTTTTAATAATTTCTTCCAGGACACGGCTATACTTTGTAAGCGTATCAAGATTATTTCCAAGGATACGGAATTCGATAGGCGCAGGAACAGGAGGCCCCTGCTGGAATTGTTTCACTTCCACTTTTGCACCGGGTATTTTTCCATAACGCACCCGAAGTGAATCTGCCATTGCTACAATTTCAGGCACGCCCATTTCCGGATTTGTCTGAACAAAAAGCTGCGCATAATGCGGCGTGAAATCATGTTGGAACACATTGTAATACACTCTTGGATTTCCTTTGCCAACATTCGTGCTTACACTCAGGACATCCGGAGTGGCTAGAAGGTCTTGCTCCACGAGACGCGCTATTCGGTTCGTTTCTTTTAATGTCGTTCCTGCAGGTGTAAGAATATCCACGTTGAACATCGGTTTTTCAGAAACCGGAAATAAGCTGAAACCAATTTTCGGGATCAGTGCAAGACTTCCAATGAAGATTAAACCTGTCAGACAAAGTGCCATGACTGGGTGTACAAATGCTGCCTTCAATACTTTTTGATAAGGTGCATTTACATATTTTTTAAATGCCCGCATAAATATATTTCCTTCCGGTCGTTCATGTTTTTTCAAAATCATGCTGGCTAAAAACGGAATGATCGTAACGGAAACAAATAAGGAAGCAAGAATAGTGAGCAACACAGCCATAGGTAACGGCCTGATGAACTCTCCGGAACCTTCAGGCAAAAATACCAGCGGCAAAAATGCAAGCAGTAATGTTGCCGTACAACCGACAACAGCAAGAACGATTTGTTTCGTTGCTATGATCGCTGCTTCTTTCCGCCCATATCCCATTCGCATAAACCGTTCGATATTCTCCACGATCACGATAGAATCATCTACAAGCAAACCAAGTGCAATCACCATCCCAACAATACTTAACTGGTTGAGCGTATACCCGGCATAATTGAAAAATGCCAACCCAACCGCAAGTGAAAGAGGTATGCTGATCATAACAATCAATGCTGCGCGCCAACCCAAAGGCAATAACGTGAGCATGACCAAAGCAACCGCAATAGCAAAATCACGACCGAGACCATACAATCGTCGCCTTACATTTTTTTCCTGGTCAAAGCTGGTCTGCATGCTGATGTGATCAGGCAATGTAGGTTCAAACTGATCGAGGACCTCCTGTATCTGTACCCGGTTTTGAATGATGTTTTTCCTGTCTTTCAACGCTGTGATAACCCAGATCGCAGGTTGACCATTGTAGCGTGCGATGTGTGTATCCTCCTCTTTATCCATCCTGACCAGTGCAATGTCCTGGAGATGAATTGCATTTCCCTGCGGAGTTGTCTTTATGATAATATTCCGCAACTCTTCCAAAGAAGAAAGCTCACTATTGGTTTTGATGTTGTATAATTTCTTACCCAGATCCACACTGCCCCCGGGTATGTTCACATTATTTGCCTGGATCATATTGATGACCTGGTTGAGACCGATTCCATACCGGGCCATCTTATCGAGTTGCAAAGCAATATTGATCTCTTCTACCGGTTCTGCCTGGATCTCCACCCACTTGATGTCTTTGATGCGCTCGAATTGTTTTTCAAGTTCTTCCGCCTTATCAGTCAGTTCTTTTGGTGAAGCTGTTGATGAAACCAATGCAGTCTGAAGAATGCATACGTCAGAGGAAGTGGCACGCACGACTTCAAGTAATAGCAATCCTGCTGGCAGTGATTGCCTTATCTTATTGACTTCCCTTACTACATCATTGTTTTTGTTATCTACATTGACGCCATATGTGAATTCAAGCTGGATCAGCATCAAACCATCGCTGCAGACCGTTTGCATTTTTTTAATATTATCCAGGTTGTAAAGAACATCCTCGATCGGTTCCGCTACCAGCTGTTCCATATCAGCAGGACTTGTGCCGGGATAAACTGCATGTATCACAAATATCGGCGCATTAAAAGGAGGATCTTCCCCTCTTGGCATATTAATCAACGCATTTGCACCCAGCGCCAATGCCAGCACAAACAAGATGATCGTAAACTGATAATTCTTTACAGCGAATGATGTGAGAGACATGATTACTACATTTTCATTTTTTAAAAGTCCCCTTTAGGTGATTTAGGGGCCGAACGATTTACAAATGACGATTTACGATTGTCTATGATTTTTTATACCATGGGTTTCACCCATGGCTAATAACATCTGATCCCTTCAGGATCATTGTTGTTTGCCTTCGGCAAACTGTTCATGCTTTAGATAACTTCTTACAATTACCACTTACCACTTACTTCTTACTTCTTACTTCTTACTTCCTACCACTTACCACTTACTTCTTACCACTTACTGATTACTGATCACTTCTCTATTGAAATCCTGTCTCCATCTTCCAGAAATCCACTCCCCGCAGTAATCACTTCAGTAGCACCTTCAAGACCGGAGAGAACAGCTATGCGCTCACCTTCGAATTGTTGGATCTGAATCACTCTTCGTTGAGCGATACCATCTTTTGGAACATAGACAATGCCTGTATTACCATTGGATGATACAAGTGCTTCAATAGGGATCATAGGGTATTTGCTGCCTGCAGATGGTTTGATTTCCATATGCGCCATCATGCCTGCTGCTATTCGCTGGTCTTTTGACGGAATACTTACTTCTGCATCAAAGGTGCCGCTCTGTGGATTAGCTACATCGCTCAGTCGTTGAACCTGTCCGTCAATCTTCCAACCGGGATAAGCATCCAGTGTGATATTTACTTTATCTCCTTTGTGCAATCTGCCCCAATCTTTATCTGTAAGGCCGGCAACCAATTTCCAGTCTGATCGCAACACCCCCATAATGTAATACACAGGAATGCCGGGCCCGGTGACTTCTCCTTCATGAAGCAATTGAGTAACTATTTTTCCATCTATTGGCGAACGTGCTTCGGTGAAGGCCAGATTGAATTCTGCGATCTCCAATGATTTTTTTGCAACATCAACAGCAGTTATGGAATTCTGTAATTGCTCGAGAGTTGCAATGCTGTCAGCATATAAATTTTGCACACGCTGCTGATCCCTTTGTGCTTTTTCCAATGCCGCTTTTGCCTGCATGGTCATAGCTTCAATTTCAGTGGCATTGACTTTAGCCAGTAATTGACCTTTGCGTACATGATCCCCCTCCTTTGCATATGTTTTTGCAATAACACCACCGGTCTTAAAGGAAGGCTTAGCCTCACTATCGGATTGGATTATACCGGTGACATGCACGACATCATTCAGTCCACCTGATGCAATGGGAAATGTCCTGACATAAAATACATTCGCAGGTTTCTCTGTGTTGATGGCCTGCGAGTCAGCACCATCAGTGCTTTTCTTACATGCACCCATCATCAGCAAGACAGAGATGGATACAATCATTGTTGGTTTAAGCATTGTATTCAGGTTTATTGTCTTTATTCAATTGAAGCTGTAGCAGCCATTCGTTCAATATTGATATGGCGAATCCATGACTGATATTTGGCTATGTTCTGTTGTATTTGTGTGTTGGTGACGTCTGTTCTCGCGTCCAGCAATTCGATATAATTCGTGAGGCCTTCCTTATACCTGCGCAGCGTCTCAGCATAATACCGGGTATTGGTTTTCGTCATCGACGTATAGCTTTCATACAGAGCGAGATCCGAATGAAGATTTTGAATTTCAGCTTGTAGCTGAACTTCGAATGCCTGCTTGGTCCATTCATAAGAATTCTGGTTTGCTTCGAGAGAAGCTTTCCATTCCTGTTGTTTTAATTTACTTTTCTTGTTATCCCATATCGGAATATCGAGTTGGACGCCACCTAATACATAGCCACCCCAGTCAACACCATAAGCCTGTGAACCCAGATCCAACTGCATACCCAGCTTAGGAGCAAAGTGTTTTTGTTCAAGTGTCAAAGCCAGTTCCTGGATATGTTCACCGGATTTGATTTGCTGTAATTCTTCTCTTGCAGTAAGATCAGTGATCACAGGAATAGCGGGTACATTTTCAAACGTATCAGCGACAATCGGAGTATCTGCAGGTTGATGCAATAGAAAATTGAACCATGATGATGCATTCTTAAGATCCGTCTGTGCTTTTTGTTGTTGTGCATGGACAAGATCGATTTCAGATTCCACCCGCATTAAAGCGGAAGGGATTGCCTGTCCGTTTTTAATGAGGCTTTCGGTGATCCGCTTATTTTCATTCAGCAGGCTTAGTCCCTGGTCGATAATACCGATGACTTCTTTTGCCTGCATCCATCTCAGGTATGCCGTCTTTACATCCCGGATGAGATCGCGTATTGTTTGATCTGTTTGCAATCCGGTCATCGTGACTTCTTCCTGCCGGATCCATTTGTTGTATTTTATTTCGGGACGCAGAATAGGTTGTGTGATACGGAGTTTTACATCATAGAAGTTATTGGGAAGAAAATTGATGGACTGATCTTCGACTGGATGAAAATTTTGTGTTTCTGTAAGATCGTTAAGCGTCGAATACACAGGATTAAGTAATGAGCCCACTGGAAAATCAATATTTCTGCCTCCCGCAGCGAGCGTATAGTTTCCGATAAAATTTATTTCTGGTCCATAAAGCTTCGATGCTTCTTCAAGCATGATAGCTTGCTTGTGTTCCATGATTTTCTTTTCCTTAATCTGCAGGTTGTTTTGAATGGCTTGTGCTACATATTGTTGTAATGCCTGCTGACCAGAACTCATGGTGGTCAGGACGCTGATGATAATTACCATGGTGGAAATTTTCATCGCATAAAGCGAAATTGATTTTTTCATGCCAAACCCGTTGTGACGATGGTGAAGAAAACATCAAGTGTGCGAAACATAAATTCCTTTTTGTTTTCTATCGGATAAATATTAAGTCGCTCAGTATTGTACAAAGAAGTGATTCCATGCACCTGGCTCCAGAGTAGTAAGGTGGTTTCATCCAGGTTGAGGTCTTTGCGGAAATAACCGGCTTCAATGCATGCTTTTACATTTTCCTTCAGCATGCCGATCGCCGTAGCACCATCGCTCCAGAATTCTTGTTTGATCGCCAGCGCATCCATGGTGCAGGTCAGAATGAACATCAATTCATAATCCTGTGGATTGTCGATACCATACTGGAGGTAGCTTCTGCCAGTGGCTTTTAGTCTTTCCAGTGGATCGGCTATATTCTGGACATCCAGGAAGAGGGCTTTCATCTTGCATTCGAATGCCTTGTCGTGGAGCGCCAGGAGGAGCTCATTTTTGTCTTTATAGTGTAAATAGATCATTCCAGGGCTGTATTCGATCTTTGAAGCGATCTTCCGGATACTTGTATTTTCATACCCTTCAGAGAGAAAAATTTCCCTGGCGGCATTGAGAATCAGGTCTTTAACCTCTTCCCGTTCTCTTTCCTTGCGCTCTGCTATACCCATGTCTGAACTATCTATTATATAAATACACTGCAAATATATTGAACAGTGTTCAAAAATGCAATAGGTGTTCAATAAGAGAGATTAAATTTTAAAAGAATTCAAAAAATTAAAACCAGCCTACGTATCTTTGTAAAAAAGATACGTGTATCATGACCACCAAGCTTACATTATCAGTTGAGAAAGAAGTTGTTGAAAAAGCAAAATTGTATGCTAAAAGAACAGGACGAAGCCTGTCTGAAATTATTGAAGGTTTTCTTGAAACCCTAACGTCCGAGAATGCTCAAAAATCAAATAAGACGTCTCCGAAACTTCGGAAAATAATTGGAGTAGTGAAATTGCCAAAAAACTTTAATGAAGAAAACGCCAAACGTGCTCATCTGGAAAATAAACATTTGTGAGAAGCTTTTTTATTGATACAAACATTATCATTGACTTGCTTGCAGACACGGACCCTTATAGCAAATTTGCCATTCAATTGTTGGAAGCAGCCGAAGAGAAAAAGATCAATCTGTATACCTCTTCTCATTCAATAGCGACTGCATATTATATCTTAAAGAAATTAATAGATGAAAAAACGCTGAGACAAGCGTTGGATAACTTAATTGATATCGTTCATCCTATAGCCATAGATCTCCGAATATTAAAACGTGCATTGAAATCCAATCATCCGGATTTAGAAGACGCGATCCAAATTTCAGCTGCTTCTACGTTGAGCCAGATTTCATATATCATAACACGGAATATAAAAGATTTCAAAAATTCAGATATCCAGGCTATAGCACCCGATCAGGCGGTTAACATGATTTAAAAATGAACCATTGAGCAAAGGAAAAATTCTTGTAACAGGAGGATGTGGCTACATCGGCAGCCATACCATCGTAGATCTCATCGATTCAGGTTATGATGTGGTATCCATTGACAATTTTGTAAACTCCACTCCTGCTGCATTAAAGGGCATCGAAAAAATTACAGGAAAAAAAATTGAGAATATCAATGCTGATCTTCGCAACACGTCGTATGCAATTGAGCAAGCCTCACGTTTAGGCCAATTTGATGGCATCATTCATTTCGCCGCACTCAAAAGCGTTGAAGAATCAGTTTACCATCCCGTCAGGTATTTTCAAAACAACATTGGAAGTACGATCACCACCTTGAAAATGATGGAAGAATTGAACATTCCGCATTTGATTTTTTCTTCATCATGCACAGTCTATGGTTCGCCAGAAAAGCTTCCTGTTAATGAAGACACACCCATCAACAAAGCAGAAAATCCATACGGAGCTACAAAGCAGGCATGCGAGATTCTCTATGAACAATACGTCAATGCGCAGCATAAATCTCATGCATCCGGTTCGCCTGGGAGTTCCGCATCTTCTGTGATCTCTTTACGATATTTCAATCCGGCCGGTGCACATACTTCAGCACTCCTCGGAGAATCTTCTCTTAATGCACCGACAAACCTGGTTCCCGTTATTACTGAAACTGCTATTGGATTGCGTGAAGAATTGATTGTATATGGATATGATTATCCGACACGCGATGGAAGCTGTGTACGCGATTATATTCACGTCATGGATCTGGCACGGGCCCACACAATTGCCCTTGAGCAACTTCTCTCACAAAAAGAAAAACAACCTTACGAAGTTTACAACCTTGGCATCGGGGAAGGTGTCACAGTACTTGAAGCCATTCATGCATTTGAATCGGCAACAGGTGTAAAGCTCAATTACAAAACCGGACCGCGGCGTGCAGGCGATGTTGCCGCCATCTATGCAGACAATACCCGTATCGAGCAGCAATTGAAATGGAAACCTGCAATGGACATCAGCGCCATCATGTCTTCTGCCTGGGAATGGGAGAAGGCAAGAAGAAACGCATTACCTTCATAACCTCAAACTGCCTTCTTCCAAAATGAAAATCTTCAACCTGATTCTTGCCCTGCTTTTTTTCACATTCGCTTATCTCCAATTGAATGATGCGCCTGGTGATGTTATGTTTTGGTTCTTGATTTATTCATATACCGGAGTCATTTGCGCATTTGCAGCATGGAACAAATACAACATGTGGACCATCATCCTGGGCATTGTCGTTTTACTGTATCAGATGTTCAGGATGTTCCCGGCTTTTTCGCAATGGATTTCGGCTGGCACACCTTCGATTGTAGGTGAGATGAAAGCTTCCTCGCCGTTTATAGAGCTGGTCCGCGAATTTTTAGGACTCGTTGTCTGCATGGTAGTCCTGGTTTATCAATACATACGATATACAAAATTGAAGAAGGCAAGGGAGGAATGAAAACGATGAATTATTCTTCACCTTAAACTAGGCATTAACTACATTTTTAAGACCCTCATCTTTATTCCTCAGATCACGACCACCCTCTATGATCGATTTCATATTCGTGAGATGAAATGTCCACCCGGTCTTGCAGCCCACATGATAATTTTCCATCCCTTTTTCATTTGTGGGAATTCTTGTTTGTTCTAATTCAACAATGCTTTGTCCACCTTCGGATTTTATAGTAACACTGCAATTGCCTGCTTCTCCAAAAGTAAATTGAAAATTATCCCGTCCATTGCAAAACAGGATTTTCCCCCGCTCCTGCACTTCATCCGGCCATCCGTGCCAGCGCCATTCATATGTATCCCCTTCGTGCACCACTTCATACGGTCCACGCAATACCCCAGCAGAACTTTTGAACTCTGCTTTCCGAAGGAACCAGTGCTCAATCGCACGCTGACTTGTCCATACATCATACAATGCCTGTCTCGATGCATTGATAGGTATCCGGACTATAAAACGACTCCAGTTAAAATCAGACATGATAAAGGATTTACGATTTACGATGGTTGCTGAGCTGTAGAACAAGGTTGAGTAAAGCAGGTCGAAGCATACGATTTACGATTTACGAAAAGATATGTAAATTACAATTTATAGTTTTTGGGAAATAAAAGATAACGGACTCGTGACATAATTTTACTAAATATTCACTACTTACTTTTACTCACTACTCACTACTCACTACTCACGTCTCATGCTGGTACAGAATGCAAAGCAATACGATTCCCTTCCGTATCCAAAAAAACAGCCATATACCCGTAGTCAGGTGATATCTGGGTTCGCGGCACAATGATTTTTCCACCAGCACCTTCCACTTTATCAAGCACATGCTGAACATCAGGATTTCCATTCAGATAGACCAGCGGTCCATCAGTGGGTGAGGGTGCATAAAAGCCCTCTGCATGCACAAGCGCCCCGCCAATACCATTCAACGGATCATCGATCGGAAACATCCTCATCCGGATCTGGACAACATCGAGGGCGATCATCTCAATCCCAAAAATGGCTTCGTAAAACTTCTGAGCCCGGTCAAGGTCTGATGTAGGTATTTCAAACCAGCTGATTGCGTTTTTCATGTGGATTCGTTTGTTTTGAAATTAAATATAATTAATACCCTTTTTATAGCAACATTGAAACCTCTGGCCATAATCCACATAAACGATCAAAATAACCTTATCGTGGTCATGGGTGCTCGTATTTCTTCTTTCCTATCCCCGGATTTTTGTCATTAAAATATTTGTGAACGAGTAAACCTCACATGAAGTGAAGATTACCCGTTCCAACAGGGTGATTTCCGGTTTAGTCGCTTTATTGACAATTAGTTAGCATATTCTTCAGAGTGTTTTTGTATTTTGTGGCCCGCCTTAAAAAGCTGCACTCCTTTGCATCTGAAAGATTGGTTTTTATAGCCCCCAATTTCTATTTGGATTCTTTTTGAACTTGTGTACACATATGAGGAGGTTTTCATTATTCTTATTAAGCCTGGTTTTTTTTATCACGGTTTTGCACGCGCAGAAGCCTGTCGCCATTGAAGCAGCAGCTCTCTTTTATGGCAAACATCCAGAGACGGTTTCGCTCTTTAATCCTGCAACTTCAGTCAGAGAAAACCTGCGTCAATATGTTGACAAGGCATATTCCCTGACATTGCGTTCGGATGTGCTCCGGCAAATAAGCACAACAGGGCCAAACCTGCTTCGCCTTCAGCTACCCGCACCATTCAACATAGATCTTGATCTGTACCGGGTCGATATATTCAGTTCAACAGCACGGATTAAGACCAGTGATGGATTGACAATGACCCCCAATCCGGAAAATGTTTTTTACAGGGGGATCATCAGCGGAAATTCAAATTCCCTTGCTATCGTAAGTGTATTCAAAGACAAAATCCAGGTTTTATTTGCTGATGAAAATGGAAACAAAAGAATCCAGCAGACAGAGGATGGAAGCTATATAGCCTTTGAAGACAAGGACATCCTGATTCCAAGTCCAATGAATTGTTTTGTAGACGACTCAGCAGAAAATAGTCCTATTCAAAATGAGGATCTTTCTTCCAGCCGGAATATGACGGGAAACTGTGTGGAAGTATATGTAGAGTGTGATTTCAAATCCTACCAGGATAATGGATCGAATCTTGCAACCACAGAAGCATGGGCAACCGCCCTATGGCATGAAGTGATCACATTGTATGGCAATGAAAGTATCCCGGTAATCGTATCGGATATATTCGTGTATACATCAACCGATCCTTATGCTTCACTGGCCACTACCAGCGCAATTTTAACCGCATTCACTGCTCATATCGATACACTTACATATAATGGGCGTCTTGCTCATTTTTTAAGTACAAGGGCTCTGGGTGGAGGGATTGCATGGATAAATGTGATTTGCTCTAACTCTAACCAAACCGCAGTCAGCACTTCCTTAAGCACGACTATTGTCCCTGTTCCAACATTTTCATGGAATGTAGAATGTGTGACACACGAAATGGGCCACAACATGGGATCGCCTCATACACATGCATGTGCATGGAATGGTAACAATACTGCCATTGACGGATGTGGACCGGCAGCCGGGTATAGTGAAGGTGCATGTCCTACCGCACCATTACCGGTGTCAGGTACTATCATGAGCTATTGCCATCTTGTAGGAGGAGTAGGAATTAATTTTAATAATGGATTTGGCACTCAACCCGGAAATCTCATCAGGAGCAAATACAATAATGCCACCTGCAATACAGGAACATGTTCTCCACCCTCATGCACTGCTTTAATTGACCCGGTTCCCAATGCGACAAATGTGGATATCAATAATGATCTCTTCTGGAATAACGTTCAGGGCGCTAATGGTTTTTTCCTGACCATCGGTACTACACCGGGAGGTACTAATATTCTCAACAATGCCAATGTAGGTCTGGTCACGACCTATAATCCGGGAGTATTACCATTCAGCACTACCATCTATGTGAAGATCGTTCCTTACAATAACCTGGGGTCAGCGATTGGTTGCAATGAAGTGTCCTTTGTAACTGAAGCAAGCGGAGCACCTGCTTGTACGCATTTAACCAGTCCGTTAAATGGTACTACCAATGTTGCGTTGACAGCTGTGTTGAAATGGGCTCATTCTGTTGGAAACCAAACCGGATATAAAATAAGCATTGGTACTACGCCAGGAGGTACCCAGATAGCCAACCAGGTAAATGTCGGAAACGTAAACACATATGACCCACCAGGCCTGCTGCCACCTGCCTCAACCATATATGTCAAGATCACACCGTACTGGGCAAGCGGTGATATAAACGGATGTCCATCTGAAAGCTTTACAACCGTAACACCCATAAACGGAGATTTATGTGCGATGGCTATCAATCTTCCATGTGGTGTTTCGGTATCCGGTACTACAACAAATGCCCTCGTTGATCCTGAGGCGTTCACCTGTGGTACAGATATTCAGGCTCCGGGAATCTGGTATACTTTTGTTGGTAACGGACAAAATACAGTCATTTCCACCTGCTCTCAATATAGTTACGACACACAGCTCAATGCATATAGCGGAAGCTGTACAAGCTTGGCCTGCGTGACCGGTATAGATGATTTTTGTGCACAGGGTAGTCAGATCACTTTCCTGGCTGGGAATGGAGTTACCTATTTTATTTTAGTCCAGGGCTGGGGCGGCGAAACCGGTACGTTTACACTGACGCGCACATGTTATCCTGGTCCGCTTTATTGCCAGTCTTCCGGTTATTACCCTACTTCGGAATGGATCAAAACATTCAGTTTTGCAGGATATTCTAAACAATCCGGGATAAGTTCATATAGTGATTTTACTAGTGAAACGATCACCGTATCAAGAGGGGGAAGCTATCCTGTGACGATCACACCTCAATTTCTTCAGGGTAGTCGTACTGAATATTACCGGGTCTGGATTGATCTGAATAAAGATGGTGATTTCAGTGATGGAGGAGAACAGGTTTTTTCGGGCGGCCCTTCCAGTGCTGCTGTAAGCGGCACAATTTCTGTCCCCGTCTCCGCTGTTACAGGTACAACAAGAATGAGGGTTTCAATGGATCATGCTGAACCACCACCATTCTGCGGAACATTTTTAAATGGCGAGGTAGAGGATTATACGGTCAATATAAAATGCAATCTTGTCACTTCAGCCTTAGATGATGGTGGAAATGGCACATTACGTAGCGTATCCGTTTGCGCAGATGATAATGAAAATATACTATTTGCGTCCGCTTTGAACAACCAAACCATAAGTATTACCACTGGGCCTCTTATAGTTGACGGTATCTGGAAATGGATGGCTGATCCGGGTGCAAATATTGTTATTAAGGCTACCCAGTCGGTTACCCGTGTGTTATCAATTCCTGTTGGCAAATCAGCTGAAATTCAGTACCTCACACTCATAGGTGGGACCTCATCTCCGGGTAGTGCGATCGATAATGCAGGAACGTTAATTCTGCGAAATTCAATTCTAAGACCGGCTACAAGTTCAACTACAATTCCGTTGCGCAACGCAGGTTTGGTCACAATCTTTGGCCCAACCAGTATTAATAATTGAAATATTCAGGATAGAAAAATATTTCATCCGGTTATTTGTGGAATAATTCAGGTTTCCAATACTTCTACGACGAAGAATCCATCATCCCCCTGCGATTGATATTTGGGCATGAGTATCAATCCGGATACCGGGGACCTTACAGGCCCTTCATCATTACGTGCTAATATCTCACCGGCAGCAATAACCTGAAAATTTTTAAAGCCGGGATTCATAATAAAATTTTCTCCGGGTTGAATTTTATAGTGAAAGATAAGACGGCTTACTTTTGGCAAACCAATGGACATGCCTATAAGCAATCCATCATGGCGATGGTCAACATCCTTTGAATCCACTGCACCGATGCTGCGCATGCAATTGATGATCGCAGCTACAGAACGATGTACTCCCTCCGGATCATCATGACGTCCCGCTTCAAAAACGATGCAGTAGCAGCCTGCATCAGGATGATGAAAATAATCGATAGTCGTGCCCACAAGACCTTCCGCAATTCCGAGCACCACAGGAGCATGTAAGCCTTTCGCGAGGATGCGGCTCAGTTCGTCTTCCGAAGCGATGGTAAATATGCCCCCGTCCGCCGTAGTCGTGTGTATATCTAAAATCAATGTAAGCTGAGCATCATATTTTTTTCGTTCGGCATCGATCATGGTCACCAGCTCCAGACATTCTTTGTCTTCTTCTGTGACCTGGCCTGGATCGAGTTTTAGAATTCTATCCACTTCTGCCGCTGTCATCATGCGGTTGAGGTCCCTTTGGATAAATCGTTGTTTTGTATTCAGGGCAGCCAGGTTTCCTCTTAAACCAAGGAGGACTCCTCTGTAATGAAAAGCCGGATTCACAACGGGTTCATCATGTAGCAATCTGAATACTTCATCTATTGCTTCTACGCCCGATGGTTCATTGCCATGCATGCCGCCAATACAGATCAGGAGAGGGCCCTTATCCTTTCCCTCATATCGACCGATAATTCTGTTGTCCATCTCAGGCAATGATAATAAATAAATGAGTAGCGGATTTCCTCATCATTCTATACCAGGAACATCAACATTCAGGCTTTTTTGGGAATAAAAATCTCGCAGCACATATAATGTAATTAACAAATATGGAAGAAAAAAATGTAAAATTTTCATGGTAAAATCGCATGATAATTAACCTGAAAATGACCTGGAGCCTATATAAACATTGGAGTATAAGCAACCCGGCATGTTTTTTTACGTAAAGTATTCATTTGTATTAGAATAGATGGTTGGTATTGATTATTTTTCGATCTTGCACGCTATTAACCAAGTGTAATTTACCCCAACTAAAACCCATGAGGTTTAATCTCATGTCACATAGAACCCCCCAACCGACCAACTCCGGGACCTGCTATGCAGTAGTCTCAAAATCCTGCGCCTTCTATAGTTATCCTTTTAATCATGCTTCCCTCTCAGCTGTAACCAATACATACATATGTATTGAGCGCACCTATTTGGAAAAATGAGTAGCAACATTGAATTCATAAACTATAGAATTGATAAACAAAACAAAAATGAATCTAGGAACCTTTCAGGAAAAAGCACTTAACCATTTTCACGAAAACGGGAAATGTGATAATGCCTTTGTAACATCTCTTGATGCTTCCTTTGTTTTTTTCAAAACAAAATTAAACCCAATGAATTGCCAGACCCCAAAATTGAAAATGTTGATAGTGCTTGCCTTATATTTTTTAATATCAGGATTTGGCTCTACAGCATCAGCACAACCAGACTCAATTGTGACCATTCGGTTTGCAAATCCATCATTCACATGCGATAGCCTGATCTATTGCGTGGATGTGGAATATATTTCGAATACACCTGGTCTGCGCGTATTCGGTACGAACGTCCGGTTTTTTTATCCGGACTCTCTGCTGGAAATTATTGGTCCATTTACGGGGTATAGAAATTTTGCACCTGGATACGGTGTCACCGCAGATGCAGTCCCATTTACCGGCTCTGGATCTATTTTTGGTTTCGGTACCAGCCTTGTGGATTGGGAAAATGCAGCGGTAGAACTTATCAATCCAATGGCACCTCCTATTTTTCTTTCCACAGTGACGTGGACGAGGCTATATCAGATTTGTTTTTTTGTTGAAAGCACAGTTCCTGAAACAGATCCTTTTTGTCCTTCATTGATTTGGGACCTGGAGCAGAATCCTGACAATGGCGGTTACATATCAGGTGATGACGGGGTAGTAATCACTATTGCAAACCCGATGGACCCTACTTTATCTATTGCTGTTAATGAAGCCGTGGTTCAATTTAACTGGGCTTATGAAGATGATACTGTCCCTGGCCAAATGGGCCCTCCTTACGGATTTCCTCAAGAGGATATTTGTATTTCCATAGACTGCTCTGTGGAGATCATGTGTGCTGTAGATACCACGATACAATGCACAGAATCAACATCCCCTACGGTAACCGGTTTTGCAACCGCTACTGATAATTGTCCGGGATTGCCGGTCATCACCTTTAGTGATGTCACTGCTGCAGGAAGTTGTCCACATAATTCTTTAATTACACGAACCTGGGTTGCCACCAATACATGTGGCGGAGCTGATACTTGTGTTCAGCTCATCAGCGTAGTCGATACTATAGGGCCCAGCATTATGTGTCCTTCTAATATTACCGTGCAATGCGGATTCCTGATCCCTCCCCCAAACCCAGGCTTGGTGACAGCTACGGATGAATGCGGGGGTCCCACCATGATTACATTCGTCGGGGAAACAATCGGCAGCACCAGCTGCCCCAACCAGTTTACCCTGACCCGGACCTACAGGGCAGATGATGTGTGTGGTAACTTTTCAACGTGCCAGCAAACTATACGGGTTCAGGATGATACTCCTCCAGCTATTACCTGTCCTACAGATATAACTGTGACATGTACTCTAATGATTCCTCCGCCTAACCCCGGACTTGTTACAGCTACCGATAATTGTGGGCCAGCCATAGTTGTTTTCGATGCCGATGTCATTTCCAATGTCGAATGTGATAATCGTTATATTGTAAAAAGAATATACAGGGCTATAGATCTCTGCGGAAATTCCACCACATGCACACAATCCATAAGGGTGTTTGATGATGTTCCGCCTTTTATTGCTTGCCCACCACCGGTCACAGTGCCATGTGCCAATACTGTTCCGGCTCCAGATCCGGCACTTGTCTTTAGTTTTGATAATTGCAACGGGACGGTTACTAACACCTTTGTTTCAGATGCAATCTCTGGCATGTCCTGTCCAAACCGGTTTTTCATTTCCCGTGTTTACAGGGCCACAGATGGTTGCGGCAATTCAGCAACCTGTACCCAGACGATTATTGTATTTGATGCAACTCCACCGGCTATTTTATGTCCGGGCGATGTTACCGTTCAGTGTCACAACCTGATCCCTGTCGTGGATATTGCGACAGTTGGAGCATCTGATAATTGTGGCGAGCCGAGTACGATTGTGCATCTTGGGGACGTGGTTTCGGACTCGACATGTTTTAATAGGTTAGTCGTGACACGGACATACGAAGCTATAGATGCATGTGGAAATACGTCCACCTGTAACCAGGTCATTACTGTCTTTGATGATACTCCCCCTAATATTACATGTCCGCTGGATGTAACCGTGCAGTGTGCTAGTAACGTTCCGGCGCCAAACCCAAATCTCGTCATTGTACGGGAAAATTGTACAGGTCCTGTAAGCAGGGCATTTTTAGGTGATGTGATCACTAATCTGACTTGCGTGAACAGGTTTAATGTCCTCAGGTCATATTTGATCACAGATGCATGCGGAAATTCATCATCCTGCAGCCAGACGATCACAGTTTATGATGATACACCACCAGTGATCAACTGCCCTGGAAATGTGACTGTGCAATGCGCTGATAACGTTCCTGTAGCCGGTATCGGCCAGGTTACTGCTGTCGACAATTGCGGAGGAATTCCTGTTATCACATATGATGGTGAAGTCCTCGTTGGTCAGACATGTGTAGATGGCTTCAACCTGGTCCGTACATACAGGGCAACAGATGAATGCGGGAATTCAAGCACCTGTATCCAGATGATTACGATCCGGGATACTATACGACCCACTTTTGATACGTTATGTAACAGGGAATTGGACTTTTATACAAGCCTTGGATCAACCTGTCCGGATGCTTCTGTTCCATCCATCCTGACAAATGTAATCGCTGGATTACCTATAGGTGAGTCTGATACCTGGATGGTAGGTAACAACCTGATACCAAGTTTCGATGGTTGTCTTGCTGACAATTGCACAGATCCAGACAGCCTTTTAGTTTATCCTTCATCTTTTCAGGTTACCGGAGATGCATGCGACAGAGTCTACACCTTTACATTTTATGTTCAGGATGATTGCGGCAATACCAGTCTTGGTTTATTGGTTGCAGTTGTCCGTATACATGACGATGTTGCGCCTGTCATGACTTGCCCTATAGACGTGACTGTAGAATGTGGTCAATCAACATTACCTATTTCTACAGGAACTGCAACCGCAACAGATGATTGTCAGGTGGACTTAGTGATATCGAGCTCGGACGCAACTATACCCGGATCATGTCCACAGGAATTAACTATACTCCGTACCTGGTCAACAACCGATGACTGCGGAAATACGAGTTCGTGTGTACAGACCATTTCAGTGGTCGATACAATACCTCCGACTTTCTCCCTTGCATGTCAGCTGACAATGGACTTTAATACCAGCGATGGATACATTTGTCCGGGACAGGGTCAGATTTCACTTGTACCCGGCCAGATCGTGGGTGAAGATGAAGCCTGGACTATCGGCAATATTGTTTTGCCAGGTCTGGATGGTTGCTTATTTGATAACTGTTCAAACCCTGATAGTCTTGTGGCGAGGGTAGACAGCATTATTATAACAGGAGACGCTTGCGATCGAACGTTTACAGTGTACTTTACAATTATCGACCAGTGTGGAAATGAAAGTGTAACAGAGTTTGTGTGTATTTCTATTCTGCATGATGATGTAGCTCCGGTGATGACATGCCCTATTGATGTGACGATTGAATGTGACGAATCCACATTACCGGCATTTACAGGTTCAGCCACTGCTACCGATGCATGCAATCCACCGGCGACCATCTCATCAACTGATCAAATTATACCCACACTGCTTTGTCCACAATCTTTCGGGATACTACGTACCTGGACAGCTTCAGACGCATGCGGAAATTCAAGCTCCTGCGTCCAGAGCATAACTGTAGAGGATACTACTCCTCCTGCTATAGTATGTCCTTCAAGCGTAACTATTGAATGTAATACTGATACGAGCCCGCTGGCCAATGGCTTAGCAACAGCTACAGATAATTGCGGACCCGTAGTCGCTGTCGTCAATAATGATGTCACCATAGCCGGAGCCTGTATACAGGAATTCACCATCGTGCGTACCTGGACTGCAATTGACTTGTGTGGAAATACAAGCACATGTGTACAGACCCTACTGGTAGATGATTCAACTCCTCCTTTTATTCTATGCCCTGCAAATGTGACAGTACAATGTGCTGCATTAGTACCTCCTGCAAACACAGCATCAGTTACAGCTTCTGATAATTGCGGTGTCGCTGTTGTTGGTTTTATTGGAGATCAGATTTCAGGCCAGACATGCGTCAACAGATTTAATGTCAGCAGAACATATCTGGCTGTAGATCAGTGCGGCAATTCAGCTTCTTGCGTACAAACGATAACCGTTTTTGATAATACACCACCATCTATCCAGTGTCCTGCCAATATAACAGTACAGTGTGCAAGTCTTGTTCCGGCGCCGAATACAGCGCTTGTCATTTCATCAGACAATTGTCTCGGATTAGCAACTGTAACCTTTGTAAATGATGTCATAGCAAATCAGACATGTGTCAATAGATTTAATGTGATCCGTACATACAGGGCTACTGATGACTGCGGTAATTCAGCCACATGCTCACAGACGATCTCTGTATTTGATGATACGGCTCCATTTATACAGTGCCCTGCTAATATCACTGTGACATGCGCAAGTCAGGTCCCTGCTCCTAATCCGGCGCTGGTCATAACTTCTGACAATTGCAATGGATTAGCAACTGTGACCTTTGTAAATGATGTGCCAGTGAATCAGACTTGTGTTAACAGGTTGGATATTCTTCGTACATACCGGGCCACCGATGAATGCGGCAATTCGGCTACCTGTTCACAGACCATAAGTGTCTTTGACGATATCGTTCCTTTCATCATGTGTCCTGCTAATATCACGGTACAGTGTGCCAGCCTTGTTCCGCTACCAAATCCTTCTTTAGTTACCTCTTCAGATAATTGCAATGGACCAACCACTGTAACTTTCGTGAATGATGTGATCACAAATCAAACGTGTGCAAACAGGTTCAATGTGATTCGAACATATAGTGCAGCAGATGCTTGTGGCAATTCAGCGTCCTGCTCACAAACCATAACGGTATTTGATGATACAGCACCTGTTATCACATGCCCAACAGTGGTATCTCCGGTAGAGTGTTCTTCATTACCATCAACTCCTTCGATTTATTTTTCTGAAGATTTTGATGGCATCGGTGGACCGACAGCAGGTGGTGCAGGTACATATTCATTCCCTGCAGGTTGGTTAAAAGTAAATGTGGACAACATGATCCCTAACCCGCAGGTATCATATGTGAATGAAGCATGGGAGCGAAGGGAAGATTTTGGATTAAGCGTGATTGACTCCGTTGCTTTTAGTACCTCATATTATACCCCGGTAGGTTCAGCAGACGACTGGATGTGGACGCCACCGGTGTTAATTCAACCATTCAGCACCCTCAGCTGGCAAGCCAGAACATATGACGCGCTGTTCCAGGATGGATATGAAGTCAGAATCATGGTAGCACCCAATGTGCCCACGGGTAGTGCCGGAAATCTGGGAAATATGGTTTCCTCATCCACTTTATTATTGACCATACCAAATGAAGTCAGCTCGTGGATTACGCGATCATTAAATCTCAATGCATACTCGGGTCAAACTGTACGTATTGCATTCAGGAATACCTCCAATGACAAGTTTTTATTAGTCATTGATGATGTCACCATTACTGGCAATGTGACCGGGCTACCTAATTTTGGTATCGCAGTAGCAACAGATAATTGTGGACCTACACCTCCTGCTGTAACATTTACAGATGTAATAGTTCCCGGGGAATGTCCTCAGGAATTTACTGTGACCCGGACATGGACAGCTACAGACGCTTGTGGAAATTCAAGCAGTTGTTCACGCACGATTGAAGTAGTGGATACAACACCTCCGGCTATTGTGTGTCCTGCAAATACCACGGTGCAATGTGCCAGCCTTGTTCCGGCACCAAATATTGCACTTGTAATTACTTCTGATAATTGCGGAGGCTCAACTGTAACATTTGTAAGCGATGTTATCAACAGCCAAACTTGCATCAATCGCTTTAATGTAACACGCACATACAGGGCAACGGATGCATGTGGCAATTCAGCTACCTGTTCTCAAACCATTACAGTATTTGACAATACGCCTCCATTTATCTTATGCCCGGCAAGCATTACTGTCCAGTGTGCAAGTCTTGTTCCTGCACCAAATACGGCTCTTGTGATTGCATCCGATAATTGCAATGGATTAGCGACGATCACATTTGTCAATGATGTAACCTCAGCCCAAACTTGTGTCAACAGGTTTAATGTGACACGTACTTACAGAGCAACAGATGAATGCGGTAATTCAGCAACCTGTTCACAGACAATAACTGTATTCGATGATACTGTTCCATTTATCATGTGTCCTGCAAGTATTACTGTACAGTGTGCAAGCCTGGTGCCTGCACCTAATCCTGCTCTTGTCATTGCATCCGACAACTGCAATGGATTAGCTTCCGTCACATTTGTGAATGATGTCATCTCAGCACAGACTTGTGTCAACAGGTTTGATCTGACACGTACATACAGAGCAACAGACGAATGTGGTAATTCAGCAACCTGTTCGCAAACGATAACAGTATTTGATAATACAGTTCCGTTCATCATGTGTCCTGCAAACATTACTGTACAGTGTGCAAGTCTTGTTCCTGCTCCAAATCCTGCTCTTGTCATTTCGTCCGACAACTGCAATGGAGCGACGGTCACATTTGTGGATGATGTTATCTCAAATCAAACGTGCGTAAACAGGTTTAATGTGACCCGTACATACAGAGCAACAGATGAATGTGGTAATTCAGCCTCTTGCTCACATACCATTACTGTGTTTGATAACACAGTGCCATTCATCATGTGTCCTGCAAGTATTACAGTACAATGCGCAAGCCTTGTTCCTGCACCTAATCCGTCAATTGTCATAGCATCTGATAATTGCAATGGCTTAGCTTCTGTCACATTCGTAGATGATGTGATCTCAGCTCAGACTTGTGTCAACAGGTTTAATGTGACACGCACATATCGGGCAACCGATGAGTGTGGCAATTCAGCGACATGTTCACAAACCATAACGGTGTTTGACAATACAGCGCCATTCATCATGTGTCCTGCCAACATTACTGTGCAGTGCGCAAGCCTGGTTCCGCTTCCAAATCCGGCTCTTGTCATTGCATCGGATAATTGCAATGGACTGGCCTCCGTCACTTTTGTGAATGATGTCATCTCAGCACAGACTTGTGTCAACAGGTTTAATGTGACCCGTACATACAGAGCAACAGATGAGTGTGGTAATTCTGCAACCTGTTCGCAGACGATTACGGTATTTGATAATACAGTTCCGTTCATCATGTGTCCAGCCAGCATCACTGTACAGTGTGCAAGCCTTGTACCTGCACCTAATCCGGCACTTGTCATCGCATCGGATAATTGCAATGGATTGGCCTCTGTCACCTTTGTAAATGATGTAATTTCAAATCAGACTTGTGTCAACAGGTTTAATGTAACACGGACGTATAGAGCGACAGATGAATGCGGTAACTCAGCAACCTGTTCACAAACGATAACGGTATTTGATAATACAGTTCCGTTCATCATGTGTCCAGCCAGCATCACTGTACAGTGTGCAAGCCTTGTACCTGCACCTAATCCGGCACTTGTCATCGCATCGGATAATTGCAATGGAGTGGCCTCTGTCACCTTTGTAAATGATGTAATTTCAAATCAGACTTGTGTCAACAGGTTTAATGTGACTCGTACATATAGGGCAACGGATGAATGTGGAAATTCTGCGACATGTTCACAGACGATAACCGTATTTGATAATACAATACCGTTCATCATGTGTCCTGCCAGCATTACTGTCCAGTGTGCAAGCCTGGTTCCACAACCGAATCCGGCACTTGTCATAGCATCGGATAATTGCAATGGATTGGCTTCGGTTACTTTTGTGAATGATGTGATCTCAAATCAGACTTGTGTCAACAGGTTTAATGTGACACGAACATATCGAGCAACCGATGAATGTGGAAATTCTGCGACATGTTCACAGACGATAACGGTATTTGATAATACAGTTCCATTCATTATGTGCCCTGTCAATATCACAGTAGCATGTGCAAGCCAGGTTCCATTACCAAATCCAGCCACTGTTGTAGCGTCTGACAATTGTAATGGAATAGCCTCTGTAACGTTTGTGAATGATGTGATCTCAAATCAGACTTGCGTCAACAGGTTTAATGTTACACGTACATATAGGGCAACGGATGAGTGTGGAAATTCTGCGACATGTTCGCAGACGATAACTGTCTTTGACAATATTGCACCGTCTATAACATGTCCGCCAAATGTTACCCTCCAGTGTAACACAAGCACTGCTCCGGGTGGCACCAATGGTGTAGCTACAGGTTCAGATAATTGTGGAGGCGGAGGCGCTCTTCCTGAAGTATGGATCAATGAGTTCCATTATGACAATGTGAGTACAGATGTCGGAGAGTTTATAGAGCTGGCTGGACCTGCGGGAACTGATCTGAGTATCTATACAATAGTCCGATATAATGGAGCCAATGGAACCGTTTATACAACACCTACCGGACCGGTTATTACCGGGATTATTCCAAACCAGAGCAACGGATTTGGAACACTATTTTTTGCATATCCTACTGATGGAATTCAAAACGGAGCACCTGATGGATTTGCCCTTGTTAAGAACGGCACAACTGTAATTCAATTCCTTAGCTATGAAGGATCATTTGTAGCTGTTGGAGGTGCTGCTAATGGCATGACAAGTACGGACATCGGCGTGCTGGAAATAGGAGAACCAATTGGATTAAGTTTATATTTAACGGGAAGTGGTAATACATACGCCAATTTCACCTGGACAGGCCCATTGGCACAGACGCCCGGAGCTCTGAATACAGGACAGATCTTCACAGCTTTCGTACCCGGCGCTGGTCCGACGATTACATCAAGTGATGTGATCATTCCGGGAGCATGTCCACAGGCAATGACCATCAACAGAACCTGGAGAGCAACAGATGCATGCGGAAACTCAGCATCCTGCCTTCAGACACTTTCAGTCATTGACAATACTCCTCCGGCTATTACATGCCCGGTTAATGTAACAGTACAGTGTGCCAGCCAGGTACCTGCATCCAACATCGCTTCTGTAACAGCTTCTGACAATTGTGGTCCAGCAACAGTTACTTTCGTGAATGATGTTATTTCTAACCAGGTTTGTGTCAATCGTTTTAATATCACACGTACTTACAGAGCAACAGATGCATGCGGAAACTCAGCATCATGTTCACAGACGATAACGGTATTTGATAATACACCACCATCGATCACCTGCCCGACCAGCATTACCGTCCAGTGCGCCAACCAGGTGCCACAGCCTAATATTGCCAGTGTAGTTTCCACAGATAATTGTGGTGGACTCGCAACAGTTAATTTTGTGAGTGATGTGATATCAAATCAAACCTGCGTAAACAGGTTTATCATTACACGAACATACAGCGCATCTGATGCTTGTCTTAACACTGCAACATGTTCACAGACGATCACTGTCTTTGATAATTTAGCACCTGCATTTACTTGTCCGACTAACGTCACCGTACAATGTGCGAACCTGGTACCTCCTGTCGCAGAAGGTCTTACCGCATCGGATAATTGCGGAGGATTCACTCCGGTGATATTCGCAGGAGAGGTCATAGCGAATCAAACATGTGTCAACAGGTTTAACCTGCTACGCACCTACAGAGCAACTGACGAATGTGGTAATTCATCATCCTGTACCCAGACGATCACGGTATTTGATAATACACCACCATCCATTACGTGCCCGGGTAATATCACCGTACAGTGTGCTAACCAGGTGCCTGCGGCCAATCCGGCCCTTGTGGTATCATCAGATAATTGTGGTGGCCTGGCAACAGTGACATTTGTAAATGATGTGATCACAAATCAGACATGTGTCAACAGGTTTACAATAACCCGTAATTACAGAGCAACGGATGCATGTGGCAATTCAGCATCATGTTCACAAACGATCTCGGTGTTTGATAATATACCTCCATCCATCACTTGTCCAATAAATGTGACAGTACAATGTGCAAACCTTGTACCTCCAGCTAATACAGCCGGTATCGTTTCAACGGATAATTGCGGTGGAGCATCCACTGTGACATTTGCTGATGTGATCACGAATCAAACTTGTACTAACAGGTTTACACTAACCAGAACTTATATAGCCACTGATGCCTGTGCCAACTCTGCAACATGTTCGCAAACGATCACAGTGTTTGACAATACACCGCCATCTATCCTTTGTCCTGTCAGTGTGACAGTACAATGTGCAAGCCTGGTGCCGGCAGTGAATACTGCAAGCGTTGTGTCTACAGATAATTGTGGTGGCGGCTCTACGGTTAGCTTTATCAGCGATGTGATCACAAATCAGACCTGTACTAATCGATTTATCTTGACACGAACGTATCGTGCTACAGATGCATGTGGTAACTCTGCATCCTGCTCACAAACAATTACCGTGTTCGACAATACACCGCCTACAATATTGTGTCCTGCGAATATCACAGTACAGTGTGCAAGCCAGGTACCGACTGTAACGACAGCCGGTGTAACGGCTAATGACAATTGCGGAGGTGTTCCTACTATTTCCATTGTAAGTGATGTCATCACTAACCAGACATGTATAAACAGGTTTAACGTGCTTCGTACATTCCGGGCTACAGATGCCTGCGGTAACTCAGCTACCTGTACGCAGACAATTGTAGTGTTTGACAATACACCACCTGTGCTTACGGTTATTGATCCTCTTCTGAACGGAATACCTAACGGTGGTAGATTAGAAGTTCAGTGCCTGGGTCAGGATCCTGCTTTTGATCTGCCTGTATTTACAATCAGCAGCGTCAACGCTACAGATAATTGTGCAGGTAATATAACTTTCACATTCAACCAGGTTCTTTTAGATGAAGGTAATTGTGCAACCGATGGTTATATTCTCCGGTACCGTTTGACGTGGGCAGCTATTGATGCCTGTGGTAATAGCAGCACATACAGCATATTCATGGAACTCGTAGATCATGTGGCACCGGCGATACACAATGTGCCTCCGGATATCACGGTCAACTGTGACGAAATTCCGGATGCCCCAACAGATATTTTCGCTACTGATGAATGTCTATGTGCATGTATCATCCTTTTCAATCAAACACAACCTGCACCAGGATGTCAGGATGGACAAGTGGTCGTAAGATCATGGACAGCCAAGGATGATTGCGGAAATATGACAATCGAATCACAGAATATAACGCTGATCGATGACGAAGCTCCTGAGCTGATCATCACCCAGCCGGAACTTGCAAATGTGAGCAATGGTGACATTCTGAATTATACATGCAACGAAGGAGGTATTCCGGAATTCTACGATGATCTCAGCGCTGAATCCATATTCAGTCCTGTATCATGTGGAAGCGCAGGCATTATTTCTTTTGATGTCAAGACAGTAGAGACCAATAATTGTAAGCACTTCGGTTACCTGGAACAAAGGATCCTCCATTGGAGAGGTGTTGATCTTTGTGGCAATGTATCTGACCTGACGATAACAGCACGTCTCATCGATGATGAAGCACCTGTTTTATTTGGTGTACCAGATACCACCTGCGTTGATGATCCTGCGTTGAAAGATGTGGAAGCAACTGACAATTGCGGTCATCCTTTCATCCGTTTCTGGGATACAAAGATTCCTAATCCATGTGGAAACGGAATTGCTTTCCAACGTACTTACGAAGCGTACGATTATTGTGGAAATTCCATGAGGGATACTTCCATACTGATCCCGAATGACAATACACATCCGAATATCACATTTGTCAATCCAATACTCGCCGACCTTAATTTTGGAGAGATCCTGATCATAGAATGTAGCGGAGCTAACGGCAATTACTCACCATTCGGACCTGAAGATGTCAGTGTTCAGGATGGTTGTCCAATGGGACTTGAGATAACCTTTGAGGAAACCATCAAGGAAACCCGTGATTGTTCAGAAGGTGTACTTGCAGTTGTTGACCTGACCTGGTATGCAGTTGATCTATGTGGAAACCTGGCATGGGAAACGATTACGGCTCATGTCGTGGATACGACTCCTCCGGTGATACTCAACTACCTGCCTGCCTTATCGATAGGATGCGATGAAGCGCTACCGGATGTAGAGGCAACAGACAATTGTGGAGATGTCGTGATCACTACGACAGAAACCATAATACCAGGCAACTGTGAATTCAAATATGATGTGAAGCGTGAGATAACGGCTACAGATCCTTGTGGAAATGTAACTGTACAAACACAAATCATCCATGTAGGAGTGAACGGGGGCCCAATCATTGAAGGTGTAGTCGAAGAGATTTGCGATGATCTATCCATACCTGATGTGACTGCGTTCGATCCATGCTCAGGTAAGGATGTAAGCGTAACAATGACTCAGGACACAATTGATGTTCCGGAATGTAAAGACGGAATCGTGATCGTTAGAACATGGACAGCAGTTGATGTATGTGGTGATGTTTCGGTAGTTAAGCAGACCATCATCGTAGGTGATGATCAGGCTCCGGAAATTCAGGTGCCTACATGGTCTATCATTCTTAAATATCTTGAGGATGTAGGTACTGGTCTTGTAAACTTATCACAAGAGGAGATCATGAAACAGCTGAATGATCTGGATGATGGAAGCATATTTGTTCATGACAATTGTGATCAACAGATCATACCTGTATTCAGCTTAGAAGTAACCTTTGCCGGTAACTGTGCTGAAGATGGATATTTTGAACACAGGGTATATACCTGGATCGCTTCAGATGCTTGTGGAAATTCATCTTCCGTATCGTTCGATCTGAATATCATGGATGACATAGCACCTGCATTTTCAGCTGTACCATCTGATGCCACTGTCATTTGCGATCAGTTACCTCCGGTACCACAGGTATTTGTTGATGATCCTGCACAGCCGGTCGATGTGGTCTACGAACAGATTATCAATCCGGGTGCAGGACCAGGCGAGTTTGATGTCATACGCAGATGGACTGCAACTGATGCATGCGGAAATGTCGCAGTTGCTGAACAGCACATTCGGTGGATACCTGATACAGGCCTGAGTTGTGATATTATAATGCCTTCGCAGGTAGAATGTAATTCACATGGCGTGCCGATCCTGAGTGATGTGTTTGGTGGACTTGGAGGACTGACTTACGAATGGGAAGTCATAGGTGAAGCATGCTTTATCCAGGCAGGCCAGGGAACTCCGGCAATCGACATCTATGTAGGTTGGTCTGAAGTGACCATCGTGCTAACAATTACGGATGCATTCGGATGTACTACACAGTGCAGTGCAACACTTGATTGTGTACTATCTCCATTAAATCCATTCACAGGTATTACTCCTGAAACAACACCGGAGGCTCATGTTATTCCGGGTGTGATAAACGCACCTCCATATGTGGATCAATCCTCTGTTGAATATCTGACCCGATTGAACCTGTGGCCAAATCCGGCTAACGGAAGCGTTAATCTTAGTTTTGAAAGTACAGCCCCACAGGAAGTTGAATTCACATTGTTAAACTTCCTTGGACAGGTCATACTTACAGATAAGATCGATGCAATCAAAGGATATAACTCCAGGAAGGTAGACGTTTCTGAAATTCCTGAAGGAGGATACCTAATGCAGATCAAATCAGAAAGGGCAATGTATTCGAAAGTCGTTGTCATACTTCACAATGATTAATGATCATTTGTGATCATAAAAAGAAAAGGGGCAATCATTTGATTGCCCCTTTTCTTTTCGGTTGCTGGGAATAATTATTTTTTATACTTATTCACTAACCGGGAAAGTTTTGAATTCGATTCACCTAATATCCAGTATCGCCTCGGTCTTTTTTTCTTGACAGTGTAGAAATCCGAGATATATTTTTCAAGATGTGACATTGCTTCCAGGGGATCATCCGTGACAGCTACAAGCTTTAGGTCCTGTGCAGATATCGTTCCTTCTTCCAGCATGATATTCAGAAAATCTACCAGTTTCTGATAATAATCTTTACCCATAAGCACGACAGGGAATTGATGGATCATTCCTGTCTGAACCAATGTCAGCGTCTCAAATAATTCATCCATAGTCCCCCAACCCCCGGGTAGCACAACAAAAGCATATGAGTATTTGAGCAATAAAAATTTGCGAACAAAAAAATATTCCAGTGTCACCCATTCGTGCATGTAAGGATTTGGTTTTTGTTCGTGCGGCAACCTGATATTGCATCCCACGCTGAACCCACCGGATTCAAATGCTCCTTTGTTAGCAGCCTCCATTATGCCGGAACCTCCTCCTGTCATCACAGTGAAGCCGGTTTTACCAATGTGATAGCCAACAGACTCTGCCATTTTGTAATATTTATGACCGGGAGGAAATCGCGCAGATCCAAATACGGTGACACATGGGCCTACAAAATGAAGTTTCCTCAAGCCTTTAATAAACTGCATTAAGACCTTGAACGTGAACATCAATTCACTTCCTCTTGACTTTGGACCTTCCAGGTAATCATGTAATTCAAGAATGGCTTTCCGCTCCTGCGGCTTGCTATCGGGGGAAATATTACTAACAGGTTCAGCCATGGTGAAAAATAAGGAAACGATTTTGTTGGAGCAAACTCCAACAATGGCAGAACGATTTTGTTGGAGCAAACTCCAACAATGGCAGAACGATTTTGCACAAGAGGAGTTTGCTCCTGCAGGTTTTATTTGCCGCTGCGGGAGTTTGCTCCAGCAGCATTAGGGTCTTACTCTTTCAACATTCGAATTCTGGCATGGAATTTGGCTTTAATGGAATACACGACTACAGACGCTTCTTTTCAGGTATGATATTGATCAAAGTCTCACTCATGATGATGGTGCTGTTATGCACAAAACCGGAAGAAACGGTCAAGCCTTACGTGTCAAACTATATCGAAGAATACAAATTTTTGGCAATAGATGAAATGGTGCAGTCGGGTATACCTGCAAGCATCATCATAGCCCAGGCTATTGTCGAGTCAAATGCAGGTGCATCAACTCTTGCACAGGAAACCAACAATCATTTTGGAATAAAATGTAAGGATTATTGGGAAGGAAGCTCATTCTATCATCGTGATGATGACCGGGATATTCATGGAAAATTAATTCCTTCCTGTTTCAGGAAATATGATTCTGTACGCGACTCCTATAAAGACCATAGTAATTTCCTGATGCATACAGATCATTACAAGCCGTTGTTTACGTACGATAAAACCGAATATGAATTGTGGGCAACCGGACTAGAGATATGTGGGTACGCATCCGATCAGGGATATGCAGACAAGCTGATCCGGACGATCAGGCTATATAACTTACACGAACTTGATTATTATACTATTCAATATGTGGACCGCGCAAGTCTTTCCCCAAAATAGAAAAACGCTCCACTATGGGTGAATTAAATCGATATCAGAAATAGCTCATTCATACCCAACCAAAGCCTCCGCCGACCTGGTAAACCAATCTCCTATTTCAACACTACATTTCTTCAGGTATTTCGGATGGCTTTGGTGTTTTTCTTACCGCATTCGCATGGTCTTTCTTATGCCGTTCCCGCGACTTGAAAATATCGAGTGCTGCAAACAATGAAGCCCTGAACGAAGAAGGATCTGCTTCATTCTTTCCTGCGATTTCAAAGGCTGTCCCATGGTCCGGAGATGTGCGTACATAGGGTAACCCTGCTGTAAAATTCACACCATCCTGGAAATGCAACATTTTGAACGGGATCAGGCCCTGGTCATGATACATCGCTAGTACAGCGTCAAACTTTTTATAATTCAGGGTGCCAAAAAATCCATCAGCAGCATAAGGGCCCATGATGATGTCGCCTGATTTTTTTGCTTCAAGGATCGCCGGGCGTAAGATGTCTTCATCTTCCCTTCCAATGTTTCCATTTTCACCGGCATGTGGATTTAATCCTAATACCGCAATCACCGGGCGTGCAATACCAAAATCCACCTGCATCGTTCTGACGAGGAGATCTAATTTGGCGCGTATGCTATCCTTTGTGATGGTTGCAGACACCTGGTTGAGAGGAATATGTGCAGTAGCCACAGCAACACGAAGGGAATCACTGACCATCATCATCAATCCGTCCTTCACCCCAAAGGAGTGTGCGAGGAATTCTGTGTGGCCGGGAAATTGAAAACCTGCCATCTGCATGGACGTTTTATTGATCGGGGCAGTCACCAATAGATCGATGTGTCCGTCTTTTAGATCCCTCACAGCCTGGTCCAATGCAATATGTGCGAACCGTCCACCTTCTTCAGATTCTTTGCCAAGTGCGATATTGGCGGTGTCCTGCCAGCAATTCACTACATTGATTTTCTGATTGTAGATCTTATCTGCTGACCCTGTGCTGTGGAATGAAAACTCCTGCGGGTTGACAATATTCTTATGATAGCTGACCACTTTGCTCGATCCGTAAATGACCGGGGTACATAATTGAGTAATGGAGGGATGTGCGAGTGTCTTTATGATGACTTCAAGGCCGATGCCATTGATGTCTCCTACGGTGATGCCGGCTCTGATAGAACCCATATATGGTAGATTGTGTAAAGGAATGAATAATACTAAAAGTAAGTCTTAGGGTAAAGGTCAGGGCAGTCGGTTTGGTAAGAAGTCAAAGGCATAAGGTTTTAATTTTTTCTGTAAGACCAAAGCCTTGGGACTAAACTGGCTGCTGAGACTAATAAACTTAGACAATTGGTGTAAAGATACAATTCGAGGAGGGAATCGGGATATGGAAGGCTGAGGCTGAGGCGAAGGTGGAGAAGAAGGATTGAATTCAATCAATTTCACAGTTGTGATTGATGCATGCCGGGTGTTGATTAGAGAAGTTCAATAAAAATTACATCACCCTCCTACTCCTCATCCAACTTGAATCCATGCTCAGCAAAACACCTATTAGCATACTAAATCCTAATAATGAAGATCCTCCAGAACTAATGAATGGCAGAGGTATACCTATGACTGGCATGATACCCATGGTCATCCCTATGTTGACTACAAAGTGTGTAAATAAAATTCCGACAACACCATAAGCGTAATGCCTGATAAAGGGCATCCGGGCCCGCTCACCGATATCCACCATTCGTAGTAACAGGATCATGAATAATACAATTACAGCTATTGAACCGATGAAACCATGTTCTTCGCCGATGATGCTATAAATAAAATCCGTGCTTTGCTCAGGTACATAATTCAGCTTCGTCATTGTGCCCTGCAAATAACCTTTTCCTGTAAGGCCACCTGAACCAATCGCAATTTTTGACTGAAGAATATTGTACAATGATCCTCGTGGATCACAATCTTCCGGTTTCAGCCAGACATTGATCCTATCCTGTTGATGCGACTCCAAAACATTTGTAAATAAATAACTGCTCGTGTAGGCAAATCCAAACAACAGTATGATACCTGTTGATAACAAAATGACCTGTCTCGTTTGCTTGGCCATGATGCTTTCCACTGTGGCATAAACCATGTACAGCCCTGCAATAGCAATCACCGCATTGAGATATCCGAGAAATGCAAACGCAAGGGAAACCAGGAAAACACCAAGACTGATGAGCACGTGTGCCTGTGTGCGCTTCAGACCACCTAACAGGAAAACAGATCCCGCAAACATCAGCAATGGAAGCACAACCCACACATCATATTTAAGCGCGAGGATAAATAGTATGGCCAGGATAAAAAACAAAACCGGTATCCACATGGCAAGGCCCTCACGGAATAAGACGATAAAAATGGACAGGAAAACCAATGCAGAACCTGCATCCCCCTGTGCTAGCACAAGAGCAGTAGGCAATAAGATAATGCCCGATGCAATCATCAGGTCCCTTGTATCTGAAACCCTCGTACGATGATGTCCCAGAAACGAAGCTAACGCCATGATCGTCCCCATCTTCGCAAGTTCTGAGGGTTGGAGGTTAAACCAACCAAATTCAAACCAGCTCGTAGATCCATTGATCGTAGAGCCCACTATCAATACCAGGACCAGTAATAAAATGGTGAAAGCATAAAAAGGATAAGCGACACCCGACCAGAATTTCCAGTCAATCAATTGTGTCAGGGTAAGGATCAGGATTGTAGCAACCACAAAAATGCTTTGCTTTCCTGCCTGGGTAGTAAAGAACGGAACAACAGAATCTGGTTGATATCCGGCTGCATAGATCATCATCAACCCGATAATGACAAGGCTGATAACAATCGCAAAACTTATCCAGTCAAATTTCCGCATCGGTCTGTCTCCTCTTTATTGATCGTACAACAACAATTCTTCAGTCTTAATCATATCCTCCACGATAATAGCTCCCGGATAATCACGCTGAAGCTTTTTCAAAAATGCCTGTGCTTTCTGACTGGTCAGAAAGGCTCCTGTCTTGAGATGAAAATAAGGCTGATTATTGACCATGTGTGTCGGATAATCCGGATACTTATATTCAAATGACCGTTTTTCTTTTTCCATCTGACGCCTGTCAATAGTAGCTAACAACTGGATCCTCCATCCGCCTACTTCTGTTTTTTCCAGGTTATATGCTGTCCAGCGATCCATCAAATTTGTGATCTGAGGTTGCTCAATGATTTGTGCATTCAATTGGTAAAAACCACAAAACATGAACATGCAGGCCATGACCAGTGTAGAGAAAAAATTTCCTGTGTTATGTTTTTTCATTTAACTAAGCTAAACCTGATTCCTTTCTTTGACAATAGCAACACTCTGGCTGCAACCTAACCTGTCCGCACCCGCACGGATCATATTCAATGCCTGCTGATACCTGTTGATGCCTCCTGATGCTTTGATCCGGGTGGAAGGATCAAGATGCCTGCGCAATAGTTTTACAATTTCTTCTCTTACCGGATCACCAAAAAAACCTGTGGAGGTTTTAACGTAATGCAATCCGAGATCATTGCTGATCTCACAGATGTGCATGATTTCATTTTCTGTCAATAGCTGCGCTTCAATAATAGATTTCAGGGTGATGCCATGCTCAACTGCTTTTTCATGCAAAGCTTTCAATTCATTTCGCGTCAATTCCCAATGTCCGGTCTTGACAGCTGAAAGATTGATGACCACGTCCACTTCATCTGCCCCGAGGTTAGCCGATCTCGTGATCGAGGCCAGCTTGGCTTCCACATGATCATATCCAATGGGGAAACCTGCTACGGTGCAAAGTAAAAATGATCTTTCACCAGCTTTCTCTTTTGCATATTCAAGATACATTGGCGGGATGCATATGGCCTTGAAACCATACTCTTTCGTCTCTGCTATCAACCGGTCAATAATCTCTTCTGTACCGTCAGGCCGGAGGTAACTATGATCAATATACTGTGCCAGTTGCATGAAGCCCCGAAGATAACACAACTGGCTTACCTCAAACGGTTACCTGGTGCTCACGCAGAGCGGAATTGAGAGATACTTTTTTATCCGTGGATGCCTGTCGCTGCCCGATAATCAAAGCACAGCTCACATTGTACCTGCCCGCAGGGTATTCTCTTTCATAGCTTCCGGGGATTACTACGGACCGGGCCGGAACCCGTCCTTTGTGGATGACAGGTTGTGCTCCTGTTACATCTATGATATGAGTGGATTGGGTCAGGACTACATTGGCACCCAGAACTGCTTCCTGTTCTACGATCACCCCTTCTACTACAATACATCTTGAACCTATAAAACAGTCGTCTTCGATGATGTTAGGACTGGCTTGTGGAGGCTCAAGGACACCCCCTATGCCAACGCCACCACTCAGGTGTACATTTCGTCCTATCTGCGCACAGGATCCTACTGTGGCCCATGTATCGACCATAGTACCTGCTCCGACATACGCCCCGATATTGACGTAAGATGGCATCAGGATGGCGCCGGATTCTATAAATGCTCCATACCTGACCAGTGCATGAGGCACGACGCGAACTCCCTGGGCCGCAAAGCCTTTTTTGAGTGGGATCTTATCATAAAACTCAAAGGGACCGACTTCTATCGTCTCCATAGTCTGAATAGGGAAGTAAAGAGTGATCGCTTTCTTAACCCATTCATTTACCTGCCAATTCCCTGGAGATAACCAGGTAACGACTCTTAATTCGCCGTTATTCAACAATTCTATGCAATCCCGGATAGCTTTCTGAGTCGATGGATCCTGGAGGAGTGACCGGTCGTCCCAGGCTGATTCAATGGTGGTTTGTAGGTCTTGCATTTGGCATCTATGTTTGGATTGCAAAGATGATAAAAAGGTCTACAGGAAAAGGTCAGGGCAGCCGGTTTGGTTTAAGTTTATAGGTTATTGGCAGTAGGATTGGTTATAGGTTATGAGGAGGTAGGATTGGTTGTAGGTTATGGGCAGTAGGATTAGTTATACGGTTTAAGTTGTTCGGGGATCCATAAATTTTAGAGGGAGATGAGTAAGAGAACCAATACCTATGAACTCTAAACCAGTTCTATTGCGAATAATCTTAAACTTAAAACCTAATAAATTACTGAAGATGTCGTTAGCGAACCAATACCCATAGAGCCTAAACCAATCCTACTGCCAATAACCTTAAAGCTTAAACCTAATACATTACATATTATAAAAATACATTATCTTTAAGCCGGTTTTAATCTGGTCATTAAGAAAACTACACACATCATGAATAGAATTATCACAATACTCGTCACCATTTTCATCCTCCTGCTCCTTTATATCTGGATCAGTCATGTATGGGGTTCCGATAAGCCAAGACATCCCCAGCAGATCGTGGATGCCACCCAGAGTGAACATACCCTGGGCGCAGATGACCCAAGCGCAGATATCGACACGTTCCTGAATACCAGTCCTGATCCTATGGGCAACGGAACCGGCATGACAGAAGAAAAAACCCCGGAAAACAAAACCGAAGAGGTCGCTGAACCTTCAAAGCCAGAACCTTTGAAATCAGAACCTGTCAAAATGGAACCTGTGAAACCAGAACCAGTGAAGAAGGAAGTCACCCAGGAGAAAAAACCAGTAGTGACAAAAACGGAAAACAAACCTAAGCCATCTACAACTAACCCGACACCTGCTGCAAAGTCATCACAGGCTGTAGCGAAGAAAACATCGCTACCATCATCCATAGAGGGTAAACACCTGGTGATAGCTGGTAATTTTCTTCAACAGCTTAATGCAGAGCAACGCATGGCAGAACTGAAAAAAGCCGGATTCAAAGAAGTTGAGATCCTCAACTTTGATCTGTCAGAATATCATACGGTGTGTGCCGGACGATTTACAGACGTGAACGAAGCACGACGGCTTGTGAAAAAATTAAAAGACTATCATAAGATAGATGCTTACGTCAGAGTAGGGAACTGATGTGCGGACGGTCATCGCTGACAAAGACCGAAAAAGAACTGGAAGAACGATTCAGGGCAAATTTTTACAGTGAAGACCTTGAACGATATAACCCATTGCCGAATTTCAACGTAGCACCTACGCAGATGCATCCTGTCATCACACAGGAAGAACCTCATGTGATCCACCTGTATCGATGGGGCCTCATTCCATTCTGGGCCAAAGACATGAAAATCGGCGCAAGCATGATCAATGCTCGCATCGAAGGTATCGCTACGAAACCTGCATTCCGCCAGGCATTTGAAAAACGCAGATGCATCGTCCCGTTTGATGGATATTATGAATGGATGAAAACTCCGGAAGGTAAAATTCCGTACCGCATCAAAGTGACGAACACAGATATCTTTACGATAGCAGGTCTTTATGAAAACTGGAAAGGGCCAGATGGAAAAATAATCCACAGCTTCACATTGATCACCAAAGAAGCAGATCCGGCGATCATTCATCTTCACGATCGCATGCCTTTGATATTACTTCCAGAGCAGGAACAACTATGGATTGATGCTTCAGTTCCCACAAAAGATGTGATAAATAATTTACAACCTGTTCCGGGTGATTGGATTACCTGGCAGAGAGTTTCTGATCGTGTGAACAAAGTGAGAGAGAATGATGCGGGTTTGATTGAACCTGTTTGTTGAATTCGTCAGCCGTCAGACGTGAGTAAAAATCCCCCGACTTAGCCTCTTCCGCCCTTCTGCCTTTTCTACCTTTTCTGCCTTTTTACCTTCCTATGCTATCTTTACCCCATGATAGATCGGCTTCGTGCGATAAAGAATAAATATATGGACCTGGAACTCCGCTTGTCGGATCCGGAAGTGGTGAATGATATCAAGCTCTATTCCCGCATGCATAAGGAATACAAAGACCTCAAGCCTGTAGTAGAAGCTGTAGATGAATACGAATTGATCCTCTCTAATATTTCGTCCTCAACAGAGATGCTTCGTGAAGCAGACCAGGAAATGAGAGATATGGCCTATAGCGAACTGGGCACTCTTAAGGAAAAGAAAGAAGAGATTGAAGAAAAATTAAAATGGCTGCTCATCCCACGCGATCCGGATGATACGAAAGATGTGATCATGGAGATCAGATCAGGTACAGGCGGTGATGAAGCAAGCATTTTTGCAGGAGATCTTTACAAGATGTATACCCGATTCATGGATACGAAAGGATGGAAATATGAAATTGATTCCATCAGCGAAGGATCTGTAGGCGGGTATAATAAAGTGGTGCTTGAAATTTTTGGCGAGGATGTTTATGGAACGCTCAAATTTGAATCAGGTGCTCATCGCGTGCAGCGTGTTCCTAAAACTGAATCACAAGGCCGTGTACATACATCAGCTGCTACAGTAGTAATTCTTCCAAAACTTGAAATGGAAGATGTCAATATCAGGAAAGAAGATCTCCGCGTAGATACATTCCGCTCAAGCGGTGCAGGTGGACAACACGTCAATAAAACTGAATCCGGTGTACGATTCACACACCTTCCTACAGGTATTGTATCTGAAAGTACAGATACACGATCCCAGATTAAGAACAGGGAGATTGCATTACAACGATTGTATAATAAAGTCAATGATGCACAACGCGCTGCACATCATTCTGCAGCAGCAGCGCATCGTAAATCCCTTGTAGGGACCGGAGACAGATCAGATAAAATCAGAACATACAATTACCCGCAAAATCGTGTGACCGATCATCGTATAAACCTCACGCTATATAATCTTGATCGTATCGTACTGGGAGCACTTGATGAAGTGATAGATGCACTTAAATATGCGGAGAATACAGAGCGATTGAAAGAGATGACTTCGGAGGAAGTGTGACATCGTTTTACCCCCCGCCCCCTGAAAGGGGGAGTTGCTGAAAAGCTATCCGTTGTACCTCTACTCTGAAAAAGGGAAATACATCTTACTTGATTGCTAAAATGAAAAAAAATCAGCAACTCCCCCTTTCAAGGGGTGGGGGGTAAAAGTAAATCAGAAATCCGCTCCCATCGAAAAATGCAAAATCGGCTTCCGGTTTGTTTTCGTTTCCCAGTTCCATCCGTAATCAAGCTTGAGGAGATATCCGAAAAGGATGGTGCGTACTCCTGCACCATAACCCACCACCAGCGGATTGCGATAATAGCTGATCGTGACTTCTACAGTAGGAGGATTAGTCAATACGACTGTATTCAATGGATTTTCAGAACTGAAAGGATTCGGGCCATGCCATGCAGTACCCGCATCAATAAAACCGACAACCTGGATATTCCGGAGAAAAGAAGACCGGATCTTTTGCCTTGATAAATACTGAAGAAGCGGAATGCGCACCTCCGTATTCAACAGCACTACGCTGCTCCCGTTTCTTGCATTGTATTTAAATCCACGCATATTGGCAGCAAGACCCGTGTACGCAAAATTAACATCATCAGGTACGCTGACACCCTGGTCAAATGAAGGAAACAACCAGTTCTCCACACCTCCCAGGTAATAAAGAATTCGCTCAGAACCCAAGGAAGTAGCACCCGTAAGCCGGAAAGCAAGAATGCTGCGCCGGTCAGGTGAAACATAATGTCTTGCATCAAAACCAAGCACTGTCATGAAGCCTTTGTTGAATTGTAGTTTGGGCCCGGCTTCAAAAAGATTGAGATCAAATCGTTTGATAACTTCAACCCAGGATTTTGCACGTGTCCCAAGGCGACTATTGATATCCAGTACGCGCGTGTTGTCGAAAACCCATTCCAACTTTAATCCGAAACGTTGCGTATCATCTGTTTTATCCTCAAGCGAACTTACATCTGTGGCTAATGAAATGGCACGGTCATTCCGTAATGTTGCAGCCAAACGTACACTGTTATATACATCAAAAGGATAAGAATATTTCACCAATCCGAGCATGGTGACAAATTGATTCCTGTGAAGTGCATTTGTCTGTGTCAGGTCCGGTTCGATGATGGATTTCCGGTACAAAGCATATTCCTTATCAATTCTTTTTTTACGATTATTGAAAACGAGAAAATATTCAGAACCATTAAATGTAGTTGGAAAACGTGCACCACCGGTGATGATGTAATCTTCAAGAAGATCTTTCACGCTACCTTTTATCAGGAGACCCAGTGGGGATGGTTCGAACTCCCGTTTAGTTCCGGCATAGCTATCGAGTCCACCGAAAAGAAGATCATTATCCATGGTGGTATTGAGATAATCAAGCTTGAACTTTAGCCGCGAAGCAATGACTCTCGTCCTGTTAAAAGGTACCAGGTCACCTGGTCTGTAATCCAGCCACCTGGAAAAAGATGGTTTGATCCAATCTGCCACATCAACATTATCTTCTGAATCGATATCGGAGGGAACAGGTTCTTCCGGTGTTTTTACAATTGTAATCGGAGTGGTTTTAGTAACCGGTGGTTGAGGAAATTTTGTCTGAAAAAGAAAACCAGGATCTAAATCTTCATCTTCAGGTATTGCCTCTACCGGGACTATACCTGGCTGATTTTTCAAAAGAATTGAAGAAGCATCTGTAGAAGATCCCAGATAAAGTTGCATTGTATCAATCCGGCTTACCTGGAAATAAGGTTTGTTCCATTTCTCTAGCCAATCAATGACTACCGGAGATGCGGGTACATACTCGTGTAAAAGAATATCCCTGTCATACCGGGTGATGATCGTGTGCACAGGAGGATCATCAAATATCCGGCTTACTTCCATCCGTTGCCAGCGTCCATTCCTGTCAGTAAGGCAGATTAATTTGTCATCACCTGAAAGCCGGGCCTGTCTTTCACTTTCATTCGCTGTAAAGGTTAATCGTCTCAACGAACGTGTGCCTGCATCTAAGGATAACAAAAACAAATCAAAAGGACCGATAGGCAAAATGGAATCCAGTTCCATTTTTCTCAATGCCTCATCCGTACGATTGGAAGAAAAAAGGACATATCGTTTTCCATGTATTTCAGCTACAGTAGCATCAAGATCATCATAGAAATCTTCAGTCAACCGGACGCTTTCTCTTGTCGACGGAATGTATAGATAAAGATCTGATAATCCATCTGTAGATGCAGCCAGCACCAACGTATCAGCAGACCAATAATCCACATCATACACCCTTTGATATTCAGGACTTACTTTGTCGGTGACTATTTTGTGGGATTGAAAATTGAACGTGGTCTGGTATATGACATCGCGTCTTTCATAGATCATGCTCAGTTCGCTGCCATCTTTTTTCCAGGCGAGCGAGGGATAGTTCGGATCAGGTTCCTGCTCATAATTGCGTACTCCATATCGGAAGAGCATTTTCTTATCACCGGAATGCATGTCATACATGATAACTTTAACCCGGCCGTGATCATTGACAGAATATGCCAGCTGGTTAGCATGTGGGCTTAATCTCATACGGCCAATGGGAATATTCAATTTTTGTTTTGAAAGATCAAGGTCGTTTCTGAAAGTGCTTTGAACTTCATTCCTGAGATTATATTTTTTCTCATAATAATCCAGCCACTGGCGGTACAATTCTTTTGAATCAATGCCAAGCACATAGAGAAGTCCATTTTCAAGACTGCGGTTGATGCGGGTGAGATAAAGAATATTGGATATCGAAGCACGGCCATAATAGTTGGCCAGAAAATTCCACATCGAATGGCCTGCAAGTCTTGGATCGGATTTCGCAAGACGTACAAAATCTTTTTTTTGCTTTTTAGGATAAGTGAAATAATCTTTTAACCGGCTATCCAGCTTGGGGCTCCATTCTTCTCCCATGTAGGAGACTAAACCTTCCTGAAACCAATCGGGCAAATTGAGCAACACTGCATTTTGTACGATTTCCTGGAGACTATTGCCGTGAAGCATCGAGTTGATGTAGACAGAAGCAATGCCTTCCCTCAAAGATTTCCGGAGTGCATTGTGGTCGCCATTGAAATAAAGGAATACTTTATTCTCAACCACTTTTGTGATCCCGCCCTGGCTTACGAACTGCTCACCGATACCCAGGTTGCTTTGTTTCATGTCTGTGAGATCGAGATATACGATGAGCTCGATCTTGTCATTCATTTTGTGCTCAAGGACATTCTGGATGGAGGGATTATCGAGTTCTGCCATCTGGACGACAGTATGTGCGATTTCACGGCCTTTGCCATACCAGTAGGTGACGAAGTTCTCCGTCTCGTACATATTCCATTGACTGAAGTCATCGTGGTACTGAACGCGGTTTTTACCGAATTCAGTAACTACGTTTTGACCTCCAAGTCTGCCTGAATAGAGGAGGATAACGAAAATGAAGAAGATAAACCTGCCCACATGACGAATATACGGGTATGGGGAGAGAAATACAAGTTGGGGAAGGGTTGTAGGTTATTGGCAGGAAGACAGGTTATTGGTTGTGGGTTATAGGCAGTAGGACAGGTCATTGGTTTTAGGTTATTAGAGGTAGGATGAGTAAGGTGTTTTAGGTCTATAAGGCTTTTGGTTTCAACATTTCACCAAGATTCTGACCTATAACCAATACCTAATGAACTGTCCTCCTGCCAATAACCTACAACCGATCCTATGGCCAATACCTAATAACCTGTCCTACTGCCTATAACCAATAACCTATAACTATCCTTTTTTCTCCCAATTGTGAAATTGAATGAATTCTTATTAATTCCTGTAATCCAGCGGCGGCTCACGGTCTCCGATCAAAGGTTTGTATACAAAATCACTTCCGACACGACGCTTCAATTCCTCTTTTGCTTCCACAATGATCGATGGATTTGAAAACATATCAATTGCGGTAAGTGCCATTGTTTTTGCAGCGATCATCATTCCTTTCGTACCGATAGAAGTGCCACCTGCAGCTACTGCCTGCCACGAATGTGCTTGCGTACCCGGCACCCATGTGGCTGTTCTAAGACCAGCTGTAGGAACTACCCAACTTACATCTCCTACATCAGTGGAACCACCCGTACCTTTTTCTTCCAGCTTGTAGGTTGTTACAATGTTCGTATTCGCAAGATCTGATGGTGCTTCGAGCGTTGCCTGAATTTTTTCTGCGAATATTTTCTCATCTGTTGTATATGTATATCCTCCTACGAGATTGAGATTTTTGTTCATGATTTTTGATAAAGCTTCGTTGGGTTGAACATTGTATACGCCATTGATCACTTCATAGTCCATTGTTGTTTGTGTGCCAAGAGCTGCACCTTCTGCAGCTTTAATGAGCCATTCCCAATTCTTTTGCATGATCTGCATTTCCGGATGCCTGCAGTAATAAAATACTTCTGCCTTATCAGGCACGACATTAGGTGCTTTGCCGCCTTCCGTGATGACATAATGGATACGTGATTCCATAGCGATATGTTCTCTCATCATATTCGCCATGTAATTCATGGCTTCTACACCATCCAATGCTGAGCGGCCAAATTGAGGAGAAGCCGAGGCATGTGCTGAAACACCGTGGAAACGAAATTTAGCAGAAACATTGGCCAGGGAAGAAGCTGCATCTGCGCTATTAGCACCGGATGGATGCCAATGCAGTACAGCATCCACATCATTGAATAAGCCTGCTTTGACAAAATAAATTTTTCCACCTCCGCCTTCTTCAGCAGGTGTTCCATAAAAACGAATGGTTCCTTTTGTTTTGGATTTTATAAGCCAATCTTTTACGGCAATCGCTGCAGCAGCAGACCCTGTTCCGAAGAGATGATGTCCGCATGCATGTCCCGGTGCTCCTTCCACTATAAAGTCGTGTTCAGGGATCGCCTCCTGTGACAATCCAGGAAGTGCATCGAATTCTCCAAGGATGCATATGACCGGACTTCCACTTCCATATTCTGCAGTGAAAGCAGTAGGCATACCGGCAACGCCTTTTGTTATTTTAAATCCATCTTCATCCAACATTTTTTGAAGTAAGGACGAGCTTTTAACTTCCTGGTATCCAAGTTCTGCGTAGTTCCAGATCTGCATGGCAACCGCTGAATATGTTTTTGAATTTGCATCGATTTTTTGTAAAGTCTTTTGATAATCCTGAGCGACACAAGATGGTGTGAGGAGGCAACAAACCACAAAAATCAACAGTGTATATTTCATATGAAAGCAAATTAAAAATGATTTCAATAAAAGGAGATTTAAAGAGTAAGAAATTATTGATTCATAAATGCATCTGCAATAAATACAATAGTACTGCCATCTGCATTCGTGAATTCCATTTTCACAAAACCTATATTTGGATTAAAAAATGAAACTAAGGTTGAGTTTTTTATTTTATCATTAAAGGCTTTTGCCTCAATCACATAGCACTCAACAAACCCAAATTTTGTTTCAATAGTTTTTTTCCCTGAGATATAGTATTCATACGTATTCTCTAAAGTGCCTTCCCATTCTACAAATCTATGATCCGATGGAAATTCACTATGAGTGAAATGCCATTTCCATTTATTCTCAATCACATATGGCGATTTAATAAACGGCCAGGGTGCTATTTGAAGAATGTTAAACATTTTGAGTCGTGGAGGATGCATCCATATGTTCGCCGAATTTTCAATAACACCTGTAGTCTCAACAGCTATTGCATGTCCATCAGGATTAAGGTATTTAATTTCTATGACTGTCTGATCATAACCAGGTGAAAAATTTTCTGGAATTGTGTCAAGGATACTTAACACTAATTTCTCAACAGTATTTTTGTTTATATTTTTTAAAGGAGTAAAATCCCATGCCTTAGGACTTGGACTATACAATGAATCGAAAGAAAATTTTAAGCTATCCCTGTTTTTGATGTAATAATAATCATATGTAATTTGCCGACCAGGGACAAAGGTTATGTTATCAAGAGTATAGCTATATTTTGTTAATTTCTCCGGAATTTCTTTGGTTACTCCGAGGGTATCTGTTTTAATTAGTTTTTGTAATGGATAATCCTGGTTACTTTTCAATTCAAATATTTTGTTTTCTTTAGTACAGCTTTGTAAGTTAATGAAGAGTATGAAGCCTATTATTGGATACAGGATGATTGTATTTTTCAATGATCTAAATTTAGACAGCAATTGATCCAATGCTTTTTTAATACCTTATGACGATGATAATCCTGGTTTAAAGTAGAAATAAAATCTGACAGTATGTCTTTCATAGATCTGTAGTGAACGTTTTATTATAAGGTATCTTCACCGCTCAATACACAAAAAATGAGTCTTCGTGTCCATTCCATCACCTTTAATCCATTTGAAGAAAACACCTATTTTATCTATAATGAAACGGGTGAATGCATCATCATTGATCCAGGATGTTTTGATGAAACTGAGCGGATGGAGGTAAAGGATTTTATCAAAGAAAATAATCTGAAGCCCGTCCGGTTGATCAATACGCATTGTCATATTGATCATATTCTTGGAAATGCATTTGTAGCTGATACGTATTCATTAGGTCTTGAAATTCATGAAGGTGAAATACCTGTGTTGAATGCAGGACTTGCAGTAGCGGGCATGTATGGTATTCCTTATAATCCATCTCCGGCACCGCAAAGATTTATTAAAGAAGGTGATGTGATTTTACTCGGAGATACAAAGCTGAAAGTATTATTTACACCTGGCCATTCACCGGCGAGCATTTGTTTTTACAATGAAGCTGATGGATGGGTGATAGGTGGTGATGTACTATTTTATGAAAGCATAGGCCGGACAGATTTGCCCGGAGGAGATCATGAGACACTTTTGAAAAGCATCCGAACCCAGTTGTTCACATTGCCGGGCGATACAGTTGTTTATCCCGGGCATGGACCGAGTACGACGATAGGGTATGAGAAGATGTTTAATCCGTTTCTCAATTGACTTTTCTGTTGATTAGAGTTACACAAATTCAATGAATAATCCCAATGAAGGAGAGGTTAGGGGTTTAGATGTTTAGCGTAGCTTTGAGAACATTATTATTTTCACTAATAAATTAGTTCGTATTCGATAGGATACAATTAGATGAAATCTATTTTATTAACCAGTTACATTTTATTCCAACTGATTTACATCAGTAGCGGACAAGTCTATGATCGTTTTTGGATAACAGGTTACGATTATTGGCATCAGTCAGATTCTTTGTTTGGTGGGTCATATATTGATTTTAGTCTTGACCCACCAAACATCTTTTATGACCCCAATCATAAAATGAATTTTAATAGTACTGAAGCTATTGTATGTGATAGTTCGGGGTCATTACTATTTTATTCTAATGGCATGACTATTCATGACGCGGAGCATAAAATTGTCCCCAATGGAGATACAATTGGATTTGGACCAAATTGGATGGGGAATATTATTAATGATCAAATCGCAGGATTGAAATTAATTCAAGGCAGTTTTATCGTTCCTGATCCTAAAAATCCTTCATCTAAGTATTTTTTAGTACATACCAAGGCTGACATAAAGGATGTCGTATTGCCTGAAATGAGCGATATTTTACTCACAAAAATAGATATTGTTGATGGCAAGCCTATAATAATATCTAAAGATGAAAATATACTTCACGATACTTTGATGTACGGTAAAATTGCAATTTGCAGGCATGCTAATGGTCGGGATTGGTGGGTTTTGGTAGGAAGAAAAAATGATAACAAGTATTACACTTTATTAATAAATGAGGAGGGTATTTCAATAGATACGGTGCAAATAGTGGGCGAAAAAGTTCTTAAAGGAGTTGGTCAGGCTGGTTTTGCAAAGGAAGGCTCATTATATTATAGATATGAAGGCTATAATTTTTCTGACACTGGAGCGGTAGTTCACTTATACGATTTCGATAGGTGTACGGGATTGCTTTCGAATCATCGTCATTGGATTCTTGCAAGTTATAGCCTTTGTGGGACAGTAGCTTCTCCTAATGGCAGATATCTATACACAACTGATGCCTTAAATATTTGGCAATGGGATTTAGATGCAACGGATATAAAGGGTTCTGGAATTATTGTCTCAATATTTGATGGCTATGTTGAACCTGATTGGTTTCCGACTTATTTTAGTTTCATGAACCTTGGGCCGGATGGCCGAATCTACATCATACCTCCAACAGGTGGGAGTATGATCATGCACACGATTGAAAGACCTAATGAAAGAGGAGAAGCATGTAAAGTAATTCAACATAAAATCAAGCTCCCCACCTGGAATGCCAGAACAATTCCTTTTATACCTGATTTCAGATTAGGGCCTATTGATGGATCCTCTTGTGATACTTTAGGAATAGATAATCATCCCGTTGCTAAGTTCAGATATGAAGCTGAAGTGCCTGATTTGGCTACGCTTCATTTTATAAATTTATCATATTACTCTCCAACGGAATGGACGTGGGACTTTGGTGACGGGGACTTGGGTAATGATATAAACGAGTCTCATACATATGATCAAACAGGTACATATACGGTATGTCTTACCGTGAGCAATTCGATTGACTCAAATACAAGTTGCAAGGATGTATTTGTTGAAGTTCCTACAGGAACAAATTATACCCCTCTCTCACCTGACCTGAACATGTATCCCAACCCATTCAATGACTTTATAAAATTGAATGACACATTTGCAGGGCCGGTTGACATTTCATTATTTGATATTGAAGGACGAAAAATATTAAACGTAAATATGACCTGCCCCTGTACAATTGTTACTGATTTTCTGACACCGGGAGTTTATTTTTATGAAATATCGATGGGGCAAATGAGGAATACCGGGAAGTTGATTAAAATATGATTTAGCTCCTTCACATCTAGCCATCTAACACCCTGCTCATCTAATCACCTCCACCCTTTTTTAATACTTTTTTACCCTTCTTGCATCTTTATTGATGCTCCGTAAGCTATGATTTGATCACTTTTGTAATGCTGGGCTGCAGCCACTCAAGGTGCGACCTATTTATGTTTTGGAATAACAGGCAAACAAATATTGAAATGAATTGAGCTTATCCCGTTCCATATTCAACACTGGTCTTCTCCTGATGCTGGCCCATTCCATATCAGGCCAACCGTCAACGACTATGTTTGAATACCTGAGCACAGATGACGGTCTTTCTCAAAATCATGTTTTTAATGTTACCCAGGATGCTGATGGCTTTATGTGGTTCTCGACCATGGGAGGTCTTTCCAAGTATGATGGTTTTACATTTACAAATTATGACCACCAGGAAGGGGATAGTACGACATTGAGCGCTTCATATGTTAACTCTTTTTACCAGGATCATCTTGGACATTGCTGGGTGGTGACCATAAATGGTTTCAATAGCTGGGACCGACGTACCGGCACTGCGCGAAGGTTCTATCATGATCCACTGGATACGAAAAGCCTCGGTCACAATTATACCCGTGCAGTTCTTGAAGACAAAGAAGGATTTCTGTGGATAGCGCACCAAAAAGGATTGGATAAGTTTGATCCCGCCACACTTGAATTTCATCATTACTACAATGATCATTTCAGTGTAATGCGAAATGCCGGTGCACTCGCGATGAATAAAAAGGGTGAAATCTGGGCGGTCGGATTAGAAGGTATTTTTAGAATAGACCGGGCTACAGATTCTCTGCTATTTGTTAAAGGGTTTCCTGCCTCAACAACCAATCCACCACATTATGCAAGAGAAATCCTGATCGATAGCCATGACAGGATCTGGATGGGATACAGGAATGGTTTTGTCCTATACCATCCTGCAACAAATCAATACGATGTCTTCAACACAGGTCCTTTCTCAACCGGCGTGATCAAAATGCTTGAATACGATTCATCAACATTAGCAATTGCTACCGGAAGAGAAGGATTAGTGCTTTGGGATATCGGATCGCGGAAGATAATGGCACAATATGTTCATTCGCCTTACGATGAGTTCAGCATTCGCGGAGAATCGATATACAACATGTACATCGATAAAGTAAAAAATATCTGGCTTGGTCTTTTTTATGGAATAAGTGTAACCAACCTTGAAACTGAACGATTCAGATTTATCCGTCATGCTACGGGATTTGCCAACTATGCAAACTTCATTCTGCGTGTGTACAAAGATCAACGCGGCGGAATATGGAGCAACACCATGAATGGACTATACTATCAACCCGACATAGATTCTGCCGGTTCTGAATTTATACAGGCTCCATTTTTTCCGAAGGGATATAAAAATATATATGCGATCACTGGTGATGCACGGGGAAATGTTTACCTGGGATTTAAAGAAGTAGGACTGTTTCAATACACGCCTGAAAATGGACAGATAACCCAATTGGATGCAGGGAAGAAACTGGATGTGGTGAATATAAATTATCTCCATCTTGATCTGCTCAATGAAAAGTATCTGTGGATCTGTACATCGGATGGACTATGCAGATGGAACAAAGAAACAAATGACACCACGCACTTTCGTCCGAGACGTATGCACAAAACTTTGTCAACCAATTCTGTTACTCGTGTTGCCCAGGATGATTCCGGCAGCCTCTACTTTATTAATTCAGGTAAAATATGCCGGCTGAATAATGTAAGTTCAACGCTTGATACATTGCCATGCGCCATTCAGATTGAAGGAAGCATACAGGGATTGGATATCAGCAAAAATATACTGTGGATAGGAAGTCGCAGTACATTATACAAATATGAGCTAGCCAATGCAACATGTCATATCATCACCACAGCAGATGGTCGCGAAATTGAGAGTGAAGGACTCTCTGTTGATGCAGAGGGAAATGCCTGGGCAGTAGATGGCAGATATGTCACCAGGATTACATCAGATACGACATGGCAATATAGTTCACCAACGGGTTTCGTAACTGGTATCGGTGCTAAAGCTTCAGATGGACAGCTACTCTTCGGCGGTGATAAGGGGATCATTGTAATTCAACCTGATGCATTTTATACAGATACCAGTCATCCCGAAATTGTGTTTTGTGGAATAGATGTCGCCAACAAAAGAAAAATACTTCCTGTAGAAGCAGAATATACAGATCATATCGAGCTCAACGACAAAGATCAGGTCTTCACGCTTCATTATGCATCTCCTCATTTTATCCATCGGCATGGACTCACGTATAAATATCAGTTGGTTGGCTTTGATGAAGACTGGATTGATGCAGGCACTAACCGATCAGTGACATATACTAACCTGCCACATGGCTTATATAATTTCCGTGTCATCGCCATCACAGAAGATCAGTTGCAATCAAAGAAACCCCTGGAGGTTATGATTACGATTCATCCTTCGTTTTATAAAACCATCTATTTCTATTCGCTCATTGCTTTGCTGGCAGGAGGACTGATTTATTTTGTGTATACGCTCAGACGCAAAGCCTCCAATCTCAAAAAGGAAAAAATGAAAGCTGAGCAACAAACAGCTTATAAGAGTATGTTCCTGGCCAATATGAGTCATGAGATACGTACACCGATGAACGCCATCATGGGGCTCAATAATCTTTTGTTGCAAACATCCTTGACAGACAAGCAATCAGAATATGCCCTGGCTATAAAGACTTCCTGCGACAATATGCTATGGATCGTCAACGATATACTCGACCAGTCCAAGATAGAAAGCGGAACTTACACGATCGAAACCAAGCCCTTTGATCTCGCAGCAATACTGCATCAATTAGAAGTTTTATGCAAACATTTGGCGCTGGAAAAAAATCTAAAGCTTACATTTTCGCAAACCGGAGAATTGCCAACATTGTTGCTGGGAGATCCTGTCAGGCTTATCCAGGTGCTTTCGAATCTCCTCAACAATGCGATTAAATTTACAGACGAAGGTTCAATAAACCTGTCAACTACCATCCATCCCTGGATGAAAAAAATGTGCAATGCACTTTTATAATTAAGGATACAGGTATCGGCATTCCTCCCGATAAAATCAATGCAATTTTTGAAAGCTTTCAACAGGTCAATGAAAAAGTGCTTGCAGGCAACCAGGGTACAGGCCTGGGGCTATCGATAGTCAAATATCTCGTCAACAAGATGGGAGGCAGTATTGAACTCAACTCTACACATGGTGCGGGTAGTGAGTTTATAGTCAGATTGCCTTTTCAACTCAGCGAATCACGAGTTGTTGAAATATCAGAAGTACGATCTACTGTCGCGTTGAAACCCGGACTCCGGATATTGCTTGTGGAAGATGCTCCGCTCAATCAACTGGTAGCTTCAGAGCTGATCAAAAAATGGATGGTCGATCCGGTCATTGATGTTGCAGAGAATGGGGAAGTGGCGATAAAGAAAGTCCGTGATGACAAGTATGATTTGGTATTGATGGATGTCAAAATGCCGGTCATGGATGGCCTGGAAGCCACGCGAAGGATACGTGCAATGGAAGGTTCATACTTTAAAACTATTCCGATAGCGGGGCTTACAGCCAATGTGATTCCACAACAAATTGAAGAATGCCTGCGTGCAGGCATGAATACTTTTATTTCAAAACCTATACGGCAGGAAGATTTTCTGCAAAAAATATCTTCACTGCTTCCGTCATGATCGATACCCGCACCCTGCTATCCCTTTTTGATGATGAGATACTTGTCAGGAAATACCTGCAACGCTTTGTACAAGACATGCCGGTATTATTACAAAAGATGCGGACAGCATATGGTGCGCAACATTGGAATGAATTGTCCATACATGCCCATAGCTATAAGTGCCAGATGCAATACATACAGGAAACAGATGCTATAAATCTGGCTTATGAACTGGAGAAAAACAGTATATCATCAGCTCCTGACTCCGGCTTAATTGAAAACCTGATCATGGAATTAGATTCTCGCCTTGACAAATCAATAGAAGAAATACATCTGATCATCGGATGATCATGCGATACCCGGTAGCATGAATGTTCAATATCTCAACCCCCGGATCACCTTTTAGAATATGCCGGAGACGACTGACAAATACATTGAGACTTCTGTCCCTGAACATATGCTCATCCGGCCATAGTTGCTTTAAGGCTAAGTCACGCAGAACGATGCCGTCCGGAGCTTTCAAAAACATTGTCAGGAGTTGAGATTCAATTTCACTTAATCGCTGTACATTTTCATTTTGTATTAATTCCCGGGTTTCCGGATTGAAGACAAAAGAAAGAAAAGGAACAGGAGCATGGACAAGCCTGGCAGGTGATGTCCTGGATGTTCTGCGCAGGATGGCTTTGATGCGCAATGCCAGTTCCTGCATGCTGAATGGCTTGAGTACATAATCTTCAGCCCCGAATTCAAAACCTTTGATGCGATCTTCTTTATCGGATTGTGCGGTAAGGAAAAGAAAAGGAATATCAGGCTTGAATGAAACCATATCCCGTGCCAGGTCAAAACCACTTTTCATAGGCATCTGGATATCCAGCAAACAAAGATCAAACTGATTTTTTCGGAAGAGGTCAAGCGCTTCAAATGCACTGTGACAGAGCGTGCAGTTCATTCCCTTTGCGTCAAGGTATTCTTTGACCAACGGACTCAGCGTAAGGTCATCATCTACAAGGAACAGTGCAGGCTCGTGGGTCATGAATTGATTATTACTAAAGTATTGATCAATGTAATGTATTGATTTTTGAGTATTAAAAATATCTGTTTTGATTTTATCCTTTTTTACACTTTTTTATATTTCCAAAACACAACCATTCATTCGTTTAACTCAATTTAGCAGGGATATTTTCCATAGACCCATTTCTCAATTTTCAGCAGCATGGCTGGTATTTTTTCAACTAATCTTTTGATCTCAATGAAACACCTGCTTCTACTTTTCATTTTCTTCCCCGTCCATTACCTGATCCAGGCACAAGGTGTATCTGTAAATGAAACCGGTGCAGCTCCGAATGCCAGTGCAATGCTGGATATTCAATCTACTTCCAAAGGTGTGCTGATACCGCGCATGACCACTGCACAGCGAACAGGCATAGCTGCACCTGCTACAGGGCTTCTGGTGTTTGATAATACTACAGCGAGTTTTTGGTACCGGACCGCATCTGCATGGGTTGAATTAACCGACAACTTTCATGGCCTTCGTGATGCAGATCATGATACGCAGGTGCAGGTCGAACAAAGCCCTGATGAAGACATCATTCGATTTGACATCGGAGGAGTAGAAGCTATGGTGCTGGATGAAAGTGTGCAAGGTGCTACACGTCTGGAAATAGGTCCTGATCATAGTCTTTTGATCGGGCACAATGCGGGCCTTAATTCCTATGCAGGATGGAATACATTTCTTGGATATGAAGCCGGACTTCTAAATACAACAGGAGACCGGAATGTTTTTGTTGGATATCGGGCAGGCCAAAACAATACAGGCCACTTTCGAAATGTATTAATTGGATATGAATCAGGGCTTAACAACAATGGAGATTACAACACATTCGTAGGACATCAGACAGGAAGGGTCAATACCACCGGTCTGAGCAATACATTCATAGGTGCTGATGCAGGAGTGCAAAATACCACAGGCTTTCGCAATGTATTCATGGGACAAAATGCAGGACACAATAATGAAATTACAGATGAAAACACATTCATTGGATTCAGTGCAGGCTACAACAATGAAGCGGACCGGAATACATTTCTGGGTTATGAAGCCGGACTCGCTAATCGAACAGGTTTGTACAATACGATATTGGGCGGAGAAGCTGCAGGTACCAATCTCAGTAACCGCGATATGGGAAATGGAAACACCATCGTAGGTTATGAAGCAGCACAGGTTGCGAACGGGATGACAGAAAATGTCCTGCTTGGGTATAGGGCAGGTTACTCTATGACAAATGGTATTCGAAATATATTCATCGGACCAAATGCAGGACTCTCGCAGGTATCTTCATATGCAAACATTGGCATCGGCCCTGGCTCCTTGAGATCAAATATGACCGGAAGCAGAAACGTGGCTGTTGGAGATTCTACTTTGTATAGCAATACAGCAAGTACGAATGTTGCTGTCGGATCTAAGGCCGGAATGGATAATACAACAGGATCAGGAAATACATTTCTTGGCTTCCTCGCAGGATCAGATAATACCACCGGTGGTGACAATACATTTCTGGGTTCTCGTGCCGGTAATTTTAATAAAACCGGTAGAGGAAATGTTGCTATTGGTACTGAATCCGCGAATGCAAATACGAACGGTGACTATAATGCTTTTATCGGTCTTGCAGCCGGCTTTAGAAATGATAGTGGACATGAAAATGTATTTCTTGGCAGGCAGGCAGGTGAGCACAATCTTGATGGCATTTCAAATATCGCAATCGGTTCTCGAGCCGGTAATCACAATGATAATGGGGATTACAATATCGCCATTGGGGAATTATCGCTGGGAAATCAGGTAAATAACCATGTTGCAATCACTAAAAATATTGCTATCGGATTTCATGCCGGAGAAAATGCAATCGGCAGTTCAAATATTATCTTAGGAAATGATAGTGGAGGATCGATTGCCGGAGGTAATAATTTGTTGATTGGAAATAATATTACTCCGTATGGATATAACAATACTTATCTCGGGACCGGAACTACAGCTTCATTATTTGGAAGCCCACACAATGCAACTGCAGTCGGATATGGAGCTTCGATTTCGCAGGACTATTCAGTGATCCTTGGTGATGCAGATAATATTTTCACCAAAGTTGGAATAGGTACTACTTCACCGACTGCATTGCTGCATGTCAATAGTCATTCCGGCAGTGACGTATTGTACATTACATCCAATGGAAACAATGCTCTCAGGGTGCTCCAGAACCGCGATGTCATCATAGATCACCAACTCATGGTCAATACCACTACAGGTAAAGATGGATACGAAGTAAGCATCAATGGTGACATTGCTTGTGAAGAAGTGTTGGTGCAGGCTTCTGAAGACTGGCCGGATCATGTATTTGCTGAAGACTATGCACTGATGAATATGGATGAGTTACGCAATTATCTCATAGATAAGAAACATCTCCCTGGCATTCCGAGTGCGACAGAGGTATTGAAAGAAGGTGTTAAGCTGGGTGATATGCAGGAACGTCTACTTGAAAAAATTGAAGAGATGACATTGTACATCCTTCAACTTGAATCCAGAATCAATGCATTGGAAAATAAATAGATCAGCTTCAACGTGCATGACGATGAAATCAAATCATTTTATAGTTTGTTTTTTTTGCATTATTTCCATTCAGGTCAGGCAGGGTTGGGGTCAGGTTATTCATCCAATTGAATCATTTACAGAAACCACGAAACCAACGGATGGAAAATCACCTGTCTATATGCATGAAATCATGCAAAAGGCAGACAAGCATTTTCAAAATACAAAAGCTGGCTTTAAGCAATATAAGCGAATGGAATATTATGCCATGAGCAGGCTTGGAACAGGTGGCCGATTGCTAAATACAACTACGTTGAACTACGATGCATATCAGCATTATATTGAGTCCGTACCTCAGACCTCATCAAGGGGAATTGCGCACAACGGACATTGGACTTTTTTAGGACCTGTTTCCACACTTCCTCATCCAAGTGCCATTTCCGGTGGCATTGGCAGAGTGAACCGTTTTGGATTTCATCCTACGGATCCGGATATTGTCTTTGCCGCTACAGCAGGTGGTGGTCTGTGGAAGACAGTAGACAAGGGCTTGCACTGGGAGTCTTTATCCGATGGTATTCCGGTCATGAATACGACAGGAGTGGCTGTTGATTTTGTTGATCCCGACATTTTGTATTTGCTCAGCGGAGATGGAGATGCAACCGGAAGCTTTTATGGGTTTAATGAATTTTCACGCACATCCATAGGCGTATTCAAGACCTATGATGGAGGAAATCTATGGCAACCTACAGGTCTTTTCTTCGATGAAACCGCAGCTGTATTTGGCAACAACTTATATATGAGTCCCGAAGACAGGCTGACACTTTATGCATGTACAAACATCGGTCTGTTTCGTACTCGTGACGGCGGTGTTACATGGGATACGATCAGAAGCGGCCTCGTCTATGAACTCGAATTCAAACCGGGAGTCGCCGATCGGATTTATTGTGTTGACAATAATAGTTTTTTTGTTTCCGATAATGGTGGAGATACATGGATTGATTCAACGATGATACCCGCTATCGATGGAAAGAATGGCCGTATGTGCATCACGACCTGTGCCAGCAATCCAAACCTCGTGTATTTAATCGCGTCACCCATAGACACACTCAGTCCAACGGATACGTTACCTGACCATCGTGGATTCTGGCGTTCAACCAATAGTGGAAGTGATTTTACCCTTATCTCCACACGACCGAATCTATTGGCAGCTGAAAATGGAAATCAATTTAAGAGCCAGGCTTACTATGATTTTACCTTAGAATGTAATCCATTAAATGCAAGTCAGGTCATAGTCGGTACGATAGGCAGATGGAAAACGATTGACTCAGGCAACACCTGGATACATGATGATGGCATCAACACAGCTTATCACGCCGACATTCATAGCATCCAGGTTAATCCACTCGACAACACACTTTACATGGCCAATGACGGTGGTGTTTTTATAAGCCTTGATTTTGGTGAGGTATTTGAATTCCGGTCAGATTTTCTGGCTATTACACAATATTATAAAATAGCTACAAGTCCGTTTTTTACTGATTATGTAATGGCAGGTGCTCAGGACAATGGCATACACCTGCGTGATACCGTGGAAATACAATTTGATCATGTTGTATTCGGTGATGGGATGGAGAGTCTTTTTCATTCTTCTTTACCTTCCCTGGCTCTTTCAACCTGTCAGTTTGGAGAAGTCAGAATTTCCCATGATACCGGACATACATTCGTGAAGATTCTTCCGCCCATTGATACAACAGATGGACCAATAGTGACAGCCTGGACAACGCCACTTGCATTTGATGCTTTGGATACTAATGTTATCTATGTCGGATATAAGCCTATCATAAAAAGTACTGACCAGGGACAAAGTTTTTTTGTTACATCCAATGACACCATTTCTGCACACAAACTCCTGGTAAACAACCTGAGCAATCCAAACCGGATTTATGCTGGAGACTGCAGGAATTGTGGGGATTCAACGATTACGTTTGAAATGTACATGTCTCCGGATGCCGGTTCAACCTGGGAACGCATTGATCTGAATACCGGCTTTCCACGCACAAGCTTTGTCACTGCAGCAGAAGTAAATCCGGATAATTCAATGGAAATATGGATCACATGTGGCCGGTATGAGGCAAGCAGGAAGGTCTTCAAATCTATGGATGCAGGTGTCCACTGGACGAATGAAACAGGAAGCCTTCCAAATGTACCTGTCAATGAGATCGTCTACGAGGACAATAATGGCAATCCTTCCGGAGCTGTGTATGTTGCAACTGACATTGGTGTCTTTTATCGAAATGATGATCTCAATGACTGGATTTATTTTTCCAATAACCTGCCTCGTGTAGAAGTGACAGATCTGGATATTGATTACAATGGAGGTTTGGTAAGAGTATCGACTTATGGCCGTGGATTATGGGAGAGTGAGTTATACACATCCTGTCAACCAACTCTATCTCTGAATGCATTGAATCAGCCAATCGGGCATTCATTCGTACATCAGGCTTCGCAACAGATTTTTTCAACGGCACGTATTGATGGTTATGGATCACGTGTCGTTTATAAAAGTGATGGTGAGATTTATTTGTCAGAAGGTTTCCATGCAACTGCCAAAAAGGGTGCTACGTTTAATGGATTGCTTGGTCCTTGCAATGTTGGAGGAATTGATGTTCCAATGACTGTAGAAACTCCGGTTGGCAATCAATAGGACGGGTTATCGCTTTTAGTTATTTCCAGTATATTTATCCGATACAACCCAAGTCTATGAAATCCCTGATAACCGTAGCCATTACATTTCTTTTTCTCAACCTGGCATATAGCCAGCATATCGTTCCTGACAGCGTAAGATACCATGAAGGCCAAACCATAACGGTGTGCGGAAAGATCGTAGACACCTTTGTCACAAAATCGGAGAAAAAAATAACCCATTTAAATTTTGAATACGGGTATCCCAACCAGACTTTCAGCGTAACGATATTCGGAAGCGATCTTCCAAAATTCAGTTACGTTCCTGCTGAATTTCTGAAAGGAAAAAATGTGTGCGTGACAGGAAAGGTGAGAATGTATAATGGCAGGCCTGAGATTGTAGTCAATGCTGAAGACCAGCTGAAAGTGGAATAGATAATATCGTAACCCGATAGATAAAAAAGTATAAATACCGGCGTGTGATTCGTACCATCTTCTTTTTCTCGGTCATCACTTCTTTGATCTTCTTCTCCTGCGAAAAAGATGAATCACAGGTAGTATATGATCCAACGCCTTACACGTTGAATTTTGGAAATTTTCCTCCTCCTCTTTTGCCCGCTGATAATATCCCTACGAAGGCCGGAGTGCAATTAGGACGAATGTTGTTTCACGAAAAAGCACTTTCAAAAAACGGGACAATAGCCTGTGCAGACTGTCATCAGCAGAAGGATATGTTTGACGATATCCGGCAGTTCAGCCTGGGTGTGGATAACCTGCCAGGCAATCGGCAGGCAATGCCTGTTTTTAATCTTGCGTGGCACAGGATTGGTTTATTCTGGGATGGCAGGGCAGCGACCATTCGCGAGCAGGCATTGCGCCCCATCCAGGATCCTCTTGAAATGAATGAAACCCTCGACAATGTTGTAAGCAAGCTCACTGCTATGCAGATTTATCGCGATCAGTTTACCAGGGCATTCGGTTCGCCGGATATTTCATCTGAACGTATCGGTCTCGCGATTGAACAATTTGAATTAACCATTATCTCGATTGATTCTAAATATGATCGCTTCGAACATGGACTGGCTACATTGACTGAAGCAGAAGAACGTGGGCGACAATTATACTTTGGTAACCAGGATCCTCTCCAGGGGATCAAAGGAGCGGAATGTGTTCATTGTCATGGCGGGCCAAATTTTTCAAATGATTTTTTTGTGAATAACGGATTGGATATAGAAGATAAATTCACAGACCTGGGCAGATTTGAAATCACCCATTTGGAAAGTGATCGTGCCGTTTTTAAAGTTCCTTCTCTTCGGAATATTGCGTTGACACCACCCTATATGCATGATGGCCGATTTGCAACCTTAGAAGAAGTCATCGAACATTATAATACAGGCGTTAAACCATCTTCCACTCTTCATCATTCTATGGAACATAATATCCAGCACGGCGGTCTTCAACTCAATAGCCAGGACAAATCAGACCTGCTGGAATTTTTAAAGACGTTGACAGATACAGGGTTATTGACAGATCAAAGATTTTCTTCTCCTTTTTAGAAATGATTGTCACAATACGTGATTTTTATCATTCGCAAAACAAAAAATTCAATTTGCATTTGCTTTAATACCCAGCAAGGCTTCCAGTTTTTCTATGCGCGCGATTAATTTTTGATTTTCTGATTTTAATTCCTCGTTCAATTCCTGGACGGCTTTCACCAGGGGCACCACGAATTCTGCATATCGCAGACCATAATTATCTTTTTCGTTTTGTGGCTTCACGACGCCGTCAAAATCATATCCGATTTCGTGGGCTGCAGCTTCAACCTCCTGTGCAATGAAACCACTTTGAATCGTTTCGGAATGCTGTTTTTCTTCTACATGCCATTGTAATAAGCTTTTTTCATCCATTCGATCCTGCCAGCCTTCCGGCATGATGAAAGAATTGAATGCAGCTACATCAAACTGATATGTCACTGGGCGAAGACGTTGAATAAAATCAAGACCCGGCACATCATTTTTGACGTTGTATTTGAAGCGGGCATCGGAAGGAAAGCTCCAGCCTACCTGTCCTTCAATCACGGTCATCGAGGTATTTCCTATCCGGGTTTTATTGGTAGAAGTAGCGATAGCATTATAGCCAATGGCAATGGTATTGTCCAGCGGGGTTTGATTGAAATTTGCACCGGCACCTACAGTTACATTAAATGATCCGGTTTGATTTGAGAAAAGGGCTTCCGTTCCAACAACGGTATTGTAAGAACCTGTTGTGATATTGCCACCGGCGCCGCTTCCTATGGATACATTTCTTTCTCCGGTGGTATTACTTGAAAGAGCGCTATTGCCTAAAGCTGTATTGACGCTGCCTAAATTGTTTTGAAGTACAAAAGCACCAATACCGGTATTTGACGAACCCACGATATTTTTCTGAAGCACCTGAAATCCAACCCCGACATTACTGATCCCACCTGTATTTGAGAATAAAACTTTTGCACCAAGGGCAAGATTATAGGAGCCATAAATGGTTTGCGCAAAGCCCACACCGTTATGGTATAAAGCAGAGTCACCTATTGCAATCAGGTTATCTCTTGAATTATTCAAAGCAAGTGCGTTTGAACCGATGGCAATATTGGTGCTGCCTGATATATTCGCATACAATGTTTTATTTCCAATGGCTAAATTGTTATATCCGACTGAATTTCCATATAGAGCTTTATTGCCGATGGCCAGATTTTCATTGCTGTAGATCGGAAGGTTAGCTCCTAGTCCATTATTGTAAAGTGATGAATCACCTATTGCGATAAGATTCCCCCGGTTTGTGTTTTTATTCAACGCATCATTTCCCAAAGCGATGTTTGAAGAACCTGTGGTATTACTGTAAAGCGCCTGAGTACCCATGGCAATATTCCTGCTGCCAGTTGAATTTGACAATAATGCATTTGCACCCATGCTATTATTCTTAGTCCCTGTGGTATTAAAAAACATTGTGCTATGACCTATGGCAATGTTATCACTTCCCGTTGTATTACTTCCCAAGGCATTATAACCTAATGCGCAATTTTCAAAACCTGTCGTATTGGTGTAAAGCGCATCACTCCCAATCGCAACGTTATGATGTCCGGTCGAATTAAAATTAAGAGAAGAACTTCCCACACCAGTGTTGAAGCTTCCTGTAGTAGTGTTGTTCAATGCATTGTTTCCAACTCCTGTATTGTTCTGACCGGTTGTATTGTGGTTCATAGCATTGAAACCGAAGGCTGCATTAGAAAGACCTGTGGTATTATTGGTGAGCGCATAAGAGCCCGTTGCCGTATTCCAAATGCCGGTGGTGTTTGCCACCAATGCATTATGGCCAATAGCTGTATTGTCAAATCCTGTTGTATTGGAATACAATGAAGCATCACCATTGGCTGTATTGTTAGTGCCTGTTGTATTTTGATTCAATGTATTGTAGCCTGTAGCTGTATTGTTAGATCCTGTGGTATTTGCATATAGCGCTTTACTTCCTACAGCTGTGTTGTAAGCGCCTTCAGAAATGGATGAGACACCAGTTCCATTTTTAAATAATGCGGAATCACCCACTGCCACAAGATTCCCTCTTAGTGTATTGCTGAATAATGCAGAAGCACCAACCGCGACATTTGAATAACCTGTAGTATTCGATTTCAGGCTTTGGGAACCCACGCCTGTATTTGTACGGCCGGTAGTATTCGATCTTAATGCATCATAGCCTGCAGCGGTATTTGCAGAACCTATTGTATTGAGCAAAAGTGATTCGTAACCAAAAGCTGTGTTGTAAAAACCTATAGTATTGGAATAAAGTGAATAGGTGCCTTGCCCTGTATTATTGTAACCGGAAGTATTGGCCTGTAAAGCCCAAGCACCGGAAGCGGAATTATATTGACCTGTGGTATTCAGGGTTAATGCTTTAAAACCAAAAGCCGTGTTATCATAACCTGTAGAATTAGAAAACAAAGCCCTGAAGCCAAGTGAAGAATTTTCAATACCTGTACTGGTTGTACCTGCACCGTCTCCAAGGAATGAATTACCCCCGGTGCTGATGATTTCAATCCGCGGATCGCCGTTTGGATTTTTTTTAACATTTACATCCTGACCTATTGCGGATGACAGGATCAATAAAAGCATGGAGCAAAGTATACTTCGGATCATTTTATTGAATTTTTAACCGACCCCAAGGGTCTTGAGAAAATTACCTGATCCTAAAATACATTTTTGCATCCGAATGTTTCATCAGTAAGAATGAATATCGGAATGCGGAATTGAAATCTATTTTGATTAATTAATCAATTAGGCCAAAGCTTTGTCCACCTGCAAGATTAGAAATAATATTTCCGCTACCACCTCCGATGGCTTTCCCCGCTAATCCACCAGGCGCTCCTAAATTTCCGCTTCCATTATTACCTGCCTGACCTCTGTTGCCTCCATTTCCACCCGGAGCACCTCCAGTGTTACCGGCACCTCCTGCACCTCCTGCAGTAGCTGTTCCGGACATGCCCGGAGATCCAATATTCGGATATATAAGACAAACACTGACAGGGCCACCGGAAAAATGAGAATCACCTCCACCCGGACCACCTGCTCCTCCCAAAATACCAGCACCACCTCCACCGCCGCCACCATAACCGGATGGGTTCGCTCCACTTCCACCGCCGCCACCACCACCACCAGCCACGATCCCATAATTATTTATAATGATCGTTATCCCGGGCTTTGTAGCAACAGCATTGCCTCCTTTCTTGCCATTAACAGCAGGACTTGTGACAGGTATGCATCCGGTTTCTATCGTGCCATTGCCTCCTGATCCACCACTACCTTCTATGGTGCCGTGATTGTGAATTGTAATATTTGCATTCACCGTCATGTTGATGAAAGTAAGTGCAGTGTCACCGGGGTTGCAACCACTTATAGTTACACCTGCAGGAATATTAATTACATATTTAGACGCAGGGTTACTCTTTGCATAAGCTTCATAAAAATCAATTTTGCACGCACTCTGGTTGATATTGATTATTACTGTCTTACATTCATCACAATAGCAATTCCAAACCTGGTAGATGAAATCGTAATAATTGAGACATCGCTCTTCAATGTTGAATACATGGAGGCCGTGCGGAGGAACACTTATTGTATTTCGCTGGGCTGAAGTCAGCATGGGAAATAGTACGCCCTGTGTAGTTGATTTTATTTCGAGGATCGCTTTTGGATTGGGCGTTGTTGTGCCAATACCTACATTGCTGTTTTCTGTAGCACCATTCACTCCGTTGATGGATCCGATCACTACACTATTGCTTGCGCCTGCATAAGAGTGCGAACCGATTGCAGTGGCATTAGAGATTTCATCACCGGATACGGTCGCTTTATAACCTATGGTAGTATTATCATTTCCAGTGAGAATGGAATACAGTGACTCTGCTCCGATTGCTGTATTGTTCGAACCTGTTGTGTTTGCGTATAGTGCCTGGCTTCCCGTTGCAGTATTGTTGAGTCCTTCGCGATTGTCGACAAGGGTTGAATATCCAATAGCGGTATTTCTTCCTCCTGTCGTATTATTAAACAAAGCATCTGTTCCGGATGCTGTATTGGAATATCCTGAAGTATTATTTCTTAATGACCTGGAGCCAAGAGCTGTATTTGCATTGCCGGTGTTCGCGGAAGCATTCGATGAGCCACGCAAAGCTTCAAAACCAACAGCCACACTAAAATTAAAATCAGTTTCAGTAGTGTTGTTTGCATTTTTCATGGCGTTATAACCAATAGCAGTACCACCACTTAATCTAACATTTGAATACAGCGCATTCATTCCGAAAGCGGTATTGTAGTCACCTCCTGCATTTGCATATAGTGCATCCGTTCCACTGGCGGTATTATATCCTCCAAATTGATTCGAGTAAAGTGCCCTTGAGCCGAAAGCAGTATTGAAAGGTCCAGAGGTATTGGAAAATCCCGTATTGCTTCCGATAAACGTATTGAAGGTTCCTTGTCCGTTAAGAAGATCATTCGCTCTCCCTGCATGCAAACCAATAAACACATTGGAGGTATCATCCGCATGGATCCACAGCAAATCACTGCCCAGGCTGTTTCGAAGCTTAATTAATGGAAATGTATTCGCTTGAGTACTGTTCGCATCAATGACAAGCTGCGAATTATTTGCAGATCCTTTGACATGTAATTTGCCTGCAGGTAGTATCGTTCCGACGCCGACATTTTGTGGAAAGACATTCTGTACAATGACCAGAAGGCAATAAATAAGCAAATAAATTTTTTTCATCGCACAATCGTTTTCATTGATAGTAAACAGTTCAGATGTTTGTCAAATACAGGTTTTATCCAAAATCTAATCCCTGATGCACCGAACCGAACCTCCAAAAATCTTAATCTCGGTGGTATTCACCAGGTCATCATTGGCATTGGTCACATACGCCAAATAGCGGAAGATGCATTTAACCCAATAGAGCTCCACCATACGCCAGTAGTGCTAATAGCGTTGAAGAATCCACTGTTATCTCGGAAGCCAGCAGGAAGGCCTGTGAATCCACTAAGGTTGGTCGCTCCGGTATTAGGACTAGTCCAATGTACTGTTCCGGCTTCCTTCATTAGACCTCCTGCTATAGAATTTCCACCAAGGCAATTTCCAAGGGTCGTCCATTCAAAATCAGTAGGTATGTGCCATCCCTCAGGGGCTAATCCCCTAGGATCATTTACAGCATACCAGTTATACAGTTTGCCGTAGGTGGCAGCATATGTAGTAGAGTCATTATTATAGTAGCAATAAGCGCCTGTAGTCAACACAGCCCATGCCGAATTAGTAGTAACTTTTGGTATTGGGTCACCATTTCTGTAAGTTGTTACATCCAGATTTTTAGTCATCCAACTTTGGCAACATATGCCTACGCTTGCATAATAAACCGGGGGAGGCGAAGAAGGTGGTTGCCAACTCGCAAAGCCTGTAGCATCACTTGTGAGTATTTTTCCTTCACCCTGCGTGCCATTTTCTATTCTCAGGGTTCCATTTATATGAAGCCTTGCATTGGGAGCAGAAGTTCCAATACCCACATTTGCATTTGCTGTTGCACCATTTACTCCGGTGATGGAACCGATGACAACACTATTACTTACACCTGCAAATGCTTTTGAACCTATAGCTGATGCATTCGAAATATCGGCTAGCGAGACATTTGCTCCGTGACCAATGGCAGTATTATTATTTCCTATAGTGATTGTAAGAAGTGCACTGTCTCCGATGGCTATATTGTTGATGCCGGTGGTATTCTTATACAAGGCACGATATCCTATGGCAGTATTGTTTTTCCCGGTTGTATTGCTTCGTAAAGATTCAAAACCATGTGCGGTATTATTACTGCCGGTAGTGTTAAACAACATTGAATTATATCCAACTGCTGTGGAACTGGTACCAATAGTATTCATAGACAATGCACTAAATCCCAAACCTGTATTAAAACCTCCTATCGTGTTACTGCGCAATGCATTTGAACCTAAGGCCACGTTAGCTGATCCTGTAGTATTTAATAACATCACCGACATACCCACGGCAGTATTGTGGCCGCCGGTTGTATTTGCCTTCAATGAATTGTAACCTACAGCGGTATTTGAATGTCCTATCGTATTTGCATATAAAGATTTGGAACCAATGGCTGTATTATTCGTTGCGTGGAATATCTCCGATGCTCCCTGGCCGTTCGTGTATAATGCAGAATCTCCAATGGCCACGAGGTTGCTTCGAGCCGTGTTGAGGTTTAATGCCCTCATCCCAATGGCAACATTTGAAAAACCGGATGTATTGCTCCACATCGCTGAAGTTCCGTAAACTGTATTGTTGGCGCCGGTGGAATTTAAATAAAGAGACTCATATCCAAATGCAATATTATTGGTTCCGGTTGTATTCGAGAAGAGTGAACCAAAACCGCTGGTGGTATTATTATCACCTGTCGTATTGGAACCTAAGCTAAAATATCCAACAGCAGTATTGTTAGCACCGGTGGTGTTTGAAAATAATGCTGCTGATCCATTAGCAGTATTGTTGGATCCTGTAGTATTGGAGAATAGGGCGTGATTACCGTTGGCCGTATTGAATTGACCTGAGGTATTGGCATAACCGGCGTCGCCGCCAATAAATGTATTATACCATCCTGAAGAGGCAGCATTATTGGATTTTCCTGCACGCAGACCGATAAATGTATTCGATGTATCATCCGAGTGAATCCATAGAAGATCATTACCCAAACTGTTTCGAAGTTTAATCAATGGCAATAAATTGCTTTGTGTACTATTCGCATCTATGATGAACTGCGGGATATTTGCAGAACCTTTGATGTGCAGTTTAGCGATTGGTGTTGTGATGCCAACACCGACATTTTGTGAGAAGACGACGGTAGTTGAAATGACCAATATAAAGAGGAAGGAGAAAAATGAAAATTGTTTTATCAAAACCATGATTTCAGTTTTTTTGACGGAGTAATTGCACTAATAGATCATTTTGTTCTTTCAGCAGTTCCATATCTTTTTTCAATTCCGTAATCTGGTCCTGTTGTTCCTGGATCGCTTTAACAAGCGGTACTACAAACGCTGAGTACCCTATGCTGTAATTATCAGTTTCGTTTGTAGGTGCATGCACAGCATCGAAAGAGGTGAAGCCAGTTTGTTGAATAACATCTTCTACATCCTGTGCTATAAAACCCACAGAGCGAATTTGGGATTGGGCCACTAGTATTTCTTCGCTATCAAGTGTGAGATGCTCACGCACATGCCTGGCGTATTTGAGCCTGTTAAAATTGTAAGAGATCGGCTGTAGTCTCAGGATAAAATCCAACCCTTTCACATCCGCCTGAATATTTTCTTTGAATCGCCCATCTGAGGGCCAGGAATATGAAACCTGTCCCTCTATTACACTTACTGCAGAGCTGCCAATTCGGACTTTATTGCTGGCATTGACTGAAGTATTGTATCCGAGAGCAGTCGCATTAGTAAGTGTCCCTATGGAGACATTGGTATTCATTCCAATACCTGAATTGTTGGATCCTGTGGTGTTGGAATAAAGAGCACTTCCTCCTAAAGCGGTATTCCAAATTCCTGTGGTGTTGGAATTTAGTGTTTCTCTTCCGATGGCGGTATTGACTACTCCACTTTCGTTGTAAAAAAGCGCTTCAAATCCGATGGCTGTATTAAAGCTTCCACTGATGTTAGAATAAAGGGCATTCGCACCAATTGCAGTATTGTCGAATCCTATAGTGCTGGAATACAGTGCATGGTATCCGTTGGCAGTATTCACAGATCCGGTAGTGTTATTAAAAAGCGCTTTAAACCCATTCGCCGTATTACTAGTGCCTGAGATGTTATGATTCAGAGCATCTGATCCTGTCGCTGTATTGGAGGAGCCAGTTGTATTGCTGATCAGCGCGGTATTTCCAACTGCTGTATTACTGTTTCCTGTGGTGTTCGCAAAAAGTGCATTTGCGCCCATGGCGGTATTCCAGGATCCGGACCCATTAGAAAAGAGTGAATTTAATCCGTGAGCGGAGTTGAAGTTTCCTGTAGTGTTTAAGAAAAGTGAATTCGCACCAAAACCTGAATTGGAGTTTCCGGTTGTACATGAGTAGCCAGCATGACTACCGCTGTAAGTGTTAAAAACACCTCCTCCAATTGCATTATTCACTCTTCCGGCATAAATACCGATGAAAGTATTTAATGCAGTGTCAGATTGGATCCAAAGCAAGTCGCTACCGCTGCTGTTTCGAAGCTTAAGTAAAGGTGAAGTGTTACTTTGACTGCTATGGGCATCAATGATTAATTGAGAAACATTAGCTGACCCTTTAATGTGCAATTTCGCTGCTGGACTAGTAATGCCAATACCTACGTTTTGTCCAAATGAGAATGCGTGCACGAGAAAAATAATTAACCAAATGCATATTGATTTCATCATGGCAGACTTTCTTTTTATTCTTTCCATCAATAGTTATCGTATTGCAAATCACAACTCGTCATGTTGAAAGTAAGTCAATGAAGGAAGTGAAATGAAGACTAACTCACAAACGGTGGGTTTCCTTTCATTTGCGGCGATGCACACAAATAAATTGTGCTATCGGGTTTGCATTAACGGCCCTGTTCTGGTGATTATCGGCGGGCTTTGTATCACGATGGAATGATGTTCTTCAGTAGCCAAGGTCGTAAGGTGTTTTGTAAACATTATAGAAGTAACTTAGTCATTGTGATGCGATCAGCTCTCTTCAACTTCAGCATGCATTGCTCAATCTTTTGGATTATATCTTTCACCCCGGTCATCGCACAATACAGTGATGAAAACTTTGTCAGGTATACAGTCAAAGATGGCTTGAGCGATAACAATATCACCTGCATCGACCAGGATAGCAGGGGTTATATATGGATCGGCACAGAAATCGGGCTGAACAGATTTGATGGAAGCCAATTCAAGAATTCATATAAAGGATATTCAGGTCACCTGCTGCCCTCTTCCAATATCAGAAAATTATATTCAGTCAAAAACGACCGGCTGATCATAGTCACTACAAATGGCTTCCAGGTGTTAAATGTGATGACAGGACTACACCAGGATTTTACAATCCCTGATAGCACACCTTTCGTAACCCTCAGAAATCTCGTATGGGATGTCATCGAGATGGATGACGGCTCATTTGCCGCAGCTACAGCATCAGGATTTTATGTATTCGATCAGCACGGTGCTATCATATTCCAACATGATGCATATAGTCTTAAGGACATTGGGATCAAAAGGATATTTTATGGACGAAATATTTTTTCTGTGCCAGGTAATCAACTGCTTGTCTATGTCGAACAAATGAAACTGGCGCACTACCAACCTGAAAAACATGCATTTCACGAACTGACAATTGCAGACACCATATGGAAATCTTTTTTACATCCGGCCAGGGAGAATGGAGGGCCATGGATATCGAGAAATCAGATCAGTGATCATGAATACATATTTCAGCCTACCGCGGATAGCATTATTTATTACAACTATACACAGAAAAAAAGAGTGACTTCTCCGTTGAGTTTTCGATGGATTGATGAATTTACATATGAAAGCCATGTTTGCATGCTCAATGATTCTACATTTTTGGTGAATGGAGGTTTTAATGGATTTTATTTATATCACATTGATCGTCGCTCAGGGCAGATTACCGGAGGGCAGAAGAAATTTCTGCCTGCTTTTAAGATCAACGCATTATTCCTTGACAAAGACAAACGACTTTGGATAGGCACTACAAAGGGTTTGCTTAGGCAGGCTATACATATGAGCATGATTGAAACCTATGACTGGTCAGTAGGTGATTTTTCGATAGATGGATATGTTGACGCTATCCGCTATGAGGACAAACTTTACCTGGCCAGGTTTTCACGGGACGCGGGCCTTGTGATCGTGGATACGGCCACCATGCAGATAAAAGAACAAATTCATTTTTACGGTTTAAAAAACGACTGGAATGAAATTAATACGATACAGATGTTCTATCGCGATACCTTCTGGCTCGGGTCTTCGCAGGGTATACTATGGTTCGATACAAAATCAAATAGATACGGAAAGGTTGTTGAGCTGTTGAAGTTACCATCTTCATTTCCCCGCATTCAGGTACTGGCACCTTCCAGGCCGGATGGGTATGCATGGATGTGTGCCGAGCTGCGTGGTGTAGTCGCACGTTATAATCTTAAGCTTAGGACATTTGACCTTTTCTCTGCGACATCAAATCCCCCACTGCCTTTTGAAAAAGTAAAAAGCATCGCTTATGATGCATTTGGGGATGTATGGGTCAGTGGCCACTCCCTCACCAGGTGGAATAATCAGGAGCAGCGATTTGATACATTGATTACAGTGTATGGGGGTGCCAATAAATACTATGATGACATCCTCATGATGGCAGCCGATGATGATGGATCACTTTGGTTGCATAACAATGAGAACGGACTTTTGGAATATAAAATCAAAGAGAAAAAATTTATTAACTATTCGATGAAGGAAGGACTTCCTTCAGATGTATTGAGATGTTTTAGTCCTGTCATAGACCATACCTTATGGATCGGAAGTCACAATAATCTTTCAAAATTCAATACAGCATCAAAAAAAATTGATGTGTACGGATACCGGGATGGGGTGCCCGAACAAAAACCAAGTTCCAGGAAAATAATAACGGACAAGCAAACAAGTAAGATGTATATGTTTTATGTGGATAAAGTCATTCGGTTTCCAATTGAACCGGTTTCTTATCCCGACCTGGGAAGCGACTTGCTTGTCGAAGAGCTGATCGTCAACAACAATAAGATATTCCCTTTTCCATCGGAGCACATTCATTTGAGCTCCACGGAAAATAACCTGTATGTGAAATATACGATCATTAATTTCGAAAGCAGCCAGAACTATCAGTTTGCATATTCTTTCAATAATGCAGATTCCTGGACAAATGTTGGTGATCAACGGGCACTCAACCTGAACAATTTATCCTCAGGCCAATATACGCTTCACCTGATGGCAACCGGAAGATCAGGGTTGACAAAAACTGTAGTATTTACATTTTCAATATCTGCACCGCTCTGGAAGCGGCCCTGGTTTATTGCCTTGTCTTTTGCATTGCTGGGATCATTGATATTCCTTGCCTACAAATCCAGGATCGCCAGCTTCAGAAAAAAAGCTAACCTGGATAAATTATTATCACAAACTGAAATGAAGGCACTGCATGCACAGATGAACCCGCATTTTATTTTCAACAGCCTGAACAGCATCCGTGAAATGATATTGAATAATGAAAACAAAGAAGCATCCCGATACTTAAGCAAATTCGCACATCTTATCCGTGTGACGCTGGACCAATCCGGTCAGTCTTTTATTTCTCTGCGAAATACGATCGATTATCTTGAGCGCTATATTGAAATGGAAAAGATCAGGAATGTACATTTCAATTGCCGCATCACCGTTGATACTGACCTTGAAATCGATGATACGATCATGCCCCCTATGCTGATACAACCGTTTATTGAAAATGCGATCTGGCATGGCACAAGTTCCGATCACGCGCAGATTGATATACATGTGCAATTTAAAAAACAAAATGGCCAGCTGATTTGCATTGTGGATGATGACGGCATCGGCATCGACCGGTCGCTCAGCCGGAAGAGTGAATCAGATCGAATGCACCACTCTGTAGGCATATCAAATATCAAAAGCCGGATCCAGTTGTTGAACAAAAAACATAACCTTCAAAGCAGCATTTCGGTCGAGGACAAATCAGGTGTTCCCGGCAGGCCTGCGACAGGGACACGGGTCACTTTAAAGTTGCCTTTAGAAATAGCAGAAGAATGAAATCCATAAGATCTATACTAGTCGATGACGAACCCAGGGGACTGACGTCACTTGCAAAATTATTGCAGCTCAATTGCCCTGAAGTTGAGGTCATCAGCTGTTGTACAAGTGCCGATGATGCAAAAACGAAAATAGCTGAGCTGAATCCGGATCTCGTCTTCCTGGATGTCGCCATGCCGGGAAGGAATGGTTTTGATCTCCTCAGTGAAATGAAAGAGATCAATTTTGAGATCATCTTCGTGACCGCATATAATACGTACATGACCCAGGCTTTTCGGTATAGTGCGGTGGATTATTTATTGAAACCTGTAGAAGATGAACTGCTGATCGAATCGGTGAAACGTGCGGCAAAAAGAATCGGGCAAAGAACAGAGACAGCACAGGTGGATACATTTCTTTATAATGTGCAGCATTCGGGCAATCCCCAGAAACTAAAATTGTGCATCCATTCCCTGAAAGGTTTCCAGGTAGTTGAAATAAAAGATATCGTCTATTGCGAGGCCAGCAGCAATTACACCAATTTTCATTTTGTCAACCGTTCTATCATTTGCGCATCAAAGCCCATTCACGAATATGAATCCTTGCTGGAGGATAGCCAGTTCGTGCGCATTCACAAATCCTATCTGGTCAACATCGAATATATCAAAGAATACATCCGCGGAGAAGGAGGTAGCGTGCTGCTTGCAGGAGGCCAGGAAGTGGAAGTGTCGAGAAGAAAGAAGGAAGTGTTGATGAGAAAGATGAAAGAACATTATAAATATTGAAGAACGAAGAACGAAAAACGAAAAATGAAAAACGAAAATGAAAAACGTTTCACGTCTCACTTTTCACGACTCACGACTCACGTTTCACGCCTCACGCCTCACGCCTCACGCCTCTCGTCTCACGCCTCAGGCCTCACGTTGTTTATTTAATTTTTTCCTTTAAGTAATTTTTCTAATTGTTCAATGCGTTGAGAAAGTTTCTCGTTTTCGGATATCAATTTTTCATTTAATTCCTGTACAGCCTTCACAAGTGGCACGACAAATTCCGCATACCGCAATCCATACAAACTCTTATCATTCTGTGGTGCATCGATGCCGCTGAATTCATATCCAATGGATTTAGCTGCTGCTTCGACATCCTGGGCGATGAAGCCGGAATAACGGATTTTCTCATACATATTATCTGCTGATAATTCCTGCAGACTCCTCCTTCCAATAATCGCTTCTTCAAGAACCAGACTCTTGTTGTATGTGACAGGATGTAACAGATTGATAAATCGTAGACCCGGGACGTCTTCCTGAATATTTAATTTAATTCTTGCATCTGAAGTATTAGTCCAATTTTGTGGTCCGCCAATAGAGGAAACTGCGTTCCCGATTCTAACCTGGTTAGATGCGGTTATTGTCGAGCTATTCCCTACACAAGTTGAATTGAAGTAATTGGCCCCATTCGCATCAGCCTCACTTCCCAGGAATGTATCAAAGTTTCCATTGCTATAATTAAAACCAGCACGGAAGCCTATGGCGGTGATGGATGCTCCACTAATTGTATTATACATAGCCGTAGTACCAACGGCCGTATTATAGTAACCAGTTGTATTTTTATATAATGCTTCTTCACCACAGGCCAGGTTTGCAGAACCCGTAGTGTTGGAGTAGAGTGCTTTCGCTCCAAGGGCAGTATTATAATCTTCCCTGTTATTGAAAAGGGATTCGTATCCAATGGCCGTGCTAAAACCTCCTATAATATTGTGGCTTAGAGAGCCTGATCCTATAGCCGTGTTGTAATGACCGCTTTCGTTATCAAAGAGTGCAAGCAAGCCCACTGCCGTATTTTCTTCGCCAGTTTCGTTTTGATACAAAGACTGGGCACCAACTCCGGTGTTTCCATAGGCGGTATTCACACGAAGCGCTGACCATCCTATTGCAGTATTGGCATTGGAGCCCGAATTGTATCTTAAGGTCTCGTAGCCAATTGCGGTATTATTATCACCATTGATATTATTAGTCATTGAACCGGCGCCCACTGCTGTATTCTGCCAGCCTCCAGTATTACTTGATAAGGTTCCATTTCCAATAGCGGTGTTATCATATCCGGTCGTATTGTTAAAAAGAGCACCTTGTCCTGTCGCGGTATTTCGATCCCCTGTAGAATTGTGAAAGAGCGTGCCTGATCCCATAGCTGTATTAGAGGTTCCGGATATGTTTTCGGATAATGCATTTGGTCCAAAGGCTGAATTATAACTGCCGGTGGTATTCAGCTTAAGCGTATTCTTCCCTACCGCAGTATTATACCATCCGTTTGTAATCGAGCTCCCCGAGTTTAAGCCAAAAAAAATATTTTCCTGAACATTACTATGGATCCACACCAAATCTGTTCCGTCACTTTTACGCAGCCGGATCATCGGATTCAGGTTCGTCTGATTCGTATCCGCATCAATCAACAGTTCCGATATATTGTACTCTCCCTTTATGTGGAACCTTCCCTGAGGGGTAGCTGTGCCAAGACCTACATTCTGTGAAAATGTAAGAGCGTAAAACAGTAAGAAAGTAAGAATGAGAAGACTACGCACATGATTTTTCATAATCTTTTTCTTTGCCGTTTTGAATAAGGTAGGTATCAAATTATTGCAGATTTTGGCGTAGATGGACAGCATTTATTTTACGGTGCCATTTTTCATATTATCGGTTGAATCGTGAGTAGATCTGAGATTTTGATGGCTTTTTTTTCATGATATCAGGACGATTATTTCTCAGAATCCGATGGATTTTTATGCGACCTCGGTTTTGTATTTAACTTAGAGAAGTGTACACGAATTTTGAGTCCTTTCAATTGGCCAGAATAGCTTTCCTGATGTTTTTTATTGGGGCAATATCACTGTATGTGCATGGACAGTATTCAAAGAATGATTTCGTCCACTACACGATCAACGAAGGGCTAAGTGACAATAACATCAGCTGCATCGAACAAGATAGCCGTGGCTTTATCTGGATCGGAACCGAATTCGGACTGAACCGGTATGATGGTTTTCAGTTCGAAAAATACTACCAGGGTTCGCCGGAAGGTTTTTTGACATCCTCCAGTATTCACCAATTAACTCACTTTAAAAACAATCGATTGGCTGTAATCACCCGGAATGGTTTGCAGGTCGTCAACACAAATGATTTTACGATTACACAAATTGCCATTCCGGACACTACTCCCTTCCGGGTAAGATTGAATTATTTTATTACAGCAATGGAGTTTTCAGATGGAACAATTGGCGCAGTAACCGCTACAGGGTTTTATGCATTTGATTACACAGCGACGCTGATATACAGGTTTGATGCTTTTAGTGATGAGGATGTGGGAAACAAGCGAATCCTTTATGGGAAAAAAATAATTGAGCTTTCTGCAGACAAAGCTTTTATCTATGCCAATGAAGACCGACAAGCGATGTATGACATTCAGCAAAGATCCTTTCGTGAAGTGTCATATGCAGAAAAAGAATTGGTAAAGTTGTCTCAACCTGCGTTCATGGGCTGGAGGGGTATTGAGCAAGTGAATGAAAATGAGATTTTTTTTCTTACCAGGACTGATTCGCTCATCTATTTCAATCAAAGCCTGGATCAGCAGATCGAATCGGATATGCCAGTCCAGTTCAATTTTAATTTGACCTGGGAAAGCAACGTATTTATGGTAGATGATTCCACCTATTTCATCAACGGCGGATTATATGGCTTTTATATTTTTCATTTTAATAAAACAACCGGCCAGGTCAGGTATGATGTACAGGTTTATTTAAAAGATTATAAAGTCCGTTGTTTTTACAAGGACAAAGACAATCGCATCTGGATCGGGACATCGGAAGGATTATTGAAACAAAAATCTCCACCGGTTTTTTCACAGATATATCATTGGCCTGTTCAGGATATCTCGCGCCTGGGATACACCAATGGCTTTCATTACAAGGATAAACTATACTTCAGTCGTTTTTCCAGGGACACCGGATTGATTGTGGTGGATCCCAATACTATGCAGATAGAAAAGAGGTTCAGTTTATTCGGTCGAAATAATCCGGCCAATTCGATATATACGATGCAAATGTATCATGCGGATACACTTTGGCTTGGTACAAACGCCGGGCTTATTTGGTTTGATACAAAATCTGAACGGTATGGGAAATCAGTTGATATTCTTTCCGGCGCCAATGTCATGTGGACCATTTTATCACCTCAGCAAGAGGACCAATATGCATGGATGTGTGATTTCCTGGAGGGGCACGTGGCCCGGTATCACATTCCTTCAGGACGTGTCGATCTATACGATGACCATTCCCATCCTGTACTACCTTTTTTGCGGGTGAAGAGTTTATGCATAGATGCATACGGTGATACGTGGCTTGGCGGCCATTCATTAGCGAAATGGAACCACAAGGAACAGGATTTCGATCTTTTGCTGACCGCTTACGGAGGGCCCAATCCATATGAAGATGATATTAAACTTTTGCGTGCAGATCAGGAAGGATCGCTTTGGATGCACAACCTTGGAAACGGTTTGCTGCAATATCAGATACAATCTAATACATGGACTCATTTTGGCATGAAAGAAGGATTACCATCTGAAGTCATTCAATCGATGAGCATCGTCCGTGATCATACCTTGTGGCTTACTTGTCAAAATCAATTGATCCGGTTCGACACGCACACTAAAAAAATCGAAACCTATGATCAGACGGATGGGGTTCCGGATATAAAACCACTTTCCGGGAGCATGTATTTTGATTCCCTGACCCGGGATTTGTATGTATTTTATAAGAATGATGTGCTGACTTTGCCTTTTGATTACCACCAGGATGCTGCGTCTGATAATGAATTAGTCATTCAAAAAGTAAGTGTGAATACAACACATGCGTATTTCTTTCCACAACAGAAATTGCGATTACGTACAAAGGAGAATAACCTGAACATTGATTTTACACTGGTTGATTTTCATGAAGGTCAACCGTACAGGTTTGCCTACCGGATGGATCCAAATGATGAGTGGACCAATCTGGGCTATCAGCGCACGCTCCATCTTACCAATCTGGCACCAGGCGAATATACCGTCGAGATTGGTGCTACCAGTAAATCCGGAGTGAAGAAAACAAAGACAATATCCTTCAGTATTGCACCACCGTTTTGGGCGACAACCTGGTTTTTATTGGCTGTCCTTTTTTCCATGGCTGGAATTATTTATCTCTTCTACCGCGTACGGATTTCACGCATACAGCAAAAGGCAAATCTTGACCGGTTGCTTTCGCAAACAGAAATGAAAGCATTGCATGCGCAGATGAATCCCCATTTTATATTCAACAGCCTGAACAGTATCCGCGAGATGATCCTCAATAATGAAAACCGTGAAGCGTCAAGGTTCCTTGGGAATTTTGCACATCTCATTCGCATCACCCTTGACCAGTCCAGGAAATCCTATATTTCACTGCGGGATACAATGGATTATCTCAACCGGTATATCGAAATGGAAAAAATTCGAAACCCGGATTTTCATTTTCGAATGGAAGTAGATAATGCACTTGAACCGGATGAAACCATTCTCCCTCCATTATTGATCCAGCCTTTTATAGAAAATGCCATCTGGCATGGGATGAATGGAGAAGAAAAAGAAATTAATATCCATGTCCGGTTTATAAAAAAAGATGACCAGTTAATCTGCACCATTGAAGATGACGGAATCGGAATAGACCATACGGTAAAAATGAAGAATGAGAAAAACTCAGGCCATGAATCGGTAAGCATCGCGAACATTAAGAAACGGATCGATCTGCTCAATCAAAAACATGATCTGCATAGTAGTATACTGATAAAAGATAAAAACAACGAAAAAGGTTATACTGGAACTGGAACAATTGTGAGCATTACTTTGCCACTGGAAATTAAAGAAGAATGAACCGGATCAAATCCATACTTATAGATGACGAGCCCAGGGGATTGTCCTCACTTCAGAAATTACTGGAGTTTCATTGTCCGGAAGTTGAGGTCATGCAATCCTGTCGTCGTGCAAGTGAAGCAAAGTCAGCTATCGAACGATTGCATCCGGAGTTGATTTTTCTGGATATCGAAATGCCCGGAAAAAATGGATTTGAGCTGTTGGATGAAATCCCGCAAATTGATTTTGAGATCATCTTTGTCACTGCATACAATGACTACACTACACAGGCACTGCATCTGAGTGCAGTTGATTACCTGTTAAAGCCTGTGGATGAAAATCTTCTCATCCAGGCCGTGAAACGAGCAGTAAAGCGAATAGGCAGTACTACGGACAAGCAACCGGTTGAAACATTCCTGCACAACATGCAACAAGCCGGAGCTGCGCAGAAGATGCGACTTTGTATCCCTTTTTCAAGAGGCTTCCAGGTGGTGGACATTCAGAAAATCATTTATATCGAAGCCAGCGGCAACTATTCGAATATTCATTTTACTGACAGGCCGATGATTTGTGCCTCCAAAACGATCCACGAATATGAAACACTGCTGGAGGATTGCAATTTCGTGCGCGTTCATAAATCCTTTGTGGTCAACCTGGACCATATCGCAGAATACATCAAAGGAGAAGGTGGTAATGTTATTGTGACAGGTGGAACAGAGATCGAGGTGTCGAGAAGAAAGAAAGATGTATTGATGAGGAAGATGAAGGAGTATTATAAATATTAGGTTATAGGTTTATGAGGTTAAAGTTTAAATGTTTAGATGTTTTTTTACTGATTACTGATTACTGATTACTGATTACTGATCACTGATTACTGATTACTGATTACTGCCTTTTTATATTTCTTCAACTACAGATTCTCCTTTCCCGCTCCCCCCATACGTCCACTCCCAAGCTTCATGTAGACGGATGCGGCCATCGGGTAATAATACAGGCGTACTGATGCAATGACCGCTTTTCAGATTTCCACCGAAATCAAGATGGTGATATACAAAATCTAGTGTGTTGTCTTCATGGACCAATCCTAAAATATATCCTTCACGGATCCTGCCGCCGCCATAGGTAGCCGTGAGGATGTCATCATGCTGGCTGTAATGAAAGACCGTATCTCCATTCACCTGTCCGTTAGGGGTATTGAATACGCCGGCAAATTTTCGTCCGTGATAATTTATTTTCATGGTATTGAATATTTTTTTCTTTGCGTCTTTGCGAGAAACTATTTCTTTGCGTCTTTGCGCCTTTGCGAGAAACTATTTCTTTGCGTCTTTGCGTCTTTGCGAGAAACTATTTCTTTACGTCTTTGCGTCTTTGCGAGAAACCATTTCTTTACGTCCTTGCGTCTTTGCGAGAAACCATTTCTTTACGTCCTTGCGTCTTTGCGAGAAACCATTTTGCTCCGAAAAATACTTCTATGTTTGTTCCTGATAATCCTTCACATGAATCCGATCCTGGTACGAAAGATAAATCATCTTACTGACGCCCGTTACTTTGCAGCTATGGGGGTAGATTGGATCAGCATGGAATTGGGTAGCGATCCTGCCTCTTTCATGCGATGGCACACCCTGAAAGACTGGGTGGCCGGAGTAAAGCTGGCCGCAGAAATCGATATGAATGATGAAATGGTTTTGGCCAAAACCATCATTGATGCCAGGCCGGATGGTATTTTTGTGGAAAAGGACAGTTCAGGCGATCTTCTTTCAGAACTGGAGATATTTTACCAGGTAAATTCAACAGATGAAATAATACCGGGTAATGAAGCAAAACTCATTCTTCCATACAGTGATATGACACCAGTTGAATCTCTTTTGAACATTCCATCAGATAAAATTTTTCTCGAGGCAATATGGACCGTTGACATGCTTACAGATCTGAGGATGAATGGCTATGTAGGCGGAATTTGTTTTATGGGTGGAGACGAGGATATTACTGGCGTGAGAGATTATGGAGTGATAGACGAAATGATGGAGATATTAGGACATTAATACCTGTATTATTTTACAAGCCCGACATTGTTGACCTTTCTGATCAAAACAAAGGAATTATGCTAAAATACGGTTACTACATTCTCGCCAGTATCTATGGATTGTTTCTGATCTATTCCCTGTTCACCTATTTTACAAAACAGGCACCTACAGGAGATGCCTCCGTAGACTGGGCCAGGGGAATTTTCTTTTCCGCAGGACTTTTTATCGTTCTTGTCATCGGATTGTTATTTTGGAAAAGACCAACTATTGGTTTCATTATATTGTGTATCCCGCTTATCTACCTTGCCATTCCATTCATCCGTCGAAAAATGACCGACTTGTATGCAGCAGCACCTCCGCTAAAAAGTGTGCCGCCGCTTACACTTACCATTCAAAACCCAACCAACGCAATGGTACACGTACAATTGAGCTGTTGGTTCAGCACTTCTGACAAAGGAACAGTTTCACTTTATAAAACGATGGACTACACAAGCGATCCACATAAAACCAATGACTACACGTTCACGCCTTACGAAACCAACCTGCTGGCCAGTAAATCAAGCTATGTATCTGTCATGCTGTATGAACAAATAAAAGTCAATTCAGACCAGGGCCCATACATCAAAGAAATCCAACCATGCATGTATTTTTATGATGAACAGATCGAAGCATTCAGCCAGGGTATGTATACAATCGTCATCGACAGCACAAGGAACACACCTGCGTTCAGAAATGAAGTAAACCAAATGAAGGAACAGGGAATGTATGAAAAAGGGGTGTTTTAACAATTTTCAAATTTATTTTTATGTAATCATATGGGTTTGAATAAGAATGCCATTGGCATGATGATACATATATTAAATTACCTGAGCTATGCTTTTTAGTTCATACACCGGAACGTGTAAGATAAAGTCAGAAGCAACTAACGTTTAGGTGAATACAGGTTTTTTAAACCATATCCAAAGCAAATTTTACACATTGCATTCTTCAATATACGGGCATGTCTAAATAGATAATCTATGAAAGGAATATTATTTCCTGAGGAGATAAAGATGCAGATTGCTTAAACAAAACATTTTAACCGGTAAAATTTGACTACATTGCCAGTGCACAATACTCTCTCATTTGATTAGCACCTCATTTGACAAGGAGCTTTCAGAAAAACTTGGTGCACCAGTAATATTTGCTGAAGAAGCATACCCTTCCCCCAAATGATGATAACGAGAAGCATGGATTAAATGCCATGACTTGACTGTATTGATAGACCTGCTACATTCCTGAAACGATTGTTACTAAAAGCATGTTTGCTCAGAAGACTGTTATCACAAGTTTCCGTAATATCTGAGGTCAATGCTTACTATGACCTTTAAAATATTGATCAGTTCATTGATTGGAGCTGTGTAATTTCTATATAATCATGGACACCTTCAAAAAGCACGATCATCAGATTGCTAATTGTGCAAATTAACAGGACTTAGAAATAAATCCTGGCGTAACATTTTTTTTAAAACAATAAACTAAATCATGCCCTCAGCTTTAATTATTGCCCAAAAGGAATTAGCGTTTTTAAAAGAAGAAAAAGGAAAACGTGCTGTCGAATTAGTCATTGCCAATAAAAAACTTGTATTTCAAGACGAGGAAAAAAGAAAATGTACTTCAGAACTGATCTTGGCCAACCGGGAACTTAAGTTTCAAAACGAGGAGAATGAAAAACGAGCAGCCGAATTAGTCATTGCCAATACAGAACTTATTTTTCAAAATCAAGAAAAAGGAAAACGAGCAGCAGAATTGATCCTGGCGAACAATGAACTAAGTTTTCAATATGCGGAAAAAGAAAAGCGAGAAGCAGAGCTGATCCTTGTCAATCGGGAACTTAAATTTCAAAACGAAGAGAAAGAAATACGTGCCGCAGAATACAGGAAATTCAATCAGGACAAGGAAATTGTTTTGAATCGGATCAGTGATGGGGTAGTGTCTATTGACAATGACTGGCGGTATACATTTTTAAATCAGGCCTCTATGAAATACCATCCCGTTGATCCTTTGGAGGCAGTGGGTAAGGTAATGTGGGAAATTTATCCGGAATTGGTAGGGTCATTGCTTTGGGAAAAATTTCATGAGGCGATGCATACAAAAAAAGTAGTGAAATTTGAAGCCTTCGATCCACTTTTGAATATCTGGTTTGAACTGAAGGTATATCCTTCATGGGATGGACTGACGATTATCTACAAAGATGTAACAGAAAGTAAGCAAGCTGAACAGGAGTTGCTACAGACACTGAAAGAAGTTTCGGATTATAAATTTGCACTCGATGAAGCTAGTATTGTAGATATAACTGATCAGAAAGGTATCATCAAATATGTGAATGATAATTTCTGCAAAATTTCAAAATTCAACAAAGAAGAAATCATTGGACAGGAGCACAGCATCATCAATTCCGGTTACCACCGTAAAGAATTCATCCATGACTTATGGGCCACCATCGCACAGGGAAAAACATGGCGTGGAGAATTGAAAAACAAAGCCAAAGACGGAACTTTCTACTGGGTGGATACCACGATAGTGCCGTTACTCAATGAGGCAGGAAAGCCTTTGACGTACCTGGCTATTAGCGCAGATGTCACACAGCGAAAACAGGCAGAAGACAGGATTTTGAAAATGAATGAAGAACTAGAAGACAAGGTAACAGCTCGCACACTCGAATTAACTCAATTACTGGAGAATGAAAAAGAGATAAATGAAATGAAATCCCGTTTTGTTTCACTTGCTTCTCATGAGTTCCGAACCCCGTTAAGCACGATACTTTCCAGCGTCTCTCTTATAGGCTGTTACAATGAAGAAAACCAGGTAGAAAAGAGAAGTAAGCATATCCACCGGATCAAATCATCCATAGCTGACCTTACCGGTATATTAAATGATTTCCTTTCTCTTGACAAGCTCGAACACGGTAAAACGGAAATGAATCCTGAGGCATTTGACTTTTATGAATTCTCCCTGGATATTATTGATGAAGTAAGTCTTATGCTTAAACTTGGACAAGAAATCAACTTCAATATGACAGGTGACAGGCAATTGTTCCAGGATAAAAAGATCCTGAAGAATGTATTTCTTAATCTTATTTCGAATGCAAGTAAATATTCAGCAGAAGGTCAAAAGATCTTTTTGAACATTGAGGTATTCAACTACAGGGTTATAATCCATGTAAAAGATGAGGGAATAGGAATACCTGAAGAAGAGCAAAGATTTCTTTTCCAAAAATTTTTCAGAGCAAAAAATGCTATCGCCATCCAGGGAACTGGCCTGGGATTGACAATTGTAAAAAAGTATGTTGAACTGTTAGGTGGAACGATAGAGTTCAGTAGTAAATTAAATCGCGGATCTACCTTCATTGTAGAGATCCCACAAAAGATGATATGATTGAATTGGTATAAGCTATTAAATTAGCGGTCGAATTTAATTTTAAAAAACATTGAAGTGAATATTGAAAACATCATTTTTGATTTTGGTGGTGTATTGGTGGACTGGAATCCACGATATCTGTACAGGAACCATTTCGACAGTGAAATGGAAATGGAAAGCTTCCTTCATTCCATTTGCACCGACGAATGGAACCTCGAACAGGACAGGGGAAGATCATTAGCTGAAGGCACCACACTACTGCAAAAAAAATTTCCGGAACATGAGGACATGATCCAGCTCTATTACGATGGATGGGAGACCATGTTGAAAAGTGACATTCCTGAAAGCGTGTCCATTCTGCATAGGTTAAAAGAAAAATATGTGCTCTATGGATTGACAAACTGGTCAGCTGAAACATTTCCAATCGCGTATAAGAGGTATTCATTTTTCCAGGTATTCAAAGGCATCGTCGTATCCGGTGAAGAAAAGCTGATCAAGCCGGATAAAAGAATTTTTCAACTCCTCTTTGACAGGTACAGGATACAACCTGAAAATTCATTGTTTATAGATGATAATATTAAAAACGTTCAGGCTGCTCATGAATTAGGGCTAAAAACAATTCATTTTCAGAGTCCGGAACAGTTGAAGAAAGAGTTATTAGTTATTGGTTAAAGGGAGTAGGAATGGGTATTGGTTGAAGGTTATTGGCAATAGGACAAGTTTTTGGTTGTAGGTTTATAGTACAAATAACCAATCACCATTAACCTGTCTTATATCAGGTTTGCTAAAAAGTTTTTGGCTAAAAATATTACATAGAAGACCCCCCAGCATTAATTGTGTAGCACTTCTGATTTTATATAATTTGATCTGTGCGCTTTATAACCTATTACTAAAAACCAAACCTACTATCTATAACCAATAACCAGTCCTACTGCCTATAACCAATAACCTTTTGATTATCCCAAAATCCCTTAACTTAGTTGTATCTGAGAAATGAAACTAAATTTCAAAATACCAATACCTACTGTACTAGGGCTATCCAAAGCAGAAACGAAGATTCTTGTTACTGTCCTGTCCATCCTTATCGGACTATGCACGTTGGCTTTTTTTGCACACCGGAACAGCAAGCGCCTGATCGAATCCTCCGAAAGGATCGAAGTGGCAGAAGATTTCAAAAATCATATCCAGGAAGTCCTTTCGATAACGTTGAATATGGAAAGCAGGGTGCGCGGTTTTGTGATCACTGGTGATGAACGATATCTTGAGCCCCCGCATAAATCCATAGCAGATATCTCCCTGCACATGCATCAATTGATGCAAACACCTGGTATTACTGAAACTCAAATGCAGCATGTTACCCAGCTAACCGAACTGGTCGAAGCTAAATCAGTTCTTACTTCACAAATCATTGAAGTCGGCAGGCAGAAAGGAATGAAGGAGGCGGCTACCCTGATAGCAGAAGGAAAGGATAAAATTCTGTTGGATCAGGTGCGCAGTGTTGCCGGTAGTCTGATAGCAGAGACAGATATTAGCCTGGACAAATTAAAAGAAGAACATAAAAGCGCCATCCATCATTTTGCTCTCACATTTTATTTCCTGTTGCTGAAAATCGGAGTTACAGTCAGTACTGTTGTATTTCTCCTGACCTTTTATTTTATCAGGCGAAATAAATCTGAAAAAGTCCTCAGGGACAGCAAGGAGTTGTTTCACAATATCCTGGATCACACCGCATCCATTATTTCGATCAAGGACCTTTCCGGAAGATATATTCTAGTCAATAAGTCTTTTGAAAATGCCTTTGATACAAAAGAAGAAAGCATAAAAGGAAAGACTGTATATGATCTGGTTGACAAAGAAACGGCAGACCAGGTCAGGCATGACGACATGGAAATGTTGAAGAAGCAAAAACAGATAAAAACAGTGGAACTCCTCCCGGATGACGGTGGAGTGCGTCATTATGTCTCGATCAGGTTTCCATTGTTTGATGCCAATCATCTCCCCTATGCGGTAGCATGCATCTCAACGGATGAAACCGAAAAAATACAGTCAGAGCTGCAGCATCGCACGCAAATGAGTCGCATCCTGGATCTTTTCAATAATGCCCCATGCGGATACCAGGCCACGGATACGAATGGCACGGTCATCGAGATCAATGATACGCTGCTCAAATGGCTGGGCTATGCGCGGCATGAGATCATCGGTAAAATGCCATCGCGAAACCTGATCAGCAAGGAAAGCCAGGATAAGTTCGCATATTACTTTCCATTGCTTAAAACCGGAGAGATTAAATCTGTGTATGATGTCGAGGTAACGTATCTCCGTAAGGACGGCAGCAAAATTGATATTGTAGCAAATACCATGGGGCAATATGATGATGAAAGAAATTTCCTGTACACACGCACAAGCATTTTTGATCTTTCATTTCGTAAAAAAGTGGACGAGCTCGCTACGCATAATTGAATTTCATTTGGAAATCTTTCTTTCATGATATATATACGGTTCCCTCTTATTTGCATTTTCATGCTGCATTATTTTTTTGTGGAGGGTCAGGTCATAAGCTTTCATGATGACAGCCTGAAAATAAACAGGATTTATATTGATGCAAATACCTCTCCGAAGCAGCTTGATCTTATCCTGGGATCTAAGCATATCACAGTAAAATCCAAAAGCGATTTTCAGATCAATACGCATACAGGGCAGAAAATAAAACAAGTGACTTATTATTATCCTGATCGCGGAATAGCTTTTCATACGTATAAAAATGATCGCTCGAAATTTTCATTGTCCGCAAAACTTTCTTCTGCTCTGGATCCGGATGATGAGTTTGATCAAAAATTGAAAAAACCTTTTACAGGTTATCTTTTCATCGCAGGAAATGACCTGACCAAAAACAGATCGATTGATGACATCAAAAAGATGAAAAACGTAAATATAACTTTCCAGGAAGTTACGTATGGTTCAACAAAAGAAATCAGAGGAGGCCAGATCCTTTATCAAAATGATGTCATCAGGGTGAATGTGGACAGGGAAACAAAGGAAATATCGGCAATTCATATTTACCATAATTTTAAACACTAGGGGTAATAAATTTTTGATTTCATTATGAAATATGAGGTAATGAAAAATATTTTGACCCTCATCTCAATTCTTGGCATATTCTTGTTAGTAAATTATATAAGCTTACCAGATCCTATCAGTTCCCGGTGTTAAATACATTTTCATTTATTGCAATTCAACTCCATTTCCAAGATCAAACTCGATCACTTCAGGGTCAAATCCAAATTTTTCAAAATAGGACACGCTACACTCTTCTAAAAAATCTTCCATCGCTTCTTCTTTAACAAGGCAGATCACACAGCCGCCAAAACCACCGCCCATCATCCTGGCTCCATAAGCACCCTTATGCTTATTGCCAACTGCAGCGAGATGATCAAGTTCAGCACAGCTCACTTCATACAGATCACGAAGGCCTGCATGTGATGCTTTCAACAACGCACCCGCTTTTGTGGCGTTATTCTTTTTTAAAGCTTCAACCATTTTATGCACACGATCATTTTCTTCAAGAATATAAACGCTCCTTTTTCGGATCAGCTCAGGAAGGTGGATTTCACTCAGCATATCCGGCGTGACATCTCTCAGGCTTTTCACCGCAGGATATAATCGTTGAATGATCGATACCGCTCTAAGGCATTCATCAGCCCGGTTATTGTAATCACTGTCGATCAGCTTGTGCTTTACTTTTGTATTGATCAGCACCCATTTGCATCCGGGTAATTCTGCAGAAATGAATTTATATTCTTTTGTACGGCAATCCAGCATCATGACTTGATCTGCTTTACTCAACATGATCGCAAACTGATCCATGATACCACCAAGCAAACCGATGATCTCCCTCTCTACACGGCTTCCTTTAAGTGCAAGATCATCTTTCGTCTCTTTTCCTCCGGTGATTTTCTGAAGCGCATACAATATCCCACAAACGAGTGATGAGGACGACGAAACACCGGCACCTACCGGCAGGTCTCCACCAATTAAAATATTCAGAGACCCGATTTTCGGATCATATAGTTGTATGGTACCATCAATGTATTTTCCCCATAATGGCATGATGGCTTCATTGCCGGATACATATTCCTCGTTCATATTGTCCGCCACCCAATGATGAATTCCCTTTTTACTTCTGGAGACAAGCACATATACCGAGCGGCTCATCGCCCCTGGCAATACCCATCCTTCATTATAATCTGTGTGTTCACCGATGATGTTGACACGACCCGGTGCGCGGACGATGACTTCAGGCGAAGCAGATCCGAAATGGTGATGCCATTTTTTTTTAAGTTGATCGATCATTTGCTGCGAAGATAACAAGAGTAAGCAGAAGGCAAGGAAAAGGCTGAGGCTGAGGCGAAGGAAGGTTCATGTTAGCCAGTGTAGTCTTTATAAAATAGGTAATTACAATATTCTTAAGTGACTTCCTAAGTTACCTTAAGTTTCTAAGTGGTAAAAGGAGTAGAGAACCATCATTGTGTTATGAAACAGAATTTACGTATCAAAAATGAAAAATGGAATGCTTCGACCTGCTTTACTCATTCTCGTGCTACAGCTCAGCAACCGCCACATAGAAACACAAGAAATTTTGAATCTTGAATAACGAATCTTGAATTGTGAAGTAAAATATAGAATAGTAAATATTGAGCATACTAACTACTCACAATGACTGACTTCGAATTTGGTTTTTACCCTTTTCTGCCTCTTCCGCCTTTTCTGCCTTTTAAAACCATCCTCCCCCAAGCATCGCCCTAAACGGCCATGGTATCGCGGCAAGTATGATCACAAGTGCAATGAAATAATACCAGAATTCTTTTTTGAAATTGCCCATTTTAGCACTGCGGTTTCCAATTGTGACCAGGATGACAGCGATCAGCATCATGACCGTATGTTCCATGGTGAAAAAACGGAGCATCGCATTGCCCATCGTACTTGAAGAAAACAGGACTTTGGGACTGATGGAATACAACGCCAGTCCAAATACGACCTGGGTATGTGTCGCGATTAAAGCAAAAAGACTTAATCTTTTATCAGCGGGAGTAGACAGCTTCTTTTTGTTCATCCCACCGAGGGCATTGATGACATTGATGATGATCAGCAAAAGGACGATCCATCGGAGACCGGAATGAAAGTGAAGAAGTGCAGAATACATAGCTTTTCGTTTTAATGATTCGCTAATGTACGCAATGAATAAATGTTATTTTTTAAAAATAATATTATCCGAACTTAACCCGGAGTTCTTTAAATACGTATCAATATCATCTACCGGATCAGGCTTTCCTTCAGGTGAAATAGCGTAGCTTTTGTATTGATGATAGTAAAGAATTTTTGCAGCCTCCTTGTGAAGCACACTTCCTTCACTATGTAGTAGATATTCCATGGCTATTGTCAATGGCTTTTCTTTCAAAGTGGATTGAAGCCCTCGTAATACAGACGATTCACCACCTTCAACATCTATTTTTATGATCGCACTTTCTATTCCTTCCTGTTTAATAAGTTCATCCAGCATCAAAATAGGAACTGTATTTACTTTTTCACGAACGGACTGATACCATGTCTGATCAGTATATGCTCCGGGAATGATAGTATTGTATTCAGCATACGGACCTGGATATTCATAAAATGTAATGGTGCCTTTTGTATCACCCGCTGCGGCGTGATAAGTTTTAATATGAGGATATGACGCTACATTTTCTTTAAGGTCATTGTAAGAGGATATCGATGCTTCGATGCTGAATACTTTTCCGGAACTTCCGACGAGTGCAGATGCAAGCAGAGAATAATATCCGTAATGTGCACCCACATCAATGAATGTATCTCCTTCATTCAATGCATTCACCAGAAATTTCGTAAGTCTTATTTCCGAATCATGAGACTTAATGCCATTCAATGCAATGTCAGTCCCCGACGGTAACAACGTCCGGAATGAACGGCCAAAAAAAGTTAAGGGTTTAATGTACAATCCTCTTTTAAAGAATGGATACCACACATAATTGAATAGCATCAGGGAGGGATATAATACAGGAGATCTTAGAAACTTATTGAATTTGCCTGATCCCGATTTTTTTTCTGCCCTGAGAAGTGCTTTGCAGATTTCTTTTTTATCCTTCACGCATCGATATTAGGCAAACTTCTTTTCATAGCAAACTACTTTCATTGGATCCTGGTCACGATAGGGTTCGATCTTTGTAAAACCGAGCTGCCTGTATAATTTCTGTGCAGCATGCATTTCATTCATCGTATCCAGGAGCATGCGTTCATAATTTTTTTCTTCTGCATAGGATAATATTTCCAGGGCCAAATTTTCACCCAGGTGTAATCCACGACATGCCGGGATCACATACAGTCTCTTCATTTCTGCTACACCCGGAGCCAGTGTACGCATAGCTACGCAACCCACTATTTTTTTGTCTGATTCTTCTATAGCGATGAATATCTGGCTGCCCGGGGCATTATATACCTTTTCTACATTGGCCATTTCTTCCTCGAAAGAAGTAAAACAGGTTTCATCATCGAATTCATTCCTGTAGTCCAGCAATAATCCGGGTAGTTCGGCCCATTCTTCAGGGGTTTGAGGGGGGCGGATGATATAATCGTCAACATGCATGATAAAGACAACAATGAAGCTCTAAATTTGATGCAGAATTAATGGATATGAGTGACAATGTATTTGAAAAATCACCTCTTAACACCGTAAAAAGGTTGCCCAAAAGAGGTTTTTACGACAAGGAAACCATTTTCGGGATACTGGATGATCATTTCCTTTGTCATCTGAGCTGGGAAGTCGACGGCCAACCCTATATGATCCCGACTGCTTTTGGCAGGAAAGGAGAAACCCTCTATGTACATGGCAGCAGTAAAAGCAGGATGCTGTCAGCGCTGACTGACGGGAGGCCCCTATGCATGGTGATCATGCACATTGATGGCCTGGTGCTTGCAAGATCAGCTTTTCATCATTCCATGAATTACCGTTCAGCAATCATATATGGCCACGCGCACGAAATCGAAGGTGAAGAAAAAATGGAAGCCCTTCGGATTGTTTCCGAACAGATACTTCCGGGCAGGTGGGACGAAGTAAGATTGCCTACTGAACTTGAAATGAAAGCAACCACTGTACTGGCGATTGAAATTGATTCAGCTTCCGCCAAGATCCGGTCCGGACCGCCATCTGATGATGCGGCTGATTATGATCTGCCAGTGTGGGCGGGAATATTACCTGTTCATCTTGAGTTTGAGAAACCTGTTGTTGATCCGGCTATGAAACACGAGTTACCGGCATCAGCAAGTATTTATTCAAGGTTTAAAAAAGAAAAGCAATAAAAATTATTTATCCCAACCATGTTATGGCAAAGAAAACTGCAAAAAAGAAAAAGAGTAAAATACTTCCATTTGAAAGTGTGAATGAACCCATACTTGATGGTCAATCATTTTTAAAAAGGCAATTGAAATTCACATTGCTGGCAGGAAGCTTTTTGGCGTTTTGTCTCGCCATCGGAATGGTGGGTTATCATTTGATGGGCAAACTTGATTGGGTCAGTGCATATCACAATGCCACCATGATCTTATCCGGCATGGGCGAAATAGATACCATGCCAACGAATGCAGCAAAAATATTTTCCGGCTCCTATGCTCTTTTCAGTGGCGTAGTTTTCCTGAGCACCATTGCAGTTTTGTTTTCTCCGGTCGTACATAGGTTTTTGCATCTCATGCATGTGGAGGAACCGGAGGAAAAATAGGTTATGGTTTTAGGTTATTGGCAGTAGGACAGGTTGTGGGTTATTAGTTATAGGTTAAATGAAACATCCAAAGAATTAATCATCTATACATTCACCAATAACCCAAAACTTTTGACCAATCCTACCGCCAATAACCAATAACTTATAACCTGTCCTACTGCCAATAACCAATACCTAAAAACCATACCTACCGCCAATAACCAATAACTTATAACCTGTCCTACTGCCAATAACCAATACCTAAAAACCATACCTACCGCCAATAACCAATAACCAATCCTACTGCCAATAACCTACAACCAATAACCTTCATTTATCTTTGACGATATCATTTCCATCAACAGCATGCTCTATCCATATATATTCATCAACGGCGACATCCTGCCTCGTGAAAAAGCCATGATCCCGGTATATGATCTGGGCTTGCTTAGAGGCCTGGGTATTTTTGATTTTTTCAAGGTATGGGATGGCGTTGCTGTTTTTGCTGAAGATCACATTGAACGGCTACAACATTCTCTTCGCCTGATCGATCTGAATGTCAATGTAAGTGAGCAGCAATGGAAGGAATGGTTTTACCAGATGATAAAGATCAATGAAGCTGATCGCGCAGGTTTCAGGGTCGTTGTGACAGGCGGATATAGTGAAGATGGGTATACGATACCAGAACAAAAAAATATTTACCTGATGCTTCATCATCTGCCACCTAATGATCCGAAGCAGTATGAACAGGGTGTCAGCTTATTGACTTCATCTTATCAGCGCGATATCCCTTCTGCAAAGACTACGATCTATATTCAATCGATGCATTTCCAGCCTCAATTGAAAAAAGCAGGTGCTTTCGAAGTTCTCTATCATTGGAAAGGCGAGATCACCGAATGTTCACGGTGCAATATTTTCTTTATTGACAAAAACGGCGTCATCAATACACCCAAAAACGGGTTGCTCAAAGGGATTACACGCAAGCAGGTCATTTCACTAGCTGCAGAAAATAATATTCCTTTGGTTGAACGCGAAATTTATCTCGATGAATTACCAGATATGGCTGGGTCATTTCTGACGGCGACGACAAAAGGAGTATTACCGGTTGTAATGATCGATGATCAGAAGATAGGGGATGGTTCAGTCCACGCGCTTGCAAAAAAAATGCAGGACCTTTATCAACAACGGATGAGCGATTACCTGGTAAAAACCCTCCAAAATCAAACAGCATAAACCGGGATGCTATTTCCGTTTATTTTTTTAATCATCTTTGTGAATCAGCACAACCTTTAATATTGTTTTTTACCTATGGCAAAACGCATCCCGCAAAAATCGACTGGCAAGCCTGCTAAAAAACAGAAATATTCACAAAGTGTGAAGGACTGGTTAGCACCTGCAAACGAATTTATTACCCTTCATTCAAAAAAAGTTGCCGGGCTGATTTTTGTGTTATCGCTGGTCCTCAGCTCGATTTATTATTTTGAAGGACACAATTCCCCGCTGAAGAGTCTGTACAAGTGGGAGAATTCGGATATGAATTTTTTTGATTCATGGGCCAGGCATATCGAGGGTGGGGATTGGTTATGTGATACGATCATGCATCCATTTCATGATTGGCATGGGGTCATAGCAGAATCTTATTTCAGATTGTATCCTGACGTCGCTGCTCCCTATTACCAGGCGAACATGCACAATGGAGTACTGGATACCCTCGCTGCACGCAAAGCGCTGATCAATGATATTTATAAAGGCAAGACATATCACCAGGAACCTTTATATACCTACATCCTGGCAGCCAGCTTCAGCATTTTCGGATATGATTATGAATGGATTTATTTCTGGCAGTTTTTATTAGGTGCACTGACTAACGTGCTGGTGTTTTACATCGGGAAACGATATTTCAATGCATTGACCGGGTTGCTGGCAGCTGTATTTGTCATGTTCATGGGTAGCATATTAGTGTATGAAATGGTTATCCTGCGGACCACGATGACCAATTTTTTCACAGTGCTTCTTTTGTATTTGTTTTTAGCATTGCTGGAAAAACCAAGCTGGAAACGGCAACTTGCATTTGGTGCAGCTTCGGGAATAACCCTGATGGGACAATCTTATTTTATACTGTTCCTGCTTCCCGCATTAGGATGGTTTGCATGGATGCATTGGAAAAACAAAAAGGAAGTTGCCATCAATATTGCAGCTTTCATCGGGGCGATGCTGCTTGTCATGTCACCGCTTTTCTATCGTAATCTCAAAGTAGGTGCACCCGTGAATGCATTAGCCAGTCATGGAGCCATGGCTTATATACCGGTCAATACAAAATATGCAGCACCGATGGAATCATTTTCCATCTACGTCCCATCACTGGTAAAGATCCGTCATGACAGCGAAGGAAAAATGATACCTGCTGTGATCGAATGCCTCAAAACCTTCAATGGCATCGGTGATTTTATGAAGATCTATATTCAGAAAATCAACGGCATGTTTATGTGGTATGAGATGCCCAATAATATGAGCTACTATATGTATTGCACATATGCACCTATTCTTTGCCAGCTACCTGTGAAGTATTATTTTATTGCACCCCTGGGTCTTGTCGGGCTTTTCATGGGATGCTGGAGATTGAGAAAACGATTTGTACCCTTCATATTGATGACGGTAGTATCCATGGTGCCCCTCATGGTAGCAGGTAATCTTGCACGATATAGGACACCATTGGAAATCCTGATGGCATTAGCTGCCGCGTACCTGCTTATTGAATTGGCAAACTATTACATTTATAAAAAATGGAAACCATTCTTCATTTCGTTAGGGTTGATATTGCTGGCATTTATTTATACAGGCAATATTGTAAAGAAAGGTTTGTTTGTCTACAATTCGAATGACCTGGTCAGCATGTATGGCAATCACTACGTCCAGCAACTTATAGCTCTTGAAGAACAAAACAAAGATTCCGAATACCTTGTGGTCACCACGGACCTCATGAATAATATCCCGGATTATTTTTTCAAAACCAAGATATCAGATAAGATCTATTTCGCCAATGAAGCTGATTGTTGCAATTACGTTTCCGAACTAATGAACGTACATCTGCAGACGTTACAGCTCTTCAAAGACAAGCAGACAGAAATTGCGTTTTACCAGGACCGGATTAATATTCTGAAAGCGAAGGCGGATAAATTTTATGGTAATAAATGACAGGCAAAATAAATTTTAAAAGAGTACGGACAGGTCGCGACCTGTCCGTACTCTTTTAAAATTTATTTTATGCCATTTCCTGCACCACTTCCTTCACCTGCGGCATCATTCGCTTCAGCATCGCTTCAATACCGGATTTAAGAGTAACTGTACTTGACGGACAACCGCTGCACGCACCCTGCATGATGAGAGTGACAACACCATCCTGGTAAGATTTGAATTCGATATTACCACCATCCATTTCTACGGCAGGCTTGACATAGGTCTCGATCAGTTCTTTTATCCGTTGGACAAGCTCTCCATCGTCATCGCTGTAGGATATTTCTGCCATTTGCTTTTCTTCCAAAGCAGTCATGGCTTCTCCAAAACCATCAAGGATGATGGGTTTTTCTTCAGCTACATAATTTTTGATGAAATCCTTTGTGCGGATCATCACGTCTTCCCATGCATAATTGAGCTCCTTGGTCAGGGTGATGAAATTATTTGATATATAGACCGACCTGACATACGGAAGCTCAAATAATGCAGCGGCAAGAGGAGAATACGTATCAGCGAGCTCCCTGGTACGGAAATCTGCAGTACCTGAGTAAAGCATTTTATTGGTCACAAATTTCAGTGACTCCGGGTTGGGGGTTTGTTCGGTATAAATGAGGACCGGGCTTTTGGTGGCGGTGGTTGTTTCCATGGTCTGAATAATGTCTAAAAAGGCTAAAAAGTTTATAAAACGCTATAATTCAGAGACAAAGGTCGTGAATTAATTGATAACCCAGAGTTTGCCCTTATTCCTCTTTGAAGGGCAGGAGGGGCTCGTGATATATGTTTTTTGCCTGAAGGTGGAACTCAGAATAATTCCTGTGACAAATTCGGTTATTCCAACTTCCATCAGGGTATTAGATGCATCTTTAGAAACATCCCGCACCTCCGCTCCAGCCAAAAGATTTGCCGCTCCCAACATCGTTAAAGTAATGCCTACAGATTGCATTGGCGTAAATTTTTTAATTCTCTTGTTACCCTTCCTGGTAATTGATAAGATATTGTCTTTATTAAAGGACATTAAAGGATAGTCAGTTTTCTGATATGATTTTACGGCACTGCCTACACTTTTATTTCCATTAATGATCGGTTCGACAGATTGATACACTTTAAGTTTTAATACACCATCTGCAAAGGAAATTAATTGTCCGCGTGCTCCATTACAACATCCGCTGCAAGGTTCCAGACCGGGATAGGACAACTTTACATCAATGAATTTTCCGACTTTAATTGTTCTTATTTGATCTGCATTTTGAAGCTGAATATCCTGGGCAGGCAATGTCGAACAGAAATACAAAATGAATCCAAGATGATACACTAATGCAGTTGTTTTTTTCATAATCATATCCAATAACCTATCAACACATAACCCTATAAACTCCATAAACTTCATAAACTCTCTAAACGCTCACGCAACTGTTTTTAGTTTTTCATCCGCAAGTCCGGCGATGTATTCTCCAATTGAAAGACATGATGTGGCCGCAGGACTTGGGGCATTGCAAATATGGATCATCCTTTCCTGACGGAGCACCACATAATCATCGATCATATTTCCTTCTTTGTCCAATGCCTGCGCCCTGACCCCGGTGCGGCTTCGTTTGATATCTTCCAACCGCAATTCGGGAACCAACTTTTGTAGACTTTTCAAAAAAGCGCGTGCTGAAAACGAACGGGCCATTTCATCCAAACCCTTACGCCAGTGCTTAAGCGCTAATCGCTGAAAACCTTTGTAGCTCAGGGCTTCCATCAATTCGCCTGCATGAATATCCATGTGCCTGTATCCTTCTCTCCGGAATGCAAGCACTGCATTTGGCCCTGCTTCAATACCGCCGCTGATTCTTTTCGTGAGATGCACACCCAGAAATGGGAAATTGATGTCCGGTACAGGATAGATCAATCCTTTCACCAGCTTTTCAGCTTCAGGGACAAGGCTATAGAATTCACCCCTGAAGGGTACAATCTGATGCGGAGGTTTAAGGCCGGCCATCAGGGCCAGGTGATCTGAATAAAGCCCTGCACAGCCTACTGCTATCCGGCTCTTAATTTCATGTTTAGATGAGGCTATTGTAATACCATCTTCATCTTCTTTTATTCTCTCTACTTTAAAGCCGGTAACCACCTCTCCGCCCTTCTGAAGGATCAACTGCTTCAACCGTTCTGCAACAACCCTATAATCAATGATCCCTGCCTGGGGAACCCAGATACCACTGAGTGCAAAACAGTGCGGTTCAATTTGCTTTACCGTTGCAGCATCAATCATTTTTATTCCATTCAATCCATTCTGCAAACCTCTTTTAAATATCCCTTCAAGAACCGGCAATTCTTTTTCATTGACTGCGGCGATAACCTTCCCGCATAGGTCGTATGGAATTTGATGGTCCTTGCAGAATTCAACCAACATGGCTGCTCCTTTGACACAGTTCAGCGCTTTCGCACTTCCCGGTTTATAATAAATACCTGAGTGAATGACTCCGCTGTTCCGGTCAGTTTGGTGAGTGGCTACGTTCGTTTCTTTTTCCAGGACAATGAGAGATATCCCGGGATGTTTTTCCAGGATTTTATATGCGGAAGCCAGGCCGACTATACCACCGCCGATGATTGCTACGTCATACGTCATGCGAGGGAAAAGTAGTGACTATTTTTTGTTCGAACTTTTTAATTATTTAAGAATGCTAAGCGTCGGTTGACCGACGTTTTGGTGTTCTCCAAGCTTTGCTTTGAGTATTTCAAACCAGAATACGGTATTCGCAAAGCGCAGCTTTGCAGACACTCAAACGTCGGTCAACCGACGCTTAGCTTGGACTTTATACCTTTATCCTAATGTCAACATTCCCCATACCAGTCAGCTAAAATGAGCAAGAGAATATTCCTATCCACTATTCTCTGGCTTATTGTGATCAATCTGATCATCAAAGCCTTTTTCATATTTGGAGTAGATATCCAGGTGCAGTTGCGCGTGGGGCCATCATCATATGGATTATATTTCACACTCCTCAACCTGTGCTACATATTCCAGATCATTAATGATTTTGGATTGAACCTTCTGCACAATACAGACACGGCTGTACATGGAAAGGTGAGGGTGGAAAGATGGTACCAGATCCTGCGGCTCAAAATTATTCTCGCCTTATTTTATTCCCTGGTAGTTGGACTTGTGGCCTGGGCGCTTGGGTATGGTGATGCCTGGCAGCTGCTGATATGGCTAGTGATCAATAATATACTTGTCTCCATGATCATGGTTTTTCGAGCAGGTATTTCCGGGATGGGACGATACCGCTTAGAAGCTATGATATCTGTCATGGACAAAGCGCTCATGGTTGTGATCTGTGGATTTTTACTTTTCCGGTTTTCTGATTTTCAAATGCAATGGTTTGTCTGGGCACAGACAGCATCGCTGGTCGTCACGATGATCGTCGCCTTGATGATATCTCTGAAATTTATTGACAGGGCGCCGACGTCAGTTACCCTGACACCGATGGAAGTTGTTTTCAAGGACACACTACCTTATACCATCGCCACCCTGCTAATGTTTATTTATACAAGAGCTGACAGCATCCTGATCGAAAAATTAATGCCTGATGGAACCTATTACGTAGGTATTTATGCGGCGGGTTACAGATTGCTTGATGCAGCCAACATGATAGCTTACCTGTTCAGTCCATTACTGATCCCGATGTATGCACGTCTTATGCAGGATAAAAAAGAAACCATGCAGTTGCTCCGGCTTTCCAGTGGTATAATGATTTGCATGACAGGGTTTATAGCATTGGCAGGGTTCTGGTGGGGAGGACCGATCATGACACTTTTGTACAGGGATGTGAATGATACGTGGATACTCACATTCCGTCTGCTTATACTCAGTAGTATCCCCATCGGCCTGATGTATATATTCAGCAGCTATCTTACGGCAGTCGGCGAGATGCGAAAACAGAATATCCTGTTTGGTGCATCTGTTGTCATCAGTATTTCGCTCAATGTATATATGATTCCGACTTACGGAACGGTAGGCGCAGCCATTACCTCTTTGATTGTTCAGAGCATTACTACCATAGGGTTGATCATCATCGGTCAGTTTCATCTGAAAGAAAATGCAGAGCTGAAAAGAGTAGCCAATATCCTGATCTATTTTATCATCCTCGTGACGGGTGGCTGGATATTGGAATCCACGATATTGCCGTGGATGATTGAGCTGGCGATGTTTTTATTTGTGGCTGTGTTTGCAGGCTTTCTTTTTAAGTTGTTGCAGTGGGATTCGTTCAGGCAGCTGATAAGTAAGAGAGAGGAAGTTTTACTGGCAGACAATAAGGATGCCAGATAAAAGGGATGCCAGATGCCGGACGCATGATGCAATTATATTTTTCGAGCACAACAAACAAGATTTTTACTATAAGTATTTGTTAGGTAAGCTGACCAAATAAAGCGTGAATCGTTAAGGTAGGCTGTGCCTACGTCTGCGTCGCGAGTCCGGCATCCGGTATCCTTTTATCCAGCATCCAATTTTACAGATTAATAAATAATTCCTGCACATAATTTATGATACCATCCTTCCCATAAGATGCCTAAAGATGTACATAAATAAACCTGTTTAATATCCTTTAATATATTCTTATTCATCGCAAACTTATCCCGAAACATGGGGTCAGTAACCGGAACATCATATATAGAACCATTGTATTCAAATGAAATCCGAATCTGCGGACGGTTTGGCTTATCAGGATATATTTTTTCAAAAACACTAAAATTATTTACCGAAAGTAAAGCCAGGGAATGATTCAGGTTGTGAATGGATTCCTGTGAAACTGCTTTCCCCCTGTTTCCAAATAGACTGATACGGTCATCGCAAAGGTGTTTTAATTCATTCTGATCAAAAGACCCCACCTTTTCTATCGTATTCATATTAAAGTTTACATTTTCAGTTTGAAAATGGGATGGTTTGGATTCAATGACATCCAGCTTGATAATGTCCAGCAAATCAAATGGAAATGCAATATGAATGGGAACTTCTCCGTGTTCCGTATTGCAGACCGGACGGATCCATTTTGGCTTTCCATCATAAAAAACGGGCTTGTTATGCATATCCAGCTCGATGCCTGCTATACACCTTCCACCTTCTTTCAGTGAATTAGCCAAACAAACAAAATGCGTTTGCATTTTTCAATTACATTAAATGAATAATTTCAACTGCGTGGTTACTGGTTTTTATATACTCGGCCAATATTCTCCGGTGACATTGGTCCGGTTCGTGTTCACTGCACAAAAGACAGGTTTTGTGCAATTGTTTTATGTTAAGGTCTTTAGTTATCTCTCTAGCCTCCAAAAGCTTTAAATATGCAATCTCATATTCCGCCCAGGTTACTTTTTTATCCCGGTAATCTGAAAGGAGTTCTTTTGTTGGTGCAAAATCAAGATTGTGTTCATATTCAATACCTCCAATCGCTTTGGCAAAATATTTAAGGTCATTTCCTTTGGCGAACCCGGCTAATTGTGAAACGTTGTTAACCCTCGAATCAATAATTTTTTTTACTCCTGCCTTTGCCAGAAGGTTAAAGAATTGTTCTGCAGATTTGCCGGTGAAGCCAATGGTATAAAGCTTAATCATAATTCTCTTCCAACGGTTGTTTCAATAAAGGCGAATACGCAACTTCCTTATTATGCAATCTATAAGCAACCCTCAGTTGATCTTCGGGTGTGATATCAGGTTGAAATAAATCTGGTCGAGGTATTTTCTTTGCATACTTTTTCAGGATCTGGCTTTCAAGCTGACCATTGGTCCTGATGGTTTTGTCTTTTAGTATATGTCGCACTTCAATCCCGGCATTTTCCAGGGCTACAGAAATCATTGAAAACCGATGACAATCCATAGGATCACTTTCAGAACACATCAAAGCAATAGTAGACCCTTCATTCAATTCTGACAAAACCCGATCTAATCCAGTTTTAAACGGCCATGATTTGCGTACAAATTCAAAATTAACCCTGCCTTCTTCATCCAGTAAATCCGGGTCAGTATGCCTTGCCCCAAACTCCTCTCCAAAATGCTTGTAAGCAATCCCATTCAATTTTAAGAAATTAGATAAGGGCTCCTTATTGTATTGAGGATTATAAGAGCTCGCAGCTACGCTTCGCACATCAATAAGGCTATTCACTGAATATGTTTTCAACAGCTCAAGAAAAAAATCCAATGGATGAGTCGAATGACCTGCTGTATAAATTACAGGCTTTTCCATATTAAATCCTTTCGGCAATTAAAGATAAAATTTTATAATAAAATTTAATACAAGTTTTTCAAACAATTGGGTTGAGACGGATTACACCCAAATGATAGTGTCGTTGTTGCTTATGTTTGCGCCATGAGTCCTGCATCCGGCATCCTTTTATCCGGTATCCAATTGTTTCAAATACGCCTCCTCCTTCGCCCGTATCTCCTGTATATCCTCCTCCTCGTGATCATCATATCCGCACAGATGCAATATGCCATGAATCATCACACGGTGTAATTCCTCCTCAAAAGAAATATGAAATGAAGCCGCATTTTCCTTCACGCGATCTACGCTGATATAAATTTCTCCGGCGATGGGATTTTCTTCCAGCGGGAATGTAATGATGTCTGTGTAATCTTCGTGATTAAGATGCGTACGGTTGATGTCAAGAAGAAATTCATCTGAACAAAAAACATAATCGATCCTGTCCAATTGATAACCTTCTTCTTCAATGGCACCTGCGATCCAGTCCACCAACACTTCCGTGTCATTGAGCTCAAAGTCAATATCATTGCTGGTAAAAAAAATGCCTGGATTCTCCCTGTGAATGCCGGGCCAGGATGGGACAATTATATTTTCCACATCAATTCCACTGTGCGGCCATGATCCAGGAAGTGAAGCTCATCCGTCAATTGTTTCATCAGGAATACGCCACGCCCTCCTTCTACTTCAACATGATCAGAACTTGTCGGGTCAGGAATTTTCACCGGATCAAATCCGCTGCCTTCATCTGAAATCGTGAGCCGGATTTGATGTCCTCTCTTTCGATAAGATACCATGATTTGTTTGTGGTCATCAAACTGGTTACCATGCTGCATGGCATTATTCACAGCTTCAGTGAGGCTGATAAGCATGTTCGGATATAAGTTGGGATCGATATTCAGTCTCGTCACAAGCCGTTGTACGAAGTTTTCGACTTCGCAGATGCAGCTCGGATTAGAAGGAAGTTTCAATATTTCAGTGCTTATGCCGATGATTGACTTATTTTGAATTTTTCAACGATTGATAATACTCTTCAACAAGGAATTTGTAATACGGTTTCAAATCAGGAGATACGGACTTGTACTGTTCGATTTCAGCTTCCCGTTGCTTGATATATTGTTCAAGTGCAGGTGGCATGGATCTTTTTTGTTCGCGCGCAGTTTCTGCCTGTCGTTTCTGATCCTGGTCACGCTGGCGTTCCGATTTCTCTGCTTCCAGTAATCGTGTTGTGATATCCTGTTGACGCTTAAGTGTTTCGTTACTCAGCTTTTTATTGACAAGATCAATTTCGATTTTATTCATTTCATCACCGATCCCATCAAGTTCAGGCATTCCTTTCCCCTGTTCTTTCTTTTCCTGGGACAATTCTTTCAGTGCTTTACGCATCGCAGCCTGTCTTGCAGCCATCTCAGCAAATTCCTTGCTCATTTTTCCATTGTCACCTTTCTTCATTTTCTCCGACATCTTCTGCATGTCTCCGTTAATGCCCTCCTGGCCTTTTGTTATCTTATCCATAGGCATCCGGCCGCTTTTGCCTTCTCCCTTGCCTCCCGGTTTATCACACATTTGAGCGCCAGGCATCATTGAAGCCATTTGCTGCTGCATCTGGTTCATCACTTCACTCAACATTAATGCCAAATCATTCAGATAGGTCATCGTACGTTGCTGGTGTTCCCCAGAAAGAGCTTTATTTCTCTCTTCAAGCTGCTCGATAGATTTATTCAGATTGACTTTTATGTCGGTCACTTTTTCCTGTACGAAACTTTCGATCTGGGTTACTCTCTTGCTCAAAGCATGTAGTGTGTCTTCCACTACTTTGAAGTCATCTTTGATTTTAAACTGGTCCTGCACCAGGTTGACATATTTCGGTGTGGATACTTCCACGCTACCAAAGTCCGTCATCAGTTGTTCCTGGTCAAATGAAAGGGTCACCAGGTTTTCAAGAAGCTGGCGAAGCATAGCCATGTCCTCTTCCATTTGTTCCATATCACCGGCCTTCATCTGGGCTGACATCTGGGAAGCCATGTCTTTCATCCGCTGTGCTGCATTTTTCTGGGATTTAGCAGCATTCTTATTTTCTTTCTGATCGATTTGCTCTTTGCTCTTCTTCATGTCCTGATCGATCTTTTCAGTCTGCTCTTTTGTGCCTTCCAGATTCTTTGGCCGCTCGAGCTCTGCATTTTTCTTTTGCAGATCCTCCATCTCTTTTTTGATGTCATCAAATTTATTGTTGAGCGAGTCCTGCTTTTCACCCAGCTCCTCGTTCTCTTTCTTGCTGTCTTCTGTTTCTTTGCTTAGCTCTTCCTGTTCTTTTGCAAGCTCTTCAAGCTTTTCAATTTCTTTTTCTATTGCAGCTTCTACCTCGAGCTGTTTGAAAAGCTCCAGCATACGATCCAATTCTTTTTCAAGCTGCTGATCATTCATTTCTGTTTTTTCCATCATATCGATGGCGCTTTCTTTATCAAGGTTTTTCATGAGCTCTTCCATTTTTTTCATGAGCTCTTTCATTTCCTCGCTTTGCAGCTGATCAAAAAGCTTCTGCACCTTCTCCTGCTTTTCCTTGAGTGCGTCAGAAGGCTTGCTATGCTCTTCCTGGTTCTGGAGATTCTCTTTGTATTTTTCCACGGCATCCTTCATCTCCGACTGAAGAGAATTGTGACGCTCGATCAATCTTTCCAGCTCTTTTTTATCCTGCCATTCGACTTTTTTCTCCTGCATCATTTTTTCGCGGATGGCTTTCATCTCCTCCTGCAGGTCTTTCGTTTCTTTCAGTGATTTCTCAAGATTAAATTCAATGCTGGCGTTGTTTTCAGATTCCTTCTTTGCAAATTCCTCAGCTGTAGGTTTGCGGTATTGCATTACCGGTGTGCGGCTTGCTTTGCTGCCATGAATTGCATCATTGTCATGCACTTCAAAAAAGTACCTGATCTCTTCACCAGGTTTTAATTCTATTGAATTGATATCAAATGCATGTGTATAGGAGAACTGGGTAGGATGAGGAACGTCCATGCCATCTGTTTTTGTAGTGATGATATTGCCTTTCTCATCGACATGCTCATACTGGAATGTAAGTGACCGTATTCCATAATCATCATCTGCATGACCTGCAAAGTAGATCAGGTTATTTTCAACACTATCGACAAAAGACTCAACCGTAATGCCTGGAAATCTGTCAGGTATGACCCTGATCGTATACTGGATGCTATCCGGGTGAGCGATTAAGCTGTTGTTGAGAAAAAGAGTGTAATGTCCATCCCTCGTTGCTTTTGATTTGATGATGAAGCGGTCTTCGCTCCGGCGTTCAGCAATAGATTTCGCTGCCATGCCTTCGAACCTTGCATCCATGGCTTCAGTGTGTGCAGCCTGGATGTCCCATGTCAGCTGTGTTCCTTCCGGAACTACAAGGTCACCTATGTTGCTGAGGCTTTCATCTCTGCGTCCTGTGTACGATGGATAATCAAGCCCGATATCAAAAGACATGATGCCGGGTTTTTTAATCACAGCCAATGTCATCTCCTGTGAAGACACAGGTCCCGCATAAATCTTAAATGGTGTATCGTCCTGCACATTCTTAAAATGATAAGAAAATTCAGAAGCACCATCCTTGCGCAGACGATATGAATAATTGTCAATCTCAATGAAAACTTCAGCAGGCGTCATAGAGCCTTCTGTAGAAACTTTCAATTCATAATCATCATATTGAATGACAGAAAGAGATTGCGCGGGATCTATCAGAAACCTGAATGGGGCTTCACGTTCATACACCTTGTTAGTATGTATCAACCGGTTTGCACTATCCCTGATCATGCTGGGTGCTGCTATCAGTAAGGTCAGCAGGATCAAAGCTGGTGGAAGCACATATCGCAGGTACCTGCGGTTTTTGTTTAAATCGATAGCGGTCTTGAAAGGGACAAACTCTATTTCTTTCGTCTTTTGGTCAATACCGGCGAAGAGAAGCTCAGTGTTGCCGCCTGCTGTTATGTCAGCCTGGCGTTTGAGCTGGAGGATATTTAAAAGCTTATCCTGGATGGGTGCAAAATGATTTCCAACGATGGCAGCTGCCTGATCGTGTGAAATCACTTTTCCAAGCCTGTAATATTGGGCAAGAGGCCATAATACAAGGTAGCCGAGGCTGGCCAGGGATATCAGGATGAATGAACCGAGCAGCAGCTTTCGCGTAGCTCCCCCAAAATAAAACTGGTTTTCAAGCAAGGCATACACCAGGAATACGGCCAGCACAGACCCTATGGTGATGAGACTGCCACGAATCAGTTTGTTGAGATAAAATCGTCTTGTGAACGCATCCAGTTTCTGGATGAGGATTTGATAATTGCCAGATTGCGCCATGAAATGATTGTCAGTAATGTAAGTTAAACGGTCGAGGTCTAGAATTAATTCAACAGCTGGTCCGCCTGTTTACAAGTACAAGAACGGCAAGTTAGGGGTAAAATGGCCTACTTGTCAATAGAATAAAATACCCCAATCCAGAGCTATGAAAACAGCCAGGATTAAAACTATATGTAAGAGACTGAATTTCAGGCCAATAGCCCACTTAATAAGGTTAATAAAAATTGGTCATTTTTTGGGCCCTACAGGATTATTTTCAACAACTTCTGCATGGTGGAAGTGTTGAGATATCTTTGAATCCATATTACCTATCCTTAATCTCCTTCCATGACCACAGACGAGCTGATGTATCTCATTTTTGGTATTGTTATTTTGCTGGCACTCGTATTTGATTTAGGGCTGATCAGCAAGACCAACAAAAAGATCACCATACGACAGGCTTTATACCAGACTTTATTTTGGGTTTCGCTTGCCATGGGGTTTTTTGTATTCATGTGGAACTATGACAGTCAGTTTATAGCACTGGCTTTTCTCAGTGCATACCTGATGGAATGGAGCCTTAGCATTGACAATATTTTTGTGTTCATTCTCATCTTCTCTGCATTTTCTGTCAAGCCAAAACATTATGGAAGGGTATTGCTGATCGGTATTCTAATGGCGATTGTATTGCGGGTCATTTTTATCACCGTTGGTGTGGCTTTAGTAGAAAAGTTTCACTGGATACTTTATGTATTCGGTGCATTCCTCGTGTTCACCGGGATTAAAATGTTCCTTGCAGATGAAGAAGATGAATTTGATCCGCTGCGTTCGAAGACGTATAAGTTTTTGAAAAGGATCATTCCGCTCGCACCGCATGATGGAGATGGCAAATTTTCGGTCATAGAAGATGGAAAACGTAGGTATACCACCTTGTTCATTGTAGTACTCATGCTGGCTACCATTGATGTCGTTTTTGCACTTGATTCTATTCCTGCTGTGATGGGTATTTCGACAGACAGGATGGTGATTTATACTTCCAATATTTTTGCTCTGCTGGGCTTGAGATCATTGTTCTTCCTGCTTCGTAGTGCGGTATCCAAATTTGATTATTTGCCACAGGGAATCTCTATTGTGCTTGTCTTTATCGGTCTCAAAATGCTTGGAGAACACTGGATCACACCCTATGTGGCGAAAAACACACAAGTGCTCATTTCACTTTTATTTATTGTGGTGTGCCTCTCGGGCTCTGTGCTTTACTCATTGATAAAACAGAAAAAAGGAATTCCCCAGGATGCAACGGATGCGGATAGTGAGGATAGCAAAATCCAATAGCCCACTAGCTAAAGCTAGTGGAAATTCAATCAATATAGCTGTAGAAATTCAATGAATCACCTCGATGAATTGCCGCCACTTTTAAGTGGCGGATATTGGAATAGACCACTAGCTAAAGCTAGTGGAAATTCATCCAATGGGGCTGTAGAAATTCAATAAAATACCTGGATGAATTGCCGCCACTTTTAAGTGGCGGAAATGTGGAATAGGCCACTAGCTAAAGCTAGTGGAAACTCAATGGATTGGCACGATGAATTGCCGCCACTTTTAAGTGGCGGAAGTGTGGATAGGCCACTAGCTAAAGCTAGTAGAAATTCATCCAATGGGGCTGTAGAAATTCAATAAAATATCTCGATGAATTGCCGCCACTTTTAAGTGGTGGAAGTGTGGAATAGGCCACTAGCTAAAGCTAGTGGAAATTCAATTGTAGCTAGTTGTAATGCAATGAATTGCCGCCACTTTTAAGTGGCGGATATCTTAATGTAGCTAGTGGAATTCAATGAATTAACCCCACTTTTAAGTGGGGGGTTATTTCAAAATGTTTTCCGAATCATACACCACCACTTTCTGCCACAAGGGTTCGCATTCTTTGATAAAAGCTTTATGTACATCTTCATTCTGATAAGCGTCCTGCGCTGCTTTATCTACAAAACTGACGATAAGGCTGTATGTATAGCTCCGGTCAATAACTGGTCTTACAGTTTCAGCCGGCACGCCGACATGCTTTGTGGAAATAAATTCCGATGCATTGAGAAAACGGGACAAGGAAGATTCAAACGTCCGGCGGTCTTCTGCCGAAGCAGGGTTCTTTAGCCAGAAATAAACCACGTGATAGAAATCACCTGTCTTTTCCTTGGGGGTATCAATAGTTGGAGACATGTCGTTGTTTTTTAATGATCCGTGGGTGCCAAAAAATAAGGATAAAACGGAAATAAAAAATATCATTATGTAATTCATGACAGGTATGTTAAGCATTGGATTAACGATCAACGGGCCGGAATATTTATAACAGCTTCCGGATCACAGGAATTAATTCCTCGGCCATCATTCTGTGTTGTTCCACATCCGGATGTCCATCGCAACCGGTGCCTTCAAATATTTTAAACGTGAAAACAGAAACCGGTTTTATTTGGTTGATCGTTTTTTCAGCTTTTTCTTTTACGGCCTGCAGGCACGCATTCAATATTTCATTGTCACCACCGGTCACCGGACTATTCAGGAGTACGATCAATGCATCAGGATAAAGCGCATTAATTTTTTCAAGAAAAAGAACATACGCATTGATGAATTGTATGGAATCAAATGGTAGTCTCGGTGTGACTCCATCTCCGCGTGAAAGATCATTAGTTCCCAGGCAGATGGTCAATATATCGGGTGTAAATTGCTTAAAGTCCCACTGCGGGCCTGCCGGATTGCCATCCATGTAAGATTGTTCATACACACTTCCCATGGTGGGTCCATCCGTATTCCAGTTTCGATATATGCCAATGCCACTGACACCGCTAACCATGTAATCAAGATCCAGTGCACGGGCAGCTCGGGGACCATAAGCATCATATGCATTATGTTGATCATACCATGTTCCATGCATGCAGGGAATTAGAGAAGTGTCTGAAGCCATCCCTACCGTGATCGAATTGCCTATAAATTCAATCTTCTTTCTTTTCAATCCGGTTGTAGCCAGCAAGGAATCTGTTTCAATCCGGCTGACCACAATCCGCCCGTTGACAGCCTCTGTTTCTTTATAAAGATCGACATTATGATAAGGGGATTGCTTTGCAACCTTTATTTCAAATGGGGTAAGTGTATCAAAATGAATTGCTCTCCTCTCCTGGTGTATGCCATCGAGTACTATGGATATATAGTTGTAGTTGTCGTCGGGGGCATCGTTCTTTAGCCAGACAACGCATTTATCACCGGTAAATCGAAATGTAACTCCGGAAGCACTGCTGATTAATTGCCTGCCGCCTTCTGCATCCTGCATTGTACGTCCATGCCATTGAAGAAGGCCTGAAGTACCGGGATAAACAGACATTACTTTCTTTGTACAGGCAATGTTGAAAATGAAAACGGGTATTAGTAGAAACCGGAGAAACTTGTCCATAATACACAAGATCAAAAATGTCATTCAAATATCAGCATGATTATTGACGTTCACACCACCGAGGGATCAGAACGCCAATATCCCCTCCTGCCTAATTATTTTTACTTTTATGCCCCGGTTTAAAAAACGGGTTTACATACAGCTCATGTCGAATGTCAAGGATAGTCTCTTACCAATAGTGGGTACGCTGTATCCCTGGCGTCGCCGTATTGCTTTTGTTACGTTGGCTGCCTTTGTATTGAGCATCGTGTTTTGCCTCTTCATGAAAAATTATTACCAGGGCAAAACGATCTTTTATGCCGCCAGCCAGGACCTTTTCAAGCCGGAGAAAGTCTTTGGGAATTCCCAGAATGAGGTATACTACTATGGTAGTGGTGAAGATATTGACCGGGTCATGACCATCGGCAATTCGGATGAAGTCATCGATTTCCTGATTGATTCATTTGATCTGTGGAGCGTGTATAAGATTAAATCCGGCACTTCAAAAGCGCATTACAAGCTGCGGAAGGCATTTCGTGAAAACTATAATATCCTGCTCACCAAGCAGGATGCTCTTGAACTTACGATAGAAGACAAGGATCCGGCCAGGGCAGCCAACATGGCAAATGCCGCACGGGACCGGATCGATCACCTGGTGAGTGCAATCATGAAGAGTAGCCAGATATCGCTGGCGTCATCTTTTCAAAAGTCGATCCGCAATAAGGAAGCGCTTATGAAGACCACGCTTGACAGTCTTATCTATCACCGGATGAAGTCGGGGATCTATGACTCCCATGGCCAAACGGAGATCCTGGCTACGCGAGTGACGGAGGTTACCAATACTGTCGAGCGTGAAAAAGCTGCTTTGGAGGCACTGGAGGCATCCCATCTCTCCACGAAACTAAGTGATAGTATCCAGCTGATCAAGGCGCGCATCGCGGGTCTGAACCGTGAGCTTAACCTGTTGAACAGTGCGGATACGGGTTCTTTGTACAGTCTCAGGAATTTTAACAGAGCAAAAGGCAGGGTGGAAGTATTGGAGTCCCAGTACGCCAGATCCTACGACCAGATAGCGTATGACCTTGAAAAGCTAAAGACCTATAGTTCTGCAGCGGATATTAATGTCTCCTCCCTTCACCTGGTAGAATCTGCTGAGGTGCCGCTCTTCAAGAGCAGGCCTAAGCGATCGGTGATTGTGCTTGCCTGTACGATGGCGGCTTTCCTTTTTAGTCTTGGGGCGGTGTTAGTGATTGAGTCGTATCGGAGTACGGATTGGAGGGAGGTGGTGAGGCCGAGGTCTGTTTGAGTTTAGAAGGGTTAGAAATTATCACCTTCGGTGCTTTTGTTTAGAAAGTTTAGACTTATCCCTAATTACTAATTTCCTGAAATAACAACACGTACCCTTTTCCATTTCTGCCATTCCACCATTCTTCCCGGTTACTGAGCTGTGGTTACTGAGCTGTAGCACAAGGTTAAGCGTTGCAAGTCGAAGTATAGCACAAGGTTGTGTATAGCAGGTCGAAGCATCATTCGTCTAACTAAAGTTATATAGGAATCGCGTTTCGTTCGGGATAGGTTTGCGACACGCAATTGTCACAATCCAAAAACCAAATGTTTTTAATTCTACACAAACGACGCACAAAACTTCTTGAAGGTTTCCTGGCCTTCATCATGATCCTGACAGTAATGTTTGTGCTTTCATTGTTTGTTGGTTTTGTGTGCAGGGTTTTGGCATGAAATAAATTCATAGCACGATTCTTAAATCCCCGGGCCTACTCAATCCAAATAAGTTAGCATATCCAATTAAAAAACAGAGACGAGATTATTGCGTCTCTGTTTTTTTTATGAAGAAAGTGACTTCAATTTTTTTGGTCATCCTATAACAAAGGTTATATATGAGGCCATTTTTCTGACTGATAGGTTTGCGTCATTCTTTCATCAAAACAAGAATGTCATGAAACCAGCTTTTTTTACAAAAATGAAAGGGTACGGATTCGCCCAAACAATCATTGGGGTATTCATTGTATTTCTATTGATTTTATCTATTCAGGTTAAACCCTTTGCACAGAGTTATAACATCGATGATGTCGATGGACAGGTGTTGTATATTTATTCTGAAACGATTACGCTGTACGATTCCGGAGGCCCTAATGGAGATTATGGTGGGGGCGAAGATTATACAGTCACGATTTGCACTGATTTTCAATTGGCAGGTTGTCCGGCTCCACGGGAGATCAATGCGATCTTCAATTTTATAGATATCGAGCCTTTCGTTGATTGCTTTTATGATGGTCTCACCATTGACGGTGTCACGTATTGCAATTTTAATCTTCCACCCGCATATGGTACGACAGCGATCAGTTATGTATCCAATCCTGACGGTTGTATGGTGGTTCATTTTTATTCTGATCCTGCTGATCCGTTTGGAGGTTTCAGTGTAAACTTTGTGGCAGATCAGGTGGCCATTGTGGTTGAGGATCCACTGGAATGCGGATCAGAGATAGACGGTTTCATTGGAGGGGCTATTCACGGTTGTCCTTCATGTCTTGAAGAATATGAATGCGGTGGTTCGTATTATGGATTTGAGGAGCAATACAATATTTCAGCAACCGGTAATGTCACGCTGACCATCGATGGAGACGTTGATTTTTTCGTGTACGGATTGTTCACAAACATTGGCCCGAACGGATGTCCGCCAGTCACTATGATTGGTTGTGCCATCGGGTCAGAGACATCTGTATCTTTTAATGCAGATGATTTTCCATTTGGTATCTGGGTTATTATTGATTCTGAGTTTGCAGGTGAATATCATATTTCACTAAGCTGCGGCTCGGGTGACCTGGATTGCGATGATGCCGAACCAATACAATGCGGCGATAACTTTTTTGATGCCACATTCGCTGGCACAGGAGGCGTCAACAATGTCAATGATTATTGTGATGTCGGTTTTAATTCTTATACAGGCAGGGAAAAGCTCTATGAGTTTGTCGCAACGTATACAGGTGTTGTCACGATCACATTGACGGGTCTGGAAGCTGATTTGGATTTGTTTATTCTTGATGGGTGTGACGCCTCATCATGTGTTGATGGTAGTGATAATAGCAACACGGAAGATGAAAGTGTAACCTTCGATGTGATAGAAGGCGAGCACTATATCATCGTGGTCGATGGATATGAGTTAGCCGAATCAGTTTACTGGATTAATGTCACTTGCCAGGGAGATCTCGATTGCAGCGATGATGAACCTATTGAATGTGGTGATGTAGTTCTGAGTTCTAATTCAGTTGCTAATGGAGGGAACAATAGTGAAGTTGATTATTGTGGAGATGGCAGTTCAAAATGGACAGGCCGGGAAAGGATATATTCATTTTATGCCGAGCGCAATGAAATCCTGAATATCACGCTGTCAGATCTTGACGCCAATCTTGATTTATTCCTGCTTGAAGCATGCATTAGCTCTGACTGCGCATCCCGAAGTGATGGTCCCGGTACTTCTGATGAGACCATAACTTTTGAAGTGCACCAGGGACAAACCTATATCATCGTAATAGATGGTGTGAATGATGCTACATCAACCTATCGTCTTGAAGTGGAATGTGATGAGCTCATGTGTAAAGATTGTGGTGATTGTTTTACATACACCATTTTTGATAAAGGCATCACTTCGAATGTAACATGCTATCCTAAATATGTCGATTGCGGAGTAGATCATTTTCCATCCGGAGATCACCAGTTTCAGTGGACAGTGGATGGCAATGTCAAATCCACTAAGTTCAGTCCCACACTCTCGCTGGAAAATAATAAGAAATCAAAAGTTTGCCAGGTCGTCAAATACAAAGGCACCGAGATTTTCAAATGTTGCTGGGATATAACACCTGTAGCGGGCTGTTCGAAACCTCCGGTAGCGCATGCGAAGTTGGGTGGGGAATGGCCGTTTTATGATGCAGTACTTGATGCCAGTGAATCTACAGACGGTAAAAGATACAATTGGGAGTTTGGAGATGGAACATTGATCACGGATAATGGTACTGACCCCACAATTGAGCATACTTATTCTGCAGGAGGGCCTAAGTATAGCGCATATGTTCAAAATGATTTTGGTATATCTGTTTACACAAGGGAATTTGCTCCGGGTGCTATTGAATGTACTGCAGGAGAAAATCCAAAATTCACCTATACGCTGAATGGTCGCAGCCTGACAGTTAAAGATGTGGACAATACTGCTGCAACGATTTTTTCATATAAGATCGATTTTGGTGACAGCACGGCTATTGTGCAGGGAGATGGTTGGGCTAACAAGGTTCATAATTTTGCGAAAGACAGTGTGTATGAAATCTGCATCCGGTATGTGACTTCATATAACCAGGGATTTTTTCAATGTTTCCATGAAGGATGCGTATGTTTTTCTGTGAAGGTGGGCTGCTGCCAGCAGGCCATTGATCAGTGTGAGAACATCAATTATAAATTCATCTCTGAAAACGGAGGACTCGAATATAGTTTTACCCAGATCGCTGCAGATGTTCAGGTGCTGAACTGGGAAATTGATGATGTCAGTATTTCAAATTCGCAATCCAATACAATAAATCATGTATTTACTTCTTCGGGGTTGCATAAAGTATGTTGTTATTTCCGCGATCCTTCGAATGGTTGTTATATAAAATGCTGCAGATTGATCAATATCGACAATCCTTTTACATGCGGCAATATTAAATATCGCTTCCACGAAAACCAGGGTGGATACCGGTTTACGCTTGATGAGCCTGCTGCTGAAGTTGAAGAATTAACCTGGAAAGTGGATAGCCCCGGTAGCCAGGAATTAGGAACAAACATGGAGTCAAATGTACTGCCTGTGCCATCCGGCCAATGCAGACAATATGTGATATCAGCCAGGTATTATGACAAGGTCTGCGGATGTTACCGGTTGTGTTGCTTCCGCATGTATTTGTGTAATCCGACAGGCTGTAGTGATGTCATCAAGACGAGTGTCACCAATGAATTGAAAACCAGGTTCTATACGGACCAGGTATATCCGGAGATGCAGTGGTATGTCAATGACGAGCTCGTCAGCACCGCCAGTACCTACGAAAGATGGTGGCCAACGAATGCTCAATTGCAGGTTTGTCTTTACTTCCTCGATCCTTCGACTAATAATCATCAGGTGTGTTGTACCGATGTTACAACGAGTGTGAAGGAGGATCTTTCCCTGCGACACGTAGACATTTATCCCAGCCCGGCAACGGACGAATTGAATATTTCGATAGATTTTTCAGAACCTACACGTGTAGGGGTGGAGCTTATTAATGAAATCGGTGTAGTAGTCCGGCATGCGCCGATGGGGACGATGAGCTCCACCAAATTTAACCAGCGGCTGGACCTTGAGAGCGTAGCACCGGGTATGTATTTCGTAAAAGTAAGGACGGAGAAGGAAGAGATGGTGAGGAAGGTTATTTGTTTTTGATGAAAGTGAGGTCCCTGGCTATCCGTAGACTTCAGTGCGGATAGTCCGGAGGCATCAAAAAAAACTGGTTCTGTCAACTTAAAAATTAAAAACATGAAAAACTATATCATTCTCTTCTCTCTTTTCGTATTCTCCTTTTCAATTCTACAGGCTCAAACATTTTCAGGTTCTGCAGGGGCATTAACTGATAACAACTGCACAGGTGCCTTTAATACATTTACAGCCACTGTAAGTAATGTTGGTGTAACTGATGTCATTCAAAGCGTAACTATAAATATATCACACACATGGGTGAGTGATTTGAACATATTCTTAGTTGGGCCAACGGGTATAATAATTGAATTAAGTACGGTAAATGGTGGATCGGGAGATAATTATGTCAATACTGTTTTTAGTGATAGCGCACCTTCTTATATCACAACCGGGGCTGCTCCATTCACGGGTTCCTTCAAACCAGAGGGAAGGACGAATAATGACAACGCATGCGATCCTGCTGGCACTGTTGGCACATATACCTTTGCTTCGCAATTCGGAGGAATTAATCCCAATGGAAATTGGACATTAAAAATTAAAGATGGTTCCCCCAGCGATATAGGCACTTTAAATTCATGGTCTGTTACGATTGGATCTTCATCAGCTTCACAGAGAGTGGGAATTAATACGATTACTCCACAGTCAACGCTTGATGTAAACGGAAAGGTAAAAATTGGTAACGATCAAGCGGTGCAAGCTGCAGGAATGATAAGGTACTCTACGGCGGTAAATGACTTTGAAGGATTTAATGGCAGTGTTTGGAAATCAATGACAGGTGGTACGGGTACAGTAAATGGATTCGTGCATCCTACTACAGGCTCAACTTTTGAAAGTGGCTTAAATAATCCCGCTATGACCGGGCAAAATAATACAGCAATCGGGTTGGGAGCTGGTGATAGCGTCACATCCGGAGCTGATAATACAGCAATTGGAAAAGATGCACTTACCAATAACAGTTCCGGAATTGAAAATACTTCCATCGGCAGTAATTCGCTTTCATTAAATACTACAGGCTTCAGCAATACAGCCAGTGGCTTTTCTTCTTTAAAAAATAATACGTTTGGAAACAATAATAGTGGCTTAGGAAAAGACGCTTTATTAAACAATACATCTGGAAATAATAATACAGGTGTAGGAAGTTCTGCCATTAAATCCAATACAACCGGAAATGATAATACCGTAATTGGCCGATCTGCTCTTGAAAATAATACAACCGGAAATGGCAACACAGCCATAGGTAACGCAGCATTATTAAATAATACATCCGCCTCGGGAAATACAGCTGCCGGACAGGCAGCATTACAGGATAATACCACAGGTGCTAATAATGCAGCGTATGGGTCGAACGCGTTAAAAAGTAATACTACAGGTGCAAATAATACATCATCAGGTTATTTTTCGATGTTGACCAATACAACGGGTAGTGATAATACTGCTAATGGTTATTTTGCCTTGAATAACAATACTTCAGGAAGTAGTAATACAGCACTGGGTAAAGATGCGGGTAGATATATTTCAAATGGATCTGCCAATCAAACCAGTAATAGTTCAATCTATATTGGAGTTGATTCCCGGGCATCCCAAAATGGGAATACAAATGAAATCGTAATCGGCAATGGGACATTAGGAGCTGGTAGTAATAGTGTTACCATTGGAAATAATCAAACACTTTCCACGAATTTAAAAGGTGCTGTAAGTTATTTTCCAATGGGAATAAATGCAGGAGAAACCGGTCAGATAAAACTTCATGAGTTATCTGCAAATGGTACAAATAATATCATGTTAAGAGCTCCTGACGATATTACTGCCAATATTAATCTAACCTTGCCTTCCACAACAGGCACCATAGGCCAGGTATTAAGTACAAATGGGTCAGGCATTTTAGGATGGGTTACACCGTCTGGTGGCGGAAGTGGAAATGGATTAGTGCATCCTACTGCTGGATCCACATTTGAGAGTGGCACCAATAATCCTGCTATGTCCGGGACAAATAACACTGCTATTGGTGTGGGGGCGGGGGATAGTTTTACGACCGGAACTGATAATGTTGCGATTGGAAAAGGCGCACTTACAAATATTTCAACAGGAAAAAATAATGTGGCAATTGGCTCGGGAGCACTATTCAGCAACGTTGTTGATGACGCAAGTGTAGCCATTGGTAAAAATGCATTATACTATGATGCCAGAGGATTTAATGTTGCTGTTGGTTATGAAGCCTTATATCACAATGGGCAAGGAAGTTTATTTAGTGATGAGGGCGTAGCTAATACAGCAGTAGGTAATGGAGCACTGCGTACAAACACAGTGGCATCTTTTAATACTGCTGTGGGCAATTTTGCTTTAGAGCAGAATATAAATGGCTATGAAAATACAGCAATAGGAAGTAATGCATTGTGGTTTAATTTGACCGGAGATCAAAATACTGCCTTGGGGTATCAGGCACTTCAATCTTATAAAAATGGTAATTATAATACAGCAGTTGGACATAATTCACTAACTACTTCTGGCCTTCCTGATGACTTTGGTGACATATACAATACAGCCATAGGCTGGGAATCAGGATATGATATCGAAAATCATGATAAAAATACTTTTTTAGGTGCTGATGCGAATTCTACCCTTTTAGATGGCTTAACTAATTCTACAGCCATTGGCTATAGTTCAAGAACCACTGCAAATAATCAAATCAGGGTTGGCAATAGTTCAATAACAAGTATTGGCGGGTATGCAGGTTGGACAAATATTTCTGATGGAAGGTTTAAAAGTAATATTAAGGAGGATGTGCATGGATTGGATTTTATTTTAAAGCTCAGGCCTGTTACCTATCAGCTTGCAGTGGAAAGAATCAGCGCCTTATTAGAGGAGGATAAACTTAAAAATGAAAGCAAGGAAGAAAGTATAAAAAGTGCGCTTGAAAACGATAAACAGATCAGGCTTCAGAAAGAACAAATTGTATATACCGGATTTATTGCCCAGGAAGTAGATCAATTAGTAAACGAAATTGGATTTGATTTTAGCGGCATAGACAAACCTCAGAATGATAAAAGCTTGTGGGGATTAAGATATGGCGAGTTTGTAGTTCCACTTGTAAAGGCAGTTCAGGAGCAGCAGGAAATGATCGATAGTTTAATTAAAGAAAATGAGATACTTATTGAATACAAGGCTGGTTTTCAAACTGAAAATACAGTGTTAAGGGAGGAGATAAATCAATTGGCTATAGAACTAAAGGCACTTAGGGAAATAATTTTAAATAAGTGAGTTAGGTACGGGCCAATTTGCATTTATGGGTGAAACTTATTAATAGTATCTGAAAGGAAATTTAGGAAGATAAAGGGGTGAATAAATTTTTTGGTTCATCGATGAAAAGGGGGAGGATAGGTTCGCAGGAAGCCTGCAGTGGTTTTCGAAGGGGTATCCTTCCCTCAAGATTTAACTGGCGTATATACGCTGTGAAATGGAATTACTCACTTTAATAAAACGAACCAATACGTATGAAAAAGTTAATGTATCTTGGGTTATGGCTCTTTGGAATTGTAATTATTGGTCAAAGTTGCCAGAAAAGTGAACCGCTTCAGGACGAAGAATTTATTCAGAGAAGGATTATTTATTCGACAGATACCATTGTCATCCTTGATCCTGAAATCGGAAATGAGATTACAAAAGTGATTGAAAAAACGGATACCATCTGGATTCTTAAAAACGAAAAATGAAATTATTTTTTATCGGTGTTTTATTTTCGACTCTCATTAATCAACATTTAATTGCGCAGGACAAGGAAAAATTATTTTCCATCCTTCATCCCTCCCAAAACAGCAACAATTATATCTATACCAGCCCAAGGCATCATTTGACGTTTCTATCGTCTACTGATGGATTAAATGTGTATGATGGTCAACACATTAAGACTTATCGTGAAAGTACTCATTCGATGCTTGGTTATAATATTCAAAGTAATTTTTTTGAAGATAAAACCGGGCTGATCTGGTTTACCACGTATGAAGCTTTAAATGTTTTTGATCCGATAAAAGATGAATTCAAATACCATTTCATGGTCAATTCATGCGGAGACACATTGAAGGATAATTATAAAGCATTCTGGTTGGACGGTCAGAATCTTTATTTGAAAGCCGGTACAGAGTTCTTTGTTTTTGATGTTTATTCAGGAAAAATTGTAACAACTTATGGACTGAACTTGTCTGATTATTTTGAATTAGCTTGTTTGAAATCCGGACTATCAAATACAATTGTATATGGAAACATAAGTGGGTTGCATTCATCAAGGATTTATCCGGATGGCTCATTCAATTTACTGCATTCCACATTTACGAATGTTTCAACAATTTACCCCTGTGATATGAATTCAGTTTGGTTGGGGACATTCTCAGGTGTATTGATAAGATACTTTCCAAACGATAATTCTTTTCGCGATAGCATTAGTATTGTAAGGAAACCCATTACGGGAATCACACGAAATTCTAATGATGAAATACTTGTATCATCTTCAGGCAAGCTTTATAATATAGGTCTTCAGTCAAAAGTTGTGAATGATTCAATATTACCTCTCATTTCTTCTACAAGAGGAAGCGTAAAATATTTGAATGTACCCTACATGGATAATGACTCAACATTATGGATTTGTGCTGAAGGGAAGGGTACATTGTTCTGCAATTTAAAAAAGGTGAAATTCAAACATTGGTTAAGTACTGTGTCTGTTACAAAAATTTTCAAGCTTGAATCGGGAGAATATATTGTTTTTACACACAATTCAGGAATATATCAATTGGATCATACTGGTGAAGTAATCCGACAATGGAATAAATTACCTGATCAAAAAGAAAATTTCACTTCATTGACAAGTGTCCAGACAAGTGCTTCCACTTTTCTTTTTTCATATTATAATCAATTGTTCAGACTAGATCTTAAGAAAGGAACAATTAATGAATTAATCCAGAAATCCGGATATTCATTTAGATACATTGCACAATTAAATAGGTTGCAAAATGGAAAAATCATTACGAGCATTTACAAGAATATGCTGTTTGAAATTACGCTCTCAAATGAGAACTATACCCTAACTCCTTATCTAGATTGTTCTTCATTAACACGGAAGACCACTTTTTTCGAGGAAGCACCTAATCAGTCACTCATATTAAGCAATGATGAGGTGAATTTGTTAGTCTTCAAGTACAATTCAGCTCAACACAAGCATCAATATGCTTTTTCGTTAGCCATTTCTGGTGGAATTCGTACTCTCACAGTTGGCAAGCATCTTCAAGAAATTTATCTGGGTAATTCAGTAGGCCTATTTAAAATAGATCTGGATAAACAGGAACAAAAACAGATAATTGATCTGAATTTTCTTTTATTGCAGACCATCTATTCTTCTTTGACGGACCGGTATGGCAATCTTTGGCTTGGTACGAACCATGGATTGGTAAAATATTATACAGTAAATGAAGAATCCAAATCATACTCAATCATGGATGGCATACAGGATCTTGAGTATAATACCCATGCCAGCCTTTTGACAACAGAAGGTGAGATGTTGTTTGGAGGAGTTAATGGAATAAATTACTTCATTCCGGATAAGGTCCATCCATCTGAAATGCCAGCTCCTGTCTATATAAGTGAAATATTAATAAATGACGAGCCCGATACTACTTATGACACTCCTCATTATATCGATTCATTAATTTTACCCTATTCCAGAAATACTATTTCATTTGCATTCCATTCGATTGATAATGGAGATCCGGAAGCAACACGTGCAAGGTACATTTTAAAAGGAAGTGACCAGGATACATTAGATACAAGGTCGGCTGATGGTTTTGCTCGATACGCTAATCTGAAACCAGGATTATATACTTTTTCAGTATGGTCTCGAAACTCAGATGGCTTCTTAAGTAGTAAGCCAAGAGAAATATCTATTAAAGTAGGGAATCCGTATTGGATGACATGGTGGTTCATCACTATAGTGGTAGGAACTTCAATTCTAATCATCTATTATTTTGTTCGAGCATATTACAAACGTAAATTGGAAAGAAGTAATCAGATGCTACGTGAACAAGCATTGATCATTGAAAAGCAACAGGCGATTGAAAGTGAACGCACGAGAATTGCTGCAGAAATGCATGATGATCTCGGTTCGGGGTTGACAACCATAAGGTACCTGAGTGATAAAGCATTAAAAGGGATTCAGGAATCGAAAGAAATAAACCAGATCAAACGTATAGCCGACCAGAGCAATATGTTGATCCACAAAATGTCAGAGATTATATGGGCCATGAACTCGCGCTACGACAACACAGAAGAACTGATCGGATACCTGCGTCGATATGCATCTGAGTACCTCGAGGAATATCAACTACCAGTTGAGTTCATTGTACCTGATTACTCAATTCGTGAATTGAGCATTGGAGGTGAGAAACGCCGGAATATTTTCATGGTGTTTAAAGAGACGCTCCATAATACGGTAAAACATGCACATGCAAAATCAATCAGGATAATGGTGGAAGTGAATAAACGATTTATGATCCATATTTCAGAAATTGGAGGAACTGGTTTTGATCCAACTGGATCTATTGACAAAGGAAATGGACTGTATAACTCAAATAAGCGAATCAAGGCCATACATGGTGAGATCAAATATGAAAAAATGGAAAATTCAATGGATATTCATATCTCTATTCCGCTAGAAGTTTAATTTATGGAAACAATTCGAATTGCTGTTCTGGAAGACCTGAAAGAAGTGGCAAGTGAGCTCATGGATATGTTTAATGAGGAGCCGGGCATGGAATGCCGTCAGGTCTATTCAAATGCGGAGGACGCAATGCATTTTTTACCGGCCAATCCCCCGGATATCCTGATCGTGGATATTGGTCTGCCCAGGGCAAGTGGGATAGACGCTATGAAGGTGTTGTCCGAAAAATGTCCAGGTATACAGTACTGTATGTTCACCGTATATGAGGACGATGACAAAATCTTCAATTCTTTGCAAACGGGTGCTAAAGGATATATTTTGAAAGGGTCTTCAAAGGAAAGGATACTGGAGGCAGTTCGTGAGTTGTTCAAGGGAGGTTCTCCGATGAGCCCTAGTATAGCCAGGAGGGTATTGGACGTATTTCAGCGAATGAAGGTCACACCAGTAGTGGTTTCACTTCCACTGACGGACCGCGAGCAGGAAATATTAAATTTGTTGGCAAAGGGATTATTATATAAAGAAATTGGAGAATTGCTCAATATTACTACCGGTACTGTAAAGCAGCATATACACAAGATTTATGATAAGTTGCAGGTATCGAATAGGACTGAGGCGATAAATTTGTTGAGTAAAAATTAACAAAGATGGTATAACTAAAGTTATATTCTATCTAATCTTAGAAACTCTAATATTGTGAATGCAAAATAAAAAAGGTCTTCTAAAATAAATTAGCAATTAGTAACTTACCATTTAATACTTCAAATATCACATTCCTAATTCCAAATGGAATTCTAATAATTACACAGGATTTATTTGTTGATAATTTATAATTTGATAAAAGTAATTTTAACCAACCTTAAATCTAATTAATTCCAGAGATTTTATACATTTACGCATATACATTTTATCCAAATCAAAATTCGAATTAAAAAGAAACTTAAAACCTTAAAATATAAAAAAACTTAAAATCATGAAAATACTTGCTAGTATACTAATATTTATTAACAGTTTTTACTTCCAATCCAACTGCTATAGCCAAGTGTCCATGGAATTTAATCAAGCCAACGGACAATTAAGTATCAGCCCTAACCCAAAGTGGCGGGTAGGTAAATCTTTACAAATCACAATAAAAAATTGTCCCTCTTCGGGTAACAGGTATGAAATCTCTTACTCATCAACTGAAAACATCAATACAACAGGATTTCAATTATTTTCCAAGTTAAATTCAGGTATACCTAAAAGCGGCGTCACAACTTGTCCTGACCAAACCCTTACATTTAGAATTGAAAATAAAGATTATTCTGTAATTACGATAACTCAATTTGGAACAAGTAACGCTGCAATTAATACTAAATCATACACTTATCAGGTGACTGGTGGTATTAAATTCGACGTAAGTTCTGGTGCTTTTTATACAAATATGTATGATGAGTCGTATATCTTGAAAAAAGTTGATGATACCACTAATCAAATTTTACGTGAAATATCTGGTTCTTTCAGAATTGGGACAGGTATCTTAGCTCATCTACACACTCGATGGAATACCTTAATCAATCTTAGTGTTTCATCTGGCTTTGAAATAAATAATGATGCCAAAATTGGATATTTAGCCGGTGTAAGTTTGATTTTTGGAAAGGAGAGGAAATTTTTTATAACCTTTGGAGAGGCATTTAGCAAGAAAAATGTGTTAAGTAATGCTTATGTTGAAAATGAATTAGTTTCTGACGAACTTACAATTGTACCAGTTGTATCTATTTGGGATAATAATTGGTTCTGTTCAGTAACATATAATTTTTAATTAATTGTAAAAATAAATCTTCATAATTTAACTGCAAATTAAAGGTTTAGTCTCAAATCACATATCAAATACCTGTTGGTATTTCTAAAGAAATCTGATATAGCATAGGGGTTCATTCTCAGGCTTACTTTTTAGGGTAACCAAAAGAAATCGATAGTCTAGAAAAATTGAAATATTTAATAGTTTGCTACAGGTAACGATAGGCAAAGAGGCTTTAAGTAAAATTTAACTCTAAATAAAATTAACATTAAAACAATTATTAACCTCAATTTTTCTTAGTAACATTTAGCTTAACAAAGTCATTCACATATTGTCTGGAGCCCATAGTTAAGCAAATCATTCCTATTTCATGGCAGTCCTCTATGGTTTGTGTTGAAACATAAGTTTTAATGAATCCTAATGAATAGCGGTATCCAGGAGAATCACTCATTCCGTGGTCTCCTGTTCCGGCAAACAAAGTCATTGGTATACTATATTTAAGTTTTGAAAAATGTCCTTTTGAACATGCATAATCAAGTAAAAGAATATCTTCGTTTTCAGAATAAGTATTTAACAATGATTCCATATCTATATTATTCAAATGCTCCTTTTTTTCATCATCGTTTTTTCCATCCAGAATTTTATACCCTTTACTCAAAGTACCATGACCCCATAATATCAATAAAGTAGGTTTATAGGAATTGAGTTTTGAAATTATTATGAATCTGTTCCCTTCAATAGGATAGATATTTTGCTTCGTAAATAACTTAATGGCTGCAATAGTTCTCTTAATGTAGAATATATCTTTTATTTTACCTGTGCCAAGTACATTATCAGTATTTTTAACTATATATATTTTTCTTAAATTTGATGTTTTAAGTTCTGTTAATAACAATTTATTCACATATATTAAATAATCAGAATAATTAAATAAACTATAATCATCAATTATATCTTGGCATGACTTTAAGTAATTTTTGCAATCTTCTATATTATCTGCCAAATAATATAAAATTGCTAAATATAAATTAGAAATAAATGAGGTATTAATTTTTTTAATTTCATCAATATAATATAATAGTTCCTCATTAAATGATTTATTAAAGATTACTTTATTTGAAAATATTTTTTTAATATTTGAGTAACTATTTTTATAGTTATATAAAATATCATATAATTCGTCATTGTCAAAAGATGTTAAAGTTTTGACAACTAATTCCTGTATTTCATTATCCTCAAAAACCGGAGTTATTTTTCCATCTTTAATATTAATTAAGCTGGCATTAAGAATGTGCACAATACTTTTAGGCTTAATTAAATTACTCTGCCACAAATACTCGCCATCAGCCAGTGTTGGTGCAGTAAAGTATGAGAAAACAGGACACAACTTGTTTTCATGCAAATCAGTTTTAAATTTATCCCTGTTAAATATTATTTTTGAAGTAGGCAGCATCTTCTTTCAGTCTGATAATTTAAAATGACATTTTTGTTTTATATAACTACGAAGACGTTATACCAAATATGTAAAAAAAATGGGGTTAAATCTAGTATTCCTAAATTAACCCCACTGAGAAAATAATATCATTACAATTTATCTTCTAAAATCTTAATACGCTCTAATAGTTGAATAAGCGTATTCTCTCCAGTTTCAAAAGGAGGATTTGGCGCAAAACATTTCAATTCAGAATCTACATCTGGCCAGCGAATTACATAATGAGCGCCTTCCTGAACAAAATCATCGTCCTTATTCTTACTATTACATCGAGCAAGTACATATTTCCAACGTTGGACAGTAGGAAAATCCGTCTCATTGGCAGGAGTAATTGTTATTTCTCCAACTTTTGCAAAATTTGCTTTAATGTAACTGTTCCATTCAATACTCATACAATTTAATTTTATAGGTGAATAATATAATTACAGTATTTTATTAGATTATCTCGTCTGTGACTTGCAGCTACAATAGGAAAACTTATCAGTTGTATAAAAGAAAGTACCCTATTCATCTCTGGCATCTTTAATATTTTTCTCAGTTGTCCAATACAAGGGCCATGTCAAAAATCTCAGTGGAAGTGGATCGCCTTTCTTATAGTAAAAAATAACCAACAAGAAAAACAATAAGCCATATAATAAGAATCCAACACCTACGCCTGTTCCATACCAGCCCAAAAGTTCTAAACTGCTTCCAAAAAAGCTAAAAATAACAGCCGTCATTAGTGCTGTAGAAATTGTAGCAATATCACCGATGCCAACTCCTGATTTTGCTCTGTGTCTATTAATAAAATACAAATTCCAACCCAATACTAATCCAATAAAAAAAGCACCCCAGCACATCACTGGTGTCAAAGGCTGAAATTCCTTAAGGGGAAAGGCATCAAGAATATTTTGACCGGAAAAGAATAACGTATCGCTTTTACCAACGTACTTATAATATAAAGTTGGATCTAATGCTATAATTGTATCCTCAAATAGCCTTGTGTGTATAATATTATCCCTGATTTCCCTTCCATATACCACAATTGTATCTGGCCTGTTCAGTTGATATAAATCTTCGGCAATAATTTCATGTACTATGAGGGAGTCCATAAAAGAATTTTATGCAAATAAGTTGAATATAACTTTCCAATGCAATATAACTTTAGTTATATCAACATTTATAAAAAAGTATAGAACAAGGTAATAAGAATTAATACACAATATATTAATAATAATTTTCTCAATTAAACCAATTGCTTGTTCCATCCGAATACATCATCCTTGTCCTTATCCTCTCCTTCTGTTGATCAATGCTCAATAATCAATGATGCAATACCTTGAACTGCAGGCACTGCAGGTGAACGAAGCACCGCTTGGATCTTATGCTCCTCCACATCAAGGCGATAAAGATAGCTCAGCAAAAGGTCCAAGTTGTTGCGGATCTGCTCTTCGACACGAGGGGCTAATAACTTAATAAGTGCTTCTTAATCAAGGATCGAATCATAGTTCGGTATGATCAGGATCAAAGGATCCGGTGAATCATGCTCTTTTTCCATCAGGGATTTCAAATCTTGTGGGGTTGGTAAGGGGTCTGATGCTCAGCACTTCTTCAAGGATGAGGCGGTCATTGGACAGTTGGGGGTATATTAGCCTAGCTTCCTAATTTTCCTTTTTTCTGTAGCCACTTATTGAATGTTCTTTTGGGAAAGATATTCAACTTAAGACGTTTGAGAACAAATCTTTGATATCGAATAGTTTTTTAATCTCTGTTAAAACTCTGAGATTGAACTTTTCGCGATAGATTCAATGAAAACTGGATGTCTTTCGGAAATTTCAACCTATCCCGGTTATGTCAGCCTTACCACTTACTAATCGTGAGCAACAGATATTGCTGTTAGTTTGGAAGGACATTTTCTAAAATGAAATTAACGATAAACTGAGCATCACGACAAGGACAGTGAAGCAACATCTCCTCAAAATCTATAAGAAGCTCCAGGTTTCAAATAAAATCGAAGTAATAAATCTTTTTAATAATAGCGACTCAAGTATTCCGTAATTATTTTATTTTACCACATGCTAAACTCTATAACTAAAGTTATATTCCTTAAGAGATATAAGGCACTTAATATTGATGTATAAATAACGATAATAAATTTATACATATGAAAAATCTAACTTTATCACTTGCATTCTTATGCATTTCCAACCTAACATTTACACAGAGTTCACAAGAATGTGAGAAATTTCTTGAAGATGGCCTATATCAACTTATTAAAATTAATACAAAATCTTCATTTAGTTCTGACATATGGACCTATTTTTTATCTCAACAATTCAGATCAGATCTTAAAGATGGAAAATGGGGAGGCACTCTGACTTTACCCATTAATGGTGTTCCTATCAGTATTGGTGCGAGTTCTTCTAACGAACAAATATCAACTTTTCAATCTACGTTACAATCAGCCACGCAATCGAGTATAAAAATTGTTGATTTTGTGAATGTAGTTCGTACTCTTCCCAATCCTGAATTATATGCTGCATACAACGATTGTATCGGTATAATACATGATAATACGAGAACAGGATTAATTTTAGGGAAGAAGGTGGAAACAGAGGAAACTGTCCTATTTACATTTTATTATAGACCCACTGGGGTCAATCAACCTGTTCCCAAAGTGAAATCATTTACAATAACTCCCTCCAGTGCTTTGGTTGATGGAGGAGGGATTAAGAAGGGTCGTAAAATTCCTTCATTTTATGTTTCCGTATTAGCTCAGCGAAGTGAGGTTAACGATGTGGTTTTAAACCTTCAAACGGGTAATGGATTTATCAATGATATTTCATCACCAACAACTAGCTCAAAATTCGAAACACCTGTTGGGACTATAATTGCTTCTTATTTATCATTTGATCGGTTTAGAGAAATAACGGGGACAGTTGGGGTTTGGAAAAGAACTGATAAGTGGGCACCATGTGATGGTCGAGATGTTGTCGGATCAAAATTTTCTAAATTTTCATCAAATAATGCTCCGGATCTAAGAGGTTATTTTTTGAGAGGGTTGAATACTTTTGATCTGACTCCACCTGTTGGAGTTAACCCTGTTACCAGGGATATACTGAGAGTCGTTGGAAGTCCTCAGGATGATCAATTCGCAGCACATAGTCATAAAATTGCCACGATGGACGGCCAAATCGGGATCGGACCACCCAATAAACCAATAAAAGGAAATGGGGCTTCTGGCACCGGATGGACTACAGATTCTGCAGGAAATGGTAATGAAACTCGTCCTAAGAATATTGCTATTTACTATTACATCAAAATTAATTGATTTTAAAAATTATTAGAACATTGTTTTTATATATAGAGACACATTAAATTTTAGAATTCATTCATAACAGATAAAATATTCAAAATGAAAAACTCCTTAATACCTAAATATTTATATTGTATTCTGTACTCTTTAGCCTTGACATCATGTCGATCAAAAATTATTTTACCCTCGGCTCCCATAAATGAAGCAGCAGAGTATCCTGAGCTTCCTCAAACGGATTTGTCGTCGATAATCCAAATACCGGTTTCAATTCCTCTTAATCTAATAAGTCAAAGAATAAACAGTGAAATACCCTCAGATTATACATTCTATAACGAAGTTAACTGTCCAGAAATACCAACTCAAGGTCAAGAATATGATTGTAGGATTTCAGGAAATATATCAATAGGTAAAATTGAACTAAAGGGCAAAGGAAATAAATTAACAGCTACAAACAGTATAGGAGGCACAATCACTTTTTTATGGTGCAATAGATGGGACGTTGTGTTAGGTAGTCACCATGAGTGCCATGATAAAAATTTACATTTTGGAGGAAATGTAACTTTAAGCGCTTCTCCTTTTGTTGAAACCAATTGGAATATTACACCTCATCTTAGTTCAAATCTGGATCTTACAGAAGCATATATTCATGTAGGCCCCAAAATTAGCTTACGCACAGTTATTGAAGATAAAGTTAATCCCAAATTGGCGGAAAAAATAGCCGCAATTGAAGAACAGTTCAAAAGTAAGATTAATATTAAAGAAAAACTTTTGCCATTCTGGTCCAAACTTAGTAAACCAATTTTACTGAATGCCGATTCAAACATTTGGGTAACAATGAAACCTATGATTATTTATTACAATAATATGGACATTGTCAATGATACTATTAAAATGGATTTAGCGCTAAAGTTTGAAGCAAGAACTTATTTTGGACCTAAACCTGAACCATTACAACTAAATGATATTCCTAATCTTTCAGCAATTGACACGCGCGATAATTTATTTAACATTCATATTCCTGTCATCATTAACTATGCAGAATTAACAAATCTGGCTAAGGCTAAAATACCTGATACAACATATATTTTGGACGATAAAGTAAGTTTACACGTCTCCGATGTTGAAATTATGGGAGATACTCGAAACGTTTTCATTAAATTATCTTTTGATGCGAAAAATAAACTTACAAAAGCTAAGGGAGTTTTATTCCTTAAAGGATCACCAGTGATGGACAGTGCTAAACAAATTCTTTCAATAAATAACCTTGATTTTGACCTAAGCACAAAGAATATTTTGCTGAACGCAGCGGATTGGCTATTACACCCACAACTGCTCAATAAAATTCAAGCTTTAGCTAATTTTGATTTAAACCCAAAGATTCTATCGGGAATACAACGTGTAAATAGTAAATTGAATAATTTATTAATTCAAGATCAAATTAATGTTAGCGCTAATATTGACCAATTTACAATTAATCAAATAATTTTATCTCAGAATGGGATAATTATTATTACAAATACTAAAGGACATTCTAAGGCTAGCGTGCTTAAGATATAATGAGTATAAAAAAAATATGTTTTGCAAGTTGAAATAATTATTTTTACAAAACCCAAATTTGTATTGCGAAATATATTCCCTGTGATGGTTTCAAAGTAAAAATTCTAACGGGAAGGCATGTAAATTTTTATAAATATTGGACCTTTTGAAGTCAATGCATAAATTATTAACAGTATTTAAATCGTAAATAAGTTTAATTTTATAATTTTAACGAAATAATCATTGTCATACCTCATCAGTGCTCAATGAAGCTCACGCCCGCATCAAAATCAACCAACTGCTCACCGATGCAGGCTGGAGATTCTTTGATGACGCACATGGGTCAGCAAACATCCTCCTCGAGAACCACGTAAAGATCTCCCAGCAAGCCATCGACGCCTGGGGCAATGATTACGAAAAGACAACCCATGGCTCCCTTGACTTCCTCCTGGTCGATAATCAAAACAAACCCATCTGTGTCCTCGAAGCCAAGAAAGAAAGCCTACACCCTCTTGTTGCAAAAGAACAAGCCCGGAAATACGCCAACACAGTCGGAGCTCAATTCATCATCCTCTCAAATGGAATCATCCATTATCTGTGGGATCTTAAGAAAGGAAATCCACTATCGATCTCCAAATTTCCCTCCCCGGATGAGATCGGAGCTATCAAAGCATGGAATCCTGATAGAAATGCTTTAGCCAAAGAACCGATCGGCAATGACTACATTGTCGATGTACAGATGCCAGACTACGCAGAGAGACCTGGATGGAATGGAAGTATTGCAGACAGTAAAGACTTTATCTGGACAAATGGTCTAAGATTTCTGAGGCCCTACCAACTGAAAGCAATCCAACATCTGCAAGAAGCTGTAAAAAGAGGCAAGGATCGTTTTCTCTTTGAAATGGCTACCGGTACAGGAAAGACTCTGACCGCAGCTGCAGTGATCCGTTTATTCCTCCGCACAAAAAATGCACGAAAAGTTTTGTTTCTGGTAGACAGACTCGAACTAGAAGACCAGGCCGAAAAAGCATTTTCAAAATACCTGAAGCCAGATTACACAACCTACATCTATAAAGATCACAAAAGCGACTGGCGAAAAGCAGATATCATTGTCACCACCATCCAGTCACTGATGTTCGACAATAAATACCGCTCTGAATTTTCACCCACTGATTTTGATCTCCTTATTTCAGATGAAGCTCATCGATCCATTTCCGGAAACGCAAGAGCCGTATTCGAATATTTCCACGGATACAAACTTGGTCTGACTGCAACACCAAAAGATTATCTCAAAGGCGTAGATCCCGACAAAATCAAAGAAAACGATCCAAGAGAAGTCGAACGCCGCATGCTACGCGACACCTACTCCACATTCGGATGCGATGGCAATGATCCTACATATAGATACTCACTACTCGATGGAGTCAAGGATGGCTTCCTGATCAATCCATGGGTCCTCGATGCTCGCACAGAAATCACAACACAATTACTTTCAGATGAAGGCTATGCTGTAATAATCCCCACAGAAGAAGGAGAAGAAACCGAAACATTCGTCTCACGCGACTTCGAACGGAAATTTTTCAGCGAGAAAACAAACAGCATTTTCTGCCAGACTTTTCTGGACAACGCATTGCGCGATCCGATCACAAATGAAATCGGGAAAACAATCATCTTCGGAGTAAGTCAAAATCATGCACGCAAACTGACAGAGATGCTCAATGAATTTGCAGAGCAACTTTATCCCGGCCGGTACAATTCTGATTTTGCAGTCCAGGTGACTTCACAAGTAGGAGGTGCACAACAAATGACCATCAACTTTACAGAGAATCGATTGAATGGAAAAACAAACTGGCTTGAAGGATATGCATCATCCAAATCAAGAGTGTGCGTGACAGTGGGCATGATGACCACGGGTTATGATTGCACTGACCTTATGAACATCTGCATGATGCGCCCGATATTCAGCCCGGCAGATTTTGTACAGATCAAAGGAAGAGGCACACGCAAAAATACATTTGAATACAAACACAAAAATGAACTTGGCGAAGAAGAAAACATTCAGCATGAAAAAGAAGTGTTTAAGCTGTTTGACTTCTTTGCCAACTGCGAATATTTTGAAGAGAAGTTTGATTACGATGAAAAGCTAAAACTTCCGTTGCCGAAGAAAGGCAAGGGTGAAGGAAGTGAGAAGGGTGTCGATATTGATAAGTATACCAACCTGATGCCCGATCCATTGCAGTCGATCAAAGAGCAACATATCGGGTACGAAGGCATGAAGATCGACCGCATGCTCTTTTCTAAATTCCAGGACAGGATCGTGATGGATGATGTGATCCGGAAGAATGTGGAGCTCGGCAACTGGGAACATGTGATCAGCCACATTCAAAACGAGATCTTTGATAAGCCGGAAGAATATTTCAATCTTGAAAAGCTGCGCAAGGCTGCCCTGATCGATCGCAAGGTTTCGATCCGGGAAGTGGTGGAGAAAATATTCGGGATCATTCCGAAATTCAAATCAAAGGATGAATTGCTCGATGAGGAATTTGATAAGTTCATGTCTATATATCCGCCCGCTGAGGATGTCAATGTGCGGGCACTGAAATATTTCTTCAAAGCCTATATCGTAGACCAGGATATCCGGAAGATCATTGAATCCAAAGACTTTCATGCCCTTCAGACTCATCCGACACTGACCATTTCACAATTCAAAGATGTGGGGGTAAAATATCGCGAAGTAATTCCTGTGTATATTAAAGATTATGTGAATTTGGAAAAATTTGCGGCATAACCTATGTCAGCCAAATTCAAAAATAAATTCAGAATTGAATCCACACGGATGCGCAATTGGGATTATGGATGGCAAGCCGCCTATTTTGTAACCGTTTGTACAAAAAACAAACAAATTTTTTTTGGTGATATCACCCATGACGTAATGAATTTATCCCCCATCGGCGAAATTGTTTTATCCGAATGGTTAAGAACCCTGCAAATCCGTCCCGATATGAATTTGAAATTGGGTGAATATGTGGTGATGCCCAATCATTTTCACGGGATCATCATTATCGGGGAAAATGAATATAATAGGCGTGATACGAACCCTCAACCCGACGCCCGTATTCCACAATGCAGTAGAGACGACATGCATGGCGTCTCTACTGCATTGTGGGATACAGCGTCTCATCCGGGGCAACCGCATGGAATGTCGAATCCGAATGATACAAATGATACCCGTCAAACCGATGATTCATCACAAAAATCCGATAGAACGAATTTAACGCATGGCGTCCCCCATGATTTTTCTACGCATGATCAGAATGATTCCGAAATAGATGACCCCGCCACCATTGAAAAATCGCCATCAAAAAACAAATTCGGTCCGCAATCCAAAAATCTGGCTTCCATCATGCGTGGGTTTAAATCGACGGTTAAAACGCAGGCACGGCAAATCAATCCCGAATTCGCATGGCAATTCCGATATCACGACCATGTGATCCGTAATGATGGATCATTTTTTAGAATTTCTGAATACATCAAAAACAACCCTGCCAATTGGAATGATGATATTTTTCATGTTTTGTAAATACCCCATTCGAACCGATGCCGTATTGACGCAATTCGCGGTAGAGACGCAATGCATTGCGTCTCTACTGCGCATTGCGTCAATACCACCCATTGCATCCCCTTCGTCCCCCAACATCCGGATATTCCCATCGCGGATATTTTTCATATTTTGTAATCAATGTTAGACACCGCTACGAAAAAGAGAATTGACGATTGCCGCGATATACTTGTTGGGAAATTACCTGATCCGAAGGCGCAGATAGAGCAGATCACCATCGGCCTGATCTATAAGTTCATGGATGACATGGACAAGGAGGCGATCGAGCTGGGTGGCAAAGCGAAATTCTTTTCAGGTGCGTATAAAAAATATAGTTGGGATAGTCTCTTTGATACGAGAGTCACTGCTACTGAAATGCTTCGCCTGTATTCAGAGGCGATCACAAGCATGGATAAGAATCCGAATATTCCGCAGCTCTTCCGGGATATATTTAAAAATGCATTTCTCCCTTATCGCGATCCGGAGACGCTGAAGATGTTTCTGCGGACGATCAGTGAGTTTGAATATACGCATAGTGAAAAGCTTGGCGATGCATTTGAATACCTGCTATCGGTGATGGGATCGCAGGGAGATGCGGGTCAGTTCCGTACACCGAGGCACATCATTGATTTCCTGGTGGCGATTGTCGATCCGCAGAAAGGGGATACGATCCTCGATCCTGCATGTGGTACCGCGGGATTTTTGATCTCTGCATTCAAGCACATCAGGGAAAAGAACAACCATGAGCTGACACCCGTCGAGCGCAAGAACCTGATCAGGAATTTTACGGGGTATGATATATCGCCTGACATGGTGCGGCTGAGCCTGGTCAACCTGTACCTGCATGGTTTCAGTGATCCGCACATCTATGAATATGATACGCTGAGCAGTGAAGAGCGATGGAAGGACAACTACGATGTGATCCTGGCAAATCCTCCCTTCATGAGTCCGAAAGGCGGGATACGGCCGCACAAAAAATTCAGCATCAGCAGTAACCGGAGTGAGGTTTTGTTTGTGGATTACATCGCTGAGCATCTCAATCCGAATGGCAAGGCAGGTATCATTGTACCAGAGGGTGTGATATTTCAGAGTGGCACTGCATATAAAGACCTGCGCAAGATGCTGGTAGAGAATTATCTCTATGCAGTGGTGTCATTGCCGGCGGGGATATTCAATCCGTATAGTGGTGTCAAGACTTCGATTTTGCTGATGGATCGGGAAGTGGCGAAGAAGAGTAATGAAATCCTGTTTGTCAAAATCGATAATGATGGTTTTAATCTTGGTGCGCAGCGGAATGCGATCAAAGGAGGACAATTAGGAAATGCTACTAAGATCATTCATGATTTTAATGCGTATGGAAAGTATCCGTCTGCTGATATTGCACATGCGGTAAAGAAATCAGTGATTGCTAAGAGTGGGGACTACAATTTGAGTGGGGAGAGGTATAAAACTGTTATGAATAGAGGGTCTAATTATCCCTTAAAAAAAATAGAAGAAGTCTGTACAATAAATCCACTCAAAAGTGAAATTCAGAAACTTGCTAAAAGCATAATGGTATCTTTTGTGCCAATGAGTGATATAAATGAAAATTCTATTGACTTTGAAGTTAAGCAGACTAAATCTTTAGAAGAGGTTTATAATGGATACACATATTTTAGAGACAATGATGTCCTTATTGCTAAAGTCACTCCTTGTTTTGAGAATGGAAAAGCAGGTCTTGCTAAAAATCTTACTAACAGTATTGGGTTTGGATCTTCAGAATATTATGTACTGAGATGCTCTGATAGTATTAAGCCTGAATATTTATTTAGAATTTTAAAGTCTCCTTTGTTTTATGACTATGCCATTCCTAAGATGACCGGTACGGGTGGTTTGCGAAGAGTTCCCAAAAACGTGCTTTCAGAATTTGATATTCCTGTTCCTCCTTTATCTATCCAGGCAGAAATCGTAGCCGAAATAGAAGGCTATCAAAAAATCATAGATGGGGCAAAAATGGTGGTGGAAAACTACAAGCCGAAGATTGATGTTGATCCGGAGTGGGAGATGATGGAGTTGGGGGAGGTTTGTGATATAAAAGCTGGAGGTACACCATTAAGATCAATTCACAAATATTGGGAGGGTAATATTCCCTGGTATAGTTCAGGGGAATTAAATGATTTGTATACCTCAGACCCATATGAATACATTACGTCGGAAGGGTTGAAGAATTCAAATGCAACAATTTTCCCAAAAGGATCGCTTCTTATAGGAATGTATGATACTGCTGCTTTTAAAATGTCTATTCTTGATAGGAATGCAACTTTCAATCAAGCAGTTTGTGGGGTTAAACCTAATCCTTCTTTCGATTTATATTTCTTGATGTTATATTTCATCATGAACAAGGAAGAATATTTGCGTCATAGAGTTGGGGTGAGACAAAGAAACTTAAACAAAGGATTCATTTCAGAAATACTGATTCCCAAAATTCCTTTAATAGTCCAACATCAGATAGTTGCAAAAATTGAAAAAGAGCAGGTTCTGATTGAAGCTAATAAACAGCTCATTGAAATCTTTGAGCAGAAAATAAAAGATAGGATTGGGAAGGTGTGGGGTGAATTGCCTGTTGTTAATAAAGTAAAAGGCAAAAAAACGAAGGCATTGAGTGAAGTAACCGAAGGATAAATGGAATATTTAAGTGATTTGTTATGTTTTAACCAATAGGAAATCAACGAAATAGTGTTCAAAATATTAAGCTCTATATTAGTTAAAGAATTATTATTAATTATTGTAATAAAAAAAAATATGGCTAGAATTAATTCAGAATACAACGAAGATTGTGGATGTCGTAAATGCTCCACGTGGGCTACAATTGCTGAATACACTTGTGGTTGCGTCACTGTAAATGTTCATCAGGATACTTCTCCTTGCGATGAATGCACTGATTTTAGTGGACGAAGAGAGTCTTGTGGTCAATCTGGTTATCCAGAAGATCATGACTAAATCTGAAATTTAAATTTTGAGAAATTAATTTTCTAACTTTACAGTGTGAGCGGCTGAAGAGCTGACATATGCGTTTTAAGGTATAGGCGAAAGTCTTGTTATGCCCAACTTGATCGTAAGAAAAAATGTTGGGGAAAGTGCATTTCAGAAATGCAAGTCAGGAATGGATTCTCTCCAGAAATGACTACAGCAACAATCTGAGCCGCCAGGATGAAACCTGAAAGCAGTGCCTTGTAGATTGGATGTTTCATTAAGTTCTTTATTGAATGGATATGTAAATATACAATAAATATTTAGCCACCCAGCTAGAGTCGGAGCGGCATTTAGGTGTCGTAAAAGCATGCATATGTCGGGAATCAAATTAGTTGATTCTAAAAGCAAATAGCTTCGCATTGGGTCTTCAGCCCTCACTTTTATATTATCATGGAGGAGAATAAAAAGAAAGACTGGTTTAAGCTTAAGCGATATCCACATATCGGATTACCATTAAAGAAAAGTGATCGGTATTTATGGATTGAAAAATATATAAAAGATCCAGAAAAAATTGCAAATCATTCCTTTTTGCCATTTATTCATAGAACAGCAAGAGTAAAGAAATTTAGAAAGGAATATTCTAAGAGGGAGGGAGTACTTAATGAATTTACACAGAACGATAAAGTAGTTTACAGGAAATCAAGTGAGAAAAAGAGGGAGCTGTTTTATGCCAGCCATCTAGATTCTTTAGTTTATAATTATTATGCTAAAATACTTTCAGAAGCATATGAGGATAAAATACGCCAAAGTGAAATTAACATTGAAAAAGTTGTAAATGCATACCGATCAATTCCCGTCGATCCTAGCAATGAAAATAGTTCAAATAAATGTAATATTGATTTTGCTAATGATGTAATAAACTTCATTCTTGAATATCCTGATGATGAATTCGCAGTAATTGATTTTGATATTTCTAGTTTCTTTGATAATTTAAATCATGCCCATTTAAGAAAGACTTGGGCTGAGGTATTGAACACTTCCAGGTTAACACCTGCCCATTTTAATGTATTTAAAAATATTACACGTTTCAGCCATGTTGATATAGTAGATATATTTGAAGAGTTCAAAAACAAAATTTACACTCAAAAGATAAATAAATTTGGTAAGCCGCTAGAAGTAAAGCAAAAAGAAGTAAAAAAGATTTGTTTTTTAAGAAATCAGAATGCGATTGCATTCTGCACAAAAAAAGAATTTATCAAAATAAAACAAAAATTACTGCAACCTTCCAAAACCAAAAAAATGCCCAATGATCAAGTTGTTGAAAGAAATTTTGGCATTCCACAAGGTTCCCCGATCAGTTCAGTTTTATCAAATATTTACTTGCTTCATTTTGATCAATCCATAAATAATTTTATTTCTAGACACGGAGGTATCTATCGAAGATATTCGGATGATATGGTAATTGTTTGCCCACTAATTCACAAAGAAGAAATTTCTGATTTAATTTATAAGGAAATTACTAAATATAATTTAACAGTTCAGCCAAATAAAACGCATACATTTATTTTTAAGCGAGAAAATTGTAAACTCATTTGTGGACAAGAATTTGACGAGAAAATTAATTGGAATAAAAACTTCATATACCTTGGTTTTGAATTTGATGGTGAAACAGTTTTATTAAAATCGGCTAGTTTGTCAGGTTATTATCGAAAAATGAAAAGATACATTACAAGAGCTAAGCATTTTGCAAACAACAAACAAAATAAAAACAAAGGCACTTTATTTAAACGGAGAATATTAAGAAAATACTCATACAAAGGAGCTAAAAGAACACGAAAATATTTGTGGGATCAGTCAAAAAAAATGTTTGTTAGATCAGAATATTACAACTGGGGAAATTTTCTGTCATATGCAAAAAAAGCTGCAAAAATTATGGTAAATAATAAGATTGAAAATCAAATCAAAAGGCATTGGAATATTTTAAACAAATTGTTAAAATAGTAGTGATCGTGGGTTGCTGACTGAAAAACCGACCAGTATACTAATTATGGATTCAGAGCAAAGAAGTAAATTTGCCTAATGAGAACTGAAGTAAATGTCAATGCTAACATGCTCACCTGTGTAATAACCCGGGCCGGATATGAATTGCAGGCATTTATTGATAAGTTTCCTAATGTTCAGAAATGGCTTGAGGGTGATAAAAAGCCTACAGTCAAACAACTGGTAGAATAGTAATATAATAAAATAACCTAAGTCAAAAATCATTTAGGACTATTTAAAATATTTGAATATTCTTCAGTTTCATTTGTAAAAATCTCCTGAATTAATGGCTGATGAGTTATGCGAATAATAAAATTAGGTTGCTTTATATCATATGTTTTATGATGAGGTCTATTTACAAAGACTGGAATAATATTGTTATGTTTCAATGTTAGTAAGATATTCTCTAATGAAGTTTTTACAGGATATATTTCTATATGATGAAAACCGGATATCTCATCAAGATCTGGCTTCTTGTCGGCCAATTCCAAGAAATTAATATCCCCCATTTCAGTCTTAAAAGGAATAGTCAATTTAAAATAACTAACTCTACGATTTGATAAAAAACTCTGATACAGATACAAACTATAAGGACTTTTTTCGATAATTGATCTTATAAAATCATATTCACTAGATGATTCGCATTTATAACAAACATGATCTAAATTTATTATATTTTCCAATTCATATTGTTTCAAAAAATGAATAATTGAATTAATGAATAATTCTGTGTTAATGAAGAAACTTGAGATGTTTGTATACATTTTTCTAGATTTTATGTAAGTCTGGAAATTAAATAAGGGTAATTTTTCGAAATGTATGTTTAGCATTGATTAAAATTTAATAATTTGCTCTTATTCTCAAATCGTTAAAATCATATACTTTTAAAGGATCTTTATTATTAAGAGAAAATTTTATTGGTAAATTTACTACTTCTAGAAAGAGACCTGTACAAAACTATTGGATTTTACAACCTTCCTCCAAGGAGAAGCTGGAAATTATGAAGGTTCTAGCTATCTCAAGCATTTGGTTAGACTCGGGAACTAAAAACTAGAAATATGTTCAAAAATTGTAATAAAAATATGTAAAAAGCTGATTATCAATATATTAAATAATTTGTTCTTTCAGTTTTTTGATATAATTTTGATGTACAAATATAATTTCGCATCATCATATTATAATATAATTTAATATGACTACTTTTAACTAATCCACTCTTCAAAATGAATATCACTTATGTCAACTGAAAGAACCAGTGCTGAAAAATATCAGTTTATCAAAGAACTGTATATGAAGCACAAAGACGCCATCGTTTATTATCGCGAACATCACATCTCTGAGTTAAATTTAGAAAATATTAAAAAGGAAGATTTAATAATCAATACAGAAAATTCAACTAATGAAGTTGAACTTTGTTCAGATGAATCAATTGCTAAGACTCTTGCTAACATAATTAATAATTCGCAAGATTTCAAAAGGCGCGGTCTCTAGTTAAATCCGTTTTCCATTAAGAACTTAAGTATTATTTGGTTAATCAACCAACTATTATGCTTTTCAAATAATCAATATGAGCGTTGAAGAGTTATATTTTGAATATAAAATGTTTTACGATCCTTCGAAGAGAGTAGAGGAAATAACAAAAATAATTGAAGGGTTCATCTTTCATATTAATACACACACTTCGATTTCAATTGAATGTGAAAATATTCAGGTAAAGGCTGAAGAGATTTTATCTTTTTATAATGAAATAATGCATACGGAAATTAAACCAATAATGGTTCCAGGAGTGCATGTATCTAGGTCTAAAGTAATTGCAGGAACACAATTCGCAATTATGATAGTTCTCCCTTTAACTTTTTCTGAAACTTCCGAAACGTCACCTCTCTCACTCCTAAGGCTGAACGCAAATCTATGTTGGGCTTTTTATAATTGCATTGTTCTTGATTTCCATTCAGCTTATGATGGAAAGGCAAATGCACTTAAGCGCCATTTTAGACATGACCCGGAATTAGAATTAAGAAAAAATGATTATATAAAATGGCTGACAAGTAGGAATTGCTGGCAAACTCCTGTACTAATTACCTCTTGGTATTTAGATTTACTTACTGACCGATTTCTAGAACTCAGTTAGGTTTCTACCAACTTAGATGATTGATCTTCAACAAAGCTTCTGATTATAGAAATGTACTCTGATCGTCCTAAAGTTTCTGAAGAACTAAATGCCAATTTCAATGATTCAAAAGAAGTGTTATCAATTATTGATTGGACTCTTTTAAAATTTTCTTGTTTAAAGTCGGTAACAAAAAATAAAAACTTGCATGTTTCACTCCCTTCAATGTAACCGGTTAAGTAAGTTCTGTTGATTTTATAGATGAAATAATATCCAACTGTCAATATTGTACCAATATATCTACAGAATTTATTTTTCGAAAATTCCGAACTTGCGAATGTAGAACTGCCATCATATAGCAGACCGATGAAATCCTGTAAGTCAAAGCCTAAATTTTTATTGAAATATACAGCGGTATAATAGTCTGCCTGCATGTCTAAGCTAATCATAAAATTATTTCCAAGAACTTCTTTTAATTCATCTACGTCTTTTTTAAACGGAATACCCTGATGAATGAAATGATAAAATTCATGAATGATGATCGAAAGATAATATTGCCCACGGCACCTAGATTCAATGGTTGTATTGAAAACAATATGTTTGCCGCCATCCCGAGGATCAAATAACCAATCAGCAGTATTATTTTCAAATGTAAATTTGATGGAACAAGGAACACCTGTAACCATCAGGTAGAACTGACTCAAGTGAGTTGAAAGTTCGCTTATATTCAAATTCATCTTTTTTGAGTATATTTTGAAAATCTATAAAAATATGTTTTAATACTTGAAAATACTGAAGTTGGTTTTTCATACTATTGCTTGATTAATAGGAATTTACGATAGATAACTTTGATTTACATAATAATATAATGCACTTACGCTATGCCCAAAGTCCTACTATTGTTCATAAGAAGCTCAAAATCAGACGAATCGAACAATAGAATTTGTTATGCCATCCGAACATTATTGGCAGAAATGAGCATTCAATTTTAAGCGAACGGGTATAGTTTCTTCCCCAGGGACCAAAGAGTCATTGTTACAAATTACGTTCAACCGTAGCTCTGTGACCCCGGGGTTTTCGAAACAATGCGAAATGAGATTGAGAAACACAGGGAAGAGAAATTGCCATTAGCAATTTCGAAGGGGCTAAAGCTTTTTCCTGATCTTATATCTAAGCTACTTAGTCTTTTTCTTCGGCTCACTCAATAAGTGTTCAGTAGTTTTCTGAATCATAGAAATAAAAAATATCTCCATGAAACACCTTTATCTCCTCATATTCACCCTCCTTTATCTTTCAAGTTCCGCCCAACAAGTCGCCGACGCATCATTTCATCCGGATATTAACCATCCAGCATATTCCCCAGCAAAAGGCCCCGTTATCTTCATCGACGAAGGCCATCATAATTTTCACACGAAGACAGGTCGATATCTTCCGTTTGCAAATCTGCTGGAACGTGAAGGCTACCAGGTCAATGCATTTGCAGATGAATTCACAATGGAAAATTTATCCAAAGGAAAAATCCTAGTCATCTCTAATGCATTGAATGAAATCAATGTTGACAACTGGTATCTGCCTACACCTTCTGCTTTTACAAATGCAGAGATCGCATCAGTAAAAGACTGGGTCAATGAAGGTGGCAGCTTATTCCTGATAGCAGATCATATGCCAATGGCCGGTGCGGCACAAGATCTTGCCGCTACATTTGGATTCGAAATTGCAAATGGATTTGTCATGCATACGGTGACAAACGGAATGGGTTATTTTAAGCTGACAGATGGTTCTTTAATGGAAAGCCCGATAACTAAAGGCAGGGATAGCAGTGAACAAGTGAAACAAATTGTAACCTTCACCGGTCAGGGATTTAAAATTCCGGCCGACGCCATATCGATCCTGACACTTGATGAAAACTACAACTGCCTGCTGCCGGATACCGCATGGGCATTTACAGAAAGTACACCAAGAATAAATATGAAAGGATGGTCCCAGGGTGCGTACCTAAAATTTGGCAAAGGCAGAGTTGTTCTATTTGGTGAAGCCGCCATGTTTACAGCGCAATTGAGCGGAACAGAACAAACGAAAGTCGGTATGAATAGCGAAAAAGCTCCTGAAAATTTCCAGTTGCTTTTAAATATTGTGCATTGGTTGGATGGGAAGGTGGAGGGGTTGGATGATAAGTAACTTATTCCAAAGTTTCCTTTTATTGAAACCAATGTAGTATCTTTGTAAGCAAACTTTACCAAATGGAACTGAAATTTGATGTCCTCTTTATGGAAGAGGCACGGACTTTTCTAAACAGTCTTGACGAAAAGTCAAGGAACAAAATAATTTACAACATTGACAAGGCAAAATCAAAAAACGATCCGGAACTTTTCAAAAAACTCAAAGGAGAAATTTGGGAGTTTAGAACATTGTACAATAAAACATATTACAGACTGTTAGCTTTTTGGGACAAAACGCTGAAAACGCAGACTCTTGTTATATCTACTCATGGCATTGTGAAAACGACCGGTAAAATGCCGGATAAAGAAATTGAAAAAGCAGAATCCTTACGTCAACAATATTTCATATTGAAAAAACAAAAAAATGGCAACAAAAAATAGCATGAAACTCTACACCCTTGATGAAATAAAACAGGAATTCATAGGAAAAAAGGGCACAGTGAAGCGTGACACATATGAACAGGTATTGCAGATGGAAGTACTCGGAGAAATGATCAGGCAGGTCAGGTTGGAACGTAATCTGACACAAGAGCAATTAGGAAAACTAGTGGGTGTACAAAAAGGTCAGATCTCCAAACTGGAAAATAATGCAACCAACGTCACCATAGAAACGATCCTAAAAGTTTTTACAGCATTAAAAGCTAAAATCAGCTTCCGTGTAGAATTAAAAAATGAAAGGATAAGAATTGCTTCATAAAGAAGAGGAATGATCATCCTTCCGTTTTTCAGAGGCTCTCATATGTATCAAGTGTTCCATATAGGTGAGCCTGAATATAAATATATGAATCATTCTACCTTTGAGGCAGGGATCAAACTGATAGGATTTGCCTCATGCACAATATATCCATATTTATTCGAAACTATTTATGATCTTCATCATCCTTTCCAAGTGCAGCGATGCTTTAATCTATTTTTCAGAGTAGTTGCGCCTGAAGAAAGAAAATAGACCAGCAATGGTAATTTTATATATTTTTAAGGGTCAATAAATTTTACAAATCAAATCTTTGCTATTAATATTTTAGAAATAAATCCAACCAAAATGAATCGCTATTTTCTTCCAAACTGTATTTTATTATACGTAAGTTTTATTTGTATTAACACGGTTATTAGTCAGGGCACTTACCCTGTGTATCCTGATATATTATCCCATTCCGTTTCCGAAGATGTGAAATTTCTTGGTGCATTTGATGGCCGGCTGGTTTATTTTGACAAACTGAATGACAAAAACAAATTGTGGGTATCAAATGGTACCCCCGAAGGAACAATACAAATAAGTACTCCTGATCAGACAGATATCAGTCTTATTATAGGGGAAAATAATACGTGGTTCTTTACAGAAAAAAGAGGAAGCACGTATTATATTTCAAAATTAACGGAGGGATCTGACACCCTTACTCGAATTCATGTAAGTGGAATTGTATACCAGAATATCTTTTATTGGAACGGTAAGTTTTCGTGGATACAAAGTTCGATTGGTTCAAACTATGATAAAGTGCAACTTTATGATCCGGAGAACCAGACACTCACCACATTGGTCAACAGCACATTTGGTCACATCCAGGGTATAGGTGCTTCCGATGGTATTTTGTATTATATACAGAGTACCGACCAGGGAAAGATGCTTGGAAAATCTGATGGTACGATTGCTAATACCTCTCTTTTTGCTACACTACTTCCTACCGGAAATGATAATGATCACCTGACACGCTTTTTCAGTAATGGTCAGAAAGTATATTTCTTCTACAACAATTCATCGGACCCATTCTATTTATGGACAACTGATGGAACATCACAAGGAACGATACAGCTAGGTGATTTTCAAAATCCATCGTTCAGCTGGCCTGAAGACCCCGCCATTTTCTTACATGACAAACTTTTATTCATCCTTCGTGAATCAGACGCACCCAGCGGAACAACCTTTGAACTCAATGCTACAGATGGTACACCCACAGGAACCTTGACATTAGATACTCACTCTAACGATTATATGCAACCCGACCATCTGACCTTATTCAATGATAAGATTTATTTTACCGCCCAAATATTTGGAAGTGATCTTAGAGTTACAGATGGAACACGGGCGGGGACGAAAGTTATTTTAGAAACACATGGACATGATAATGGGAGTGTTGGTTTTATAGGAGATCTGGGCACTTATAATAACAGCATGGTTGTTCAGGCGTATGAAGCCACGCACGGATCTGAGTTATATAAAACCAATGGAACGGTAGCAGGTACAACATTGATGGCAGATGTGATCCGGGGAAGTGCCGAAAGTGTTCCCGGAAATTTTATGCAGGTGGGGTCCAGGCTTTTTTTTACAACATTTTATTCAAATCGTTATCGGATGTGGATCTATGATCCGGACTTTATAGTTTCATGCGATTCGTTCAACATAGGTGATGTAATCATTTCTTCGGTAACAGATAGCACGACTGGCTCAATTCACCTGGCACCTTCAGGAGGTCAGCAACCTTACATTTATAAGTTGGATAATATGAATGCAACCACTTCGTCGCAATTCAATAATCTTGCTTTAGGAAATCACATCATAATCGTAACTGACAACCTGGGGTGTGTTATTAATTTCCCATTCCTGATAGAAGAATCGACAGGAATTGTAGAGCCAGATTATCTAAAAGCTATTACAATTGCACCAAACCCTACTACGGCAAATAAAGGCATTGAGTTGCAATTAAATTTAAATCCTGTCCATCTGGAGCCCATTTCAATATACATTCATAACATCAACGGACAAACAATTTTGAAAGAAAATGTAAATGTCACATCACCTTACATACGCATTCCTATTGTAATGAAAAATTTTACATCGGGCCAATATATACTATCTGTTATACAGAATGGTAAAGTATTGGGAAGCCATAAAATGATCGTTGATTAAAGTTCATGATTTAAGATACATTTAATTGTTTCGAAAACTCCGTGGCAATGGACCTGTACCCCCGGGTTTTCGAGCGCATCGATGAAACACAGGCGGAGTGCTGAGCGCTAGCCGAAATGAAATAGAAATTTCGTGAAGTATGAAATTTCGAAGGGGCAAATAATTTACCCAATCCCATCAACCTCCCGCCCACATACCCTTTCCCAGTCTTACAGCTAACGTACTTCGTCTTTTTCTTCGGAATACTCAATATGTGTTCAGTAGTTTTCTGAATCGTAAAAAAAACGCATCCCCATGAAACACTTCTATCTCCTCATATTCACCCTCCTTTATTTTTCAGCTTGCGCCCAACAAGTCGCCGACGCATCATACCATCCGAATATTAATCACCCTGCATATCCCACAGGTAAAGGCCCCATCATCTTCATCGATGAAGGCCATCATAATTTTCACACGAAGACAGGCCGATATCTTCCGTTTGCAAATCTGCTTGAACGCGATGGCTATCAGGTCAATGCATTTGCAGATGAATTCACAAAGGAAAATTTATCCAATGGAAAAATCCTCGTCATCTCTAATGCATTGAATGAAATCAATGTTGACAACTGGTATCTGCCTACACCTTCTGCTTTTACAAATGCGGAGATCGCATCAGTAAAAGATTGGGTCAATGAAGGTGGAAGCTTATTCCTTATAGCAGATCATATGCCTATGGCTGGTGCGGCACAGAATCTTGCCGCCACATTTGGATTCGAAATTGCAAATGGTTTTGTCATGCATACAGAGACAAACGGCATGGGTTATTTTAAGCTGACAGATGGTTCTTTAACGGAAAGCCCGATTACGAAAGGCAGAGATAGCAGTGAACATGTGAAACAAATTGTGTCCTTCACTGGCCAGGGATTTAAAATTCCGGTTGATGCTATATCGATCCTGACACTTGATGAAAACTACAATTGCCTGCTGCCGGATACTGCATGGGCATTTACAGAAAATACACCCAGGATAAATATGAAAGGATGGTCCCAGGGGGCGTACCTAAAATTTGGCAAAGGCAGAGTTGTTCTGTTTGGTGAAGCCGCCATGTTTACATCACAATTGAGCGGATCAGAACAAACGAAATTCGGAATGAATAACGAAAAAGCTCCTGAAAATTTCCAGTTGCTTTTGAATATTGTGCATTGGCTGGATGGAAAACTGGATAGGTAGTGCCCCTTCGAATTTTTCTTTTCTGTGTTCATCTTTTTGCCACTACAATATTCCTGAGAAAAATTCTCTTCCCCTGTGTTTCTCAATCTCGCTTCACGTCGTTTCGAAAACCCCGGGGTATTGGACTTGTGCATGAAACTTCGAAATAGCAAAAGCACGCAAAACCGAGTTTTGCAAACACCAGGACGTAGTTACAAACTACGCCCAACAGTAGTGATTTTAATTTTTGCAATTTCTGGATGTAGGGGCAACCTACGCCCAACAATTTCGCGGACCATGAAATTTCGAAGGAGCAAAAAGCCAGAAACATTTCCACCCTTTCCTCCTCTTCTATCTGGTTGCTGAGCTGTAGCAAAAAGGATGAGGAAGAGCGGGTCGAAGCATTCTGCCCTTTCACCTTGCATCCCTTCTACCCTTCCTCCCTATTTCAGGCACGTTCTTTGCCTCCCCTTTATCGGCCAAAATGCCCCCAAAACCCTCTTTTTGGTTGCTTTTTAAGCCATGATTGAGTAATTTTGTTACTCAATTAGTGAATAGTCATGATAGAAACACTCATCTCGTCCAAAATGAGGATCAAACTTCTACTGAAGTTCTTCCTCAACAGCCAATCCCGTTCCTACCTCCGTGGCCTGGAAACCGAATTCGGTGATTCTACCAATGCCATCCGCCAGGAACTAAACAGGTTCGAAAAAGCCGGCATGCTCAAAGCCTACACGGAAGGCAACAAGAAGTACTTCCAGGCAAATACCGACCACCCGCTTTACAACGAAGTACACAATATCCTGATCAAATACATCGGCTTCGATACCATCATCGACACCGTCATCGAACGCCTGGGCGAGATCAAAGAAGTATACATCATCGGCCAGTTTTCAAACGGCCTCGACAGCCCGGTCATCGACCTGATGTTCACCGGAGATATCGACGAGAACTATCTCATTAACCTGATCCATAAAGCTGAAGCATTGATCAAACGAAAGATCAGGTATATCATTTACCGTCTTGATGAACTCCCAGCCATCGACTGGAATCAATTTGATCCTAAACCACTACTGTTATGGTCGAAAGACAGCGAATAGAAAAGAGTGATCAGTATTCAGTAATCAGTGATCAGTATTTGTATCCTGAAGACCGATCATGTCTTCCCGAAGTAACGAATGTTTCAAAAGAACCCTGGATCGTAGTTCGCACTAAAACGAAATGCGAGAAATTTATCCGTGATCGTCTTCAATTGATGGGGATGGAAGCATTTGTACCACTCCGAAAACGTACAGCGAAATACAATCGCAAAGTGAAAGTGTATGAATTGCCGCTCATCACGTGTTACACATTCGTTCGGCTGGATAAAACAAGAAGAAATGAAGTGCTCGCGCTTCCTTATGTACAGGGCATGTTACGCATTGCAGGACATGATTGCCTTGTAAGCGATCGCGAGATACAATGGCTTCAAAAAATAAGCGGAACAGATATCGACGTCAGAACAGAACCACTGTCAATGCGACAAGGTGATCGTGTAGTCCTAGCTTCAGGTCAATTGGCAGGCATGGAAGGTGTGATCATGTCACAACGATCAAAACATGAAATGATCGTAGCACTTGAAAGTATAGGAATGCAAATGGTGATTCAGGTAGATACTAGTGTGCTTGAATTGGCCTGGTGAAAAGTGAGTAGTGAGTAGTGAGTAGTGAGTGATGAGTGAGATGGGAGTAAGGGCGAATTGCATTCGCCTCTTTACTGATAGACCGCGACCTATCAGAAGGCGAAGCCCTGTCAAGTAACGAGTAACGAGTAACGAAAAATGAAAATTTCTATGTGCCCTTATGTGTCTTATGTGGTAAACCTTTTTTCATTGTGCCCTGAAAATTGTATAATCATAGTTGACTAATCTATACCCAACATTAGATAACGTCCTCCGTGAAGAAAAAGAACTTCGCCTGGGTCAGCACGCAAAAGTTTTCTGGATGACCGGATTGTCAGGCTCAGGAAAAAGCACGCTTGCACTTGCATTGGAAAAGAGATTATTTGAACTGGGATATCATATCACCGTATTAGATGGCGATAACATCCGGACAGGTATAAATAATAATCTCACTTTTTCACCTGAAGACAGGATTGAAAATATTCGTCGCGTAGCAGAAGTAGCGAAATTATTTGTTGCAAATGGGCAGATCTGCATCGTCAGTTTTATTTCACCCACCATCGAAATGAGACAAATGGCAAAACAAATCATTAGTAAAAATGATTATGTTGAAGTATTTATTGATACGCCCATTGATATCTGTGAATCAAGAGACGTGAAAGGCCTTTATAAAAAAGCACGTGCAGGGGAGATAGCAGATTTTACCGGGGTGAATGCGCCTTATGAAATACCTGTACATCCGGATATTCATTTCGAAACAAAAGATAAATCCATTGAACAATCATTTTCAGAATTGTATGAACAGGCATTACCATTCATAAAATGGTGAATATAAAATTGAGGAAGACATCCTATAAGTGGTTGAGTTTAGAGATGACTCCTGGCGGAGTCATCAGGTTTAGCGAAATCACCTGCGGTGTTTTCTGTTTTAGGTGTTTAGAAAACAAAAACTAAACTCTCTAAACTTTTTGCCACCGAAGGTGACAAAAACTAAACTCTCTAAACTCAGTGGAGTAATAATAAACAAAGTCAACACATAATCAACGAATGAAGTATTATCTGAATCACCTGGAAGAACTCGAATCAGAATCCATCTTCATCCTGCGTGAAGTAGCCGCGCAATTTGAAAACCCTGTCATCTTATTTTCAGGCGGAAAGGACAGCATCCTCATGGTATACCTCGCCATCAAAGCTTTTTATCCGGCGAAGGTCCCGTTCCCATTATTGCATATCGATACAGGACATAATTTTCCTGAAACGATTGAATACCGGGACTGGCTGGTGAAGGAATATAATCTACGTCTGATCATTGGTTCGGTGCAGAAAGCCATTGATGAAGGAAAAATAAAAGAAGAGCGAGGCTTTAATGCAAGCCGAAATGCATTGCAGACCTATGTGCTGCTTGATGAACTTGAAAAAGGAAAATACGACGCAGCATTAGGTGGCGGGCGACGCGACGAGGAAAAGGCGCGAGCCAAAGAAAGATTCTTCAGCCATCGCGATGAATTCGGTCAATGGGATCCAAAAAATCAACGCCCCGAATTATGGAATTTATTTAATGGCCGAAAACATTTCGGAGAACACTTCCGCGTATTTCCAATCAGCAACTGGACAGAGCTCGATGTATGGCGCTACCTGGCAGCAGAAGAATTTCCTTTACCCAATCTTTACTTCGCACACAAACGAAATGTCTTCGATCGAGACGGTGTATTACTGGCCGATTGCGAATACATCACACGCAAACCCGATGAAACGGTAAATGAAGAAATGATACGTTGTCGTACAATAGGTGACATGACCTGTACAGGTGTATGGCGATCGAGTGCTTCTACCATTGAAGAGATCATACAGGAAGTAGCGACATCACGTTTGACAGAACGAGGAGGAAGATCTGATGATAAGCGCAGTGAAACAAGTATGGAGGATAGAAAGAAGCAAGGGTACTTCTAATGAGGAAGATTTCCTGTATGAGGCAGAGTTTAGAGATGAGCGCCTTCGGCCTCATCAGTTTAGCGAAAAGCACCTTCGGTGTTTTCTGTTTAGAAAGTTTAGAAAAAACAACTAAACTTTCTAAACTCATGAAGTCGAAGACTTCATGATTAAACTTTCTAAACACTGTTGTAAAGAATGAAATATCTAATTCCCGGAATACTGTAATCAATAAAATCACCATAAAATGAAAACGTATTCTTTTGAAAAATTAGATGTTTGGCAGGAAACCAAAAAATTGGCTGTTAAAATCTACAGAATTACACGGGAATTTCCAAAGGATGAAAGATTTGGTCTTATAAGCCAAATGAGACGGGCAGGTATTTCTATTTCTTCAAATATTGCAGAAGGTACTTCAAGGTATTCCGGCAAAGACCAAGTACGATTTTACGAAATAGCCTATGGAAGCCTTATGGAATTATTAAACCAGCTAATTATTAGTTGTGATCTAGAATTCCTAAAAGAAGAAAACTTGGAAGTACTGAGATTGGACATTGATAGCATCTCATATAAATTAACCAGGTTGAGAGACTCAAAACTTAACCAATCAGAATAACAGGACTAAACTCTCTAAACTATTGATACCGTAGGTATCAATTACTAAACTTTCTAAACACTTTCTCTATTGAGAACCTAATGACACAGAGATCACAAACACAAAGTACCAGCTCAACGGAACTACTGAGATTCACAACTGCTGGTTCTGTGGACGATGGCAAATCCACGTTGATCGGCAGATTACTTTACGATAGTAAATCTATCTTCCAGGATCAATATGATGCCATTGAAGAAATTTCCATACGCAGAGGAGAAGAAGGAATTAACCTTGCGTTACTTACTGATGGATTGAAAGCTGAACGCGAACAGGGAATCACCATTGATGTAGCGTATAGATATTTCTCAACTCCAAAACGAAAATTTATCATCGCCGATACACCCGGTCATATCCAGTATACACGCAACATGGTCACAGGTGCAAGCACAGCAAATGTTGCACTGATACTTATTGATGCAAGACAAGGTGTTTTGGAACAAACCAGGCGACATGCAATCATTGCCAGCTTGTTGCAGATTCCTCACCTTGTGATTTGTATTAACAAAATGGATCTGGTAGATTATAGCCAGGAAGTATATGATCGCATCCACGATGAGTTTGAAGACTTTGCCGGTAAGCTGGATGTGCATGATGTGAATTTCATTCCCATCTCCGCCTTACGAGGTGATAATATTGTGGATCGCAGTCAGCATATGCCTTGGTACGAAGGTTCTACGCTGCTCTACTATCTTGAAAATGTACACATCGCGAGTGATTATAATTTTATTGACTGTCGCTTCCCGGTGCAATACGTGATCAGGCCTTACAATGATGAATTTCATGATTACCGTGGATATGCGGGAAGGATAGCAGGAGGAATATTGAAGAAAGGCGATGAAGTAATGTTGTTGCCATCCGGATTTACCACACGCATCAGCAGGATAGATACATACAAAGGAGAAGTTGAAGAAGCATTTCCACCGATGAGCGTGGTCGTACATATCGAAGATGATTTTGACCTGAGTCGCGGCGATATGATCGTGCGAGCCAATAATACGCCTCGCCAGGAGCAGGACATTGACCTGATGATCTGCTGGTTCCATGAAAAGCCATTGGAAGAACGTGGAAAATATACGTTGAAGCATACGACGAAAGAAGCGCGATGCATTATCAAGGAAGTGAGATATCGTATGGATGTGAATACGCTTCATCGCGATATGAACAACCGGAAGATCAGCATGAATGACATTGCCCGCATCTCCATTCGCACTACATTGCCTTTATTCGTCGATGCGTATCAGAAAAACCGGATTACCGGTAGCATTATATTAATCGATGAAGGGACGAATGAAACTGTGGCAGCGGGGATGATCATATAATATCACAGGATCCCCTACCCCCAGAAAGGGGACTAGCGAAAAAATTGTAGGGGGTACACCAGAGTTTAGAACATTTAATTAAATGAAGAAAAAAATAATGATTCATAAAGATTTTGAGTCTCAAAAAAATCATGAGATTGAAGAATCATTGAAGATGACCCCGGATGAGAGAATAGCCCAGGTTGTAGAATTAATTAAAAGAGTTTATCCTTTTATTAAGCCGGACACAACCAGAAGAATCCACATCGTCCAATGAATATTTATTACCTGAACATCAGTCAATGATAAGTGCAAATTCCGGTAATTAACATTCGGGAATTGATCCTTTCAAAAATGAATACAGGCAGAAAAAAGGATGAAGCTGACATTGAAGAATTGCAGAAAATCGTAAACACTAAAAAGTCGGAATAAACTAAACTTTCTAAACTTTTGCCGTCGAAGACAGCATATCTAAACTATCTAAACGCTTCTCATTAAGTGAACATCTTCGAAGAACTAAAATCAAAACAAAAAGCAATAAGCGTCACTGGCCTGGGCTACGTAGGTTTACCCCTTGCCCTTGAATTTGCAAAACATTTCAAGGTGATCGGCTTCGATATCAACGAAGATCGTATAGCCATGATGCGACAGCATATTGATCCTTCAAAAGAACTTTCAAAAGGTTCATTCGAAGGTTGTGATATCACGTTTACAAGTAATCCGGCTGATCTGCGCAATGCACATTTTCACATCATCGGCGTGCCTACTGATATTGATGAACATAAAGTGCCTGACCTGATGCCCCTGTTAAAAGCAAGTGCAAGTGCAGGAAGAGCTTTAAAGAAAGGAGACTATGTCGTTTATGAAAGCACGGTGTATCCAGGTTGTACTGAAGAGGATTGTCTGCCGGTGCTTGAAGCAGAATCGGGTTTGAAAGGAGGTGTCGATTTTAGTTATGGATATAGTCCTGAACGCATTGTTCCCGGAGATAAAGTAAAAACACTGACTAATATTTTAAAAATTGTAAGTGGCAATGATGCAAGTGCGTTGGATGAAATAGCAAAAGTATATGGCCAGATCATCCAGGCCGGACTATATAAAGCGTCATCCATAAAAGTAGCCGAAGCAGCAAAGGTGATTGAAAATACACAACGCGATATCAATATCTCGCTGATGAATGAGCTTGCCATCATCTTTGATAAGATGGGCATCGACACCCGTGAAGTGATCGAGGCTGCAGGAACGAAATGGAATTTCCATAAATATTATCCCGGTCTTGTCGGTGGACATTGTATCAGCGTGGATCCGTTTTATCTCATGCATAAAGCAAGAGAGTTGGGATACGAACCTCAGGTGATTGCTGCAGGCAGGAGAGTGAATGATTTCATGCCGCATTTTATTGCTAAAAAAGTTGTGCAGGCTTTGATTGAAAAAGGAAAGAATCCCGGAGAATCAAAAGTATTGGTGATGGGGATCACATTTAAAGAAGATGTAGCGGATATCCGGAATAGTAAGGTGGTGGATCTGATCAAGGAGCTGGAGGACTTTTCAATTTCTGTGACGACAATTGATCCGTTCGCTTCGATGGACGAAGTAAAACATGAGTATGATATTGATCTTAAGCGAAAGGCGGAAGGGAAATATGATGCTGTCATTATAGCGGTAGGTCACCAGGAATATGTTGATCTTGACGCCGGATATTTTAAATCCATTTCGAATGGTGAATTGATCATGTTTGATATCAAGGGAATAAAGGATAATCGCATTTCACGATACTACAACAGGTTGTAAGCGTGAGAAATTTATTTAATGTACTAAGGTTCATTCTTCGTCATCCTCTTTCAGGCAGGCATAAGGCAGCTGCATTAAGGCGGTTCTTCTATTATCAAATTAATCGCGTATTCAATTCGTTCCCTATTGTTTTCCAATGGACAGACCGTACCGTTCTCATCATAGAAAAAGATATGGCGGGTGCTACAGGAAATTTGTACTGTGGATTACACGAATTTGAAGACATGAGTTTTTTGCTTCATTTTTTACGGGACCAGGATTTGTTTGTGGATGTTGGCGCGAATATCGGTAGCTATACTATCCTGGCTTCTGGACAAATAGGATGCAGAACCATTGCATTTGAACCAGTGCCGGCAACTTTTACCCGATTAAAAAATAATATTGCTATAAACCACATCAGCGATAAAGTGGAAGCGTTGAATGTTGGAATTGGAAGTATATCCACGAAAATACGATTCAGCATTGACCAGGATTCTGCTAACCATGTGCTGGTGGAAAATGAGACTTCACCTTCAATAGAAATTGCAGTCGAAACGCTGGATCAATTGCTGGGTCAACATTTTCCTGCATTGATTAAGATTGATGTAGAAGGATATGAATCCGAAGTGCTTAAAGGAGCTAATAATATACTGAGCAATCCTGGTTTGCAGGCAATCATTATTGAGCTTAATGGATCCGGAAGGAAATACGGGTATAATGATGATGACATTCATCAGAGCCTGATCCGGAAAGGATTTCAATCAGTGGAGTACCTGCCATTTGAAAGACAGCTCAAAGACAAACTTATATATGGCGATATGAATACAATCTATGTAAAAGATAAAAATAAGGTGAATGAAAGGCTCACTACCAGCCAGGGGTATACATTATTTGGTGAACATATTTAAGGAGTAAACCGGCAGACGGAAGAAAATGAAAAAACTGATAAAACAATTACTTGGTGAATACTGGATTTATAGACTCAAGGAAATAAAATCAAAACTACTTCATGCGCCTGAGCAAATAATAACTGAAGAACATTCGATATACCAGGATTTTATTAATCCGGGCGACTTGTGTTTTGATGTAGGGGCGAATATTGGAAATAAAATAGATATATTATTAAAAGCAGGAGCGAAGATTGTGGCAATCGAGCCGCAGGACAGTTGTTATAGGATTTTAAAACATAAATATGGCCGGAAAATTACCCTCATCAAAAAGGGCCTTGGAGAATCTGAAAGTATAAAAGAATTTCACATATCCAACAGCTCTACTATTTCTTCTTTTTCAAAAGAATGGATAGACTCTGTTAAAAAATCAAGGTTTAAAAATTACAATTGGGATAAGGTGATTAAAGTCCCGATGACAACCCTCGATAATTTGATCAGGGAATTTGGAAATCCGGTGTTTATAAAGATAGATGTGGAAGGATATGAGCTGGAAGTATTAAAAGGACTCACACAACCGGTTAAAATGTTAAGCTTTGAATACACTGTACCTGAACGTACGGAACGAATTTTTGAATGCCTCGATCAAATAGAAAAATATAATAAAAACGGTAAATGCAATTACAGCATTGGCGAGAATATGGAATTGATCCTGAGCGAATGGCTTACCCTGACGGAGTTAAAAGAACATATTCGTACTGACAAATTTCCTGTTTCTGATTTCGGAGATATCTATATCCGTTCTATGCCGGATTTGAAATGATATTGGTTTTGAAAGTTTGTTCATACCATACTATGGAAAATATTCTTATTCTAAACTCTTTCTAATTTGAAGAGGCGAATGAAATTTATTCAATACCCTTCGTTGTCTTTCTGGATATTATTTATTATAGTTTCCTGTAAAACAACTGTGGTATCTCCGGACAGTACCAGAATTGCATCTGACCGAATGATCGTGATAGATAAGGAAAAAGTATACTCCTCCGAAATCATTTTTAACAAGGAAGTGACTATTTATCCGGAAGCATTTATAGCAACAAAAGGAAATGGCAAAATCATTTTCACAAAAAAAGTAAACATCATAGGTGAATCCCAGGTCTTTGATGATAATGTAAAAGTCGTTTTTGATAAAGCCACAATTAGCTCACTTAACCCCGCCTGGTTTGGCGCAAAAGGTTATGATGAGATAGATGACACAAAAGCGATTAGGAAGACTCTTCAGATAGCCCGGGATTACCCTAATTCCATCAATATTGAAATTCCGATTGGAAGATTTATGATTTCAGAATCTATTGAGATCAGGAACGAAAATCCAAACAGCAAATCGATCAATATCCTCGGGAAGGCCATGAGCGCATCTGCTGATGCCGGTTCTTGTTTCCAATGGACAGGAGCTCAGGATAAAAGTATGTTGGTCATGAGTAATAATTGCCTGAGTCATGTGGAAGGAATGGATTTTTGTGCCTTGCAGGGATATCCCATGAAACACAATATAGAATTAAGACCTTTTGATTATCAGATCAATTTTAAAAATTGTTCTTTTTCCATGTGTGCCGGACCAGGTTCTGCCAATATTAATTTGAACAATGGAAATAATGCGCAGGTCTCAGAAATTCAATTTGAAAATTGTGTATTCAGGGGATACACAAAAGACAATAAAACATGGGAAACAGAATCAGCCATTATAGGTGGCAAAGCAAATACAAAAAACTTTTCCTTCCTTGGATGTTCCTTTCTGGGCTATACAGTTTCTGCAATCAATATAGATATCTCTGATATTCTTCGGGTCGAACATTGCACATTTGCCCTGAATGAAATAGATGTCACCTGCATGCTTTGCAATACATATGCAAGTTCAAATTATAGCGAACAATCCAGGTCGTTTTTTAAAAACGGAATATCCGCAAATATTGCTTTTACATCTTTGATGAATAATTATTATGACGGAAGTGAGGTGGATGATTATTTTATCAGGGATGGCTCAGGAAGCTTGTTCCTCTTGAACAATAACTTCGGAGGCTCAGGTGGAACTGACAGCGTGAATAAGATAAAATGGAATGATAATATATTAAGCAGTATATATAGCATTGGAAATTTTTATCGGAACAATAATAAAATTTCCAATCCATTTCAAACCAGGAATCTTAGGGATCAAATATTATCTAATATTACGCATGGTGATAAGATAGGGACTGATGGAGACCATGTTAAATTGATTCAGGGTAACTAGTGGTGCTGGCATGAAATTACTTATCGTGGGTTCCCAATCACCGGCGGCTATTGAAATATATTACATAAAATATCTTAAAAAGGCAGGTATTGAGGTTGATGTGTTTGAGCCATCGCATTTTTTCTCGGTTACGAACCTCATGGAAAAACTAAAATTCAGATATTTTTCCAGATCCTTATTCCATCTCGCCAATAAAAAGCTGATTGATAAAGTAAATGAATTCAGACCAGGCATCGTTTGGATTTTCAAGGGGCTTGAAATATTTCCGGACACACTGATGTATTTAAGAAAACAAAGTATTTACCTTGTAAATTACAACCCGGACCATCCTTTCATCAGATCGTTTGCAAGCAATGGTGGTAAAAATGTTGAACAATGTGTGCCTTTATATGATTTGCATTTTTGCTATTCGAGAGACCTGGCATTTAAGATTAACCAGGAATATAAACTAAAGACGCATTGGCTGCCATTTGGATACGAATTGTCAGCTGAGGATTACAGGAAAATTCAAAATACCAGCGAGATACATAAATGCTGCTTTGTAGGCAATCCTGATAAGAGTCGTGCAAATACGATTAAAAAGCTGGCAGCAAACGGAATTCCGATAGATGTCTATGGTCATAACTGGAATAAATACCTGGACAGGCATAAAAATTTATCTGTTTTTGGTCTCGCAATGGGACTGGATTATTGGAACGTCCTGAGACAATACCGGTTACAGCTAAACATGTTCAGGCCATATAATTTTAACGCCCACAACATGAGAACCTTTGAAATCCCGGCATGTGGCGGAATACAATTAGCTCCTGTCAGTGACGACAATGAATATTTTTTTAATGAGGGTGAGGAAATATTCCTTTATAATGATACAGGTGAGCTGCATGATAAGATTTATGGTGCCTTGGATATGCCTTTACATATTGCAGATGGCATCCGTGAAGCAGCGAGAGACAAAGTTATTTCGAATCATCATAGCTATGAGGACAGAGCTTTGAAAGCCGCTGATGTATTAAGGGAAATCTGAATGTTTAGTTTTGTTACCAATGCCACCCTCAATGATGCTGTAAGGCTTGATGTTTTTATCCCGCATGTTTTAAAAGTTTTTGATTCGCATATTGATGAATTACTAATTGTGATTGATGCAAAAACAGAAGAAGGCAGAATTAAACACCTGCACGCAACTGATATAATAAATCCGAAAATTAATGATGCCTATATAAGCAGAATACAAGCCCTCGATTACCGGATCAGATTTATAAAGTGTGATTATTCAGAAGTAAAGGTTATTTCCCCTAAGTGGTTTAATAAAAAAAATATAAACCGGTGCCAGGCAGGCACACCGATTTTTGCTTTCCTTTTTGGTATTGAACATTGTAAAAATGAAAAAATTATCAGGTCTGATTGCGACATACTATTTTTTGATAAAGGATTTATTGACCGGCTATGGAATGATAATAATCATGAAATGATCCAGCTGCCCAGATTGAATAATACGTGGAATTCTTTTTCAAGCCGGTCATTTTATATAGACAGACGTAAAATGGAAATGAAGCTCCCTTTGACCGCATACAAACTAAATTTGATCAGGCAATTGCACAGATTCCTGAAAAAGAGGCCTCCGTACCTGGCTCTGGAGCAAATGCTTGATGCAGCGATCAGAAAAGATAAATTTAATTTTGAAAAATGCTCAACAGCTTCAGGTTACACCATGCATATTGCCAAAAGAGAAGAATTTAGGAATATTATCATACATGAAGTGGAGCGAAAATTTAGGCAGGGCTTCATTCCACCGCAACAATTGAATTATAATCATGACTACAAAGAGGAAGCCTGGATTGACTTTACTTAACTCGTTCATTTCTATGGCCAGGGGTCGTGAATTGAATCTGATCATAAATCACCATGAATAAAATATTGATAACCGGAGGGGCAGGTAATATTGGTGGGAGCCTGGCTTCCAGACTGGTAAAAGACCCTGCTAATTATATTGTGATCGTGGACAATTTATTGACCGGATCAATGGCTAAGTTGCCTTCAAAAAATCATGATAACTGGCGTTTTATCAAATCGAATGTAAATGACTATAATCAGATCAGCGCTGTCATGCTGGCTCACCATTTTGATTACGTATTTCATTTTGCAGCCGTAGTGGGGGTGAAGAGAACGCTTGAAAATCCATTGCTGGTCCTGGAAGATCTTGAAGGGATTAAAAATATATTGACCCTTTCTAAAAATACAGGCGTCAAGCGTGTGTTTTATTCATCATCATCTGAAGTATATGGAGAGCCGGTAGAAATTCCGCAATATGAAGACACAACTCCTCTGAATTCCAGATTGCCTTATGCTATTGTGAAAAACGTAGGTGAAGCTTTTTTCAAAACCTACCATCAGGAGTTTGGGCTTGAATACAATATTTTCAGGTTTTTCAATACCTATGGCCCCCAACAGAGCACGGATTTTGTGATTTCCAGGTTTTTGCAACAAGCTCTTCATCAAGACAACATCACAATCTATGGAAATGGCCTGCAAACCCGGACCTTTTGTTACATCGATGACAACCTGGAAACGATGGAAAAAATACTCATAGGAGAACTTCATAAAAACAGCGTATTGAATATCGGTAGCGATCATGAAATTACTATCCTGGACCTGGCTAAATTAATAATAGCGGAAACAGGTTCTAAATCTGAAATTATTTTTCTGCCTGCATTAAAAGAAGGTGACATGACCAGAAGAAAACCGGATATATCGAAAATGAAAAGTATTCTGCAACGGGATTTACTATCCCTTCCCGAAGGAATACGTAAAACCTGTAATGAAAGTAATCTGCTTTCGTGAAGAAAAATATTTATTTCCTGGTCAGCCATCCCATTCAGTATTACGTTCCACTCTATCAGCTCATGGCGAAAGAAGAGGATGTGAATGTTAAGGTATTTTATTGTTCGGATGAAACAATCAAAGGCGCAATAGATAAAGAATTTGGTGTTAAGGTAAAGTGGGATATTCCACTTCTCAGCAACTACAATTATGAGTTCCTGAATAACCATGCCATCAAACCGTCTATTCATAGTGGATTCTGGGGCCTGGTCAATCCGGGGATCATATCAGCTTTATTCAAAGCTGAAAAAGGACTGGTCATCATCAATGGATGGAATAATTTCAGTTACATACTTGGATTTGTAGCGGCAAAGATGTTTGGTCATACAACGGCCATCAGGTGCGAGGCGCCTTTTTACAAAGAGTCAAATAGGAAAAAAAGCCTGGTGAATAAAATCCGGTTTATTCTATTAAAATATATTCTATTCGGTTGGCTAACGGATTATTATTTATATGTAGGCAAGCAGAATTACCAGTTCTACAAATACTTTGGTGTGAAAGAGAATAAATTAATATTTACACCGTATGCTGTGGACAATGACCGCTTCCGGAATGAGTTTTTACAAACGGCCGCTGATTCAAATTTTCACAGTAATAACGGCCACCAAAAACAATTTACTGTCTTGTTTACGGGCAAGCTTTATAAAATAAAAAGACCATTTGATCTGCTAGACAGTTTTAACAGAATACAGGTTCCTGGTAAGCGGCTTATTATCGTGGGAGATGGAATTTTAAAGAAAGACATGGATGCGTATATCAAAAAAGAAAATATAAGTGACGTGGAAATCACTGGCTTCGTCAATCAAACAGAGATACCGAAGTACTATTTAAAAGCAGATGTACTAGTGCTTTGTTCTGAATCTGAGACCTGGGGACTATCCATCAATGAAGCCATGAATTTTGATCTCCCGGTTGTGGCTTATGATTCGGTTGGGTGCGCTGCTGATCTGATCAGAAACGGAATAAATGGCTTCGTTGTAGAAAATAAAAATGTTGGATTGCTGTCTGAAGCCATTGAGAATATCTATCGGCAGAATTGGCCGGACAATCAAATGGGCAAAGCATCCGGTGTGATCATCAGTGACTATTCTAACAAAAAGATTATTGAAGGCATCAGGAAAATTGATGTATAATTATTTATTCAGATTTTCTGCTAAAACGCATCGGCGGCAGCATTGATTAGGAAACGAATTCTGTCCAGCATTTCAGGTAACATTTTCGTTCAGTCAATAAATGTAGTGGTGCAGCTATTTGGCATCCCTTTGATGATAAAGTATTGGGGGATGGGATATTACGGAGAATGGCTAATCCTTTTTTCTATTCCCAGCTATATTGCTATCAGTGATATGGGACTCGGAACTTCCACTACCGCTGAGTTGAGCATGCTTATTGAAAGTGGGAAACGTCAGGAAGCCAGGGAAGTGCTCAGAAGTGTTTTTTGGTTTATCGTGGCTATTGGAGGTATTCCGTTTTATTTGTTATTGTCTTCTGTATTTATTTTTCCATGGCACGAATGGCTTGGACTAAAGGCCATATCTGCCACTGAATTTAATCTGACTTTTATTTTATTGATCCTCTATGTTTTTCTGGCTTTGTTTCTGACACTACCTCTTGGATATTACCGGGTGGAAAAAGCATACCATATAGAACGTTATATATCAGCCTTCTTCAGATTCCTGGAGTTTGTCCTGGTCGTTACTTTCGTCATGATGGGATACAAAGTTTTATGTGTTGCGGCAATTTACTTTACTGTACGGCTGGCTAATTTCTTATTTGTTCTATTCGATTTGTACAGGAGATTTCCTCATTTCAGTCTGTTTCCATTCTCGGTGCAGTATAAAAAAATGAAGTATTTGCTCAAGCCTGCATTGACCATCATGACCATATCAATGGGGCAGAATTTTATGGTCCAGGGGATGACAACATTGATTGGGCTTTATTTAGGAAGCACACAGGTAGTTATATTTAATACTTCCAGGGTGTTGGTAAACATGACAAAACAGGTTGTAGGAATAGTTAATTTATCATTTTTCTCTGAATTCAGTTATGCTTTTGGCAATCGTAACATATCCCTGTTACGTAATTTATATCAAAAAGCCCAGGTCATCAATTTTGGTTTGAGTTTCGCTGCATTGGGTTTTATTTTTCTTGCTAAAGGACTGATTATGTATTATTGGCTTGGTGGAAAAGTAGAAATTGTCGAGCCATTCTTTATATTACTCCTGCTGGGTGCATTCATCAATATCAACTGGAATGTGCCGCTTACCATGATCGGAGCGACCAATAAACAGGAAAATATTGGTGTTTATTTTATAATTGCCTCCCTGCTGGCTGTACTTTTTAATATACTTTTCTTAAAGTCATTTGGCCTTCAGGCTGTTTCAGTTTCCATTTTAATATTTGAAACCATCATGCTGGTGATCTCCTGTAAATATGCAATAAAGATCCTCCAGTTGAATTTTACGGGGTATTATAAGCTCCTGACTACTTACAATACCATGACACGCTCGCAAAATGGTTAAGCATAGTTTTTTAGCAGCTGTGTTTTTGTTTATTATTTTAAAAATATCTGGCGCGCCATGGATTGATGCTGCTGTATGGACTCTTTTGTTTTATTCATTATATACATTTATTTCCGGGCTGACGTATCGTATTGGCATCTTAAGTGCCATTAATGTGATCGCATGCCTGGTGTACCTTGTTTTTCCTTTGCTTGCATTCAATGTATTTAACCAAAGTCATGCATTGGCATTCAGATGGAAATCCTTCATGGTGATTGATAAAGCAGATTATTTTTCATTTGCCTTGCCGGGTACTATATTGCTGATCCTTGGATTGGGATTTCCTTTTGGTAAGTATAAAAAAATCAGCGATGTATATTTATTGAGAAGGGTCAGACTCTACTTGCATAATAAAAGTTTTATCGGGTTCCTGTTTATTTTCATTGGCCTTATTTGTTCCGTGATTGTACCTTTTCTGGGAGAGAGTATAAAGGCCATTGTATATTTTTTCAGCCAACTGACCTTTGTCGGAGCTATTTACCTGTTGCATTCTGACATCAAGTCTAAAAAATTAATATTACTGGTTATACTTTCTTTGTTGGTCGTTCAGGTCGTCCTGACAGGTATGTATGGTGAATTGATTTTTTGGGGACTCTTAGGCACCATGATCCTTTTAGTGGGGAATACTAAGGTGAGCCTGTTTAAACGGATCGCCCTGATGATGATAGGTATGTTTTTAATTTTACTGATACAATCAGTGAAGCACGAATACAGAGATAAAGTATGGAAAGGAGCAGAACGTGGAAATGATCCCGGCTTTTTATTCCAGTTGGTAAGAGACAGGATTTTAGACCCATCCAGCATAGTCAGCACAGAACGATTATATAATTTGACAGTACGTGGAAATCAGGGTTTTCTTGTGGCGAGGGCTATGGATTATGTACCAAGGCATGAGCCATTTGCAGCCGGAGAAACAATTCTGAATTCAATTATCTCTTCTGTAGTACCCAGGTTATTCTGGAGAGATAAACCCAGAGTAGGCGGACATGAGAACATTTGCAGATTCCTGGGGGATTGTGGTAAGTACAATTACAGTTACAACATTGGTCAGTTAGGAGAAGCGTATGTCAATTTTGGTAAGACAGGAGGTGCCATTTTTATGTTTTTCTATGGCTTATTTATCAATTGGTGTTTTTACACAATTAAAGGGATGAGTCTTCGGCATCCAACATTGATATTGTGGATCCCTCTATTGTTTTACGCAGTGCTTTCCCTTGAAACTGATGTATTGACATTTTTGAATTCTTTTATTAAGGGATGTATTTTTTGCTGGATATGCTTCATGGTGTTTAGATACTTATTTAAGATAAGAATTTGATGGATGACCATTTGAATAAAGTTGCCCTGATTACAGGAATAACCGGCCAGGATGGTGCATATTTAGCTAAGTATCTTCTTGAGAAAAAATATAAGGTTGTAGGTTTGCTGCGCAAAAAGGAGAACAACAATTTTAATGGGTTAGCTTATTTGGGAATACTTGATCATGTAGAATTTTGCAATGCTGAATTGACGAATTTGGATGATTGCCGGAAATTAATAGCAGAGGTTAAGCCTGATGAAATTTATAATCTGGCCGCACAAAGTTCGGTGTCATATTCTTTCCGGTTTCCCGGAGAAACCATCGTATTCAATATCAAGTCCGTTTTAAATTTATTGGAAGCGATACGGCTTGAGGATAATAGTATAAAGTTTTATCAGGCAAGCAGTAGCGAGATGTTTGGTAAAGCAGCCAACCTTCCTATTTCAAGAGGAACCACGCTTCATCCATTGAGCCCATATGCTATCTCAAAAGCCACCGGACATTGGTTAGTCAGTCAATACAGAGAATCTTATGGTCTGTTTGCCGCAAGTGGAATTCTTTTTAATCATGAATCCTATTTGAGGCCTGAATCCTTTTTTGTAAAAAAGGTCATATTATCTGCTATACGGATCAGGTATGGAAAACAGGAAAATCTAATCGTCGGAAATATTGATGTGAAAAGAGATTTCGGATATGCCAAAGAGTATGTCAAAGCGATATGGCTGATCCTGCAGGAACCAATTCCGGATGATTACCAGGTATGCAGTGGCAAATCTGTTTCTCTTAGAGAAATCATTTATTACGTATTTGACCATTTTGGTTTAGATAAAGATCTTGTTGTCCAGGATAAGGATTTATTCAGGCCTTCAGAGATAGAAGATATGTATGGAGACAACACAGAAATTAAAAAGAAAACAGGATGGGATTACAATTTTACTTTTTTTGATGTGCTGGATATTCTTATTGCAGAAGAAGTAAAAAACTATGCAGATGCCGGGCAAGCCTGAGGTAGTTCATTTTCAACGAAAAAACAGGGTAGGAGGAAATTTCAGCCTGGAATTTATTTTTGAAGATGTCCGTAAGAGATTAGCCGACAGGATAAACTTTAGAGTCGTTTATGCCAATCGATATAGCAATGGTATTTATAACAGAATACGCAATACGCTGGATGCGTGTCGTGAACAAGGTGAAATCAATCATGTCACAGGCGATATTCATTATGTCAATCTTTTTTTTGATAAAAGGAAAACTATCCTAACAATTCTGGATTGTGGATTCATGAAGGACAGGGGTGTCTTAAGAAAATATTTACTGAAATTATTCTGGTTAAAAATCCCGGAAAAGAAATCAACATGTATCACTGCCATTTCAAATGCGACAAAGGATGATATAGTCAGATATACCGGCTGTGATCCGGCAAAGGTTTTTGTGATTCCTGTCGCTGTTTCGGAATTATTTCAGCCCATACCTAAAGAGTTTAATTCACACTGCCCTGTTTTGCTTCAATTAGGGACAGCATCAAATAAGAACCTTGATCGCTTAATCCGGGCAATTGAAAATATAAATTGCAAACTGGTTATTATAGGAAGGTTAAGCGAAAATCAGATAGCCTTGTTAAACGAAAATAGGATTGAGTATTCCAATTTTGTTTTTATAACTCCCGAAGAAGTCTATTCACACTACATAAATTGCGATATCGTAACACTTGTTTCCACTTATGAAGGTTTTGGAATGCCAATTATTGAGGCAAACTGTGTAGAAAGGGTGGTTGTCACAGGTAATAACACATCAATGCCTGAGGTTGGTGGTGATGCAGCCTGCTACGTGGATGCATTCTCTGAACAGGATATCCGGAAAGGCATATTATCTATCATTGAAAATAAGGAGTACAGGGATAATTTAATAGAGAAGGGAAAACAAAACAAGTTGAGATTTTCCGGTGAATCCATAGCAGCTATGTATGAAAATCTTTATAACCGGATTTACCTGGAAAGTAAAAATGAACAGGTATAGATATGCAATGAAAATCCGTGTTGATTAATTCAAAACATCGTCCATTAATACAAGCCTTAACATTCTGATCGTTGTACCTTCCTATAAGCCGGCTTTTATATATGGAGGTCCCATCAGGTCAATTGCGGGACTTTGTGAAGCATTAGTAAAATCCGGTCAGCATGTAATCGTGTATACAACTACTGCTAACGGTAAAACCGAATTGGATGTCAACTCAAATGAGTACTATAATATTGAAGGGGTGCAGGTGAAGTACTTTAAAAGACTGACCGGCGATCATTCTCATTTCAGTCCGGTACTGGTTAGAAAGGTTTTTAGCGATTGTAAAAAATATGATGTTGTACATATCCAGTCCTGGTGGAATTTTGTCGCTATTGGCAGTGCGATGGCATGCTTGTCCAGGGGAGTGATACCTGTGATCTCACCAAGAGGGTCATTGACAAAATTTACATTTCAGTACCGACGAAGCAGATTAAAAAAATGGTTGCATATGCTGGCGGGCAAAGCTCTTTTGGAAAAATCAATCATTCATACTACTTCGAATCAGGAACAAACGGAAATAAAACAATTTATAAAGGCAAAGAAAATATATGTAATACCAAACATATTAGAACTGCCCGAAAGAATTTATGGAAAACCTTTAGACGAAGGGTTGTTAAAACTGATTTTTATCGGGAGGATTGACCCTGCAAAGAACATTGAGATGTTATTGCATGTGCTGACTTCAAAAGTTAAGATCCCCTATCAATTGAACATTGTCGGGGAAGGCCCACATGAATATGTTAATGAACTGAAGATAACAACCCGGGATCATCACAATATTTTTTGGACTGGAAATAAAGACGGAGATGAAAAATTTAAGATGATCGCCGAAGCAGACCTTCTTCTCTTACCTTCTTTAACCGAGAATTTTGGAAATGTGATATTTGAATCACTGAGCCAGGGTACAGCAGTACTGATTTCATCGAATGTCGGAGCAAAAGATTTTATTGTTGAAAATCAATTAGGCTGGGTCATTGAAATCGATGAAGATAGCCTGGCCAGTGCAATCAATAATATATGGGATCATAAAGCAGATTTGAGCAGGATCAGGAAAACAGCACCTGCAATCATTACTCATCATTTCGATCCCCGAATGCTGGTAAAGGAATATGTTAGTATGTATTCAAATGTTATAGAATGACCTGCATTACGGTCCTTATATGAAATCAATGCCGGATCTGACAGTTATTATACTGACCTATAATGAAGAAAAACACATTGAGCGTGCATTGAGAAGTGTTAAGAAAATAGCAGATGTCATTTGGGTCGTAGATTCCTTTTCCACTGACAATACATTGCATATCGCGGAAGATATGGGTGCCCAAACGGTTAAAAATGTATTCACAAATCATGCAGCTCAATTTGCATGGGCTTTAGAAAATTGCAACATTTCAACTACGTGGGTTATGCGGTTAGATGCTGATGAATACCTGACTGAAAATCTTGTACTTGAAATAAAAACAAGATTGCATATGCTCAAAGAATCCATAACCGGAATCGTGCTTAAGCGCCAGGTTCATTTCATGGGGAAATGGATACGGTTTGGTGGTTACTATCCTGTTAAATTATTGCGAATCTGGCGAACCGGAGCAGCAACCATGGAGCAAAGGTGGATGGATGAGCATGTCGTCCTGTCACACGGGGAGACGGTGACATTTGATCATGATTTCGTAGATGACAATCTCAATTCGCTGACATGGTGGACAATGAAACATAATGATTATGCAACACGTGAAGCCATTGATTTATTAAATAAAAAATATGGTTTTTATGTAAACGACGATCGTTTGATTCAGTCAGGCTCAAGCCAACAAATCATAAATAAAAGATGGTATAAAGACAATGTCTATGGTAAAATGCCGCTTTTTCTAAGGAGCCTGTTTTATTTTTTATACCGGTATTTTATCAAACTTGGTTTTTTAGATGGAAAGAAAGGATTGATATGGCATTTTCTTCAGGGATTCTGGTATAGGTTCCTGGTGGATTCAAAGATTTACCAGATGGAATATTTAGCTTTTTCTGAAAAAAAATCAATTAAGGATATCATAGAAGAAAAATTCAATTTCAAAATATAATATGAATCATTACATGAATAAAAATCTCTGTATCATTCGAAGTCACATTTTCAAGCACTTCTTTAAAGACGGCAGATAAGATGTACATCCTTGGATTAAATGCATACCATGCCGACTCATCAGCAGCCATATTTCATGAAGGTGTCTTAATCGCCGCAACCGAAGAAGAACGCTTCCGCAGAATAAAGCATTGGGCTGGCTTTCCGGATGAGGCGATTAAATTTTGCCTGCAGGAAGCAGGTATTTCGTTGGATGAAGTGCAGGCGATTGCGATCGGGAGAGATCCGAAAGCCAAAGTATTTAAAAAATTAGCCTTCGCAGCTTCTCATCCGAGTATTGGATTGAATGCCATCAGGAACAGGATGCAGAATGCAAAAAAAATATCTTCCTTACCTGAAGAATTCATGAGATTATTTCCGAAGAATGATAAAGAGGAAATAGCAAAAAAAATAAATTATGTAGAGCATCACAGGGCCCACTTGGCTTCTGCTTTTTTTGCATCGCCGTTTGAAGAAGCTGCACTTTTGTCTATCGATGGAAGTGGAGATTTCACGACAACTATGCTTGGCCAAGGAAAAGCATCTGTCATGCACATTCATGATTCAATTGATTTTCCGCACTCCATTGGGATATTCTATTCAGCATTTACCCAGTTTCTGGGCTTTCCTCATTATGGAGATGAGTATAAAATAATGGGGCTGGCACCTTATGGGAAACCTATATTTGTAGATCAAATAAAACAAATCGTCAGGCTCCGGAACAACGGCCTGTTTCAACTGGACCTCAGTTATTTCAGGGCCACCAGGGGTAATATCATATCCTATGGTGATGATCATATTCCTGTGGTAGATAAATTATACAGTCAGAAATTAGTGGATGCAATAGGCCCGCAGAGAAATAGCAAAGAACCTCTCACACAATTTCATATGGATGTTGCAGCTTCTGTTCAAAAATTTACGGAAGAGATAATATTTCATTTGCTCAACGGCTTGTATGAAAAGACAAAACTGAATGCCGTATGTATTGCCGGAGGCGTAGCGCAAAACTCTGTAGCCAATGGCAAAATAAAAAAGAATACACCCTTCACAAAAGTGTATATCCCATCAGCAGGTCATGACGCCGGCATTGCGATGGGTTCGGCGCTATATGTATACAACCAGGTTTTGCAAAATAAAAGAATGCCTGCTATCTGGAGTGCTTACACCGGAAGCCAATTTAGTAATGAGCAAATTCAATCCATGCTCAACTCAGAAAACATTCATTACACACATTACGCAGATGAAGAATTGTTTGAAATTGTTTCAGCGCGATTGGTGAATGGAGGAGTAATAGGATGGTTCAATGGAAGAGCTGAATTTGGCCCAAGAGCGCTTGGTGCGAGGTCCATACTTGCAGATCCCAGGAGAAAGGATGCAAAGGAATTATTGAATTCCAAAGTGAAACGTCGTGAGAGCTTCAGACCTTTTGCGCCATCCATATTGAAGGAATATGTAGGCGAATATTTTGAGATCATCGATGATGTACCCTTCATGGAAAAAGTATTTCCTGTCAAAAAGGAAAAACAAGAGCTGATCCCTTCTGTTACACACGTGGATGGGACCGGTCGATTACAAACCGTAGATGAAAATACAAACCCAAGGTATTACGGGTTGATCAGGCGATTTTATGAAAAAACAGGCGTTCCTATTTTATTGAACACATCCTTCAACGAAAATGAACCCATTGTGAATACTCCAAAGGAAGCTCTTGATTGTTTTCTGCGGACCCACATGGACATGCTAGTACTGGAAAATTATGTCATCGAACGTCAGTAACTGATTGATGAGTTTATTAGATCTGAACGAAAAGCAGCATCCCGTAGTCAGTATTATTACAACTTCGTTTAATAGCAGTCTCACCATAGCAGACACACTCGTATCCATTTTCGTACAGGATTATCCGTGCATCGAACATATCATAGTCGACGGAGGTTCGGCGGATAATACAATTGAGATTGTAAAAGAATTCAGTCATGTCAAAATGATAATTTCCGAAAAAGATAATGGCATTTACGACGCGATGAATAAAGGAATTAAAGCCTGCACTGGTGATATTATAGGGATATTAAATTCAGATGATTTTTACCCGCATCCTTCTGTTATCAGTCGCGTGGTGCGACAATTGGAAAAAGAAAATACACAAGCACTGTATGGTGATCTTGTATATGTAAGTCCCCAGGATATTAATAAACGACTCAGAACCTGGTTGGCAGGTTCCTTTAAGCCATCAAAATTCCTCTATGGCTGGATGCCACCTCATCCAACATTTTTTGTACGACGTGAAATTTATGAGAAATGGGGACTCTTTAATTTATCCCTTCATTCGGCTGCAGATTATGAATTAATGCTTCGATTTTTATACAAGCATCGCATCTCAGTCAGCTACCTTCCTGAAATTATTGTAAAGATGAGAGCAGGTGGTGTAAGCAATGCCTCTCTTTCAAACAGGATCAAAGCCAATAAAGAAGATGCTGAGGCTTGGAGAATAAACGGGCTGACACCGCGCATTTATACCTCATGGCTGAAGCCTCTGAGAAAATTATCACAGTTCATACACTTATAAACAGATACATGAAAAGAGCATTGGTTACGGGTATCACGGGTCAGGATGGTGCATATCTTTCAGAATTGTTATTGAAGAAAGGCTATGAAGTGCATGGTATTAAAAGAAGAAGTTCATTGTTTAATACCGCAAGGATAGATCACTTATACCAGGATCCGCATGTTGACAACCGGAATTTTATATTGCACTATGGTGACCTGACGGACTCTTCTAATATTATCCGCATTGTCCAGGATGTGCAGCCTGATGAAATTTATAACCTGGGGGCGATGTCACATGTGAAAGTAAGTTTTGAAGAACCTGAATACTCAGCTGATGTTGACGGAATAGGAACCCTTAGGATATTGGAAGCTGTCAGGCTTTTGAAATTGACAGAGAAGACTAAAATATACCAGGCATCAACTTCTGAATTATTTGGAAAGGTGATGGAAACACCACAAAATGAAAACACACCTTTTTACCCAAGGTCACCATATGGCGTTGCTAAATTGTATGCATACTGGATCACGGTCAATTACAGGGAGGCATACAATATGTTTGCATGTAATGGTATTTTATTTAATCACGAAAGCCCGTTGCGCGGAGAAACATTTGTAACGCGAAAAATAACCCGGGCAGTTGCAAAAATGGCACTGGGACTACAGGCAGATCTTTATATCGGAAACCTGGATGCCAAACGGGATTGGGGTCATGCCAAAGATTACGTGGAATTGATGTGGAAGATTTTACAGTTTCATCAACCGGAAGATTGGGTGATTGCCACAGGTATCTCAACTAGTGTCCGTGAATTTATCAACATGACGTGGAAAGAATTGGGAGTGACCATTGCATACTCAGGAAAAGGAGATGATGAGACAGGTTTGATTGATCACATTGACCATGATTTATTTAATTCGGCGGTGGGCATCCGTGCACCATTTGATATAGGGCAAACTGTACTGCGTGTGGATAAACAATATTACAGGCCAACAGAAGTGGATCTGTTAATTGGCGATGCTTCAAAAGCTAAAGAAAAACTTGATTGGACACCCAAACACGATATTCATTCGTTGTGCAGGGAAATGATTTTTGCAGACCTGAAATTATTTCAGAAACTTTCTTTTCTCAAAAAGGAAGGGTTTGATGTTCGAAATGAATTTGAATAGGCATCATGGAAATCGTAATGAATACATCAGATAAAATTTATGTTGCAGGACATAACGGAATGGTAGGTTCTGCCATTGTTCGAAAACTTTCTTCACAAGGGTATCAAAACCTGATACTCAGGTCCTCCGCTGAAGTAGATCTTAGAAATCAAAACGCTGTTCAAGCATTTTTTGAAAAAGAAAAGCCTGACTTTGTATTTATGGCTGCCGCAAAGGTGGGTGGTATCATGGCAAACAATACCTATCGCGCTGAATTCCTCTATGATAATTTAATGATCGAAGCCAATATCATCCATGCTTCTTACCAGGTAGGAGTTCGTAAATTATTATTTCTTGGTTCATCCTGTATTTATCCCAGACTGGCTCCTCAGCCCATTAAAGAAGAATATTTACTCACGGGTTTGTTAGAGGAGACTAATGAACCGTATGCGATCGCTAAGATCGCGGGAATAAAATTATGTGATGGCTACAGATATCAATATGGCTGCAATTTTATATCCGCCATGCCAACGAACTTATATGGCCCAAATGATAATTACGATCTTAACGGATCCCATGTGCTTCCGGCCCTGATCAGGAAAATCCATGAAGCAAAAAAGAATAATATCGAAAAAGTGACACTTTGGGGATCGGGAACTCCCTTGCGTGAATTTATGCATGTGGATGATCTGGCAGATGCCTGTTATTTTTTAATGAATCACTATGATGATTCAGGCTTTGTAAATGTGGGTACCAGCGATGAAATATCAATAACAAATCTGGCTTTACTCATTAAAAAAATTATAGGATTTGAAGGAGCTTTAATATATGATACATCCAAACCTGATGGAATGCCCCGAAAGTTAATGGATGTGAAGAAGCTTCATGCTATGGGCTGGCATGCATCCATTACGCTGGAAACCGGGATCAGAAAAGTTTATGATCAACTTACAACACAAGACTGGTATTAAACAAATATGTGCGGTATAGCCGGCATCATTAATATAGGTCATGAAAAACTTAAGAAGACAGCTATCCAGGCGATGACGGATGCTATTGCCCATCGTGGACCGGACGCAGAAGGCATATTTGTAAATAAAAAAATTGCGCTTGGCCATCGTCGTTTATCAATCATTGATCTCAGCGAAACAGCGAATCAGCCAATGGCAGATTTCAGTGGAAGGTATATCATCATTTTCAACGGAGAGATATACAATTACCTTGAAATTAAAGCTGACCTTCCTTCTTATCCATTTCGTACCCAATCTGATTCAGAAGTTATCCTGGCTGCATTTTCAAAATGGGGTCCTGACTGCCTTTCACGGATCAACGGAATGTTTGCGTTCGCCATCTGGGACAAAGATGAAGAATCATTGTTTGTTGCCCGTGACCGGTTAGGAAAAAAACCGTTCTATTATTATTTATCCGCAGAACATTTTGTATTCAGTTCTGAAATTCGCAGCATGCTGGCTTCGGGAATAATTCCACGAGAATTAGATAAAACACATTTAGCTGAATATTTCCTTTATCAGGCACCACTCGGTTCGCATACGTTGGTAAAGAATATTAAGGAACTACATGCAGGACATTATGCGATCATCAAGAATGGACAATTTCAGGAAATACCTTATTGGGAATATAAAAACATAACCCCTGCAACGGAAGACTACGAAGCGGCAAAGAAAAAAGTTAAAGAATTATTTATTGATTCAGTGAGGTTAAGACTTGTTTCTGATGTACCAATTGGTGCCTTCCTGTCCGGTGGAATTGATTCAAGTCTCGTAGTAGCCTGTATGGCTGAATTAGTAGATGGCCCTATTGATACGTACAATATTAGTTTCAGGGAGAAAAAATATGACGAATCTGTATTTGCACAACTGATTGCCACAAAATATCACACGCATCATCATCGCATCATCATTAAGCCGGAAGAATTCCTTGATTCAATGGATGAGATACTGCAGGCCATGGATTCGCCAAGCGGGGATGGACCCAATACATATCTTGTATCAAAACATACGCGTAAAGCAGGTATCAAAGTAGCTTTGTCTGGCCTCGGGGGAGACGAATTATTCGCCGGATATAATTACTTCCTCATGTATCATAAGCTTATTCGAAATAAGCGGTTGACAAAATTTCCACTGGCTATCAGAAGACGACTTGCGAAGGGCTTATTGTCTTTCAATTCCAGCCGGAAATTTAATAAGCTGGCCTCGATACTGAATCTGAAAACATGGGATTTGCCATCATTATATCCTGTTTTTCGAAGCTCAGGAAATTTAGCAGAAACGAATTCTTTATTATCAGAAGTATTTAAGAACGATGAGGCAGGGTTAAATCTTAAAGCTATTGACAAGGACACGTCATGGATGGGAAATATAAGTAAAGCTACCATAGGAGAAATTGAACTTTATACAAGAGATGTTTTGCTGCGGGATACAGATCAGATGGCGATGGCGCATGCACTTGAGGTACGGGCGCCATTTTTTGATTACAGGTTAGTTGAATATGTCTTATCCCTGCCTGATGAATATAAGTATCCGACAACACCGAAAAAAATGCTTGTTGAATCGCTTGCTCCACGTATACCATTGGAAATTGTGAACAGGCAAAAAATGGGTTTTTCACTTCCTATGAAAGGTTGGTTGCAAAATGAGCTTTGTGGAATGGCAGATCAAAAAATAAAATACCTTGCTGATCGAAAGGAATTCAATGGCGACCAAATCCTGCACACCTGGAATGGTTTTAGAACAGGAGATCCCAGGATCTTATGGACTTCTGTGTGGAATCAGGTTGTGTTGTCAGATTGGTTACAACGAAATAATCTGTGAAGCACTTGATCATAATTAATCAATACGTATGATTTCCAGAAGATTAAAAGCTGCATTTTATTCTCTGGCGGGTCCTTTGATGAAATTGAATGGTGTGGTTTATAAATCATTCAGATCGCCTTCTAAAGGAGATAAAAAAAGAATTCTTGTCCAGCTCGGTCCGGGAAAAGCAAATTATCTAAATGAATGGATTAACGTGGATGCTAATATTTTTAGCGCAAAGATTGATGTATGGGGTGACTTAAGAAATCCACTACCTTTTAAAGATAATTCAGTTGATTTTTTTTATTCTCATCATGTCGTTGAACATCTGCCGGATTTAGAAAGCCATTTTAAAAGCATGTTCAAAAGTTTAAAGCCAGGAGGGAAGGTACGTATTGGTGGCCCGAATGGAGACAGTGCTATTAATAGATTCATTGCAAATGATTCCAAATGGTTTGGTGATTTTCCATATAAACGGACATCCATAGGAGGCAGGTTTGAAAATTTTGTTTTTTGCCGCCAGGAACATCTTACTATACTTACCTTCTCGTATTTGGAAGAATTATTTGGAAATGCAGGGTTTATAAAAATTACCAACCGTTTGCCCGTGAAGGATACCGGATATCCTGAGATTATCGACCAACAGGTCCTGTCAAAAGAATGGGAAGATAATTTTACTTATCCTCATACCCTTATCATTGAAGCTGAGAAACCGATTAATAATAATGAAATATAAACGCAGACGTTCGAGTGTCTCACCACGAACTCACGATGATTTATTAAAATGAGTAAAAGTAAACCCACAGAAACTGAGTTCCCTGTTGTACTGATCATGGCAGGTGGTGTTGGTTCACGTTTCTGGCCGTCAAGCCGCGAAAATTTACCTAAACAGTTTTTAGATATAACCGGCACAGGAAAGACCCTGATCCAAATGACATTTGAAAGGTTTGCATCCTTTATCCCTATTGAAAATATTTATGTGATCACGCATGAGAACTATGAGATACAAACATTAGATTCTTTACCCGGCCTTCACCCCGGCAACGTTATCACCGAGCCATCGAGGAATAATACAGCTGCCTCCATCGCTTTGGCTTCCTTTAAGCTTATTCAAAAATATCCTTATGCAGTGTGCATCGTGACTGCCGCAGACCATATCATCAGGGATACGGACGAATTTGAAAAAAATATCATGACCGCATGCGATCATGCGGATGCCAATTTCAGTATTGTTACGTTAGGAATAAAACCGACGAGGCCGGATACAGGTTACGGATATATTGAGTTTGGAACGGATGATCATGAAATCGTGCGAAAAGTAAAATCATTCAGGGAAAAGCCAAATGCAACCGATGCCCTGTTTTATATGGAAGCAGGAAATTTTGTCTGGAATTCTGGCATATTCACCTGGAGACTGGATACAATCCTCAATGCTTTTAAAACACATGCGACAGGTATCTACGACTTGCTGGAAAATGATAAAGTATATAATACAGATAAGGAACACGATTTTATTCAACAACAATATCCCCTGACGGAAAAGATCTCTGTGGATTATGCCATACTTGAAAGAGCAGAAAATGTTTTCACCATACCGTGTGATATCGGATGGTCAGATCTGGGCACATGGAATTCATTGCATGAGTTAAGCGCAAAAGATGAACAACAGAATGCAGTTTTAAGCAAGCCGGTTTATCTGGAAGACACGCAGAATTCATTGATCATTTCTAAAAATTCAAAACTGGTCGTTGTTAAAGGTCTCGAAGATTTTATTATTGTGGATACCGATGATTGCCTGATGATTTTTCCAAAATCAGAAGAACAGAACATCAAGGCTTTAAAGGAAAAACTTATGAATGAGGGATTGGGAAGATACCTCTGATCGAATGAAGGCTAAGCGCATCATTATAGTTGCAAATACAACCTGGAATATTTACAATTTCAGGCTGAATATCATCCGGAAACTGATCAGCGAAGGTCATGAAGTGATCGTGATGGCACCTGTGGATAAATTTATTTTTTATACGGAGACGCTCCCACAGGTTCAGCATATTCCGATCCGTCATCTTTATCGGGATAGTGTGAATCCATTTCAGGACATCAGGTTATTTTTTGAGTTTGTAAATCTTTATAAGCACTACAAGCCCGATCTGGTGCTCCATTATACGGTCAAGCCGAATATTTTTGGTGGGTTCGCGGCCAGGTTACTGGGCATACCATCGGTTGCGGTGGTTACAGGGCTGGGTTACTCATTGATACACGAAGGATGGATCAACAGAATTACAAGATTGTTGTATAAATTTTCACTTCCCTATCATCGAAAAGTCATCTTTGAAAATAGTGATGACAAAAAATTATTTGAAGATGAAGGGCTTATATCATCATCTAAAAGCATGTCGATCAAGGGTTGCGGAGTAGATACGAAAGCCTTTAGCCCGAATGGCGATGGACGAAAGGAAGGATTGATCACCTTTACATTCATTGGCCGGTTGTTGTATGACAAAGGCGTGAAGGAATTTATTGAAGCCTCACAGTTAATTCAATCGAATGATCATATACGGTTTTGGCTTGTGGGTGAGATTGACAAAGAAAATCCATCTTCGATCAGCAATGAAGATCTTATGAAATGGATCCGTAACCCTAAGATCCAATATCATGGTGCAACGGAAAATATCCGGAAATTCATCGAACAGTCAGATTGCATCATATTACCATCTTATCGGGAAGGCATGCCGCGTGTGATCATGGAGGCCATGTCGATGGAACGACCTGTGATCACTACAAATACAGCAGGATGTCGCGAAACCGTAGATGAAAATATAAATGGTTACCTGGTACCTGTTAAAAACAGTGCGGCCCTTGCAGATGCGATGAATAAATTCATTCATTTGAACAATACTGACCGGCTGGAAATGGGAAAAGCCGGGCGCGTAAAAGTGTTGAATGAATTTGATGACAGGCTCATCGCTGACCATTTATACAATGCACTTATGGAAAGCCTGAACATACCAGTTCGACATTGAACACTCCTCCCCGGTTTCTCTTCTTGCTCTACCACTATCCTCCTCTCCCGGGAATTTCTCCTAAACGGAATTACCTGATTTCTTCTGAAATCGCTAAAAGGTCCGCGTGTTCTTTAATATTTACTTCTACCAAATCTTCACAGTCACGCAATACGGACAATGTAATCGTAGAGACGATTTCGGCCCTTGACTTCAGATATTTTTTGAGAAAGAAAAAATCCGGTGGTACTATCGTGGATAAAAAAAAGAACAATGCCTGGTTTCAGAGAGCGATTAAGCTGATGAATACATTTCCTTTTTCAATTTTAATCGGGGAAGGTGGACCGGTATACTTAATGAATCTCATCCGGAAAGGAAACAAAGCCATACGGGAACAAAAGATCACACATCTTTATTCTTCCTTCAGGCCATTTACCGATCACTTTGCAGCGTATATTTTAAAAAAAATGAATCCGCACATCTATTGGATTGCGGATTTCAGGGACCTGATGTACGATCCGTATTTTAATAAAATATATTTCAAGACCATTCACCGGAGGTTTTTTAGAAATATTTTTTATACAGCTGATCTGCTGACAACGGTGTCGGATGGATTGGCCGTTCAATTAAAGTCATTCAATCCTTATGTGATTACAATCAGGAATGCAATTCCGACATTTCCGGAATATTTTACGCCAGTCAGCAGTTTAAAATTTTCAATCGCATATACAGGTTCTATGTACCTGGATAAAAAAAATGCAGAACCACTTTTCAAAGCACTGAAAGAATTAATTGGAGAGGGAAAGCTGCAGAAAGAAAATGTGACCATCATCTATGCAGGTAAGGATGGTTTTTATTGGAGAGATATGGCTGCTGCATTTGATCTGATAGATGTAATGGATATACGCGGAGAGCTTACTTCTGAAGATGCAATGAAAATTCAAAAAGATGCATGCGTTAATCTGTTGCTTACGATTTCTTCAGATGATCTTACAGGAATCCTGACAGGAAAAATGATTGAATACTTTGAAGCAGGAAACCCTATCCTGGCTATTGTTAAAAATCAAATTGATCCTGAGCTTGAAAATAATTTAAAGGAACTTCAGATAGGGAAATCATTTTCTGATCAACATTCAGATTTAACGGGAATAAAAAATTTTCTCTTGGAAGAATATCTCCATTGGCGGGAAACAGGCTTGAATCGAAAAGCTGTGAATGTGAACATATTGAAAAGAAAATATTCTGTGGAAGAGACGATGAAGGGGTTGTTTGAAAAAATAGGTGTACCCATTTTGCCCATAGATCCCGACCCGTCTGCCCCTAAATCCCCGGAAGGGGACTTTTGATTTTACTTATTCTGAATTTACGAAAGTTGAAAGTGCTTTGATTTTCTGTTCAATTTTTTTGATCACATTTAAAGAGTCATGTAGCACTTCATCATTGGTGAATCTAAGTATGGTGAGTCCAAACGACTTCAGATTCGTTTCTCTATCGACATCATTCTCATGAATTTCTTTCAGCAAGTGTATAGAGCCATCGACTTCGATTACAAACTTTAGGGGGTGGCAATAAAAATCAACAACATAGATCCAGGTTGGGTGTTGGCATTTAAATCGATATTTCATCAAATGTCTGCGAAGAAATTCCCAAAGAAATTTTTCTGCAGGAGTGAGGTTGTTCCTCAGTTGAAGTGCAAAAAGAAAGGTGGATTTCTTCGCTCCGTAGTGCATACTGGTGGCCATGGCAATAGCATCGAGTTCTAAAATTACATGTGGTATGACTAAAAAGCAAGATCAAAAGTCTCCTTTAGGGGATTTAGGGGCAGACGAGGCTATCAGAGGCAAAGGAGATCATTTTAAAATACATTCCACAGATCCTTCCTCCAGTGCCCGCGCAGGTACTCTTCATCTCCCACACGGTGATGTGGAGACACCCATCTTTATGCCCGTGGGAACTGCTGGCACGGTGAAAGCTGTGCATCAACAAGAGCTAAAGGATCAGATTGGCGCGCAAATTATTTTAGGTAATACATATCATTTATATCTGCGCCCCGGAACAGATGTAATACAGGCTGCAGGCGGTCTTCATAAATTCAATAACTGGGACAGGCCAATGCTCACCGATAGTGGTGGGTACCAGGTATACTCACTCAGCCAGCAACGAAAAATAAAAGAAGAAGGTGTAAAATTCAGATCGCATATCGATGGATCACTGCATGTGTTTACACCTGAATTTGCGATTGATATTCAACGCAAGATCGGTGCTGATATCATCATGGCTTTTGATGAATGCACACCTTATCCTTGTGAAGAAGGTTATGCACAAAAATCAATGCACATGACGCATCGTTGGCTGGACAGGTGCATTACCAGGTTCAATGAAACAGAAGGATTATATGGTTATGATCAGATACTTGCTCCTATCGTACAAGGCAGCACCTACGCACATCTGAGAAAACAATCTGCAGAATACATTGCATCGAGAGACATGCCCATCAATGCAATCGGTGGACTCTCCGTTGGCGAACCTGATCATGAAATGTATTCGATGACGGAAGAGGTATGCCAATATCTCCCTCATGATAAACCAAGATACCTCATGGGTGTTGGTACGCCTGCCAATATCCTTGAATCAATTTCGCGGGGTATAGATATGTTTGATTGTGTGTTGCCAACGCGAAATGCACGACATGGTTTATTGTATACTTCAAGAGGCATAGTTCATATCCGAAATGAAAAATGGAAACAATGTCATGATGTTATTGACCCGGAATCAAATGCATCCACCAGTCGCGGGCATTCGCTTGCGTATCTCCGTCATCTCGTCATATCTGGCGAGCCTCTCGGCGCGATGATTTCTTCTCTTCAAAATCTCTCCTTCTATCTCCAGCTTGTACGCGATGCGCGTAAGCACATTCTTGATGGCACCTTCAGCACCTGGAAGGCTGCTCTTCTCCCGACACTGACGCAGTCAGCCTGACGGATGTTTGTAGTTTGCAACTACAAACCATTCCGCTGTTTGAAGTTTCCAAACTTCAAACCAATATTACCAACTGTATCCATTTGAAATCTGTTTCAAGCAGTTTCTAAACTGCATTGAGAATCTTCCTCACCTTTCCTATTTAACACAACTTTATAGCCCTTTCCGGCAATATTCCCCCCACTACATAGTTTATTATCACAATGAAGTTCCTGTTGTCCCTCTGTTTTGTTATTTCTTATTTATCCCTCTTCTCCCAGGAAACGGCGAGCATTGAGTATTCACCTGATGTGGACTTCAACTGGAGCATATTCAAAGGAAAAGTGAATCCGCGTCACGTAGCTTCGATGGGGAAAAATACAGCGGCCGTTACGGTCTCTTCATTAACCTACAGGACACAGGTCAAAGGCAAATCTGCCACTATAAAAGTTTCAGCCCTTTTTCTTCCATTCGAATCCTGGACCCGTTATCCAAAACTTGAACATGCTGACGAAGCCCTCAATCACGAAAAACGTCACTTCGAGATCTGCGAGATCTACGCCCGCAAGATCCGGCAGGCCATCATCACCAGTCATTTTTCCCAAACAAGATTCAGTACGTCATTGGAATCCCTCTTCAATAAGATCGTGAATGAATATCGCCTCGAACAAAGCAAGTACGATCGCGAAACCAAACATTCCACCGATCCTGTGCAGCAAAAACGATGGAACAAGATCATCGATGCACAACTGGAGTCACTGTCCGCGTATGCCAATCCGATGGTGAAAATTGCTCTTTTCTAACTTCTGCATTTTTGCTGCTGTCACAATGTTATTTGTAGTTTTTCAGCTACAAATCTTCCCAATTTTTCTTTCCAAACCTGGATTGTAGGTTCCAGATACAAATCTTTCCAAGCGGTTGGGCTGGATATGGATATGATTTTGCCGATTGTATTACTTCTTGCCCCTATTCTTCCCATTCAGAGGCCAATTGTTCTAATTGAGAACAAAATTTGGCTTGTTCAAAGAATAAATTAAATTTGGACTAGAGAAATAAATGGACGACCCAGTCCAAGGTGAGTATTCAGATTTTTTTGATGTATACTTTTAACAATAACGGACTGCCATGTAACCAAGGCATAGCAGTCACGTATATCACTTTGTTCAAACCATTTATCTATTCATAAAAAACTTACCCTCTTTATGTTCTTACCCAAACTATGCAATCTGCATGCCAGGTTGCAATCCCAAAGATGCAGGTCATTCTGCTTTTCAATCCTACTGATGCTGACATTTGTCATCCAGTCTTTTGCTCTGGCACCACCGGCCAATGATGATTGCGCCAATGCAATTAATCTGACCTCAGGGGCCACTTGTATACCCACAGCAGGCACGAATGTAGAAGCAACTCAAAGTATCCCAGCCATTACCTGTGGAATTTTCACAAGTAGTTCAGCACTGGATGTATGGTATAAGTTCACCGCTACTGCCACTGCACATACGATCACTGTCGCGGGCGGTACCGGCTTTGATGCGATCATAGATGTCCGTTCCGGTGCCTGTAACGGAACGAATATTGGATGTGCTGATGCCACGACTGGAGGTGGGATAGAAACAGTTACACTTGGAGGCCTTTCGATCGGCCAGGTGTATCTTATCCGTGTATATGGTTGGGCTGGTGGTACAGGTTCGTTTACGATTTGTGTGACAAGCGCACCCACAGGTCCTGCAAATGATGATTGTGCCAACGCAACTAACCTTACATCCGGTACAACTTGTGTTAATACAAGCGGAACGAACGTCGCGGCAACACAAAGTATTGCTCCTATTACATGCGCATCATTCACCAGTTCTTCTGCACTGGACGTTTGGTACAAGTTTACTGCAGTCGCCACTTCACATACCATTAAAGTCGTTGGGGGTACAGGTTTTGATGCCATCATTGATGTTCGATCCGGTGCCTGTAACGGGACCAACATAGGATGTGCAGATGCCACAACAACCGGCGGTACAGAGATGGTTACAGTTTCTGGTCTCACGATAGGCAATGTTTATTTAGTACGTGTTTATGGATGGTCAGGCGGCACCGGTACGTTTAGTATATGCGTGACCCATACGGCTCCGGCAGGACCAGCAAACGATGACTGCGCTAATGCAACAACACTTACACCGGGAACAACATGCACTCCCACAAATGGTACCACAGTCGGTGGCACGCAAAGTATAGCTGCCATCACTTGCGCTACTTTCACAGGAACAGCTGACGATGATGTATGGTATAAATTCATAGCCACTTCTACCAACCACAATGTTACGGTTGTAGGGGGCGCAGGATTTGATGCTGTAGTAGATGTAAGATCCGGAGCATGTAATGGTACAAATATTGGTTGTGCAGATGCAACAATCAGTGGCGGAACTGAAGTTGTAACATTGACAGGGCTTACTGTTGGCACCACGTATCTCGTCAGGGTTTATAGCTTCAGTAGTTTAGCATCCGGTCAGGGTACATTTACCATTTGCGTTACAATACCAGCACCTGCCAATAACGATTGCGGAAATGCTTCAACACTTACACCTGCTGCAGGATGTACACCCACAAATGGTACAACCGTAGGAGCTACACAAAGTATCGCCGCCATTACCTGTGCAACGTTCACAGGTACAGCCGACGATGATGTATGGTATAAATTCGTTGCTACTTCTGCTAACCACAATGTTACAGTCGTAGGCGGTGCAGGATTTGATGCGGTAGTGGATGTGCGCACTGGTGCATGTAATGGTACAAATATCGGATGTGCAGATGCTACTGTCAGCGGAGGAACAGAGACAGTAACATTAAGCGGGCTTTCCGTTGGAACAACCTATCTGGTCAGGGTATACAGTTTTGGAAGCCTTGCCTCCAATCAGGGCACTTTTACCATTTGTGTGACCACACCAGGAGGCACACCTGTCTGCCCACCTAATCCTACGAGCCCAAACAATGGGCAAGTGGTTTGTCCGTCACCAAGTACTATCCTGTCATGGCCTTCAGTTGCCGGAGCTACGAGTTATGATGTTTATTTTGGAACATCAGCGATTCCGCCATTTGTAGCTAATACCGCAAGCACCACCTTTCTGGCTCCTACGCCCACGAATACATCCTATTTTTGGCAGATCCGCCCGGTCGGTCCCGGAGGTACAGCGACCGGATGTACGATTTGGACTTTTAGCCTGGGAGACGTCACACCGCCTTCCATCACGTGTCCTTCCAATGTGACCGCCAACGTATCACCGACCACCTCCTGTAGTGCGGTTGTGACATATGGTTCCGTAGGGGCTACAGATAATTGTACAGCGCCGTCCATCGTACTTGTATCCGGACAAGCTTCAGGCTCATCTTTCCCTGTGGGTACCAGTACAATTGTTTACAGAGCTACAGATTCCGCAGGTAACACCATGACTTGCTCATTTACCGTAACAGTGATCGACAACCAACCTCCTTCAATCACATGCCCTGCTAATGTTACCGCGAATGCCGCACAAGGAACATGCGCTGCAGTTGTGACATATGGTTCTACAAGCGCTACAGATAATTGTACTGCTCCGGCGATCACACTTGTGTCAGGACAGGCTTCCGGTTCAAGCTTCCCTGTTGGCGTGAATACCATTGTCTTCAGAGCTTCAGACGCAGCAGGTAACAGCTCAACATGTGCATTTACCGTAAGAGTGTTCGACACTCAGATACCTACCATCAGTTGTCCGGCAGCCATCACAGTCCAATGTGCTTCAACTGTACCGGCAGCATCTGTGGGATCTGTCACTGCGAATGATAATTGTGGTGCTCCAACAGTTACTTTTTTAGGAGATGTTATTTCCAATCAAACCTGCGCGAATAAATACACCATCACCCGATATTATCGTGCTACGGATCCATCCGGAAACTCTGCTTCATGTTCACAATCTATCATCGTTAATGATAATACTGCTCCGGTCATTACATTCACAGCACCTCTGATTGCTAATGTTCCAAACGGCGGCCGCTTTGATATTCAATGTCTTGGCCAGGATCCAAACTGGGAGCTACCCACGTTCGGAACAAACAGCGTCAGCGTGACTGATAATTGTGGTACACCAACAGTCACATATAACATTGTCCTTCAGGATGAAGGCAACTGTCCTGTGGATGGATATATCACTCTCTACAAACTCACATGGACAGCAACAGATGCTTGTGGAAACAGCAGCTCCAAATTTGTCTTCATGGGTTTAGTAGATCACATCCCTCCTGTACTACACAATGTCCCTGCAAATATCACGGTCAATTGTGACGAAATTCCTGATCCACCAACGAATGTTTTTGCTACGGATGAATGCATTGAAGCATCGGAAGTTCAATTTCATTCAACACCTGTACCGAATGGTTGTCAGGATGGAGTTGTGATCACACGCACTTGGTCTTCAACGGATGCATGCGGAAATAAATCTACCGGTACTCAACTGATTACATTGATTGATGACACACCTCCTGCTCTTCAATTCATACCGGCAGAATTACAGAATGTGGGTAATGGTACAGTTCTCCAATATACTTGCAATGAAGGAGGCTTTCCTGAATTCTACGATGATCTGAACGCTGCATCAGTATTTAGCCCTGCTTCCTGTGGCAGTAATGCGATCATCAAATTCGACAAGAGCACTATTCATCCTGTCAATTGCGCACGTGACGGATATCTGGAGCAACAGACATTCCATTGGAATGCAGTGGACAATTGTGGCAATGAAACCAATCTCACTATTTATGCACAGCTTATTGATACTGAAGCACCGATGATAGTTGGGGTACCTGACACCACTTGTATCGGTGATCCTTCATTGAAGCTTGTCGAAGCTGTTGACAATTGTGACAATGGTTTCCTCAGTTTCTTTGAGGTAAAAATTCCTAATCCCTGCGGTGCTGGTTTCGGAGTAAGGCGCACCTATGAAGCAAATGATGGATGTGATAATTTTACACGTGACACGGTCATCCTGATACCAAATGATCATGGAGGACCGGTGATGCTTTTTGTAAATCCGATTTTGGCAGCATTGTCTCCGGGTGAAAACCTGACAATTGATTGCGCTGGTCAAAATGGAGATTATACTCCATTCAGTGCTGAAGACGTAAGCGTGGACGATTCATGTACAGGTGTCAATGTCACATATAAAGAATCTGTAACCCAATCAAATGGTTGTACAGAAGGCATTGTAGCTGCTGTTTTAATGCAGTGGCAGGCTAGTGATCTCTGCGGAAATATCAGCAACCTTTCTGTACAGGCTACAGTGGTTGACCATACAAGCCCGGAACTTGTCAACTTCAAATCTGAAATAACCATTGCTTGTCATGATGTCCCGCCCTCTATCAACGCAATAGATAATTGTGGAAACGCGGACCTGGTAGTCAATGAGACCAGGACCAATGGACAATGCGAAAGTGAATACACACTGACCCGGATCATTACGGCAACAGATCCATGTGGAAATGTAACCAACGCAACACAAATTGTACATGTGGGAGATGGTAGCGGTCCTGTCATTCACGGAGTTGTGCCTGAAATCTGTGATGACCTTTCCATTCCAAAGATCACAGCATCAGATCCATGCACTGGCAAAGATGTAATTGTATCGATGTCAGAAAAGGTTCTGCCTGAACAATGCCGCGATGGAGTCATATACGAGCGTACATGGACAGCAACCGATGCATGCGGTCATACATCAACTATCAAACAACTCATCATAGTTGGTGACAAGACACCTCCGGAATTCCAGATACCCACATACTCCATTATCCTGAAATACCTGGATGCACCAGGAAAGAGCTATGTTAATCTTTCTCAGACAGACATCATAAAGCAACTTGACGATCTGGATGACGGAAGTGTTTTTGTAACTGACGAATGTGATGAACAGGTAATTCCACATTTTAATCTGGAAGTCACATTTAATGGAAACTGTCAGGACGATGGCTATTCAGAACGCCGCGTGTATACATGGTGGGCCACAGATATTTGCGGTAATACCTCATCTGTTTCTTTTGATGTTTATATCCTCGATGATTTTCCACCTTCGATGATTGGGATTCCTGAAGATGTTACCATTATTTGTGCTCAATTGCCGGCACCTCCTACAGTTCATGCAACAGATCCATCACAGCCTGTGAGTATCCAATACAGTCAAACGATAACATTTGGAGTCCAGGGCCCCGGGATTGCCGATGTAGTCAGGACGTGGACAGCAACCGATGCGTGCGGCAATGTTGCTTCACAAAATCAACACATCACCTGGATACCTGATACATTTATTGAATGTCAGGTATCTATTCCTCCGGGAATAGAATGTAATTCACATGATGTTGTCATCGGAAGCAATATCACCGGTGGACTGGGTGCAGTGACATATGAGTGGGAGGTCTTAGGTCAGGGCTTTATCGAAAGTGGCCAGGGGACTTCACAAATCAACATTTATGTAGGCTGGACAGAAGTCACTATTGTGCTCACCGTGAAAGATGCGTACGGTTGTACATCTGTATGTTCCGATGACATTGATTGTATCGACACAGAAATCAATCCTTTCACGCAGTTTACTGAAAATGTTATTCCTGATGCAGATCAGACACTGACACTGAAAGTTGCTGATGTATCTGATGCAATATCTACTATATCAGGATTGATGCTTTGGCCAAACCCTGTGAATAGTAGTTTAAATATCAGCTTCATTTCTGCTACACATCAGGATGTGTCCTACAGATTGATGAATAATCTAGGTCAAACCATGATGACTGATAAGATGAATGCGAATAAAGGTCCGAATTCACAGCGAATTGATGTGAGCAAGATGTCTGCAGGCAGCTATATCCTTGAATTGAAATCGGAAAGCGGTACGTATACAAAAGTGATCGTGATCATGCGAAACGATTAAAATGCAAACCAATATTGAACATAGCAAAGGGGACAACTGCAAAGTTGTCCCCTTTTATTTTACCAAAATTCTTCATCAGGTTCCGGACTAACAGAAAGGGGTATAATTCCCTACATTTGCAGCCCCATTCTCAACAGGCAATTTAGCCATGGGCAATAAACTAAAATCGTAATTCGTAATTCGTAAATCTGCAATTGTAAATGGCTGACAATAAAGTAATCTTTTCCATGGAGGGCGTCACCAAAACCTACCCCCCATCCAAAGTAGTCCTCAAAAACATATGGCTCTCCTTCTTTTATGGAGCTAAAATCGGTGTCCTCGGTCTCAATGGATCAGGAAAATCAAGCCTCCTGCGCATCATCGCCGGCAAAGACCAAAACTATAATGGCAAAGTTTGGTTCGATGGCGATTACAAGATCGGCCTCCTCGAACAGGAACCTGTCCTCGATGACACAAAAACCGTACGCCAGATCGTGGAAGAAGGTGTACAACCCATCGTCGACCTCCTTAAAGAATACGAGGACCTCAACATGAAACTCGCCGAACCTATGGACGATGATCTCATGATGAAACTGATCGAACGCCAGGGCGAACTCATGGAAAAGTTAGATCACTTCAATGCATGGGAACTTGACTACCGCCTCTCTACAGCAATGGAATCCCTCAGGTGTCCACCCGAGGATGCACTGATCGGTGTTTTATCAGGAGGTGAAAGAAGACGGGTCGCTTTGACAAGATTACTCCTTTCACAGCCCGATATACTTCTGCTCGATGAGCCTACTAATCACCTGGATGCAGAAAGTGTTCTCTGGCTCGAACAATACCTCAAGAATTTCCCGGGAACAGTCATAGCAGTTACACACGATAGATATTTCCTCGACAATGTTGCCGGCTGGATACTTGAGCTCGATCGCGGCGAAGGAATTCCATGGCAAGGCAATTACTCTTCATGGCTCGAACAAAAATCAAAACGTCTTGAGCAGGAAGAAAAAGTAGAATCCAAACGCAAGAAAACACTTGAGCGCGAATTGGAATGGATCCGCATGGCGCCAAAAGCAAGACAGGCGAAAGGTAAAGCACGTCTTACAGCGTACGACACACTGCGCAATGCTGAGATAAAAGAAAGAGAAGCGAAGCTCGAGCTATTCATACCACCCGGTCCGCGTCTTGGTGATCTGATCATTGAGACGAATAACCTGACAAAAGGCTTTGGTGACCGCGTGCTCATCGACAACTTTACATTTAAAGTTCCTAAGAATGCTATCGTCGGCATCATCGGACCGAATGGCGTAGGAAAATCTACTCTGTTCAAAATGATCATGGGTGTTGAAAAACCTGATGGTGGTACTATCACCATCGGTGAGACAGTTCAGATCAGCTATGTCGACCAGGCACACAAAGATCTCGATCCTGACAAAACAGTTTATGAAGTAGTCGGTGGCGGAAATGAAATCATCACTGTAGGTGCCCTACAGGTAAATGTTCGTGCCTACATCAGCAAGTTCAATTTCACCGGGGCTGACCAACAAAAGAAAGTAGGCGTTCTCTCCGGAGGTGAAAAAAATCGTGTGCAGCTAGCCATCACACTTCGCGAAGGTGGAAATGTATTGCTCCTCGATGAGCCTACGAACGACATTGACGTGAATACATTGCGGGCGCTGGAAGAAGCCCTGGAAAATTTTGCAGGATGCGTATTGGTCATCTCACACGACAGATGGTTCATTGACAGGCTTGCTACTCATATCCTGGCATTTGAAGATGAAGGAGAAGTAGTATTCTTCGAAGGAAATTTTGAAGACTATGAAGAAGCAAAGAAAAAACGCCTTGGCGATATCACACCGAAGAGACCGCGATTTAAAAACATGATCGGATAAAAAGGCAGGGAGCAGGGAAGAAAAACTAAATGCAATCTACCTCTCATACTACTTGTTTAATTGGGCCATAGGTGCTCACAAAATCGAGAATCGAAAATCGAGAATCGAAAATTCCAAATAGACTTTGTCGGAATTGGTGCTTCCAAATGCGGAACTACCTGGCTGGGACATATCCTGGAAGAACATCCGCAACTTTGTCTTTCAGAACCGAAGGAAGTGAATTTCTTCAATGATCTTCAAAGCTTCAATACTAGGAATAAGCAGAGACATCATAAGGGATTAGTATGGTACCGGAAATTTTTTACGCATTGCAGCGAAGAAAAGCTCAAGGGGGAGATAACAAATTACTATGGAGTAGATCCCATTGCCGCCATACGTATTAAAGAAATGAATCCGGATGTGAAAATTATTTTCTGCATACGTCATCCTGTAGAACGCATATGGTCCCACTACCAGTTCGCAAAATATTTTGAAAAAAAAGAAAAACGGACTGTTCAACAAGCTTTACAGGAAGAAAATCAATATATCCGGATGTCATTGTATGCACAGACGCTGTCTTTGTACTTGAAGCATTTCCATCGGGACCAGATTTTTCTGCTATGGTTCGAAGATATTTCAAAGCGACCTGAAATATTAGTACAGGAAATATTCTCATTTCTCGGAGTTGATCCTTCTTTCACACCAAAGACGTTGCACAAAAAATCAAATCCGGCACGTAGCAGCCACTATGCCCCATTGCAACTTTTGATACGACGTTTCAATACAGCTCTTGCAATGATCGGACTTTCCGGTGTGATCAAAAAACTTAAGATGGCAGGACTAGGCAACCTTGTGATGAGCATGACAAGCAAACCCATCCGGAAAGAAACCATCCCCGAAGATGTCAGACAGTATATCATTCTCCAGGTAAAAGAGGACGTTCACACTCTGCAACGCATTACAGGAAAAGATCTGAGTCACTGGCTCCAATAGTGAGAAGTGAGAAGTGAGTAGTGAGACGTGAGGCGTGAGGCGTGAAACGTCAATCGTCAAACGTGAGTTTTGATTTCTTGCAGTCGTCCCAAATTACTGAGTACCAAAAACTGAACACTTTCTTTCTTCTTTAGAATTGTATGAGGTAAGAAAAGGCAAGCCGTAACCACTCTTTACTTTCGCAATGGCTCATCGTCTCACTACTCACTACTCACTACTCACGTCTCACGTCTCACTACTCACTACTCACGTCTCACGTCTCACGTCTCACGTCTCACGTCTCACGTCTCACGTCTCACGTCTCACTTCGCCGGTTCGGCGCTCATTTTTTTCATAGAAATCGTATACGCCGTTACACTATTCCCAAAGAAAGTAGGAACAAACAACAGGTTTTTGTTCTCGATGACTTCGATATCTGCCGTGTTCATTTTTATTTCTTTTGTATCAAGCACCTTCGATAATTTTCCGGAAGCATCGATATAATAGACTTCTCCATTCCAGTTGGATTGAAAGATGCCGTCACCATATCTCTCGATACCATCGCCAGCGGGTATTCCTTGTGCGATGACGTTGACATGCTTACCGGCTATATCAAATGAGTATGTCGTACCGTCAGCAGCAATGAGCAACCTCTGTCCATCGGCAAAAAGACCATTCGTACCATGTAATGTGGTGTCAGAAAAAACAGGTGTTACTTTCCCTTTCGATAATTGATGAATAGTGCTTTTATTCGAATCCGAGATATACACGGTACCATCATGTGAAACCGCTATATCATTCAGAAAAGAGGCACCGGCAACTTTCCAGCTATTGCTGATTTTGCCGGTATTGACATCAATAGCAACTACCCGGTCTATATCAGTTACGTACAATGTATTTCCGGATCTCCCCATTCCCTTTGGAGCGCTCATGCCTGTAGCCCATTTGAGGGTAATGATTTTTCCATCTAATCCAACCTTGGCTATAAATCCATCATTATCTTTTTTGTCCGGAGGTACTCCGCCAATGCAGGAAACATAGAGCAGATTGGCAGTAGTATCATAATATACGGATTCAGAAGTAGTAAGTTTTGCATCCGTATTCCATAGCCTGGTTAATGACTGCACCGGTATGCTGTCAGGAATTGTGCTAGGCGGAGGGGCAACTGTCTGAGGTTCTTCTTTTACAACGGCGGGTTTGCAGGATGCAATTGCAATTACTGCAAATAAAAAAAGGAATGTGATACGATTCATAAACATGGCAGGTTGATTGATGATCAAAGATAAATATTGACGTTATTATCAATAAACCAAAGGACAGCAGATAAGTTTTTGAAAATGCAGAAGCGTTTTACTTCAACATGCCGGTGACAAAAATGAACCTGTGGATAACTATTCGGAGATCCTGACAGACAGTGCGTTAGGACTTAGTGGCACTATTAGTAGTGGCACTACTCATAGTGCCCCTCCGTTTATTATACAGTTCCATATTGCTTGTCATAATATTCCTGGTAGGAACCGTCAGTGATACGTTGCACCCAATCCTGGTGAGTCAGATACCAGTCAATGGTTTGGGATAAACCGGTTTTGAAATCAGTGGCCGGTGTCCAGCCAAGCTCATTCTTAAGTTTACTGAAATCGATGGCATACCGGTGATCATGCCCGGCCCTGTCCCTGACAAAACGAATCAACTCTTCAGAACTTCCTAACAGGCGTCCCATCTTATCATCCATGAGCTTGCATAATGTACGCACCAGCTCAATGTTTTTCAATTCAGTTCCTCCGCCGATATTATACGTCTCCCCAACCTTGCCTTCATGATAAATCAAATCAATGGCTTCGGCATGATCTCCGACATACAACCAGTCACGGACATTGGTTCCTTCACCATACACAGGCAACGGCAATCCTTCTTTAATATTCCGGATCATCAATGGGATCAGCTTCTCAGGAAATTGATTCGGACCATAATTGTTGCTGCAATTACTGATGAGCGTCGGGCATCCATAGGTTGAAAAATAAGCCCGCACTAAATGGTCACTCCCGGCTTTTGAAGCGGAATAAGGACTACGTGGATCATAGGCTGTTTCTTCAGTGAAATAACCGGTATCACCGAGTTCCCCATACACCTCATCTGTAGAGACATGATAGAATCTTATAGCCTGTGAAGTTTCCTTCCCATATTGTCTGCAACTTTCAAGTAATGTCCCTGTACCCAGTACATTCGTTCGAACAAAAGCCAATGGGTCAGCAATAGACCTGTCTACGTGTGATTCTGCAGCGAGATGAATGATCCCATGGATTTCATATTCCCGGAGAATAGAACTGACGTGAACCGCATCATTTATATCACCCTTGATAAAAGTATAGTTGGGTTTATTTTCAATATCCCGTAGGTTTTCAGGATTGCCTGCATACGTCAGCGCATCAAAATTGATGATCCTGTAATCCGGGTACTTTGCCACCAGACGACGCACGACGTGAGAACCTATGAATCCGGCACCACCGGTGACAAGTATATGTTGTTGATCAGAAAGATTTGACATAGATAAATTCTATTGTGTATTTAATTCCGGGATAAAGGTAATACGCTATACGCATCCTTTCTTCGTGAATCGTGAATCGTGAGCCGTGAACTGTGAGGACATGTGATGTTAATTTTTCTTTGCGTCTTTGCGAGACATATTCTTCACTTCAATAATGATTTTAATTGCTAAAAAATTATTTGACTAACCTTAGTTAGGGTTAAATAAACCAAATTTGAGGAATATTTATACAGACGAACATGAATCCTGCTTCTGAAAAACCAAAATCTATTTTAGCCGATGGAGACCAGGCGGTGAGTTTTGCTGAATTATTTTTTGACCTGGTTTTTGTATTTTCCATCACCCAGGTAGTCCACTTGTTTCACGACGGATTTGACCTGGCTCATGCAGGAAAAGTCATTCTGGTGTTTTGGCTGGTATGGTGGGCATGGACACAATTTACGTGGGCATTAAATGCAGCAGATACAACCCATCAATGGATACAACTTGGGACTTTACTGACTACAGCCCTGGCTTTTTTTATGGCCATTGGAGTGCCCGAGGCCTTCAGCAGCCAGGCATTGTGGTTTGCAGTTTCATATGTTGCTGTCAGATCTATCGGCTTGCTGATTTACCTGTGGGTATCGTGGGTAGATCCAAAGATGAGAGCGGCAGTAAGATTATTCAGCGCTGTATCGATCCTTGGTTTGATGGCAGTTATTGCCGGGGGAATTTTAGGTGGAACATTACAATACTGGTTATGGGGTCTTGGCATTGGACTTGACATCATGGCGGCCGCACTTGGAGGAAAAGCTGACGGTTGGAATTTGCATCCCGGTCATTTTGCAGAACGACATGGACTATTCATCATTATTGCATTGGGAGAAACATTAATTGTTGCTGCGGGAGGAATTTCATCTGCTTCCTGGAACTTTTCATTATTAGCAGTAGCCATTCTTTCTGTAGGCATTTCTGGCTGCCTGTGGTGGATCTATTTTTCAAAAGCAAAAGACAAGCTTGAACATATCATGGCACAGAAAAAAGATGCAGAACAATCAACCATGGCCCGTGATACATATAGCCTGTTCCACTTTCCAATGCTCTTTGGCCTTATTGTATATGCATATGCGATCAATGAATGCATATCTCATCCTGATCTGCCATTGACAATCAATGGACGTATTGCACTCGCACTGGGAATTTTTTGTTTTTCAGGAGGCCTGATTGTCGTGATGTGGAGAGCCACAGGTAAGATTGAATGGATAAAATTAGGGCTTACGTTAATTACTACAGGACTGGTGTTAGGAATTTCCCACATGACAGTTATCTGGACAATGTTGGCAGCACTGGGAGGATTGATGGTATTATGCATTATGGAAGAAATAATTCCTTCAGTTGAAGATTAAGTGTCTCAAAAAAAAGTCAATGGTTAAAGTCTGAGCAGCCAGTCGGTTGCTGAACTGTAGCACATGGTTGAGTCAAGCAGGTCGAAGCATTGTCATAATTATCATGATCAGTCATGATTGATTTTCATGGGCATTTGCCTCTTTCTAACTTCTCGAAGATTTTCGGAAAGAAAACATTCCGCTCCTACGGAGCTCAAAAAAATGTTGTGCTCGTTTTTGCTACAGATATTCCGCTCCTACGGAGCTATTATAAATTCTGCAATATTTCGTTGGACATCTGAGAGAAACCATTCAGCTACTATGGAGCTCAAAAAATGTTGTGCCCGTTTTTGCTACAGAGATATCGCTCCTAGGGAGCTATAATGAATTTTTGAATTCCTTCGCAGAACATCTGATTAAAAATATTGCGCACCTACAAAACTCAAAAAATGTTGTGCTCGTTTTTGCTACAGATATTCCGGTCCTACGGAGCTATGCCTATTGCTGCACGCTCACGATTCACTACTCACTACTCACAGCTCACAGCTCACAGCTCACAGCTCACGTCTCACGTCTCACGATTCACGATTCACGATTCACGATTCACTACTCACTACTCACTACTCTCACCTCCCGTGGCACTGCTTATATTTCTTCCCACTTCCACAAGGACAAGGATCATTACGTCCCACTTTCGGTTCATCGCGCTTCACAGTTTCTACGACAACTTCAGGACGACGACCGGCAGAAGCTGCAGCAGCCTTACGCGCTACTTCTTCAACCCTGTTGGTGCGCACTTTGCTAAGATCTGTTTTCTGTTCGCGTGCTTCTCTTACTTCATCCGGAGCATTGATTAAAAGCTTGCCTTTCATGAGATACGAACAAACTTCCATGTTGACTTTGTAGACAAGATTTTCAAAAAGCTCATATGCTTCCATCTTGTAGATGACCAGCGGATCTTTTTGTTCGAAGGAAGCTGCCTGTGCGGATTCTTTCAATTCGTCCATGTCACGGAGATGTTCCTTCCAGCTGTCATCGATGAGTGATAAGCTTACTGCTTTTTCAATATCGATCATCACAGATTTGCCTTTTGTATCAATGGCTTCTTTAAGATCTGCTGAAACGGGCAATGCATTTTTACGACCATCTGTATAGGGAACAGCTATCCGCTTGTACCGGTGCCCTTCATTTTCATATACACTGCGGATCACAGGCATCAGCACTTCAGCGATCTTGTACCGCTTATGCTCATAGTCTTTCTGGATCTGCATCTGGTATTTCTCAATCAGATCATCGTTGGAGATGGTGCTGAAGGTTTCTTCATCGAAATCCGGGATCGTACCGAGGATGCTGATGCTGTCTGAAACAAAACCTTCGTAGTCATTTGCATTTTTAGATCGTTCGGCTATGTTTTCTGCCATGGACATGAACATCGTGTTGAGGTCCAGCTGCAGGCGAGCTCCTTCAAGCGCATGTTTACGCTTCCGGTAAATCGCTTCACGCTGGATATTCATGACATCATCATAATCGAGAAGACGTTTCCTGGTGCCAAAATTGTTTTCCTCTACTTTTTTCTGTGCCCGCTCAATGGATTTCGTCACCATTGAATGCTGGATCACCTCTCCTTCTTTATGGCCCATGCTGTCCATCACTTTGGCAATACGTTCAGAGTGAAAAAGGCGCATGAGATTATCCTCAAGAGAAACATAGAACTGTGACGAACCCGGATCACCCTGGCGGCCTGATCGACCACGAAGCTGCCTGTCAACTCTTCTGGAGTCGTGTCGCTCTGTACCGATGATAGCTAAACCACCAGCTTCTTTCACACCAGGGCCAAGCTTGATGTCAGTACCCCGGCCAGCCATGTTGGTAGCTATCGTCACACGGCCTGCATGACCGGCTTCAGCTACAATCTCAGCTTCACGCTGATGCTGTTTAGCATTCAACACATTATGTGGTATGCCGCGCAGTTGCAGCATCCGGCTTAATTTTTCTGATATGTCAACGGATGTAGTACCTACAAGCACCGGCCTTCCTTCCTGTGTCAGCTTCACTATGTCATCGATGACAGTATTATATTTTTCACGTGCGGTTTTGAATACAAGATCTTCCCTGTCGTCACGCACTACAGGACGATTTGTTGGGATGACTACTACATCAAGCTTATAGATCTGCCACAATTCACTTGCCTCAGTTTCAGCCGTACCGGTCATACCGGCAAGCTTATGATACATCCTGAAGTAATTTTGCAAAGTGACGGTCGCATACGTTTGTGTGATCTCACCGACCTTTACATTTTCTTTTGCTTCAAGGGCCTGGTGCAAGCCATCAGAATATCTACGGCCTTCCATAAGACGACCTGTGGATTCATCGACGATTTTGACATTGCCTTCGATCACCACATATTCTTCATCACGCTCAAATAAAGTATAGGCTTTCAACAATTGACTGATGGCGTGAAGACGACGTGATTTGATCGAAAAATCCTGGGCCAGCTGTTGTCTTGCCTCAGTCATTTCTTCACCCTGAAGATTTGTATTTTCTGTGATCGCCTGCATCTCTGAGACGATATCCGGAAGGATGAAGAAGTTTGTATCCGAATTGTATTTTGATAAATATTCAGTCCCTCTTTCTGTCAGCTCGATCTGCCTGTTTTTCTCATCTATTGTGAAGAGCAACGGTTCGTCGGCAATGTGCATTTTCTTATTCTGCTCCTGCATGTAGAAGTTTTCTGTTTTTTGCAACAGCACTTTTACACCTTCTTCAGAAAGGAATTTAATCAGGGGCCTGTTTTTGGGTAACGCGCGATAGGATCTTAATAATGCCAAACCAGCTTCACCTTCCTGCGGGCCTATTTTACCTTCCTGGTAAAGCTTCCGCGCTTCAGTCAGGTATTGTGTGGACAACCTTCGTTGCGCATCAATTAATTTTTCAACATAAGGCTTCAGCTCCATGTACTCCTGCTCTTCCATTCCTTCCGGAACAGGTCCGGAAATGATCAAAGGAGTACGTGCATCATCGATAAGAACAGAGTCTACCTCATCGACCATGCAATAGTGATGTTTCTTCTGAACTTGTTCTTCAGGTGACCTCACCATGTTATCACGCAGATAATCAAAACCAAACTCGCTATTCGTACCATAGGTGATGTCGGCATTATAAGACATCTTCCTCTCTGCGGAATGTGGCTTGTGCTTGTCAATGCAATCGACAGTCAGATGAAGAAATTCGAAAATGGGTCCGACCCATTCGCCGTCACGTCTTGCGAGATAATCGTTGACTGTGACAATATGGACTCCTTGACCTGAAAGTGCATTGAGATATGCAGGCAATGTAGCAACAAGTGTTTTTCCTTCACCTGTACCCATTTCTGCTACCTTACCATCATGCAATACCATGCCACCTATAAGCTGCACATCATAGGGAACCATGTTCCACCGGATGTGTCCGCCTGCTGCCATCCATTCATTTTTGTAGGTGGCCTTGTCACCATTGATAGTGATGTAAGATTTGCTGGCTGCTAGATTCCGGTCATGCTCCGTAACTGTAACCTCCAGGTTCTCATTCTTGACAAACCGGCGACTGGTTTCTTTTACGACTGCGAAAGCTTCCGGAAGTATAATTTTCAGTATTTCTTCGAGGGCTTTGTCTCTTTCTTTCGTGACCTCATCGAGCTCTTTATACAGTTCTTCTTTGACTGTAAAATCAACCTCTTCTTCGGCATCTGTCTTTAAGTTCGTGATTTCAGCATCGATATCTTTGAGGTGTTCGCTGATGCGTTCCTTGAATTCGTGCGTCTTTTGTCGAAGCTCATCGTTTGATAAGGTTTCATACTGAGCTGCAAATTCATTGATGATCTCTACATTTGGACCATAGGTTTTGACATCCCGATCGTATTTCGAACCAAATACTTTGGTGAATATTTTAAACATGCTATTGGTTATCAGTTATAAGGTGTAAAGATATGATCAGATACCGTACCACACGCAGCCTGCTATGCCAAATTGTCATGTGTTTGTTCATATTTCTGACGAAATGCAAAAATCCGGATGAAAACCCACAGGACTTGTCCGGATATTACTTGCCTGTCACCTCTTTTCCGGCTGCCGGTATGCTGTATACCTACAGGAATGTGATCGATACTTCAGCGGATCATGAGGTGTGGCACCATACATTGGCATCAAAAAACCATATCACCAGTATAAACTATGATAGCAGGCAACAAGTTGTACAAAAACAGTACGAGCAGGTAGTTTACAATGGCGTCATCATAGACTCCCTGATCCTGTTTTCTGAGGATAGCTCAGGTACCATTCGGAAGATTCCGGTTAAGGTCCTTTCAGCCAGCAAGTTCCCCTTTGATGTATCTGATACTTCGAAAGTATGGTTGTCTAAACTGGAGTGGTGGCAACCCGGTGATTCACTGCATGTGGTCCTGGAAAGAAGAAGACGATTTATGGGCTATACGACATGGATATCAGATGGAAAATCCATTCCTGCTGTCCGGTTCAGGACAGAAGATAAATTCGAGACTGAAGAAGTGGGCTGGACTACATCTGAGTGGAAAGGAGAAGAGATCTATGCGAAAGGCATCGGGCTTGTCCATTATTTCAGGCAGGTATCTGATCAGCTTCGCCTGGAGTTTGAATTAGAGAGTACTGAGCAAGTGAGAGAGTGAGTGCTTTGACCTACAGCAACCAAAATAGAGAAGCTTAGTGCCAAAATCACGGAACATATTGTAACACCGGAATTTATTCCGGTGACATAAAAAAACCGCAAGGAACATGTGCGCTTGAAATTCTGATTGCATTAGTTCAATCAAAGCCGGCGCAATAGCTCCTTGCGGAAGTATTTTAAATATTGATTATACAGCAGTAAATCAGGAAATGGATTTAAACCACTGTTGGAACATTTCACCCACTACAGGCAATGGTTTTTGCTGGCCACTGAGTGCTCCTAACAGGCTAAGTACCCAGAGCACAGCTATCAGAATATAAACGATCAATGAAAGGAAAGGAACCGGGGTCATGCCTAAAAGCCAGGCTACCAGGCTTAATACCACCAGGCCTAACATCTGCCGGAGATAATAAGAAGTATTTGGTCCTTTGTCTGATTGATTCATCACCAGTGCTATAATCCATCCAACAAGCGTGAGGTGAGCAACGATTGATTTTGTTTTGTCGTCCATAATTGGTTTGGGTTGGTTTAGTTTGTACTCGATAAAATTAGTAATCCTTTGGACTTCCGGATAAATTTTCTTTTAATCGGTTTACCAGGAGGCTTGAACGGATAAAACCGGGATTATGCCCAGCTGATCCTGAGTTTCGATGCGGGCAAGAAACGGATCATAATAATGGTAAGCAGTGTTTGAAATTCCAATGGCATTCTGAATGTCAAGTGCATAACGCCACCTTACTTTAGGATTCGCGATTGTCCTTGAGATACTGATATCCAACCGTGAGTAGTTAGGTAGTCGTTGATCAAAAATGCCTGGACGTTCATAGACGGTGTTTTCAGCGGCCGCTGATAGATTTTCATCTATGATTTGTTCTTTCAAACCTCCGAGTACAAATCCTCTCAGGCTAAAATTCCAGATACGGTTTTTACCTTTCCGTTCACGTACGATTTCTTTCGAAGCGAGGATATTAGCAGCAGCAACACCACTAAATCTTCCCTGTTCCGGTTTTAGGATAGGCTCACCTTCGTTAGTACCTCTTATGCTCTTATAAATATTTGCATTGAATTCTAAAGTCAAACCTTTTTCATTTCTATATCTCCAGGATTCTTCTAAACCATAGGATTGACTTATTCCTGTATTATTGAAAGGTAATTTCAAACCAATGGTGGAATCAAAAAAATCAGCAAGTTGAATGAACCTGCCTTGTTGTTCATATATAGTAAGTCTGTTAAGCTGTTGAAAATATATTTTCAACACACCCGTATGTTTTCTCACAGTGCTGCTTAATCCCAGTTCATATTTATCTACTATGATCGGTCGCGTAGTTACTGTTAGAGTCTGTGTCACATCGGTCAGTACCTGGCCGGCAGCATGCCTCGCACCCAGATAATAATATCTTTCTTCTCTTCCCCATTGAATCACAGCCCTATAACCAGGAACAGTAATATTATTCAGGAATGAATGATTGATTTCTATACCGGCATCGATTTTAAATTTTTGAGATAAATCAAATGCTGTATTGATATAAGGACGGATAAAAGACTCTTCTCTCAGCGGGCTTTCCCCGGCAGTCTTTCGTGTATAATTCAATCCTAGATCATAATGTATTTTGGAGGAGTGCTTAATATTCAATTCGGCCAGTGAAGAAAAAATATTCACCAGGTCATTGATATGTATGGACACAGGTATCGGTCCAAATTGTCCGCTACGGTCATATTTCGCATTCGATTGAGAAAGAGAAGCCCCGGTGCGAAGACTCATTTTTTGGTTAAATGCATGATCATACTTTATTCCCCCACCATACACTTCATTTGCAAAGTCAATGTCAAAAAAATCTTTATAGCGTTCACGGTCTGCAGGCTCTTCGATGTGATCAAACTGGTTCAGGCTTTTCCCTGCCCAACCATATATTTTTAATTTATGCCTGGGACCGATTTGACGATATGAAATCACACCATCGTAAAAATTAATTTTTTCACCACCAAAGTCAGCCCCCAGGTTAGTCAATAGTCCGGTGAAACTATATCTCAGATTTAAATCCAACATTCCATTATCACCGATGGCCTGCGCTCCGCCATATTCAAAACCAAGAAGTCCTGCTTTCGCTCTCATCTCTGATTTTGCACTTTCATGGAGATGCATATCAATCACAGCTCCTGCGCTACGACCTATATCCAAAGGATTTATACCTGTGTACACATCGGTTGACCCCAGGACCTGTGCAGAAAATAAATTCACTCCACCACCTGATTGTGTGGGCAGATCAGATAATGTACCTGCATTGCTAGTATGATTCGGATTGACGATTTCAAGGCCTTCCAGGTACCAGCTATTAAAAAGTGGGGATTCTCCGCGCGCAGATAAATGATTAGCCTGATCATTGACGAGAATAAGACCGGCTTTACTTTGTGCTACCCGAACAGGGTCATCAAAATTTGCAGCAGTTAATAAGAGATCTTCTTCAGATATTCTTTCCAGCATTGGGTTCGCAGGCCTGATGGAAGAGATAGTTACGGTCTCAAGATTAAATGCATCCGTTTCCAGGAAATTTTCAAGCCGGTAAGTTGTGTAACCATCTAATAAAACCTGCTCTGGAGTTCCGGGTTTATAGCCCAGTGCATGTATCCTGATCTTGATCCTTCCCGCATTCGAAGAGTGAAAATCATACCTGCCGTTATCATCTGTTGTCATTGCAATCAGCACGGAATCACCTTTCAGGATGGAGACAACTGCTCCGGGAATAGCATGATGGGAAATATTTTCTTTGACATACCCGATCACACCCTGTGATGATATCGTATTTGACAAGAGGAAGAGATAGAACGAACAGGCTATAAAAAGGGAATCCCTCCATGAAGAGGGATTCCTGAGGATCATAACTTGTTGGCTTTTCGACCGAAAAATTTCCATCGAAAAATCTTTTTGATCAGCACGAAAGATAATGGAATTATTATGACAACAAAACGAAAAATAAAAATTTTCACGCTAAAATTAAATTATCCAAAGACGGTATAAAAAATCAGCTGGTTTGGTTTTTGTATTTTTATGGAAGTGAACTACCTACATGTCAGACATGGTCTTCTTTTCTCCTCTCTCTTTGTCCTCTGTTGCCACGTTGTAACGGCACAGCAGAACATTACTTTAAAGACAGGCACCTTTCCGCTTTTAAAAACTTCTTCCTCTTCCCGTGTTTCAAATCAGGATGAATACCATTTCTTCAAAGTTGATCACACACTTCTGCCGCAGGAAAGGTTATTGTTGAAGCAAAAGGGGATAGAGATTTTATATGCACTCCATGATCATATATATTGGGTTAAAATTAAAGGAATAACAGATGAACATTATTCTCAATATATTTTTGACATTAATCCGCTATATAAAAATGCAATTTCAGGCAGAGGAGAAGTTAATAAACTAAGAGTCACGATTGCACCAGGCATGTCATTACCGGTGATCAAAAAATGGGCTGGTGACAATTCTGTTTCTCTTCTTGACACAAGAGCCCTGCAATTTGGTTTCATGGATGTAGAACTTGAAGATTATTCAATTGCAAAACTCATCAATACACCATGGATATCATTTATAGAGCCTATTCCGCAAGATGAGCAGATCAACTTCAGGCTGCTGAATGCGGAGCGTGGATGGGGACTGAAATCACCTCTGACCCGAAATTTGGATGGGACCGGTATGATAGTCGGCATTGGAGACGGAGGAAGGTTAGGCTCCCATCAGGATCTTTCTTCTTCCGTACTTGACCTGGCAAGCTTTGGTAAAAGCGATCATGCAACCCAGGTCACAGGCATCATTACCGGAGCAGGACTGCTTGATCCTGCGTTTGGATTCGGCTATGCACCTAATGCACACATCCTCGTCAGAAATTTTTCAGACATCCTTTGGGCATCGCCACAGTATATCGCTGATTTTGGCATGAGCCTGACCAATAATTCCTATGGCGTTAATCTGACAGATTGCACATATATAGGTGATTACAATGGAACCTCCGCTGCACTTGATGCCATGATCTTAGCGTATCCATCATTGCTTCATGTTTTTGCTGCAGCTAATTCAGGAGGACTGACCTGTACTCCTTATCCAACAGGATATGCGACAATATCTGGTGGATATCAACCCGCTAAAAATGTGCTCACTGTGGGAGCGATTACCATTACTGATCTCATCGCCGGTTTTTCAAGTCGCGGACCTGTCGAAGATGGACGATTGAAACCTGAGGTGGTTGCATACGGACAAGGACGGTTCAGCACGATTGACAATAACAATTATGCAAGTAATAGCGGCACAAGTTTTTCGTCTCCGTCTACAACAGGCACTGCAACACTTCTATATCAACGCTATCGTCAACTCCACAATGACAGTCTTCCAGATGCTGCATTAATAAAAAATGTTATTTGCAATGGAGCCGATGACCTGGGTACGTCCGGTCCTGATTTTCTATATGGATTCGGACGCATCAACGGCGTTCGTTCAGTAGAAATTCTTGAATCAAATCATTACACATCCGTTTTGGTCGATGATCAGCAAATTATTACGAAGACAATTACAGTGCCGTCAGGCGAAGCTTCCATCGATATCATGCTGATGTGGTCTGATCAGGCATCCGCACCGTATGAAACAGTTACGCTTGTCAATGATCTGGATATAATAGTAATTTCACCCACTGGTGATACGATCAAGCCATGGCGTCTGAATTATACACCGTCAGGTGTTTCATCGAGTGCAACAACAGGTGCTGATCATTTAAATAATTACGAACAAATCACCATTCAGACACCTGTCTCCGGTACATATACTATTCGTATCAAAGGGTATAACATTCCTCTTGGTCCACAGTTGGCATGGCTTTCATGGGACATTCAGCATGCAGGTATTACAGTTCAGACAACGGATGGAGGAGAAATATTCAAACCCAATGACACGCAATATATCCGATGGGATGCGTACGGAACAGGTGCATCAACTTTTACAGTGCAATACAAAACCAGCGCAGGAGGTGCCTGGACAAATATTGCGTCCGGCATTCCTTCCAATCAGCGATACCAGGTTTGGGTTGTCCCAAATACTCCAACCTATCAATTGAAAGTAAGAGTGTTGGCTACAAATGGAATGCAGGATTCTTCAAATAATAATGCGATCATTTTAGCACCTCCCGGAAATCTCATAGCCACATCACCCTGTAATGGATATATTCAAATGGTATGGAATGCGGTGACAGGTGCAGATTATTATGAAATATATTCCCTGGAAAACGAAGTGTTGACTTTATTGGATACAACCCACAACACATCAATAACATTAGGAGGGTTCGCAGCTGATTCTTCCACCTGGGTCACAGTCGGTGCAGTGATTTCATCTGATAAAAAAGGCCTCAGGGCAAAGGCAGTGCTGATCACTCCATCGGGAGGAAATCAATGCACCTGGAATCACGATCTGAGATTAGATTCAATCACGGAACCTGTTTCGGGCAGAAAATTTACTTCGTCAGCATTATCTCTTGACACAGTCAGAGTTCATATTACGAATGAAGGCACAATGAATGCTGCCGGTTTTTCACTTTCATATTCGATCAATAACGGATCAGCTATCACTCAGTCATTTATTGGAACATTAAATGCCGGTGCTGGTAATAACTTCAAGTTTACTCAACCTGCTAATCTATCCGCAACAGGTGATTACAATATTCGTGTCTGGACAAACTATGCATCAGACCCGCTACATCAAAACGATACCATAAGCACTACCATCCGGCATCTTCCTAATCCTGTGATAACCCTACCATGGACAGAAGACTTTGAATCAGTACCAGATGTACAGGTTTTAAATAACCAGACCGGATTGCCCGGTCTTGATAAATGGGATGCTGATCTTGATCCCACCGCGAGAATAAGAACATTTGCAGGTTCACCTTTTTGTCATTCAGGTGAAAGAGCGCTTACAGTTGACGCAACACAAAATGATTTATCTAAAAACGCAAACCTATTACTCACACTGAATTTGGCAGGCTATTCAGTGAATAATGATGACATCCTTATGAGCCTGGATTATATGCATCATGAGATCATCCCGGATGTCACGAACACAGAAGCGATATGGATACGTGGATCAGATACAGATACCTTTCTTCTCTTAACCAATTTGCCAAATGAAGCAGCGCTTCGTGGGATTTATCATCACCTGGCAGGTCTCCGCATCACTACATTATTGGATCAGCACGATCAGGATTTCAGCTCTTCCTTCCAGGTGAAATTTTCTCATGATGTGATTGGCACTGCAGGGCAGACTACCAGTGAAGACGGTCAGACTATAGATGATATTTCTTTTACCCGCATTCAGCGGGATATTACGGTTGACCAGCTAAATCATCCGCAAAGCATATCGTGTGGATTAGGAATCGAAACCATCGAAGTTCACGTAAGCAACACGACCAATAAACCTGTCGACAGCACATCTGTCTCCTGGCAAGTAAATGGAGGTACGATTCATTCCATGCCGATAGGAACGATTTCAGGAAATGCATCCATAAATGTGATGCTAAATCCAACATTTGATTTTTCAATTCCCGGAACATACAATCTCGTTGCATGGGTCTTTAGCCCACAGGATGATTTTCATGATAATGATACACTCCGCATTCAGATTGTTAATTCAGCCCTGATCACTGTGTTTCCTTATCGTGAAGGTTTTGAATCCGGAGGTAATGGTTGGTTAAGCGGTGGTATAAATTCTACCTGGATGACAGGCGCACCGGGAAAAGAAATTATTTCCCATGCTGCAGAAGGAAAGAAGATATGGACTACAAATTTATCCGGAACACATAACCCTGATGAAACTTCCTACCTGTATTCACCATGTTTTGATTTTACCGGATTTACACAACCCTTTCTTTCATTTGCATTTCAATATCAGCTTGAAGCGGGTTTCGATTATGCATGGGTTGAATACCGGGTGGAAGGAACAGAGGACTGGATAAAATTAGGCACCCAGGGAAGTGGTACTAACTGGTACAATGATCCATCAAATCGCTGGAACGGAACCCAATCCCGATGGATCACGACTGGAATTCAAATCCCCGTGACAAATATGGTGGTGCAATTCCGCTGGGTGATGCAAAGTGATGTGGGTGTGGAATTGGAAGGTATCGCGATAGATCAAATCAATATTTATGATCGCGTTCAGATCTATAACGGTGCTGCAATACAAATGACACTCCCTGTATCAGGAAATAACTGGATCCATTTTGACCAGGGAGGACAAAGAATATTCAGTCTAAATCCTGAAGGACAGAACCTGGGAAATGTTACCCTCAGTCTTTTCAAATCAGGTCAGAATTTTTTATTAACAGATAGCATATATCTCTTATCGCGAAATTGGGTGCTGACCTCTTCACTTCCTGCAATTAGTCCGGTAAAATTGAGAGGCTATTTTACTTCAACTGAGGCAAACAATCTTGTCAACGCCACCGGATGCAGTCAATGTATACTCGCAAGGGATGGATTTGACGTCACTTCTTTGAGATATTCCGGACCAAATGAAGACGGGCAATTCAATAATAATATTTCAACACAAGTAATCACTTATCCACTTGATTCAACAGAAATTCATCCCTATGAAAATGGGTACTACGCAGAGTGGAACACGGTGGGATTGTCAGAATGGTGGATTACTTCGCAGGTCACCAAAAAATCAGGACAAATATCCAGGAGGGTAAGTGGTGTTGGTGATGATGCAGAAGAACACCAGGACAATGGTTCGGTCAATCCCGTGCGTGAAGTAATAGCGATGACTAAAAAAAACGGGCAGCAAGCTATCGGCTGGCGTTTCAAAAACATAACCATTCCTCTGGGTAGCTATATTAAAAATGCAAGGATAAAATGGACATCGCGCTATACATCTTCTTCATCAGCGAATTGGACTTTGCGCAGCGAATTATCTGCAGACGCATCTACATTTATAACCCGCAAATACAATATTACGTTAAGGCCTCAATCCAACCAGGTGGTCGAGTGGCAACCTGTGAACTGGAGTTTAGTGAATACAGAATATGCTTCACCCGATATTCGTCATCTGATTCAGAACATTGTAGATCAACCTACATGGAAAACCGGAAATGACCTGGTATTAATCATGAAAGGCTCAGGCCTGCGTGAATCATGGAGCTATGACGGCGATCCCCTGAAAGGAGCAGAGCTCGTCCTGGATTATGATTTCACTTGTCTTGCTGCCGGCACCCTGTATGTCAACCGGAATGCAACAGGATTACAGGATGGTTCATCATGGGTGGATGCATACAGATCATTTGAACAGGCCCTTGACCGTGCAGCACATTGTCCGGCCATAACCCAGATTTGGCTCGCCGGAGGAACATATTTGCCTTTTCCCGAAGTAAGTCGCAATACGGGATTTATGATCAGACCCGGACTGAGCATCTATGGTGGATTCCAGGGAAATGAAACAAATGTCAACCAACGGGTCCTGGGATTGTATCCGACTTTACTGAGCGGTGATATCGGAACAGCGAATATTTCCGGCGATAATGTATACCACGTCCTCACTATATCCGGAGGAGGAAATGTCTTGCTCGATGGACTCACTGTGCAGGGTGGGATGGCTAATGGTGGTATACCGTCACTTCAGACCGGCAGCGGGATTTATAACCAGGGAACACTGACCTGCCAACAGGTAACATTGGTGAGCAATTCTGCACCTGCATTCTTCAATGCCCCCGGAAGCATGTTGATATCCAACGGATTAGTTGAGGTAAAACCGTAACCGTAGTGGCGTTTTGCAACCGCCACGTTTTGCAACCGCCACGTTTTGCAACCGCCACGTTTTGCAACCGCCACGTTTTGCAACCGCCACGTTTTGCAACCGCCACGTTTTGCAACCGCCACGTTTTGCAACCGCCACGTTTTGTAACCGCCACGTTTTGCAACCGCCACGTTTTGTAACCGCCACGTTTTGCAACCGCCACGTTTTGCAACCGCCACGTTTTGCAACCGCCACGTTTTGTAACCGCTATGTTTAGCAACCGCCACGTTTTGTAACCGCCATGTTTTGCAACCGCCACGTTTTGCAACCGCCACGATTTGTAACCGCCACGTTTTGTAACCGCCACGTTTTGCAACCGCCACGATTTGCAACCCCCACACTTTGCCCCCACCACGTTTTGTAATCACCACATTTTAAGCGTAAATGGCATGATTTTGTGATGAAATCTACCAGGAAGGCGGTGACTAATTCTGTTTTTCCAATTCTCCCATAGAGGCAAAAAAAACCTGAAACCGACGAAATAACACATTACATAATAGTATAATGTGTTAAGTAAACAGTAGATTTGTCAAAACCTTCTGATGATATTGTCCGGAGGGCCATGATGGTATCAGTATATTTCTAACTTTGCAGTCGTTTTTACCCCCTGATTTATTGCTCCTATGCTCATATCAAGACTCTTCACTCTCCTGCTATTCCTGTGCCTTACCCATGCGATAAATGCTCAAAGCATCATGTCCCGGGTTACTTTTCCGATAAATGATCAGCAAACAAGTGGAGACCTGGCAAAAGCAGGCATTGACCTGACACACGGCCACGGTAAATTGGGAGTCTCATTCTCAACCATTTTAGAAGATTATGAGCTGGCCCGTCTTGATAAGCTTGGTATTAAATACAAGGTTGACATACCAGATCTGAACACATTTCGCCACCAGCAACAAAATTCAAACCGTACCCAGCTCCTCAATTGCCAGGATGATATTTATACCAGCATCGTACCGAAGAATTTTGAATTAGGAAGAGCAGGTGGATTTTTCTCATTCTCCGATGTCCTCGACAATCTCGACATCATGCAGTACTATTATCCTGATCTGATTTCGGTGAGGAAGCCTATCGGAAATTTCAAGACATGGCAGAATAACAGCATCTTTTGGGTGAAGATTTCCAGGAATCCTGAAGTCAATGAAAATGAACCTCAGATCTTGTACACAGGCCTGACGCATGCACGTGAATTGATCAGTGTAAGTCAGAATATTTATTTCATGTGGTACCTGCTCGAAAATTATGAGAAAGACCCTGTAGTAAAACAAATCCTGGATCATACGGAATTATATTTCGTACCTGTCGTCAATCCTGATGGCCTCAACTATAATATCGCCGGGTATGACCAGGAGGAGGATAAATTCACACGCAATCTCCGCAAGAATATGCGCGATAATAATGGTGATGGCGAGTTTAAACCGGAGGATGATGGCGTCGATCTCAACAGGAATTTCGGATATCACTGGGGCTATGACAATGAAGGCTCTTCCAATAACCCGGGAAGTCCTACCTACAGAGGACCTGTTGCATTTTCAGAACCTGAAACAAAAGCATTGCAGCTTTTCTGCACCACACATGATTTTCAACTTGCGCTGAACCACCATTCGTACGGAAATCTACTTGTCACTCCATGGGGATATGAAGACCTCAATACAGTTGACTCAACGATATTTGATCATTATGGTGAATTGCTTACCAAACAAAACAAATTTATTTACGGCAGAGGATTACAGACAGTAGGATATGTCAGCAATGGCGATTCAGATGACTGGATGTATGGTGCCATGGGTACTTATTCCATGACGCCTGAAGTAGGCGATGAAGAAGATGGATTCTATCCGCCAAAAGACAGGATCATCCCTCTTTGCAAATCTACATTACAAATGAATCTTCTGTCTGCACGACTTGTCAATTCATTGGTTTCTATCACAGATGAAACACCGAAGTTTATTGAAGCAGGTGTAAACCATTTAAATCTTGAATTCAACCGGTATGGCCTGCTCGATGGTATCGTGACGATCTCATTTAAATCATTGAGCCCATACATCACGCAGGTACCTTCTTCATTCACACTTGATCTTCAAAAATTTCAACCTCATCAGAGAGATCTGGAATTTACAGTATCCTCACAGATTCAATATGGCAACGCTGCAAAAATTGAAATCCAATGTCAGCAGGGAGAATATATATTCAGAGATACGCTGACTAAAGTACGTGCTGATTTTTTCACACTTATCCAGGACCAGGGAGATATGTCGCATTGGGATATCAGCCAGGGGGAAGATTGGGGCCTTACAGCGGATCAGTATAAATCTCCTCCGATGTCTATCACGGATAGTCCGAATGAATTATACGGAGCCAATGTGAATGAAATCATCCTGCTCGACCAGGAAATTAATCTTCAGGATGTCACATCAGCATATGTTCAATTCTGGGCACGATGGGATGTTGAAGATGATTATGATTATGTGGTTTTCCAGGTGAGCACAGATGGACAGAACTGGCAGAATCTATGCGGAGAAAGATCCAAGCTTGGATCCTTATTCCAAATGTATGAGCAGCCTTTGTATGACGGAAAGCAATTGCAATGGGTGCTGGAAACAACAGATCTTGAAGCTTATATCGGCGAACGGATTCAATTGCGTTTTATGTTAGTTTCAGATGGATTTGGATTTAAGGATGGTTTATATTTTGATGATTTCAAAGTGACTACGATCCGAGAAGGTGCTGTTGCTACTACAGATGTAGATGCATCTTCATTTTCTGTCTTTCCAAATCCGGCAGAAAACAGCTTTAATATCCGGATACCTGAATTGACCAAACCTGCTATCTCAGTATTTAATACGCTGGGACGGGAAGTGTATAAAACAGGATCGATCACAGGAAATACTCAACGCGTGAATACACCAGGATGGCCGGCAGGTCTGTACCAGTATGTCATTTATTCAGATGGTACGCCCGTTCACAGTGGGTTGCTGAACCTGTTGCATTGATCTATTTTTCACCAATACATGATTTCATTTTTCCCCAGTGACGGATGTAAAGAGTTTGGCGGGATTAGCCATCTTTGCAGTGAATTTTGTATTGCTCATTTTGAGAATGATTTTTTAATTCAGTACACCCATTAAATAAGAAGAGACATGGCTATAGACACAAGATTTCTGGGTAAGCTTAACATTAAGAAATTCAACGACGGTACATCTACCGGTCAGAAATCATCGAATTCGAAAAGCTTTCAGCCTTCACAATCTCCGGTAGACGGAAACCTGATAGGCGCTGTCAGCAATACCACACCAAAGGAATATGAAAAAGTAATCAAGGCTGCCACAAAAGCTTTTGAAACATGGAGGATGTTGCCTGCTCCAAAGCGTGGTGAGATCGTACGTCAATATGGTGAAGCATTGCGTCGCAATAAAGATCCGTTGGGAAGACTTGTTTCCTATGAGATGGGAAAGAGTCTCCAGGAAGGTTGGGGTGAAGTGCAGGAGATGATTGATATCTGCGATTTCGCAGTTGGGTTATCAAGGCAATTATATGGATTGACAATGCATTCCGAACGCGTGATGCATCGTATGTATGAGCAATGGCATCCGCTGGGTATTGTAGGTGTTATTTCTGCATTTAATTTTCCTGTAGCGGTATGGTCATGGAATACGATGCTCGCACTAGTATGTGGTGATGTTGTTGTCTGGAAACCATCAGAAAAAACGCCCCTGTGTGGAGTAGCCTGCATGAATATATTCCATGATGTGCTCAAGGCAAATAATCTTCCTGAAGGAATCGTGAATATGATCAACGGAGACTATCGCGTCGGAGAATTTATGACACAGGATCATCGGATCCCTCTAATATCTGCAACAGGCAGCACCCGCATGGGAAAAATAGTAGGATCTGCAGTAGCCGGAAGATTAGGAAGAGCATTGCTTGAACTGGGAGGAAATAATGCAATCATTGTGACACCTAATGCTGATCTCAATATTATTCTCACCGGTGCAGTATTTGGTGCAGTAGGAACAGCAGGACAAAGATGTACATCCACCCGGCGGCTGATCATTCATCAGTCCATCTATGATAAAGTCATATCAGGATTGATCAAAGCATACAAACAAATAGTGATCGGTAATCCGTTAGATCCACATGTACACATGGGACCGCTGATTGATCTGCAGGCTGTCTTTCATTATCAAAAAGCTTTGGAGGCCATAAAAAATCAAGGCGGCAAAATGCTTGTGCAGGGTGGTGTATTGAAGGGTAAAAAATATTCAAGCGGCTGTTATGTCTTGCCATGCATAGCTGAGGTCAGGAATGACATGCCGATTGTACAGTCAGAAACTTTTGCACCAATACTGTATGTGATGTCTTATAAAGATATCGACGAAGCAATACGAATACAGAATAATGTGCCGCAGGGTTTATCATCCGCGATCATGACTGACAGCATGAGAGAAGCAGAAAAATTTCTTTCTGCAGCCGGTTCAGATTGTGGAATAGCAAATGTAAATATTGGAACATCCGGTGCAGAGATCGGTGGAGCATTTGGTGGAGAAAAAGAAACCGGTGGAGGACGTGAAAGCGGTTCAGATTCATGGAAAGCCTACATGCGCCGCCAGACAAATACTATCAACTGGAGTAAGGATTTACCACTCGCTCAGGGAATCAAATTTGTGATATGATTTCGACTTTTGTTCCATGGGTTTCACTCATGGCTAATAATGTCTGATCCTTTCAGGATCATTGTTGCTTGCCTGCGAAAAAAAAACATATTGAATTTGCATATTGCTTTTTGCTTTTGCCAATTGCTCCTCACTCCACCCGGTTCCAATACTGCGTCCTGCCTAAAGCAGGAATTCCAATATATCCCCTGATCTTAAGTTTGTCTGCATTTTCAAGTTCGACATAGCAGCTATAGGTTTTTCCATTATTGGGATCTATGACACTTCCACCGGTACCTCCGGTTGCAGTTTTCTTCAGATCATAGATAATCGTCATTCCAACTAACGGTTTGTCTTTGAGATCTCCTTCACATTTGCTGCAGGTGGTATATGTCGATCCTTTCAGAAGTTTGACGACTTTACCATATAGCATTCCATTTTGTTCATAGATCTCAATCATTCCTTTTTCGGAACCATCCCTGTCATCAATCGATCTCCACATCCCGATCACCTGGGCTTCCGCACCGAATGAGGATAAAATGATCAGCATTAGCGCTGAAGCTTGTATTATTATTTTGTGCATATACTTATTATTCAAACGAAATCCGGAGTTCAATCGCTTTCACGGTTTCTCCTCCCGGGCATCATTCTTATTGATTAAGCCCGGTCTATAGCAGGCATTCCTTAGCTATAATGAGTTATATTTAATTGAAAATCAGTTGATTATTTAAAAAAAGAGGCAAAAAATGAAGTCTCAGGGAAAGGGCCATTTAATCGTTTCGTCAGAAGAAGCAGGAGCCCCGGAGCAAACCCTTACACCTATAAACTGTAAAGCGGCGTATCTTTATTGTCCATTCTGGTTAAAAACAAATTCCAACATCATGGTAAACAAGGTAATCCTTATCGGTAACCTGGGTCGCGACCCGGAAGTCAGGTACCTCGAAGGCAATGTAGCCGTTGCTAAATTTTCAGTAGCCACCAATGAAAATTATCTCGACAAAAAGGGAGAATGGCAAAAAGTCACCGAATGGCATGATGTCGTGGCATGGAATAAGCTGGCTGAGCGGGCTGAAAAACAATTAAAAAAAGGAAGCCAGGTATATGTAGAAGGCAAGCTTACACATCGTAAGTATGAGGACAAGGATAAAATTGAAAGACACGTGACAGAAGTCGTGGCCAATAGTTTCAGAGTGCTTGATCGTCGCGATTCAAGACCGGGCGGACATGACGAAGAGTCTCCGGCTCAGGAAGACATGGGTGATACATCTTCTTCTATGACTACAAGCGGTGAGCAGCATGCGGATGATGATCTTCCCTTCTGATCATATAGCGTCTGATTTTTTCGAATTAAAATATTGATTTTGGATCCTGCGCATTGTTCGTTGTTATTATTCTTACTTTTTTCCTGGGGATTAACAAGCGGTTTTTTATTACTCATTTTCCTGTTAGCATGCTCTGCATTGATCAGCGGTTCTGAAGTTGCATTTTTCTCTCTCGATAGAAATCAATTGAAAGCTTTGGAAGATGAACATGATCGATACGGACAGATCATTCTCAGCTTAAGATCAAAACCAAGGAGATTACTCGCTACCATCCTTATCTCCAACAACCTCATTAATATCGGGATCGTAATCCTGTCGTATTACCTGCTCAATCATATCATGCATCCCGAGATCTTCGCCTATTGGGGTTTTCATATCAGCCAACTTGGAGCCTTTAGCTGGTTGACATCTCTTGAATGGGCTTCGGTGCTGAGATTTCTGATTTCTGTAGTGGGCATCACATTTCTGTTGGTCCTTTTCGGAGAGGTCGTTCCGAAAATTTATGCTAATCTCAACAATGTTGGTTTTGCAAGATTGATGAGCGCACCTGTAAGTTTCCTGATGACTATTCTTTCTCCCTTGAACAGGACCCTGGTGAGATGGGGTATTATTCTGGAACGCAAGCTCGGCACAGAGAATACATTGGGAGCAAATAAAGTGGACATCGACAAAGCCATTGATCTCGCAGTTGCAAAAGACAAAGACTCAAAAGTCGAAGCGGAAATATTGAAATCCATCGTATCGTTCAATGATGTGGCCGTCAAGCAAATCATGAGATCACGCATGGATATTATAGCACTCGATACAGTCATGAGCATGGATGAAATGCTTGTTGTCGTACGGGAAGCCGGATATAGCCGCATACCCGTTTTTGAAGAACAGCTTGACAATATCAAAGGCATATTATATGTAAAAGACCTGATAGGTTATTTAGACCAATCAGCTCCACGTCATGAATGGCCCGAATTGATCAGGAATGAAGTTCTGTATGTTCCTGAAGCCCGGAAGATTAATGAATTGCTAAAAGACTTTCAACGTGAACATCTGCATATGGCGATTGTGGTCGATGAATATGGAGGCACATCCGGTATCGTCACGATGGAGGACGTCATAGAAGAAGTGATCGGTGATATCAAAGATGAATTTGATGAAGACCAGGAACTGGAATACAGGCGGCTGAGTGACCATGAATTTATATTTGAAGGAAAGACGATGCTCATCGATGTGTTCAGGTTGATGGGTGTCGACAAATCAAGCTTTGCCGATGTGGATGGTGACGCGGATTCACTTGCAGGCTTGATTCTTGACATTAACGGCAAAATGCCTGTGATAGGTCAGAAAATTTCTTTTCCACCTTTTTCATTCACGATCCTTTCCGTTTCACCTAAACGGATCGAGCGGATCAAAGTCCAGATTGACAAATGATAAAACCTATATTCCTGATATGCATGTTGTGCATTCTCTTTGGGGGATGTCAGCATGAACCCACTACTCCAAAACCAAGGGCATATCCAAGGATAGAATATCCTTCACGCAACTTCATAAAGTTCAGTGATGAAGAATGTCCGTTTACATTTGAATATCCGGATTATGCGCAAATCAAAAAAAGAGATGAGGCATGTTGGTTTGATCTGTTCATGCCTGCATTTGATGCCCGTCTCCATTGTACATATGTGCCGGTTACGAGCAGGGCTAAATATGACGACCTGATCAAAGACTCCTACGATATCGCCGACCGCATCAATGCCCGTGCAAACTACATGGAAGAAACTCCCATCGTTAATGACCAGGGTGTGCGTGGCATGGCACTTACCTGGACAGGGCCTGCCGCTTCCACATTACATTTTTTTCTGACTGACACCACGCAACATTTTTTCACTGCAGCTTTATATTTTGATTCGAAAGTAAATCCCGACAGCCTGCAACCGATTGCGCAATTTATTCGACAGGATATTACGCATATGATATCCACGTTTGACTGGAAAAAACAGTAATCAGTATTCAGTGATCAGTTATCAGTGAAAATCTAATTTGCGTTAATCTGCGAAATTTGCGGCGAAAAAAGCAGGGGGCAGGGGAAATGAAGATTAACGGGATGCGTCAGACATCAGTTTAATTTTTCTTTGCGCCTTTGCGTCTCCCGCTACAAATGTGCCATTTGGCGGGATCTTCGATTTGCGAGAAACATATTTACTCTTTACACCTGTATCTATTTCCGATACGTGAATAAAGCTCACGACTCACGATTCACGTCACACCGGAGCTAACTTTATCTTCAACCCATCCAAATCTTCAGTGATCCTCACCTGGCATGCAAGCCTGCTACTCTCATCTACAAAAAATGCCTGGTCCAGCATGTCCTCTTCTGCATGAGATCTTTCACTCATCTGATGGTCACTGAGGATATATACATGACAGCTCGCGCATAAAGCCATGCCACCACATGTCCCTTCCACCGGCAGATCTGCAGCTTTGCAGACTTCCATCAGGTTCAGGCCCATGTCGACAGGAGCTTCGATGACATGCGCTTTTCCTTTGCGATCAGTTACTTCTATTGAAATCATGTTTTGTTTGTTCAAGCCAATTCTAAAGGAAGTCGGAATTTTCGACATCCTCAAAATAAACCAAATAACACAAACTCATTGAATATGATTTGTTCCCGCAGGGAAGGTAGTCGCAATTTGCGACGACCTCATTAAAGGTTTCTAATGAAAACTGTTTGAAAGGTCGATCAAAAAAGTATTATTAGGGGTAAGATTAAGATTTTAAATACTATAAATTTCCTTCAAAAAAGGAAGAGGTTGGACACTGAGTATCTATAATAATTAAATGAATATCATTATCTGTTTCATGCACAGAACCCATTTCACTTCCAGTGGAAAAGTCATGGAGATCAAATACTCTTGCGATGCCTTCGTAAACATCGCATTCATATGCAAGAGTATCGCTATAATAATAATGGAAGTTTGGGTTTGTACTAAATAATGAAAAAATTAAAGAATCAGTCTTAACTGCCAAAGAACAGATCCCCACCTCATAAATCAGTTCTGGATGACCCTGAGCATTACATAAAGTGATATGGCCATTGTAAATAACTCCGTCTAAATTTTTTACGGAGTCAGTTTGGCATTTTAAAGGATCGTTTTTAGGATCACAAGACAAAAGAATAAAAACTGCTGGTAAGACAAGATATCCAAATGACTTCATTAGAATTTTCTATATAAACGAGAAATAACATTCTTCATTGTATAAACAATCACCGACCACATCCAAGCCTTATACTTCTCAACGGCAATTTTGAATCTGTATTTGTACAGAATTAGATATGTTATAATTTCGTTTAATTGTTAATATAGAACTATGGAAACGATTACAAAGACCAGATACAAATATTGGCAGGAAGCTGATTTTTGGATAGGTTATTTGGAAGAATTTCCTGATTATATGAGTCAGGGTAACAGCCTGGATGAATTAAAGGAAAATCTTTCTGATCTGTATAAGGAGCTTTCCAGCGGAAGCATATCCTCCGTAAGAAGGGTTGGTGAACTTGATGTCTCGTGAAGAGAAGAGATTTAATAAAAAAGATAGAAGATATGGGTTGTGTCTTTATACGGCATGTAAGTAATCATGATTGGTATCAAAACCCTAAAACAAAAATTTCAAGGCCTATACCACGTCACCGGGAAATCAATGAATTCTTATCCAGGGCATATTCTTAAAATGCTGGAAGAAAAATCAGTTACTGATGAATGAGCAGATCTGAAGTTGCAAAGTAAATTTCAGAAGTCAACATATTTTTCCATGGACCGTACCTCCTGGCCAAACCGGCCGCTCAGACTTTTACCCTTGACTTTTTTATTGATCTATTACTTTTTTCCTTATTTTTACTAAAGAGCAAACAAAAACATCTGTTTGTTCCGGATAGTAACCAGTTTGAAGTAAGCTGAACCAGATAAATACGGGTTGGATCAGTTCAGTCACCAAGTTTAGAAAACACATCCATGGTAGCAAAAACGAATGCTGCAAGTATTCACCATGTGAATACATCTGTCATTCCACCGGAAGTAAAACCCTTTCGTTGGCAAATTGCTCCATTTCCTGAACTCTCAGAATTGGCAAAGTATGCGTAATCAAATAACGCCAATCGAAAGGATACAGGACCTGATTCTTACCATCAGGAGTCAGAAAGTTATGTTGGATCGTGACCTTGCTGAAATTTATGGGGTTGAAACCAAAAGGCTTAATGAGCAGGTCAAAAGAAATAGTAAACGGTTTCCTGCTGACTTTATGTTTCAGCTTACTACAGAAGAAAAGCACGAGGTGGTCGCAAAATGCGACCACCTCAAAGTCCTGAAATTCTCCAGTACAAACCCGTATGCATTCACTGAACATGGTGCTGTGATGCTGGCCGCAATATTAAGCACAGACATTGCCGTGCAAACGAGTGTGCTGGTTGTCAGAGCTTTCGTACATCTCAGAAAACTTCTTTCCACAAATGAAGAGCTGGCGAGAAAAATTAATGAGTTGGAGCTGAAATATGATGGTCAATTTGATCTTGTATACAAGGCCATTAAAAAACTGATTGACGTACCCAGGCCGAACAGAAAACCGATTGGCTTCATACGCAGGAATGAAAAAGAAGACCATACTTCACATTAATAAAATCAAGACTCGGAAATATGTAACATTAATTTAAAGAAGCTTCGCCAAATACTCTGTATTGACGAAGTTTCATCACCAGTTAAAAGAAAACAAATCCATGCTAGCAAAAACCAATGCTGCTGCTGTCCACGGTGTGGACGCACGGACCATCGAGGTCGAAGTTAATTCAGGTGGCGAAGTACCTGCAGGACAACCCATGTATTTTCTTGTTGGCCTACCTGACAATGCTATCCGCGAAGGATGGCAACGCATGGAATCTGCTATCAAGAGTATAGGCTATCGCTTACCGAGATGCAGGATCGTAGCCAACCTTGCACCTGCCGATGTACGAAAAGAAGGCGCATCATACGATCTCCCGATTGCAACCGCTATCGCAGCCAGCACAGGAATTATCGAGGCGCATAGCATCGGGAAATTCATGCTCGTCGGTGAACTGGCATTAGATGGTTCTGTGAGACCTGTGAAAGGCGTATTGCCAATTGCCATCCAGGCGCGTAAGCAGAAATGCGAAGGATTGATTGTTCCGGAAGCTAATGTAAAAGAAGCTGCCATAGTCAATCAGCTGAATGTATATGGTGTAAGCAACCTGACAGAGGTTTTTGATTTCTTCAATGGAACACAAGTCCTTACACCTTATAAATATGACACAAGGGAAGCATTTGCAAATGCGCAGGATAAGTATGCATTTGATTTTTGCGATGTGAAAGGACAGCAGAATATTAAACGTGCGCTTGAAATAGCAGCAGCAGGCGGACACAACGTGATCCTGATAGGTCCTCCCGGTTCAGGGAAAACAATGCTTGCAAAACGATTACCTACCATTCTCCCGCCACTCATGCTGAACGAAGCACTCGAGACAACAAAAATTTATTCTGTTGCAGGAAAATTATCAAAGGATTCATCACTCATAACGAACAGACCATTTCGTGCACCACATCATACAATCAGTGATGTGGCTTTAGTCGGTGGGGGCTCGACTCCTAATCCCGGTGAGATTTCGCTTGCACACAATGGCGTATTATTTCTTGATGAGCTTCCGGAATTTAAAAGAGGCGTGCTTGAAGTATTGCGCCAGCCGATGGAAGATCATAAGGTCACGATATCCCGGGCAAAAGTAGCTGTTGATTATCCCGCAAATTTTATGCTGATCGCATCTATGAATCCTTGAGGGTTTGTTGCATAGTTGCATTGATTTGATTGATATGATCTTCGCCTGTGTTTATTGCTTTTTTGCCCTCTTGTAAGAGGGTTGGGATATAGGAAAGGTTTATTTCGATGTCTTCTTTCCCGACGATAATAGATTTGGTTATTGTTTCGATGATGTTCTTCTTTTCTTCCGGAGTGAAGGTATTCCACTGAGTTTGGAGGTTTCGAGCATCGTGGAGTACCTGGCTGTTATCCAAAGATTGCATCTTAAGAGCATCAATTTCACCTTGCAGATCCATCAAGGAAAGCTCAACCTGCTTTTGTTTTTCATACAGAGGCGTATGGTGATCTTTAAATGCTTCTATAGACATACCACCTTTATGGTATAAATCCATAACATCTGACACTTTTTGCTTCAGGATTTGGTACTCCTTTTTCCTGGATTGCAGTAGTTCTTCTTTATCAAGGAGGGTTAGTTTTTCCTGATTCAGATGGTTTTGGATTTCAGTATCAGAGAATAGAAAATTCTCAAGCTGTTCATGGAAGATTGCTTCAAGGTCATCAGGTCCTATTTTATTCTTGCACTCAGGACAGATGTATTTTGGATAATTTGACCTCATGTACATTTTTACTCCACAATGGCATTCAAGAATTCCACTGAAAAGATGTACTCCTTTTCGTCTAACTTTTCCATTTTTAGACATTTCGTCAAGAATGGTATTGCAATTATTCCAAAGTTCATCGGAAATGATTCTTGGAACTTCAATAAACAACCAATCCTCTTTTGGTTTCAGTTTCCAACCTTTCTTCTCTCCCATACTTTCGGTATAATTCACTCGTCTCATTCCTTTGACGATTGGATCACGAAGCATACGGTCAATTGAAACGTCCGAAAAATTATCACCTCGCCGTGTTTTATATCCCCGATCAGTAAGGATTTTAGCTACAGTCCGCTTCCTTTTGTGCTGAGCAAAAAGCTCATGGATAAGCTTGCGAACAGGTGCTTCACTGGGATTGAGCAAGAGTTCCTTATTCTCCCATTTGTAGCCATATGGTGCTTCACCTCCTAACGATTTGCCAAGCTTGGCACGAACACCGACTGAAGCTTTAATTCGTGAACCAATTTCAGCTCGTTCCCATTCCGCCATTCCTGCAATTAGGGTGTAGAAGAATCTACCGGCTGGACTACTTGTATCAACATTCTCTTCGAGGGAAATTAAGTCAGCATTATACTTCTGAAAGATGTCTGCTATTTCAAGGAGTTCACGAGTATTTCTAGCGAGCCTGGCGAGCTTAGAGAAAATAAGACCAGTAATATGGCCTTTACGCACGTCCTCAAGCATACGTTTGGCTTCTGGGTGATTGATTACGCTCTTACCGCTTACGGCCTCCAAGTGATATATCTCTACAATCTGCCACTGCTTCAGTTCAGCGTAGGACTTAGCCCTATGTTCATGGTGTTGAGGACTATCGCTTTGGGCTTGATCCTCAGTTGAGACTCTAATCCAGATTCCTATTCTCTTGCTCATGTTTTAACTTTAAGCAAATATACAAATATGCAACGACCAATGGTTCGTTAAATGACACTTTCTTTGCCCTTAAACAATCAACTCTGATATTTTTACAGAAAGAACTTTGGTTTTGATTAAGCCAGATGAAATTTCTAGTGGATTAATTGGAAGTATTACTATTGTGATAATCTACATAAAATAAATATTGTTAATTCGCATTAGGCAGAGAAAGTTTCAAGTTTAAAAGGTGATTGCATAGATTTAGGCTCCATAGTCAATATTGTACATGGCATTCTATATAATGTGATGAAATTAACCCAAGATATACATCAATCGAATAGAGAAACAATTCAACTATTAGGTAATAAAGGTTATTTTTTAATTAAATTAATTAAAAATGGAATTAATGTTCCTAAAGGCTTTATTATCCTAGAAACAGCATATAAGCTTTTTTTAAAGCAATCATTGATTGAACCTGAAATTAATCGCTTGCTAAATGGCTTGAATGCAAGTTCAAACCAGACCAAGATCAGCACAGTCTCCAAAAGATTACAAAGGTTGATACTAAATCCTACCATCCCTTTAGAAATTAAACATCAGATAAATGTTAGTTTAAAAGGCTTAGGCGTCAATACAATCGCAATTCGCTCTAGCGCTACCGTAGAAGATAATAATGAATCTGCTTGGGCTGGAATATTCGATTCATTTATAGGTGTTTCTAGGCATAAGTTATTTCTAACAGTAAAGAAATGTTGGGCTTCGCTTTACAATGAACGGGCTTTAACATACGCGTTAAACAAAAAATTGAATTTTAAGAATTTTTCTATAGCAATTATTGTACAGGAATTAATTGAAGGAGATATTTCTGGTGTTGGCTTTACAATGAGTCCAGTTACAAAAAAAAAGAATCAAATAGTTGTGGAATCAACTCTTGGAAGGGGAGTTCATCTAATGTCGGGTAATATAACACCCACTTTATATACAATTGACAAGATTAAGAGTAAAATTATTGAGAAAAATACTAAGTTAACAATAAAAACACAACATTTAGATAGCTTAAAAATTTCACAGTTAGCGTCAATTGCTTGTGAGATTGAAAATATATTTAACTGTCCTCAAGATTTTGAATGGACTTACAGAAATAATGTACTGTATATACTTCAAGCGAGACCTATAACCACACCAAATAAAATTAATATTATTCCTGATGAACTTTTTAATATTAGAAAGAATGATTATAAAATAATTTATTCATCAAAAGGTCTACCTTATTTATATGAGGACCTAATAAATAATAATTACATTAAATGGAACAACTTGATAATTTGTGAAAAGGGTGGAGATGTTGTTTTTGCAAATAAGAGCTCATTAATTGAAATTGAAAAGATCGGTATTAAAATGAGCTTTATCGTTTTAAATAAGTATTTAGAAGAAATAAACTATTTTTTTGATCAAGCAGAAAAATTGTTACTTAAATTAGATAAATATAAAACCATATCAAGCCAGAATATCAAAATATGCTTTGACATTTTTAATAATCTGCTTCGACTATATGGTTACTTTGATAGTTTATATTGGGAAAAGCTTTACAATGAAATTTTATTAAAGTTAAGGTTTTCTAAAAAAATAAATTTCATTCAATTGAATAAGAATATTATTAGAGATAAACTTAATAATCTATTCTTTGTTGAAACAGGTCTTTTCAAAGTTGTTTTAAATAAATTAAGCCTACAATTTAGTATTCCAATCAAAGATTTATATTGGTATAAGGAAAATGAGGTACTAGGATTGTTTGAACAAAATTTAATTGCTACAAAATTGTTGAAAAGCAGAAAGCAATGCTCAATATTCTATAGGTCCTCTAATAACAATGTCTTCTCTTTTGAGGGGCTTGAAGCCCAAAGATTAACTAAACTATTCCTAGGTGAACAGGTTCAAAAAGTAAATATTTTAAAGGGCACCGTTGCTAACAATGTTGGGGTGGTAAGGGGTTTTGTTTATAAAATAATTAGGGATTATAATAATTCAATAATAACAGAAAAAATAATAAATAATATGAAAAAAGGCCAAATATTAATTTCAGATACTACAGATCCTGAACTCAACAAAGCAATAATAAAGGCTTCTGCATTAGTTACTGATATAGGGGGAATGTTATCCCATGCTGCTATTTCAGCAAGAGAATTTAATATACCTTGTATTGTAGGCGTTGGGAATGCTACAGAAATACTTAATAACGGTGATTTTATTGAGGTCGATTCTAAACACGGAATAATAAAATTGTTGGTTTGATGATTTTGATGCTTATCAATGCCAATTTACAGTAAAACTGAATTCGGAAATAGTTTCCTAGTGCTTAATTCATTTTGTCTTTATATATTAGATAATCCACAACAGCTCAATGTGAATCAGGGTATTACAAAAATTAAATATGTCACGGTTGAAGAAAAAAGTGTTAATGCACTAATACGATTACTGCCTGACAATTTAGACACTTTAAGAAACCTTGAATATTCTAATCTGAAAAATGGATACATTGAAAAGAAACTTTATTTTGCAAATGAATTTCATTCAGTTTCCAATGGAGAAGTGTTCCTGGTTTCTTTCGAGTCAGATGTCGAACAAACTAAGAAAGCAATATTGTCTCTTATAGCAATCATAGGAAATTCAATAATGGTTGAAGCAAATATTAGTTCATTTTGGTACCGCTTAGAAGTAGATTTAGACGCGAGCATAGATGCTGGAAGTGGGATAGGTGAAAATCCACTCCACATTGACATGTTAACCTTTAAAAATTATCCGAAAGGTATGGTGATTTATTGTGAACGACCAGATTCTAAAAATGGCGGAGAAACACTTCTAGCTCCTCTAAATTTGTATTCGTTTTTACCCATAGCATACGCAAATGTTTTAATGAAACCTTCCTTTTCATATTGGCAAGATAAAAACTTGGAGCAAATTGGAGATCACTTAAATCAGTTTTCTGTTCTACCTACGATGGATGATGATCGGGTTCGATTCACCGCCAAATTACCAAAATGGATAAATAATAATAATCAAGAGAAAGTCCATTATGATCGTGAGCGGATGTTAGAATCAATTTATTATTACGATTGCCTTCTTAAATCCAATTGTATAAGACTTTCATTACAACATGGCCAAGCTGTCATTTTTAGTCAACTTCATTTTGCTCATGGTCGATCAACCCTGGGTAGTGGGCAGGTAGAAATTCCTACGGAACTACGAAGATTATTGTGGAGATCTTATTTCAACTACTAAAATAGGTTGTCTGAGATTTAAATGCATCCTCAAGGACCTTTTGTGCCGATGATTTTAGTTCCTCAGATGCGTATATATATCCCATATTAAACAGTAAGTCTAAAATAGATAAACAAGGAACAAATTCATTTTTATGAAATCGTTGTTTATACTTAACATGACGTTGTTGATAGTTATGAAAAATAGGGATAATCCCAAGATTTAAAATTTCTTCTGGACTACAATAATCTAGCATTCCCGTCCCTGTATATAAATGAGTTGCCTTAAGTTTAGAACAAATTTCAGCAATACGGACAAGCTTGCTTCTCGAATTTGTTTCTAACTCACTTGAGCATACAAATTTACATTTGCAATTTAATTTGTTCGCTATCCATTTTAGCAAACTAATATTTAATTCACATAGCAAATCACCAGCTAAGTAATTATTAAGAATATTTGTAAAATCATGCATTACTTCATTGAAATAAATTGTCCTACCATAAGCCGATTGGATCGCTTTTAATATGGATGAAGGATCGTAATTAGGTGCAATCTTAACCTGATTCAATTGAGTTTTAAATTTAACAGAAACTGGAATTGTAATCCAATCAGAACCGTTTTTGGATATAATCTTATTTCTATTTTGATATCCACCGTTTTCATACTGCACATCATCGAGTATAACGAAGTGCTCCGTAGCAAACATGCTTTCTATTAATCCTAGCCAAGGCACAAAAGCGGCTTGGTGAATACAAACAACATGCTTGGTATTCATTATAATATCGCTTTTGATATAAAAAACGACTCAACATGTTCCTCAGTATCAATCTGAAGGAAACTTATCCATACAGAGCTTCGATTTGTATGAAAATTTTCAGACAAATAATTCCTACCTGTCTGAGAGTTATGGCTACTTAAGGCCTTGATTTTCTGTTGAAAGAACTCACCGACTTGCATGAATAAGTTTGGATTAAAATCTGTTCCCCTTTTCAATGGCTCTGTTAGCAATAAAAACTTAACATAGTTTTTCCTAAAACAAATATTTTTAACAATTTTAGAAACATTTTGATGATCTTGGTGGTCAATTCCAGATTGATCAGTATAGTGAGTAAGCACTATAGAGGGGGTCAATTCATTGAATAAACTTTCAATCATTGAAATACTCTCACCATTGAATTGAACGGCACCATCGGGTAAGTTAAGGATTCTAATATCGTTTGAGATTTCCTTCAGGGCATGTTTTGTCTCTGAGAGTCTGACATCTTCAAGGTTTGGTATTCTTTCTTCATCCACTGATACTCCATGCTTTCCACCTGTAACAATGAGAATTGTTATTGAAGAGCCTTGCTTTTTGAATCTGGCCAATGTTCCATAACATAAAAGCTCAACATCGTCTGGATGTGAAAAAACAGCACAAACTGTATAAAATAAATTGCTTGGATTACTGCTTATCATATATTAAAAAATATCTTTTGCTTCATTTGATATCACCAATATAACTAATGCATTTGAATGATGTTGGATAACGAATACTATAATAAGAATTTCCTAGATACCTACATTCAGGGATCACCTCCTTTACTTAAAGTTCAGGAGGAAGAAATGCTTGTTCTCTCTAATTTATATAAAAAAGTTGGTCTTGAGTCTCTAGCAGGAGTAACTCATCTTGATATAGGGACTTGTACTGGCAGATATTTGCAATGGGCATATAAACATGGAGCACAGAATATCTATGGTATTGATAGTTCGCCTGATTTAATTAATTTTTGTAAAGAGTATCTCCAATTTTCGGTTAATCTTATTCTCGGTAGTTGCGCTGATGAAAAATCATATAGTAAAATTAAAAATATTGATAGTTGTACGGTAATGCTTGGAACCATAAGTCATTTGTCAGAACTTCAGTTAAAGGAATTCCTCAAAATTTTGGAAATTAAAATGAGTCCATCTGGTATTTTAGTAGTTTCCGCATGGAACCGTCTGCCTGATGATTTAAATATTTATTCTGAAATGCCTGCGCATTACTTATTGAAGCAGTCTGAAGCTCTTAATTATTCACACTTTGAATTTAATAATTTTAAAATCAAACACACAGAAGATACTCAATATTTAACGATTAAACTGTTTGAAAAAACAAATAATAGTGGGGTGTAGCGTAGTTGGTGAGCGCAAATCGTTTTAGACGATGAGGAGTTGGTTCGAATCCAGCCACCCCGACGAAAGATAAATCATGAAAGCTAACAACATAGTACTTCCTGATGTAAGGGAGTTAACAACCAAATTTCAAGGAATTAAATTGCTGGAAAAACTCAAGTTAGTTTCAAAGTCTTCAACGGGAGTGTATTGTATTCTTCCTTTGGGCGCCATTATACTTTCGCATATTGAAGCAGTAATTCGAAAAAAATTTGATGCATTCGGCTGTTATGAAGTGCGTTTTCCAACTTTAATGACTGAAAATATTTGGAAGAAAAGTTTGAGATGGAATTCCTTTAGTTCATTATATAAAGTGCGAGATCGCCTAATTAAAAACTACTGCTTAAATCCTACACACGAAGAAGCAGCAGTTGAAGCAATGAGTAATATTTTTCAGTCACACAAAGATTTTCCGATAACTTTATATTGCATCAATAAGGTATATCGAGATGAGGATCGACCAAAGTTTGGTTTATTGAGATCTAAAGAATTTATCATGGCTGATTCATATTCATTCACAATAGATGATGAGTCACTGGTAAAAGATTATTTTCAATTAGTTGAGATTCATCGGTCTATATTTCAAGTGTTAGGAATAAATTGCTTAGAGACTAATGCTGACAATGGTGACATTGGGGGATCTTCAAGTGTTGAGTTCATTTTTCCTCATATTGATGGCGAATCTTCTTTAGAAGGATGTGAAGTATGTAATATTTGGACATCTAAAATAAATTTTCAAAGAGTTACAACGTGTGAATTTTGTGCCAACAATCTTGTTAAGAGAAAAGGTATCGAACTTGCTCATGTATTTAAGCTTGATCAAACCTACACCAAAACAATGAAACTGAAAACTCTCACCTCGAATAATAAATTCGAATATATCCACATGAATTGTAGTGGGATTGGGGTAACGAGATTATTACAGGCTATAGTAGAACACACCTTTACAACACATGGCAAAATAGTACCTTATATAGTAGCTCCTTTTGATATATTTGTATATACTAAAAAAGGCATTGAAAACAATCGTGCACGCCTAAGGGCAATTTATGAAAAGTTATCTGCTGAGGGACTTAAAACACTTATGGATGATCGTATAGTAACAGAAACACCAAAACGCACCCTTGCCAGTATTTTAGGCTGCAAAGTGATGATTGATGTTGGGGATAGTATAAGTAAGGTTAGAATCGGTTCGGAAGAGTTTGAGGTTCTCGATTCCGATATTCTTCAATTCGTGAAGCAATTAATTAACAATAATCAAAGTAGCGTAATTTTATAAACTATTGTTCTTCTATGTTGAAAAAACTCATCATTGGCGGAGGTGGTAGCGCGGGACATGTTCTTCCTAGCCTAAGAATTGCAGATTTCGTGAAAGATTATTATTCAGATATTATTTTTATAGGCGGTAAAAATTCCATCGAAGAATCTATTTGTAAGGAAATGGGTGTAAAGTTTATTTCAATAGAGACAGCAAAGTTTGACAGAACTAACAAAATAAAACTCCCTTTAGCTGCAATTAAGAACTTAGCTGGCATTTTTCAAGCTTTAATTTTATTGTTAAGACTTAAACCCGATGCGATATTTGTCAGTGGTGGATATGCTAGCGTGCCTCTTGTAGTTGCAGGAAGAATTGTCGGAGTAAAGCGGATTGTACTCCATGTTTGCGATCTAACAATGGGACTAGCTCACAAATTATGTGCTCCCTTTGCTACTCATATAACTTCTACTTTTTCTAAAACAGTTGAATCATTGGATAAAGGCAAATTTGTGGGCCCTATTTCGCCTTTTGTAAATAAATCAATATCAAATATTGTTAAATCAGAAAATAATAAACCTTGCTTATTAGTATATGGTGGCAGTTTGGGATCTCAAGTTATTAATCTAAAATTAAGAAAATCTCTTGATGAAATACTTCCTAAATTTAATATTATTCATGTCTGTGGTAAAGGCAATTTAGATTCAACTGTTACTGCAGCTGGCTACACCCAATTTGAATTTGTGCATAATTTCCAGCAGCTATTGTTAAAGGCAGACTTTTCAATTACTCGTGGAGGATCTAATTCGTTATGGGAATTAATCTTGGCTAAGATTCCACATATAGCCGTTCCTTTACCATTAAGTGTAAGTCGAGGTGATCAAATTGAAAACTGCAAGTACTTTGCTTCTTTAGGTGTTAGTAGGTACTTAGAACAAGGCCACTTTGTGATTTCTGATCTTGCAGCTGAATTGGAAAATCTTGTTTCATCTGCTATTGAGATTAAACAAAATATGGATCTAATTACTCCTAAAAAACAAGCTACTATAGTTGTTAAAGAAATTTTACTCAATAATTTAGAAGTAAAATAATCTCCTTTTGGACCATGGAGTTGTGAATTAGACAAATCGTGAATTAGATTACTAAGAGAAATTGTCTCTGACATCAAATTTATCCACACGATCAGGAAGTAAAATTGATAGCAATGAAATTTTCGCTTTAAAGGACATGACTTAATAAATAAATTTAAAGTTCAGTTAATGAAGTACCACGTTATTCCTAAAGAAAGAGCGTCGAAAATCGCCATATTTCTATCTTCGCTTGTCCACAACTTTCTTTTCTTCGGAAGTTTATCCTCTAATTCTGTAAATTCTTTAATTAGAACTTGGGAGATTTCATATTTGGTAAAAGCTCCAAATTGTTCAAACACATATCTTATTTGATCCCTAGAAAACTGTACTACAGATAGATTTGATTCTTTTGCTAGTATTACTATTTTTTTGATCAGGTTTTCTACTCGATTGCCAGATCTAGATGATTTACCTTCAGGATCTTGGACGATTACAATTGACGGCCTCAAGTAATTAATAGTTTGATTGATTCTCTCAAGGACCTTTCTGTTACTTAGAGGTCGAACTCTTATTGCTCCAAAATCAATAAGCTTACGTGCATTTTCCATATAAACAAATCCAAACCCATTTGCATTTGGATATACTGCAAACACTATTTTATTTTTTTCTTTTGACATATACTTTTATGTTGTTAATCTAGTAATAACTTGTTCTAGAAACTTGATTCTAGATGAATTGCTCAAATCGGTTTCATCTTTTTTGAGTTTTTCTATTAACTGCTTAATCCGGGAGATTAGTTTTGATTGAATGATTTCCAATTCAGGTTCAAAGAAATTTTCAATAGAAGTATTAAAAATCAGATGATAAATAATTAGGAATTCAATACTTGGTTTTCTTTGTCCCTTTTCATACCTAGACACACTCGTGTAATCAGGAAATTCCATAACAAATCCAACGTCCGATTGAAAAAGCGGTGAACGTTTACGATATAATCTAAAATAATTTTTTACATGTGACATAAAAAATGGACATTAAGAATATTCTTCTTAATGTTCTAAGTTTACTCACCTTTCTTACCCCTTCGTAGACTGTAAGACTTGCCATTTTGGCAATTATTTTCAGTGGTGGTGGAACGTTTTGTGGAAAATCTGTGAATTTATCTAAGAGCTATTAAAGAAAAACATTTTTAATATTGCTTATCTTGTAATGAAGTTATTATAGCACCTCCATTCGTTAGGTTTCCTGCACTTTGCGAAATAAAAAGGATCGCAAAGTGGATGCCAACGAATGAAGCCGCTTTAATATGTAGAAGGTTGTGTAAACGATACTATCGCACGGGTAATGTATTTTTGTATAGATTGAACAGAAGCAAATAGATTGAATATCATGAATCGATCACATAGACATCATTATCTTCCTGAATTCTTTCTAAAAGAATTTGCAAACGAAGAAGGTAAATTGTTTGTGTACAATAAGGAAAAAGATGTCATTGAGCCTGATCCAAAGAATCCAAAATCGATTTTCTTTGAATGGGATAGAAACACTTCAAAACTCGATGGTCAAGAATTTACTTGGATTGAAAATTTGTATTCTCACTTGGATAATTCGTTTTCGAAGGGTTATAAAAGTATCATAAGTGGGCAATCCCGAATTACTGAGGAACGCGATATGATTGGTGTTGGGTTTGAACTTATAATGTTTATTAATTTTATAAGGTGGCGAGTACCGGCAAGAGATTCAATAATAAATACTTTGTTTGAGAAACACTCATTTCATGACTTTTCATTTCATCTTGTCGATCAAATAGGTAATAAAGTTGAGAATCCTGCAATTGAAAAATTCTTATCGTCCTTTGAGCCTTTTATTAAAGCGCAATCGGCATCAATGATTTTTGAGCCATTTAATAATTACGATCACATCAAGTTTGTTACTGAAAAACTGGTAATGGTAAGTGGAACTAATAATGCAACGCTAATATGCGATAATCCTTTCATTGAAAGAGATTTTTCTGAAAATGTAAAAGAAATATCAGAATTTTTCTTCCCACTTTCCAAAAACAGGTTAGTTTTTTATATTAAGAACTACAATGATGTTGAATTGAATGGGTCATTTAGTTTACTGTATGAGTTGGCTAAATTTGAATCAGCTACAAAATATGTTGCATCTGCAAATTTGGAAGTTTTGCAAGTCTATACCAATCATTATCAAACGCTCCGGAGTGGTAAAGTGAGCTTTATACAAGAATTGTTTTCATACACTCAAAAGTGAATTTTAAACTAAGGCATGAATATCCTTCAAGACGGTTGTTAGCCAAATAAGTCTAGGCTTCCTTTTAATACGAATAAATTATTATCAACCTTTCAAAATAGAACATTACTTTCGAGGTAACTTTTTGCCAAAAACCGGAACGAAGAAAGTTTCTTTACTAGTTATCTGCCTTGAATTAATTAATCTTAATTACTAACGAATTATGATCAATGATCCTGAATTAAAAGCAATGTCAGAAGTATATGATGCTTTGCAAAGCCTCGACGTCGCAACACAAAAACGAGTTGTCGATTGGGTTTTAGCAAAGCTTCTTTCACCTAGCACAAGCAATTCTACTGGAGCAAAAAGAGCGCCGAAGCCAAGCTCCAAAAGAAGACGTAAACGTGGTCATAAACTTGAGATCACCACTGTTACAAAAACTCCAGGAGCAAAGAGAGGTCCTAAGCCGAAGTCCAAACGAGGATCAAAGCCGGGGACAGGTGGTAGACCTAAAGGCTCAGTTAAAAAGCCTTCTAGTGGTCGAAGGGGAAGACCTCGTAAAAATCCTATACCTACTTCATAACCTGAATGACGGCTCAGGAATCCACTTTTTCTCAAAGGGTTCGAATGAGCTGGCCTATATGCTGGGTCAGGAAAAGGCCTATTTGATTAAATCAATTATTGCCTTAGGATCAAATGCTCTTGTAATAGTTAGCCAAAGATATTCATCAATCAATTTTACTAATGTAACATTCGGTCTTTTAAAAATCCGAGGAATGTCATTCAAGTCAATTTTCAATTTGGCACATTCACCTTTTAATTTCAAAATTTCATCTCTGACATACATTAAGTATTCTGTATACCCAGTACCATTTTTGGAGAACCCCAGATGATCAGCTATCGGGTTATCCCAAGGCGGAAATACGTTTCTTCGAAGAGCAAACAATGCTTTTGCAGCTCCAACTGGTCCAACATTTTTATTAACCTCAGTTTTATTAATCGACGCTCGTGAATTCATTAACACATCAAACATATCAGAGTATAGCGCGATTTTCCGGTTTGAATGATTTATCAAAGAAGCACTATGCGGGGGTAAGGAGGATTCAAATTTATTAAACCAACTTTTCAAATGCTTTCCAGTTTGTGAGTGTTGCTCCTTAATGAACTGTCTACAACCCCACGCATTTAAAAAAGTTAATAGCTGTTTGGTATCATCCTTACTATTCAAGTCTAAATTTCGATTACTAAGTGCATCATAGTTTCTATCACCATTTGAAACAACATTCATTAAATATGATGCGATTTTTAGTTCTTGAAATGTCATAAGGTTTTTTATATGAGTGAAAACATAGATGAGTTTAAATTAGGACTATTTATGCAAATGCCTGAAGTATAAAGCAACGAAAATTTACCATACTGCCTTATCATAAAAATAGGAAATTCCATTCATAAATTAATTTTCCTTGGCGGCTTCTCTTTTTTCAAATTCTTCTTTGTACAAAGCAGGCCCGACTACTTCCAACAAGGGTGGTCGTTCATACAATCCTAGTTGGTCGAAATGCTTATCAAGAAAAAGCGAAAACGGAATTAACGTATCCATTCTCATCTGTTTGTATTCTTCTATAAACTGTTCCTGCTCTTCTCTTGACTTAAATTTTCTTTTCCTCTTTATGACTTTTTTATTTTCATGATAAAGTCTTAGCGTTTCATGTAGCGGAATGTCATTAGCTAATCCAATTTGATTAAAGATTAGGGAATCAATGTTTACAACCGACAACGGTTGAACATGTTTGGTAAATACACCTTCTCCCTGCAAGCCTTTCAATTCGTCCTGAAACCAATAATTTAAAAGTTCATTAAATCCTGGAGCGTCATATTGATGGTCATGAGTTAGAAGAACCGGGTAAATAAAAATATGTTTGGCGTGATAATCTTTGTCCGCAGAAAAATTATCGGTGAGTAGACTTCTTATGCTGTTTATCAATTGTAAAACGGCTTTTTGTTTTACTTTTCCCTTAGCTAAATCTTCATAATATAGTACCTTTTGAAACTCTTCTTCATAGATGGAAAAATCGAAACTCATTTTTTTAGCAGCAGCTATTAAAAAATCCTTAGATTCAAAAATCACAATATTATTACCTTTTCTTATGTAATAATCGGGGGAACCATCTATTTTTCTATCTTCCAATTCTTGTCCTGAAAAACGAATGTAATTTGGGGAGTAAATACCCTCGATAACTTTATATGAGAGAATTTTCTCCGAAAACTCCTTTCCATAAAAACTCCGGATGTCCTTTTCCTTTTGATCATTGGGCAATGTTTTATTCACATCACGCAATTGGAAATAAACACCTTTGAAAACTTTCTCCACTACAAAAAGGTTGAAAATAATTCTGTAAACGCCTTCACTAATTTTATAGAACGGCTTGGCTCTCGTAGTCAGGAAATCATTTTGATCCAGTTCTTCATTCTCTTGAAGCATTAGCTTTTCAATAAATGCACAGCCGTTTTCAAAATTTTCACCAGCTTCTACAACAATGTCTGTATGAGCTTCTCTATCACTCCTTATAGCCGCAGTTGTTAATGGTAATAAACTTTTTAAATACTCTTGCCAGGTAGAACAGTTGAAGTAAGCCAGAAATGCTAATAAAAGTGGTTGAGTTTTTTGATGTGTTTCTAGAAATTGGAATAGATGAATGGATTTAATCATTTGAGTAACCGCCATTTGATAAATGTCATAGTTGGACTTGTCGTATACAGGGTAGTGCATACAGAACAACATCATTGGCAAATACAATTCATCATCAAGTTCACTGATCGATGGAAATGCAGCACTTTGGTTTTGAAGATACTCGGAGTTGAGAACCAGATATGCCTTGAATAAATTGACTTCAAACTCGGGTTGAGATTGCGTTACTTCCTCTTCTGGTTTAGAAAAGTAGTATTCAAAAAGCTTTAAACTTGAATATGCTTTGACGATCGATACCCGAATCCCTGTTTTTTCAATAGTATATATCTTATCATACACATAATTAGCAAAGTCGGCGTTATCTTTATGAAAGAACCGTCCAAGGAACTTTCGGTTGTCCGCAAATTGTGAGTTATGATTCCTGAACCCTAAGAATAAAGCAGCAGCATTTAAAATGACGGTCCTACTTCCACCAGCGAGGTATTGTTCAAAGCTTAATTTTTCTTCACCAGAAAAAACAACTTCAAATTCTAGTATCTGTCCCATGGATGCCGCATTTCTTATACGGGGAATCTTATTCATGAATATTTTACTTTTAAATGAATATTTAGACGTAATGAAAACTATTAACTATTTATCACTTTCGAATTTTTGCCTCGTAAACTGAATAGCCATCAAACAAAGGAATAGCAAGAAGTGTATCTAAAGATTATTGCTAATTGTAAACGTTGAACTGTTATATTTGATTTAAAGTTAATGAATTATGTCCATTGGTATTCAAAATTTTCTCCCTAGTACAGACAACCTGTATAAATTTTTATTCGTTGGCGGCTTGGCAGTTCTTTTATTTGCTTTTGTATATCCGTTAGAGAAATTACAAGAGCTACAACTGGCATCAAATGACTCAGGGAAAAATCAAGAGATTTATGTGGAAGAAAGTAAAGCTTTTCAAGCGTCATCTCTTCAATTTCAAGGTGAAGTCAATCGAATATGCAAACTAATAGATTCACTATCAACTATAAAATCAAGTACTCAACGGATCTCAAATCTCAAGGAGTTCTTGTTAGAATACAAAGACACATATGACAAGCTTAATGAAGAAGGAAAGGCACTTATTCTTAAAAATATAGATGGAAAGTACGAAGCTTTGAAAATTAATATTCTCCTACATCAAATCGACACTTTTAATGTCATATTTTTTATCCTAGTAATTTTAGGATCAATATCTACCTCCTATGGATTTAGACAATGGTATCGTTCAACCAAAGAAGCCGAAAATTGGCAAAGAAAAAGAAACGAAGCTGAGTTTAAAGCTAAAGAATTGCCATAAACAAATAGTTTTTATTGTCATTCCGAAAATTATCTTTTTATCTGTATCGCAAACAGCCCATGCATGCCTCTGGTGATTACAGCCAAGGTCAAAAGCACGTTACAAATCCGACGACAAAAGCTGCTTATGAATCACAGGTATCCCCACTTATTGCCATTTTGGCAATTATTCCCGTCTTGGATATAAATGCATATAAGAATATTCTAAATAAGAATTAGTTCAATAACTTAAATACCCTGAAGTGAAATTGATGCTCTTAATTTCTAATAATGCCGCGAGTGTATTAGAATGAGAGCATCAATTTCACTTCAAATTTGGTATTATGAACTTAATATTATTATCCGTGACTCAACACATTGCCACTATAGTATTACCGAATTATTTAAGGATATCAAAACCCAATACATTTGATTACTTGCTTTTCTTAGTGGTAATATTATTCGCTCTGTATGTGATCTTCAAAAATGGAAGATCCAACAACCTTCATCAATAGAAAAATAGGGTTTCTAACCCTATTTTTTTTATTAGTCAAACATTCCCAAAACTGGTGTAAGGAGAGGTCCAAACCAAGGCCAAAACCCGGTACAGGTGGAAGACCTAAAGGCTCAACTCAAAACATTCAGGTAGACTTCGAGGAAGACTATAACGATAAAATCTTAAGCTATGAGGATTTTATTGCCTCCCATATGAGCGATCTACATTAATCCTCTTAGCTTCAACAGATTTGATGCGTTCAGGCCTGTAGGATTCATAAATCAAACGTAATTATTAGAATTACTGAATATGATTTAATAGTTTTATCAAGCCCTGAATTTTTTCAGCAATTGAGGAGATCGAATCAATTCTACTCATCCAATCCCAATAAAAACTTGGTATTGGTTTCCTGGATTTAATGCGGATCTCAATTTCATCAAGAAATTCGCCGATCATCGAAAACATACTTTCATATACCTCAGCACTAACTCGTATTTCATTTCTAAGATTTTCTATTTCTTGTAAAGCTTCTGCGGAATTTTGATGTATTGTTTGGCCTTGTATTCCAACTATGATTGAGGAGCCAGGACTATCCAATATAGTAGCGAAGGTAATGGCTGTTACTGCAGTTCCGGGTTGCGACTGAGAGTCTTCTTCACAATAAAACACTCCTTCTGTCTCTAGTTTAAGTAAAGTACGACCTCCAGAGATATAATTTGCTTTAACATAACCCTTACCTTCTAACCAGTGAGATATACGTCTCTCATCGTCCGAGGAAAGGTCTGGCAGGAAAGTAGATGGAGATTTTTGTTTGCCTGTGCCTCGGAATTCGTATAAACCACGAAGAATGACGTCGATACACTCTTTTTCTGTCATAAAATTCAGCTATTTCCAACAAAATACAATTTAGGTTAATGATAACTTACTGCTTCACCAATTCTGGTGAAAGAAAATCCATTCAAATGGTTTTATTTCATCTTTTCAACTGGAAATTAAAAACCCAATCATGGCTAGATACTACGTCAACCAAAATGCCCAAGCGAATGGTGATCATGAAGTGCATAAACAAGGCTGTTCTTATATGCCTTTACCACACAATAGTACCTATTTAGGTGATTTCAGTAATTGTAAGGATGCTGTAAGGGAATCAAAAAAAACGTATACCAAATCGAATGGCTGTTATTATTGTAGTAAAGAATGCCATACCGGATAGCACCTTTTGTTTAAAAATGTTTGCAAGTGCTTTTTTGATAAAACTCGCTTCGAAAGTGAATAGGGTATCGTAAGAGGTTAGATATAATGTTACATCCTTTAGACGCGATAGAAGAGCTTATGAGATACTAAACTAGCTGGACAATATTATCAATTATGAAGTATCAAACCGAAAATGATAATCTAAAGGCAGTTATTAACTTTTTGGAGCAAGAAAATATTGTATATGAAGATCTTGGCAATCCAAAACTAAGTCCATCTGAAATTATTGCATCTATATTTAGCCCTGGGGAATACTATTACTTTATTCTAAATTTTTTTAATTTCCAGATGGAGTATGTACATCCTACAATTAGCAATATTTACGGATGTAAACCAGAAGAATTTTCGCTTAATATGTTTTTTGACCGAATGCATCCTGATGATGCTCATCAAATGCAGCTTAAGGAAAAGGCCGCAGGAGAATTTTTTTATAATAGAATACCACCCAATAAAATCCTTAGATATAAGTCAAGTTATACTTTCAGGATAAAGGATTCTGATGGAAATTGGAGGCATATTTTGCACCAATGCACTCCAATTCAACTTAGCAAGCAAGGCCGAATTCACCATTCTTTATCTGTGCATACAGATATCTCTTTCATGAATCTTCTTCAGGATGATAGAATTTCATTTATAGGCCTTCATGGTGAGCCATCTTATTTTTCATTAAGTACCGATCCTTCGAATATACTAGAGCCTGAAAAAGGATGGTTCCTTTCTTTAAGAGAGCGTGAGATAGTAAAATTAATGGGTGATGGTCTTGGAAGCAAACAGATAGCAGATCTATTATCTATATCCTCCCATACGATTGATACACACAGAAGAAATCTTCTTAAAAAAACTGGTACCAAAAATACACTTGAGCTGACGGTAGCTTGTGTAAAGAAAGGACTCGTATGAATATGAATACTCAAATTTGAGTATTGTATTGGTACTTCTTATAGATTATTTTCGCTTTAATTCTATGTTCCATGAATCGGGATACACAAATTTTCAATTTTACAAAGATAAAATAACGACTAAATCATTCAATATTATGAAAACAGTAATTACTTTCTTGGTTTTTTTAGCCCTGCAAACTTCTGTGATTGGGCAAGATTTCATTTCACAAACTGAATCTACCTTTAATTCAGATTCAAGTTTAATTACAAATCTTGAAATCAGGGAAGATTTGGCTCAACCCAGACTAAAAGAAGACCCATTGATGCCACCCAGGTTTGTAAAACAAACATACATGGATATAGATGGAAATATCCCAGCTCTTCAAAAGCGAGTCAATGATTTTCTTAGGACTCTTCCTGACTCCAAATCGGCAGTTGTAAGCTTTAAAACATCGCCAATAAGTAAAAAAGAAAATCCTGGTGGCCCTTATGTAATATTGGCGGTACTAATAGAGTATTTCGTTGAATCTAATTGAGCTTTACTTCTTCAAGGTCGGATGACCCATTTAAACTGGCTTTGTGAAATCCTATCCTTCGATTCGTGATGTCCTGTAAATTTATCTATCCAAATAGTAAAGATAGATGTATCGCATTATTTGAAACACCTGATTGATAAACGTGAAATGTTAGGTAAAACTCAAAATAATAATTATGAAAAAAATACTTTATTACTATCTCCATTTTAATATAGGAGGTGGAGGCCGTGTTGTATACCGTTTACAGAACGACCCTCAGGACATTATTACTCCAAACTTAAATGCTGTGGAATTTACTGCATTAGCACTCGTGTTAGCTCAAAAGAGGTTAACCTACGATACGACTAGACACACATTTATTTCTTACGATGATGACAATCCGATGATTCCAGATTCAGATGCAAGAGCCTAAACACATAATATGAAACAGTTATCTTTTTATTTGGCAATTTTGTTAGTGGTGTTTGTATCTTCTTGTATAAACCAAAAATACATATTTCCAAATAACACAATTGGCAAGAGGACTTCTGTACCTTTTACCACTAAGAACGAAGATGGACAAGACATCGTCACAATTAAAGATTTCATTACTTTATATAATGTAGAGGAAGGATTTATCAGTAATATAAAAATTGATGGGAACATTATTATTATTGAAGGGGCTGGAAATAGACTATCTCTCATAGAAACATTTGAAACTACGTCTAGTATTAATACAGATAAATTGTTTTATACTGATTTGAAATCCGAGAGCTTTAAGAATAAATTTAGATATTTTGATAGTAAACCACTTTTGCAGGCTTTAGCTATACCAATAAAAATACGACCACGTCTTGATGACTCTGCACTTCTTGACTCATTTCCATCTCAAACTGAAACTGGTTTTAATCCGGCATTAGCATTTGGGTTAAAAATGAGTTTTAATAATTTCAGAATTAATAACGATATTTTCGGGAGAAATTTAAGGCAACTTTCGTTAACTCCAGGATTTTTCTTTGGGACTGGTGCCACTGATCTTAAAAAAACAAATACTCGAAATCCTATTATTAAATTTGAAAGGAAAGCTACTGTAATTTCTCCTGGTATGTTTCTCATGTTCGGATATAACAATATTAATTTTGGATATTCTTTAGGAATAGACTTTGCTACTGGAAAAGGCAGTCAGGAATGGCTGTATCAAGGCCTGGTCTGGCATGGGATATCTCTTGGTTTAGATATATTAAAGTAGGTTATGCTTAAGTTTCAAAAGAAATGTTTTCACACTGAAAAGCGTTTCACTTAAGGAAAATGATAGATGTAAAATCATAGTTTGAAAATCACTTGTTCTAATTGGCCATTTTGTCAATATTTTCTTCAACCGATTTCATTCCATTAAACAGCTTTCTTAGTTTTGTTATGTGCACTTTTTGCACATGTTTGTGTCGGAAAGTGCACTAGTCGCGGTTGAAAAGTGCACAAGTCAGAGGAGTAGTAGAGTACAGGACTTCCTCTCCTTTCATGAGAGAGATGCTTTGACTTGCCAGATTGACAATTCACGTTGATCAATTGTTTATCAAGGAGCTTTTGAATAGCAACAGAGACTACTCTTCTGGATAGCCCTGTTTTAGCAATAAATTGACCATAGGAGAGCCGATCTCGCTTTTTCCGTGTACCAGTTCGTTTGTCGATCCAACCATTCGTCTGACGCAGTATAACGAGCAGGATCTTAAGCTCTGCGCTGGTCAAAGCCTGCAGGTAGTTGTCGAATAGGACGTTTGGTATTTGTGTCGTCTGTTTGTAGTTCATTGAACTCTAGAAGCATATTCTCTTCTTTTAATTCTCCACTTTCGACCTTTCTTGCTTCCTCCTCAAAGAAGCCTTGAATCATATCCAAGAGCTGTTTCATACTCTCTCTGAGTTGAGGCGTATCTTCTGTCTGTGGTAGAATGGGAACGCTATTAGAAAAATCAACCTAGCCGGTCACCGGGTTGATTTCCAAATCGGCAACATAAGAGACAAAATTGTCAAATCCGGGAGGTAGTGATCGAGGAGGACGTTTGGCAATTGTGTCGTCTTCTCGTAAATCATGTAGAAGCATCTCTTCTTCTTATTTAATTGACCATTCTCGACCTTTTGCAATTCCACTTCGAAAAACCCCAGGATAATCTCTAGAGCAGTTCCATTTTATCCATAAACTGAACGGTATTTGTTAGATATGATTCAATAGGTACACTACGAGAAAAATCTACCTCCCTAGTTACAGGATAATTGCCAAATTGGCAACAAGATTGCCTGAGTTTCAGCGGTATCCTCATTATTTGCCATATTTGCGTTTTCTGCCTTACAAGTTTCAGGTATTTTACGATCAGGTGCACGTGTTGCCAAATTGGCAACTATAGCCGTCTTGGAAATAAACTCGATTTTAGGATATTCTCAATAAGAATTAGTTCTATAAAAGAATGCCTTTGAAGTGTAATTGGTGCTCTCATTTCCATTACTTGGCTACTCATATTTATGTCCCAGAAGTTCACTGCTTGGTCCAGAAATCTGGGTTTTCACCAGAGATACATGAAACAAGTTTTTAATTTTGAGATAGTTTCAGTATTTTTTAAAGGCTAGGTCATAATGTATTTGATTATCAATTATTCGGAAGTCCTAGCTTGTCAAAAAAAGCTCTATTTCTCTCTTTTGCCATATTAACAAGTCGATCAAAAGAGATAACTTCTACAAAAATTTTGTGTATATCATTATATCCGAAGTACCCCATTTTGTCTGCTGTAGGCCTAAAAGAGTAACTATTACATCTTCGAATCATTGTCTCTGTTAAATCAGCAATTACATATCCAAAAGCGGGAATGTCAGGAGAGTTAGGAATTAATCGGCCATTTTTTGTTTTAACGGTACCGTTTCTGATCCGTTCTACATATCCATAAATTTGATCAATTGGGTCTTTCTCTTCTCCTGAAGCCATATCGTTACGCATAGGCCTTTTTAGTTCAATTACAGTGATCGATGCAAGTGGTGGACTGGTTCTGTCGTTCACAAGTATTGGAGTATCATAAACTTGCAACGCAACTATATCTGGTTCTTTAGTTTCTTGGTTATCCGTAATTGGCATTGATAGAAGAGTTTTATCGGAGGCGAGAAAGTCATGGAATGCCAATCGTTCATCAACGAGCCACAGATTCATATGGTCAAATTTGATTTCTGTAGACTCTTTTCTTAAAGGCATTAATAGATGATGGATTAATTCCTCCCTTGAATATCTTCCTTTCACATTTATCGAAATAGCCTTTTGGAGCAGATCTATAACTACTTTTCTATGTGAGACATAGGAGGCAAGATCCGATTGCTTAATTTCTTCAACCTTTGATAAATAGTCATCCAATCTGGACTTGTAGTCAAGGGTTAATTCAGAATCAAGTGGGTTCATTATATCATGACCTTCAGAAATTAAGTCACGTTCAATATCATAGAATAACTTATGGAGATGGATATCAAGATCTTTATCAGAAATATCTGGATCGATCGCAAATCCATTACCGTTCATCCTATGTAAAACAGATTTGTATCTTGGTGCCTTATAATTCACAAAATTTTCAACCCGCTCTTGACCTAATTTTTTGTTCGCTTGTATGAAATCTGATAAATATTCGGCGACTATTTGTAGTGTTTCTGTTCTTATATCACTAAATGAAATTTCTAAAGCAGTCAAAGGCCCAGTGTGTTCTTCTGCCAAATCAAAATCAAACCTTTCTGTACGGACATTGCTATCCAAAAATGGTGAAGTGACATAAGCGGAATAAACAAACTCCTCACCATTCTCTGAAATTCGGCCAAAAATTCCGGGAATTTTACCTCTAATTAATTCTTCACGAACTAGTCTGCCAGCAGCGCAATATCCAATGTGGTGGGATTTTGATGAAGTTGTTTTTAGCTTAATATGAGTTATTTCAAATTGTTTGCCTTTTACATTAAAGGAAGATGAATCAGAATGGGTAAACAAACTTTCACGTTTTATATCATCTAAATTTATTGTGTTGTTGCCATCATGAATGAAAATATAGGGTGCCCCACCAGGCCTTAAGAAATACCAAAGACAATGTTCAAAAATACCTTTTGAAATACCTTCTGAAGTTTTTTTTGATGAATCTCTGTATGAATCAATAAATCCTCCAAGTCTTACTTTGGTTGAAATAACATGACCATCGGCCATCTTACTTGGAGAACCTTTTGTTTGAGAAATTCCTTTAGAATCGAAATTGAAGGAACGTTTTTTGATACTCCCATCTCCATCTTTAAAATAACTTTCAATTTTGATTTTTGAAAAAGCTTTTAGCCAAAGTATTCGACCAACTCCAAAACACCCTAGAGATGCTTTATAGTCACTATCCAAGGTTTCAAAAGATTTCATGTTGGCGTCATTAAATCCAATTCCATTGTCAGTAATTTCAAATCCATGTATTTCTTCCACAGGATCTGGCCCTGGTTTAGTTGGAGATTGAGATAGAGATGTTTGCGGATTACTTCTGAGTATTGTAATATCAATTCGGCCTTCATGAGTCGATAACCCAGCCTCGTCAATTGCATGAATAGAATTTATTATTGCCTCGTATAACGGAAATAATCCATGAGCCTTTGGTAGTGATGTATGGACAACTCTATTCTTAAGGTTTGTTTCCATTATTATTAATTGACTTTAATTTATGTAACAATATACATGTTTACACTATGGTTTAACCGGAGTAAGAGTTGGCCTTTACTTTGATCTCTTCGCCAAAAGCCTATACTTAAGTTACACAGGGAATATCACATATAAAGATAGAATAAAATGACTTAAAATACGTCATAAATTGACCCAATATTAGCCTAAACCCTATATTTACCCTAAAATTGGGTGATGGGTAGCGTATATTATAATAGGAAAATCGTGTTTAGGGCTATGGATCAGGGTATTTCCCGCGAAATCACGGGGAGGAGTTTAACTTCATCTCAGCCGACTATAACGCTATTATGCGCTGGAAGTACAAACAGGAAATTGATATTCGTTATGAGAATCCTGGAATTACCGATCTAAGGGAAATCTTATTTCAACTTAATGGCCCTTATGTGTACCCATCTAAAGTAGATAATGGAAAATATATAGTTCTACAATGTAAAAGTCACGATTGCCGTGATAAAATAGGCAAGGTTAAGGTGTATGTTGAATCTGCAGAACAAGCATTTAATATCTATCCAAAATGTAGACTTTGTAATTGGGATATGATGGTATGGAAACCAGTTGGTGTTTAAGATTAACAGTAAAAAAGGGAGCACTAATTGCTCCCTTAATTGTCTGTCTAAACGGGTTTGTCTACCATCTCAATGTGCCATCTTTGGCAATAATCTCCTTAACAGATATTACCGCAGTTTCCAGTCTTAGTTTTGTATAGTTAGTTTTATTCATAATAATTTTGTGCATCACCTTTTATTGGATTTAATTTTTCTGGTGTGAATTCCATTGAATTATATCATTTTACCATATTGAGGTTCGGTTTTCTAATAGTTGCCAAAGAGTCAATCACTTCACTAATACTTCTTACGCCATTGAACCTCTCGCTTAGTTTTGTCTTAGTTAGTTTTGTATAATTAGTTTTGTTATGTGCACTTTTTGCACTTGTTTGTGTCGGAAAGTGCACAAGTCGCGGTTGAATAGTGCACAAGTCGGAAGAGTAGTAAAGTATGGGATTTCCTCTTCTTTCATGAGAGAGATGCATAGATTTGCCAGACTGAGAATTCACGTTAATCAACTGTTTCTCAACAAGGCTTTTGATAGAGTTAGAGACCACCCTCCTGGACAGGCCCGTTTTAGCGATAAATTGACCATAGGAGAGACGATCTCGCTTTTTCCGAGTTCCAGTTCGTTTATCAATCCAACCATTCGTCTGACGGAGTATAACAAGCAGGATCTTAAGCTCTGCGCCGGTTAAATCCGGCAGGTAGCTGTCTAATAGGAGGTTTGGAATTTGTGTCGTCTGTTTGTAGATCATATGGGGCAAATAGCATCTCTTCTTCTTTTAATTGACCATTCTCGACCTTTATAACCTCAGCTTCGAAAAACCCTAGGATCATGCCCAGGAGCTGTTGCATGTTTTCCTTGACCATGTCCGGGTTAGCTAGGTATGATTCAATCGGGACACTACGAGAAAAGTCTACTTCCCTGGTTACAGAATGAATTGCCAAATCGGCAACAAAAATTTCCTTGGTTTCAGAGTTATCCCCATTTATTGCCGTACTGGCATTTTCTGGCGTACAAGTTCGAGGTGTGTTACGATCAAGTGCACACATTGCCATATTGGCAATTTTGACCGTCTTGGTAATGAATAAGATTTCAAATATTCTGAAAACAGAAATAGTTCACTAACATAAATCCTTGAAGTGAAACTGGTGCTCTTAATTCCAATAACTGGATGAGAGCACCAGTTTCACTTTAAATAAGGAATTATGAACTTAACAATCTCAAATCAAACTCAGCTCTTTGCAACAATTGTGTTACCGAATCAGATAAGGATACCGAAGACATCAGAGTACATTTTAATTTCCTTACTCCTGATAATACTAGTTATTCTGTTTTTAATCTTAAAAATAAGATCAAGTCAACTCCATCAGAAAAAATAGGGTTTTAAGCCCTATTTTTTTTTGCTTCAATTCTCGTACTTGTTAAGTTTCACACCTCCTTCCCGTTAAGACCTCTTATTCTTTTAATTCTCCATTATCGACCTTTCTTTCCTCACTCTCAAAGAACGCCATCATTACTGCTACCAATTACATCATTTTCGCCCTCATTTGAGAAGGATCCGCTTCTTGTAGAAGTATGCGAACTAGATTGATATGTTCAGCATTACCGGTATTCGGATCGATTGCCAGATCGGCAACAAATGTCCGAGGTGTGTCTTGATTAGTTTCTCTAAAAAATAAAATAAAATAAAATTTTCAAATTCTCTTTGTGTTTCAACTGAATATGATTATTTTAGACCTGTTTTCAACTGGTGAAAGGGCTGGTTGATGTAAACTTCACAGTTGAAAGGCCAGCCCACTATTCAAACATCCATTCATATATATTTTTGTTTATTTTGCTTTTTCTTTTAGATCATTTGTAAATTTTTGGTGTTAACATTTCTGTTGCCAAATGTGGTATTAGTTCATCATATATAATAAGTCGTACATTATTAATAATTAAAATACAAGTTTCTGTTAGCCAAAGAGAATTTACTCTTCCAGTAAAACAATATTTCTATTCTAAATATAGCCAAATTTGAGTTATACTGGCCATTAATATTCCAACGATTCACAAAATGTAAATCATGAAAAATTTAAAAGCAAAAACTGAAAAAAGGCCAGGCTTAGGTGTTCCTGGTAGAATTTATGATATCGAGACTAGAAAACAAAAGGGTGAACCAAAGAAAATTGCTGATAATTTATTGAAAAGAATTGCACCTGATTTAAAGATCCATTCGGACTTATCACAATTAAAATTTGATGAGGTTAAAGAAACCTTATTAGGCACTCACGTTCTATATCAACAACAGGAAGAAGGAAAACCTATTTCAGGCGCATGGATAAGAATTGATATAGATTCTGAAGGCAAAGTATATAATATTCAAAACGATTTAATCCCCTTACCGCAGATTGAAAAGGCATCTAAGGCAAAAGAAAAGAAAGGAAAAGTTAATGACAAACAATTAACGCTTGCAGAAGCTACAATAATTGCCGAGAAGGCTATGAAAGTTAGCAATAATCCCACGAAGAGTATTACAGACTCTGAGTTAACTTGGTATACTATTGATCAAATTCCAATTTTAGCTTGGAAAATAGTCATCTCCATACAAAAGCCAATAGCAGAATGGAAATTTTACGTAGATGCTTACACAAAGAAGGTGTTAAAGAAATTTAATCTTCTTAAAAGTGTAAATGGACGTGGAAAAGTATTTGACCCAAATCCGATTGTTAAGTTAAATGGGGTAAAGTTAAAACCCAATTCAAAAATTCCAACTGAATCTTACATTGAAGTAGAATTAAAAGGTCTGAAAAATAGCGGATTTCTTGATGGTTCTTTTGTTTCCACCAAAAACACCAAAAGACGAGTCAAGAAGAAAGATTTAGATTTTAGGTTTACGAGCGATAAAAGAGCATTTAAAGAAGTTATGGTTTATTATCACATTGATAGAGTTCAAAGATATATACAAGAATTAGGGTTTACAAATCTTATGAATAAAGCAATACTAGTTGATGTTGATGGTGAAACAAAAGATAATTCATATTACATTCCTTCAAGTAAGTCATTGCAATTTGGAACTGGTGGAGTTGATGATGCTGAAGATGCTGAAATAATTATCCATGAATACGCACATGCAATTCAAGATGCTCAAGTTCCTGGTTTTGGTCCCGATGGCGAATCAAGAGCTATGGGTGAAGGCTTTGGAGATTATCTTGCCGCAAGCTTTTTTGCCAACAACAAACCATCAAATTTCAGGCAGACGTTTGGAACGTGGGATTCATATTTCACAGGAACCGGCCAACCCAAATGTTTAAGAAGGCTTGACAGTAATAAAAAGTATCCGAAAGATTTGGTTGGTGAAGAACATGATGATGGTGAAATATGGTCATCATGTCTTTGGCAAATTAGAACTAAACTTGGAGGAAAACAAACCGATAAACTTGTCATTGCACATCACTATTTACTTAAACCAATGGCTACATTTACGGAGGCAGCAAACGCACTAATTTTAACAGATAAAAATCTAAATAAAGGTGCTAATAAAAAAATGCTTCAAGAAGTGTTTATGGATTGTGGGATTTTAACTAAACCAAAGAAAAGAAAGTAACATTATTCCTAATTTAATATAAAGCAAGTAATATGGCACTGAAACATCCAATTTCCGATGGAGGTTATCATCATCAATTTTTAGGGTCTAAATTTAAAATTAATCTACCCGTACTAAATGAAGACCAAATCAGAGATATAGTCAAATTCGGAAGTAATAAATTTAAGTTAGATTTTATACACTTTTCATCTGTAATGTCTAAAAGTAGAAGACTTCCTTTTTTCACTGCAGTAAACATTGATGGTAACTTATGGCAGAATAACAACAGAAAGGGTGACTTCCAAGATGATCCCAGAATTAAGTCAGATGAACAATTTGGTAAAAGTCTTTACAGTGCAGCTAAAAGTGATTTTGACCGAGGGCACCTTGTTCGAAGAGAAGATCCGGAATGGGGAACTCCTGCGTTAAGTAAACAGGCAGGAGAAAATACTTTTTGGTTTACAAACTGCGCACCCCAACATAAAGATCTAAATCAAAAAATATGGGCTGAGCTGGAAGCAAATATTTTACATCTTGGAGCAGACGAACAAAATTTAAAGGTCAATGTGTTCACAGGACCAGTTTTGGCAAAAACAGATGGTATTTTTGTTACCCTAATTGCAGGTAAAGAAGTTCAAATTCCCAATCTTTTTTGGAAAGTTGTAGTATGGACTAAAAGTAATGGAAAGGCTTACGCCGTCGGTTTTTTAATGAGTCAAGAAAAATTCCTTATTAAATACGGAATTATAAAAAAACAGTTTATTGCTAATGCTAAAAGTCTTAATAAAATTAAGGATGAAGATATTTTTGAGCATCTTGAATTTAAGGATGGGAAAACTTACCAAGTAAGGATAGAGGAGATTGAGAAAGTTAGTGGATTAAAATTTAATTGGCCAGGTGTGATCAAGCCATTTAAAGCTGCACCAAAAGTTATTCGAGGAATTCGCGTTAAAGAGAGAAAACAAAAGAAAATCGCTGAAGCTGGCATGAAAAGGGCCTATAGTTTACAGGGTCTCACACTTTAATGTATTAATCTTTGAGAAATCGGAATGGCAACAATTTTTTGGCACCTCTGGTAAAACCACCAGGCAACGCTAATAGTGGAAAAACGGAAAGCGAATCCTGACGACTTAAATTGAAGTAATGCACTGGGACACAAAACTTATCTCAAAAATGAATTCTTCCAATTGTGATATTATAAATATTCTATTATGAGAGTAACAGTTGTAGGTAGCTTTAAAAAAGAGTTATCGATACATAACAAAGTAAATATTGCTTCGCAAAAAAAAGATTTTGAACGATTTAAGAATGCTTGTATCGAAATTGGTAAAGCGCTCGCTGAGGATGGTCACAGACTCATTGTAGCTCATGCAGAAAAACCTCTAACTGCTGAGGCACTGGCTCTTTCAGGATTTCGCACAAAGGAACCTAATAAATTTTATAAATGTATCCAGCATAAAGGAGATGCTGATTTAAAAGCTCATCTTGATGCGGTAGAAATGAGTGATGTGGTGATATTAATAGGTGGTGGGAACGGCACATATGCTTCAGGTCTTAGCGCACTTCGTAGGAGAAAAGTAATAATTCCTATTTTAGCTTTTGAAGGCTCGGCCAAAGATCTATGTGAGATTCAAGAGATCGATAAAATAGTAACAGATGAAATTCGGAATTTAGATTTAAATAGTGACAAGTGGTTAAAGAGCCTCACGAATGCAGTCAGATCTGTTTTGAAGCAATATCCAAGAGTTCTTATTATCCATGGCCGAGGTGATAGTGGAATTGGTCTCAAGGACAAATTAAAGACTGAGTCTAAATCCAATAAAGAACTGCTTGGAGTTGCTGATCCAGTAATAATGAATCTTACAGGCTCTGGAGCAGTTACCGTGCCTAGTGTTTTTGAGGAACTCGCCTCCCAAGTTTCCGCTGCAATAGTGATTGTAACAGCAGATGATATTGGAGGATTTGCTAGGTCGCCAGGTAAAGAAGAAACTATCCCAGCAACATCTCTTAAACTTAAAGTACGAGCACGTGAAAATGTTTGGGTAGAAGTCGGATGGTTCTGGGGTCGCTTGGGCAGGGAAAAAGTCTTCCTTTGGCTAAAAGATAAAGTTGAAATACCCTCTGACCTTCAAGGTGTTGCTCGAACAAACGCAGAAAACTTAGATCTAGCATGGCCAAGTATAAGTTCATTTCTTATTAAAATGCGCAGTAGTGAATAGACCGCAAAATATTATAAAAGTATTTCGCATCGCCTTTAATTTGACTGAATTTTTCAGGTGTAAATTCCATTTGATAAAATCACTCTATCACAACAGGCTTTAGATTTCTAGTGATTGTCATTTTATCAATTACTTCCAAGATAGATTTCATTCCATTAAACCGCTCTCTTAGTTATGTCTTAATTAGTTTTGTAAAGTTAGTTTTGTTATGTGCACTTTTTGCACATGTTTCTATCGGAAAGTGCATTAGTCGCGGTTGAAAAGTGCACAAATTGCCAATTCAAATTCAATTTGAAAGATATACAACAGTACCAACTCCAGCTTTCCACCTAGTATTCTTAATTTCAGTAACTAAGCAATAATATTTAATAGTGCCTGAGATACTTATTACATCGTCATCTTTGTTGATTGGTAAAACATTTTCTACCAGTCTTGAGATGACTTTATCTTTTTTTGATAAAAAAAGTAATTTATCAAAGCTGTACCCGGAATCAATTCCTGTTTCAAATTCATCATTAGGTGGAATTAGGCAATTACCATTTGAATCCAAAAGTATAAAGCTGAAATTCTTTTTCCATAGTAGTTTAGCCTCATTTAAAGGTAGTGTACCATCTCCTATTTGGCAAGCTGAGAAAAGTAATCCTTGAAATATATTATTATCTATAATAGGAAGGCAAATTGTAAAAGTGGAGTTTCCATTAAATACAGACTTAAATGAATCAGATATAAATGGTTTACGAAATGTTTTGGACTGTCTAAAATATGGTCGGTCATTAAGTATCGTGTTATTAATATTGGGTCGTGAAGCTTTTGAATAGCGCTGAGGAAGCTCATGCTCTAAAATTACTCCCTGATCATCACACAAATAAACTCCTTCATTTGCTAGTATATCTAAATCAATTTGTAATGTCTTCAGCCATGTGTAACTACTTCTCTTCTTTAATGAATTAATCGCACTGAGTGAATGTTTTGATATAATAGATAGAGAGTCTTGAAGTGCTAATTCAAATTTATCTTTAAGTTGTTTTAATTCTGTTTCAAGCGAAACTGTACTTTCCAAATCAAATGCATCGGCCACAAATAATTCAGTTAGTGCTGCATTTAATGAAAGGCTACGATGATCTCCTGTCAAAGTTAACAATGGAGGTTCTATTGCAACAATGCCCTTAGCCGCAAATATTTCAGGTGTGTGTGATAACATATCAAATTGCAAACTGTAGAAATTTGGTTGCAAAGAAGGTCTATTATGTAACATTTCATTCTCATATTCAAAAATTACATCCTCCACAAGGCGTGTAACTTCCATATCTTTATGACTAAACCCAACAAAAAGCACATGGCACATTTTAAACACCTCTCGAATCTGGTTAAAATAGTTCGAGTTGCTTCTATAATGTAGTCTATAATCTTTTCTAGTAAGAATTAGTTGCTCATCTTTTCTCGTAACACAACCATGTATCTTAAACAAATATGCTTCTTTTGAATTAGGGTGATTCAAATTTGCTATAGGTTGGTTATTTAACAAATCGATATCATTCGTTAAGACATGCAATTGAATATTTGGATTGATAACCTTCCATGCAGTTTCAAACATTTCATCGTAATTAGTAGTAATGTATATTGGAAAACGAAGAGCAGCTAATATATAATGATTCGTTACAGGATTTGCATTTGGTTTATTATATTCATTTCTTAAAATAATTTGCAGATTTTCACTACCTAAAAGATTACTAGCTAGTTCAGCTAAGGTCAGAGGATCATACTCTAAGTCTTTGTCGGTTATATATCGATTGTCTAATTTCAAATAATTAGTTAATAGTGTGTTCCAGCTAGGAAGACCTGAAGGAATTGATACCCCTGCCCCAAAAAAGCTAACAAGTTTTTGATGCTTATAAGCTGTAAGTAGTCTTGGTGGCCAAAAAGATCCGAAGTCCTCCCAGCTTACTAGGGTTCCCTTTATTTTATTTGTTAACGAGTTTAATTTGTCTTCTGAAAATTTAATTATAGAATTAAATACTTGTGGATCTCCAATTCTTGAGGTATGCAACACATCTTTCAAAGTGTTTACAAAATTTAGTTTATTAATTTTATTAACTGCCATTATCTAAATAAATTTTAAACCCCACATCATATGTTGGGCTGATTCCTTTAGCAGCGAGTCAGCCGTCTTTTCCTGCTCCTTTGGTAAGAGATTCAACTTCATTTTCGCCAAGCATAAAACCTAGAGCACATTCAGATACATGAAAAAACAAGTCTTGTAATTCATCTCGAGGAAAAATAGAACCAAAACATTTTAGGGCCGCGAAAAATTTAACAGTGCCGATCATAATTATTAAGAAATCTAATACACCTTAAATATCATCTTTTATTTCGACTTTATTATCCAATATTTCTAAATTACCTTTCACTGCAATATATATAAATTGAAAAAGGGAATTTGATTTAGCCTTCTCGTCCACTATGGGAGCTGTTGCATACTCTCTCGTAGTTAGGAGTTGTCTGAAGGTGGTAGAATAGGAGTGCAATTAGAAAAATCAACCTGGCCGGTCGACTGGGTCGATTGCAAGATCGGCAAATAAATTGGAAGCTCATCTCGAACAATCTGTGAGTTATCACCAGTTATTGCCACAGTGGCGTTTTCTGCAGTACAAATTCGAGGTGTTTTGTTCAAATGCACAGGTTGCCATGTTAAAACTCTTGACCAAAATCATCAGTGATCTCAGGGATATTCGCTCTTTCCATTCTATGAGCTATTCCTTTACGATCAAGGAAAACTCCTGAAATTTTCTTCGGCTTCTAAAATATTTTTCTCTTTCTGGCCTTCTAATAACCCAAGTATAAAGGAACATATAAAAATGATAATAGGGCTAGAAAATAATTCTAAGTCTTCATTGAGAGAATAATTTTTTTTGTTTCAAAGTGTAGCTTTTTTACAAAGTCAAATAAATAATCTATTTTATTTCCAGATCTACTTGCTTCAAAGTACCAAGGGTTCATAACAGTTGACCTTAAAACAAATATTCCATATTTATTATATTCTCCAATTTCAATTTTAAGACTATTCAAGAGATTTTTTATTGAAGTAGCCCAATAGCTATTTTTTTCAATTACGGTACGCGAGATAAAATATTCTTGGCCATAAGGCATCTTAATCTTATCCTGAGTCGAGCTTAATGAAAATGCTTCATATATTTTCTCATTTAACAAATTAATATTTTTTAAACTTGTATCCCTACGAGTTAATTTTCCACCACTCCAAAAACATGGTAAAGCGATGTAACACACAATGTTGCTGTCTGGTTGGAAAAGAGGTACAAAATAAAATGCAGGGTGATCTTCAATAAATTCACCAAATAATTCTATCTCAAATTTTTTATAGAGTCTTTTATGATGTGCAATATATGTATACAGTTTTCTAGCATTTAGTAAAGACGTTCTAATGATTTTTCCATGATTATCATTATCTAAAGGAATTGATTTGTGAGCTAACCATGTTGCGGCGGCTGCAGCACCAGGCTTTGAACCTTCCAGAATATAAGGTCCTACATTATTTCTTATTATAGGCTCGTCAACAGCCGAAAAACCAGATTTCTTAGTTGAAATATAAGGAGCTTCTTGCGTTAATAATTCAGTAACCAAGCCATTTCTGAAGCTTATTATTCCTGAAGGGTAAGGAATATAACCTAATTTATGTGGATCAATTGTTATAGAATCCGCTTCGTACATATAAAGAATTGAATTGAATAAGTTTGGATTATTCCATTCAATTGTAACTTTCTTCCTAAGGAGGATAATCTCTTCGACTTTATTTTTGACGGCAACATATGAATGAAATATTTCCTCATCACTCCTATTTTTAGTATCAAGGGAAATATATTGGTCATTTTTGTCTTTCTGATGAAGAATTGATCTTAAATACCCACCCCATGCAGCATCAATATGAAACCAAAATGATCGATTTCTTTCTTTCTCAAATTCCTTGCGAAGTCTGCTAATTTTATCAATTGGGTCAATTGCACCTTCCTCGGTAGTGCCAACTATTCCAATCACGCCAAACACAATTTGATTTTCCTTTAATCTGAACAACATGCTTTTCAATTGTTCAATGTCAATTCTAAAATGCGAATCGACAGGAACATATTGAATGGATTTGTGGCCAAATCCAAGAAGATTTGCTATTTTTTTAAAGGAGTAATGGGCAGCTTCTGATACGTAAATTATTGGTTCTATTTTATATTTTTCAAATATGTAGTGGAGGCCATTTTCGTTAATATTTAATTTACTTGAAATGAAAAACTCATTAAACTTCTTTATAATGGTTTCCGGTCTCCTGAGATCATCAATTAAATAACGCGATAACTTCCTAGGCATAAAAATAGATTCATTTGGAATCAATTGTAACAATGTTAATGGATGGATATTTCTAATATCTTCGAGATCATTATTTTTCGGTAGTTTGATTTTGAAATTAATCTCATTCTTCAGACAAAATTCTTGAATTATTATAGGTGTAATTGTGGAAATTCTGGCTGCCCATAGCGCTTCAAGATTAGCTATCGTTCCTCCGGAAGTAATATGTGTCCATGATTTGAGTGGATCAAATCCGAGCATCTCGCTCACCATTTGACCGACTTCTAATTCTAATTTGACTGTTATTGGTGCAGCTTCATCAGTGACATTATTTGGATTATAAAGCATACCTGCAAAGTATCCGATAACACTGGGTAGGGATTGTTCGGATAGCATATGGGCTAAATATCTGGGAGAGTAAAATGGATAATGTGCTTTAAGATGATTTAAAATTTGATCAATGTTGCTATTGAGTTTATCAAACCAGGCTTCATGTTCTCTCCTATTGCTTCTATCGACTATTGACTGATCTGCTGGAAAGTAATTTCTTCTCCAATGAATATAATCTTGAAAAACATATTGAATTATTTCGGCCCATTCAGAACCATGTTCAGCTTTTGGCCCTAAAAACCAAGCAGCTAATGGATGTTCTTTATCTTTATTTTCCATGATAAATATTTAGTTGATTAAAATTAAAGTGTTATTGACATTTAGCTAAGAGTATGAGATATATAGGTAGATAATTGATATTTATAATTTAATACTCTACATCATGACTACAAAATATTTAGTTCTTAAGAATAAGGATGTGGTTTTTTGCACTGGATATAATAAAGAGAAAACATCCTTTTACGGATACAATTTATCGTCTCCAAACCTTAGGGTAAAATCCTTTAGTAAATCCAAGATTGCAAAAAACACTTTTCCTTTAGTAAATCAACTTAACCTTGTTCTTGAAAAATTAAGTCTTAAGGAATTTTATTGTCTTTCTAAGGACAATAAATTCCATAAAGCTTGTACAACTAGAAAAAGGCATGAGGAAATCCTAATACTTTTATTAAATTTATCAAGAGAAGATTCTAGTCTTGACACATACCCTGGGCTCACTAGAAAAATAGCAAAACTCAAAGAGAATGTGTTCACTTAATAAAAATACAACAGAGTCGATTAAAGCCATTCAACATTAAATGCGAATGGTTTTTTTATTTATAAAAAATCAACCTAGCTAACCATTACTGAGTATTTTCAGTAAACTTCTCAACTTTCTTTTTTAATATTCCAACCTTCTTTATGGCTTCATGAATTTTGCACGTTGGATGATGTTCCCTAGTTGCATGTCAAACTTCTCGTATCTATTCTAAAATCATCTTGACTACCTTGGTTCTTCTTATTGTATTGCAAATAACTGAAATTTATTGCCTTTAAAGTTAATACAAAAATGGAAATCTTCACAATAGAAATATTAAGTCATTTTTGTAATTACTTCTTTAATTGACCTCACTCCAGTAGATCGCTCCCTTAGTTTTGTCTTATTTAGTTTTGTATTGTTAGTTTTGTTATGTGGTTAGTTTTGTTATGTGCACTTTTTGCACATGTTTGTGTCGGAAAGTGCACTAGTCTTGGTTGAAAAGTGCACATGTCGGAAGAATAGTAGAGAACAGGATTTCCTCTTCTTTCATAAGAGAGATGCATGGACTTGCCAGATTGACAATTTACGTTGATCAGCTGTTTATCAACGAGTTTTTGAATGGCATCAGTAACTACTCTTCTAGATAGCCCTGTTTTGGCGATAAATTGACCGTAGGACAGACAATCTCGCTTTTTCCGAGTTCCAGTTCGTTTGTCGATCCAACCATTCGTCTGCCGCAGTATAACAAGCAGGATCTTAAGCTCTGCGCCGGTCAAAGCCTGCAGGTAGTTGTCGAATAGAACGTTTGGTATTATCGGCAACAAAAATTTCCTGGGTTTCAGAGTTATCCCCAGTATTTGCCATAGAGGCAATTTCTGGCGTACAAGTTCGAGGTGTGTTACGATCAAGTGTACCAGTTGCCAAATTGGCATATTTAACTCTCTTTCGGAACTTCAATGTAAACTCACCAAAAATGGTGAAGTCGGTTCCCCAAAAAAGCTCATATTTTTATAGTTGCAAATGGAATTCGCTTTCAAGAAACTCATTTCAACCTGAGATTTACTGCAATGTTTTATAAGGATTTTTAAGATTTTTTCATTACTAAATAAAATATTAAGGCCCGCTACTATATTAATCAAAATAATCTCCATTACGACAACTTGTTTGGTTACTGTAGCAATAGTAACAGCGATTATATCAGCTCTGTTTGAAGGCCTGCTAATAAATTAAGTTGATTCCGGTGTATTGCCTTTCATCTACTTTACGATATCCGTTTTATTTCTGTAGACACAAGGGAAGCCAATTTTAAGAACTTAGCTAAATGATATAAACGATTACTAAAATTTAAAGTGAAATGGCAGAAAAAACTTCTGGACATGATAAAGTTATCCCAATTCATCGAAAAACACTTCGGCTTACCTTTCGAATTGTGAATGGTGAGGTTGGATTGATATCGTATGAGCGATTGGGTATGATCTGTCCTCCGTCAGTAGGTGAACAACCTGAAGTGGGTAAGCACGGTGGTTTTTGGATTGAGACTCGTGATGATAATGATAGTGTCTTATTCCATCGACTGCTGCACTCGCCAATCAAAAACTGGGTTGAAGTGCATTCACCCGACGGTAAAATTCGAAGAGTGTTTGGAGATGCACAGGAAAGCATTTTCGAAGTACTTCTTCCGGATGACATCAATTCAAAGAGTATAACGCTGATGGGTGAATATTTGGATCTAAAAAAGGAAGGAGAAAATCGAAAAGAGGTTTCAAGAGAGTTAGCACGATTTAAAATCCCAGAAGGGGAAAAAGGAGGTAACAATGAGCGCAACTGATGGATATATAGTAGGCACAACCAAGGTTGTGGATCATGGTCCTGATAATCTTAGATGGAATCTGGTCATCATAGGTGATGGATATCGGGAAGGTGAATTGACACAGTATCATACTGACGTTCAAAATTTTGTGACAGCACTACGCAACACACCACCTTTTGACGAACTCTTTTGCGGCATCAATGTGCACAGAATTGATGTAGTATCAAATGATAGCGGAGCCGACGATCCTGGTTGTGCTGGAGGGGCAGCCACAACTGCAAATACATATTTTGATGCAACATTTTGTACCGTTTGGGCCGGGACTCCAATGGATCGGTTGCTATCAATAAATGATGCTTTGGCGATATCAGTATCCTCGATGTACGTACCTCTTCGGCATCAAGTGCTTTGTATTGTCAATTCCAGTAAATATGGTGGTTCGGGTGGAACTATTGCAACATGTTCTACGGCTGCGGCATCATCGTCCATTGCAATACACGAAATAGGACATAGTGCATTTGGATTAGCCGATGAATATGGAGGCGATGGTACTGGTACACCTGCTGGGGAACCCCCTGAACCTAATGTTACTCGCAATACAAATCGGGCTACAAATAAATGGCGTGCCCTCATAGCAGCAGCAACTCCTATGCCATCCCAGTGTGATGGAAGTTGTGGTGCGTCAACATGTGTTGCTCCTGGTGCGCCTCCTCCCGCTGGCGCTGTTGGGACATATGAAGGAGGAAGCTATTCAGATTGCAATACCTATCGCCCGTTGCCAAGCTGTTACATGCGGAATTATCAACCTTTCTGTCCTGTCTGTTCCGGCGTTATTCGTCAAACCCTGCAACCATTCCTCCCGGCTGAATCAATCAACCTAATAACACCAAGTATTACTTTTTTAAATGTACCTGCTGGTATCGGTGGAATTGGTGTCACAACACATCGTGCAATTGTTTGGGAAGTAGTGAGTTGTCGTCGCCTAAGATTTCAAATCACTGCTGGTCCAACAGGAGGCTTTGGCACACCTGCTGGGACATTAGTAAGCGTCTCATCTGATCCTATTTTACCTGTGGCGAGTGCACGAATTTGGGTTTCCTACACCTCCACAAATCCTGGTGATTCCGCAAATGGTACTGTCACAGTTCGATGTGTTGAAACCGGCCAGATTTGGATTATTAATATAATTGCTAATACAATTGCGCGTCCTCGATCTGCCGTAACATTAGTACTTGACCGTTCAGGTAGTATGAATGACGATGCAGGTGATGGTATCACCAAAATTCAAAAATTGCGAGAGGCTGCCAACTCGTTTGTAAGTGTTATGCAACCAGGAGATGGAATTGGTATTGTCCGATTCAACGCATCAGCGCAAAGGCTGATGGAAATAGAAGATGTCGGTACTGCACCGGGTGGGTCGGGACGAATAACGGCAATTGGAATTTTAAATGGTACAGCAATCAATCCTTCAGGTGCTACATCTATTGGTGATGGTGTGGTAAATGGAAAACAAATGCTCGATGATGCCCAGGTGAGCACTGTACCACCTTACGATGTTTCTGCGATGGTTGTTTTAACCGATGGCCAATGGAATACTCCCCCATCACTTGCCACCGTTAGTGGTAGTATTACATCAAATACATATGCGATCGGGTTTGGTCTTCCTTCCAATATTAGCGTTCCTGCACTTGTGACACTTTGCCAGGGGCACAATGGGTATCTTCTGATTACTGGAGCGATTACAGCTGATCAGACCATGCGGCTTAACAAATATTTCATACAGATTCTTGCCGGAATAACTAATGCTCAGATTGTTGCTGACCCACGTGGAGTTCTGGATATTACATCAGAACATCGAATACCATTTTGGATTTGCGAGGCGGATTACGGAATGGATTTGATTATTTTGAGTCCTGTACCTCAGGTTATTGACTTTCAACTTGAGACACCAGATGGAACACGCATTACACCAGGTTTTGGGGGAGCCAATTCCCAATTTGTAATTAGTCATAATACATCCTATTATCGGTGTGCTTTACCAGTAATTCCCGCCAATGACGGAGGCAGTCATAGCGGGCTATGGCACGCCATTTTAAAACTCGGGCACCAATCATCAGAGCCATTGAAGTATAACCGTCTTAAGGAGTTTAATCCATCTTATTATGATCCCAAGCGAGCTGTATTGCCATATGAATTCGTCGCTCATGCTTATTCTAGTCTGACATTTGTATCGTCACTTAGGCAGAACAGTTTCGAAATAGGTGGGGTTGTACATTTGGTTGCCTCCATTCTTGAGTATGATGTACCACTCTTAAAACATGCAAGGGTGTGGGCAGAAATACAGTTACCGGGTGGATTAACTGAATATGTCTCGTTTAGTCGTGATTCGAATCAAAAGTTCGTTGCTAACTATGAATTACAACTTCCAGGTGTTTTTACTTTCCGAATTCGGGCACGTGGTGCGACAATGCATGGTTCACCTTTTGAGCGTGAACAGACTCATACAGCAGTTGCTGTACCAGGTGGTGACAAATGGGATCCGAATGATCCTAAGACTGATGATTGCTGCGAGTGGCTTCAATGTCTAAGCGAGGAAGGGGTTATCACAGATCAACTGGTGGAACGATTGAAGAAATTGGGGGTTGATCTTCCATCTCTTTTGAGGTGCCTTGGTGAAAGATGTAAATCGAAATTAGATGAAATTGAAGTTCGTCAACCACATAAGCGATACATTCCGAATACAAAACAGCTTTCAAATGAATCAATCGAGCATATAATTGAATTGGTAGTCAATAGAATTAAGGGTAGACTTTCTTAAATGTCTGGAATTGTAGTTTTTCCAATTACCGTTCTGGGGACAATTGTCGTCAAAATATTGTCAATGATATAACATATTGAACGTTGCCACATTCAAAGAAGAAAAATATTTATTTACGAAATAAAAAAAGAAATGAAATCATTGTCAGCGGTTGCATTATTGATTCTAAGCACTATTAATTTAGGATATTCCCAATTTAGTTACATACCTTCTGGTAATACCTTGCACATTTATAATACCAATCCTGGTAATGTAGGCATAGGTACAGGAAGTTCTATACTTCCCAAATCCAAGCTCCAAGTCAGCAACGGTAATATCCTTTTGGATTATGGGGGAAGTGGTACAACTGGTAACCTTTATTTTGGTGGTCAAACTGACATTAACCAAAGCGGATTGAGGCTTTCTCATATAAATATGGGCAGCAGTTATATAGATGTAAGAACTGCAGGTACTGCAGGTTCAAATGGGTTGATATTTCGTATTGATGCATTAGGTACTGGGAATACTGAAAGAATGCGAATCAATGCCAATGGTAATGTTGGAATTGGAACAGCTAATCCAACACAAAAACTAGAAATCACTCATAATGACCTTGCTGGCGGGATTGTATTAAACCAAACTGCTCCTTTATCATCTAAAAGTGAAATTAAATTTAGTAAGAATGGTGTGGAAAAATGGGCAATTGGGTCGGATATTGATAATAATAATGGCCAGACTTTTTTCATTTGGGATCAACCAGGTAGTGCTTCTCGGATGGTAATTAATGGTTATGGGAAAATAGGAATCGGAACGAACCCACCGAATAATAATTCCACTATATACAAATTATATGTAGAAGGTGGAATTGTGACTCGTGATCTCAAAGTTACTGCAAACACTTTCGCAGATTACGTTTTTTCCAAAGACTATAAATTATTAAAACTTAATGATCTTGAAAAGTACTTGCAGGAAAATAAACATTTGCCGGGGATACCATCTGAGTCTGAGGTGATTAAAAACGAAGGTTTTGAAATCGGGAAATTGCAAGTACAAATGCTTGAAAAACTAGAAGAACAAGCTTTATACATTATTGATCTTCAAAAACAAATTATTGACATGCAAAAGCAATTTAGTGACTTTAAGTCCCAAATAGAAAATTCTAAACAGCCATAAATGTATTGTTATGAACTTATTATTAAAAACATCTTGTTTGTTTATTTTGCTTATTTCCTCCATTTATACGGATGCACAATTTGTTTACTTAAAAGGAAGACAGTTTATTGATGGATCCGGAAGCCCTTTCTTTCCAATGGTAATGAATTATAGTGCAAGGCTAGTACATGACCCTTTAAATTCAGCAAATTTTAAAATTATTCGAGACAGAGCAATAGGATCAAACGGAGATTTGTTAGAACCTGTTTCAAGGTATAAATGGAGCAATTGCGAACTCAGTCTTGAAGATGACTTTGAAAAAATAAAAGAAATGGGATTTAATTCCATTCGCCTAATATTAACTCCAAACAGATTGGATTTGCCTAATCATTTAGGAGGTTTTAGTGTGATTTCGGATGAGTTCAGTACTACTACTATGGGAAATCCTACAAAACAGCAAATATTGTACTTAGGTCCTTCTTCTTCAATCAATTACAGCGGAGGACAATCTGCAATCTTTTTTAATCTAGTTGCGCATGTTCTGGACATTGCCGCAAGTCATAATATTAAGGTAATTCTTTTATGTGCTAATCATTCAGGGTCAACGTATCCGGAGATGGGTTCAAGCGATTCTGATGCAGCTGATTATTCAGCTTATCTTTCTGCACTTGCCTATACGCTCAAAGATAAAACTGCTCTAATGGCTTATGATCTTTATAATGAGCCCTCGTTCCTATACTGGTCGTCTGCAAAGACAATGAATAAACCTAAAGAGACCATTTGTCAATATGTAAGTCAATGGTATGATGCAATTAAAACGGTTGATAAAAATCACTTGATTACAATAGGTGGAATAGATGTCTACGATGCAGTAGCGTGGGATCCGGGTGTTATGAAAATTGATTTTGTTTCGATGCACATTTACCCTTATAAGGATATTTATGTTGCACCTAATTCCACCTTGGCTACAGAAATTGTAGTGAACCAGATAAAGTGGGCAACAAATGCTTATCAAAAACCTTGGATAATAGGAGAGACTGGATTTATTACGGCAAACGACAAATGTCTTATTCCTGCCCTCTGGGGCAATGTTAATGAACAATACAATTATGTTTCCGCTATTCTTCCAGCACTCCGCGATTGTGGGGCTTCAGGTTTTAGTTGGTGGAATTTCCAGGATGTACATTACTATTGTATCCCCGATGTAATTTGCTATCCAACTTGTAAATTTTGCTATAACGAGCCCGGTTATGATGTACCTGGATTAGACAGTCACAGTTGGTGCGGGAAAACAAGTAAGTTAGGCCCTTTTGATCCAGTTTTTTTGCAAGAAACAATAAATAATGTGCCAGGAAATTTTTTCGGGTTACTTGGATATGGCGATCCAAACAATTCGGATGGTAAATATTCTTCTACTTTTAATAAAGAACCAACATCAAGTTATATAAAAAACTTCTTGAATTTATCCACTGGAGTATGTCCTTCCACAACAAACTATTATAACCCAAAGGGATTTCCAACAAGTTCAGAAAGTCGATATGGTACGGTTCTAGATACTAGGGGGATACCAATTAAGGATGCGGTAATAATTGCTCATACCAATAAAACAGTCAATCCAACACGCAAAGACGATTATAACATATTTACATTTTCAAATAGTGCTGGGTATTTTATACTAAATCCACCTCCTGGAGAAAGTATTACAAACATGCTCATTACTGCCATAGGAGCAGAAAAAAAATCCCGGACATTTCCTATAAATAACGGAGAAATATTTCGCCTCAACAAAGTAAATATCAATTTTGATGAAATAATAAATTCTGTTATTGTAAATCCTCCTACCAAAGAATATTTTAAAGGATGGAATACATTAACTGTCTCAAATTTGATTATTAATGCAGGTGCAAGTGTTGATATCAAAGCGCGGTCTGAAATTCATGTATTACCTGAGATGCAAGCTAACTTTGGTTCTTCTGTTCATATTTACTGTGCACAAACATTTTCAGACTGCTCTGATTTTACACTATATACAGACAGGGCAATACCCAATGATCCAGAGATTCCTTATAACTTTTCATACACTCCTAAAATGATTGTTGAACTTAATACAAATAAGTATTAAGTTTCCTCACAGAATACGAATTCATTGATGTTCTACCATAGCTTAAAAAAAATACTATAAATTTTGAAATATCAACTATGTAAGCCGCTTATAGTGAATTCCTAGTTAGATCAAACTACAAGCAATTAAGAGTATTTTCATCTGGTATTTCAGTTTGCTCGATTGTATTCAGTATGATATACTCTTGAAAGGCATTTGTGAGGAGTTCGCTTCTTTCGCGGTTCAAACAAACTGCAGCCAAATGCCTTTCAAAGGATCTGCCTAACGGCGGATTTTTTGATTTCTAGTCGTTCTCTGGATTGCCGCTGTGCATTATACGTTCCCCATGCTTGTCAGTTCCCCAGAAAGGTATGATACTTAAAAAGTATCTTTCACCATCGTTTACTTGCTTAGCAATCACTTTCACTCTGATTCTAGAACCATGTGACTCCATTACTGCAATAAATTCAAAGTAAGTAGTCAGTTTCAAGATTTTCTGCCAGGTGCTATCATTTTTCTTTACTCTCTCAAATTTTTGCCTTGTCCATACGCCCTGCAATGTCCGAGAGTTTTGAATAACTTCAGGTGCAAGTTTGATATGTCAAAACCTGCTGAATTGATCATTGATAGGGCGGGTTTTGTTCCAATCTTTAAAAATCAAATGTTCCCATCCTTTTGAGTTAAAATGAATTTCTCTTTGAAAGTATGGGCATCTGACTTTTTTAATCCCATTGTAAAAAACCTCTGCATCATTTTTGATTTGATTGAATTTTTCTGGTGTAAATTCAATTTGATAAAGTCACTCTACCACAATAGGCTTTAGATTTCTAGGGAATGTCATTTTATTAATAATATCTCCAATTGATTTCACCTCAGTGGTTCGCTCTCTTAGTTTTGTCTTAGTTAGTTTTGTATAGTTAGTTTTGTTATGTGCACTTTTTGCACATGTTTGTGTCGGAAAGTGCACTAGTCGCGGTTGAAAAGTGCACAAGTCAGAGGAGTAATACAGAACAGGATTACCTCTCCTTTCATGAGATAGATGCATTGACTTGCCAGATTGACAATTCACGTTGATCAGCTGTTTATCAACGAGCTTTTGAATTGCCAGGGAGACCACCCTTCGCGATAGCCCCGTTTTAGCGATAAATTGACCATAGGAGAGACGATCTCTCTTTTTCCGATGTCCAGTTCGTTTATCTATCCAACCATTCGTCTGACGCAGTATAACAAGCAGGATCTTAAGCTCGGCGCCGGTCAAAGCCGGGAGGTAGTTGTCGAATAGGACGTTTGGTATTTGTGTCGTCTTCTTGTACATCATTTAACAGCATCTGTTCTTCTCTTAATTCTCCACTTTCGACCTTTTGTATTTCAACTTCGAAAAACCCTAGGATCATATCCAGGAGATGTTGCATGTTTTCCTTGACCATATCTGGGTTAGCTAGGTATGATTCAATAGGGACGCTTTGAGAAAAATCGACCTGGCCAGTTACAGGGTCAATTGCCAAATCGGCAACAAAAATTGCCTGAGCATTCAGGTTATCCCCATTAGTTGCCACACTGGCATTTTGTGGCGTACAAGTTCGAGGTGTGTTACGATCAAGTGCACCTGTCAAGACGGTAAAAATTGCCAAAAAATTGTAATTTTTAATGAAAACTATCTATATTTAGATACAGTTTTCGAGTAGCCTTGAGTTAGTTGTTATAAATTTCACTTTCGAATCAACCATTATATCAACTATTAAGGCTTAAGATCGGATTTGTTAAGACTTATCCAATAAGCAGAACCTTCTTTATTCAAAATCTATCATAGTGCTTTTCGAAGCGCCACTTCAATTGGTCCCATGAAAATGGGATCTTTTTATTTACACCCAAATAAAAAGAGGTCGGATAAAGAACCCGACCTCCTCTAAAACTGCCCAAATAAGAGCCATTGTACTTTTCGGGAGGCCACTTCAATAGGTCCCTGAAATAAGCACAATTAAAGTGGTAATCATAGCGCAAATTCCTGCTGCTATTGCCCAAAAGGCAATTGTGAATTCGCCACCTACACGCTTTACCATGGCTTTACCAATGACAAAGGATAGGATTAGGATCATTAGCAGCACGATAAAGGCTACAAGAACCACATTAGCCCCACTTAACGACAGCATGATGATGACAGGGTTAATAAACCTATTCATAGCTGAAAATTTAAATGGTTAGAAAATAGAATAAAAAGAACTTAGCATATAGATAATTGTAAGTCAATAAATTTCAATAAATGAAATTCAAAATATCCTTCTAAATGATTCTTGTGGAGATTTTGGAAGCTACTCTAAATTAACTGCTAGAACTGTTTTTCCATAAAATCTCTTAAGCTTTAATAAATGTTATGCAATATAAGTGGACACCATGAGGTGGGTTTTTCACATCGTATAATACTATGAGAAAAAATTCCCATTGTTTCCTCTCTTAATTTAAAAATATTGAAAATAAATCATAAAAATAATCAACCTGGTAAAATCTGATTTTATGGCCTAAGCTTTCTTTTAATGAGATCCAGGTTAAATACAGAATGTAAAATCATGTGTGAATGAATTACCTTAATCAGAGGCTCAGAGTTTCTTATAAATTTCAATACATAGGTTAAAGTTTCAGGGAAAGAAAATTTTGATATAATGCCTTCGGATGGCTAACCTGATGCAACCTTAACTACAATATTGTTAACTTAATTAGTGCTTCTTATCTAGTTTGAATAATGGAATTCAAAGTTTTTCAAAATATGCCTTTATACCTCAACAAACAACCTATGAAGATTTAGGCGCAACGGGACGGACGATACGTAATCAACTACATAGGAACCATGCCTTAAGTGTTAGAAACTGGAAGAAGATGATAACATATTCGTATTTATTATATATATATGTCTCAGAATAATGAGCACTTATGAAATGATTAAAATTTATCTAGAAAATACGAGGAAAACTGACTGCTTTCCTTTCATTATAGTAACAACCTTATAGTAAGTTCTGACAAGCAAAAATACCGTCTTATGCATAACATTACTCACCCGCCCGGGCACCAACAAGAAGAAATAAAATTATTCTTTGTTGAAAATATAGTAGAATTAAACTTTTTTGCAACAAAGAACTGCAACTTCAATGATGCCAAGGCACGACTGGCGATCAACTTAACATTTTATAATATGATAAGCTGTAAAAAACAAATCTTAGATATCCGTAAATATTCATATTCCGTTCTCAAAAGGATTTGCAAGTATCCTAAAGAAAATATGCAAATCAAATATGAACAGATAAATGACTTTATTGATATTAAAAAAGATTATTTATTTCATGATGATTTAAACGATTTAGAAGATGAATCACGATATGATCAAATGATTAAAATTATTTGGAAAGAAATCAGGAGACTGTTTAGTAATAGAGAGCTTGAAGTTTTACTTCTTATCATAGATGGATTGACTCCTGACGATATTTCTAAATTCCAAGGGAAATCATTAAAATCTACATATACAACAATGGATCGATACAAGATTAAACTTACGAAAATCAAAAACTTGATTAAAAGTAAGTTTTACTAGCAGTACACAAGTAATCACGTAACCAAAAAAAACATAACAATGGAAAATGAATTTGTCAAAACAACCACCCATCCAGAAAAGCCCCCGATTAAAATTTTCTTTAAATATATGAGGGGTGAATTATCTCCATCTGAAATGGAAGAGGTAGATAACTATGTTAAGTCTCATCCGGAGTATGTTGACATACTTGAAGGGATTCGGTACGCCATTAAAAAATATGGCAAAAACGCTGAACGAGTTCAATTAAGAGCTTCGCTATCACTATTACCAAATTTAATGGCTCTTAGGAAACGTTTATTTGCAAAGCCAAATTACGAAGTAATTCAAACAGGTCCAAGTAAAAAGAAATCTTTATTTGGTTTTGAAGTAACGCCAGCCTTAGTTTTTGGAAGTGGCGGTATAGCAATCGCAATGTATATACCACTCTCTAAGAATATAATTGACAACAACTCTTATTTACTTATTGTACAATGGTATTTTATTATTTTTTCAAATGTGTTTTTCAGTAAAATTTACAGCATAAATTTAAGAGTACTGAAAAGCTTACAACATATTAAAAGGATTGCTTTAGATGCAGTTATTCTTTTAATTCACTGCAGAGATTATTTAGTAACATCTTGCTTAGACTTAAGCAACCATATTCAATCTAAATCTCTACGTCTAAATGCTATTAAAATTAAAATACCTCACCGTACAGGATGAGGTAAATAAAGAATAAATGAAAGGGCAAACTATTTACTTTCAATAGGTGCCCTTTCATTAAAAAACAAAAATACCTAGCTTATGGTACCATATAATATAGATGAATGCAACATTATGTGTAATTCGCTCGGAAAAGGGTAAGGCCTGAAATTGGACGTACTATTTCCTCACCCACTTATTATTCAGCCAATTCACTATATATTGAGACACAAATTCTTTTTTTCATGACCATTAATATAAGAGATGTTTTAGCTAAGTATATAAGCATCGCCTTTTAATTGATTGAATTTTTCTGGTGTAAATTCCATTTGATAAAATCACTCTATCACAACAGCCTTTAGATTTCTAGGGAATGTCATTTTATTAATAATATCTCCAACTGATTTCACCTCATTGGTTCGTTCTTTTAGTTTTGTCTTAGTTAGTTTTGTATAGTTAGTTTTGTTATGTGCACTTTTTGCACATGTTTGTGTCGGAAAGTGCACTAGTCTGGGTTGAAACGTGCACAAGTCGGAAGAGTAATAGAGAACAGGATTTCCTCTCCTTTCGTGGGATAGATGCATTGACTTACCAGATTGACAATTCACGTTGATCAGCTGTTTATCAACGAGCTTTTGAATAGCATCAGTAACTACTCTCCTGGATAGCCCTGTTTTGGCGATAAATTGACCGTAGGAGAGCCGATCTCGCTTTTTCCGAGTACCAGTTCGTTTATCTATCCAACCATTCGTCTGACGCAGTATTACAAGCAGGATTTTAAGCTCTGCGCCGGTCAAAACCTTCAGGTAGTTGTCGAATAGAACGTTTGGTATTTGTGTCGTCTGGTTGTAGATCATTGAGTTCTAAAAGCATCTGTTCTTCTTTTAATTCTCCACTTTCGACCTTTTGTGCTTCAACTTCAAAAAACCCTAGAATCATGTCCAGGAGCTGTTGCATGTTTTCCTTGACCATGTCCGGGTTTGCTAGGTATGATTGAATAGGGACGCTATGGGAAAAGTCTACCTGCTTAGTTTCTGGATCAATTGCCAGATTGGCAACAAAAATTTTCTGGTTTTCAGAGTTATCCCCATTTATTGCCGTACTGGCATTTTCTGGCGTACAAGTTCGAGGTGTGTTACGATCAAGTGCACCTGATAAAAAATCGATTCTATTTGCTATCTCGTAGAATGGAGATTTCATTGTAATCATTAGCTTTCTTCCCTGAATGGCAAAGTTCGAGGTGACAGATTTTATTATTTTCCGCTTTTCTTCATTGATACCATTTAGGTATGATTTTTTAGAGCTTTTTACTAGTTCGAGGAATTTTGAAGCTTTTTTGAATATTGCCTCTTTTTGATCCGAAAGGCTCATTGATTTATGCTTAAAACCTTGTAACGCGACAAGCAGTTTTTCTTTTTTATTTTCAAATTGGTTCTTGTCAATAACATTGTCTATGAAAGCGTCTGTAAGCCTTTCTAGTTTCTGAGAAATTTTACTCTGTTGCATTTTTAGCGATTCTTCAACCTCATCATGATTGGATGTCCATTTCACTTGGGCATCATGTAATAGTTCATTTAAAACCTTTTCTTCGACTGCATGAAGTTGGATTTCCTCAATAGTCTTAATCACGGCTTTTTCAATAAGTTCTTCTCTTACCGTTTTAGTTGGACATCCCTTTGTTTGACAGCGATAGTATACATGACCCTTTTGCTTTTCACCTATAAGAGAGTAACAGCAGTCAGCACATTTTATTAACCTCCGAAATAAGAAGTCGTGTTTAAGGAGTCTAGTGTTCGTTTTACCTCTTAGAATATTTTGTGTTTTGGCGAATAGCTCTGGATGAATTAAAGGATCATGTTTTCCTTGAAAGGTTTTGCCTTTCACTTTAATTACTCCAGCATAAAATGGATTATTCAAGATTAGTGACAATGAATTTAGAGTTAGAATATTACCATTTGAATTTCTTAAACCAAGTTCATTCATGACTTTGGTGAGAGCTTCCAGTGTGTACTTACCACTTGCATACAGTTGGAAAGCTTTCTTAACCAATGGTCCTTGAATTGGGTTGATGGGCTTAACTTGGCCTCCACCTTTATTGTCATAACCTATCGGAGCACCAAATGGATAGATGCCTTGCTTCAAACGCCCATAGAGGCCTTTAATAGCCTCTTCACGAAGGTTTCTAATGTAATCTGATGCAATGACCGCTTGAATGTCGGCAGCTAGTCTACCTCCACGAGTATCCATGTCAAGACTTTCATGAGCAAAGTGGACATCGACACCTTCATCGATTAAATCACCCAAAGCCGCCCAATCTTTAAGGTTGCGAGCACTTCTGTCAATTTTATGGATTATTACACCTGCCGATTTACCAGTACGTAATAGCTTCATCATCTTTGTAAAAAGCGGCCTGCCCTGTTTAGCAGCAGTTTCCAATTCTTCAAACCATTCAACGATATTTAGATCGTGCTTTTCCGCATAGCGAACAATCGCCTCCTTTTGTTCTTGAAGCGATACCCCTGTGCCTTGTTTGACGGTTGAAACCCGTATGTATCCATATACTTTTTTCATTTTATCTAATGACTTTACTACCAATTTTACTATTCGTCAAAGCCTGAAATACTCGTGTTATCTGCTAATCGATCGCACATTCCTTTTATCACCAATAGATATTCTCTGAAATTTTCTTCAGCTTCTAATAATTCTTCTTCCTTTTTTCCTTTACAGATTTCCCGAATGAATTTGATCTGTTCTATTTTTTCATGTTTGTCACTCATGAAACAAGTTTAAAAGGTTCAAGTAATAAATCGTAGAGGGTTGAAATTGCCTCTATGGAAATTTTGGCCGTCTTGGAAAGAAAATCTTCACTCAATACAATTCTTTGTATGCAACTAAACCCAAACAAAGACATCACATACTTTGGTCAAGTTGGATATCGGAGTGATCGCAGGGTCTTTGGAATCAAACAAGCAGACCGACTGATGCACACTTACATGATTGGAAAAACTGGCACTGGAAAATCTACTTGTCTTGAAACGATGATAATACAGGATATTCAATCTGGACGAGGATGCTGCTTGTTAGACCCTCATGGTGATCTCGTGGAAAAAGTTGTAAAAGCAATCCCTGATTCACGGAAGGAAGACCTGATATATTTCAATTTTCCAGATCCAAAACTAAACCTAAAGTATAATCCCTTTAAGAGAGTGTCCCCAGGAAAAAGGTCTCTAGTTGCTTCTGGAATCTTGGAAGTATTCTCCAAGCTATGGGACAGTGCTTGGGGAGTGAAACTGGAACATATTCTCAGGCACGCTATCCTGACACTTCTGGATCAGCCAAAGGCAAATGTTGCCGACATTGTTGAGATATTATTGGATAAAGATTTCAGGAGGAATGCACTCCTTTATGTTAAAAGTGAGACAGTAAAGAAATTCTGGAAAAGAGAGTTCGTAGAATATCACAAGTATGATTTACTGCCTGTAATGAACAAGATCGGAGGTATGTTGGTACATCCGGTAATTCGACGAGCATTAATTGAAAACACAGAAGAAGTTTCACTCCGGAAAGCAATGGATGAAAAGAAGATTGTCCTGGTCAATCTTTCCAAAGGTCATGGAGGGGCCGATGTTGCAAACATGCTAGGTGCTCTGTTTGTAACATCAATTGCTTCGGCAGCTTTTAGCCGCGTAGATACTGAAGAGGATAAGCGAGTCCCATTCATGGTCTATATGGATGAGTTTCACAACTTCACTACACTGTCATTAGTAGATATGTTTTCAGAATTACGAAAGTTTAAAGTTGGAATGACTCTGGCCCATCAATATCTCCATCAGATTGATGAGGAAATTAAACAAGCTGTGCTTGGCAATGCTGGAACCGTAATTTCATTCAGAGTAGGAACTGAGGATGCAATGCACATGTCCAAAGAGATGTATCCTGAATTTGATGTAGAGGATTTTATTAATCTTCCGAACTACAAAATTTACTTAAAGCTTATGATTGATGGGAAGCCAAGTCGACCCTTCAGTGCATCCACCATGGAAAGCTAAAAGAAAAAGCCAGCCTCAAACCCGGCGGCTTGGGCTGGCACTTCACCAGTTGAAAACGGTACTAAATTATATAATTTTCCGAAATAAAAAAAGGTAGGATGACCCTACCTCTATATAAAATTGATATGACTATTGTTGGGGGCAAATTTATAGTTATTTATCCGATTTGGGCCCTAACCCAAAAAGTCCTATCGGATCATTGCAGTTCTGAAAAGAACTGGAATGTAAATTGCCAAACTGGCAATTTTGGCTGTCTTGGCTCATCAGAGCGATAATAATAAACTGGATTTAGAATATTCTTTAACAATCTAAACCAGTTCCAATGAGACGTTCAAATGTTTCCTTTCCTAAAACAACTACATCACCACCTTCAAGAAAATTGAAGGTACACTATGCTTATTACGGCAATGGATTCAATAACAACTATCCTGTTATACGCATTGCTGGAAAGTACCTTAGATCTTTTGGGTTTGAAATAGGAACAGACCTTCGTATAGATCTGGAAGCAGATAGAATTACTATCAGCAGGATTGCTCATTCATGATTTTAAAATGGGAAATATCATGGAAAAAAACAATCAATCAAACGGTCAATCGAACCTCTATCTAGCTGTTACAAATCAGATAGTAGAACTACTTGAAAGTCAGAAGCTGACATGGAATAAGCCCTGGATAACATTAAGTAAAGACGGAAAGCGACCTCATAACGCAGTCTCCGGACGTACCTATTCCGGCTTAAATCAAATCCTTCTCTCATTGAAGCAAATGAAATCCAATTATCTATACAGTGGATGGATGACATTCAAACAAATTCAGGATGAAGGAGGGAGGGTTTTGGCAGGTAATAAAGCATCGTCAATCTTCTATTACAAACTGATGTACTCCGACAATATGGGCAGAAAGCACGAGCTAGCCCAAGTGTTACAGATGTCGTTGAATGAACAACAAGATCTTGAACTTAGAAAGCATTCAATACTTCTTTACTATAATGTTTTCAATCTGACTCAAACATCTGGCCTTCCGGATATTTACTACGACTTGAATGAAAGACCACTTTTACCAGAAGTGGAAAAGGATGAAACTGCGGAGAACTTAATCACTAACACTAAGGCAAGGATCATTTACATGGAGGGTAATGAAGCCCGCTATAACTATGTAAATGATGTGATATTCATGCCTGAAAGAAATCAGTTCACAGGAATCGCACCCTTTTATGAAACCGTATTGCACGAACTGGCTCATTGGACTGGACATAAATCAAGGCTTGATCGAAGTCTTAAGAATGTATTTGGTTCAGATGAGTATGCAAAGGAAGAATTGATTGCTGAATTGTGTTCTGCATTCTTATGTGCTGATCTTGGATTTTCCTTGGGCATTACTAATAGTGCAGCATATATACAGGATTGGATTAGAGTCTTAAAAGCAGATTCCAGATTCATCTTCAAGGCTATACGAGGTGCCGAAGAAGCTTCGAATTACATTCATTCGTGCGGTAAAACAAATACAGAATTCGAAGCGATCAAAGATGAATCGAGTACCGAATAGTTGGATTTCCACCAGCTCATCAGTTCATTCATTTAAAGAAGGAGTAGCCTATTTCAACTACTCCTTTTTCTTATTGCAAACCAAGGAGAGAATGTCAGAATAACTTAAACTTCTCTGTTTGTCAATAAATGAAAATGACGTTTTAATGACATATTTGTTAAAAAACATACAACATATTATAAAATGATGTAATATTGCAATTGTTATTTATTGAAAGGCCGACCTGAACCAAGTTTACAATTTTTTAAACTATAAATATTCAGGTTATGAAATTTTCACTCTCATTTCTACTCATTTGTTTTTTTTTACCGGTATTCAGTCAACTAGAAGAACCATGTGGAGGCTGGCCAGACCATGCACAAGACTCAATAAATAGGGCATCATATGGACATGTAGTCCTATCCTCAATGTCAAATATCCAGAATGTCCCAGTAATGGCTGTGGATGGAAATAATAATACTAAGGCAAAAACTCTTCATGAACAAAATCCGTATATTCAGATAGACCTAGGAGAAAGGTTCCATGTGCCTTTTGTAAGGATTATTTCAGAGGACACTATTCCACAATTCTACATTTTTACTTCTGAATATCCTATTGATCCTAGCAGATCGTTAAGTGATTTGCTTACTGATCCGAGTATCTTCTCTAACCAAGTTTTCAATTATAATTCCGGAAATAATTTCTATTTAAATGAAGAGATAAGATATGTCCGACTTCAATTCGGTGATTCTAGAATTCTTAATATATCTGAATTCTACATTCCTGGAGATGGCCTGGATGATGAGATTTGCGGTAACCATATTGATGATAATTGTGATGGTAAAATCGACTGTGATGATAATGAATGTGGCGTTAGGATATTCAATGTATCTGTTATTGATGCAAGCTGTCCCATCTGCAACGATGGAGAAATTAGCATCCAAGCTTTTGGACACAATAAAGTCTATAGTATTGATGGAGGAGTTACATATTCAAATGCTTGCTATAACTCGTTTGAGAATATGTGTTATTATTCAGGGTTAATACCAGGAGTATATCACATTAAAGTTAAGAACTCGGTTTCAGGATGTGAAACGACTTATCCTGACCCAGTTGTAGTCAGGAGTCCTCCTCCAGGTAGTGATGGGCCATGCGAGAATGGAGGTTTTGAACATGGGAATTTTGACTCATGGACTGGTGGCTTAGGAGTCCATAACCCTCGCACCGTTGCAAAATTTAATAATAATAATACTGATTTCTTATTAAATGATCGGCATACAATAATTAATACAGCTACATTTCAGGATGAGTATGTAGCAATATTGAATGGAAATTATCCGGGCTTAGGTAGTTATATAGCAAAACTAGGCAATAATGATACTGAAGGCCAAGCGGAAAGATTAAAATATTGCTTTACTGTTGATGAACAAAATAAAGATTTTAATTTTGTTTATGCAGTTGCTTTAAATGCATATCACGATAACAATGAATTAAATTCATTTTTCCGATGGATAATTTATCCTGACAATGGACTGCCACCAGATCCATTCACAATTATTGAATATAAAAATATTGTAGCAGACGTGGATAATGACTATTTTAGTTCTCTTGAAATTCCTAATTCTGCTGGCCACCAAATACTTGTTTACACGGGTTGGGCCTGTCAAAATTATGATTTATCAGACCATCTCGGTGAAAATTTATGCATAGAATTTATTACAGCAGATTGCTCTGAAGGAGCACATTTCGGATATGCCTATATCGATGGATTATGTTCTTCTAGCGAAGATCTATGTCCTGTTGTTGAGATTGAATCTAACGACATTATTTGCCAAGACCAGGACCTTCCTATTTCAGTAAATGGTGGAGGTTATGTGCGATATAAATGGAAAATATCAAAACTGAATAGTTCTGGAAATCCATTTGAGTCAATGGAAACAGATGTGATTATTGGTAATAATGCTACTATTGATCATTTGATAGCTTTCTATGCGGATAATTCCAGTTATGAGTTAAGTTGTGATGACAAAATAAAGGCTGAATTAACAGTTTATAATGATTGTTGTTCAAGTACCGCATCAAAAGATATTCAATTAGATTGCGCTATATATGACATTAATTATTGCAATGTGATTATAGATTGTTTGAGTGATGAAACTCAAAGAATTATAGGCACCAACGATTGTGATGATTGTGAATATATTTGGAGTCCCTCACAATTTCTTATTCTAGATGACTTAAAATTTCCTCTTGTGACCGCCCAAAACTTTGCCAATGCATTTGATCAGACTTATAATGTCACTGTCACATCACCAGAAGGTTGCATTTGGAATGAATCAATTGTATTTCAAAATGATCATTCTTATACAATAACTCTAAAACCAAATCTCTCCTATTGTGATTATTCCATGGACATTATTATCGAATTTGAAGACGAAATTGAAGAGTCACTAATTGATGTCTCAGCATTCGATATACTCACAGCACCACCATTTACTTCATATAATCCTGTTTTTATAGAAAATGAAAGCACTGGATTCAAGAAAATATATCGAGTATCAGATATTTCAAGGGCGGAGGCAACCAGAATAAAAGCATTTGTGCAAGTTAACCCGGAAGGGCAAAATTGCACCACGGAAGATATGTGTATGAAATCGGCTTTGAATAATATTGTAGCTAAAAGTCCTTGGAGCGACCCTTGGACTGTTTATCTGCCAAATTCATTTCAGCCAAATGGAGACGGATTTGCTGATGTCTGGTTCCCAACTTTTTTTGGCACGGGTCCAAATTGTGAGGAAATTTTACAAAACGGAGATAATAATCATGTATATCGAGCTAAACTGACAATTTATTTTAGAGGCGCAACTCAATTTGAGATAGAAACATCTGCTGATCCAAATGAAACATTAGGAGTCGACCAATTGAAACTTTCATGGGATGGAAATGCCCCTAATGGCAAGCAAATGGCATCAGATACATATACAGCCAAACTAGAAATATGGAGCTGTCATAACGGTCCACAATGTCCTCCAGAGGGAATTGATTGTGTATACCCTGACTACTTTTGCAGTGCTGATCCTTATTCTTTTGTCATCTGGGATATCACACTTTCACGATAATAAATAGAATGAAAAAAAATATTTTTATTTTAATATTTTTGACTACCCTAATTTCCTTTGAATTACAGTCTCAGGAAAAATTGGATTACCGATTTGGAATTAGTGGAAATACAACAATACCTATTTTTTCATACGGTACTTTTAATAATAAAAACGCTATTAAAATTGGAAGAAATAAAATAGGTTATACATGTTCGGTAGAAGTAATAAAGAAATTTAATTCTTTTTTTATTGGGCTAAATACTAAATTTGATCACTTCGGGTACAGTTACGAAGCTGATCTTTTATTCCCTGAAGATGGGCCGGCAGGAACGAGATCATCAATTGTAGCATCTAATGTTGTATCTGGCTTAGGGATTGGCATTGAGGCTGGAAGTAGGCTTTTTAACTCAAATTTTTTTGTAAGCGTGGGGCCGCAAATAGAATTTGAAGTATATAATAAAGCGTTTCAACAAATAATATTTGGATTTAACCCCAATATCATAAATATTAAAGATGATAAAGAAAGTATCTATGAATCAGGATTAAATACAATTGTTTCTATTAACATTGGAACTAGAGGACTCGGTTCAAGTAAAGTAGGTTTAATATTAGGGTCCGAATTTAATATCAATAAATATAAATATTACACTTTTAATTGGGATGTCAGGCCAATCAAAATACTAATAGGAATAACTTACAATATTTTTGAATGAAAAATATCTATCAGTCTGACTCAATTAAATTGAAAATTGTAGATAAATTCTAAGTTAAAAGATATTGTAATATTAATTTATTGATATGCTGGATTGCACATTGAAAACTATTTTTATAAGTATACAGAATACTATTTGATTGTACCTGAAAAAATTGAAGGTGTTGAACAAGTATCATTCTTAATATATATGAACAGACTTGTACCATCTACTCCAATATTTCCAACAATTGAATTATCCTCTATACTATGAAGGACATGAGTAAATATATTTTTTTCTCGCTCTACACATTCATCTTTAACTGACACTGAGTAATTAAAGCTGATATTTGAATTCTTGCTTTCTATGTCGAATAGAAGTAATGTATCAGAAATAGTCATTACAGCAGAACCCAAAAAGTCTAACTGTTGCCCAGGCAACGCATTACAAAGCATTACAACCCCGGAATAGGATTTACCATCAAAAATATCGAGTGAGCAAGTTCCTGTAGGTCCTTCAGGATCGCATGACATTATATAAAATGAAAAGATGAGAAACATATATTTATTCATTATTTACTTTTTTAGCAATTAAAAAATATTCACTTGATAACTTATTTAGGATAACATATTTCGAAGATTTTCCTTCCACTAATATTTGTAAATATAAGCATTTTTTAAAGGTTTTCCACTGGCAGAACCCCAAATCATTGGATAACATCTGAGTTCTCATTTTTTTCAAAAAAAAGTACTCTAAAAAACTAAAAAATATTATATTTCAGTACTTTTTTCATCATGCGAATCAAATTTTTTAGACCCCTAGTCGCAAATCAATATTATCATTCACTTATAAAATTATTTATCATGATTGGTTTTCTCATCTTCATTGTAGTTGTCGTTTACGTCATTATTAAATCTACACAGAAAACAGAGGCAATTGGCAATTGGAGCCACTTGTTTCCGGACATGCAAAATGATCCGAATTCATTTTATGAATTGGTCGAAAAAATTCTAGAAGAGAAACAAATACCTAATTTTTATTCTCGTAAGATTACCCTTAGCGAAGAGGGTCTGGTTTCTCATAATCGTTTGTATTTGGAAGTTTCGAGAGGTGATTATATTTTTCATATCTGTGCTGCACCTTGGGGAACTGGATTCTTCTTTTCTTGGTGGGTCAGACAAAAAATGAGCGACATAGATCACCTACTGATTCTCGTTCCCTTCGTTGGTTCGCGTCTAATAAAAATGAGACAACAGAAGTCGTATTATAAGCTTGATACAGATTCGATGTTTAGAAAGAGTGTTCATCAATGTGTGCTAACGGCAATTGATAGTTTAACATCTACAAAAGGTGCACGAGGACTAAGCGAATTTGAAAGAAGGGCCGATGTTCGATCAATGATAAAATAAGATGGGATATTCTCTTTCCGAATATCTGACAGCACAGTTCTATGCTTGGGAACAACGAGGACGTGGCTGGAAGGTATTTGAAGAACCTGTCCATCTCGAATCTGAGTTTATCCCGTTCTTTGGTCATCTACCTCCTGAAAGAGTAGAACAAATTGATACCGGAAAAAGACCAAGATTTTTTCCTGCTTTGCAAGAGACACTTGGATTATATAAGACTCCTTCCTCTGAGGCTCTAGGTGAAATCGCATTTACAAAGCTTGAAGAGATGTATCCTCTCAATGCTTACACTTACGTTGAGTCAATTGAAATAAGTGAGCTTCAGATAAATTTTAATAAGGACACAAGAATATTATTTGATAGCATTGAACAATTACTCTTGATGATCTCTACCTGTGAAGGAATTGTAGGGTTTGAAATTTTTGGAAGCGGCGAAAAAATAACCATCCAATTCGTATGTCCTCAGAGTAATGCAGGCAGTATCAAATCTTTCATTGCGACGTATGCACCAGGTGTATCTGTCCATGAGAGCATTAATACTCTTATAGGTGCAATAGACTTTGAAAAACCTGCTTTTGCTATTGACCTTGGCTTAAAGGATGAATTCATGCGTCCCTTGAGAGTATGGAACAAGTTCGATCCAGATCCTTTGACTGGATGTATTGCTTCTTTGGAATCGATTCAATCGAATGAATTTGGAATGCTTCAGATATTATTCCAAAAAGCAGCAAATCCGTGGGCTGAAAGCGTGTATAGATCAGTAATGGATGGCTCCGGTGGTCCTTTCTTTGAAGATGCGGTCGATATGCTTCCATTGGCCAGAGAGAAAGTTTCATCTCCGTTGTTAGCGGTAGTGATTCGAGCAATCGGGCAAGCTGAAACTGAGCATAGAGCTATTGCCATTTCAAATCAGATTGCTCAAAGCCTAATCTCTTTTCACAGAACTGGAAGCAACACATTGATTCCGTTAACAGGAGAAATAAGTGGTGATGCAGAAGATATATTAGCTAGAAAATCAAGAAGGATTGGGATGTTACTTAATAGTAATGAGCTTGCTTCTATGGTTCATATTCCTGATCGTTCTGTTGTCTCTCCAAAACTTCGAGCTTATTCTGGAAAAACTAAACAAGCTCCAAAGGATGTGTTAGGTAATTCCTTTTCATTGGGTATCAATTCGCACTTAGGAAAAGAAAATCTTGTCACTTTATCTGATCCGCTTCGCTTGCGACACATGCATGTTATAGGTGGAACTGGCACTGGTAAGTCCTCACTACTGCTCAACTTAATTACCCAAGATATTGAACAAGGAAGAGGCTTAACGGTCCTTGATCCGCATGGTGATTTAATAGAAGAAGTAATAACACACATTCCTGAAGAAAGGCTTAAGGATGTTATTTTAGTTGATCCATCAGACAGTGAATATCCAATTGGCCTTAACTTACTTTCCGCATATTCTGAAGCAGAGAAAACAATTCTCGCATCTGACCTGGTTGCCTTGTTTAGGCGATTTGCAACATCTTGGGGTGATCAAATGACTTCAGTACTTGCCAATGCCATCACTGCAATACTTGAAAGCCACAATGGCGGAACACTTATTGACCTAAGGCGAATATTAGTTGAATCAAGTTTTAGAAATAAATTTCTTCAAACAGTCGATGATCCAAACATTCAATACTATTGGAAGAATGAATATCCATTACTCCGAACAAATGCAGTAGCTCCAATACTGACACGCTTAGATACCTTCCTAAGACCTAAACTCATTAGGAATATGATGGCGCAAAAGGAGGGACTTGATTTTAGGGACATTCTCAATACACAAAAGATACTTCTAGTAAAACTTGCACAAGGATTAATCGGTGAAGAAAACAGCTATCTCCTAGGTACTCTTTTTGTTGCAAAACTCAATCAGGCTGCACAATCACGCCAAAATCTACCACCTGACCAACGAAAGCCACACTATCTATACATTGATGAATTTCAAAACTTCATAACTCCTTCGATGTCATCTATCCTTTCCGGTGCACGGAAGTATGGTTTAGGCTTGATACTTGCACATCAGGATTTGGATCAATTAGCACGAAAGGACGGTGAACTTGCTAATTCAGTTTTATCGAACCCTGCAATCCGAGTTTGTTTCAGATGTGGTGACAAAGACGCTTCCAAATTAGAGGACGGATTTTCATACTTTGATTCAACCGACTTACAAAACCTTGGAGTTGGTCAAGCGATTGTAAGAGTTGGCCAGAAAAATCATGACTTCAATCTTTCTTTCTCACTTCTTCAAAAAGAAGAAAATGCAATTGCTGAAGAAAAACAGAACAAAGTAATTGATCACTGTCGATCAACCTACGCTCTGCATCAAAGTAAAGTAGAAGAATTACTGAAAGATGCTTTGCAAGTTCTAGTTGTTACTTCAAAGCTAACTAAACTACAAAAACTAGCAGTAGAAGATAAACCAATTCCTGAACCAACAATTATATTACCTGAAAAAGTAACAGAAAAAGAAAAGACAGAGCTTAATTTGAATGTGGAAGCACAGCAATTCATAGCTAAGGAAATTGCAAAAGAAAAGCTAAAAGAACATCGCTTCATTCAAGAATACATAAAGAGTGTAGCTGAAGCCAGAAATTTCAAAGCAGTTTTTGAAGAGCCAATTAATGACAAAACTGGGAAAGTTGATGTTAGCTTGCTCAGGGATGAATTAAAAATAGCATGTGAAATTTCAGTGACCAATACAGTAGAGTATGAAGTACAAAACATCCTGAAATGTTTGAAGGCAAATTATCTAGTGGTATTTATGATTTCCAATGATTCAAAGCATTTAAACGCAATACGTGAATTGGCGACAATAACAATTGATTCCTCACTCCATAGCCGGGTTTATTTCGTTTCGAAAGATGAATTTATTAATCAACTGGATTTGTTACTTGCTCAACAAAATCAGCCAACAGAAACAAGAGCAAAAGGCTATAGGGTTAAAGTTACATACACTAGTTCAAATGATAACTTAGCACAACAAAAAACATTAAAGGAAATCGTTCTTTCTTCATTGCGAAGAAAGGATAGGGAAGAATAGAAGAAGATTTATTGTTATATTATATATAAAAAGGAGACTAACTAACTTATTGCGGTGGTTTTGCTCTCTCTAATTTATCTCTTGCTTCATTAGACTCCAAGTTAAGTACAGTTAATTCAGCTTCTACTGATTGACGCAATTTTTCAATTCTCATTTCATCCTCAATAGCTTTTCGATATAAATCTCCGATCTTTTTTTGTTGTGGATATGATAGCAGCGGAATGTTTTGTTTTTTTAATATCTCCCAATCCACTCTATGCCTTGCAAGACCTGATGAAGCAGACAGCCATTCAGCAATAACAGCTGATGATCTCATAACAGCCCATAAATACATCGGGTCAAGTTGTATGCCTGGCTTTAACCTCAAAACGGAATATTCATTTGAAATAAGTAGATTGTCCATTCCCTCGGGTAAAATGCAAATTGCCCCGTAGACAGCTCCAATTCCACTGACAACAAGGTCTTTTTCTTTTGCTGTATACATTGTAGTATAAGTTATTTTCCTACCAAGTCGAGCTTCTCCAATTTCGCACCTTCCTGAATAGGTTACGCGAACAAATGAATATTTAGTGTTAGGATTAATTGTAGCTACTGACTCAATTGGATCAACAAGATTGGAAAGTAATTCATAACCAATGCCGTCTTGTTTCCACTTTTTTGAAAGTTTCAAAATAGACCAAGGGCGTAAAAACTTAGCGTCAAGTCTGTCAGTCAATTTATCAGCACTGACAATCCACTCTCCTTTTTTGCAATTCTTAAAATCCGAATATGCTTTTATTATTTCTTTCATTTCGGCTCTGGCTTGTTCACTTGCTTTTTCGGCTACACTCAAAGGGGTTTTTGGAACAACGTCATCAAGTCCTATATACCGGCTTTCATAAACGAAAATATCAGGCTGTTTATCCTCGGAAGATGTTTTCTTTGTAAGAATTAAAATAGATGTTTTTACCCTTGCCCCTGATCTTTGGAAAGCGTCTCCATGCAAGCTGATTATTCCTTTAATAATGAAACGATCATGCAAGAAAGACCTGATGAACTTTTGTGATTTACCACTCAATATGCTGTCATCTATGACAGTCAGTAATCTTCCATCTGGCTCTAAAAGATTCCAATACCGTTCAAAGAACATAACGGATGATCTTAGGCTTTTTCTCCTTTTTCCGTCGTAAGTCAAAAGCTCATAATCTTGCAACACTTCCTTTTCATCTGGGAAGTTAACCGAATAGTCCATTGAAAAAGGTGGGTTGGTCAAGATAGCATTGAACAGTGTTCCCTTGTCTAGAAGAGATTTTAATTCATTGGTATCATTTATTACTTCTGTACCATCTGCTATTGATGATTTTGGAATAAACCGTAGGGCATCGGTCATGTAAATTCGACTTCCTCCATCTCCATGCAAATACATATTTATTCTCGCGATACGCGAAATCGGAGGGTTCTTTACCTGCATCTATTCCGAATATGGCTTTGTTTGCGACTTCTTCAATTAGCTTATTTCTTTGAGTACGTGTTAAAGACTGATTATCGTATAACTGTCTTCTCATTTCCGTCAGGGCCTTGATCAAAAAGCCTCCTGTTCCGCAGCATCCATCCAAAACCTTTTCTATTTTTTCTGGGGTTGCTTTAAGATCAGCGAGATAGGTAATTAATTTTGTAATACTACGAGGTGTAAAGTATTGGCCCAATTCCTGACCTCGCATGGTAGCCGTAAGAAAGGCCTCAAACATTCTTCCGTTCAAGTCTTCATCAATCCCAAAAAGATAGAAGTCTTCTAATTCAGTAATTACTCTTTTTACTGTACCTGGAGATAACCCCAATTGCTCGTTAGCTTCAAAGATTCTCTTTCTTTTTTTGGCCCCAATCTCTAGTTCAAGAAAATCTACAAGTTGTCGAAAAAGTATTAAGTCCACTGGATTGGGTCTATTAATTTCTTGCTCGTTTATCCAGTGTACCGAAAATCTGACTTCATTTATAGGAAGTGGATCTCCATTACCAATAGCAGATAATAGGACAGGATTATCTCTTAGTCTTCTATCTTCCCATAGCTTAACAAATAAAAGTTTTGCGAATGCGACGAAAGAAGCCTGCGGACTCATTTTTTCGGCCTTCCATATAATGCGATGACATCTTTGAAATGCTCTCTTTATACCATCCATCGATGGTCGCTTTAATAGATGTCCTGTCCTTTGCTTATGCTCCTTTATAGGAGTTTCTTTAATTGTATTAGAAGATAAAAGGCTTTTAAGAGCTTGGTATTTGATGTTATTATCAAAGAAATCTGTGAACCTAAGTGACATTATTGCTTCTTCTTGGTCCCACAAGTATACACGCGTTAGCAATCCATTTGTTAGCATGTAAAAACGGACAGGCTTTTGGGTGTACTTCCTATTGATCATCAATGCATATCCAGCGCATTGATAGGAGAAGTTATCAACTCGTTCGTATGTTCCTTTTGCATCAATTATCCAACGTGGTAATTTCTTAGAGGAAATGATATAGTCCGGCCTGTAATTTTCTTGCTTCCTTCCTTTTGGTATTTTTAGTTCTTGGATTGACTTTTTAGTTGCGATTTCTGAATCCTTATAGCCCAAATCCTTGAGGAGCCTTAGGACGAAAAACGACTCCACACTTGCTTCGTTGATTAAATCCGAAGAATCGCAGAATTTATTTAGAGATGCACTCTGCTTTTTAGTCATTTATTTTTGGATAAGCTCTGAATAAGAAAAGGGTGCCCTTTCAATGAAAAAGTCTGAAATTATAGGTAGTTGGTACATGAAACGTAGCTAGAACTTAGGGCCAAATGTAATATGATAATTCATCATATGATTGAAAACTCGTCAATTAAATCTACAAGTGGCCTTCTTAGAGACCCATTAGTGTATCCTTTTTGTTTGAAAAGCCATGAAAATGGGGCTAATGAACCCTTGAATTTTAGTTAATGTTTGGTTTCCCGGTCTTCTTTGATCTAATTCAATGTACCTCAAATTTGATTCATCACAACCCAGCTTAGCGGCGATCTGCTCTTGGGTCATTCCGCTAATCAATCGCGCAAGGTATAGTTTCCCTCCAATTGAAAGATCCTCGGTCTTGAAAGGCAAGTAGCCTAAAAATTTAATGATTCTTTTGGCTAACCTGGCTTGTGGTTCATATCTATTTAGCTCCCATCCAGTTATTGTATCTGTGGTGACCTGAAGCAATTTTGCTACTTGATGCTGGGATAGACCCCGATCCAGTCGTACCTTTCTTAAATGATCTCCTAAGGTGGTTAGCGAGATTGGATAGGCAGTATTTACAGGTTTTTTAGCAATTAACTGCTTGTGACAACTATGCAACGAACCCATGTCCATGCGGCTTCTACAATCATCCTGAAAAAGAATGTGTTTGTGGTCCTGGTGTTGTGAAAAAATATTTGAATAAAATCTCAGGTCCGTTGCTTGATCGCATCGATCTTCATGTAGAAGTCACACCAGTGTCGATTGATGAGCTTTCGAAGTATGAAATTGTATCAGAGAAAAGTTGTGAGATCCGTGAGCGGGTCATCAAAGCAAGAAAAATCCAGGAGGAACGATTTGCAGAACTTGAAGGTGTGCATAGTAATACATTGATGCCAAGCAATCTTGTGCGGGATATTTGTCGCATTCAGCCATCAGGTTCAGCACTATTGAAAACGGCTATGAAAAAATTACAGTTATCTGCCAGAGCGTATGACCGCATTTTAAAAGTTTCACGGACGATAGCTGATCTGGAGGAGAGTAAAGAGATTGAGATTCCGCATCTGGCAGAGGCGATAAATTTCAGGAGCCTGGATCGGGAAGAGTGGGCTGGATAGGGGCATAAGATTCCAAATGATTTCATTCCTTTTCTCTGGTCCGGGCGGTTGCAAAACGCCCCGACCAGAGAAAAGAATATTGAATTTTTTTCGGAATTATTACAAAAGAGTGCTAGCAAAAAGTCGGGGCGTTTTGCAACCGCCCAGACTTTTTGTTAGGTTTTCACATAAAGATTGAGTATAAAAAACCAACTGCCAATTATCGACTTGAAAATGCTTAGATCTATTTAGATGCTACCCGCGTTCTTCCAGATGTTGGTTTTATCTTGCCAGACTTGAGATTAAGATTCTTGATATTTACTGTTTCAGCACTAGGTAATTGAATACGAATCTCAAGCTTACCTCCGAGCGAATTTACATACTTGCGCAAAGTGGATAAAAGCATATCATGACGCTTTTCTAAATTTGAAATGTTTACCTGCTTAACACCCTGGTGTCGGGCAATCATTTCCTGAGTAATGCCCAGTTCCTTCCTGAGATCAGCCAGTTTTTTAAATTCACGGATGTACTCATTTGCTTTCGCCTTTATTTTTTCCTGCCTGTCTTTTGGAAACTCGGCCAGTACTTTTTGAATTGGAATTCCCATGATTTTCCTTCTTTTTTAGTTTGTCTAAATGATTGGGAACCTACCTCACCTAATGTCAAAGCTCTGGCCACCAGTTCCTCCTTGACTAGAGTATTAAACTGATCGTATTCTTTTTTGAACTCGTCGTCAAATTCAATGGACCAGGCCATGTGCAAATATAGTTACAAAGGTATATAACTTCAATGCTATATAGAAAGTTTCCTGAAAATTTTGTTTTTGGCATGCACATCTTTGTTTCCTAGGGCTATAGGTAACTTCCTTCCTAAAAGGATAATTTACCTAACTTTATAAAATGATGAAAATAAAAAAGCCGTTCCTGGTTCCAGGAATTGTTCAGCCCATCTCAAAGACAGCCAGGATCAGATTATCAAGAATGGCTAAATCATTGTTAGGAAAGGAATCATTTCCAGAAAGCATTCATAAAGCAAAAAAGAGACTCGAAAAAATCTGGTTTTTGTATAAAGAGTAGAAACAACAGCATAAAAATTTTAAGATGTTAAAAATATTTTTTACAACATTGACAAATCAGATCCCTCACAAATATTTCTTCACACTATTTTTTGTTTTCCATATTTTAGGAGCTTCTCATGCCCAGCATCAATATGATGCATTGATCCGCAAGGCTGCCATCAATACATATGTCAAAGGCAGCATGTCCTATAAGATTGAATATTCACACCTGAGTTCCGCAGGAGACACGATGTCGGATATATACAATGTAACGGTTATTAAAAACAAAAAGGAATTTTCATTTAACAGCAGGTTCAGGGACAGTCTTTTTCAGGTGTATTATGAAAATATTTTATTAAGAGGGTGGGAAAAATCTAAACGATTTGAAGTTTCAAATTTGGGGAGTGAGGACGTGATTGATGATGTTGAATACATTTTCAAACCTTTTTTTAATAAAAAATTCCTTGATTTAATTTTAGAAGATGCTATCAATACAAGTATGCTAGTCGAAGACCCGGAAAAAATAATCCTTAAAATAAATTACCCCAATCAGGAGGAAATATCTGAAATATATCAAATCATCAATATTTCTAAAAAGAATTCAATGATATCGGAATACGGCCTTCACGTTTCCATTGCCGGTGTACCTGTATGGCAAAATGAAAAAATCTTATCATCTAATAAGCTGGATACAAAAGACAATCTACTCGTAAACAAGAATTTATTTTTTAATACGTTAGGCAACTATAAACCCTATTGTAACTGTCCAACAGTTAAAAATCCTGTACCTCAAAAAGAAAATGCAATTGTAGACATTAAAGTCAAGCTCCCTTCTCTCAGGCTGATAAATACACAACAGGACACAATGCAACTGAACCAGCTCCACGCAAAATATTACCTGGTTGATTTTTGGTATAGAGCATGTCACCCCTGCATTAAAGCCTTGCCCATGCTGGCGGAGCTTCATAAAAAGTATGATACCTCGCAATTACAAATCGTATCGATTAACAATGTGGATAAAAATGAACTGGTGGATAAATTCCGGTTGGATAATCAAATAGAATATCCCGTGTATGTTAAAAGTGTTGAACTTGACCAGGCTTTTGAAGGTATACACGCTTATCCGACATTTATTATTTATGACAGTAATTTTAAAGTGCTGAAGGTGATTGAAGGTTTTTCTGCTGATTTGTTGCAAAAAATTGAGGAGGTAATTAAATGATTCAGATATTGCTTGAGAAAGAGAGAAAGTCATATTTTATTTCAATTTCAAAACTCTATTTATTTAAAACAACAACTCTTTTTATTATCCATTTATTATTTGTAAACATTCTTAGTATAAACATCCCATCCTGATCAATCCGGATCTCCCCATCTGTGAAAATACCACTTTGTATTTTCAATCCTTGTAAATCATATACCTCATAAAACACTTCTGTTCCCAGATCTGATAAGTAAATAATACCAGACGTAGGATTTGGATATACAATTGGATTACCGTCCTCAGGATTAAGTTTTCCATCTGATAAGTGTATGCTGGTCCATGTGCTATCGCATGGGTAGTCAACGAAATGATATTCTACAGAATCATTTTCAAAACATCTCAATTTTGTAATGTGCGTATTAAAATCACAAACATCAAATACCAGTGGCAATCGTAGACCAAATTCACGCAATCCAATATTTTTATACACACCTGCTATAATGTCATCTTCATTCGATCCATTATTCTCAATCGCAATATGCTGGATTTCTAGAGCATCTCCTTCTTGAAAATACGAAGTGACAGAATCAATTCGAATTATCGCTTCTCCCTCATTACCACTGCATGCATGCCAATCAGTTTTGTACAATGAATCGGATTCGAAATCATATGTCAGCTGAAAGCTGCCGGTTGCATCATCCCAGAAATAAACCCTTGCATCCTCGACATGCATGTACTCCACCTCATGACCAAAACCATCTTCTATCACGAAAACGCTTTCCCCGTGCAGTTGAGCGGTATCCGTAATTTGAAAAAGCTCAAAGCTGGTTTTAATAGGTAGCGGACCTTCAACAGTTTCATAGATCCATTTAGTGCCGATGTGGAAATTTGGAATCTGGGCATTTATAGAACCTGCAGGAGTAAAAAAAACTAGAAAACAATAAAGAGCTACGGAATGAAAATTCAAGAAATGCTTTTGCATGAGTGCCATTTTTATCTATGAAAGTTACAACGAGCAGAGCACATGTTAACCAAAAAGTTTTTTGAAATCGTCAGTTCAATGACACATGAACAGATTCCACAAAATTTCCATGATGGGTTATTTCTATTGTTTTTTTAACTAAGCTCACCAATCGTTTTTACCAGTACATATATCTCCATCTCACTCAACCTTAATAATTTTCCCTTCTTTAATAGGGATCCCATTTGTTGTTAAAGAATATAAATAAATTCCACTTGACAGTTCGGGAAGTGAAACTTTATTTTCTCCGGAATGAAGTTCTGAATTATACACAGGCACACCTAGAATTGAATATAATTCAAAAGAAAAATTTCTGAAATCTTTCTTGAAATTAATAGATATGGAGGAGGAAAATGGATTAGGATATACTTCTATGCCTGATTCATCCATAGAATATTCCACACTGGTTAATGAATCGTTTAATATTACATTTCTGCAAAACGTATCACTCCCATATTCATTTGCAACAGTAAGGCAAACTTCATACTCACCATATTTTTGATATACCACAGGAAAAGGTCTTTCTAAGTTAGAAGATGTCGTATTTCCAAAAGTCCAGTAATAAGTATCTGGCAAAAAATAAGATAGATTGTTAAAATGAACTTCGAGATGGTTAATAGTATCAATTTCATACCGAAAATCAGCTATAGGTAAATTGTTAAGACCTAATGTATCAGCGATGCTTCCATCGTCTGGACCTAGTCTAAAAAAAGGCATATTTATTGATCCAATAAAATCGAAAGTAGGTAATTCCATTCCATGTTGCACAAATGTACATGCTGAGCTTTCTCTTTCAGGATGTTCTATTACATGGATCGATTTAACTGCATTTGTTGACGTCATATAAATTTTACCATCAGGGGCAAGGAGCATTTGATAAAATGTTGTGGGAAATGGATTGAAATATCCGTCATATGTAGCTATTAAATTTTTAGTAAGTAAGATATCTTCTGCATTTAGATCAAATTGATAAAGATTAATATTTTCAGATACATATAGATATTTCGAATCCAATGATACAGCAGCACCACCACCGACTTGCACGGGATCAGAAAAGGGTCCGGATTCTCTTATGTTAGAAAGTTGTCCAGTACTCCTATCAAAATCGAAAATGTCAAGTCCTTTCCAGGGATTATACCGAATGTACTTTGTTCCATCCGGAGAAAATACGGCCTGACCTCCCCATTCTCTAAGCTCTAGCGGTTGACCAATACTCAACGTATCCACAATAGAAACACCACTAGGATCAAGAAGCATTATGTAAAATTTATTAGTTTTCGCTTTAGGCATAACAATCCACCAGTCTCTACCATTGGCGTGTTTACAGGAAATAATATTAGCACTGAATCCAGCATTTATCAATAAGTGATCTTTTTCAACAACTTTTCCTTGGTGTTCCGCATCGCTAAAATCAACAATGGTATATAAAAGATAATTTGTTAAAAAATTGTCTTCCGTCTTCATGTGAAACAAAATAGTTTTTGTTGAATCTCCTGGCCAATATAAAAATAGCTGTTCCTGGGTGCCTGGATATCCATACTTACAATGATCTTCCCATATATAACCAAATCCAATTGTATCACCATCTTCGATTAAATTATGAGTTGCGTTATATATATTGCATCCATTGGAGTAGGTTAATAATTCACCTTTGTTTGTTGACAAAATTGCAGGTTCATTTAAGGCAGAATAAATATTTATAAATTTTGGGGAAACTTTATTTTCATTGAAATCCAACATAGTACCCCCTAAATTATCTTCAGGCTGATTCGGGGGATATCCCAATAACCAGATATAATTATTATCAGCTTGCCCATTAGATTTAAAACAAGAAACTAACAAGTATATCAATATTAAAAAGAATTTTTTCATTGGATGATTGTTACTTTAATAAAAACGTCCTTAATTATTGAACAAATATTTTAAATTCTTCATAAGATTTAATCACTTCAATTTATCGTTTAAATTGCTTCTGTAATTTACGATTCATTAGCGATAAGAAATGCATAGCGTGCTCTGCTAGTGTCATATTGGGGACATAACCTAAAAACTTTACTATTTGGGCTATGTACACCCAACACCACCCAAAACCATCAATTATTGGGTCATATCATCTATTTAAGCCTATGTCCCCCATCAGACAAACCACCCCATCCACCAACCCTTTCCGGGTCCTTTTTGTATATTCGGTCTCTTCCCCTTCTATTTACTCGCCTCATTCTCACAACATATGTTAATTTTGTTAGATGCGTCTGATTTTACTTATTGTCGTTTTAGGCTGGTTTGGAGCAGGTTATAGTCAGGGAAGCGGCTTCACGTTCACTTATACAGGACCGACCCAGATCATCGTGGGCCAGCAATGTTTAGCCCCCCTCAATTGGGGCGCCCCTGGTACCCCCACCGTCACCAGCAATATCCCCGGAGGCATGATCGTCTCCTTTGGAGTTTATTCCATCAGTGGCGGCTATCATATCAATGATCCCATCCACGGCGGTAATACGGTCACCGTTTTCTACCAGGCCGTCGACAATTTCGGAAACACTGCACTCTTCGGTTTCTCGATTGTATTCATCGATATCGTCCCACCGGTCTTTGATCCGTTTTCCCTGCCACAGAATATTACCATTAACTGCGCCAGTAATCTTCCTCCACCCGCGAATGTAGAAGCTACGGACAATTGCGCCGGCGAAGATCCACCGCTCACTATAACCTACGTCCAAACAGGAAATGTCGCCATCTGCGGAGGCGGGATCATCAAACGCACCTGGGTCGCGGACGATGACCTCGGCAACACATCCATATTCATCCAGATGATCAATGTCACACCGGATGTAACTCCACCGGTCATCACAAATAATCTGCAAAACGGCTCAGCACCCTGTGCCACAGCTATGTCCCAATATGCTACATGGCTTGCTGCCCAGCGCGCAGCTTTTACGGCGACCGACAATGGCTGCGGCCTGATGTCCAAAACCGACAACGCCCAACCTGCTTCTCAAATCACATCTTTCTGCGGAGTTGTGACTGTCACCTTCACCGCAAAAGATAATTGTAACAACTCAAGCACCGTCGACAAGACATTCACAGTTACAAACAATGTAGCCCCTGTCATCACTACAGCAGCATCAGGAGCAACTGGCAATTGCAGTCAAAACAACATCAACCAGGTTTTTAATAACTGGATAGCTAATCATGGAGGTGCAGCAGCTACAGATGATTGCAGCTCTATATTCTGGACCACATCACCTGCATCACCCGCCATACACGATACATGTGACGCTGCGATTGCTGTCATGTTCATCGCAGGCGACGGTTGTGGAAATTTTGATACCACAAGCGCAAGCTTTACACTGACAGATGATACAGGCCCATCTATCACCGTGCAGCCGTCAACTTCTATTCTCAATTGCAGTTCTGCAACTCTTGATTCACTGTTGATGGATTGGCTTGTCGATGCAGGACATTCTCAGGCTCATGATTTGTGCACTGCAGATGCGGATCTTGGATTGATCTACAGAGTCGGCGGAAATGATCTTAACCTTGAGGAAACATTAGACGCATGGCAGGATTCACTCGTCAGCGGATGTCATGATAATGTGGTCATCAACGGAGTCGGTATTAATAATGTCAAAGCGTACCTGGAAGTACACTTTGTATATACCGACAAGTGCAATAATGAAGGCACAGCAACCGGATTTTTCGGGATCACCGATAATGGTAAACCCGTTTTTGTAACATCCCCTGTAGATACTTCTTTCACATGCTCAGCGAATCAAACCTGGCAGGATGTGTTCAACTCCTGGTACAATGCAGCCGGAGGAGCAACATATTCAGATGCCTGCAGCGCAGTCTCAGTGAATGCAAGCATGACTGCAGATAGTGCTATGAATATTCTAAGCGCGTTCCTGGATACAGCATGCATGCAGGGCGCACATGTCACCATTCAATTCGGTCTCACAGATGATTGCGGAAATACAAGTCTCACTTCACCGTCTGCAACATTCAATTTATCTGATACGATACCACCTGTTTTGCTTTCACCTGCTTTAGATTTCATTGCCTCATGTTCAGTGAATGGAAGCGAGGCTATCCAAAACTGGATCGACACACTGGCCGGTGCTTCTGCTTCTGACGGATGCGGTTCACTCGAATGGATGTTTTCATGGACAGACACTTCAGGTGCAGTGATCAATGGCATACCCGGAACAGGTCCGTATCCATCCGTGGCTACACTCGATTGTTCGACGGGTCTTGAAGTTATTTTCACAGCTTCTGATGCTTGTTCGAATTCAGTATCAGACACAGCTGTTTTTTCATTCATTGATACGATTCCTCCGGTCATCACCATAGCTGAAGATTCTATTCATCTGCTCTGTCAGGATACGATTCCATTGACATTTCCGCAGGTAAGTGATGGATGTACGGATTCATTAATACTATCATTCGTTGATGTGGCAGGCATTGATTCCTGTTTTGGACAACCTAACATCGTCAACAGGACGTGGACAGCTCAGGATGCATGTGGAAATTCATCCACAGCCATGGAAGTTTTTCTAAGATTCGATACGATACCACCTTCGTTCTCGCTACCATCTGATACAGTTCAGTTTTGTAGTGTCGACACATTATTTCTTGTTAATGTGCTGGACAATTGTGATCCATCGCCTGTGACCTCATGGGTAGACATGTTACTGGGTTTGCCTTGTCATCAAACATTGCAACGTATATGGACGGTGACAGATGCATGTGGAAATTTCACTTCTGCATTTCAGCAGTTTGATCTGAGCGATACTTCTCCACCCACCATCACACATTCTCCGGGTGATTTTATTTACTCATGTAATGCATCATCAGGTGATCTCCAGGATGTTTATGAACAATGGACAGATTCAGTGACAATAACGGATGGCTGTTCTGAGACAGATTATTTCATTGCGTTGAGAGGTTCTTATGTGCTCGCAGATACAGCTACGTGGCCCGGAACACCTGTACCTGATTCGATCATCCTGTTTTGTACGCCGGATTTTGTCATTGAAGCAGATCTGGTAGCATATGATGTATGTGGAAATGTGGTTGTAGAAGAGATTTCATTTTCAGTGATTGATACTACTGGCCCTGTATTTACTTCTTGCCAGGCTGTGATTCCTGTATTACCGGATACTTCAGGATGTAATGCGATTGTGACTTTGGTAAAGCCGGGAGTGGATGATGTTTGTTTTCCGGACACAATTCATATGCAACTGCAGATCGATGGAGGAGTTGCTTTCGAAGTAGACACAATTCTTAGTTTAGATACATTGCTTGATGTAGGCATTCATTCAGCTCTCTGGACAGCGACTGACTGCAAAGGTAATGTGGGCACATGCTTATCCAGCATTGAGATCATCGATGAAAATGCCGTAGAACTTACTTGTCCATCTGATACACTTTTATTCACGGATGCGAATAGTTGTTCCACAAGTCTTTGGGTATTTCCTCCGCAAACCGAATCAGGAAAATGTGCCAAAGGTGTGGTAGTGCTTCGCGTAGAAGTGCAGGGAAATGCTACCCCGGATTCAGTTATTTTCAGTTCGGCTACAGATAGCGTCCTGGTCACATTTATGTCAGGTATTCACAATGTACTCCTGATAGCAAGAGACAGCACGGGTGATATCGATACATGTATTTACCTGGTGGAATTGAGAGATACGATTCTTCCTTCTATCATTTGTCAAAATGATACATTGCTGTTACCTCCGTCAGGTATTGATAATGTTGATTTATCCACTACCTCGTTAGTTGTTTCCACTGCAGATAATTGCGGTATTCAAAACATCGTGTACGATCCTCCTTTCGTCAATTGCAATAATTATGGCCAAAATGTACCGGTCACTATTACTGCTACTGATCTTAGTGGAAATGTAGTTTCATGCGTGAGCTCGCTTTTTGTGTTAACGCAACCCCTGTCGCCTCAATGGTCCCGTGGACTATGTGATGATACGCTCAGGCTTTTTGCAAATCTTCCACCCGGACCTCCGGTGAATTATATATTTACATGGACAGGACCAAATTCATTTGGATCTGCTGATGAAAACCCTGTTCTTCCTGGCTCGGATTCCACTTTCAGCGGAACATATTTTCTGACTGTGCAAAACGACAGCGGTTGTATATCAACAGGATCTGTTGAAGTGCTCATTCAGACATTAACATTGCCATCAATCACACCATCAGATGATACAATCTGTGCAGGTGATGAAATTATATTGACCACACAAAATTATTCCGGCAATGTATCATATCAATGGTATGAAGTTTTACCAAATGGAGATACGGTACTTACGAATACAATTGATCCTGTGCTTACCCTATTCCTGTCTGATCCTGGTACGCATATCTTCTTTGCTGTTGTAATACAAGATACATGCAGTTCGGAACCAGGACCTGATGTTGCAATATTTGTTTCACCGATTCCGGATGTATCCATACTTGAGGGTATGATGCCTTTATGTATTGCAGATACATTATATCTCCTGCCACAAACCATTGATACGTCGTTAATATATCATTGGACAGGCCCTAATGGTTTTGAATCTTTTGAATCAAATCCACCTGGTATTCCGGTTTCAGATATTGATTCCGGGGCGGTATTTATTCTTACTGCGTCTAATCTGTTTTGTACCTCTATTCCTGATACATTAATTGTCCTGGTGCAAAATCCGCCAGGGACGCCTGTCATTACAGGTGATTCAGTCACATGCAAAGACGGCACGTTTGTACTTGTAGCAAATTCATCGGCTGAAAGTTTTGAATGGATAGATCCTTCCGGCAACATCATAGTGACCACAAATGATTCTCTTCTTGTGTTTTTGGCTGATACTTCGGATGAAGGCAGCTGGGGTGTTATTGCATTTATCAACGGATGTCCATCAGATACATCAGCTGCGTTCAATGTAAGGATTGATACCACCATTGCTGTTCAGATTATCGGTCCTGTTGCCGCATGCGAAGGCGATTCAGTTCAGCTATCAGTAGTGCCTGCAAATCCTGGAACGTACGCATGGACAGGACCAAATGGTTTTACATCTGATGAGATTTCACCACTAGTGTTAGCACAAAATGGCATTTATACCGTCTCTGTCCTTACTGCCACGGGTTGTGCTTCTGCTGACACGTTTACGTTGCAGGTTGATGTTTTACCGGCTATCACTTCCCTGTCAACAGATGCTGACAGTTGTGTCAATGGTGCATCAACGATTCATATTACACCTTCAATTGATCCGGTTGACAATGGATCATATGTTTATCATTGGGAAGGACCATCAGGTTTTAATTCGCAGGACTCTTTACTTGCATTTAATAATGCAACGTCTGATATCAATGGTGTTTACACATTATACATTGAGAATGGTGCCTGCACTTCTGATACCTCTTCAATTGAATTGTCATTGAATGATAGTCCTGAAGCACCTGTGATCAGTGGTGACAATGTGTATTGTTTTGGTGACACCATAATATTAAGTATCACTTCACCCATATCAGGAGGAATTTATACATGGACTTCATCCGATACCACGGCCGTCATCAATAGTCCCGGAACACTGATCATTCCACATGCTGATCAGACACTTACAGGCATTTACAAAGTAGAGGTAACAGTGGATGGATGTACATCGTCGAAGACACAATTTGCCGTACAGGTCAGGCCGCCATTAAGTGCACCAGTCATACAGGCTCCTGTATTGGTATGCGAAGGTGACAGCCTGGTGCTCACATCAAATGCGCCAGGAGTGATTGTCGAGTGGACAGGACCAGGTGGTTTCACAAGTAATGAAGTTAGCCCGGTTATTTTTCCTGCCACACCGGCGAATGCAGGATTCTATTCAGTCTTTTATACAATAAATGGATGCGAATCTCCTGTTTCTATTCCTGTAGAAATCAAGGTTCAGTCATCGTTAGCAACCCCAGGCCTGAATGCTGATCTTACAAGGATTTGTTTAGATGATCCTTCACCGGTTAATCTCTGTCTTGAAACAGGAAGCGGCACACCCGGAGCAACCTACACATGGATACTAAATGCAAATGATGTCATAGGAACACCCGGAACGGATAGTTGCATTGTGATTAACGGATCACCATTGCTTAGTGGAATAAATTCTATTACTGTTATTTCTTCATTGCAGGGATGTCTTTCTGATACAAGTGAAGCATTGATCATCATAGCAGATGAAACTCCGGAGCAAAATGCAAATGCCGGTCCGAATTTACAGTTCTGCCCGGATGAAACGATCGAACTGGAAGCTATTGATCCATCACCATCAACAGGTGTTTGGACCACTCCAATGGGCGAGATAGTATTCTCTGACATCAACAATCCACATACTACGCTCAATGCTTTACCTCCGGGTAATTATGAGCTGACATGGACACTGAGCTTTGAATCATGTCTCAATTACAGCGCGGATGATGTCTTTGTAGATGTTCTTTTTTCTCCACAGTTATTTGCAGACACGGTTAGCGTTCCTTTTGGTCAGACAATACAATTTACAGCTACAGCAAATGATATAATTTCACCGGGTCCTTTTATCCTGGAGGTCATCAGCGGTACACATGATGGAAATCTGTTGCATGCCGGCAATGGGATTTTCAGGTACACGCCGAATATCGGTTTTGTAGGCACCGATTTTTTTACATACCGGATCTGTTCAACAGAATGCCCTGAAGAATGCAGTGAAGCTACGGTTGTGCTTCATGTCGGAAACGAAGATGATTGTATCGTCCCTACCTTATTTACACCAAATGAAGATGGTGTCAATGATGTGCTGATCATACCATGTCTGGAGTCCTCACGTTTCCCTGAAAATAAAATCATAGTGTTCAACGAGTGGGGAGCAGTCGTGTATACATCTTCTCCATATCAGAATGATTGGGACGGTACAATATCAGGAGAGTCTTTGCCTGTGGGTACATATTTCTATATCATGGATTTCGGTGACGGCAGTGAACCGAGGAGAACTTTTTTAGTACTTGAGAGATAAAATTGAAAATCGAAAATTGTGAACAGATGGCTAGAGGATATAAGTTGAGATTGACAGCAATAAGTGTCACGCTAATGTTGATCATTAGTTTGAAATTGACTGCACAACAGCAGCCATTACATACCATGTTTATGTTCAATAAGCTTTTGGTCAACCCGGCATATGCAGGATACCACGAGCATCCTTGTGCAACAATACATTTCCGCGAACAATGGCTTGGCTTTGACGGAGCACCACAAACCGAATCACTCAGCCTGCATGGGCCACTTGCATCTCAACGCATCGGGATCGGTTTTAACCTGCAGCGTCGTTCAATTGGAGTTTCAAGTGCAACTACATTCGATGGAATCTATGATTACAGGATTCCGTTGGGCAGTGGTACATTAAGTTTGGGTGTACAGGCATCTGCCCGTTTTCTGAAAGTAGATTATAATGACCCTGCTGTGAAAACTGTACAGGACATCAACATAGATCCCGGAGTAGAATCCATTTCGGAAAGCAAATTTTTAGCCAATGTCGGTGCCGGTTTATATTATAGCACACCTTCATTTTTTGCAGGACTTTCTGCACCCAGGCTGATGAGCTCTGATATAGATTTTGAACTCAATAATCTTTTCATAGCGAGAGAACAACCTCACTATTATTTCATGACGGGTGTAGCATTGCCAATTACACATCGTATGAGTTTTGTTCCACAGGTCATGGTGCGGTATACACAGTCAGCTCCTGTCAGCGTTGACCTGAACCTGGGTGTAAGATGGTATGAAGATTATAGCCTGGCTGTGAGCTTACGAAAAGGTAGTATTGACAAGAAGCTAATCGAATCTGTTGATCTCATTGCTTCAGTCAAAGTCCTTCGCGGATTGCGGATCGGCGCAGCATATGATATCACATTGAGTGAATTGAAAAGCTACAGTGATGGAAGCATCGAAGTGATGATGATGTATTGTTTTGGCGAACCGGCAAATCCGTCAACGTTTATTAACCCAAGGTATTTTTAATCTATTCCATGAGAATTCTATCCATACTTATATTTTCTTTTTTGACATCCATGTTGCTGGCACAGGATACGGGATATGTATGCCAGACATTGAATGTCATCTCGTTGCCAATGGGAAAATTGAATACCAAATCAATTGAATTTTCACCCATTTATTATCAAACTGGAATTGTCTACGTTGTAGCCCGTGAACGGAACAGCATATTGGATCCTAAAACAGGACAGGCATATTTTGATCTCATGTATGCAGATCTGGGCCCGGATGGATTGGGTGACAAGCCGGTCTTTTTTTCACCAAATATTCGGACGCAATATCATGAAGGCCCGTGTACATTCAACAAGGAACAGAACGAGATATTTTTCACCCGTTCGAATATTGCCGGTGGCACAGTGGTCAATGATGAGAAAGGTGATGTGCAATTAAAAATTTACCATGCAGTCAAAGGCACAGAAGACTGGGAACAAATAGAAGAGCTTCCGTTTTGCAGTGACAGCTATTCTGTCGCTCATCCTGCATTGAGTGCTGATGGACGATATCTTGTTTTTTCTTCCAACATGCCGGGTGGATCAGGCGACATGGATTTATATTTCGTAGAACGGATAAGTGAGGGTTGGTCAACTCCTGTTAATCTTGGACCAAGTATTAATTCTAAAGGGAATGAGGTTTTTCCATATTTCCACACGGATGGCTATTTATTCTTTTCATCGGACGGTAGAGGAGGCAAGGGAGGATTAGATCTTTTTGTTACAGCCTTTTCATCTGATAAAACATTTAAAGGCCTCCAGCATTTACCTGCACCCTTCAATAGTGGCAGAGATGATTTAGGCATGATCGTTTCAGACGATGGCACATCAGGATATTTCGGTAGCGACAGGAAGCCTACGACCGGAAAAGATGATCTCTATCGTTGGAATTCTCCAGTCTCGATTTTCTGCTCACCTATGGTTCCTGTTGTTGATCTAAGGGACCTGCTTGTCACAGATCAATCCGGTGATGCTCTTGACCAGGCTCATGTCTGGTTGATCCCCATGGACAAGGAAGGACCATCTTTATACAAAGAACACTTTAATACAGACCTGGTACCGAATGAAGATAAGGAAGGAACTTTCTTTTTGCGATGGGGAATCCAGGATACACTATCATTTGAAACTTCTGATGCCATCACCAATGAAACAGGAAGGACACAATTAAAAGTTGATAACAAATTGAATTATGCTATTGTCGTTCAACGCAGTGAGTACATCCCGTTTGTAAAAGTGATGAAAGGAGATGAAATTCCTGCCTACATCAGACTGGCTCAAGTTCCAATAGCTCCCGAAAAATGTCTGAACACTTTATTTACTGTCTACAATGAAAAAGGTGATGTCGCATTAAATGGCGCAAACATTATGTTATCAGGCCCCTGCGTCAAAGTGGACCTGAATATATATACAGATCCGGATGGAAAGATTTCAGTTTGTCTTCCGGTGGGATGTAAGATCAAAGCTGAGATTCAGAAGCAGGGTTATGCTATGCACACATTCACGTTTTCACCTACAGAAGAAAATGAACACTGGATCATCAACCTGAAAGACGCTGCCGGACTTACTGCACCTACTGCCCCTATAGCTACAGGAACTGTCATTGTATTAGATAATATTTATTACGACTTCAATAAATCTGAGATCCGCAAAGGAGATGCTGAAGAGCTCATCTCACTGGCTGATATACTAAATAAATATCCGGATCTTACGATTGAACTCACATCGCACACAGACACAAGGGGTACAGCAGAATACAATCTTGAATTATCCAAACGCAGATCAGAATCATCTAAATCATACCTGGTATCACGTGGAATATCAGCATCCAGGATTGTAACAAAAGCCGCTGGCGAAACCACGCCCAGGAATCACTGCACGGACGGCGTTTCATGTACCGAAGCAGAACATCAGTATAACCGTCGCACGGAAGTTCGTATCATTAACCCTGCACAAGGGATGGAAGTGAGGTATAAAGCAACCGAGTAAAATCCGCAGACTGAACTTAACAAGTCACTGTATGTTATGAAGGGCTCAGGATTTCGGTTTGAAGAATGTTAGTCTTTGCCTCCTGTAAAGTGAGAACAATTATTATTTTGGAATTATGAACGTGAAAAGAGCTACAGGAATTTTTATTTTATCCTTTTTCTTTTACATCGGGCACGCACAAACGCTACCTGACATTCAGCATGCAAGCCGCAAAGGGAGTTTCTATATTTATTGGGGTTGGAACAGAGCTATGTACACCGAATCTGACATTCACTTCATCGGTGAGAATTTTGATTTCAGACTGGAGAATGTCAAATCTCACGACGTTCCATCCTCAGACATTACCAATTATATCAATCCCTTCAAAGTCACGATTCCCCAGACGAATTTCAGGGTGGGGTATTTTATACAAAATCATTACGCACTCTCCGTTGGCTTTGATCATATGAAATATGTGGTAGGGACTGACCAGGTCGTCAAAATAAATGGAGTAATAAATAATACCGAAACGATTTACGATGGAAATTATTCAAACCAGGATATCACCATCAATTCAGGATTTCTTCAATTTGAGCATACGAATGGATTGAACTATATCAACATGGATGTACGACGATTCGACGAAATCCTGGACCTGAATAAAATTAAAATCAACCTCACTGAAGGTGTCGGCGCCGGCATCCTGTTGCCAAAAACCGATGCAACATTATTCGGTAAAAATAATAATGATGAATATCACCTGTCCGGATATGGTATGAGCAGCCTAGTGGGCCTCAATATTTCATTTTTCAAATTTTTATTTCTGCAATCTGAAGGTAAATTCGGGTACATCAATATGCCTGATATCCGCATTTCAAAGCATAATGAAGAGAAGGCCAGCCAGAGCTTCCTGTTTGCTCAGTTTAATATCCTAATTGGAGCAACATTTAAATTTCATCATAAAAAAGCTTAGGACACCATTTGGCAGATTGAATTCATTAACTACGGTCATTCATTAAAAGTCTTTAGTTTTACCATTGCACAGTGAACGTGCAGTGATTAATACGTTATTACAAAAACAAAGAAATCAACACGATACATGAAATACTTACTTCTTGCCTCTTTGCTTATTTTCTTTACCGGAAATGCGGTTTCTCAAAATGAATACATTGGATATGGATTCCGGGCAGGACTCAGTCTTGGCAAATTCGATGGTCCTTCAGAATTGGGTCCAAATGGAGAAACGTTGGAGACTAGTAAAATGGCGAGCGGATTCCATATCGGGATGACCATCAATTTTAAATTTGGGGACCTGATGGGTCTTCGTACTGAGCTCATGTTTTCCCAACGAGGTACAGATTATCTTTATAAGGGGCCTTCATATTACACCCTCGAAAGAAATACTTTACGAACCATTACTCTTGCAGGTACTCGTACACAATCCATCAATGTTTCCAATGCTTACCTGGATATTCCGTTGATGCTTTATTACAGGATAAAAGGATTCGAACTTTCAGGAGGTTTGAATACAGGGCTGTTGATCTCATCGGCTGCAGGGGGCAATATTAATTTCCAGGGTCTTTCTCCAGTCACCGGAGCTGCTATAGCCCCTTTTGATATTAATCTTAATCATAATTATAAAAAGGATAAAGCCGGGGAAGCTTCCTCGGAAAATCAGCAGATCAGCGTGGATGGAAGTCCATATGTTGTCCCATCTTTTGTGGGTGCTTATTATGATTTCACTACAAAGGATAAAAATTTGTACAAGCCATTGGACATAGGTCTTATCGGCGGACTATCTTATTTTTTAAACCAGGGATTATTCATCGGCGTACGATATGTACATGGCCTGGGAGATGTAGATAGAAATGAATACGATATATCTCTCCAATCACTAAATACCGACGGCAGCTTTAAAACAAGAGCTGATATAAATAAAAGCAGGTCCTGGCAGTTTAGTGTAGGTTTTGCCTTCTAGTGAATAGTCAGTAGTGAATAGTGAGTACCTGCGCAAATCCTCATTCGTGAGACGTCAGAGGTGTACTTCGACCAGCTTTACACATCCTGGTGCTATGGTTCGACTTGCTCTTGCACAACCTCATGCTATAGCTCACTAACCGCAGCTCAGCAACCATCGTGAGTAAAATTTTAATTTGCGTTAGTTAGCGAAATTTGTGGCAATCCGTTGGTTTTTTTCTTTGGGTCTTTGCGTCTTTGCGAGACATACCTATCCGTGAACCCGGGTGTTATTTGCAAGATTTAATTAGCATTAATTAGCGAAATTTGCTGCAATTAGTGAACAGCTTTCCTCCCACTAATATAGATGATGTCTTTTTAATAACCTGACTTCAGAATGATTAAAGCTTCGTGGAAAAAACTTGTGTTGGCCAATTACATTGTCGATCCTCAAATACTCGCAGGCTATTTACCATACAAAACCGAATTTGATCAATGGGACAATCATTGTTTCATTAGTGTTGTCGGTTTTATGTTTTTGGATACCCATATCCTTGGAATTAAATTCCCGTATCATATTGATTTTGAAGAAGTCAATCTGAGGTTCTATGTTAAACATCGGGATGGCGATAATTGGAAACGCGGTGTTGTCTTTATCAAAGAAATAGTTCCCCTTCCCGGTATCACCCTGGTTGCTAATTCAGTGTATAAAGAACATTACCAGACAATGCCCATGAAGCATACCTGGAACATTTCTTCTGAAGAATTGAATATCGAATACAAATGGAAAAAACAACGATGGTATTCAATAGGCATCACTACGGATAGTACGCCCATTGAAATGTCCGCCGGAAGTGAACAAATGTTTTTTACCGATCAACATTGGGGCTACACTAAAGTAAATCCTCATCTGACATTAGGATATGAAGTCAAACATCCGGATTGGACATATTACAGGACAAAAAAATTTGACATCGACATAGATTTCGGATTGTTGTACGGTAATGAATTTGCTTTTCTTAATTCGCAAAAACCATATTCTGTTTTTCTGACTGAAGGCTCCGGGATTTCATTAAAGAAAAGCGCACGAATTCAATAGGCAATAACCAATGGATTGTATGTTGAGCGAAGCCGAAACATCTTTCAGGAAAAACCTGGGTGGTCGCTGAGCTGGAGTCGAAGCGAAACGGCCGAATTAATGTAAAATCAAATAAGAAACCGTCATTCCCAGAATACCCATGATCAACCCAAGATAAACCTCCCTGGATTCATGCGACTTTAAAAGCAAACGCGCAGTACAAACAATACCGGCAAGAATAATGACACCATACAAAATGTAATCAATCGAAAGTACAAGATTGACACCACCCGGAAATCCAATTTGCGCTACATCGTATCCAAATTTTAATTTCGTCAACGCCACAAGCACCACAAGTCCACCCATCCCCGCAGCATGCGCACTGACCTTCATAAAATTATTGATCAGAAAACAAGCCCACAACCCGATCAGCACGCCTAGTGTAGCCACTCGAAGCGATGTAGGAAAATCTGCTTTAGAAATATGCAGGTAAAGCGTCAGATATAGAATACCGGCCACGATATAAGGACCTATCCGTTCATGACGTGTCTCCATTTTGAAAGAATCAATCCAACCCAGCATCTTCATCATGATCACAGCGATGGCAGGCAACGTGATCGTAGTCATGACTACGATGATCAGCAATGTATCTGCTTCAGCTACATGCCTGAATCCAAATGAAAATGGATTGGTCCACAACAAGACCAGGGTCATGTAGGTAAGGATCAGCAAAGGATGAAAAACAATGGAAAAAAAATTGGCAACGGCCTTCATGCATCAGGGCTTTATGATCTTGATTTCTACCCGCCTGTTCTTTTCCCTGCCGGATTCCGTGGTATTTTCATGTACAGGTTGCGTAGCACCAAGACCCGAAGTTAATACTCTGGTATGCTCTATGCCATGCGCTACCAGGTATTCTTTTACAACCTCAGCTCTTTGCTCGGAAAGGTTGATGAGAGAAAGTTCGTCACCCACATTGTCGGTATGTCCTTCTATCAGGATTTGCATCGTAGGGTGCGATTCCATTAATGAGATCAGATCCTGCATCGCCTGTTTGGATTTAGTAAGGATCACAGGGCTGGCTTTGACAAACTGGATTTTATAGATGAACAATTTATCCGCGAGGCTTATGCTGTCTTCCTGGTGTCCGGATTTTTTACTTTGATAGGTTGACTCTTTCAGTTTCCTCGCAGTTGAAATTTTCTCTTCTGTTGAAGGAATCATTTCCTCTATTTCGTCAGGGGTCACAAAAAGCACCATGTCAATGGTATCTTTTCCCTGTTTTTCGATAATGCGCGGATCGACTAATATTTTTTGTGATGTATTCCGGGCTTTTCTAGGTTGAAATTTATAAGGTTCATATTCAGCGAGTGTCACTTCAAAATGGCCATCATAGCTATTGAAGTATTCAAGAAACTTGCTCGAAGATTGTTGTCCCCAGAAAAGTTCGCTTCTTGTTGGTTGTCCTGTATTGACATCGATGATTGTCCCGCGAACGAAAATAGGTTTCTTCAATTGCGGTCTTGGTGTCAGCCTGATCCTGAAGATATCGCTGCTGCCGTCTCTTCGCGAAGTGAAATACATATAATGGTTATCCGGATCAAAATAAGGCTGACTGTCATCAAATGATGAATTCGCTTCTCCTTTGAGCAATACAGGAGTCGACCAGTGTAGCCATGTGTAATCAAGTCGCTCTGAAACATAAATATCATTTCCTCCTGGTCCGCCCGGCCGGTTAGAAGAGAAATAAATAAACCGTTTATCAGGTGTGATATGCGGAGTGGTCTCCTGAAATTCAGTATTCAATACATCTCCCATGTTGATAGGTGCTGACCAAACATTTTCACGCACATAAAAAGAGACAAACAAGTCATTAGCTCCTCTGCTGTCAGATCTGTGCATGCTGAGCACCAGCACATGACCTCTTGGCGTCATCGTCAGGTTCACATCCGAACTATCTGCTTCAAACTCGTAGATATACATGGGCTTTGGAAAGCTTTGTTCGCCGTTGTTAAGGATATTCACCCTGGAGAAGCCTGCATACATGCTTCCGTCTTCATAGAACTGGTTGATGATCACATATTCCTCAGGATTCATGCCCGTAGATACCAGGCTATTGGTAAGTGCGCTGTTCAGCGGATAGCCGGGATGGTAAGTGCTCCTGATCGTATCGTCTGAAATGGACGCGTACCAGATATCCTGGTTGTATACCGAGTGGGTTGGATCGTGGATCGTTCTCCCCGCGATCTGAGAATAAATAGTTGAAAGGCGTTGATGGTAGATTTCATCTTCATTGTTGGAAGACAATTGGCCATCATCATTCATAATATCATGATTAAAATCGGGAGAAGCAGTCCGGGTAAAGAAAAGCCGGGTGCCATCTTTGCTCAGTACAGGGCTGCTTTCGTCATATGCCATTGTATTTACGGTTGAAGGTAACTTTTCAAGTTCTCCCTGCCCGTAGCTGAAAGGGATGACAATGACTATCCACAGGATGACCCGTACGAGGCTATGCATAGGGTAAAAATAAGATCTTAAGTGAAACTACCTACTGTAAAATTATCCCCTCATAAAATGCTAAAGGCTTGTTATTAAGCATTTTAGTAATATAAGCGATCTGACCGGTGTGGTAGGAAAAGTGTTCAGTCACGTGTATCAGTATGGTCAATCCGGTTTCTTCAAATGTCTGGACCGGCCTCTTACGTAACAACTCATCGGTAGCTAAGTTGCTGATGACAGGCCTGACAAGTTCCATCGTCTCAGTAAGTTTTGAAATAAGTTCTCCTTTGCTGATCGGCCCCCGCTCATCAAATTCCGTTTGCCTGTTTCTGTGATCCTCATGGTCCTCAAGACCGGTATAAATCCATTGCAGGACATTCCCGCATAGATGGAGGACAAGATTGCCGATGCTGTTTGATGTTTCATTTGGACGCCACCAGATTTGGGTTTCATCTAACTGATCAAGGCATTTTAGTATGCGAGGGAGAGATTCGTCGTAAAGGCGGAGCAGGACTTCATTGATCAGCGCATTTCTAAAGTCTTGATGGTCTGTCATTGTCGAAAGTAAATTGTAAATTGTAAAAGGTAAGTGGTAAAAGGTAGTGGTAAAAATCAGGTAGAATAAAGTAAGAAGTTAGTTGTGATTGTCATTGTTTGAATCGATTGCAAAATTCTCCTGATTTATTTATCATTGAATTTAACATTTTTCCAATTGATTCACATTGATTTAGCAGAGTGAAAACTTTCTCATTTGTGATGTAATGACAATCATGAGCTGTGTCGATCCAGTGTTGTGTTTCAAGTTGTTCGCCATCAGCATCAGTTAATTTGCTCACAAAATGCTTTTCATAACGTCTTTTACCCCATGCTTCTGCAATTTGTCCGCCAATTGATCGAGATGCCCTTCTCGCCTGATCTGTGAGCGAGAAAATCTCTTCCTTTGGAAATGATTTTGAAGTTTCAAATATCTCCTTCGCTAATTTCCTTGCAAGTTTATAAACCTCTAAATCTCTATAACTCTCTACAAATTCCATTTTTATTTTTTATCAACTCTAATTTACCTACCTCCAACCACTTACCTATTACCACTTACCTTTTACTTCTTACCGATCACTACAATTCTCCCGTTGCGATCGTCACCATCCTCAAAGACGCCACAGACGCTGAAGCCAATGCAAGTGCACATGATTCCAAAGTTGCTCCTGTCGTCAAAACATCATCAACGAGCAATACATGTTTATCTTTTACAGCATTAACATTTGCTAAAACAAAAGAAGAGCCAATGGTCTCCACACGTTTCAATCGGTTCATACCCGTAAGACTATTATCATGCGTAGAACGGCGAAGTGCATTTTTATGACACGTGATTCCCATTGCCTCAGCAATCCCTTCTCCGAAAACAGCACTCTGGTTATAACCCCGCTTTCGTTGCTTTTTCCAGTGAAGTGGAACAGGAATAATGACATCCACACAATTCCATAAATCAGATTGTAGTAATTGCCTGCCATACCATTTCCCAATAGTGCTTATGAGGTCAGGTTGATTATTATATTTTATCTGGTGAAGCAATCGTTGCGTTCCACCACCTCTTGAAAAATACAGGAATGCCGCTCCCGCTTTAAGTTCAATACGTCCTTTGAAATGTGCAGTAAATGGATTTTCAGGATGCAGGTGGAATCCGGTTTCAGGAAGCTCATCAATACAGTCAAGACAAAAGATATGACGGTCCAATGGCCGCTGCAGACCACAGCTCGCACACAATGGCGGATACACAAGATCCATAATATGTCTGTACCATTGGCTCATATTCAGGAATGGAAAAAAAGCCGGACTAAACGGGGTGCATCGTCCGGCTTTAATTCAACTGGCAAATCAAAAAATGAGGATCCAACCTCTTCTTACGCATATACTAATGTCTCGAGGAGGTCAAAACGTGACCGCTTTTTTCATTTTTTTTTAAAATATTTTTCAACACATTAATTCTTACATGATTTTTTGTATACTTGTCTGATGTCTTTCCTGTAAATCTGACGGGGGTTTACATTTCACCGGGAAAGCATCCCGTTGAAAACATGCACCAGTTAGACCTCACTCCCTATCTCAGGGATCAATATTATCTCAACACGATTAAGGCAGGCGGCTTAAACGGAGAAAAGGCAATCATAAGCCTGTATACCCAATATCATAAATCGGTAAAAAACATAGTCTCTGAGGTGATAGACATTTACCCCGCATGTCGCACCGAACCGGATGACATCACCCACGACGCCTTCCTGGTCATGATCCATAAAATTCAATTCGAATCCGCTACCTCAAGATCGTTGAAAGCATTCTGGATAGGCATCGCCAGAAAACTGATCCGCAACCATGCGAAAAAGCTCAAACGAATAACACTTGTCGAGGAACTGGATGAGGAATATGGTATACCCGAAATATCACCAGAAACATTGTTCTTGATAACTGAAGAAAATCAGCAATTTGAAAACTTTCTCTCAAAGTCGGGCAATCGCTGCAAAGACATCCTGTTGCTATGGATCGCACAGTATAACATGGATGAAATAGCGAAACAACTAAATATCTCCGGCGCCTCCGTCGTAAGAAAAATGAAGTCGGCCTGTTTTAAAAAGCTTAAAATATTAATCCGGAAAAATAATTTTTTCAATCTCCGGACAGATGAGAGATAACAAATCATAAAGAACACTTAATAACCTCAGGATGGAAGAAAAAGAATTGACAGAGCTTATTGATCATTACCTGTTTGGCAGGATCAGGTCACAGGATTTGGCCAGGTTGGAATATCTCAGGAAAACTAACCCTGATATTGACCTGCAGGTCCGCGAAAGTCTTGAAGCTTTCAGGTTGCTTAAATATCTGCGGTATAAACAGCTTCGTCAGAAATTGCAACAAATCGATGCTACTGATGGTAGCAATGGAAAAGTATTTATGAAGCACAGGTGGATGCTTGCTACGGTGTTAATGGTTGCTTCATTCCTTTGCCTATGGCTGTGGACTGAATATCACTATGCACCTGAATCAGTTGCAAGTCGTTATTTCAAAGCAGCTCCTGAATATTTTATGTTATACCAGGAATTGAATGATGAAGATGTAAGCAGATGGGTACTGGCTACGAATGCATTTGATCAAAAAAATTTCCAGCTCGCGATAGACCTGTTTCATCCTTTTGAAAATTATGAACAGGATCAAATTGCAGCTGCTGCAAGATGGAATGCACTGCTCGCTTATTTTGCGCTTCATGGACCTGGCGTAGTCTGGAAAGAAGAAGTGATCCAATTCCAAGCCAACACCATTGAACCATTCAGATCTGAATCTATTCGATTGCTTCGCACTATAAATTCTCCATGGTATCGGTTTTTTATTTCGCGGATTTCAGACAATCTCTCGGCACTCAAGCCACGTCTCATGTGAAGACCTGGCCATTGATATCCATCCGATTTAAAGTGTCCGTTTTCAAGGCCGCTGTTAAACAATTGTTAAACGAAAAAACTATGGATACTTACTGCCATACACTTCCGTTTAATTAGCCACTTACAATTCTCAAAACCAGTGGAAAGGTCTATGAAACTTAAACCATTTTTCTCGCTCATTCTGGCAGGTATTCTTGGAGGTTTGATTTGTTTTGGAGGTATTCAATATGCACAGCATTTCAACATGAATAGCCAACATCCTGCTACTACTGTATCATTAACTACGCCGGCACCAGTCACAGGACCTGATTTTGCAACCGCAGCTGAGCTGGCTCAGAAAGTAGTTGTGCTGATTGAAGCTTCTGAAAGCGAAGCAACGGCACAACATCGCAGGCAGCAGGATCCATTCCAGGATTTTTTCGAACGTTTTGGAATTTCTTCTGACGGATTTGGATACGGACCACGCATCAGGAAAGGTGCCGGTTCAGGTGTGATCATTTCCAGTGATGGATATATTCTGACGAACAATCACGTTGTTGATTTTGCTGACGAAGTAACGATCATTACAAACGGCAATGAAAAACATAAAGCTGTGATAGTGGGACGTGACCCAAGTACAGATCTGGCCGTTGTAAAAATCGATGCTAAAAATCTTCCCACATTAGAATATGCTGATTCAGACAAAGCACGTGTGGGTGAATGGGTGCTCGCAGTAGGAAATCCGTTTGAATATCTTACTTCTACCGTTACGGCAGGCATTATCAGCGCAAAAGGACGTGACCTGGATATTATTCCGGGAACCAAAACAATTGAGCAGTTTATTCAGACGGACGCAGCCATAAATCCGGGCAATAGCGGGGGAGCTTTAGTGGATGCAAATGGCAAACTCCTTGGAATTAATACAGCAATTGCCTCTGAGACAGGAAGTTATAGCGGATATTCATTCGCCATCCCCATCAATCTGGCAGTTGGTATAGCTAACGACATTATTAAAAATGGACAGGACATTGAGCGAACATCTTTGGGAGTTACAGTGTTTGTATTAAATGAAGAGTTTGCTAAAGAGTTGAAGTTATCCATAAACGAAGGTTTACTGGTCGACGAAGTAAGTGAAAGTAGTGCAGCCCAATACTCAGGGATCTTGCCAAATGATGTGCTTGTTGAGATAGATGGTAAAAAGCTCAAGACATTCAATGATCTTAAAGAGAAAATTGACATGGCAAAGGTGGGAGATTCAGTGGGTATCAGGGTGTACAGGAATGGAAAATATATTGACATTCCGGTACGATTAAAAAAGGGACTTTAAAAAATGAGCAGAAACTCATTTTTATGATATAGTTGGTTTTTCGTTTTGTTTTGATGCGCCTGTCTTAAAAGAAAGACAGGCGTTTTTTTTTGAAATATTTTCCATCGATTCTTGATTTAAAAATATATTTTGGGCACCCGTGATTAAAAACGGTTTTTAGTTAGACCCCGAAATATGTCCATTCTCAGATTAGACAAAGTGACCAAGCGATTCAAAGATCATCTCGCAGTGGATGAGGTGAGCTTTGAAGTAGAGCAGGGCACTATTTTTGGCATGCTTGGTCCCAATGGTGCCGGGAAAACCACCACGATCAGGATCATCACTACGATCATGGGACCTGATAGCGGCCAGGTTTATTTTCAGGGAGAACATCTCAATAAAAACCATCCCGCTAAAATGGGTTACCTGCCGGAAGAAAGAGGTTTATACAAACGAATGAAAGTCGGCGCCCATCTCATCTACCTCGCCCAGCTCCGGGGCCTGTCAGTTCAGGATGCCACCAGGAAATGCAAAGAAATGCTTGACCGTTTTGAAGCGCTCGATTGGTGGAATAAAAAAATTGAAGAGCTGTCAAAAGGCATGCAGCAAAAAATCCAGTTCATCGCCACCATCGTTCACGACCCTGTACTCATCATTCTTGACGAACCATTCACCGGACTCGATCCTATCAACACAAGCATGATCCAGGATGAAATATTCAGATTACGCGATCAAGGTGTCACGATTATTTTTTCAACACACCGGATGGAACAGGTAGAAGAAATGTGTGAAAACATCATCCTCATTAACCAGGGTAAAAATATCCTGCAAGGCAATGTCAATGAGATCAGGAACAAGTACAAGGAACATCTTTATAAAGTTTCATACAGAGGTGAATTACCACAACGATTTTCAAACGGATTGGAGCTCGTCAGGACTGAAGATCATACAGCTACATTCCGGATTCCGAATCATGCATCTCCGAATGAATTACTTCAATACCTGATAAATGCCGGTTGCCAGATCCATTCGTTCCATGAGATCCTGCCTTCTATCAATGAAATATTTATTCGCCAGGTTAAAGGAATAAGCCATGAATAAAAAAATCTGGATCGTAGCCAAAAGGGAATACCTGACGCGCGTGCAAAAGAAATCCTTTATCCTGGTGACACTGCTTACACCGATTTGCCTTGCTTTGTTTTCTGTGCTGATAGGGTTTATCATGAGCGCCGGAAGCAAATCAGATCAACGTGTCCTGATCCATGATGACACCGGCGTCATACGGCAAATGGCTGCAAATGATAAAAACTTTCCTTACGAGTTTTCAGAAAAGGATCTGAGTGTGCTGAAAGAAGAATACACTTACATGGGCTATGATATCCTCGTCCATATTCCTGCACTCAAAGATTCAGCATCCACACATATCGCTGCAGCGTATTATAGTGAAGAAAAACCTTCACTCGTTTTATTGGAATCCATTGAATCCAGGCTCGGTGATCAGATCCAGGCGTTTCGAATGCGCAGGTCAAATATTGAACAATCATTGTTGGATTCTTTTTGGGCGGATATTGATCTCGAAAACGGCGCGATGGATCCGAATGATCATTCAGGTTCTGTTGCCACCGGGAAACTTAACATCATTATTGGCACTGCCTTAGGGGGAGTGATGGGTTTCCTCATGTATCTCGTGATCTTCATTTATGGAAGCATGGTCATGAGAAGTGTCATGGAAGAAAAGTTAAGCCGTATCGTTGAAATCATGGTGAGTTCAGTCCGGCCTATCAATCTGATGATGGGTAAGCTGATCGGTGTTGGTGGGGTTGGCCTTACACAGCTTGCATTGTGGGCAGTTCTTATTCCCTTGCTCCTCACCATAGCATTAGCTTTCCTCCCCGGCGTAGATCATGCACAATTATCTGATATGAGCAGCGTGACACAAGTTGACCAGCAATCACTTGATGGATTTTCCGGACGGCAAATTATCGAAGCAATATTCAATATTAAATGGTGGCTCATTCTTCCGGTGTTTATTCTTTTTTTCCTGGGTGGATATTTTATCTATAGCTCAATGTTTGCTGCTATAGGTTCCGCGATCGGTGAAGACATGGGAGAAGGCCAGCAATTAATGTTGCCGATTGTCATCGTCGTCATGCTTGCATTTTATATGTTATTCCCCGTGCTGACCAATCCAAATGGAACACTCGCTGTCTTTGCCTCGATGTTTCCATTATTCTCACCTATCATCATGCCGGCCCGTCTTGCTTTCGACCCTCCCTGGTGGCAGATTCTGGTTTCGATCGTGTTGATGCTCTCGACCGTTTGGTTTTTCATATGGCTGACCAGCAGGATCTATCGTGTAGGCATCTTAATGTATGGGAAAAAAGCCACCCTCCGTGAAATGATCAAGTGGCTGCGATATTCAGAATAAACCCAATAAAAAAAGTCGCTCCTCCGGAACGACTTTTCGATGAGAATTCGTTTTGAATGATTGGTCACATCAATCTATGCCCATTCATCACGCGTCAAAATTCTAAATAAAATCGATACAAAAAAATCATTTTGAAAGATTTCACCAATCTTAACATATCTGGATTTTTAACAAAGAGGATTTTGGAAAAATAAAAGCGCAGCTTATTTCATTAATCCCCATATTCCCTTCTACCTGGCGCAACTTTTAAAATAAAAATGGAGTCCTCAGCAGAAAGCTGCAGCTCAATGAGATAGCCTAGCTGGGACCAGATCAGGTCAAGCTTGCCTATGATGATGGTGCTCATGCCGTTGGATTGCATTTCAATCCCCGGGATCTCTCTGAGATTCTGAAGAAAGTTTAGCACAGAAGAGGGATAGGCTGCATGCAGAGGATAAAGGCTGATTTCGATAGTAGAGGTCATCCCTAATATTAATCAATCCCCGTTATATCTTAGTCCTATCTTTACTTTCAAATCTATACTGATGAAATATTTCCTCATTATTCTAACTGCCGTGTTGTCGGTTCAGTTTACCCAGGCACAGACATGGATGTGGTCATCTGAAATGCCTAAAGCAGGTGAAATCGTAAATGTTGAAATCAAAGGACTTGATCTGAACAGTAATCTTCATTTCGTTTCATACACATTCAATGGTAAAGAACTTGTCGCAAATGATGTGTTTTATTTAGCAGAAAATGAAAACGCCCGTATCTCACTTCTCGTTCCGGCCGAAACAAGCTGGGTGCGCCTGGTTGCAAAAGATTCAGACAACCAGGTAATCGCCGGAGATCATAAATATGTACTCAATTCAGGAGCTGCCACGAAATCAGGTCAAATCGAGCAGGCCATGGGGATTTCTACTTATGCAAGATACACTGGCCTTAAACGGGATGATGCCGGGGCTACTGCATTGTACAGAGAAGCTATTCAGGCTAATCCTGAATTATTGAACCGTCCGGAAGTTCTGTCGGGTTATGCAGCTTCAGCAAAAGCTTCAAAATCGGAGAATGATTTGAAACTTCTCAAAGCAAGCCTGCTCACATTTGATTCAAAAAAATCTTCTGAGTCTACTGATCTTTTGATCGCCGCTGTGAAGGTTTCAAAATCATTAGGTGATACCGCTTTATCGTTGTCATTACGTAAAAAACTTGATAAAATATATCCAAAGTCCATGATGAAACAGGAGGACCAGATAGCTTTATTGGGCAAAGCGAAAACGATTGATGATAAAATTGCCATCCGGAATAAATTCAAAACAAATTATGGTATTTCAGAGCAGAACAAGGCCATTTACGACAGAATGACATCTGCGATAATTGAAGACTATGCTACAAAAGAAGATTGGGCTAAAGTAGAAAGCACAATCAATGAAATCTTAGATCCCATGACAAAGGCCAGCAATGAAAATGAGTATGCCTGGACTTTGTCCGGAGAGGCAGTTGATAAAGATGCTCTTAATCTCGAGCTTGCTGCACGACTTTCTTCTGCGTCCCTCGCTGCCCTGACACCTCAATTGAAAAAACCTTCACTTGTCACAAAAAGTGAATGGGAAAAAGATCTTGACAATTCAAGAGCATCCTATGGCGATACATACGCACTCATTCTTTTTAAGATGGGGAAATACAATGAAGCAGTAGACCACCAGGCATTTGCTGTTAAAACCACTCAATATCAAAGTACAGATATGAATGAACGTTTTGTCATCTATCTCGATAAAGCAGGTCAGAATGATGAGCTGGTCACCTTCGTCGATGAAATGATAGAAACGGGAAAGGCTACAGCAAAAATGAAAGAGTACCATAAGAAAATCTGGATGCAGGAGAAAACACCAGATCAGCTTTACACACGATATGTGACAAAGCTTGAAGAAAAAGCAAAAGATAAAAAGCTGGAAGAAATAAAAGCTATGTGGATGGATGCCCCTTCCATGAATTTCACACTCAAAAATCTTGACGGTAAAGAAGTTTCACTCACCGATTACAAAGGAAAAACTGTCGTCCTTGATTTCTGGGCTACTTGGTGCGGCCCCTGTAAGGCAAGCTTTCCCGGAATGAAAAAAGTTGTGGAACATTATGCGCAGGATAAAGATGTCGTTTTCCTCTTCGTAGACACATGGGAGACCGGAGAAAATATTCCCGGCAGGGTGACCACGTTCATCAAAGACAATAATTATCCTTTCCCTGTAGTGCTGGATAGTAAAAATGAAGTTGTGGTAAACTATAAAGTGGACGGTATACCTACAAAGTTTATCATTGATAAGGATCAGAAAATTAGATTTAAGGCAGTGGGATATAGTGGAAACATTGATTCACTGGTCGAAGAGCTGACCACTATGATTGAAATGGCACAGAACGGAGGAACACTACAAAAGTCTTGATCCTGAAAGGATTTCACATTCATAGCCCCGGGTTGTGCAACAGCATCGATTCGCTTTTCGAAGAGCTGACCACTATGATTGAGATGGCACACAATGGAGGAACACTGCAAAAGTTTTGATCCTGAAAGGATTTCACATTAATAGCCCCGGGTTGTGCAACAGCATCGATTCGCTTTTCGAAGAGCTGACCACTATGATTGAGATGGCAAAGAACGAAGGAACACTGCAAAAGTTTTGATCCTGAAAGGATTTCACATTAATAGCCCCGGGTTGTGCAACAGCATCGATTCGCTTTTCGAAGAGCTGACCACTATGATTGAGATGGCAAAGAACGGAGGAACACTGCAAAAGTTTTGATCCTGAAAGGATTTCACATTAATAGCCCCGGGTTGCAACCCGGGGTAAAATGTTTTCATTAGTAAACCGACCCTGAAAGGGTCGAATAAATCTGTTTCTGTCAGATAATCTTCTCATTCCTTTATTGCCTTTATCCATCCATCAGTCAGCGAAAGCCCGACATAATTCTTTTGAGGCAATATTTTTTGAAATGCAAGTTGTGAAGGCGATAGAAATACATCTGCATTCTGTCCTTCCGCCAATGCACTATTTACTCTGCATTTCTGGATCTCCATCATGGGAATGTTTTTGTATTTCGAATTACTGAGATAATATTTCGGGGTACTGTCTGGCCTGAAGGTTCCTCCACTGACTGCTTTGCATGTAGATTGTTGAGCAACTTTATCCAGCTGGGATTTTGAAACAACCACAGGATCATATTCAACTTTCACAGCTTCCTTTCCTTCCTGGAATCCGGCACTTGTGGAGACTACACCATTGACTGCACCAAACAAAGCCTCACCACTCCAAAAACAATACATGGTATATGTTGCAGTGGCTGTACTTCTTTGTTTAGCTGCAAGTTCATCCGTCATTAATTGAAGATACATGGGTGCCTTACCATGTGTTTTGATCAACACATTTGTCATCATCGCACTCAGGCCATGTGCACTATAATTCCCGTTCAGCCTTGAGGTGAGATCTTCTCCGGTTGAATTTACAATTCTGACTACGGGATTATTCCATGAAGGTTCATTAAAGCGCTTTAGAATTTCTGCATCAGCTCCCTGCCTGTTATTATAGATCGCCAGTGGTACAAAATAAGTTTCAATGCTTTCTACAATTAGCGGATGAGTGAGCACTTCACTTCCATATGTTCTGCAGGTGATGCATCCCGGAATTTCCTGGAAGAGAATGAGAATAGGTTTTTTTTGCTCTTTGCTCCTTGCCTGTGCCTCATCCATAGATCGAAGCCAATGCACATCACCCAGTTCAACAGGATTTCCCATGACTGGTTTAGCAAACATGCTTAAGAGTATAAGAAAATAGATCATGATAGAAAGTTAACAAAAAAGGCGGAGGCGAAGGCGAAGGAAAAAGCATCTGACGTTCGAGTGTCTCTGACCTCGAACCAGCACAATCTCCGATTGAGGCTATTGGGGCGAAGGCTGAAACAAAGACAAAAGGAACTGAGGACAATCCTGACCCGTCTTTGTTATGTTAAATGCAAGCACCTCAGCAATCAATGTCAGCTTAAATTTTCATTACCCTTTTGCATGAAATTGAAAGTGAATTATTTTTCCTTTGCCTCCACCTTCCTCTCAGCCCTGGCCTCAGCTTGAGCCTTATTTTTCCTTCTCCTCCGCCTCTGCCTTAGCCTTCATTTCACGAAAAAACATCATATTCGCAAAAACTCCAACGAAATGAAAATCGTCAGCTGGAATGTAAACGGTGTACGTGCCGTAGCCAAAAAAGGATTCGCGAATCAAATTAAAAACTGGGATGCAGATATTATCTGCCTGCAGGAAACAAAAGCTCAGGATGCTGAAGTTAAGCAGGCACTATCTGAAATAGCAGATTACAACGTCTATTCCTATTCAGCCATACGAAAAGGGTATTCAGGTACAAGTATTCTTACAAAGGAACATCCTCTGAATGTTACCTATGGATTAGGTATTGACGCACATGATCAGGAAGGAAGAGTAATCACGGCAGAATTTGACAAGTTTTATTTATTGACCGCCTATATTCCCAATTCAGGAAGCGAACTGGCAAGGCTTGGCTATCGCAAAACCTGGGACGACGATTTTACATCCTATCTGAAAAAGCTGAGGGAAAATAAGCCTGTGATTGCCTGCGGCGATTTCAATGTAGCTCACCAGCCGATCGATCTCGCCCGGCCTAAGGAGAATTACAACAAAACTTCAGGTTACACGCAGCAGGAAATTGATGGCATGACTGCGCTTTTAGGCTGCGGATTTGTAGACACCTATCGCCATCTCCGGCCTTCAGAAGTGGGTTATAGCTGGTGGAGTGCACGATTTGGAGCAAGAGCAAAAAACATCGGTTGGAGGATTGATTATTTCATTGTATCCGATTCGTTTTTACCCTCTATTGTGGACAGTTTTATCATGCCTATGGAGATGGGTAGTGATCATTGTCCGGTTGCACTTGTTATAAAGTGATCTTTACCAAAAAAAGTGGCGATGACAAAAAAAGAATATACAATCGGAGAGGTCACAGTTGTATGGCAGCCTGGACTTTGCATTCATTCCGGAGTTTGTTTTCACAGCCTCCCTGCTGTGTTTAGGCCCAGGGAGAGACCCTGGATCCAGATGGAACAAGCAGACACACAAAGCATAATATCTACAGTGAATGCCTGTCCATCCGGAGCCTTGTCCATGAAAATAGCAGCTGATTCTGTTCAGGCTGTTCCTCAGGTTGAGAAATCTCAAGTTAAAATCATGCCTGATGGTCCTGTCCGGTTTGTCGGCCCTTGCATGGTAACACTCCCGGACGGAACGATAGTTGAAAAGCCCAATGGTGTAGCCATATGCAGGTGTGGCGGGTCGGCCACATACCCTTTTTGTGATTCCAGTCATAAGACCAATGGCTTCAAAGGGTAAGGGTGGTTTTTTGAAAAGTTTTGAAATATTTCTGATGACACATTATATTTTTTTATAAAGTGTTTATATTGTGCTAACCATTCTTAACGGACCATGACAGCATTAGCTTTTTTCATGAATCTATGCGCCCGAATGGAAACCCTTCATCCTCATCTCAGGAAGTCTACCTTGTTATCCTCACCTTCTATGGAATACAAGGGCAGAGCCTTTGCTATGATGCACGATGACAGGATCGTATTGAAGCTGGACGGGCAAGAATTACCTGAGTCAGGTGTATTAGGCTGGCAGTATTACAAACCCTATGGACGACCGGTCTATCTTCAGAAATGGGTAGAAGTACCCTTTTATTACCATCACGACTGGCCTGAACTGGCAGAAAAAGCACTTTACGGCTTAAAGGATTCCCTCGGCGAATAGCAAAGGGCAGAGAGCAAAGAGCAAAAAGGTCGTTAGTATAAGATTTCTCAATATCTATGCAAATCGGTTGTCTCTAAATTAAGCTGCGTCTTCAAACCTGGCTTCTATGCTCGACCCATTTGCTCTTTGCTCTATGCCCTTTGCTAATTTAGCCTTCGCCACCGCCTCCACCTTATTTATTAATTTCGTGCATGTTATCACCTAAGAGAGTTGGCCTTTTTTTTGGATCTTTCAACCCCATCCACACAGGGCATCTGATCATAGCAGAATACATGGCTACTCTTCCTGAACTCGACCAGGTATGGTTCGTCGTTTCACCCCATAATCCCTTAAAAAACAAGGCAACCCTGGCTAATGATTTTGACAGGCTCCATATGGTAACCCTCGCTATCGATGACAATTCAAATCTGAGAGTATCAAACATTGAATTTTCACTGCCCAAGCCCTCATACACGATTGATACCATGGCATATCTCCATGAGAAATACGCGGAACATTCATTCTCCCTTATTATGGGGAGTGATAACCTCGAAACCATTCACAAATGGAAAAATTATGATCTGCTGGTCGGACGATATACCATACACATTTACAATCGTCCTGGCTCATTGTCCGGTAAACCACCTGAACATGCACTGGATATCAGGTTTCATGAAGTGCCTATGCTTAATATTTCCTCCACTTTTATCCGTCAACGGATTGCTTCAGGACTCTCCATCCGGTACATGGTGCCTGAAAGCGTCTATCAATTTTTAGATGGCTCAAGGCTTTACAGGCAATAATCATAGCCCATCGTTCATTTATTAACAAGAATCTGACAAATATCTACTTCGGGAAAGTGACCCCGGAAACACCATTTATCTTTGACCCGATCTATGAAACTACATTTCCTGATTACCATTTGCTTGATATCTATACTTCTTCCGGCTTACGGTCAGGGTGATTTGCATATTGGCCAATGGTCCGAACTCCTCCCGTACAATATCGGCTCGTCAGTCACACAAAGCCCCACGCGGGTTTACTACGGCACCGAATTTGGATTGATCTCGATTCGAAAAGATGACTCTTCAAGTGTAGATTTTTTTTCTAAAGTAGATGGCCTTAGTGATGTAGGACCAAGCTGGATCCGGTATCATAACGGGTTAAAAACTCTTGTCATTGGTTATAAAAATGGAAATATTGACCTGCTGGACTCTAGTGGAACCTCAAATGTCAATGACATCCTACGCAGTTCTTCTATACAGGGAGACAAGGCAATTAAAAATATTTACACTGACGACAGTCAGCTCGCATACCTGTCCACACCTTTCGGTTTAGTCATACTTGATCTTGTCACACGACAATTTCGCTCTACTATTTTCACGAGCAGCCCTGCACATGGCTTTGCAATTTTCCAAAGCAAATATTACCTGTCTACGGACAATGGGCTTTATGTATTTGATCCGGCATCTGGTAACATCATTGAAAATTTTAATCAGTGGGAAAAAATTATCATACCGGGAATACCGGCCATTTATAGTTCAGAAGCGGTAGCCGTTTTTCATGATCAGCTTTATTTCGGTGCCAAAGGAGATCTGTACAGGCTGGATCACCTTGACTCGGTTTGGTATCATGTGGATAATAATACAGTTTCATTTATTTCCCCTGAAGGTCAGAATCTGATGGTAGGGTTCCGATGTGGAGATTGCCTCGGGAAAGTTTTGTTTTTCAATGAAGGTGTCTTCTGGCATGAAGCTGGAATTTACTGCATAGCCCGTCCTGCGTATGCGATTGAAGATGAGAAAGGCCGCGTTTGGTATGCCGATATGTTTCCTGATTTCAGGATGGCCCAAAATCATTTTGCCACATGCGAGTTGCTTCAGTTTGAATCACCGTATTCCGGCAATGTAAGTGAAATGGATGTTCATGAGGGTATCTTATATGTCGCGACAGGAGGTGTTTCTGAGAGTTACAATTACCTGGGAAACAAGGATGGTTTTTTTTCCTACGACAGGCTTCACTGGACTACATACAATCAATTCAATTATCCGGAATTTGCAGCACACCAACTGGAGAATTTTTTCAGGATACTTCATCATCCTACTGAAAACAAATTATATGTTGGATCCTACTATGGTGGCCTGCTTGAATATGATTTTGAAAACTTCAAATTTTATGACACTGCCAATAGCTCTCTCCAGGGAGCAGTAGGGGATGAATCAAGGGAGCGAGTGAGCGGACTTGCATTTGATCAGCAGAACAATCTATGGGTCACAAATTATCTCGCACCCCGTCCATTGAGTGTATTAAAAACAGATGGAACATGGAAGTCATTTGATTTTCCATGCTCCACCATCACGAATGTCTCCCAGGTTGTGGTTGATCATCGCGGATATAAATGGATCATGCTGTATAGTAAATCAGCCGGAATTGTAGTATATGATGATGGGGGTACGATCGATGATGAATCAGATGACAGGTGCATTCAGCTGGGCTCTTCCAATACAGCGATTCCTTCCAATAGCGTGAATTGTCTTGCTGTTGACCTTGATGGTGATATCTGGGTCGGAACCGCCGAAGGACCGGTCGTATTTGATGGTGGTGCAGATATTTTTGACGGGCATGAGGGAAGCCGAATCAAGGTGGAACAGGATGGAGTGCTCAACTATCTCCTTGGAGAAGAGACGGTATATGCAATAGCTGTGGATGGTGCAAACCGGAAGTGGTTCGGAACAGGCAGCGGTGTTTTCGTACAATCCCCTGCAGGGAATGAAGAGGTAGCTTCCTATACGACCAGCAATAGTCCTTTGCTAAACAATAGAATCATAGATATTGCTATTGATCAGAACAATGGCGTGGTTTACATAGCTACTGTGGGGGGCATCATGAGTGTCCGTACGGATGCTGTCACAGGAGAAGCCATCCATAGTGACAACGTATATGCATGGCCTAACCCGGTCAGGCCGGATTACGATGGTTTGATTGCGATAAGGGGTCTGGCCAGGGATGCTGTTGTCAAGATCACAGATATTCGAGGCCAGGTGCTGTATGAGACAAAATCGCTGGGTGGACAGGCTGTGTGGGATGGCAAAGATCTCAATGGACAGCAGGCTTCTACGGGTGTCTACCTGGTCTTTTCTACGGCTGCCAGTGATGGATTTAACAAGCCGGATGCCCTGGTGACAAAAATTTTGGTGGTAAAATAAAATTGGGTACCGGTTAAATGGGTAAAAGGGTAAAGAGGAATGAAGTCTATTGCCGCTATGCAATGTACTTTTAGATTTTGCCTATTGCCTATTGCTTATTGCCTATTGCCTATTGCTTATTGTCTATTGCTTATTGCCTATTGCCTATTGCCTATTGCTTATTGTCTATTGCTTATTGCCAATTGTCTATTGCTTATTGCTTATTGCCATGCCCCCTGCTCCCTGCTCCCTGCCTTTTACTCTCCGCTCCCTGCTCTTTCCCAAAAGTTTGAACTAAAAGCTTTTAGTTTTTAGTTAATCATCTATCTTTGGCGCCCGTATTGACCCATTGTGTAACGGTAGCACGGCAGATTTTGGTTCTGTTAGTCAAGGTTCGAAACCTTGTGGGTCAACTTTTTTATGTGTAATAACATTGATTTTTAAGGGGTAATGAATGCAATAAAAGGATCAACTCAGATTTAACAAAATTTCTCTTGTGGGTTGATTTTATTATAGTTACATTCACTCTTTCTAATTTGTTCCCCTCAGGAAAGAAAGGCAAGATGATTGAGGGTTTAAGTTTGTCCCCTACCCCGAAAATTTAGCTGAGCGTGTTTGAAAGAATAGCTTAAACCTCCTTCCAAAATCAACAAGTGTGATTCCGGGAAGTAGTTTTTTGTCACTTTACTCAATGAAACACACCAAAAACTAAATAAGGAGAACATTTCAGTAAAAAAACTAGCAAATAATGGGCAGGTTGCCTATTTTTGAGAACAGTATAAAAGATTACCCCTGATTAAACCCATTTTTTAATTTTTTGAAAGTATTTAAGCGGATGAAAATGAAACTACTTATCCTATCCCTTTTGAGCCTGATGACGATATCATCCTGGGCTCAGGAACTTATCCACAATGAATCGACTATTACGGTTCAGGCGGGAGCAGTGCTCTATGTAGAAGGCACAATGCTCAACACCAGTACTGGCGTCATTGCCAATAGTGGGACCATTGAACTAAAAGGAGATTTCACAAATGGAAATCCCGCGGGTTGGAACTCTCCGAACCCGAATACATTAAAATTCAGCGGAGACCTGGCTTCAAATGTCACAAGTAATGGAGCGCAATTCTACAATGTTGTCGTTCAAAAAGGAACCACATTCAATGTGAATTTGCTGGATGCGATGAGCATTACGAATAATCTTGATTTCGCTGCACCGGCGCCCGGCACAGGAAACAAGATTAGTCTTGGCAACAATAATCTCACAATCGGCAGTGCTGCCACAGTAACAGGCTTTGATGGTGACGAATATGTTATGACAGGAGGTACAGGTTATATGAAGAAAACACTTGCATCAGGAACTTTTACATTCCCACTTGGATTTGATGCCGCCACATATAATCCTGCCACAATGCTTAATGTAGCCGGAGGATCTGATACGTATCAGGCCCGGGTGCTAGCTTCTCCTACCAACGGAAACGGTCTTACAGGCACTCCAATCACATCACAGGTGGTAAATGCTGTATGGGATATGAATGAAGCAGCAGCAGGTGGAAATACATATGATCTGACGCTTGGATGGACAGTAGGTGATGAACTTTCCGGATTTAGCCAAACTGCAAATGCAATAAGCAGGAATGATGGGGTTAATGGATGGGATGCTTTACATGCAAGCCTCGGTGGTTCAGGAACAACAAGGACGAGAACAGGTCTTAATGCTTTTGGAGCTTTCGCAGTTGGTGGTGAACCAATTGCTAATACACTTCTCGTAGATGCTAAGGTATTGTTACAAGGTCCTTTCGTCAATCCTTTGATGGTGGATTCGCTCAGGGTACATGATTACATTCCAACAAATGAGCCATACGCTGCAGCTCCATATAACTATCTTCATAAGGCTTATGGTGGAGGAGAAACATCTACTCTTGCCACATTTAATCAGCCTCTTAATGGTGATGATATCGTTGACTGGGTGATAGTTGAATTAAGAAGTACACCTACTACAATCGTGGCCACAAAATCCGGTTTACTTCAAAGAGATGGAAATATCGTGGATGCAGATGGTGTAAGTAAATTAGGCGTACAAGGTGTCGCAGATGGTAACTATTATATTGGTGTCAGGCATCGTAATCACCTTGGTGTAAGATCTAATGCTACTGTTGCTTTAAGCAACGCCCCATCAGCGCTTGTCGATTTCACTTTATTAGCTACAGCATTTGATGATCCGGCTGTTACAAAACCAACGGATCCAATGAAATTACTCACAGGTGGTCTGTATGGATTGCATTCAGGTGATGCAGGCTTCAACGGGCTTGTTAGCTATAACGGAGCTAATAATGACAAAAATGTCGTGCTTACCACAGTTGGTCCTGCCACTCCAAATAATGCTATTATTGGATATAACAGAGCTGATGTTAATATGAATGGGGTTACACTTTATAATGGAGCCTTAAATGATAAAAATGTGATTCTCGTGAATGTGGGACCTGCAACACCTAACGATGTTCTTACTGCCCATAACAATAACTAATTGATTGAATCAAAATCTAAATTGCAATTAAAATGAAAAAATTATATATACTTCTAGGCTTTATATTCATCAGTGCTATGTCTATGGCACAAAATAACCCGGGTTTTTATCAGTTTCGTTTGGTAGTCCCAGGTGGAGAACCTAATACTTTTCGTGTTCAGGTTAGAGCTATATCGACAGACATTCCAAATACGGGAAGTTTCTGCAGTGATGCCGGCTTTAGACTTCATTGGAATACCAGTAATATCACTAGCGTTAACTTAGATCAACCGACTAGTTATGGAGCTGCATTGAATGAACAGGCAGCTGTTGCAGGTTCAGGTAATAACAAAACTCAAGCTATTGGTTTTTGTGCATCTTGTAATTTTTTCTTAAATCCCTTTAACTGGACAGTCAATCAGTGGGTAACTCTGGGAACTGTTTTTATAAATGGTACAGGTAGTGCTGCAGATTTTGACATCTTGCCTTATGATGGCCAGTTTCCGAATTTTGGAAATGATTTCACTGATTATACCCCGGCTATTAATACTCCTCTTCCATTAAATCTTATTTCTTTCAGGGCTGAAAAATCAGGAGCAAAAGATGCACTTATTTCATGGGTTACTACAAATGAAGAAAACACAAGTCACTTTACTGTAGAGCGTTCATTTGATAAAAAATCCTGGACTAAGATCGGTAGCGTTGCTGCTGCAGGGTTTAGCCTGGGCACAGAACAATACAGCTTTACGGATGCTAATGTTTACAACGGTCGTGATAGTAGGCTTACATCTTATTACAGGATTCAAATGGTTGACCTGGATACAAGATTTAAAATTTCTCCTATTGAAAGTGTAGTATTTGGTAATACTGGAACTAAAGGAAGAGATTTCGTAGTATATCCGAATCCATCTTCAGATGGAATACAGATCGAATGGGATGCAAACCTGGCCGATCAGCCAACCTCACTTGAGTTTTTTGATCTTCAAGGCAAATTGATATACGCACAGAAAGTATCTGAAAACACAGATCAGCAATATATTGATTTTGGTAAAACATCCATTCTGCCTGGTCTATATATGTTGAGGATACTGAGCGGTGAAGAAGCACTTGACTTTAAACAAATCGTCGTAAGTCAGCGCTAATTAAGAGAATCTCATCCCCCTTTTTTACTGATTTCACTTTCCGTCAGAAGGAAGGGTGTGATTAACATGCTTGGAGCCGTATACCTTTTAAACAAATCTATAGCGACTCAATTAACCCTATACGCTATCTAAGCTTTAAGATCTTCCTTCTTTTGGATAATCCCATATCAATCACTGATATGGGATTTTTTTTTGTTTAATTCTTATGTAGTGTAATTATACATGCTCAGATGTTTGAAGCATTTGCTTCAAACCATTATTTCGATTTTCTTCTTAAGGAAGGTCTCTAATAGCAGCTTGTAGCTGCCAAATAATTTTCTGCCGATGTTTGAAGCATTTGCTTTAAAGGAATATATTCTATCTCCCACTAAAGCGATTCTGAAAAGCAGCTTATAGCTGCCAGGTAATTTTCTCTGTCCATTCAGTCTATTTGCTTTTTTATTCATTGCACCCTATATTTATTACACATTTGTATTCACCAGATACAAGCCTGTAGATTGAAAACAATTTTTAATAAATATGAGTGAAGGAGGTTATAGGATAACCGATCAGTTTGCCACCTATTTTATGACATTCACTATTGTTGGATGGGTTGATGTTTTTACCCGAAAAGAATGTTGTCAAATTCTGATCGACAGTTTTAATTATTGCAAAGACAATAAAGGCCTTATACTTTATGCTTATGTGTTTATGGAAAGCCATATTCATTTGTTAGCAGCAGCAGCTTATGGATCTAAAGGGATGTCTGCCATTGTTCGGGACTATAAAACATTTACTTCAAAAAAGATCATCGAATGGATTACTGATAATCCGATGGAAAGCCGACGTGATTGGTTAGAAATAGTCTTTAAATATCATGGAAAATACAATTCAAATAATCATGTATTCCAGGTTTGGCAGCAACACAATAAACCCATGATCTGTCTTACACCTCAGTTTACGCTTCAAAAGCTGAATTATATTCATTACAATCCAGTTAAATCAGGTCTTGTAGATCATCCTGAAGATTATCGTTATAGCAGCGCAAGAAATTATCTTGGCAGAAAAGACACTGTGCTTGATGTTCAACTCATCGATTATGGTCCACTGATCGGTTATATTGCACATTAATAATTCGCTTTCACCATGCAGCTACAAGCTGCCCATAAAGCATATCGTAAAGACATAGTATTATAATATTGGTTTTAAGCAAATGCTTAAAACAACGTTTGGCAGCTACAAGCTGCCTTTTGAAGTACATCTTATAGAACAAGTATGCCAATATTGGTTTTAAGCATTTGCTTAAAACATCTTTAGGGATATATAGCGGGTTAAAAATATCGCATTTGACAAGGGCAGCTACAAGTTGCCTTTTGAAGTACATCTTAAAGAACAAGTATTCAAATATTGGTTTTAAGCAAATGCTTAAAACAACGTTTGGCAGCTATAAGCAGCCTTTTGAAGTACATATTATAGAACAAGTATGCCAATATTGGTTTTAAACAAATGCTTAAAACATCTTTCGTTTTTTTTTAATGAAAAATCTTTTATAAAGTCATGGCTTCTTTCACAATTCTAGCCTGGTCTTCATCATGAACTTTCTTATACCCGGTAGCCGGTGAAGCACTTGTCTTACGTGAAATCAATTTCAGACCAAGCTCAGGGAATTTGTTTTGAATAAAAGTCCACGCACCCATATTCGCAGGCTCTTCCTGCACCCATAGCCTGGATGCTCCTGCATATCGCTCAGCTATTTCCTGGATTTGTTTTTTATTGACAGGATACAATTGTTCGAGCCGGACTATCGTAATATCCTTTACTTTATTCTTTTCCCTGAAGTCATCGAGATCGTAATAGATCTTGCCCGAACAGAATATGACACGTTTTACTTTTTTTACCTGTTCAGCGGTTATCTTATCTTCAATGACAGGCTCGAATTTTGTTTCACCCGATAAAGCAGATACAGGTGAAATACATAAGGGATGTCTCAACAATGATTTGGGCGACATAACGATCAAAGGCTTTCTGAAATTCCATACCATCTGCCTCCGTATCAGGTGGAAAAAATTGGCAGGTGTGGTTACATTACAAACTACCATATTTCCATCTCCGCATGCCTGGAGAAAACGCTCAGGCCTCGCACTAGAATGTTCAGGACCCTGGCCTTCATATCCGTGAGGCAGCAGCATGACCAGGCCGCTCATCCGGTGCCATTTGCTCTCTGCTGCGCTGATATATTGATCCACTATCGTCTGCGCTCCATTTGTAAAATCACCAAATTGTGCTTCCCACAATACAAGATGCCCCGGACTGGCCAATGAATAACCATATTCAAATCCCAACACACCAAATTCAGATAGGAGCGAATTGTAGATCATGAACTTACCTTGCTTTTCAGCGAGATGATCCAGGCGGTTGTACGCCACATAATTTTCATGATCAAATACCACCGCATGACGGTGTGAGAAAGTGCCGCGTTTTACATCCTGACCACTCATCCTTACATTCATTCCTTCTGTAAGTAAGCTTCCGTATGCTAACAATTCACCGAGACCCCAGTCAATGTTTCCTTCTTCAATGAGCTTTAATTTGGATTTATAGATCCTCATGATTTTGCTCAGTGGATGAAAATCAGCAGGCAGCTTATGAAGACTTTCTAATAAAGTTTTTATTCTTTCGCCTGCAATTCCTGTGACCGGAACCGTCAACATATCTTCAAGCGATGCATGCTTTTTCAATTGACGCCATGCAAGCTCAGGCTCCTGGTATTCGTACGGAAGCTTTTTCTCCTTCACCATGTCCAGGCGTTTCTGGAGATCATCCCAGAAATTTTTCTCAAGCTCTTCCGCAAGCTTCAATTCAACATCACCTCTGCCGGCTAATTTTTTTACATAGATCTCGCGTGGATTGGGATGGTTCTTTATGATCTCATACATTTCAGGTTGTGTGAATTCAGGATCATCACCTTCATTGTGCCCATGCCGCCTGTAACACACCATGTCAATAAATACATCACTATTGAACTTCATGCGGTATTCAGTCGCCAGCTGTGAAGCAAATACAACCGCTTCAGGATCATCTCCATTGACATGAAAGACGGGGGCCTGCACTAAGCTTGCAGCTGCAGTACAATACGTTGACGAACGCGCGTCATCAAAGTCAGTAGTGAATCCAACCTGATTGTTGATGACAAAATGAATGGTGCCTCCTGTAAAGTATCCTTCCAGCTGTGACATTTGTACTGTCTCATAGACTACACCCTGTCCTGCTACAGCAGCATCACCATGTATAAGGATTGGAATGATTTTATTGTAATCCGAATTATATAACAGGTCAGCTTTAGCCCTTGAAAAACCTTCCACGACTGGATTTACAGATTCCAGGTGTGAAGGATTCGGCGCTAGCTTAAGATGGACTGTTTTTCCATCCTTACTGGTGATTTGTGAGGAAAAACCCAAATGATATTTCACATCACCATCACCGAAACTTTGCTCGGGCATCATATTGCCTTCAAATTCATTGAAGATCTGCTCATAGGTTTTTCCAAGAATATTTGCCAGCACATTGAGACGTCCCCTATGCGACATACCAAAAATAAATTCTTCAGCACCCAAAGATCCACCCAACTGGATGATGAGGTCCAGCGCAGGAATGGTACTCTCGCCACCTTCCAGTGAAAATCGTTTTTGCCCTACATATTTCGTATTCAGAAATTTTTCAAAAACAACGGCACCGTTTAATTTTTCAAGGATACGTTTCTTGGTGTCCAATGATAGACCGTAATCATCATTTTCCTCCCGTATCACTCGTTTTTCAATGCGATCGCTCAGCCACATACGTTTTGTACGGTTTTCGATATGTGCATATTCAAAACCAATATTGCCGCAAAAGATAAGCCTGAGACGATCCAGTATATCTTCCAGCCTGGCATCTTTTAACCCGATCTCTATCCCTGCCGAAAAAACCTTGCCCAGATCGTCTTCAGATAGATTATAATCTGCAAGATCCAGGTGTGGTTTACGATCTCTTCGCTGGCGAATAGGATTGGTAGTTGATAATAGATGCCCCCTATTCCGAAATCCATTGATGATAGACATCACACCAAATTCCTTTACAGCATCAGTCAGTGGACCAGCCGGCGGGGAACTGACTCCTTCAGCGTGTCCATTTTCATTTTGACCGAATTCGAAACCCTCAAAGAACAGGCGCCATCCCGGGTCTACACTAGCTGGATCTTTTTGATACGATTGATAAAGTGAATCAATATATTGAGGATGGGCATTGAATACGTGACTATAATCTTTCATTGTGGTTCAGCATAAATTGCGAGCTGCAAAATTAGGTGGATTTAGGGTAGGGATTACTTAACAAAGAGATAAATGAAGAGTTGTGATCACTTTATGACTAAAGACATCGCAGGGAAGAACTGATATAACCCGTATCAGAAGTGGAATAAACTTACATCAAGCAAAGAAAGCTTCCAAAAAGAGTTGCCCGCAGTTTAAAACTTCGGGCAACTCTTTTTGGAAGAGGAATTGCTTTTTGAAGACTCTTTACTTAAAGCTTTTTACCCATTTCCACCAGCTTCTTCTGCATGTCCATGACTGTCTCCTGCAGCCAGTCAGTTTTTTGCTGACGTGCATCTGAATAAACGATATGGGCGTGATAGCGCCAGATCTCCTGGATATCAGGATAGGGTATCGTGTAAGGTGGATAAGATTCGTTATCAGAAATTGCTGTCAGACACTTTTGATCCTTATGGTTACGCACCCTTTTGTAGACGATGCCGTCACGCTGGGTGATGATGATATAGGTCTTGTCATCTTTCAGATCAGAAAGAGATTCCACATATTTTGAAACTACCAGGGAACCTGAAGGCATCGGCAACATGGAATCGCCACGAATCTCAAATGCCCGGTAGCTACCTGAAGGCAGATTTGGGATGTACATTTTAGGAAGATCGCCTATATATTCAGGATCCTGGAAACTATCAAGATATCCTGCTTCAGCTTTTGAATATACCAGCTCAATATTTTGTCTCTGGTCCTGATCCATAGTGATCGCAAGAACCCGCAGTTGATCATTCCGTGTGATTTCAAAGGCATCGAAATCGATTCTCTGGTTGAGCAACCTGTCGATCGATTGATCGAAGAAAGTGGAAATCCGCTGGAGCATACCAATGTTGGGCTCGACCTTTCCAAGCTCATACCCACTCCATGTAGTACGGGGAATTTCCAAACGATCCGCTATTTCCTGCTGGGAGTGTCCTGATTTTCGCCTTAAGTATTGGAGATTCTGTGAAAGCATCATCTTGAAAGCTTTAGTTTACTACAAAAGTAGTGAAATTCGTCAATAAATGACGAAAAATAAGACAAAAAAAGGGTTTAGATGTTTAAATGGGGAAATGTTTAGGAAAAATACATTTCTAAACACCTCCTCAACTAAACTCTAAACTCATTTACAGGATGTTTTCTGCGGGATGCCAGAAGTGCTTCTTAAAATCCACTACAGTATCTTTTTTGACTTTGACGCCTTCTTTTTCAAGGGCTCGTGCCATGTATTTAGGATCCGGGAAATGAAGACGGCCACTCAGGTGTCCCTGGCGGTTAACCACACGGTGTGCAGGGATCGGGCCATCCATAATGCTTGAATTCCGGAGAGCCCAACCAACCATTCTTGCAGATCCAAGAGCAAGGAAATCAGCTATCGCACCGTATGTGCTGATCCTGCCTTTCGGGATCGACCTGACGACTTCGTATACATCTTCGACATAGTGGGAACCGGCTTTTGCAGTCATCGGATAAAAATAGAAAAACAGCCTGATGATACAGGTATGGATTGACTTCGCAGAGTTTCCTTTTGAGGTTGACGACAATCAATTATATTGTTGCATCGATTATCAATATCTCATCTTATGAAAGGGCCCGCTATTTTTCTTGCTCAGTTTATTCGTGACGAAGCACCCTTCAACAGTCTTGACGGAATATGTGCATGGGCAGCAGGTCACGGCTTTAAGGGTATACAAATGCCAACACTTGATCCATGGCTTATTGACTTAAAGACCGCAGCTGAAAGTAAAACGTACTGTGATGAATTAAAAGGAAAAATAAAATCACATGGCCTGGAGATCACTGAACTTTCGACTCATCTTCAGGGCCAATTAGTTGCAGTGCATCCCGCATATGATCTTTTGTTTGACAATTTTGCACCGGCAGAAGTAAAAGGAAAACCAAAAGCACGGACAGACTGGGCAATAGATCAACTAAAACTTGCAGCCCGTGCAAGCGCAAATCTTGGACTGGATGCACATGTTACATTTTCTGGTGCACTGGCATGGCCTTATGTTTATCCGTGGCCGCAAAGACCCAATGGTTTGATTGAAGAAGCCTTTACAGAATTGTCAAACCGGTGGATGCCCATATTGAGGACTTTTGAAAAGCACAATGTGGATCTGTGTTTTGAATTACACGCAGGAGAAGATTTGCATGATGGAGCCAGCTTTGATCGTTTCCTGGATGAGTGTGATGAGCATCCAAGCCTTTGTCTGAATTATGATCCCAGTCATTTTGTTTTGCAGCAACTGGATTACCTGCAGTTCATCGATCTGTATGAAGACCGCATCAGAATGTTTCATGTCAAGGATGCAGAGTTTAATCCGGATGGAACGAATGGTGTGTATGGCGGTTACCAGGATTGGATTGACAGGGCAGGACGATTTCGCAGCTTAGGTGATGGAGAGATTGACTTCGGTGCCATCTTCAGCAAGCTTGCACAATATGAATATGAAGGCTGGGCTGTACTTGAATGGGAATGTTGCATCAAAGACAGTGAACAGGGTGCTGCAGAAGGTGCAGCATTCATCAAAAATAATATGATCAATGTTACACAGCGTGCATTTGATGATTTTGCAGGAGGAGTTTTTGATCAGAAAACGAACAGGAAAATCCTGGGTCTCGATTAATTGAAAATGAAAAATGAAATTTAAAGTCCCCTTCAGGGGATTTAGGGGCAAAGCAGGAGGAGTTTTTGATCAGAAAACGAACAGGAAAATCCTCGGACTTGATCTTTAGCGAAAGACACAAGGACCAAAAACAAAAAAGAGGACGCGGATTAGTTATGAAAAATTAAGATTTATTAAGATCGATTCCATTAATCAATCAACAAATGAAGATGATTAAATGCATTAAATATTTTTCCATACTCCTGTTCCTTTTAATTCAAAGCTCATTACTTAATGGACAGGATATAAACTGGAATGAATGGATTGAACGATGGAGAAAAGAATATCATGTGCCCGGAATGTCCGTGGGCATTATTAAGGATGGAAAAGTGATACTGTCCGCCGGATATGGTGTGCAGGAAGAAGGAAAAAAAGGGAAAGTTGATGAGAACACGCTTTTTTCAATTGCGTCTAATACAAAAGCTTTTATATCGGCTTCATTTGCAAAGCTTGTGGATGAAGGTAAAATGGACTGGGATGATAAAGTACAAACCTATCTTCCTTATTTTGAATTGTATGATCCCTGTGTTTCTGAAATGATCACTGTACGTGATCTTTTATGTCATCGTTCGGGACTAGGGACTTTCAGCGGTGATGTGATTTGGTACAGGAGTCACTATAGTGCTGAGGAAGTTGTGCGTCGTGTTGCGGAATTGCCACAGGATTTTGAATTTCGCAGCGGCTTTGGTTATTCCAACGTCATGTTTCTTGCCGCCGGTGAAATCATCCGGAAAGTCTCAGGAAAAAAGTGGGATGAATATGTGAAGGAAAATTTTATCAGGCCCTTGCACATGGACAGGACTATCACATCTACAAACGATATCTCTTCAACTACAAATGTAGCCTCACCACACAAACCTGAAGGCGATCATGAAGCACCCATTGATTGGGTCAATTGGGATAACATGGGAGCCGCGGGCGGAATTATTTCTTCATCAGATGATATGCTAAAGTGGATCTCCATGCAACTGAATCACGGTGTGACAGGAATGGATACATTTTTCTTTTCTGATTCTCAAATAACATTTTGGACACCGCATAATAATTTTCCTGTCAGTTCGAGATCACATGAATTATATGGCCGGAATTTCAACGGTTACGGATTGGGATGGGGTGTCGGGGAATACCAGGGTCATCTCGTCGTATCTCATACGGGTGGCTATGATGGCATGTATTCAGGTGTGATGATGCTCCCTAATGAAAAAATTGGAATTGTAGTATTGACAAATGCCATGCACAACATAAGTACAATGCTCAGCTATGAAATTATTGATAAGCTGCTGGGACTTCCACAGGGTGACTGGGAACAGAGAGGATTAAATCAAGATGCAGCAGGATGGAAAAATAAAGCTGACAGGATTACAGAAAGAATGGAAGCCCACAAGACCGGTACGGTGCCATCGATGAGTGCTGTTGAAATCTCTGGTTTATACAGAGATCCTATGTATGGAGATATCCGCATCAAGCAGGATGGAGGACAATTGATGATTGATTTTACCGCATCCCCCGGATTGAAAGCAAAGCTTACGCATTGGCATTATGATGTGTACCAGATGGAATGGTTGGAACCACAAGCCTGGTTTAGTTTTGGTACTGTCCAGATTCTTCAGGATAATAATGGTAAACCCGAAAAGTTGCTTTTTGATGTGCCTAATGATGATATCTTCTTTGAAGAAATCAAATCAGCAACCCGTGTAAATCCATGAATGCAGAACCGACAGGATTTATTTATGAGTTGATAAAAAATATCAAAGGTGATGTGTACGATGACCCTGTCACACTTGGTATTTATGCTACTGATGCAAGTGTATATCAGATCATGCCTGTGGCTATTGTTTGCCCGAGGCATGAAGAAGATGTGAGATCATGTCTTCTCATAGCAAATGAGTTTCATATTCCAATTTTAGCAAGAGGTGGGGGCACAAGCCTTGCTGGTCAGGCTGTAGCTGCGGCTATCGTCCTTGATTTTTCGAAATACATGAATAAAATTCTTTCTTTCGAAAATGATATCGTAACCGTTCAGCCTGGTGTCGTCAGATTTCAGCTCAACAAATTTCTTAAACCGCGTGGTCTTGAGTTTGCTCCAGATCCTGCTACCGGTACACGTGCTACTATAGGCGGCATGGTGGCCAACAATTCATCCGGTACAAAAAGTATTCTCTATGGAAAAACCGGGGATCATGTAGTTGAATTGAAAGTGATGTTGGTGGATGGCAAAGTCATTCATACAAGAGCCCTGACATCAGAAGAATTGCAAAAGAAGCTGGAAAGTAATGACGAAGATCGGATCTATTATAAGCAGATGATGGACATCGTGCTGCCTTTGCAAAATCAGGTGGCTGAACGATATCCAAAAACTATGCGAAGAGTAGGTGGATATGCGTTTGATGATTTTATCACATCCGGATATGGTGATCTCAACCGGATCATTATCGGAAGTGAAGGTACATTAGGTATCATCCTGGAGGCTAAGCTCAGTCTTGTGAAGCTTCCTAAATTCAAAGGACTGAGCGTTGTACAATTTGATCTTGCACTGGATGCTATCAAAGCGACAATGACGATGGTGAAATACAATCCGTCAGCAGTTGAGATCCTAAGCAGGCTACTGATCGGATATAGCCGGAAGAATATCGAGACTGCACCCATGTGTGGTTTTCTTAAAGGAGATCCTGACGCTATTCAGATCGTTGAATTTTACGGTGAAGATCCGGAAGAAATCAAATTGAGAGCACAATTGATGCATGCTGAATTGCAATCGCTCGGATTTGGATATGCACATGATTATTATCCGGAAGGAAAAACATTTCACGATGTGTGGGGGATCAGGGAGCGGGGATTAGGATTATTACTGGGAGAACCGACGGACAAAAAAGGGGTTCCTGTAATTGAGGATGCTGCGATCCCACTTGAGCATCTTGATGCTTTTATTGGAAAAGTTGTGGAGATATGTGAATCAAAAGGAGTAGGTGTTGATTACTATGCGCATGCCAGTGTGGGAGTGATCCATATCAAACCCATCCTGGATCTGAGGCTGCAGGAAGATATCGATCTGTTTAAAATAATAGCAGATGAAGTATTTCAATTAGTTCTTTTTTATAAAGGCTCATGGAGCAGCGAGCATGGCGATGGACTGGTGCGCAGCAGTTATCTGCCGGAGTTTTATGGAGATGCTATCTATGAAGGATTCAGAAAAACAAAATCGTTGTTTGATCCTGAACATCTTCTTAACCCGGAAAAAATAGTGGATGCACCACCGATGGATAGTAACCTGCGGTATGGAGCTTTGTATCATGACTGGCCTTTTCAGTCTGTATATAAATATCGGGATCAACACAATTTTCATACAGCGGTCCATCAATGTTCAGGACTGGGAGCATGCAGAAAAATATCCAGTGGGACGATGTGTCCGAGCTTTATGGTGACGCTTGATGAACGGGATTCTACACGTGGCCGGGCTAATGCATTGCGTCTGGCCATGTCTGGCCAACTTGAAGATGGCCTGGCGAATATTGATCTGCCCGAAATACTTGATCTCTGTCTTTCCTGCAAAGCATGTAAAGCAGAATGCCCAAGCAGTGTGGATATGGCAAGATTGAAAGGTGAAGTGATGCAATACCAGTTTGATCACAGGGGTGTATCACTTAAAGATAAGATGATCGGAAGAAGTGCAGACATGGCGCGAAGATTCGCAGGAAAGAAAGCAGGTGTCATCAATGCATTTCAAAACATGGCCGGCATCAGGCATGTAATTATGAAATCTATAGGCATGGATGCAAGGCGAAAATTACCTGCCTATGCTTCGAAGCTATGGACTCAATCTCACCTGGAACAACATAAGCAAAAAATAAAAGGCGATCCGGATATCATCCTGCTCACAGATACGTATACGCAATGCCATCAACCGGAATCGGGTATTGCTGCAGTGCAATTGCTTGAAGCATTGAGACAGAATGTGATGTTGCTGGATGCAGGTTGTTGTCAGCGGCCGCGTATTTCGCATGGCTTTCTGAAAGAAGCTGCACAGAAAGTATTGCCTGTCATTGAAAAAATCCGGCCGTGGCTTGATAAAAATATTCCTATCGGAGTATTGGAACCTGGCTGTGCTTCTGCCTGGACTGATGATATACCTGATCTCATAGAAGATGAAGCAATGGCAGAAGCATTGAAAAAGATCAGGCCTTTCGAGCAAATATTATTGGGTGTTTTGTCAAAAACAAAAAATGCAGGTGATGTCATTAAGCCCAAAAAAAACCACATCCTTGTCCATGGACATTGTCATCAGAAATCCATCTTTGGAATGGATCCGGTGAAAGAAATTTTTTCCATATGGCCTGAAATAAAGTATGAAGAAATCGACAGCGGTTGTTGCGGTATGGCAGGTTCGTTCGGATATGAATCAAAGCATTATGAGATTTCAAAAAAAATGGCAGAACGTGTATTAATTCCTTCGATAAAAGCCAGGCCGGAAGCATTAGTGATTGCTAATGGATTTAGTTGCAGGCACCAGATTGCTGATTTCGCTGACAGGAAAGCGGTGCATATTGCGGAGGCGTTTGAAATTGTATAGCAAGGATTTTAAAAAATAACGTGGGGACGTGTTCTTTGTATAGACGTGATGCATTGACATGCTTGATAGCTCACTGAATGAGACTATAAAAAAATAAGATCAGGAAAATCAATGATTTTAAGATATACACTGCCTTTCTTCTAATGTTTAATTAACATTTTCAAAGTAGTGTTAAAGTCAGATACGCTTTTAAGTAAAGGTGTAACTGAATTGCGATCAAAATCAAGAAAATCTGCATAATCACTTTCGTTCCGCCAATCAAATAAACGAGAATACAGTTTGCCATATTCACGTTCGATCATATTAGTTTTAATGAAAGAAAGAAAAAATTTAGTTTTTATGCCATTGTGTGTATGAGCGGTAATCTGGTGACTGTACAACAAAGCACTCACTGTATAATAACTGGAATAATAAAGCCTGTTTACACAAGCATTCCAGCGCTCATTTTCAAAAAGCAATGCAGCATCTGCGTACGCTTCCTCTGATTTCGTCAATCGATAGGTAATATAATCTTCTCTGGAGCCTTCCATTAAAGAGAAATGCCTTCCTGCATGACACTTTTATAAAAAGGCGAGGCGACATGGCGGGTCTCCCAATCACTCCTTGAAAAAACAAAAGTGGAAATCGGTTCTTCGATCTCCAGTTCAACATCAAACAGCACATCCCGGAATTCCTGTTCTAAAAGCCTGGATACCTGGTTCTGATTGAGGAGAATCAGAACATCCCAATCGGAGTGATCGGTAGCTTCCCCCCGGGCTCGCGAACCAAATAAAATGACTTCAGCCAAAGGATCCTTCCCTTTAACAGAAGATCGTATCTTTTCCTTGATGTTTGATAAAAGCATTGACATATTGCAAAGATAGGGGATAGACCAGAAAGATTATAAAATTGCACTGCCATTGAGGCTGAGACGGGGTGGTAATTTCTGGAGATCCTAATCTTTTTAAATTAAACGATAGCATTTGAGATTATATCGTAGGGATATGATGGTTCGACCTGCATTCCACAACCTAGTGCTACAGCTCACCAACCGTTAATAGCGTCTTTACGATATTCCCTCATTTCTCCCGATCTTCACGCCCATACCACCCATGAACACACTTATTCTCAAACCCCGCCAGGCACTCAATAAAGCATACCTAAAGGTCCGGCCCATCCGGTCTGAAATCGACCGTTTTAAGACAAACCTGATCCACCTTCTTGATCATATCAACGCCACGGAATCAGAAGAACATCACAAAAATCTCGTTGCTGATTTCCTCAAACGAACCTGGTATGATCAGCAGCACTTCATCAACACAAAAGGCCGCAATGACCTGGTCATACACAATGGCAACAAGGACTCCACCGTAGGCGTCATCATCGAAGCCAAAAAGCCAGGCAATAAATCCGAGATGATCACCAGGGAGAAACTCAATGCCAAAGCTTTCCAGGAACTGGTGCTGTACTACCTGAGAGAACGCATCACATTCGGCAATACGGATGTGCGCCATCTCATCATCACCAATATCCATGAGTGGTACATATTCGATGCGAAACTGTTTGACCGGCTCTTTGCCCAAAACACAAATTTCGTGCGGCAATTCACGGAATTCGAAGAGGGCAAAGCGGCGGATACCAATACTTCATTTTTCTACCGGAATATCGCGGAGCCTTTCATCGAAAGCATCCACACACAGATTGAGTTTACTTATTTTGATATTCGTGATTATGAAAAGCCACTGCGCAATACAGATAAAGCGGATGATGCACGTCTTATCGCACTATTCAAATTACTGTCGCCGGCACATCTGCTCAAGCAATCTTTTGTCAATGACAGCAATAGCCTCGATCGCAGGTTTTATACAGAGCTGCTTCACATCATCGGTCTCACCGAAGTAAAGGATGGTGGTAAAAAACTCATCCAACGTCATAAAAAAGGAGAGCGCCACACCGGCACTCTGCTGGAAGATACGATCCAGCAACTCGACTCGCTGGACAAGCTTAGCCGAATTGAAAAACCATCCCAGTACGGAGCAGATCGCGAAGAACGGCTCTTCAACATCGGCCTTGAACTCTCGATCACATGGATCAACCGCATACTCTTCCTCAAACTGCTCGAAGCACAACTCATCAGCTATCACAAGGGCGATAAAGCATATAGCTTCCTGCAATCCGACCGCATCCATAATTATGATGATCTCAACAGTCTGTTTTTCCAGGTATTGGCAAGACAGATGGATGAAAGGCAGGCCGAAGTGCAGAAGGCCTTTGACAAAGTGCCGTATCTCAACTCATCACTGTTTGAACCCACCGATCTTGAGCACCTGACACTACTCATCAGCAATCTCCGCAATGATGTGACGATCCCTGTACACACGCAGACGGTACTGAAGGATACTAGTGGTAAGAAAGTAACCGGCGCGATAGTCACACTTGAGTACCTGTTTCGCTTTCTCGATGCCTATGACTTCAGTGGTGAGGGCTCCGTGGATATCCAGGAGGACAATAAGACACTGATCAATGCTTCTGTGCTCGGACTCATCTTTGAAAAGATCAATGGATACAAGGACGGCTCGTTCTTCACACCAGGTTTCATCACGATGTACATGTGCCGTGAGACGATCCGTCGCGCGGTGGTGCAGAAATTCAATGAAACAAAAGGATGGACGTGCGAGACGACTGATGACCTCTATGAAAAAATCACAGACCGGAAAGAAGCTAATGTGATCATCAATTCGCTCCACATATGCGATCCGGCGGTAGGGTCGGGGCATTTTCTCGTATCCGCACTCAACGAGATCATCGCCATCAAGAGCGAACTGAAGGTGCTTCTCGACCGCGATGGTAAATGGCTGAAAGAATACCACATCGAAGTCTCCAATGATGAGCTCATCATATCGGATGAAGATGATTTCTTCGTCTATCGTCCCGGCAATAGGGAGAGTCAGCGTGTGCAGGAAGTGCTTTTCCATGAGAAGCAGACGATCATTGAGAATTGTCTCTTCGGGGTCGACATCAATCCCAACTCGGTCAAGATCTGCCGGCTTCGCCTGTGGATTGAATTGCTCAAGCATGCGTATTATAAAAATGACACGGAGCTCGAGACGCTGCCTAATATCGACATCAACATCAAATGCGGCAATTCACTCGTGAGCCGTTTTGCTATCGATGCGGATCTGCGACAGGCACTGAAGAAAAGTAAGTTTACGATCGACAGTTATAAGATCGCTGTGGATACGTACCGCAATGCCGAAAACCGTGAGGAAAAGCGCGAGATGGAAAAGCTCATCACGTCCATCAAGTCCGACTTCCGCAGCGAGATCTCGGCCAATGATAAGAATATCAAAAAACTCAACAAGCTCAATGATGAACTCTTCCACACAGCTAATCCTGGTGGTCTCTTCGAACAGACGAAAGATGAAAAATCAGCGCGTGATCTTAAGGTCCGGCAGCTCTCAAAAGAAATAGAAAAGCTGGAGGCAGAAGTTGAAGAGATCAAAGCCAACAGGATCTACGAGAATGCTTTTGAGTGGCGCTTTGAATTTCCGGAGGTGCTCGATGATGATGGTGATTTTGTGGGGTTTGATGTGGTGGTGGCGAATCCGCCATACATACGGCAGGAAGAACTCAAGGAATACAAGACATATTTTGAACGAACGTACACGACCTACGCCGGTACTGCTGATCTGTATGTCTATTTTGTGGAGAAGGGGATTTCATTTTTGAAGCAGCATGGAGATTTTATCTACATCCTGCCGAATAAATGGATGCGTGCCGGTTATGGTGCTGCGATGCGCAGATATCTTAAGCAATATGCCATTCGCAAGATCCTGGATTTTGGAGATCTGCCTGTATTTGAAGAGGCTACAACGTATCCGGCCATTCTGCATATGGGTAAGTCAGACCCGATAGAATCTTTGTTGGCAGTAAATATTGAAACACTGGATTTTACTGATGGATTGCAGGCTTATGCTCTTCAAAATGAAAATGCAGTTTCTTATGCTGGCCTTTCTGATGAGGGTTGGAGTCTGCAGGATCAGAAAGTTCAAATGCTTCTGAATAAAATTAAGAGCAAGGGAACTCCGCTGTCTCAGTATGTAAATGGGAAAATATTTTATGGAATAAAGACTGGTTTCAATGAAGCATTTGTGATTGATAAAGTAACGAGAGACAATTTAATCAAAGACGACCCAAAAAGTCTTGAAGTCATCAAGCCTTTTTTAGCCGGACGAGAAATAAAACGATATAAATCACCGATAAATGAAAAATATTTAATTCTGATAAAAAATGGTGACACGCGCAACTGGCATGGGAAATTAGATTAGAAGGAAGCGTTTCAGCGAATGAGTGAAATGTTCCCAGCCGTTATGAAACATTTGGTTCAATTTGAAGTGAAAGCAAAGGCACGTTATGATAAAGGCCAATATTGGTGGGAGTTGAGAGCCTGTGATTATTACAATGAATTTGAAAAACTGAAAATTATTTTCCCTGACATTGCCACTCGAGCGGAATGCATGCTCGATTATACCCAGTCATATTGTGTGAATACGGCATACATAATTCCTGTCGAAGATTATTATTTATTAGGGATTCTGAATTCCAACGTAGTTCATTTCTTTTATAGCAGTCTGACAACATCAATTCGAGGTGGTTATTTACGATTTATTAGGCAATTTGTTGAACAGATTCCAATACCTCTTGGCGAACCTCAGAAAGAAATTTCAACTTTAGTAAATTCAAGAATAAAGTCCGAGGATGACCATAAATCTTATGAAATCGAATCTCAAATCAATCAGCTTGTGTACCAGTTGTATGGGTTGACAGAGGAAGAGATAGGGATTGTGGAGGGGAGGTGAGTAGGGAGATCTCAATCTGATTGAATTAAATGAAGCCGATATCTCAATTCTTGATGATGTGCTGGTGAAGAAGTTGTTGAAGCTTGGTATTAAGTTTTGTTACTGGAGTGATTGGATTTTGAGGCGGGTCAAGGACAAAAGACGACTAAGGCTATGGGCAGTATTAACAGACGGGGCCGCCTACTCGATTTTAGCCAGTTGTTATATTGTCCCAATCCATCTGTCGCTTATTTTTTTAAGTTCAATTGTCTTTGTCGGTTCGTTAACCCAGCCTTTTACAAAACTGATGTCATTAGAGTCTGGCAATTGTTCCGGTAGCAGTTTGTTTATTCGTATTCGACTTGGTAATGCAGCAGCCTCTCCAACAAAAATGGCCTCCCGTCTAGTAAGAGAAGGAAGCATTTTTGTCAAGCCCACTAAACTATCAGGTAAGAATTTAGCAACATGTTCTTGATCATTTGAATTCGTAAGACGGAGGATTATCCACGAGTTGCATTGAGATAAAACAGTTGCTTCAACATCTGAAGGTCTTTGGGAAATTAGCATTAAACCCACACCATATTTTCGACCTTCTTTCGCAATTCGCCTGACCGCTTCTTGCGCTTCTTTATATTGTGCCTCTCCATGATTTGGCACATAACGGTGAGCTTCCTCACAGATAAACAATACAGGATCCTTTTCTCTTTCCTCTCTTGTTTGCCATAATTTGTATTGAAATAATAGCCTTGCGATCAAAGCAGTTAATGGCCCAGCAACTTCATTAGGTAATCCTGATATGTCAATAATTCTTAGGTTTTTGTCTTCTATATCACCCACAAATTGATGCAGTATTTCTTCTAATTTCGGAGATGATGAACTATGTTCTTCCATTAAAAATGATAACTGTGGATTAGAACGTAATACTTTCAATTTTTTAAGAATGGAATCAATTTTATCTCTTCCAGAACTAGTAGCAAGATTTTCAGATTTGCCAGGCTTTTGACCTTGAACTTTATCCAAATGTTTAGTGAATTCAGATAACAAGAATGGAATCGGCTTGTCACGGTCAAAATTTAGAATTTTTTCTGCTGTAGTCACTCCTTCTGGTTCGTCATCTTTTGCCTCACCAACTGCACTTTCGCCCAGCCCTTTTACCATACTTTGGCTAAACAGTCTTGCATAGGTAATAGCTTGATATACCATGTTGGTTTGTGATGTTGCTTCAAATTCTGTTTTGCCAATAACAAGAGATCTGAATTCATCACTTGACATTAACCAATAAGGCAATTTTAGTTGCTCTGTTTTTATTGAAGTTGTTGATGCTTCGCTATAGGCTTTATATACAATTGCTTTATTACCAAATGCCTTTGCATACTCACCATGAGGGTCAATAATTACGATTCTAGGCGATATGGTTTTCCCTTTTATTTGATGTGCTAATACAGAGTGTAAAATGGATGCCACTGTTCCAGATTTTCCTGAACCAGTAGAGCCTAAAATTGCACAATGATGGCCAAATAATTTATCAATATTTGCACGACAAACTGCATTATTTCCTCCAACATAATTTCCTATCGGAACCATTGGATTGTTTTCGATTTCTTTTAAATCTTCTGCAGCGCGATAAATACTTTCTAGTTCATCATTTAAGCATAGAAAAGCATCTTGTAAAGGAAGAGGATAAGTTTCTACTCCTCTAACAAACAAAAGTTTCTCATCTTTTGAACTCCAAATACCTTGGCCAAATAAATCAGCTTCTAATATCCTTTTATCATCACCAGGTAGAATAGTATTTTTACCCTCTTCAGCAAGAATATCAGACTGCATTCTCAACATTCTAACATATGCGAATAGTATTTTTCTGCCGAAATGTATTTTAATAATACTACCAATTTGACCTACCGAATATACTTGGCCATAAACTGACCTTGTAAGTTCTGTAATTTTAATATCAAGTTCAATTCTTATTTGATTACCGCTTACTTCTACAATTTTGCCAATTCTCAAAGAAGGTAGTGTGATAAATAGTTCTTTACTCATGGTCTCCGGTTAAAATGAAATTTGTTAATCCTGAAAATGTCCACCAAATCAAATCTTTCTTATCGGTATTTTGCAGCGGGGCTGTAGAATTATAGTAAACTCCTTTTTGTCCAGCAACATAAACTCTACTTCCAAATTGTTTATCTGTGAGCCATGCATCAAGTGTTTTGTTAATTACAATAGAGCCATCAGGGTTTTCTTTTGCAAAAGCGATTATCGTAGTTCTACTGTTTCTACTTGATAGAGCCGCTTCAATTTCAGCATTAATATGGTCATCTCCAAAGCTATATCCACATGTAATTAATACATTGTCTTCATTTGAATTTAGTGCGTTTCTAAAGCCATTAAACAAATATGAAAATGGGTCTTTTTGGGTCTCTACATATTTTGTTGCTTGAGGATAAATCATTATCTCAGATTTATTTGCTAAATATTTTGTTCCGTATCTAGTTCTAACTAAACCCTTCTTTTCATCACGTTGCCAATCTATTGACCCATGAAGTTTGTAAAGCAGACATTTATTTGGCAAGCTATGAGCATCTTGAAATTCAAACTGAGGATTCCAATATGCAATTGCACCACCTGAGAAACCATCAACAACAGTGAATTTTTCTAACCCTAAAGCATCTTCCAACAATGTATCATAATTAGTTGAAAAGAAGGTGAGTTTTGACCTAGATAGCAAGTTGGATCTATTTGAATATATTGCCTGAACAAATTTGATATGATGTTCTATTTCAACAATTGGATTTGAAAAATCACCTATTATTTCAGTTCCATCATTTGAATAACCGTATCGAACAGTTTCACCAATTGCGGAAATTATGGATTTATGAATATTTAATAGTTCATCTTTAGTGAACGATTTTGCACTCACAGTTGCTGATTTTGTTTTGGACCTGTCCGCTAATGCAATCAAATCACCGATATGACTTAAATAGTGTTCTATATGTGACTTATCATGTAATTCAGCAGTAAGCAAGCTATAGATTTCAATATCCTTGTCGATTTTAGAAGCATCAATAATACATTTTACTCGAGTAGTCAATGGGTACATCAAAGGAATATTTGAATTGCAACTTATACCTGCTCCAAAAAGCCAATTTTGTCTGCTAGAATCGAGCTGCTTTCTCAGCTCTTCTGTTATTGATTCAAAGTCTTGGTCTGCCATTTTATTCTTTTAATTCGGTTAATATATTCTGCATTTGGGTTTTTGAAATAATCAGAAAATTAGTTGTATCGTATGTATTTTTCTCAGCCCTTTTCAAGAATCCCAAATAATTCATTATTCTGATAAAAGTTTTCATAGTCTTTTCTGTATAAGCTATTCCAATGCCAATTCTTCCTAAAGATGCTGCATTAATAAGACTTCCCATATTGTGTTTCTTTGAATTTTTATTTTCTATTTCTATTGCCAGAAAACATCGAGCATTTTGATTTTTGTAAATCAAATCTTCAAAGTTCGGAATTGTAATTTCATTATGTACTGCTAGTCCTATATTTTCAATATGTACTTGATATAATTTAATTAAGAATTTCTTAATTTCTTCAGATGCTACAAGTTTATTATAATCATGAATCTGATTTTGTCCAGCAACTATGCTGAATGGCCCAACAGCAATGTCGACTCGAGGCGAATAGTGATTGTGATATCCAGTAAAAGCTACCCATTCATTTTTCACATCAAGACCTTTAAATTTGTTTTGAATTAATGGATGAATTATATTTTGATATTCTTTAGTTGTCATTTTACAATTTGCTGACTCATTATTACCCGCAATCCCATTAATCGAAATCTAAACATATCATTCCTTAGGAATTGCGCTTTCAAAATATTCATCACGTATATCCAAATTATTTTTCCCGATCCCTACAAATTTACCATGAAGCGACTTCCAGATCAAAGAAATAATTTTCGCACTTTGATAATCAAATCCGATTTCAGCACTCCATTCAATATTGCCGTTTCACTTTCTAAAACATCAGCGCATCAATAAATCTAAGTATACTAATCATCCCAAAAACCTAATCACTTTTTCCAGTCCTCTCAAATATAGAAAAACAAGACGACAGTTCAGGATGGAAAAAATTTGACCATTATTTTCAGCTACTATTCCCGCCCAAAGCCAATCATTTTCCAATCCCTTCTTATCTTTTCTCCACAATGCGCATACCCCTCCGTCAATTCGAAACCATCATCGACCCCACCATCCTGAAACGTGGGCTGGATTATTTTAAGAAAGGAGCAGTAATCCCGGAAGATGAGGGTGACGATGGAGAAATGACCTTCATCGTTCAGGGTTCTGAAGAGTATTTCGGGCGGATTCAGATCGAAAAGGATATCATCGTACTGACCCTTCGACACGCTCCTGGCTTCAACTCATCCTGCTCACTGTAAACCAGGCAAGGACGGAATAGGAGCCTTATTGAAGAGGATAAATCAAGATTTTCGATTAAATTTGCTCAATATAATTTATAATGAAAGCGCTACTTGTAAAATCCAAAAGTCAGGCTGAGTTGAAATTCATTTCTGACTTGTTAAAAAAACTTGGTGTATCAACAAGGGTTATGGATATTGAGGAAATTGAAGATTACGGAATGTCCATTCTTATGAAAGATGTTGACCGAAGTAAAAAAGTAAGTCGTGACACCGTAATGAAGAAACTCAAGTCCAGATGAAGGTTGAGTTCTTAAGCAAATTTGTGAAAGATCTTGATAAATTAAATGCAGTGCATGTCAAAGCATCCGTAATAAAAACAATTGAACTTGTTGAAACAGTCAAAAATTTATCTGAAATCCCCAATCTTAAAAAACTAAAAGGGCACAAGTCCGCATTCAGGATTAAAATAGGAGACTATAGAATTGGAATTTTTATCAAAGGCAAGACGATCGAAATGGCAAGAGTCGTCCATCGGAAGGATATTTATATGTAAAGTGTTCCCGTAGGATAATTGGCACTGACGGCCACCCATTTTCCAATCCCTTCTTATCTTTTCCCCGCAATGCTCATACCCCTTCGTCAATTCGAAACCATCATCGATCCCGCTATCCTGAAACGCAGGCAGGATTATTTTAAGAAAGGAGCTTAGTATTCGCGAACTAAGACCTCTGTGGGTATACCTAATTCCTCATTAAGCTTTCGAATCATGCCGAGCGTTAATTTTCTTTTTTTATTCAAAATTTCACTTACACGACTTTTAAGCCCCAACGCATCTTCCAGATCTTTTTGTTTATAGCCAAGCTGTTCCATTCGAAATTTAATCGCTTCAATCGGATCGGGAAAGTCTATAGGGTTCTTTTCGAGTTCATAGTTGTCAATAAGCAGAGAAAGTAGCTCAAGTTCATCTCCCTCTTTTGAGTTCCTGGATGCGTCAAATATCAATTCTAATCGCTTCAACGCTTTTTGATATTCTCTTTCCGTTTTTATTACTTTGTATTCCATGGCCATTAAATTTTTATTGCATTTATTTTATCGTATTGATCGTGCGTGCCAATGAACCTGATCCAGACGACGCCGTAGCCATAATTGATTCTTACAACAAGTCTGTAATGGTTGCCTTTAATATTAAATACAACCCTGTTGTCAGCTAAAATGCTGGCTGATGGGTAATCCTGTTTGATATCCTGAGCCTTTTTCCAACGCGCTTCCAAAGCCTCCTTATACCAGGACTTGAGTTGTTGTTCACAATCCTTGTGATTGTTCCAAAAAGATCTGAGGGTTCTTTTAGCAATTACTCTCATAATACAAAGATAGGTAAAGTTCCCGATATGGGAACAAAAATATCATGCGTTTAGCAGGAAGCTACGAAGACTGATATTTGTGATAACACATAAATACCCGCAATACCATTAATCGCAATCTATCCCTTTCAGTCTTAGGAATTGCTTTTTCAAAATATTCATCACTACAGTTCCGGAACGAAAAATTTTGACCTTTCTATCCAGTTACTATTCCTACCACAAGCCTTCCATATTCCAATCCCTTCTTATCTTTTCGCCACAATGCGCATACCCCTCAATCAATTCGAAGAGATCATCGATCCCACCATCCTGAAACGTGGGCTGGATTATTTTAAGAAAGGAGCAGTAATCCCGGAAGATGAAGATGACGATGGAGAAATGACCTTCATCGTTCAGGGCTCCGAAGAGTATGTAGTGCGCATTAAGCTTGTCAAGGATGTCATCACGGACTATGTGTGCGACTGCCCCTACGATCAGGGACCGGTATGTAAGCATTTGGCAGCAGTGATTTTCTTCCTGCAAAAGGATGAATTAATGCTGAACGAACCTCAGCCTAAAGTAGTACGCTTGAAAGCGAGAAAAGGCAGGCCGCGAAAAATCGTAGAGGAAGCATCAGTTGACGATACACGATTCCGTCCCACCGGAAGGGAGGCCATTTTTTCCTTTGGAAAAAAGGTGAAATCAGATCCTATAAGGAAGTCAAAAGCTCCATCTGAAAAAACACAAATTGATAAATTGCTGAGCAGTCTCTCCCTTGATGAGTTGAAAGATTATCTGGCGGATTGCGTTCTTCAGGATAAGATCCAGAAAGCGAACTTCCTGGCCCATTTCGCCGCAAAGAATGAGTACGAATCCAAAGAGACGTATACCAGACAGATTAAGGCGATACTGAAATCTGTATCGGGCAGACATGGCTATGTCGATAGGCGTGAAGCCGGCAGGATTGGCAAAGCTGTGCATGATATGATGTGTAATGCTATTGACCAACTCGACGCAGGTAATCACAGGAGCGCCATACTGATCAGTACCTCTGTACTCGAAGAGATGACTGATGCTCTGAGTTTCATTGATGACAGTAATGGCGATGTAGGGGGCAATATCGAAACCGCCTTTGATGTACTGGTTCGACTCAGCAGTCTCCCTTTGACGGAAGAAATACGAAAACCGTTGTTCGATTTCACCATTGAAAAATTCAGCAGCCGGGAGTTCGAAGGTTGGGATTGGCATATCGGGATGATGCGCCTGGCCTTCAATCTGCATCGCACAAATGAGGAAGTAGATCTGGTCATGTCATTGTTACAGAGTTTTACAGGATCTGACTATGATAAGCAGGAAGCCGAAACCATCTCGTACTTGCTGCTCTTAAACTCGAAACAAATTGAAGCGGCGCAGACCTATCTCCGACAACATCTAACTAATCCGGACTTGCGTGAACATGCACTGCAACAGTCATTCGAAGAGGGAGACTTTGCACATGTCAAACAACTTGCGATTGACGGTATCAAGGCAGATCAAAAAACAAAAGCCGGTCTTTTGTCAAATTGGTACGATTGGCTGATCAAAACGGCTGAAGCAGAAAACGATAAAAGCAAAGTCATCGAATATGCCCGTCTCCAGCTGATGGATCATGGTCGAGAAAAGGAAACGTACTACAATATCATCCGGCAAAACACAGCTGCTGATGAATGGCCGGAAACGTATGAAAGTCTGATCAACGAGATGTGGCGCTCCAGGAAATGGGACACAAAGGAACTCATCCCAAATATTCTCGTTGCAGAACAAGACTGGGCAAAGCTCCTTTTTCTCCTGGAGCATGAGACAAAAACAATCGGTTATATATTCGACAGGCTCGTTCACTTTGGAAGGCATCTGATACCAACGCGCAAAAATGAAATAGGTAAATTGCTTGAAGAAGCCCTGATCAGATCTGCCCGTTCAGCATCCTCTCGGCGCAATTATACAGACTTGACGAAAGATCTCAGGCAGATGAAGAAACTGGGCTACAGCGATATCGTCAATCATTTGCATGAGTCTTTTATGAAGTCCTACCGGCATCGTCCGGCTATGATAGAGGAATTGAGGAAGATGTAAGAGAGTAAGAATGTAAGAAAAAAAATTACATATGGAGGGGCGTTTTGCAACCGCCCCAATGTAAAACCATAATATGAATTCAATTTCAAAATACCCACCTGTCGCCAGCCGCATACGATCATTCCTGAATGCAGGTAAGTTTATTAAGAATCCATTTCCAGTACTGGATAAGGCTATTTCCAAATTAGGAACGACATATGGATTTTATATGGGAGGTGTTGAGAAAGCCGTGCTGACCATTGATCCAAAGGTGGCAAGATATGTTTTGCAAAAGCATCATCGGGCGTACGAAAAATCAGAAATTGTCACGGAGATCCTCGCTAAATTTTTAGGAAAGGGTTTGCTGACGAATACAGGAGATAAGTGGCTTTCACAACGCAGATTAATTCAACCCGGTTTTCATCGGAAACGAATTGAATCTCTGCAGGCATTGATGAAAGCTGAAGTTGATGAGTGCATGATGAAATGGACCATACAATCATCCGACGGAAGGATGATTGACGCGTATAAGGAAATGAATCAGCTCACTTTCCGGATTATTGCAAAAGCATTATTCAGTGATTCAATAGAAGAAAGCGGGCTTGCTGAATTAAGTGAATTGATCAGCACCATACAGGCTTATATCATCAGGGAAGTCCGGCAACCACATAAACGATGGTGGTTCAAACTAAATGGCACAACAGCAAAGCACATAGCGCTTGCTAAAGGAACGAACGAATTGATCCGCGACATTATCAGGAGAAGGCGAAATGACTCGGAGAAACCCGATGATCTGTTGACGATGCTCATGGAAGCAAAATATGAAGACACGGGATTAGGCATGGAGGAAGATCAGCTGATTGATGAATGTCTGATCCTTTTCGTAGCCGGGCATGAGACATCAGCGAATGCTCTTTCCTGGATGATCTATTTATTAGGTCTTCATCATGAGGAATATACAAAGCTGCAAAATGCCACAGCTGAATCGCAGGCAGCAATGGTGCGAAATGTAATTGATGAATCGATGAGATTATATCCGCCTGCATGGGTGATTGACAGAATTTCTCTTGAGGAAGATCATGTATTAGATTATCAATTACCAAAAGGAACATTGTGGGTGATCTACATCCGGGGAATGCATCGCAACCCTGATTATTGGGATAAGCCTGACGAATTTATTCCTGACCGCTGGAATGATCCTAATCTGAATAAAGAAGCTTACATGGCTTTCGGTGCCGGACCAAGATTATGCATCGGCGAACATTTTGCAATGATGGAAATGCAACTCATCCTGACCACAATCGTCAACAAATGGAATTTCAAATTAATCTCTACGGATGTTGTTGAGAAGCCGATGGTGACGTTGAGACCTGGTGGAGAGATTTATATTTCGATTTCACCACGTAAAATGCTAGGCGTCGGTTGACCGACGTCTGTGTGTATGCAAAGCTTTGCTTTGCGTAATGAAGCTTTATATCTCAAAGCGCAGCTTTGTGAACACCAGAACGTCGGTCAACCGACGCTCAGCATTCTTATAATTAATACGTGGAAACTTTACTGGTGAGATGCCTGACAATCTTATGTGCATGTTCCCTGGCATTTTCAATAGTGAATTTATTTGTACGCATTCCTCCGCATACTACACCGGCCAGATATAATCCGGGGATGATGGATTCATGTGTGTCTTCATTATATACTAATTCAGGTTCTGCATCATTCGTAAATGTGATGCCGATTTTTTGTAAAAACCTGAAATCAGGCTGATATCCTGTCATGGCGAGCACAAAATTATTTGGTAAGGATACATGGCCATCGGGTGTATTTATTTCGATGGTATCTTCTTTGATCTTACTCACTGTGCTGTTGAAATATGCTTTGATAGAACCTTCTTTAATACGGTTTTCAATGTTCGGTTTAATCCAGTATTTGACACGCTCACTGATCGCTGCTGATCTGATGATCATGGTGACATCAGCGCCCCGGTAAAAAAGTTCAAGAGCAACATCACATGCAGAGTTGGCAGCACCGATGATGGCCACTTTTTGTTCAACGTAAGGATGAGGCTCATCATAATAGTGTCTAACATTAGGTAAGTTTTCTCCAGGTACATTCATCAATACAGGTAAACCATAAAAACCTGTTGCCACGATAACGGCTTTTGAGGTGAGTGCATCTTTCGAAGTTGTAACTACAAAGTGGTCATTCTTTTTCGTAACATTTTCTACAAGTTCATAAAACCGCGCATTTAATTTCCAGCTTTCAAATACCCTTCGAAAATATTCTAACGATTCTTTTCGCGTAGGTTTCTCTCCATGACTGATAAATGGAACTTCTCCAATCTCCAGCAATTGAGAGGTAGAGAAGTACGTCATATTAGTAGGGAAATGAAAAAGCGTGTTGACGAGCATGCCTTTGTCGATCATGAGTGCATTGAGGCCAGCCCTTTTTGCCTCAAGAGCACAAGTCATGCCTATAGGTCCGGCTCCGATGATGATGATATCGTACATGAGGTGAAGATAAGGTTAAGAAGAAGGCGAAGTAAAAAGTATTCAGTATTCGGTAAAAATGGTAATCAGTTATATTTTCTATATGGTATGCATCCTTAACTAAATACCGGTTTCGCAAAACGGAGTTTTGCAGACACACAGACGTAGGCACAGCCTACGCCTAACCGTAAGTGTTTTCTAAAAATTGGCGAAGCCAATTTTTAGAAAACTATATGTTTCTTGTTTTTGCCAATAGCCAATGGTTATTGTCCTTAGCCTCCGCCTCCATCTTAGCATTCACTCAAACGTTTTTTCTGTCACCACCGATAATAAGTTATTTTTGAACGTTCCAAATAAAAACGTCTTAGCTGATGAGTGAAGAAAACAAACCTTATATCCCGGCAGAAACAGTACTTCCGGAAACTACTGTGAAAGCCTTTATCCTGGGTGCATTGCTATCTGTCATACTTGCTGCAGCTAATGCCTACCTGGGTCTTTTTGCTGGTATGACTGTATCTGCCTGCATTCCGGCAGCGGTCATTTCCATGGTGGTGCTTAAGATGTTTAAGAATAATAACATCCTGGAGAATAACATCGTACAGACTGCCGCTTCTGCAGGTGAAGCATTAGCCGCGGGTGCCATCTTCACATTTCCGGCATTGATCATTCTTGGTTATTGGACAGAATTCGATTACTGGGAGACGATGCTGATTGCATTATGTGGTGGCGTATTGGGAGTGCTTTTTACGATCCCTTTGAGGAGAGCGCTTATTGTAGAACAGAAATTGAAATTCCCGGAAGGGGTTGCCACTGCAGAAGTTTTAAAATCAGGAGAGGAAGCCGGCAAGTCAATACGCTATCTCGTGACAGGAGCCCTGCTGGGCGCTGTTTTGAAATTTGCTGAAGCAGGATTGAAGTTGTGGGGTGCAGTCGCAGAAACAGCAACAACCTTCGGAGGAAAAGTATATGCATATGCAGGACTCAATCAATCACCTGCACTCATGGCAGTTGGATACATTGTGGGATTGCGTATTTCATTTTTGATTTTCCTCGGTGGCGCCATCAGCTGGTGGGTAGCTATGCCTATTTATTTATACGTCACAGGCATTCCACAGGATGACACTCTCGTCGCAGTCGGAGGAAATATATGGAGCAGCCAGATCAGGTACCTGGGTGTAGGAGCTATGCTTGTCGGTGGCTTATGGGCGATCATCAGTCTTGTCAAGCCGATCATAGCTGCAGTAAAAAATGGATTGGAAGCGATCCGCAATAAAACAGGAGGCATGAATGCGATCAGGACAGAAAGAGATATGCCGATGGGACAGGTCTTGATCGCGATTGTTGCAATGATCATTCCCATATTTATTATTTACCTGCGGGAAATTCACAATGTGCCGATCACACTTTTCATGTCTGTCATCATGCTCATTGCAGGTTTTATCTTTTCTGCAGTGGCAGGTTATATGGCAGGACTTGTAGGTAGTTCGAACAATCCGATCTCAGGTGTGACGATTGCTACGATCCTGACATCGTCTTTGATATTGTTGGCATTGATGGGAAAAGATTCTGCAAGCGGACCGGTGGCAGCTATTATGATCGGAGCAGTTACATGTTGTGCTGCATCTATTGCCGGAGATAACCTGCAGGATCTGAAAGCAGGATATATTCTTGGAGCCACACCGCGTTCACAGCAGATCATGTTGATGGTGGGTGTGGTAGCAGCGGCAGTGGCTTTGCCTGTGATCCTTAATTTGTTGAATACTGCATATGGAATAGGGGCGCAGAGTGGAAGGGAGTCAGCATTGCAGGCGCCACAGGCTTCTCTGATGGAAAGTGTGGCAAGAGGAGTATTCAAAGGCGGATTGCCATGGACGATGGTGTATATCGGGATGGCTATAGGTGTAGTGATCATCATCATTGATAAAATACAGGAGGCACGTAAAAGTGAATATCGCGTTCCTGTTCTGGCTGTAGCAGTTGGTATTTATCTGCCGTTTGATTTAGGTAGTGCAGTGCTTGTCGGTGGATTGGTATCATGGGCTGTATCGAGATTTCAAACTAAAAATCCATCGAAAGCTGTACCCGATGTAGCCAGTGCTACAAGCAGGAGTGAGCGTACCGGTTTGCTTTTTGCTTCAGGACTCATCACGGGTGAAGCATTGATCGGAATATTGCTCGCTATTCCAATTGTTATATGGGAACGAAATGTTTTTGATCTTCATCATGCGCTTCCGGGTCTTGTGGGATTGGCTTGTTTGCTCGGAGTTTGTTTCTGGGTTTACAAATCGTCAACGAAGAGTTTTAGTGAGAAATAAAGTATTCAGTATTCGGTAAGCAGTAATCAGTGGATTTAACTTTCTGAACAACTTTTAGTGTAGAAACAGGTTCGTTAATTGTGTATTTCGACCAGCCTTTCTCATCCTTATGCTACAGCTCTGCAACCGATGTCAGGCGTGAGTTTTATTTGCGTTAATTTGCGGCAGGAAAGGATGTGGTAGTAACAAAAAGCAAGGATAGTAATAAAATGTATTTTATAAAAATTTCAAATGAAAGTGAAAATAATCATAGCTTCTTTATTATTCTTTTTGGTAACATTCGTCAGTTGTAAATCAGCTGATAAGAAAAGCAATGTGCCTGAACCTGTCAGTGCCAAATTTTCTTCGATGTATCCTGAAGCTGCGGGTATAGAATGGAAAATGGACGAAGGAAAGTATGTAGCCACATTTCATCAGAATCGAAAAGACCTGCGGGTCATTATGACAGAAGATGGAACGATCGTGAGATTTGAAGAAATCATTGATCCATCGCGACTTCCGGCAAATATCCGCGAGTATGTAACTGCAGAATTGGAAGGAAAAAAGATCTCCTCAGCTATTACCTATACCGATCCTAAAGGACAAAATTCATATGAGATCGAAGTGGATCATCGGCATTATGTGTTTGCTAAAGATGGTCAGTTTGTGGGGAAGAGGAATGGGGAGTAATCAGTAATCAGTGATCGGTAATCAGTAAAAAGTAAGTGGTAAAAGGTAAGTAGTAATCAGTTTGCTTTCACTCAAACTTTTCGTGAGACATGAGACGTGAATCGCGAGTTTTTTTATTCGCTTTGAGTTTTGTGGAGGTTGCGGGAAGGCTAAATCGAATGCTTCGACCTGCCAAGCTCATCCTCGTGCTACAGCTCAGCAACCATCGAAAATCAATATTGTATCCTCACCAGATTCAACCGGTTATTTCGTTCACTTGGGACTATGCATTCATTGTAGGCGACCTGGATGCCATCTTTGAATCGCAATTTGAGTCGTTGATAATCGGTGTTGAAAACAGTTTTTCTTTCCACATGGCCGCCACCGGTTACTTCATATCCGCCGACGGTATTTTCCTGTTTGATTTCATCGTTGAATAAAAACCGTAAACGGGCAGGGGTTTTAAAAAGAAAGAAGGATGAATAAATAGCATCATCATCCTGTGAATACTGACGTTTGCGTAATACTTTTTTCCAATGAGGTGTTCCGTCGGGATTGATGGCAAAGAGGATGAGGTCTTCATAATAATAATCCACCCAGCCACCGCGTGCAAAAGTTCCGTTATCCCTGCGCACAGGCAGGCTTGATCTGCGGGAAAATTCTTTATTAAGCTCAGCTATCACAACCGCTCCGCCATCTTCACGCAACGCGACTTTCTGAACGTTGAAATCTGAAAGACCACGTGAAACAGATACATCTTTACCATTGACTTCCGATAATAGCGATTCATCAAATGGGAGAAGATTTACAAGATTTTCTGTTCCCGGCTGATATCTTGTAAAATAAAATCCCTGTGCACGGGCAGCATTCCGGTCACTATACAAACCGGTGATGACAAGATCAGAATGGACATTGTCAAACTGGGTATAATAATCATACACCTGCTGACCCGCCATGTCAATCGTTTCATGTATAAATGTTTCAGAACCCGGTACAGTTGAATACACTTCAAGGTTTTGCACCTTTTGCAAAAATTTATCGGGCTCAAGCGTGAGATAGAATTCACCTGCATTGCTCACTTCCATCGCTGTAAAATCTCGCTGAAAATTACCATTTGGCAGCTTCAGTGCTTTGATCCACAACATTGCGCGGTTATTGAGATCATAACTATACAGGTGCAATCCATCACCATCTTCCCGGTACAACACGGCTTTGCTGTCATCTTCAGAAGAGACCATCTGCACTCTTGGAGTAATAAATATATTTTCCACAACGCCGAGGGTCATCGTATCCATCACGTTGATGGAATGATCGTATGTCCGGTGCTGTATGTAATAATCCCCTTTTTGTCGTAATCCGTATACGATGTCAATCCGGTCCTGATGAGATACTACGCCTATGATGTCTGCCCTGTTCTGTCCAAGGATGATCTCACGTTCCCATTTCAGATGTAGTTCTTCATCGAAGGCCTGGATAAAAAATTCATGGCCGCGATCCCTGAACAGGAGCAGGTCACCGCTCACCCAGCCGAGGATGGTGTAATCGTAATCGTTTCGAAGAGCAAGTTCTTCGGAAATGGTAATAGCCTGGCTGTAGGAAATGTATCCCAGGAAGGAAAAAAGGATTGCGAAAAATGATTTGATCATATGCTGAAAGATAGGATGATTTGAGGGGAAAAGCAAAAGTAGTAAGAAGTGAGTAGTGAATAGTGAGTTACAATTCGTGAGAAATGAGTTTCTCCCCCGTTAAGCGTAGGATGTTCCTACGCTTTCGTGTCAGCAAAACTCCGTTTTGCGAAACCATTAACATCGGAATTTTAATTTGAGTGATAAATCGCAAACGCAAAGAACAGGTTTGGACCAGATCCATCCGGAATCATCACCTCTTTTAATCAGAATGCGCAGAATAGAAGCAGCTTTTTCCCATTCACCGATTTGATATAAATGGTAAAACGCTTTCAGTTCTTTAGATTCCACTTTCGGCATTGGTGTATTTCGAATTTATAGATTTAATGCTTCGCAAAATAAAAACCACCACTAATACTATGGAAATCAAAAATACAAACCAGTATAGAAAACCAAAATCCAACCAGGTAAACAAATTATCGTAAACCGATCGATTGTTTCGGACAATAAACCACAATAAATTATATATCACATGAAAAAATATTGAACCCTTTAATCCAAATCTCAGGTAAATCAAGCCTGGCATGAGCCCCGAGACTAAACTGGCGAATACACGAGAGTCAGGATGAATAAATAAAACACATGATGCAACTAATCCTATATAAATATATTTTCCCAGATTAAGGAACGAACCTAAAATCCATTTTCTAAAAATAATCTCTTCAATAATTGGTGCCATAACAATGCTTGTAAAGGCAATAAGGATATTTAGAGGTATTCCGGGATCATGTGTGATAGGTTTTTGATCTATGGGAATATTATTGAAAAATTCATCCAAGGATAGCACTGCAATAATAAACATTCTGGTCGCTAGTGCCATTACAATAATTGAAATAATGGGAATGCTTTTGAACGGAAATGATAATGGAAATATACCCCTTCCTTACCAGTTAAAACTTAACATGTATTTTTACCCCAACTAAAAAACAATTCATGAATCAACCCGCTATAATCGAGTGTGTACCTAACTTCAGTGAAGGTCGCAGACCTGAGGTTATTGAAGCAATAGCTCAAAGTATAAGACAAGTAGAAGGTGTCAAATTACTCGACGTTGATCCGGGGAGGGCAACGAACCGGACCGTCATGACCATGGCAGGTGCACCCGGTCGGGTAATAGAAGCTGCATTCCAGGCAATAAAAACTGGAGCCTCACTAATCGATATGCGAACACATAAAGGTGAACATCCAAGGATGGGTGCTACCGATGTATGTCCTCTTATCCCGATCAGCGGCATCACCATGGAAGAAACAGCTGATTTCGCACACAGGCTTGCAAGGAGAGTTGGAGAGGAATTAGGCATTCCGGTGTATATGTATGAAGCTGCTGCATCAAAACCTGAACGAAAAAACCTGGCTACCATTCGCGCTGGTGAATATGAAGGATTCTCTGCCAAAATGCAGGATCCCGAATGGCAACCCGATTATGGTCCTGAAACTTTTAATTCTGTTGCCGGGGCAACTGTGATAGGTGCAAGAGATTTTCTCATCGCCTATAATGTCAATCTCAATACACGATCAGAACGCAAAGCAAATGCAGTTGCTTTTGATGTTCGTGAAAATGGACGCATCCTCAGAAAAGGAAATCCTGTGACTGGTGAGATTATCAGGGATGAAAAAGGAGATCCCGTGCGTGAAAAAGGAATGTGCAAAGGTGTGAAAGCAATCGGATGGTATATCCAGGAGTATGGCATTGCACAAGTATCGATGAATATCACTGATGTCAATCAGACATCCCTGCACCAAGCTTTTGATGCATGTGTGCAAAGTGCTACAGCACGTGGATTAAGAGTAACCGGATCTGAACTTGTCGGACTTGTTCCTTTAGATGTGATGCTTGATGCAGGACGATATTTTTTGAAAAAACAAGGCTTGTCACATGCTGCTCCTGATCGCGAACTTATTCATATTGCTGTCAAAAGCATGGGCCTTGATGAATTGGCTCCATTTGATCCGAAAAAGAAAATCATTGAATATTTATTACAGGATAGTAATATGAATCCACTGACATCATTGACGCTGGAAGGATTTACAGAAGAGCTTGCCTCTGATTCTCCTGCACCTGGTGGTGGTTCTGCTGCTGCATATGCAGGAGCGCTTGCTGCATCCTTAGGTGGCATGGTCGCAAACCTGAGTGCACACAAAAGAGGATGGGAAGAACGGATGGATTATTTCGTTGAGTGGGCAGCAAAGGGACAGGAAGCAAGGAAAAGACTTCTCCATTGTGTAGATGAGGATACAAGAGCTTTCAATTTGCTGATGGATGCATTCCGACTTCCGAAAGAAACTGACGAACAAAAGAAAAAAAGAACTGAAGCCATTGAAGAGGCAACGATGAAAGCTATCGAATCTCCATTAAACATTATGCGGATTTCATTCGAACAATTTGCATTGCTTGATGCCATGACCAATGAAGGCAATCCAAATTCGGTTTCAGATGCAGGTGTAGGTGCTTCATGTGCATTGGCTGCAGTTGAAGGTGGATTTCTCAATGTCATGATCAACCTGGGCGGATTAAAAAGTAAAAAAGCAAGTACCGCATTTAAAAAGGAAGCGGATGAACTTTTAGAAAAGTCACATAAAGAAAAGGAGAGAATTTTCAATGCAGTGATTTCGAAAATGGGATAGGATGTTCGCTTCGGCTATCGCTCAGCGACCATCCAGGATTTTCCCTGAAGATTTCGGCTACGCTCAATCTTTGAGTAGAATTTCATTGTAGATTAAGAAGAAGTAATTTCACAAATGTTGAGCGTAGCCGAAACATTCATTCGAAAACTTAAACGGTCGTTGAGCGATAGCCGAAGCGAACGATACCTGTTGCTCATTGCCTATTGCCTGTTACTACTTGTTTTTCCTGCAAGCGCACAGCACACCATCATGAGATCATACAACATCAATGATGGTCTTGTCAGCAACCAAATAAAGGGGTTTTACCAGGATAGAAATGGGTTTATGTGGATCATGACCTGGGAAGGACTAAGTCGATACGATGGTTATGCATTCCGAAATTATACGTTAGCAGAAGGTATTGCACATCCATTGATCAATGCCCTGATCGAAGGAACGGATGATAAACTATTTATATCCGAAAATGACGGTTCTGTTGATGTCATGATACAAGGTGAAATAAATAAAGAGCTGAGGACAAAGTTTGAGAGACCGTTTAATCAATTTATTACCGAATCATCAGGAAGGATTCTGGCACCTTCGGATGAAAATGGAATTTTTGTTTTTGATCAGGGATCTTTTACCACTCTCAATACTTCCGGAATGCAACTTTCGGTGAATGATGTCATTGAGTATGATGAGTATTTTATTGTTTGCGGCACAAAAGGCGGTGTGATGCTTCATGATCATACATTTATAAATCAATGGACGGATACGCTGAATGACTACAAATGCATATTGAAGGATCACCTCAACCGGATATGGGTGGGCACCTCCAATGGACTTAGGTGGGTGGATCTTTCATCGGACCCGGCTAAGCGTTTCGATTTAATCTCTACCTCATATGAAAAAACATCCTGGAGTCACTGGGATATAAATGACATCATCCAGACATCGGAAGGCTCTATCTGGTTAGCTGCCTTTGGAGGCTTAGTCCAAATTAAGCCTGATCAATCATGGCGGTTATTTAACCGAAGAGATGGATTGCCAAATGATAATATCACTTCTGTGTTTGAAGACAAGGATGGGTTTATCTGGATTGGGACCGATCAGGGAATGGCTCAGCTCGATACGAGAAACACAATAGATATATTCACCATTTCAGAAGATTTGCCTAATTCGATGGTGTTAGATATTCAGCCCATTCAAAATGGTGCTGCATATGTTGTCTCCAATACACCTGCTGTGTACAAAATAAATGTGGGCCACCCTCGTCAATCTATTGCGATGGACAATTATGGAAATGCCTATCAGTTTTTGAAAGTAAGTAATGATACATTGGTTTCCACAATTGATGGATATTATAAGGTGAAAGATACCGGGATTAAAAAATGGACGGATCTTCCATATTCACGCAACGTGCTTTCACTCTCGATTGAAGGTAGTTTGATCTCAGCATTGGGTGGAAAGATCACAATGGTTTCATCAAAGGAAAGTTTATTGGACACATCACTTAATGACCAGATTTTTGCGATGGCGTATGATACAGATAAAGGAATTTGGGTTGGTTCTTTGAATAAGGGTTTATTTAGAATAAAATTAAAAAAGAATAGTGCCGGACAATCAGCATTTGAATGGTTGGATGCCAATAAATATCTTCCGGAAAAAACCATCAGGAGTCTTCATGCAGATTCAAAAGGGAATATTTGGGTTGGGACACGTTATAGTGGACTTGTTCAGTTACGGAAAGATTCATCGGGCAATGGATATGCTACTCGTGTTTTTAACCGGAATGATGGCTTCATCTCGGATTTTATTAAATCGATTGATTCAGATGAGGAGAGCAATATTTGGGTCGGTACAAGTGCCGGAATTGAAAAATTAATTCCGACAGGGGAGGATTACCGTGTGTTTTCGTTTAGCCGGGTGCTGAATTATTTTGCAGTTGTACAAAAAATTGTTGTAGGTCCGGGGCATACTCTTTGGTGCACTACTACTTCCGGTGTGGATAGGATAAGAGATAGTAGTTACGATACTATAGCGCCAACAAGTGTTTTTATCACTTCGGTATCAACTGTAAAAAATATTTTGTTGGATCCACGAAACGTACTTCCTTTTAATCTGAAATATAACCAGAATTATCTTGGCATTACCTTTTCATCTAATGATTTTATAAATGGTAAGCAGCTAAAGTATAGCTATCGTCTCAAGGGCAGCCAGGACACTTTATGGTCAAAACCTTTGCCCGTGCATACAGTCTCTTTCGCCAATTTGCTACCAGGAGACTATCGATTCGAAGTAAAAGTAAAAGGCTGGAATGGAATATTCGGAGAAGAGACTTTTTTTAGTTTTAAAATACTTCCACCTTTCTGGCAACAGGCCTGGTTCGTTATACTTTTCATCCTGTCCATTTTAGGATTAGTATTTTCATTTTACCGTTATCGCATCAGGCAATTGCAGCGTATCCAGGATGTAAGGAACAGAATTGCATCAGACCTGCATGATGAGATCGGATCTTCGCTCACTCATGTCAACATCCTGAGTGAAATAGGCAGGAAAACATTTCATGCGGAAGAAAAGCCATTGCAATTATTTAAACGCATCGGAGAAGAAGTGCAGTCTTCATCGGAAGCGCTCGATGACATTATCTGGAGTGTAAGCAGCCGGGTAGATACCGCTGAAGACCTTATCTCGCGGATGAGAAGATATGCTTCTGAATTATTTGATGCGAAAGGCATCACATTTGAGTTGCTGGTGGAAAACCTGGATGAAAACCAAACGCTGGGTCTTGAGCTTCGACGTGATTTTTATCTTGTGTATAAAGAATTATTGCGCAATATCATTCGTCATGCCGAGGCTACCAGGGTAAATATGCGTGTCCTTCGGGAAGATCAGTTTCTTTCGTTGGTAGTTGCAGATAACGGTCATGGATTTGATACTGAGCTGTCATCGGATAGACATGGACTGAAAAGCATAAAAGGACGCGTATCAAAATGGAAAGGTCAGATCTCAATTGAGTCATCTGACCAGGGTACGACGATTAAAGTTGGATTGCCATTAAAGAAAAATATATAGCGCTAAAATGAGTGAGTCACTCAATTGAGTGAAATGAATCGATCAAATATCACCTAGATTTGTCTAAGATGCCTACCCGGATAGTAATTTTTGAAGACAATGATCGATTGCGTGAATCGCTGGCGGTGCTGCTTCAGCATTCAGAAGATTATACTGTGGTGGGTCATTTCAATAATTGTAACCAGGCGACGGAAATTATCCTGATGCATCAGCCTGATGTGGTGCTGATGGATATTGATATGCCGGGGAAGACAGGTATAGAAGGTGTATCTCTTGTCAAGGAAGCACGGCCGGAGACAGCAGTCATCATGTATACTGTCTTTGAGGATAATGAAAAATTATTTCAATGTCTTTGTGCAGGTGCGAATGGATATTTATTAAAAAAGACATCTCCGCAGAAATTGTTTGATGCTATTCAGGAAGTGATAGAAGGCGGAGCCCCGATGTCACCGCAGATAGCAAGGAAAGTATTGGGTTCATTTCATACAAGATCAAGCGAGATCAGTTATGATCTATCTCCACGGGAAACTGACGTGTTGCAGCATCTCATCAAAGGTTATGGTACGAAACAAATTGCTTCAGAATTATTTATTTCTTTTGATACAGTACGAAGTCATTTGAAAAGCATCTACCAAAAGCTACATGTCAATTGCGGGAAGGAGGCAATTGTAAAAGCGTTGAGGGAACGGATTGTGCATGATCTGTGATTTTTCCATAGTAAGGACGTCGAGTGTCTCTGACCTCGAACAAGCAGAATTCGTTCCAGTTCGAGGTCAGAGACGCTCGAACGTCAGTTTCTTTTTATAATGAACCCAACCCATTTTGGAACTTTTCGACTCACTCAAAAGGAGGATTGCGGCAACAGTTGATTTCTTCAATTTTTGAAGAAAAATATGCTGATGAGATTTTTCATCGTTTTATTTCTATTGGTTTCTCCTTTTCTAAAAAATTTTGCTCAGGGTATTTCCATTACCCCGGATGGATCACCACCGGACTCGAGTGCGATATTAGATATTCAAAGCACTACGAAAGGGTTATTAATTCCAAGGATGACGCTTGAGGAAAGAGATGCAATTCTAATGCCCGTGCTGGGACTTACGGTTTTTCAGACTGATGATGTTCAGGGCTTTTATTTTTACGATGGATCATCCTGGGTGCCAGTGACCCGTCCGGCAACAGATATAAACTGGACAATCAGTGGAGGTGATATGTACAACAACAATGAAGGAAATATTGGTATTGGCACTTCAACACCTTCCGGAAAAATGCATATCAGTAGTTCATCAGATACCACTCAGTTGATCATTGACGCCAGCATCAATCAAACCAATACTCATCCTTTTATAAAATTTCGCAGAAGTGATGGTGTGGAATTGATGTGGATAAATTCGGATCATCAATCAAATACATTTATGGGATATGGGTCGGGAAGATTGAATAATTCGCACAGTGGGGCAGCTACAAATAATACATTTATCGGTAGTTATGCCGGTTATTCCAACACTGTCGGGTATGGTAATACAGCCAACGGTGTAGCGGCTTTGTCCGGGAATACACTTGGTTATAATAATACAGCTACGGGTTTATGGGCTCTTTCTTCCAATACCACAGCCTGCCAGAATACAGCGGTAGGTTATGATGCATTATTTTCTCAGACATACAGCAATAATAATATGACCTGGAATAGTGACAATGTGGCCATCGGATATGCAGCACTTACTTCCAATGCTCCCACTTCCACAATAAATGGAATTTCTAATACTGCGGTCGGAAGTTATGCACTGACCGCGAATACGATTGGATATGATAATACAGGTATAGGTACTTCGGCACTTTATACAAATACTACCGGACATGAGAATACGGCGCTGGGAAGGCAATCACTTTTTTACAATACAATTGGTGAAGAAAATACAGCTGGCGGGTATAAGTCATTAAGAAATAACTCTACCGGTTCCGGTAATACAGCCTTTGGTAATTATTCGCTTACGAATTCACTTGGGTCATTTAATACTGCAGTAGGATATCATGCCCTTGAAAATAATCTCACTGGGAGTCAGAATTCCTGCATTGGCAGCTATTCCAATACTTCAATGGATTATCTTGGAAATGCAACTGCTATTGGAACTTTTGCAGTAGTCAATGCTTCTGAAAAAGTTCGATTAGGAAGTTCGGATGTTACTGTCATTGAAGGACAAGTGGCTTATTCCTGGCCCTCTGACGGTAGGTTTAAAGAAAATATTCAGCATGATGTGAAAGGATTGGATTTTATCCTGAAGCTTGAGCCTGTTTCATACAATTTTAATCGGCTTACATACGCCAGGCATATCCACGAAACAATTACGAAGGACAGAGAAGCGAAATTAATTGATCAGTCTAAAAACAGATCAGTGGGTTTCATTGCACAGGATGTGGAAAAAATAATTCATCAAACCGGTTTCACGTCATTTGATGCCATACATGCACCGGTCAATGAGACGGATAATTACAGCATGGGGTATGCTGAGTTTGTAGTGCCTCTGGTAAAAGCTGTGCAGGAATTAAATGAGAAATTGATTTCAGAAAATGAAATGCTGATAAAGCGGATTGTAAAACTGGAATTATTAATCGCAGAAAAGGATAAAAATTAATTCAAGGTATTGAGTTAAAAATTAAAAAAAATGAAAAAAGAAATTCGCGTATTCTTCATTATCATCTTTTCTGTAATGCCTCTTTTATTTTTTGCGCAAAATGTAGGTATTGGCACCACCTTGCCTACTGAGAAACTGGATATAGCTGGAAATCTCAGAGTAGATACTTTAAAGCCTGCTATAATAGGTTCTAATGAGGATGACGATGTGATTGGATCAAACCAGGGCTCTGCAAGCATTTATCAGTTTGATGGCAGTAGCTGGATATTAATGCAAAAAATATTTGAAACGCTGGGTTATGGCGGAGCAAATTATCGTTTTGGTAGCAGCGTATCCATTTCAGGTAATTATTCAATTGTAGGGACCAATTCAGGAGCTAACCAGGGTTCTGCCAGCATTTATCAATTCAATGGAAGCAACTGGACTTTAATGCAAAAAATTTATAATACGAACGGCGTATTAGCTGATTATTTCGGATGCAGTGTTGCTATTTCCGGAAATTATGCGGTCGTGGGTGCACTTTCGGATGATGAGGCCGTGTCAGGTAATGAAGGGTCTGCCAGTATATTTATTCGGTTAGGTAATACATGGCAAAGGATACAACACTGTATTGACCCATATGCAAATCCGGCGGACCATTTTGGAACTTGTGTTTCTATAGATGGCTCAACTAAAAGGTTTATAATCGGAGTACCTAATTATGCAATTGCGAGAGGAAAATCTGTTTTTGGTAAAGTAAATTAGAATGGTTTTATTGATAACCAGGATGTATACACGGATTCACTCAAAAGGAGGATTGTTTTAACTATTGATTTCTTCAATTTTTGTAGAAAAATACTCGCATGAAATTCTTCATCGTTTTCATAATTGCATTTACTTCTCTTTATTTTAACGTATCCGGTCAAAGTATATCCATTTCACCGGATGGGTCCCCACCGGATTCAAGTGCCATACTGGATATTCAAAGCACTACGAAAGGATTGTTGATTCCAAGGATGACGCAAGAACAAAGGGATTCAATTATCCTCCCCGTTTTTGGCCTCACCATATTTCAGACCGATGGTATTCCGGGGATGTACTATTATGATGGATCAGCATGGACTTCTGTTGGCGCTTCGATACCTGTTGGAGACTGGCCACAAAATGGAGATGATATTTATAATGGCAATTCGGGGAATATTGGGATTGGTACCGAAATTCCTGAAGGGAAGCTTCACATTAAAGGATCTGTAGATGCTTCTGAACTTATAATCGAGGCAAGTGAAGGACAGAGCAATAATCAACCAATGATCAGATTAAGGAAGAGTGATGGTGCAGATTTAATGTGGATACACACGGACAATAAATATAATTCATTTGTTGGGCTGGAGGCAGGCGGATTAAATAACGCTGCCGCTGGTGCGATTGACAATACATTCATAGGGGCTCAGTCCGGATATCAAAATGTGTCCGGACATCAAAATACAGGAATAGGCAGGGCAACATTGTGGTCAAATACCACAGGACAATTTAACACTGCAAGTGGATGTTTTGCACTTTTTAGCAATGTTGAGGGATTTTATAATACGGCCATGGGATACGAAGCTTCTTTGTATAATGTGGGGGGTAGTTATAATACATCATTGGGAAGTAAAGCTCTGCGGTGGGGCGTAAATAGTTACTTCAACACAGCTATAGGAAGTGAGGCACTTTATTCCAACGTGGGGAACTATAATGTAGCCGTTGGCGTACAGTCACTTTTTTACAATATCGCAGGTTTTCAAAATACAGCTCTTGGCTATAATGCACTATTTTTTAATACAAATGCAAGCAATAATACTGCAGTGGGTTCTGAGGCATTATATAAGCAATCTTTTAATCCGTCATATTCATGGATAAGTGATAATACAGCGGTTGGTTATAAAGCGCTATACTCTAATCAGCCTGTATCGGAGGAAACCGGAGTAAGCAATACAGCTATTGGTGCATCTGCCTTATCCGCAAATACGATCGGTTATGACAATACAGGAATTGGAGCCGGAGCACTTTATACCAATGTTAGTGGCGATAGAAATACAGCGGTGGGCAGACAAGCTCTTTTCTATAATACAACCGGCGATGATAATACATCTCTCGGATATAAGTCACTTCGGAATAATACAAATGGATTTTTAAATGTAGCTTCAGGAATCAATGCACTTTATGAAAATACTACTGGAAAGTACAATTGTGCTTACGGTGCATTATCACTTATGGATAATTTAAGTGGTAATTCAAATGTGGCAATAGGATATTCTGCACTTTTCGTTAACACCACAGGATTTCACAATACAGCTATTGGTCCTGGCGCACTATATTGGAACCTTACCGGGAACAATAACATTGCAGTCGGGGATAATAGCGGATGTTCACAGTCTTCATCTAACCTTATAAATACGATTAGCATAGGTAATGGTGGATATTTCAATACGGCATCTAACCAGGATTTCATAGGCAATCTAAGCACAGCCTGGATAGGTGGCCAAACCACCTGGTACACTTATGCGTCAGATGCCAGAGTCAAAAATAATGTTGAGGAAGATGTAAAAGGACTTGACTTTATTTCAAGGTTGAGGCCTGTGACATATAATCTTGACATCACTGCCATGAGAGAAATCACTGGCAATAGTGACACAGAAGATTACTCTGAAAAATATGATATTGAAAAAATAAAGCAATCCGGATTCCTTGCACAGGAAGTAGAACAGGCCGCCAATGCTTCCGGATATAATTTCAATGGTTATACCACTCCCAAAAAGAATACCGAATTATACACAATGAGTTATTCATTGTTTGTAGTTCCGTTGGTAAAAGCAACACAGGAATTAAATGCTAAAGTTGAACAGCTCGGCGAAGAAAACCAGCTTTTGAAAACTATGATTGCTGATCTATTGGCCAGGATGGAGTCCCTGGAAAAGAAAAGTGATTGAGATTCCTTAAAGTGTCATTTTGCCGATTGGCTATTGCGCATTGATTTTTCTAAGTGACTTTCGAAATTACTAATGTCTTCGTCGGCTCACTTCGACTCCGCTCAGTGACCGACAGAATTTTACTGATAGAAGTTTCGACTCCGCTCAACCTGAGTTATTGTATGTCCTGAGTCCGGTATCCAGTATCCTCTTATCTGAAATTCACCGCAGATTTCACAGATTACCCAGATTATTATGAATGTCATTCGTAAATTGGCATTCATAAATTCCTATCTGCCCCTAAATCCCCTGAAGGGGACTTTTGTAATTCTCTAATTAATATGCCTTAATGCCAATAATAAGACCAGCACACAGCATTCATCCTCAATTCGGTAAAGATTGTTTCCTTGCTGATACAGCCGTTGTCATCGGTGATGTCATCATGGGTGATCAATGTTCCGTATGGTGGGGAGCTGTTGTAAGAGGTGATGTCAATTTTATCCGTATCGGTGACCGGGTGAATATCCAGGACGGCGCAGTGTTACATGCCACATTTCAAAAATCAACAGTGTTGATAGGTAATGATGTCTCTATCGGGCACAATGCTATCGTTCATGGATGTACGATTGAAGATGAAGTGTTGATCGGCATGGGTGCTATCATCATGGACCTTGCCGTCGTACAGAAACATGTGATCGTTGCCGCAGGAGCAGTGGTGCTTGAAAATTCTATCCTGGAGTCAGGATGGATTTATGGTGGTACCCCTGCCAAAAAAATAAAACAGCTTGATCTGGAAACGAAACAGTTTTTCATCACGAGGACTGCAGCGAATTATATTAAGTATGCGGGATGGTTTAGTGAGTAGTCATTTGAAACATGAAACGTGAGTTAATATGAAAGTAAATGAAGTTAATATCGTGGAACTGTCAGGGAGCATTCAGAAAGAAGGCAGACTATATCCTGGATCTCAAGCCGGATATTTTGGTGGTCCAGGAATGTGAACATCCTGACAAACTTGATTTCAGTAAAATATCACAGCAACCTAACGACTCCTATTGGTATGGCGATAATGTCCATAAGGGCATTGGCATTTACTCCTTCTCTGATTTCAAATTTGAATTGCTGGAAGAATTCAATCCTAAATTCAGGTACATATTACCGTTTCGAGTCACCGGAAAAAAAGAATCCTTTTTACTCTTTGCTATATGGGCAATGGATAATAAGGAGAACCGTAAAGAAAGATATGTCGGACAGATCTGGCTGGCTATCCATCATTACCTAAAAATGTTTGCTGAGCCAACTATCCTGGTGGGGGATTTCAATAGCAATAAAATCTGGGATCACAAAGACAGGAATGGCAATCATTCGGATGTTGTCAACAAGCTGGCAGAACATAATATTCACAGTATTTATCACCGGCATTCCGGATGCGAACAAGGAAACGAAAAGCATCCAACTTTTTACCTGCACCGTAATTTGCAAAAGCCCTATCATCTTGATTATTGTTTTGCTTCAACCAGTTTCCTTGATAAGCTTATTGAAATTGAAATTGGTAATTATGAAAATTGGACAGCGTACAGTGACCATACACCTGTTATGGTGAGCTTTGAAAAAAAATAATGTCCGTTAAGCGTAGGATCTTCCTACGCTTTCGCGTCAGCAAAACTCCGTTTTGCGAAATCATATAATTGGAATTTTCCATTCGCAAATCTGAAATTTGCAAACACTCTACCGATAGCTATCGGCATAGGCCCAGCCTACGCCGAACAGTTTGCTTTTTTATTTTGGACAAGTCCCCTTCAGGGGATTTAGGGGTTTGAGAAGTAATGATTATAATCTTGCCTCGACGCCTCAATCACCCTCATCGCTTCCTCCCTTCCGTATATATTTGGTATCTCCACAGGTTGAGTTTTTCCGGGATATAATTTATAAGTCAGGAAATAATGCGTCAATCGCTGAAGAATGGCTTCCGGCAATTGAAAAATATCTTCGATATGAGCATACATAGCATCTTTCTGAAGGACCGCTATGATTTTATCATCTGCCTGATTAGCATCGATCATTTTTAACCCACCGATAGGTATAGCCTGTACAAGAATGTCTCCGTGAGCAATAGGATGTTCAGTAAGCACAAGAATATCAAGAGGGTCACCATCGCCTTCAATTCCGGTCAGGCCGGTTTGCTGCATGCAGAGTTTTGCAATTTCTTCTTTGCAATATGTCTGTGGAACAAAACCATAGAGCGCCGGTACAAAATTTGAGAACAATTGCGGTCTGTCTACTTTCAGGATCCCGCTTTCTTTATCGATCTCATACTTGACAGTATCCGTAGGTGTGATTTCAATGAAAGCAGTGACTATTGAAGGGGCTTTTTCTCCTATAGAGACTCCATGCCAGGGATGCGATTTGAACAGATTTGTCATATGATGATGATTTGCAAAAAGAATTTTGAATATAGAATTTTGAATTCAGAATTCAGAAGGAAATATGAAATAGTAAATTTTAATTTTCTCACGATTCACGATTCACGTCTGACGATTCATGTCTGACGATTCACGTTCTGAATACGGATTACTTTTTTTACTGCTTACTGATTACTTTTTTTACTGATTACTTTTTACTGCTTACTGCTTACTGATTACTTTTTTTACTGCTTACTGAATACCGGTCACTTCGATCAGGTATCTTTTCTTCAATTTCATTGGCCTTGTTTTCGGATTTAGAAATTCAAGGCTCAAACGGGTTACACTGTATTCATCAAAAGCTTGTATGACTTTATACTGCGGAAACTTACTGAGATTAGCTGATGATACGTAAATCCAGCTTCCGGCTTCAATAGAATCCATCTGAGAAATCTTGACATTCGGAATCGTATATCCGCTGTAGTAATCAAGAGCGAAACCGGTTTCATTATACCAATACGCATGCGACGGTTTTGCTGCTGCAATATATTTACCGGCCTGGCTTGTAGATTGATATTTCAATAAGTGAGGATAAAAATGAAGACATAGCACGAATTGAAAAAAAACAATCCCGGTTAAGGAAGGCAAAACCCACCTGTCCACAGCATCCACAGATTTAATTCTAAACCACCAGAACAATCCATAGAAAATAGAAAATAAAATAAAGCACAAAATATTGATCCCGGGAAATACCCAAACCAAAATCAGCAATGCAGCTACAAACAATAAATGAAGTAATGTAATCTGTGCAACTTCAAACCACCGCGGAAGCTTTTGCGCCAGCCGGATCAAATAATCCGCAATGATGATGACTGCAAATGGAAACAAAGGAAAGATGTAATGCGGTAATTTATAACCTGACATCGAAAGTGCGATGAATGGTAGCACAAACCCTGACACGGTCATCCATTCTTTATTTTTTTCTAAACTATTCTTTTCTTTCCACCATGCAGTTATCTTATTCACTACTGCCGGAAAAAATAAAATCACCCATGGTTGCAGATCCCATAGCATGGTTTGTAAAAAATAAAACCACGGCGTATCATTGTGCCATTGACTGTCTCCGGAAATTCTTCCAAAGCTTTGTGTCCAGAAATAAAATTCAAGACCCGAAGGCCCTTTGATCCCATACACTTCTTTCTCAGGATGCAAATCAAACTGCGTATACAATCCATAGCACATCGGCGCTAAAAGGATGATCACCGGTATAAGAATAAGGAACCATGCCGGGAGGATTATTTTTTTCCATTGTTTTGTCAGCACAAGATGTCCAAGTATGGCCATGCCCGGAATAACCATACCGATAGGCCCTTTCGCCAGCATAGCAGCACCTATGCACACTCCACTCACCCACAAATCCACAAGCTTTCCATTCTTCAAATACCGGGAAAGAAACAATACAGATAATATGACGAATCCGGTGAGCAGCCCATCCGTTCGTACATCATTTGTCATCAGGTGAAAAGCCTGTGTAGTGCCGAGGATAAGTGCTGCTATTATTCCCGTGCGCCTGTCATACCATAATTTTGCAAAAGCATAAGTAGCCCACAGTGCAATCATCAATACTAAAATGGATGGTAATTTGTAAGCCATATTCGAATTTCCAAAAATGGAAATGCTCAACGAAGAAATCCAAAACAAGAGCGGGGGTTTGTCAAGATAATCTGTCCCGCGTTGCATGACTTCGAGATAACTTCCATTCCGGGACATTTCTAAAGAGATGGATGCATATTGTGCCGCATCTATTTCCATGATATCGATCGTAAGATTGATAGCCGTCAGGAGGATGATCATTCCAAAAAAGAAATGATACCGGAAAGCATACAATACAGAGGATATACCAGGTTCCTTAATGCTTTCCATGAATTTGCATGATAATCGGGGAGAAACAGTCGTTTTTCAACTTTCCTGCCTTTTCGTTGTTTTAATTTCTTCCCTCAATATATGCATTACTGTAAGATGGTATCAACCTCCAATGACATAATTGCATAAAGCCAAAACATAATTTTATAAACCAATTTCTCACTTTACAACAAATCAAACTCATATGAAAAACGCATTAAAATTTAAGCTCATCGGGTCGTTCATCTTCCTGATGTTCATTTGTACTCAAATCCAGGCACAAGCGGATGCAAGAGTTGGGATCCGCGGAGGCGTACTGTTTTCGAATCAGGACTTCAAAAACGGGTCCCTTGATCAAAATACCAAAGCCAAGCTTGGACTTGATCTGGCATTGGTAGCTGACTTTCCTATCGGTGAAATTGTTGCCATAAGTCCGGAATTCCATTGGCTCCAAAAAGGCGCCAAAATAAAAGACCTGACCGGCACGATAGCTGAGATTACAAGAACCCTGAACTATCTTGAAGTACCAGTTATGTTGAAACTCAGATTTGGTACGGATGTTGGATTCGAGCTGTTTGCTGGTCCCAGCTTTGGATATCTTTTAGATGGGGATGATGATATAAACCTAAACGATTACAAAAAAATTGAAATTGGCTTACACGCAGGAGGAGGAGTTTCAATAGGACCTCTGGTGATTGATCTTAGATACTTGTATGGTATTTCCAATATTTCAGACAATGAAATAGAGATAAGAAATAATGGATTGGGGGCAGGGGTCAGCCTGATGTTCTAAAATCTTATTTCGGTTGTAGAGACGTCCATTTATCGCGTCTCCAACACCGAAATCAAAACCAAAAAATCCAACCAAAAAACGATGCCGGGACACCTGTCCCGGCATCGTTTTTAATCAATACCTTTGCCGACCTTATGGCTTCAGCAAAAGAACAGATTAACCTATCCAGATTGCCCCGGCATGTGGCAGTCATCATGGATGGAAATGGTCGCTGGGCTAAGGAACATGGTAAGCCCAGGATATGGGGTCATCGCAATGGAGTCAAATCTGTCCGCGAGGTCACTGAAGCCGCTGCAGAAATTGGTATCCCATTCCTCACTTTATATGCTTTCTCCACCGAAAACTGGAATCGTCCCCGGCTGGAAGTCAATGCCCTGATGGACATCCTGGTCTCAACAATCCGGGAGGAGCTGGCTACGATGAACAAAAACAATATTCGCCTAAATGCCATTGGCGATATGGACAGGTTGCCTGTTAGAACTAAAAAAGCTCTGCTGGAAGGTATCGAGAATACAAAGACTAATGACCGCATGACGTTGACCCTGGCACTTAATTATTCCTCTCGTTGGGAGATAACTGAGGCCATGCGAAAGGTTGCCGGGCTGGCAGCTGAGGGCAAGATTAAGCCTGAGGATATTGACGAATCAGCAGTGAGTTCTTTCCTGACTACAGCGAATATGCCCGATCCTGAATTATTGATCAGGACAAGCGGAGAACATCGAATCAGTAATTTCCTTTTATGGCAGATTGCCTATACAGAGCTGTATTTTTCAGATGTGTATTGGCCTGACTTTGAAAGAGAAGACTTCTATAATGCCATTTTAGATTTCCAGCAGCGGGAAAGGCGATTTGGCATGATCAGTGAACAACTGACCCACCCGTAACTTTCCAAACAACACAAGACCCCCGCTAATCGTTTTTGACGCAGATTAATTGATCACCCGCATGAAGATTTTGAAATACTCTACCTATATATTTTTATCCCTTTCATTTTTCTTATTACCCCAGAGAGCCCTTTTCGCCCAGAAAACCACTGTGGAATATGGGCAGGTAGAAGAGCTTGAAATCGGCGGTATCGAAGTGACCGGCATATTCTTTAGCGATCCTACAGCTATAAAATCCGTAGCCGGCCTTAAAGTCGGTCAGATCATCAAGATCCCGGGAACAGATATCACAAAAGCCATGCGTAACCTGTGGAAGCTTCGTCTTTTTGATGATGTGAAGATCACGCAGGATAAACGTATCGGTAATATCGTATTCCTTTCCATTCATCTCATGGAACGTGCGCGTCTTGCAAACTGGTCTTACCGGGGAGTAAAGAAAGGCACACATGATGATCTGAATGATGTCATCAAACCATTCCTGATCAAGGGACAAGTAGCGGGGACTGCCATGCAGATCAATGCCCGGAACGCGATTCAAAAATATTTTATTGAGAAAGGATACCTGGATGTCGCAGTCATCGTCAGCGAAGAACCAGTGTCAGATCGCACGAATGCAGTAAACCTCATCTTTGAAATTGATACCAAAGACAAAATTAAAATCGGTCATGTAACATTTGCCGGCAACAAAGAGGTGAAAGATAAAAAGCTGCGGAAGCTGATGAAGAAAACCAAGGCGAAAGCAGCCTTGCTGAAAAAATCAAAATATGTAGATACAGATTTTGAAATTGACAAGGAAGCTATCGTCGATTACTATCATACGTTAGGCTTCAGGGATGCATCTATTGTTCATGATACGATCTGGAGAGGTACAGATGGCGACCTTGAGATAGCCATGACAATTGATGAAGGAGATAAATATTATTTCGGGAACATTACCTGGAAAGGAAATACGATCCATGATGATGATGCATTAACCAGGGTCCTGGGCATCAGGAATGGTGAAGTGTATAATGAAAAATTACTGGAAACACGTCTTCGCTTCAGCATCGATGGCAGGGATGTCAGCAGCATATATCTCGATGACGGATATTTATTTTTTACAGTAGAGCCTACCGAAATAGCTGTGCGAAATGATACGATCGATCTTGAGATGAGGATCTTCGAAGGGCCGCAGGCTACCATTGATGAAGTAGTCATCAAAGGAAATACACGTACACATGAGCACGTCATACGTCGCGAGCTCAGAACGCAACCGGGTCAAAAATTCAGCCGCTCTGATATCATCCGTTCACAACGACAGATCATAGCACTGGGATATTTCAATCCGGAGAAGCTCGGTATTGAAACACCGGTAGACCAGACGAATGGTACCGTGGATATCATCTATGAAGTAGAAGAGAGGCCATCCGATCAGTTGGAATTAAGCGCAGGCTGGGGCGGATTTGGCCGAAGCAAAGTGATCGGGACTTTGGGTGTCACGTTTAATAATTTTTCTCTGCGGAATATTTTCAACAAGGATGCATGGAGCCCATTGCCACAAGGTGATGGCCAGCGTCTTTCTATCCGGGCTCAGACGAATGGTGACTTCTTTCAATCGTATAATTTTTCATTCACCGAACCCTGGTTAGGGGGCAAGCGACCAAACTCATTTACACTTGGCGGCGTACTTACGAAATTCAACCAGGAATATTTTATGGGTGGCCGGCTCGCTATCGGACGTGCATTTGTCGGTATCGGTTCAAGATTGAAATGGCCTGACGATAATTTTGTTTCCAATACAACCTTGAATCTTGAGTATCTCAACCTGGACAATTATGCGACAGGTGATTTCGTGGATCCCAAAGGAGTGCTGATTGAAAATGGATTCTTCAATAATTTCTCTATCCAGCAAACGATAGCGCGGACTACAATTAATGAACCTACATTTCCAAGATCAGGTTCTTCGATAAGCCTTTCGCTGCAGGCTACATTACCTTATACAGCATTAGGGCGTAAATATAATCCCAATGATCCTCAGTCTACATACAGATTTGTAGAATATCACAAATGGCGTCTGGATGCCGAATGGTATACGCCAATCGTCGGAAAACTGACATTGAAGACTGCAGCAAAAATGGGGTACCTCGGTTCATATAACAAGAAGATCGGCCCACCCCCTTTCGAACGTTTTGAAGTGGGAGGAGATGGATTAAGTAATCAGCAATTTGGTATCACAGGAAAAGATATCCTGGCGATGCGTGGATACGAGGTAGTAGACATTGCTGCAAATGCATCAGGTGGTGCTACGGTGTTCAATAAATTCACTGCTGAAATTCGTTATCCGCTTTCGCTTAACCCAAGCTCGACTATTTTCGCCCTTATGTTTCTTGAAGGAGGAAATGCCTGGAAGAAATTTGAAGATTATAATCCATTCGATCTGAAACGAAGCGCCGGTGTTGGTGTACGTGCATATTTACCGATGTTTGGATTGCTTGGATTTGATTTTGGTTATGGATGGGATAACGAGAGATTGATCAATTCAGGTGCGAAGTGGTCTCAGTTTGGCAATTTCAATATCATCCTTGGATTTGAACCCGATTGATGACCAGGAATCATTTTCTTTATTTCCTCTCAGCGATACTCATATGCACATTAGCGTCGTGTGCTTCTCTTTCCGGGAGCCGTGCAGGCGATCATTCCCCTTCAGTACCTGATTATACATTAACACAAAACTGGGCCGCATTACCTATGATGGCTGATAGTGCGGATGTGATCCCGATCACAAGCTGGAAAGACGAACAAACTTCCTCGCACGCAGATGTCTTTTTTATTCATCCGACCACCTACACAGGGAAAGTAAAAAACCATCAGTGGAATGCAGATCTCAATGACAAAAAATTAAACCTGTCTACGGATAAATCTACCATTCGTTACCAGGCAAGTATTTTCAATGGCGCGGGTAAAGTGTATGCACCCAGATACAGGCAGGCTAATCTGAAAGTTTTTTATACACTACGTGGAACACCTGAAGCGAAAGCGGTGCTTGACATAGCATATGAGGATGTGAGAAATGCGTTTCAGTATTATCTCGATCATTATAACCAGGGTCGTCCGTTTATCATTGCTTCACATAGCCAGGGTTCATTGCATGCCAGCCGGCTGATCAGCGAGATGATCGATGGCAAGCCATTGCAGGATAAAATGGTGGTGGCTTATATGCCGGGATGGCCGCTGAAGAATGATCAGTTTCAACATATTACGCTGTGTAAATATCCTGATGACACCGGATGTTTCTGCACATGGCGTACATTCAAGGCAGGATATATTCCGCCTGAAATGCATTACCCGGATCAGAATATTGCTGTCACCAACCCGGTGAGCTGGAGTTGTGATCAGCCCGGATGTTCAAAGGATATGCAGATTGGCGGAGTGTTGCGTAATTTCCATACACTTATGCCAAACCTGGTGAATGCGGAAATCCATGAGGACCTGCTGTGGGTCAACAAGCCTGTGTTTCCGGGGAGCTTTTTATTCAACCGGAAAAATTATCATATCGCGGATTTTAATTTTTTCTATGCGGATGTCAGGAAGAATGCACAGGATCGGGTCCGGGTTTATTTAAGCACGCATTGAGATGATGGATATTTACGATCAGAGGTCACGTTGGAAAATATATCTCGCAGCAGCCGGGGTTGCCATTCTTTTTATTTCACTCTATTATACAAATTACCTGGCTCAACGGCTTCGTGAAGGGGAACGAAATAAAGCATCCCTTCTTTTCTACGCGTATGATGCTATCAATAATGCGAATGATCCCGAAGCACAGGATCTTGAAACAGACCTCTCATTACCATTGAGTATTCTTGAATCGAATAAGGATATCCCGATCATGTGGGTTAAGGCGGATAACATAGTAGTCTCTGCAATAAATTTTGGACCAGGTCTTGATTCGAACGATGTTTTTTTACAACAAAGACTTATTCATTTAAAGAAAAAAGGACCAAAGCCTATTGAGATATCAGGTGAAAATCAATTTCTCTATTATCAGAATTCCAGGGTGCTTGAGCTGCTTACGTATTTTCCATATTTGCAATTATTATTATTGCTGGCTTTTATATCTGTTGGATATATCAGCATCAATAATGCCCGTCGCGCGGAACAAAACCGTGTATGGGTCGGTATGGCAAAAGAAACGGCACACCAGCTGGGAACACCGATCAGCGCTATCATCGGTTGGATCGAACACTTGCGTGAATCTCATTATCACAGACCGGAAGACCTTGAAGTGTTGGATGAAATGCAGAATGATGTAGGCAGACTCGATTTGATCGCGGATCGTTTTAGTAAGATCGGATCAGCTCCTGAATTAGAGCCCGTCAATGTGTATTCACAAATGCGGGAGATCACGAATTATATCCGTCGCCGTGCATCCAGGAAAATTATTTTTGAAGAACCACCGGAAAATTCACCCCCATTGAAAGTAAATATCAATCCACCACTTTTCAACTGGGTGGTTGAGAATATCATGCGCAATGCACTTGATGCTATGGAAGAAGGTACAGGCACGATAAAATGGGAAGTGCATGATCATCTGCATGATATTGAAATCAATATTTCGGATACCGGGAAAGGTATAGCACCTTCTAAATTGAAGACCATTTTTGAACCTGGTTTTACCACGAAAGCGAGAGGCTGGGGACTCGGGCTGAGCCTGGCACAACGGATTATTGAAAATTATCACAAAGGGAGAATCCATGTCAAGCATTCAAAGCTTGGAGAAGGAACGGTGTTTGCGATACACCTTCCTAAAAAAGGGTAAAGATTCTTTCACCCCTAAATCCCCTAAAGGGAACCCTTTTACTTAATCAAAAAACCTCTTGACGTTCGAGTGTCTCCGACCTCGAACCACAACCGGACGTTCGAGTGTCTCCGACCTCGAACCTGCTCCAGGACGTTCGAGTGTCTCTGACCTCGAACCTGCCGAAGCTTTTTCCGGACGTTCGAGTGTCTCTGACCTCGAACCTGAAATTGCTCGACGTTCGAGCGTCTCTGACCTCGAACCTGCCGAAGCTTTTTCCGGACGTTCGAGTGTCTCTGACCTCGAACCTGCTCCAGGACGTTCGAGTGTCTCTGACCTCGAACCTGCCGAAGCTTTTTCCGGACGTTCGAGTGTCTCTGACCTCGAACCTGAAATAGCTCGACGTTCGAGTGTCTCTGACCTCGAACCTGCCGAAGCTTTTTCCGGACGTTATAGTGTCTCTGACCTCGAACCTGAAATAGCTCGACGTTCGAGCGTCTCTGACCTCGAACCTGCGAGATTCTTTTTCTTAAATCTTTGATTTTATCACGGCTCAAACTCGAACAGTGGGAGATTGTACAGGTTCGAGGTCAGAGACACTCGAACGTCAGGAATTTAACAGGTTCGAGGTCGGAGACACTCGAACGACATCTTTAAAATTGTGCTGATTTATTTTTAGTAAAAAGGTCCCCGTTAGGGGATTTAGGGGTAGAATAAGGTTTTACATTTGTGGCGGCAATAAAACAAATCATGAATTCCCAACTCACCATCTTCCTTCAGCACCTGGCGCTCGACCCGGCAAAAATTCATTACATGCTGACCCCGTCAGAACTGATAGAGGATACGATAAAGAAAGGCCAGGGTGTCCTGAATGATACAGGTTCATTATGCATTGATACCGGAAAATTCACCGGCCGGTCGCCTAAAGACCGCTTCATTGTGAAAGATGATGTGACCCATGATACGGTGGACTGGGGTGTAGTCAACAAGCCTTTCGAAGAGAGCGATTATGAAGTGCTTAAAAAGGATATCCTGGATTATATCCGGGAGCGGGACATTTATATCCATGATGGCTATGTGTGTTCGGACGAAAACTACAGGGTCAATGTACGGGTCCTGGCGGAGTATCCATGGAGCGCTTTTTTTGCACACAATATGTTCCTTCGACTTACAGGTCCTGAGATTGACGGGTATGCTCCTGAATGGACAGTGATCTGTGCACCGGGATTTTTAGCTGATCCCAAAAAGCACAAGACAAGACAATCCAATTTTGCTGTCATCAATTTTCCGGACAGGGCAATATTGATTGGCGGGACGGGGTATACAGGTGAAATCAAAAAAGGAATATTCAGCGTCCTCAATTATTTATTGCCACACGAAGAGAAAACGCTTTCGATGCATTGTTCTGCCAATGTGGGTAAGCACGGTGACACAGCTATTTTCTTTGGTCTTTCCGGCACAGGTAAGACAACATTGAGTGCAGACCCGGATCGATTACTGATCGGTGACGACGAGCATGGCTGGTCGGATGAAGGCGTGTTCAATTTTGAAGGGGGTTGTTATGCAAAATGTGTGGATCTCACCGAAGAAAAAGAGCCGGATATTTTCAGGGCGATAAAGCATGGAGCCATACTGGAGAATGTTCGTTTTTATCCGGGCACACGCACAGTTAATTATTCAGATATTTCTGTGACGGAGAACACGAGAGTTTCATATCCGCTATATCATATTCAGAATCTCATGCCGGGTTCCATTGCAGGGCATCCGAGAAATATTTTCTTTCTGACGGCAGATGCATTCGGTGTATTACCTCCGATCAGTAAGCTTAATCCGTCGCAGGCGATGTACCATTTTATTTCAGGATACACGGCTAAAGTTGCAGGTACTGAAGCAGGTGTTACTGAACCTCAGGCGACATTTTCTGCATGTTTCGGAGCACCTTTCCTGCCTTTGCATCCTACAACCTATGCTACCATGCTGGGTGAAATGATGAGGAAGCACAGAGTGGATGTCTGGTTGGTCAATACCGGGTGGTCAGGAGGTGGATATGGTGTCGGTAGCCGTATAAAGTTATCCAATACAAGGGCTATGATCGCTGCAGCGCTTGAGGGAAATCTCAATCATGTGAGATATAAGAATCATGAAATATTCAACCTTGCAATGCCGATGTCATGTTATGGCATTTCAGATCAGAACATGCTCAACCCTGTGCAGACATGGAAGGATCCGGAAGCCTACCGGACCAAGGCCATAACGCTTGCTCAATCTTTTCATCGCAATTTCCTGAAATATGCAGATCAAGCATCAGATGAAATCCTTACGGGAGGTCCGAATAAATTTGGTGAGATAGATATGAGTGTTTCTGTAGGAGATGATATTCCTGGCTAGTGTAAGAGAGTAAGACAGTAAGAGAGTAAGACAGTGAATGTGGCAATATGAAAATGTGAGAATGTGATATTCCCTTCTACCTCTTCTGCCCTTCCGCCTTTCTTCCCTTTTATTTCATTTTCATAATAGGCTTCAAAGCATTACCCACTTTTATCCAATACAGATTTGCGGGAAAAGCTGACATGTCCATCTTTATTTCATCTGTTCCGGTATGTTCGGATTCCATAAGGATGCTTCCTTTCAAATCCAGCAATTGAATTTTCTTTCCTGACTCCATGGGAGTTTTGAAAGTTATATTCACCATATCTGAGGAAGGGTTCGGATAAATTTCAAACGAATTTTTCTCTGCTGATAAATCCGTTACAGCAGTAGTGGTGTTCGGAATATATTTAACAGTGAGCGCTCCGAACAGGTCTGCTGTTTCAGTTCCGGAGTCACTGAATATTTCGCCTACTGCATAGAACGTATTGCTTCCTGCACTGACATTGTATACCCGCGTGTGAGAAAATGAATACCGGTTTTGATCATTATCTAAAGCCTGATACGTTACGCTACCATCATTATTACTCCATGTACCATCATTGCTTGCAGCGAGAAGGATTAAATATCCTTCATTCGCTGTCAAATAGCCATCGAGGCCAACCATGACTTTGCCGGCAGAGGGGGCATTAAATGTAACAGAGGTTATTTCCGTAGACTGTCCATTCATGTCAAACTCTGGCAGCGTGAAGCCATCAAATAATATTTTTTCAGGATTGGAATCCGGAAAAAATTCAACAAGCAGGTTGCCATGAATAGAGACCATGTGATTGCCTCCGTCTTCGCCAAAGATTTGGCTCACTGCATAATAGGTATAGTCTCCGGCTGAGGGTACAGTGTATACACGGGTGTGCGAAAATGAATTTCCATCGACATCTCCTTCATTGAGCGCTTCGACAGCCACATTGCCATCATTGAATGACCAGTTGGTTGTATTGCTTGCGGCGAGCACGATGCGGTCACCCGGATCACTGGTAATAAATCCATCGAACCGAAGTACAATTTTCCCTGGAGCAGTTACATGGATGGTTTGTTCAGCCACAACTTTTGTATTCGTCACATCTCCGTTGAATGAAAAACCTTTGGAGGCTACAGTAGCTGTGCCTGTCTCCGGAAAAAATTCAACTGTAAGAGTTCCATAAATCGAAGCCATCCCGCTGCCATCTGTTTCAACAAAATTTTGAGCTACTGCATTATAAGTGTGAGCTCCTGCGGTGACAGGATATACCCGCGTATGAGAAAAAGGTCTTCCGAAGCCGGCTCTGGAAGTCTCGACGGCAACATTGCCATCATCAGTCTGCCAATCCCCGGTATTGCTTGCAGCCAGTATAATCCGGTCTCCTTCGGTGGCATAGCATTCGCCATCAAAGTGAACTACGGCGTAGCCACCGGATGGAAAAGAAGCGGTCACAGATGCCAGGACTTGTGGGCCTCCCCGAAGGGCAATATTGGTCTTATTGACAGAGGCGGAATATATATTGGCCTGGGCCTGAAGTGTAATGGGTAAGAATGCAAGAAGGAGAAGAGATAGGAGGTAAAATTTTTTCATGATGATGTTTTTAAGCTATGGATAGGAACAATGAAAAAGCTGGGTGGTTGTGGAAACTTCAATACTTTAAAGTGATGATCAGTAAAGTTCTCTTTTTGTTTTTTTGTTTGATGTATAGACTCTGCGGAGGCCAGGATTATTATTTCGAACATTTCGCTCTGGACCAGGGCCTTTCACAGGGAAGTGGTTATGCAACTGTGCGATTTGATGATTACATCTGGTTTGCCACGAATCACCCCGGTTCCATTTGTTCAAATTATTTCTACCTTGACATTCGAATCACTTCGATATCAACCATGTTCAACATTTCCTTCAGCAGGCTTTTTAATTTAACATGCATCATGTTGTTTGCAGGCTTGTTTTTATTCGCCTGCAAGGCAAAAAAAGAAGTTAGCCTTAAATCGGTACCCTGCCGGTTTTCCGCAGGATTAAACGAATTGTCCAGCCAGGATGAATTGATTATCAAAAATCAGATCGCTGTTTTTAATCAGCATTATTCTTTGTTTAGCAAACAAATGCCTTCCGGTGATGCAGCGCAAAACCCTTATGCAGCCACTGATTATATTTTAACACATGATCCGCTTAACGAACCCAATGCTACGTTTGAAAAATTAGGCTTATCCTCCGATTCATGTGGTTTGTTTATCGGATTCGGAAAGCCCTATTCGGACAGGAATAGCATCACCTTATACCTCATGCTGGTGAAACAAAAATTGAGTGTAACAGATGGTGGCATGTGTAAAATTGATTATGCCTATATATCAAATGCGAATGGTCCGGTTTGTTTCTCTTACAACACTGCTATGCAGGGATGGACAGGTCTGGATAAATCTATCATCGATAAATGGACGGCCAATCTGTACAGCGCAAACACTGCAAGCGCACCGAAATTTAAAGGATATTATATCCACCACACTTTTGGAGAAAAGCCATTACCTGTTGAAAATATGTACATCGGCCTTGCTTCTGGCAATACCGGTGATACACTTAATCTCTTCAGCATGGACAAACCATTCGAAATCATCAATACCGGGGGTACAAACGACATAAAGTTTCATTCCAGTCATTTACGCGGCACCACCGGCATCTCCGGTATTTCTACAACCTTTACACTTGCTGATTCTGCAATAGAAAAATCATCCATGGTAAGACCTTGTCCTCCGCATTGCCCGCAGTAGTTTGATTATCACCACTTCACTTTTCGCGTCAGATACATGATCAGGGCGATGATGACAAACAAAGCAATGCTGCCTGCCAGCAATGCAAAATCCTCCAGCTGCAGGATGATATAGATAAATCCAAAAAGCACTACTAACAATCCGCCTGCAAGCGTTGCATATCGTTTTTCTGAAAATATACTCCTGCTGTATAAAGTAATCAGTAAAATCGTAGCGAACGAAGCAATAAAATAAGCCGGATCAAAACCAAGGTGTTCTGACAGAGAAAGCAGCAGGACAAAAAAGATGACCAGTGCTGCACCTACCAGACCGTATTGGAGCGGATGAACTCTTTGTTTTTTCAACACCTCGCAAAAGAAATACACTGCAAATGTGAGAGTGATCAGCAGGAACGCATATTTAACCGTGCGTTCATTTTTTGTGTAATGATCCACGGTATCAAAAAGCTCAACACCAAACACAGGTGTATTAGGTGTTGATGTATTATATCCATATTGATCTGTGTAGCGACTTGCTGTGGCATTCTGAAAAGTTTGTGGCGTCACATCAGTCCATTGTTGTGTGATCTGACGATTGATATCCAGGATGGTCCAGCTTGCTTCGAATCCTTTGTCGTTGATGGTACTTGTATCCGGCAAGAACTGGCCTTCGAATTTTGGTGAAGGCCATGTAGAAGTCAATTTAACTTTGTTATTGCCGGCTACAGGAGCAAAGTAAATACCCTGGCTTCCTTTAAGGTTTAGCCGGATGCGAAAATCAAGCGTTTCATTCTGCGTAACACCTCCGGGTAGATAACACATCAATCCATTGTTCAATTTCAGACCGGTGGGTGCCGCTGCAGTCATAGGGATGAGCGTGTCACCCATTTGAAAATTCACCTGCGTGCTTATACCTGACAGATCAGTGATCGCCAGATGGATCGTTGCTTTATCCCACAGGATTTTATCGGGTGAAATATTTAATGCTTTTAAGTCCGGGTAATTAAAGGTACCCCTGATATCAAGCTCACTTTCATACAGGATCACTTTGAAAATGCTGCGCTTCTTCACGACCGGTGTCATGGATCCGGTGGTTTCCAACGCTGAAGGAAAATAATATAATGTATGTTCGATCAGCTCAGACGTTTTGTCGTTGAATTTCAATTCCTCCAGGTAAGGGATCTCGATATACGGTCCTGTGACAGTCTGTAGCTGGCCCCATTTGCTGCTGACTTCATTCGTCACCTGCATTTTTCTGGACGATCTTTCCTGCACGAGTGAAATGATCATCATGCTGGGGATCATCAGGACAAGGATCAGGAATCCGATGATGACAACTTTGATGAGCGGATTGTCCGTCCATTTTTTTACTTCAGGGTCATTCTTGTTTATTGCTTCCATTAATTAAAATGTGAATTTGAGTTTAAAAGTCCCCTTTAGGGAATTTAGGGGCAGAAGGCGTATAAAAGTACTTTGAAATACAAAGTAAGTGACTTTAAATGGATCCTGCAAGAGGAAATTATCTTTTTTAGAATTTTTTCCTGAAAAGGCTAAAAAGAATTCCATCAGGGCATGCAATCAACAAACACAAAAGCCCTGGCCATCATCAATCTTACCGACGAATGGTGGTACTGCAAGCTCACCAGGGAACAGGCCGATTGCGTCATCAGGAGCATAAGGTGTTCGGTTTTTTATGCAGAAGGACAGGATGTCCATTAATTCTCTTGTTGAAAAGATTGCCGCATACAAGCTTTAAGGCATAAAATGACACCCGGTCACCCGTTTCTTAAGGAAAAAAATTATTTTCCCCACTTCACCAATTTTGGTGAAGTCCCCCAATGTTTCACCATATATATTTACAACCATTAACTCTATAGAGAGGAATGCTCTTGCGATGTAATGCATACACACCCTCAAGAACTTTTCTATAGGTTGAAACTTAGTTATTAACTGATCATAATGTTTACTTGCTTGAATTAGATTATTAATTGTCATGACTATTTTTTGAAGCTGGCAGAAAAACGTTCCTGCCAGCTTTTTTTATGCCCGCCTGTTATGGCTTTTGCCTAATTTTCCGGTATGACCCTTTATCAGATAGATGCCTTCACAGACAAGCTTTTCGGAGGCAATCCCGCAGCCGTTATCCCCATGGAATCCTGGCCTGATGACAAGTTGATGCAGTCCATCGCCATGGAAAACAATCTTGCTGAAACTGCTTTCATCGTACCCGAAGAAAATGACTTCCGGATCCGTTGGTTCACACCTGCTGTTGAAGTTGATCTTTGCGGTCATGCAACACTTGCCGCTGCCTTTGTTATGTTCAATGAACTTGCCTTTCCCGGCGACGTCATAAAGTTTCAATCAAAGAGTGGTTGGCTTACAGTGAGTCGTAACGGATCATGGCTTACACTTGATTTCCCGGTGGATAAGCTTAGTCCGCTGGATATCAATGCAGCTATGAAAAAATGTACGACAGCTAATATCCTCGAGGCATACCAGGGAAGATCAGACTATATGTTCGTGCTGTCAGATCAAAAGACGGTTAAAGAAAGTCACTTTGATCTGCTGGCGATAGCAGCCCTTGGACGAAGGGGCATCATCGTTACTTCGGAAGGTAAAGAAGTAGATTTTGTCTCCCGTTTTTTTGCGCCTGCTTATGGCATTCCTGAAGATCCTGTGACAGGTTCATCTCATACAACACTAACTCCTTATTGGTCCAACAGGTTAGGAAAAAAGAAACTTATGGCAAAACAGGTTTCTTCCCGGGGTGGCGATCTGAAATGTGAACTTTCCGGCGACCGGGTGCTGATCAGCGGCCAGGCTGTGATGTATATGAAAGGAGAGATCCTGTTGTATTCCTGATGATCAGGTAATAATCTATCGTAAATCTCATTAATACACCATATGTAAAGATTTATTAGCCGTTTATTTATTAAATTTATGGCAATAGATAATTATGACCAATAAAGGATTTGTATAGAAAGTATACATATTTAAGAATGCATTCGAAATGATCGTGATTAGTTCTGCTATGCTGTAATTTTTTAACCTCTTAACCTTTATTATTATGTCTAATAAAATACTTATATCCAGTGTGATATTCGGAGGAGCAGGTACTGATAATCCTGTTCCATTGACAATGGATAATTATCATCTCACAAGTGAGGAACAGCAATTTTCATATATCAATATGAATATTATCTCTCCTTTTACTACAGGTGGAACAAGGGACGTAACTGCACTCATTCGGCTGGATCCAAGGACAGGCGACCCACTGGTAGGTCCCAATAATTATGCCTGGCGACCATGCCCGCCATATTGTTGATAGCTGGAATATCTTTCCCTGGATGTATGCTGTAACCGGTAAAGGATTTTTTTGATAGGGATCTTTATCTTATTTTGTTGATCATCTTCACAAAATGAGAAGTACCCATTTATTTCAGTTTGGTTTTCTTTCAATCATCCTCACGCTGATTTGTAACACAAATCTATATTGTCAGCAAGGCAGATTATTATTTCATCACCTCGGGCTTGAAGATGGTCTTAGTGAACTGACGAACCAATACGTATATAAGGATTCAGAAGGATTCATCTGGATAAGCTCACTGAATGGATTGAACAGGTTCGACGGCACTACTGTAAAAAGGTACCTGCCAAATCCGGAAGATACACTATCTATTTATGGAGATCTTGTTCAAAGTAATTTTTTTGAAGACACCTCCTCCTGTTTATGGTTTTCTACCTACAATGCTGTCAATTGCTATAACCGGAAACATGATTGTTTTTATCATTACAGGATAACCGATAGCATTCCCCACCGGCTCACAGACTACAATGTTTTTTATTTCGATCCCAATCATCAATTATGGCTTACAACTGATGATAGCACGGTGTATACCTTTAATATTAATACACATACCTTTCATGCTGTTGAAAAACTTAAAAATTATGGCCAAAGATCTTTCGTCATACCTGATCACCAGGGTTTTGTAAATCGAATATTTACTTATTCACAAACCTCAACAGGCATTATAGAGCTTCAATTTGGAGAAAATGAAAATGTAATGCAACAAACCGTGATGTGGACGGATGCGGAAAATATGCTTAAGAAACCCAGAAAAATCGTACCTGGCGGGGACAGTGTAGTTTGGATTGCTGCCGAAGACAATTTAGTCAGATATAATTTTATAAACAAAACTGAAAAACGTCTTCCTCTGAAAGGTATATTGACGATCGAACCCTTTATGGATTCAATATTATTGGTTTCCATTGATAAAAAAGGTGTATTTGAATTTAATACGAATAGATTTTCATTCGGTCATTTGTACAGGCCTGAAAATGATAATTCACTTAGCCTGTTATCCAATAAAATTGAATACATATCAAAAGACGTGGACCAGGGTTATTGGTTTTCAGAGGAATTCGGAGTAAGTTATGCTTATGCGCGTAAAAAGAAATTTAACAGTTACAATCCGGTTTCAAAAACGGGTACTGAAACTTCTGATTTCAATGCGACAGGCTTTATAATAGATCATTCAGGTCGTATCCTATGCCATACAAATGCTGGCATCTTTGAACTGGATAAGGAAGGTAGCCTTATCAGGAAGATCGAAACCAAAGACCCGGAGACAGTAATGAGGATGGAGGCCATTAACAGCATTTTCGAAGATAGCAAACACCGGTATTGGGTGAGCTCTTTTTCAGGACTGTCACTTTTGTCGTCAACATTTGCAACGATCCGGAATTTCAAGGATATACTGATTGAGGGGATTAATTTGGGTGATGGACAAGTCCTGTTCTCCAGGAATGATTCCGGGTTATTCGAACTGGATGGAAACAGTGATTCAATGCGGCAAATTAAACCTAACGTCTTCAAAACATCCTATCTCAATCTGTTTAAAGATCAACGAGGAAGACTTTGGATGAATGAAGGGCTTGAGCATTTTATCATCCTTGAACCTATTACATATAATATACTGGCTCGGATTCCTATTTCAGGCTTATGGGCATCTATGCTTGAATCCGGCGACGGGCATAGTATATGGATTGCAAGCACAAGCGGACTGTATAATGTGGATGCCGAAAATCTGGCCATATGTAATGTGTATAAAGAAGTGAAGGGTTTTTCATTCGTCGGTCTAAATAGTTTGCTGATGGATAAAAAAGATGAATTGTGGATCAGCAGTAATATTGGTATTATTCATTTCAACCCTGAAACAGAGGCAACCAGGTTGTATACATATGAAGATGGCTTGCCCGCTTCCAATTTTAACCCTAATGCAGCATATCAATTTCCGAATGGTGAAATGTGGTTTGGATCTAGTCAGGGAATAACTAAATTCAAACCTGATGAACTGAACATGATTGATATTCATGCAATCCCCCAAATAACAGCCTTATTAATCAATGATCAGCCCTTGTCGCAAAAACTAATATGTGAAGAAACGCAGAATACAAACATCGCTGAAATTAAAAAACTTACTTTCTCATACCTTGACAGGACACTTACTTTTATTGTCAATTCACTTGAATTCAGTGCCCCGAAAAAGAATAAAATAAAATATTGGATGGAAGGAATTGATGCTGATTCCATCGAAACTTCTTCAGGAAGCAGAATACGGTATCCTAACCTGCCCGCAGGGAAATTTACGTTTTGTATCCAGGCAGCTAATTCAGATGGTGAATACAATCCTTTCGTCAGGAAAATGGAGATCATTATCAAGCCCCCTTTTTATAAGACACCGTGGTTTATGCTACTTGCAGTATTGATTACCATGGGACCTGTTGCTTATATCATATATCTAAGGATCAGCAAAAAGCTTGAGCTGCAAAAAGTCCGGCTCGGCTTGTACGAAAACCTTCATGATGATGTGGGATCAAGGTTAATGGCTATCGTCATGACAGCGGAAGAAATAGTGAACCAGGATAAATCAACAAATCCGAAAATCCGGCACATCTCAACAGTGGCAAAAAGTATTGTAGGCAATATGAAGCGATTGGTTTGGGCTATTGATCCGGAGAATGAAAGCATGAATAGCCTCATACAGAAGATCCGGTATGATAAAAGCCTCATTCTTGCAGATGATACTATTGCATTTCATCTAGAATCGGCCCCGGAACTAGATGAAACGATTGTGCCCGGTGAAATAAGGTACCAGATTACCTCTATTGTAAACGAAGCATTAAATAATATTTCAAAATATGCCCGGGCGCAAAATGTCTGGATCCAATTCACGAAGAAAGAAAAAGAGCTGGTCATGCTCATTCGCGATGACGGCATTGGTTTCAATACCGAACAGGTCATCAATGATAAGGTCAAAAGCAGCGGGTACGGCCTGGGCAATATGGAGAAAAGGGTTTCACGGGTTAAAGGTCATATAAACGTTGATTCTAAGCCCGGTGAAGGCACTACAATCATGGTCAGGATCCCCTTTAAATAAACATAAAAACCACCTGCACAGGAAGCATTCAGGACAGATAAGTATATTTGTTTTGAGACCCAAACATGTTTTATGCCTAAGACTGTCATTGTTTATGAAGACGAACCTTCGTTAAGAAACCAACTGGAAAATATTTTTTATGCTGTCCGGGATGATTTTCTTCTTCTGGCTTCATATGAGGAACCTTCTGATGTGCTCATGCACATGTCATCTCATAAGCCGGATGTAGTGATCATGGATATCCAGATGAAACAGGATGAGGATGGCCTCATGGCGCTGCACAGGATTAAGAAAAATAATCCGGGCATCAAAGTCATGATGCTGACCACGTTCGATAATGATGACAAAGTTTTCAACGCCATTTGCCTGGGAGCTGATGGGTATATGCTGAAAACGGATTTTACATCCTACCAGGTACCTCATGAAGCCATGAGAAAATCATTGAAAATTCTGTTTGAAGGAGGTGCATACCTTACACCTACAGTTGCAAAAAGAATTCTCAGGTTGTTTTCAGATCAGACGATTGCCGACAAGATTCTCCAGGTTAAAAACAGGTTCCAGGCTTTATTCCAAAAAGAAACGGAAGGTCCTAAGCAACCCTCCAGGCTTACTCCCATGCAAACCACTGTACTGAAAAAAATCATTGATGGAAAAGCTACTGCTGAAATTGCAAAGGAGCTCGGACTAAAAGAAAATACAATCAATACACATATCAAAGCGATGTACAACATACTGGAAGTGCATTCCAGGGCAAAAGCTGTCAAAAAAGCTGTCGAAGAAAGATGGATCCGATAGAACGTATGTAAAATTTATATATCTGCAATTATTTTTAATCAGTTCACCATTTCTGGTGAATACAAACATTCGGGCGCGGTATATATTTGCCCCCGAACTCTATTTGAGAAAAACACGGATGTATCACATATTTCAATTGTGATAGCGGAGTAAGGAACATGTCGGAGCACCACGTCGATCGAAAAAATGACTATTATTTATTGAATAACTCAAGCTTCGGATTCTTATAAATAAATCTTACAAGTCTTACCCCATTCTTTCATAACACCCATTTATAGATCCTTGGTGTTAATTGCTCACCCTGGATCAAAATTGGCAGGGCTGATTGTTCATTTATGAATGGTCAGCCCTTTCTACATTAATGCACAAACAAAACTGAATTCAGATTTCCTTTTCCATCATCTTCCACAATGGGATTTGTGGGGTCCGTATGCCACTGGCCATTGATGATATATTTATATAGATGCTTTCCACCGGAAAGCTGAAGGGTCGTAGTCCACACGCCATTTACATTTGTCATCATTATTTTATTCTCATTCCAGTTGACAAATGATCCTGTAAGAATAACTTTTCGCGCATCCGGGAATCCCTTCAGGTTAAAAGTCACCGATACTGAAACATTGAGCACGGAGTTAAGCGTGCCGTGTTCATTCAGTACATGTTCTTTATTTACCGGATCATGCATCCATATGCCATCGACGATAAATTTGTATTCATAACGACCCGGTGGAAGATCGGCTTTGAGCTCCCAGCCATCTGCCGTTTTTTGCATCAACGTCGTATGCTCATCCCATCCATTAAATGTTCCTGCCAGGATTACCTCTTTAGCCAGTGGATATCCTTTCAGAAAAAACCTCGTATTCCCCTGGTCTGTGCATTTCAACACGGACAGATCCAGCTTATAAACATCTCTCAGGAATTCATCAGAGTAATTTTTGTTTTTCCCTTCATTTTGGTTAAGATCCGCAATGTATTTCCCATTGATGATGTACCGGAATTCAAGCGGAAATGCATCATTGAAATCGAGGATTTTTTTTCGTAATTCAAAAACGAACTCTCCTTTCTTTTCCATGTGCCATCCATTCTTGCTCCAGGCATTAAATTTTCCACTGATGGCCACATCATGAATTTTGAGGTCTGCAAAATCAACCTTTTCTTTATTCTGTGATTGCAACGCTTTAGCATAATTCCGCACATCAAAAACAAATACCACATCCTCCCCATCAAGATAATATGGGTTGGCCGCTTGCTGTGCTTTTGTCATCGCAGGCGTAACCCACAACAGGACAATTCCAACAATCAGTTTCAGATAATATTTCATTTTCATGCTCCTCACGATCTCATCGGATTAAAAAAGTACAGTTTTCTTTTTTTGTAATTGATCATCACCCGGCGCGAATTTAGAAATTCATATCCAATCACTCCATTCAGTGCAACACCGAAGCTTTCATTGATATCATCCAGGCTTGTAAGCAATGTATTCATGCTTTTGCAATGTTCGCCACCTATCTTCAATTCATCCAGTATTCCGGCTAGAACTTCCACTTCTCTCTTACCTACACCGATCAGGTTCACTCTTTTTATTACTCTGAACCTGTCCAATGCTTTCCGGTTTATTTTCCTGTCGATCAGGTTCAGCTCCGCACCGGAATCCAGCATCAGGCGCAATTTCACATTATTTACAGAGCCTTCTACAATGATGACATGTTTTTTCAACTCAAATTTTAAGCTGTCATAAGGTACCTCCCAGTTGCGAATGCTATCCAGCCGAATTCCATTCCTATCCAGGCGGCTCAGCACAATCCTGAAATGCTGGAAATCAATGAACAATTCAAAATCTTCAAACACATCATACCCCAAAATACCAATAATCCGCGTGTTCTTTTTCAATTCAATATGACTGAGATCCACCACATGTGCCCTCAGGTTTGGAATAAACAATTTATCGATCAATAAAGTGTCTATCTGCATTTCTGTTACCGAAGCAACTATACCCGTATTGCCTGCAGCTGCAACAGCCCTGTTTTTGTTTTCCGGCTTGAAATATTGGTAATTCAGCACCAGCCTTTCAGACCCGGTATCCAGGATAAAATTACCTGATAATGTATCCGCATTCGCCTGCACGACGATCAGGTGGCCGACCAGCGAAAAAGGAATATATATGGTATTAATATTGGGTCTTGCTGCGTCAGGAAAGGATAGATTGCAAAAGATCTCTGATCCATCGGGCCACACCTCTTTCGCCTTTCCATAGCACACAGATATGGATAGAAAACCTAGACATAAGAGGAAGTTCCTGAGCACTTCCAATTAACTTCTTTTTTGCAAAAATATTTGAGGAAAGAAAAAAAGGTTTAGGGAAAAAGTCGGGGCAGCCAGTTTGGTTTAAAGGAAAAGGTCTAAAATAAAATGCAGATAAGCTGAGCGTCGGTTGACCGACGTTCTGGCGTGTGCAAAGCTGCGCTTTGCGTGTTGAATATTCTTCGATAGGAATTAATTAGTTTGAACTCAAAGCACAGCTTTGAAATCACCAAAACGTCGGTCAACCGACGCTCAGCACTCATGTTTTTTTTAAGTGCTATGAAAAATTATCTTTCTATCGAAATATGAATTTCTTCTCCATCCATCCATTCAATTTTCGACGATGAAAGCAAGTCCTCTTTTGGGGCAGAAGCAGGATCAAAAACTTCAAGATTATCTGCTAAAGTCTCACTTTTGATGTAGTCACCAAAAGAACTTACAGCCTTTTCAATTCCAGGCAGCCCTTCCACTTTTATTGTAATCCTGTCCGTCACATTCAATCCACTACTCTTTCTCAGATTCTGTATCCTGTTCACTAGCTCACGCGCAGTTCCCTCAGCAATCAGTTCATCATCAAGCGTCACATCAAGTGCGACCGTAATACCATCTTCAGAAGCCACCTGCCATCCCGGGATATCTTCAGAGCTGATTTCAATATCCTCTTTACCCATCACATATTCCTGCCCTTCAATAAACATCATCAGCTCACCACCTCCTTCAACCCTATTAATTTCTTCCTGGGGTAAAGCGGTAATAAGATCTGCAGCCGTCTTCATATTTTTTCCAAGACGCTTCCCTAAAGTTTTAAAATTAGCTTTCGCTTTTTTCGAAACCATTCCTGAAGTGTTCTCGATATATTCTATCTCCTTCACATTTACTTCAGACAGGATGAGATCTTTCACCTGTTCAATATCATCCTGAAATTTATCATCCAGTACAGGCAGCATAATTTTTCGTAAAGGCAACCGTACCCGCAATTTTTCTTTTTTGCGAATCGAAAGCACCAGCGAACTGATATGCTGTGCATAATCCATCCGCCTGATCAAAGCCTCATCTTTCAATTCGTGTGATGCCGCAGGCAGATCACTTAAATGCACACTCTCCGGATATTGATCCGACGACGACGTGAGATTCCGGTACAACCAATCTGAAAAGAATGGTGCCACAGGCGATATCATCTGAGACACAACAGTGAGACATTCGAATAGCGTTGCATAAGCAGCTTTCTTATCATCCGATAATTCTCCTTTCCAAAAACGACGCCTGTTGAGACGCACATACCAGTTGGATAAATGATTATTGACGAAAGTTTCGATGTCACGACATGCTGTAGTGACATCATAACTGTCCATGTTGTCATGATATGCATCTACGAGCGTATGAAGCCTGGATAGTATCCACCTGTCTATCTCAGGTCGCTCTGAAACAGGTATTGTGCCCTGATCATTGCTCTGCCAAATATCAAGATTTGCATAGAGTGCAAAGAATGAATACGTATTATATAATGTGCTGAAAAGTTTTCGTGTCGTCTCTGTTATTCCATCTTCATCAAACTTCAGGTTATCCCACGGTTGTGCATTTGACAGCATATACCAGCGTGGAGCATCTGCACCATACTGATTGATGATCCTGAATGGATCCACTGCATTACCGAGTCGCTTCGACATTTTCTGTCCATTCTTATCGAGCACCAGTCCATTCGACACCACATTCTTAAATGCGATGGAATCCTTTACCATGACCGCAATAGCATGCAGTGTAAAAAACCATCCTCTGGTTTGATCCACGCCTTCTGCAATAAAATCAGCAGGAAAATTCTGGTTGAAGACTTCTTCATTCTCAAACGGATAATGCCACTGTGCATAAGGCATCGAACCGCTGTCAAACCATACATCGATGAGATCTGTCTCCCGTTTCATGACATTGCCTTTTGGTGACAGAAGAACAATTTCATCAATGAAAGGCCTGTGCAGATCAGAAGGCACAGTCTGTGTTAGATTCAGATTTTGATTTGCAATTTTTATCTCACTGGTCAGTTGTTCGATCGAACCAATGCATATTTCTTCACTTCCATCTTCTGTTCTCCAGATCGGAAGTGGTATTCCCCAGAATCTTGATCTTGACAGATTCCAGTCCTGGAGATTTTCAAGCCAGTTGCCAAATCTTTTTTCACCCGTATGAGCAGGTACCCAGTTGATCGTCTTGTTCAGTTCGATCATCCTATCTTTGCAGGCGGTTGATTTGATAAACCAGCTGTCCAGCGGATAATATAATATAGGCTTGTCTGTGCGCCAACTATGAGGATAACTGTGCTCATACTTCTGGACGTTTAATGCTTTGCCTTCGGTCTTTAATTTGACCGCGATGTCAACATCAACATTTTCATACTTTGGATCGTCAGTGTAATCTTTGACATACCGATTGGAAAATGGACCGACATTCTCTTTGAATTTACCTCTCAGGTCGACGAGTGTTAGTGTGCCAACACCATTGGCTTTTGCTACACGTTGGTCATCAGCTCCAAATGAAGGAGCTGTGTGTACTACACCCGTACCATCAGAAGTCGTGACATGATCACCGGTCAATACAACATAAGCATCGGTTCCTCCAAACAAAGGTTCTATCGGATTTCCGAAATCAAGTAATGGTTCATACCTGATACCGCGCAGCTTACTTCCTTTGAATGAATCTGATTTTTGTTCGATCGGAGGTTGATTTTTTTCACCAAGCCAATTACTCACCAATGCTTCTGCAAGTACAACACTTACTGATGCTTCTGTATATGGATTCTTTGTTTTGATCTTGACATAATCAATATTCGGTCCTACAGAAAGCGCAGTATTGGAAGGAAGCGTCCATGGTGTTGTTGTCCATGCAAGGATGCGCACATCTTCAGACGAATCATCAAATAAAAATGAAGATGTTTCATCTTTATTTACCTTAAACATTGCCACAACGGTGGTATCCTTCACCATTTTATATGCACCGGGCATATTGAGCTCATGAGAGCTCAATCCTGTTCCGGCATCAGGTGAATACGGTTGAATTGTAAATCCTTTGTATAGAAGTCCTTTGTCGTATAGGATCCTGAGAATATTCCAAACAGATTCTATGTAATCATTCTTGTAGGTGATATAAGGATTGTCAAGATCCACCCAGTATCCCATCCTGCGAGTGATGTCATCCCACTCCGCTTTGAAACGCATGACGGTCTCGCGGCATTTTTCATTATAATCTTCTATCGATATTGTCTTGCCGATGTTGTCTTTCGTGATGCCCAGTTCTTTTTCAACGGACAATTCTATCGGGAGGCCATGTGTGTCCCATCCGCCTTTTCGCTCTACGCGGTTTCCTTTCAGGGTTTGATAGCGGCAGAAAAGATCCTTGATGGCGCGGGCCATGACGTGATGGATCCCGGGCATGCCATTGGCGCTGGGCGGTCCTTCATAAAAAACCCACCTCTTATCCTCAGGTCGTTGTGATACGCTTTTTTCAAAAATGCCATGTTCCTCCCACCAGCTTAGCAATTCTTTATCGATCGAGGGAAGGTTCAGACCTTTATATTCCGGGTACAGTTTCATGTCAGTAGTTCAGTGCATTACATTAAAAAAGCCCCGGCTGCAATCTGCCGGGGCTTCAGTCAAGCTGAGATTGCAATTCTGTTTACGTTATAATAATTTGAGCTATTTTTCTATTCATCAGGATGGTAAAGGTAGTAAAAGGGATTGAAAAAAAAGCGGAGGCGATGAATAGGCTAAGGCTAAGGAAATAATTCAGTATTCAGTAAGTGGTAATCATTATTCAGTTTTTGATTACTAATTCTACATCGATTACTGATCACTCACATCTCACGTCTGACGAACCTAATTCTACAAAATAAGCTCTTGTGAAAGTGAAATCCGCTGATTACTGAATACTGAATACTGATTACTGAATACTGATGTCTGCCTTCTCACGCTTCACGTACAACCAGGTAATTCCAACGATCCCAATCACAATCAACAGAAAAGCAATATACTCGGCCTGCGTAGCTTCTATTCCCATGAAAGAAATATCCGGATTCGTCCGAATTTTTTCAATGAAGAATCTCTCAATACCATTCAACAAAACGTAAATGAAAAATATGATGCCTGGTATTTTGATTTTTTTTCTCAATGACCATAGTATACCAAAGATGATAAACCCTAAAATCGTTTCATAAAGCGGAGTTGGATAAACTCCTTCACCAAGATGTTTGCAATAATTCCACAGGCAACCTTCGATCTGGATGCCATCGTTCAATACATTGTGCGGATAATCAAAAGACCATGACCAGTCAGGCAAAAACCACCATGAAGGTTTTGGATTCGTATTGACAATACCCCAGTCACCATCACCGGAAAGCTGACATCCAATTCTGCCCACCGCATATCCCATGATCAATGCAGGAGCAACAGCATCCATCATGTAAATAGGTTTCATGCCATTTCTTCGGACATACAGATAAACCATAATGAAGGCCAGAATAAGTCCGCCATAAATAGCAAGACCACTACCGCTCAGCAACTGATCAAGTGGATCTTTTATAAATGCTTTTATATTTTCTTCACTTTCAATAATCGAAAATAATCTTGCACCCACCAGGCCTGAAATAGCAGCCAGGATCGTGATATCGCCAATCCGTTGATGAGGCATCACCATAACTTCATTGATCTGTGGTTTTGGAAGCTGTTGCTTTTTGTGATCCCAATATTTCAGAAATCCGAAAAACGCAGCAGAGAGGATACCCCATATCAGCGTTCCTTGTGTAGACAGTAAAACCGAGGCAGGATCAGGCTTGAATTGTTCAAAATGCTGGATGATATAGGGCAGCTTGAAACCAATGATAAATCCGAAAAAAGCATTTTGAGCTATCTGCTGCCAGGTCGCCGGAAATCCTACCCGCATTTTCTCGATAGTCCCAGTCATCAATCCTTCTGTTTCTTTTCGTTTGATTTCAAGCTTAAGCACATAAGCACTGATGATGAAAGCCAGGATCAGAAATACCCCGAATGTCTTAAATACGCTCAACCAGTTATCCGGGTCGCTACCGAAGAGATCATGGAACAAATATGAGAGATCCGGATACATAGATTAGCCTGTTAGGTGATAGAAATCAATAATCAGAACGCGAAAATACCCTACTTTTGTGGTGAAAGCCTCCCCCTAAATATTTATCCTTATGAACTCAGCACTTCGCGTGGTGTATTTGGCTTTGATTTTCAGCCTTATATATTTAAATACAGGGCATTCCCAGGCTCGTTTCAACCTGAAAACAGGGGTACAAACCTGGTCCATCATGGATGAAATCAACCTTGGTGGCGAGTCACACCACAGTGGTCAGACCGTCGGATTCGACATGCACATCATGAGCAACAGGTTCATATTTGCACCGGGATTTCATTATAACCGGATATCTGTTTTGAATCAGCCGGAAGGCTTTCAGTATAGTTTTCATAAAAGGAATCACCTGCATTATTTCAACATTCCGTTGACTGCAGGTTACGAGCTTTTTGATTTCAAAGTTGTAGATCTTTCTATCATGGCCGGAGCGGAGGCATTCTTCTTCTACAATCTTGATTCGAATGATATAGGACTTAAGGTCGATGAGATGTATGGCGTTACACCGGCTCTTACGGGTGTTATCCAGGCCGAGATATTCTCATTGATTACCCTGGATATAAAATATCATCATGCTCTTCACGAGCTGATCAGGGAAAGAACGGAATCAAAGCTCAGAGGATTTTCTTTTGATCTCGGTATCATTTTTTGATAACTACATTACCCATAAAAATCTGGTTCCCTCAGGAACAAAACATCGTTAGCATAAAAAAAGCCTGGAACTGTATTTCGTTCCAGGCTTTCTTATGTATATAATGATCAGATTAAAAGAACTCAGCGATGATAGGTTTCTCAATCCGGAAGATGAATGTCAGCTGGCCGCATTCCTTTGCAGGCCCATTATACTTTTCTTCGAATCTATATTTTGCTGCCAGGTGTGAAGCTTCATTGATCACTGCCTTGTCTGTGATCGTGGTTTTTACAGGATCATAAGCAACACTTACCACTCTTCCTGCTTTATTGATACAGATATTTAAGACCACTTTTCCGTTTACTCTTGCAGCTTTTGAGATATCTTCCCTGTAGATCACACGACGTGTGATGATACCGTCACCTTCAAGTCCGTCACCACCACCACCATCACCGGCTGTAGCAGCACCTGACTGATCACCTGCGATAGGGCTTCCTTCGCCACCACCATCAGCATGTGTTTCTGCGTCTGATCCACTGTCATTGCTTTCACTTGCAGTTACTTCAGTATCATCATTGCTCACTACATCCGTTGGGATAAGACTTACATCTTCGGCAATAGTTGTTTCTTCAGCAGGATCTGTTTCATCTACCGGAACAGGGTCATCCGTAGGCTTGTCAGCTGTAGGTTCTGGTTCTTCGTTGAAAATAGGGCTCCTTGCCTGGAGGCCTTCACTTCCTGCTTCTGATATCTGTGGCATTTCCACATAACCTAATTCTACAAGTACTTCTTTAGGTTCTTCCTTCACCATCTGATGAGCGAAAGGAAGAAAACCAAGCAGCAATAAAGCTACATGTACACCAAAGCTCCACTGGAGGCTTTTCTTTTGAGTCAAATTTTGTGTTTTCATCATTCAGTCTTTTAAGATCAATTATATGTGTAAATGACGCCCCCTGCATTGTTAAGGTGAGTTGCCGATCTATTAAGAAATGCATAAAAAAAGCCGCACCCTCATCGAGAAGTGCGGCTTCTTGCCCACAATATCTATGATTTGTTATTTGACGAACTTATACGTTTTTGTAGCATTTCCATCAGTGATCATCAGCAGATAAAAGCCCGCAGTTAAATCGGCAGTTTCAATACGGACATCGTTTTTGCCTTCTGATAAGTTGAACGGATGAGTAGAAATCCTTTTTCCGGATAAATCATATACATCCATATCTAAAGAAGTCTTTGTACTTACTTCAACGCTTATGTTGAGCTCATCCGTTACCGGATTTGGACTTAGTAAGACTTCTCCTGTGATTTCTTCAATCGGTTCATTACCGGTTGCGATTTCACATAAAAATTCTTTTACAATCTGTCCGCGTAGCTCTCCACCGGGATGTAGCGCGGTATGCACATTCGCATACACATTCCCGGCTATAATGGCATTTGTAATAGCAGTATCCATAGGAACGCCATTTTCAAACATAGCACCATCGACGAAAAACTTTGTCAATGGAAATATGACACCCCCATTCACATCGATAGGAGCTTCATGAAAATGTGCAGCTGTAACATCACCGGTCAACCCATCTGTAACAATCGAAATATTCAGATTCGAGTGAAGACGATCGATCGATACAAGACCTGAGCCTTGCGCATTCGGTGCATTGATCGGAGCAACTTCCTGGTTAGTGCACATATCAAATCCATATCCATCGCGTGCCAACCTGAACATTTGTCCTCTTAATTCTCCGCCTGGATAAGCCGGTGTATGAGCATTGATATATATTTCTCCTGTGAGTAAAGAGCTGACTACATCACTTGCTATTGGTCCTGTAAAACTGAGCGCATTATTAGCCAGGTCTGCGGAAAAATTAAGCACTACCGGTCCAGTGGTGCCTATAGCACCGCGATGAAAATGGGAGGCGCCTATGATTCCGGATACAGCATCTGTAGTCATCCATACATTGACATTGGACAGATCAGGTGAAACAGTAGCTACGGCAAATGCGCTGGCACCCGACGTTGTAAATGGATTTTCCTGCAGGCCGGACATCCATCCATCAAATGTTAATCCGTTTTGAGGCGTAAGTTGTCCCCTGATTTCACCACCGGGATTATCTGATGTATGGACATTTACATATACCCCACCAGTCGCCACATCAAAAATATCCTGGAGCGTAAGGTCAACTGTTCCCTGGATTCGATGACCATCAATAAGGTCCGTCAGATCAACGATCACATCTCCGTTCTCACCAGGCACTGCTGCATGTAAATGAGCAGATATGATATCACTTGATAAGCCAGTCAACTGGACATTCACTTCAAGTGTAGTTTTTCCAATTGTATAATGAAATGCACCCAAACCCTTTCCATCAGTTGTAATAGCAGGGACTTCCTGTGCACCTTCAAGATTAGCTACAAGGGTTCCATCTTGATCAGGGAATATCTGTCCTCTGATCTCACCTCCCGGATTTGCTGCTGTATGTACATTGATATAATAACTGCCATCTACAAATTTTCCGAACTGCGCCGGTGTAATGCCCGGAATTTCCATCTGTATTCTGTTGCCAACAACATTCAATGGAAATATGACAGGTCCATTCACACCAATAATTCCTTCATGTATATGAGCAGCAGTAGCAGGCCCCGATAAACCATGCACGGTTACATTGATATAAGCTGTTGTTTTGTCTTCTTTAAAATAAAAGGTAGCTAGTCCAAAACCGTCAGTAGTAACAGGTGGATTCTCACTATTACCTCTCAGCTTAACAGCAAATATCAGATCATCACCAAACTTAGGATCAAAGGGAAGATCCGTAAACAAGGAACTGGATTGAAACAGGTTACCTCGTATTTCACCACCGGGAAACATGCTTGAATGAATATTCGCATAGACTTCTCCTTCTGTAAAATATTCTGCTGCAACCGCATCAAAAGGCTGTGAGCTTTGCTGGTTCCAATATCCTTCAGCAAAACCAAAAGTGTCAAAGAAAGAAGCCAGGCCAAAAATTACTGGTCCCGATACTCCGGGTTCTTCATAGTGAAAATGTGCATTTGAAAATGTACCCTGGAGACCACTATATACCATCATAAAATGCACATTCGTTTCATCCCTGTCGATAGTAGCTACTCCGGCACCTGTAGCAGTGCTGCTATTGGATGGAACTTCCTGGCCACCATTCATATCAAAAATGTAAGGCTCGCGTGCAAATTTGTATACCTGTCCCCTGATCTCTCCACCCGGATGTGCGGCTGTGTGAATATTCATATAAAGACCTCCTTCAAGCATTTGATTCACAAGATCAAGAGTCAGAGGTTGAGATCCTGATATTGTATTTCCACTGATATCACCGGACATATTGATCACCACACCACCATTAGCGCCGACATTTCCTGTATGAAAATGTGCAGCACTTGGAGGTCCGGATAAGCTATCGAATACAACAAAATATTCTACTTCAGACAGATCAGGCCTTACCGTTGCGATGGCGAGCGCTTTTCCTCTCGTGTCCACTGAAGGATTTTCCTGTGCACCGTCAAAGCTTGCATCAAAAGTGAGTCCGTCCTGCAATAATATTTGTCCACGAATTTCTCCGTCCGGATTATTGACTGTATGTACGTTGACATACAATTCACTTGAAGTTAGAGCAGCTATGAAGTCTATTACATCCCATGTACCGCTTAACACATTTCCAACAATAGAAGAAGAAAGGTCAAGTATGACTCCTCCATTGCTTCCAATGGCTCCCTGATGGATATGTGCAGCAGTCACCGGACTGGTTAATCCTTCGAAGATCATTTTATAATCGACCTTGTTTCCGTCTGCTGAAAAATGGGCTATGAAAAGACCTCTTCCATCAGTGGTCACTTCAGGCACTTCAGAATTCCCATTCAACAATGCGGCATAACGCAAATCAGTTTCCAGTTTGATCTGGCCCCTTATCTCGCCATCCGGATTCAATTCAGTATGGGCGTTGATATAATATCCACCGGTGAGAAATGCAGCCATCGTCGCTTTTGAAACATCATGTACTGTTCCTTTCACGCGGTTCCCGCTCAGGAAAGAAGTCAGGTTGATGATGACCGGACCATTTTCTCCGGGAACTCCTTCATGAATGTGTATGCCGGTGATAGGGCCACTGAGATTGCTCAGGCTCACATTGATATACAATGTGGATTTTTTCTCGTCGAAAGTAAAAATGGCCACGCCTCTTCCATCAGTAGTCACGGAAGGTTCTTCAGATGCACCATTCATACGGGCAGTGAAAACTAATGCGGAAGAATGCTCCCCGGCGAAAGCAACATTGCATAGGACAGAGAAAAAGAGAGTTAAGGAAAGTAATGTTTTGCTCATATGGTTGTTTTTTTAGATATAATAAAAAGAATTCAGAGTGATTTCAAAGAAGTGAAAAGACAGATGCAAGGCAATTTTTTTTATAGTGTATAGGCCTTTTTACCAATTTACGGTATTGAGCCATAGAAGGTGATAATCCCTTGCTTAATAATGCCGAGTGAGAAAAAAAACACGCTAAACGGAATGTCCATCAATCCGGATGATTTACCTGATGCCTGATTTGTTTAGTAATACAAATCAACCATGCCGAGTGTTCAAGTGGGATTCAATTTCATCCGGATGTATAGGAATGGATTCCATCAGGTTGAGCGACCCCTTCCGGGTGATGAGGATATCATTCTCAAGTCTTATCCCGATATTTTCTCCGGGTATATACATACCGGGTTCGCATGTTAATACCATTCCGGGTTTCAGCGGGGCAGATCTGTTGCTGATATCATGGACATCATATCCGAGATGATGAGTGACGCCATGCATGAAATATTTTTTCCATACCGGGTTGCTCTTTGCCTGGTTTCGGACGTCACGTTGAGTGATGATTTTGAGTAATAGTAATTCCTGCTCAATCAATTTTCCTGCTTCTTTATTCAACTGATCGATGGTAATACCGGGATTCATCATGGATGTGATCTCATTCAAAACCTTTAATACAGAAGTATACACCTGTCGTTGACGCTTTGAAAATTTTCCTGATACCGGAATGGTCCTGGTCATATCAGATGCCATATATGCGTATTCTGCTCCAAAATCCAAAAGCACAAGTGTGCCCGGTCTGATCACCTGGTCATTCCGGATGTAATGCAATGTGCATGCTGATTTACCGGATGCCACGATGGGTTCAAATGCATGGGTGCATCCATTTCGTGATAGTATATAAGATAGTTCTGCTTCTACTTCATACTCTTTACTATTTGTTTTGATGGTTTTAAGCACACGATCAAAAGCCAATCCGGTCACTTCCACCGCACGCTTCATCAATTCTATTTCCCCAGGATGCTTGATCATGAGAATATCTCTCAGGATAGGTTGAGTTTTCAGAAAAGTTTGAGTGGGGTATGATTTTTTCAATTCTCCAGCCTTTCGATCATTTTGTGACGGGATCTCAGCATGAAAGCGATCTTGTTCCCGGTTGTTGATATAAATGCTGTTGGCTGTACGAAAAAGGGCCGGCATGATTTTATCCCATTCATCCAGGGTTTTAATTGTGCCGATCCCTGAGATTTTTTTTGCATCAGCCTGTTGAAGCCTGTCACCATTCCATATTGCGTGCTCTGGATCCGGTGGAAGGATAAAAGCAATTTCCTTCAGCTGATTTTTTTTCGCATCAGGATAAAGAATAAGGATGGTCCCCGGTTGATCTAAACCTGATAATGCGAAAAGAGCTGAATCCTGTCTGAAAGGAAAATACTGATCTGCACTTCTTGGCATCAGGTCATTCGAATAAAAAACAGCGATGGCACCGGGCTTCATTTTTTTTATAAAATTCAGGCGACGGTCAGAGAATTGTCCTGAGGATATCAGATCATAACGCATCTATAAAGGTGGTGAAAGTATTCAGGAATTCAACTCCGCTAGCTAAAGCTAAGGGCAATTCAAGGATACAATGAGTTGCTGTCACTTTTAACTCCACTAGTTAAAGCTAGTGGCAATTCAAGAATAAACTGAATTGTCTCCACTGCATTGCCGCCACTGAATTGCCACCACTTTTAAGTGGTGGAAGAAAATCATTTTCAGAGTTGGTCATCGATTTTTCTGAGATTTTCATGGTCTACAGGGCCAATCCATGACTCAAGGGTATGCCTCGCAGAAGACCTGACCTCATCATTGATGTAGGCTGCTATCAGCACAAGACCATAGAGCATCACGCCCATATCATCCGTATAACCTATCACAGGTGTGATATCCGGAAGTGCATCAAGTGGTGCAAAGAGATATACGAATACACCCATCACAATGCGTTTAGCCCATGCAGGAGTTTCTTTTCGCCTGAATGCATAATACATCAGAAGTGCAGCATACAGCAATGAACTGCTGATGTGTCTGATCTTCTTGCGGAGCGAGGAGAGCAATTTTGATTTGAGGATAATATCTTTTTTCATGTTTGCAGATGAGATGAGTGATGTTTGTTCACCAGATGAAAAATGTAAAAAAGGGTAGCTGAAAAAATTGGATCACTTTTTGTATTTTCTGTTTCATCATGTGAAGCCAAAGTTAGATCGCACGCGCGTGATAAAAAAAAATTGAAATATTTTAAAAAAAATATATACATAATAAATATAATTTGTATTTTTGTCACGCAATATGATTGGATCATTCCATATACTTCCGCACAACGCATCTCCACGAAAAATAATTCTATCGCTCATGGCGACCTTGATGACAGCGGGTCAGGTCAACTGCGATCACTAAATCTGCAAACTTAATCTCAATATTCATATGGCTAAATCAGCAAAGAAGGCAGCACCTAAGAAGGCTGCAAAGAAGGCAGCTCCAAGAAAGGCTGCTAAAAAAGCAGCTCCAAGAAAAGCTGCTAAGAAAGCAGCTCCAAGAAAAGCCGCTAAAAAAGCAGCTCCAAGAAAGGCTGCTAAAAAAGCAGCTCCAAGAAAGGCTGCTAAGAAAGCTTCTGCTAAGAAGAGAACTTCTGTGAAAGCTAAAGTGATGCCAGCCGCTAAAGCAGCGCCATCAAAGAAAGCTCCAGCAAAGAAAGCAGCTAAAAAAGCAGCTCCTAAGAAAGCAGCTAAGAAAGCAGCTAAGAAGAAGTAAGCAGTAGCAAACTACTTTTGCCATTTTAGGCAACGGGATCCCTGGAGAAAGTTTCTTTCTTTACACCCGAGACGTACATCAAGAGAGAATTAAGAGCGTTGACGACAGTCGACGCTCTTTTTTTTATAACTACACCGTGATCGATCGTTTCGAAAGCACACGTGCTATATCCTCTTCACGCTGAGTTCCTAACAGGATTCGTTTTCCATTTTTCAACACCATCTGGATGCCCTGGTTCCCTTTCGCAGTATACGCCCAACCTTTTCTCCCATATCGTATTCCCCATCCTCCATATTCAATGAATGGAGAGTATCTGCGCACATAGATCTGATCTATATCTTCCCATCGAACAGTTTTATATTTCATCAGGAAAGGACTAAGACGATAATGCACTCCTTCGTTATCAATCTTTGTGAGAAGCCGGAATGATGACAACAGAGCCATAGAGGATACAAGCACAGCACCAAGGAGAATCATAATCCATCCCCATTGACCAGACATCAATAATGAAACAAATATGCTCAGGGTCACAACTCCCATCAATAACCAGAGCCAGCCCTGGTCTAAATTTTGTTCCTCAATGAATATCTCTTCCGTTTCATCAGGTAACTGAACCCGGTCATCTTTTTGCAGCTCCTTCAGGGATTCATCATATTTGTATCGTTCTTCAGGAGTAAATTGTGGGAATGGCAGCATCAGATAATATTTAATCTCTTCAAAGGAGAATCTAAATTTATGCATTGTATGATCAACGACGATCAAAAAATTATGACCCAGCTCCAACGAATGGATCATCAGAAAAAAGAGCTGATGAGCCTCATCCGTTCAATATCAACAGAAAGTTATCTGCGCCAACCCGATCCATACACCTGGTCAGCTGCCCAGATAGCTACTCATCTCTATCTCAGTGAAAAGCTTTCACTGGCATACCTCAGGAAAAAATTATCCTATCCTGACAGCCTTCTTCCATATAATGTCAAATCGTGGTGGTCACTTCATTTGGTCAACTTCGTGTTATGGTCACCAATAAAAGTGAAAGCACCTGCCCCGATCAATATGTGGAAGGAGTCTGAAATCCTTTTCCCGGATGATCTCGATGTGAAATGGAATGCGGTACGTGAAGAGATGACTGCATTGATAGCCGAAAGCATGCCGCAGTTTAAAAGTCATCTCGTCTACAACCATCCTCTTTCAGGAAGAATGACGATGAGGCAGATGCTTATCTTTTTTAACCATCATATTGCACATCACATTCGCCAGATCCACCGGGGACTTAAAAAAACCGGGATCAACAGGTAGTTTCATTTTTTTACGTGCGAACGTCTTACGATGCCGGCTATTTTCATAGCCAGTCCATTCATTTCTGCATAAGAAAGATTTATAAGAGTGACCACGACAAGCTCTTCAGTTGGATAGATCATCAGCATGCTTGTTCCCCCGACTGAACCACCTGAATGGCCATATCCTTTGAAACCTTCATCGTCAGTGATGGACCTGAAACCAATACCATAGTTTGTGCTCTTGCCATCAGGAAGCGTTTGAGAAGTTGTAAGTTCTTTCAACGTTTCAGATTGAAGTAATCCGGGTACAGTCACAGCTTCTCCAAATTTTATAAGATCATGAGCTGTGCATAAGAAGCCACCACCGGCCCATTTATTACTAAGGTCCACAGGAGGGGAGATAATATGGTGGCTATCCTGGTATTCATAAAAATGAACACGATGAAATTGAATGGAGTCCCTGAAATCCGGTTTGAGATCGTTAAGCTTCAATGGTGACTGGACCTCATCACGTATGATCTGCAGAAAAGGTTTATGGACTGCATTTTCCATCACCTTGCTGAGAAGCGTATATCCATATGTAGAATAATGATAAGCTGATCCGGGTTGAATGACCAGGGTATCATGAATGAATACTTCTAAAGCATCATCAATAGTTGTATAATGAATGTTGCTTAAAAATTCAAGCCCGTTATAATGTCGGATCCCGGCTGTATGCCCTCCCAATTGTCTGAGCGTGATCAATTTTTTATCTGCCGGGCAATCGGGATAATAAGAGGAGATGGGCAGATCAAATGAAATTAAACCTCTTTCTTTTAATCGTCCCAGCGCAACAGCTGTGATCGTTTTTGAAATGCTGCCTATTCTGAAAAGATCATCAGCCGGATCAACCGGGCGTTTTTTTTCCAGATCTGAATAGCCATATCCTTTCGACCATATTTTTTTTCCTTTTTCACCAATCGCAACAGCAAGACCAGGATAATGCTCTTTCTTAATGTACAACTGGCAAATGGAATCAATGGAATGAATGGCTCCAGCCGACAAATCCAGCGTTGTATAACTTCTTGTGGTCGTGCAGGAAGCACATATTAGGATAGCCAGTAGGAAATTAAACAGGGATAGATTCTTTAAGCAATTGAAATTATTTTTCATGTGACAGGTTTGATATTCAAAAATGAAGAAAGAACTGGTATTTAAGCTATTTGCGGCTTTGCCCTTTGCGAGATAATATACATATAATCTATAATCGTAAATTAGTCTTTCAAACTTAACCGAAAACCAAATGAATTCTCTTACCCGCTTTAAGCTGTCATTGATGATGTTCCTTGAATTCTTTATCTGGGGCGCATGGTTTGTTACAATGGGGACATATCTGTCTCAGATGCTTTCTTCTGAGGGCAATCAGATAGCCGCAGCGTATTCTACACAATCTTTGGGAGCCATCATTGCACCTTTCATCATAGGTCTGATTGCTGACCGGTATTTTGCAGCACAGCGGATACTTGGTTTCCTCCATATTGTCGGTGCCATATTATTATTTATGGTAGCCAGGGCGGACGATTTTACAGCTTTCTATCCTTATATCCTCGCTTACATGATCCTGTATATGCCTACCCTTGCACTTGTCAATTCGGTTTCATTCCGCCAGATGAATGATCCCGCAAAGCAATTTGCAAGCATCCGGGTGTGGGGAACTGTAGGATGGATTGTGGCAGGTCTTATCATCGGGTATGTCATGAAATGGGAAACAAAAGGTTTACTGCGGGAAACATTTTATATGGCTAGTGCCGTATCCGCATTTCTCGGATTTTTTAGCTTCCTGCTGCCTGATACACCACCGCAGGGTAATACCGGTAAAAAACCTACATTGAAAGAGATCCTTGGACTTGACGCATTGAGCTTGCTGAAAGACAAAAATTTTCTGCAGTTTTTTATTGCTTCGATCCTGATCTGCATACCCCTTGCTTTCTATTATCAGAATGCCAATATTTTTCTCAATGAAACCGGAATGGAAAATGCAGCCGGCAATATGACATTCGGCCAGGGTTCTGAAGTTGCTTTTATGCTTTTGTTGCCTCTTTTCTTCAAACGGTTTGGTTTAAAAATTACATTGCTGGTCGGGATGGCTGCCTGGGCAGTGAGGTATCTCTTATTTGCTTATGGTAATGCCGGTCCGGGCGAATGGATGTTATTCATGGGAATCATATTGCATGGAGTATGCTATGATTTCTTTTTTGTCTCCGGCCAGATCTATACGGATTTTAAAGCAGGTGAGAAGACAAAAAGCGCTGCGCAGGGACTCATTACATTGGCTACCTATGGGGTTGGTATGTTTATTGGGTTCTGGCTAGCCGGAATTATTTATAATAAATTTCAATACGACGACGGATCACACGAATGGCGAATGATATGGGTGATCCCTGCAGGTATAGCTTTTGTTGTTCTATTATCGTTTGCGCTGATATTTAAAAACGAAAAAGTGACATCGGAAACCTGAAAGAAATTATTGCCCACTTCGAAAATAAAAAGCATCTTGCTGCTCCTTTTCATCTGAGTTGACAGCCAGGCCCCCAATAATTTCTGAAAGCCCTTTTTTTCAAACCTATTGAATAGAAAAATTCATGCAAGAAACTTTTATCATAGACGGTATCCGTACAGCGATTGGTTCATTTCGGGGAGGGCTTTCCTCTGTTCGCACCGATGACCTGGCAGCGCATGTGATTCGTGCTTTATTAAACAGGCATGAGCAGCTTGATCCTGCAGTGATTGATGATGTGATCATGGGTTGTGCTAACCAGGCCGGAGAGGACAACAGAAATATAGCGCGGATGGCTTTACTTTTAGCTGAAGTTCCATGGTCAGTTCCGGGAGAAACAGTGAACCGGTTATGTGCCTCAGGCATGTCCGCGGTCATACATGCGCACAGGGCTATACAGGCAGGTGACGGAGATATTTTTGTCTCCGGTGGTGTTGAAAACATGACGCGGGGGCCCTGGGTAATTTCAAAATCTGATCAGCCTTTTGGTGCCAATGTTGAAATGCATGACTCCTCGTTTGGGTGGCGTTTTAAAAATCCTTTGATGGATACCATGTATGGAACAGAATCCATGGGAGAGACCGCCGAAAACCTGGCTACTATGTACAAAATATCCCGTGAAGACCAGGACAGATATGCATATAACTCACAGCGAAAAGCGGTGGCAGCCAAGTCTGTATTCAAGGAAGAGATAACGCCTGTCATGATCCCGAGAAAAAAACAAGAGGTTCATGTTTTTGATAAAGATGAATTTATGAAGCCACAGACCACACTTGAAGGATTAGCTGCATTGCGTCCGGCTTTCAGAGAAAGTGGAACGGTGACTGCAGGAAACAGTAGCGGACTTAACGATGGGGCTGCTGCGCTTCTTATGGCATCCGATTTTGGTGTTCGTCATAATGGACTTAAACCAATGGCCAAAATTGTAGCTTCTGCGGTAGTAGGTGTTGAACCCCGGATCATGGGTATAGGACCAGTCACAGCTACACAGCTCGCATTAAAAAAAGCAGGATTGACATTAGATAAAATGGATGTCATTGAGATCAATGAAGCTTTCGCAGCGCAGGTGCTGGCATGCACACGAGCGTTAGGACTGGAAGATGAAGATTTACGTGTGAATAAATACGGTGGAGCTATTGCAATGGGTCATCCATTAGGAATGAGCGGTGCCCGGATTATACTTTCGGCAGCCCGTACCCTTCAACGACTGGATAAAAAATATGCGCTCGCCACGATGTGTGTAGGTGTCGGCCAGGGATATGCGGTTATCCTCGAAAAAATGTAACTTAACATGAATAATTAAGTAAAAAAAGTAATCAGTGATCAGTATTCAGTAATCAATAACAGACGTTCGAGTGTCTCTGACTTCGAAACATGTATTTATCAAGTGAGCTTGTAATCCTAATTACTGAATACTGAATACTGAATACTGACATTTGATTGTCTCTGACCTCGAACATGTAATCATCAATCACCAGGCACAGAATTAATTTTTAAAATTTAAATGATATGAATAAAGCATACAAAAATACAGGCATCAGTTTCATGCTGATCTTCGTTGCATCACTTGCATATTCTCAGGCAAATAAGCTTGCGGATATTCCAAACCGGGATCCGAAAGATCCGGTGTATTCCAGTGTAGAAAAAATGCCGGTACTGTCCGGTGGCACGGAAACCATGAAGATGTATATTGATTACTATCCATATCCAGACTGTGGTCTTGCAAAGAAAATAGAAGGCAAGGTCATCCTTCAGTTTATCGTTGAAAAAAATGGAGAGATTACCGGTTTGAAAGTACTCCGTAGTCCGGATGAATGTCTCAGCAAAGCAGCTGTTGAATATCTGAACCAATGGCCCAAATGGGAACCCGCGAAATTAAATGACAAGCCGGTCAGCTGTCTGTTTACACTGCCGATTGAATATAATATCGAACAGTATAACACAAGGCCGAAGTAAAAGAGTATTCAGTAATCGGTATTCAGTAATCGGTCATTAATCCAACCACCATAGAGTTATCTTATTTTCTGACGCTCAAATGTCTTACAAGTTAAGGTGAAATAAAAAATGAGCGCATCGCGCTCATTTTTTATTTTATAAAAATACTACTGACTACTGACTACTGACTACTGACTACTGACTACTGACTACACATCAACTCTCGCGTACTTCGCATTCGCTTCGATGAAAGCGCGACGTGGTGGAACATCATCTCCCATCAGCATGCTGAATGTGCGATCAGCTTCAAGAGCATCATCGACACCAACCCTGCGGAAGACACGTGCATCAGGATCCATGGTGGTCTCCCAAAGCTGCTCTGCATTCATCTCTCCAAGACCTTTGTATCGCTGTACTTTGACACCTGATTCTTTTTCACCTGCAGTATAGGAATCTACTGCTTCCTGGCGCTCAGTTTCATTCCAGCAATACATGAACTGCTTTCCTTTTGAAACACGATACAACGGTGGAGCTGCAATAAAGATGTGCCCGTTGTCAATCAGGGGTCTCATATACCTGAAGAAGAAAGTCAGGATAAGTGTCACGATGTGACTGCCATCGATGTCGGCATCGCACATGATGACGATCTTATGATACCTGAGTTTTTCGATATTGAGTATACGCTCTCCATTCTTTTCTTCAATGCTTACACCGAGCGCGGTGAACATGTTCTTGATTTCTTCATTGTCGTAAATCTTATGCTCCATCGCTTTTTCGACATTGAGGATTTTGCCCCGTAGAGGTAGTATCGCCTGGAAATTACGGTCACGACCTTGTTTCGCTGTTCCACCCGCACTGTCTCCCTCGACGAGGAAAAGTTCACAGATTTTTGGATCGCGTGAAGAACAATCGGCTAATTTTCCCGGGAGACCGCCACCGGTCAGGATATTTTTACGTTGTACCAGTTCACGTGCTTTGCGGGCAGCATCACGCGCCCGCGCAGCGAGGATTACTTTCTCAACGATTTTTTTCGCATTACCTGGATTCTCCTCGAGATAAGCAGATAATGTTTCACCCACTGACCTGGACACAATCCCTACAATTTCTGAATTACCAAGTTCACCTTTTGTTTGTCCTTTAAATTGTGGCTCTGGTACTTTCACAGAAATTACAGCAGTCAGCCCTTCCCTGAAATCTTCACCGGATAAGGTGACTTTGGCTTTTGTAAATTGTCCGCTATCATCACCATATTGCTTGAAGACCCGTGCAATGGCTCTTTTAAAACCGGCCTCATGCGTTCCGCCATCTTTTGTAGAAATATTATTCACAAAAGAAAAGACATGTTCCTGATAGCCGGTATTGTATTGCATGGCCACTTCGATTTCCACGTTATCTTCTTTCCCTTTGACGTAAATCGGAAATTCAATCAATGGTGTCCGGCTTTCATCCAGGAATTGGACGAATTCCCTAAGGCCTCCTTCTGATACAAAAGTCTCCGTACGTGGATTTCCCTGTTCGTCAGGATCACGATCATCTCGTAACGTTAACTTCAGACCACGATTTAGAAATGATAATTCACGAAGGCGGTTAGCAAGCGTTTCATATTTGAATTCCAGTGTTTCGAAGATTTCACCATCAGGCCAGAATGTGATCGTTGTACCGGTTTCAGTTGAGATCCCGATTTCATCAACACCTGTTGTTGGTTTTCCCCGATGATATTCCTGCCTGAATATTTTTCCTTCACGTTTCACTTCCGCCCGGACCTTTTCACTCAATGCATTCACACAGCTTATCCCTACACCATGAAGGCCACCGGAAACTTTATAAGTGTCCTTGTCAAATTTTCCACCTGCATGAAGAATCGTCATCACCACTTCAAGTGCTGATTTCTGAAGTTTTTCATGCATGCCTACTGGAATGCCCCGGCCGTCATCTATGACCGTGAGCGAACCATCCTTATTAATATAAACTTCAATATGTGTGCAATATCCCGCGAGATGCTCATCAATAGAATTGTCGACAACTTCCCATACTAAGTGATGTAAACCCTTGATATCAGTGCTGCCGATATACATGCTCGGGCGCATGCGGACTGCTTCTAATCCCTCTAACGCCTGGATATTTTCGGCGCCATAACTACCCTGAATTTTTGTCATAAACCTCCTTTAAAATTAAGTGCGCAAAGATAACTAAAATTCACCGGATTTCCTAACCTGATTTGAGATATATAATCCTGATTTTCAGATAGATATAATTATTTTTCAGAGCTTTTCTAAAGATGCTGAAAAGTCAGGAAGGGAAGCATAGTTAGGGTCCTTTCAGAGTGAATAAAACCCCAGGGGAAATCCAACTGAATGTTGACATGCCGTATTAGTGGCACTACTAATAGTGCCACTACTTAATACTGCCACTACTAGTAGTGCCACCAACTCTTAATCCGCTGTGAATGAGAGTGTTGGAATAGTTATGAACATGCTGGCCCCGGACATGTTTTCTTCTCTTACCTTTACCCTCCCATGACTGACCTGGAGCGGCTGATTGACCTTTATAGTCAGGACGCCTCCGTTAAATCACTACAACTTGCACTGCAAGCTGATCAGGCCCATATAGAGGTGTCCGGATTGGCCGGCAGCGGGAAATCCTTTGTCCTTTCCGGACTAACTACAAATAGTGTAGGCCCATGGCTGGTCATTTCACCTGACAAAGAAGCGGCCGCTTATCTCCACAACACCCTTGTTTCACTTTTGCCTGATGCTGATATCTTATTTATCCCCGATAGCTTCAAACGGCCAGGTCTTTTCGAAGAAATCGTTGCCGGCCAGGTAATGGAGCGCACAGAAACTGTCAACAAATTTTATCAGAATGGATTGACTGGCTACATGAAAGCTTCACTGATAGCAGTGACATATCCTGAAGCACTCGTGGAATCAGTCATCTCTCCATATGCAGTTGCTCAGCAGCAAATACAAATTAAAAAAGGAGAAGACCTCGGCGTGGATGGCTTGCTTGCTTTGCTCGTTGATATCGGATTTGAAAGAGTGGACTTTGTCTATGAGCCTGGCCAGTTTTCAATACGTGGTGGTATCATTGATATTTTTTCATTTGGTAATGAATGGCCATATCGGATTGAACTATTCGATGAAGAAGTGGAAAGCATAAGGACCTTTGATCCGCTGACACAACTTTCTCAACGCAATCTTTCCTACGTCAACATAATTCCTAATGTCCAGACGCATTTTGAAAGCGGAGAATATGTGCCCATCCTGGAAGCTATTCCTTCGAATACTCATGTGTGGATTCAGGAACCTATCATACTAATCGACAAATACCAGGAAACCTTTGAACGTCTTTCATCTCTAAGGTCGATTGATATCGAATCAGAACATCCAGCCACCCAACGATTTATCAAAGAAAAGCATTTTGTTCCCACGCATAAATTATTGTCAGGCCTGCAATCCGCGAAATGGGTTTCAGAAGGTGATGCAGCAGAACTTCTTACTCCTGCAACGAAGGTCACTTTCAAAATGAAATCACAGAAAAGTTTTAATAAAAACTTTCCATTACTCATCCAGGATTTAAAAAATCAGACTGCTGCAGGTAGAACGAATTACATCTTCATGGCCAATGCCCGGCAGGTAGAACGCTTTTATTCCATCTTTGAAGATCTCGCCGCCAAAGTTCAGTTTATCCCGGTTACAAAATCAATTCACGAAGGATTTGTAGATTATTCTGCCAATGTGGTTTGCTACACAGATCACCAGATCTTCGAACGCTTTCATCAGTATCGACTCAGAAGGGGATTCACAAAAGACCAGGCCCTCAATGTGCGCATGCTCCGCGAGCTTCAGCCCGGAGATTATGTGACACACATCGATCATGGTATCGGAAAATATTCTGGTCTTGAAAAAATAAATATCAGCGGACATCTCCAGGAATCTGTACGTCTATTTTATAAAAACAATGATATCCTTTACGTCAGCATACAATCGCTGCATAAGATTTCAAAATTTGTTGGGAAGGATGGAACAGAACCTGTGCTGAGCAAGCTCGGTTCGGATGCGTGGGAAAACTTAAAACGCAAAACCAAAACCAAAGTCAAGGATATTGCCCGTGAGCTCATCAAATTGTATGCATTGCGCAAAAGTGCAGAAGGCTTTGCCTTTGCACCTGATGGATACCTGCAAAACGAACTGGAAGCATCTTTTATCTACGAAGACACACCGGATCAGCTGAAGGCTACACAAGATGTAAAGGAGGATATGGAACAACCCCATCCAATGGATAGGTTGATATGTGGTGATGTTGGTTTTGGCAAAACTGAAGTAGCTATCAGAGCCGCCTTCAAAGCGATTGTGAATGGAAAACAAGTGGCAGTGCTTGTGCCCACTACCATTCTTGCGCTGCAACACAGCTATAGTTTCAAAGACAGGCTGGAAAGTTTGGGGGTGAGTGTTGATTATGTCAATCGCTTCCGTTCCTCCAAACAGAAAAAAGAGATCATGGAACGTCTGAAAGAAGGGAAGCTGGATCTTGTCATTGGCACGCATGCATTGCTCAACAATAAAGTTGAATTCAAAGATCTCGGCTTGCTGGTAGTTGATGAAGAACAAAAATTCGGAGTAGCGGCAAAGGAAAAATTGCGCAAGATGCAGGTCAATGTAGATACCCTTACACTTACTGCTACACCCATTCCGAGGACATTGCAGTTTTCACTTATGGCAGCACGCGATCTTTCCATCATCAGGACACCTCCGCCTAACCGTCAACCCATACACACCGAACGGCGCGTATTCAGTGAAGAATTAATACGCGATGCTATTTATTATGAAGTGAACAGGGGAGGCCAGGTATTTTTTGTACATAACAGGATCAAAACACTTCCGGAAATCGTGGCACTCATCCGACGCGTATGTCCGGATGTAGATGTCGTCATGGCACATGGACAGATGGAAGCAGATCATATGGAAGAAACCTTGCTGGAGTTTATCAATAAAAAACATGATGTCCTGGTGTGCACAAACATTATTGAGACCGGTCTTGATATTCCTAATGCAAATACCATCATGATCAACCAGGCCAATCAATTCGGATTAAGCGATCTTCATCAATTGCGCGGCAGGGTGGGGAGATCGAATAAAAAAGCGTTTTGTTATCTCTTTACACCACCTTTGAGTACATTGACACAGGAGGCACGCAAGCGGCTGCAGACGATCGAAGAATTTACCGACCTGGGCAGCGGATTTGATATTGCGATGCGTGATCTTGATATCAGGGGCGCCGGTAATTTATTAGGTGGCGAACAAAGCGGATTTATTTCAGACATAGGATATGAGACTTACCAGAAGATTCTTGAAGAAGCAATACAGGAATTAAAGGAAAGCGACTTCAAAGATCTTTTCAAAGAACAGATGGAAAGGGACAGGAAATATGTCCAGGATGTGCAGATCGATACAGATGTTGAAATGCTTATTCCGGATGAATTTGTTTCGAATATTGACGAACGTCTTCGTTTGTATACTGAGCTAGATAACATTGAATCAGAAGAGGGCATCCAAAAATTTGCAATGAACCTGGTGGATAGATTTGGATTGCTTCCCCGGCAGGTAGAAGAATTGTTTGACGGTTTAAGGCTTCGATGGATCGCTCGTTCCATGGGATTTGACCGTGTGACGCTCCGGGGAGGCGTATTGAGATGTTATTTTCATAAAAATGCGCAATCCGCATATTATGAAAGTGCCATTTTTGGAAAATTAATTAAGATACTAGGTACAAAAAGCAAAGTGTTGGATGTTCAACTCAAACAATCCGCTACAAGGTTGATCATGATCAAAGAAAAAATAAAATCCATGAAGACTGCAAGAGAATTTTTGTTTTCACTTCAGGAGCTCACTGAGAACGAACCCATCGCAAGCACATGAACGATCAGGAGGAATTGTTCACCAATCCACAATTGAATATTCAGCATCTTCCTGATGCGGATCAGACAGTGATGATCAGCCTGGAACCGGCATATAAAAGCGTACGATATATTTCTGCCACACTGATTTCGGTGATCCTCATCTTCATTTCATGGTTTATTCTTTTTACGCAGGTTGACCAATGGCCTTTTACCATTCATCTTTTTGTGCTGATCACGTTGATTGCAGTGTGGATGATCATTTACAGCGGGTTGGCCTATCATTATATGGGATATGCCTTGCGTGAAAAAGACATCAGTTATAAATCAGGTTGGTTATGGCAGAGCATGATTACAGTCCCATTCAACCGTGTGCAGCATTGTGAGCTTAAGCAGGGATTCATTGACAGGAGGTTTGGATTGTCAAGACTCACGATTTATACAGCAGGTGGTCAAAGTACAGATCTGACGATACCGGGTCTGTTGCCGGAGACAGCCGAACGTCTCAAAAGCTTCATTCTCAAATCGACTGAACAGTCTGTTGATGAAGGATAAGCAATGAACGGATCATCCACCTTATATCAACCACAAAGGCAATCTCCAAGGGCTGTTTTCCTGATATTGATGAAGTATGGCCGCTTTATCATCAGCGGGCTTTGGCCTATACTGCTCGTCATTCTGATCAATCCCACCAGTCGCAAAGGGATTATTATTATTTCGATAGTGATAGGTATGGCGGTTCTATCGCTGGTCTATTCCATACTTTCTTACCTGAGGTTTTATTTTTTTATACAGGACAACGAATTATGTGTCAGGTCCGGCGTGATCAGGAAAAAGGTGGTAAATATTCCCTTTGACCGGATCCAATCTATCGATTTCAGACAGAATCTTGTCCATCAGTTTTTGAATGTAGTGAGTGTGCGTGTGGACACAGCAGGGTCAAAGGGTGTCGAACTGGAATTGGATGCGATTGATCAACCCCGTGCAGAAGAATTGCGTGAGATCGTATTTGCATATAAAAGAACAAAGAGCAGCACGGCGAATACAAACTCAGAATTAGTTTCTCCTGCTGCTGATGAAAACCAGGTTCCCGAATTAATTCTTACACTTTCTCCGAAGGACCTGATGAAGATCGGGATGAGCGAAAATCATCTCAGGACGGCTGGCATCATATTCGCTTTTTTCCTGAGCATCGCAGATGATATCCACCAGGTGCTGGGATGGGATGTGTATGGAAAGCTGGAGGACACCACTTCTTCAATATCTCTTGTTGGCGTTTTTGCAACACTGGTGGCTATCCCGGTTTTTATCTTTTTCTCATTTTTGATCACATTGATCAGGACGGTATTAAAATATTATGGTTTAAAATTCTGGCGTGTCGGTCAAAATTTTAAAGTCGTAAGTGGCTTGTTTACGCGCAATGAAAAAACCATTCAGAAATCTAAAATCCAGCTTATCCGTTGGATGACTTCTCCACTGAAGCAAATCTTCGGCATCTATCAGCTCAACATTTACCAGGCCACGAATATGGAAGAGCAAAAAGATAAATCCCTTGTCATTCCTGGATGTTATCAGGAGCAGGTGGACCTGACATTAGATATGACTGTTCCGGATTTTAGAAATGCAGTATTCAATACGCACCGGATGGATGCATCCATCGTCATCAGGATGGTTTTTTTGTTTGGATTCATTCCTGCATTGTTATTTGGGATCATGGCCTGGCGCAATGAAGGTTTCATGCAATGGTTTCTCACATTGATTTTTCCATTGGCCATTGCCATGGGAATAGCTTATCAAAAGAAACGGAGGTTAAAGATTCACCCGGATTTTATTCTCTCTGAAGGAGGAATATTCGGAAGGACATATAAGCTGGTGGAGATCTATAAGATCCAGGGAGTGCTTGTTCATTCGTCACCCATCCAGCGTATGCGCGGCCTGAGCTCACTGCATATTTATACAGCCGGTGGTGATATCTCCTTTCCGTATCTAAAAGAAAACATAGCGAAGCAGGCTCGGAATTATATTATGTTCCGTGTCGAGAGAGACCGTGCGCCGTGGATGTAAAAAAGGTAAGAAGTAAAAGGTAGGCAGTAAGTGGTAAGGAGAAGTAACCAGTAGAAAGTAATCAGTAGTCAGTAATCAGTTTTGGTTTCGTTTTTATGATTGAGAAACAATCGTTATCACAAACTACCATTTTATTAAATACTAAGAGTTGTTTTTTGATCACTACTTACTACTTACCATTTACAATTTACCACTTACCATTTACCATTTACCACTTACCACTTACCACTTACTGCTTACTGCTTAGCTCCCATTCCGCGATAAGCACCTACAATTCCGCCGACAACTGCAAACATGAAGCCGAATGCAGCAACATCCAGGAAAAGACCTGTGGTATCACTTATGATTTTGGTGGTCGCGAAGGAAATTAAATCCGCGCCCAATATGATCAACAGGCCTGTGATCAGGCACGTAGTTGCACCTCCTCCAAAGCTGGAAGTATTTGACTTGCTCAGAATATAAGAAATCGCAAATCCATATGCAATGTTACCCAGAAGCAAATGTACCCAGTCCATTTCTTCGCGGCTGACACCTGGCATGGTATGAGCCTGTAGTGTTGTACCCAGAGCTAAGACGTAAACTACATATCCGAGTAAGAAAAAGGCGATAAATCCTATGACGCCGCCAATCCAGAATTTGTTGTTCATTTTGATTTGATTTTAAAACGTGAAAAATAGTGTTCAGTAACCCGTCTTATTATTTTAGTCAATTTCAATAACTGATTACGGAACACTGATTACTGAACACTGATTACCTATTTCCTTCCCATCCACCAGCCGACTACACCACCTGCGATAGCCAGCATCACACTGGTAGTGATGATATCCATCAACACACTTTTCAGATCCGCATACATTGTTGTCGTCCCATACATCAGGAAGTCCATTCCTCCGTACATCAATAACCCGATGATGAATGCCGCTAATGCACCACCACCAAGTGTAGTAATATTGGCCCATCTCGAATAAATGTGTGCGAGTAATAACCCGGTTAATATATTCCCAATGGCGATCATAGGAATATTCAGGGTTTCATGCGTCCGCATGCAAGGCATGCTGGTCATGGAATCTGCAAAAATGACCCCAAAAAGGAGCCAGCCGAGCAGGAAAAGGACGACTCCACCAAGGATGCCGCCAATTAACACTTTTGCATTCATACGTTTTGTTTTGATTTATAAGTGAGAGAATAAAATAGTTGGCACTTAAAATTAGCTAAAATTCACGGGAACATATATTTATTTTCCTCTTACCGGATTTCAGCCTGGAAAGCCTCCGATCACCAGGGGCTACATGAACCTGGCAACTGATGCTCATTCGTATTCATTCAGGAATTGAAGGAATCGACAGCTCTTAAAATTAGAAAAAGAATTTGTCGGGTGACAGTCTTTTTGCCGCTTAAAAATGAGGTCGGGCTTCAATGTCTTAACTTGCTTATCTAATCAGGTTATTATGTTCAGGAGTATCCTCATTTCCCTATTACTGATTGGAATTAATCTTGTATTATATGCCCAGCCATTTGATACCCTTCTTGTACAATATCAGAATATAAATCAAATCTATGCATTGGATGATGGAAGCTTTATCCTCATAGGACATGGTGAAGAATCTATTGTGGAGCGTATCGATTCCATAGGAACATCCATCTGGTCTGTTTCTTTAGGTCTGAACTATGATGAGGATGATATTCTTCATGATTATGCTGTTCACATGCTGCCTGAGGATAGTACTATACAAATAGCTGTATCAAGAAAGTATTGTGATTCTTATGATACGAGCGATGTCAAAGTTTATACATTAAATTTTGATGGTCTTGTCATGGATTCATTGCTTGTTCGGGCAAAAGATCTGCCAACACGTATAACATTACTTTCAGGAAATCCCAGATATCCGAGGCTAGCTTACATAAGGGATAGCCATGTGGTGCTTCACTATACTGGTGGAGATACTGTCCAGTTGAGAATGACTATACCAGGAGCAGATTCGACTATTAACCAATTTGTAGGTCTTCCTGTATGCATGGCACTTTCTCCTCAAGGTACACTACTAGTTGGAACATCTCTCAGCAGCTTAATGAGGTTCAAAGACGATGGAACAGGATTTCATTTTTTCAAGAATAAGTTTTTTACACTTTCAAATACAATCCATCATCAGATAAGGCAATTATTTTCTGTTGATGAAGAGTATTATCTGCTGGTATATTATGATAAAATCGAATTGCGTTCTTTTTCCAATGGGTTGGAAAAGAGCTTTTCAAGTGAATATGTCTTTTATCCTTCCATAATCATTAGCCCTCCATTTCTGTATGTTATAAGCGAGAACTTTATAAGCGAGAACTTTATGAGCGAGGACTCTTTTTTCATATTCGATTTATTTTTAAATAAAATTTATAATGAGCCAATTCCTGATTACGAACAACGCATTGATGGTTTCGCCATCCGCAACAGAACTTTATTCACAGTAGGTAGTGGATATTCTTACTATGAAGGGGGTTTCCTCGGCAGTGAAAATCTGGACACGTATATCGGTCCGAAATTGTATGACATTGAATTAGTCGATTTCGAGGTAGGACCCTATGATTCAGTTTTCCTTCAGTATGGATTTCGCTATGTGTATTCTATTCCAAATGCATCGGTGACGGTAAAAAATAATAGCGATTTTACTATTAATCAAATGCAGGTGCTTTATACGTATCCGTTCTCATTTTGTTCAGATGGCAGTTGGACAAAAGAGATACGGCAGATGGAACTCCTTCCCGGGGAGACCAAAACGTATGATTTGCATGACATTATAATAGTAAAAAAATACCCTTTTTCAGGATGGTATGGAGCATGTATTACTGTGTTAAGACCGGACGATCATGCCGATGATAATTTTAGTGACAATGAAATTTGTAAAAAAGTGGAATTGATTCCAGCATCACTCGCTTTGCCGGAATTCCCCATTCAGCATTCGCCACCAATCATTGCAGATCAGATCATGTTTTTTGCTCCACAGGCATTTGATTTTGATCTTACCATATATAATTATAGCGGAATTGAAGTCTTCAATGCTCACGCGAATACATCTACAGGGTATTCTGTGGACCTAAACTTTCTTCCCTCCGGTATTTATATTTTTCAATATTTTCTGCCGGATCAACAAAAAAGATATGTGGAGAAGATTTTTAAATGGTGAGGCTAAGGCTAATGAAAAATGGAAGGGTGAATTTTAAATGTGTGTGATTTTCTTCGCATTTATAATTCAAAATTTTCTTCTGAATTCTAAATTCAAGATTCCAGATTCAGGATTGACTTGTCAATTCAGAATTCTATCCTTGCTCATTGAAACAAATTCCGCATATCAATCCTTTCCGAAACAATATCCCGTATTTGTGAAATATTCACACGCTCCTGCTTCAATGTATCTCTCTCACGGATAGTGACCGTTTGATCTTCCAGGCTCTGATGATCAACCGTCACACAAAATGGAGTACCAATCGCATCCTGTCGCCTATATCGTCTTCCTATCGCATCCTTTTCATCATACTGACAAAGAAAACTAAGCTTCAGATCATCAAATATTTTCCGACCCATCGCTGTCAGATCATCATTATTCTTCAGCAACGGAAGTATAGCACATTTAACAGGTGCTAATGCCGGATGAAATTTCAGAACTATTCGCGTTGAATCCTTTCCATCCGCATCAGGTACAGTTTCCTCTGTATATGCAATGCTCAACATAGCCAGGAACATACGGTCCAGACCAATAGAAGTTTCCACTACGAAAGGAACATAACTTTCATTCGTCTCCGGATCGAAATACTGCATTTTCTTTCCGCTCAATTCCTGGTGGCTGCTGAGATCAAAATTGGTACGTGAATGGATTCCTTCAAGCTCTTTGAAACCAAATGGAAATTCAAATTGCACATCCACCGCAGCATTCGCATAATGTGCAAGATTGTCGTGATCATGAAAACGAAGTTTTGCAGGATCTGTTCCAAGGGAAAGATGCCATTTCATCCTCGTTTCCTTCCAGTAATTATACCACTGCATCTCTGTACCCGGCTGAATAAAATATTGCATTTCCATCTGTTCAAATTCGCGCATCCTGAAAATAAACTGACGCGCTATGATCTCATTCCGGAATGCTTTTCCGATCTGCGCAATCCCGAATGGTAATTTTTGTCGCGTTGTTTTTTGAACGTTCAGAAAATTGACAAAAATCCCCTGCGCAGTTTCAGGACGGAGATATAATTTTCCTTCTTCTCCTGCGATGTTGCCGAGCTGGGTATAAAACATCAGGTTGAACTGACGTACTTCTGTCCAGTCCCTGGAGCCACTCACCGGATCTGCAATCTCAAGCTCTTCGATGATCAGCTTGAGTTCAGGCATATCACCTTTCCCCATCGCTTCTACAAATCGTCCATACAGCTGATCATGTTGTTTGATATAATCTGCTACACGTTGGTTTTCGGTTTTGTATTTATTTTCATCAAACTCATCCCCGAATCGTTTGCGGGCTTTTTCCAATTCCTTTTCTGCTTTGGCCATGATTTTTTCAAGGCCTTCTTCGATCAGGACGTCTGCACGATATCTCTTTTGAGAGGTTTTGTTGTCTACCAAAGGATCATTGAATGCATCGACGTGGCCTGAGGCTTTCCAGGTCTTGGGATGCATCATTATGGCTGCATCAAGACCGACAATGTTCTCATGGTTTTGCACCATGGATCTCCACCAGTAGGTCTTGAGATTGTTTTTCAGCTCTACGCCATACGGTCCGTAATCATACACGCCGCTCAGGCCATCATAAACTTCGCTTGAAGGGAAGATGAAACCATATTCTTTACTGTGGGAGACGAGGTCTTTGAAGAGATCTGTTGACATGCGAGGTATTGATTTGAAAGGCGGCAAAGATAATGGGCATAGAGCATAGGGCATAGAGGAGAAGAGAGAAGGGGGCAGGAGTACCGGGAGTAATCCTGACCATACATCTGATAATTTTGGATATCAGGATATTAAATTTACTTCAGGATTTAATTTAAATCATATCAAAATGGCCTATAGCAAAGCACTGGAAGACAGGGTCAGACAGATCCTGGATGCATATAAAGTCAAATTCACTGAGAAGCTTATGTTTGGTGGGCTGTGCTTCCTGGTGAATGATAAAATGCTCATGGGCGCAAGAGAAGGACGGATTATGGCCCGTATTGATCCTGAGGATGAAGCAAAAGCCCTGAAGAAAAAAGGAGCGCGGCCTATGGAATTTACCGGCCGACCCATGAAAGGATATATATGGGTTGATGAAACAGGATTTGACCTTGATAAAGACCTGGAATACTGGGTGTCGCTGTGTCTGAAGTTTAATCCAAAGGCTAAGTCTTCGAAGAAAAAAGGCTGAGGAAAGGCTAAGGCTTAGGCGAAGGCGAAGGAAATGTCAGAAGTTACATCTGCATTTATTCTCAGTGCATTACAAACATCGAGCACGAAACTCTGGATGTAAAAATTAAATCTCCAAGAAGCGACACTATTGCTCTATGCACCTCACTCTATGCTCTTTGCCCCTGCTCCCTTAAAGGCTTTGCTGTATCGTAAATAAGAACTGGCCACGCATATTTTTCAATTCGAGGGATTCAGCATTGACAAACATGCCTTTGCCGACTCTTGAAAAATTACCCTGGTATTCGACTCCCAGGCGGAATTTTAAGATAGAAATACCGGCACCGGTCTGCCATCCCAGTTGGGTAGAATGCTCATCAGAGCTGAAACCTTTCAGTTGATGGAGATCTGTTTTGGTGGCCATGGTTTGAATCACCCTGAAGCCGCTGGTGACATCCACAATACCCAGGTTAACACCGATATTGACAGGTAACAAAAGAAGATGATCTGAAACATTAAATAAATGGATTGAGCTTAACAGGTCTTCATCCTCCATGGTAAATAATGCCTGGTACGTGGATTTTTGTTTGCCATAGAGGAGACCGAGGTCTACAAAAAAGGAACCTTTCAATTTTATGTTCCCTTTTACGCCGGCATAGATCTGTGCATCCGATTGCTTCATATTGAAGCGGAACTCCTGCATAGGTGTCTTACTGTTGACAAACAAATCTGCTGTTACAGGATTGGATTCAGGGCTGACTCCTACAAGGATATCAAAAGTGAATTGTGATAAAGCGATGGTAGTTGAACCTGCCACGAGGATGAGGGTGATCAATAAATTTTTCATGAGAAATAGTTGGTGTTCTTTGAATAAAGGTGTGATGCAAAAGTAGGCGGAGCACCTTTGACGTGATATGATCAAAGTCAGTGATGGATACGATATAGATCAGAGAAGTTTTTAGAGCAAATGACAGGTGTGATGAGGTGACGATGAGAAGGAAAAATTGAAGCGATCACACTCCTTTTTTCTCCCAGGTTTTGTTCTTTTTAAGATCAAAAACGGGTTTAATAGGATTGAAGATCGTCCTAAGCCCTGGATCTGGATTTAATCGCCTGAATATTAGGTAATTCGTCCAATTTTCGGTCTTTTATCCCTTAAGCTAAAAATCTTCTATATTTGCCGTCCCAAATTGCCTCCTTAGCTCAGTTGGTTAGAGCGCCGGACTGTTAATCCGTAGGTCCAAGGTTCAAGTCCTTGAGGGGGCGCAAGATTAACAAGGGTTTACGCAAGTAAGCCCTTTTTTATGAATGACATGTTTTTGTGGATTTGTCATGCTTGTACTTTGGAAAGAGACTTTTCATGTTTAAAGCATGAACTTTAGATGAAATATTAACTGATATCCTTTATTTTTTAACTAATAATTTTAATGTGTATGAAAAAGTATCTTTTACTTATCTGTTTGACATTGCCCCTGAGCATATACCAGCTCGGAGCACAAGACACTGCCAGCTTTAAACCCATGGCGGGTGAATGGGGTTTTCAGCTTACCGCTCAAGGTATTGGCCCATTGTTCGAAGACAATTGGGAAGACGTTTTTATTAATGAGTTGCATATCAAATATGCGGCATCGGAAAAACGATATTATACTCTTGGCCTATTCATCAATAGCTTTTCTGATAGCAATGAGCAGCGAGACTCCGTTTTGCTTAGCTCAAGAACCGGTTTAAAGACGACTACCACCTCAGAATCTCAAACCAGTGTTTTTCTCGTTCCAGGCATGGAATGTCATTTTCCCGGGACGAGGCGAATTGATCCTTTCATGGCCCTTAGAATTCCTATCGGATATATTGGTAAGAATAAGCAAGAAGAAGAAAGTTTTGAAAACTCCATCAGAACCAATGGCGATATTTATCAATTAACCGAAAATGAGGAAACAACTGAGGCCGGTGGTTTTCAAGTCGGATTGAGTGGATTGTTGGGATTGAATTATTATTTAACCAATAGAATTGCAATCGGAATTGATTATTCTCTTTCACTTCAATTTTCAAAATCAGGAGGTGAAATTGAAGAAACCAATTCCACCAGGTTTGTCGATGGAACAACAATCACAACATCAAATGATGCTTCAACCAGTTTTGACAGGGATAAAGAATTCGATATCTCCAATGGAGGTGTCCTGGGGCTGAATTTTGTATTCTTTTTTGGAAAAAAGAGCGAATAGACCAGAATCATTTCAGCTGCTTGACAGGTCGTTTGTAATATGGGAAGATCACTGAGCACTTGGAAAATAAATGAATCGCCGTAATAATGACATAGCATTGGAATTGTGACAAATTAGAAAAAAGGGTTTGCGTAAGCAGGCCCTTTTCGTTTCTCCAAGAAACACTGTTGCAAAGGGATCATAGATGAGTGTGGAAAGAGAGTTAGTGGTTGCAACAGGTTCGGCAGTCTGCCTTGTACGATTGAAGTCAGTGGAATAAACTGCATCCAGATCTACTTTGCTCAATATTCGATTAAGCTCCTGCGCCCTGGCCTGCCCAGCAGCACTTAATACAGGATTGCTTCCTGCTCCGGTAGTTTCTGCATTACGCACGAGAATAAATGTTGTGGCGGTATCCGGAATGGTTTGAAATACAGTTTCAATCAATGTAACGGTATCAATCACGATCAATGTATCATGCACCGTTTCTTTTTGAATGATGATCTCGGGCTCCTTATCACAACCAAAAAGAACGGGCAGTAATGCGACAAGCATTCCAAAAAAAATGCATCCTGATTTCATGAATTATACTTTATTGATGAGGGGGTGATGGTGAGCCTATCTACGTTCCCTCCTTTGAAAATTTATCCATTTAAGCAAACAGACAACCTGCAAAAACCTGCATTATGAATGAAGGTAATTTTCAATTTGACAATTCACAAGCAAGTTACTCTACCTGGATACTACAGTCTGAATAGAGTGCGCCGCTATAGTCTCTTCAATCGCATCACTATCGATATATAATTTATACGTCACCGGCAGATCTGTCGAATTCATCACAACAGTCGCAATGCTTCCATCCATGTTTTTAAATGAGGTGGTCATCAAGGAGCTTCGACTGGCAACAGCACTGATGCGCCTTGCTCCCGGACGAATAAATTTGGAGAAGTGGCCAATATAATAGTATGAAGGCGTAAAGATCAGCTCACCTTTCTGCTTATCAGCATGCAGCGGAGCAAAACAAAAATTCTGCACATGATTCGGGCCACCGGTTTCATCAAGGAGAATATTCCAATCCGTCCAGGCGACAGTACCGGCATTGAAGTCATTGATCATCGAACGGCCATAGAGCTCACCATTGGGCCAATGCTGATATTTAGAGGAATCAAATTTATCCACGCAACCTTCCGTGAAGATTAGATTTTTGTCCGGATAAGATTTATTAACCTGGGAAACATTATTAAACATCGGATCACTTCCGGTCCACGTTTCATACCAGTGAAAACCAATACCCCATGCATATTTAGCTGCCTCAGGATCGCTGAAGATCACATCAGCACGATGATTGATAAGATCACGATTATGATCCCAAACGATGATCTTCCTGTCCCCATACCCTTCACGTTTCATCGTGGGACCTAAATGGTTTTTTAAAAAATCACGCTCTTCTTCAGCCGTATAAATACATGACTCCCATCGTTGAGTTGCCATCGGCTCATTCTGGACAGTTATACCCCAGATTGGAATTCCTGTCGCTTCATAGGCTTTGATAAACTTCGTATAGTACATTGCCCATGAATCATAAAATTCCGGAAGCAACTTTCCTCCTTTCAACATGCTTTTATTATCCTTCATAAAAGCAGGCGGGGACCAGGGACTTGCATACACAGGAATGGAGGGGTATGCAGCCAAAATATTTTTGATCAACGGAATCCGATATTTCTGATCATGTTCGATCGAAAAAGTCGATAGAGATTTGTCTTCGTTAGTTACATAAGTATAACTTCCACTGCTAAAATCACAACTGTGAATCGAAGTGCGAAGTAAGCTGTAACCAATTCCTGAGTCCGGGTTAAAATATGATGTAATAAATTTCTGTTGCTCTTCCTGTGGCAAAGCAGCAAATACTTCTGCTGTGGCATCCGTCACCGCTCCTCCAATCCCTATGAATGTCTGAAAAGTTTTTGCCGGATGTACAAAGATGGCTACTTCTGTTTCGAGTGGCTGTGAGGCATGCTGAAATGTTTTATTGCCGGTATCAGTAAGACGCAGATTTGTATTTTTTGACGTGGTATAAATCCGGGCTTCCATGCTGCTAACCTTTCTGTCTGTAACATTATTGAGAAGCTGGCAATCGTTTTTTTTATGGAGGAATTGAAATCCAATGAAAAAGTTGCAAAGCCCCAGGAGAAGGAACCATGATTTCATAGAAGATACTTTATGAATGAGAAGAAAAAAGAATTAACGATTGAACCTTACCACACAAATGTCCCTGCAGTATTCGAATGAAGAGAAGCAGTGATCCACTTATCGCCTGCATGAATATTAAATGACTGAATATCGTTGCCTTCATTCAAAGCGATCAGCACTGTCTTTCCTTCCGGAGTTTTGAAAGCCACATTCGATATCGCACCGGGATTGGTACTGTTAATCCGTACAGAACCAGCAGGTACAAACTTCGAAGCATGTGCAATAATGTAATACGCAACATTACGTGTCACATTCGAACCATCAATAGTAATAGCACCTTTGCATTGTGTGCAACCACCAGGTGTGTGCGGATTAAATTGAGGATCGCTTGCGAGATTCCACTCAAGCGCGACCTGGCTCCAGTTGCGTGCCGTTCCGATGATGACATTTTTGATATGCCACTCCAGATCTCCGTCGAATGTGCTTGTAGAGCCTGTCCATTGCTCTGTGAAATACAATGCCCTGTCAGGATGTGCATCATGAACAGCCGAAAGTGCACTGACATCACCGTTGTATAGATGAAATGCTGAGCCCTGCACATATTGCTTGGCAGAAGCATCATTCAATATCTCGATCGGGTAGTCAGGCCGGTCACAGTTATGGTCCCATATCACGATTTTCGTATTGAGCCCTGCAGCCTGAAGTTTAGGCCCAAGATGATTTTTGATAAAATCACCTTGTTGTGCTGCAGACATCACCAGGCTTGGATTATTTCCACCATGCTGTGGTTCATTTTGCGGAGTGATCGCATCGATGGTGATGCCTTCATTTCGCATGGCCTGTATATATTTTACAAAATAATCTGCATAGACACTATAATATTCAGGTTTGAGGTTACCACCGACACTGTTGTTGTTACTCTTCATCCATGTAGGAGCACTCCATGGAGAACCCATGATCTTAATCGATGGATTAATGGAGAGAATTTCCTTCAATACAGGGATCAGGGCAGTGGTGTCACGAGACAAACTAAAATATTGTAACGTCAGATCTTTTGTAATTCCATTTGGAAGATCATCATAACTAAAAACTACAGGATCAAGATCTGAAGCACCGATCGAAATACGCAGATAGCTTACACTGATATCGGCACTATCTTTTCCAAATAATTCTTTCAGGATAGCAGCGCGGGCTGTTGCATTCATTTGATGCAACAGAATGGCACTCCCACCTGTCAGCGAATATCCAAATCCATCCATCGTCTGAAACGTTTCAGTGGTTTTGATGTCAAGTACGGGAAAGCGTGTATCCTCAGCAGTTGCAAAATCAATCGTTTTATGATAAAGGAGGTTCACCTGGTTGCCGGATGTGGTCCACACACCTACAGGTAGAACCTTTGGTGTCCCGGGATCGGATGGATCATCGGGATTAGAACAATTGCAGGCCATCAGCCCGATCAATAAACAGATAAAAATGTGCAATGGTATTCTGTGCTTCATAGCTTGTAGAAATCGAATCGGTGATAAAAATCAAAAGTCTTTAGTAACCTGGATTCTGAGTCAGGTTTGCGTTCTTATCCAATTCTGCCTGTGGCACGGGCCATAGCAGATGTGGTTCTGTCAACATGTAGCCAACAAGATTTCCATCGGGGCCTTTAGCCTGATTGACTACATCAATGGCTCTTCCGGTTCGTTTGAGATCAAACCAGCGTATACCTTCAAATGCAAGCTCGAGGCGACGTTCTTTTTCAATAGCAAGTCTCATTATACTCTGATTGTTAGCAGACGTTGGTGCTAAGTTGACTCTATCGCGAATCTGGTTGACGATAGCAGCAGCTCCATTGGCATCACCGAGTTCATTGAGAGCCTCTGCTTTTAACAGCAATATATCTGCAAGGCGAATGAAGATATAATTCTGTGCACCATCGCCACCGAAATTTCTCCATTTGTTGATAAATGGATAAGCGTTTTGAGGATAACGGGCATCAGACCATAAACCGGAAACATCTTCGAAAATGATGGATGCATTTTTCCGGATATTATCATTTTCTGCTGTAAATGCAGCGATCAGATCATTGGCAGGAAGATTAAATTTTTTCCAATCCTTACCTCTGAAAATAGTCACACCCCAATTGCCATCAGAAGGCCCACCCTCATAGTTAATCTCAAAGATGGATTCGGCTGAATTTTCTACAGCGTTGTCCCACAATTGATCATACTCAGGTAACAAGGAGTATCCACCACCAATCACTGCATCAGCATATTGACTCACTTTTGCCCAGTCATGAGGTTCGCGAGTCGCATACACTTTAGCAAGCAATGCATTGACAGCACCTGTTGTTGCAAAACCTTTATGAGGAGCTGTAGTACGAACTCGTGTAAGAGCTGTTTCGAGATCAGATATAATCTGTGCATACACTTCGGCAGCAGATGCTCGGGCAGGGAATATCTGAGCATATATTTCTTCAAGCTTATCAGCACTAATGGAGGTTACCTCCAATAACTGTAAAGGAACATCTCCCCACAATTGCACCAACTGGAAATACATGAAGGCACGGATAAAAGCTGCCTCGCCAATGATCTCCTGCTTCCGCGAATCTGTAAGAGCAGGATCTGTAACATCATCAGCATTGTTGATGATATTATTAACTTTTCCAATAGCGGAATACAGATACGCCCAGTCACGGCTGACATTTCGATTGACCGCATCCAACATATAATCGTCGATCTGGAAATTATCAGGATTATCACCACCTGCATAAGCATCATCAGATTGTGCATCGCCATTGACATAATAGTCGAGCTGGAAATATTCGTTTTTGAAATCACCATAAGCACCTCCCAATGCAGCCTCCAGTTCTGAGGCCGAATTGAAATAAAGTGAATCACCAGCCGTATTATCTACAACGACACTTTGTGAATGTGGCTCGAGCTCAAGAAAATCATCACATGCAATCATTGAGATGAAGAGCAGGGAGGAAAGGAAGTATATATATTTTTTCATAACGTCTTATTTAGAATTCCACATTGACACCAAAAGTGACTGTGCGCGATTGAGGATATGTGCCATAATCGATACCAAGCTCAGTAGCACTGCGTCCAAAAGCATTCACCTCCGGATCGAAGCCGCTGTAACCGGTAAATGTGAGAAGATTTTGTCCTGTAACATACACAGAGAGCTTTTGAAGATTAAGCCGGTCAAGTATTCTGTTTCCAATACTGTATGCAAGCGTAACTGATTTCAGGCGCAGGTAAGATCCATCCTCGACGAAACGGGATGAGTTTAGTACGTTTTTCACGTTACCACCACCTATCGCCCTTGGAATTTCTGTATCCCTGTTATCAGGCGTCCAGCGATCAAGAACAACGACAGATTGATTTTTACTATCGAACATTCCTTCCAGGTCGATACGTGTAGCATTGAAGATCTCATTGCCCTGGCTGCCCTGGAGGAAAAGATTTAGTTCAAAATTTTTCCAGGAGAATGTATTTGTAAGGCCATACGTGAAATCAGGATTTCCATCACCGATGATCGTGCGATCACCCGGATCAAATATTCCATTTTCATTGAAATCTTTATACACGATATCACCTGTCTCCGGATCCACACCTTCAGAGATATATCCATAAAATACACCCAAAGGCAACCCTTCGCGGACAATCGACACATCCTGGTTATTACTGTAGATCCTTCCAAAGAAATAAACTTCCGTAAAGTCCAGCTCGATGACTTTATTCTTATTGAAGGAAATATTCGCATCAGTTGACCAACTGAAAGTGCCTGTTGTATTTACAGATCCCAGGCTGAATTCAAATCCTTTATTTTCAATCTTTCCCGCATTCGTCTGAATGGTGGAGATCGGTAATGAATTGGAAAGCTGAACATTGAGCAACACATCATCTGTCTTCTTGACATACGCATCTGCGATCAGGTTCAACCGTCCTCCAAATAAGGATAGATCAATTCCAATATTCGATTGTGTAGTTGTTTCCCAACGAAGATCTGGGTTTCCATACGTCACCTGGGCAGAAGAAGGGCCACTAAGTGGATTTGTCGGAGAACGTCGATAATAAGATACAAGTCCATACTGCGCATAATTTGGAATACCTTCCTGGTTACCATTTTTACCCCAACCTGCCCTCAGTTTGAGATCATAGATGGCATTCATGTTTTGCATGAAAGGTTCTGCCGAAATACGCCATCCTGCTGACACAGAAGGCATCGTACCCCATGGATTGGCAAGTTTGGAAGAGCCGTCCCTGCGTACAGATGCTGCCAGCAGATATTTGCTTTTGTAATCGTAAGTCACCCTTCCGAAGAATGAAGCAAGTGACCATTCCTGCACATCGGTAGAACCCGTAATCACATTGGCTGCATTTAATGTATGAACCGCTATATCATCCGGATAGTCTGTCCCGTATAAGAATGACTGGCTCCATTTAGATTTCTGGATGCTGCTACCGGCGAGTATGGAGAAATGATGAACATCATTAATTTCTGAATTGTAATGAGCTGTATTTTCCCATAGCCAGATAGAGGAGGTAGATTTATCAGCCTGTCCGATTCCATTATTATTGCGGCCGAAAGTTGTTTTAAACGGGTCGAGATAATAATCCCATTGATGGTTATTATGATCAACTCCAAAATTTGTTTTTAATGAAAAACCTTTAAATACAGAAACCTCACCACTCACATTGCCAATCACACGCGTATCTGATGCTTCCTGGTCAGCACCAAACATATAAGCAATTGGATTTTCCCATGAAGGCTGGAATGGATTCGGATCGTATTGACCACTGCCATCAGTTTTAAAGACATGTAAGAATGGTGGTGTATTCAAAGCACTCATGATGACACCACCACGACCGCTACTTGCATTGTCTGGTGTGTCTTTAGTTCTGGAACGAAGCATATTGAGATTGACACCGATATTAAGCCACTCGGTTGCTTTGTTATCAAGATTTAACCTGACAGAATACCGGTCAAAACTTGCAGGCTTTGCGATACCTGTCTGATTAAGATAATTACCGGAAATGAGATAACGGGTCACATCCGTACCACCCCGGAATGAAAGCTGATAGCTTTGATTTGTACCATATCCGAATGTTTCATCCTGCCAGTCCGTATAGCCTGTTGCAGCAGGATCCAGTGCACCAGGAATAATCTCATCGATCAGGTCCCGGTATTGTTTTGTACTTAATGTCTGGATGGTCTTACGAATATCTGACACACCATAGTATGCATTCAATTCAATGACTGATTTTCCAGCTATACCACGTTTGGTTGTAATCAATACTACACCATTAGCAGCACGAGCTCCGTAAATCGATGCAGAGGATGCATCTTTCAATACTGACATCGTGGCGATATCATTTGGATTTAATCCGCGTATGTCTGTTGTCGGTACTCCATCAACCACATATAAAGGTTCATTGCCTGCGAGCACTGAAGTTGTACCGCGTATACGAACTGCAAAATCATTCCCTGGCTTTCCGGAAGGTTGTGTGACTTGTACACCGGCTGCTTTGCCTTGCAATGCTTCTGCTGCAGACACCATGGGACGATTACGAATTGATTCTTCGCCCACTACCACCACTGCAGAAGTAAGTTCCGTTTTCTTCTGTACGCCATAACCGATGACAACTACATCATTGAGGTTGTAGAGAGCATCTTCCATCACAATATCAAGTGTAGTTTGACCGGTGAGTGGAATTTCCTTTTGTATAAATCCTGTGTACGAAACGACTAGGGTTCCTTCATTGGCACCAACCGTATAATGTCCATCGATATCGGTAAGTGTTGCCACATCCGTATCCTTTAACCTCACGACTGCACCGATAAGAGGTTCGCCTTTTGAATCAGTGATCCTGCCGGAGACCTGGCTATAAGAGCATACAGTGATGAATAAAAATACAAGGGTAGAAATGATCTTGACCATAAGCATCAACTATAAGGGAGTTTGAAAAATAGCGTGACAGGCAAGTCAATTTTATACTCTACCTGCCACGCTGATAATGATTTTCGTATTAACGCACCAGGACTATTGACCAGGCACCAGAGTTATTATGATCTGCAGAGATGTCGACAGAGACTACTAAAGTTTCAGTAGTGCCATCATTGACATAACTCATGACCTCGTATTGGTTGGCAGAGTTGCCTCCATTTGGCGGATTGGCACCATCGCCATTTTCTCCACCGTAATATCCTTTGTAGAATCCAATAAATGCAGCACCCGTTGCTCCATTCGTTACTGTCACTAGCGGTCGTCCTGACGGAGAACCCGATGCAGGTGTAAATGACCAGGTATGTGTAGCAGAACCGAAGGCGGAACCATTAACACTTGCAGCTACTTCAGCATCTGTCCAGCAACCATTTGGTGTACCCATGTAACCATCGTTACGTGCATCACCATTGGTTTTATATTCATAAGAACCGTTTGCATTGAAGATGAATTCGTCATTAGTCATACATGACCAGTCATCACCACCTGTGGAAGTACCATTCAGAAATTCAGGGGCAACCTGCCACCAGGAAGGGTCACCTAAAGCAGGTCCAACGAAAATGGAATTTGCAGCATTGCGAATATGCCAGGCTGCACCGACCAGGTCATTCTGTGATAGTTCTCCGGAGATTGTTACGTCTTTGGATGTTTCCACAGTTGCACTTCCTCTTGTACCATGAAGTACTACAGTAAATATTCCACTGCCGGTGTAGGTATGAACAGGATTTGCCTCGGACGAAGTAGTACCATCACCAAAGTCCCACGAGTAACTTGTAGCATCATAAGACAGGTTCGTAAAGGTTACTGTTTTCTGAACGACATCTGCATTAAAACCTACTACCGGTGGTTCACTAGCCGGATTGTCATAATGAACAAGCGTCACTCTCCAGTATGCATCATCCGCACCTGAAGTATTGCCAGCGAATTTGTAATTGGATTCAACGATCAATGTATCAACAGTTCCTTCCGACAGTTTGATGATGTCATAGGTAACTGAAAGCTGTGGAACGCTTACTTCAACATCAGTACCGATCTTAGGTAAACCTAAAAATGCACCTAGTCCTGAAACTGTAAGTTGATTAGCGCCGAATGCGAACGCGTGCGTACCATTACCAAAAGCTGAAAGATCGCTTCCTCCGGGTCCGGTCAGGTTGGCCGCAGTTGATTCCGCACATACATTGGCAGGTTCGAAGACTCCACCCTCTGCCCAGAAGTCACCATTCGTTTTGTATTCAAAGGTGCCGTTGCGGTTAAAGATCCATTCATCATTCATTGTACAGGGGCGAATGACGATATCCTGATTGTCACGACCTAATCCCCACCAAACAACAGAGCGGTCAAATGGTCCCACTTCCAGTGGCCAACGGCCGACCGATGTTGTGCGAAGCAGTTTCCAGGTTTTAGTGCTGGTTCCGGCGAGGATTGCCAGGTTAGCATCATTGTTGGAAATGGTTACTTGCTGGCTGATATCATCAGTTTCGCTGCCACGTGTAGCGGTGATCTTAACCGTGTAGACACCTTCCTGTGCGTAAGTATGGATCGGATCCTCCTCCGTGGATACAGGAGTGTTATCACCAAAATTCCAGGAGACACTCTCATAGTTTTGGGATGCATTGACAAAACTCACCTTTTTGAAATCGGCGGGATCAACCGTGTAAGAAAAGCCTGCTATGAGTTCAGGAGCCGGGTCATCCTTTTCGCAGGACGCCACGAACATCAAAGAGATTGAGAACACAAGAAGCTTTGTAAGCGTAAATAAATTTTTCATAAATGACTTGTTTTACAAAGGTTAGAATTCATTTTTGGCCTGCATGTCAGGCATTTCTTATTGCTTAAGATTTACCTGACAATGAATACTCTGGCAGGCAGCAGAGGGATAGAAGAAAAATGAGATAAACTCAGAACAAAAGGATAGAAAGTAACCCAAAGTCGCAATATTTATGGGATATTATTGATTTCTACCATTTTATTATCGGTGCCCGGCATTTTTATTCATGTCTACAAATCAAGTTAAATAACGGCTAAAAGTGGGAAAATGTACACCTGACAAATACACGACAGGCACATTATACTAGCCTTGGCCGGGAAAGGAGGTTTTATCTATTGGTATTCTGAACCAGGCGCCTACCGTAAACTAAAGATTGGCGATATAATCATTGACTGACGCATCTCTGTCGAGGGCAAGTTTCTTTTTTAAACGATACTTGCTTTGCTCCACCCCGTTGACAGTAATATTCAGGACAGAAGCGATTTCCGCATTGGAAAAACCCATCCGGATGAAGCAACATAACCTGCTGTCATTTGTCGTCAGACCCGGATTGCGGTTATGGAGCGTATGTACAAAGTCCTGGTGAACCTGATTAAATGTAAGCTGGAACTGATCCCAGTAATCCTTTTGGCTAATTTCGGAATCAATTGACCGGGATAGGCGATGGAGCTCATGGTGCCGATCCACAGATTCATTCCATTCCATTTTCCGGATCTGGTTTTTGAGATCTTCCAGGAATTGGTTTTTATGAGCGCTCTGCAGGACGGAGGCACTTAGCTGAGCTTGTTTATTGAGAATGTCTTTTTCCAGGTTTTCATTTTGAAGCCGTAGGATTTCCTGTTCTGCCCGAAGTGTTTCCTGGCGAAAATGACTTCGCTGCCGTTGTAATAAAAACCTGAGTACTCCAATGACAAGTATTATCCCGATGGCCCCGGATCCTGCCAGGAACCACCATGTTTTCCAGAATGGAGAGGATACATAGATCTTAAGCTCCCTGATATTTGTACTCCATGTTCCATTACTGTTTGCTGCTTTTACCTGTAACACATATTGACCTCCGGGTAATGCTGAATAAGTTGCAAAGCGTTGCTCGGGACCTACTAATCTCCATGTTGTATCAAAATCAATAAGCCTGTAGGCAAACAAATTTTTATCTGGCTGGATATAATCCGGCGCAGTAAAATCAAAGCGTATTCCTTTATCCTGGTAACTGAGCCTTACTTCAGTAGCCGGATCATTCAAAGGACCTGATAGAACTGAGCGCCAGTTATGCTCCCCGATTGGAATGGTTTCATTTGAAAGGCTAAGTCCTGTAAAAACAACAACTGGTGCAATGACATTCTCTGAAACACGATCCGGCATCAGGATTGAATAGCCATTCATGCTCCCCAGCAACAATCGCCCATCATGCAATTGCATCGCTGCCCTGGGATTGTATTGATTGTTTTCGAGATAAGGTTCTGAGCCAACTTTAATAAACTGGTTATGACTTTGATCCCATCGTACAATACCTGCCTGTGAGGTAATCCATACATTTCCTTTCACATCCTGCACTATGCTGTTGATCATATTAGAAGGAAGTCCATGATCAGTCGAGTACGTGTGAAAAGTATTATGGGATATATTGTAATAAGAAAGACCTGCATTTTCAGTACCAATCCATAAGGTGCCTTCATCATCCTTAAACAAGCATCGAAGTTTTTCACTGGCAAGACTAAGCGTATCATCGGGATCATGATGATATTGAGAAATTACAAAAGGTGTCGAAGAAAGATCGATGCGACTAAGTCCGGCATTCTCACTTGCGATCCATAGCCAATGATGAACCTCATCAAGCAATATGTCAACGATCTGTGTACCGGAAATACTATTTGGATTTTGAGGTTCAGGTAAAAATCGTTCAAAATGCATTTGTCCCGGAGAAAGATGACATACACCACCACCTAATGTGGCAATCCATAGTCCTCCATCTTCCGCAAGTTCGAGATCCCATACATTATTATGACTTAAGCTTGCAGCATCTTCAGGGTGATGCTGATATTCTTTAATGATCCCTTTTGATTTATTATAGAGATATAAACCTTGTGCAAATGTACCCAACCAGATATTTCCGTCGGGCCGGACAACAAGACTGGTGATCACTTTTAACCCTGTTGGATATAAAGATGATTTTTCAACGGAAGTAAGCTTTACAGGACTTTCTTTTACGTTCAATTGAAATAATCCTCCACCGTCCGTACCCATCCATACAGTATCGGATGTATCCTGGTCGACGCACAACACAGACCTTAATCCTTCTGCATTTTCTAATGCATATTGACGTTCGATGACAAAAGGAGGAGAAATTACTTTATGAAGGTTGATGCCTCCATTAAATGTTCCTATCCAGAGGTTGTCTGAAGAGTCAAACATGAGGCTGTACACTGCATCGGAATTTATCGAATTCAGAAAATCAGGTTGATAGCTGAAATGTTGCCATGAATCTGTTGAAGGATTGTATCTGTTGAGCCCTCCACCATCAGTTCCAATCCAGATATTGCCATTTCGATCGGGGAGAATGTCAGTAATGATCAGATGACTCAAAGGTGAATTAGATGGTTCGAATCTGCGTGTGACAGTAAGTTTTTTTCGGTCGATTTCATACAAGCCACTTCCTTCTGTACCTACCCATATGCTGGAACCTTGTCCCATGCAAATAGATTTTGAAAAACCATCCATGTCTGCATTATCGGTGCCATGAATCACTTGCAGAGTTTTTGTTTTCCAATCGAAGAGTGTAATCCCTCTGCCAGCCATGCCAATCCAGATACGACCGTCCGGGTCTGCTTTGAAATCAAATACAAAATCATTTGATATTTTTCTGTTGTCCGGTAAGCAGGTAGTACAAAAATGAGCTATCTGGTTGTAAGCTGAATCAAAAACAATGGTTCCTGCTCCATACGTACCAAACCATATATTGCCCAGCGGATCCCTGAAAATTTTGCGGATGGTGATCGTGTTCCAATTGAACGAAGTATTTTCTTTAAATGGAAATCGCAGAAAGCGGCCCGTGCTTCGCTCCAATACACTCACACCTCCATTTAAATGACCAATCCATATATTTCCTTTCTCATCGTTTGAAAGACACAGGATCGATTGGCTTTTGATAGCATAAGGATTTTTTACATCAGGTAAAAAGACTTTAAATTCATAGCCATCAAAGCAGTTGAGCCCAAAGCGTGTACCTGCCCATATCATCCCCAGGTCATCCTCTAACAGATCATGAACAGTGGAATAAGAGAGGCCGTCATCGACCGTCAGGTGATCGAAGGAAAATGACGAGGGCGGAATCTGGGCAATTCCTGCTTGGAGGAAGTTGATTAGGAATAAAAGGATCCAATACCTCTTCATGATGGTGAATATACTTCTGTAATTGGAAAGCGAAAACCAAGGATTTGCTAAAGCAAGCCCTTTTCCTTTATCCGAATATTACGATCATAATTTTATAATATGTTACTCCCCATACTTCATATGGATCACCGTAGCATCCCCCTTCTCAGAAACATGCACCACAAACAGGTTGTCATATTCTGTCTCAGGAAAGTCGGGGTATGTATTTGCTCCCACCATCGCATTCAACAGGGCAGGTGTTGTATTTGAATGACCGACGATCAATACGATACCTTTTGGATATGCATTCAGCACCTGATTGATTAATGCATCAGTTGCAAACGGATCATAGATGAGTGTGGAAAGAGAGTTAGCGGTTGCAACAGGTTCTGCAGTCTGCCTTGTACGATTGAAGTCGGTTGAATAGACAGCATCCACATCTACATTACTCAGGATACGTTTGAGCTCCTGTGCCCTGGACTGACCAGCAGAACTTAATACAGGATTGGTTCCTGCTCCGGTAGTTTCTGCATGACGTACGAGAATAAATGTTGTTGCAGTATCCGGAATGGTTTGAAATACAGTTTCAATCAATGTCACGGTATCAACCACAATCAATGTGTCATGGACAATTTCCTTTTGAATAATGATCTCAGGCTCCTTATCACAACCAAAGAGAACGGGCAGTAATGCGACAAGCATTCCAAAAAATATGCATCCTGATTTCATGTGTCTTATGTATTGATTAGCCTGGAATTGTGAAAGTAGGCTATTCTCTACAAGATTAAAAACTGCACAACTTTATGGAGTAAATACCACCTTCTTCTCCTCCCCGGATACCCCGTTGCTCAACCGGACGATGTATGGACCAGGAATTAATCGAAGCTTCCTAAGATCAAGATGGTGTTGCCATAAGCCTCCTATATGCGGGAATGTAGAACGATACACAACTTGACCGGTATCCCCAAAAACCTCTACCAGCAAATCGCTGATGTTATCTCCTAAATGAGCTTCCAATTGGATGATTGAATTGGCAGGATTGGGAAATACTTTAAAATCAAATGTGGGCTTTTCATCTTTCACAGCATTCACAAGATCCTCTTCAATGGTGAGTATTTGATCGGGAAGCACAACTGTTCTGTATTGTTTGATCCCTGAAGGCCATTCGATCAGTATACTATCCACAAGCGTTGCATCCCCTAAACCAAAATGAGCACGCATATCATTCTGGCTGCAATACGCACTCTGCGCAGAGATCTCCCGCATTTGCCAAATCGTGGCACCATTCACCACTGCTTTCACTCTGACTTTTGCACCTATGGCTGAGCTGTTAGAATCTGTTCCCTTTAACGACAACAGTATCCAATGATTATCATTACCGTTATTGTGATACAAATAATCCGGTTCGTCAGTATTGCCAAACCTTGTCGTAGCTACAGCGAGGTCCTGAAATCCGTCATTGTCATAATCTCCGAAAGCACAACCATAAGACCAGCCTTTATCCAGTAATACCACTTCATTGGTCACCTCTGTCAGGTGCCCTGTCCCATCATTCAGATAAAGATTATTTTTTAACCTCACACCATTCTGGAAAGCATTGGTCACAAACAGATCCAAATCACCATCGTTATCAATGTCTGCCCATGCACTGCTGAAGGACTTAGCTGATGTTTTCGAAATGTCTGTCGTAAGTATCCTGGTAAAATCAAAATTCCCATCGTTTCTGAAGAGTTGATTTTTACTTCCATCATTTGCGAGGAACAAGTCAAGATCACCGTCATTGTCGATGTCACCCCAACTACTGCTCATGGTACTAAATAGATCTTTAGTGATTTCCGGTTCAGTCAACTTTACAAATACACCATCATTATCATTTCTGTAGAGATCATCTTTCTCACTATTCTCATTGGTGACAAAAAGATCGGGATCACCATCACTGTCAATATCCGTCCAGTTCACACTTCTTGAGGAACCTGCATCTGTGACCTGTGGTAGCCCTATTACATTCTCCATGACATGCTCTCCCAGGTTCCGATACAAAAAATTCTTTCTGTTTCCATCGCTATTGGTGACATACAGATCGACAAGTCCATCATTGTCATAATCACCAAATGAAGCTGTCTCTGAATACCCGAAATGATTTACCCAAGCTCCATCCAGTACCTGGGTAAATTTTCCTGTCCCATCATTGATATAAGCCAGGTTATTCCTATTGTACCAATTCACAACAAAAGCATCGAGATCACCATCATTGTCGATATCAGCAAAGGTTGCTCCATCGGAGGGCATGCCATCTTTGACAATAGGATCATCCAGCACTGCCGCGAACCCTCCATGTGTATCATTGATATATAACATGTTATTCTGACCGGCCTGTGGTCCGTTGGAAATAAAACAATCCACATATCCGTCCCCGTTCACATCGACCCAATTAACACTCCTGGAATCACCTTTGGCCGTACTTAATGGTGAATCAATCACTTTGGTAAACAATTGGGCACTTACCAGGCTGGAGGTAAAGATCAAAATCGAAAGAGGAAAAAATTTCATGTCATAAACTTTAGAATGAATCACCAGTCATGCACCTTGCTTTTTCTATAAGGTTCATGTATCAAACGCAAATCAAAACAGAAAACCGGCACTGGCAATAAATTATATACTACTGTTTGATTGGACTGGTCACATAACCTTATATGCATTACAGAAGTCGTTTGAATGGTGGAACCCGTCGTTTGGTGGCAGCAAGAGGATAAGGAAGAATGAAAGGCTAAGCAGCAGGTCAAAATGTCCTACTTTGCGTTTTGAAATTTTAAAGAATGCAATCAAAAAGGAGTTTCCGGCACCTCATCTTTTGGGCATTATTTTTTTTCACTAGCCTCTTCAACGAGCTATACTTTTCCACCAGCTTTTCGCAACATCCCAATTGGGATTTTTTCCTTAAGGGCGTTTTGTCCCAGGCATTAATCTATTGTATAAAAGCATTGGTGGCGTATTACTGTATTTACAGCATCATTCCAAGATGGTCAGGACATCAATTGACAATGACTACAAAACCGTTACATTCACCGGAACGATCAAGCTTAAAATATTTCCTGGAATTTATTTTCGTCTTGCTGACGGGTGCATTCCTCATGAGGCTGATGGTGCAGTACGTCATTTGGATATATGTCTTTCCGGGTGAAGAGCGCATCCTCACCTTTGCAAGTCTTGTGGGCAGGTACCTGTATTCATTGTTCGACCTGATTCCCATCACCCTGGTAGCCGTGTCTATTAAACTGGTACAACTGCGGATCAGTGCATTAAAACAGGAGACGATACTCGTACAGGAAAAAATAAAATCGGAGCTTCAATATCTGAAAGCACAAACCAATCCCCATTTTCTTTTTAACACACTAAATGGAATCTATGCATTGAGCCGCAAACAAGATGCCCAAACTCCTGTAGCTATTCTCAATTTGTCTAAAATATTAAGGTACATGCTGTATGAGACAAGTCATCGCACAAATCCATTACGGGATGAATTGCAGCTTATATCCGATTACATCGCGCTACAAAAATTACGCTTTCAGGAGCATTTAACGATAACCTATTTCAAAAATGTTGAAGACGAAGGCGCAGGGATTTCACCTTTACTTCTTCTTCCCCTCGTAGAGAATGCCTTTAAACATAGCCATGGATTACATACGCATATCGATATCCGGGTGAGTGAAACAAACGCTATTTTAAAATTTTCCATTTCCAATACGTTGTCTGAACAACCGGATGACCATCCGCTGATTAAAGATGGGATTGGCTTAAATAATATCAAAAGACAACTGGCTATATTATACAGGGAATATACTTTCTCGGCATACAAAACCGAATCTGATTTTACCGTAGATCTTATGATCAGGTTAAATTCGTATGCACATGTATAATTGTTTGATTATTGAAGATGAGCCATTGGCGGCAGAGATTCTTTCTGATTATATCAGTGAAGTATCTGATTTACATTTAATGGATGTTTGCCGCGATGTGATGACCGCTTCGGGATATCTACGAAGTCATAAGATTGACATACTATTTGTGGATATCCATCTGCCAAAAATAAATGGAATTGATTTTATCAAAACCATTCAAAACCAATCCCAGGTGATCCTGACGACGGCTTATGATCATTATGCCCTGGAGGGATACAATCTCAATGTGGTGGATTACCTGTTAAAGCCCATCGAGTTTAGCCGGTTTTTGCAGGCGATTCAGAAAATCAAAAGAAACCATACAACGATTAGTGAACCGGCAGAGGGCAATCCACGAAAGGATTCATTTCATTTTTTCAATGTTGACAAGCGACAGGTAAAAGTATTCCTTGATGATATTCTCTACATTGAAAGCCTGAAAGAATATATAAAAATTCACACCCATGAAAATTACCTGCTCACTAAGCTACAGATCGGTGAATTCGAATCCTTGCTTGCATCGCCTAATTTGCTGCGAGTACATAAGTCCTATATAATAAACCTTAACAAAGTAACTGCTTATAGTGCCAACCTGATTGAAATAGGTAAGCATCAAATTCCTATCGGCAGGACGTATAAGGAATTCATCATGAAGCATTTGAAATAATAAAATTCGTAATACGGATTAAATCAGTAAGTTTTTTTGAGATGACCTCATTTTATTCGTCTTTGTATTTATCTCTTTTTTCTCTAAATTTCATCTGTATTATCATATACCCTTAGAAGTATATCAGAATGTAAATATAGGATTTAATCAATCGCTAGAACTGGATTATATCTGGCAGGTGAGTAAGTCTCTCTGGCGACAATTGCATAGAATAATTACTAAAATAAGTATATAAGAGAAATAACTATTGTAATTTGAACTAGAAAAAAATAACCTTCCATTTATTTGACCCAACTATATATTGAAAAGATAATGTCAATAAGAAAAATCATCCTGCTTTCAGGGCTCATCATTTTCATTTGCAATTATTCATGTGAAGCTCAGCGTTGGAGGAAAATAGTTGATTTTCCTTCCCCGTCCGGAATTAAGGATGCGGTGATACTTCCAAATGGTGATATCATTTGCCTGGTGTCTTCAGACTCAATTTTTCTCTTTGCAATGAATCAGCAAGGTGTGATGAAATGGAAAAGAAATATAGGTAAGGGAATTGGCCTTGTTGTAGAACTGATTGATGGAAATGTAATGGTTGGCGGTACTACAGGCCCGAACTTTTCTGGCAAATCAATCCTCGTAAAACTTTCAAATGAGGGTAATGTTGATTGGCAAAAAACGTATCAGTCGGGATTTATCAGCGCAATTACTAAAGATGGTAATGGTTATTTGCTGGGAGGTAATTTGGATTCTCCCGGCTCGTCTTCAAATTCTGTATTGTATAAAGTTGATCTCAGCGGCATTGTTCAATGGATGAGTGAATATGATGTGTATTCTAACAGTGGAGTGACAAGGATACTTAATATTGGATCTGAATTGTACCTGGTTCTTGACGCATCTACTATAGGTGTCGGTTATGAAGGAATCGTATTAATCAAGGCTAACGCATCAAACGGTCAGGTGATATGGAGACGCGACAAAGCCCTTGAGAGGAATGATAATTTTCCTGATGCAAACCAATTCCTCCGCCCAATGGAAGTAGTTATAGATGCTGCCAATAACATTGTAGTAGCGACCCCTGTAAATTCTTCATATGGCATTATCTACTCTTATTCACAGGATGGAGAGTTGATCAAAGAAGTAAAGTTGGCGAAGGCTTTGCCGCATGCACTTCAGATTTTACCAAATGGGGAATATTTGATCGCCGGAATCCTGACAGAAACTTTGGATGGTACTAATGCAGTCATTGAGCGGTTGACTCCTGAAGGTTCAGTGATTTGGCAACGAACAATTGGGCAAGGCTCATTTTTTACAATAGCAATGTACGGCGATACTATTATCGCTGGTGGAACGAACCAGGACTTCAGATTACAATCTGAGTATACTCCATATATCGTTAAGATGACATCGGATAGTCGGGTATTCGATACCCGGTTAATCTTTGAAGTATCTGAAGATCTAAATGAGAATTGTATCAATGACATAGCAGATCAGTCACTTTCAAATATCATCCTTGAGATTGATGATCGCCTGTTTTCTACCAATCCGGATGGAACAGTGATAGTGGATGTGGATACCGGATTGTATGAATATAAAGTTGATTTGCCGCCCTATCTTCAATTATGTGCAACTCAACAAAGTGTTTATGTGCATTCAAAAGACGAAATGCTCGCACGTAACATTCTGGTGATCCGAAAACAATGTGCTGATCTCAGTATAGGAATCACGTATACTGAATTTATACGTGGAGAAAATTCACATTTTTATGTTCAATACAAGAATAATGGTTCCGTTCCGGTAAAAGATGTAGTGCTGAATATTAAGTTGGATGATCGGGTTCAACTGGAAAACGTGTCCGGTAACTATGAGATTACAGACAATGGAATTCAAATAAATATTCCTTTCCTGGCTCCCAATTTTTCTGATCGGGTGCGAATCGATCTAAGCATTGATGAAAATCTGTTATTGTTCTCTACGATTTGTCTTGAGGCTTCTATTGAACCCCATAGCACTTGTGATCTCAGTACTCTCCAATGGAATGGTCCTGAATTGACATTGAATACTACATGTGAAATGAAAAAGTAGTTTTTCGAATTAAGAATGAAGGAACAAGCATGTCTGCCGCTACTCCGTATGAATTGTATGCGGATGGCTTCAGGTTTGAAAATGGAACAATACAACTTAATGCCGGCCAGGAAAAGATTTTCAATATTGCTTCTGGCGGAAACACGATTTCGATTCGTAGCAGACAAGTTCCTGGCTACCCAAATAACGAAGTAGTAGCAGGTTCGATCGAGGCATGTGGTAATGCATCTGGAGAAGCAAGTTCTTTGGGCGTGGTTCGAATGTTCGAAGAGGCATCATTGACTCCGTGGTCATCAAGAGCTTGTATTGAAATCAGGGATCAATATAGTTCTGACAGAATAATGGAGATACCACGTGGTTTGGGCAGATATCACCTTATCGATAGAACTCAGAATCGATGCGAGTTTTCTCTTATGTATCAAAATGAAACGGGAATACCAGTTGAAAAAATCGAATTAACGATTAGTCCGGGCAGCCAATTTGATATGTTGACTTTCAGAGAATGTGCCGCATCGCATGGTGTGAATTTTGAATTATTTAGTGCAGGTCAGATCAGAGTAACGGGTGAAAATATGCATTTAGCACCCGGAGATCAATTTCAATATCGTTTTGCTCTTGAATTGATTCCTTCAGGAGTTAAAGATTTCATTTCTATTGAAGCGAGTGGTGTTATAAATGATACGATCCCAATAAATTTTTATGGTGGATTTTACAACAGAAATAAATCCGGCGAGATTTCAGGCGTATCTCCATTTGTATCCATTGAAAATGGAAAAATCATTGGCCGGAGCCATACCTGGGAATTTGATGCAGCGTTACAGGTACAGCAAAATGGAACCGTATTATACGCAGGATCAACCTCTGAGTTTGGAGTTGATGGAATGATATTTCTTCTGGCTATGCATTCAGACAATACCATCAGTTGGCAGCATACGTATGCTTTTAAAGAAGGAGGTGGTATCATCCAAAAAATAATACCCGGAGGAGAAGGTCGTTTTTTATTAATCGGTAGCGTTGATGACAATCAGGTGGCAGATAATTATATAAATGATGCGTACGCCTTTATGCTGATGCTGGATGAAAATGGCAGGGAGATTTGGCGTAATGTTTGGAAGCCTGGAATTGGAACCAGGATAGGAGGAAGTCTAAATAATGGACACTTTTATAATGAAGACAAGATATTATTACTGGGATTCCGGTATACTCCGGATGGGGCACGCCAATTTATTATCGAAATCAACATGAATGGAGATATCCACTGGATCCGTGATTTCACTTTGGGTTCAAATACTTGGGGTGATCCGGTGACAGCGATCAATGATATTCCTATGAAGGTTTCTCCCGCCGGAAATATTTTTATTGTTACCAATAGTGTTGACTATTATACATACTTCGTCAAGCTCGACGCAGAGGCTCATATCCTCGATATAGCTCAGTATGAAGCCAGTGAAGATATGCAGTCCATCTCTATCAAAGACTTTGTTATATTGAATAATGAGGAAGTGTTATTGGTGGGTGATGGATATTCTTATGACCCGGATTTCAATTTTACTGTATTTGGTATACTTATCCGAATGGATGATCGATTCAGATTGATAGAAAAGAAAAAGATACTTGAGGAGTCTTATTCCATTGAATTGGATAATGCAACTCTCCGGGATAGCACACTTTTCGTAGCAGGAGCTATACAGGTAGATTCCAGTTCAAATAATGATGCCATTATTATACGTTCTGATCTGAAAGGTGAAAATGCCAAAATTCTTAGGATAGCTGATTTTGGTGCCCGTGACTATGCAAGCAATGTAAATGTAGGTCCTGATGGCAGAGTATTTGCCAGTGTGCAAACACAAACCATCGATGATTTTTATAATTTACAAATGGGTTTTTTTTGGGTGCCAGATACAATTACATCTAATCACGACTTTATTGATGCGCCGGAACATATTCAATTATTTCCAAATCCTGCAAAGGATATTGTTAATATCATTTCTCGGGAAGAAATTATTAAAGTAAAGGCAGTTGCGATGAGTGGAACTGTATTCCAATTGGAGAATGAAACTTATAACACTTATAATGTGAAGCTGCTAGCTCCCGGAAATTATTTATTGGTGGTATATACATCAAGTGGTACTCGCTATATAGCCAAGTTGGTTAAGGTAGAGTAATTGATCTGGTTCTTATAAATTATTTATTTATTAAAATCGTAAAAAACAGTTTATAAAAACAACATGATCAGGCAAAAAAAAAGACCACAATTGTGGCCTTATTATTTTTATTTTCCCTGCTCCCTGCTCTATGCAAGATTTTGACGATCATCAATAAATCCCGTCTTGGTCTTCACATTAAATCCCTTTTTCTCTGGCATTGTTTTGAAAAAGAAATCCCACAACGGAGAAGACACACCATACGCAGCATTAGACTGCTGGTAATGATGCAAAGCATGATGGATCCAAAGATGTCTTAAGATATTCTTCGGAGGCGGAAATGCATGCACTGAATAATGCACACACAAGTAAGATGCATAACCGGCAATAAATCCTGCAGTGAAAGGAATGCCCAGCTTGCCGAGTATAACACGGTAAACGATAAAGAAAATGGCAGCTAATACCACACTTACAATCGGTGGCATAGCAAGCCGTGTTTTGTCTTTCGGATAATCATGATGCGCACCATGTAATACATATTGAAGCCTTTCCTTTTCAGGCGTATTTGCTTCCATGTGAAATGTATAACGATGGACAAGGTATTCAACAAGTGTAAATCCAATCAGCCCGGCAAAGAAGAGAAGAATGCTTGCACCCGTTCCGATAAATCCTTCGTACAGGGTATAAGCTAATAAGACCACTGCCAGACCGTAAAAAATGGAAAGAGGCCACGCAATATGCGTACGTGTCAGCTTGTCAAGAACAGGGTTCTTGAAAACTTTGCCGTCGCCCTTTGGTTGTTGCCCGTAAGCCATAATTATGATTTCCGACAAAGGTAGCGATTTTTAAGGCTGCTCGCTCAAAATGTTGTGTTAACGGACGCATTAAAATTTCCTGAATATGTAGCTAACTGTCAGAAAATCAACTACCTGTATTTATCATTCAGCCCGATCCCGGCCTTAATATTGGGAATTGCCTTTTGTACGCGTTTTAGGCGTGTTTCCTCAGTTTTGGCATCCAGTACATGCTCCAGGTATTCCCTTTGCTTTCCGGGTGTGAGCTTTAAAAAAGCATCTTTTAAAACCTTATCTTTTTTAAAAGCAGACTGGTACTCAGCTGGAATAGCGGGAAGAGGTTTTTTCTCAGGTTTTATTTTAATACCTGCTTTTTCGTTGGCTATCGCTTCCTTGATATACTTATTGATCAGAGCAGGTTTGACTTCTTTGATTGATTGAAACCGCCATTGACGCAATCCTCTCGTCCTTTCTTCATTGGCATTGACAAGCACTTTTTCCGGATCACTCAGGAAGGCACCATTGTGAAACCAGATCGTGAAATAATTCTTGAAACCACCGATGGCCAATACATTTTTTCCATTCACAGTGTAGATCGGACCACCCCATTTGATTTCTTCCTTCAGCTCTTTATGTTTTAAAACAATATCCCTGACCATCATCAATTCTTCTGCCCAGGGTTCTTCGGCGAGGATGTCGGGTACGGAAGTTTTGTCGGATCTCATGTTTTTAGATTATTCTGTAAAGATAATTAGCCCACTATTTTTCGTGAGGCGTCTGACGTGAAACGTGAGTGAGGGGTTAAATACGGAAGAGAATGAAAAAAAGGTTTACCACATAGACACATAGGAACATAGAATGCTTCGACCTGCTTCACTCAGCCTAGTGCTACAGCTCAGCAACCAGCACATAGAAAATAAGGCGAAAGGAAAAAGTCAGGGCAGCCGGTTTAGTCTATGGTCTTTGGATATTTTTACCACTTAGGAAACTTAAGAAAGCCACTTAGAAATAAGCGAAGCAAATGAAAAAAGGGTTAGAACATTAATCTGTACCCCGGGGTTTTCGCAACGATGCGAAGCGAGATTGAGAAACACAAGGGGAGAGAATTTTTCTCAGAATGATTTAAGCGTCAATTAGAGGAACGGAGGAAAGAAAAATTCGAAGGGGCAGCAAGAAGATTCACAGTTTTAAAGTATGGTTAGCCAATTCCTGTATAGAAACAGATTTACCTTACACAAACATTCCACTCCTACGGAGCTCAAAAAATCTTTTGGTCACCCAGGGTTACAGAGATTCCACTCCTACGGACTTCTAAAAATATTTACTTTCTCTTTTGTTATAGATACGGTTGAGTTGTTTCACAAGAACGAGTATAGCAGGCGAACCACTAAGCCCTTTGCCTCACGCCTCACGCCTCACGTCTCACGTCTCACGTCTCACGTCTCACGTCTCACGTCTGATTTGCAAGCTGTCCACACGCTGCATCAATGTCTTTGCCCCTGCTGCGTCTCACTGTGATCATCACTCCCTTGTCTCTTACCCGTTTTGCGAAATTATCAATTTGTGTTTCATCGGATTTTTCGAATTCGACGCCGGGGACAGGATTGTATTCGATAACATTTACGCGAACGGGAAACTGGCCTCGGCATAATTTGACAAGCTTATCTGCATCATCAAGACCATCATTGAATCCTTTCAATGCAATGTATTCAAAGGATATCCGGCCATGCGTTTTCTTATAAAAATAATCAAGCGCCTCCATCAGGGTGCTGAGATGATTCGTTTCATTGATAGGCATGATGCGGCTGCGCTTTTGATCATCAGCGGCGTGCAATGAAAGAGCGAGATTAAATTTCACTTCTTCATCGGCGAGACGCGTGATCATTTTCGCAATGCCTGCAGTACTCACGGTGATACGACGAGGTGACCAACCCATGCCATCACTGCCTGTTATTTTCTGAATACTTTCCATCACCGGTCCGTAATTCAGCAAAGGTTCGCCCATACCCATATAAACAATGTTGGTCAATGGAGATCCATACGTTTCTTCACAGATTTTATTGGTTTCAAATGCCTGGTCATATATTTCCGCACCCGTCAGGTTCCTGATCCGGCCCATCTGCCCTGTAGCACAAAAACTACAGGTAAGGCTGCAACCGACCTGCGATGAAACACAAGCTGTATATCGTTTGTCCCTGGGAACAGGGATCAACACCGTTTCGATCTTCTTTCCATCATGAAGTGTGTAACGTGTTTTCACCGTTCCGTCAGCACTTGATTGCCGGGTATCGCTTACAATGCTATGAAAAGCATAATGATCGGAAAGGCTTTTACGAAGAGCAGCAGGAACATTCGACATGTCATCGAATTTCTTTGCTCCCAGCTTCCACATCCAGTCAAAAACCTGTTGAGCGCGATATGCCGGTTGGCCTAATTCAACAAAAGATTTTTGAAGATTAGCTAATGTGAGTGTCCTGATGTCTGGAAGTGTGGCCATGATGTAGAAAGGTGGATAACGAAATCATAGGCGCACTGGTTCAGCCACAATTTTTCGAGGTGTTATTTTTTTGTAAAGCGGGTGTTTGATCAGGCCCCAGATCTGAAGCCTGTGAAGCACGGATACCCTCAGCACACCAAACCCGTATTTCATGCTTCTTGAAAGATTGATAGACGATGCTTCTTCAAAATATTTTGTAGGGCAGGTTACTTCCGCAATAGGAAAGCCTGCATAGATGATCTGGGAAAGCATTTCATTATCAAAAATAAAATCATCCGAATTGGCATCAAAGGGAATAGACCGAAGCACTTCTCCGCTAAAGGCCCTGTACCCTGTGTGATATTCTGATAGCTTATAATTGACCATTATATTCTGAAAAAGGGTAAGGAACCGGTTTGCCCAGTATTTATAAACGGGCATACCTCCTCTCAGGGCACCTTTTCCTAAAATCCGGGAGCCGAGCACTACCGGATAGAGATTTTCACCGATGATGTTGACCATGCTTGGGATTAGTAGTGGTGTATACTGGTAATCGGGATGAAGCATGATGACGATATCTCCGTTTAGCTCAAGGGCTTTTTTATACAGGGTTTTCTGGTTACCTCCATAGCCACGGTTTTGTTCATGACGGATGACGTGATTGATGCCCAGGGCCTGGGCTTCCTCGTAGGTATTGTCGCGGCTGGCATCGTCACATAGCACTACCTCGTCGACGAGATCGTGTGGAATTTCCTTGTATGTTTTAGCCAGGGTACGTGAAGCATTGTACGCGGGTAAAACAACTACCACTTTTTTATCCTTATACATGATCCAAAGATAAGTTGAAAGGACTAGACCCTTTCAGTTTGGAAAGAAATGAGATTACATAAAAAAGCCCCCACACATCGTGCAGAGGCCTTTTTTTCTTACCGTTTCCGGTTTTTTTTCAATTACTTCTTCTTCATTGGAGTAGCAGGCTTCACAGTAGCTGCAGCTGGTGCAGCATAAGATGCCATCATTTGCTGAAGATTTGTAAGTGCAGCTGCAACGCCATTCTTAATGGTAGCATAAGATGCTGTCCATGCTGTCATGTTCTCATTAGCAGTAGCGATTAAAGCTTTCAGCTCAGTAACTTTAGCATTCACATCACCTTCAATCTTGCCTTTTGTAAGGCCTTCTTTAAGTGCATTGACTTCAGCAGATTTTTCTTGCCATGTAGTCATGAAATCACCAATAGTCTTCTGGAGAGGAGCATAAGCGCTTAAAGCGTCAGTTACACCTTTCTGAGCAGCCTGCCAAGCAGTCACCTGCTCTGGTTTAAGCTTTGCCATGGTAGCTTCATCTACATTCATAGAAGCCATAGCCTTAGTATAGTTGGTCATGTCAGAAGAAACCATAGCTGAAAAATCAGATGCAGCTTTAGTAGTAGCATCCCATGATGTAGCTACCTCTTCAACGGCAGGACGGTATTGTTCCACACCTTTGCAAGAGAGCACGAGAAGCGGAAGAAGAAAGAAAAATAGTTTTTTCATAATTGTTTGAGTTTATATCAATATTGGGCGCAAATGTAATGACATTTTGAGGATTACACATGTTTTTTTAACAAAATATTAAAGGTTTAGAGGTGTCGCCACAGAAGAAAATATCATCAATACGGGTTTCAAAAGAATATAATATTGGTCATTCACATCAAGGCCAAGACTTATGAGCCGGGAAGGGAGCTAAGGGGTATTTAATTAAAACCGTATTCAGGCATTAATTCATTAAAAATCATGGTTTTACCTTACCACAACAAGAGGATATACGTCTTAAAACCTGTAAAGAGTTAATTTTTTATCATCTTTCCAATGATGCGGAAACCCAAATTTCCCGTAATTCCGACCATGTAAATGCCATTGGCAAACTGACTCATATCAAATGAGTTTCCTGTTTGACCATCCTGTTCCAAAATTACCTGTCCAAACATGTTTAAAATGACCATACGATACGGTGAGGAATTTGTATGATGGCTTTCCACATAAAATATGTCTCGTGCAGGATTCGGAAAGATTTGGAATGTCAATGAAGTATTTACCTCACTTGTAGTTAAAGTCATTTCATTTTTACTTCCGGGAGTGGGAGCTAAAACCTGAAATGATCCCGTGCCATTCGGCAGTCTTCCAAAAGCAATATCGGGCAGCTGTGCACCGAATGCAATACCATCAATAAGTGCATTTCCAGCAACATCATTGTCATATAAAGCCACATATTCTCCTGCAGCACTTAGTTTGAAATTGGCATGTAATTCTCCCTGGGACCCATCTTCATCAGCCCATACTACCAGATATTCACCAGGCTGAATAGAGATATCAGGAAATTTCCATTTTACAGGATCGTCTGCTTTATCTGAGAGATATTTGTCTCCCAGGTAAATCGCGTCCATTCCGAAATTGAATATCTCTACCCAGTCTTCATATTCACCATTTTCATCTGTCACTGTTGTTTCATTGCTCGCCATCAACTCATTGATCACAAGTGTGAGAGCGGAATTGCATACTTCAATGGTTTTGACATCGCAAACAGGATAATGACTTTCTTTACTATTTAAACCTTTTGCCACGATAGAATAGGAAATTATATTACAGACGCCCGGAAGTGAAAAAGATACTCCATAAATTCCATCATCCGCTTTTTCATCCTGATGTAGTCCATCATCAACGAATGCTAGGAGTAAGGTTGGTCCTGCACCATTTATTTGATAGAAAAGCTGTACACTTTCAATTGGCTGATCATCTTCAATCTGTGCCTGCATGGTAAATATCTCTGCCGGATGCAGAAGATTATTCTTCACATCTGAAATGATGGGCGAAATATCTTCTAACTCCATTTGTTGAAGTGCCGATGAACGACGTGTTGAGATAAATGGCTTAATGCCTATAGGTGTATGTGAAAAGGGTAATGACTGACTAAATCCTTTATTGAAATCTTCAATCGTAAATCCATAATCCATCGTATAGTATGCATCGTCCTGAATAAACGGAGCAAGTAAGATTTTCAATGAATCCAACCTTGGAAAAAGAACCGCTTCTTTATAATACTCATGCGAGATCTTGTTGATATAGTATGAAAACCTGTTTCTGTACTCTTCTACCTGCAGAATATTCCAATACAATGGACGAGGTTGAGACTCATGACACCAGGAATAGATACTCCGATCTGACCAGTCAACATGGAACCAGTCGATACCAAACGTATTGTCAAGATCAAACGGGATATATTCAAATAAACCCGTCACAGGATTGTGATACAGGAAAAAATTGTTTTTGTTGTATAAAGGTCCATCCCAGTTGCCGGCAAGGATATCAAAGACCATTGCCTTGAGATAGGCATTGACATTGAATACTTTCTCAAGAGCGCACTGCATTTCATCAGCTGAAGTGTTATTTAACACATCAATAAAATGGGCAAGATCAGAGTAATCATCAATTGCTTCATGGGTATTGAGTTCATAAGCTCTCCGGCCTCCACTCATGAATTTATATGCATCCGGATTGCTTCCTAAATAAGTAAGATCGGCAGGATACAGACATTTATAAAGATTGCCATCATTGCTGCCAAAGCGGGTTCGCACAAATTCTTCATCTATATGTTCATCGTTGGCATAAAGACCGAAATATTCTCCGTTTATAAATAGTTGGATATGATTAGCTCTTGGTGCAGGTATGCCGATATCCCTCAGAAGATCCCAGCAGATCTTTGATCTGCTCACTGTGGGATCGTTATGTTCACCATTGAGATCTAATTTTTCAATACCATGCCATGTGCGACCCGGAACGTATGTGTTGAGGGAGAGTTGAAATGATTTCTTTTTTGAAAAGCGCGAAGTATTTCCGCGCAACTTCAGACCTACACTATTAAAAGTATCGCGGATGGATCCATTGTCAAAAATAAAAGAGACATTATAGTACTCATTCATTTCTTCATTGCCCGGAGCAAGAAGGGAAGTTAGATCTGAAATAGAAATCTTGATATCAATACGACCGACAACATCATCTTTATAAATGGGGGCGTATTCCGGGAAAGGATTTTGGGCGCGTATTCCGAAAAAAATAAAAAAACTTACCGTGAATAATATGTAATATCTGAATGTGGAAATTATATTCCTGCTTGCAGTCATGATGAAGTATGTGCAGGTGAAGATATGAAAAAGGGGAGGGATGAATGAATTATCCGAATAAGGCTTTTAATTCCTGCATATAGGAATCGCCTATACTGAGGGGTCTTGAATATCCTTCAAGTATCAGGGTATCGTCTTCGTGGTTGATGTGATGCATTTTGTGAATATTAGCCGCATTGAAACGGTTGATACGACGAATGTAACCTGGCATTGAACCCATCAATACATTCAGGGTCTTTCGTACAGTCACCTGTCGCCCACCTGTCATTACAAATGTAGTCTGACCCTCTCCGGCAACTTCGAGGAAGAGGATATCAGTGATCTGAAACCGATGCGTCATTTGGTTTGAACGTATGTAGAGTACTTCCTTGGTTTCACTCAATGAAATTGAACTCTCCTGTTCATCGGACAGGGATTGGTTTATACGGGCCAGTATTGATGCACGGATTTCAGGCAGCGTATCGGCCCAGTAAGACCAAACTGGTTTTTTCAGAATTTTTATTAATTGCTGACCCCAGTCATTGACAGCTTGCTGGGCCAGTTCAAAATCTTCGTGGCCGGTAATGATGACAAAAGGTGGTATCGCAATAAGGTTATCTTTTAGCCTTTGTAATAAATGAAAAGCAGTTCCACCAAATATTTTAATATCTAACAATAATGCGTCTGGTTTACTTTGCAGAATACCTTCAAAGCCTCCTTCCACAGAGTCGGAAGAACCACAAACAGTACATCCTTCGGTTTCATTGATAGATTGTTCAAGAGCCTCCCGGAAATCCGGCATATCTTCAAGAATGTAAAATTTTATTGTTTTCATAATATTGATATTCGAAATGTTTTGGAATAAAAATATGAACCCTCGTTCCGACTGCAATTCCTGTAACAGGGTCTGTCAAGGGAAGATCTTCATATGTAGATGAAAATTTGTAATCATTGTATTGGTTAAAAATATCATAGAGACTTTTGAGCATCACTGTGCCTTGTTGTGTACCATGTGATCCAAGTTCAATGGCTCCTTTACGGCCTATACCATCATCTGTAATTGTGAGATGTACATAATCTTTTTCATCTTCTAATGCAATATAAAGCAGATGCGCACCGGTCCGGTTGCGGATCCCATGTTCGATGGCATTTTCTACATGAATTTGAATTTGCATAAGGGGTACAAAAATGTTTTTGAATAGCTCAATAGTTGAGAGATCTGGTAATGTAATATCTAAGAACTGGCCATACGTGGCTTGTTGGATCGAGATATAATTTTTGACCAGTTCAAACTCATCCTTCAATGAATGAAATGCCTGACCTTCGCGGCTTCTGTTGAAGATGGTACTGATGTTGGATGAAAGCTCATTGATGACTGTGACTACTTTTGGATCTGAGCGAAAGCGGGTTTGTGCCCAGTTGAGAGAGTTCTTGATAAAATGTGGATTTAGTGAGCTGGCAATAGCGCGTATCTGGAATTGTTCTTTTTCACGACGTTGTTCTGAAAGGTTGATTTGGTATTCTTTCATTCGCAACTGTTGACGATAAAACAAAAAAGAAATAAAGGCTCCGATGATACTCAGGCCTCCGAAAGAACTAATCCAAAACCAGGGGCTTTCGGAAAGTGCAAGTGGAATGTAAAGATCAAGTATTGCAACATCTGCGATCTGGTTATTTTTAATAGCTCGTATTTCAACACGATTTTTACCTGGTGGCATGTAGCTGAATGTGATTTTATTTGTTTTTGCATAATGGCTCCAGGTGGTATCCTGTACTTTGTCATGTAGCAGTCGGTATTGAAATCCGACATTATCATTCAGCAATCCTGTGAATGAAGAGTGAAGAAATATTTCAATATAGCGTTTGAGTGTGGGCAGTTTTTTTGAAGAAGTTATTTTGGATAATTCAGGATTGTCTACTGACAATTCAATTTTTTCTGAACCAGCCAACATGCTATCGACGATAATTTTTATAGGTAATGTGTCTGGATGAAATGTCAAAAAATCAATTCTTGTGGCACCTTTATCTTGTCCAAACCATAAATAATCTTTTGAATCTATCAGGACGGCGTTTTGTTCACATGATCCACCAAATTTTTCAGTGGGATAGAAATATATCTTTGGCATTGCGGGATGAAGACTGAAATCATTTAAGTCAATGAATCCATAACCAGTTAAATTTCCAAAGACAATATAATTATGATACTGGTTAATAAAAGTGACGAGAGAATAGGCTGCTTCATCCATGGATATTTTTTGAACAACATCAGTAATCTCATCCTTAAATATTTTGAACAATTCAGGTTTTTGGATCACTCGAATACCATCGGAGCATCCCATCCATAATCTTCCGGCAGCATCAAGGGTCGAACTACAAACACCAAAATTCATTAAAGAATCCGGAATAAGGAGCCATGTGCGGGCAGTATCATGAACAGGATCATAAATAGCCATACCCTGGCTGGCGCGACCTGTCCATAAACGTCCATTCAGGTCTTCGGTAACGGTCAATACATTATCCAGAAGAAGCCCTTTTTCTTTACTTATAAATTGCCAGTCAGTGGTTGGTGTAAGTGGTTTTTTTGTTATTCCCAGACCCAGGCTTTGAAAGCCTGCAGCTACCTGATTGTCCTGTATAGGAAGAAAGAAATAACCTACTTCACGATTGTGGTTTTTCCCATTGGTTTTTGTGTCCGACCATTTTCCATCATGATAGGTCACCATCCAGTAGTCTTCTGTCCAGAATGCCATATTCGCGTTTTCGTCCCGATAGCTTCCCGGAAGAATTCTTTTGTAGTGTGAGGTTTCTTTTGGTGCAGGATTTATTTTCTCTCCATCGAAATAGCATAGGCCCGATTCATAGCCACCAAACCAAATTTGTCCTTTTTTACCTTCATTGATGGAATGAAGAGAAGCTACCATGTTATTATTATTTTCAAAACATTGGAGGATTCCAGGATTGATCCGGACTAATCCGGCTTGTGAAGCTGCCCATAGGTGACCTTGCTTATCAATCGTCATTTGGATATTTCTGTTTGGGTTTTCAAATATAGCCATGGCTTGAAACTGCTGAGTAGAATCACTATAATAAACGGTGATCACATAATTCAAACCATTTTCTGACGGAGTTGAATATGTAAGAAGGGTTGTGTTGCCTGACATGAATAACTCACGGTAAGTGTCCTTTTGTTTTAATAGAGGGAATTGAGAAGTGACATATACCATCTGATCAGAAGTAATATCATGCAGATTCCATTCAAGACTGGTATAAATCAATGCAGGATTTTCAATCCAGTCAGGATTCATTAAAGAGGAAGAAATAAAAGCATTCACTGGTTGCCATGGTGCACCAGTTGCTATAATTTGTAATAAGTATTTATTTTCATGTAGTGAACTTTTAAGCGAGTATTCATGATCTTTTGGCAGATGAGGAGCTTTGGCATGAGATTCCCATTGCATCTTCAATGGATCGAGGTGATAAAGGATGCCGGCACTGTCGAGAGCAACCAGTTGATTTGAATTTTTATCTACTTCTATACTTCTGAAAGACGGAACTTTCCAATGTGTCCATTTTTCATTTTTAAATAATGAAATGGATTCAGTGCTTTGAAAAATCCAAAAGCCCATATGATCTTCAGCAAATTGTGCCGAAGCACTGTTATGGCCTGTTTCTTCCGGTGCAAAACGCCTGAAGGAGATACCATCGAAACAGGAAATCATTGAATTGGCATGTGGGGTCCAGATTCGACCTGCATGGTCGCAGTACACACCGTTACATTCGGTCAAAGCCAGGCCATAGCTGATATCGAAGGTTTGCGTTTGGTTGTATTGGGCGATAAGCTCACTTACAAGTAAACAGAATATAGAAACCAGGGGGAAGCGGATAAGCATTAAAGTAAAAATAGGACAGGATGGGTGGTTTTGCATAAGGATTTTATGAAAAGTACTTTAAGTGGGATGAAGGATTGGTCCATAGTTATGAAGTCAGGGAAAAGAAGAAGAATATTCCGTTTTCGTGAAGACCTTTCATGCAATGAAAAGGGGGGTTTATGGATTTGTACCGGTAGTCCGTAATTACTCCAATGAATGGGGTGGAAATTTTACTTAAATATGTTAGTTGAAAAATGCAATTGTAAATATTGAAAAAGGAGAGTGGACAAATATTATTAAATGATAGGAAACCGGTTGTTAGAGAACCTGGATAGAACGTAATTAACATAATCGTAAATAAAGTTCTCAATTTAGAATCTAGATACTTAAGGAACTGCTATGAGAGATAGCTTCATTTTTCTTGGAAAGTCTATTGACCGTATATTTTAACTTAATTTATTATACAAAATGATAGGGATAATTATTTTATATTTCATAATAGTGGTCATACTATTATGCATAGCATTAGTAATAAAAAATAAGATTTTTATTTATTCCATACTAATAATTTTGGTTGGAGGAATTGGGTGTTACTTCCTGCCAAAATTAATGAGCAAAATTGAGGCAATAATATATCCGGTTCCACAGGAAGAGCATGCTCAAGGATTAAAATATATCAATAATCAGGTTTACCTGTTGAATGAGTGTGAATCGTTTTTATTTATTGCACTTAATAAAAAACCAAAATTTGTCAGGGTGCTTCACAGAGTGCCGGCAAAATCAACTCAGTATCATTTGAATGCATTGTTAGATAGAGATGCAAAAACATTAAGTGGAGAGTTGACAACGCCTAATGCTGATATTGATTTTAACGGCAGACTGAGAACGAATCCCAATTCAATAGTAGCTCATGTACAAATTGAGAAAAAGTCAGCAGGAACAAAATATATAAACAAGATAGTTCCAGATGATGAGATTGAGAAAAGAAAAAAGAATTTATCAAACAGCCTGGATAGTTTAAAGAACCAACCCAAGAATCATCTTTTCATTACATTTGTTCACCAGGTGCTTTCAGCAAATGATTCAGTCACATTCGCATTGCTGCACGGTAAATTGACTGATATTTTTGATACCCTCGAAAGGGATAAAGCCGAAATTACCACGAATATCAATAAAAGCAGAATAGTTGCTTTTATCCATTTATCATTTCTTGCGATAGCCTATTTAGTGCTGATGGTTTTTATGTTTTCCTGTATCGTTAAGTTATGGTTAGAATTAAAATACAATGAAGAATATTCGTTAAAAACAATAGATCAAAATGTACCTGAGCAAAAAAAATCAACAACATCGTCCAACAGGATAACACTTGAACCGTATTCGAGTAAAGTATCAATTTCATGGGTAGGATCTAACAAATTGGAAGAGATTTCAAATAAATTCGGAGTTCAGAATGATTTAGAGTCAACCGAATCAATCCATCTTCAAAAAAATAATTCCCGATTGAAAGAGTCTGGAAGTAGGTTCAATAATTATTATATGGTGGAGTTGAAAAAAGAACTTGACGGCTCTGCTATTCGCCATAGGGCACTTGGTGTAATTGGCTTTACGTTGTTGATAATATCTGTATTTTTAATTTCCTGGTATATTAATTTCGATTTTATCCCTTCACAGGCGAAAATGATAGCAGAAGCGAAGACAAGAGATGAATCTCATATCAGTTTAACGATTTATTTTTTAGGACGTGCGTTGTTATTTGGAGCTTTCTATGGGGTTTGTGTCTTCTATTTTTATAGATTAGCTAAAGACAGTCTTGATCAATCTGTCAGATATAGAAAACGGTTGAATAGCACAACCGTCTTACAGGACTTTTACTCGAGGCCTTATTTTAATTCCAGACCTGATTTGATAAAGTATTTCCTGGAACCATTTGAAAAATGGACTCAATCCATTGATTCAGCCTTTTCTGAAAAGCATGGAAAGGAAGTAAAAAATGGGTTAATGAATGGAGCTTTAGGATTAAAGAAAAAGTCCCCGGGCAGTGAAGTTGAGGGAAATATTAGCAAGGAGTAATTTAACGATACGAATCATTAATCCCCTCCAACGCCTCCACCCCCGGCATCAAATCCTCCTCCTTCAATAAATTCAAAGGCGTATCCACCGTATTCAACACCCTATGCACTTCCATCTGCTGTTCATTTATATAGAGCAATCCCGTCAGCACTTCGCCCTTTGCATTAGCCTGGTGAACAGCATTGATAGCAGACAATCGATCAGTCGGATCCCAGCCTGATGCAAGCGCACTTAAACGGATCTCTGAACCATCATGCATTTCGATCACCTTTTGTTCACCCGGAGCAACGGATGCAGTGATCTCGGATTTTTCAGGAATAAAATCTGCAATGGATGTTGACTCCATGTGATCCCTCACATGTGTATATGATTTTGTAGAAGTAGTCGTGTTATTAAACGTTACACACGGTGACAACACATCGATCAATGCAAAACCCTGGTGACTGATGCCTGCTTTAATCAATGGGATGAGCTGTTCTTTATCACCCGAAAAACTGCGAGCAACATAACCTGCACCTAATTCTAAAGCCAGGCCTGCAAGATCAATTGAACTAAACATCGTTGGAACTCCAGCCTTACCCATTGAACCCGGATCCGCTGTGGCCGAATCCTGTCCTTTCGTAAGACCATAACAACCATTATTCATCACGATGTAAAGCATATTCAGATTACGACGGACGACGTGAGCAAACTGCCCCATACCTATCGATGCCGTATCCCCATCTCCACTCACACCGATGTATGTCAGATCGCGATTTGCCAGCACTGCACCGGTTGCTACAGATGGCATACGTCCATGGACAGAATTAAAACCATGACTATTGGATATAAAATAAGTAGGAGTTTTGGAAGAACAACCAATGCCTGAAATCTTGGCAATGCGATGTGGTGCAATAGATAATTCAAAACATGCCTGTATGATGGCTGCACTGATCGAATCATGTCCACAACCTGCACATAAGGTAGACAAAGCACCTTCATAGTCTTTCTGATGAAATCCCAGTGCATTCGTAGCAGAGGAAGGATGCCGGAAATTTGGTCTTTTATAACTCATATGAAAGGAACCGAAGCTGATTGAGGTTGAGGGATATGATTGAAGATCTGCCGGATGATATGATCAGCCGTGATCGGAAAGCCATCATAATTTAATACTGCAAGTAAACGTCGCGGATCAATTTCCAATTCATTGATCAGGACACTGCGCATCTGGCCGTCACGGTTTTGCTCGATGACAAAAACTTTCTCATGGTCCAGAATAAAATCAATAACTGATTGTGGAAATGGACAGGCTTTCAAACGCATGCCATCGATAGTAATATCTTGTTTTCGTAAAGCATCAATGGCCTCAAGTGCTGAATCAGTAGTAGTGCCAAAAAACAAAACACCTAATTCTGCAGTATTCGGATCATTGTAAAATTGAGGAGCGGGCACAAGTGTTTTTGCCGTATTCCATTTTTTTACTAACCGGTCCATATTGCGTTTATACACAGCTCCATCTTCCGTGTATTTAGCAAACTCATCACGCGATGTTCCTCTTGTGAAGAATGAACCTTTGGTGGGATGTGTACCAGGTAAGGTCCGGTATGTGATGCCATCATTGTCGATATCCAGATATCTTCCGAACTTATCGATCTTGTCAAGCTCTTCTGCACTGAGCACTTTACCGCGATCATATTTTTTCTTGGGATCCCATGTCAATGGTTCGCTGATATGATCATTCATGCCCAGGTCAAGATCTGTCATCACCATGACCGGTGTCTGAAGACGTTCCGCCAGGTCAAATGCCATTGCAGTCATCTCGAAACATTCAGCAGGTGTGGATGGAAATACCAAAACATGTTTTGTATCACCATGTGATGCATAAAATGCAGAAATGATATCAGCCTGTTGTGTCCTTGTTGGCATGCCTGTCGAAGGACCTGCACGCTGAACATCAATAAGGACCGTTGGAATTTCTGCGAAATAAGCAAGGCCAAGAAATTCATTCATCAATGAAACACCCGGTCCGCTCGTAGATGTAAATGCACGAGCACCATTCCAATTGGCACCGATGACAACACCAATAGCTGCAAGCTCATCTTCTGCCTGGATTATGGCGAATTTATTTTTGCCGGTTGCTTCGTCTACTCTCAGTTCTTTAGCATATTGTTCAAATGCATCGGCAACAGATGTAGATGGTGTGATCGGATACCATGCCATCACTGTAGCACCACCATATACAGCACCCAAGCCGCAGGCTGTATTGCCATCGATCATGATCTTCCCTAAGGTCTTTTCAAGAGGAGATACATGAATATTTAGCGGACAATCCCAATGTTCTTTTGCATAATCGATGCCAAGATCAAGAGCCTTTACATTATTTGCAACGACTTTTTCTTTTCCGGGAAACTGATCATTGAGCAAGCCGATCAAAACATTTTTATCAATATTTAATAAAGCGGTTAAAGCGCCGACATAAATTATGTTTTTAAAAAGTTGCCTGAAACGCGGATCGGAAAAATGAGCGTTACTCAATTCCATCAGGGGTATTTCAAGGTATTGAATGTCATCTCTGCGTTTCTCTTTCGCCAGCGGCCATGTGCTGTCATACATAAAGTATCCGCCGGGTATAGTCGATTTCAAATCCTGGTCAATGCTTTGGGGGTTGACACTTACCATGAGGTTAATGCCTTCCCGTCGGCCGATGTATCCTGAACCATTGACCCGCACTTCATACCAGGTAGGTAATCCCTGAATGTTGGAAGGAAAGATATTCTTTGCTGAAACAGGTACGCCCATCCTGAATATGGATTTGGCAAACATGGTATTGGCGCTTGCAGATCCGGTTCCATTGACGTTCGCGAAACGAACGACAAAATCATTTACACCACCTCTAGATGACATACATGCGAAGCTTTTGTGGTATTGTAGAAAAATTTCTGCATATCCCATGCTGATGTAGGACAACGTTCTGCACACAATCCGCAGTGCAGGCACACGTCTTCATCTTTCACCATGATACGCATTGTGGGCAGCAGATCTGAAACATACAGATCCTGGGTTTTATTTTCAGCCGGCATAGTCAGCCGATCTCTTAATTCATCTTCCTCACCATTCGCAGTGAATGTAATGCATCCTGTAGGACAGATATCCACGCAGGCATCACATTCGATACAACGGCTTTTTTCAAATACGGTCTGCACATCGCAGTTAAGGCAACGTTGTGCTTCTTTAAAACCGGTCAATTCGTCAAAACCTAATTCAACTTCAATCTTCCTGTTTTGAAGCGTCAGGTCTTTACTTGCATGAGGCACTTTAAAACGTTGGTCATCCACTACGTAATTGTCGTAGCTCCATTCATGGATCCCCATTTTGAGACTGTAAAGATTCGTCATAGGATCAGGACGAACATGAATATCAGCATTCTGGCAAAACAGATCAATGGATACTGCTGCTGAGTGACCATGTGCTACAGCAGTAATTACATTTTCAGGACCAAATGCAGCATCGCCTCCGAAAAATACTTTTGGCAACGAAGACTGAAAAGTAGTTTTATTGACAACAGGCATTTCCCATTCGCCAAATTCAATTCCGATATTTCTTTCAATCCATGGAAATGCATTATCCTGTCCGATGGCCATCAGCACATCGTCTGCTTCAATCAGTACATCGGGTTCGCCTGTAGGAACTAAACTTCTGCGGCCTTTATCATCATAGACAGCTTTCACTTTTTCAAACATCATTCCTTTCAGCACTCCGTTTTCAACAACGAATGATTTAGGATTGTGTAAAGGCATGATCGGGATGTCTTCGTGCTGTGCATCTTCGACTTCCCATGCAGAGGCTTTCATTTCTTCAAAAGGACTTCTGACGACAACTTTCACTTCTGTACCACCTAATCTTCGTGCTGTCCGGCAACAATCCATGGCTGTATTACCACCACCGACGACGATCACTTTGCGACCGATTTTTTCGATATGTCCAAAAGCTACACTCGCCAGCCAGTTGATACCTATGTGGACATGATCTTTTGCATCCCATCGGCCTTCAAGCTTTGGCAAATCTTTACCTCGAGGTGCACCAGTTCCAATAAAGATGGCGTCGTAGTCTTTGTCAACTATCTCCTTCAGGCTCGATACGTAGGTATTAAAATGGGTATGGATCCCCATATCAAGGATGTAATTGACCTCTTCATTGAGCACTTCTTCAGGTAATCTGAAGGATGGGATCTGGCTGCGCATAAACCCTCCACCTGCGATCTGTTCATCATAAAGATGGATTTCATACCCCTGTGGAACCAGGTCCCGGGCTACAGTAAGAGAAGCGGGTCCGCCACCTATGAGAGCTATTTTCTTACCATTTGGAGTAAAAGGCCCTTGCTGGATGCGATCCGTGATGTCTCCTTTATGGTCTGCAGCCACCCGTTTCAAACGGCAAATGGCTACGGGCTTCTCTTCAATCCTTCCCCGCCTGCAAGCTGGCTCGCAGGGGCGGTCACAGGTTCGGCCCAGGACACCCGGGAATACATTGGACTCCCAGTTGATCATGTAGGCATCATCATATCTTCCCAAGGCGATCATCCGTATGTATTCCGGTACCGGTGTATGGGCCGGGCAGGCATATTGACAATCAACAACTTTGTGGAAGTATTCGGGATCTGAAAGATCTGTAGGTTTCAATATCGTGTCTGTTGGGTCATAAACGTCCTCAAAAAAGCGGTGAAAAATACAGAAAAATAAGTTTCTAATTTTCTTCAAAGAGAATCCCTTCCAATCCAGGCAAATGAGTTGGATATATCAGGGCCAGATATCCAGACCGTCCCGGCCCCATCCAGGTTTCTTTTTATACTTTTATAACCAAATCCTGGCCTGGCAAACACACCTGAAAACCTGCCGTCAGGCCCCCAAATTAAAGTCATAATATCCAATGCTAAATCTGAAAACGTTCAATATTCTATTGTTTGCACTACCTGTTTTTTTATTTGGTTGCAAACCGGATCATAAGACCAGCATCCTGGCTGAAAAACATTCTACCGCTTTTGAAAAAGTTGGAAAAAATAATTACGCTTACCGCTGGGCTGAGGTGGCACTGGCTGCAACGGGCAAGGATACAGATCGTTTCAGACCGCGTCCAACTATCACCTCCAGGTACCTCGGGCTTGTATTTGTAACGATTTTTGATGCATGGTCCAGGTATGATTCTACTGCAACCACCGTGTATCTTGATGGGGTCGAAAGAAGACCGGAGCAGGAACAAACCGAAAAGAATAAGGAGATAGCCATAAGCTATGCAGCTTATGGAGCACTAAGCGAGTATTACTACAGTGATTCATTGATGTTAAGGGAATTTATGACTGATCTAGGCCTTGATCCTGATAATACTTCACTGGACCCTTCAACACCTGAAGGAATTGGCAACCTGGCAGCAAAGGCAGTGATCCGGGCCAGGAAAAATGATGGCTCTAATCAGTATGGTGATGAGAAAGGATCGGATGGCACATTCTACTGTGATTACACAAAATATCAGCCGGTAAATAACCCGGATAAGAATACGGATATCAACCGGTGGCAACCGAAATATTTTGCTGATGGAAAAGGTGGGAAGGTATGTCCTCCGTGTCTGACTCCTTTTTGGCATAAAGTAAAACCCGTTGCTTTAAAATCTGCGGATCAATTCCGTTCCCCACCGCCACCGGAAGTAGGATCAGCACAAATGGAAGCTGAAGTAAAGCAAGTGGTGGATATGCAGGCTAATATTACCAATGATCAGAAAGCATTGGTGGAGTTTATGCGTGATGGTCCGTCCTCAGTGCAGCAGGCAGGACATTGGCTTAAGTTTGCACAGAATGTATCGCTGCGTGATTCGCACAATCTTGATCAGGATGTAAAAATGTATTTCCTGACAGAGGTCACGGCGATGGATGCATTTATCGCTTGTTGGGATACCAAGATGAAGTATGATAATGCAAGGCCATATGCGCTTGTACATTATTATTTCAAGGATAAAACAATTAAGGGATGGGGTGGTCCGGATAAAGGGATCATCTCCATGAAAGGTCAGGACTGGAGACCCTATTCTCCGGAAACGTTTGTTTGTCCGCCATTTCCTGCATATGTCTCAGGGCATAGCACGGTCAGTGGTGGTTGTTCTGAAGTGTTGAGATTATTTACAGGCAGTGATCATTTCGGTGAAGAAATAAAACGCGTACCAGGAGTGCTGACCGGTGAAATGCATTTGGGAGACACTGTCACAATAAAAATGCCGACGTTTACTGAAACTGCTGAAATCGCTGGCATTTCCAGAGTTCTAGGTGGTTATCATATCCAGGCGGACAATTTGGAAGGATTGAAATTGGGGAGGAAAGTAGGGCATGCGGTTTGGGCGTGGTATCAGGAGCATGTAAGAGGCTAAGGCTAAGGAAAAATATTTGAATTTCTCTTTAAGGAACTTTATTTCTTTTCTATTGTCGGGGCGTTTTGCAACCGCCCAAGGCAAGAGAAAAGATAAGCGTCTTTTATATGCTAATATTGTTTTTATAAACGATGCAGATTCTATATTTCTTAAATATTTCTTTGCTTATAAATTTTCTTTTGGTTGGATGGACAAATGAATTCGCGATGAATGATTGTGTCAAGCATATGTAAATCACCATCAATGAAATCAATTATTCTGTACGCATATTTCCTGGTCATGGCATTCACCTCGAGCGGATGTGATAAGGAAACATTAATTTCTGAAATAACAATTTCGAATAGTCAGACGCATTTTCAGGATCTGAATATTTGCGGAGATGAAGAAGGTGCAGTCATAGAGGTTCAGGCAGAGCATGTTGAAGAAAGCCGGATCGTGAGAGATATTACAACTGGTTTTTGCGTATTTTATTTTTACAAACCTGAAGCAGGTTATACAGGAAAAGATTTTGTCAGAATCAGAACAAATACCGGTTCCAATGGAGCCAGTAAAGGACAAACGAAGTACGTGGAGATCAATTTTACGGTGACCAATTGAATATAATTTAAAGCATTAACTTAGGCGAGACGAGTTTTTATCAATATAAAATTCTCTCCCCATGTATTTTGACGAGAAGACGATCATCTACCATGATGGAAAATGGGCTAAAGCCCGTGATGCTAACGCAAGTGTCTACGATCAAACCCTCCATTACGGAACCGGAGTTTTTGAAGGCATCCGGTCTTATTCGATCGATGGTCAGCCACGTATGTTTCGCAGTGATGAGCATTTCAAGAGGTTGATATATTCCACGCTGTCGATTGGTTTGCCATTTCAAAAGACAGTGCTTGAATTAAAACAAATCGCTTATGATTTGCTGCGACGTAATAATATGGTTGAAGCGTATATCCGGCCATTTGTATATAGTGCTCCCATGATGTCACTTTCGAATGCAGAATCATCCCACTTGGGTATCAGTGCTTGGCCATGGAGGAAATTGCATGGTGAAAAGCTTACGCGTCTTTGTATTTCCGGTTATTGCCGGCCGCATCCACGTTCCTGTAAAATTGAAGCAAAAGTTTCCGGGCATTATGTCAATTCAATCCTAGCTGCTACAGAAGCCCGCGCGAAAGGATATGATGATGCCTTACAGCTGGATGTAGATGGTTATGTAGCGGAATGCAGCGGTGCGAATTTTTTTATGGAGAAGGATGGTGTATTGTATACATCGCCACCGGGACACATACTGCCGGGGATCACAAGAGATTCCATTCTCCAGATATGCCGCAGGTTGGGAATACCTGTGAAACAAACAAGATTTTTACCAAAAGAATTGGCAAGTGCGGATGGAGCATTTTTAGTTGGCACTGCTGCGGAAGTCACAGGCATTGAATCTGTAGATGACAAACCTTTTGCAAAGCAATGGACTACCACTTTTGGGTATACGTTGCAAAAGGAATATGAGAAAGCGACGCGACAGGATATTACGTGGGAGGAAATGAACCAGGAAATGGATGCAGGTTAAAGGGATATCGGATAGAGGGATGCCGGATGCCGGACTCGCGACGCATCGTATTAAACAGCATCCCATATCAACACAATGATTTCACTTATCAAGAAGCGAATACATCTGCTCCCGATTTTTGAACGCGCCTGGAGTCCGGCATCCAGCATCCCTTAATCGAGCATCCCTAACTCACATGCGAAAAAATGTACTTGCAGTACAGGGAATAAAGACTTAAGTTCACCACGTAAAAAGAACGAAAGATCTTACAGGAGGACATCATATTACTCATTAAGGAAAGAAGAGAGAAAGGAATGTCTCTTCTTTATGACCATTATGCAGATAGCCTGTATGGAATCATCAACCGCATATTGGGGGATGTACAGTTGGCTGAGGATGCCCTTCAGAAAACCTTTCTGAAAATCTGGCAAAATATCGACGGGTATAATGAAGACAAGGCATCCCTATTTACCTGGATGAGTGTCATCGCGAGGAATACAGCCCTTGATCAGAAACGCCTTAAAACATTCCAGGCAAAACAAAAAACTGTTTCCGTCGATGAGATCGTATATAGACAAGGATCAACAATGCCAAACGGGACAAGCATCGACGCGACGAGATTGCTGGCCACTCTTGACGCCAACAATCGTATCGTACTGGAATATGCTTATCTGAAAGGTTACACGCAACAGGAGATTTCAGATGAGCTGAACATACCGTTGGGAACAGTTAAGACGAGATTACGCAAAGCCATAAGCGTCCTTCGCGAGGAGTTGAAGGATGAGAAAAAATATTTCCTGGATGGTCCGGGACTGAGAAGCTTATTGATGTTCATAAAGTGGATGTAGAAGAAATCAAGGCATCGGGTTTGTTGGAGCTGTACGTGATGGATCAGCTTTCACCCGCCGGGAAGGCGGAAGTGGAGGGCTATCTTAATACGTACCCTGAGCTTCGCAAAGAGCTGAGAGAAATAGAACGAAGCCTTGAGATTTTCGCTGGCACTGCTGCACTCAAAAGTCCTGCAGGGACCAAGGAGAAAGTGCTCGATGCGATTCGTGGAGATGTGAATGCTACGGAGAACACAAATCAGCAAACGCTTAGTTTTTGGCCTCTCGCCGCAGCTGTTTTTGGAATAGGGCTTTTATTGTTTGTTTACCTGTATGTCCAGAAAAATAAAGACACGAAACGTCTTGAGCAGGATATAGCTGCAGTGAGAGAGACATGCGTGAGCAATACAAATGCACTGACAAAGCAGCTTGATCTTCTTCGCCAATTGACGGAGCCTGCAAATAAGATATTGCCATTCACAGCTACGCCGGGTTTTGCATCAACGGATATTTATCTGCATACGAATAAAATTTCAAAACGGAATTTTATCCAGGTGCGTAACCTTCCTGATATCGCATCAGGCCAGACATATGAATTGTGGTCTATTAAGCCAAACCAGGCACCGATCCCATTGAATGTATTTGATAAGCCTTCAGACGGACTTATTGAAGTGTCGTATGTCGATGGTACGGAAGTGTATGCGATCACTATTGAGCCGAGTGGAGGGAAGAATACGCCGACGATGGAGAATCTGATTGGGACGGTGAGTGTGGCGGGGATATAGTCCTTTACCCCAGTCCTGGAAAGGATCTCGTTTTACCCCCTACCCCCTGAAGGGGGGAATTGTTGATTTAATTTCCAATATTAATTTATTTGCATTTCTGATCCTGACTGGCTCAAACAACCCCTAAATCCCCTAAAGGGGACCTTTCTCCTGCGATACAACCTTTTTCTGAATAATAAATAATTCTTCCTCGAATTGATCCTGAAAGGATCGCACATTAATAGCCGTGGGTAGCAACCCACGGATAAAGTAGAAGCAAAAATTTGCAATCCTGAAGGGATTGAATATGATCTTTTTCCATTTGATGATTCTCCTCAAAAGTAAAGATGATTGGTGCCTGCAGTCAGAGACTGTTTGAGGCAGATCTCTTTTTTGGACTTTGATCCGTGATATGGATTCGAAGTTGATAAACTTCGAATAGCTTTTAGGATATTTCTTCCTGCATCTCTAATGTCTCCTCAAACAAATCCAGCTGAACAGGGTCATTACAAAATCTAAAGCTCATGCGATGTTCATGCATGACGCCGTGTTCTAAAATGGCGGTTCTATGAATTTCAGTTGCATATCCTTTATTCTGATTCCAACCGTATTGAGGATAGATCTCATGAAGTGATCGCATGTGCGCATCACGATGTGTCTTTGCTAAAATAGATGCTGCTGCAATCGATCTGAATTTGCCATCACCTTCGATGATGCATTCGTGATCGATATCTTCAAACGGATAAAAACGGTTTCCATCGACGATGATGAATTCAGGTCTCATCGTGAGTGAGCGAAGTGCATTGTGCATCGCCTGGATAGATGCTCTCAGGATATTGATGCGATCGATCACTTTTGAATCGATGCTGGCTACGGCCCATGCAATTGCATTTTTTTCTATCAGGATGCGGTATTCCTCACGCTCATCAGGTGGGACTTTTTTGGAGTCATTCAGACCGGGACATCTGAAACCATGTGGTAAAATGACGGCAGCTGCAAAGACCGGCCCGGCAAGGCAACCACGCCCGGCTTCATCACAACCTGCTTCCAGACGGCCTTTTTGCAGATAAGACTTGAGCTTTCCCATCAGGACAAGAATAATATTTTTTGGGGAGATAATGGGCTGATTTTAAACATATGTCTTTTGATTTTCGAAATGCTGGGCTTGCCCGGTAATGAAAATCGAGTCAGAGACTCGCAAACGTGTCCGGCTGGTTCGAGGTCAGAGACACTCGAACGTCCAGATGTAGTTCGAGGTCGGAGACACTCGAACGTCCGGAAGTGGGATGGTTCGAGGTCAGAGACGCTCGAACGTCCAGAGGATGGAAGAAGGATCGTTAGAGGTCAGAGACGCGCAAACGTCCGGCAGTGGGGTGTTTCGAGGTCAGAGACACTCGAACGTCCGGAAGTGGTGGTTCGAGGTCGGAGACGCTCGAACGTCCGAGCAACAAATGGTTCGAGGTCAGAGACACTCGAACATCCAAACTAGGGTTAAAGACTGATAACTTTTATCTCTACTCTTCGATTCAGGCTGCGACCTGCTGCTGTTGCATTTGTACTCAATGGTTCCTTCCTACCTTTTCCTGAAGAACGGAGGCGGTCCTTGCTCACACCTTTGGAGATCAGCCATTTAACTACTGCTGCCGACCGCCTTTCAGATAGATCCTGGTTGTATTCCGGGGTGCCTGCTATATCCGTGTGGCCGATGATCTCCAGCTTCATGCCCGGATGCTGATCTATAAAAGCCAATAACTGCCTGAGCTGTATCAATGCCTGTGGCATAAAATCGGTCCGGTCGTATTCGAAATAAATACGGCTCAGGTTGACAATTTCTCCGGCTTTCGGGATAAAGGTGGTAAGCGGAGAATCATCAGCCGGGATCTTCAGTATCGGAGGTATTTTGTACAACCTGACCAGATCTATATAGTAATATCCAAACCGGATATTGCTCCGGGAAGTAATTTTTATCTGGCTGTCATCATCCGAATTGAAATTGCCGATCAAAAGGAAAGAAGATCGATCACCGGCTATGAACTGACCGGTCCACTTATACCACTTCCCATCTGACGGGATCCAGCGATCCAAAGAAAGAGTCGGCTTTAGATAAAGCGGATCATCGTTGGCTTCATCGATTTCATCTTTGGCAAAAGCTATATGGATATTTCGGACGGTGACTGATTTTTCCAGATGAGATAACATGCAGACGAAAGCATATCGTTGGCCGGGGACGAGAGGCTCAGTGAGCTGAACCTGGATATATTCCCGGCAATGCGGCTTTCCCTTATTGCATCCGTAAACGGTGATCCCGGCATGAGAAACGCCTTCGTAAGATTTCGTTGATCCAAAACCTGTATTTCTCCAACTTTGAGGGACAATGACTTTTGGCCCATAGAGATCCGGTGATGCAGCAGTAGCAGAAGTCCAATACATAGCCACTCGTGAAAAGTCATTACCTGAGTGATACCAGCCGGACGCTTCATCAGAGTATTGCTCAAAACCTGGATTTGGAACGATGTTCACCTGATCTGGTTTCTGGGATAAACCCCTGAGAGATAGAATGGTTAGTAGCGCAATGATGATCATCCGGAAGGAAAAATTCCTCATAAGCCGATGTGGATATCTTCCATAACGCATAATCAAAAATATATATATGAATTGGCGAATTATTGTACTTCCCGGGCTGCCAGGTTAAAAATGGCTAAAGACCCCAAATCGCAAACGGCATCCGGGATCAATTTTCTACTTTTGCCCTATGTGCAGTAAGAAATTATCCCTTTATCCTGTCCATGTGAATATGCACTTAAATTATTCTACACCCTAATACAACCTGCCGTCGCATCCCCGTTGATGTACGGATATCCTGATCTATGAATAAAGAAAAAAAATTAGCTGTCATCACCGGATGGATCGTTTTTGCCATTGCCATGGTGGTTTATTTTTTCAGCGCTGAGTCCACCGGTAGTCTTTGGGATTGCGGAGAGTTTGTATTGGGAGCCTATAAGCTTCAGGTAGTTCACCCGCCGGGGGCACCCCTGTTCCTTATCATTGGCAGGCTATTTACCTGGGTGGCAGATATGATGTATGATGATCCATCGTACATCGCTTTCGCAGTCAATCTTATGTCAGGCATGTGTACTGCTCTTGCAGCTATGTTCATTGCATGGACGACAATGATTTTTGCAAGACTTGCGATGGTTGGAAGAGATCAACCTATCAATTTTGAACAAACACTAGTGACATGCGGTGCAGGTCTTGTGGCAGGATTGACTACAGCATTTTGTACTTCGGTTTGGTTCAGTGCAGTGGAAGGAGAAGTTTATGCGATGTCAACCATGTTTACGACGATGACATTGTGGGCTGCTGTCAAATGGTATGGCATGGAAGATTCATCTGATGCGGATCGTTGGCTCATCTTCGCGGTTTATTCAGCAGGTCTTTCCATCGGCGTACACTTGCTCAGCTTATTGGCATTTCCCGCGATTGGTCTTCTTTATTATTTCAAAAAATATAAAACTTTCAATTACGGACGATTATTCCTCGCGATGTTATTGGGTATGCTGATGATCCCTGTTGTGCAAAAAGTAATTATTGTCGGGATACCCTCGCTTTGGGCGCAGATGGAGCTTATGATGGTGAATGGATTTGGAATGCCGGTACATTCCGGAATTTTTCCAACGACTATACTTTTAGTTGCTGCATCCTTTTTTGCAATACGATGGGCGCGAAAGAAAAATAATGGTTTGTTCGAAAGACTTTTTATTGCATTAATATTATTGGGTATAAGTTTTTCAACAATTGGTGTTGTAGTAATCAGGGCGAATGCGAACCCGCCTATCAACATGAACAATCCAAGCGACCCGCTTCGTCTTATTCCATATCTCAATCGTGAGCAATATGGTGAGCGTCCGCTATTAAGAGGCCCTAATTATGAAGCCGATCCTATCAGTACAGAAAAATCTGACAGATATGGTCTTGTAGGTGATCACTACGAAATCGTAGATCAGAAATTATCCTATGTCTATCGCGAAGAAGATAAAATACTCCTTCCGCGCATCAGTCATAGTGATGGAAACCGTCCGGAATTATACAAACGATGGATGGGTGATCCGAAACGAAAACCGGATATGGGTTTCAATATGGAATTCTTATTCCGTTACCAGATCAACTGGATGTACTGGAGATATTTCATGTGGAATTTTGTGGGACGTGAAAACGGAGAGCAGGGATACGAACCCTGGAATCCAAGAAATGGCCACTGGATATCTGGCTTCAAATTTCTGGATAGCGCACGACTATATAACATGAGCCATCTGCCTTCCTCGGTAGAGAATGACCAGGCCCGAAACAAATATTATTTTATTCCCCTGATCCTCGGGTTGATTGGTTTATTCTATCAGTTTGGAAGACAGAAAAGAGATTTTACAGCCTTGCTCGTATTATTCCTGTTTACCGGTTTTGGAATTATATTTTATTCTAATGAACCACCGAATGAACCGCGTGAAAGAGATTATGTACTGGTAGGTTCGTTTATCACATTTTGTATTTGGGTTGGGCTTGCGATTCCATCCATTTATGGAATGCTAAAATCAAAACTTAACTCTTCAGGAGTGATGTTGCCTATACTGGTGACTCTTGCAGGATTGCTCGCTCCTGCGATTATGCTTCAGCAGAATTTTGATGATCATAGCCGGAGGTTCCATTATGCATCCAGGGATTATGCAAGTAATTTCCTTGAATCGCTGGATCCGAATTCGATCATGTTTACGTATGGAGATAATGATACGTACCCGCTTTGGTATGCACAGGAAGTAGAAGGTATCCGTCGTGATGTCAGGATTGTGAACTTAAGTCTTATCGCAGTCGACTGGTATATTGACGGATTGCGCCGGAAAGTAAATGACTCTCCTGCGATAAAGCTTACCATTCCTTCTGAAGCTTACCGGGGCAGTAAACGGAATCAGATATTTGCACTGCCGGGTAAGACCTCTGAAAAAGAGATGGCATTAGATCAGGCTTTGCAATTTATGGCAAAGGATAATCCTCAGAATATTCAGGGGACTAAGCTTGAAACATATATGCCCTCAAATAATTTGTATATACCCATTGATCCTGCACGGGCACTCAGCTCAGGGCTTCTGCAACCGGGTGACTCTTCAGTCGTCACGAAAATTCCGGTGTCTGTCAATAAGCAATATATGACCAAAGATGAGCTGGCGATACTGGATGTGATCACGAGCAATATTTATGACCGGCCGATTTATTTTTCGGTTACGTGCCAGGAATCCAAGCTTATGAATGTCCAGGATTACACACAAATGGAAGGATTAGGTCTCAGGATTATTCCTGTGCGATCACAAAGCCAGGAAGAATTTTATATCTATGGTAGTGGAAGGGTGAATACTGAAAAAGTGCATGACAGGGTTTACAACAAATGGAGATGGGGCAATTTTGACAAGAAGAAATTATATGTTGACGGTAGTTATGCGGCAAGTATACAGGCACAGAAAATGGTGATCTGGCGTTCAGCTGAACAAATGTTAGCAGAAGGAAAAGTGAAGGAGGGTGTAGATATTACAGATAAATTCTTCGAAGGATTTCCTGCTATGAATTTCCCATATGATGCACGGATCATGCCGCATATCAATATCTATGTTAGAGCGGGAGAATTTGAAAAAGCTAAATTCCATATCCGCATCCTGGCAAAAGAGATGGTGGAGTGGGAGGAATTCTTTGCGACGCTCGATGATGATGATCTTAAGGCCGGTTTCAATCTTGATTATCGTCTGGCCAATAGTGCAATCAATGAAGTTCTCAAAGTTTCAAAGACGTTGAAGGATGAAGCATTTGCAAAAGAAATGGAGGACCTTTTAGGACAATATGAGATACAACCCGGACAACTGAATAAATAAACATGGCAGATCAGAATCAAAAACAAACGATCGCAGTTGGTGCTGACCATGCCGGTTACAGGTACAAAGCTGAAATCGTAGAATGGCTTGAGAGAAACGGATATGACATACTTGATTTCGGAACGAATAGTGAAGAGTCCACGGATTATCCGGATCATATTCATCCGCTTGCAAATGCGATAGAAAACGGGGAGGCGACCTTAGGAATTATTCTATGTGGTTCAGGTAATGGCGCTGCAATGACGGCTAACAAGCACCAGGGTATTCGTGCTGCTTTGTGCTGGAATGAAGAATTGGCTTCACTAGCAAGGATGCATAATGATGCTAATGTGCTGGCTATTCCTGCACGTTTTGTAAGTGAAGAGCTTGCTCTTTCGATGGTTCAGCTGTTTTTGGAAACACCTTTTGAAGGTGGACGTCATCAGCGGCGTGTAGATAAAATTGCATGTGCATAGATGTTGTTGGAGAATAGAGCCTCTGCAGGAGTTTGCTCCTACAGCCTGAGAATTGTTGGAGCGAACTCCAACAACGGCAACAGCAAATAAAGCCGCTGTAAGGAGTTTGCTCCTGCAGCCAGATAACTTAGATAACAAAGGTGCACCTATGAAAATCCTTTTCTGTTTAATTCTTCTTATCCCATCATTCTCTTTTTTCGCTCAGGCACCTATTACAGTAGCTGCTCATTATGCAGCAACGATTGAAAGCAAAGAGCTGAAAGAGCACATAAATCTGCTTGCCTCTTCTGCATTTGAAGGAAGGGAAACCGGAACAGAAGGAAATAATAAAGCAGCACGGTATATCGCTCAACAATTTTCGTTGGATGGCATTCCGCCGATTCCCGGGGATAGAGATTATTTTCAGGATGTTGCCTTTTCAAGGATCCAATGGAAAGTAAACCGGTTGATCATCAATGGAGACGAGAAGGAACATCTCAGAGATTATCTTTCTGTTTCCCAGTATTTTCCAGACTCTGCAGCTTCATTACATATTCAGTCGCTCACGTTCCTGGGTTATGGAATTGATGATCCTATGTATTCAGATTATGAAGGAAAGAATCTGAAAGGACACAATGTGATTGTCTTCAGCGGCGAGCCCCGAGACAGAAATGGCAATTACAGGACAACCGGAACAGATGATGCATCATCATGGACCACTGATCCGCTACGTAAAATTGCGGCTGCAAAATCTGCCGGTGCTGCATCTGTCTGGATCATTGAAGATGATTTCAAAGACCTGATGGCCTCTGAAGGAAGAGAATACATGAGTGGAAGGATGCTGATGGGTTCTGCGAAAAGCCTTAGTGCATCGTATGTACCTCATGCTTTTATTTCTTCTTCCACCGGAGATCAGATCATGGGGAAAAGAAAAAGTAAAATCATCAAGCTTCGGAACCGCATATCACAGACAGGCAAAACAGGACAACTCGAAATACCCGTGGACATCAACCTGAATGTAGTAAAGTTGGTAAATACCATGTACGGTCAGAATGTGCTGGGGTATATCGAGGGAACAGATCCATTACGAAAGGATGAATTGGTAGTCATTTCTGCGCATTATGATCATCTTGGAAAACGTGGTGATGAAATCTATTATGGTGCTGATGATAATGCATCCGGTACATCTGCTGTGCTTGAAATCGCACAGGCGATGTCACTGGCTAAAGCAAAGGGTGACGGTCCTGCAAGAAGTGTCCTGTGCATGTTAGTGACAGGCGAAGAGAAAGGTTTGCTAGGCTCAGAATATTATGCGGAGCATCCCATATTTCCATTGAAGAATACAATAGCGGATGTCAACATTGACATGATCGGGAGGGTGGATACTTTGCACAAGACGTCAAATTATACCTATGTGATCGGATCCGATCGGCTAAGTACAGAATTGCACGAGATCAATGAAGCGATGAATAAGCAATACACGCATCTTGATCTTGATTACACATACAATGCTGATGATGATCCTAACCGTTTTTATTACCGTTCAGATCATTACAATTTTGCGAAAAATGGCATCCCTGCCATATTCTTTTTCTCTGGTGTGCATGAAGATTATCACCGGCCCACCGATACACCCGATAAGATCATGTTTGACAAAGCGCAGAAGATTGCCCAATTAGCTTTCTATACAGCGTGGGAATTGGCAAATAGAGATCAGCGGATAAGAGTGGATGTCGAGGGAAGGAATTGAAAAGCTCAAAGCGCAGCTTTGAAAACACCAGAACGTCGGTCAACCGACGCTCAGCGAATCCAATTTTTTATAATCATTTAATAAAAACATATTGTTGAGCGTCGGTTGACCGACGCTCAGCGAATCCAATTTTTTATACTCATTTAATAAAAACATATTGTTGAGCGTCGGTTGACCGACGCTCAGCGAATCATAATTATTTAGATAACACAAAAAAAACACAATGCTGAGCGTCGGTTGACCGACGTTCTGGTGTTTTCAAGGCTTAGCCTTGAGTGATGTGTTATTAATGAATTACAATAGCGTTTCTTCCAAATGATCCAATTTCTCAGGATAATCCGTCGTATAATGCAACCCTCTGCTCTCATGTCGCATAGACGCAGATCTTGTCACCAGGTACGCAATCGTGATCAGGTTACGTAATTCGCAAAGCTGCGGTGATAATGTCGTTGAATTGTAAAGTGTCTCTGTTTCCTGGTACAATAACCACAATCTGTCAAGTGCTCTGCGTAGACGCACATTGGATCTGACAATCCCGACATAGCTGCTCATGATATCTTTCAGTTCTTTCCAGCTTTGGGTGATCAATACCATCTCCTTTGGGTGCGTGGTGCCCATTGCGTTCCAGGCAGGTATCCCTTTTTTAAAATCAAACTGTTCAATATCTGTCTTGACTACTTCTGCAATATTGTGACCATATACTAATCCTTCAAGTAATGAATTGGATGCTAAACGATTTGCACCATGCAATCCTGAAGATGTACATTCTCCCGCAGCATAAAGACGATTGAAAGATGTCCTTCCATCACGATCCACGACAATACCGCCGCAGAAATAATGACATGCAGGTACGACAGGGATCATTGATTTTGAAATATCAATCCCTGCAGCAAGACACTTTTCATAGATGTTAGGGAAATGGATTTTGAATGCATCGACATTTAAATGCCTGCAATCGAGATAAACATATTCATCCCCGAGACGCTTCATTTCGCTGTCAATAGCGCGGGCTACAATATCTCTGGGTGCAAGACTTTTTCGTTCATCATATTTTTGCATGAATTCTTCACCATCGAGAGTACGCAGCACTGCACCGAATCCACGCACAGCTTCCGAGATCAGGTAAGCCTGGCTTTCTACTGCAGGATTGTAAAGTGATGTGGGATGGAACTGTACAAATTCCATATTGCTGATGCGGCCTTTTGCCCTGTACATCATGGCCATGCCATCACCTGTGGCAATGATCGGATTGGTAGTGGCGCGATAGATCTGGCCAGCACCACCTGTAGCCAGGATGGTGATCCTTGCCAGGTGTGTTTCTACATCAAGGTTTTCTTTATCCAGGGCATAGACACCATAACATTCAATATTCGGTGTCATGCGTGTCACATTGTAACCGAGATGATGTTGTGTGAGAAGGTCTATGGCAAAATAATTTTCAAGGATCAGGATGTTTTTTAATGAAGCGGCTTTTTCAAGCAATGTGCGTTCGATTTCCCATCCGGTGATATCCTTATAGTGGAGGATTCGGTTTTCGCTATGGCCACCTTCACGACCCAGGTCATAGTCGCCATCATTTTCTTTGTCAAACCTGGCCCCCCAATCAATCAATTCACGCACTCTTATGGGGCCTTCTGTGACGATCATCCGCACGATATCTTCTGTGCACAATCCATCACCTGCATCAAGAGTATCGGCTATATGTTTTTCAAGGTTATCCTCTTTCGCATTCCACACAGCAGCTACACCTCCCTGGGCATACCGGGTGTTGCTTTCATCTTTATTCGCCTTTGCCATCACGGTGATCTTCAGATCAAGTCTCGCCATGGCCAGTTTAATAGCAGATGTGAGTCCGGCGATTCCGGATCCTATGATCAGCACATCTGTTCTTTTTTCGATACTCATTGATTCGGTGTAATTAAAGGAATTCCAAAGATCGGAAAATAAGGTTTGTGGTTATAGGTTATAGTGGGTAGGAATGGTTATAGGTTATAGGTTATCGGCAGTAGGACAGGTTATTGGTTTTAGGGTAATTAAACCTAACAACTAAAATTGTTTTTGAAAAAAAACAAAAAATTAATAACCAAAACCTTATCCCATTTCCAAAAACCTACAACCAACGACCAATCTTACTACCTATAACCTGTCCTACTGCCGATAACCTATAACCCATAACCGGAACTTTCTGTCTTACATTTGCTCATGATGAGGATAGCCGTGAATGCCAGGCACATGATGCAGGACCGTCTCGAAGGGATCGGGACAGTGACGCATGAGATCATGCAGCGGATCGTGAGAGATCATCCCGAAGATCGCTTTGATTATTATTTTGATCGTCCGTATGATAACCGGTTTGTTCATGGGCCTAATGTCTTGCCGCATGTTTTTGGTCCTCCGGCGAGACTTCCTGTCTTAATACGATATTGGAATAAATATCCTGTGCAACGTGATGTGAAGCTCAGGAAGTCGGATGTTTTCTATAGCCCCGATGGTTTTGTTCCGTTGAAGATGAAAATACCGAAAGTGAGTGTGGTGCATGATGTGGCGTATTACCGGTATCCTGAATATTTTATACCGAGGATCAGGAATTTTTATAAAAAATGGATGTCGGTTTATCTTGAACATACGGATCATATCATTACGGTATCGCAATTTTCAAAAAGCGACCTGATGGCTGCGTATAATATTCCGGGTGAAAAAATATCTGTTGTACACAATGGTGTGTCATCCGGTTATACACCATTTACGGTAGAAAAAATTCAATCATTTCGTGACACTCATACGAATGGGAAACCTTATTTCTTTTATCTCGGTGCGATACATCCCAGGAAAAATGTCATCACGCTGATCCGCGCTTTTGAGCAATTCAAATCCATCAATCGCAATGATCATCAGTTAGTGATAGCAGGAAGAGCATCATGGGATGCAGAGGATGTTTTTAAAGCCGTGGAACAAAGCCAATGGAAAAATGAAATCCACATGCCAGGGTTTGTTGAGAGGGAGCAAACAAAAGCATGGATGGCTTCTGCGCATGCGCTTGTATATCCATCACTTTATGAAGGGTTTGGTTTGCCTCTGCTTGAAGCAATGTCAAGTGGTGTTGTGGTATTAAGCAGCAATTCTTCTTCCTTGCCTGAAGTGGGTGGTGATGCGGCACTTTATTTTAATCCAACGGATGCTGAACAATTGGCACATCATATGAATACCGTTTCTGTCAATCAAAGTGTGAGAGAAGATTTGATTGCGAAAGGATTTGATCGCATTAAAGAATTTTCATGGGAGAAGGCTGCAAAACAGACATATAATATATTGAATAAATATTCGCGGTAGCATTCAATCCATTCAGCATAGAAATGGAGGGATGGGAGAAAATCCCTAATTTTGACGTTATAATGATAGTATTCACGTTCATAGTATTTCTCTTTTCCAAAGCAGACTATCATCATTTGCCTTTCAATATATCCATTCCATATTCCATCCATCAAGTGCCGGATCATTTTCAACAGGAAAGAAATGGTCCACCTCCTTGTTCAATGGTGGTTGATCCCCAGTTTTTATTTTCTTCCAGCATTCCGTGTTTTGCTGTTCCCAATTCCGGATCAATTATATTTCAATCTGAAGGAATATCCGGTGGTACTCCCCCATATACCTATGATTGGGATGCCTTAAGTACACCCTATAATGATAACTTCGATCCGGATGGAGAATATTATCTGGATTCTGTTCCCGCTGGATTCTACAGGATAATTGTAACAGACCACCTGGGATGTAGTGCAAGTGCCATGGTGGAAGTTGAAGGACCACAAAGTGTCAGTGTTACGACACAAATTGATTCGGTGAAGGGATGTGTTTTAACAGGCAGTATTCAGATCACTTCTTTTTTAGGTCCTCCGATGTATTTAAATTATAATTGGGATTATGCTAATACGGCTTTTGATGATGATTTCGGAACCGGCACAGAGAATTTTGGATTACCGCCGGAAGAAAATGACGCTGAAGACCTGCTCTCAAATCTTAAAGGAGGTATTTATTATTTAACCATCACCATGCGGGTTGAACCAGACGATACCATACAAGAATGCATTTTCAGGGATACGTTTAATATCTGGAGTGAGCAGGAAAGGGTATTCTGTCCGTTTGGTAATATTTCACTTTTTGCAGGTACTTCAGATCCCCTAAAAACATATCAATGGCAGATGGATTCGTTGGGAAGTTTTCTGAATATTAATCCTGATGCACATTATTCAGGAACGAGTGCACCAATCCTCCTTATATCAAATACTCCATCTTCGTGGTATGGGTATCGCTATAGATGCATTATTTCTCAAGGAACAGAAATGACTTATAGCGAAATATTCACATTAATATTCCGTGATTGTTGGAAAGGGAATTGGAATCTCTGGACCAATAATTATTTGGCCTGGAATTGTTCATGCCTGCCGGACAAAAATATTGATGTTTTTATCGGTTCAGGTCTTCCTCAATATCCTGAATTATACCTGACAAATGCTTATTGCAGAAGTCTGACATTAAAACCGGGTGCAAAACTCAAATTGACCAACAATACGCACCTGTTTGTAAAAGGAGACAATCCCTGAATTCATTCACATGTTTCTTTTTATCTGTTCATTCCAGATAGCCTCATTTCAGATAAAAAATAATTTATATATTATTTTCTCACATGTCTGATCCTCTCCACGGGTTGCCCGCAATAAAAAGTCAATTCTTAATTGTGAACCTGTTACACATTGATTTTTCATTGATATAACTCCCTTACCCTTATAACTTCCTGAAAAGTAAGCACCGGAAAACGCACCATTTCAAATTTCAATTTGTTATAATGTGTACTTTTGGGATGAGGACTGAACGCAAAGTAATTGCTAACATTCTTTTCCACAGAATTAAGGCGAGTTCCTAACACACAAATGGAATAATCACAAAATGTGATTAGGTGAACTGTGCCAAGAGACATAGTTTTGAGCCCCTTTTGATATAATGAGTAATAATCATCTGAATCTTTAAATCCCCTCATGGCTGAGCCAAATCAATTTACCCCTCAAACCTCCGGAACCAGGCTTAAACCTATCAGGTCAGATAATGAACTGACCAGCCTTGTCTACGGCAAGCTACAACCCCAGGCAACACAGATCGAAGAAGTCGTGCTCGGAGCCCTCATGCTCGACAAAGACGCCATGGCAGTCGTTCTCGACATCCTGACGCCAGACAGTTTTTATAAAAAACCCCACTCGGTCATCTTTGAAGCGATGATCCGTCTCTTTGAAAGATCCCAACCAGTCGATATCCTCACTGTTCACGAAGCCCTGAAAAAATCAGGCAATCTTGAAATGGCAGGCGGTGTCGGTTTTCTGGCAGAATTAACCAATAAAGTTGCAAGTGCAGCCAATCTTGAATTTCACTCAAGGATCATTGCACAAAAACATATTCAGCGTGAGTTGATACGCGTGAGCACTTCTACCATCGGTGATGCATTCGAAGATACCAAGGATGTATTCCAGATGCTGGATGAAGCGGAGAGTAATCTCTTCGACATCACGCAAAAAAATCTCAATCGTCGGTATAGCAGACTCGGTGACCTTGCTGTCAAAGCACAAAAAGAACTTGAAGCCCTTTCGAAAAAAGTGGATGGCATCAACGGTGTTCCTGCAGGATTCACAGAACTTGACAAGCTCACCAACGGATGGCAGAGATCAGATCTTATCATTGTCGCTGCACGACCTGGTATGGGTAAAACAGCTTTCACACTTTCATTGACAAGAAATGCTGCACTTGATTTCAACAAGCCGGTTGCTTTTTTCTCATTGGAAATGTCTGCGCTGCAATTGACACATCGTCTCATGTCAATGGTCGCTGAAATTCCGGGTTCAAAACTCAGAAATGCACAACTTGAAGATTACGAATGGCAGCAACTGAACAGTGCTGTTGAGCGCTTTAGTGATGTACCAATCTTCATCGATGATACACCGGCTATCAATATCTTCGAGTTACGTGCAAAATGTCGCCGTCTCAAAATGCAACATGATATCCAGCTAGTAGTAGTGGATTATTTGCAGTTGATGACAGCAGGTCCTGATTCCAGTAAGCGGGGAGGAACACGTGAGCAGGAAATCAGTTCTATCTCCAGAGCTTTAAAGACAATGGCGAAAGAGCTTGATGTACCCGTAATAGCATTGTCGCAGTTAAGTCGTGCAGTAGAAACACGTGGTGGAAATAAACGGCCTCAACTTTCCGACCTCCGGGATTCAGGTGCTATCGAGCAGGATGCTGACATCGTTATGTTCATCTATCGTCCTGATTATTATGAAATGGAATCCGATCCGACAATTTCAAAAGACCAGGCAGAAATCATTGTCTCCAAACACAGAAATGGTGCACTCGGTACAATCAACCTGAAATTCATCAGCCAGTACGCTAAATTCACTGATCCGGGTGATGACTTCTTTAATGATATTTCCGGGAAAGCACCGGTAGATAATTATAATGCGATCATCACGAGGCCATCGAGGTTAAATGAGGAGGATGAACCGATACCTTTTTAGGAATAAGTTATAGGTTATTAGCAGTAGGACTGGTTATTGGTTTTAGGGTGCAAGGTATTTTACTATAAGTTGAAAATATTTTTATTTCATAAAATTAATCCTTTGGTTAAAGTGGATTTGTAATCCCAATAACCTATTCCCAATAACCTGTCCTACCGCCAATAACTAATAACCTATTTTTGCCCATTGCTAATTGCCAATTGAACCATGGAGGAAATGCGCTTAAACAAATACCTCGCTCATGCCGGCATCGCCAGTCGTCGTGCAGCGGATACGCTCATCATGCAGGGTCATGTGACGGTCAATGGCGTGGTCGTGCAGGAGATGGGATATAAAGTTCAGGACAAGGATGTAGTGCATTTCAAAGGGAAGCCAATTAAGACAGTGGACAAATTTGTGTACTACCTGTTGAATAAGCCGCGGAATATTTTATCAACATCATCAGATGAAAAAGGACGCAAAACGGTGATCGATATTCTCGAAAGTAAAATCAGCGAACGTGTGTATCCTGTGGGAAGATTGGATAGAAATACAACCGGTCTTCTTTTACTAACCAACGATGGTGAGCTGACAAAAAAACTTTCGCATCCAAAACATAATGTGCCTAAGGTGTACCAGGTAACGTTGGATAAAAATCTTAGCCTGAAAGATCTCGAACAGATCCGCGAAGGCGTAACGCTTGAAGACGGAGAAATAAAAGCAGATAGCTTACACTACATCGAAAACGAACCCAAACGTGAAGTGGCGATCGAAATCCATTCCGGAAAAAACCGCGTGATCCGCCGCATCTTCGAGCACCTCGGCTACGAGGTCATAAAACTTGATAGAACCTATTACGCCGGATTAACAAAGAAAAATTTACCCCGCGGACGATACAGACTATTGACAAATGAGGAGATTCGCATGCTGAAGCATTTTGTGTAATGACAAAGGAAGAATCTCGTACACGGCAGATATTGCAATAGTATTCAACATTTTTTTGGTTTTTTAATCGCTATTTGCTCTTCTATTATACAGGGGCAAGCCCTGCATATACTGTGAATCAACTACACCTTCATTTTCCATTATCTAAAAACTCAAACAACATAGTAGAAGCAGGGCTTGCCCCTGCATAATGGAGGAACAACTACACCTTCAAATCTCATTTTCTAAAAACTCAAGCAACATAGTAGAGGCAGGGCTTGCCTTGCCTTATGGAGAATCAACTATTGATTCTATTAGTCTTCAGTTCTACATCCTTAGCCTTAGCCTTAGCCTTTTCCTCCGCCTTTCACACGAGTTTTTATCTTTGAACAATGGAAACCGGCCGCAATCAAATCTATACTGACCTCATTAAAGCCAGGCAGCTGGGTAAGAAGAAGTTAGCTGTATTGATTGATCCGGATAAAATGCGGCTGGGAAAGCTGGACCAGATCATCGAGCTATCCATTCATTGCAAGGTGGACTATTTTTTCATAGGAGGCAGCCTGCTTGTCAATAGTCAGCTGGACCAGTGTCTCCAGATGATCCGCAAGCGATGTCCTGTTCCGCTTATCCTTTTCCCCGGGAATTCTTATCAGCTGAGCTATCATGCGGATGCGATCCTTTTCCTTTCATTGGTTTCAGGCAGAAATCCGGATTTGTTGATTGGTCAGCATGTCATCGCAGCACCATATCTGAAGTTGAGCGCGTTGGAAGTTCTTCCGACAGGTTATATGCTCGTGGAGGGAGGAGTAGGTACTACGGTTTTGTATATGAGCAATACCTCACCGATACCGGCCAATAAATCTGACATCGCGGTGTGCACTGCGCTTGCTGCTGAGATGTTAGGATTGCGATTGATTTTTATGGATGCAGGAAGTGGTGCAACGAAACCTATTCCAACAGAAATGATTGCAGCCGTGAGAGGTGCGATTTCGATTCCTATCATAGTAGGAGGTGGAATAAGATCCGCAGAAAAAGTAAAAGAAAATCTTGAAGCCGGAGCAGACGTGATCGTCATCGGTAATGCTTTCGAATATGATCCTTCATTGATGATCGATATTGCAGCCACTATTCACGATCACAACATAGCCCTGAATGTTTAGGTGGATTAGTTTCTTCGTGGTTGCCGGAATAATGATGTTCGCAGGCTATGCGAATGCCCAGCGAATAGGCCTTTTACCACCCGGGGTGAAATGGCATCAATTACGCGATGATAGCATCCGCATTATTTTTCCGGAAGGCGAAGAAGTAAGAGCTCAAAGAGTGGCATCACTCATGCTTAGGTTGGCAGGCACAGATCCGATCACTACTAAAGGTCGTTACAGGCCTATCTCTGTTTTACTACAGCCTCAAACGAATATATCAAATGGTTATGTCGGCCTGGCGCCGTACGTTTCAGAGTTTTATCTGCAGGCTCATGAAAATCCCTTTGCTTTAGGATCGCTGCCTTGGGAGGATTTATTATCAATCCATGAATATCGTCATGTGCAACAGGTCAATACGGCCAACAGGGGCATAAGTCATCTTGTAAAATTAATTTTCGGTGATCTTGCTTTCTCTGGTCTTTACAGCTTATCCGTTCCCAATTGGTATCGTGAGGGCGATGCAGTTTATGCAGAAACGAAGTGGACATTGCAGGGACGTGGCCGCTTGAGCAGTTTTGTTTTGCCTTTTCATGAAAAGCTGCTGCAAGGTGTTACATGGGATTACTATAAATTAAGAAATGGCTCTTATCGCGAATTTACACCTGATCATTATTCATTGGGATATCTTCTTGTGCAATTTGGGAATCATGCTTTCGGCGAGGAAACCTGGGATACCATTATACAGGAAGCGCCCACGTTTAAATATTTAATAAAACCATTTTCCGGCTCCTTGCAAGCCAGGTATGGGAAACGTTCCAAGTTTTTTTATCTCGATGCCATGGAATGGTATGCTGCAAAATGGGAAGGAGATAAAGAAAAAGACATTGTATATCCGCTGATTTCAATGGAGCAGAAAGATATGCGCAATGATTATTTCGATATGTCATATCCCGGTGTGTCTGAGGATGGTCATATCTATACTTCTGTCAAAACATTTGATCACACTACGGCTATTTTTAAAATTGATCCTGATGGAAAGAAAAAGAAAATAGTCAGCATGGGATTGCAGCAGGATCCTTATTTTGATCAAAAGAACCAACGATTAACCTGGACTGAATTGAGAGCTGACCCGCGATGGGTCAGGAAAGATAAAAATGTGATTGTGGTATTTGATGAAAAGAATGGTCACCAAATCACCATTAAACCGAGAAAAGGATACTTCACTCCTTCACTTGACAGATTAGGAGAAAGAATAGCTGCCTTGCATGCAGACGGCAATGGAAATTATAATATTCACATTCTTGATGCGCGCACCGGAAGCTTGCTGGCTACCTTACCAAATAAGGACAACCTCTACCTGGAATATCCGATATGGAACGATGATGAACAATCTATTATAGCTATAGCCAGGGATGACCAGGGAAGAATGGCCATTGTCCGGGAGGATATTGCTACCGGTGACATCCGGCCCATTACGCATTACAGTTTTAATATATTGGGTCGTCCATATCTTCATGATGATTGGATATTCCTGACTACCAATCTTGACACACTCGACCAGGTATATGCAGTTGATAAAAATGAAGGGATCTTCTATCGTATCAGTAAAGGAAGCACTGCACATTATAATCCTGCATGGGATCCGATCCATGATGCCATCGTATGTTCAGAATATCGACTTAATGGTAATAAAATTATCAGGCTGCCCGCTGCTCCGTCGAGAGATTGGAAATTAACCGGGCTCAATGACGGAGTAAAATATGTGGAAGGGGCTGCATCAGATTTATTGGCACCTCTTGAAGAAGAGCGGAAATTCGAAGTAAAAAAATATTCACCCTGGTCGAATGCCATTAATGTACATAGCTGGACCGTCGTAGTAGATGATCCGGTCTGGTCTGCAGAGATACGGTCTGATAATATCCTTAATAATATTTCATTAGCTGCAGGATATGAATATGATCGCAATTCGAAAGCGAAAGGTCCCTATGCTGATATCAGGTTGGGTATGTGGTATCCGGTGATATCATTTGGAATAGGCCAGACATCAAGAAAAGTATCTAATAGCGAAGGCATGGTATTCAGGGAAAGTAATAACAGGTTTAATGTAGGATTGACGTTGCCATTGTATTTTACAATAGGGCCCTATCAGCAGGTTGTTAATGTTTCTTCTACATATAATCAGGGATTAAGCAGGTTAAGACCAGTTGATGCCAGGTTCCCGGATTTTCCATTTAACTATGTCACCAACCGCATCATTTTGATCAATAGCCGGAACCAGGCTTACCGTCAGGCAATGCCTTCATGGGGCCAGCGATTGGACTTTACTTATTCCAGGGAAGTATCCGGTGTTCCTATTTCCCTTATTTATTTGTCATCGGATCTGGCGTTTCCGGGAGTGAAGCCTTCGCATTATTTTCTTATGCAGGGAGAATATTTATCACAGGACATAAGTAAAAATTCAATTCAGCTCAGTAGCCCGTATCGTGGTGCAAGAGGTTATAATGAACTCAATGGAAAAAATCAATACGGCGTGAGTGTTACCTATGGATTTCCGATATGGTATCCAGACTTTGGATATGGAAATATTTTTTATTCGCGTCGTGTAAGGTTGCAACCTTTCTTTGATATTGCTCATTCGGAAGATGAATTTGATGCATCCAGATGGATGCGTAGTATGGGAGCTGAATTGATTGTTGATTTTCATTTCCCTCCGATATCCGTGGGCATACGATATTCAAGATTATTATCCGGTGATCAAAGCAGTCCTAACGTCTTTGAATTTTTCATACCAGTTCAACGCTTTTAAATGGAAGGAGTAGTTGTGAAAGTGACAGGTAGCTGGCATGAAGTCAGGCTTGGAGACAATTCGATCCTTCCGTCGCGTATGGCCGGTAAGTTGCGTATGGAAGATATCAAAACCACTAATCCCGTTGGAGTAGGAGACCGGGTGACAGTGCAGTATGATGCAGGTGAAACGACTAAAGGCATGATCACTGAAATACTGCCTCGTGCAAATTATATCGTCAGGCAATCTCCGCGTAAAAAACATGATCTCCATCTTTTAGCTGCCAATGTTGATCAGGCGATATTAGTGACGACGATTGTCAGCCCGATGCTGAAGGTTGGTTTTATTGACCGCTTTTTATTGATGACAGAGCCGCACAATATTCCGGTAGTCATCGTTATCAACAAAAATGATTTGTTCGGTGAAGAAGAGGATGAGATATTCGGAGGGCTCAAAATCATGTACGAGGATATCGGGTACCAGGTGATCAGTTGCTCCTCAATAACAGGTCAGGGACTTGATGATCTGAAATCCATATTAATAGATAAAACTTCTCTTGTAGCCGGACAGTCTGGTGTGGGAAAATCCACACTCATCAATACGATCGAGCCAGGCCTTAGTCTTAAGACGGATGAAATATCAGACTATTCGGGCAAGGGACAGCATACAACCACATTTGCAGAGATGCACCCGCTGACGATGGGAGGATATATCATTGATACACCCGGCATCAAGATGCTGTCTTATAATAATCTCGAACCATTGGATGTGGCGCATAATTTCAGAGAATTTTTTGTGCTCTCAAAGGACTGCCGTTTTCAGAATTGTCTTCACAAAGAAGAACCCGGATGCGCAGTCAAAGCTGCTGTTGAAGATGGCCGTGTATCTTCATTGCGCTATGAGCATTACCTTCAGATCATGTCGGAAGTGGATGATCAGAATTATTGGGAAAGACATAAGGACTTGTAGTAAACGGTATTCAGTATTCAGTGTTTAGTGAAATGGTGATCGGTTGATATCAGTGATAAGTTTATTGCCAATTGCTTAAGATTGAAATAATATGACTAGTAGCAATCAGGATGAATCAAAAGTCCCCTTTAGGGGATTTAGGGGCAAGGGCAAACGCAAATGGCCTCTCATCCTTGCTATCCTCCTGGGTAGTATCTCTTTACTTTATTTACTTGGTCCCAAAGCACCCGAACCGGATTTCTCTAACCTGCATTTGACAAAATATACTACAGATCTGCATGCACTTGAGGATAGTATAAAAAAATCTGAAGCATCACTACCGGTAAAACCGGATAATGAAGCACGGATTATCTGGGAATCACCGTATGAAAAAACACCTTATAGCATCGTATATCTTCATGGCAATGCGGCAAGCCAGGAAGAAGGTGATCCCATTCATGAAGGACTGGCCCACCGGTATGGTTGTAATATGTTTCTTGCAAGATTATCATCGCACGGATTGAAAGGAGATAATCCAATGTTGGATATTAATGATGAAGCCTGGATGCAGTCTGCTTTAGATGCTATTGAAGTTGGAAAATCAGTTGGCGAGAAAGTCATTGTAGTATCCTGTTCGACAGGAAGCATCTTTGATCTGTATTTATCTGCGAAGTATCCTGATCTCGTCGCAGGACATATCATGATGTCGCCCAATGTGGATATATATGATCCGCGATCTACACTTCTTGCAGGACACTGGGGATTGCAGATAGCGAGAAAAATAATGGGTTCTCAATTTTATGGCTGGAAACCTCCGGGGCCTGCGCAACAATACTGGTACGCACGTTACCGCATCGAGGGCCTGACAAGATTAAAAGCGATGATCAATGCTACGATGACAAAATCTACTTTTTCGAAAGTAGAAGAACCTGTGATGATATTGTATTATTACCAGGATGATGAACACCAGGATAAAACGGTCTCCGTGATAAGAATGAAAGAAATGTTTCAGCAAATTGGGACTCCCGCGGATCAGAAAAAAGAAATTGCATTGGCTGATGCCGGCACGCATATTATTTGTTCATCTTATTTCAATCAGCACCTTGAATCGCTCTGGATACCCTTAACTTCTTTTGTAGAAAACGTCATGCATATTGCACCTGTCAATGATACAGACTGGAAACCATTTTTAGACCATTAGAAATGTATGTCTGCACTTCATGAATATTATCCGGCGAAACTTTTACTCTTTGGAGAATATACCGTGTTGAATGGATCGCAGGCGTTGGCTGTTCCATTGAATCAGTATCAGGGTAAATGGATTAAGAAAGATGGACCCAATCCATTATCGAAAAATGGATTGGACAAATTTGCAGCATGGTTAAAGAGCAAGGAATTAATAAATTCAGAAACAGAACATCGTATTCTCTCAGATTTTGAAAACGGATGGAATTTTGAATCAACGATTCCGATAGGTTATGGAATAGGAAGTTCAGGTGCGCTGGTGGCTGCGATGAATGATCGTTATCTTTCCGCTTCAGAAGATATCAATGTTATTCATTCCACAATGGCGCAAATGGAGTGTTTTTTTCATGGCGCAAGTTCGGGGTTGGATCCTTTGATTTCTTATACACAGAAAGCGGTGTATAAGGATGAAGAAGGTCGCTACCATGCAGTGGTTGATCCGGGATGGCCGGAAGGATATAAAATATATTTGCTTGACAGTGGGATAGGCAGGGAGACCGGACCGTTAGTTCAGAAATACAAAGAGAAATTACTTGATCCTGTTTTCGCAGAAAAAATTCAACGACAATATATCCCGGTGGTGGAACATGCCATTCATTTTTATCTTGCCGGAGAGGATAAATTATTGGAAGAATTTATCAGCACCATCAGCCAATTTCAACGTGAATATTTTCAGGAAATGATACCTGATCATGTTAAAACGAAATGGGATGAATTAGTATCAAAATCCGGTGTGTATGTTAAATTATGCGGTGCAGGAGGAGGGGGATTTTTTATGGTCATAACAACGCAAAATAAAAATGATTTCAATAATTTTTTAGTAGATGGAATATTAATACATAATTAATGTTAATATTATTTATCCAGCATGCATAAATTTATTTTTATTATTCTATTTTCAATAATTAATTTAATTACTTGTATTAGTCAGGTAAGAATAGACTCCCTTTATGATCTGCTAAAAATTCAGTCATTTGGAAATATGATTAATAAATCCAACGATGGATTTTTCTTAATCGGCCAAGGAACAGACACGGTGCCATGGAATGTGTATGGATCTATTTTTACATCAATGAATTATGATGGCACAATTAATTTTTCAAAATATACACTTGATCGGAACAAACAGAAATCTTATGATAATCTTAATGCAGTTGTTTTTGATAGTTTAGCTTATACAACATTTGTAGGCTCAAAACCTATTCAAATCCTTCAATTTAGTTTAGCCACAGGAACTATAGTTCACAGAACTGAAATAATAAATGCAATAGGGGGAAGTGACCCGACATTTCCTTTCTCGATTCAAAGAATTGATTCCAATAATTTAATGGTTGTCAGTTCAAGTCTTAATAAGAATGAAACTCAATATGTATCACAATTTTCAATCTTAGATCTTCAGAATGATAATCTAACATATCATTTTAACAGTTTTCCAGGTTACGAACAACATTTAACCAATGTAAAAGTGACACAAACAGGATATATTTTAGGAGGGTATATCAGAAAGGGAGATCCCTGGAAGCTTGATTTTGAATCTCATGCAACTATTGTATGGCTGGATAAAAATTTCAATGAGGTCAAAAGATATATTTCAAATGACGAGCCATGGGAAATATTTGGAACAGATATAATAGTTAATCAGGATGGATCTGTGGTAAGTACAAATTGTATTGGAAGAAAATACCAGGTGGGAATTTATTATTTTGATGAATGGAGACCCTCTCTGTACAAAGTAGATTCTGGAGGGAACTTTCTGTGGCAAAGGCCAATGGGAAGAGATTTATTTATTGATGACCACTATTTCTTTAGATGCCTGCTCCCCACGAATTCGGGAGATGGTTTTATTGCCGCTGGGGGACAGCCCAATTTCAGTGATTCCATATATTACAGTGGTGCCAATTATAACGAAAAGGGTGAGAACCTGCGATTTGAGGCATTGATAGCTAAGGTGTCAAATGAAGGTGATAGCCTTTGGTCAAGATGGTATTATAAAGCTGACTTTTTATTCAGCAGATCTGAATTTTATGATATCATTCCTCATCCTGATGGTGGATATTTATTGTCTGGTTATGCTAACAAAGGACCTATTCAGCCACAAGAAATTTCAACATATACCTGGCTGCTGTATGTAGATGAATATGGATGTGCAGTCCCCGGCTGCCAGAATATCGTGAAGACAGATGATCCAACGCTACCTGATCCTATTCGCCTTTATCCAAATCCTGCAACTGATGTATTGTATGTATATCAACAGGAGGATGAAATGATCAGATATATGATCACCGATATTCAAGGCAAAATCATGACCGGGTTTACCTGCAGTCAGGGTAGTACAAAGGTTGTTATAGAAGTAAACGGATATCCACCCGGAGAATACATTTTGATCAAAAAAGATAGTCAGGGCCGTACCCGATCAGAAAAGTGGATTAAAATTTAAAAAACTGGTTTTTCCATTTAATAAATTATCCAGAACTGGATTTATTGAAAAAGTAGAAAAATTTTTCATCTTTGGCACGATGAATCAAAGTGTTCTGGAACGCATATCAAAATACTGTGCCGCCTCCGAACGCTCCACACACGATGTCCTTTCAAAACTAATTTCCTGGGGAATTCCCATCGAAGAATCTGAGATCATCCTGGCCAAGCTCCGCGCAGAAAAATTTCTAGATGATAAACGATATGCAAACAGTTATGTTACTGAGAAGTGGAACCTGGATAAATGGGGGAAAATTAAAATTGAAAATGCACTTCAGCTTAAACATATTGACCCTTCGATCATTCAGGAAGCCATATCAGTTATTGATGATGAAGAATATTTGCAGGCATTGCATGAATTGCTTGAGAAAAAATATAAAGAAGTAAAGTCAACAAATAGTATGGATGACGCCAGACGAATTTTGATGTTTGCATTGAGCAGGGGATTTGAGGAGGAGTTGATACAGGAATGGCTGGAGAAGCAAGGATTTGATTGCCCCTAAATCCCCTGAAGGGGACTTTTGATTTTTTGAAATCTTATGTTTAACTAAGCGTACAAAAGTCCCCTTCAGGGGATTTAGGGGCAAATGAAATTAAACTATAAAATAACCGGCTCCGGCCCACCTCTCATCATCCTACACGGCTTGTTCGGCATGCTGGACAATTGGCGAACAATAGCACGGATGCTTGAAGATAAATATCAGTGTATCCTTGTCGATCTCCGCAATCATGGCCGCTCACCTCATGCTGATGAGATGAATTACAATGTGATGGCTCAGGATGTGCTGGAACTTATGAACGATCTTAACATCGAACATGCATGCATGATGGGACATTCTATGGGTGGAAAAGTAGCCATGTTGTTTGCCCTGAAATATCCGGAAAAAGTTGATAAGCTGATCGTCGTTGATATTGCTCCCAAAAAATATCCAACCCACCACGAAGCAGAAATGGAAGCAATAGAATCCATAAATCCATCAGAACTTAATAACCGCAAAGAAGCAGAAGACCTACTTTCTCAAAAGCTGGGTAATGACCAGGCCACCATCCAGTTTCTTTTAAAAAACCTGACCAGGATACCCGATGATGGTTTTGAATGGAAAGCCAACATGCCGGTACTTATTGCGAATTATGATAAGCTGATGGAAAATATCTCTGGTCCGGAAGTCTTTGATAAAGCCGTTTTATTTATCCGGGGACAGAATTCCAATTCGCTGAAAGAGGGAGATTGGTCATCGATATTATCCCTTTTTCCCAAAGCGCACCTGTCCACGATTTCAGGCGCAGGGCATTGGGTGCATGCTGATCAGCCGGAAGCCCTGAAAAACCAGGTCCTGGATTTTATAAGCGCCTAGCTGGCAATAACGGCCTTTCCATTCCTGGCCTTTCGCTGTTACCCCTGAAAACATTAACTTTGGTAGCCCTAGTAGTGTTAAAAACCCTATGTCTAAGATGGAACACAGAACATTCTTTACGCTTCTCCTTCTTTTTATTTCTTTACAGGTTTCCTTTGGTCAGATGGTCGAGGGACAGGATACACTTGTGGGTAATGAATGGATCCGCTATAACCAGAAATATTACAAATTTTCTCTTGCCCAGGATGGAGTGAAACGGATCTCAGAGGGCGATCTGCAGGTTGCAGGAATTCCGAATTCATTTTATACAGGTGCCAGTGTAAGGATTTACAATAAAGGAAAACAGGTTCCTCTGTTCGTGAGCACCGATGGTCAGTTTGGAGCAGCAGATTTCATTGAGTTTTATGGATACAGAAACCGGGGTGATCTGGACCGGTACCTTTTTGCTAATCCTGACGTAGATATGTTGCATCCGGATCACAGCATGTATTCTGATACAAATGTATACTATCTCACATGGGAAGGTGACGATGTTCCATTGCGTGTCAATAATATCATCAATGACCTTTCAAATCCTCCCGCTGCAGCTTCATATTATTTGCATACAGAAGCTATAAGTTTTACCAACGCCTTCAATGATAATTATTTTCCTGTGGATGGAGGAGGTTCGGTTTCGTATTCAAGTTATCTCCACGCAGAAGGATTTTGTAAAAATGCAGAGACGAATAGTACAGTCCAACTTTCATCCGTGAACCGTGCTATATCCGGACCTAATGCAACTCTCCACTTGAGAATGACATCTACCAACTATTCAGCTGATCTACCAAAAAGATTACATTTTTTTTTAATAACATTCAACAATCAAACTCTTGATACCATTGCAGCAAGTGACCTCCAAATCCGTGATACCACCTATTTAATCCCGATATCTCTTTTGCAGGATGACAATCAATTAAAAATCACAAGTATTTATCCATCAAGCAGGCAATCTCTTGTAAGCATTGAATTAACCTATCCACACATCACTGCACTGAATGCAGGCCCACAAGCTTCCGTGATATTGAGTAGTCAGCCTGGTAACCAACATTTTTTATTTGATGGATTTCCACATCAGGGTATAGCCCCCATCATTTACAGTTTTGATGGAAAGAACAGGATGATCGCTGCCATCAATGGTGCTAACCAGGTAGAGTTTGTATGGCCTGAAACATTTACAGGCAAGAGGCTAGCCATCACGGATCCTGCTGCAGGAATTCAATTCATCACTCAGTTAAAGGAAAAACAATTTGTAGATTTTACATCTGACAATACAGAATTCATTGTCATCACACATCCCGACCTTATGGAAGCCGGAACAGGTAGTGATTACATTCAATATCGAAGCTCACCGGCAGGTGGTTCATACCAGGCAAAAGCGTATTCTATTCTTGATCTGTATGATCAGTTTGGCTATGGTATTGAAAAGCATCCACAGGCGATCCGGAATTTTGTAGAATTCATGCATCGCAAATGGTCGTCTGCTAAAATGATTTTTATCATCGGGCGTGCTATTGAATATAACCGGTCCAGGTATGCAGGTACAGGATGGGAACCTTCTTTTTTTGTACCCACATTTGGACGACCAGGTTCTGATCAGCTTCTGACTGCTACGAATTGGAAACTTTTAGCCAGGTATCCCATCGGCCGCCTGGCAATTACAAATGCTGCTGACATAACTTCGTACCTGAATAAGATCAAGGAATATGATAATGCAGTAGATGGTGATCAGACATTAGAAGATAAAGCCTGGATAAAAAATGTGATTCACCTGGGTGGAGGAGAGGATGCTAGCCAGCAAGCCGAGTTTAAGGCTGAAATGGAGGTTCTCGGAAATCAATTAGCCAACTCAGATTTCGGTGCCCAGGTAAGTTTTTTCCAAAAACAATCTACCGATATCGTCGGTGAATCACAATCCAAACTACTTGAAAAACTATTGCATGAGGGCAGTACGATCATCAATTACCTGGGTCATTCATCTACCAGCACGTTCGAATTTAATGTGCCTGATCCATCGGATTGGAACAATAAAGACCGCTATCCCATCTTTAGTGCGATGGGATGTAGTGCAGGTGCTATGCATGGAACTGTGCAAAGTCTCAGCGATCGTTTTGTACATCCGCGCGATGAAGGCGTGATTGCTTTTGTGTCCGGTTCAGGTTCCCAATTTCCTTTGGCTTTGTATAATTGGGCTGAACCCTGGTATGATTACATCGGTGAGTTTGGATACCATGGAACATTGGGAGAATCTATTCTCCATGCACAGAGCAACATCAGTAATTTTGTCGACCCAAAATATATTAACTCTAATCCATCCCGTTATTTACTTGAGCAACAAACGTTGCAGGGAGATCCTGCCATTCAATTTCATCCGTTGCCTGGTCCTGACTACATCGTGGATGCCGGTTCAGTTTCGATCACGCCGGAGATATTGAGTACGAAGCTGGATAGCTTTGATCTTCATTTCTCCATTTCAAACCTGGGCAGGAATGTAGGAGAAAATGTAGGCTACACGATTAAGCTCAAATTGCCTGACGGACAGGAGAAGCAATTAATACACAGTCAGATCCTGGCGCATACATTTCAAACTGAAGTATCGGTCCGTTTGCCTTTGAATACAAATAAAAAACCTGGGGCGTTCAGGCTTTTGATCAATGTAGATCCTGATCATCTGATCAACGAGCTGCCCGTTCCACAAGCTGAAAATAATAATGAGCTGATAGATAATCTCGGAACCATTGGAGTTTCTCTACTTGTGATCGACAATGTGATTTCTGCAGTATATCCTCCTGATTTTGCAATTGTAAATAAAGTAACACCTGAATTAATTGCTACCAGCAGTAATTCATTTACAAAGTTCCAGGATATAGTGATGGAGATAGATACCACGGCACTTTTTAACAGCCCTTCGAAAGTGCGTGATGTTTTCCCGGATCATTCTGCAACACTTAAATGGTCGCCTGCAATCAGCTATGCAGCGGATCAGGTATATTACTGGAGAGTGAGCACAGATAGCATTTCACCTGAGCAGCCTTACTTATGGAGTAAAAGATCATTTATCTACAAGCCGGGTAGTCCAAATGGATGGGATCAATCTCACTTTTACCAATTTACTGATGATCATCTTTTACAGCTTGTCAGCGACAGCTCAAAACAAAATTTCAAATTTGACAGGAAAGCTAAAAATTTCCGAATGGTCAACAGGTATCACAATGTTGATCTTGGCTTAGTGCCGCTCTTTTATGAAGATGGTGTATTCAATGCAAAACTTTCATCAGGGCTAAGAAATTTTGATGTGACAGGTGTGGTCGTTGCGATCGATTCTATCACCGGAAAATATATGATCAATCCGGCCGGAGGACTTTATGGTTCAGTTGGTCTTCCCTCCATCCCAATGGAAGGATTCGCTTATGATCTTAAAACACCTCAGAGCCGTCAGAATATGATCAACCTGATCGAAAACATAATTCCTTCAGGGTATTATGTTTTCTTTTATACGTATCAACATCAGGGCTTTCCGGATTACGAACCACAGGAATGGGCGGATGATGAAGCGACTTTTGGTAAAAGTATTTTTTCCCTGATCGAACAACAGGCTCCTTCATCCATGATCAGGACACTGGCTACGACAGGCAGTAAACCTTATATTATTTTATTTCAAAAAGACAGGGGACTTATTGATGAAGAGATAGCAGCTGATTTTGATGGTGTCATTACTGTAAGCTTTGATGCAGGAGGTTCACTTTCATCAGGGAAGCTTACATCCACACTCATAGGTCCTTCTTCCAAGTGGTATTCTATTGAAAATAAAATATCTAATCTCCTGGATACTGCCGGCATCAATGCGTTGTCAGCATATGCGCTGAGCAAAGATCTCACAGATACCTTGTGGATTTCACATGACCTCAATAACCAGACTCAGGTGATAAGCGATATCGATGCAAAAGCATATCCGTTTATACAGCTTTCATTACTGACAGGGGATAGCTCGTCTTTCAAGCCATCAGACATTGATTTATGGAGAGTCTATTATGAAGGCTATCCTGAATTTATAATCAATCCGGATCTTGGTTTTTTCTACCAGGCTGATAGCCTGTTACAGGGAGAATTAATGCGATTGAGCACGTATGTTGAGAACCTGAGTCCGTATGATGTGGATACGTTGCCGGTTTCACTCCGTATCATCAGTGCAAATAATACCACCATTGCATTAAATTATAAAATTCAGCAACTGAATGCAAACTCCAATGCACCTGTTTATTTTGAAAAAGCAACGGATCAGCTGTCAGGAGATTACCAGGTGATAATGGATGTCAATCCCGGCAGTGTGGTCAATGAATTGGATGCTTCGAACAACATAGGTATTCTTCCATTGCACGTGGAAGGTGATGCGCTTAATCCCATACTTGATGTAACCTTTGACGGACATCATATCCTCGACGGGGATCTTGTAGCTGCAAAACCTGTAATTGCAATTCAACTGCACGATGAAAACCAGTTTTTACGCCTGGATGACACGAGTTCCTTTGCAATGTTTCTTTCCTATCCTTCGGATTCTGATCCACGGTATATTTCATTTTCAGAGGATTGGGTGCATTTTGATCAGGCTCCCGGCTCCGGTCAGAATAAAGCAACTGTGGAATTGACGCCTGACTTAACCGAGGATGGCATTTACACCTTGCAGGTAAAAGCAAAAGATGCATCAGGAAACCTGGCCGGCGCAAATGATTATCTCATCACTTTTGAAGTGATCACCGAAGAATCCGTTTCGCATATTTACAATTATCCAAACCCATTCAGCACGGCTACAAGATTTGTATATACATTGACAGGCAGCGGCTCTCCTCCGTATTTCAAAATCCAGATTATGTCTATCGCAGGTCGGATAGTGAGAGAGATCACACAGGATGAATTGGGTCCATTGACCGTAGGGACGCATATGACAGATTATGTATGGGACGGATCAGACGAAACTGGTGGCCAACTGGCGGCAGGCACATACTTATACAGGCTTATTGTAAAAGATGAAAATCTAAAAGATTTTGACCATTACAGAACATCCGGGGACGACACGTTTTTCAGAAAGGGTTGGGGTAAGATGGTGATCATTCGATAATATCAGAATGAAGACAATCAGGCGTTGGTTCTTTTTTAATGATGACCAGAAAGAACATGCCAGATATCTATCTTAGCCACATAAATGCAAAAACCAATCGTCATCGATGCTCATTCAGGCGTAAACATCCCTGACAGGCTTAAGGAGTGTTGGCAACGATGGGACCTCATCCTGATGTTAAGTTACAGGGATATTAAGGTCCGGTATACACAGACAGCTATTGGCATGCTTTGGGCACTCATCAATCCGTTGATCTCGATCCTGCTGCTATTCTTTGTTTTCAATGTCATTGTGAATGTAGATACAGATGGCATACCGCCATTGTTATTTACAGTAAGCGGTTTATGTGCATGGAATTATTTTTCGAAAGTAGTATCCGAAGCAGGGACTTCTATCGTCGGTGCACAGGCACTGGTCAAAAAAATATATTTTCCACGACTGGTCATACCCGTATCAAAAGCAATCAGTGGCCTTATTGAATTGTTTGTAGTGCTGGTCATCTTATTCATTTTATTGCTCTATTACAGGTACCCGGTGGATTTGAAAATATTTTTATTGATACCATGTATTGTACTCGTTTTTTTTATAGGACTCGGATGCGGCATCTGGGTGGCAGCACTCACGATCAGGTTCAGGGATTTTCATTATATCGTTCCTGTTTTGTTACGGATAGGGATGTTTGCAAGCCCGATTGCATTTGGGACGAAAATGGTGCCGGAGGGATACAAATGGGTCGTAAGCTTAAATCCGCTGACAGGTATCATCGATGGATTCAGGTATGCATTATTCAATATCCCGTTGGATTATGAAGTGTTCATGATCTCTATGGCTACAAGTGTGGTGTTGCTCATCAGTGGAATTATTTATTTTCTCAGGATGGAGAAATATATAGCTGACATTGTATAACCTGAAACCGAAAATGGCAGCTATCCACATCGAACATGTATGGAAAACGTATCAGAGAGGAAAGTCCCGAAGAGGTGACATACGTCAAAGCCTTACGTTTTGGTGGAATAATATTAAATCCGGTCACGAATATTTCAATGCACTGGAAGATATCAACCTGGCTATTGAAGAAGGAGATGTGGTAGGTATCATTGGCCCGAATGGTGCAGGGAAATCTACATTGTTGAAAATATTGTCCCGTATCACGTATCCATCAAAAGGAAAGGTTGTCATCAATGGAAGCTTATCTTCTTTGCTTGAAGTAGGCGTTGGTTTTCACCCGGAGCTTACCGGAAGAGACAACATCTATCTCAATGGTGCCATCCATGGCATGTCAAAAAAAGAAATTGACAGGAAATTTGAAAGCATTGTTGATTTTTCAGGATTAGAATTATTTCTGGATACACCTGTGAAGCAATATTCTTCCGGTATGTATGTAAGGCTGGCCTTTTCCATTTCAGCACACCTGGATACTGATATTCTTTTGCTCGACGAAGTCCTCGGTGTAGGTGATCTGGAATTTAAGAAAAAGAGTCTGGAGAAAATCACTGAAAAACTAAATGCAGGCCGAACGATCATCATGGTCAGTCACCAGCTGGATGTGCTAAGGACCCTCTGTGTGAATGGCATCTACCTGGATGGAGGAAAATTAATAGAAACCGGCAAGATCGATCATGTGATTGAAAAATATTTGTCAGCAAAAGGCGAATTGAAAAATATTGATCTCGCACAGCGAAAGGATCGAATGGGAAATGGACAGGCGATCGTTTCTTCAATCCGGTTTGAGGATAAAGACGGAAAAATCCTTCCGACAATACATAGTGGGCAGGATATTAAAATAATAGTTGCGTTGAAATCCGCAGATAAATTTCTTCAAAATGTAGATCTCCGGCTTGATGTATTTGATAAAATGGGTCAGCAATGGTTTTTGCTCAGCAATACTATCAGTGACGGCACTTTTTTACAATGCCCGGGTGAAGCCATATTAGAATGTGATATCCCTTCATTTCCCCTGGGTGAAGGACACTTTATCCTAAATGCATCCCTGAACATCAATAATCAGAAAAGTGATTTTATTCAACAGGCTGCGGCGTTTGAAGTTCTTCCCGGCGATTTTTACAGGACGGGCAGATTACCTTCGGCATCAAATGGTGTGCTGATCAATTATCATTGGAGTATCAAAGAGAAATAGAATTCTCCTTCATTAAAATTTTTGACGGATACGTTTTAAAGTATATTTCATAGTATTTAAAAATGAAAAGGGAAATGCTTCGTTTGAAATTCCTTCAAAATAAATTTCCTTCCTCTTAAAAAATGGTTTCCCTTTTAACTTGCTTTTGATATTTTTTTTATGGATTATTTTCAACCATGATCTCTCCCCTGGAATATTTTCAATGATTATATCAGATGGGGGATGATCATGAGGAAATCCCAGCACAGTTAATAATTTACCATCGCCGTTATTTTTTTCAACGAGGCTTGTATAGTGATTGTGCTGACTTTTTTTAATTTGTGTCATCACTTTTTCATGGACATCATACACGATCCCTCCTGACGGATTCAATAATAATTTGTCTGCTTCCTTAAAGTGATCCTGGACATGTTGCATAAAATTGTTTCCCAACCCGTCATCATTATCCAGTCTCGTAGTGATCACATAAGGAGCAAGTTGATTTGAGATAAGCTTCTTCAGATCAGATAGCATTTCACTATGATCAGGTACAAGTCGGATTTTTGCACCGGGGATCATCTTTACGGATTCTTCAATTTGTTGCTTATCCGCAGTGAAAGTATGTATGTCACAATAAATAACCCAGTGGAAATTTTTTTCAGTCTGGCCTGAAATGGTGGGAACACAATACCGGTTAAACAAATCCAGCCGGTGCCGCATCCAGGTTCCATCCAATGTGGGCTGGCCTGTTTTATCCCTGTTCCAGTTATCTACAGGAACATTAAATCGAGTGACCAGATAATGCGTAAATTTCACCATCATTCAACAAAGTAAACCAAAACTAACTATGAAGTGGTTCAGAAATTTAGCCTGCATCCTTTTTGTCATACTGGCTACCGGGTTTTTATTATTAGCAGGCCAGCCTATTCTATTTCCTATCTTCTTTGGGATGTTTTTCAGCTTTATGCTCATGCCGCTTGAAGGCTGGATATTTAAGCATGTCCCGAATAAATTTGTTTCGATCGTCACGAGCATATTATTGGTGCTGATCGTATTCTCCGGTCTTGCCTTTCTATTCGGCAACCAGCTGGTGAGCATCATCATGGACATGAGCTCAATACAGGATCAGCTTAAGCAAGGGGTGCAGACACTCCTGGGATATTGCGATAAGCATATGCCCTTTATGAATCTACATTCCGATCCGGAATCAGTCAACAACATGATGAATAAGATCCTGCAGGCTCCGGTCCAGTTTATAGGTGCCGGCATCACGAATATCGGCCTCTTTTTATTCAACGCATTCCTGACCCTCATCTACATCATTTTTATCCTGATGTATAAAGAAGCGCTCCGGGACTTCCTCATGATCCAGTTTGCAAAAGACAAACGTGAAGAGCTGGGCATCATCCTTGAAGAATCCGTTCTCCTGATCCAACGCTATCTCGTCGGCATGCTCACCGTGGTCATTATCCTGGCTACGATGAACTGCGTAGGACTTTTAATTCTTGGTGTTAAATACGCGATCTTCTGGGGTGTCCTGGCTGCATGTCTTGTCATCATTCCATACATCGGGGTGACGATCGGGGGATCACTTCCCTTCCTGTATTCGTTAGCGACCAGTGAAAATAGCTGGCAACCATGGGTGGTCCTGATCATGTATATCCTTATCAACCAGTTTGAAGGAAATTTTATAACACCTAAAATTGTGGGTTCAAGCGTCAGGATAAATCCATTCTTTGCCCTCATCGGCATAGTCGTCATGGGCGAATTGATGGGTATCGGTGGCATCATATTAGCAATCCCTACGATGGCTATCATAAAACTCGTCGCTCAGCAAATCGACGTGTTGAAACCAGTTGCTTTGCTTATGGATAAGGACCTGCTCAAAAAACGGAATCAATTCTTTGGAAAGTTTGACCGTGAAAATTTCCGGATCTCAAGCTTGCTTAATGAAGAAGGAGAGAAACGGGGATGACAATTTCTTCCATAAAAAATCTTGCCAGGAAAGTTTTACCCTGGCCTTTGTATAGAACGCTGAAACGATTTCGTGAAGAAAGCAGGGCTTTTATATCGCGAAGGGATCTCACTTCATTGGCTAAAATATACCAGACTGATAAATGGGGTAAGCATTTTTATACACCGGTATATGATCATTGGTTTCGCGATTTGCGTTTTAAGCCCATTCGTCTCCTGGAAATAGGTATTGGTGGTTATGCAAAGCCTCGTCAGGGAGGTAATTCATTACGGATGTGGAAACATTACTTTCCGCAGGGCATCATCACGGGTATTGATATCCATGATAAAACAGAACTGGCTGAAAAACGTATTCACATTTATACAGGCGATCAGTCTGATGCAGATTTTCTAAAAAAAGTAACCGTTTTGGAAGGCCCTTTTGATATCATTGTAGATGATGGGAGCCATATGCAGTCTCATATTATCACAAGCTTTGAAGCTCTTTTTCCCTTGATGAAACCAGGTGGCATGTATGTCATCGAAGATACCCAGACATCCTACTGGCCAAAATTCGAAGGCAGCACAAAAGAAATGGAAACGGCACCTACAGCAATGAATTATTTTATCAGTCGGATCCATCTTGTCAACAAATCAGAATGGATAAAAGAGGATTTGGAAAAAGAATATACTTCTGATGATTTTGCAGCCATTTCATTTTATCACAATCTTATTTTTATAACGAAAAAATAAAAATGAAAAGTGAAAAACTGAATGCTATATTTTAGATGCCGGACTATGGACTATTGGTTATTGTGTATAAAAAAATTGGAACCACATAGACACATAGAACACCTAGGAAGTCACATAGAAAACCCATAAAACAAAAAAGTTGTTCGTAGTTTCAAACTACGAACAACTTTTTTTACTCACTACTCACTACTCACTACTCACTACTCACTACTCACTACTCACTACTTCTAGTATTCATCATTCTGATGTATCGCCCCTCCACTCAAATCAATTTCTGATTGTGGAATTGGTAATAGCGTATGTTTTGTAGCAACAAAACCTGGTTGTAAAGGACCCATCACATCTGCAATGCGTCCCCACCTGGCGAGATCAAACCAACGATGCTCTTCCATAGCTAATTCTGAACGGCGTTCGGCATAAATTTTTTCTCTCAAAACATTTTTGTCGGTATCAGTCACATCCTTGAGTATAAAGGTATTAGTGCCACGTGCCCTGGCCCTGACTATGTTGAGATATTCCAATGCTTTTGACGAATTATCGATTTCATTATAGGCTTCAGCAGCAAGCAAGAGGATATCTGCATATCGAAGGATCCGGATATTACCCGGGCCATTATCCTGCAAACCTGCATGTGCTGGCACCCATGCCTTTTGATTGTAGCGCGCATTCAGCACATCAGCATTGTGTTGCACGATTGTAGAACCGTCAGGTAGCACTTCACCTTCATAGATAATGGTGGCCTGTCTTCTTGGATCACCTGATTCATAATGTGATATGAGATCATCGCTCGGACGATTGAATCCCCATCCCAGGTTGGGAACACCACGTACTCCCTGGATCATATTGTAAGGAGTAGCACCAGGTCCTGCAACGGGAGCGTTGACGGCCACAGCTCCGATTTCAAAAATACTTTCTGCTCCCTGCTCACCAACAGGCAGAAAATTATCTGCATATCGTGTCAGCAAACTATATTCTCCGGATTGAATGACAGCTTCACTGTATTCAACACCTTTTGCAAAATCATGCTTCACCATATAAAGATTGGCCAGCATGCCTCTCGCTGCACCTTTTGTCGCTCTGCCCAGATCAGCTGGAGGATAATCTGACTTTTCCGGTAATACCTGGATAGCATCCAGGAGATCCTGTTCGATAAAATTATAGATCTCCGCTACCGGTATACGGGTTTGTGTATAGTATTCATCACTTTCTAAAGGTCGTGTGATCAAAGGCAAATCTCCGAACCATTGTACAAGACGTAAATAACAATACGCGCGAAGGAATTTATTTTCTCCCACCAGCCTTTCGCGAAGCGTCGCATCCATATCTATATCCGGAATATTGATGATCGCAAGATTGGCGCGAAAAATGGTTTGATAATGTCCTTCCCATGCCTGTTGAAAAGCAGTATTAGTCGAATTGAAAGAAAAATCATCGAGCTCCAGGACATATAATGCATCATTTGGCGAACTGCCCTTGTCAGAATCATCACTGATGATATCTGTAATCCCGATCCATGGAAATGCACACATCTGCCAGGACCTGAAATTTTGGTACACCGCATTCGTAGCCCAGATAGCGTGATCCTGTGTTTCAAAAAAAGTGTCAAACGTGAGCTTGCCTTTAGGTTTTCTTTCCAGGAAATCATCGCTGCAACCCGAGATGAAAATTAAAACAAAGAAGCTGCTCAGGATAAATGTTACCCGGCCTCTGATTTGCGCGTTTATTGATTGCTTATTCATGATTACACTTTAAAAAATTAAAACTGAATTTCTACACCGCCCTGCCATGATTTCCAGATCGGATAACCTCCGAAATCAAGGCCTACCTCATATGAATTAGAACCGTTGGCAAACTCAGGAGAGTAACCACTGTATTCTTGTTTTGTCCACACATTCAAACCGGTTACATAGAACCGCAACCTGCCGATGCTTGCTTTGGAAAGGATCGTTTGCGGAAGCGAGTATCCTAATGTGATGCTTCGCAGGCGTATAAAACTTCCATCCTCCAGGAACCGGTCGCTGACCCTGTAATTGTTTCCCCCATTAGTTATACGTGGCTCCGTCAATGAATGGTTTTCAGGGGTCCACCTGTCAACAACATGTTTTTCCCAATTATAAGTTGCAAAACGGAAAGTTTCTTTTGCATTAAATACTTTATTTCCACTGGCTCCAACAACATCCGCATTGAAATCAATTCCATTCCATTCAAGTCCTGCTGTCATGGAATAAGAAAGCGTTGGGATCGGGCTTCCCAGGTACACACGATCATCTCCACTTAGTTTGCCATCGCCGTTCGTATCCTGATAGCGTACATCTCCTGCCTTTTCACCACCAAATTTTGGTGACTGATCAACCTCTTCCTGCGATTGGAAAATACCTGCTACTTTATAACCGTAAAAAGAACCGATTGGCAAACCCACTACTGTATGTGTTGCAGGTTCACCCTGGAGGAATGCAGAAAAGATTTCATTTCTTCCTTCTGCAAGCTTTATGACTTCATTCTTTACAGGTGATAAAATCACTCCCAAGTTGTAGGATAATTTTCCGGATTTTCGATAACTGGCTGCTATGTCCCAACCCTGGTTATTTACTTTGGCAGTATTTACAACGGGATCATCCTGAGAACCTACATAGTCAGGAATCGGAACAGAAGCGATGATATCATACGTCAGTCTGTTATACCAATCCAATTCCAGTTCAATCGCTCCACCAAATATGGCTACCTCTATTCCGATATCTGTCTGTCTTGATGTTTCCCATTTGAGATTTGCATTTGCAAGTGAGACGAGAGTTGCTCCCTGGTTGAGACTTTCATCAGGGCCAAATATTCCATAAAGGCCGCTTGTGACTGCACCTGTTGAAGGATATGTTGATGAAGCTGCCTGGTTACCAAGGATTCCAAAACTTCCACGGATCTTAAGTCTGTCCAGCCAGGCAATATCTTTTATAAAAGATTCTTCAGTCATATTCCATCCAATGCTACCAGAGGGAAAATTACCTGTCCGGTTATCTTTTGTAAAACGGCTTGAGCGATCTGTTCTCCAGCTTAATGTGAGAAGATATCGATTACGGAAAGAATAATTGATCCGATAGATGTTTGAGGTAAGCGCTTCATCTCCTGCATTCTGAAAATTCATCTGCGTCGTATCATTTCCGGCCGAGAGAAATAACAATTCTTCTGCAGTGCCCGGAAAGTTTTCCCTGCTACCCCCCAGCTCTTCAAATTTTCTTTCCTCTGCTGTATAACCAGCCAGTACAGTTAAGTGATGGTCATTCCATGTATGATCGAATGTCAGGGTTTGTTCCCATATCCATTCAGTGCCATTACCTGTGGAGACACTAAGCCGGTCATTTAAATTTCGCTGTGATGCACTCACTTCAAATTTAGGTTCGAAAAAACGTGATTTTTTACTTAACCTGTCAATGCCAAGATTAGATCTGAACGTAAAATCTTTGAAGAGATTAACATCAACATACAAATTCCCAAATAACCTTGTTCCGGTAAAATGGTGATTGCTTTTATAAAAAAGATCTGCCGCTGGATTGGCAACAGCTAAACCAAAAAATGTAGGATCTGAAAAATCGCCTGTAGAATCTCTCGCCGCAAAAACAGGTTGCATACGATATGCAGATCCAACTACATCCGGAGCTGCATCTTCCCGAACATTGGAATGCGCAAGATTATGCCCGAGTATGATGGTAGGAGTTAATTTATATTCGGCATTTAACCTCAATGTCAGCCTGTCAAAATGCGAATTTTTGACAACACCATCCTGTGAAAAATAATTACCGCTAAAACTATAACTGTATTTGTCCGAGCCTCCGCTTGCACCAATGCTGTAATTGCTGGTCGGCGCCATCCTGAATATTTCATCCTGCCAGTCAGTGCCTTCTCCCAATGCAGATGGATCCGGATAATAAGCCTGACCTCTGAGATCATTATAAGCTGATGCAAATTCGCTTGCATTCAGAAGGGCAACTTTTTTGGTGATCTGCTGAGTCCCAAAGTATGCCGTACAGGATATGAGGGCGCGATCCCTGGGTATTCCTTTTTTGGTAGTGATGATGATAACGCCATTGGCACCACGGCTTCCATAGATTGCAGCAGCGGAAGCATCCTTAAGCACCTCCACACTTTCTACATCCTGCGGATTGACAAGTGATGGATCATAGGTGATCATGCCATCGATGACAAAAAGCGGATTTGCATTATTTAGCGTGCCTGTTCCACGAATTCGTATTACGGCACCTGCGCCTGGTGCACCAGAAGAAGGAGCCACATATACCCCAGACACTTTACCCTGAAGAGCCTGTTCAACACTATTTGTTGCAACTCTTGAAATGTCTTTTCCTTTAACTGTTGATACCGCACCTGTCAGATCACTTTTTTTCTGAATTCCATATCCCACGACAACGATCTCATCAATTAAAAAATCCGCCTCTGACATTTTAACTTCCAGTTCAGTACGGCCGTCTAATTTTATTTCCACGGCGGTATATCCTGTGTACCTGAAAATCAAAACAGGATCAGGATTCTGAACAGTAAGCATAAACCTGCCATCAATGTCTGTGATCGTACCCCGGTCAGTGCTTGCTTCCTGTATAGTGACACCTATGATGGGCTCATTTGTTTTAGCATCCAATACTACACCGGTTACAGGTTGATTGATCGGTGGCTCAACCTGGATTTGCGACCAGCTCCACAACGGGTTCAGCAAAAGAATAAAAATGATGGCGTGTAAATATTTTGATTTCATATGGCTTAGTTAGCGAATGAATGAAATGATTCGATTACGATAGTTGGGATTACTTGATAAGGGTTACCTCACGTTTTTGTAAATGTTCTGAATCAGGACCTACCATGATCCAGAACTTTCCTGGCTCAGCTTCGAATTTCATATCAGCAGTGTAAAAAGCCAGGTCATCAGTGGTCAGTTTAAAATTAACCATTTTATGTTCACCTTTTGCAAGTTTTATTTTTTCAAAACCTTTCAATTCTTTTACGGGACGGGTGACACTTCCGACCAGGTCTCTTACATATAACTGAACGATTTCCTCTCCGTCCCTGTCGCCGGTATTCGTGACATTTACAGATACCATCAGCGTTTCTTTCATTGAAAATTCCGTCTGGTCCAGTTGTATTGAATCATATTTGAAGGTGGTATAGCTCAGTCCGTATCCAAAAGGATAGAGGGGTGAATTGGGAATGTCCAGGTATTTTGTATTCCATTTACTGTTAGCATCATAGGGGCGGCCGGTATTTTTTTGGTTATAATACAAAGGCACTTGTCCGATAGATCTTGGAAATGTCATCGTCAGCTTTGCAGATGGATTATAATCTCCAAAAAGAACATCTGCAATGGCAGGACCTGCTTCAGTTCCTAACCACCAGGCTTCAAGTATTGCACTCGCATGTTCAGCAATCCATGGAATGGTCAATGGCCTTCCATTCATAAGGACGACTATGACAGGAGTCCCTGTACCTACGAGATCTTTAATCAATTGTTCCTGCACACCTGGTAAGGTTAATTCTGATCGCGCTGCCGCTTCGCCGCTCATATCTTTTGATTCACCTACGACAACGATCACTACATCCGAGTTTCTGGCTGCAGTAATGGCTGGGGTAAATCCCTTTGTAACATCACCTTCTATTTCACAACCTTTCACATATTTGATTTTGAATCCCTGCTTGTCGGCCCTGTCGGATAAGGCTTCTTTCACGCTGATGCATGACTCGCCATCACCTGCGCCGCTCCATGCACCCATGAGTTGCGATTTTTCTGCAGCAAGTGGTCCTACTAGAGCTATCGATTTTATTTTCTTTGGTAATGGGAGGGTGTTTTTATCATTTTTTAAGAGCACGATGGATTTCCGCGATATGTCTCTTGCAGCTTCGAGATTTGCAGGTGACATGATGACTTCTTTTTCTCTGGCTTCATTACAAAAACGATATGGATCTTTAAAAAGTCCTAATGCATATTTTGCTTCAAGGATCCGCCGGACGCTTGCATCAATGGTTTTTTCCGAAACCCGCACTGCAGAAACACCATCTTTTAGAAATCGCTCAAATTCTGCACCCTGCAAATCCATATCCACTCCGGCATTTACTGCAAGTTCTGCAGCATGTCTTTCATCACGTGCATATCCATGATTGACCATTTCATTGATGCTGGTATAATCTGTCACCACGAATCCTTTGAAACCTAATTCGTTTCGCAACACATCCTGGAGTAAAAATTTATTTGCAGTAGCAGGTATGCCATCATATTCATTGAAAGAAGTCATGACTGTCATAGCACCTTCTTCAATACCCGCCTTGTAAGGAGGAAGATATGTATCACGGAATACTCTTTCACTCATGTCAACGGTGTTGTAATCCCTGCCTGCAACAGGAGCACCATACCCTGCATAATGTTTTATGCACGCCATAATTCTGTCAGCATGATCAAAATTTTCTCCCTGGAAACCACGCACGCGCGCACGAGCGATAAGTGTTCCGAGATAAGTGTCTTCACCCGCACCTTCCATCACACGTCCCCATCGCGGTTCACGTGAAATATCTACCATCGGTGCAAATGTCCAATGCAAACCGGCAGCAGAAGCTTCGGCAGCAGCGATAGAAGCTGATTTTTCCATGGCTGCTAAATCCCAGCTGCAGGACTCCGCAAGCGGCATTGGGAAAATCGTCTTGTAGCCATGGATGACATCATAGCCGAAGATGAGCGGTATGTGTAATCGGCTTTCTTTTACAGCGATCTCCTGCAATTGACGGGTGAAGGCGACGGTATGACTATTAAATAATGCACCACACAAGCCCTTACGGATATCTTCCTGGTATCCTTCCCGAATGGTCGGGCCTGTCGAACCCCAGTCTGTGGTGAAGAGAGTCATCTGGCCTATTTTTTCTTCCAGCGTCATCAGTGCCATGATGCTGTCGATCTTCGCAGTCACCTCCTTACTTGCTGAACCTGTTTTCGCAGCACTCCCTTTAGGTTGTTGTGTTTTACAACTAAAGAGAAAAAATATTATCACACAGATACTTAAAATACGCACCATATTATAAATTTTGGATTTTAGAATTTAGATTTTGTATTGCCTCTCGTTCCCCTGAAGAGGATGAAAATTTTTCCTGTTTATTTTCATTTCAAACTCAATTTCTCAAACTAATTCTGATTATCACACCTCTCATGTCTCACGACTCACGACTCATTACTCATTACTCACTACTCACGTCTCACGTCTCACTACTCACTACTCACTACTCACTACTCACTACTCTTCATCCATCCTCCTGTGAATCCGGCTTTTTTCAAACCTGCGATGATATACGGATTCTTCTTCATCACTTTCCATAAAAGCTCTGTTCGTTGATTTTCAATCATCAGTAATATCGGTCCCTGGTCAATCCCTAAATAATCGATATCAAACCAACCCTTTGGTGTGGTTGAAGTAATATACGTGAGATTGAACGCATCTTTGAATCCATATTCACCGACTAGATTTTGGGAATACGTTTCCCACATGTATTTCAATGTTTTATCACAAATGTCCGGACTGAATACATAAGATCCACCGGCAGCCGTTGGTGCAATCGTTCCATCGTCCACTATTGCATAACTACATGCACCCCTTGCGCGATAATCATAAAACACCCTTTCCTTTCCCTGCACTGTCATTGTTGTACTTGCAGGTCCGTCACAAGCTGTCAGGCCCCAGCACCATTGATGATAACCTGTTTCTGCCTGAGGATTTTTTATACAATAAGACCGGTTTGCTAATGTCGCTCTGCGGCTGTTTTCAAAATAATCAATTCCTTTTGATTTCATGTACGGATCCTGTATACCTTTAAAATCAAGCCATACATGGCTATATTGATGTCCGAATAACGGATCGAACTGAATGCATGTCTGACCTTCAAATGCATCCCAGGTATAGGTTTCACACCATTTATCCCAGGCTTTAGCGGGTATAGGATGTGTAGGTGAACCCATGGCCATGATCAATAATACCATCGCTTCATTGTATCCTTTCCATTCAGCAGGAATGAATCCATGTTCGGGATGCCAGCCCATCCAAAGTCGTGAACTGTCATTGAACATCCAGTCCCATTCAACGCGACGGTAAAGGCTGTCACTTGTTGCGCGAATAGATTTTTCGGTTTCATTGTCTGCATCAAAATAAGACATGGATGATAATATGCCTGCCATAAGCAGGCCTGTATCAATCGATGATAATTCAACTTCTTTAAAACGGACCGCTTTATCAAGCGTGAGAAAATGATAATAAAATCCATGGAAACCGGAAATGTTTGTCCTTGCAGGCCCAACCGGTAAGTGCCATAATGCTTGTAATGTTTTTAATGTCCGTTCAGCAGCCTGCGACCTGCTCACATAGTTTCGTTCAGCACCTACGATGTATGCACTTAATCCAAAACCGGTAGCTGCGATAGATGAAAACGTTAAAGACGGATACCTGTCAGGAACCTGGTAATTGGTTTTATCGGCAAGATCCCAGAAATAATGGAACGTCCGTTTTTGCAATTCATCCACAGAATATGGAACGGTTAGTGCCGGCTCCGATGGTGCAACTTTCGTTTTGCATCCCAACAGGAAAGCACAAAGCAAGATCCAAATGGAGAAGGACCTGAATAAAAAGAAATCGGGGAGGCAATGCACTCCCCGATCTTCAGTTGGAATTGGTTTATAATTTAACAAAACGGGACATCGCTAAAAGTTCACCTTTTGAGCTATATCCGGTCAGTATGTAAGTACCCTGATTAAGCGCACCTACATTTACATTAGCACTGTTTGCATTTCCGGTGGAAACACTTGCCAGTTTTTGACCAAACAGGTTGTGAATATCTAATCTGGATATTCTGCCAAGTTCTTCGATGCTGAGTTCGTCAGTTACCGGGTTTGGAGAAATACTAAGATCAGTTGGCCGAACCGGTCCTGAAGTGCTTGTTGTTCCACACTCACCTCCGGTCAGAGAAACATCATCAAAATAATACACTACATCTTCTGCAGGAAGATTGTTGATGTCCCAGATCAAAGTCACACGTACATAATCACCATCATCGATGATCGGTGTTGTAGAGAAGTCCCATGTTAATTCTTCCCATTCATTCACTTTTGTATTGGCAACTGTAAGGTCACCTGAGCCAGGGCCAGGAGGCACAGCTTTACTGTTTTCAATTTTCATTGTAACAGTTGCAATCTGTGGTGAATAGATCTTCATCTTTACGATCTTATCCGCACCAAACTGTATCGGCGCAGGAAGATCTGTGTACATGCCTTGCCATGGTTGCCCACTTGATGCTTTTTCAACAGCCTTACCTACATTAGGACTTGTATTAATTCCACTTGGATCAGGATTTGGCACGAGTTCAAAATCACCTGAATCATCCGCGGGAAAATATTTCCATTCGGTTGAAATGAAAGCTGCATCATCAAAATTGATCAGGCATCCTGTGAAAGGTGCATGAGCAAATTGCAAATTGTCAATATAATAATCTCCGCCATCAGGATCTTCAACTCCGGCATTGATAAAAATGCACGCACGTTTGTGATCCATTCCGACCTGGCTTGAAAAATCGCCTGTGATGGTTTCCCATTCACCCGGTGTCGTACTTGCAGTCCAAACTTCAAAACCTGGTGCGGTACCGCCTTCAAGTTTCAATAAAACAGGAACTGCAGCATCACTCAACATTTGGAATGAAAGCTGATTGTAAGATGACAAATCAATTCCATCAGGAAAATCAACACACAACGCTGCAAATGCATCATTTGGAGGATCTGCATATAACCCAACCAGAGTTGAAGCATTAGTTGTCGAGACTAATGGATTGCCAACTACAGATACTTGCGCAGCCCCGGAACCAAATTCATAGTTACGCTGACATTCGAAGTCATCAATGATATTGGCTAATGTCACAGTGCCTTCGCAAGGGTCAACTGTAGTTTCGCTTTGCGTTAAGTTGTCGAAATAGAAAACCGCGCCTTCTTCAGCAACACCCGGATTGAAAATAATATTAATGGATTCCCAATCAGAGATAGATTGGAAGGATGAAAAATCAAATGATATATTTAGCCATTCTCCTCCGACTGTAATATCTCTTTCAACTTCTTTATTTCCCTGTGATACACTTCCCAGCTGGAAAGTAACTGTACCCGCAGACGGTGCATATACATCAAGATTGTATTGTGGCCTTGTAGAAATATCTATAAAACCTGGAGCAACCGCTGTGACGGTACTAAAAGCAGAAGATCCTTTCGTGTATTTCCCTACAAACAAGGAAGTATTGATACCAAGTGGATCCGGATTGTCAACAACTTCAAATGAGCCATGCAGAAGTGCCTGCTGATCTAGCGGCTCCCATGGAAGGAAAGCAGTTCCATCTTCAAAATCTTCAAGTGCTACATCTGTTTTTTCAACAAAACGGATATCATCTATGTAGTAGACATCACCTGCTTGCGGATCCTGGCCTGCATTAAAGAAGATGCCTAGTTTCTTGTGATTGGCAGATGCTTCTCCACTAAAATCAATGGTATATTCTACCCAATGACCCGGATTAGATGCATCCACGAAAACTTCTTTTGCCGGTGATGATCCACCTTCAAGCTTGAACAGAATAGGAACAACACGAGGAGACCAGATTTTTACTTTGAGTTGATTGTTGGTACTTAAATTGATTGAATCCTGAAAGTCGATAAGAAGTGTAGCCCATTGCTCACCTTGAGGATCAACATATTGGCCAACTTTTGTCGAAGAGTTTACAGCATCAGGAGTTGGATTGCTCACAACACTCAGGCTATCCCATCCATTGACATACGTAGCATTCCGGTTGCATTCGAAATCATCTATCATGTCAGGATTTAGGGTTACATTTTTACATGCGCCTTCAGGTAGTGCATAAAGATTGTCGAAGTAGTATGTATCTGCACTCATCTCAACACCCGGATCAAAGAAAAGGATCACTTTTGACAAGGTGGTAAAATCGGCTGCGTCTGAAAAATCAAATGTATACTCCTGCCATTCATTTGCGAGTCCGATATTTTTAGTTCTTTCGATTGATTCTCCACCAGTGCCTTCAAGCTTTAAGAGTACCTGGGTAGCAGCCTGTGCGTGCACCTGAAGATGAAACTGATTGAGTGTGCTCATATCAAAAGGAATACCTCTGTCAGCAAGTAACAAGCTGTATGAGTGCAGACCTGATTTGACATAGAGGCCGACACTATCAGAACTATTTACACTATTTGGATCCGGATTGGTAACCGGACCATCGAAGAATCCATCAAGACCCTGCCATGGAAGATTCGCTCCGTTTTCAAATGTTTCATAATCTTCACGTGCTACAACAGCTTCGATATCGTCAAAATAAAAAGTCTCAGTACTTGTTTCAACACCAATGTTGAAAGCAACTAATATTTTGTCCATCATGGTGAAACCTGCACCACCTGTAACATCAAATGAGTATTCTACCCATTCGTTCGCTACTGTAATATTGCGTATAGATTCTACATTATTTCCACCTCCTTCAAATTTGAAAAGAACCTGAGCCGGTGCAACAGGAGACCAAACTTTCATTTTGATCAAATTGAACTGAGTCAGATTGGCTGGACTTCCTAAAGTTCCCAAAGCAAAATTGTATGCGAATCCATTGGCATTGGTATACGAACCAACAAAACCACTATTATTCACAGCATCAGGAGCAGGATTTGCCACCACTCCATTATAAATTCCATTTAGCCCTGTCCAGGCTACATCAGCAGTACCTCCTTCGAAGTCCTCATAGACTACCTGGGCCTGCAGCAGTTGAAAAGTGAAGAGGGAGAAAAAAAGTAGAAATACATTTTTCATATATGAGTTTTATTTGTGAATGTGATAAAATGAATAAGGTTTAAAAATAGGAAAACCCATTGAAAGCAAAGTGTAAACAGGAAATTAATATGATTGATGTTTTCTGAATGACATTTGCATATTTTTTTAGTTAAAAAATGCAAAATTCAGAAAATGAAGACTATACAGATAAGGACTATTCTGCACATTAAAAAGAGGCGCACAGTGTCCTGCATTGCAGTGGCTTCTCGGAGACCGCCGTTATTGGAGTTCGCTCCAACAACCTCTGGCTGCAGTGGACAAACTCCTGCAGTGGACAAACTCCTGCAGTGGCCACTCCCTGTATTAGTAAACTCCTGCAGCGGCCACTCCCTGTGGTAGCAAACTCCTTCAGCGACATTTGGCTGCAGGAACAACTTCTTTGAGAGAAGTGAATACATACATTCTTAAAAAAATTAATTTATCCAGATGGCTTTGGTATCACTGAAATGAAGGTTATCAGTGATAAATACCCTGGCCCAGCCTGAGAAATTTTCATCAACTTTCAATCCATATTGAAAACCGTTATTGGAATATTGATGGAAAAGTATTTTTCTGCCAAGCGCATCGACTATGTCAATGGTCCATTTCACATTTTTATTTTCCTCATCAATAGTTATATCGAGATGACCATCTCCAATCGTCGGATAAAGAGTCCAGTTAAATTTTTTTAAGGGTTGATGATCAGTGGAAGTTATATCTTCTGTAAATCCAATGTCAGCCAATGCAGGATCAATTTCCGGATTGGACATGAAGGATGTCCACAAGATTCCGGAGCGATAGTTTTCTATCATATTGATGATAGGTCCCTGATCAATCGCCAGGTAAGAATCTGCAAACCAATTCTCATCCGGATTAAAAGCATCATAAAATCCATATTGCCCCCAAAGATTTTCTCCATATACCTGGTATAAATGGCGCATTACAGTTTTGCTTTCTTCAGGAGTATAGGGCATGGAAGGAAGAGCCGCAGCAGGAGTAATGGTGCCATTATCTGTATTTCCTCCGGGTGCATGCGCGGAGTATCCAAAAGGATCATCACTGGCAGTAAGGCCCCAACATTGATCACTATACCCTGTATGATGTTCCGGATTAGCCACGCACCATCCACGATTGATCAATGTATGATTGGTATTCTGAACAAAATAATTTGCATACTGATCTTTAATATTCCTCGGATCAAAACCCTGGTATGAATAATGTGCAAAAAATAAAGGCCCGCCTAAAGGAGGTCCGACCAACAGTTTAATGCCATACCATTTGAGGCCACTGACATATCCTGCACCTGCCCAGCCACTTTCCCAGTATGATGCAGTAACAGGATGCGTAGGTGATGCAATGGCCAGAAGATAAACGATCAAAGCTTCATTGTATCCCCTGATCTGGAAATTCAATTGCCACTCATATTGCGGTGACCAGTGCCAATACAACACACCTGAATTATTACGGGAATAAAAATCCCATTCCACATCTTCCCATAAAGAAGTGATCACATCGCGGAGCACATTTTCTTTTTCATTGTCCTGATCAAAATATCCGCGCGCAGTCAGCAATCCCTCCATCAGAAATGCAGTCTCCACCAGGTCACCGCCATTGTCAAATGTGCTGAATGGATAAACCTCTCCTGTCCTGCCATTCATCCAATGTGGGAACACACCGTGAAACCTGTCAGCGAACTGTAGGAAGCTCACCACTTGAAGCAACCTGTCAACACCCTGTTGGCGTGTGATGAATCCGCGATGCACTCCGGCAACAATGCTCATCACTCCAAAACCTGTACCGCCCGTTGCCACGATATCATCACTCCCTAATCGCTCTCTTGCCATGCCGCTGACCGGATGTGCATATTCCCAGAAATACCTGAATGTATATTCCTGCACCATGTCAAGAAACTGTTCATCTGAAAATGGAGTAATGGTAGTTGATACGGTGTCCGATACAGAAAGTAAATTTCCGGGGACTGAAAGTGCATCTATATAATATTGGTATACATGATCCAATTGATCTTCTCTTCCGGTCCAGTCAATCCAGCGTAATTTTCGGGTGGTGGTTAATAAAACAAACTGGCTATCGGTTTCAGATTTTCTCCATATTTCATATCTGTCTGCAGAAGAAAATGGATTCCAGCTTATCTCAGCATGCATATCATATCCTGAACCTGAAAGCTGAATGGCCTGTCCATGAGATACCAAAAAAGAATTGATGAGTAAGAATGGCAGGATTAAATATTTCAGCATCGACATCTTTTAATTTAGTTTAACTCCCGGTCTGTAGCGCCTCCGCTACGTTGAGGTATAACATTGATCGCCATGTTATAACTAACGATGGCCATAAAAAGATCTCAGATACTGAAGTCTCTGATTCCGGTTAAGGTTTGCGGATTTGATTTTTGATGGCCTGTATCAGGTTTGTAGAATTGACAGGCCTGTAGATGTGTTTTTTGATATTGTCCCGGATCACCTGCTCATGGTTGTAAGCCTGCTGGTAGCTTGGATCGGAATTAACTTTCTGGAGGAATTCGTCCTTGGACTGAGCGTCCAGGGCCTGGTCGAAATACATCCCTACTTGTTTCCTTAATTCATTTTTGGCGTTGAGGTCTTCCATCGATAAAGGTTTTAATACAGTTCAGTTCGGATCATGGGATGTTAAAAAAAAAATAGTATTCGGTTTCTGATTATTCTTCTTCAGTATTGTCTTTTTCAGACGAATCGGTTCCGGGTTTCAGCTTTTTTTTCTTGCCTCTGAAATCCGTAAAACCCATTTTCTGAGCATAATTAGTCAATTTTTCTTTCAGTAGGTTCCTGGCCCTGAAAAGCCGTGATCGCACAGTGCCAATGGGTACATCAATGATACTTGCGATCTCCTCATACGTGAACCCTTCGATGTCGCATAGCAGGATCACTGTTCTGAAATCTATAGGTAAGCTATTGATCGCAGAAGTTACCTCATCTCCCATCATGTGAAGGAAGATTTCTTCCCTCAGGTCACTATAGCCTGATATCCGGTCATCATCTGTATCATGATAGGCTACAATCTCCTCATAATCAACTTTTGTGGGTTGTTTGACCCGTTTCCTATATTCGTTTATATAGGCGTTCTTGAGGATTTTAAACAGCCATGCTTTGGCATTAGTTCCTTCGTCGTACTTATCAATGAATCTATATGCTTTAAGATAAGTCTCTTGTACCAGATCGTCTGCATCTTCCTGGTTATAAGTCAGGTGATAGGCAAAGGTCTGCAGTGCATTCACATGCGGCAGGAGTTCCTTTTCAAAAATGGTATCGTATTTTGACTTGGCTGGTTTCTTCGGCATTTGTTAAAATCCGGTCATTAATAAACAGGGTGTGAATGTAGATAAAAAAGCCAAATGACCGGAAATTGAAGCTGTGTTAATCCGGCTCAAAAAGGATCATCAGGCAGCCCGAAACCTACCCAAAAAGACCTCGTGGCACGAGTACTCGTGCCACGAGGTCTTAACTCACTGATAATACACGTAGTTATAAGTGGAACGATGGAACACGTTTTGGCACATTTCTGAAGTGATTTCCACATATGATTAGCTTTGCGGGAATGGGCAGAAAAAATAAATTAAAACGGTTTGCGGAGGTAGCGACATTCCCGAATGTGTATGAAATCGATCCCGCCCAGGAATCTTTTATTTCGAATACGGAAGGGATGAGCCGGGATTTACGGGGTCAGTGGTCAGTAAATCATTTTCAAAATGACCATCCCATCGTGCTTGAGCTTGCCTGCGGGAAAGGTGATTATACCGTAGCCCTGGCAAAAGATCATCCGAAACAAAATTTTATCGGGGTGGATATTAAAGGTGCACGCATGTGGCTTGGTGCAAAGAAGGCCCTTGAAACTTCAATGAATAATGTTGCATTCCTGAGGACAAGAATCGAATTTATTGATCGCTTTTTTGCCCCCGGTGAAATCTCGGAAATCTGGATCACTTTTCCGGATCCGTTTGAAGGAAAAATTACACGCAGGCTCACCTCATTTCCTTTCCTTCAGCGTTATCGTAAAATTTTAAAACCTGGCGGAATCATCCATCTGAAATCAGATTCCCGTTTGCTGTATGAATTCACACTTGATGTAATCCATTCCACTCCGGGATGTCATGTGTTGTATGCGAATCCGGATATCTACAACGATAAATTAAATTTTCCGGAGTTAGATCATAAGACGTATTATGAGAAGAAACACCTTGCAGATGGAAGAACGATAAAGTATTTACGATTTACCATTTAACGAAAAATGAAAAATGAAAAATGAAATTTGGGTGATTTATAAATGCTCATAATCATTTTTCATTTTTCAATTTTCGTTTTTCATTTAAAAATGTTTCCAACCTTGTGCAGTGATGGGTAATATTTGTCCGCTGCTCGTATGTAATGTCACTCCATCACTCTTTGGAGTGATCTCACCGATGATATACACACTGTCCATAAATCTTACTTTTTCAAGATCCTTTGGAGAGACGGTGAATAACAATTCATAATCTTCACCGCCATTCAATGCACAGGTGATTGGGTCAAGACGAAATTCCATTGCCTGTGTGCGGGCTTCATCATGAATTGGGACATGTGCTTCTTCAATAAATGCACCTGTACCTGAAGCTTTGCAGATATGCATGAGATCGGAAGCAAGTCCATCTGAAATATCAATCATCGCCGTAGGAAGTAACCCTGTTTTTTCAAAATAACGAACGGATTCAAGACGTGCTTCAGGTTTTAATTGCCTTCCGATTAAATATTTTTTATCACTCAGCTGCGGTTGCATATCAGGTGCGGCCAGGTAGACTTGTTTTTCTCTTTCTAAAATTTGTAAACCAAGGTATGCTGCACCAAGATCACCGGTTACACATAATATATCTCCTGCTTTAGCACCACTACGATATACGATTCGATCAGCTGCTACACTTCCTACTGCGGTAATGGAAATCGTTAACCCTCTGGGTGAAGAAGTTGTATCCCCACCGATCAAATCAACCTCATATGCATTGCAAGCCATGCCAATCCCTTCATACAATTCATCAATAGCTTCAACGGAAAACCTGTTACTGATCGCAATCGATACGGTTATATGTTTTGGAATGGCATTCATCGCACAGATGTCAGATAAGTTGACAATGACTGCTTTATAACCCAGATGTTTTAACGGATGATACATGAGGTCGAAATGTATTCCTTCTACCAGAAGATCCGTTGTAACGATGACAGGAGCACCTCCGTAATCAAGCACAGCAGCATCATCACCTATACCAATTAAAGAATCCTGACGATTCAATTTAAATCTCGACGAGATCCGGTCGATCAGGCCAAATTCACCTAATTCACCGATGTCTGTTCTTTTTAGATTCTGTTCACCCATGTTGATTTGGTTTTAGGTTATTGGTTATTAGCGGTAGGACAGGTTTTTAGTTGCAGGGTATTAGGCACGTTGTTAGTCGCCAGTTGATTATGGTTTTTACAATTACACTCGTACTGTCTTACCTCTTACTGTCTTACCTTCTTACCCCTCACTCGACAAGGGCAGCATCAATATGCTTCCATAATCCTTCTTCCGGAAAAGGTGCAATGATCTTAACAGGCAATTGTCCGGAAGGATGTAAGAAATCGAGCGAATACGCATGTAAGTCAATCGAACCATCAGGGTTAGTTCGCTTAGAACCATATTTTATATCACCACGAATGGGTATACCTATGGCCGCGAGCTGAGCCCTGATCTGGTGCTTCCTGCCGCTGATCAGTTTAATACGCAGGACCATGAAATTATCAAGTTGTTGAATGACTTTGTATTCTAATGTGCCTTCGAGAGCTCCGGCTACAGGTTCTGCATGTGCTGTGGTGATATTGTTCTTATTGTCAAAGCTGAGATAATGAGTCAACGTTCCTTCAGTAGGAATAAGAGTAGTGGGAACGATACCGAAGTAAATTTTTTCAGTTGTTTTTTCCTTCCATTGTCTTGACAGAAATGCAGCTGCATCTTTTGTTTTTGCGAACACAAGCACTCCGCTAACCCGCTGATCGAGACGATGGACTACATACAGATCACGATGCGCATAAGCCATCATCATCTGGTGGGCGTTAGGATCTCCGGTTTTGTCTTGCTGGGTAGAAAGGCCGGCTGGTTTATTCAGCACGATGATGTGATGATCCTTGTGAAGGACAAGGTCACTTATTTTTTTCATGCTCTTTTTTTACCTCTTCATGGTCAATGTACAGATCAGGCTCCTGTGGCTGCTTCAATGCCCGCTGCGGATTGAAGACATATTTGTACAGGAGGTAAACAACAGCAACCATTAATAAAACTTTGCCCATAGATGACGTATTGGGTTATGCCGCAAAGGTACGACATGACTTGCTGATTACATGTGGTTTATGATGAAATACAAATACATTGTAAATTCTGTCTGCTTCCCTTTTCCTGGTATTTGCATGTGGTGAACTAACATTACAAATTTTTAATATTAGAACTTTCCCTATATTTCGCCTTCGTTAACTCCCAAGAACATTCATACATGATATATCAGGCCATTATTTCTTCTCCCATTGGTAAAATCCTGCTCAAAGGTTCAGAAAATGGTGTCTCCCGCGTCAGCTTTTGGGAAGATGATACAAACGGTGAAATCACACCTGTTCCCGATTGCCTTAAGGAATGTGCACAACAGCTGTCAGAATATTTTAATGGCACCCGAAAAGAATTCGACCTCAGGCTGGATTTTGGCGATGCACCTGAATTTCATCAGGAAGTCTGGAAGATGGTCAAATTGATACCTTATGGCCGGACCCGAACATATGCCGATATTGCTGAGATCATAGATCATCCCAATGCATTCAGGGCTGTAGGGCATGCAAATGGAATGAACCCTTTACCCATCGTAGTTCCGTGTCATAGAGTGATTGGTAAAGATGGTAACCTCACCGGCTACGCTTACGGACTCGAGATGAAAAGATGGCTTCTCTCGCATGAGTCTCCGGGACAGTATATGAAACAGGGGAATCTGGTGGAAGTACTGGAAGCGACACACTAGTATTCAGTAATCGGTAATCAGTGTTCAGCAAAAAAATGGTGAACAATAAGAAAAAAAGATATTCAACGAATAACTTTTTTTCTTATTGAAGACTATAAATCTTAAATCTTAAATCTTAAATCTTAAATCTTAAATCAGAAATCGTCTTCCCTGACCTTGCCTTCTTCCAATAATAATTTGATTGCTTCAAGGATAGAAGACCAGCCTCCTCCTTCTACAGTGTCTTCATATCTTCTTTCACCATCAGCGACGGTTGAATAATCTCCTTGTGATATTTCTAACGTGGTTTGCCCGTTTTCTTCTGTTAATTTGTAAGTCACTGTCAGATAATTTTCAGGGACGTCGGGGACTTCAGCATTGTTAGGATCAATCGTTGTATAGGATAAAAGTTTCTCCGGTTGGAGATCTACAATATTGCCTTTTACAAATACCATATCCTGTCCTTCATAATTTCCTCTCCAATGCAACGGGCTCCCGATTTTCCAATCGGATACAGTCTCGCAGCCGAACATATATTTTTTGGTTTGCTCAGGATTGACCAATGCATCCCAGACGCTTGATGCAGATGCATCAATGGTGATGCTGTCTTTTACAAATAGATTTTTTTCCATTGAATTTGTATAGGGAGCGCAACATAATAATTTTTGTTCTATTAAAATAAAACAAAAAGAAATAAAACAGTTGAAGAATAAGCGTGGGATTTTTTTGAATTGTTGATTGGATTTTGATTTGCGATATGAAGGAGTTTTTTATTCGATCCCTTCAGGATCGACAATATTCATTCCATTCAATTCCCCCGGGTTGCAACCCGGGGCTATTAATGTTTGATCCCTTCAGGATCAAAAAAATCTATAGCTCACGTCGCACATCTCATATTTCACACACATCACGCCTCACGCTTCACACATCACGCCTCACACATCACGCCTCACACATCACACCTCACACCTCACACCTCACGCCTCACGCCTCACGCCTCACACCTCACACCTCACACCTCACGCCTCACGCCTCACACCTCACACCTCACACCTCACACCTCACACCTCACGCTTCACACCTCACGCTTCACACCTCACACCTCACACATCATGCCTCACACATACACCTCACACATACACCTCACACCTCACACCTCACACATCACACATCACATATCACATATCACGTCTCACGCTTCACACATCACGCCTCACACATCACGCCTCACTCATCACGCCTCACACATCACGCCTCACACATCACACATCACGTTTCACTACTCACTAATTGAGCGCATCCGGCATCACAAGGTTGAATGCAGGAATATCTACATTGAATTGTTCGCCTGTATCCATTCTGACCATGGTGTAAAAACCTGACATCTTTCCGATCGGAAATGCTAACACACAAAAGCTGCTGTATGAATGCAGGCCACCAGCATCAAGCAAAGGTTGTTCTCCAACTACACCCTGGCCATCAACCACTTTTTTTGTGCCATCCGCCTCTGTAATATCCCAATGTCTTGAGATCAGCTGGATGGGATATTCATTGTAGTTTTTAATGTGGATGGTATATACATGCAGATATTGAGACCGGTGCGGAAAAGAGTGCCCGGGCTGAAAATTACTTTCAACACCGATACGGACTCCATTTGTGGTCAATGCGTGCATGATCGCTAAAATAAAAATTTTTGCACAATGTCTTCTGATTCCTTCAGGGTCACTTCCAGTGCATCATTGATCAATACAACATCAAAATGAGACTCAAAGGTTAATTCTTCCCTGGCTTTTGTCAATCTTTTTTTCAGGCTCTCTTCCGTTTCATTTCCACGAAGGCGAAGTCGTTTTTCCAGCACCTCCATTGAGGGCACTTTGATAAATATCGTCAAAGTCTCTTCCGGGTAAAGCTGCTTGATGCTCATCGCACCTTTAACATCTACATCGAAGACGACATGCCTTCCCAGGGAAGTCAGCCGTTCAATCTCTGATTTCAGTGTCCCATAAAACTGGCCATGATACACTTCTTCACATTCGGCAAAGGCATCCATTGAAGTCCACAACTTAAAGGTCTCTACAGACAGGTAATAATAATCTTTACCGTGGATCTCGTGAGGCCTTTTGGAACGGGTAGTAGCAGAGACAGAAAATCCAGTATTCGGGAATGCAGAAAGGATATGGCGCACGATCGTTGTCTTTCCTGAACCACTGGGTGCTGTAAAAACAAGAAGCTTTCCGGGCAATGTCATACAATATTGGCCAGTTGTTCTTTAATTTTTTCCAATTCATTTTTCATCCCCACGACGAGATGCTGGAGCGGGCTCCATTGTGCTTTTGCGCCAAGCGTGTTGATTTCTCGTCCTAATTCCTGGGCGATAAAATTGAGCTGCTTGGATTTCATCTCCATATTCCCTACTAGAGTCTGGAGGAAAAAATTACAATGCTGCTGGAGCCGGACTTTTTCCTCATTGATATCCAGGCGATCCAGGAAGTAAATCAGCTCCTGTTCAAAACGATTTGAATCGATTTGATCACCATTCAGATATTCATCGAGCTTTTGTTTCATACGTGTCCTTACAAAAGCAAGGCGCTCCTTGTCATGGGCCTCGATGCTGTTGCACATATCATGTATTGCTGTAGCAGATTGAAGAAGGTCATTGTATTGACTCTGGCCTTCATGTGTTCGGAATTCGATGAGACGATCGATGGATTCATTTACGGCCTCGAGGATTTTATCCCAGAGGGTATTGTCTATTTCAGCATTGTTGACAGACCGCAGGATGTTTGGCAATTTGAGGACTTCATGGAGGATCTGATCCGGACCAACTCCCAAGCTGGTCGCAATCTCATTCAGCTGGTTAAAGTGTTTTCGGATAAGTGCCCTGTCATAATCCAGGTTGTCTATTGCCAGGTCCCCTTCAAAGCTAATGGTCATTTCTATCTTGCCCCGTTGGGTACGCTGCAAAACCAGGTTCCGGAGTTCTATCTCTTTCTCACCGAGGCTCACCGGCAACTTGATCCGAAGATCAGTGACCTTTGAATTCAGAGACCTGATCTCTGAAAGCACCTTCATGTCATTGTACTCTGCGCTTCCCCGCCCATAACCGGTCATTGATTGTATCATGGAGCGAAGATAAATTAAAAGGCGGAGGCGGAGGGAAAGGCAAAGGCTGAGGCGGAGGGGAAATTATCTGACTCGAACGTAAGTTAATTTAACAACCTAATCTTTTGCTAATTGTGTATTGCCTATTGCTATATGACTATTCTCTATTGCTATTTGCCTATTGCCTATTGCTATTTGCCTATTGCCTATTGCCTATTGCTAATTGCGTATTGCCTGTACCCTTTCCGTCCTTCCTTAGCCTTACCCTCCACCTCCGCCTCCGCCTTCACCGCCCCTCCGCCTTTGCCTCCCCTCCGCCTTCGCCTTCCCCTCCGCCTTCGCCTTTGCCTTAGCCTCCGCCTTCGCTTCCGCCTATTGCACCAGAATGGTCATTAAACATGTATTTCCAACACTTCCAGATAGTTACATTGATATGTGCAAAATAAAAATATGTAACCCCATGATTCAAAATCAAAACAAATTGTCGAACTTTGCCCTCCCGATTAGCCTGAAATATGGCATAACTTACTATAAATCAGAGTAATGAGAAAAGCAGATTTGGTTAACACCATAGCGGAAAAAACAGGCGTACCCAAAGTGGACGTCCTTGTGACGATGGAAACATTTTTTTCCGAAATAAAAATTTCATTATCTAAGGGAGAGAATGTGTACATCCGTGGCTTTGGTTCCTTCATCACTAAAAGAAGGGCTAAAAAAGTAGGCAGGCACATCAAAAACAATGTGTCTATTGAAATTCCGGCTCATTACATACCATCATTTAAGCCGGCTAAAATATTCGTAGATGAGGTGAAGGACGGAGTGAAGCCAGAAGAGAATTTGTGAAGAATAAACAACAAGCCCTTTATATCATCGGCGCTATACTTTTATCAGCCGTATTGTATTGGGGGTTTGATACAAAACCATCAAGTCAGAAAGCTCTCGAAAAGTCGAGGGTATTGAGCGGACAGATTTTTGACATCAATTCATTACAGAACGAGGCCAAAAAAAATTTGAACCAAGGGGATCTGGAAGTCGTTGAAGCTCTTGAATCGCAGGCCAGGTTTGCCGGTGGTGATTCAGCCAGGGTAGAAATACTTAAGCAACTTTCCGGTTTTTGGTTTAAGCAACAAAAACCTGTTTTGGCTGGTATTTATGCTAAAGAAGTTGCTGAAAAGCTTCAGAGTGCTCAGAGCTGGGGAATAACAGGAACCACTTTTGCCTCTGCCTTAAAGCAATCCGAATTGGCAGAAAAGGATCGTTCCTTAGCAAGAGATCAGGCAGTAGACGCATTTGAACATGCTATATCGCTTGATCCCAAAGCAGTGGAATACAGGGTGAATCAGGCTCTATGTTATATAGAAATACCTGATGCAGCCCAGCCGATGAAGGGTGTTCAGATGCTGGCGGGACTTGCTACTACTTATCCTGAATCTTACCTGCCGGTTTATCATTTGGCGAGATTGGCGGTTCAGACGGGACAATACGAAAAAGCTGAGGGGCGGATAGAACAGGCGCTAAAACTGGCTCCGGAAGATCCAAGGATAGCCTGCCTGGCAGTTGACATTTATAAAGCGGTAAATAAACCGGAAAAGGCTGAAGCACTGGCCGGTTTGTGTGCCAAAACGAAGTAGACATAATTTCTTATAAAATAATAATTTCAAGACTATGCCTTGCGGTAAGAAAAGGAAAAGACATAAAATCGCTACACATAAGCGAAAAAAGCGTCTGAGAAAAAACAGACACAAAAAAAAGAATAGATAAGCATTTTTTTTAACCGGCATCAAAGCAGTCCGATGTCTACGATATTAACGTTCTGATATGAAGAACGCCACCGGAAATAGCTGAGTCAAAAAAAATACCCTCTATTCAATCCTGACCACTCAGGATTTATACTCAGCCTCCGGTGTATCATCGCTGCATTAAGATCGATATACCCTATTGCCGTCAATCAATGCCTGATCCTCCGCCTGAGGCGGAGGTGACCAGAAAGTTGTGTTGATTTCATTTCAGAGGACTTACGACTGCTGTGTATGCCATGTGCATATAGGGTATTTTTATGGACAAAGAATTAATCGTCCAGGGTTCGCCGACAAGAGTTGAAATAGCTCTCGTGGAAGATCAAAAACTGGTTGAGTTACATCAACAAAAAACGAAGACTAACTTTTCAGTTGGTGACATCTTTCTTGGAAAGATCAAGAAATTGATGCCAAGTCTTAATGCATCGTTTGTAGATATCGGTCATCGAAAAGATGCCTTCCTTCACTACACTGACATGGGCCCCAAGCTCCGGACAGTGATGAAATTTACCGAAGACAGCATCCAGGGCAAACAACAAACAGCCCTGCTGGATAACTTCGAATTCGAACCGGAGATCATCAAGACCGGTAAAGTCGACCAGGTGCTCAAAAAGAATGAGAACATTCTCATTCAAATCCTCAAGGAGCCAATTTCCACTAAAGGACCTCGCTTAAGCTGTGAAATCACGATCCCGGGAAGGTTTATCGTGCTCACACCTTTCAGCAATACGATTGCAGTTTCCAAAAAGGTGAGCAGCCAGGAAGAACGAAAAAGATTACAGCTTCTCGTTGAATCCATTCGTCCTAAGAATTTTGGTATTATCGTACGGACTGCTGCTGAAGGAAAAAAAGTAGCCGACCTGCATGAAGAGCTCAAAGAGCTGCTGGACAAATGGAGCCAGATCCACAAACAACTTTATAAAAGACAGCTTCCTGCTAAGCTGCTCAGTGAGCTTGACAAGACAAGCTCAATACTACGGGATATGCTGAATGATGATTTTACCAATATCATCGTCAACGACAAAGAGATTTATGACAATATCCATGATTACCTGGACAACATCGCACCGGCTAAAAAAGATATCATTTCATTATACAAAGGAAAAAAGCCGGTATTTGATACCTATGGTGTCAACAGGCAGATAAAATCTTCATTCGGCAAAACAGCTACACTGCCCAGTGGTGCCTATCTCGTCATCGAATCGACAGAAGCCATGCACGTCATCGATGTCAACTCAGGCCCGAAAATGCAACGCAAGGATCAGGAGAGCAGCGCGGTGGCAGTCAATCTTGAAGCAGCAGAAGAAATCGCACGACAGCTTCGGCTCCGTGATATCGGGGGACTTATCGTCATTGACTTCATCGATATGCGCAGCCCGGAAAATAAAGCCGAGCTGATCAAGCATATGAAGGAAGCGATGAAAAGGGATACAGCACAGCACACGATCCTTCCTCTTAGCAAGTTCGGCCTCATGCAGATCACTCGCCAACGTGTACGGCCTGAGGTTAAAATTGATACTACCGAAGTATGTTATACCTGCCAGGGAACCGGAAAAGTAAATCCATCTATTCTCATCACCGATGACCTCGTCCGCGATCTTGAATATATCCGTCAAAGCCGGGCAAAGACATACGTGAGGGTTGAAGTACATCCTTACATCAATGCTTTCCTGAAACAAGGCTTCCCAAATTTCCAACACAAATGGTGGTGGAAAAACCAGCGATGGATCCGCATTTCAGCCAACTCTGAGTTCAGTCTTCATGAATACAAGTTCTTTGATAAGAACAATGACGAAATAAGACTTTACTAATTTTCGATTTTTTAATATCGTTCACTTCGACTCCGCTCAGTGACCGATAGAATTCTTCAAAATTCATTTCGGCTCCACTCAATGAAAAATATTTTCCTTGAAAAATATTCCTCATTGAGCGGAGCCGAAATCATTAACCAGAATTGATCTACTCACGTCTCACGCCTCACGTCTCACGATTTTAATTCAACTACTCACTTCATGAAAGACATCTCTACAGTAGAAGATATCAAATCATTGATAGATTCATTCTATTCGAAAGTGAAGAAAGATGATGTCATCGGATACATATTCAATGATGTCGCTCATGTCAACTGGGAACATCATTTGCCAAAGATGTATGCATTCTGGGAATTCTTATTGCTGGGGATGGATACCTACAGGGGAAATCCTTTTGAGGCGCATAGGAAGTTAAGTGAAAAAATTCAGCTTAGGCCGGATCATTTTGATCGCTGGTTACAACTTTTTACACAATCGGTTGATGAACAGTTCGCAGGATTGAATGCAGAGGAAGCAAAAAACAAAGCAAAGCTCATCGCGATGACATGGGTTCCAAAATTTTCAGAATAATAATATCTGGTTCATCACGTGTTAAGTCCGGTTCATCATCATTTATCATTTATTTACCCTGGTCATGCAATACGGGGTTATCAAAATTCATTTACTTTAGATGTATCGAATAGCTGACAAGTGAAGATATTTTTTCCAGTGCTCAACTGGGGTCTTGGCCATGCAAGCCGGTCTCTGCCTCTGATCAAAACATATATGTCTGCTGGGCACGAAGTATTATGCGCCTCTGACGGCGAAGCACTATCCATGCTGAGAAGAGAATTGCCAGACCAGATGGTGTTACAGTTACCTGGATATGATATTCTTTATGGAAGCCGTTACATGCCGATCAATATGCTGAAACATGGCCGGGGCATGTTGAAAGCAATGAAAGCTGAACATGAGCTGACGAAAGTGATCGTTGACCGCCATGGTATCGAATGCATCATTTCAGATAACCGCTACGGCTGCTATCATGTTGATATTCCTTCAGCATTAATTACACATCAGCTGCAAGTATTCACAGGTCAGAAATTACTTGATGTTTACATACGAAGACAAATCAGGTCCTGGTGTAAAAATTTTTCAGAGATATGGATCCCTGATCAGTTTCCTCCCAACAACATTACCGGCGATTTGTCCGGGATCAATACAGAACCTATTCCAAAATATTATTTAGGTGTATTGTCTGAATTATCCTCTGCTCCGAAAGCAGGCAAGTATGATGCTATAGCTGTAATCTCAGGACCGGAACCTTCCAGGACTCAATTCGAACAATTGGTCATCAAACAATTGTCTGACATGAATGGGAAATATGCAGTCGTCTGCGGCAAGCCCGGAGAAGAAGAAAAAATACGTGAAGAGAAGAATATTACTGTCATACCCTATCTGTCGAGATTAGAATTATCGGTTCTTCTTGACCAAACGGAAATCGTCATATCACGTGGTGGATATACTACATTGATGGACCTGGCGAAAACTGGACATAAAGCCATCATATGTCCGACTCCCGGCCAGTATGAACAAATTTATCTTGCAGACAGGCTTGCAAATCTTGGACAATGTATATACAGGCGTGAGGAAAATTTAAATTTAAGCCAGGCACTGACAGAAGTAAATAAAATTCACTCAATAGGTCAAAATACAGCCAGCAGGTATGAAGATTGCATTGAAAGATTGATGCATCTTAACGGGCGTTCACTCAATGAACAAATCATCACGACCAAAACCGGTTAATTCAGCTTTCGTTTGATTTTTTTTGTGCAGCTGTTGCATTTACAGTTTCCATGGCTCTTTTCAATCCTATACTTGCAAACGATTTTATAGCTTCTACACCCGCATCAAGTATTGCAGGTAAAAGAATAAGATCTTCAGATGACCATTTGCCAAGGACATAATTCACCTGTCCACCAATAGGAAAATTTCGTCCGATACCAATACGTAATCTTGGATAATCAGAAGTGCTTAATTGTTCCTGGATATCCTTCAGTCCGTTGTGTCCACCGTCAGTTCCTTTACCGCGTAACCGGATTGTACCCAGATCCAATTGTAGTTCATCCAGGATCACCAGTAGATTTTCGATCGGGATTTTTTCTTTTTGCAACCAGTAGGAAACAGATTTTCCGCTCAGGTTCATATACGTGTTTGGCTTCAACAGGATCAGAGTCCGTCCTTTGAATTTTACTTCAGCAATGCTTCCCAACTGAACTGTTTTCCATGTTGCATTGAGTGATGATGCAAGATGATCAACCACCTGGAATCCCACATTGTGCCGCGTCCTGGCATATTCATCGCCTATGTTTCCTAAACCTGCAATCAGATATTTCATACGTGAGACAAATGTAAGAAGCAGAGTGCAGAGAGGTTGGAACTAAATGAAAAGAGAAGGAAAAGTTCTCCGTAGTTTTAAACTACGGAGAACTTTTCCTTCTCTTTTCATTTATCTTTTACCTCGAACGTTATATCAGGGAGTAAGCCCGATCCTTTTTACCAGATCATTAAATCTTGGATCACTGCGGATAGGATCAAGTTTCGGATCCACTTTTATGCTGCATAAAGATTCTTCATGGCGTTCCCAGCTTTTTTCGAGCCATTCGAAAGCTTTATCAATATCGCCAAGAGCTGCATATACTAATGCCATGCCACGGTAATCATTGCCGGTGAGTTTGAGTGAATCTTCTATTTTGAGGATTATATTTTTTGCTTCTTCCTTCCGGCCTCCTGCTGCATAGATCTGGGCTAATGAAACATTTGATTTCGCTTCATTTTGGATGAGATTTCCCCAACGTGCATTTTCGACAACGGCATCATAGTACATTCCCTTCGCCTGGTAGCACATCGAAAGAAGCCGGTGTGCAAAGCCTGAATTGGGATCCAATTCCAATGTTGTCTTTGCCATCGAGATCGCTTTGTCATAATGACGTGTATAGTAAAAAATAATTCCCTGGTCTTTAATGATGGCCTGCGAAACCGGATCTAATTCTACGGCAAGGGCCATCTCGCGTAAAGCTTCTTCTGATCTTCCTGTATACAACAACCATTCTGCAAACCAATGATGTCCGGTTGCATAATTTGGATTCAATTCTATTCCAATGTTGTATTCTTTGCCTGCATTCACCCAGTCCCATTCATTGAGCATGATCACCGATGCCAGCGAAATATGCGCTTCTGCAAGATGGCTATCGATTTCCATGGCTTTATGCACAGCGGCTTTTGCTTTAGGATATAATTCTCTCCTTGAAAGATTTGTGAATTCTCCGAGCAGGTTGTATGTATCAGCAATTCCTGCCCATGCAAGCGCATACTCAGGATCTTTTTCAATGGCTTTTTCAAAAAAACGCAAAGCCGTTTTTAATCCGTCTTCATTTCGTTTGTTCCAGAAGAAACGACCCTGCAGATAGAGCTGGTATGCCTCGGTATCATCGGTGTATCTTTTCACAAGCGTATCTTTCTCATCTTCGGTAAGCTGGATGCGCAAAGCTTCCACAATCTTAGATGAAACGCTCACCTGTATTTCAAAAATATCATCGAGTGTTCCGGAAAAAGTATCAGCCCACAAATGCATGTCCTTATTGGCATCCACAAATTGCGCAGTGATCCTGATATTGTTACCATGCTGTCTTACGCTGCCTTCCATTACGTACGCTGCACCGGTTTCAATACCTATTGTTTTTATGTCTTTGGAAGTGCCTTTATATTTCATTGAAGTGGTCCTCGAAATCACTCTTATTTCTTTCAGCCTGGATAAATTGGATATCAGCTCTTCTGTCAGGCCATCACTGAAATAATCCTGTGCGCTGTCATGGCTCATATTGACAAATGGCAAAACCAGGATGGATTTGTGCGGTACTTTTTCTCCCTTACCATCAAAACTTGACCGGTCAGGGATGCTTAGACCTGTATTACTGATTGCAAATATTTCAACATGATCTTTTACATTCTTGAGAATATATTTACCCAGGGAGATCGTCTGGATGTCTTTACGGTTCTTGATATCATCATGCACTTTACCGGAAATAAAAATACTCCCCGGGACAGCCAGGGATTCCATCCGGGATGCGATATTGACGCCATCTCCATAAATCGATTCGCCTTCGATGATCACATCACCGGTATGCATACCAATGCGAAGAGGAACCACTGGTATCAATTGCATATCTAATTGTACAGCAATAGCGGCTTTAACACCTTCAAGGGTGCTTGAAAAACTGCATAAAGCCCCATCACCTCTGAATTCAAGAATGCGGCCCTGATGATTGGCTACCTCCTGCTCTAGCTTTTTCCTTAGCTTTTGCAAAAGTTGCAACGCCATTGACTCATCTTCCTCCATCAGCCCGGTGTAACCGGCGATGTCAGCAAACATGATAGCAGCTAGTTGACGGGTTGAGGGCATTTTTTTTTAGTAATTACTTAAAAGTATGATTTTGCAAAAGATAAAGACTTTAATGTTTAAAAGAAGCATAGGGCAAATAGATAAGGCATATTGAAAAGAGAAAAGACACAAAATAGTTTTGATTTGAATTTTTTTTTCAATTCAAAACACAAGACATTATTATTTCTTTTTGGTTTTGGCTGTTGGCTATTGCCTTTTGTTTAATGGGTTTCACCCATGGCTAATAATGTCTAATCCCTTCAGGATCATTTTTGTTTGCCTACAGCAATCCGTTTTAATACTACTTCTAATTGGTTTTTGTTTTTTTTTTGCCTTTTGCCTTTTGTTTTTACCTATTGCTTTCCCTGACCCATGCTCCCTGCCCTGTGATCTTTGCTCTTTGCCCTATGCTCTATGCTCTATGCCCTATGCTCTCTGCTGATTATCTTTGGACCTATGAGTATATACACAACCACAGTTTTTCCAAGACCCTCAGAAGGTGACTGCGCCGAATATTATTTCAGATATATTAACCTCGTACCCGAGGTAGATATCCTGACTTTATTGCATACCCAGCGGGATTGGTTTGGAGATTGGATTGAAAGCTTAACTGATGAACAACTACAGCACCGGTATGAAGCCGGTAAATGGTCCCTCGCAGAAATGATAGGGCATATCCTTGATACAGAAAGGATCATGTCATACCGGATGCTGTCGATCAGCAGGAATGAACAGAAATCATTACCGGGTTTTGAGCAGGATGATTATGTAAAAGAATCTAACTTCAATGCAGTTTCTGCCGAAGACCTCGCCAGTGAATGGAAAGCAATACGATTATCTACACTTCATCTCGCAAGGAATATGAATGGAGAAATGGCATCACGACTGGGAACTGCTAATGATGTTTCTGTTCGTGCTTTGTCATTTCCATATATCATGGCAGGTCATGTGATCCATCATTATCGGGTAGCACAGGAAAAATATCTTGCCACTTCTTAAGCGATAAAATGCTGCATGTACGGGACACCAGGCGGTTTTTGTCAAAGATGACTTTTTCAAAGATCATGAATGCCGCATCCGTGTGGACTTCTTACCAGTTAACAAACCGGACAGGCAAGCCTGTGCAGTGGGGTAGACCGATGACCATTTCAATCGAACCTACAACAGCATGCAATTTACGCTGCCCTGAATGTCCAAGTGGTCTGCGTTCATTTACAAGAGAGACCGGAAATATGAAAGAAGATTTTTTCCGGAAGCTGATTGATGATATGCATAAGCAATTGCTGTGGCTTATATTTTATTTCCAGGGCGAACCGTATATCAATCCCAAATTTTTGGATATGGTCAATTATGCACATCGCCATGGCATCTATACGATCACCTCTACTAACGGACATTTTCTTCATCCTGAAAATGCAAAGAAAACAGTTGCATCAGGTTTGGACAGGATCCTCATCTCTATTGATGGATCGACACAGGAAGTGTATGAGCAATACAGAAAAGAAGGACATCTTGAAACAGTTCTACAGGGAGCCAGAAATCTGGTGAAGGCAAAAAAAGATGCACAATCAAATACGCCTCATATTGTATTCCAGATGTTAGTTGTCAAGCCAAACGAGCATCAGATTGATGAAGTTAGAAAGCTGGCAAAAGAGATAGGCGTCGATGAATTAAAATTAAAAACAGCGCAGATCTATGATTATGAGCATGGCAGTGATTTGATCCCTGATCAGCAAAAGTATAGCCGCTATTACGAGGATGCACCAGGTTCATGGAAGGTCAAAAATAAATTGCTCAATCAATGTTGGAAGCTCTGGCACGCGTGCGTGATCACGTGGGATGGAATTGTTGTGCCTTGTTGTTTTGACAAAGACGCAGTTCATAAGCTCGGTGATCTGAAGAAACTTTCGTTTAAAGAGATATGGCATGGACCGGCATATAAAAATTTCAGGAACCAACTTTTAAGAGGACGTGATAAGATTGATATCTGTACGAATTGTACGGAAGGATGTAAGGTGTGGGCATAAGGAAGGCAGAAAAGGCGGAAAGGCAGAAAAGGTAGAAAGGGCGGAAAAGCAGTTCAATTTCCTGAAACGGGATACCAAATATTTGGGAACCCATTATCAGCTATAGCTTTAATCCAACCTTTAAGCTTCTTTTTTTCTTTCCCCATACATCCGTCAGGCTTCTCTAAAATTAGATCATTAAATGTTACGTCTACATAAGCCCAACTTCCCTGATATTCGGATATGGTCATTTCATAATACTCATTGCTTTTACCCTGCTGCCAATCATTGCCGGGTATACAATAGATTAATGCTGAATTTATATTTGGTTCAGCTCTGAGATTTAGACAATTTCTTTTAAGATTAATACCTAAAGCAGGTAAATCAGAAAGTGTCGGTGAAAAATCAGGAATATTTGTTCTATAAAGCAAATCCTTATAAGTATAAAAAATAGCGCCCTTACCTTCTAATTCTTCTAAATCAACATACATTCCACTTTCGTAAGTATGCCATAATACTTTTAAAAACCTCGAACTTTTTATTGACTTAACCTTTAAAAATTCTAAAGAATAGCTTCCAATATATTCAATGTCGCAATACTCCATTTCAATTCTATTCCCCGCTGAATTATAAAGGAACAAGTTGGAATATGAAGTTTTAAAGGTTGCAACCTGGTTTCTTAGTGTATCGTTATAAACATTCAATTCAAAAGTAGGCGGTATAAAATATGCACCTATTCCCCAATCACCGCCGCATTCTCTAGGATACATAACACAACCCACGCCTTCTGTACCAGAATTGTTGGCTAATAGAGTTAAAAGATTCAAAAAAATTATAAATGTCATATGAAATAAATTGTGAATTCTTTTTTGTTAATATTAGGAACATATACTGAAAACCAATTTTTATATTTATTGCTTATTGCTTATTGCTATTATTCCCTGCTCCCTGCCCCATGCTCCATGCCTTTTATCTGGTAAGCTTATACACAATATCCAGAATCTTACTTTTCGCCTTAAATATTTTCATCAACGGCACTGTCCTGGCACCAAATTGTCTTCTGATTTCAGTGATGGGTTCAAGCATGCTGCCACAGAAATCAAATGTCTTTACTTTTTTCTCCTCGAATGCAATACGCAAGGCTTCGCGGCAAATTAAAATGCTCGCACCTGAATCTCTACCGGCTTCATCATCTCCTGCGAGAAAATAATATGCAGTATCCTTGTCCAATAATAAATAGGCTACAGCAACTAATTTATTTTCTAAAGAATAAGCTCCCAGTTTCACACCGGCATCATGCTTCATGATCGCGGTATCTATTTTTTCAAAAATCGCATAGGAATAAGGCATCGCCATTTTCTGACGTCGATATGTATTCCTGCACAAGTCAAAGAAAATTTCAGGATCAACATCTTTCCTGATCTTTACTTCTTCTGAAGCCTGCCTGATATTTCGTTTCAGGTTGCGGTTGATTTTCAGATCAATGGTTTCTTCATCTGCACCTTCAATGACGAAGGTATACCTCATCTCCTGGTGGAATCCTTTCCAATGAAAGGGTAGCCAATTGTCAAAACTTTTTTCTGCAAACACAAGAGAAAAAAATCCATGAGGAGGAAGATCCTCTATTAATGACCATATGATTTGTTTTTCTCGTGTGAGCCATTTGTGATCAGAAATATCAATCGGTTTTTCCATCCAGATGCGCATATGATGAGTCAATGCAGGCATCCCGATGTATGGCATTCCCCATTTTTTTCTTAATGCAAATGGCATAGCACCGATAACCTGGTCATTCCGGAAGGCAAGGCTTACATCCCAGGAGCCTGTAGCATCAAGCCACCAGGGTTGTAGAAACAACGATTTGATTTTTCCCTGTTGGACAAGTGATTTGTATTGGGTCTTTCGTTCTTCGCGTTTCATCCGTTTACCATATTACGAAACTTCCTGAGCCAATGGACGTACAGTGGATAGTATTGAAATAAATTCTCTTCTCTGCCATGCGTTCCTTGTTTCCATGCATACACACCTTTCAATGCAGGATCTTCTGTTTGTGGTTTGTATCCATTAAGGTCCATGATTTCAATTCCTCCGGTCCGGTAATAGATTCCATCCTGCCACAGCAAATAATAATGCGCTCTGCCGACTAATGAACTATCATTTTGTTCTTCATGATGATCGCTTGCATTTACGAATAATAGCATCCTTTTTTCTTCTCGATCCATCATCCATATATGTCCTGCAAGAATTTTATTTTCAAAATATACAGCCGAACATTTAATCCATGGCTTCGAATCGAAATCTTCGATTGAATACCCGCGCAATTTTTTTACATGTGCTGTTTTTTGAAATAATTTCAGGATATCAGGTAAAATTTCGTGGCCACGTTTGATTTCCAGGTTTTCTTTTTCTGCCCGGTTTACTTTATACTTTGTAGATTTTGACCAATCTTCAATAAAATTTTCTTTGGCTAAATCAATGATCATAGTTGGAAAAGGAAGGCGTATCATCCCTGGAATATTCTTTTTTACGGGTGAAAATAAATGGACCATTCTCATCAGGAATTTTGGATTCCTGTTAAAATACGAATAGGTGAGCCATTTTCTTTTCTCTGTGATCAAGCTAAAAAGTTTTTATAGAAATGAACCCATTCATCCATGACGATATCTTTTTTGAAACGTGATTTGACGGCAGCAACTATTGAACCTGGATGATATTTGGTATAATTCAAATACATTTCTGACATCGCATGAGCAAGTGCATCCACACTATTTAATTCGATCAATATTCCCTGTGCAGGAGAAGTAATAATGAATGAAGCTCCATCCGTTTTCGTAGCTATTACCGGCAATCCACATGCCTGTGCTTCCAGAATCGTTTTTCCAAATGTCTCCGTTCTACTGGCGGAAACCAATATATGGCTATGCCGCATGAACTCGGCTACAAGTTCAGGTGAAATTAAACCAGCCCAGGAAATTTCATTTTCAATCTTCAGCTTCCGGCTGAGATCCATCAATTGGTTTTGCTCATGGATCCTGTCTATCAGGATAAGCTGCATGTCGACGTCCTGAAATTTCTGCCTGAATATTGCAAATGCTTTCAGCAAAAGATCAAGTCCTTTAACATAAGCAGGTTCACCAACAGATAGAAAGGTGAATCTTTTATATTTCTCTCCCGTAGGATCACGATAAAAAATGGATGGATCATAAAAATTGGGAAATACCTCAATGGGTTTCTTTGTATATTTTGTAAGATGCGACTTTAATCCCGGGCTGACACATGTAATGGCAGTTGCGAAATCAAAACAATCCCTGATAAAGGATTTGTGACGTAATGGAATTTTCCCGGAGATAAAAGTGGAAACTCTTTCTGTCAATACAAAAGGAATATTTGTTCTTCGATATAATTCTGCACAAACCATTCCCGCCATGTAGCTCTGTGCATGGATAAAATCAGGTTTCCCTTCAATTTCCATATAGGCCAGAATTGCTTTTACATATTTATTGACCCATGATCGGATGATGATGGAATTGATCCTTGGTGGAAACTTTTGCCGAATGCGATAGGTGCGTATACCTTCTTCTTTACTGACATTTATTTCTTTCCTGAAGGGTGCATCGGGGGAAAATTCTGCGAATAATATTCTGGCATCAATCCCTTTTTCCTTAAGGCCCACAGCAAATGCATGGAACATACGCCCACCTATCTCATCTGAGTTGAGCGGAAAGTACCATGAAGGGATGATCAGCACACGCATGAAGAGATCAGAGATTTTTTGGTAAAAATGGAAAAACTTTATCCCTTACATTGCTATAGTTTGAGAAGAAGCGCTCTGTAAGATTGAAACCAAATCCACGATATATAAATGTATAAAATGGAATTCCGGTTTGCTCCGGGATAAAATGTTCATTTGCGAAGTGCTTCTTATATGTTTTCATTGCTGCGGACCTGTCGAGCCTGTACAAACCACGCAATTGCCGGAAGATATATTGTAGGAAAGCATTTTTTCGGGTGGGTGTATCCAGTTTTTGTTGCACAAGATATTCCCATATTTTTTCCCTGAGTTGAATACCTTCTTTGGCACGGACAGGTTTTGACTCGATGGTAATGGATCCGGAAACCCGTTCGCGGACAATGGTTTCACGATGATCGACCCTTGCAATAGGATAACCTGAAGATGCAAGCCTGAAAAGTAATTCGTATTCCTGGTGACTTTGATATGATGTGGACCATCCACCTAGCTTTAATAAGGTTTCGCGATGCCAGATCGTGGATGAGGTAGAACCAAAGCCGCTGTTTAGAAGACCTATCCATGTATCCTCAGGCAACCATTTTGAAACTTGGGTTGACCCGTCTAAAAATTTATAAATGTGAGGAGACACCATAGCCTCTCCTTCAATTTTTGCCAGCTGATGCAGGATCTTACCGGGTAAAATCAAATCATCGACATCCAGGAACTGAACCCATTCGCCGGATGCTTGCCGAAGTCCAGCATTACGGGCATGAGCTGAACCGGATGCAGGTTCATGAATGAGTTTGATCGATGGGCAATCAGGTAGTGGGTTGTATCCTTCAGGAAGTGTGCGCTTATTACATACCACGATCACTTCGATAGGCACAAAATCCTGGCTCATGGCAGATTTTACAGCTTCTGCGAGGAAGTCGTGTTCGTCAATGTAGGTGATGATGATGGAGACCAAGATACTGTAAGCTATTTATAAAATTAGTTGACTTTCATCATGTGTGAATATATAAAGGTCGTAATCTTTAGCAATCTTACATTTCTAAGAACATGGTAACTTTGAAAATTCAATTTCGTTATCCAATTCGAAAATGTATGAGAATTGCACTCCTCAGCTTTCTCTTTGTATTGAATGGTCTTGTACTCACAGGACAGTCCGAATCTTTTCTCCAAAAAATCAAACAAGACAGCGCCGTTGATCTTTACCTGACCCTGGACTGGAAGGATATGGAACGGCATAAAAAAGATAAAACCTATCTGCCGGGGCAAATCAAAATACACACAGCGGGCGGCGATTCCCTGAACCTGGATTTGAAAATGAGGACGAGAGGCCACATGCGACTGGAGATATGTTCCTACCCACCCATCAAGCTCAAATTTGATAAAAGTGATTTAGCAGCCCATTCACTTTCGTCCATGAATGAAATGGATCTCGTCCATCATTGTCATGAAGGAGATCTATATGATCAATATCTCCTGCGGGAATACATGTGCTACAAATTATTTGAGCTCATCAGTCCGTATCATTTTCATGCGCAGCTTGTGAGATTGCATTATAAAAATCCGGATGGTAAGGAAGCACATGACCAGGCATATGCTTTCCTGGTTGAAAATGGAGAAGAGCTTGCAGACCGGCTTCATGCAAAACTGAATAAAAGTAAAATCGTCAGTACCAACGGTCTTGAGAAGATGCCTTTTCTAAAAGTATGCTTATTTGAATATATGATCGGTAATACAGACTGGTACATTCCTGCTCGACACAATCTTGAATTTATTGGTGTTCCTGCTTACAGGATTTTAGTGACAGTGCCTTTTGATTTTGATTATTCAGGGTTAGTTGATGCACCTTATGCTGCTCATCATGAAACTATAAAACTTCCCTCAGTCACTATCCGATATTACCAGGGATGGTGCCAAACACCGGAAGAAGTAAATGATGCATTGAAAATATTCAGGGAACAAAAGGAAACTATACTGGGGATGTGTGATCATATCCATGGATTCAATGAGCGATCAAAAAAATATACACGCGATTATCTTGAAGATTTTTTCAATATCATCGAGAATCCAAAAAAACTGGAAAACCAGATTATAAAGCATTGTGATATGTGGCCTGTAAAGTAAAGGAGGAAGGGCTGAAGGGTAAAAAGGAAAAAGGGAGACAAAAGGCAATAAGCTTAAAAAGATTTGCTGAAGGCAAACGACAATTATCCCGAAGGGATTAGACATTATTAGTCATGGGTGAAACCCATGAAACTACAAGGATGGGCGAAGCGGGTCGAAGCATAAAATAAGAGGTTATGTTTTATTAAGATTGCTTTTCCTATATTTAAGAGTCTTCTAATTTTGAATGATTTTTCCTCTCGGAAATCAAAAATGGGAACGCAGATCATATTGATTATCATGATTTGTCGTGATTATTTCTACTGTTCAGCCCATTTTGCCCTTCTTCCTTTCCTCCCTTTTTCCTTTCTTACCTTTGCCCTATGCCCAGACCAGATCGCAAGCCGAGGAAAATATTCAATAACGTTGATATCATTGATACTGCAGACGAAGGATTAGCTATCGGACGATGCGAGGATGGCCTTATTATACAGGTCCGCGGGGCAGTTCCGGGAGATAAGGTGAATGTCGAAGCGCTTGATAAAAGGAAAGGGATGTACATGACGAGAGTGACATCCATTTTGACTTTTTCACCCGACCGGGTAGAGCCTTTTTGTTCGCATTTCGGTACTTGTGGCGGATGCAAATGGCAACATATGGACTATGATGCACAAGTCCGTTTCAAAGAAAAAAAAGTACATGATGCTTTTCAACGAATTGGTGGTCTTGATACATCCCTGATAAAGCCCATAGTTAAAGCCCCTTCACAGAGATATTATCGCAACAAACTTGAATTCACCGCCACGGACAGGAGATGGCTGACAGAAGAAGAACTTGCAAGGCAGGATGAAATATTCAATAAAAATGGAATCGGATTTCATCTCGTCGGGGCTTTTGATAAGGTCCTTGATATTCAACATTGTTATTTGCAGGCTGATCCTTCTAATGATATACGTCATTTCGTCAAGCAACTTTGTATCGACCATAACTGGTCCTTCTCAAGCCTTCGGTTTAAAAATGGTTTTTTACGCAACATCATCGTTCGTAATAATCTCGCCGGAGATGTCATGGTCATCCTGGTGGTAGGAGAGAATGAAAAGGAATGGATCACTACCATTGTTAATGCACTTAAAGAAAAATTCCTTCAGATCATTTCAATCTATTCCTGCTACAATCACAAAGTGAATGACTCACTTCATGATCTTGCTCTTGATCACCTGTTTGGTGAAACAGGTTTGATCGAGACATTGGGAACGACAAGATTTAAGATTGGTCCCAAATCATTTTTTCAAACAAACAGCGCACAAGCATTCACACTCTACAGCCTTGCCAAAGAAATGGCAGCTCTGAAACCGGAAGACAACGTCTACGATCTCTATTGCGGTGTGGGAAGCCTGGGTATATTTATGGCCGATCAGTGCAGGCAGGTAGTAGGTATCGAACAAATCAGTGAAGCTATCATTGATGCAAAAGCAAATGCAGAATTAAATGGATTTACAAATACACAATTTGTGACAGGACAGGTAGAAATGATACTGGAACCCGGATTTATATCAAAGTATGGTAAGCCTGATGTAATCCTTACAGATCCACCTCGTATGGGCATGCATCCCAATGTCATACCTCATCTCCTGGCAGCTGCACCAAATCGAATTGTATATGTCAGCTGTAATCCTGCGACACAGGCACGTGATTTGAAAATGTTAAGTGAAGATTATGATTTAGTTTCGGCGGTACCTGTAGATATGTTCCCTCATACGCACCACATCGAATGTGTTGCATTACTGCTGCATAAATGACACAACCATCGGATTCTTTTATAGAGCAATTTGCCATTGAGGTTAAATTCTATCGCGCACTCATGATGGAAGCTTTTGAAGGCGTGATCAATGAGGGTGTATCGAAATACCCTGTCTTTATTTTTCACAAGCAGGAAGTTACAGTTGGCCTTCCCATTGCTGACAGGCATCAGATAGTGGGGGATTGGTCAGTCAATATTTCAACACTTGAAGAGTTTTATATCAAAGGCCCGGTTACGATCGAACAGGTAGATGAAATAAAAACAAAGATCAAAGGTTCTCATCCGCAATATTGTTGCCTTGTGCTGACAGATGAGAAGGCAAACCTGATATTTATACCCCGGTAAAAAAGCGCATGGATTTTCTCCTTATCTTCAATATACCAAGTCATCAGCCTGGTCAGAAAAATTCCCTCTTATTTACAAAATCTTTATGAAATCACAAGTAGGTGTAGTCGGCCTTGGGATCATGGGTACCGGTTTGAGCAGAAACCTGGGCAGGCAAGGTTATGCGCTCTCTGTATTCAATCGCCACGTGAAAGATGTTGAAGAAAATGTGGCAACTCTTGCAATAGAATCATACGAAGAACTCAAAAGCGCACAGGGATTTGATGATCTTTCTTCATTTGTAAATAGCCTGGATACTCCACGGATCATCATGCTGATGGTCAATGCCGGTAATGCTACAAGTGAAACGATAACTTCATTGGTGCCGATGTTGGATAAAGGCGATGTGCTGATTGATGGTGGCAATGCACATTACCTGGATACTGCTGCGCGTGAAAGCGCATTGAGTCAAATAGGAATTCATTTTTTAGGGTGTGGCATTTCTGGTGGTGTGGAAGGTGCATTGTACGGGCCATCCATCATGCCTGGTGGTAGTCTCAGAGGTTATGAAATAGCCTCTCCGATATTAAAAAGCATTGCAGCTAAAGATCTGAATGGAGAACCTTGCTGCAGATATATCGGACCGGGTGGTGCGGGACATTTTGCAAAAATGGTGCACAACGGAATTGAATATGCAGAAATGCAATTGTTGGCTGAAGTGTATTCTTTGCTACGATGGGCTGTTGGATTGACTCCTGATCACATAGCAGAAGTGCTTTCAGGCTGGACAAAAACAGAAGCAGCAAGTTATCTTGTCGATATCACGTTGAATATACTTCGTCAAAAAGAAGATGATCAGTGGGTCATTGATTCTATACTTGACAGCGCAGGAAATAAAGGGACAGGAGGTTGGGCTGTTCAGGCAGCTGCATCCTTTGGCATTCCCGCCATGATGATCACAGCATCTCTTCATGCGCGATATTTATCAGGACAACGACATATCAGGATTCATCTTGATGAGATCACCAGGGTGCAGAGCAAGAAAAATTCTTCGCTGGGTACAACGGATTTGTTTAATGCGTATCAATTGTCACGTCTCATCAATTATCATGAGGGTTTTTCGATCATTCGTGCAGCTTCAGCCACTTATTCCTGGGATATTGATCTTTCAGCATTATCTGCTGTCTGGACCAATGGCTGCATTATCAGATCGGCGATAATGAACCAGTTTACCACACTTTGGGCTACGTGGAATGACGAATTGATATTACATCCTTACATAAAAGGCCTGATCACATCCGGTTGGTCAAGCCTTCGCCGGATCAACCAGGTCGCCTCGTCTGAAACCCTTTTTACCCCGTGCCTTGTGGCTGCTTCCCAATATATTTCAGGGGCTTCTCTTCGTTATCCTTCGGCCAATCTCATCCAGGCCCAGCGCGATTATTTCGGTTTTCACGGGTTTAAGAAGATAGGTGACCGATCTGACTCAGTTTACCACTTTCCCTGGAAAAAGGATTAATTCGGTTCTTCGGGTTAATTTTGCAGGATATTACACATTTCAGGTATGGAAGAAATAATGCACCAGGACGCTCCTCAGCCTACGTTAAAAATGCATCGCAGGAATGTGTGGAAAGAGCGTGCGCTTTTTCTTCTGAATTTTATCAAAAATCCAATCCGGAATGCCTCCATAACCCCCAGCTCTAAAATAGCCAGCAGCGCTATGATGAAAGGCATTGATTGGGAAAAAGTAAATACGATTGTAGAGCTAGGACCTGGAAGTGGAACGTTCACGAAGGAAATTCTTGCCCGAGCGAAACCCGGCACCCAGATTATTCTTTTTGAACTGGAAACCACGTATGTGGATCTGTTGAGGAAAAAATTTGGAAACCGCGTTCACGTTATTCATGCCAGTGCGCATTTGTTTGAAGAAATTCTCAAAGAAATGAAATTGCCAAAAGCAGACCTGATCATCTCCGGTTTACCTTTCCTGGCCAGACATCTGAATCAATTGATCTTTGATTCCATTCAACATCAGACAGATAAAGGAGCCATCTTTAGATTTTTCACTTACATGCCTCCGCTTATGAAGCTGGTTTACAAAGGGATCAATTTACGCAAGGTTGCATTTGTGTTTAAAAATATTCCGCCGATGTGGGTGTATGGCATCAATTGAAATGATCGTGCATCAGGATGCTGAAGCCTGTCGCAACCTCATCCCTGTCAAGAAAAGTTTTAGCGAGATAATGCAAAGCGATTTTAGGATTTGATTGCCTTAGCACCGCATTTACTTCTGGCAACTCCATTACTGCATTTATTTCTTCCCTTTCAGGAAAATGTATCATGCCTGCCAGTTTTCCTAAATCATTTCCCGTGAGAACAGGACTTTGCTTTATATCCGAAGGAAGATTGTCATATCCAATAGTGATCGGTAGATAATCCTGTACAATGGTATGAATAGCTTCACCGCTGCATCTGACATAATACGCCCTGCCCATGCGTCCCATCAGATCCATTTTGTGTGGATCGATCCTGTTGCGTTCGCCAAGCACATCTTTCGAGATATGCATGCGCACGATTTCGCAAATGATAAGATGGCCTGCACCGCCTTTATCGCCAAGCGTGATGATATCTTTCACTTTGCATTCCATTTGTGATGGTGATTCTGCAACACGCGGAGGTGCAACAAGATCAGATGGAATAGGTGTCAGTCCAGTTTTGGCAAACTCGCTTACTTCTTTTGGAAATTCGACAGAAGCAATTGCCATTTGTCTTACCATGGCATAGTTGACTGAATTGATAACGCATTCTCCCGATAGCCGGATATTTTCAAGTGTATCTTTTGTAGTGTTATTGCTTCCTCTTCGGTTACTTGAAAAAACAACGATGGGCGGATTTGAACTGAAAGCATTGAAGAAGCTATAGGGTGCGAGGTTGTCCACACCATTTTCGTCTAATGTGCTTACGAAAGCAATGGGTCTTGGAGCGACACTGCCGAGGATAAACTGATGCAGGTCTTTATGATCAATAACATGAGGATCAATGGTGAGCATTTCCATATTCGTTCAATTTAGCTTCGAAGGTAACTGTGAATAAGCAATAGGCAATAAGCAAAATGCAATAAAATCAATCATGATATATCATGACAATCAAGATAATCTGCGTTCAAAATTGAAGCATGTCCTTTTTAACCACTTAGGAACTTTAGGAAACTTAAGGAAGTCACTTAGAAAATTTTTGATTTTTGCCTATTGCCTTTTGCTAGTTGCCTATTGTTCATTGCCCTGCTCCTTGCCCCCTGCTCCCTGCCTTTTTTTAACCATTTTTGCATCGTAATTGTTAGCGTAAGACATGAAGAGCATGGTTTTGATGGTTGGCATAAGTTTATTGATTGTATTGGGCTACTACGTAGGAAGAGCTTATTTTTTAAAACCGGGATTGGTACAGGGACAGAAAGCAACTGAGATCGTGGATAAAATGCCTGACGGATCTGAATTTGCGTTATCGGAATTGAAGGGCAAATATGTGCTGCTTGATTTTTGGGGAACCTGGTGCGGACCGTGTATTCAATCCCATCCGGCGTTAGTGGAATTATATAAACGGTACCATGGACAAACATTTACAGATGGATCTGATTTTGAAATTGTCAGTGTAGCTGTTGAGTCACATGACCGGAACTGGCTGGCTATCATCCAACGCGATCAATTAAGCTGGCCGTATCATTTATTAGCGGTGGATTTGTTCAATTCTCCTGTTGTCAGTGCTTATGGTGTCAAACAATTGCCTACAAAATTCCTGATCAACCCGAAGGGGATTATTATCGGAGTGGATCCTTCGATGGGTCAGATTGACAAGCTTTTGAAAGAAAGGCTGAAATAAAGAGTAGATGGGAAAAGAATTGGGTAACTCCTAAATGAGGGGAACTTTTTTAGTAGTATTTCGTCTAAAACTAATGCCTGAGATATCAGCCACGATTACAATCTAGCACATCTGTTTTTCTATAATATGAATATTTCCCGCACGGTAATTGAATAGTTTTGAACCCAGAAATACCTGCCTTTTAGGTCCTCTTTCTGCCTGTTTAGTGCATAATCCTGAAATCCACTGTCAAATTGGCATAATTGGCCCGTCTGGCAGTACTTTTGCCCTTATAACCCATTCAAGTAAAACCAAAGGCCCGGAGCCTGTCTTAATAAAAATACAAATGTCAAAAGAGAGTTCAGATCATCACAAAAAGCATTATAAAAACCATCCCGAAAAACCCGAGGATGAAAAACTTTTTAATTTTGACAAATCATTCCCTGAAGATCCGGAAGGCCAGGATTCCAATGAAGAGAGTTCAGAAGGAAATATAGCCGCTCTTAATGCCACTATTGGAGAGATGAAAGAGAAAAATCTTCGCTTGCTGGCTGAATTTGAAAATTATAAGAAGAGAACGGTGCGGGAGAGATTAGAGCTTCTGAGTTCTGCTTCGAAAGATTTGATTCTATCGCTACTCCCGGTGCTGGATGATTTTGAAAGAGCAATAAAACATGCTAATGAATCAGCCGATGAAACCATAAGCGAAGGAATCCGCTTAGTATACAATCGTCTGAATAATATCCTTCAATCTGAAGGTCTGAAGGCAATGGAAGGCAAAGGAGAAACGTTTGATCCGGAATTACATGAAGCGATTGCAGAGGTTCCTGCACCGGATGAAAGCCTGCAGGGTAAAGTATTAGATGTCATTGAAAAAGGATACATGTTGAACGATAAAATCATTCGTCACGCGAAGGTCGTTGTCGGTAAATAAAATGGAATTATGAGCAAACGTGACTATTACGAAATTCTTGAGGTCGCCAAAGATGCTGATGAGATTGTAATCAAAAAATCTTACCGGAAAATTGCGATGAAATTTCACCCGGATCGCAATCCTGACAATAAAGCTGCCGAAGAAAAATTTAAAGAAGCTGCTGAAGCATATGAAGTGCTCGGTGACCCTGACAGGCGCGCCCGCTATGATCGTTATGGTCATGCAGGCATGAATGGACAAAGTGGTTTTCAGACAGCAGATGGCATGACGATGGAAGACATCTTCAGTCAATTTGGAGATGTTTTTTCAGATAGTCCTTTCGAATCTTTTTTTGGCAACCGCTCGCAACAACGAAGCACAGGCCAGAAAGGAAGTAATCTCCGGATCAAGCTTACACTAACACTGGAAGAAGTAGAAGCTGGAGTTAAAAAAACCATCAAGGTTAAAAAAAGAATTAAGTGCCAGACGTGTAAAGGAAGCGGTGCAAAAGATGGTGCAGTTAAAAATTGTCAGACATGTGGTGGTGCAGGTGTTGTGAGACAGGTGAGAAGCACTTTCCTGGGACAAATGCAGACGACTACACAATGTCCTAATTGTCACGGTACAGGATCCATAGTTGTCGAACCTTGTCCAAAATGTCGTGGAGAAGGACGCACAATTGAAGAAGAAACTATTGATATTGAAATTCCGGGAGGAGTAGAAGATGGCATGCAGCTATCGATGCGCGGCAAAGGAAACGCAGGCATTAAAGGTGGCCCGGCAGGAGATCTCCTGATCGCAATCGAAGTTAAACCTCATGCAGATCTCAAACGGGATGGAAATAATCTTATTTACGAATTACATATTAGTTTTCCGGAAGCAGCGATTGGAACATCTGTTGACATTCCAACACTTAGCGGTCCGGTCAAAATCAAAATTCCACCCGGCACTACAAGCGGAAAAATATTCAGGTTAAATGGTAAGGGATTGCCATCAGTGCAGGCGTATGGAAAAGGCGATCAATTGATCTATGTCAATATATGGACACCACGCAAACTTTCTGATGACGAAAAACATATCCTCGAGAAGCTGCAGTCTTCGCCTAATTTCAAGCCTCAACCCAGCAAGACAGACAAAGGATTTTTTGAACGGATGAAAGAATTCTTTAATTGATCAGGGTTCTTTTCATGAGTCTCATTATATCCATGAGCATGTCTTCCTGTAAAAAGGATGTGCTTGCATCTGTGGAATGGGACTTTACCGGGCAGCAATGGATCACTGGTGATAATAAAGTCATGACCATCAATGCGCCGGATTCTACCCAGGCTTATCTCATGGACATCCGCATCGATCACAGTGATAAATATAAATACCAGAATTTATACATCCGGCTTCTGACAACTTTCCCTTCCGGTAAAAAAATAAGTTCTGTCACCTCTCTTGAGTTAGCAAACCCTGACGGGACCTGGTCCGGTAAATGTGGCAGCAAGACTTGTTCGGTGACCCTTCCCCTTCAACGAGGATTTACATTTCCTGAGCTCGGTGATTATCAACTTACAGTCGAGCCCTTTATGCGCATGGATACCATTGATGGCCTTAAACAAATGTCGGTCACATGTCGCAAACGCGCAGAATAAATTCATACCAGGCTGATCTTACGATCAAAGTATTCCCGCACTGGGTCGCAAGGATGAATCAACTGGGTGCTGAAAGAGTGCCATTTCTTTTCATACTGGACTTTGATCTTTCCTCTCCAATGGTGTTGACTTTGCCGGAAGCTGCAGAAAGAAAAATCCTTTTTGAAATGCATAGTGACAATGCACCTATTGAAAATGAAGACCTCCTGAAAAAAGAAATTCCTCTTCAATCTTTTCCTATTCATGCAGAAGTATATCAGGAAGGATTTGAAAAAGTCCAAAAAGCAATCCTGGCCGGTGATACGTATCTTTTGAATCTTTGTTATGCCACCAAATTGTCAGGTATTTCTTCTCTTGAAGATGTATTCCATTCTTCCAAAGCACCTTATAAATTATATGTTCCCGGAGGGTTCGTTATATTTTCTCCCGAACAGTTTGTTGAAATAAAAGATGGAGTGATCAGGACGTTTCCTATGAAAGGTACTATTGATGCTACGCTTCCAAATGCAGAAGAAATTTTACTGGCTGATATTAAAGAGCAGGAAGAACATGCTACTGTGGTTGATCTTTTGCGAAATGATCTGAGCATTGTAGCTAAAGAGGTTGAAGTAAAAAGATACAGGTATATAAGTGAGATCAGGACTTCCGGGAAAACATTACTTCAGTGCAGTTCAGAAATCAGCGGCAAATTACCCGCAGATTATATGAATCGACTGGGAAGCATTTTTTATTCACTTCTTCCTGCAGGTTCTGTCACAGGTGCTCCAAAAAAGAAAACAGTAGAGCTGATTCATGATATCGAGCCGGAGTCCCGTGGTTATTACACAGGTGTATTTGGTTATTTTGATGGCGAGAATCTCGATAGCGGTGTGATGATCCGGATGATTGAACAACGGCCGGACGGATTTTATTACCGGAGCGGGGGAGGGATTACGTATAGAAGTGAAGTAAGGCAGGAGTATGGGGAGATGATTGATAAAATTTATATTCCACGATGATCTTCCTTTTTTGCCCCTAAATCCCCTAAAGGGGACTTTTGATTTTAATATATAATTTAAATAAATTTCTATTCTAAATTCTCCATTATTGTAATAGCTATTTTCATGCAGCAAAAAGTATTCTGATGGAGAACATTGAAGTCCCCGTTAGGGGATTTAGGAGCCCATTTCTCGAAACCATCTGTATCCTTGACGGCATTCCACAACACCTGGAATGGCATCAACGAAGGATTGATGAAACGATTCAGCATTTTTATCCTGTTCACCGACATACATGGACATTGGCAGAATGTATTGAAGTCCCTTCTGTCTGGCAAAATGGTATTGTTCGTTGCCGTATCATTTATGATGCTCATCTTTTTACCATCCATTATTATGAATACACACAAGGAAAGATCAATTCATTGCAGCTGGTAGAAGCTCCTGCAGGAACAGACTACTGGTATAAATATGCTGACCGGAAAATACTTGAAGATCTTTATGCGCAGCGAGGAGATGCAGATGATGTTTTGATTTCCAAAGATGGATGGATCACAGATACTTCCATTGCAAATATTGCTTTTGAAAAAAACGGACGATGGTATACACCATCCATTCCTTTACTGGCCGGGACGACGTGGAAACGGTTAGTTGAAACCGGGAAAATAATTCCAACGCCGATTGCTGGATCCCAGGTGAGAAATTTTGATTTTTTTAAAGTCTTTAATGCGATGAATGACTGGGAAAGAGGGGAGAAGATTTCTGTAGAAAAAATACTGGATTAATTTTTCAAAATCAATTGCGCGACCGTTTCGCTTCGGCTCAGCTCAGCGACCGGGATATCGTTCACTTCGACTCCGCTCAGTGACCGATGGCATCGTTCACTTCGACTCCGCTCAGTGACCGATGGAATTTTACAAAAAAATGTTTCGGCTACGCTCAACATGAAAACAGTATTTTATTTAAAATCATCCGTGGTCAAAAAAAGTAAAATTCATTTTTGAGCGTACAAAATCAATTGTGTGCAACGAAACAATGCAATTGTTTTGTTAGATACTTCATTTTTTACAGTTACGTCCCATACCTGGGTTGTTTTTCCGGCATGTTGTAAAACAGCTTCTGCGATGATGCTTCCACTTTTGATGGCGCCTAAAAAATTTGTTTTTAATTCTATGGTAGTAAATGATATTCCAGATTCGGGAAGATTATAAAGACAACCATACCCGGCTATCGTGTCAGCCAATGTCACGATACTGCCTGCATGCAGATAACCGTTTGGTGCAAAATGGTTTTTCTTAATTTCCATTCTTGCAGTGGCTGCATTTGTATTGACGTGAATAATTTCCACGCCAATAAATTCAGGAAAAAAACCAGCACCGAATGATTTATAATCCAGAGTTTTAAAATCCATATAGAAAAAAAGTTAATGGTTAAAGGTCAGAGCAGCCGGTTTGGTTGTAAGTCTTTCCGGTTCGCATCGACTCCGCTCAGCGACCGGGAGGCTTTAACAAAAAAAATTTCGACTCCGCTCAATTTGAGAATTTATGGGAATCAGCAAATCAATCTACTTTGAATTCAATATTTCCAATTTATAATTTTCCTTCTGAATTCTGAATTCAAAATTCAATATTCTAGATTTTTACTGACCTTTTCCTTAAGACTAATTTTTTAATCACCCACAAGTATCCTGTGCCCGTCACAATCCTGTATTATAAATTCACGACTTCCATACACGCGCTTCACAATACCTTCCTTGATGTCTGCTCCTTTAGATTTCAGTTCGTCATAGAAGTTATCGATTTCAGGTACCCAGATAATGAAATCACAGGTCCCTTTCCTGATCTGCTCATTGATGTGGATTGTGCTGTCATTTGATTTTCCAAAATGAACCTGGAATCCGTCCCGTTCCACCATCGCATATACCGGTGGATCCATAAAGTAATCAATGATGGTAAAGCCAAGAATATCCCTGTAGTATTCTGCAGTTTTCACTACATCCAGTACGACGATTTGGGGTGCGATAGCGATTAGCTTCGGTGTCATTTAATGAAAGTTACAATACGGAAGTAAATTCATCCTCTGTACTAGATATACCAGCAACAGACAAAAATATTATTATGAAAACTTAAGGAGGATAATTGAATTTATTCTCACATCTCACTGACTACCGACTACCGACTACCGACTACCGACTACCGACTACCGACTACCGACTAGCTCAATATCAGCTCATCATACCTGAATATCACATCCAATCCTTTTCCCTTAAAATACTCCCGGGTCTCCTCCTCGCTTTTCTCGGATGTGGCAAGTACAAAATCTCCTCCCCATGCTCCCAGTGATTTCACGCAGCCCCAATAATCAGCAAACTCGTGACTCTGCACAGTAGGAAGACCGATGATCTCTGAGACAAGCGTCTCGTGCTGGCGAACCAATGATTCAAACTCCCGGAGTGAAGTGGCAGCATTTATGCTCTCGGTCAATCGGGAGACTTTATCCACTGAACCATTAAGGCTGGCTTTAGACTGATGATATCTTTTCAGGGCATCACGGCTGTTTTGCTTGCGGCCGAGATAGACGAGAAATAAATTTTTCTTGAATGCAGGATCGAAGTCCGCGCCATCGATATGCAGCTCATCTTCCAGAAACTGGTACAACACCGGACCATCAGCATCTGCACAGGCAATATCATAGCCGGAACCCCCAAAAGTGTCAAATAATAAGATGTAAGGATTGACTTCGGCCCACTGCGCTACACACCAGACAAGCGTCGAACTGCTGCCCAGGCCCCATTCACGATCAAATTCCAGGTATGTTTCTACAGAGTATTTGCGCCATTGAGATAAGAATTCCGAATTCTGTCGGCAAGCGGCCTTGAGTAACTGCTGGATACTGTTAGCGACGTCTTTGTCTGTGCAGTCAATACAGTCGAAAGCCATAAGGTCAAAGCTTCCTGAGAACCAGAGCTGGCCCTTGCGATCATATGATTTCCAGACGATTTCACTCCCGGGACGTTCATTGACGTTCATCGATTGGCCTAGCTTACAGGGAAGCGCGAGTGAAATAGCACCATTCAGTACAAGATACTCTCCCGTGAGGAGCAACTTGCCATTTGCTTTATAGTGGCGCTTTGTAGTTTGTTTTGTTTGAATTGCCATGGGACGGGGGGCAAAATGGTAATTTGTTCAAAATAATGATCTCATATACATTGCTTTCGAGGCCGCTTTCCGACTGTATAGGCTCTAAAATATGAAATACCACCAGCAGCAGCCAATGGAATCAATCAGGTTTGGAATGCGCCAAGATATATACTTTTTAATTATATATAGGTTTTCTATATAAATTTTATTCACAGAAAAATTAAACCGCTGCCTGGCAACCGCTTTTTTTTCATCTTTTTGGTGAAAGAATTTTCCTTGATATCCAAATCAAGGCTGAAAATCACTGACTTGTAACTTAAACATAGCTTATTGCGCGTCAGCCATGCCAGTTGTTACGAAAATTCGCAAGAAACAATACCTGATCACCAGATAGGAGATTTTGAGACACAAAACCACCATTCAAAAATGAACAGTTTTGGCCAAGTGAAGTGTACCACGCTTCCACTTATAAATGCGTGTAATATCAAGGAGTTATGACAGTGTGGCACACCTACGTGTGGCACATCTAAGTGTGGCACACTGTCGAAAGAATATTTGAAGCTCATTTTCATAAGAATTCATAAATAAATCTCAAATTCAATCCTTTAGCTACCAGCGAACTCTGCACATCTCCTTCTTGTTTACATTTGACTTCTAAGCAATTAAATAATGACCTACGATAACTTCACCATCAATGCCCAGGAGGCTATCCTGGCAGCTCAACGACTTGCAGCAAGCTTGCAGCAGCAAACCGTGGATACAACCCACATGATCAAAGGCATCCTGGATGCCAGCGAGGATAGCGCCAAGTTCATTTTTCAAAAAGTGGGAGTCAGCATGCCCCAGCTTATCAAAGCACTTGACGAAATGATCCAGACCTATCCCAAAATCACGGGTTCTGATAAGCAATACCTTTCTGATCATAGCAACAAGGCCCTGGCGGAGGCAAAAAAAATGCTTCCTGAATTTGGGGACGAATTCATATCCACTGAAATGATGCTGCTGGGAATTTTGGTAGGCAATAGCAAAGGAGCCCAGATCCTGAAAGACCAGGGAGCTACGCTCGAGGGTGTGAAATCAGCTATCAAAGAGCTCAGAGGCGGTCGTCATGTGACGGATCAGAATACAGAAAATCAATACAATGCCCTCAAGAAATATGGCATTAATCTTAATCAACGTGCCCTCGATGGCCAGCTGGATCCCATCATCGGTCGCGATGAAGAAATAAGACGTATTCTGCATATTCTCTCCCGGCGCAAAAAAAATAATCCCATTCTTGTCGGTGAAGCAGGCGTTGGTAAAACAGCCATCGTTGAAGGTATTGCATGGCGCATCGTTCAAAAGGATGTACCGGAGAACCTGCTCACGAAAAAAATATTTGTACTCGATATCGCATCACTGATCGCAGGTGCAAAATTCAAAGGTGAATTTGAAGAGCGCATAAAAGCCGTCATTGAGGAAGTAAAGTCATCCAATGGTGAAGTGATCCTTTTCATTGATGAGATCCATACGCTGATCGGGGCAGGAGGTGGTAGTGGTGCTATGGACGCAGCGAATATCCTAAAGCCAGCTTTAGCGCGCGGTGAACTCAGAACTATCGGTGCCACTACGGCAGACGAATACCAGAAATATTTTGAAGAAGATAAAGCTCTCGTCCGGAGATTTCAAACCGTCTACATCGATGAGCCTTCAGTAGAGGATACGATTTCTATACTACGGGGCATCCAGGACAAATATGAATCGTACCATAAAATTGCCATCCTCGATGAGGCACTGGTTGCTGCTGCAGAATTATCCCATAGATATATTGCAGATCGCCAGCTTCCTGACAAAGCTATAGACCTGATTGATGAAGCTGCTGCAAAGCTTCGTCTTGAGCTGGATAGCCTGCCTGAAGAAATTGATGAAGCAGACCGGAAACTACGCCAGTTCGAAATCGAACGTGAAGCCATCAAGCGTGAAAACGATCCTAAGAAATTAAAAAATATCACCGAGCTGATCGCCAATACGCAGGAAAAACTGGATACGCTGAAAGCGACCTGGAAAAATGAAAAGGATATAGTGGATTCCATTCAGAATATCAAGAAACATATTGATGAGCTGGAGCACGAAGCCATCGTAGCTGAGCGCGAATCAAACTATGAGAAGGTTGCTAAAATCAGATATGGAGAACTTGTTTCGGAAAAGGCAAAGCTTATTGATGAAGAGAATAAGCTAAAGGCCTTACCAAAAGAAAGCAGGTTTACAAATGAAGAAGTGACTGCGGATGATATTGCAGAAGTAGTTTCAAAATGGACCGGTATTCCTTTGCAAAAAATGCTGCAGAGTGAAAAAGATAAAATGCTTACGCTCGAAGACGAAATTGGCAAGCGACTGATCGGCCAGGCTGAAGCAGTGAAAGCAGTTTCAAATGCAGTACGCCGGAGCCGTGCAGGTTTGCAGGACCCTAACAAACCAATTGGTTCATTTATTTTCCTGGGACCAACGGGTGTTGGAAAAACTGAATTAGCAAAAGCATTAGCTGAAGTTTTGTTTGATGACGAAAGTGCGCTGACGCGTATTGACATGAGTGAGTACCAGGAGAAATTCAGTGTATCCAGGTTGATCGGTGCACCTCCCGGGTATGTAGGATATGATGAAGGCGGGCAGCTGACAGAGGCTGTCAGGAGAAGGCCTTATTCGATCATCCTGCTTGATGAAATAGAAAAAGCGCATGCTGATACGTTCAATATCCTGTTGCAGGTGTTAGATGATGGACGATTGACAGATAATAAAGGGCGTGTCGCTAATTTTAAAAACACGATTATCATCATGACCTCTAACATGGGTTCAGATGTGATCCTTGAGAATTTTGAAGATCTTGAAGCGGTGGGTGAAAGCAAACGACAGGATATCCTGGCCACAACTAAAGAAGAAGTTTTCAATCTGCTGAAGGATACGCTCAGGCCTGAGTTTCTCAACCGGATTGATGACAAGATCATGTTCCTGCCTTTGACAAAAGAGGAAATTAAAAAAGTAGCCGGTCTGCTTCTTCGCAAAATCAAAAAGAATCTTGCTAATCGGGACCTTTCACTTGAGTTAAGTGAAAAAGCATTGAACCTGCTTGCTGATCTTGGATACGATCCTCAATATGGTGCACGGCCGCTGAAAAGAGTCATTGAAACTGAAATTGTCAATGAATTGGCGCTCGAAGTATTAGGTGGAAAATTTATTGCGGGAGATACGATCTATGTAGATGCTGACAATAAAGGATTTGTATTCAGTGAAGATGGATACAAAGGAAACGGAACGATGCCTGCAGCAAATAAGGATGGCCAAAAAACGCAGAAACGGGAAAACCAGGTGGATAAATTAAATAAGGCCACAAAGGATGTGAATGATCTTGTAAAAAATATCAAGGCCGATGATGACGATGATGATGACGAAGAAGGAACGCAGCGTCAGACGGAGACGGGAAAAAAATAATGAAACAGTTATTGCTTGTTAAAGCCACAGATTTTCATAATTCAGCAGGGAGCAGGGAGCATGGGGCAGGGTGATCAAACAAGCACAAATTGATACAAAATGAGAAAGTACCTGGTTGTATATGAAAAAACTAAAACAGGCTTTTCTGCGTATGCTCCGGATTTGCCAGGAGTAATTGCGACTGGTAAAACGAAAATGATTGTTGAGAAAAATATTTTTGAAGCAATCCAATTTCACATTGAAGGATTGAAAGAAGAAAAACTTAAAATCCCAAAATCACAAGCGGAGAGTGAGATTTTAGTTTTTGCAAAGTAAAGACACATAAAATCCAGGGATTTTCCCTTGCTCCATGCCCTATGCCACATGCTACTTTATCCTTTCCGGATTTTCCTTAATGAACGCCTTCCAGCCGGATTTTTTCGATGTCACGATTCTACCTGATTGATAGTGATGACACATCGCCACTGACAAAGCATCGGTTGCATCCAGCTGAAGCTTTTCAGGTTTTAGATTTAACATGCGGCACAGCATATCGGCGACCTGCTCTTTTGCTGCGTTTCCATTTCCGGTGACTGATTGTTTTATTTTTTTGGGAGAGTATTCTGTGATGGTGAGGCCCATTGTCATTCCTGCTGCTATCGCCACGCCCTGTGCACGACCGAGCTTTAACATCGATTGCACATTTTTTCCAAAGAATGGAGCTTCGATGGCAAGGTCTTGTGGAAGATACCTTTCGATTATCTCCTGTATCTCAAGAAAGATCTCGCGTAGCTTTTCCTGGTGGTCTTTTTTATCTTTCAGATGCAGGACCCCAATCTCTAGCACGGTGACCTGATCACGATCAATCTCGATAACAGCAAAACCTAAAATGTTAGTTCCGGGATCAATTCCAAGAATCCGTGCAGCTTTCATATTCCGCAAGGTACGAATTACAAAATTATATTATGTATTAGGTAATCAACTACTGTATCCAAAAAGAAAACAGGTAAAAAAGTTATCCGTAGTTTCAAACTACGGATAACTTTTTTACCTGTTTTCTTTTTGTCTAATTTACTCACTACTCACTACTCACTCGATGAAGATCATCACCACATCAGTACTTAGCAAAGCTCAAAAAGAAACCATAATCTATTTATGGAATCGAGAGTACCCGCAAAAAATCAATATCACAAAAGAGGGATTTGATGAATATCTTAATTTAACCAGCAGGCATCAACATTTCCTGATGCTCGATGATGCTAATGAAATCATCGGGTGGGCGTACACCTTCGATCGTGAAGGAGAGCGATGGTTTTCCGTCATCATCAATAGCCTGTATCATGGATTAGGTCTTGGTCGCATGATCCTAAATCAGTTGAAGGAAAATGAAACCCGGCTGAATGGATGGGTCATTGATCATCCCGACGAAATCAAAAAAAACGGTGAAGCGTATGTTTCACCATTACCATTTTATTTAAAAAATGGTTTTACACTTATTCCCGATATCAGGTTTGAAACAGAAAAAATGTCGGCGGTGAAGATTGTGTGGGAGAAAGGAGAATGAAAATAGTTATACTTAGTTTCAAACTAAGTATAACTATTTTCATTCTTTGTTATTGGTCAAAGGCAGTAGGACTAGGGGTATGTTTTTAGTTATTGGTTTTTTTATTTTGATTACCCCATTACCTATAACCAACCACCTGTCTTATTTCCAATAACCAATAACTAATTTTATTTATTTCGTCAATGCAGCATTGATCAGTGACCTGTCACTATACAGGATCATCTGATCTATTTTACTACTGGAATCAAAATGTGCAACTGAATGCATCCATTGTGTCATTTTCTTGCCGGTAGTTTTATACTTAGCGTCTACCTGGTACCATGCTAATACCCACGTACCTGGCTTTTCATTCGCCTGGGGTGTATTCACCATTAAGGGAAGAAAGATCTGGTTGCTAAAGGTGATAGAATCGATCACTTCTCCTCTGCGTTTCACCCAATAATCAGTAATGGCCTTCTTGCCCGCCAGGCTATCTCCTGTATTCCAGTTATAGACAGCGTTGTCTGAAAACTGTGACATATACGCGGGTATATCTCCTTTTGATAAAGCATCCATTCCGGTTTTTACGATTTCACTGTATTTCGGGTCAGCAAATTCAGCAGGAGCCTTGGGTGCATTGGCAGCAGTGGTATCGGCTTTTGTGCCGGCAGCAGCTTCATCGGTTGTCGCCGCAGGTTTACATGCGACCATAAATAGAACAAATAGGCTAAACGCCCAAACAAGTTGGTTTTTCATACTAAAGAATTTAAAGTTGAAGAAAGATGTTTTGCAATTTGAGGGAGTGAGGAGATAATTATAAAGTAATATATAAATCTTTATTATTTAAAATACAAGTTTTTATCTCACGATTCATGTCTCACAATTCATGTCTCACAATTCACAATTCACTACTCACTACTCACCTCTCTTCCTCACCACCAAAACTTTATCAATCTTCGGCCCGTCCATATCCATAATTTCAAATTCAAAATTTTCCCAGCGAGCTTTTTCAGTTTCTTTCGGGATGTGTCCCAACACCTGGATGATCAGTCCTCCCACTGTGTTCACTTCGAAATCTTTGATAAAATCTTCCATGCCAAATTCAATTAAAAAATCAGGCAACGGATAATGTCCGTCAATCAGCCATGAATTTTCATCGCGTTTTTCAAATTTATATTCCTGGCCATAAAATTCGGAGACCTCACCGACCAGCGCTTCCAGGATATCACTCATCGTGAGAATGCCCTGGGTCGAACCGTATTCATCAATGACCAACGCATAATGAATGTTTGTTTGCTTGAACTGCTCCAATGCCTGGTAGGCTGATGCACCCTCTGCGATGTATGAAGGCTCTGACAAAATATTTCTCAGCATGAAATCTTCCTTTTCCATTTCTGCGAATAATTTTTTCAGGCTGACTATGCCGATGATATCCTGTACGTCGCTATCATAGATGGGGTAAAAATTGTGCATATCGTGCAGCACCAGTTTTTTCACTTCCTCCCTGGTATCCATTACATCCAGTGCAGTCATCTTTTTTCTTGATGTCATAAGAGAGCTCACGCTTCTGTCACCTACGCTAAACACACGATTCACAATATCCTGTTCGATTTCCTGCACTTCACCTTCTTCTGTACCTTCTTTGATGATCGCTTTTATTTCTTCTTCAGTGACTTTACTATTACTTGATGGCTTGATGTTGAATATTTTCAAAAGCAGGTCCGTAGTGCGGGTCAGTAAAAAGATAAACGGAGCTAAAATGATCCCGATGATCTTCATGGGGAAAGCTACAGTTTTAGCGATTACCTCAGGATAGGTCAGGCCGATCCGCTTTGGTACTAATTCTCCAAGAACCAGTGCAAAAAAACTGATGATGATTAATACTGCAGCTACTGCTAACGTGTGAGAATAAGGAACGAGAGCTGGTATCTGCATGATATACGCCTCCATATTTTCGGTAATCCTTTCACCACTATAAATACCTGTAAGCAAACCTACCAGGGTGATTCCGATTTGTGCAGTAGAAAGTAGCTTGCTTGGATTGGACGCGAGTTCGAGTGCGATTTTAGCACCTCTGTTTCCTCTCTGCGCAGAATAATTAAGCCTGTTTTTGCGGGCAGATACAAGGGCTATTTCAGACATGGCAAATGCCCCGTTGATCAGGATCAATATGAGAATAATGAAGAGCTCCATGGTTTGGCTTTAAACTAAATAGGCTAAAGGAAATGGTCAGGGCCGCCGGTTTGGTCTAAAGGTAGTGGTCTGTGGGAAATTGAATTCTCTTTAATGATTCGATTCATCAATTAATAAAATAAGAACGCAGATTGTCATGATCATCATGATTTATCATGATTGTTTACGCTTTCTCCTCTTCCGCCTTTTCCCATACTTTTACCTTACATGAAATGGCTAAAACATCCTGCCGTCAGATGGTTGATGACCTTTGTTTTGCTTGGGTTGCTGGGATATCAGTTATGGTCCAGGAGCGATCATTTTGTAAACCTTTCGCTTATCAGGCTTGACAGAAACCTGTGGTGGTTTGGCATAGTCTTGCTGGCCATGCCGGTCAATTGGTTGCTGGAGACTATCAAATGGCGGACCTTAATATCCATTCATTTACAAGTGCCTGTCAGACAGATGATTAAGGCTGTGGCCGGGGGTGTAGCATTATCCATTTTTACACCCAACCGGATCGGGGAATATGGAGGAAGGATCATGTTCATGCCGGTTCAAGCCCGGTGGCCGGTCGCGATCTCTTCATTTATAGGCAGTCTTTCGCAAAACCTGGTCGCTTTTACCACAGGTATGCTGGCTTGTCTTTTTTTGTTTGATGGATTGATCCTTCTTAAAATATTGGGATTGCTGTGCATTTTAACGGCATGGATATGTTTTTTCAAAATCAAATGGGTCATCCGGCGAATATCTGACTGGCAACTCCATTCCTTTTTCAAAAAGCTGGTCCTGAACCTTCAATACATGGACGATTATTCGTATAAAATACTCTTCCGGGTTTTGGGTCTTGCCTTCGCCAGGTATTTAGTCTATACGACACAATTTGTGCTCATTCTCCATGCTTTTGAACCGGATATTAGCCCTTTTGTTTTGTATCTGGGTGTGAGCACGATTTTCCTGTTCCAGACGCTGATTCCCTTGCCACCGGTGGCGGATGTTATGGCACGTGCTAATATTGGGTTAATACTTTGGTCCGGGACCGGGATGAGTGAACTTAGTATATCGCTGGCCAGTTTAATGATCTGGTTTGTCAATTTGCTCATCCCCGCTATGATAGGTAGTTTTGTAATAGGTACGACAACCCCATTAATTTCGTTAGATAAACATGAGTCAATTCTCCCTTCTGCTAGCTTGCCTGTTACTACTGAGCAATCCAACATCGCCTGAGTCTGCGACTCAGCCTTATAACTATTGCGATACACCAAATGATTCCTGGCAGGGAGGAGAGGAAGTCACGTATAAGCTCTATTACCAGCTCAATTTTTTATGGATAGCAGCCGGAGAGGCGACCTTTAAAGTCAAGGATGTAGGTGACCGGTATTATATCTCCATCGATGGTAAGACGATAAGCGCATTCGAATGGTTTTATAAAGTCAAAGATCATTATGAAAGCGTAATTGATAAAAAAACGCTCCTTCCACTTTCCTTTTACCGCGAAGTGCATGAAGGAAAATATGAATGGTGGGATAGATTTTATTTTGACCAGGTCAATCATAAAGTGACTGCATCAAAAGGAGGCCCGGATAAAGAAACCACCTATTATACAGCTGACCTTACCGGTTGCATGCATGATATGATCTCCATTATCTACAATGTGCGGAATGTCAATTTTGAACAGTATAATAAGGGCCAGCAATTTGATGTCAAAGTTTTTATCGAAGAAGAATACCCGTTAAAAGTTGAGCTCAGGGAAAAATCATTTGAAACCCGGATCAGAGGTCTTGGTAAGCAAAAAACATTTCTCATACGTCCCCAGGTAGTATCCGGTCATTTTTTCAGCGAGGATACAAGGATGGATATATATATTTCTGATGATGGCAACCGACTTCCGCTTATGATTGAAAGCCCTGTATCAGTTGGAAAAGTTAAAGCAGTGCTGAAAGAATATAAAGGTTTAAAACATCCGTTTACCTGTAATGAATAAGCATGCCTGATGAAAGGACTTCGGGCATGGATCTGGGTTTTTATTGCAGCTGCTGCATTATTTCTTGCCTTTACCCTGGGTTCAAAGTTTCATTTACCAATACCAAAAACAACGGAGGATAGTGTCGTACTTCTTGAGAAGATCAGGACAGTATGTAAGCTCGTAACGGCAGAAGGAGAATTCTCAGAAATTTATTCATACAAATCATCTTATCCATTTGATTTTTCATTTTTTACGAAGAAAGCTTTGATACGTGTCAAAGCAAAAGTTTCTGTTGGGTATGATCTGACTAAAATTAAAATTGAACCGGATACAAAAAATCATACACTGATTATTTCCGGGATGCCGCCTGCTTAAATATTATCTGTTGATCATGATCTTGATTATTATGATCTGACGGAAGGATTTTTCAATCGTTTTTCTACGGATGATTATAATAAGATCAATGCGAATGCCAAGGACTTTATCACTTCCCAGGTGCATAAGAGTTCGCTGATGGAAGCGGCGGATAAGAAACGGGATGAGTTAATTGAGGTCATCAGGTTTATGGCTGAGTCGTCTGGATGGAAGGTGACAATTGCCGATATGAATCTAAATTCTCCTGCATTAGATTGAGAGCTATATATTTTTCATTTTATTGGTGAATTTCCTTTTCTCGTATAATCATCATTTGGCTTTTGACCGACATATCGTCCACTGGATAGATTGTAGATTTAATTACTACGATCAGCCAATATGAAAAAATTTGCTTTCAATATTTCCGTCTTTTCCTTGATTTGCCTATTCCCATTCATGGCTTACGCTCAGGAAGATTGTTCAGGAAGTTTCACGGAATATTATTTGAATTCGAATAATATCCGGGCTTCTTTTTTTCCAAAAGGAAATAAATTTACGGATGGATCCAATCCGGGATTCCTGGTGCCATATCCTTCTCCACAAAAGCTTTCTACAATATTTGCTTCATCTCCCTGGATAGGTGGTTTTGATGATGCCGGTAATTTAAAACTCGCGGTGGAAACATATCCGGTACGTGGCAAGAATGACTTTAGTGTTGGTCCACTGACAAATATTGGAATAATCAATGACACGATTTGCGGAAAATTTGACCAGGCATGGAGCGTTTATTATGAAGACATACAGGCACATCGAAAGGATTATTCAGAAGATTTCATAATTGATGATACGATTGCTTCCATTTTTGGATGGCCAGGACGGGGCAATAAATTTTTTAAAAATTATTATGGATTTGAATTGCCATTTGACAACCAGGGACTGGCACCTTTTTCTGATCAAAATGGGAATGATATCTATGATCCTGAGAATGGCGATTTTCCAGTTGCAAGATTGGAGAGTCACAGTCGTGAATATATACCTGATCAGATACTCTGGATGGTTTTTAATGATTTAGATACAAATGAGGTTACAGGTCATAAACCGCTAAGATTTGAAATTCAATTGACAGCATTTGCATTTCACTGCCAGGATAATGAAATATTAAACAATACAATTTTTAGTTCTTATAAGATCATTGACAGGGCAATTTCTGTAATAGACAGTGTGTTTTTTGGAATGTGGACGGATTATGATTTGGGATGCTATTTAGACGATGGGATAGGATCTGATAGCATGAGGAGCACTGAGTTTGTTTATAATGCAGATGACAAGGATGGAGATGTTGGAATGGATTGTAGTAACGGAGCGGATACATATGCAAATGATGTTCCTGTGCAAAGCATGACCTATCTGAATTATCCTATGCACAGTATGATTACTGCTGCTCAGGAAACTGACTTACCCCTGGAGTTTTTCAGGCAATTAAATGGACAATGGCCCGATGGCACTCCTATTACTCCTGAAGGAGATGGTTATAATCCAGGGTCAGGATTAAGCCCGACCAAATTTTTATTCAATGGTGATCCTCGTGACCCGCAAGATTGGGCTACAATAAATGTTTTACCGGAAGGAGCAAATCAAAGAATCGTTTCATCAGTGTATTTGGGAAGAATGGATCCGGGAGCCATAAGAGAAGTTAGTACAGCGCACATGTTTCATTATGACCCGGCTTTAGGTCATCTTGACCAGATCACAAAAATGTATAGCAATATCGATTCATTATTTACTTTGTTTACTCTCAGTCCGGCATTACCATGTACTCCTTTCCCCATTTGTGACGATGATGATTGCGTCTGGCCGGGCGACTTTGATAAAAACGGAATTGCAGATCACAGGGATTATCTCATGTGGGGTGTCATGAATGATTTGACAGGTGCTGAAAGAAATGGATTAGTATCCTGGAGAGGACATTATGGTGAAGACTGGAATGAAGAAGTTAATGGAATTAATTCGAAACATGGTGATGGTGATGGAAATGGGGAAGTGAATATTCTCGATATCGATATCAATATGGAAAATTTTCTACAAAAAAATAAAGACTATGTTGCCGAAGCAAATTATCCTGCCGGGCCAGAGATTGTTTTAACCGCTAATCCATTCATTGATGATCGGGGTAGAGTCAGAAGTTTTACAATTATTACAGGACGTGAGCTTCAGAATGTGCTTGGTCTGACATTTGAAATTGAATATGATACATCCCGATTCCAGATACGGAATCTGATTACGTCCTGGCCTGTAGACACCTCACGATTGATTTACAGGTCACCCTATGATCCATATCAGTATTTCAATGCTTCATTTGTGCAAACAAACAATACGGGTATTACGATTGAAAATGATTTTCTACTGCTTCGAAGCCTGAGTACTCTTTTAGATCTGAAACCCGGATCACAGATTCCGGATAGTACCATCATAAGACTTCGCAATTTAATAGCCATCGATCCGGAGGGAAATGATCTTCATATTGGCTCCAATCAGCTAACTGTGTACAGAGAAGGTTTTACAGCTACTTCAGATTTAGCAGAAGACAATATATCCATCTATCCAAACCCTTCCCACGATGTATTATACATTGATACTCCAGAAGCGCTTTCAGGCGAGATCATAAATCTCCAGGGCCAGGTCATAAAACAAGTTCAGTTGAGAAGTGATTCTCCGGTAGATGTTTCAGCCTTGAATCCTGGATTGTATTTATTGCGTATCTCCGGCTCCTCACACACCTTTAAAATTGTAATTTATTAAGACCGGTAAGTTGTGAGTCCGGTGTCCGGTATCCCTTAATCCGGCATCGAATAAATTTCCTATTTTGGCACCCGTTCAATCCCATGGACGTCGTCATCACTCCTAAAATTTAACTTATATGAAGAGTTTCTTTGGGCATCCGCCCGGCCTGGCTACGCTGTTTTTCACCGAAATGTGGGAACGATTTTCATACTACGGAGGCAGGTCAATGTTGATGCTATACATGATTGCTGCGGTATCGGGAGTTAATCCCGGTCTTGGAATGTCCGTGGCAGAAGCTGGCGCGCTATATGCCTTATACACTGCGATTGTATATATGACCAATCTTCCCGGAGGATGGATTGCGGATAAATTTATAGGGGCACGAAATGCGGTCTTTTATGGTGGTTGCATCATCGCTTTAGGCAATTTGTGTCTTGCAGCACCCTTCGGACCACCAGCCTTTTATTCAGGCCTTGGACTGATTGCAATAGGTACAGGATTGCTAAAACCCAATGTCAGCACAATGGTAGGAGCCCTGTACTCACAAGGTGATGGCCGTCGGGATTCTGCGTTTTCAATATTCTATATGGGGATTAACCTTGGAGCTTTACTTGCACCCCTGATTGCCGGTTGGTTTGGACAAAGAGTCGACTGGAATGTTGGCTTCCTTGTAGTGGCGATCGGAATGGTGTTGGGATTAATTCAATATAAATTGGGGGCCAAGCATTTAGGAGACGCTGGGTTAGTAGATCGAAGTAAGAAAATTGTTGAAACCGAAAGTTCTCCAAAATCTCCAAATAAAAACATCGCTTGGTTCTTGCTGTCAATACTTATACTTGGAGTTATTTTTTTCCTTCAAAGCAATTTAGTTATTGCACACTCTGGTGGAGAGTGGCTTATTTATTTCTCAAGTAATTGGAAAACTGAGGGAGTTACTATTCTTGATATTTCTAATTTTGTTGGAACATTATTAATTATTGTTCCTATAGTCTACTTTGGATTCTTATTCGCTCGTGGTGGTTTCGATAAGGCAGAGAAAAACAGGATTATCGCCATTATCGTTTTCTACATCGCCGCTGCACTCTTTTGGTCAGCGTTCGAACAAGCCGGATCAACGCTTACCCTCTTTGCTGATCGCAATACTGAGAATAGTGTTTTTGGTTTTGAATTTCCATCCACATGGTGGCAAAGTATAAATGCAGGATTTATCATCATCCTTTCCGGTGTGTTCGCATGGCTTTGGCTGAAGCTGAATGAATTGAAGAAAGAACCATCCACCCCGATGAAATTTGCTATCGGGCTCTTATTGGCCGGTGTCGGATTTTTAATCCTTGTTCCTGCTGCCAATATTATTGAAAGCACAGGTGCGCGTGTTGGCGTACATTGGTTATTATTAGTATACTTCACACACACCATTGGTGAATTGTTTTTATCACCTGTAGGATTAAGTGCGATGACCAAGCTGGCTCCACATCGTATTGTAGGTCAGATGATGGGCATCTGGTTCCTCGGTGCAGCTACAGGTAATTTCATCGGCGGACGTATCGGTGGTTTGTTTGAATCATTCCCTCTCAAATCCATATTCCTGGCGATATTCGTGTATTGCGCAGTTTCTGCCTTTATTATGTTCCTGCTGGTACCATGGATAAAACGACTGATGGGCGAAGTGAAATGACGTGAAACGTGAGACGTCAGTCGTGAGTTGCTATTTTTAAAATCAATTCACGACTGATGTCTAGCTTTAAAAAAAATAATCTCACTTTTATTTTTCGTTACTCGTTACTTACTACTTACTACTTACTACTTACTACTTACTACTCACTACTCACTACTCACCACTCACGCCTCACGATTCACGCTTTGACTTATGTTCGATTTCGAATTATTAAAAAAAATTTCAGAAACTCCCGGCGCACCGGGATTTGAACATCATATTCGAAAGCTAGTCACAAGTGAGATTAAGGACCTGGTCGATGATCTCTATGTGGATTCCATGGGTTCGTTGATCGGTGTCAGGAAAGGTCGTAGTGATAAAAGAGTACTGGTGGCTGCTCACATGGATGAGATCAGCTTCATGGTCACACATATTGATGATGACGGCTTCATTAGATTTCATCCGTTAGGTGGATTTGATCCAAAGACATTAACTGCACAGCGGGTGATCGTGCACGGTACACAGGATGTGCCGGGTGTAATGGGGAGCAAGCCTGTTCACCTGATGACTTCTGAAGAAAAAAACAAAATGGTGCAGCTTCGGGATTACTTCATCGACTGCGGCATGCCTGCAGAGCAGGTAAAAGAACTTGTCAGCATAGGCGATCCGATCACACGGGAGCGCGAACTTGTAGTAATGGGAGATTGTGTCAATGGTAAATCCCTTGACAATCGCGTCTCCGTCTACATACTCATCGAAGCACTGAAAGCATTGAAAGGAAAGGAGATCCCGTATGACTTTTATGCGGCATTTACTGTTCAGGAAGAAGTCGGTTTGCGCGGTGCATTTAATGCGGCCGGTCATATTGATCCTGATTTTGGGATTGGACTCGATACGACGATTGCATATGATACACCTGGCGCGCTTCCATTTGAGATGGTTACAAAATTAGGTGCGGGTACTGCGATAAAAATCATGGATGCATCTATCATCTGTGATATACGGATGACATCCTACATGAAAGCCACTGCCAGAAAACATAATATCACTTACCAGGCAGAAATACTTCCTGCAGGTGGTACCGATACAGCAGCCATACAGCGACAAGGTGCGAAGGGATCGATAGCAGGTGCTATTTCCATTCCTGTCAGGCATATTCATCAAAGCATTGAGATGGCACACATGGGCGATATTGCCGCTACGATTGATCTGTTGACAGCTACCATTTCGGAACTGGATCAATGGAACTGGGAATTGTAACGAAGAATGAAAAGTGAAAAATGAAAAACAATTGGCAAAAAGCAATATGCAATAAAAACGGAAACAATGATTTGCGATAATGCTTAGTCCTGTTCGAATTTCAAATAATTAATACTGAATACCGATTACTGAATACCGATTACTGAATACTGAACACTGATTACTGAATACTGATTACTGAATACCTAACTCACGTCTGACGTCTCACGATTCACGATTGTAAAACCTCACACCTCTCACTCCTCTCACACCTCTCACTTATGTGGACCGAATTAAACAATAAACTAAACGCCGAATTTACATTCGAAGATTTTTCACAGGCATGGGCTTTCATGACTGAAGTTGCTTTCCTGGCGGAACGAAAAAATCATCATCCGGAATGGACCAATGTCTGGAATAAAGTTTCGATTTCACTTAGCACGCATGATGCCGGTGGAGTGGTAACAGAAAAAGACAGAAAGCTTGCAGATGGTATCAGCAAAATTTTCGAGCGATATCAGAACCGTAGCTGATGACACTGCAGAGTAAATTGCCTGATGTCGGCACCACGATTTTTACAGTGATGTCGAGGCTTGCAATGGAACATGGTGCAATCAATCTCTCCCAGGGTTTTCCTGATTTCGATACAGACCCACTCTTGCTGGCATTGGTTTCCGAAGCAATGAATGGAGGCCACAATCAATATGCGCCTATGCCGGGGCTTCCTGATTTAGTGCAGGTGATTGCAGAAAAAATTAAAAAAGATTATGGTTGGCGTCCAGATCCGGAGGCAGAGGTAACCGTTACAGCAGGAGGGACACAAGCGCTGTATTCCATCATTGGCGCCATGATCAGCCCGGGTGATGAAGTGATTGTAATAGAACCGAGCTACGACAGTTATATTCCTTCTGTGATTTCTTTTGGTGGTATTGTAAAAACCGTCCAGTTGCTTCCGCTGTCTTATAAAGTAGATTGGGATCAGGTGGAATCACTGATTACAAATCGCACGAAACTGATCATGATCAACACGCCGCACAATCCGTGTGGTGTGGTTTTGGAAGAAGAAGATTTAAAACGATTGGAAGAGATCGTTATAAAGCATGAGATCTATCTCATCAGTGATGAGGTCTATGAGCACATCATTTTTGACGGACATCGCCACCAATCGGTGTTGCGTTTTCCGGAATTATACAAACGGTCTTTCGTGGTTTTCTCTTTTGGAAAAAGTCTGCATGTGACAGGATGGAAGATCGGTTATGTGATCGCTCCCCCTGCATTGACGACTGAATTAAGAAAGATCCACCAGTTCAATGTCTTCTCTGTCAATCGTCCAATCCAATTGGCAATTGCAAAGTACATTCAGCATCATGGCGATTTTGGAGCTTTAGCTTCTTTCTACCAGGATAAACGTGATTTATTTTTAAGACTGATGCAAGGTCTGCCATTGAAGTTCCTGCCATGCAATGGAAGTTATTTTATACTTGCAGACTATAGTGAAGTGAGTGATCTTGATGACCGGGCATTTGCAAAACTATTAACTGTCGAAGGTGGAGTAGCGACGATTCCGTTGAGCCCGTTTTATAAGAACGGAAGTGAAGAGAAGATCATCAGGTTTTGTTTTGCGAAGAAAGAATCTACACTGGTTGAAGCTGCGTCACGATTGAAAAAATATTTTGGAAGAAATTAATTGAAACGAAAGCTATGGAAAAAGCAGAAGTAGAAATGGAAGACTCAAGGCGCAGCCTTGAAAACACTACGACGTCGGTCAACCGACGCCGAACAGTTTTTTATTTTTGGCGTAGTCAAAAATAAAACCAACGGTTGGGCGTAGTATTCACTACGTCCTTGCGTCAGCAAAACTCCGTTTTGCGAAATAAAAAAAACTGTATCCATTTCGAAAATCAGAAATTTACTGACATTCCGATAGTGAAATTAAATCGAGAGGTACTTAAGTTTGCCAGAAGTGAAGCAGAACATCACCTGGTACCTGATTTTAACTACACTGCCGAACTATATAGGTTTATCCAGAATAAAATAGATGCACAATACTACCTGTCATCCGATTTCGGGTTCAAAAAATTTCTGAATGATTATGGTGTAGTCCGAACCTTAAAAGCAGGAGATGAGGCCAAATTGGAATTGTTGAGCCTTATCAAAGAATTTCAATATCAAAGATCGCATGTGCATAACATTGCTACTCTCGCCGGCAGGATTCAATCAAACGGCTTATCTTCTAATTCCGGCAAAGGAGGACCCGGACTCCCTCAGTCTTTCTGTTCAAAATTGCTATACGTTTATAAACCGGATGAATTAATCCCATATGATTCTTACGTATTGAAATCCCTTCAGTTGAAAACAAGTCAAAATGTGAAAGCTTTAGATCAGTACTACAGGTTTGCAAATGAATTCAGAGTTGAATATTTTCCTGAAAAGGGTGATGAAGTCATGAGGATCCTTGAGAAAAGGGATAAACAATTTATTTCCGTAACCAAAAAATTGAAACTCAACCCATATAAGTTATTAAGCTGGAAACTGACGGACAAATATCTATGGTGTGAAGAATATGTCCGTAAGAAAAATGCCTTATGAGACGGCGTTATTGTAACTTTGATCAAAGGGGATTGAACTGTTCAAATACATTCCACTTGAAGACAATTCAAAATAATCTTGACATGAAAGAATTCAAATTACCCGACAACCTGAAGTTCAACAGGGGCATGATCCAGAATCCTGTTCACTACTTCGATGAGACAGGATGCAATTCCTGGTTATTTCTTGTCGGTGAAGAATTCGCTGACATGCCCGGGGGCATGTCATATGAACAAGTGCAAGAGGTAACCCCTAATGCCAGGAATGTGATCAGTGATCCACCGAGAGAACTTAACCTGGAGCTTGCGAAAAAACATGTTGAGGCACTTGATGAACTTCCAGGACCTACGTTGATTTCGTGTCGCAGCGGACCGAGAGCATCTGCAGTCGCTTATATGTATTCAGGATTGAAATCAGGAGCTGATCCGCAAGATGTTATTTCCGCGGCAGAAAAAGATGACGCCCCGTTTGTGCAATCTGAGGATTATAAGAAATGGGTGGTGGATTCCATGGAAGCTTTGCGAGGGCAATAACGTTTTCTTTTATTTCAACACGGTGATATCTCCAGCCTTTTTTTCCTCTAATACAATATTATTTACTTTATAAGTGAACGTCATTGAATAGACGTATACACCTGCCATCAGTTCTGAGCTGCCAAATTTTCCATCCCAGATAAAAGGATACGATGTAGATCTGAACACGAGATTACCCCAACGATCAAATACAGAACCATCGATCGAAAGGATTTCTATCCCCGGACCTGGAAACAGCCTGAAGACATCATTGATGTTGTCACCATTGGGTGAAATAATATTAGGTAAAAATATCTCATTTGTGGATGAACATGAGGGATTATCCAAAATGATAATTTCATCCGTATCATTCAGGCAGGGCGTCATCACTGTAACAGCGTATACACCCGCTGTGCTAACCACAATGGATGATGTAGATTCTCCATTGTTCCAAACATAAGTAGCAGGTGAAGACAGCGTAACATCCAGGAGGATCTGATCCCCTATACACAATGAGGTATCTGATCCTAACTCAACGACAGGAACCTGATCGTCAAAAGCAATGACAATTTCATCAGATTGAATTCCACATTCATTTTCCAGTTGAAGAGAATATGTCCCCTGAATAGTTGCAATAAACTGTGGAACAGAACTGCCATCCTGCCAATGATATTCAAATGTGGAATCCGGGACAGTTAATAATAAAAATTCACCATTACATAATAGCGTGTCTGTTCCTAAATCAAAAGGCTGAGGTGCATCAATAAACAATATCTCAATACTGTCTGAACTTTCACCGCAATGGTTGACCCGGGTTAAAGAATAGATACCCGGTGACTGGACAACAAATGTCAAACCCGTTGATCCATCCTGCCACGTATTCGTCGTAATTAAATCCGGTTGAGAAGTCAATATCAAAAGTGTTTCTTCACACAATGTAGTATCAGACCCTAAATCAGTAACCGGACTTGTCCCGCTAATTTCCACTTCAATTGTATCTGTATCTGTTCCGCAAAGATTGTTGACGTCGAGGTAATAAGTACCTGATGCGGTAGCTATATAAAAACTATTATCTGACCCATCCTGCCATAAATAATTAACGCCGGAAATATTTGAAGGAATAATAATCGTGTCACCTTCGCAGGCTGTTAAATCAGGACCAAGCTCAAGTTGCGGGCCATCAGTACTTTCTATGATCAGTAAGCTATCCGTATTTGTCCCGCATTCATTGGAAATCATAAGTGAAACCCAGTCTTCCTGCGTAACGCTTAATGAATTTCCCGTAGATCCATCCTGCCACGTATATAATACATCCGGAATTCCCGGTTCAATTGTAATCACTTCACCGGGACAAATTGTCTGATCATTACCTAAGTCAAGTGAAGGAATATCAGGAAGTAAATCAACCAGGATTGTATCCCTTGATATTCCGCAAACATTCGATATGGATGCAAAAACCTGGGTAGGATCATCAATCACGACCTGGGATGCAGTAGAACCATTGTACCATAGAATATCAACATTCGCAATATTGATAGTCAGCATCAACTGATTATCCGGGCAGATCAAGGTATCAGGCCCAAGTGACAATAATGGTACTGCAGGTAATGCTCCAATTAAAATAGTATCATATTCCACACCACAATTATTTGAGACAGCCACATGATATTCACCCGGAGAAGAAACTAAAAATGTCGGACCGGTAGATCCATCCTGCCAAAGCCAGTTCAAAACGTTCGATGCATCTGGTGATAATAAAATGGATCTGCTTTCGCAAATAGAAGTATCAATACCTAATTCCACTACTGGCACAATTCCACCGTCTGAAATAATGATTGTATCAGTGGCAGTACCGCAACTATTTGAAATCGTGAGTGAATACATACCGGGATTAGAAACAAGTAGCTGAGGTTGCGTAGACATGTCATTCCACAGGTAATTTACCCCGGCGATATTCGCATCCAGGATGAAAGATTGTCCATCGCACAATGTGAAATCTTCCGGCAAACTTAATACAGGTGCTACATCATTCAATGTAACCAAAATAGTATCTGATGCTGAACCACAAATATTTGAAACCTGGACAAAATACACTCCGGCGGTATCAACCAATAGTGAATCCAACGTTGATCCATCGTTCCAAAGAATTGATGCTGATAGTCCATTAATATGGAGCACGTCATGATCGCCCGGACATAAAATAAGATCAGGTCCGAGATCAGGTTGAATTACTGTAGGTAAATATGTAATCGAAATGGTATCCCGGTCAAATCCACAATCGTTGGTCACCGATAATGCATAGAGTCCCGTGCCAGTGACTTCAAAGGTTGGTGAAGAAGATCCATCCTGCCATTGAAAAATTCCTTCATTTGGAAGTGCATTGAGCATGAAAGTATCACCCGTACAAGTTTGTATATCCGGTCCCAGTTGCACAAGTGGTGTAACAGTTACCTCAACTACCATTTGATCAGTCTCGAATCCGCAAACGTTGGCTACAGTGACACTGTATACGCCTGATGTCTGAATTGTATATTCAGGGTTGTGGCTTCCATCCTGCCATGTAATGCTGCCGATAAAAGGGTCAATAAATATCTCAATGTTTTCTCCCTGGCAAATGCGTGATGTATCAGGTCCGATATCGAAAAACGGGTATGGTATTTCAGTCACTTCTATCTCATCTGATTCCGATCCGCACATGTTAGTAATCGTCAGCATGTAATTTCCTGCATCATCGATATTGTATGAAGACGATTGTGATCCGTCCTGCCATTCAAAATCACCTAAACCGGGATCAAAATCAAATGGAATTTGTTCCCCGGGGCATAAGAAGGTATCAGCACCCAGGGAAAACGGTAACGGAGGATCCAGAACAACTACTTCGATAGTATCGTATGTCAGATCACAACCATCATCAAGCACTACATGATATTGACCGGCATCGCTTAATGTGTAATCAGTATCGGTTGATCCATCCTGCCATTCGTAATCACCGAGGGCAGGATCGAGTGAAATAGAATATGAGTCGCCCGGGCATAATAATACATCCGGACCTATATCTACAGCAGGTGTATTGAAGATCTCAACTTCGATGGAAGCCTCATCACTGCTACAACCATAATGTACCGTCACAGTGTATTCACCTGAATTAAAAACTGTCAGTGTAGGATTGTGTGATCCATCACTCCAGTTATAAACTACTTCAGATACATCAGGATTGAGAGTGGGTTCAATTAAAAATGAATCACAAACTGTCACCGGACCGTCGAGCTCAATATCGATATCCACAGGCACAACTTCCTCTACGATCACATCTTCAAAATAATAATAAGCCCATTGTGGATTGTTACAGGAAGGATCGAAATTTGTTTCTGTACCGGAATGAAAATTGCCAATCGTGATATAAGCCTCATTTCCGGTTGCCATGATATAATCGAAAATAAATACCCATTCCTCTTCATCTGAAAAATAGGATTGATATCCATCGACCTGCGGAGTCATGCCAAATGGATTGACAACTGGATTTGGTGTCAACAGGGCACCCATAAAATTGATCCCGCAACTGGCATTGCCAAGGTTGGTATAAAAACCCACCTTATAACAATGACCTGCTTCGAGTGTCTGGAGCAAAGGCGCCTGGATGTATTCCCTGTGATCGGTTCCTGTAAGGAATTGATGGCCACCCACATACGCAAAACCGGTACGTGGTTCCTGAAAGCCCTGAGGATTCCAGGGGACGCTTGATTGAATATTACCAGAGCATTCATGATAATAATCCGCTGTGCCTATTACTGAAACCCATGGGGTGCAAAGCATAGGACCTGCACCACCTGAACCGTTAGGACACATGGTATTTACTTCAAAACTGGGATTAGGCACCAGGTTTTGAGCCAGCATATTTTCTTTTGGCCATATCGACATAAGGATGCCTATAGCCGCATATAGCAAACGATTAGAACAGCCTGATGGAAAATGTCGCATGCATTTGAATTATGGAATTAAGATAGTAAAATAGTGAACGATCCTCAACCGATGCTGAATGTATTTGTGCATTTACACGTCTATGAACATCTTCATAGAAAAAAGTAATAAAGACCATAAATCATATGAAGTTGAAATTTCTCACATACCCCATCTTGATCCTTCTGGTTTTATTAAAATGTGGTGCATCCCCTCTGAAAAACTATCATTCACTTATACAAGGCAATTGGAGTAAGGATGTTTACAATGCTGCTGTGTCCAATATGGGAAAGCGTACCATTTATTGTTCATTTGAAGATAGCTTATGCGCCGTTGTAAATTGGCCTCTGGCGCCATATACCATTCACAACGATACGCTCATAATTTACAGTAAAAGGCAATCTGATTTGGAGCATGGATATGACCAGGCTCGTTATCGCATACGTCAACTGGATTCAGATAGGATGACACTTGAGCATTTCGGAGGTTGGGACTGGAATCCATTTCATGTTGATGTTGTTCAATTGAATAGGATCAAACCCATACATAACGGTACGTTTGATAGAATGGGATTTTGCTATCATAAATTTCCAGATGGCCCTGAAGTAGAAACACAATATTTTGAATTAGATAGTTCAGGTATTTTATATCTTGATGGACTGCACCATGTAGGTTTGAATGGTCTCTATTCAGGTACAATTCAAAAGCAGGATTTAAATTACCTAAGCCAATATATTCGATCGATACCCCTCGAGGAATTAAATCTATATTATTCAATTCAGGCAACTCATCAGGATTCCTGGCGTGTCTTGCTCAAGACCTCACTTGGTACATATGAATCAGGTGGATATGGATATGGAAATGCACCTGTGGCATTGCTTATGCTTTACAATAAACTTAAACAGCTGTATGTAAATGCTGATATTAAACAAGATTCTTCTGTAATCAATCAATTTCAATTTACTGAATTCTACAGGAATCGAAATGATTTAAGGAATATGCAAATTGGAGAACCCCAACCCAAAGTAATCACGCGTTTTATCCGAAAAGGAATAGATGAAACAAATCTGTTCAACGAGTTTACTTTTTTCTTTCAACCAGGTGGTGAATTGATAGCTATTGGAAATGGTGTCAAACACATAGGTACTTTTGAATTGATAGTTAATAGAAATGATAAAAAGCAAGCCGACCTTGTATATTATTTTGGATTTCAAAATATTGAACCTCTAGACAGATTGGATCTTGAATGGAGGGAATCTCCTGATGCTAAAGGCAACTCTAAATATTACCACAAAAATGAAGGTGAGGAAGAATCAGTATTAGAGCTTATGAGGATCACGGAATGATATTTTCTAAAATTAATGTGATCCTGTACTGCGTATGTTTCTATAGAAAACCGAAAACAACTAGCCAGCGAACGTGGTTACATAAACATCTTCGTAAATCGGCAAGGCTACAGAATGAAAGAAAAATCCGAAAAAATCACAGAGCTTCAGGCAAAACGGCAGGTAACAAAAGACCTGTTTATTTCTGTGCTCGCACTGATCAGCGTAGGCATAGGATTATATGACCTGAAAAACACCCGTCAATCATCCCATTTCACCTGGTACGATATCCTTGATCTTATTATCGTTGGGATTTTTATTGTTGACTTTGTATGGAGTGCAATAGGTAGTGGCAACTGGAAGAATTATACCCGGCGACATTGGTACGAAATACCATCCCTGATTCCAATTACAGGAAATATGGTTGTGGGGGCACAGGCCATACCGTTGTTGCGAAGTTTACGATTGGTGCGACTGGTCCGGGTGGTGAGATTATTGCGTGTGGTAGGTTCAGCAGTCAGGCTAAAAAGATTTTGGACTACTTTTTTCCGGATTGCAAGACGGGCGCATATCGATGTATTGGCGCTGTTTGCATTTCTGGTCATTTTAGCAGGTGCAGGAATAGCGTGGGTGATAGAATCCAGGGCGAATGCCGATTTTCGTGATATTGGTGATTCCTTGTGGTGGGCTGTTAATATGTTTACCAATGTGGCTTATGTAGAATTTCATCCTGTTACTTTCGGAGGTCGTATTGTAGCCGGGTTGCTTGAATTTACAGGCATTGCATTTATTGGATTATTTACAGCAAGCCTTGCAGGAGCACTGCTCACGGATAAACATCCGGAGACTGAAGAGAAGATGCAGCCGCTGGAGTAAAAAGAAGTAATCAGTAAAAAAAGTAATCGGTAATCGGTATTGCATTGACTATGGCTTGCCCCAAATTGCGTGTTATACTGAATGTTGATTACCGAATACTAGGGAATATAACTCTGTGTGCTTCGTGCGAAACTTTGAGAATCTTTTTTTAGTCTTCCGTCCATGGGTATGTAGTAAAACCTTGATTTCGCACGGAGAGCACGGAAGAAAATTTTCACGGAGAGCACAGGGAATATTTAGTTCTCATTAATATGCAGAATACGCTGGTATAGAATTATTCTACTGTCACCATCACGCGCTCTGTCATTGTTCCTTTCTCGTCAGAAATTTGTACAACATAAATTCCCGCAGGCCAACCTATCGTCTTAACTGTCGTTTTATTTCCTTCCATTTTTCTTTCGAAAAATAAATTGCCGGACGAAGTGTAAATCTGCAATTTCGCATTTCCACTTGCCTCCTGATCACGTGTTATTTCAAATGAATCACTCGTTGGATTTGGCGTAACCTTTATATGTCCACGGAAAGTTGGTTCCGAAACAGCTGTGACCGGATTCTCCAATGTGATCGACAATATCCAGGAAGAACGACCTGCGAGGGTTAGAATATTTGCTTTCCAATTTGCAAATCCACCATTATCATCTATGACCACTTTGCCCATCGCCTGATGACTCATCAATTCCGTAACAAAATATTCTCCTGAAATTAAACCAGACTGATCCAGTGTAAGGAATGGCTCAATAGATTGTGTAGCCGTATTTGCAACAACGATAACTGCTTCATCTTTCAATACCCGTGCAAAGCTGAATGCACCTGCTACATTATCATCTATCTCTATTGTCTGTCCTCTGCGCAATGCTTCCTGCTCATTGCGAATCCGTATAAGATGGCGATAATGCCAAAGCAACGAATTGGGGTCTGCTGCTAATTCTTCAACATTATTTACCTGATAATTTGTCCCAGGGTTTGTCCATGGATTGACAGTTGAAAAACCTGCACCGGCTCCATCAGACCATTGCATCGGCCGGCGTTTGTTGACATCATCCCCTGTTCCCAGCATCCCCAGCTCTTCACCATAATACACAAATGGAACACCAGGTAGTGTCATGTACAACGATGCAGCCAATTTCATTTTTTCTACATTGGATCCCAGGCCACTGAACACGCGATCGATATCATGATTGGTTAAAAATGTTCCATATTGTAATGCCGGATAAGCATCCAGCACTGCTTCTAATTGTTCTTCAAGTGCCGGGGGATTCGAATTGTCCACAGCTTCGAGGATTGCACCTGCAAGACCAAATTCAAAACAAGCATCCAGTCGTCCATCATGCACATAAGGAATGATCGATTCGGTACTTGACCATACTTCTCCTACAGTAAAAGCTTCCGGATTTTTAGCTTTATACAAGTCATGAAATTCCTGCAATAAACTGTATGTCTCATTTGTGTTTTCAAGGAGTTGGCCATCTTCGATTAAATATTTTATCGCATCAAGCCTGTATCCGTCGACACCTTTATCCAGCCAGAAATTAACCACATGGAACATTGCATCTTTCACCGGTGGATAAGCATAATTCAAATCCGGCAGTCCGCTTCCAAAGAGCCCATAATAAAATTTGCCATTGCGGTTATGCCATACTGTTTGTCCCCATGGACCCAGATAACCGGGATTGGTATCAGACCATCTGTACCAATTCCTGAAATCTGCTGTGCTACTGGCCGATTGTGTAAACCATGAACTTTGACTTGAATTATGGTTCATCACGAGGTCAATGATCACTTTTATACCACGCTGATGTGCAGCGGTGAGAAAAGCTTCAAAGTCTGCCATCGTTCCATAATCGGATTCTGTTCCGTAATAATCAGTGATGTCATATCCGTGGTAACTTGGAGAAGGCATCATCGGCATCAGCCAGATACCGGTAATCTCGAGATCATCATGTGTATCCGGATTGCCATCGTTGAGATAATCTAATTTTTCAATCAACCCCCTGAAATCACCAATCCCATTTCCATTGCTGTCATAAAAGCTGCGAACGAAGATTTCATAAAACACTGCATCATTCCACCAGTGTGTATCATATTCATAAATTACGGAAGGATGACACGCATTGCAGCTATTGAAACAATACACCACCGGACTTTTGTCTGTAGCTGAAAATGTAAATGTCCTCGTTCGACTTCCGTTATTTCCCAAAATGGTACAATCCACCGGTAATGATTCTGCATCCAGAATGGTATTGCCGTTGACAAATAAAAATTGATAATCACCAAAAGGTAACTGAAACTCTGCCTCATACGTACCATCTCCGTTTTGATCTTTTAAAAGAATGGATGATGCATCCCAATTTTGAGGAAGACCTGCAGCTTGTTGAAAATCACCCATCACATGCAGGCCTTGTGACGAAACCACCTGCCCGGTCATATTCACAGCAAGACGCATTTTTGAAATACAACCATTGAAAGGAACCGGAGCAAGGATAAGGTCGGCATCACCAACTGTGATTTCACGATTATGATTATTACCTATAGAACATTCAGCAGGAGGGATTTCATCGGAACCCCAGGCATTTCCATTGATATACTTGTATTCGTAAGTGCCGGATGGCAATGAAACAGTCAGCTCATAAACAGCATCACCATTCGAATCATTCATAAGTGTAGAACCGGGAGTCCAATTCGCACCCAGGCCTGCAGGCATTTGAAAATTTCCTGCAATATGTACTCCGTTTGCAGAAATAATCTCTGCGCTCATATTCACCTGGAAAGTAACATTCACATTCTGGCCCTTGGCAAAAAAGTAACAAAATGTCAGCAATACGAATAGGAATGATTTCATTGAATTTAGAGTTTAGAGAGGGAACTCTATAAAGGTACGGGGAAAAGGCGGAAGAGGTGGAAAGGGCAGAAAGGGCAGAAAGGGCAGAAGAGGCAGAAAGGGCAGAAGAGGCGGAAAGGACAGAAGAGGCGGAAAGGACAGAAGAGGCGGAATAGTTAATTTTTATTTTTTATAAAAATTTTGTTGAAAAATGGTCATGTTTTGTATGTGTGGAGACATATACTAGTATGGAAAATAAATATGACTCGTTTGAAGACCTCTGGATCTGGCGGGAAGCTATGTAGATTTGCTATGAAATATATGACTGCATGAAAGATTGTCGTGATTTCAAATTGAGAGACCCAATGCTTGCTAGTTCTGTATCCATTCCTTCCAATATTGCTGAAGGTTTTGAATTAAATACAGATCGTGCATTCATCAGGCACCTTTTTATTTCAAAAGGATCAGGAGGTGAATTGCGAACACAATTGTATGTTGCTATCAGACAGCAATACATCACTCTAGATCGTTGTCAAAACCTTGTTTAGCGGATTAAAAGATTATGCGCAGGAATCCAAAACTTTATTGAGGCTCGACAAAACAACAGTCGTAGAAAACCAACATGATCGTTAGATGCATTTTGATATTTGCTATTCCACCTCTTCTGCCCTTTCCGCCTCTTCTGCCCTTTTTTTATTTCTAGAGTTTCGCACCAGGCAAAACAAACGATTTCAAAAACTCCTTTGCGTAAGGAGAAACCCAAATGTCACCATTGGCTAGCGGATATGGCGCACTTAGCATATCACTATTTGCCAAAAGCACAAAGGACAGGTTTTTTTCAGGCGCTCTGACCATCAATGAGGACATACCTATCCAATAGCCATAATGCCATGTCAACGATACTCCTTCCTTTTGTTGAATAAACCAACCTAATCCATATGGAAGTATTTTGCCATCATTGGAAACCATGGGCGAAAACATGATTTCTTTTAAGCTATCTGCAAGCAATTGGTTTCCATCAAACGATGCAGCGTATTTAAGCATATCATCTATATTGGAAATTAAACCGGCTGCTGTACTGAAGTTTTTTGGATAATTAACTTTTTGAATACCATTTGAATTGTAGCCCTGTGCAATATTTTGTTTTAGCCTTATAGTGTCAAATCCATCTGACGCGGCTAATCGCATATCACTTGGAGCTGTATTTTGTAAGTCAAGAGGCAGTATTATTTTTTCAGTTGCAAGCTTGTCAAATGATTCACCCGTTGCAGATTGTATCACATCTGAAAGTAAGGCATATCGGTCGCCATTATATTGATATTGCCCGCCCGGTATTCCTTGCGAGGTATGGGTCAGCAGATGGATTACACGGACAGTACCATTTTCATTTAAATTGATTCCATAATCGGAAACAGGAGCGTTAAGATCAATTTTATGCTCACTTACAAGTTGCATCATAAGGGTTGAAGCAAATGTTTTAGTAAGGGAAGCCAGGTGAAAAATAGTGGCATTCGATACAAGCTTATTGTATGCTCTGTTTTCGTACCCATAAGTTTTCGTCCAGATGACCTGTCCATCCTTTACAATACCGGCAACCATTCCGGGAATGTTTGATTGTTTTCTGAGATTGTCCAGTCTGGTTTCGAAATCTTCAATGCTAATACTGGAAACAGGATCAGAAACGGATTCTTTTTCGCAAGCAGGGAAACCAGTCAATAACATCAAAAAGATTGTCGCAATGAATATGGTTTTTGGAAAAATAATTTGTTGCATAAAAATTAAATGACCAGTGTGTATCTGTAAAATACGCTTATTAAATGGTAAAAAATGATATTTACTTCACTTTCAAATCTGAATTGTCGCATTTTACCCGCTACAACGCCGCAAAACTCCATTATCAGTTTTATTTTTATTCAGATATTTACTTTGAAATCAAAAACTAAAACAATATTCATTTTTTTTGTAAAATCGAAAATCGAAAATCGAAAATCGTCATTCCTAAATCGTAAATCCAAAATCCTTTCTTATGTCTCGAGTTTCAATTTATCTCAATTTCCAGGGCAACACAGAAGAAGCCTTTAATTTTTACAAATCTGTTTTCGGAACTGAATTTGAAGGCGCCGGTATTATGTACAACCGCGACATCCCGCCAATGCCGGATATGCCTGAATTTCCAGAAAAAGAAAAAAACATGGTGATGCATGTTGCTCTTCCTATCCTGGGCGGCACTGTGATCATGGGTACGGATATGCTGGAATCCATGGGCCATCATATTATCATCGGCAACAACACTACACTCAATCTTGAACCTGATTCCAAAGAAGAAACGGATCGTCTTTATAATGCCCTTTCCCAGGGTGCTAGCCAGATGGCGGCTCCTACAGATCAGTTCTGGGGTGCATACTGGGGCGTATGTCTTGACCGGTTTGGTGTACGGTGGATGTTTAACTATACGTACCCGAAGGACTAGTCTCGAGATTTCAGCATACTCGAAAGATTAACCTATCTCAGGTAAGTAGTAAGAAGTAAAAAGTAAACGGTAAAAGAAGTTATTGATCTTAAAAGTAACATGGAGATTGTCGAATCAAATCGCATTTTGTAATAAGAAGCTCAACCAACTGCTTACTTTTTACCTTTTACTTTTTACCACTTACTTCTTACTTGACCTGGGTAAAACTTAAATTCATGTCATTTTACTTCTTTGGAGGCGGACGCTTCGGCATCTTCAGACTATCTGGCGGATACTGCATTTTCAGCGTATCCATTTGTGCCGCCGCCCAATCCCTGATCATCTCACGTTGCTCATCAGTAATTTTAGCTTCAGGATGCAGGCCCAGCCAGGTATAGGATGACAAAGGCATTTTCCTGTCCTTTACCATTTCAATTGTTTCTTCAAGCTTATGATTTTGGACTGCAATCCTGCGTGTAGTAAATGTTGAAAAATTGAGATGTTGTTTTCCCTCATCGACATGATGTGCCAACCACCATGCTACAGGTTGTATTTCAGAATACCACGGATAAGCTGTTTTGTTGGAGTGACAGTTATAACAGGCATCATCCAGCGTTTTTGAAACTTCGGGAGACATCGCATATTTTGTCGAGATGGCGAAGGTGTTGTCGTCTGACAGGTTTTTGGTGGGGCGGAAGAACTGGATGCTTATAAAGATGGCTATGACACCAATCAGGATTTTACGTTTCATAGTGGCAAAGCTAAAATAATCGGGTTGTCTTCCGCTTATGGGTATTTAAATACCTGATAATTAAGCAATTAAATATTTTTTGGCGATTTACCTAAGAGATGGTATGTTTGCAGTCCTATTTTAAGAAAGGGAGTATAGCTCAGCTGGTTCAGAGCATCTGCCTTACAAGCAGAGGGTCCGCGGTTCGAACCCGTGTACTCCCACAAAAAGAAGGTCACTTACGAGTGGCCTTTTTTATTTTATCAAATAGCTCAGCAGGTTCAAAGCATGGCGCCGCAGGCGCCAGGGTCCGCGGTTCGAACCCGTGTACTCCCACAAAAAGAAGGTCAACATCCAGTAGCCTTTTATATTTTAAAATTTCATGGCTCAGATGGTTTTGAACATCACGCCGGTCGACGTGAAAGTTCTCCCGGAATCACCTGAGGATCCTTGATCCGAAACGAAATCAAGTGTTATTCCTAATTTGTCATCCCAATGATGAGAAATTTATTCACCCTGTTGCTTGCAACCTGTGTTTTACAAATTTTTGGACAAGACGTGCGATTCCCATATTTGATGAATGGGAAATATGCCATTTCGAATGTTGATGGAGAGCTGTTGACTGAATCGATATATGAAGATCTGATTATTGCTAAGGGGCAGCCGTACATAGCGGTTAAGAAAGACGGCTTATGGGGATTTCTGAATTATAAAGGCCAGACTATTTTGCAACCATCTATTACAATAGAGGTGAGAACAAATTTGATTGGGTTACAAGGTCCGTCTACTTTACGCGCAGGCACCATTTACACTTCAGATCCAGGTAACCGCTTTCTCTATGATAGAGCAAATTTGTTTTACACTTTTGTTTGGCCATATAGGTATTTCTACAATCTGTTTACCCCAAATGAAAGTGCCCCACCTTTTCTGGACGCATCCAAAATAAATCATGATAGTAAGTCACGGTACAGAGATGGCAGTTTTGAGAGAACAGGTTTGTATAAGGTAGCGACTCTTGATTCTAAAATTAATTTCCTGGACACAACCGGCATTCCCATTTTCAAACAGTCAGTATATGATGGCTTCCCTGTTTCCGCCTCTGTTCTGGCCATCGAAAATGAAAACAAAAAATTTGCCTTATACGACAGATATCAATCCGCCATTACGGCTTTCATTTATGATGAGATCCAGGTCGAGGATGATGGAAATTTTATTCGAGCCCATCAACAAAATGAGTCAGGCTTGTATGCACTCTATACAAACAAAGGCAAACTCCTCATTGACTCCTTATCAGAATATCCTTCTCTAAATCATGGTATGGCCATTATTAAAAATAGGAAAGAAAATACAGTCATGTTATTGGATACAGCAGGGAAAATATTGTTGTCATATCCAAATGCGTTCCTCGAATTCAATCGTAAAAGAAATGATCAGTTATTTTATATACAGCAAGGCCGATATGGTTTAATCGATATAGATGGGAATTTCCTGATCCTGCCAACATATTCATCCTTGACGCAACTTGAGAATGGGAACTACAGTTTCATCAAATCAAATGCAGGTGGCATATTGGATACAAATTATATTGAATTATGGCGAATAGAAGGTGTGTATGTTTCACAGGGGCAGTCCGGCAGATCGGACTTGTATAATATCAATTATCAAGGGGTATACGGTAAGCATACTACTGGCCTTGTTGATCAGACAGGTAAAGTCATTTTTGAGCCACAGTTTAAATTCGCCAGCTTTTGGAAAGGATGCGATTTGTTTTATACACAAACCGATTCAACCATAGCATTTTATAATTTGAAATTGGAAGTAGTGATTCCGCCCAGACCTAACTTTAAAACCGCTGATTGTCAGGAAGGAAAAATCACTTTTGAAGGATCTGAATTGATAGAATTCGATTTAGCTGGTAAGCCATGGGTTTATCCTAAAAAAGAAATACAGATTCAGAGTGTTGATGGCAAAAAGTTTTTATTAGGGCAAGGCGGCAAACCACTTACAAAAGCTATGTACTCAACATTGAAAGGGTTTAAAGCAGACTCTACCGGTCAAAAGGTATTTCTTGGTTTGCAGAATGAAAACGATTCGTTTTACGAAATCATTAGCGACCAGGGAACATCATTGGACCTAAGAGATTATGGTTTACCAACAAAGGATATCAATTTCCCGTATGAAAACGGACTTATCATCGTAGTTAACAAATCTGAATACACAAAAAAGGCAGGGCGGGTAAAAAAAGGTGTTATTGATTTTAACGGTCAATGGGTGATTGAGCCCGACTATCACCAAATACTTATGGTTCAACATGAATTGATCTTTGTTTCAAATCCGATTAAAGAAAGCATCGCAACGTATAACCGACATGGAGAAAAAATCTCATCAAAGGCATATATTTTTGAACGCAGAAATGGCAATGTCCAACCTTCAGGAAGAATTGAAGTCACCTATGGAAAAAATGAGAAAGAATATCTGGATTTTCTGAAACAAATGTGGAGTATTTGGCGGGACGCCTCAACCAATGTATCGTATGAGCCAATTCCTGCAGATTTTCCTGAAATGGTATACGGTTATATTGATTTGAATGGGAAAGAAATAGTTGAAACGAAATACAAAAAAGTTTCTGATTTTCACTATGGATATGTATGTGTCATGGGTGAAGACAAAGCCGGAAATCCTTTCTCCGCTCTGCTTGACCAGGAAGGAAAGGAATTACTTAAAACTGATTTTGATGAAATAAGTTTTTTTGATCATGACAGTACAACATTTCGCATTAAGGAAAATAATTTATTTGGCGCTATTGATATAAAAGGGAATATAAAGCTGGCGCCAACTTTTCTTAAAATCGAAAAAGATCATGAAATCAATTACCTCTGGACAGCACATGATGCTGAGGCTACATATTTAATAGGAATGGATTTTAATCCGGTAAAAATTGGTCTCCCGGGTAAGGCAGATTTAATAAATATCCCGGGTAATTATTTTTGCCTTCAAATCAATAATATCGATCAATCCTCGCAGGATCCTTTAAAAAATATATTCTATAATAGCCAGGGAAAAATGCTCAGTCAATACGACAACGCCTATCTCGCGAGCAATAAATTTGGTAAATATGATATACCGGATGGATTTGTCCTGATGGTTGAAAAAAATTCAAAACTCCCCTTTGTATTTAATATCACCAATGGTAAAGCGTATCGAAAATAACCAATTGGAGGCATCCGAAATAAATCGACCTTCTTGCAAGCATTGACTATCAGGTTTTGACTTGCAACTCAAGAATAAGCTTCAGGATCTCCTCCCTGTTCTTTGCACTTGTGATAAATGTGGGCAGCCGGCTAAACACTAAACGGTTTTTACTCCCTTTGTTTTCAATTCCCCTTTCGCGGAGTTTGGCACCGACATATTGTTCAAGCAGACTGAGGTGCTCATAATTAAACACCCAGAATAATTCCTGTCCAAATTCTTTTTGCAACCAAAGCGGCAATCCAAAGATCGAATCACACATCAGTCCATGATGCATAAAATGTCGTGAAAGCTTTGCTTCATATTCACATGTATCACCGCAGTGCTCACATTTCATTTTTAATTTAGCCCATTGCCCATCCACCTCCGCGCGACGAGACATTGGCTCATTACATTCCCTGCATTTCACAGAAACATAAGCAGCTATGCTTCCATACCAATGGCCGGCCAATTCAACGTGAAAGCATTTGCTACATGTCAATCTCCAATTGTCCTCAAACGGAAAGACCTGTGCTTTTCCATCACACTTCGGACAGTGTACTACAAAATGAGTGGCCAGTTCTGATAATCCTATACCCGGATCTGCAAACCGTTCATCAGTTTTCAAAGCTCTGTCTCTTTTTTGATCTGTGTAAAAACTTTTTTGTCCACATCATAAAGACCGGTAACAAATCCTTTTCGCAATCCTTCGACATCCTCACTTCCTTCAACTGGCTTTTCTGTGAAATACGGAAAATGAAAATGAATGGCCATAGGATTTTCCTGATCCAGTTCATAATAAACCATTTGGTCTGGCTCCAGGTAATAGGGTTTAGAAAGATTTTTTTCCGCCCAGGATTGAGCAAGCACAAAAGCTTTTTCACGATACACTGATGACCGGTTTGATTCGGTATTCACTGTCCAGTGATGCATTAAGGTATCTATACTTAATCCCTGTTTCCATTCAAAATCAAGCGAGACGGTTTTGTTTAGCTGGTGATAGGAGTCAATCCTGGCCCAATAACCTGCAGGTACGATATCTTTAAACTTCTGATGATAAGCACTATCCTCCATGAATTCAATGAAGATGTTGGTTTGAGGATGACCATTCTCTGCTTCAAGCATGCCTAAGATTTCCTGCAGGTATTTTTCTCTTGTTGATTTTTCAGGATCCATATAGATTAAAAAATATGCTGCATCTTCCAGCACACCTATGGATATTTTTGATGAATCATTTTTATTTAGTTGTTGAAATATCTCCCGAGCTCGCGCGATATTGTTTTTGCTTTCAAGGAATTTATCTTCTACTTCCTCTGGCGTAATGCCGAGACCTGCTGTATCCTTGTGCCAATCGATAATAAATTGGATTTCCGGTTCTTCTTTTGAACCTACGATGGCTCTTACTTTCATATTATATTTAATCCTGTCCATCAGGCTCCGGTGATTATCGAGCACCTCATATTTGCCAGGAAATTTTTGTTCCAGCCAGGAATCCAGGTTTTCCTTTTTTTTCTTACTAAAGCAGCTAAAGATGGACATAAGGATAGCGAGAGTGAAGCTGGTTTGGAAAACAATTCTTTTCAAGACAAATTTTTCATAAAACTAATGTTTAAAGGGCAAAGGCTAAAGGTCCGGGCAGCCAGTATAGTATTAAGTCTAAGGACTTTGGATAATAAGATAAACCTATGATCCTATAAACAAGTCCTCAATTAACCTGTTAACCTATTAACCCTCAGCCTCTGTAGTTGATGCTGTTGTACCAACTGGAATATCCTCATCCGAAGAACCCCCGAAGTACGAATAAATATGTAATATTGTCCTCATATATTAAATGACACGATGAAAGTTACCGAAGAACTAATTGACAGCATCCTTGAACAGGGCGAAAACGGATCCTTAGACCCTTCACCTTATATGGAGACTCTCCAGTACCTGATCATGGAGGACGACGAAGTGGACCTTACGGAAGAGGACCAGGCATACCTGATCTTCCTGGGCACGATCTGCATGGAGAGCCTTAAGCGCACCGATTTATTACAGGAAATAGAAGATGAAGAATATCTCTACGACCTCGAAGACGCCAATTGGGATGCCCTTGAAAAAGCGGATGGTGATCTCGATGCTTTCATTACTGCCGTTTCAGAAGATTATCCCGAGATGGATCTTCTCGACTTCCTTGCCTTTTCGATACTTCCGGTGGATGACCCGGAAGATGATGAAGATGATGAGCCTGTCATGAGCTCTGAAGATGGTCAGCTGCTCGGCTTTATGCGGTTGAAGGCGATACTGGATGCGGTGTTGTTGCCGAAGGTGTAGATTTTTTCACAAGTCTCAGCATTTTATAACTTAATGATTTTCATAAAATCTTCTTTTCGCCTGCGTGAGATCGGGATTTTTGTATCATCATTCATGATGACATAACCTCCATCTTCTTTTAGTATTTTTTTTACAAAAGTCGTGTTGATGATATGTGACTGATGAACTCTGAAAAAATCAGGTTCAGGTAACATCTCTTCAAATTCTTTAAGATTCCTCGATACGAGAAGTCGTTCACTCTTCGCCAAAAACACAAAGCTGTAGTTACCGTAAGTTTCAATCCGGATTATATCATTTGTTTTTGCAAAGACATGTCCTTCACCGGTATTAAGTGTGATCCGATCGAAAGTATTGTTTTGAGCTGTAGTAAGTAATTGAGCAAACTGCTTGTGAAGAGTTGAAAAGTTTTGATGTTCTTTCGCTTTATGGACAGCAATAACAAATTCATCCGGATCAATTGGTTTTAGCAGGAAGTCAATAGCATTGTACCGAAAGGCCCGAATCGCAAATTCGTCATGCGCTGTGGTGAAGATCACGTTGAAATCCAGATCAGGTAATTTGTCCAACAGCATAAATCCGGTACCATCCCCCATTTCTACATCAAGGAATACCAAATCGATCTTTAATTTTGGGATCATATGTAGTGCCTCTTCCACACCGGATACCTCACCTGAAATAATGATTTCAGGGAAACTTTGTTTCAAAAATCCTTTTATGATAGACCGCGCACCAGTTTCATCATCGACAATAAAAGTTCTATATGGGATTTCTGCCATTCCTAAAAAGACTAAGATAATTAGGTTTACAGGCCCAATCTAAGAAAAAAATCGCCGAATTTCATTTAATAAGTGGTTAGTAGTGATACTTTAGTTTAAATTTTAAATTGTGCCACTTCACTGGATTAGGTTTTCTTTTCTTCTCTTAATGCTTTCGGGCGGCTCTTTGCCTTTGAATGGGCAACATAAGGTGTGGAAGCAGTACACTACAGATCAGGGATTGGTGGGGAACGAAGTATTTGATATTATTCAGGATTGTAAAGGGTATATCTGGTTTGCAACTAACCATGGTATATGTAAGTTCAATGGATATGAATTCATCACTCCACGTGACACCAGTTCTTTAGTAGGAACAGAAGCATTTGTACCAGCAGAAGATGATGAAGGTAATATTTGGTTTGGAAGACTGGACAAGTCGATTTGGATCATTGAGAAAGATGTAGTGAGACCCTGGAGATATAACCACCTCTTAAAATTATATAAAGATAAATTCTCATTTATAGATAATTTGACTATTGATACAAATGGAACTGTGTGGATTGCATTAGGTACTTATGGGTTGTTGGTTGTGGAGAAGGATGGACAACATCAAGTTATTCGCGAGTGGAATCATAAGAATTTATTGATAACAAGAGTTGCCAATAAAATTGTTTTTGCCCAACAAAATGCCGCAGCAGAAGAAGGAGTATTATTAGGATCAAACGAGTTTACAGATATACTCCTTTTCCAGAATGGGAATACAACAAAGATTGATCAAGTTAGTAATAAATCAACTGCTTTAGAAAACTTCTATTCTGCCTGGCTCTTGGAGAATAATGAAATCTTAGTTTGTTCCAGTGGAAAAGTGATACATCTTAAGGATCGGAGAATAGTTTCCAGTTTCTCATCCGGGATTAATGCACCTAAAATTATCCAAACAGAAGATGGAAATCTCTTAATTGCTTCTTATAGAGGTTCAAATCCTGGCTTGTTTTTGTACAAATCCATCGCACATTTTAAGGAAGGCAATGGTGAGAATATCCTGCCCGGATACTTAGTTTGTGATATTTTATGTGATGCTGAAGGAGGTTGGTGGGTGGCAACGCGTGAACGAGGCATACTTTATTGTAAGAATCCGGACATTGATGTTTATGATACATCTACAGGATTTTCTTCGTCAAATGTTATGCGCTTAACGTCTGACCACGAAAAAAATATTTATGCAGGAATTTGGCCGAAGCAGGTCTGGAAGATTAACGCCTCCAATCATCAGGCAGAATGTATTTCAACAGATGAAGGTCCAGAATATGAAACTTGGGCTTTGTTTTATGATACAGTTCAACAAACACTTTGGCGAAGTAAGCCATTGGAATATTTTGAAAATGACCAATGGAAATTAATTTCTGGATACAATTCTGCCGGACAAGAGGGATCATTAATCGCGAAGGAAATTACTTCAGACCCTTCGCACAAATATTTATGGGCTAGCTCAACATTTGGATTTTATAAAATAGATGTTCCTTCCTACAAAGTAACCTACATAAGAGGAGAAAACAATCAATTAATGTATCAACGCACATTTTCAATAACAGCTGATCATAATGGAAATATTTGGGTTGCTACAATTGATGGACTTAGGATATGGAAGGATGATCACTATGAACTTCCTTTTTTCCGGCATCCAGCTTTAAGATTTCTTGTTTCCGATCTGGAATTTTTACCTGATAGCAGTTTAGCAATTGGCTTCAGTGGAGGAGGTGTTTTAGTCAGAAGGCCTGATGGGCTCCTATCATATTTAACTGTAGATGAAGGACTGTCTTCCAATTTAATCACCAAAGTAAAGTCAGGTTTGACTGGAGATATTTATGCGTGTTCAGATTTTGGATTAAACCATCTTACTAAATCTAAGAATAATTTGTGGGATGTGGAAACAATAACTTTGAAACAAGGATTGCCATCTAATTTAGTAAATGATTTGACCCTTTTAGATAATGAGCTTTGGGTAGCAACTGCAAAAGGATTAGTCCATCTAAAAAACACACCGAAACGTTACAATGTCTCCACTCCATTATTAGAAAGTTTTATAGTTAACAGTCGGGATACTTCGTACCAGGAGAACATTCAGATGCCATTTGATCGCAATAATATTACGATAGTATTCCATTCGCTTCATTATAGATCAGAAGGAAATATTCTTTACAGGTACAGATTTTCAACTGAAGATTCTTTATATACTTATACTACCTCTCGGCAGGTTAATTTTTTAACTCTTTCGCCGGGATATTATAAATTAGAAATACAGGCTCAGAATGAGGATGGGGGTTGGAGTCAGGTTCTTCCATTGTCTTTTTTTATACTTCAACCATGGTGGAAATCTTGGTGGTTTATAACTCTTGTGTTTTCAGGCATAGTATTAATCCTAGTAATGATCATTAAAGTCCGACTGAAAACAATTAAAAATAGAGCAGAAGTTAGGAATAAAATAAAAGATCTGGAAATGGCCGCTCTTCGCGCACAAATGAACCCTCACTTCATTTTCAATTGTCTTGGTAGTATACAGCAGTTTATCGCTGAGAATGATAGTGCTTCTGCAACACGTTACCTGGCTCGATTTGCAAAACTTGTGCGTTTGTCTTTACACAGTTCTGTGGATGGTAAACATTCATTGATGGAGGAAATAGAAATGCTTGATAATTACCTTGCCTTGGAGCAGATGAGGTTTAAAGGTAAATTTGGATATAAAATTGAAAACAATTCAATCCTCAATCCTGAAGAAATTTTTATTCCCCCGATGTTAGTACAGCCATTTGTTGAAAATGCAATTCTTCACGGGATGAAGAATAAATCAAATGACGGTCTGATAACTATTGATCTTGATCAAAAAGAAAATTCATTGATTGTAACCGTTTCAGACAATGGTCCAGGATTTGCTCATGATGAACAAGACAATACAAAGTCTTACAAATCACTTGGAATAGCACTGACAAAAAGGCGGCTTAATATTCTATCGCAGGCTTCCACTGTAAGCAATTTTACTTCAGAAAATCTTGTTGGACCTGACAATAAAGTAATTGGATCCAGGGTGATTATGCAGATTCCTGTGGATTAATTGTTCCGAATTTCCGCTCATTCCGACCGGATTTCATCAGATCAATACCTTTTTTCATCATGTTAGGTATGATTGGTTAGGGATGTGCCATATTTGATTATCAAATGTCATAGCAGAGTTAGTTCTGCAATTTGGCATGATGATTTGGGAATTATATTTTATATCCAATTTAAGTCAATAACTGAAAATGAAGGATCTGATATTCATAGCTTATTTATTATTTACTGCAGTCGAAGCAAAATCTCAATTTGTCCTCGGTGCTACAGGTGGCGAAGGCAATGTGGGGAATATAAATATCAATTACACAGTAGGTGAGACAGCTATAACTACTATTTCAAATGATAGCTCAACTTTAACGCAAGGGTTTCATCAGCCACAGTTTGTTTTCACCAGTGTAAATGAATCATTTTTGTTGGGGGAGGTAATTATTTATCCAAATCCAACCAAATCGATACTCTTTGTTCAATTTAATGACAAAGATTTTTCAGATCTGAACATATCAATTCATAGTTCTGCAGGTAGAGAAATATTGAATACAAAAGTGATTACCTCGATTTGGCAAACAGATCTTTCAATTTTACCTGATGGGTTTTACGTGGTTACTGTAACTGACATTAAAAGTAAAAAACGAAATTCTTATAAAATATTTAAATCCAACTAACGTGAAAAAACTTATTATTTCTTTGCTCTTTGCGATTATCGCATCCATTATGGTTGCACAGGCTCCGCAAGCCATAAATTATCAGGCCATTGCCCGTGATGCAACTAACAATCCAATTGTACAGCAACAAATAGGTGTTCAATTCCGAATTTTGCAAGGAAGTGTGACCGGAACCCAGACATATGGTGAAACCTGGTCAGTTATGACCAACCAATTTGGCTTGTTCAATCTTCCCATTGGTAAAGGAACCCTAATATCGGGTTCTGGTATTTTCTCTGCTATAGACTGGTTCATTTCTCCCTACTTTTTAGAAGTAGCAATTATTCCACCAGGCAGCTCAACATACCAAATTATTGGAACTTCTGAATTGCTTTCTGTTCCTTATGCACTTTATGCAGGAAGAGCCCCGAAGATTAGTGATGGTGATGGAGATACATGGATTGACCCAGACGCAACTGACACTGACCTGGATGAGATTCATATGAGTCTGGGACTTTCCCCAGGTAGTACACCGGGAATACAAGGTCCAACAGTTTTAATACTAAGGAAGAACACACCAATCCCAAATCGTACAGCGAATACAATGTTGGAAATTATTGATCCATCTTTGGGCAAAAATACATTTGTCGGTGATGGAGCAGGGAGGATAAACTCCTATCTTCCTCAAACTCCATCTAATCTTCCGGAAGGGGAATTAAATACAGCGTTTGGATATCACACTTTAAGACACAACGATAAAGGAAATTATAATACAGCAATTGGTGCGGCTGCCCTTTCTAATTTGACGGATGGGAGCAACAATACAGCAATTGGATTGAATGCACTCGTTTTAAACTCGAGTGGAGGAAAAAATACTGCATTAGGGGTTGGAGCTCTGTATAGTTCTTTATATAATAGTAGAAGCACTGCACTGGGTTATTATGCCATGTTTCGTGCAGATAATAATTCAGGATCAAATCCAGTGGGCCGTCTGACATACAACACAGCAGTAGGTTATGAGGCATTAATTGGCGGCAATAATGAAGGGGAAAACACTGGCCAATATAATACAGCTGTTGGAGACCAGGCACTTTCATCCAACGAATCGGGTGAAAAGAATACATCAATAGGTGCAAATGCACTTTTCAACAACACTAAAGGTTCCTCGAACACTGCTATAGGTTATGCGGCGGATGTGGATATTACAATGCCGAATCTAACAAATGCCACTGCTATCGGCGCTAATGCTAAAGTGACGACAAAGGATGCGATGATTCTTGGTAAAGACGTAAATGTTGGGATTGGACTTTCAGGTAATCCAGTAGGACCTGCTAATAGACTTGAAATAAATGCAGCATTGCCGGATGCCAGTGGGTTACGATTCAGAAGACTCAATTCTGGATCTCCCTTCACACCTAAACAGATAAGTGCAACAACCTCTACTCCAGTATTGAGTTTAGATCAATCAGGAGATGTAATATTAGTAGGTCTAAAAGGAAGCGGAGGCGGAGGTGGAAACTATTGGGACCTTAATGGAAATTTGATCAACCCTTCGACAGATTATCTTGGTACGAACAGTGCTGATCCGCTAAAAATCAAAACAAGTGGAATTCATTCCGGTATCATCGATCCTCTTGGTCAGGTCTTTCTAGGTTTTCAAGCAGGTCTTATCAATACTGTTCAATCGAATACTGGTATAGGTTATCAAGCCTTAAAATTTAACTCCGTGACCGGAGATAATACGGCAATGGGTTACCAAGCCCTTACTAATAATGGACTTAATGCGACAGGTGATCAGGCCAAGTTTAATACAGCCATTGGATCCGGATCGCTTTTTAGCAATACGGTCGGCAAAGGTAATACTGCGATCGGTTATAATGCTCTTAATTCAACGCTCAACAACGACAACAATACAGCTATTGGAAGCGAAGCATTGCGAGATAACGTAAGCGGCACTGCAAACACAGCTACAGGAGTATGGGCATTACATGAAAATAATTCTGGTTCCTATAACACGGCATATGGAACTTTTGCTATGACTAAGAATCAAGGAGGAGGTGCAAATACCGCTATGGGAGTAGGTGCTTTAGACCAAAATGTGAGTGGGTCTAACAATACCGCTATTGGCGTTAATTCTCTTGAGCGATCAACAGGAAACTTTAATACAGCCACTGGTTGGCAAGCACTTAGGAATAATAAAGCTGATGGAAATACTGCTAATGGTGTAAATGCGCTTGAAATGAATACTACAGGTACAAACAATACAGCAGTCGGAGTAAATGCACTAAAGTCCAATTCTAATATGGGTGGGGAAGTTGGAAGTTGGAACACAGCGATGGGGGCAGATGCTCTTATTTCTAACATCTGGGGGGTAGCAAATACTGCCGTCGGAGCCTTTTCTCTTCGGGATAATGTTCAAGGATTTGAAAATACAGCTGTTGGAGTTTCAGCTAATGAAACATCACAGGGAAATAGAAATACAGCAATTGGATATGGAGCGACAACTAATAATTTCGTCAACTCTATTGCAATTGGGCATACTGCCACAGTCAATAATCACAATAAAGTTCGGATAGGAAATACAAGTGTAAGTGTGTTTGAAACTCAGACAGGTGTTTGGCAAGCATCTGACGGTCGTTTTAAAGAATATGTAAAAGATGATGTTCATGGCTTGGATTTTATCATGAGGCTTCACCCTGTCTCATACAATTTCAATCGCCTTTCATTTGCAAAACACATTAAAGAGAAAACAGAAGGGCGTGAAAGGGAACTGGATTCGCTTTCAGCCCTTCGTTCAGTAGGTTTCATTGCACAGGACGTTGAGAAACTAATACAGCAAACAGGCTTCGCGTCATTCGATGCTGTGCATACACCAGCGAATGAAACAGATAATTATAGTATTGCCTATTCTGAATTTGTCGTGCCATTGGTAAAAGCCATACAAGAGCAGCAAGTACAGATTGATGTGCTAAAATCACAAAATGCAGAACTTAAAGACTTGAAAGTGCTTAACTTATCCATGCAATCTCAAATTACAAAACTGCAAACTCAATTTCAAGCGCTTCTGGCAAAATCAGACAAATCTCTGGAGAGGTGATGAAAGTTAATTAAATTAAAGAAGATTTTGGAAAGAATTGCCTTGCTCAGAGATTGCATAGTACAGAAATTTTAATAAAAATTTGGTTGCTAAAATAAATAGTTATAACTTAGGATAGTAATTTAGCTTATTGTGTCATGATCTAAAGATCGAAATGCAAATTATTTTAACAATCAAAATCAAATTGTCCTACTAACATTTACTTATTATCAAGCTGACCTCATAGTTTTTAAGTCCCTCACGAATCTAAAATTGATTGATCGAATATTTTTCTTCCTGACTTGACATTAGGGACAGGTGCTTTGCTATGTCGACAATCTAATTACCTGAAATAATCAAGATTTAATCTTTCATTTTGATAATTTAAAAAATGAAAACTAACGTGAACTGAAAAATAATACCTAGCGGAATTTTAAAAATAAAATGCAGTAAACACTGAGTCCGTCATTTTGAAATTTCCGAATGCAAAAAACTCAATCCTTCAATTTTCACTTAAAAAATTTTGATAATGCAAACCAAGATTAAAAACACTTTCCAAGCTTTCATAATTGTCCTTTTTGTCGCTATTTCTCCGGTACAAATGCTGTAGGTGATGAACTCGACGGATACGCAACGCCTTGCGACACAACGCAGGTTTATTACAGCATTAAGAAATCGGCGGTATCCCTGATGTCAAATAATGACAGTATCACGTATACGATTACAGTTACCAATACATCACCGTTCTATACTACAGGCTATGATATAGATGTGCTGGATGTTCTCACAGATGAAATGATTTTTCTCGACGCATCAGGAGCACCTTACACACATGGTCATGATTCATTATTTTTTACCATCGATTCACTCACGAAAGGACAATCAAAAGTTATACATGTCTATGCATTTGTTCATACACCATCAACATCTCTTCCGGTAGTCCTGTATGATTTCGAATCAGGTGCTCATGGATGGTTGGCTATTACAGGCGGATTTAATGAATTCACCTATACTACAGATGCGCCGAATGCACATTCAGGATCATCCTTTTATTTCACAGACAATCTTGGTCTCACGGGTGCAAATACAATGCTGATCAGTCCGGTTCTGGATACGTTGATCACTAACCGGCAATTACGTTTCTGGCACAAATTCGGAACAGATCCAGGATACGACGGAGGTTTTGTAGAAATCACATCCGATGGGATTGAGTGGACGAGATTGCCACTCCAGGTGAATGGATATAATGGAGCATTAAATTCCACATTCAATCCGGTCAATGCAGGTGCAGCTTTCACCGGATTGGTTCCGGGGTATATTGAATCTGCAGGAAGCTTACCGGACGGTGTATCACAAGTGCGATTTGTTTTCAGTGAAGATTTGGGAATGGGGGGTGGTGACGGTTGGTGGATTGATGATGTACGTATAGTACAAAATCCTGTGACGGTTACGAATAAAGTTTTCGTTGATGACCCCATAGCAAGCGGAGGCCGTACGCATTCCTCCTATGCAACTACGCTGATCATGCCAGCTGATCCTGATAATGCCTGTGCCTTGGTATCTGTCACAACTGATGGTGGAGTAGGCTCATTACCATTTGCTATTAATTGTGCAGAAGCAGGTGATACCATTCGATTTGCTGAAGCATTGCATCATGATACGATTCAGCTTATGACACATAAAGCGATTATCGGTAAAAATCTTATTTTCAATTCGCTATCATCGGACAGTATTTTTGTTGCCGGTAATACTGTAAATCATTCATTTGAAATCAATACGGGTGCAAATGTTGAATTGATCGGCATGCATATCATAGCAGGCACGGGTACCTCCGGGGCAGCAATTTTCAATGAGGGTTTTCTCCGGCTCCGGAATGTAAGCATTTATGAACGTGCGTCGGGGAATACAGGCTCAATTTTGTACAATGCAAATGGCGCACAGCTTGACGTGAGTCAATCAGTCAGGATCTATAGGAATTGAGAAACAGTAATCGGTAATCAGTAAAAAAAGTAATCGGAATTAAGTGAATAATTTTTATTCAGATTAGTGCGACTTGTCTATGAGCTCCGTGTAATTTCTCTGTGAACCCCGTGCGAACGCCATTTCTATAACCTTTGATATCAAACTTATTCCTGGACCAATTCTTCCAAATATCTATTTATAGAATCATTCTAAAAGTGAATAATTTAGTATTGAACATCAACTTTTTCGCACGGAGTAAAAGGAGATTAGCACGGAGAGCACTGTTTTGAAACTCTGATTCATTAAAAAAAGTAATTGAAATCAATTATGTTGTTTTACAAGTCTTACTGAATACTGACCACTGATTACTAATTATAGACTGTCATCCTCTTTCGCCTGCGACTGCTTAAGGATACTCTCCTGGTGTACTGCACTCAGATAATGTGAAATAAATCCTTCACTCAATCCGCGCTCTCTTCCCATATCCTTTGCTTTTTCAAGGATCTCATTCCAACGCTTCACCTGGAGTATCGAAATGCGATTATGTTTTTTGTGCTTGCCGATTTCTTCACTCAGCTTCATTCGTTTTCCGAGGAGATTTAATACTTCAAGATCGATCTCATCTATCTGGTGTCTCACAAAATCCATGTATTCGAGAAAATCACTGTCATCCGTCATTTCCCTTTTAAACTCCAGCTTTTTAATCAGCAGCTTGTAAGTTTCAGGAGTAATTTGTTGTGCGGCATCACTCAATGCATGATCCGGATCACAATGCGTCTCTGTCATCAGGCCATCGAAATTGAGATCCAATGCATATTGCGCGACATTCAGCAATTCAGTTCGATTTCCACAGATATGACTGTTGTCACAAAGCAAGGGTAAGCCCGGCATTCGTCTTCTTAGTTCAATCGGAATTTCCCAATAGGGTTCATTCCTGTACATTGATTTTCCATAAGATGAAAATCCACGATGGATGGCAGCTATTGTTTTGATTCCTGCTTTTTGTACACGTTCGATAGCCCCGATCCACAATTCAAGATCAGGATTGGTTGGATTTTTTACCATTACCGGGATATCGACACCCTGCAATGCATCGGCCATTTCCTGCACTGAAAATGGATTCGCAGTAGAGCGCGCACCGATCCAAAGCACATCAATTCCAAACGCAAGTGCTTTTTCAACTTGTTTTGCATTCGCCACTTCTATCGTAGTACGTAAGCCGGTTTCTTCTTTCACGCATTGAAGCCATGGAAGTGCTACCGATCCTTTGCCTTCAAATACACCGGGACGCGTACGTGGCTTCCATATCCCAGATCTGAATAAATCAATGCCTGCATCAGCCAGGCCATGGGCTACACACATTACCTGTTCTTCAGTTTCGGCGCTGCAGGGTCCTGCTATGAGAAATGGCTTATTATCTTTTTTGAGAAACAAATCAATTTTGGATTTTAGAATTTAGATTTTTGATTGGTTTTATGCTCAGGATCAAAGCTATTCACTCAAACCGGATTTTTAGTAATTGTGTTCAAGGACTTTATCAATCTAAGAAAAATGATAAAAAAGGTTTACCACATAGACACATATCTCACATAGTAAAACACATAGAAAAAAGGTCTAAGGGATAAAGTCGAAGCAGCCGGATTGGTAATTAGTCTTTGGTCCTTTTTTACCACTTAGTCACTTAAGAACACTTAGAAAACCACTAAGAATTTTCGATTTTCGATTTTCGATTTCACACTCACTACTCACGTCTCATGTCTCACGTCTCACGTCTCACGTCTCACTACTCACGTCTCACGTCTCACGTCTCACGTCTCACGTCTCACGTCTCACGTCTCACGATTTCCCAGGCACATTCTCCTTCGTCACTCCCGGACTCCTTTTCAAAAACTCTTCATACAAAAGTGTCTGTCTTGACTCCAAAGGCACATTCCATCCATTGATAAAAAGATGTTTGAGTTGTGTAGCCGGTTCAAACGGATCTCCCGTGGAAACAAAAATATTAGCCTCCTTACCTACTTCGATCGAACCGATTCTATCAGCGACGCCAAATATTTCTGCAGGAACAATTGTCACCGCTTTTAATGCATCATCCTGCCCCATCCCATAGGTTGCTGCAAAGCCTGCATTAAATGGAAGATTTCTCACATTCTCTGCATCATCTGTTCGCAGTGCAACCTTGACTCCTGCTTTTTGCATTATACCCGCATTTTTATAACCCTGATCATACCGGTCAGACGCCCTCGTAGGTTGTGAAATCACAGGACCTGTGATAACAGGCACACCCGACAATGCAATCGAATCTGCAACCCGCCAGCCTTCAGAAACACCAGTGAGGATTGCTTTGATCTTATTTTCTTTTATCCATTTCAACGCAGAGAGTATATCCGTTTCCTTATTCACTTCAATCATCGCAGTTGCTTTGCCTCTGAACACAGGAACCAATGCTGCCATTTGCGGATTGTAATCCGCTTTTCCATTTGTTGAGGAATCAATAGCTGCATACGTTTTTACTCTCTCCCAGGTATCATTCAATTTCTTTATCGCTTTGTCACTATCTTTTTTCACTTCTTCATCTGTTCTTCGATCATATCGTCCCCTGCGACCGGACATGGGAAAATTCATCACAACAGCTTTGAAGCCTGCATACATTTGCTCAGGTGTATAGCCTTGCAGATTGATCAATGCAGCCGTACCCGGAAATAATCCACCGGAAGGATAGGATATCACCGAAGTGACGCCACTAACTCGTGCCACAGGAATTAATACACTGTTTGGATTTACTGCAGTCAGAGCTTGCATCTCGGGAGAGATTTCACCGATCTCATCATAATCCTGTGTTACCGATATGGATTCAATTTCCTGCAATCCTAAATGTGTTCCGCTATCTACCATACCCGGGTAAATGGTCAGGCCTTTACAATCGATCACCTGTGCATCGGCAGGAATAGTGACGTTTGTTCCGACAGCTTCAATCTTGCCATTGCGAATGATCACTGTTGCATTTTCCAATTTACCTTTTGTAACTGTTTCCACTTTCGCATTCGTGAGGGCAAAAACTCCATAGGTGGATTTCTCAACCTGCTGCGCCTGCAAAACAAATATGCTTTGAACAAAAGTGAACAGAACCAGGATAAAACTATTTTTTTTCATAATGAACAATCATCAATGACGGTTATTAAACATTTCACTCGTGCCCCTCATGCACTCATCCACTACTTCACGACCGTAATAAGCCGGTGTGGGTTCTTCCGGATCAATATATATGCGCATGTCTGAAGGATCATTTTCTTTATCAAATCGAACGATACCATCCACTATGGTCATTTGCGGGACAGCATAAACAGATAAAGGATGATTAGAAAAAATAGCTATATCCGCATCTTTCCCAATCTCAATCGAACCCACTTTAGCATCAATACCTAATTGCCGCGCCGGATTGATCGTGACGAGTGACAATGCTTCATCATCAGATAAGCCGCCATATCGTTGCGTCTTCGCTGCTTCATAATAAAGATGACGGATCATCTCACCGCTATCGCTGTTGATCGAAGTGACCACGCCATTTCGTGTCAGTATGGTAGCATTGTATGCAGTGGAATAATAAACTTCAAATTTGTATGCCCACCAATCGGAAAACACAGATGCCATCGCACCAAATGAAGCTAATTCAGGGGCTACTTTAAATCCTTCATTGACATGCTGGAAGGTAATTTTTTTTACGCCAAAATCACGAAGCACATTGAGCAGCATCAGTATCTCATCAGCACGATAAGAGTGACACTGGATGATGATCTTCCCATCCAGGATATCCGCCATAGTCTGATATCTTTCATTATACACAGGAGCAACCGCATTTGGATTCTTTGCTTTTTCAAGCTCATATGCTTTCCATTTATCCCTGTATACCTGGCCTTCTGCAAAAGCATTCCGAATGACACGCTCTACACCCATGCGTGTACGCGGCTGTACACCTCTTCCTTCACCATGCACACTGATAGGATTTTCTCCCAAAGCAAATTTTATGGTGCGGGGTGCATCTTTAAAAATAAAAGAAGTAGGTTCCATTAATCCATACCGGTGTTTGATTGTCTGGCATTGACCACCGATAGCATTTGCAGAACCATGCATAGCATGTGATGTAGTCACGCCACCCGCCAGCGCCCTGTATATGGAAAGATCAAAAGGATCTATAGCATCACCGACCTTCACTTCAGGAGTAATGGGATTTGTACCTTCATTGACAGCATCGATCGCAATGTGAGAATGTGCATCGATGATACCCGGCATCACATAATGACCTGAGGCATTAATTTCTTTTATGCCGGCAGGTGCTTTTAGTGATTTCCCGATGGCAGTGATTTTGCCTTTCTGTACCAGGATATCTGATTCAGTTAGTGTTCCTTTAGTTATGGTCAGTATAGTACCATTCCGGATGATCATATCACCCGTCGGCACCTGGCCCATAACAAGACAGGATGAAAACGCCAGGTATAAATAAATACATTTTCTCATTTCATGAGGTTGATGAGGATTAATGGTTTGGTTTTGCAGTGCGCTGGCCTGTGATTGAAAATGAACCTACGTCTGCTATAGTGACATTGCCATCAAAAGATTCGCCCTTCAGTTTTACATTGAATTCGATGACCACGAGCTGACCTTCGATTTCGAAGTCAAACGTGAAAGCAGCAGAATTTCCATCCAGCACAATAGATTCCAGTTCGTTATTTCCTGTAGTGATATCACTGCTATGAATGGTTCCCATGATAGATCCGTCTTTTTCAGAAAACTCCATTGTTCCTTCTTTCTTCTGGTCCGGGATGTCAATCGTATACGCCCATGTTCCGGCTATTGAAGATGAAGATGAAGAAGCCTGAGCATCTTTTTCCTGCGCCTTCTTTTTCTCTTTTGCTTCGTAAGCATATAAATTTCCTTCTACGATCATGTAGCGGATGGTCGCATCTTTTTCAAACACGGGTTTCGTGGATACAATGACATTTGCCATTTTTCCAATATCAAGGGTACCGGTATTTTTTTCAATGCCGAGTAATTTTGCAGGCTGTACGGTCAATGCACTTAAAGCCTGGTCAGCTGAAAGACCGTTTTCTATCATGAGCCTGATATTCTTTGTAAAATCTGCAGATTTTCCGCTGAGTGTTCCGAAAGAAAATGGAATTCCATCTTTGGCCAGGACACCTGCCTGCTGATAATGTTCTTTGAGACTCTGTGCTCTTTTCTTTTCAAATTCTTCTTTCTCCGGATCTATTTTGATGGTATCTTTTATAACAACCTTTATACTTTCGGCATTTTTTTCCTTAGCCTCCGCCTTTGTTTCGGCCTTAGCCTCCTCCTTTGTTTCGGCCTTTTTATTTTCACTCTTGTCTTCCGGAAGGAAAAGGGAAAGAACAAGCGGAAAAGTCCCTGTCTTAAATTGATCCTTGAGATACCATGCCTCTTCAGCATCGCTGATCACCATATTCATGCCGAGATCTTTTTGTAATGCTATCGCCCTGCTGATGTCTTTCACTTTCGGAGCACGGAAATAAACAGGCATGTCTTTTTTAACTACAGGTATCAATGCTTCATGTGCCTGGTTGTAATGGGGACGCGGTATAAGCGAAGCACTCGCATAAGAATTTTGTTGAGCAAGGTCTTGCGCTGCATTATGATAAAGTTCGCGCCACTTGGCCATGATGCCGATGACAGTACCAGGATAACTATCTCCGGCACCTGTCCACTGGGCGAACATAGACACATCTTCCTTCCAGAATAATTCATCTGTTTCTTTGCCTGCCAGCACTATGACTGACCCTTTGCCGGGTATCATCTTTCCTTTGGGTACGATATGGGCAATTGCAAATCCCTGGCTTCTCCAATCCGAAATGGATTTCTCTTTAATATCAACTGTAGGACGTACGCTATGGAAAGGTGTAATGCCCGCATCCTCAAGACTTGCATTTCCTTCATTGTCTACCGTAGGGCGAGGCCTGTCCCGGTTACCCGGCCCACCCTGTGGTCCACTACGGGGAGCATCTGTCTCCGGACTCTTAACCCCAATGGAAGAGAATGCATCTATAAATGCAGGATATGCATACATGCTATCAGCAGCAATACGGTATGCATCGGGGGGCACTTTTGGATGTGGGCCAATATCTGTGATCAATCCGTCCCGCATGATGATCGTCGCTACCTGGGTTGGTTTTCCAGGTGCAGAAATCATTTTTGCATTTATGAGTGCAATACAACCTGTGATCTGGGGTAAATCTTCGCTTACAGGCTGAGCTATGGTCAGTGTGATGAACCCTAAAACAAAACACGGTACCAGGAAATATTTCCTTATCATTTGACAGTATTAAAGAGCAGGATGTAAATTAGAAAAAGAATTTATAGTGAGTTTCTTCTTTGGATATGCAATCGGCTAACAGGGGAATATTTCTGATTAAAGGAAAAGGCGGAAGAGGCAGAAAGGGACAACTTTACCAAAAGTCGATCAGATATTTCTATTTTCGCCCATCAGCAATTGAATCAAACTAACTTAACCATCTCTGACCATGCAATTTCCTGAAGATCTCAAATACACCAGCGAACATGAATGGGTTCGCCTGACCGATGATAAAACTGCGGATGGCCGTACCATTGCTCTAGTAGGGATTACTGATTTCGCCCAGAGTGAATTGGGAGAACTGGTCTACATTGAAGTCGAGACGATTGGCGATACTTTATCAAAAGATGAAATATTCGGAACCGTCGAGGCTGTAAAAACTACCTCTGACCTTTTCATGCCATTGAGCGGTGAAGTTTTGGAATTCAACAAAGAGCTTTCTGAATCAGGAGGGGATGATCCGGCATTAATAAATAACGACCCTTATGGTGAGGGTTGGATCATTAAAATTGCACTCACCGATACTTCAGAATTCGATGAGCTGTTAGGTGTCGCTGCTTATAAGGAGCTCACCGGTCATTAATCGGGTAGCTTCACCAACCATATTTTTTTCATTCATGGTAAACCGGAAATTTCGTTGGATACCTCCTGTCCTTTGGGGGTTGCTGATCACTATTCTTTCGGTAATTCCCGGAGGCCCCGGCAATCTGAATTTTTTAGGTATTCCTTACTTTGATAAGGTTGGACATTTCGGCATGTATGCTGTCTGGGCTTTTTTGATTTTCAATGCATGCTCAGGTAATTCCGGATGGTCGCTCCGGAAAGCGTATTGGTGGACGCTTATTCTCGGAGCGTGTGTAGGCGTAGGTCTTGAGTTTTTACAGAATATGATGGCTTTGGGCCGTCAGTTTGACGTCTGGGATATGGTGGCGAATGCTTGTGGTGTAATCGTTGGGACCCTCATAGGGAATTTGCTTTACAATTTCCGATCAGGAAGGAACTAAATCCGCTTATCATTCGCGTCTTTATTATAAAATAAACAAGTAGTGGTCAATGCACTGCATTCATCTTTTAGGGATTTTGAAGATGCCATTCAAAATTCTGCTGCTTCCCTAGCAGGAATCAATATTGTATTGACCCGAAATACCTGGGATTTTAAGCAAAGTGAATTATCAGTGATGACGCCTGAGGAGTATATCGCGTCCCTGACATAAAACAAATGAGGCAAACCGGTTTCCCAGCTTGCCTCACTAGTTTAGGCTATTCTGTATAGCTGCCTTAATGGGTGTGTTAAAGATGTGCCACTTTCTTCATCAGACTTGATTTCAGATTAGAGGCTTTATTTTTATGCCACAGATTTCGCTTGGCTAATTTATCAATTAAACTGATCACCTTAGGTAATAGTTTTGATGCCTCCAGTTTATCCGTCATTTCGCGAAGCTTCATGATAGATGTTCTGGTGGACTTTTTATAGTACCGGTTGCGCAGGCGTTTTACAGCGTCCTGTCTGATTCTTTTCTTGGCGGATTTGTGATGGGCCATAATGATGTTGTTTAAAAAATAGGCGGCAAAGGTAATATTTTCCTTTATAACTATTGCTACTCTCTTTCGTTTACCTCCTTTTTGGTTCAGAATACCCCAAAAGTTACGAAAAACGCGATAAGGGATACCATTGTAGCAAGTGTAAAGGCCCCCCCGATGGCTACTGCTGCCAGGGCCAGTCCCCTTCCTCTTCTGCGTTCATACCTCCTCTTGCTTCTCCATGCAATGATTCCCATGATAAAGCCCGCCGGCAAAAACAATAACCCCAACGTCGGCAGTAAGAAAAGACTCGCTATGCCTGAAATGCTGGTTACATAGGCTGCCAGGCTCAGTCCATCCATCCTTATCTCTGTTGACTGATCGTCTGTGACATCCGATTTTAACTCTCTTTTACCTCTGCGCACATCTTCCAGGTTGACATATCCACCCTGATGCCCGGCCCTTAATGGAGATAAGGGAACCACGATTCCTGTCAGTATTAGCAGGGCAAGGAAAAGGTGTTTTATTTTCATTTCTATAAATGTAGCACTGAATTAATTGCGGTTTATCTTTTTCCTCCAACTCCCTATTCTTCGTTATTGTATTTATTACCTAAAACTTATTTGCCTATTGCCTATTGTTATGCATGGGTTTCACCCATGGTTAATAAGGTCTGATCCCTTCAGGATCATTGTAGTTAGCTTTCAGCAAACTGATCATGATTTTGTTTATTGCCTTTTGCCTATTGCCCATTGCTTGTTGCCCATTGCTATTGCCTATTGCTTTCCTTCGCCTCAGTTTGTTGCTGAGCTGTAGCACAAGGATGGGTTTAGCAGGTCGAAGCATCGCCTTTTTTAATCACTAATGACTAAAAATACGTCAATAAATGCCCTATATTTGGTCTTATGTATGACAGGGCAATACTCCACCTGGACCTGGACTCCTTCTTCGTGTCCGTTGAATGCCTGCGGGATAGCAGTCTCAAAGGCAAGCCCCTGATCATCGGGGGAATGGGCGGCAGGGGAGTCGTAGCCTCCTGCAGCTATGAAGCCCGCCGGTATGGTGTCCACTCTGCCATGCCGATGAAGATGGCTCTCCGGCTTTGTCCGCAGGCCCTGGTGCTGCGCGGGGATATGGATTCCTATACCCGTCATTCGATGCTGGTCTCAGAGATCATCGAAGACGAGGCGCCTGTATTTGAAAAATCTTCTATCGATGAGTTCTATCTCGACCTCACCGGCATGGATCGCTATTTCGGTTGCTATAAATGGTCGGCCGGGCTCAGGGAGCGTATTATCAAAGAATCAGGCCTCCCCATTTCCTGCGCCCTTTCAGTCAATAAGCTGGTCTCCAAGGTAGGTACCGGCGAAGCCAAGCCCAATGGCATGCGCGAGATCCCCAATGGAGAAGAAAGGGAATTCCTCGCTCCACTCTCAACAGGCAAAATACCCGGCATCGGTAAGGAAACCTACAAAAAGCTGAGCTTCATGGGCGTGCGGACCATCCGGGTGCTGCGCGAGATCCCTCCTCCATTGCTCGAACGTGAGTTTGGAAAAATGGGTCAGTTCCTGTGGGAAAGCTCCAACGCTATCGACCGCCGCCAGGTCATCCCGTACAGCGAACAGAAATCCATGTCAAAAGAACGCACCTTCAGCGAAGACACCCTCGACATGAAATTTATCCGCAGCCTGCTCGGAAGCATGGTCGACGAGCTTGCCTTTGACCTCCGCCAGGATTCACGCCTCACCAGCTGTGTCACCGTCAAGATCCGCTATGCCGACTTCAACACCTTCACCAAACAACGCCGCATCCCCTACACCGCACAGACACGCCAGCTGATCACCTATGCACAGGAATTGTTTGAGGAAGTATACGAACGCCGCCAGCTGATCAGGCTCATTGGTATCAAGTTCAGCGGACTCGTCAATGGACATATCCAGCTCAATCTCTTCGATGATACACAGTCAGAAATATCCCTTCTTCAGCAGCTCGATCACATCCGGCGTCGATGGGGGAAAGAAGCGATCGGATGGGCTAATTTCAGAGCACAGGCGAGGAAATGAAGGCGAAGGATCTCATCCCTAATGCCCACAAGACAATAAAAAAAGGGGCAATAAAATTACCCCTAGTCGATTTTAGTTACTTGTAACTCGCTATTCGTCAATCGTCAATCGTTACTCATTACTCATTACTCATTACTCATTACTCATTATTCATTATTCATTATTCGTTACTCGTTACTCGTTACTCGTTACTCGTTTATTTCACCAGGTATATAATCTTCGTCATCCATTTCATGGAATCCTTTTCCATAGCAGGACCCACATAATACTCTTCTACCACTGGCGCCATCGATTCCATTTTATTACCCTTCAGGTGTGCATCCATCGCCATATGGGCATCACCCATTTTGCTATAACCACCTTTGTAATCAAGGATCATCGCTTTGTGTGCAGGAACAACGATTACTTCCATACCTGCAGGTGCTTTCATATCTGATTTCATAGGAACTCCTACGGCCATGTCAGATTCTCCTTTCTTTTCATCCCAGGTGTAATAGATACCTGTAGGAACACCAGCCATTTCCACCTTTCCTTTTTTCAATGCATCGATCAGCGTCGGAACACTCTTCATGAAGAAATCAGAAATTTCACTCATGGGGATGGTCTTATGAATAGCGAGGTACTTGCCTCCTGCAAAATCGCCGGAGCTGATAGGATAATTCATATCCATTTTGGGAGCTTTTGGTTCAGCTTCAACCATTGCTTTCAGATCAGCAAGACCTGATTCAAAGGAGGGTCCTACAGCTTTTTCCATACTCATCATGAAGCTCATGATGCGGCCCACAAAACCGTTTTCACCTCTCATGCCCCATGTAACTTTTGTTCCTGCAGGATCAGAATCGAGATTGAGATAACCTTCTGAATCCATAGTTCCAAATGGCGTAAAGAAGGTCAGCTTAACCACAGAAGACTTCATCGGATCTTGCGAAACAATGGTTTGTGTACCCTTGCCCACATTTTTATTGCCTGACCACGAGCTTGATGACCCGACTTCTCCATCGTTACCTGTGTATTCAACAACAGCGGTCGAATCCATTTTCAAAAAAGGTGACCACTCATTCACTTTTCTTAATGAGCTGATGTGAGGCCAGACCATATCAGGTGTACTGTCAATGACTACACTACGTTCGAGTTGGTAAGTTTTAGGCCCGACAAGACCCAGGATGACGCCTATGACCACTAAGGCTAACAGGACATACAGTAAGTATTTTAGAATTTTCATTTAAGTTGGTTTTAGTGGCCAAAGATAAAAAATAAGGCATATTTTATATACGCAGGCCATCCTGATAAATTCAGTATTATTGACAGTCAAAATAAGCGATTAAACGATGAAAAAATCATTGCAGATCCTGGTGTCGGTGATCCTTCTCCTGATAGCTATAGGATGTAAGAAGAGTACAGCCCTTTCTGACGGGGACAGGCCCTATCAACCCTGGGTATTCAGATCTGTCCTTGATCAGCAACCCCGGATCATCACACTGGCGCTTCATGATAATGTCTGGGCAGCTTATCATACCGACAGTTGTTCGCTGTACCAGGTCTGGAAAGGCAATGTAAAGCTCCAGGGCGCGGTCTATGACAATGCACATGGTCCTCAACCTATAACCATCGGAAATGTGTGGATGAAAAATCCATATGGTCAACCCTGGAAAGTAACAAACGCCGGACAAGAATTGCTGAAAGAAGTTCAGTACGCAGGGCATTCAATCAAAAATGGTCATGCACAACTGATGTACAAATTGATTTGCACAGACGGCACGGTGATCCATGTGAGCGAGCAACCAGAGTTTGTCAAACAGCAGGATGGACAAATGGGCTTTGAGAGAAAATTCAATATTCAAAATGATGCAAAGGGATATGAAGTCAGCATAGCACAGCGGGTGTCTTCCATAGCACTGAAACAAAATGTATCCACAAATGGAAAATGGAATATTGATAAAGAAGATATCACACAGGATGATGCCAGGCAATTATTAACCCTTGATGGCCGGCTCATACTCAATAATGAAAGCGAAACCTATTTCACAACATTATTCATCAGTCATCCTACCATCATCAATCCTAATTCTGCAGGAGAAGATGTGAGCACAATGTCCCTGGGTGAAAGATTGATTGATAAAAATGATTGTAAGACATGTCACAATAAAAATGTCCAGACCATTGGTCCTTCATTCAAACAGATCGCAGAACGGTATCCTCAGAATGACGAAACCGTAGCCACACTTACAAATAAAGTCATCAAAGGCGGTGCAGGCATCTGGGGCTCACAAGTGATGAGTGCACATCCGGAGCTTCCAGTTTCAGATGCTGAGCAAATCATACGCTATGTACTGGCACTGGATACTACTGACGCAGGACAAAAAAGTCCGGGAGGTAATACCATTGCTTTAGTTACGGAGATGAAAGACGGGAAAGATTTATTACCCGGATTATTAGTTGAAGCATACACAAATCAAAAAGGATATGAAAACATTCCCTCATTTCCTGCAACTAAAAAAGCTGACCAGGCCGGAATTATATCCGACTTCATGGCAATAGACGCGCAGAAATTTGGCGGATTAAATGAAGATTTTATCCTGGTAGCCAAAGGATATCTCTATGCAGAAAATGACACCACGACGGGTTTAAGAATATGGAGTGATGATGGTTCAAAAGTAACCATCGACGGAAAGCTGATCCTCGACAATGATGGTCAACATGGTACAGAAGTAAAAGAAGCCATCGTAAAATTATCCCGTGGATACCATCCTATCACGCTCGAATATATGCAGGGAAAAGGAGGAAGATATCTTTCCTTTGAATGGAAACCGGATGGTGCAACTGAATGGACAGGCGTACCTTCTTTTGCGCTGCTTCACTCCACTGATGTGAATGCAAAATTGCAGGGAAAAACACTTTCCATGGCGATCGGTTCACTTATTCCCGGAGATATGTCTTCTGAAGTAAGTGTTCACCCATCGTATGATCTGACACAGGCACGGCCCTGGGATTTTCTACCTAAAGTGGGTGGCATGGATTTTATGTCAGATGGCACGCTGGTGGTCAGCACATGGGATCCTTCAGGGTCTGTTTATCTTTTATCAAATGTCACTTCAGGTGATCCTGCACAGATAAAAGTTAAACGAATAGCAAGCGGGCTCGCCGAACCACTCGGTCTCAAAGTGATAAGAGACACTATCTACATCATGCAAAAACAGGAGCTCACGCGATTGGTGGATACAGATGGCGACGGCATGATCGATGAATATCAATGCGTATCCAACAACTGGCAGACCTCAGGAAATTTTCACGAATTTTCTTTTGGGCTCGCAGAAAAAGATGGTGATCTCTATGCCACTCTTGCGACAGATATTCTTCCGGGCGGTGCATCTGCCCCTAACCAGCCACAGAGTCGCGGACATGCTGTAAAGTTTGATCTCCCTTCGGGAGAGCTCAGTTATATAGCCAGTGGATTAAGAACACCAAACGGAATCGGACTTGGAATAGACAATGAAATATTTGTTGCAGATAACCAGGGAGATTGGTTGCCCTCAAGTAAAATTCTTCATGTGACAAAGGACGCATGGTTCGGATCCAGGTCAGTTGATTTCTTAGGGACTGCATCATTAAAAGAAAAACTTCCTGTAGTCTGGCTTCCCCAGGACGAGATTGGCAATTCACCATCTACACCTTTAGCGATCAATGATGGTCCGTACAAAGGACAGATGATTCATGGAGAAGTAACGCATGGTGGAATCAAGCGCGTATTTGTTGAAAAAATAAATGGTGAATACCAGGGTGTCGTTTTTCGTTTCACACAAGGTCTTGAAGCAGGTATCAACAGAATGGTATGGGGCCCTGATGGTGCATTATATGTTGGAGGAATAGGCAATCCGGGTAACTGGCAGCAATCAGACAAACTATGGTACGGATTACAACGGCTTAAATACAATAGCAAACCCACATTTGAAATGTTAGCTGTTCGTGCGAAGACAGATGGTGTTGAAATAGAATTTACCGAGCCGCTTAAAGAAGGTGACGGATGGAATGTAAATGATTGGGAAGTGAAACAATGGCGATATGTACCTACTGCAAATTATGGAGGACCAAAAGTAGATAACAGTTCGCTCAAAGTCCTTGGAGCATATGTTTCAGCTGATCGCAAAAAAGTTTCTTTGAAGCTTGAAGGCATGAAACCTGCACATGTCGTCTACATCCATATGAAAAATTCTTTTATCAGCGATAGTGGCTTGCCCTTATGGTCCACGGAAGCATGGTATACTATGAATCAGATTCCACAGGCAAATCCTGTTACTGTAAGTACAGTTCCTGTTTTCAGCATGAATACACTGACACCTGCGGAAGCGAGCTCCGGTTGGAAATTATTATTTGATGGCAAGACAACTAATGGTTGGCATAATTTTAATAAATCAACTATTGGTGCCAGCTGGGTCATCAATGATAATGCACTCATGCTGGATGCAAAGAAAAATCCTAACGGTGATTGGCAGGCTATGGATGGCGGAGATATTCTCACTTCAGATGAGTTTGAAAATTTTGAACTTAACCTGGAATGGAAAATTGCACCATGCGGCAATAGTGGCATTATATACAATGTTGTAGAGTCAACAGAGCATGAATATGTCTGGCAGACTGGCCCCGAAATGCAGGTGCTGGATAATACGTGTCATCCGGATGCAAGATTCAAATCCCATAAGGCAGGTGATCTTTACGATTTTATCGAATCAACGTTTGTTACCGTAAAACCCGCAGGTCAATGGAACAAAGTGCGTATCATAAAAAACAAAGGTCATGTTGAACATTGGCTGAATGGAAGAAAAGTAGTCGAGTACGACATGTACACTGACAAATGGAATGATATGATCAGTAAATCCAAGTTTAAGGATATGAAAGGATTCGGTCTGGCATCGAAAGGAAAAATTTCACTACAGGATCATGGTAACCAGGTGTGGTATAGGAACATTAAAATTAAATCTCTGTGATCAGAGTTTTTCAGAAAAGGAGTTGTTAGGATCATCGAATTGAGACCATAGACCATTGTTAGGAGTGTTGTTGGTCGCTGAATTTGTATGAGATGGCAATTGGCTTTCGGTTGATGTAATATTTCAAAATATATTTGAATATGAAATAGACCCTATCAACCTAACACCTATACCCATTCCTACATCCAGGAACTTTCAACCACAGCCTCAAAGCATAGGTTAATACTTCCTTAAAATGCGTTGTGAATCTTTCACAGGCTTATTTTTGTTGCCACAAGTATGAGTAAGAGAGCTATCTGGATGATCATTGCATTGATGACGATCGGGCTATTGGGTTCAAGCCTGATCCAGATCTATTGGTTCAACTGGTCCATGAGGCAGCAGGAATCACGCTTTGATACCAATGTGATCGAAGCGTTGAATAAGGTGGAAGAAAAGCTTACTTCGATTGAAGCGAAAGCACCGCTTGATATTCTGAATACATTAAATCATGCCCCTCCGCTGATGATCCAGCAGGAGATAGCTGAATTTATACGTGAATCGGGCATGGTGAACAAGGAGACGCATAAGAGCCTGGAGTTGCTGAATGACAGCTTATTTAAAAGTCAAAAGTTTATTTCACTGCTCGACCCGATGGAGAATTGGAGACGACAGAGCACATACTGGGAGATACTCGATGAGCTGCGACGTGATAATCCACCGGATATTTCTGAACGGATTGATCCCAAAAAACTAACCCAGTTTATCAAAGAAGAACTTGAAAACCGGGGTATAGATCTGCCTTATCAGTATGGTGTCATACAATCTTCAGACACCACTTTTATCATCATCAATGGTAATTATGTAGTGGGTAATATGGATGAATCTGAAGCCAGTCACGTCGACAATCCTGAATCCCGAAGTTTATTCAATTCTAAATACCAGGTGGCTCTTTACCGGAGTGATGTAAGGAATTCACCGGGTTGGTTGAAGCTCCATTTTCCAAATAAAAAAGGTTGGCTGTGGTCTTCGCTTTTGCCTACCATGTTGTCTGCTATTTTATTTACAAGCCTGATATTATTTTGCTTCAGCTATACGATCCATGTGATCCTGCGTCAAAAAAAAGTATCAGAGATGAAAACGGATTTTATCAATAACATGACGCACGAGTTTAAGACTCCTATTGCCACAATATCACTTGCCGCTGATTCGATAGCGAGTCCTAAAGTGATCAGTGATGAAACCAAGATTAATCGTTTCATCGGCATTATCAGGCAGGAAAATAAACGCATGCTCCAGCAGGTAGAAAAGGTATTGCAGATGGCTCAGATCGACAAGAAAGATTTCCAGCTTAAGCTTGCAGAAGTGGACCTCCATGAGCTCATCAGGCAGGCTGTGGATCACCTAAGCCTTCAGGTGCAACAGCGCGAAGGGAAAATATGCACACACCTGGAGGCAAACCGCCACATCGTACAGGGAGATCAGACCCACCTGTCAAATGTGATTCACAACTTACTTGATAACGCTACGAAATATTCTGACAAATCCCCGGAGATTGATATCAGCACCTTCAATATGAACGGAGGAATCCATATCACCGTTGAGGACAAAGGGATAGGAATGTCCAAAGAGGATCAAAAGCATATCTTTGATAAATTCTACCGGGTACATACCGGCAACCTTCACGACGTAAAAGGGTTTGGATTAGGACTGAGTTATGTAAAAGCGATTACATCTGCTCATGAGGGAACCATTGAAGTCAAAAGCGAGCTGGGCAAGGGAAGCAAATTTTCTGTTTATCTTCCCCTCCGGCAAAAAAATATGAAATGATTCTGAATCCGAATTTAGATTGTAGTAACTGAAAATGAAAAAGGTATGACAGCAAGTAAAATTCTATTGGTGGAGGATGATCAAAACTTTGGCGATGTCCTGAAGTCTTATCTGGAGATGCATGATTATGATGTGACGCTTGCATCGGATGGGGTCGCCGGTTTTGAAAGCTATAGAAGAGGGAGTTTTGATTTGTGCATTTTCGACGTGATGATGCCACGTAAAGATGGCTTCACCCTGGCAAAAGAAGTAAGAGAAAAAGATAAGGATATGCCGATCATCTTTCTCACCGCAAAAAATCTCAAAGAGGATATCCTGGAAGGTTTCAAAATCGGTGCAGATGATTACCTCGCCAAGCCGTTCAATTCTGAAGAATTACTCCTGCGTATACAGGCGATCCTTCGCAGGGTAAATAAAGGAATGGACAAGGAAGATGAAGTGAAGGAATATACCATAGGCGGATATCATTTCAATTATCCGTTACGCATCCTGACATGGCCGGGTACTAATGGGCCGGAGCGTGAAAAGCTTTCACCGAAAGAAGCCCATTTGCTTAAAATGTTTTGCCAGCATAAGAATGATGTGCTGACCAGGTCAGAAGCACTTGCTAAAATCTGGGGAGAGGATAATTATTTCACAGCACGCTCCATGGATGTTTTTGTCACGAAGCTTCGCAAATACTTAAGTAAAGATCCTAACCTGCAAATCATGAATATCCATGGGAATGGATTCAGGTTGATAGAAAAAGATAAAGTAGACCTTTAATAAAATAACGAATAACGAATAAAGAAGTTAGAATTAGATGTAAAAGAATTGAGTAGGGAAGTAAAAGTTAACAATCCTTATTTATACTAATTTTTCATTGTTTCTACTTCTTACTTCTACTTCAAAGTTCCACTTCTAACTTTGATATTCGATTTTCTTTATTCATTGAGTTTCTTCTTCTCCCGGCTCAAAATCTCCCCGTAAAGCCCTGTATCGTTTGCGGGCTTCAATAGCAAATGTGCTGTCCGTGTAATCCATAAAAAGTTTTTCATACAACGCTTTTGCTTTTTCTACATCATTGAGCTGATGTTCATATAGCTGCGCAAGGAAATACATGGAATTATCTGCACGGATCTCTTTTGGATATTTTTCAATGATCTCCTGGTATAAAGCTTCAGCAGATTTATAATCTCTTTTTTTCTCGAACAGTTTTGCTTTTAGATAAACAATATCATCCTTCAGGCCATGCTCAGGATATTTAGCTGTCAGGGAAGTCAGAGAATCTATTGCTACATCAAGCTTGTTTTGAAAAATAAGGAGCTCTGCTTTTGCGAACAAGCTTAAGGCAGTGGTATTGCTGTCCAGTCCCATATTGTCCATGATGAAAATGCTGAGGTCGAGTGCATCATTGGCAATGAGCTTTGAAGTGGATGTTTTCAGGATATCAAACTGGGATTGTGCCCATGCAAAATCGCCATTGTAGTAAGACAGCTTTGCGTTACGGAATCTTGCATCCTGCCCGATCACTTCTTCAGGAAATGCTTTATCCACCTGTGAGTATAGCAAGGTGCCTTCCCAAACCTCACCTGACATGAGGTAATAATCACCAAGATCGAGTTTCGCATTGGCCTGTACATAATTATTTATTCCCGGAAGATTGACGATTTGTTCAAGCAGCGAGATGGCTTTTGGAAGATCATCGATGTACAATGCCTCCAGCATGGATAATTCGGATACGATCAAGGCAGTGCTTGCATTTACACCCTGTGCATCGAGAAATGTATTGTATTCTGCTTCAAGAACGCGTAATTGATCCACAGTATAATTGAAGTTGTCCGTGATCTGTTTGCGCTTGGTAGCGAGTGACGCTCTCTTCGCTTCCATGTAATACGGTGAACCGATACCCTGTGTAGAGAAGATGTAATCAAAGCCATCAATGGCCGTTGTATAGTCTTTATCATTAGCTGCAATCTGTGCAAGCCGGTATACGCGCATTCCGTTTTCGGCCATCCGGCGATCCAGCGCTTTAGCCTGCCTCATGGCTTTACTGTAATCCTTCTGCTGCATGAATGTCCAGGCCAGCATTTCTTCAAACTGGCCCGACTCCGGATAGTCCTGGATGAAGGTGTATAGTTGAGATAAGAGCTCAGGATAGTCATCATGCTGCAGTGATCTTTGCATCAGGGCCTGGATATTGGATAATCGTTCAGGTGTGTCCTGGAGTGAATAGAGGTATTGCTCTATCATTTTCGGTATGTCACTATTCCTGCGATAGAGATCCGCCAGCTGGTAAGAAAAAATTCCTTTTTTGCTCAAAAGCTGTTCTCCTTTTTCGTAAGCCTCGATGGCCTCATCATATTTAGCCTGCTCGATGAATGCATTACCCAGGCGGGTGATAGCATCCATACGGGGAGGTAGCTTTTCGATAGCCATCCGGTAAGAACCCTGTGCACTTTCAAAATCTCCTTTACGCTCCTGCACATTTCCCAATGTCACCATCATGCTGAAATCATCCGGTGTCTCTTTCATCAGCTCCTTGATTTGTTTTTCTGCAGTCGCATAATCCCGCAGCGCAAGGAGGCATTCAACGTATTTATTGAAATAGCTGTAGTTGTTATTTTTTTTGGCAGTCTCGTGTAGCTTGAGATAGAGATCACCTGCCTTCTGGTACTCACCTTCCAGGTAGTACTGGTCAGCAAGCTTAGAATTCTGCCCTGACAGGGTTAAAGCAAAACTTATAAAGAGAAAAGGAAGAAGAAGCTTTAAAGTCATGGATGTGAAATGTATGACTTAAACGATGATGTAAATCCGAAAGTTGCTCTTCATTTACCCCTACCCCCTGAAAGGGGGACTAAAGAAGGTTGATCAGCAGCTCCCCCTGTCAGGGGGGCGGGGAGTAAAGACGATTTTATTTCTGCAGGTCCAACGCAAGCGCCTTCACAGCCATCACATTTCCCAGCCGGAGGCCTTCTGAACAATCCATCCGGATATGAACACCCAATGGAATTCTGGAATAAGCATCTTCTTCAGCCAACTGTTTCCAGGTAGTGAAAGTCCTGGGATAGCCATTGAATTCGTTGCGACCAAAATGACACAGATCGGTAAATTCATAGTTGATACCAAAAAAGTGCTCAAATATTCGCTGACCTACGCCTGCAAATGTGCTGTGACCTGATGGATAGCCCGGAAATGGAGGAGTTAGACCCGGCTGATGTATTGCTGCTCCCAGTATAGGTTTGAAGTCAGGATCAATATTAGCCTGAATATAGGTTTCAGGCCTTTCTGTATTGTAGATATATTTTGATTTCCAGCAGGCAACAGCAGCATCATTTAAAGCTATTCCCAGGCGACAATAAAGATTTAGAGTTTCCTCAAGATTCATATTGATCTTTGGAATAATCTGGTTAGTGATAGCAAAAAATCTGGCTGCCGGACTAAACGTCATCCCGGTAAGGTCATCGCTCCAGAATTCGGCAATCCATTCATCTTCCTGTGTCAGGTTCTTTACCCTGTTTGATACTTCAAGATTGTCCTGATAGTATTTGCTTGTTGGATCTGTGCTGTACTTATATACTGGTGGCTGAGCTATGAGATCATAGTTTTTTGCTGCGAATGTGCGCACCTTGCCCCAATAAGGGAAAAGTGCATGGGTATAATCAGGAGCAGTAGGTTCCCAGAGCCCTGTACCGGATGGTGGAAAATAAGAAGCAGGTAAAGGCTCATGGATCTGAGTAGCCCCTTCGCGGTCAGTTTCTGAATAGGTAATGATGGCATTAGCAACAGACTGACCCCATAGGATTGAATTTTCTACAATTCCTCCTGCAATGCCATTGCTTAGTTTGATAAGTTCTTTGGCTTCCAGTTGGTTGATTTGATTTACCTGGGAAGCATCAGATCCAAACAAAAAGAACCTGTGCACACGTGAATAATAAGCGTTTAAGGCTATTGGCCAGTTGATCTTGTTAGTTTCATATTTCAGAACCGGAGGATTAAAGTCCTCAAGGACAGAGCCTAAAGATTTGTAATGCTCCATACCGGGTACTACAGTTTCAAAGCCACCCATGTTGATGTAGGCCAGAGCGCGGCAGGTGGGAGCAGGTCTGAACCCTTTTAAATCTTTTTCGATTTGAAGGTAAAGATCATTCCAATCTGTAATGATTTTGGCGGATTCCAGGGAAGGAGCCTGGGTTACGGGTAGTACCTCATAAAGTTCTTCTGTATCCGAGCAGGATACGAACAATAGGGTAATGGCCAGTGACCATAAATAGAGGTGAAATTTCATGGGATCTCAGTTTGAAAAAATAAAGGTCAAAGTTAGCTTTTAGAAATCCATCAGCCAACAGTTAAAACATAATTATTTTTTTATCATATCATCAATACTTTTAAATTGTATTGACCATATTATCAGCTAGTTAATTCAAAATTCAGGTAAAATTTTCCATATGAATTTTGATGCTAACACAGGGAGGCCAAAATGGGGGGATAAATACGAATTCAGGAATGAAAGTCTACAATCCCGGTTGTCTCCTGCAAATAATGTACCTGTTTTGATTTTTGTTAATAGCCGAATCGGTAATTTTGAACCCACAACCACGAGTTCTATGGAAGCCAAAACCAAATACCTATTACACCTGGCGGACTGCCCGCTTATACTGGGACAGCGGCTGGGAGAGTGGTGTGGTCATGGCCCGGTTCTCGAACAGGACATAGCTCTCACCAACATTGCCCTTGACCTGATAGGCCAGGCCAGGCTTTTGTATCAGTATGTGGCTTCCCTTGAAGGGGGCAAAACAAATGAAGATTCACTTGCTATGCTCCGCCTGGAACATGAATACTTTAACCTTCTCCTGGTTGAGCAACCCAATAAGAATTTTGGATCTACCATAGTAAGGCAATTTCTCTACGATGCATTTAACCTGTACCAGTATGAGAAAATGACCCATCACAGTGATGTGCAGCTAAATGCCATAGCTGTCAAAACGCTGAAAGAAATCAAATACCACTTCAGGTACAGTAGTGAATGGGTGACCAGGCTGGGTGACGGAACTGAAAAAAGCCACCAGATAATGCAGGAAGCTCTTGATGATCTTTGGCGCTATACAGGAGAATTGTTTCAACCTGCTTCCTATGAAATTGAATTAATGAGTGAAAGTTATAGCATGGACCTGAATGCAATTCAGTCCCAATGGATGGATAAAATTTCGACCGTATTTAACCTGGCTGGTTTGATAATACCTAAAACAGAGGTAATGCAGACCGGTAGCAAGGAAGGCCGACACACCGAACACATGGGATATATCCTTGCTGAGCTACAATACATGCAGCGCACATATCCGGAGATGCATTGGTAACCTTAACCCATATCAGCAGACGGCAAATAGCCGACATCCTCTCTGAAGTTTCCGATCCTGAAATACCAGGCATTTCCATTGTTGATTTAGGAATGGTGGTGGATATTTTTCCTGATGATGAACACTGGCATGTCTTGTTGGCTACGACATATTCTGGTTGTCCTGCTATCGATGTCATTCCAACTATCGTCAGGACTAAATTCGAAGATGAAGGAATAGAGAATGTAGTTGTTTCCATGGGTATTTCACCTCCATGGTCCACCGACTGGATCAGCGTGGAGGGAAAAGAAAAGCTACTTGCGTATGGCATCGCACCACCAAATGGCAGTCCTTCACTGAATGATGAAGGAAAACCAAAACAATGTCCTCAATGTGGATCTGTCCATACTTCATTAGTCAGTCTATATGGATCTACTCCCTGTAAAGCAGCTTATCGATGCGAGACATGCCTTGAGCCATTCGAGTATTTCAAATGTTTTTAAAAAATGGTAAGGGGTTGTAGGTTATTGGCAGTAAGACTGGTCCATTGTTTTTGGTTGTTAGTTTTATTTTTCCAAAAACCAATGACCAAAAACCTGTCCTGCTGTCGATAACTTATAACCTACAACCATCAATACCTGTCCTACTGCCAGTAACCTATAACCTACAACCATCTATACCTTTCCTACTGCCAATAACCAACAACCTACCTCCAAATCAATACCTTTGACACAAATGGAAATTCCCGGTATTAAGCTTCACAAAGGAAGAGAACAATCAGTTTTACGTCGACACCCCTGGATTTTTTCAAGGGCTATTCATTCTGCTACAGATGGCCTGGAAGATGGTTCTACTGTCACGATTCATGATTCAAGAGGAGATGTGATTGGTGTTGGTCATTACCAAGATAGCAGTCTGGCTGTACGGATCATCACTTTCCAGGAAGAAAACATTGATGCAGCTTTCTGGCAAAAACGGCTTCAGGAAGCAGCAGAATATAGGCTAAAACTGGGTTTATATAAGCCAGGACATACGGACACGTTCAGGCTTGTCCACGGCGAAGGTGATCAATTACCGGGTTTGATCATTGACATCTATGGCGATGTCGCTGTATTGCAGGCGCACTCCATTGGCATGCACAAAGCTCGTGTTGAAATTGCAGAAGCGCTGACACGGATGGAGGTCTTGAAAATAAAATCAGTTTACTCAAAGAGTCATGATGCATTGCCTGCAGAATATGCGAAAGAAACTACGGATGAATGGCTGATCGGTGATAGTTCGCCAGATCTCATCGTGCATGAAGGGGGTATCCGTTTTTATATTGATGTTGTTGCGGGTCAAAAAACAGGTTTCTTTCTTGATCAGCATGAGAACAGGGAATTAGTGCGCCGATACAGCAATGACAAATCTGTGTTGAATTGTTTTTGCTACACCGGAGGTTTTTCCTTGTATGCATTATCCGGAGGGGCCGCAGAAGTAACTTCTATTGATACATCAGTAAGTGCATTAGCTATACTTGAAAAAAATCTAATCACTAATCATTTCGAAGGAAAGCATATCAGTGAAAAGGAAAATGTGATGACATACCTGGTAAAGCACGAAGCGCTGTATGATATCGTGATTGTAGACCCACCAGCGTTTGCAAAAAATATCAGTAAAAGACACAATGCAATACAGGCATACAAACGATTGAACATCCTGGCTATGGGTAGAGTGAAAAAAGGAGGAATGCTCTTTACATTTTCCTGTTCACAGGTGGTAGACAAAGAGATGTTCCATAATACAATCGTTGCTGCAGCGATCGAATCAGGTCGCCTCGCAAGAATTTCGCACGAATTAAGCCAGGGACCAGATCACCCGGTATCTATTTTCCATCCTGAAGGACATTATCTGAAGGGATTGGCATTGTATATGGATTGAGAGGTGAAGACATAGTTTTATCGCAAAGAAACAAAGTGTTAGCGTTTGAGTGTTTTGAATTGCGGATCTTGAAGGATGCAAAGGGCAAAGAGTAGGGAATTAATTTGCGTTAATCTGCGAAATTTGCAGCAAGAAATCAAAAGTAAAAAGCATAGGCAAAAAACAATAGGCAAAAAGCAAAATCGAAAATTGAAAATCGAAAATTGAACAAGGTATGATGGAGAGCAATATGATATCGATGTCCAGGGAAGGAGATGTGACCACAATAAAATTTAATCGTCCTCAACGATACAATAGTTTTGTGCGGGAGATGGCACTTGATTTTCAGAGCAAGCTGGATATTGTATCAGGAGATGGTACACGATGCCTGGTACTTACCGGAGAAGGAAAAGCATTCAGTGCAGGACAGGACCTGAATGAAGTGACAGATCCTGAAGGACCAGAACTACAACGCATCGTAGCTGATCATTACAATCCGATCATCAAACGAATCCGAAATCTTGAAATGCCGGTCATCGCTGCTGTCAATGGAGCCGCTGCAGGTGCAGGTGCAAACATTGCTTTAGCATGCGACATTGTAATCGCAAAAACATCTGCATATTTTCTCCAGGCCTTCAGTCATATCGGATTGATACCTGATAGCGGTGGTACATATCATCTTCCGAGATTGATCGGTTTTCAAAGAGCAAGTGCTTTGATGATGTTAGGTGAAAAAGTTCCAGCGCCTGATGCCGAAATGATGGGCATGATCTATAAAGCAATTCCCGATGAAGATTGGGATGAATATATTTCTGCTCTTGCACAGCGATTAGCAGCAATGCCAACGAAAGGACTGGCCCTGACAAAAATGGCACTCAACATGAGTCTCACCAGCTCGCTGGACCAACAACTTGATGCTGAAGAAGAACTTCAGACAGCAGCCGGCCAGACGGAAGATTACAAAGAAGGTGTGCAGGCTTTTTTAGAAAAACGCAAAGCTAGTTTCAAAGGAAAATGAACCGGATCGCAGTCATCGGAGCAGGTGCGATGGGCTCCGGCATTGGACAGGTAGCCGCGATGGCCGGGCATGAAGTCATCATCTATGATGCGCATCCGGATGCAACTATAAAATCAAGAGACACCATCCTCTCATCATTGAACAGGCTGGTGGTGAAAAATAAATTCAGCGACCAGGCATCCAAAGAAATATTTGGCAGGATATATTTTGCTGATAAGATGGAGAGCATCACCGGAAGCGGATTAGTAGTTGAAGCTATCATTGAAGATGTGGATGAGAAGAGGAAAATATTCCAACAGATAGAATCCATCGTGGCTGATGATGCCATCATTGCAACCAATACTTCTTCTCTATCCGTAACTGGCCTTGCCAAAGTATTGAACAAACCGGATCGGTTCATAGGTATTCATTTTTTCAATCCACCGGTGCTCATGAAATTAGTTGAGATCATTCCTGCACTTCAAACTTCTGAACAGGTGATCCAATCAGCTATCGAACTGATTACATCATGGGATAAAACAGTTGTAAAAGCAAAAGATACACCCGGGTTCATTGTCAATCGAATAGCCCGTCCATTTTATGGAGAAGCGCTACGCATCGCTGAAGAACAAATAGCTGAACCTTTTTATATCGATCTCTGCATGCGTGAGGTTGGATTCAAAATGGGACCGTTTGAACTCATGGACTTTATCGGTAATGATATCAATGAATCCGTGACCAGAACGGTTTGGGCTGCGATGTATTTTGATTCGAGATATAAGCCCTCTGTTATGCAGGCTAACCTGGTAAGGGCAGGTTGGCTTGGCCGTAAATCAGGCAGAGGTTTTTATCAATACGGATCAGATGTTCCTGTAAAATCATCAGAATCAGGCATGGATAAAAGTGTCATCAGTGACCGTATCATCGCCATGCTGATCAATGAAGCCGCTGAAGCTCTCCATTATGGAATATCGTCAAAAGAGGACATCGATTTGGCCATGACGCTTGGGGTCAATTATCCTTCGGGGCTCTTGAAATGGGCAGATCAAATCGGGATCGATAATTGTGTCAGCAGAATGGATGCTCTTTTCAATGCATACCATGAAGAACGATACCGGTGTAGTATCCTCCTGAGAAAAATGGCATCCTCTCAACGTACCTTTTACACATGAACAGGATCGTAGAAAAAATGTATAATGCAGATGCTTTCAGCCAATGGCTGGGAATAGAACGCATTGAAGAATCACCGGGATATTGCGTGCTTCGTATGTTAGTCCGGCCTGAAATGGTGAATGGATTTGGAATAGCGCATGGAGGAATCACGTATTCCCTGGCAGATAGTGCGTTTGCCTTTGCATCGAATTCCCGCGGGAAGAAAGCTGTATCTATAGAAACGTCTATCAACCACCTGAAAACTGTTTTTCCCGGTGATATTTTAAGCGCTATAGCAGAAGAAACTTCCCTGGGAAATAAAATTGCCGTTTATCATGTCAGGGTTTTGAGAGGTGAAGAGCTGGTCGCACATTTTAAAGGTGTAGTTTACCGGAAAGAAGAGGAATGGATCACTGATAATTAACGAATGACAATACATTGAAAAAACATTTCTTTCTATTCATTCCCCTTTTGACCATCGCTGTAATATGCAGCGCACAACCTTCTATTTACAAAACTACCGAAGGACGTATCACCTTCAAATCAGAAGCCCCGCTGGAAGTGATCATGGCTTCTTCAACAAAATTGGAAGGGGCTATTGGAAATGAAGGACTGACATTTGCTTTCATCGTACCTATCCTTTCTTTCAACGGCTTTAACAATGGCTTGCAGCGACAGCATTTTTATGAAAACTACCTGGAAGCATCAAAATATCCTGAAGCATCCTTCACCGGGAAAATTATTGAATTTGTAGATTTCACAAAGCCGGGGACATATGTCATCAGAGCCAAAGGACAATTAAATATTCATGGCCGTTCGAAAGAACGCATTCTTAAAATAGAGCTCACCTCAAATGGAACGGTGATCAATGCCAAAACACAATTTATGGTTCCGTTAATGGACCATCAGATAGAAGTTCCCAAAATTGTCAATCAAAAAATTGCACAGGAAATTTCCGTCACCGTCCGGGCTACTCTTTCGCTCACCAATAAGTCATGAAATGGATTTTGATAGCAGTAGGATTAACGATGGCATGTACAGCCGGGGGACAGTCATATTATTTCCGACAAATGCCGCTCGATTTCGATGGTGATATTCAGAAGATAGGAATACTATTCCAGGGAAACGATCAGATGATATGGCTGGGTACGGATCAGGGACTTTATTCATTTGATGGAAAAAATTACTGGAAAAATGCACGACCGGATGGTACTCCACATGAAGTCACTGCGATAGCCGAACAAGCAGATGGCGAGATATGGACAGGATTTGATGACGGTTTAATAATCGTTATATCTGTGACCGGGAACAACAGGGTTATCACTGCAGATTCATTAAAAGGAACATCCATTTCAAAAATCCTATTTCAGCGTGACGGTGATGTGTTTATTGCCACGTATGGCAAAGGGATCTGGCGCATCAGTAATAATAAATTGCATCGCCTCACCTATGAATCACTTCGCCATACGGATGATGTCTATGATGCTATGTTGGATGATAAAGACCGGATTTGGCTGGCAACAGACAGGGGTATCTGGATCTATGAGAAAAAGCCAAAAGAAAATCTCCGGCATCTTGGTCGTGAAGAAGGACTGGCTGATGAAATCGTGACATCACTTCTCGCGGAAAAAAATGGTGATGTCTGGATAGGCCTCTATGATCACGGAACAGGCAGATACGTTGTTGACAAGGACACCATCATCCCTGTGATGGCAGTTGAACCTGGTGATGAAAGAGTGGTAAGTCTTGTAAAAGGCCAATCGGATGAAATATGGATTGCAACAGAAAGAAATATCGGGAAATATAAAATTAATCAACCCGGACACGGTATCCAGCTTCCTCCTGAAATGTCGAAACGTATAGATGATTTACTATTTGACATGACAGGTAACCTGTGGATCGCATCCGGGAACAAATTGTACATGGCAAATACACAACTCGATCATCGCGTTCCGGATGTTACGGGTATCCAGGCAATTACAGCATTGAATGATAAACTTTGGCTGGGTTGTGAAAGCGGCTTGTATAGTATGAACCAGGAAGGAGGGGATTTAATACAGCATCTTCAGCAGGAACAGTTGAATATTATTTCCTTGTATGCAGATCAGTCAGGAATACTATGGATAGGTACATTTGGCCAGGGCCTTTATATTTATGATCCTTCGAAAAGCCAGGTGAGGCATCTTACCGAAAAAGAAAATCTCTCTAACAACAGCATTCTGAATATTGATGGCAAGAGTAATAAATTATGGCTGGCTACCCTGGGCGGAATCTCAGAAGTAAATTGGAACACTGATCCTTTCAAAGACAAGCTGACAGTCATTGATTTCCAGGAGAAATTTAATTTTCCTGCCGGGTATGTATATGATGTGTATGCAGGTGAAGATGATAAAATATGGTTTGGAACCGATGGGAAAGGATTGTATTATTTGGAACACAACCAATTGTACTCATATACACATCCGGTTGCCCTTGCAGGCCAGGATTCATTTGAATTAAAAACGATTTATAGCATCACCACCGATGAAAATAAAAATCTGTGGATCTCTTCGACGAAAGGGAATATCCTGAACCTGGATCTGAAAGGAAACCTGCTGGGCCATCTGTCATCGGCACATGGATCTTTGAACAGCCTGGTGACAACTGGTAAAAATGAAATTGTATTGGTACGGGAAGGTGCTATTCAAATTAAAAATCCGGCTTATGGAGTTTTCTCATTCAGTTCTTCTACCGGGCTGTCCTCATTCTCTCCCAATCTGAATGCGGTATGCAGGGACAATGATGGTTCGATCTGGATCGCGGATACGGATAATATTCTGCATTACGTTCCTTCACAAACCGATACAGCACGGTATGTTCATATGCATCTAGTGGATATTTCACCGGGTACTTTTCATCAGCATAGATCCATACGACTCAGACCGGACAGTAATTTTCTGGATTTAAGGTTTACAGGATTATGGTATCCTGATCCTTCACGCGTTCAGTACCGGTATATGCTGGAAGGCCATGACCAGGATTGGATCTATACACATGAGGGGAGAGCGGTATATTCAAAATTATCACCGGGTACGTATATATTTAAAGTGGCCGGGTCTTACAATGATGATTTTTCACAATCACGTCCTTATCAACGTGAGATTATCGTATTGCCTCCATTTTATTTTACATGGTGGTTTATATTGGCGTGCATACTGATAGGTGCATTTCTTGTACGGCTATTTCTGCGGTCGCGGATACAACAAGTCAACAAGCTTCATCAACTGGAGAAAGAAAAAACAACATTGCAGCTGCATGCCATCCAGGCGCAGGTTAATCCGCATTTTTTATTCAATAGCTTTAATACATTATCCAGCATCATCGAAGAAGATCAGAAAAGTGCAGTGGCATATGTAGATCAGTTATCCGGATTTTTCAGGGGTGTGCTGATGCACAGGGAAGCAGAGCTGATAACGCTTGAAGAAGAGATTCTCATCATGAGGAATTATACCTATATCCTTGAGAAACGATATGGAAATAACATCAGGATCATAGAAAAAATCAGCAACCTGGAAGGTTATATTGCTCCTCTGGGTATACAGCTCCTCGTTGAAAATGCTATCAAGCACAATAAAGTTTCGAATGAAAAGCCGCTGAATATTCATATTGACATTGATCATGATTATGTAGTAGTTTCAAACCAGATCCAGCGTAAAATTCAGGGCATGACGGATTCAACGGGATTTGGTCTGAGCAGCTTGTTGACCAGATATCGATATCTTACTTCCGCGAAAATTGAAATCCTGAACGACGGAAATACATTTACAGTAAAAATCCCTATCATCCACCTGAATACCTGATCATGCAAATCCTGATAGTAGAAGACGAGAAACCTGCAGCCACAAGGTTGTCTAACATGTTGAAAAAAATCGAGCCGGATGCTGAAATTCTGGGTATCACGGATGGTGTCGAATCCACGCTGAATTTCCTGGATCAGCATGCCCCACCGGACCTGGTGTTTATGGATATACATCTGGCTGATGGTTCCGGGCTGGAAATTTTTAAACATCATTCTTTCGATGGCATTGGCGTTATTTTTTCAACTGCCTATGATCAGTATGCTATTGAAGCATTTAAGCTGAATGCGTTGTATTACTTACTCAAACCGATTAAGGAGGAAGAGCTGGAGCTTGCGTTGAGCAGGTTCAAAGAACATAAAGAAAAAAGGAGCGATTATAAAGAGATCGTCAACAAACTGCTCTCCAAACAAGGCAATGACAAGCGCTTCCTTATACGGATGGGGCAAAGCCTTCGCCTCGTTCACCAGGCAGATATTGCTTATTTCTATACGTCTGACAAGATTACATTCATGATGACCCGGGAAGGGCGTAAATACCCGGTAGATTATACATTGGAAAACCTGGAAGAAATCATAGACAGCACTAAATTTTTCAGGATCAACCGGCAGTATATCATCCATATTGATGCCATCCAGCACATGCATGCTCACTCTAAAGCCAGGGTCCGTATTGATTTATTACCGGTAGCCCATGAGGAAGTAGTCGTAAGCACAGAAAAATCTCCATTATTTAAAAAGTGGCTCGAAGGGGAAGAATAGGTTGAGCGTGGGGTCTGATTTAACCCGTTTCGGCGGCCCTGCATTCCCATTGGGCAATTTTAGGGGCAATCATTTCATTTGGCTTTATAGATTTACCTGATACTGGCATCCATCAGTTGAAGAAGTCAGCATTTTAAACATACATATGAATAAATACCTCATCTATTGTTTTTATTTTTTGACAGCATCAGCCACACTTTCATGCGCTTATAATGTTGAAGATGAATTATATCCACCCGTTACCTGTGATACTCAGAACGTAACGTATAGCGCAACCATTTTGCCTATCCTTCAACAAAATTGTTATGAATGCCACAGTGATGCTAACGTAACCATAAGCTTCATCCCGCTGGAGGGATATGCATTCGTGATAGTAAAGGTTAATGATGGAAAGCTTGTCCAGGCCATAAGACATACCGGTGATGCTTCACCCATGCCTAAAGACAGGCCAGCCCTGGATGAATGTGATATTGAAAAAATTGAAAAGTGGATTGCGAATGGAGCTCCTGACAATTAAGGGTGGAATGAAAAAATATTTTTTGATCATATTTCTTTTCGGAGGATTTGCGACAGCTTCATCAGGCCAAAAATATTTTTCAAAGACAGGACATATCCATTTTTTATCTGAAGCACCGATTGAAACTATTGAAGCAGATAATAATAACGGGTATGTCATTTTTGATGCAGGTACCGGTCGATTTGAGTTTTCAGTGCTGATCAAGGGCTTTACATTCAAGAAAGCGCTGATGCAGGAGCATTTCAATGAAAATTATATGGAAAGTGATAACTACCCAAAAGCAACGTATATGGGTACTATAGTCGACTGGCCAAATATTCATTTGATAAATGATCATGTATACCAGGTCAATGTAGATGGTCAGCTGACGCTTCACGGTATCACAAAGCCGTTTAAGTGCAAGGCTGCATTGACCATGAAAAGTACGGGTGTTTCAGCCAGTGCTGCATTTGATATTGTAATAGCTGATTATAATATCGACATACCGAAAGTAGTCAGAGATAATATTTCGAAGGTGGTCAAAGTCACGATCAAGGCTGACCTTTCACAAATGAAATGAAATGAGTGTAGCACGCTATATAGTTTTTGTCATTATGATAATGGCTGCTGATGGGCAGGTAATTGCTCAACAAGAGCAGGATTTGCTTTCTTTACTTGGGAGAGAGGAGACGACCGAGTATGCAGCAGCCAGTTTTAAAACAGATCACGTCATCAACCTGCATTCACTGGAGAATACAGCTGCCGGCGTGTTAGATATAAAAATTTGTCATCGGTTTGGATTCCTGAGTGGTGGCTTATATGAGCTGTTCGGACTTGATCAGGCGACGATCCGTATCGGGGCTGATTATGGCATCTCTGACAGGCTCTCGATTGGTGTCGGAAGAAGCAGCTATGAAAAAACCTATGACGGTTTTATTAAGTACAAAATATTACGTCAAAGTACAGGACTCCGAAAGATGCCGGTCACTGTCGCCATACTTGGGACTACCTGCATTGAGACATTACATTGGGCACATCCCGAGCGTGACAATCTCTTTACTTCAAGATTGTATCATGTAGCCCAATTGATCATAGGACGCAAATTCAGTAACGGTTTCAGCTTTCAGGTTTCCCCGACACTTGTCCATAGAAATCTTGTAGAAACTGCCGCTGAAAAAAATGATGTCCTGGCCATTGGTTTTGCAGGAAGGATTAAGCTCAGCAAACGGCTTTCCCTGAATGGAGAATATATCTACCTGCTTCCGAACCAGGTGTCCGAAGACATTTACAATTCCCTTTCACTGGGGTTTGATATTGAAACCGGAGGCCATGTATTTCAACTTCATTTCACTAACAGCACCTCGATGATTGAGAGAGGATTTATATCTGAGACTGTGGGGGACTGGGGGAAAGGAGATATTCATTTCGGATTTAATATATCCCGGGTATTCAACATTGTAAAGCCAAAATCCTGATATTTATTCCTTCAGGCTGCTCGTAGCATGCAGGATTAATTTCCTAAATCTTTTATTAAAGATTTCAAAATTCACTGTATTTTGAAACCATCCTTAATAAAAGGATGTATTAGAGGCATGTTTTTGGCGAAACTGCCATCTCCTGATCCTTAATCCACTACTTATGAAAAACTTCTTTATCCTCTCCTTGTCATTGCTGCTAACCACCTTCTTAAAAGCTCAGGTGCTGGAAGAAACCCGCGTCTTGAGTGTTGGCTCCAACCCTGCGCTTACCATCGTGATTCCCGGCGCAGACATCAAATTTGTAGAAGCGGAATGGAAAGAATACATGAAACCCTATGGGAAAGTCGCGAGGGTCAAACAGGCCAAAGAAACTATGGTCGCTGACGCACAGATCCTGGATATCGGCGGCATCAGCAAACTGAATATTTACAATCTTAATGAAGAAACCGGAGAGGGTGTGAAAGCTATCGTCTGGTTTAATATGGACACCGGTTTTGTCAATTCGACAACAACTCCTACCCCTTATGTGGCGGCTGTTAAATTTATGAAGGATTTTGCCTTCAAAGTAAAAGTAGACCTGATCACGAAAGACCTTGAAGATCAGCAAAAGCAGCTCACCAAGTTTGAAAGCAACCTGACCAAGCTTCAACGGGAAAAAGAAAACCTCAATAAGGTCATTGAAGATTCCAAAAAGCGAATCATCCAGGCAGAATCCGATATTGAAAAGAATAAGAAGGAGCAGGAATTAGCCCAGAAAGAAATCGATAATCAGAAGGTTGTGGTCGATGGCGTCGAGAAAAAACTCAACCAGGCCAAGAACCAATAGTAGAGCAGGTTTTCCATTAGTTTTAAAAACATAAGGGTTTCTATCCGATTTGCTTATCAGGCAGCTAGGTAGAAACCCTGATTTTTATATTATGACCTCAAAATGTTATGTAATTCCGCACTTAAGTATAATTATTGTAGTTAGGAAAAACGTAAAACGAATCACGAATCCACTGCTTGATCGTGTTTTTCCTTTTGCTCTCCCCATTTAACAGCATAGGCGCCAACTACGTCTTTTCAGTTTGAACAGCATACCCCGTAAACCATTGGAAAGTGATTTCCGGGCCAGACCTTATTTATTCAATTTGTGAATTTTAAAACTAAAACTATGATCCGTTTAACAGTGACACTGTTAGCCCTTTTTATTTGGGGCATCACTTTTGGCCAGAAAGCAATTGCTACAGAAGTGGACAAGATTAAAACTCAGGGACATCAATTTAAAGAGGTGTCTTTGTTTAAATACCAAACCAATGATCTTCATGACCGGGCTGTAAATGTCTCTGGTCTTACAAAAGGTACCATACTAAGTATTGATCAGGAAATGATCCATGCTCTCGTCAGCAACAAAACCGACTTCATTCAATTGTCCATTCCGGTTTCAGATCGCGCAGGATTGAAATTGAATCTTTACAAGCACGATATATTTACGTCAGACTTTGCTTTGTACGCAAGTAGTAATCCGACTGTACCTGTTGATTACACACCCGGTGTTTATTATCGTGGTGTGATTGACGGAGATCCCCATTCAGTAGTTGCGATATCTGTTTTCAATGATGAGGTCATGGGTTTGATCAGCAATGAAGCAGGCAATATGGTCCTGGGACCTATCGAACATGACAGGGAAAACGCGCACATTCTTTACAATGATGCTAACCTGCAGAAGAAAACAGACTTTATATGCAGTACTCCGGATGAAGGACCAGCATATACGGAAGAAGATTTAGAGGTACAACCACAGGGACGAGATGCCGGTGATTGTGTCCGTATCTATATTGAGATCGACGATGACATTGTCACTGCCAAAGGAGGTGCTACAAATGCAACAAATTATATCACAGCTCTATTCAATCAGAGCTTCATATTGTATGCCAATGAGCAGGTCACGCTGACCATAAGCCAGATCCTTGCCTGGACTACCAATAGTCCTTATACAGGGTCTACAGCTTCCGCGATGTTCACCTCTTTCCAGAATAACTCAGGTGATTTCAATGGGAATGTAGCTCAGCTGGTTTCTTACGCTGCAAGTGGTGGAATAGCTTCTCTCGATGCAGTGTGTCAGACGAATGCTGACTGGAGAAAAGGTTTTTCAAGCATCGATGGTGTTTATTCTAATGTTCCAACGTATAGCTGGGATGTCATGGTGATCACACATGAGATGGGACATACGATCGGTTCAAAGCACACCCATGCATGTGCTTGGAATGGTAATAATACAGCGATTGATGGTTGCGCAGGTGCAGTCGAAGGTTCATGTCCTTTGCCCGGAAATCCTCCGGGTGGTGGTACGATCATGAGTTACTGCCACCTGACACAGGTAGGTATCAACTTAAGCCTTGGATTTGGTCCTCAGCCTGGAAATGTCTTGAGGAACCGGGTGAATGCAGCAAATAATTGCCTTACTTCATGCGGCCCACCTCCTCCTCCACCGCCTCCGGCTTATTGCAGCTCAAACGGGACAAGTTCCGCATATGAGTATATCAAGAAAGTAGTGCTGGGCACAATCAACAACTTAAGTAACAATAATCAGGGATATGGCAATTTCATAGCCATGAGCACAACGCTTAATCCCGGGTCTTCCAATTCAATTAATCTGACTCCTGGTTTTGCATCAGGGTCGTTTACAGAATTCTGGCGGGTGTGGATTGATTACAACAATGACCTTGATTGGGCCGATGCCGGTGAGCAGGTTGGACAGGGATCAGGAAGCGCAGCCATTAATGTCACTTTCACAGTACCGGCAGGGACTCCTATCGGATCAAAGAGAATGCGTGTTTCTATGAGTTATGGTGCTTATCCTCCTATATGCGGTTCATTTACGTATGGAGAAGTTGAGGACTATACTGTCATTATCGGTTCAGCACCTCCTCCTGTGCCTTCCTGCACAGATGGAATTCAAAACCAGGGTGAAACCGGCATTGATTGTGGCGGTCCTTGTGCGCCATGCCCGGGCACCCCAACATGTTCAGATGGGATTAAGAATCAGGGGGAAACCGGCATCGATTGTGGAGGTCCATGTAAACCTTGTGGAAGTGTTCCTACCTGTAATGATGGAATCCAAAACCAGGGTGAAACGGGAATAGACTGTGGAGGTCCTTGTGCTCCATGTCCACCACCACCCGGAGGAACGACCATTCTTCATTCAGGTTATTTTGAAACAGGATGGGATGGATGGCAGGATGGAGGATCTGATGCCGCAAGGGTTATAAGCAATAATTCATGGGAAGGGTCATGGTCAATACAGCTCAGAGACAATTCAGGAACTCAGTCAGCCATGACATCTCCTTCATTTAATCTGAATACGGCAGTAGGTTTGCAAATCAGTTTCCATTTCAAAGCATTTAGCATGGAAACTGGAGAAGATTTTTGGCTTCAGTACAAGAGTGGTTCTGGAAGTTGGGTTACCATTGGATATTTTATAGCCGGTACCAACTTTAGTAATAATATCTTTTATGTAACCACAGTTACAGTTCCAAATTTTGTTCCTACGTCTTCCGGTACTTTTCGTATTCAGGCTGATGCGGGTGATGATAATGACCAGGTCTTTATTGATGCTGTGATCATCACTAGATTTAACGGATCAGGATTGATAGAACCCGGAATGCAAATCGAAGAAATTGAAGGCCAGTCAGTAGCTCCGTGGAATAATCTGCCGGAGGATACAAATAAATCCCTGTCTGTTTATCCTAATCCGGTACAGGATGTATTGAATATTACATTCAACGGAGAAATCCAGGCTATCAGGGTGGTTTCGCTTGAAGGAAAAGAAGTCAGAATAGGAGATATGAGTGATGGCAAACGAATGATTGATATCAGTCATCTTTCACCAGGCATTTATTTCCTTTCTGTACAATCGGATGGTGAATGGTATCCGACGAAATTCAGTAAGATGTAAAGTGTGCTGAAAAGCATAATAAATACAGCGGTATTCCGATTAGTCCCGGGATGCCGCTTTTTTTATTTATTGCCTATAATCGTTTTAGAAAACCTGAGCATATACATAGCTCAAATGGTATTATGGATAGCTCAATCTGATTGTGATCTGATATATAAATTTAATATATGCCCTATAATTAGGTCAGGTAAAAAACAAAAGCCACTTTTGCGCTTCGTAAGGGGTCACCAAGAACTAATGAGCCTTCAGGCCTCCCGATAGATCACCATACACTTTCTGGCACACGCGCTTTGGATTCCTCCCAGGGTGTTTTTTACAATTTGTGATGTATTTGCGAATGCTCTCTTTATCTTAGGGTATTGCGATTGCTTCCTCACGCTTAAAACGCTAACCCCCCATGTTGCGCTATACCCCTATAGTCCTTTTGTTATTTCTTTATGGTATCAGTCACGGTCAATCTGATGTGAACAGAGAAATACAGTTGATGAAAACTGCCGGTCATCCGTTGAAACAATTTGATCTTTTGAAATTCCGGGCAAATGAAATTCACAGCAGAGATCATCATCTGCAAAGCCTGAACAAAGGAACTATTCTGAGTCTTGATACAGACATCATCAGGGAAATGTATAAGGGACAAAATGATTTAATTCATATTCCCATTCCTGTGTCCGATGAATCGATCCTGATCCTGACATTGATACGTAACCAGATTTTTACTACCGATTTTGCTGTATTTACGAGTAGTGATCCTGATCATGCCATTGACTATCATCCCGGGCTTCATTATAAAGGAATTGTAGAAGGAAAGCCAAATTCAATGGTAGCCCTCTCTGTATTCGATAATGAAATCATGGCAGTCATTACTACGGATGAAGGAAATTTTGTGCTTGGTGCGATCCAGGGTAACAGGGACAGCGATTATATTTTTTACAATGACAAAGATCTCGACAGGACATCTGATTTCATTTGTGATACTGCCGATGATGGTCTGAAATATACAGAAGAACAACTCAAACGAGTCAATCATAACCGCGATGCAGAAGATTGTGTTCGACTTTATTTAGAAATTGATGATGACATCGTCACAGAGAAAGGAGGAGCAATACAGGCAACAAATTTTATTACATCCCTATACAATCAAAGCTTTGTTCTCTACAGTAATGATGGCATCACGATGATGATCAGCCAGATACTCGCATGGACCACTAACAGTCCTTACACCGGGTCAACCGCGGGTGCGATGTTATCCTCTTATCAATCACTTACAGGTTCATTTAATGGCAATTTATCCTGTCTTGTTTCGTATGCGGCAAGTGGTGGCATCGCTGCAGGGTTTAACGGCATTTGTAATGCTAATCCTGATCTGAGTAAAAGTTTTTGCAGCATAAGCTCTACATATTTGAATGTACCGACGTATAGCTGGTCTGTCATGGTAGTAACACATGAAATAGGACACCTGCTTGGTTCTCATCACACGCATGCATGTGTATGGAATGGGAACAATACTGCGATTGATGGATGTGGAGGTGCTGTTGAAGGTTCTTGTGCATTGCCCGGATTTCCGGTTGAGGGTGGTACTATCATGAGCTATTGTCATTTGCAAAGTTGTGGTATCAATCTCAATCTCGGCTTCGGCCCTCAACCCGGAAATATTATTCGTAATACTGTAAATGCGCAGGGTAATTGTCTCACTCCCGGAGGTCCGCCACCACCACCGCCACCACTTTCATATTGTACTTCAAAAGGAACAAATACGAATCATGAATTCATTAAAAAAGTTGAATTTGCATCTATTAGTAACCTGAGTGGAAACAATAATGGATACGGCAACTACACATCATTAAGTACAAGCCTTACCGCAGGAGCTACCTACACCATCATCCTGACGCCTGGGTTTCCTGCCGCATCCCATAATGAATCATGGAGAGTTTGGATTGATTATAATAATGACCACGATTGGGAAGATGAAGGCGAAATGGTTGGCCAGGGAACAGGAACAGTTCCTGTGAATGTGACCTTTACAATTCCTACGGCAAATGCTACAATGACTACCACCATGCGGGTTTCTATGCAATACAAGGCATTTCCTCCTGTATGCGGAACATTCACCTATGGAGAAGTAGAAGACTATAGTATCATGATCGCCGGGACATTGATCCCAGGCTGTGCTGATGGAATTCAAAATCAGGGAGAAACGGGAGTGGATTGTGGTGGTCCATGTTCTCCATGTCCACCTGTTCCTTCATGTACAGATGGAATACAAAATCAGGGTGAGACAGGAATTGACTGTGGCGGACCTTGTTCTCCCTGTGCTCCGCCATCAAATACATTATTATTGGCTGCATATTTTGAAACAGGATGGGACAACTGGATAGATGGTGGTATGGATGTTGAGCGGGTGAAAAGTTCATACTCCTGGGAAGGAGCATATTCTATAAGGCTTGCTGACAATGAAGGTATTCAGTCAGCTATGACATCGCCTGCGTTCAATCTATCGATGGCAACCGGTGTACAGATATCATTTCATTTTTACGCAGTGAGCATGGAACCCGGGGAAGACTTCTGGGTTCAATACAGAAATGGTACAGGAAACTGGAGAACAATTGGAACATATGCTAAAGGTTCAAATTTCAACAACAATACGTTCTATGTATCTACAATAACTGTATCTGATTTTATTCCAACTACCGCAGGAAGTTTCAGGATCCAATGTGATGCAGGTGACAACACTGACCAGGTATTTATTGATGCAGTCATTATTACCAGTTTTAATGGTTCCTCCATCATGGAGCCAGGCATTGTCATTAAAGAACTGCAGGGAGTTGCAGTGGATTCAGCCATATCGGATCTTCATGAGCCGGAAAAGAATTTGTCCGTGTATCCTAACCCTGTTGAAGAAATCCTGAATGTTTCATTCACTGGAAACATAGAGTCCATTAAAATCTTTTCGCTTGATGGAAAAGAGGCAGGAGCACAGATAATGAATGATTCCAAGACACAGCTTGATATCAATCATTTGTCACCAGGGATTTATTTCCTTTCCGTATTGTCTGAAGGCAAGTGGTATCCGGTAAAATTCAGCAAAATGTAATTGGGAGTCTATTTAATGACAAAACCTGAAAAAAAAGAGACGTGATGAAACACGTCTCTTTTTTTTTCAGCACACCAGTAATGAAGTGATAGAAAACTGGCGGTTAGTTGCTATGAAATGCAGCATTATGTGCCAATGTAGCTCCGCATTTTGCACAAGTTCCTGCTGCACCTGCGCCCGGATGTCCATTCGGACAAGTAAAATGATATTCACCTTTTGCATTTTGAGCTTCTGTATGTGTAGGTACTGCCATATTAGTTGCAGGATCTATTTTCATGGCAGGCTCAGGGATAGAAGATCCTTTGTGAAATGCATCGTTGTGAACGTAATCGGTCCCACATACAGGGCATTTGCCCTCTACCGGACCGCCACTTCCCTTGCATTTGTTGGGGCAAGTAAAATGTTGTACCATGTTATCACCGGAAGGAGCAGGGACGGTTGTTTGTTCTTGAGGAGTGGCACTGACAACAGGTGAGACGGTTTCAGGGATTGCAGGATCTGCTTTCTTGCTGTTGCAACCAATTGATAAAGTCAATGCAGCAAGTAAAAAAATGAGCGTAGTAAAATGTATATTTTTCATATTTCTTTAAGATGATCTGACTGGAGGTTAATATTGATATATCAAAGGCAAAGATAATATTCAGCCGATATTGATCCAACCCATTAACTTATCCTGCCCATATAAGACAAATATTAATCATTATTCTATCGCTGATAAAATAGACAGGCAGGATGCAGTTCAGTAAAAAAGCACATCTCACATCAGAAGGGATGCAACCACGGGTGATAAGTATTGTCTTTGCACCTGAATTAAGACCAGACAAAACGGATGTATTCAGAAGCTGAGTCCTCTCTGATCGCCTCATGCCTCAAAGGCAACAGAACGGCACAGCACACGATGTATAAACGGTACTGTGATGCCATGTACAATGTTTGCTACCGGATCCTTGGGTCCGAACCTGAAGCAGAAGATGCCTTGCAGGAATCATTTGTGGATGTCTTCAGAAGGTTGGATTCCTTCCGTGGTGAATCAAGCCTGGGCGCATGGATAAAACGGATTGTCATCAATCACAGTCTCAATGCATTGAAGCGCCGGAAAATCAGCTTTGAGCCGATGGATGACCAATTCAGAGAGACAGTAACGGATACCACAGAGGAAGAGCACGATACAGAATATGATGTAAAGCGAGTCAAGGAAGCCATCATGAAATTACCGGATGGATACAGGCAGGTGCTGACGCTTTATCTCATCGAAGGTTATGATCACGGAGAAATAGCTAATATTCTGGGCATACAGGAAACAGGGTCAAAATCACAATATAGCCGGGCAAAAGCAAGGCTGAGAGAATTATTAAATCAATCACCGCGATCATGAAGAGTAAGTCAGGATTAGAAGATTTTATTCGAAACCATCGGAACGAATTCGATGATCTCAAAGCGCCTGAGCGTGTGTGGGAAAAACTTGACAATAGATCTCCACGTGTTCATCATCTATGGAAATGGTCAGCAGTAGCGGCATGCGCTTTATTGCTGATTAGTATAGGATATATATTCGGAACAAAATCTAACAGCAACATAGATCTGGCCGGATGGAAGGAATACCAGGAAACAGAACAGTATTATGAAGCCCGTATACAGTCCCGCATGGACAAGATCAATATGTTGGCTGTAAGTAATGAAGTCACTGCCGATCTCCAGGTGCTGGATGATATATACCAGCAATTGAGGACCCGCCTGATAGATGATCCGAACGCTGACCCCCAGGTTTTACTCAATGCGATGATCCGTCATCAGCAACAAAAGTTGGAAATCATGGAAAAAATTTTAACCCATGTCGATAAATACAAAAAAAATGAAAAAGATAGCCGTGAGATGTAGCTTGTTTTTTCTCTTCGTTCCGTTTTTTGCATTCGCAGGAAATGATGGTGAAAGAGTAGAGAAAACTATTAATCGTGAATTTAATATTCAGCCCAATGGATATGTGATCCTGGAAAACAAATATGGTGATCTGGATATCGCCATAGGAGAAAGCAACCAGGTGAAAATAAATGTCACGATTTCAGTAGAAGCTTCTTCTGTAAAGAAAGCACAGGAATCCCTTGACCGGATAAATGTTGAATTTGAAGAAGGAAATAACCGTATCCACGCAAGTACAGATATCGAATCTTCCTCCGGCTTATCCTCATGGTTCAATATGGGGAAAATGGAAATGACCATCAATTACCAGGTGCTTGTTCCTGCAGATGTGTATCTCGAACTGAGCAATAAATATGGTGATATCTATCTCGAATCATCCAACCACGATGTAAAAATCGAATTAGCGTATGGAAATATCCGGTTGGGAGATATCAATGGTAACCTGAAGCTTGACATGTCCTATAGTGAAGGGAATATTTCGCAGATCAGGAATGGTGATATCACTTTGAGCTATTCAGATCTTGAAATGGAAGATGGTAATGATGTCATCATCAATAATAAAAATGCCGATATCACGACAGGATCTATTCACAAGCTTGATATGGAATCAGCCTTTAGTAATCTTCATTCGGTTTCCATCGGACAATTTGAATACAATGGGAAATATGATGATGTGAACCTGGGACGTGCCGGAATCATAAATGCTGAATCAGGATTTACAAATATAGTTGTTGAAGAGCTTGATGGCAGTGGTGATTTTGATATGCGATATGGTGAACTTAGTATTCAGCATATCCATCGTGGATTTTCAAAAATAAATGTGAATACATCTTATACGGGTGTTGATATGGAGTTTGAACCTGGCGCATCATTTACACTTGATGCAGAAACTAATTTTTGTGATATCAATCATCCCGAGCTGAAAATAACGGAGGATTCTCAGCGGGAGACAAGTGCTACGTTGAAAGGATCACGTGGTTCCGGTGGAGGTGAAGTCATCGCACGAATGAACTATGGCGAATTGAATATTGATTAATCCTGACAACGCCGCTATTTGAAGTTTATAACTTCCGCTATTTTAAGTTTCCTAACTTAAAATTAATATTCCGCTATTTTAAGTTTCCTAACTTAAAATTAATATTCCGCTATTTTAAGTTTCCTAACTTAAAATAAATATTCCGCTATTTTAAGTTTCCTAACTTAAAATAAATATTTGGAATCTTGAGAAATTGAGCGTAATTTTAGTCAAGCAGTTTATAAACTGCATTGGAAATTAAAATGAGTTCCAGACCTGCCAGTTGAGAACTCATCTTCTGTACTAAAATTCAATTTAGATGAATTCGGGATACCACATTTCGGATCAGCATGCTACATATTTTATGACTTTCACGGTTGTAGGGTGGGTGGATCTGTTTACAAGGAAAGAATGTAAGGACATTATCATTAATAGCCTGAAGTATTGTCAGGAAAATAAAGGATTGATTATTTATGCATTTGCCCTGATGGAAAGTCATTTGCATTTATTGGCCTCTTCACTTGAAAGTTCAACAGGATTATCTGCAATTGTGAGAGACTTCAAAAAATTCACTTCCAGAGAATTAATGAAATGGATTATTGACAACCCACAGGAAAGCAGAAGAGATTGGTTAAGAGTAGTATTTGAATACCACGCGAAATTCAATCAGAACAACAAACATTTCCAGGTCTGGCAACAACATAATATGCCCAAAGTTTGTGTCCAGCCAAAATTTACGTTGCAAAAATTAAATTATATTCATAATAATCCGGTGGTTGCAGGAATTGTGGATAATCCTGTTGACTATAAGTATAGTAGTGCCAGGAATTACGCTGATCGAACAGATTTTGTTTTGGATGTGAATGTGTTGGATTTTGGAGTACAGGTTGGATATGTGGGTTTTTAAAAAAGCTGACCAGAGCTAAATTTTCATTGCAGTTTATAAACTGCTTGAGGAAGATTAACATAGAGGAAGTAATCAGGATATTGATTTTAAGTTAGGAAACTTAAAATAGCGACGTTCAGCGCTATTTTAAGTTTCGTAACTTCAAATAAATATTTGGATTCTTATTGATATCCCTGTGCTTGCAAATTAAACAGTTCTGCATATAGCCCATTTTTTTCCAGTAATTCTTCATGTGTTCCTAATTCGATCATTTCGCCGCGGCGAAGGACGAGAATGCGGTCCGCCATGCGTACTGTGCTGAAGCGATGTGAAATGATCACGGCACTCTTACCGGATGTCAGCTCTGAAAAACGTTTGAAGACTTCATATTCTGCACGCGCGTCAAGGGCAGCAGTCGGCTCGTCGAGGATGACAATCTGGGCATCACGCATATAAGCACGGGCGAGTGCTATTTTTTGCCATTCTCCTCCCGACAGATCCACACCTTCTGCAAAGCGCTTACCCAGCATCTGATCATATCCTTCAGGAAGCTTTCGGATCACCGGATCAGCAAGGCTTTTTTCTGCGGCATTATATATCTGTGGTTTATTTTCAGCATCTTCTATCTGTCCGATCGCTACATTTTCACCTGCTGTGAAATTGAACCTGACATAATCCTGGAAAATCACACCAATCATCTTGCGGAAGGATTCCATTTTAAATTTCCGGATGTCCACTCCATCGATCGAAATGGTACCTTCTGCGGGATCATACATCCTGGCCAGTAATTTCACCAGGGTGGTTTTGCCTGCTCCGTTTTCACCTACGAGTGCAAGCTTTTCACCGGCTTTGAGGAGGAAACTAATATGTCTTACAGCCCAGATATCCGTACCCGGATATTTGAATCCGACATTATCAAACTGGATTCCGGTCTTGATGATGCCTGGAGCTTCTATGCCATCCGGATCATCTTTTATCGAGGGCTTGATGGCCAGGAAATCAAAATAATCCTGGAGGTACATGGCGGATTCTGTGATGCGGGTAAATGTGGATAACAGGTTCTGCAATTGATTTTGCAAACGGTTAAATGAACCCGATAAAAAAGTCATATCCCCCACTGAAAGCACTCCTCCTACTGTACGAATGATAATCAGTACATATGCACCGTAGTAAGCCAGCGCGCTGCTTACCTGGAGTAATGTCCCCCAAATGGTTCGCTTAATAGCAAGCAACCTGTTGACGAGATAATATTCATTTGCTATCCTGCCAAAACGGTTTGTCAGAAAATTATCAAGTCCAAATACTTTTATTTCCTTGGCAGTCTCTACACTCGCACCGATATAACGCAGGTAATCTAATTCTCTCCGCTGTGGTGTCCAGCTGCGTGCAAGGGAATAACTTGACCTGGAAAAATAAGCCTCACTGAGAAATGATGGTACTACGGCGATGATAAGTATGAGGATCAGCCATGGTTCAAAAGCAACAAGACCGGCTCCAAGGAAAATGATAGTGATCAGATCCTGCATCTGGCTTAACACCATAGACATCAGCACAACCCTGCCGGTAGTCTGCCGGCGTGCACGTTCAAGCTTGTCATAGAATTCACTATCCTCGAACATCTCCAGGTCAAGAGATGACGCTTTGTGCATGAGCTCAATGGAAGAATGATTAGCATACAGGTCCCCCAGCAATGCTTCTGTCAGACTGATGAGCCTGTTGAAGATTTCGGAGAAAACTGCAAGCGCTAATTCCATACCGAGCCACCACCATAAATCGTGGAAATCCTTCTGGGGATCACTGATCAGCCTGATGACTTCATCAATGATCAGCTTGCCCACATAAAGCTGCCCCAGCGGGATCGCTGATTTGATAAATCGAAGGACAATATTGAAAAATGTAAGTGATGGAGAGGTCTTCCAGATCATCCTGAAAAACGGGATCAATAATTTTAACGACCGTAGACTTTCCACAAAACCTTTTTTGGGTTTCGAGTCCATCTCAACGGGGAATTCTCTACCTAATGCCATTGATGCAACCTAACATTAATTTATACAGGGATGTTCCACATTATCCTGATTGCCTTCCTGTCGGTGAATGTATCTTTAATGAAATTACGATTATGAAAATTGATATTATCAGCGACGAAGTTCCTTTTGATGAGTTTTTCAACGTCCGGAAGACAAAGCTGCGATTTGAAAATTTTGATGGAACTATGTCTGAGGCAGTGACCAGGTATAGTTTTGAAAAGACAGATGCCATAGCAGTACTTGTCTACCATCGTTCAAAGGATGCATACATCCTTGTGCGCCAATTCAGATTTCCCCTGGTGCAGCATAAGATTGATCCCTGGATGACGGAGATCGTGGCCGGTGGAATTTCTGAAGGAGAGAACGAAGTTGCCGCCGCTCAAAGGGAGGTCATTGAAGAAACCGGCTATTCATTGATTAGCATTGAAAAAATAAGTTTCTTTTATGTTTCACCCGGTATCCTCAATGAAAGAATTCATCTGTTTCTTGGAAATGTAGACGAATCATCCAGGATCAATGCAGGAGGAGGGGTAAAACATGAAGATGAAGACATTGAGCTTGTGTGGATACCCAGGTCTGAAGCTATGCGATGGCTGGAAAAACAAACTATCGGAGATGCCAAAACAATAGTTGCGTTGCAGTGGCATTTTCGAAAGGGTTTAGATGTTTAGAGGGTTAGGTGTTTAGACTAAACATCTAAACACCTAACCCTCTAAACATTTAACCATCTAACCCTTCTTATGTGCTACCAGATAAAAGCCGATCTGGAATTCGTCATTGACATAATCATCTTTCAGGTTGTCGAAAAACTTTCTTGATTTAAACCTGATATCGAATTGAGTCCTGTCTATATTGAAAGGTGCTGCAGAGACAACAAGTCCATTGTCTATCATTTCCACTTTTGCTTTAAAGCTTACCGGTTTTGTGATATCCTTTATGGTAAGGTTTCCATTGATCGTATGTGTGGATTCAGGATCATTCTCAATTTTTGAAGATGAAGTGATCTCGAACGTCGCTGTAGAGTATTTTCCCACATTAAAGAAATCTTCTTCTTTTCCGGGCGCTGTTCCTTTCAGATGTTCTTCCAGACTTTTTCCCATATCACCTGGGGGATCCAATACAACGAGCTGCGTCATATCCAAGTCAACTTTACCGGATGTGATATTTCCACCATCCACATTCATTCCTCCATCGGCAACAGGTACGGTTCCGTTGTGTGTGCCTGTTGGCTTACTACCCATCCATTTGACTGTACTTAGATTGGGGATAACCTGGTATTGGTATTGACCCGGGGGTTCATTTTTATTATCTGATGCAGTGATCTCGTTGACCACGTTATCAGCTTTAGTAGCCGGCTTGCATGACAAGAGGGCGATTCCGAGAAATAGACACCCGGAAAAAAGTAAGTGCTTCATACAGTGTTTAATTTATTTAAGAAATATGATTTTTGAGATTTTCGTGCAGGTGACTAACGAAACGAACAGTTTCTTCGATACTGTCTATGATGATGACTTTTTCATTGTCATTCGCCCATTCATTGTCAGCAGCGTGACCGGAGATGATCACAGGCATTTTTGTTCGGTTGGATAATTCTTTTACAAAAGGTCCGAATTGCCAGTGCACAGGATCTGCATTTACAATCAGGACACATTCTGACGAACATTTATTCAGTGCTGAACATGCGCAATCGATGCTGATATCAGTTCCCATATCTGTCACACACAAACCCTGCTTACGAAGAAAGAAATGCATAAAAAGGTGACTTAATTCCTGCTGGTTGCCATTTGGTAAAAACATGATCACCCTTGGGCCTGAACAATTATGGGGCATTGTATCAATTTCGCGGATTGTCTTTCGTTTGATCAGTTCATGGAAACAGGCTTCATGGGCTTCTTCGATATTCCCTGAAAGCCACATGACTTCCATTTTATCAAGACAGGGTAGTATCAGATTCGTCAGGGTAAGTTCGAATCCATGTTCCCGGATAGAATCGTCAAGAACTTCATCCATTAAGTTGACGTCGAGGGCAATTAATCCCCGGGTCAGCTTTTCTTCGTGATCCTGGTGAACGACAGAGATCCGTTCGCATTCATGCTCCATGTCCTCTGTGCTCATTTCGGCTATTCTGGAGATTCTGACGCCGTGAGTGTTGAGCTTTTGGATCAGCTTAAGTGTTTTCAGGTCTTTATCCTCATAAAACCTGATGTTTGTATCTGTGCGTTGAGGCTTGAGCAGGCCATATCGTTTTTCCCAGACCCTCAGGGTATGCGTTTTAACACCGGTCAGTTCCGCAAGATCGCTTATGCTATAGATGCCCAAGGTCGTTTGAAATAAGATATAGTAAGGTGAAAATAGCCAAACAGGCATATCTCACAACAGTAATAATAATTATTTTGTTTTCAACAATTCCGACCAGATCAGAACCTCAGGATTCATTATACTATTAACTTATGCGTATTGGAATAGTTTGTTACCCGACTTATGGTGGAAGTGGCGTCGTAGCTACCGAACTGGGATTGGCATTGGCTGCCAAAGGACACCAGATTCACTTCATCACTTACAAGCGACCTGCACGGTTGACCCATTTCAGGGAAAATGTATTTTTCCATGAAGTCAATACGGAAGAATATCCTTTGTTTGATTACACTCCGTATGATACCACACTCACCAGCAAGCTTGTGGATGTAGTGAAATATGAAAAGCTTGACCTGCTGCATGTCCATTATGCCATACCACATGCTACTGTAGCATATTTGGCAAAACAAATCCTGGCTGCTGAAGGAATTCAAATCCCTGTCGTAACCACACTACATGGAACGGATATCACGCTGGTGGGAAGCGACAGATCATTCGCTCCTGTTGTTGCTTTCAGCATAAACCAGAGCGATGGCGTCACCGCAGTATCTCAACACCTGCGACAACAAACCTGTGAACAATTGAAAATCCATAAGGAAATCGAGGTGATCTATAATTTCATAGACTTTTCACGGTTCAGCCGAACGAACAAAGAACACTTCAGGATGGCAATTGCACCAAACGGGGAAAAGATATTAGTGCACACCAGTAATTTCAGAAAGGTCAAGAGGATAGAAGACGTCATACAAACCTTTGCGATAGTTTTGAAAGAGATCCCTGCAAAATTACTTCTGGTAGGCGATGGACCTGAACGACAAAAGATGGAAAGGCTATGTCGCGATATGAAACTCTTTGAACATGTGCGTTTCCTTGGCAAACAAGATGCAATAGAAGAAATCCTGGCTGTAGCGGACCTGTTTATCATTCCTTCTGAAAATGAAAGCTTTGGTCTTGCCGCACTTGAAGCGATGGCGTGCGAAGTACCTGTGATCTCTTCTAACGCGGGCGGACTTCCGGAAGTCAACATCCAGGGCGTGACCGGATTTCTATCTGATATCGGTGATGTAAAATCACTTGCAGACAATTCCCTTAAGCTTTTACAAAATCCTGAATTGCTTCAAACCTTCAGGCATAATGCACTCGAACAAGCAAAACGATTTGATATCAGCTTCATATTACCTAAGTACGAAGCGTATTATCAAAAAATTCTTTCAAAGTTTGGTTCTTCCCCCATTCCTGAGAAAGTAATGATCCCGTCATAGTGCAAGAACGTAAGACAGTAAGAGTGTAAGACAGTAAGAAGATAAGAAAAACGTAATCTGTATTCAGTAAAACAGAAATCAAAATCAACATTCCTGAATACTGAATACTTTTTTACTGAATACTGAATACTTTTTTTACTGAATACTGAATACTTTTTTTACTGATTACTTTTTTTCTTACTGTCTTACTTTCTTGCTTTACTCATCGTAAGTAATTTCAGCAGTAGGAGTCAGCGGATGCGACTGGCATGTCAGTATGAAACCATTGGCGACTTCCTTATCGCTCAGGGCAAAACATGCGTCCATTTCGATTTCACCATGGATTATTTTCCCCATGCAGGTGGCGCATGCACCGCTGTGACATGAATAGGGTGCATCGATGCCCATATCGAGGAGCGTGTCCAGGATGGTCTTGTCTTTGACATGGGCTTCAATCGTCTGGCCTCTGAGGTGAACAGTGACAATAGAAGAATGGGCGTGATCGTGGGGATGCAGCAGATGTGCTTTTTGCAAAACCTCTTCTGAAGCCGGTGTAAAAAATTCCCTTTTGATGGAGTCCGGATCAACATCACGTGCTTTCAGTGTTTGCTCTGTATTCACGATAAAATCACCGGGGCCACAAAGGAAGAAGAGATCATTTTTTCTGGTGAAAGGATGTTTTTTGATCAGGTCATTGATATGTTCAGCGCTGATCCTGCCCTTTAGTCCTGTCCATTCGGGCTTTTTCTTTCCGAATAAAGATTTGAGTGCAGATGATCCTGTTTTTGAAAGGGTGTGGTATACATAGAACTGTCCGGTATGCTGCGATGCCAGTCGATCCAGCTCATTCCTGAAAATTATCTGGCTTTCTGTTCTGCTTCCATAAAGCAGGATAAGCGTACTCCTGGGTTCGTGTTCAAGAACCGTGCGCGCTATAGAGATTAAAGGAGTAATACCGCTACCAGCTCCAATGAGATATATATTCCGTTTGTTTTCAGGGCCGAAGTTGCCTGTAAACCGGCCCTCAGGATGCATCATCTCCAGCTTATCACCTGCTTTGATTTTGCGGCAGAGCAATGGAGATATTTTACCTCCCGATACTTCCTTGATCGTAATAGCTATATGTGGATCTTCCGGCACGGAGCTAATGGAATATGAGCGCCGTGTTTCTTTACCCCCATCATTCCATCGTAAAGTCACATATTGACCGGACTTATAATTGAATTTCTCCCGCTGCTCCGGAGGGTAATCAAATAATATGCTTACCGCATCATCGGTTTCCTGCCTTACCTCTTTTACCACTACACTGATGAACTCGCCTGTCATGCTATCTTGTCAATTAGTTATTTTGAAAGGTCAAAGATAGCAGCTTATACGTTTTAATGATTTGAAGCACCTGACTGCTTAATTTATGCTTCTGTCCTGACATGCTGGTTCTATTATTTTAATGGAACTAAATTTTAGTTGCAAAAGTTTAATAACTTGTTTTCCTTTGTATGAGTAAATATGAAAGAATCATTGAACGACTCAGGACTGGAGAGGGATCGGTTACCTATCAGGAGTTACACCATGTTTTGATGAAGCTAGGGTATGTAGAGAGGAAAACGGGAAAAACTAGTGGTTCAAGTGTTGCATTTTACCATCCAGAATTGAAACATATCATCAGATTACACAAGCCGCACCCGGGTAATGAATTGAAAACATATCAAAAAAAATATATCAAATCAACATTGGAAGAAATCAAATTGATATGACTGATAAGCTTGAATATGAAGGATTTTTGGGTTCTGTTCATTTTTCTGCAGGAGATGAAATCTTTTTTGGTAAAATTGAAGGGATCGATGACCTCGTTACTTTTGAAGGTTCCAGTGTGCGGGAATTAAAAAAATCATTTAAAGAAGCAGTAAAGGAATATTTAGAACTTTGTGAAGTAACAGGTAAGGATTCGCAGAAGTCATTTAAAGGAAGTTTCAATGTGAGGATTACGCCTGAAATCCACCAAAGAGCCTTTAGAACAGCGAAATCAGAAGGAAAAAGCTTAAATCAATTTGTAAAAGAAGCTATTGAAAATCAGCTTGTTTTGAAAAAATAAGGTTTACAAATTCAAATTGTTCCATCTTCCCTAAAACACATTATACTTGCCCACACTCTCCATTGTCATTCCTGCATATAACGAAGAAAGGACGATTCATCTCATCCTGGATAAAGTCCGTTTAGCCACACTGCCACCTTCATGGCAGAAAGAAGTGATCTTGATCAACGATTGTTCAAAAGATAATACGGAAGGCGCCATTCTCAAGTACAAAAATGAATTTCCTGAATTTCCCATTCTTTACGTTGCACATGAAGTCAATAAAGGAAAAGGAGCTGCTCTTCACACTGGTATAGCACATGCCAGTGGAGAATATACGATCATCCAGGATGCCGATCTCGAATATGATCCTGAAGAATATAATATCCTGCTGATACCGATCCTGAAAGGATTCGCAGATGTGGTGTATGGAAGCCGTTTCATGGGAGGAAAACCTCACCGCGTACTTTTCTTCTGGCATTCAATAGGGAATCGTTTCCTGACGCATATTTCAAATATTTTCACGAACCTGAATCTTACAGACATGGAGACATGCTATAAGTTGTTCAGATCTGATATCATCAAAAGCGTCCGGTTGAAAGAGAATCGTTTTGGTTTTGAACCGGAAGTGACAGCGAAAGTGGCGAAAATAGAAGGCGTCAGGATTTATGAAGTCGGCATCTCTTATTATGGCCGCACCTATGCAGAAGGAAAAAAGATCGGATGGCGTGATGGATTCAGAGCTATTTATTGCATCCTGAAATATAATCTCTGGTCAAAATAAAATCACAAAAACCATATCGCCTGGAAGCCTGTGTAGTTTCGTTGCAGCAGGCACTTCGTGCTCAACAATCCGGTGCTGACCGTATCGAAATATGCTCCCGTCTTGAGACAAGTGGCATGACTCCCGATTATGATCTTGTGAGAGATTTGTGCGAACAACTTATCATACCTATCAGAGTGATGATCCGCAGTACGGAAGAAGGATTCGAAGCAGATGAATCCGATCTGCAGGAGATGTTGGAATCCATTGATCAATTCAAAACATTACCCATCGATGGTTTTGTGATAGGAGTCATGAATAACAATGCGATCGACAGGGAAGCAATGCGGCAAGTTATAAGGCATGCATCTCCTTTGCCTGTTACATTTCATAAAGCTCTTGATGAATCCATACAGGTAATGGATGATGTAAGATGGCTCAACGAATTTAAGGAAATAGATACCATCCTAACTTCAGGAGGCGCAATACATGCAAATGATGGCGCAGAAAAAATTCTTGAGATGAAATCCATTTTTCGCGGGACGATCATGGCCGGAGGAAAAATATTGCCCGATCAGATTCGTGCATTACATGAATTGCTTGGCCTGCATTGGTATCACGGTCGGGGAATCGTTGGGGATTTGGAAAAAGAAAATTAAACAGCTACGCTTAGGCTTTCAACCGGCATCGCGGAAGTGGTCCGTTGTAATGCAGGAAAAGTAAATCCTTCCCTGGAAAAGTGATCCAATACCAATGGAAGCGTGTATCGAAGATTCGTTTCTGCTTTCAGGCTATCGTGAAAAACGACAATGGATCCCGGGCCGGCATTTTGAATGACATTCAGATAGCATTCTTCAGGTTTGATGTCGCGGTCAAAGTCTCCGCTAAGCACATCCCACATGATGATCTGGTAGTGACGTTGCAGGAATTGGACCTGGCTGGGTCTAAGCTTACCATATGGCGGCCTGAATAAACCGGAATTCACTAAGCGCGCACAATGCCTGATATTATTGAAATAGGCAATATTCTCGGTGGACCAGCCGGAAAGGTGATTGTTGGTGTGATTTCCTACACTGTGTCCTCCTTCGATAACCTGGTTATAGATTTCGGGGTGTTTTCTGACATTATCACCTACACAGAAGAAAGTTGCTTTTGCACCAAAATCGGCCAGGGTCTCAAGGACCCATGGGGTAACCTGGGGAATAGGGCCATCATCAAAAGTCAGAAAGATCTCTTTTCGGTCGGTAGACAGCTTCCAGGTTAGGCCGGGGAAAAGCGCCTGTACATACTGAGGTATATGTGCTAAATACATGCTCATACTTACGAAACAGATAGGTTCATGGATTGGCTATCTTTACCCGCGTTTGAAATTAGCTTTCATAAATGTAGTCTAAACGTTAGTTGCTCCATTTATGCTGCATGAAGGACAAAATCTTTTGATTTTCAGGCTAAAAGAGCACCGGTACGCGTATCAAAAGTAAGACAAAGCAAGAATCATGACAAGATTGAGATTTGCCCCCAGTCCAACCGGGGCCCTGCATATAGGAGGCATACGGACGGCTTTATACAATTATTTACTGGCCAGGAAGGCGGGAGGAAGCTTTATTCTCAGGATTGAGGATACGGATCAGACACGCTATGTGCCCGGCGCCGAAGATTATATTATCCGTTCTCTTGCGTGGTTAGGCCTGAATCCGGATGAGGGACCAGTACAGGGAGGACCCAAAGCACCATATCGTCAATCTGAAAGGACTCCAATCTACCAGGAACATGCCATGAGGTTAGTGGACAATCGCAAGGCTTACATTGCTTTTGATTCTCCGGAGGACCTTGACGCCATGCGCCAGAGGCTAATGGACAAAGGGGTCTCCACACCAAAATATGACGCATCAGTCCGCGAAGAGATGGTCAACAGCCTGACTTTGTCGGGTGATGAAGTTGAGAAAAGATTGGCTGATAAAGTTCCGTATACAATCAGGCTCCTGGTTGAGCCCGGCCATGATATCATCATCCATGATAAAATCAGGGGCGAAGTGACCTTTGACAGTACAGAGCTGGATGATAAAATATTGCTCAAAGCAGATGGATACCCTACATATCATCTCGCTAATGTGGTGGATGACCACCTGATGGAAATCACGGATGTAATACGAGGTGAAGAATGGTTGCCCAGCACCGCACATCACGTGCTCTTATATCGGGCTTTTGGATGGATCGATACGATGCCCACTTTTTCTCATCTCCCGCTCATCCTCAAACCGAATGGCCATGGTAAGCTGAGTAAAAGGGACGGACAGAAATTTGGATTTCCTGTTTTCCCTTTGGCATGGCACACAGAACATCTTGAAGAATCTATTGAAGGATTTGACAGCTATGGTTTTGAACCGGCTTCAGTCATCAATTTCCTTGCTTTCCTGGGATGGAACCCGGGTACAGAGCAGGAGATCTTTTCGCTCGAACAACTTATTGAAACCTTCGATGCCGAACGAATTCATAAAGGAGGGGCCAGATTTGATTATGATAAAGCGCTTTGGTTCAATCACCAATACTTGCAGCACCTGGATTTTGCTGAAGTGGAGGCCCGTTTAGTGCAATATGCACAACATGAGGATATCAATTTCAGTGATGTGAATCTTAAAGCCATATTTAAATTATTGCAACCAAGACTGCACAGGCTGAAAGAATTTTTCACACTCGGATATTACTTTTTTACGGAGGACCTGAATTATGATGAAGGAGAAATCAATAAAAAATTAAATCCGGAGGCGGCTGAGCTCTTGCATAAAATGGCAGAAGCTTTAAAAAATCTTGAACCATTTACTGCTGAAAATGCTTCTATTGTAGTTAAAGAACTGATCGCTGCATCAGGCATTAAGATGGGTGTCATCATGCCATTGATCCGTGCATCGCTGACAGGCACTATCCAGGGTCCTGATGTATTTGAAATAGCAAGCATACTCGGTCCTGTGAAAACGTATCAACGTTTTATTAAAATAGCAACATGGCCCTTGCAGGCTAAAGTCTGAAAAAATTACAGTTGGATAAAATTATTACCTGATATATCATGCCCAGAAAGAAAAAAAATATTGAGACGCCTAAATCGAGCAGGCCTTCTTTCCATGAAAGCCTGAAGGGATTTGATATCAAAGTCAATTCTTTTGGAGAGATGGAATCTACCTTCGAAATCGACCGCATCAATGAATTTCTCAATAAGGAAGTACACGATAAAAAACTGGAGGATGCAGAAAAGGTAGATTCAAAAACGTCCACTCCTGCAAAGAAAAAGAAATCAAAAGACGAAGAAGAGTAAAGGTTTTAAATAAAAAAATCCCGCTTGAGGCGGGATTTTTTTATTTAAAGAACTCCGGAAATTAAATCCCGAGCTTAGCTTTTACAAGTGAAGTCACATTTGTGCTTTCATCAGCATATAGCAGAACACCTACACCCGGGCTTCCGTCGAAGATGTATGTGTATCCGCCTTCTTTAGCAACTGTCTGGATGGCTGCTTTTACTTCATTGAGTATCGGGGTGAGCAAAGCTTCTCTTTTATCAGTTAGTTGCTTTTGCATGTCCTGATCGAAAGCCTGGATCTTGGCTTCATCATCTTTCAGCATGGCTACCTGTGCATCCTGATCTTTAGGTGCAATATCACCGGCCTGCACTCTGCGTTGCAGGTCCTGTGCTTTTGTCTGGTAATCCTGCATCATCTTTTGTCCTTTGGCCTGCAATTGTTTGCCGAGCGTTTCCAGATTGGATTCAGCTTCCTTGACCTTAGGCATCATCTCAAGCAGGCTGCCTGAGTCTACATAGCCGATCTTTTGAGCTTCCATGCTGACAGCAAAGGTTACAACAAGGACAACCATGAGGGTGTATTTCAGTATTAGTTTCATTTACAGTGTATATTGATTAATTAAAAAAGTTTGCAAAAGTAATCATTCGGATATTATTTCGAAAGCAACCGGATGACATCATCTGTCTTGTCGTATTCAGCATTTGAAAAGATCAGGCCACCTGTGCCCCCTTTATCAAAAATAAAGTCAAACCCACGGTCTTCGGCGTATTTCTGGATGGCTGCATATACACGTTCCTGTATTGGTTGTACAAGGTCCTGTCTCTTTCTGAATAGCGCTCCTTCAGGGCCGAATTTATCACGTTGCGTGTCACGGACTGCTTTTTCACGTTCCATGATCTCATCCTCTTTTACCTTTTTCGCATCTTCTGTCAGGAGGACCTGTTCAGCCTGGTATTTGTTATACATGGCTTTAATCTGATCATATTGAAGAGCGATTTCCTGGCGCCAGTCAGCAGCCAGCTTGTCAAGGTCACCCTGGGCAGATTTGTAATCCGGCAATTCTTCAAGAACGCGAGTGATATCCACGATGGCAATACGCTGAGCGCTCAATTGGGTAACGGCTGCAGCCGAAAGGAACAGCAACAAACAGGTGATTTTACGCATCTTATTAAGTTATTTGATGAAAGATTTTTTGAAGAGACGCCAAAAATACTTCAATTATTGGGTCTTGCTTAGCATGTAGACGGTATCCTGTACGGATTAGTTTCACATGGCAAAGGGTATAACGGACAACCCTATTCAATCAATATATTCAAGATTAGTAAGTAATATATTTTTTATTAGATCATATAATCAATCCTTTAACCATCATTTAACCGTTTCATAAACCAAATTAACATGGGGGCGGACAGATGATTATTTTTGATTCCATGGATCAAAACATTTTTGAGGGCAGGGACCTTGGCGTAGAGGATATTATTTCTTTTTTAGGAGGAAAATTTGAGCTTTCAGATGCGGTCTGGAAAGGGATTTCAGATAATCGCAATTCACTTGAAAACCTGCTGACCGAAACCGGTGAAAGTTATTATGGCATTAATACGGGGTTTGGGTCGCTTTATTCCATCACGATTTCTCCGGATCAGATCCGTGATTTGCAGACTAACCTCATCAGGTCGCATGCATGTGGTGTGGGTCCGGCAGCACCTGTCAATATCGTCAGGTTGACGCTTTTGTTGAAAATCATTGGCCTTGCTCAGGGACATTCAGGTGTGCGAAAAGAAGTGGTCCAATTCCTGATGGATCTCTTCAATTTTAATATTCTTCCTGTTGTGCCATCATTAGGTTCGCTGGGTGCATCAGGTGATCTCGCACCATTAGCTCATCTGTGTCTGCCGATGATCGGTGAAGGAGAAGTGGTATTTAAAAGAGAACAGATGAGTGTTGGGCGTGCGCTTCAGACGTGCGGTATGGAAACCGTTGATTTAGAAGCTAAGGAAGGATTGGCACTGATCAACGGGACGCAATTTTCTTTAGCATGGCTTATTTATTCTATTGAAAATGCAAAGAGACTGACCGAAGTAATTGAAATGTGTACGGCGATGTCAATGGATGCATATGATTGTCATCCTTCAGTACTTGATAAAGATATTCATGAGAGCAGGCGTCAACCAGGGCAAATTGTTTCTGCAACTTCGATACGCAAATGGCTTGAAGGAAGTGATATTCAAAAAAAGAAAAAAGAACATTTACAGGATCCGTATTCGTTTCGTTGTGCGCCACAGGTTCAGGGCGCAACACGTGACGTAATTAATTATGCACGCACGATTGCAGGAAATGAAATCAATGCGGTGACTGACAATCCACTTGTTTTTTCAAATGAGGAGGGAACAAAAATTGTTTCCGGTGGCAATTTTCATGCACAGCCTTTGGCATTGACATCTGATTTTTTAGCGATTGCTTTGGCTGAATTAGGAAGTATATCAGAACGACGATCTTATTTATTGCTTGGAGGACAACGAGGATTACCACCGACGTTAGCTAGAAATCCTGGTGTGGAATCCGGCATGATGATTTGTCAATACACTGCTGCTTCGATTGTCAACCGGAATAAAATTCTATCGCATCCGGCTTCTACAGATTCGATTGTGACCAGTGCAGGACAGGAAGATCATGTCAGCATGGCGGCAGGTGCGGGAATGAAATTGTATGAAGTTGTAAATAACGTGTGGAAGATAGTTGCGATCGAATGGATGATTGCATGCCAGGCAATGGAATACCGAAGACCATTGCTGACGTCACCACTTCTCGAAGAAAAATATAATGCTTATCGGCGAGTGGTCGCACCTTTGTCAGGAGACAGGGTGCTTTCATCAGATATCGATGCGACAGAAAACTTTTTGAGAACACTTCCTTCGCCTTCGCCTCAGCCTTAGCCTTTTTTGACATGACCGAACTTCAGAATAAGTTGAAAGAAAAGATTCAGGAAGCTGAAACGATCCGGAAAATTAAAAGCCATACTGCGCAGCTTCAAACAAGGCTTGTGGAAGAGGACAAAGCTTTAGCAGTCATGGAACAAACGCTTGCAAAAGAACAGCGGGATGTGGAAACGCTTGAGAAGGAAGGACTCACAACCATGTTTCACAAATTCCTGGGTGATCGCGAAGACAAGCTTCAAAAAGAAAGACAGGATTATCTCACGGCAGCTCTCCGATATAATGAACTTTATAAATCTGTTGACCTCATCCGTTTTGAACTTAACCTGTTAACCAAAAAAGAGCAGAACCTGGGAATTGTAGAAACTGAGATCGCCGGTTTGATAAAACAACGGGAGGCTGAAATCATGCAGCTTGAACCTGCTGTTGCTGCTCAATTGACAAGCCTGCACGAACAGGTGGATAAGCTTCACAAATTCGAAGTGGAAGTAGATGAAGCTTTGCGAGCAGGAAATGATGCGCTTGATAAAGTCCGTAAAACAGAATATTATCTCAATGAAGGTCAATTCCCCGACAAGCATATGTGGGGCGGAGGATCTCAGAGTCGAATCATCAATCGCCAGGCTGTTGATTACGCACGTGATATGGCCTATCAGTCCAAACAAGCATTGATCAAATTGGGAAATGAATATCGCGATGTATATCCTGAACAGCCGTTCCTCGTAAATATGGAATTAGAGGACTTCGGGCGTTTTGCAGAATTCTTTATGAATAACCTGATCACGGACTGGATCATCAGGCAAAAAGTAGGAAAGTCATTGATTACTGTCAGGGCTACAAGATTCCAGGTAGAACATTTCGTTCAGCAACTAAATCAGGAAAAATTTACGATTACAAAGAAGCTGGAGGAATTGGAGAGGCAGAGGAAGGAGATGATTATTTCTGCGAATTCGTAACTGGAATTTGAGGCAGGGTAAACTACCTGAGTAACGTCAGATCTCCTTTTTCTACATGTTTCTGTTCATCACCGTTTAATTGGTATTCAAGCACCCACGCATATACTCCGGATTGAGCAGGTTTGTTATGATGGTTGCCATTCCATCCTTTTGTTGGATCGGTTGAAAGGAATGCCATATTGCCGCCCCGGTCAAAAACGGAAAGTTTCCAGAAGGTAAATTGTAGATCAGGAAGGGCACCGAAAATATCATTGATATTATCACCATTCGGAGAAAAGACATTAGGCAGGCTGATTTTACATTCTGATGAAAGGATCACTGTAGTATCAATGATGCAGTTGTAGATATCTTTTAATCTCAGATGATACGTACCGGCCGGCAGATCTTCAATCGCTGACGTCCATTCTTCACCGGGTAATTCTTCGATAGTTATTTTAATGTTATTCCCTGAAGCAATGACTTCAATAACGCCACCTGCTTCTTTACATCCTGCTGATGTTACCTGAATGTCCTGAATCGTGAAAGAAATACTATCCGGAATCACAATTTCCTTTGTAAAAGAACATCCGAAAGTATCCTCCACCACGAGTTGATAAATACCTGGTTGTAGGTTTTGAAATCTACCGTCAGGTGATTGATATTGATCCAAAAAGAATGACAATGCTGAAAGAGAAATTGCTTCTACTGACAATTCACCTTCTGGTAAGCCACAATATGCCGGAATGATATCAATGGATGATATTACAGGAGCAGCTTCTTGTGTAACAATTGCTGATACGGTGTCTTTACATCCAAGAGCATCTGTTATATGTACCGTATAATTTCCACCTGTTAATCCGGTAAAGATTGGAATTGAGATTGGTGGGTTATTTTCGAGTTGGAAAGTATAAGAAGGGACACCACCGCCAAAATCAGTAATACTTAAAATCCCATTATTTTGATCACAATGATCCGGATGAGAAGTAATATTCAAAATAGACGGATTGCCCGACTGTGCGATTAATACCTGGGTGGTATCAGTACATCCTGCAGGGCTCATCGATATTACTGAATAGGTTCCCGCCGCTAATCCTGAAAATACTGAATCCATCTGAGGAATGCTATTGCCAATAGAAAACAAAACATTTTGCTGTCCTGAATGCACGATCACAGTTCCATTGTTTTCATTGCAATGCGCATCCATGACCTGATTTTCTATTCCGCTTAATCCATTAATTTCCTTTAAAGTGACAATTGTATCATACAGACACCCCCGCTCGTCAATGATTTTCAGATGATAATTTCCGATTCCCAGTTGTTTGAAAAACGGGTCTGATTGAAGCTGTCCGGAGTTGATAGCATATTGAAACGGAGGAGATCCATTGATGGGTGCAATTGAAATGGACCCATTGTTTGTTTTACATGGGTCATTTATTTCTATGTCAGCCTGAAGTGCAGGATATTGAATGATCTGTATATGGTGCACAGAATCGCAACCTCGAAGTTGAAATGTTTCCGATAACAACGTATCCTCATAAAACCAAATACCTGAAACCATCAGGCTGTCACCTGCACAGAGCTGCAGCGTGTCCCTGCGTGTTTTCTCTTTCGTTTCGACCTGAATCTTCCATTTGAAAACAGAATCACAACCCATAACCTGGTCACGGATGCGGACGTATAGTATCGAATCGGACGTCAAAGGACCGACAGATAAAGGCCACGCCGGATTTGTAATGACAAACCCAAGATTTTCCGGAAATATTTCTACCAGATTGGATGATGGAGTTTGTACATCGATCATTGCCATTTCTCCGTTACATACCAGGCTGTCTGCAGAAAGGAAATGCGCATCCAGTGGTGGATTGATACGAATATTGACTACGAGTTGGGTATCACATCCGGTACTGGTATTTAAATAAATAGTCACCTTTTCATCATCAGCAGGATGTGGAATGACTAGTGTCGATGAGAGTAATACATGAGATACACCTTCTGATGATAGGACATAGCGTACATGATCCGCCTGTGTATAAAAACGCAGCCATGCGTCTTCTCCTGCGCATACAAGAGTATCTGCTTCACTCCAGGAGAAATCGATGCTGCATGGAATAGTCGTGCTTGTATCACAAGGCAGAATTTCGATATCAAGTGTATCATAGAGAGTTGAACATGCTGTATATTTTATGACAGCCAATTGATCCATTCCGGCGTTTCCGGGTTTTATCCAGATTGTATCACCTTCCGTTCGAATAATTTCTGATGAGCCAATAATCTTCCACTCATAATCCTGGTATCGACAATTTCCGGAGACATAATACTTTGCTTCTTCAACAGTATCACAAACAATCGATTGACCTTTCAGCCAGGGTTTCCCTGGTGTATATATGCCTGCTGGAAATGTTGGAAGGCCTACAAAACTTTCACCTCGTATTAAATTGATTGCTTTATTGACAAAATTACACCCAGTTCCTCTTACGTCAGGGTTTTCAATTGCACTTAAATATGGTTTAACATAATTAGCGATATAGATTTTCCCATCCGGACCTGTCAACATTGCTCCAAAGGTTCCCCCTAAAGCAATCTGAGCAATATATATATCCTGGCGACTTCCTCTTATGATTGATGGAACTCCTGAGCGTAAATCATATTGAATAAGTGTATCAAAGCTGGCAGCATAAGCAAGGTACAGGAGTTGGGAAGAATTTGAAAATTCCAGGCCATATGCAAACTTACCATTCCCAAGCGGAAATTCACCTACAACGAAATCACCGGAAACGATACCTGTAGCCGGATCAAAATCAAACAACTCAATAGTGTACATAGGAATTGGTTCGATAAGAATGTCAGGGCCAGTACTCATAGCGATTTTTAGTCCATCAGGAGAAAAATTCATTTCTCCGAGTTTAGTATCTCTGTCTTTTGATTTAACTTTTCCTGAGGAGCTGATTATTGGAGGTTGGAGTCCATCTTTATTCAATAACCATGCAAAAAAACGGTTGGAACCTGCTTCATGGCCCAGGATCCACCAGTCCGTACCATTACAATGTTTTACGGCAGCCACTTTTTCTGTGGTGGGTTCAAGTAATACCTGATTTTTAAGAATTACATCACCCAACCCATTATCCAGTTTTGTATTTACTATAGCCATGTATAATTTGCGCGTGGTATCTCTGTCAGGAAACCCACTAACATATGCTTGCGGGTAAAACATATACCAAAGGCTATCGGACCCAGGTAAAGGAACGGTAATAGCATGAGTTACTGATCTGTTTGTATTTATTAAAAAGCCATTTGGCATTTCTATGTTATTCCGGTTATAGACTCTTTCAGAATTAGAATAGAAAATCAGATTTCCGTTTCCATCAATAGCTATAGCCATTGCTTCATCAGAACTGCAAGCCGATGCTGGTTGCTCAACAGGAACACCAGAATTCCAGTCGAGATGAATGCTGTCACGGGCAAAGAACCAATGATTGGCTTCACGTCCTGTAGCACAATTTCCTACGGTGAAGTACGAATGAATACTTTGTTGGCAGCATCCATTTCCACAAGCCTCCAGCCAGACTACATAAGATCCACCTTCTGTTGGTGTAAATAATACAGACGAATTATTTCCAGACGGTATTCCATTGATAAACCAGGTATATGAAAAACCTGGCTCTGGTATGGATGTTTGATTTATTTGAAGAGTTTCTCCTAGATAAATTTGTGTCGAAGACAACTGGAAAGTAGGGTCGGTTAAGGAACAAACCACATTAATTTGATGACATTCCGTTTTTTGACATTCTGCATTTCCACCTGTAGCAGTAATACATATTTCAAAGGACCCAATACTGTCAGCTGGGAAATTCAGATTAACGGACACAGAAGGCCCATTGTACCATGACCAAAGATAAGAGACCGCACCCTGAGAAGAATTTTGAATCAGGAATTGATTTCCAAATAAAATAGGTTCAACCGGCCAGGTTAAATTTAGTGTTATAGGTTCCTGACATGGAACTTCACATCCTTTCGACATCAACAAGCTTTTTCTTGGGCCTTCAAGCGCTTCAGTCATGCGGGCCACTTGCCCCGGCGTAAATTGAAATTGACATCCGGGTGGCGCATAATCCATAAAATTACTTGTCTGGTCAGGAAGATCTGAAGTAAAAGGATTATTGGGGTCACCCGGATTAACATCTGTAAAGCATGAATTGACTGGTAGGCTTTGCAAACATGGATTTGATGGATAAAAATTTTCGTCGGCATCCGGAGGGGTGTCACAAACTTTATCTCCGTCTGTCAGGCAATTATCATTTTTACATCCACCTTCCCAGGTATGCCTGAGGTTGAAATAATGACCCAGTTCATGGATAATCAATTTGCGAACATCGCAATCCGGGTTCATCCAGGTCTCTGCTTCAATGACAATTCCATCATATAACGTACCGTGTCCTGCAGGATAAGTAGCAAATGCTCCGGCTAGGCAACCTACAGGCTGACAAGAAGCACATATCTCACGAACGATAAATAGGTTCAGGTAATCCGAATTAGGAAACAGATCAGCATTCACCCTCGGGACTTTTTTCAGTGCAAGGTCATCCGTGCAAAGATCCAGGTCAGTTAGTGCATTTGGTAATCGTACAATACCTGAAGTGGGTTGTCCTCCAATATCGCGTGAAGCAAGGCAAAGACGAATACCAGTTTCAACAGAGGCGGGATCCCCTGGACAAGCCGGACTTCCGGCTAATAGATTGTTGATCCAGTCAATGCCCGCCAGAATCTGAGCATTTGATGGATAAGGTGATTGATCACCGGATAGTGAAGGATCGTGAACAATATTGATAACTACCGGGATAAAATAAACAATGGGAGATGAAATGCTGGTTAAGGATTTATCATCTGTTAGCTCAGATATAGATTTTATAAAATAAGGTGGAAGTGAATGATGTTTTAATTCAATATGAGTGTCTGGGATTTCACCAGCACAAACCGCAAAATCGAGATTAGAAAATACAGACTGATCAACTATATACGATTTAGTTGGATTGATCAGTAAGGCTGAAAGTAAAAAAAGAAGAATAAACCACTTGTCTCTCATTATATCAAAGATAACGCTACCTAAGTAACGAAAGAGTTTCGAATCACCCTGACGTCTCACAATTCACGTCTCACGATTCACGAAAAATAGCTGGATCTAAAATATAAAACGAAAATTATAATTCTACAACAGCTCCCTTTTCCGGTATCTCAATATTCCCAAACCCATCCTGCATTAAAAAATTCTTCCACGATTGCTGCACATCAAGATCTCCATGAACAAGAAATATTTTCTTCACACCGGCTTTTTGATTCTGTATAAAATCTTTCATTTCATCGCGATCACCATGGGCTGAAAATGAATCCATGATTTCAATCTGCGCTCTTACCACTTTGCGCTCTCCATATAATTTTATTTCTGTTGCACCTGCCCTTAAAATACCTCCTGGTGTATCCGGTGTGGCATAACCCACTATCAGGATCGTGTTTTTATTATCTGAAATATTATTAGCCAGGTGATGCTTGACACGGCCTGCATTCATCATACCGGATGCTGATATGATGATACAAGGCTCTTTACTTGTATTCAATGCTTTCGATTGCTCTACATCACGGATATAAATAAGATCATTGAAACCGAATGGATTGTCATCTGTAAGAATATATTTACTCAATTCATTGTCAAAGCATTCCGGATGAGAACCATATACCGTGGTTGCATTAACAGCGAGAGGACTATCAACATATACTTTGATCGGTGGTAAAAGATGTGCATTGCTGGCCTGATCAAGCATGTAAACTATCTCCTGTGTACGGCCGATGCTGAATGCAGGTATGATCAGCTTGCCTTTTTTCTCAAGACATGTGTGCCTGATGACACCGAGAAAGCGTTCCATTTCATTCGGCAGCGACTCATGCTTGCGATCACCATAAGTAGATTCGAGGATCAGGTAGTCACAATCAGGCATGGGATGAGGGTCACGAAGGATAGGTCTGTTAGGACGTCCGATATCACCTGTGAAACCGAATATGGTTTTCTTTCCGTTTTCTTCAATTTCGAGTGCTACTGATGCGCTTCCAAGGATATGTCCTGCATCCGTGTACATCACCTTCACACCATCACAGATCTGGTTCCATTTGTCATAGGGGTAGCCCAAAAACAAATCCATTGTCTGATCGACATCCGTTGTTGTATAAAGCGGCTCCTGGATTTTTACTTCACCTTTGCGTTGCTTGTCCTGGTGCTTCTTGTTGAAATATTCTGCATCTTTTTCCTGGATAAATGCACCATCAAGCAACATAATCGCGCACAAGCTTCGCGTGGCATGCGTTGAATGGATCTTTCCTTTGAAACCTCTTTTCACCAGGAGCGGAAGACGTCCTGAATGATCCATGTGCGCATGCGACAAAACCACACAATCAATCTCTGCAGGATCAAATAAAAATTCGCTATTGGCAACCAGGTCTTCATTGTAACTCCCCTGGAATAAACCGCAATCCAGGAGGATCTTATAGCCATTATCAAGCGTAAGAAGATGACAGCTACCAGTGACCTGTCGTGCTGCGCCGCAAAATTGTATTTTCATGTAATTAGATAGTTTCTGCTTGACAAGGTATTGTTTTTAATCAAAAGCTTTATCACTATGAGGGTGCTGAATAGTATCACTTTAATATGATTACATTTGATTTGGTTCAAACCCTTATGAAAATTACACATTCGGTACATCGGTTTATTGTTATTGTATATATCATTTTGGCAAATCTTATAGTTGCAAATGCACAAAATGATATCAGGGAAGGAGCCATCATTCTTCCTGGTGGAGAAGTGAAGAAAGGATGGATCGATTTTAAGGATGGAAAAAAGAATTACCAATTCTGCAAGTTTAAAGCAGATCCACATTCGGAATTTATCACGTATCTGCCGGCTGACCTGGAAGGTTATGAGTATGAAGGCGATGCAAAGTATGTAAGCAGGTGGATTGGAGAAGATTCATCAAAGCACCAATCATTTCTTGAAGTGCTGCTTGAAGGTCATTATACTTTGCTTAAGACATTTGAATATTATTTTATAGAATCAGGGACGGATGTGTTTGAACAGATCACATTCGATCCGGTAATCATCACTATCAATAACTTAGAGATTAAGAAGCCATCACCGAAAAACCTGAACGTGATTCGGTATCTTATCAAAGACTGTAAAGAACTCAATTCGGAGATAGATGGAGTGAAGTTGTATGACAAGGGATTAGTACATTTAATCAGGGACATGAATACCTGTATGGGCTTCGAATCGAGCGAGATGAAATCAGACAAACCCTGGGCTTCATTCGCATTGAAGGCTATGGCAGGAATCACTTTTTCCATCTTTGATGTACAGGATACTGATTATGGTGATGCCGCTGTCGGATTACCTTATTCAAAATCGAATACTGCAACCTTTGGGATCGGTTTTGAATTTAGTTCTCCAAGAAATATAGAGTCACTTCTCTTCGAAGGAGATGTTTTCTTTACTCAATCAAGATATTCATCTACTTCCTTCGAAGATAAATTGAATGACGAGTATAATTATGTCAACTTTACCTTCACCGAATTAAAGATTCCGGCAGGATTAACGTTTAAGCTAAAATCCAGAGGACTCATACCTTACGTCAAAGTGGGAGGTTCAGTTAATTTGAATCTTTCATCAGAAGATGAGTGGATCCGGCAGATTGTCATGGGTGATGTGATCTTGACAGAAATAGGTGATGCCATGGAAACTCAAAATTTTCATCTGGGCATATGGGGAGGAATTGGAGTCTCCAAAACATTTCTTGCCAGGCATGAAGTATTCCTGGAATTTAAAGTGGAAAAGACTCACGGCATTTCCAACATAAGATTTGTCAATCCGCCATATTTTTCCAATTTTACCTATTTCACACTTCTTGCAGGGATTAAATTATAGTCATGAAATACGGTATCCTTTTTTTATCCCTGGTTTTAATTCTGTCCTGTAGAAAGGAAAAAGAATTGCCAGCCGAATGGCCATTTGTGGAAACATTACCAGTTGAGAAATATGGTCAGGTTTTTGTTTTTCACGGAAACATTATAAATCTTCCGGGTAACCAGATTACGGAAAGAGGTTTTATCTGGTCCGTTTATTCGAATCCGAATTCCATCGATTCAAATCGAATTGTGGTCCCTGTTGAAATACAGTCAGGAGAAATTACGGCAGAAAAATCCCTGAACCTGATTCCTGGTCAAAAATATTATTGCAAGGCATACCTTCTTTCTGATCAATTAACCATCCTGGGAAACCAGGTAAGTTTCAATCAGTAATAAATCAAAATTGTCTTACTCTCTTACTCTCTTACCCTCTTACTCTCTTACCTTCATTAGGTTTCCCCAGAAACCAGAAGATGATCCCGATAACAATGATCCCACCTCTGATCATCCATGCCTTGTCAGGCCCCCATGCATTGAAAACTATCTAAATCATGCGTACCCTCGGAGTAGTGTTAGTCGCAGAGGACAATATGCCGGCTACGACTAACACTACTCCGAGGGTACGCATGATTTAGATAGTTTGGTTCTATCCTATGATGCAGGAGCAGCTGAGATTTCACACCGTATCATCTTTTTTCTCAACTTCTGTTTCTCCAAAAGGATTTTCTGGCTGCGTATTTTCGTCAGTAGGTGATGCTATTTCTACTTCATTCTCCATTTCCTCGCGTTCTTTTTTCCTGCCTGATAACTTTCTCCAGATAGCGCCACCAAAAGCAAGCAAACCTATAATGATAAATTTCCCAAACTTTGCAAGCACGGCGAATAAACCTACTTTGGCCAACAACTTTCCTGCAATCAATCCACCTATTCCAATGGCAGCTACCTTATCTATTTTTGGATTAAAATCAGCATATTTATTTCCATCGGTGAAGGAAGAAGCTTCGAGCAACACAGGTACTGACTTCCTTATTTCCACCAATTGATCCATGCTGCCAACTGCATTGTATGATAAAACACCTTTCCTGCCAAGAAAGCGCATATCATAGTTAAGTGTATTGCCATATTCCGCATCTCCGAATTTGATTTCTTTGGCCCAATGTAGAGCCTTGTTCAATTTGTCATAATAAGGCGGAGATGCCCAACCGACGATCTCTATCGATTCGTACCCGAGAGCAATGCGTTCTTTATTTTCTTCTTCCGTTCCTTCCTGAATCTGTTTCATCAATTTATCATAATTCATTTTATCCGCATCCTTGTCCTTGATATATCCCAGGGTAGAATAGGATATTACAAAAGCCCAGCAATTGCTATCCAGCGGAAAATGCTGTTGTGGAAATAACATGCCATCGATTTCTTCATCAGGTGGATTTCCCCATAGATCTTCCAGCACAGTTCTGCTTTGCGGAGCATCAAGAAATTTATAACCCGCAGGTATTTTCAATGTGGAAACTTCACCGGCAATGGAAACTTCACCGGAATTCACAAATTTGAAAGACTGGTTGATGGAATCTATGAAGAAAACCATACGTGCGCTATCCTCCTGGGCTTGTAAGGAAGTCACACTAAACAGAACAGCTACAATGAGCTTAACAAAACGTGCAGGGAGCATATTAAAATTTGTTTTTGAACAGGTAAAGCACTAATAATTTGCAACAATATAAATAAAAGTACACTGACGTTCGAGAGTCTTTGACCTCGAACCAACGAAGTATAGTACACGTTTGAGGTCAGAGACACTCGAACATCTTGAATGAAAGTACATTACAAGTTCGAGGTCAGAGACACTCGAACGTCCTGTAAGAAAGTACATTCCAAGTTCGAGGTCAGAGACACTCGAACGTCACGGTCTTTTATTTTCTTACTGTCTTACTGTCTTACTGTCTTACCTTCTTACTTACTCGACAGCGTGCTCTTAAGGTATAGCCTGTTCAACCTGGCGATATGTAAAACAGATATTTCCTTTGGACATTCTGCTTCGCAAGCATATGTATTTGAACATTTGCCAAAACCTTCCTTATCCATTTGAGTGACCATGGCATGCACACGACGCTCATTTTCAACTTCACCCTGGGGCATTAAAGCAAGATGAGAAACCTTTGCTGCAGTGAATAACATTGCACTTGCGTTCGGACATGCTGCAACACATGCACCGCACCCTATACAGGCTGCAGCATCCATGGCTTCATCGGCCTTACCTTTTTCAATAGGAATAGCATTTCCATCCACTGCTTGACCGGTGTTGACTGAAACAAAACCACCGGATTGAATGATCCTGTCAAAGGAAGCACGATCCACTACAAGATCACGGATGACAGGAAATGAATTGGCACGAAACGGCTCAATCCAGATATGATCACCATCCTTGTAATGACGCATATGCACCTGGCACGTCGTCGTACCTTTCACCGGTCCATGCGGCCGGCCATCAATCGTCATGCTGCATGATCCGCAAATGCCTTCACGGCAATCATGTTCAAATGCGACTGGCTCCTGCTTTGCATCTATCAGTTCCTGATTGAGCACATCCAGCATTTCAAGGAATGACATATGCTCATTGGCAGTAGCTGCATAGGTCACAAAACCTCCTTTATCTTTCGGAGATCGCTGACGCCAGATATGTAGTGTAAGTTTCATGCTGTTGTTTTTTACCCCTAAATCCCCTAAAGGGGACCCTTTTCCAATTTTTAAAGATCAACTATTTTATAATTTAATTTCTTTTCTAATCCCTATTTCCTATTTTAAGAAACAAGGTCCCCTTTAGGGGATTTAGGGGTAAAAAAGATCACTTGTAGCTCCGCGTCTTCAACTCCACATTTTCAAATTTCAATTCTTCTTTATGCAACACCGGATCCGCATTTGTATTCGTCCATTCCCATGCTGCTACGTATGCATATTCATCATCATTCCGCAAAGCTTCTCCTTCCGCGGTTTGATATTCTTCACGGAAATGGCCACCACATGATTCATTACGGTTAAGGGCATCGCGGATGATCAGCTCACCCATCTCGAGGAAGTCTGCTACGCGATATGCTTTTTCAAGTTCAGGATTAAACTCATCTGCTGTGCCCGGAATGAATACATCGCTGTAAAATTCTTCGCGTAATTGACGTACAGATTGAATTGCCTTCTCAAGACCTTCAGCATTACGTGCCATTCCGCAATAATGCCACATGATGTGCCCCAGCTTCCGGTGAATATGTTCTACAGACTGATTTCCTTTGATCGACATCATTTGATTAATCCTGTCGCTTACAGCTTTTTCACAAGCTGCAAATTCATCCCGGTTGGTTTCTATTCGCGGAGTCCGGATATCATTGGAAAGAAATGTTCCGACTGTGTAAGGAATTACAAAATATCCATCAGCTAATCCTTGCATCAGTGCACTTGCTCCAAGACGGTTAGCCCCATGATCAGAGAAATTGCATTCACCTAAAGCAAACAATCCTGGAATATTTGTTTCAAGATTGTAATCGACCCAAAGACCACCCATCGTATAATGTATGGCCGGATAGATCATCATTGGTGTCTTGTATGGATTTTCACCAGTGATTTTTTCATACATCTCAAAAAGATTACCATATAGCTCAGCCACTTTTGCTTCACCAAATTTCCGGATCGTATCATCATCTGCATCATGCATGCCTTTTGCACTTGCATCTGATTTTCCATACCGCATGATAGCAGATTCAAAATCAAGGAACACCGCAAGTCCTGTAGCATTTACACCAAACCCTTCATCACAAACAATTTTAGCTGCCCTTGAAGCCACATCCCGTGGCACGAGATTTCCGAATGCAGGATACCGGCGCTCGAGATAATAATCGCGGTCTTCTTCCTTCAGGCTTGATGGTAAAATTTTACGCGAACGAATAGGTTCTACATCAGCTTTATTTTTCGGAACCCACACACGTCCATCATTCCTGAGAGATTCGGACATGAGTGTCAGCTTGCTTTGGTAATCACCTGAAACCGGAATGCAGGTAGGATGGATTTGTGTAAAGCATGGATTACTCATGTATGCCCCGCGACGCACCGCACGCCATGTAGCAGAAACATTACATCCCATCGCATTGGTAGAGAGATAATACACATTACCATAACCACCGGTTGCAAGCACTACACAATGCGCCCCGTATCGTTCAAGCTTTCCGGTGAGGAGATTGCGCGCGATGATACCTCTTGCCTTTCCATCAATCGTGACGATGTCCATCATCTCATGACGATTGAACATCTCTACAGTACCTAAAGAAATCTGTCTTGACAATGCCTGGTAAGCACCAAGCAATAGTTGCTGGCCTGTCTGGCCGCGTGCATAAAATGTTCTTGAAACCTGTACACCACCAAACGACCTGTTTTCAAGCAAGCCACCATATTCTCTTGCAAAAGGGACACCTTGTGCAACACAGTGATCAATGATATGTGTACTGACTTCGGCAAGGCGATGAACATTTCCTTCTCTTGACCTATAGTCGCCGCCTTTGACAGTATCATAAAAAAGACGGTGCACGCTATCACCATCATTCTGATAATTTTTAGCAGCATTGATCCCGCCCTGTGCAGCAATACTGTGGGCTCTCCTGGGGCTATCATGAAAGGTGAAACACTTTACATTATAACCCAATTCACCAAAAGTAGCAGCAGCTGATGCACCAGCCAGTCCGGTGCCTACCACTATGACATCGAGTCTCCGTTTATTATTCGGCGACACCAGTGGAATGGTTGATTTATAATGTTCCCATTTTTCTTCTATCGGACCCGGAGGAACTTTACCATCTAATATTTTCATGATTGGATAATTCTATTTATATCAATGCACGTGAACTGCAGAATGATCAGAAATTGAAATAATGGTATACAGGAATGATCGCAAATCCAAGCGGTACGATGATGGCAAAAATCCACCCGATACCTTTGATCAGCGGAGTGTATTTTTTATGATTCAAACCAAGTGTCTGAAACGAACTTTGGAATCCATGCACCAGGTGGAATGCCAAAGCAATTACCCCGACAACATACAGGACTACGATCCACAATTCCTGAAAAGCTACATGCACCCTGCTGAAAATGTCTTCGACAGGATCAGCACGGCCTGGATAATTAACTAAAGGTAGATCGTCTGTGAATCTCATTTTCCACCAGAAATCACCCATATGAAAACACAGGAAAGCAAAGATGAGAATGCCAAGCAAGGCCATATTGCGCGCGGGCCAATCAGCTCCTGCGACTTTTCCTTTTGAAGAATATGGACCTTTGGCCTTACGATTAGTGAGATAGAGCGCAATGCCTTGTACTGCGTGTAGAATAATGAAAGTGTAAAGCCCGATTGAAATAACCCGGATAAAGGGATTGTGCGACATGAATGCAGCATAGATATTAAATGACTCACCATTATCATGGGCCAGGAGCTGGAAATTACCGCTGAGATGTACGATTAAAAAAAGGACCAGGAAAATCCCGGTGAGGCTCATGACCAGCTTTTGGCCGATCGAGGAGGTGAGCAATCTGATGATCCACTTCATAATTCAGGAAATAAGTTTAAACGCCCGGTGAATTCTGGCTTTTCCGGCGTATTCATTCTATTTAACCGCAAAGCTACCCATGTGCGTTTGACAGAGTGCAAAGCTAATTTTATTTAGAATGACTATAAATAATGATTGAAATTAAGATCACACAGTTACCTGTTTTGATTCTGCATGGCTGCTTGCCGACATATTTCACTTTAGTCATTGACGGATATCACTTTTCAACGCACCTGAGCTTAATTTACATTTCTAAATACCAATGAAATGAAAAAGGCTGGCTTTTCAGTTATCATTATTCTATGTAGTATAATGGTAAATGCACAAGTGATACCAACTCCTATCATCACACGGCTTGAAGGAGTTGGCGCAGGTGAAAATTTTCTCGAGCTGGCTGATGGTGAATATGATAAAATCCTCGGTAATGCTACTCACGGAGAAGTAACCTACAAGCCTGGTGCCGCACCGATCAGAGTGCAGATAGTCAATCCCTTCGATGTCAAAAGCGGGGAATACATCATTACGTTTGTTGACCCAATACCAAGTGACACATTGTCTCTGAGTACAAGATGGATTTTGTTGAGAGGTGGGGATACCTTAGCTATAGCAGATCAACCAATAGCTCAATTCAACGAACAATTAATTGCGGACCTGGGCATCTCCATTCTCATCGGGCAATCTGATGACGCCGGCGATCGAAAAGATCCTTCAAACGGTACTATTGGTTATTCCCTCACCTACAGCGATCCGGGCAAGCCACAGTGGCTGACTTTCATTGGGGATGATTTTGGCAATGTTCCTTTCACCAATTTTATACAGACTGAGTTGCCTTCTTATCCAAATTACGTATTGGATCCGGATCATGCGTATTCCGCTTTCGCACCCTGGGTACCTTTTGTACTCACAGATTTTACGCAAGATGAACCTCCTGAGAATCCATCAGGTTGGAACGTTACTCCGGGATGGCTTGATCCTTCTGGAGGCTCTATTCAAAGTGTGGCGTTTGGAGGTATGCTTCAATCGCTCAATAACGTGGATATTATCCTTACGTCTGATACCAGTAAATGGAGTCGATGTGTCGTTGTCGAAACCGCAAACAATTATTATACTGGCGCCTTACTCGGGTTACCTACGCAAGGAAATAAAAAGAGCCTTCAGTCAAGGTCAAAACCATCAGTAGGAAAGTATGATGCTGATCATGATGGATTTCCTGATCCTGATGGAGCCTTAGATGTAAATGGAAATCCATTAACTGGTATGGGATGGTTTCCTGGTTTTGCTGTTGATGTAGAGACTGGCGATAGGTTAAATATTTTCTTCGGTGAAAATTCTACATATTCAGGTTTTGTTGCTGATGCATTGGGGATTGGTACGATTGCACACGATATGATCTGGAATCCGGGGAAACAAATTATACTTCCTGGTCCAGGCCCGCTTACTCCTCTTGAAACTTTCATCGGAGGTCAGCAATATGTTTATGTTTCGCGGACTAAATATGATGCCTGCGCCGCATTTCGAAAAGATTTAGATCGTGCAGGTATCATTAAAGCACGTGCATTGGCAAAAGTGACCTGGTGCGCAATTCCTATCACCCTTGATGATCCAACCATTGATCTGCTTCCTCTGAATGAGGGACTCATTCCAAATGAGGTAACCGTCAAACTGAGAGTGGATAATCCATATCAACTCGCGACCGGCAACGGACAGTATAATGATAATCCGACCTACCGCTTCAAACTGGAGGGAATTACTTCTTTAGAGGACATTGTATACAGGGAATCATCTTTCATCCTATACCCTAACCCATCGTCCAAGACGATAATTATTGAAACTAAAATAGACTGGATCGGTGAAACGATCATTCAGGTTTTCAATACAAACGGCGAATTGATGCTAGGGAAAAAGTTTCAAAATCAGGAGAAAATGGACATGGATGTGAGCGTCCTGGCGGCCGGAATGTATTTAGTCGAAATCCGAAATGAAGATGGAACAGAAATAAAGAAAATGGTGATTCAATAGGCCTTTGACCATGGTTCATTGCAGGCGATTCCATAATTGAATGACTTTTGCTTATTTGCTATTGCCCATTGCTTCCGGAAACATTTATTGTACAATGGCTGAATGATCACTGGGCAAGCATTGGCAATTGCTTATTGCCTTTTGCATATTGGTCATTGCCTATTCTTATATTTACTGCCATGCGTTACCCTCTGATCCTCATTCTTCTTTTTCCCGTCCTTTCTTATTCGCAGGTTTCTTCGGAAGCGGATGCATTATTTATTAAGAATACTTACAGGAAGTGTTATTCGGAGGAGCTCGGATACAAATGGCTCACCACTCTGACAAAAGAGATTGGCCATCGGCTCACCGGTTCCCCACAAGCCGCAAAGGCTGTAGAGTGGGCTAAAAACGTGTTGGATACCTGTGGATTAGATAAGGTTTGGCTCCAGGAAGTTGTAGTTCCTCATTGGGTACGGGGGGATAAGGAACAGCTGACCATGCTTTCAAAGGATTTTGGTTCCGTTTCAATGAATACCATCGCTCTTGGAAATTCGCCAGGCACAGGCATTGATGGGGTGAGAGGCCAGGTGATCGAGGTGAAATCACTCGAACAGCTTAAGGCTATGCCGGAAGACGAGGTAAAAGGGAAAATTGTGTTTTTCAACCGCCCCATGGACAACGGGTTGATCAATACTTTTGCAGCCTATGGTGGTGCCGGAGATCAACGTGGAAGCGGACCTGTAGCAGCAGCAGAAAAAGGAGCTATTGCTGCTGTAGTAAGATCACTCTGTCCTCGTCATGATGATTATCCGCATACAGGGGCAACACGTCTTTCGCAGACAATAAAAAATATTCCTTCAGTTGCAGTAAGCACGAATGATGCTGAAAAGCTGAGTAAATCGATTTCACTTGGAGCAACAGAGGTTTTTATTCGCACCACGTGTGAAATGCTGGACTCAGTGATCTCATACAATGTGATTGGTGAGATCACAGGATCTGTTTCTCCGGATACGATTATCCTGGTAGGTGGCCACCTGGATTCCTGGGATGTAGGTGAGGGAGCTCATGATGATGGTGCGGGAGTGGTCCATTCTATTGAAACATTATATCGTCTCGCGCATAGCGACTACAAACCCAGACATACGATCAGGTGTGTCCTATTTATGAATGAAGAAAATGGATTACGTGGCGGACATAAATATGCACAGGAAGCCATTATAAATAACGAGTTTCATCTCGTAGCTATTGAGACCGATGCAGGTGGTGCTACACCGCAATCTTTTGGTTGTTCGATGGGAGCGGATACCCTCCTGGATGAACATGTAAGCTATATGAAGACATTTATGAAAGTAATGGAGCCATATTCCATACGATTGGAACCAGGGGGTGGCGGTGCTGATATCGGCCCATTGAAAACGAAAGCAGGTTTATTGATTGGCCTTCGTCCGGACAGTGCGCGATATTTTGAATATCATCATGCAGATACAGATGTGCTTGAAAATGTCCATCCCAGGGAATTAGAATCCGGTGCAGCGGCGATCACTTCTTTTATTTATCTCATCGATCAATATGGGATAGGAAAATGAAAGAAGTAATACTTCACGATCTCACTTTCGAGCCTTTTATTTCAGAACAGGAAATAGAAAAAGTGGTGATGGCGCTCTCCGTAAAAATCGACAGGGATTATAAAGACCGTAACCCTGTGTTATTGATCGTGCTCAATGGTGCATTCATCTTTGCTGCAGATCTCGTGAGGCGTTTATCTATTCCGTTGAGACTGGATTTTGTCAAAGTAAGTTCGTATGCAGGTACTGAATCCACCGGAAAATTAGGTGAACATTTTTTATGGAAGATGCCTCTTGAAGGACAGGATGTGCTGATCATCGAAGACATCGTGGATACGGGACATACATTGCATCATCTCAATCAAAAGATCAGAAGCCAGAAGCCGGCTTCGGTAGAAATAGCCTGCCTGCTGATCAAACCTATTGCTTATAAATATCCTGACGTCATCAAATACCAGGGTATGGAAATACCCAATGAATTCGTTGTCGGGTATGGCCTTGATTACAATGGCATAGGAAGGGATCTCGGATCGATATACAAGAGAAAGGAGACATGAGTATCCTGGTCATCGTTTGTATCAGTTATGCCTTCATCGTATTTCTCTTCTATTTTTTGCAGGACTTCTTTTTCTTTCGTCCTGAAATTTTACCTTCTGATTTTAAATACCAGTATTCATTTCCATTTGAAGAAAAACAATTTGACCTTCCGGATGGCGGGCGTATAAATGCAATCTGGTTTAAAGTGCCCAATAGCCTTGGGGTGGTTTATTTTCTAAAAGGGAACAGCCGGAGCATAAAGGGTTGGGGAAAATTTGCAAAAGATTATGTCGGAAAAGGATATGATTTTTTCATGATGGATTACAGGGGATTTGGAAAGAGCCGGGGTCAGCGGTCAGAACATATTATCTACAGTGATACTGAATACATTTACAACTGGCTGAATCAACAATATGATCAGGGTAAAATTGTTGTATTGGGAAGGTCGCTGGGAACCGGATTTGCTGCGAGAGTAGCAGCATGGAATAATCCTAAATTATTGATCCTGGATTCGCCGTATTATAGTTTTGAATACCAGATCAGCCGTTTTGTGTGGTGGCTTCCATTAAAATGGATATTGAAATATAAAATTCCTACATGGCAATATTTGCTGAAAGTAAAATGCCCTGTGTATATTATTCACGGTGATAAAGATTTTTTGATCTCTTACGAACAGGGAGTAAGGTTGCAAAAATTAATTCCGGACAGGGCTAAATTAATTACCATCAAGGGAGGAAGGCATAATAACCTGCCATCGTTTGAATCTTATCATAAAGCGTTATATCGCATACTGAATAGTTAATGCTACAAGACGTTCGAGTGTCTCTGACCTCGAACCTGAATAATACTTCCTACTAAGATATTCGAGTGTCTCTGACCTCGAACAAGGAATATCCTGATGGTTCGAGGTCAGAGACACTCGAACGTCAGTTTGTTGGTTAAATTAACAGGGTGCTAACACAATGGTTAAATTTTACACAAATAAAAAATTGCATTGATTTCATTATTTATTTTTATTCAAAATCGTTTAACCATGCTAAGTTTAATAATTACCTGCTTATTATTTGTAAGCAAACTTAATCAGGCGCCAGTCAGCGTTGAATATAAAGTGATCACTGTTGTAGAAGTGATCCGGGATGATGGATGGGGTAAATCCCTGATCGTTTCTCAAAATGGTAAAATGATTAAGGAAGAAATTATTAAAAATCCACCGGAATACTATGATTTCAAATCGACTAAGACCGGCAAATACAGACTTAAAGCGGATTCGATAGATCTTACTCCGCTTTCAACAATTCGTTCCGATGGTGGTTTGAATTTTAATAATATTGCAACTAATGATATCATCATCACCAATAAAATTAATGAACTGACCACCAATGGATGGTTGTTGACGTTTATTGCCCCGGGGGTTATATCGTCAGAGCAAGGATTTATTCTTACCAGGTATTATTTCAAAAAAGAATATTAGGAAATTGCAAATCCGGGACGATCGAGTGTCTCTGACCTCGAACCTGTATTAAGCTTTCCTGCAAGACGTTCGTTTCTGCAAGACGTTCGAGTGTCTCTGACCTCGAACAAGGAATATCCTGATATTTCGAGGTCAGAGATACTCGAATGTCAGTATTCACATTTTTAACGAACCTATAACCTACCATTGAAACTTGTCTTAAAGTCCTTGTGGAATATTAATAACCCGATTAGCTTTGGGCCTAAATAAAAAATCAATTATGAAAAACGCAATTTTATTTTCCCTCACATTACTATGTGCATTCCAGCTATCTGCTCAGACTCAGTATGCAGTGGTTACTACAATTGAATCCATCATTCCTGCAGGCCTCGGCCGTTCAAGGATGATCTCTAACAAAGAAGATCTCAACACAGCAAATTTTACTACCACACGTACTGATGGTATAAAGAGCAATATGGGTGATGTCAAACGAAAAGATCTGAAAATTGACAATTTTGATGAAACGAAATTGTTGAATTTCTACAGTCTTGGCGGGATCAACTTCCAAAACGTTGCTTCAAATGATGCTATCGTTTCAGCAAAGCTGAATGAAATGTCAGCGGCCGGCTGGGAACTTGCTTTCGTGACTTCTGGTGTTGAAAGTGATGGTGGCACCACGGATGGAGAAGGGATATTTACGACGAGGTATATTTTCAAGCGAAACTAGTTGGATGCCGGATAAAAGGATGCCGGATATCGGACTCTAGACTCAAAAGGGACGCAACCAAATTTATGAGGTTATATCAGGCACTACAAAGTTAAGTTGCATTCTATGTGCGCCATGAGTCCGATATCCGGCATCCTTTTATCCGGTATCCTCAATGGATGGCCGGTTTCTCATTCCTACAGGCAGTTTATCTCATAGGACTGGGCTAACTGAATCTGCCTACCTTTGCCCCCGCATGAAGGAAGAGACGACCAGGACGGGTGACAAAGACCGGAAGCAGGATCATCTTGACCTTGCTTTTGAAGCTGATATGGGCAACCTGGGTACTGACAGCAGGTTCAGATATGAGCCCATGCTGGCAGCGCATCCCGATACGGATCTGGACCTGAGTATTTCTTTCCTTGGCAAAAAGCTAGCTGCACCACTTTGGGTCAGTAGTATGACGGGTGGCACAGAAATGGCGTTGATGATCAATCAGCGATTAGCCGCCTCGTGTGCAAAATTTGGCCTCGGCATGGGTCTGGGTTCTTGCCGGCCTCTCCTGGATAATCTCACCAGGTTAAATGATTTTGACGTCAGGGAAATCATTGGCCCTGAATTACCACTTTATGCCAATCTCGGAATTGCCCAGGTCGAAAAACTTTTAGCCGAAGAACGGATAGAGGATATACAAAAATTGATTTCTACACTTAGAGCAGATGGCCTGGTCATCCATGTCAATCCTCTCCAGGAATGGTTGCAACCTGAAGGTGATCGTATACATCGTCCTCCGATAGAAACGATTGAACACATATTGTCAAAAGTTTCGTTTCCCATTATTGTCAAGGAAGTCGGACAGGGGATGGGATGGGAAAGTCTTGCTGCATTACTGGCATTGCCCCTTGAAGCAGTTGAACTAGCTGCACATGGGGGTACAAATTTTTCAAAGCTTGAACTTCTCCGCTCAAATGCACATTCACAGGAAGTATACGGATCCATTGCACAGATAGGGCATAGGATAGAACAGATGATCGCTTGGATCAATCAATTGAGATTAGAAGGAGGACATCCGATGAGATGCAGGCAAATCATTATCTCAGGTGGCATCAAAGATTTTCTGGACGGATATTACTGGATGGAAAAATTAAATCTTCCTTCGATCTATGGGCAGGCGAGTGCATTCCTGAAATATGCAAGAGAAAGCCAGGAAGCACTTGATGAATTTATTTCAAATCAAATCATGGGATTGCGATTAGCACACACCTATCTGAAAGTGAAATAAGCTGATGGGAAAAAAAACGATATCAGGTTTTTCGAAACTTTCGAAAGTCGGCAAGATCAAATGGATCGTAGAGAATTTCTTTAAAGATCCGGAGACTGTCAAACGGGAACTGGCAAGTTATCTTCTTGTCAACGAAGAACAACAACGCATCCTTGACGGCTTCAGCGAAAATACAATTAGCAATTATCCACTTCCACTCGGTGTCGCTCCGAATTTTCTCATCAACGGGATTGAATATTGTGTGCCGATGGTCACTGAAGAAAGTTCTGTTGTTGCCGCTGCTTCGAGTGCTGCAAAGTTCTGGCTGGATCGGGGAGGTATTAAAACTAAAGTATTAGATACACTAAAGACAGGGCAGGTCCATTTCTTGTGGTATGGTGATGGTGAATTGCTAAAAACAAAACAAGAAGAATTATCTGCATACCTGGTGGGAGTCTGCGCACACCTGACAAAAAACATGGACGAGAGAGGAGGAGGAATTAAAAATATTTCTCTTCTCAACATGGTCGATCGCGAGCCCGGATATTATCAGCTGTTGCTTGAAGTGGATACGCAGGATTCGATGGGAGCTAATTTTATTAATTCGGTTTTGGAAAAATGTGCACAGGCATTGCCCGGATGGTTTGAAAAAAATATGGGTAATGTTGTTCCTGTTCCGGAAGTGATCATGTCCATATTATCCAATTACACCCCCGATTGTCGCGTGCTTGCCTGGGTGGAATGTCCGACTGTAGATCTGGGTGATTTCGAAGGTGATCTTGGCCCGGAAGAATTTGCACGTCGTTTTTATACTGCGGTGCGTATTTCACACATCGATCCATACAGGGCAGTTACGCACAACAAAGGAATATTCAATGGTATTGATGCAGTTGTATTAGCAACAGCAAATGATTTTCGTGCAGTCGAAGCATGCGGTCATGCTTATGCAGCCCGAACGGGAAAATATATTGGCTTAAGCAAGTGTACTATTCACAAAGGCGTTTTCCGCTTTGAATTAGAAATTCCTTTAGCAGTGGGTACAGTAGGTGGGCTAACAACATTGCATCCATTAGCTAAGCGTTCATTAGAAATGCTGGGCAATCCGGATGGGCCCACATTGATGCAAATCATAGCAGCTACTGGATTGATGCAAAATTTTTCAGCTATCCGTTCATTAATCACGACCGGCATTCAGAAAGGCCATATGCGCATGCATCTGCACAACATGTTGCTTCGTCTCGATGCAACAGATGAAGAATCTACTAAAGCACTTGAATATTTTAAGGAGAAAACAGTATCATTCCAGGATCTTCGAAATTATCTGGGTGAGATAAGGTCTGTGGTGGTAAAAAACTGATTTGCATTCTGCTCAAAGAAGAAAGAATAATTCCTAAAGTAATGTTTCTTTGCACTAGAAGCTATCTATTTAATGTCGAATAATAAATTAATTTTCATTCTAATGTTCAGTATTATTTTTAACGCTTGTGTTAAAAATAAATTAAATGTAATTGAATCGTTTATTGCCATAAACAAAAGTGAAAAAATATGCCTCTTTGAAGAAGATGGTGATCCAATCGCTTTTGTTATCGAAAATAAAGGCAACTCTCCTGTTTATTTTTCAAGTTATAATGGACTAACTTTAAAATATCAAACTTTTAGAGAATATTATGAAAATGAACCACATAATACATACAATGGTGATTTTTTTGAAGCGATGAATTATGACTTGCTACTTCATCCAAATTCCATTGATACTTTTTATTTGTGCAGCAGTATTGATACAGCCATGAAAAGAACAGAATTCATTCTGGACTATAAAATAAAAGAACAAGAAGACACTTTGTCGGTTTCGATTTACAATTAAGAATATTTGATTTTGAGCATACCAAAACTATTCTAGAAGGACGAACAGTATCTAAAAATGTTTTGACAAATCTGCAATCCCATTGCGGATTTGTCATAAAATACCTAAATTAGCATGGTTTTTAGCCATGATCCCAAGACAAATTTCTTCCAAACTCCTCGAAATGAGGGGCAAATACCCGGTTTTGTTCCTGACAGGACCAAGGCAATCAGGAAAGACAACCCTGGTCAAAGCACTATATCCTGACCTTCCATATTTCCTTCTTGAAGATCCTGATATAAGACAATTTGCACTCAATGACCCCCGTGGGTTTCTTAGCAATCTACCAAAAGGGGCAATACTGGATGAGGTTCAGCGTGTACCTCAGTTGTTTTCTTACCTCCAGGGAATTGTTGATAACCGGTCGGATGTGTTTTTTGTCTTATCAGGTTCACAGAATTTTTTACTCTCTGATCATATTTCTCAATCGCTGGCCGGAAGAACATCTGTACAAAAACTCTTACCTCTTTCTTTTGCTGAAATGCAAGATGCTAAAATTGGCTTCACATCTCTCGAAGAACTGCTTTTTCAGGGATCATATCCACGGCTTTATGACCGCAATATCTCTCCTCCTGACTTTTTTCCTTCGTATATCGAAACATACGTCCAGCGTGATGTACGATTATTGAAGAATATTCCTGACCTCGATATGTTTGTACGTTTCATGGGTCTTTGTGCTGGTAGAAGTGGTCAACTTATCAACTATCAGTCTCTTGCAAATGATGCAGGCATCAGCCCAAATACAGCCAAGTCCTGGATCTCCATCCTTCAGGCGAGTTACGTGATATTCCTTTTGCAACCATTTCATACTAACTATCATAAACGTATTATCAAATCGCCTAAGCTCTATTTTTATGATACGGGTTTAATATGTTCCTTGCTTGGGTTAAATCGTGTAGAAGATATCATTAACTATCATCGAAAAGGTGAGCTCTTCGAAAACCATGTCATCACAGAAGTCATCAAAGACCAGTTCAATCAGGGTCTTCCGATGAATGGATGGTTTTGGCAGGACCAGTCGGGCAAAGAGATTGATCTCATCATGCAATCGGGGAATAATACTTATGCGATTGAGATCAAATCAGGCAAAACATTTAACCCTTCATACTTTCAACACCTATCTTACTGGCAAAAACTATCTGGTCATGATATTGATCAAAGTGCGGTCATCTATGGAGGTGATTCATCATTTAAGACTTCCTCCGGCCGACTGATTAGCTGGCGTGAATGGTTAGGGAAAATTGATAGAAGTTCAGGTTAATTTATAAGGATGGGAATATTATAATAAGACTAAAACTGTAGCCCCCGCCTCCGCCTTCTCCTCCGCCTATCTATTTAATCTGCGAAATCAGGTTAATCTGCGGTGTATCTTTGCCCCCCATGTTTCCAGAATATGATGTCATCGTAGTAGGTGCCGGCCATGCCGGATGTGAAGCCGCAGTAGCTGCTGCCAATATGGGTAGCCGTGTCATGCTGGCAACAATGAACATGCAGACCATCGCCCAGATGAGCTGCAATCCAGCCATGGGAGGAGTCGCTAAAGGCCAGATAGTCAGGGAGATAGACGCATTGGGAGGGTATAGCGGCATTGTGACTGATCACACCATGATCCAGTTCCGCATGCTCAACCGATCAAAAGGTCCGGCTATGTGGAGCCCGCGGGCTCAAAGCGACAGATTACGATTTGCAGAGAAATGGAGACTTATGCTTGAAGCTCATCCCCTGATCGATTTCTGGCAGGAGATGGTCAGTGGACTGGTTGTAAAAGATGGAAGAGTTGTCGGTGTCAGAACAGGTCTTGGTTTAGAAATTCCTGGAAAAGCAGTTGTATTGACCAATGGAACATTCCTCAATGGTCTCATTCACATCGGAGAAAAACAATTCGGCGGCGGACGCGCAGGTGAAAAAGCAGCAACTGGAATCACCGAACAACTTGTCGGATTGGGTTTTGAAGCGGGAAGAATGAAAACCGGCACACCACCACGTGTAGATGGTCGATCTCTGAATTATGATGTGATGGAATTGCAACCTGGAGATGAACCTGCAGGACGTTTTTCTTACACAGATACACCTCCGTTGCTTAAGCAACGACCTTGTCACATTGTATACACTTCGGAAGCAGTTCATGATACTTTACGCAAAGGCTTTGACAGATCACCTATGTTCAATGGAAGAATAAGAGGAATAGGTCCGCGGTATTGTCCATCGATAGAAGATAAGATTGATCGTTTTGCAGATAAAGACAGACACCAGCTTTTTGTCGAACCAGAAGGATGGGATACAGTAGAAGTTTATGTAAATGGTTTTTCATCGTCATTGCCTGAAGAGGTGCAATACGAAGCACTCAGGAAAGTGGAAGGTTTTGAAAACTGCAAAATGTTCAGACCAGGTTACGCTATTGAGTATGATTATTTTCCACCTACTCAATTACAAGCAACACTGGAGACAAGACTTGTAAAGAATTTATTTTTTGCAGGACAGATCAATGGTACTACAGGTTATGAAGAAGCTGCTTCCCAAGGACTAATTGCCGGTCTCAACGCGCACCTTGCAGTAAAGGAAGAAGCTCCTTTCATTTTAAAAAGATCAGAAGCTTATATCGGTGTGCTTGTAGATGATCTTATCAACAAGGGTACGCTCGAACCCTACCGGATGTTTACATCAAGAGCAGAACACAGAATCTTGTTGAGACAAGACAATGCGGACATCCGGTTGACTCCATTGGCACAAACCATCGGCATGCATGGTCTGGATCAAAGAATGGATCGGGTGCATGAAAAAATAGATGGTATCAAAAAGATAGATCAGTTGTTATCTGCAATGAACGTTGATCCTGAGTTGATCAACCCATTGCTTGAGTCATTGGATAGCTCGCCAATTTCACAAAAAACCAGGGCATCTCAATTATTGAGCAGACCACATATTGGTATTGATCAATTAAGACCCTTTTTGCCTGAATTGAGCTCAGCACTTTCTGAGTATGATGAAGAGATGATAAGTCTTGCCGAAGTGGACATCAAATACAAGGGCTACATCGAGCGCGAACAGGAGATGGTGGATAAAATGAATAGGCTGGAATCACTCAATCTTCACGATACGATTGATTATTCAAAGATCAGTTCGCTAAGTCTTGAGTCCCGCGAAAAGCTTGCACGTCTGCGACCACGCACACTTGGGCAAGCGAGCCGCATCAGTGGTGTGTCGCCGTCGGATATATCCGTTTTGCTGGTCCATATGGGTAGATGATTTTCGATTTCTTACATTTCTCGAAAACAAAGATGAAACTCAAATTGGAGTTCGTTTTTTTAGGAAATAGATATAAATAAATTGAAAGTCCCCTTTAGGGGATTTAGGGGTCCTACCCGATAATCTTCTTCCTGTGCCGTATCCCCCAATTTCTCAATTCCGCAATCACCTTTTCAAGCGACTCCCCATGCGGTGTGATGGCATACTCCACTACAGGAGGAAAATCATCATACACAGTTCTTTTCACGAGCTGGTTTTGCTCCAGGTCCTTTAATTCTTTTGAGAGCATACGGTCCGTAATGCCATGTACCTCTTTAGAGATCTCCTTAAATCGTTTCGGACCGAAGGTGAGGGATATAATGATCGGAATCCTCCACCGACCTCTCAGGATATCCAGGGCATCCGTAACGGGCAGGAGCACTTTGGTGCATTCCGTATAATTTCTTTCCTCTTTTGCTTTTGTGTTGGCCATAAGGACGTATTTAATTACCCAAAGATAAGGACTATATATTAAGATTTTGCTATACTCAGGTATAGTGCTATACCAATGTATAGTGCTATACTTATGTATAGTACTTACTTTTGTATAGTAAATGGGTATACTTTTGTGTCATCAATAATTAATCATTTAAAAAAAATAAAGATGACAACTACAAAATGGACGATAGATCCGACGCATTCAGAGATCCAGTTTAAAGTAAGACACCTGATGATCTCCAACGTAACCGGCCAGTTCACCAAATTCCAGGGAACCGTGGAAACTAAAGGCCAGGATTTTACTACATCGAAAGCACATTTTACTGCTGACGTCGACTCAATCAGCACCAATAACCCTCAGCGCGACGCCCACCTGCTGAACAGCGATTTCTTTGATGCCGATGCCCACCCACAGCTTGTATTTGAAGCCAATAAGGTGGAGAAAACTGATGATGAAAATTATAAGGTTCACGGACAGCTGACGATGAGAGGCAACACGCATAAGCTTGTGCTGGATGCAGAATTTGGTGGCATAGTACAAGACCCCTGGGGCAATACTCGCGCAGGATTTACAGTCAGCGGTAAGATTAACAGGAAAGATTACGGAGTAAGTTTTGGCATGCTGACGGAAACAGGTGGTGTAGCATTAGCAGACGAAGTAAAAATTAATGCTAGTATTCAGTTTGTGATGGAGAATGTGTTGCAGCCTGCGTAAGGAATTTTAGTGATTGAAAAAATAAAAAAGTTATCCTTAGTTTCAAACTAAGGATAACTTTTTTATTTTTTCTAAATCGAAAATCGAAAATATCATTCGTATAGCTCTTCGATTTGTTTTTGGTACTTCATTTCAATCTCCTTCCTCCTCGGCTTATACGTCATCGTCATCAATCCATTCTCAGGAGTCCAGGTATCTGTCAGGAGAATAAATTTTTCGATCCGCTCATGACTTTGCAAACCTGGCTGATCAAGGACAGCGCGGTAAAGTTGAATGACAAGCGTATTATACACCATGTATTCAGGTGCCGTCCAGTGAATGTTTTTTTCTGCACATGCTTTTTGTAATGCATCAAAATCAGGAATGATCAATGCAATCGTATATGCCCTGTGAAAACCAATCACGATGGCATTTTGTATAAGAGGATGCTGAACCAACCGGGATTCAATCTGTGCAGGAGAAATAAATTTTCCCGATGCATGCTTGTAAATATTTGATTTGCGATCGGTGATGACGAGGAAATTTTCTTTTTCCCAGTATCCTACATCGCCTGTATGCAACCAGCCATCACGAAGAACCTCGCGCGTAGCTGCTTCATCTTTATAATAACCCAACATGACATTCGGTCCTTTCACGAGTATTTCTCCATCTTCTGCAATGCGCACTTCTACTCCAGGGATAGGTTGGCCGACTGTACCCCGACGATGTCCTCCGGGTTCAAAACGATTGATCGCCACAATAGGTGATGCTTCTGTAAGCCCATAACCCTGGCGGATTTTTATACCACTTCTTTCATACAGCCTTTCCACTTTTGGATCCAGGTAGGCAGCTCCGGATATGATCCCTTTGAGACGGCCACCCATGCGTCGTTTCCACCTTTTAATGATCCATTGATGAGCAATGATGCTGCCTAATTGCGCAAATGGTCCACGATTTGTTTTTTCCCATGAATTGTATGCCCACCTTGTAAACCATGGAGCCTCTTCCAGCCTGTCTTCAATAGCTGCTGCGAACCGTTCGAGGATTAATGGAACACTTGTAAAATATTCAGGACGAATATCCTTTAACGCAAACACAACATTGCGATAACTTTCAATAAAATAAATATTGGCACCACTGGCCATATACACATACGAAACAATACGCTGAAAAATATGACTCAAGGGAAGAAAGCTTATCACTTTCATACCTGGTGTATAAGGTGCAAGTGCCAGAACTGACATGACATTCGAGACTATGTTATGATGTGAAAGTGCAACTGCCTTTGGTTCGCCCGATGAACCTGAAGTATGAACGATCGTGGCAATAGCATTCTGCGAAATTCCGGAACGGACGTTCTCTAATGTTTTTAAATCATCAGATGTAAAAGTGCGCTCTGCAGAAATTAAATCATCAAATAGAATGCGATCTGTTTTCTCTGACAATCCGGGTAGATCAACCAGCGTATTCATTATGACAATAGAAGGTTCCAACCGGTTAAGTATTATTGATAATTCATCGTCTTTAGCGGGATAGTGAAGCGGAACAGAAATTGCTCCGGCAGCCATGATCGCTACATCCAACGCAAGCCATTCGATGCTATATCGATCCGTATATAAAATGATGCGGTCTCCTTTTGCAATTCCTTTTTCAATGAATGACAAGGCGATCTTCCTGATGAGTGCAAGGAGTTGTTCAGAACTTATTTCTTTAATGATACCTTGTCGCCACATGCCTCCGCACACGCGCTGAGGGTTGCGATCAAATTGATATTGCGGAATGTCAAAAAGGAATTGAAATGAATTCATTTATATATAAATCGTATTTCGTTATGCAATTTCTACATTCGAAATTTTAAAATATTCGAAAAGATACAATTTCCAAATCGCAAAAAGTTAAAGTCAGAACAAAAGGTGATCAGCACTTGTAAGTATGATGAACCAATTGACAATCAAACGATGAAAACGATCTCAATACTTAGCATAGCCTCCTTCTTTTTTCTTAGTTCATGCGAACAGGAAAAAGTTGTTCCCGCACCATCTATATTCAGAACCTGGGAAGAAATCGAAACAGAAGGAATAAGACAATTTGAAGGCAGTACATTCACTTCATTAACGCTCAATGAAGATTATACTTTTCAGCTAGCCTACCATACATGGAGTGATGTCAGGATCCCGGGAGATCCGTGTCATAATATCTCAGATTATTTTGCGAAAGGAAATTTTACCGTATCGAAGGATTCCATTTTTTTTGACGGATGTGCTTCGGATCCATCATATAGAGATTGCATCGTCAGGTGTGACGGTGAATCCTTATTTAAAGAAAGTTATATGTACAAGCTAAATATGGATTCCCTTTGTCTGAACCCTGCCATGGATTGGTCGATGTGCAGGATATTGGTTCAGAAATAATCCTGTTTTTGTAAAACTTCAACAGATTGCCCCGTATTTTTTGATTTGCCATTTTCCACAGGGCAAAGGAGGTAAAAAGAATCCTGTATTTAATGGTTATTCTCCTCTATTTTCACGCCCTGATCGATGACACTTCTTCGCAAACTCGCCGGTGAGACGGCCATCTATGGGTTAGGTTCTATTCTCAGCAGGGTATTGAACTACATCCTTTTTACATGGTATCTGACCAGGGCTTTCAACGATGATACGACCCAGTTTGGCATCTACAAGGAACTTTACTTTTTCATGGCGCTTTTCCTGATCGTGCTGACCTTCAGGATGGAGACGACATATTTCAGATTTGCAAAGGAAAGCAGAGCTTCAGTCTTTTCTATGTCGATGGCCTTCCTGACCGCTTTTGCCGGAGCTTTTGTGGGTATCGTATGGATCTTCAAAGTGCAGATTGCAAGTGTTATGGATTATCCCGGCATGACGACGCATCTCGTGATGATTGCATGGGTGCTGTTTTTTGATGTGATGATGTCGGTCCCGTTTGCAAGCTTGAGACAACAGAACAGGCCATTTTTGTTTTTAGCATTACGGCTTGGGTCTATTCTTATCAATCTTGCTTTTGTACTTTTCTTTTTGGAACTTCTTCCGGGATTAGCACAGAGTGGGGGATTTTGGGAAAGGATTTATATAACCGGCGATAAGCTCTTCTATGTTTTTCTTGGCAATCTGCTCGCAAGTGCCATTACTTTCTTTCTTTTGATTCCCTTGATGAGGAAGCAGGATCTGAAATGGGATTTCTCTTTTTTAAACAGGATGTTATCATATGCATGGCCCCTGGTTATTGTCGGAATTGCAGGTGTCATCAACCAATCATCATCCATTACCTTTCAGAAATATTTACTTCCAAACTCACTTGATCAGAATCTTTCGGAAGGAGGGATTTTTGCAGCGGCTGCCTCACTGGCTATATTGCTCAACCTGTTTACAGTTGCATTCAATTATGCAGCTGAACCGTTTTTCTTTGCGCATAAGGACAGGGAAGATGCACGACAGGTATATGCGGATGTCGCACTGGCGTTTACTATTGTGGGTGCGGTCATGATGTTGTGTATTCTGGCCTATATTGATTTGGTGCAATTACTTCTTGGAAAAAATTTCAGGGAAGGATTGCGCGTAGTGCCAATCCTACTGGTTGCGTATCTGTTGCTGGGTATTTACTATAATTTTTCTACCTGGTATAAGTTAGCTGACAAAACAATTTTCGGTGCATTGATTGCAGGCATAGGAGCAGTGCTCACGATTGTGCTGAATTTTCTTTTCATTAAAAAATACGGCGTGGTCGGCTCTGCCTGGGCAGCATTGATTTGTTACTTGTTTATGTGTGTAGCCTCTTACATGCAGGGGCAAAAATATTTTCCAATCCCATATAGGATATTCAGGATGACTGCCTGGATTGTAGGTGCACTATTAGTATTCATGATCATGGAATGGCTGAGGCAATTTTATGAAGGGAAAATTGCCGTCGTATTATTTGCCAATACCATCCTGGTGTTGGCCTATGTAGGGTGCATATTTATTTTTGAAAAATCATTAGTGAAACAAGCCAGGGGAAAGAGTGTTAAGTCTTTATAGCTTAATAACTCATGAAGAAAAAAAGGACAGTAGCAACCAATACAATTCCACTAAAGGAAAATAACGACACCTATAAAATTTACGGTGCAGAAAATATCGAGCAGGGCGCAATCCACCAGATGAATCTTGCGATGAAATTACCTGTCACGCTTGCGGGAGCTTTGATGCCTGATGCACACCAGGGATATGGACTGCCGATAGGAGGTGTATTAGCGACTGACAATGCAATCATTCCTTATGGTGTCGGTGTCGATATAGGTTGCAGGATGGCTTTGTCGGTGTATGATATCCCGGAAAAACATTTGTTCGAAAACAAGTCGAAGTACAAAAGAGAATTGGTGGCATGGACAAAATTCGGAGCCGGACAAACCTGGCAGGGAAATCTGAAAGCAGATCATAAGGTATTGGACCGGTCCGAATTTAATGCGACACCTTTGATCAGGAGCCTTCATGATAAAGCTTTTTCTCAATTAGGTACCTCCGGTGGTGGAAATCACTTTGTTGAATTCGGAATTATTGAATTTGAAGAGGATGACGTTAAATTGAATATTCTCAAAGGGAAATATCTCGCTTTACTTACGCATTCCGGTTCGCGTGGATTTGGTGCAACGATAGCCGGACATTATACGAAGCTTGCTAAAGAAATTTGCAGGCTTCCGGGTGAAGCTGCAAATCTGGCCTATCTCGACCTGGAAAGTGCAGAGGGACAGGAATATTGGCTTGCCATGAATCTCGCAGGCGATTATGCATCTGCATGTCATGAGATTATTCATCAGCGTCTGACGAAAGCCATTGGAGCAGAGGTGTTAGGTAAAGTTGAGAACCACCACAATTTTGCATGGAAAGAAAAATGGAACGGACGTGATGTCATCGTTCATCGCAAAGGTGCTACACCGGCTTCTAAAGATGTAATGGGTATTATTCCGGGATCCATGACAGCATCGGGATTTTTGATCAGGGGCAAAGGAGAAGTGAGTGGAATTAATTCTGCCGCGCATGGAGCAGGTCGGCGGATGAGCAGAACACAGGCGATTAAAAATATTACCCGTAAAGAGATGCAGCATATCCTGAAAGAACATGGTGTGACATTAATAGGTGCAGGTCTGGATGAAGCACCGATGGCTTATAAGAATATTGATGATGTCATGTCATCTCAAAAGGAGCTGGTAGATGTTGTCGCTAAATTCACACCAAAGCTGGTGCGGATGGCAGATGATGGAAGTAGGGAGGATTAATAATTATAGTTGTATTTCAATACTATCACTGAAGCCTTCCTGGTCAATGATCTGACAGTTCACCTTAACATTTATAAGTGTATATCCTATACGGAGACGATCCTGTTATCTTCATAATTTTACAAACTTACTTGTTGCAATTACTTGCCCATGATATCTTACGTTAATAACATACACCCCAGAATGCAGAGAAAATGTCTCCACCTGTCCCCACCCACTTGTCATCATTCCGTTAGCAACCAATTTACCCATGATATCATACATTTCAATGTCCAAATGGTATTGATTTGTCTCCAGCTCAATATTTATCATATCAATTACTGGATTGGGATAAATTGTGAGCTTGCTTTGTGAGTGTTTGATACCCTCTGTAGCAGTCAGGATATTTACTTCATGACAATCCTCCGAATCAAGACAACCGTTTGAATCCACACGAATGATAAGCATATCATCATCATTGTACATCAAAGTCCCAACAGCCATAATATCGCCGTTGTTTAATTCTATAAAATCTAATAATGACCCGATGCGAGAACTTCCATTTTGGCCCAATGTAGAGTCAAATTCATAATATGTACGCTCCCAAAGAAGTTCTCCTTTAGGACTCATTCGAAAAAGCCAGGGTGAGTCACTAATTCTTGGTTCATGTTCTTTTTCTGAATAACTCCCAGACCCCATAATATCGCCATTCCTTAAGGTTCGTAATCTACTTATCTCACGAGTCCGTGATCCATACCATTGAAAGTCATATTGCCAATCTAAACTTCCATCAGGATTTATTGCACGTACAGAATGAAGGGAAAACCCACCGACTGGGTTCGTATAAGCGATTATGATCCGTCCATCCTGTAGCTCACAACCACGCGGTACAGTGAAGTTTATATTACTGTCTTCAGTTCGATAGCTCCACACAGTATCAAAAAGCGCATCAAATTTGTATATTTTACGGTAATTGATCACTCCGCCATCTTCCCTGATCCAATGAAATGTTGTAAGTCGTCCCTGGCTATCGATAAAACTATCCCATAAATCAGAATCATTACTTGTTGGGTCTAGTGATATAAGAGAATCTAAAATGCCATTCTTATTAACTACATAGATTAGTGAACTGTGAATATCGCCTTGTCTTCCCGCGCCACAGATTACATACCGACCACTGAAGTATTGAGTCGTAAGCTGAAACATTTTTGTATATTTTTTAGTAGGATGTTCAATTTCCACCGTTTCACCAATCTTCTCACCATCCAGACTAAAATGAGCCATACGAAATGCAGTATTGTAAGGATCATTATTTCCTGTGACTGTGATAGTGTCATTGACAATGAGCATAGTACCTTGGGCAATATCTATATCCTGAATTTCCGTTCTCCATAAAATATTGCCATTCATATCAATCTCTGAAAGATAAGAACATTCAACTCCGCACCATGTTGCAGAATTGACAAAAACCCGGTTCTTATAATTCAGAAGCTGGTAAGCATATTCAACCGTGCCAAAATCGTAAGATTTGAAAAATGAAAGCTGTGAAATAGTTAGGATGGGAGACCAACAACCCAATAAAACCAATATTAACTTAAGCATATTGATGAAGATGAAACATGGGAGAAGATTTCATCCTTCTCCCATGTTTTTTGTTTGGTTAAATTCGAACTATCCGTTTAGTGCATACAATATCATCTTCCGAAGATACCACAAGTATGTACACACCGGGTATCTCTCCGAGTATGACTTGAAAAGAATCATTTTTGAAATAAAAGCTTGCGATTTTTTCACCATAAGCATTGAATACAGCCGCATTGTAAATTCTTTCAGGAATAAAATTCTTAATTGAAATATTCACCAGGCTCCTGTCAGTTGGATTAGGGAATATTAATGCTGATGGTTTAGTATCCATTGGATCATTTGTAATAGTGCTTTTTTGAGTAACGGTATTGTCCAGGTGTCTAAAATCTCTTATGATCCATTCATGTGTTAATATGTAAAATATTGATCTGGCGTACCCGGCATAAGGATTAAACTTCTCCCCAGCCTGACGCAATAGATACTTATCATAAGGTTGAAGAATAAAACTGTCAATATCTGTAATATAGTCGAGATAGATTTTTTGTGCAGTTACAAAATCTTCTTCTTCGTCTTGACTGACAGTTAAAGTATCGATATAATCTCTACTGCGATCGAATTCCAGATTGTGATTCATAATGCCATAGGCCATAATACGATATCGAAACTCAGGTTGTATAGACAGATAAGATATAACATCCTCTACATCACCACGGCCGAGGACGTCAAGAATGTATTGTCGAATTAGGTCATCAAGACATCGTTGATATTGCGCTAAAAGCAATTCCTTCTCCTCTCCGCTTAAAAATTCATTGTTCTTTGCATCTATTATATCGGTTCTAATTGAAGCTATTGAATTAATACATCCATTCGCTCCTTGTCCGCATTCACATGATGATGGCCCAGGTGGGATGGGGGGGTCTATACCACAATCATCATGATCTTCTTCATTTTGTGCAAGCTTAATCGTAAAGTTTCCAGTTCCAGGGTATTCACACACAGTTGTGTTACTAAATCCATCTTTAGTCCAATAAGAAAAAGGCTGTGTACCAACACCTGTCTGGATTCGTGCTCCATCTTCAAAGCAATTCCCTGCGGAAACATTTAGTTTGCCTTGAGTTTCATGAATGGAAGCGCCATCATTCAATTCAATATCGACAGTAGTAGTCCCTGAGAAACAATTTGAGTGATATTCAACATCATTTTCACCATAAATGATGGTAGCACGTTCAAGGTTATTGAATGCATTTTCGCTGATAAAATTACTTATATTATCCCCAGTGTTTTCATAATGGATTCCAATCCTGGTGTCATTGAATTCGTTGTTCTGGATACGAAAAAACATTTCACCGCTCAAGGCAATTTGGCTTGCTAAGTTGTTTAATATATTTCCACTTATCATAAGCGGAGTATAATTTCCCTGAGACTCAGAGAGAAATGAAGCTACAGTACCGAATTCATTATTGGTGATCTCTGAGCCCGGAACGACAGGGTGGGGAGATAACATTGCCATACCTTTACCAAAAATATTATCATCAGCAATAACCTTTGAGCTATAGCCAATATAATTAACCTTATTAGTAGTAAACGTCGTGTTGCGTAATTCAAGGCCAATATTGTATTCTGAATAGATCGGATTTGAACAATCTTCAAAAATAGAATGGTCGATAATGCTTAGATCATCATCAATAGTGTTTCCGATGACATGTCCCCATCCATTACGCGCCAGGAGAACGCCAACGTGGCACTCTTTGATCGTTGAGTTTTCTATTTCTACAACCCCACCACCAATTTCAAATACTTTTTCACCAAACACAAATCTGTCTTTGGCGTCAATTGCTATATCTGCTCTTTCTATCAGAGATCCATTTTTAATTATTACAGTTCCTTTTTTCAATTCCACTGCTGTATAAGGAGCAAAGGATCCCTGATCAAACTCTCCGGCGACATGAATTCCATTCCATATCAGACAATCTTCAGTAGTCAGTGTGCCACCGTCCACAATAAGCTTAGAGTCATCTTCAACGAAAATATCCACACCAGGAACCATAATCATTTTTGCACTTATTGTAAGTGTCGCCCCATCTTCAACATATACATCATAATCAATGGTCCTATCAGTTGACCAGGGCGTGTCTGTTGTAATGTGTAAATCATCAGCAAGAGATGGTCCTCCTGTTGGGTTTACACATATATGCTGCCATGCCCCTAAAATGGAAGTATATTCAATACTTTGCGAACCAAAATTTTGTTCTGCCACTTCAAGTGTAGCAGTGCAGAGCTCCGGGTAGTCTGCATCGGGAGCAATTGTCGAAAGTGCCTCTATAATGACTTCAAGAACAGTTTTCATGTCCAATGCGTCTCCGCAGTCAAGGTTGCCTTCAGTAACCAGAGAGTAAAACCAATATCCAAGCGCAGTACTGCGTTTATGTTTATCGGTAGAAGACATTGCTTCTTGATTAAAGCATGGGTAAAAAGGGTTTTGAAGATCTCGAACAATAAAAGGAACATTGTCGCCCATTTCCCAGTCCAAAGACTGAAACTCTGATTCCATGTATACGCCGAACATGTCAGCAATTCCTTCATGAAGTGATCCTGCACTCACAACAGAATGATCAAGAAATTCGTTTAGAAATACGTGTCCCATCTCATGACCCAAGACATCAAATTCCGCAAGTGTTGAATTATCATTGTGACCAATGATAATCCAGCCTTCTTCGAGCGTGGATATAGTTAATGCTCCGGCAGTTGGTTGCTGAATGGATAGGGTTTCTGGTTCGATGATTATATTATAATAATTATCACAGTTAGCTCCAATATGCAAAAGTTGATAATCAATTCCAAAATCACTTAGATATTTTTCTCGTAAATTCGTTACGATCCAATGCGCTTGAAACACACTTTCAGAGACACCTGAGTTAATCCAGGAAGAATTTGCCGAAGACATAGCAGGGATAAGGTTACTCGTGAAATCTGTGACATTAATTTCATACAAATTAGCGAGATCGAAGTCGTATGTGATAACTCCACCATCCATTTCAGGATCAACTTCTGTTTGTAAAAATGTTTTGGGGCCAATATTTACATCTTGCATTGGCTTAGTGCTGTAGTCTTCTGTGGGGGCATTCTTATGCATCAGATCTTCGTTTATCATGAGTGTTTCTCCAGTTTGTGCATCAATCCATGCACATTTTATAAGTGGATCCTTAAAGTGTACTTTCCAAATAAGTTGAAATGTGCCCTTGAATCTATCGGAGATGATCAATTCCATTTCTTCAACACTAGCAACTCCTAAAATTTCAACAATATTATCTTCATTTATAACTGGTTTTGTGTCAAGGTCTATTCCATAAAATAGAAATGGAGTGAACTGTCTGACATCAAAGTTTCCTTCAGGAAGTTTGCCTTTGCTTTTAATTACGTAGCCTCCATGTTCAACTTTGATTCCTCTATAGAATTGTTGAAATCTAAAATATGATAAACCGGTATCAAATCTGCTTGCTCTTTCATTCTGTATATCAAAGGTGTATTGTTCGTCGACATTCAAGTAATTAATGATGTCGTTATCTGAAATAGAAACATCATCAAAAAATTGCATACTTCCGTCCGGATTAACTCGTTTGACTTTCTCTTGAAGTTGAGGAATATCTGCCAGTGTGTACTTGTTTCGGTGTTTATTTTTCTGGTAAAAATCTTGTCCCTGTTGATGACAGGGTAGTTGTTGTTGAGACCAAAGATTAATAGGAATGCCATAAATGCATAGCATCACAAGTAAAACGGTTATCAAAAATGAATCAAAAGCCCGAAAGTTTAGTCTTAAAGATCTACAATGCAGTAGAATGGGTAATTGCCAATTAACAGATAGGTGTCTATCGGAATCGGGACTTGATGACTTTAATAAGCTTAGTTTTAGCATAAAATTGAAGTTTAATTATGAAAAAATTTATGTAATGTGTTACAAAAACGAGGTCAATTGCACATTTGAGCAATAAGAGAATATCTATTATTATTTGTTAATTCTAGATCGATACAATATTTTTTCTAGAAACTATAATTATCACAACTTTCTTCTAAATTTTCGAGCAAAACGTTTATTAACTTGTAATTTCTCAACTAATTAACTTGTAATTTCTCAACTAACTAAGTTCTATTATAATAACTAAATATAGAGAATTTTTTTTACAACAACCAAAATATTGCAAGTTTGGCAATTATTTTACATTTTCGATGAATAGTATTGACAAAAATAAAATGTTAATAAGATCAAATTTATTTGAATAACTTTATATGTTCACTTTATAGGAACCTCTATAAACCTATCAAGAAAGTTTGTCATACGATGTGATGTTTGTATCTTAAAGATATGAAGAATCGCAATCAATCCGTCCTCTTTGATCTTCATGAACGAAGATATAGGGCTGCCTATATTGTCGGATGCAATGAAGAGAAGGTTGTGTGTTTTCTATTGTTTTCATAGTTTAATTAATATAAGGATATAAGTTTGTTTGAATATTTAGGAAGTGACTTTTTCCTATATAACTAAAAATTCAAAATTATTCACTACTCCTTCCTGATGTACGCCGCTATCTTCGACGCCTTTCTCGCCGGCATCCACGATGCAAGCGTCCCGATTATAAAAACAGTTACACCCACAATCAAAATATCCTTCCATCGCAATTCAATCGGATAGGAATCCACCACAAATCCCTCCGGTATCGGAACAATCCCATAATGCTTTTGCAATAAATAAAACACGATCGCTAACAACACACCTATAAAGAGCCCAATAAAACAAATCAGCCAACCCGATCTGAAAAATATTTTACGCACATCTCCCGGCGCTGACCCCATGGATTGCAAAATGGAAATATCCTTCCTCTTATCCAGCACGATCATCCACAACGCACTGACCAGGTTAAACGAAACAATGATCAACGTCAGCGAAACCACTGCAAAGGATATCCACTTTTCAATATTCATCAACTGAAAGAAAGCCGCATTCTGTTCATTTTTATTTTTTACACCGACCGGTGTTTTCATCAATGTCAAAATCTTCTTTTTGATTTTCTCACTATCCACGCCAGGAGCAAGCTTAATTTCAATTCCGGAAACAGCCCCCGGTGCGTCAGCCAGGGATTGTATAAAATCAAGCGAAACAAATACATACTGATAATCATAATCCTGCTTGATCGAAAACCGCCCAACCGGGTAAGCTTTCTGTTCCTTGAATGCATTATCTAACGGCCCTCGTTGTTTACGGTTCGGCAAATAAATGGTTAATGACTCATACGGATTCAGATGATCAACATTCAGTCGCTGCGCAATTCCCGCTCCCAGGATAGCCAGCTCAACCTGCCCCTGCTGTAATAAAAAATCACCATCCAGCAGCACACTATCAATCGATGTCACAGATTTGAAATGATCATCCACCCCTTTTAATGTGCAGATATCCTGGTTGCCTTTGTAATCAAGCAATGCAGTCTCTTCAAGTGTAAGACTGAAATCCGCTATTTCGGGCCAGGATCTGATCGTTGCCAGGGCATTTGAATCCGGAACAAAAAATTTACCTTCTGCCGGATATACTTTCAGATCAGTATATATCGAATTGTATAAGCCCTTAAGCAGATCTTCAAAACCATTGAACACCGACAGGATCAGCAATAAAGCAGCAGCCCCAATAGCAATTCCGATTGTAGAAATACCTGTAATAACATTGATCGCCTGGAAACTTTTCTTTCCTAAGATATAGCGCCATGCAATGAGGAGTGTGTAGGAGGATCTCATCCTTGGATCAGGGCAGGTGTATATCCCTTATATCCTTCCATCGCCTTATAAAACCGGCTGTGTATTCTTTCCCTGATATTGTATGCACTCAACAGCGTGTTGTGCATAGAAGGAAAGGTACGGTTTGAAAGAAAAACATAGACCAGCTTTGACTGCGGATCATTCCATACACATATACCCGTAAATCCTGTATGGCCATAAGTTGAAGGTGAAGCATACATGGAAGTTAACTGTGATTTGGTCAGATCCAGCTCTTTCATATCAAAACCAATTCCACGACGTGTTGAATTTTGATATCGTGACGTAAAGACATCGATCACATACGGGTCAAGATATTGTTGTCCACCATAAGAACCCTTATTCATCAACATTTGAAATATTACAGCCAGGTCCTCAGCATCCGAAAAAAGTCCTGCATGTCCACTGACACCACCAAGCATTGCACTGGTCATATCATGCACACAACCCTGGATACGCTGACAACGGAAATAATCATCTTCCTCGGTTGGTATGATTTCATCCGGACTAAATCTTCGTAATGGCAGGAATCCCATTTTGTCCAAACCAAGCGGCTTATAAAAAACACTGTCTGCATATTTATCTAATGTCACTCCGGTCTCATTCCGGATGATTTCTGCAAGCATGATAAATCCAAGATCACTATACACATAATGGCCATCCATATTCAGTCCGCTGAATATGATCTGCTGCTTCATAGAATCGAGATAAGATTTATCCATGTACATGCCTTCAGCCACGGGGATGCAATATGTTTCATTCGGTTCATTGCAATAGATCTCACGCGTAAGTCCATGCCGCAAACGATACTGCGGAAGTGTCGCCTCATAAAAAGGTATCCATGATTGCAGACCCGCATGATGCGCCATCACCCTGTCAATTAACATGTTCTCCTTATTACTACCTTTTAACCATGGCAAATAATGTCCAAGCGTCTCATGAATCGATAAAATTCCTTCCTGGTATAACCGCATTACACTCAGCGTCGTCGCAGCAACTTTGGTAACTGAAGCCAGGTCATAAAGATCATCCATGTACACAGGATTATCAGGCTCATATGTCCGGGTACCAAATGCTTTTTCATAAATAATCCTTCCTTCCCTCGCCACCAGGATCTGGCATCCGGGTGCTGCATGTATTTTGATCATCTGATTTACGATATCACTGATCATGCGTAAACTATCAGAGCTCATACCTACACGTTCAGGAACACTAAAGCCAAGACGATTTAAGGATGGGGTAGAATAACCCTGGTGCAATGGAAAAATATTACTCGCCGTAACAGGCAATTTCCCTTTGAATCCAAACACACCTACAAGACCCTGGGCTGCGATGTCTTCTGTTTCAGGTGAATCCTCATAAGCCATGATGAGGTGATCAATATTTTCAAAATACTTAAGGCTGTAAGGACTTCCAAAAATGACAACGATGATTTCCTGCTGACGATTGAGGTTCTGCACAAGCTGGAGAATTTCATTTGTCAATCCATAATTCCCTGCAGCTTTATTATTCATCGAATGCAGGGTAACTATTAATCGCTTGTATTTTTTTATGTCCTTGAGTAATGAAGGAATGTCAACATCCGCTAACGATGAAGGAACATAAAAATGTTTTGCTTTGACATATGAATCCAGCCGGTTTTGAAACATGGTCGGAGTATTGCTGCCAATGGCGAGTGTAGCTATTTTTGGCTCCTTCAGATTCACCATCGGAATGAGCGCTCTTTTGTTTTGAACCACTGTGATTGCTTCTTCAATCAATCTATGTTTGATGCCAACAGCATACGGATCGAAAGCCATCATGGATGCCCTTTCCTCAGTGGGCAATACAAGGCTGTCCATACCAAGGTTATATTTTGCTTCAAGTATTTTCCTGACTTTCTCATTGAGTAAATGGATATCAAGCGTACCGGAAGTAAATCCTTTTTTCATGGCAGCAAAAGCAATATCCATATTGTCAGGAAGTAAGAGGATATCATTTCCTGCATTGAAAGCCATCATTGCGACTTGTCCAGGATCAAAATTTTTGGTCACGCCTTTCATCTCCAATGCATCTGTGATGATCAGACCTTGGAATCCCATTTCATTTTTCAAAAGATCATTCACAGTACGGTAGCTCAGCGTGCTCGACATCATCGCAGTGGAATCAATCGCCGGCACATGAAGATGCGCCACCATGATACTTGGAAGTCCTGCATTGATAAGCTGCTGGAAAGGATACAATTCAATTTCCCTCAATCTTTCCATCGAATGCGGGATCACCGGAAGGTCAAGATGGGAATCTACATCTGTATCACCGTGGCCTGGAAAATGTTTTCCCGAAGGCATCACTCCGGATGCTTTCAATCCTTTCATATATGCAATCGCCCTGCGCGACACATCATATTTATCTTCTCCGAATGAACGATCACCGATGACAGGATTAAGCGCATTATTATTGATATCCGCTACAGGAGAAAAACTCAATTGCACACCAATGGCTTCAAGTTGCTTCCCAATGGCAAAACCCATGGCTTCTATATTGTCCATATCCTGTACTGCGCCAAGCATAAGCTGATGCGGAAATGATAATCCCTTTGTTTTAAAACGCATTCCCAAACCCCATTCGGCATCCATCGATACTATCATGGGAGTCTTGCTCAGCTTTTGATATTCAGATGTTAGCGCAGCTTGTTTCTGTGGTGTACCCTGGAAAAAACAAAGCCCGCCAACATTATATTTTTTGATTTGTGATCTGACCGAACTGATGTGATCTTCACCCAGATCGGAATGTGCCCTGATCATAAACAGCTGACCTATTTTTTCATCAAGAGTCAGCGTTCTGAAAATGGAATCTACCCACGCACCAGATGACATAGTTTGACCATGCACATGACCGACTCCGGAAAGTGATAGTATCAACAGAAATAAAATCGTAAAGAATTGCTTCATGTAGAAAATGTCATCATTTTACCCCCCAACCCCCTGAAAAAGGGGGAGCTGTTTGTACTTTTCAATTTACCTTCTCAATTTCTAATTCGTTACTCGTACTTGTTACTCGTTATTCGTTATTCGTTACTCGTTATTCGTTACTACTTGCCTTTCAATTGTGGCAAATTCGGATCTATAGCTCTCGCTTTATCAAAATTGATTTTTGCATTCGCTTCATCGCCTGCATGCTGGTATGCTATCCCCAGGTTGAAATATGCAGTGGCATTTTTTGGCGCCAATTCAATTTCCTTAGTGAAATACGTAATGGCTTTCTGCGTCTCTCCCTTTTGACCATAAGCCACACCGAGAAGGTGAAATGTCTGGAAATCATCAGGTAAATAGGTCACAGCCTCCTCCAATAACGAAATTGCACCGGTTAGATTATTCATTTTTTCTCCCTGGTTCTTCCCTTCATCCCGTAAGGCTACTCCCAGGTTCCGCTTTCCTTCAGTATAATCAGGATCTATCTTGATGACGTGCCTGAAATACTTCACTGCATTCTCATAATCCCCAAGGTGGTAATAAGAATTGCCCAGCAAAAGATAACTGAGCTTATAATTGGGATGAATCTCAAGCGCCCTTTGAAGATAAATTTGTGCATCCAGGAGCTCTTTTCGCTTCACCTCTTCATTCTTTTCTGCTTCAGCACGAGTCACAAGGTCACCTCCGACTGCATTCAACAGTTTAGCGCTGCGGGCTGAAGTTTTAATATCTGTGGTGAATAAGGTGTGGTTATCCTTCCAGGTCCTGCTGCGTATGATCGTCCATGAAGCATAAGCAAGTAATACTACTGCTCCAAGAACCAAACCTAATTTACGATACTTCGACTCGAGTAATTTTGAAAGGCATAATCCGGCAATAATTGCAAAACCAACAGAAGGCAAAAATGCAAACCGTTCGGACATATTTGTTCCAACCGGGAATACCAGATTGGAAGTAATAGACATCGTGAAGACATAAAAAAGAATTCCATACGCCCACCACGATCGTGTCTTCCATCCTTTCAGCATCACCCAAAATAAAGCGAGCCAAAAAAGAAGTGATGCGATCACCAGTGGCTTGCTCCAATCCTGGATTTCAATATGACGCGGATAATAATCATGGGTCAACGGATAGGGGAAAATAAGCAACTGTGCATATTTTCCCATCGTATACGTGATCGTCGCTGTTTTCTCTCCGAATGTAAAAGGAACATAAACGTTGTTTTCAATTTTCAGGAAAGGATTGTTCATGAGTTCCTTTGGTGGTTCTCCTTTGTTCCAACCTGTCATGCTTCCACGCAGTAAAAGAAACAATCCTGATGCGACGATAATCGGTAGTATTGCAGACATCCAGCTTACTGTTTTGTTTTTAGAATACCACCAGAGTGTCAATGGAACGACAGCAAGCATGGTAATCACATTCTCTTTTGATAACAGGCCAAGGAAAAAAGCAAGCGCTGCTAATCCGCTCCATGGCCATAATTTGGATTCGCGCACGCCGATCAGCATAAGCCATAATCCTCCTATCGCTCCCATGGCTGCCATGATCTCATCCCGTCCTTTAATATTTCCTACCACTTCTGTATGTATGGGGTGAAGTGCAAAAACTAACGTTGCGAGAACAGCTACATTGAGCGCTATAATTGATGATAATCTTGGTGTAAGGAGTTCGCGTAGAAAGCCGAATAATATCCAGCACAACAAGCCATAGCATATGGCACTGATGAGATGACTGAACCATGGATGAAGACCGGCAATATCATATTCGATAGCAAACATGATGGGCGTAAGAGGTCTGTAACGGCCACCACTGACGAGACGTGTTTTACTTGCATCTTTAAAATATCCATAAAAGGTATCATGGCTCAGCAGTCCTCCGATGCCATCCACACCTTTTGTGGTATACATATTATCATTGATGACGATGGCATCATCCTGTGTATACTCAAAGCTGACGGTTTGAACATAGAGAAGTGCACCAAGGATTGCTAATAAAGGCCCTATACGATGCAATGGGATCCCGGCAAATGTGCCGGGTTCATCTTTTTTTGCCTGTTTCTTTATTGTTTTCGCCACGTAGGATGTGTAAGGGTGCAAATTTCGTCAAAAAGACCCAAAAGGCATAGGATAGCTTATGTCTTCACTTCCTGTTAATATTCCTTGTATTTCTATATTATATTCTGACAGTAGACGTTTTATATATTTAATTTTTAAGCATAATCAATGAATATATATGAAGGAATTGATCATGGCAATCAGTATGATGATATTTATGACTTCATGCGATATCATGAAATCAATCACTTTTGTGAATAAAACGCACAAAGACATGACGCTCACAATTCCGCCGGGAACGGATACATATTTTTTAAACAACATGAAAAGGCCGACTCAATTTCACTTTGGAGCTGAAGGGACAGCATCGAAAATCACTCTGCTCAAAGGATTTGGTAAATGGGGAAAATCAGATGCAGCTGATCTGGTGGATATGATTACAATAGGCAGCATGTATTATGGTGCCGATAGTGCAAATGTATTTATTGTCAACCCGGATTTTATTAAAGCGAATCGCACGGGTATATTTGGAAGCAAATTGAAAATTGTTTTAACATCCAAGATGCAGCATGATTGAAGTTAATATCCGTAAAGCCACTATAGATGATATGGATGCTTTGTTCGCTTTTGAACAGGGCGTAATCCAATCCGAACGACCATATGATGAAACATTAAAAACAGGTACGCTTCATTATTATGATCTCCAAAGCATGATAGATGACCCTTCGGTTTCTATGGTGGTGGCTGAAATTGAAAATGAAATTATTGCTTCAGGTTATGCGCGTATTCAAAAATCACAACCTTATTTAAGACATAGTACTTACGCACACCTGGGCTTTATGTTTGTCGTTGAGAAATTTCGTGGCAAAGGCATTAATAAAATGATCCTTGATGTCCTTTCAAAATGGGCTTCCGAAAAAGGGATCACGGAAATGCGTCTGGAAGTATACAATGACAATGAAACTGCAATCAGGGCTTATGAAAAAGCCGGCTTTAAAAAGCATATGATAGAAATGCGAATGGATATTTCCAATAGAAACGAAAAATGAAAAATGAAAAACTTTTATTTGGATCTGAAATTCCAATCCGTAAATAAAAATTTATGTTCTCAAAATATAGTATATTAGGTATTGACTTAAATATTAATTGAAGGAGTTGAAAAAGAAAATACTTGTTATTTTAGGTGTAAGGTTACCTTTTGTATAATTGAATTTTTGAGCATTGGATAATTTTAATCTAATGATGGTTTAATTGTGGAATTAAATTTATAACAATATCATGTCAAAAACTATTCTAATAATAATCTCATTGTTCTTCCTTTGTCTGGAACATATGTATGCTCAGCCTGATCCGATCACAATCACCTTTGTGGAAGCGCAGCCTGTTTGGGAGCATCTGACATGGGATACCACATATTATGATGTAGGTCAGCCTGATCTTAATAAGTATAACACAGCAAATCCTGGTCAATGCTACAGATTCAATAAGGATCTTTTTCTATACAGCCCTTGTGACAATTTTAATGGGGAAATTTATGGTTACATATTGGAAAAGATCGATATTGAGACAGGCCAAATTAAGTGGCAGTCGTATAACACTTACTATAATAATGGATTACAGGATTATTACAAGAATCTCTGGTTGCGCCCGGATGGTCGTCTGGAAATGGAAGGAATAAAACGTCATGGGCCATATGTTACTCCGATATTTGGCTTTTGGAATGTAGGTGGAGGTAAATCAAATTTTGTTCGTAAAATTTTTGATTATGACACGGGTGATCTGGTACAAACTAATATTGGGCAAGACAGCATAGGGAATATAGTGCCTCAGTATCTTAATTTTTATCCGGTTCAATTTGATTCAACCTACCTGGCCCTTAATCTGACAGGTATGGAGGTGAATGACACTATTTTATATGGTTATGATTTTTATCGGCTGGATCATCAAAATAACCTCACAGATACCCTGCCTGTTTCAACTATTCTATATGAAACAACTGACTCTATTGGTGTTTTTTCATTAGGACAGCCCCAGTACACCGAAATGCTGGATGACACTACATTGATAGGATTGATCATCCAGGACAAATTTCATCCCGGGAAGACCAAAGCGCAATTGATCTGGATGAATATAAAAGACCTCGGTGATATAAAGGTTATGAAACGGATGAATATTGAAAACCTGATTCCGGGTGAGGAGAAAAGTTTCTTAAATTTTATTTTTAAAGTAGCAAATAATAGCATTTATTTAAATCAGAATTACTTCGATAGTGAAATTAATACTGTAGTTTCCTATTTAACAGTATTAGATCGTGAAGGGAATGTTCTTCATTATATACCGAAATGCCTAGAAAGCAATGCCATTTATCAAGCCGTCAGGATTGTATATACCAGTGATGAATATGATTATTTCGCTGCTTTACCCTCAAGGACTGGTCGAAAAGGGCTTGATATTTTAAAATTGGATCGAAATGCTGATTCATTCCAGTATGTCTCTTCCATTACATCTGCAGTGGCAGATGAAGAATTTACCCGTCAGATGGAAGTCAGTAAGCTATATGATGATGGATTATTTGTCATCGGTGCATACACCAAAAAATTAGGGACTGTTCAGAACAGTGCCCTAAAATATTATTGCTTTAAAGGCAGCGACCTGGGTATGCAATTGAGTACCCCTGTTAAAAAGGTAGTGAAGAAAGAAGACATCAACGTCTATCCAAATCCATCAGATGGAATCATTAATTTTTCTTTCGATCAAAATTTTTCAGGATATATTGTTCTGTATGACCTGATGGGCAAACAAATACAAAATCACAATATATCCGGCAGCAACGTATATCAAATTGATCTGGGAAGTGCCCCGTCCGGAATATACTATGCTTCTATAGTAGATCAGGAGTCCAATCTCATGTATTTTGAAAAAATTATTATTTCCTCCGGACGCTACTGAATACTGACTACCGATTACTGATTACCTTTTCCCTTAGCCGTCTTTCTTCTTAAACAACTGTTGTTCCGCAATAAGCTTATGCAGATCAGCTAATAGCCCTTCATGGCGGGCTTTTTTAGCAACTTCTACCTGAACATTTTTTCCAGGATGATCATCAAGATCCTGGATAGCTTCTACCAGCATGCGGTTCAGCTTGACGGATTTGCGCCTGTTCCACCAGAACAGCAATCCCATGATGGCGCCTAAAAGGCCTAAGCCCAAAAAAAGCATATCCTTGACATCACCAAAAATTCCTTTTGCATTCTTATCATTTCTGAGTTCATCAAAAACCGCTTTTACTGCAGTGCGGATAACAGTATCCATCTGTGGTTTTAAATTTTTGGCTATCAATTCATTTGCCATGCGACCACCCAATGTATCAAATTCAATATCGCGAAGTGACCTGTTGATAAAAGAGGAAAGCATTTTTGAATTGGCCTCAGAAAAAAAAGATGCCAGCAAGCTGTTCAGCTTAGCTTTATTAGCCGGAGAAGTTAATGAAGTGATCGATTTAGCAATATCATGACTCATCTGGTCACTCAAAGCTGAAATCAATTTTTTCATCCTCAATTCGGTTTCTTCAGCCAGGAAAGGATCAGGACACCTTGTGAAAATTTATTGCTGAATGGAGCCGGATCCAACTCCTGGAACATTTGCGTGAGATATTTTGTAAGGTTCCGGTTAATCCTCGCTGTAATCGAATCCAGTTTTTCCTGTGAATTTGTACTCGACAATTCGGTCAGAAGTCCTGAAGTAGCATCCATGACCAACGAATCCACCGGAGTCATTGAACTACTGACATCATCAATATTTCTTGAAATCGAATGAAAATCCCTTAGCGCTCCTCCTATCTTGCACCCATTGAAAAGTATAATGCTGATACAAATCAAAACAGGAATTCCGATATTTTTCATAAAGGGAGCCATTCGTAATTAAGGAAGCAATAAAAAATGTTCTCAAATGTAACAACTTCGACACTTTAAACAGCTTACGGATATTTATCTTTATTTGAAAGATCTCATCTCTTTAACTCCTCACTCACTATTCACTACTCACTACTCACTTTCCTTACCTTAGAGCCCCATTATTCCGGATACAACACTGATAACATGCCAAAGCCAACATTATACCTTCTTGACGCATACGCACTGATTTTCAGGGCATACTATGCTTTTTTGCGAAACCCACGCATCAACAGTAAAGGACTGAATACAAGCGCCATGTTTGGATTTGTCAATGCGCTGGAAGATGTCATCAACAACCGCAAGCCAACTCACCTGGCCGTATGTTTTGATCACAAATCTCCAAATGTAAGGGTGCAGGAATTCCCTTATTATAAAGCAAACCGCCAGGAAACACCTGAAGATATCCGAATCTCAGAACCTTACATTCGCAACATCATCGAAGCATACAATATTCCCATTCTTGAAGCCCAGGGCTATGAAGCTGATGATGTCATTGGTACACTTGCAAAAATGGCGGAGAAAGAAGGATACGAGGTATACATGGTCACTCCGGATAAGGACTTTGGCCAATTAGTATCTGAAAATATCTACATCTATAAGCCCGCACGTCAGGGTGGCGATGCAGAAGTATGGGGTCCGAAAGAAGTCATTGCAAATTACGGTATCCACAAACCTGAACAGGTCATCGATATCCTTGCACTCATGGGCGATGCCGTGGATAATATACCCGGTGTGTTAGGCGTCGGAGAAAAAGGTGCCTCCAAATTGATCCACGAATATCATTCTGTCGAAGCTATTTATGAAAATATTCATCAGCTGAAAGGAGCGCTGAAAGACAAAATGGAAAAAAGCAAACAGAATGCTTTCGATTCCAAAAAACTAGCCACCATCTTACTTGACGCACCTGTTCTTTTTGAACCGGATAGACTGATCATGGAAGCTCCGGATGCAACTCGTCTTTCTGCCATCTTCAGCGAACTGGAATTCCGTGCGCTTGGAAAAAGAATTCTTGGTGATTCATATGAAGTGAACACATCCTCCACTGAAACAACAGCAACAACGCCTAATACACCTACAGGGAATGTACAAAGCAGCCTTTTCCAGGACCTTGAAGAAGAAGACAGTTTAACAAGAGGACCTTCGAAAGGCCGAAACATTACAAACACTCCTCACACCTATCATGCCGTAACTTCCGAACAGGATACTGCAGATCTGAAAAAGAAATTATTGGCAGCAAAAGAATTTGCATTCGATACAGAAACTACAGGACTCGATGCAGAAATGGAAATTGTCGGCATGTCATTTTCATTACAACCGGGGGAAGCATATTATGTACCCACACCTCTCAATTTTGAAGAAGCAAAAAAAATAGTTCAGTCATTCAAAGAAGTATTTACAAATCCAGATGCGCTGAAAGTGGGTCACAATATCAAATTCGATATGAAGCTGCTGCTGAACTATGGAGTAGAAGTGGCTGAACCGATTTATGACACCATGGTTGCTCACTTTGTGGCTGATGCGCACATCCGGCATAAAATGGATGTTATGGCTGAGGCCTATCTCGGATATAGTCCGGTGCCTATCACAGATCTGATAGGGAAGCGTGGAAAGAACCAGCTCTCCATGCAGGACATAGACCTGGAACGTATCAAAGAGTATGCTTCTGAAGATGCCGACATCACCCTGCAGCTAAAATCTGTAACAGATAAAATGCTGGCAGATGTTAAAGCAGAAGACCTTGTTAAAAAACTGGAATTCCCCCTGATACATGTTTTGACAGACATGGAATTTGAAGGTATCCGGCTTGATGTTCCATTCTTAAATGAATATTCAAAGTTTATCGGCGCAGAACTTTATGGCATCAGGGAAAATATTTTCAAATTAAGCGGTGTCGAATTTAATCTTGATTCTCCTCGTCAATTAGGTGATATTTTATTCGAACATTTGAAAATTCCATATGAAGGAGCGAAAACTAAAACAGGACAATACGGAACCAGTGAAGATATATTGTCACCACTTCGTTTAAAACATGAGATCATCGATCACATTATTAATTATCGAGAGCTCACGAAGTTAAAATCCACCTATGTAGATGCCCTGCCTGCGTTAGTTAATCCATCAACCGGAAAATTGCACACCACTTTCGGACAAACGATCGCAGCTACAGGCCGTCTTGCATCAAATAATCCCAATCTGCAGAATATCCCGATCCGAACGGACCGTGGGAAAGAAATCAGGAAAGCATTTATTCCACGTGATGATGATCATCTCATTTTATCAGCTGACTATTCGCAAATTGAACTGAGGATTATTGCTGCCATCACGCAGGATGAAGGTATGCTTGAAGCATTCAACCGGGGAGAAGATATACATGCATCAACCGCATCAAAAGTTTTCAATGTTCCGTTAAGCGAAGTCTCAAAAGAAATGCGTCGACGTGCCAAGGCAGTCAATTTTGGTTTAGCGTATGGTCAATCTGCATTTGGTCTTTCACAAACACTGGGTATTTCACGAAGTGAGTCGAAAGAGATCATTGACAATTATTTCCTGAAATTTCCAGGCATTAAGAACTATATGGCAGAGACTGTCAAATTTGCAGAAGCGAATGGTTATGTCGAAACGATCATGAAACGAAGAAGATATCTTCGGGATATAAATTCAAAAAACAATGTTGTTCGGAGTCAGGCAGCACGGAATGCAATTAATTCTCCAATACAAGGTTCTGCAGCAGACATGATCAAGATGGCAATGATCGACATCTACCACGAAATCCGAAACCGCAAATTAAAATCCCGCATGCTACTTCAGGTACATGACGAATTGGTATTCGATTTATTCAAACCCGAAGAAGCTGAAATGCGGGCGATGGTGGAGGATAAAATGAAACATGCGATTCCTGATCTTCCAGTTCCTGTTGAAGTAGGTATGGGCACGGGCATCAATTGGCTCGAGGCCCATTAATCAATATGCTTGGTTAAAAAGTTAGCGCTCATCATGACTTTAATTGATTTATATGATTCTGGATCCTCTGATTTTGAACCAAGGAATTGAAAGATTGATCATATTCCAATAAAGGATTTGATTGAAGTTTCTGGTTACGAAGTAAAATATGAGCTAAATGATTTTTGACTTAAATAAAAAACTATCCCTTCAGTTAAGGCGTGAAGAGATCTATAAATGGATATTTTAAAGCTTAACAATTTTTCCAGTGTAAACAAGAATTCCATTATCGTTGAAAATACTGATAAAATGGATTCCTTTCCCAAAATCTGAAAAATCAATTAAGCTGCCTTTTCCTTGTTTGAATAACTGACAAACCGGGTCAATTACACTCCAATTTAGATTATCTCCATCAGGGATAATTACAAAATCAGATGTAGGATTTGGGTATAATTTAATTTCGCTATTTTGATTTAAATGCACAGCAGATACGGTTGATGAGCATGGACTGTCAAAAGCAATTTGATCCCTTGGGACTAACAGCAAGGGAAATATAGTATCAATTATTCCACCTTCTACAGAATCAATTCGGAAAAAACTAAAATTTGTATTAAATGATGATACAATAAAAGAATCTCGCTGGGCAAGACATACATAATCATAATCTTCTTCTAAATCCGGCCACCATTCTGCTACAATCATAGGAAATACGTTTGGCGTTAACGTGCTGCGATTTCTGCAATAACTATCCTCAAAATCATCACGATTCCAATATATGGTAATAGGCAAGTTAATGACCCGGACAAAAAATATTATCGCTTCATTGAACCACAAACAATCATAATCTGGATGGAACCCACTTTCATTATCTGCCACAATCTTTTTAGAAAGCACGAGATTTTCATTCATTTGATTCCAATCAAGAAAATGAGCAGCTCTCACTTCAAATACAGAATTCCAAGGACTGGAAATGTTAACTTCACCAAATTGAGGATTGTAGTATGCATTCGCCGCAATATCATGACCTATAACAATGGAATCCTGATTTCCGGTAGAATCCTTAAAAAAGAAAGTTGTTTCAAAAAATGCACTTTTTTGTGCTTCAATTAGAAACGGCCACAACGGCCACATTAATAATAGACAAATCCATTTCACAGGCTATTGTTTAATAAAATTTTCAATTTTATTTCCAGTCGCGGCAATCAAACAATTATACCTTTCAAAATAGTCAATACTATCCGGGAATTATGGATTACTTCTCTGGTGCGGTTATAGAACATACTTCCCAATCGCACTCACAAACATCTTCATCTCTTCCACCGTCCCAATGCTCACCCTTGTCCAATCGGGGACATAATCATATTTGCGAATGAGTATATTTTCCTGTTCCATCGCCGTGACAGGATCCATATTGAATTTATCATTTTTGAAAAAGACAAAATTTGCAGAAGATGGAAGATATTTTACACCCATCTGGTCAAAAGCCTTCATGACTAAATTCCGGCCTTCGATTATTTTATTCCTGCTGAACGTTTCAAATTTTTCATCTTTCAGGCAAGCCATGGCTGCTGCTGCAGCAGGAACAGAAATGCTAATCGACCTGCCCATGCTCAAATTAGACATGGCATTAATGATCTCAGGTTGGGCAACTGCATAACCAATCCGCATTCCTGCAAGTCCATGCACTTTAGAAAAGGTGCGGCCCACAATAAGATAAGGCAGCTTTTCTATTAAACTGGCCATGCTGTTTCGCCGGCCATTTGGACTTAATTCAATATAGGCTTCATCGATGAAGACCGGGTATTTTGTAGCGTGGTATTCACAAAAGAATTTCAGATCATCATAAGGCAATTCAACACCTGTTGGATTATTTGGATTGCAGATAAAAATAAGTTTGGTATTTAAACCTGCGGCATTTGAAAGTGCACCGAGGTCATATTGAAAGTTTGCATCCAGGGGTGTCCTGGCCCATGTGCAACCTATTTTATTAGCATACGTAAGAAGAAAATCAAACGTCGGATGACAAGCCAGTAATTCCCCGCCATTGATGCCAAATGTGAGGCCAGCTAAACCTAATAATTCAGTTGAGCCTGCAGTGATGAGGATATGATCAGAAGCCACACCTTCTTTTTTTGCGATCTCATCTTTCAGTGCTGAAATATATTCACGTGGATACCGGTTTGCTTCCTTCAGGTTGTCTAGAATAGCTTTTCGGGCAGCTTCACTAGGACCATAGGCATTTTCATTTGAATTGAGCCTGATCTTCCCTTCTGCATTGGGGACCTTTATTCCTGGCTGATATTCTTCAGTAAATGTGTACCAATTACTAACCGGTAAAATAGCGGCGGCCATCGCACTCCGCTGTAGCCAGGCCCTACGTGATATATTAGTTGTCATAACAAGATGATTAATTTCTTATGTCCACATCTATGTCGTAGACATTGCTTGTGAGTTTATAGGGTTATAAAGTTTAAAGAGTTTATTTGGTTTGTATTTTGATTGCCTGTTGCCTATTGCTTTTTGTTCCATGGGTTTCACCCATGGCTAATATTGTCTGATCCCTACAGGATCATTGTTGTTTGCATCCTGCAAACCTTTTTTTGATTATTGCCGATTGCCTATTGTTGATTGCCTATTGCTTGTTGATTGTTGCTTTTACTTTCCCTGCTCCCTGCTCCCTGCCCCCTGCTTTTTTGCTCATTGCCTATTGCTTGTTGCTTATTGCTTGTCGTCATTTCACTAAATTTATGACAAAATCAGCATTTTATGACATTTGAGAGCCCCATTCCTGTCTTAGAACTAGCATCCTGGATAGGAGCTACCCTTATCGGGGATAATGCAATCATGGTGGAAGGTGTCAATGAGATCCATAAAGTCAGGCAGGGCGACATCACTTTTGTGGATCATCCGAAATATTTCAATGCTTCACTTCAATCCACTGCTTCTGTCATCATTGTTCCAAATGCTATGGAATGTCCTTCCGGTAAAGCACTTTTAGTAGTTGAAAAACCATTTATTGCTTACGAAAATATTGTCAACCGCTTCAGGCCCGTCACAGCATTAAATACAGAAGCACGGGAGAATTACAATGTCGATCCTTCGGCCATCATTGAACCCGGGGCTATCGTCGGACAAAACGTGACGATTGGAAGGAATTGTCATATTCAGTCAGGTGCTGTGATCAGGCCATATTCTTTTTTAGGTGACCGTGTCGTCGTACAGTCAGGTGCGATCATCGGTGCCCAGGCTTTTTATTTTAAAAAATGGCCGGACCAATACCAGTCATGGACAGGATGTGGGCGCGTGATTATTGAAGATGATGTATGGATTGGAGCGGGCAGCACTATCGCCCAGGGTGTCAGTGGAGATACTATCATCGGTGCCGGTACAAAAATTGACTGCCAGGTGATGATCGGCCACGGCGTGGTGATCGGAAAAAATTGTCTCCTCGCTGCACAAGTAGGCATAGCCGGAAAAACAATCATCGGAGATTGGTGTGTTGTATATGGACAGGCCGGTATCACTCAGAATCTTCACATCGGTGACAGAGCAATCGTGTATGCACAAAGCGGCGTCATGAATGATCTCGAAGGAGACCATGCTTATTTCGGTTCACCCGCAGGTGAAGCGAAAATAAAATTCAGAGAGATGACCGCACTGAAAAATCTGGCCAGTGATTATTTGCAGAAGAAGAATGAAAAATAGATTCTGATTATAACACTCAAAGCTCAGCCTTGAAGACACCAGAACGTCGGTCAACCGACGCTCAGCATTGCGTTTTTTTTGTGTTTTTTTTTAAACAATGCTGAGCGTCGGTTGACCGACGTTCTGGTGTGTGCAAAGCTTTGCTTTGCGTATGCTAATAGAAATTTATTTTCCCCCTACTACTCTCCCTGCCTTTTATCATTTCCATTTAATATTACACCCCGCACTCGGATACTGTTTTTCTGACACCGGTTTCCCTTCAAGAATAGCATCAATAGCATCTCTTAAGTCTTTTCCCGTCAACGGATTTGAATTCTTCGGTCTTGAGTCATCCAGCCTTCCCCTGTAAGCAAGCTTCAGATCTTTATCAAATACATAAAAATCAGGAGTGCATGCAGCATCAAATGCTTTCGCCACTTCCTGACTTTCGTCATACAGGTATGGAAATGGATATTTAAGACGCATGGCCACATCCTTCATCCTGACGGGTCCATCTTCAGGATAATTTTCAACATCATTAGAGCTGATCGCAACAAAAGAAACGCCCTTCGGACTATAATCATTTGCAACCCTCACCATTTCATCATTGACATGAATGACATATGGACAATGATTACAAATGAACATAACCACTGTCGCCTTATCAGATGCAACATCTTTTAAGCTGATTGTTTTCCCGGACACTGTATCCGGCAAGGTAAATGATGGAGCCTCGCTTCCAAGAGGTAACATGTTAGATTCTGTGTATGCCATTATAGTGAGTGGTGAGTAGTAAGTAGTGAGTTGTGTGAATCGTGAGGCGTGAGACGTGAATCGTGAGTTGTGAGTTGTGATTTATGTTTGTAAATGATTTATTTTATAATTTTTATTGCTTTAGGGCTAATCATATAGATATAACTTGTTTCATGTTCTGCATCTCATCTCACGTATCACATATCACATATCACATATCACGGATCACGGATCACACCTCACACAACTCACAACTCACAACTCACTTTCTACATTCCTGGTTTATCTCCAACACATACTTCTTCACCACATCTATCAATCCTGCAGATTCGCTTCCTTTAAAGCCCGTGATCATTTCGTTTTTTAATTCCTTTTCCGCCAATGCTGTCAGCTCAACAGACACAGGCATATAAGACCAGTGCCATCTCTCCTCAAAGTATCCGGTAGGTCTGCCTGCAGAATATGGTTGGCAGAATCCAAATTCTGAACCATGCTGTTTTAACCAGTTATATATATCGAGACCTACCCCGGCATCGAACCAACTGTTTTCAAAACTATTCAGATCTATATCCGTACCCCAATGATGCCTGCTGGTTCCCGGCATCGAACTGTAACGCAATATTTTCAATGCTCTTTCTTTAGGGTCTGGTGTGGTTGCAGACAGGTCTTCACCACCTTCAATTAATTTCTCACCCGTCCATTTCGCTTCCCATATTCCTTTTTGATAATTAAAATTCCGTGTAGCTGAACGTATTTGTAACCGGATTCCGTCTACAAGCGCACTATCATACATTCTCCTGAATGCCTGGTACGTATCTTTTCTCAGGTACAACCCTTCACGATCCGCATATTTAATATCAATCTTTTCGAAATCTGGATGTGTAGCCGGATCAAAATGACCGGTGATATAATCTATGGTAAATTTTTCTTCAGTGGGAGTACTTACAGGAGTAGTGTCAACGAGAATTTTTGTAGTATCCGTCATGTCAACTTTCTCTGATCCTTGGTTGGACACAAGTTTCGTTTGGCCGCATGAAAGCCACATTAATAAAGAAATCACACAGACCATTGAATTCACTTTGAAGGGTTTATAGGGTTTAAAGGGTTTATGGAGTTTATAAGATTATAAAGTTTATAGACGTTTATCGAGTTTATAGGAATATTAATTAATAACCTTAATAAACCTTATAACCTAAAATCCTAAAGATGTTTAACCCCATCAGGCACCTCATAAAATGTCGGATGACGGTAGATCTTGTCTTCTGCAGGATCAAACAATTCTTCGCTTTCGGCTGGATTTGATGCTGTTATCTCGGAGGAGAGCACTACCCAGATGCTGTTGCCTTCATTGCGGCGGCAATATACATCGCGTGCATTTTCAATCGCCATCTGTGGATCTGCTGCATGTAAGCTTCCTGCATGTTTATGATGGAGGCCTGCTTTCGAACGGATGAATACTTCATACAATGGCCATGATTTCATACGGCTTGTGTTTTAATCACGCTTTGATTTTCTTTTTTTGCAGCATATGCGGTTGCTGCTTCTCTTACCCATGCTCCATCTTCCCAGGCTTTAATTCGTGCTGCAAGTCTTTCTTTGTTGCAGGGTCCATGTCCCTTCACTACTGCCCAGAATTCATCCCAATTGATCTCTCCAAAATCATAATGTCCTTTTTCTTCATTCCACTTCAGGTCAGGATCAGGAATTTTTATACCGAGATGATCTGCTTGTGGTGCACACATGTCCACCATTTTCTGGCGAAGCTCATCGTTCGTAAATCGTTTGATGCCCCATTTTTGAGATTGAGCAGTGTGTGTAGATTCACTATCCTGCGGTCCAAACATCATCAGGCTTGGCCACCACCAACGGTTGAGTGCATCCTGTGCCATCGCTTTTTGTGCAGGCGTTCCTTTGCACAGCGTATCCATGATCTCAAATCCCTGGCGCTGATGAAAACTTTCTTCTTTGCAAATACGAACCATCGCACGTGCATAGGGACCGTAGGAACAACGACATAATGGGATCTGGTTGAGAATAGCAGCTCCGTCGACAAGCCAACCGATCGCACCCATGTCAGCCCATGTCAAAGCAGGATAATTAAAAATGCTGCTGTATTTCGCTTTTCCTGAATGAAGTTGTTCGATGAGCTCATCTCTTTCAATGCCAAGTGTCTCAGTTGCACTGTAGAGATAAAGTCCATGTCCCGCTTCATCCTGTACTTTCGCAAGCAGAGCAACCTTCCGTCGCAACGAAGGAGCCCTGGTGATCCAATTCCCTTCAGGCAACATCCCCACAATTTCAGAATGTGCATGCTGGCTGATCTGCCGGATCAATGTCTGGCGATAATTGTCAGGCATCCAGTCGCGTGGTTCGATGCGGACATCCTTATCGATTTTTTCCTGGAATCCGCTTTCTATTTCGATGATATTCATACTACTATTCCTTTAATCAAAATCAGGGTGATTTGTTCAGTCAGTTCTTCTGGAGTAAGCTTTGTTTTTTTAATATTCGGCATATGCAGCCATCTCAACGAGGACAGGATCATCTGGTAAATAATAAACTCATCCGTCGGCCTGAATATTTTATTTTCAATTCCTTCCCGTAGTATTCTAAGATACGTTTTTTCATACAACCTCCGAAGTATCAGGAATTCAGAGAGAAAAGGTTCCTGCAAATGCCTCCATTCATCATTGAACACCGTCACCGAACTTTTATCATTCAATGCGATGTGAATTTGTAACCGTATCAGTGCTTTTATTTTTTCTTCTGGACTGATGGGAGATTCATCAATTGCTTTCATCCCATCCAGGAATTCATGTGCACACCGGAAACATATGGTCGTAAGCAATTCATCTTTCGAATCCATATGATTGTACAAGCTCGCAGCCCCAAGACCTACAGCCTGTGCTATATCCCTGACTGAACATGCAGAAAAACCTTTTTCACCGAAGAGCTTTGCTGCTGCAATCTGAATTTCTTCTTTCCGTGTTCCAGTTGTGGCCATTCAAAAATGATTTAAATAAAATTGTTATTCTTACTCCTTACCAACTACTACATACTCATTTCGCACAGAGAGCGCAGAGATGAAACACACAGAGCTCACAGAAAAAAATCGGGTATAATTTGCTTCCGTGATCTCCGTGAAAACTCTCCGTGATCTCCGTGCGAAAACAAACAGTGTCATTTACTGATCATTGCTATATTCTTTCCTCTTACTTCTCGCCAGCTACTACTTACTCATTTCGCACGGAGAGCGCAGAGAATAAATCCACAGAGCTCACGGAAAAAAATCGGGTATAATTTGCTTCCGTGATCTCCGTGAAAACTCTCCGTGATCTCCGTGCGAAAACAAACATTGTCATTTACTGATCATTGCTATATTCTTTCCTCTTACTTCTCGCCAGCTACTACTCATTTCGCACGGAGAGCGCAGAGATGAAACACACAGAGCTCACGGAAAAAAATAGGTTATATTTTACTTCCGTGATCTCCGTGAAAACTCTCCGTTATCTCCGTGCGAAAACAAACATTCGCATCGTCACATTATCACATTGTCTCACTGTATATCATAGTCTAGTATCAATCTCTCACTCCTCGGATGACTTTGACACGTGAGCACATACCCCGCATCTATTTCATCCGGCTCCAGTCCATAATGAATATCCATATGCACCTTTCCTTCCACCACAAGTGCTTTGCACGTGCTGCATACGCCACCTTTGCATGAATAAGGAAGTTCAAAGCCTGATTGCAATGCTGCATCCAGGACTGCCTCTCCATGATATCTCACCTGCAGATCCGTTTCATGTCCATCGATACGGTATGTCACTTTTGACACACGGTCATCTCCTGCATCTAGCGGTTTTATTTTTTTGTCTTGAAATTCAACCACAGGTGCTGTACCGAATAATTCAAACCGGATTTGTTCTTCTTTTAATCCAAGCTTTAACAATCCGTCTTTCAGATTCAATATCATATGTTCAGGTCCGCATATGAAAACGGAATCAATTTCTTTGATATCAAATAAGTGTTTTGAAAAAGCAATTAACTTCTCAGCATCAATACGCCCGCTCATTAAATCTGATCCTGATATTTCACGCGTCAGCAAATGATACACTGAAAACCGGTTCATGTACACATTCTTCAATCCTTCAAGCTCATCTTTGAAGATGATCGTATCGCTGGTCTTATTGTTATAAAAAAGTTTAGCCTGTCCTTTTGGATAGTGTGAGAGGAAATATTTGATCAGAGAAATGATAGGTGTAATCCCGCTGCCCGCAGCAAAGAAGATCAATTCAGCATCTTCTTTCATGTTTTCCGGAAGGATGAACTTCCCTTCAGGTATCATGACTTCAAACAGATCACCGGGTTTTAGTTGTTGATTGACATAGGTTGAAAATCTTCCGCCGTAAACTTCTTTGACCGCTATGGCGAGATGGGTATCATCCGGAACTGAACAAATGGAATAGGACTTCCGGATTTCCTCGCCATCAAGTGTTGCCCTGCAAGGCAAATACTGTCCGGGCCTGAAGCTGAATTGCGACTTAAGCTCTTCCGGTACTTCAAGCCATACAGAGACACTTTCGGGTGTCTCCCGTTGAATACGGGTGATTTTTAAAGCTGTATACCGGCTCATGGTGTAAAAATAAGGATATACGAACGATTGTTCGTAGAAAAAAGGCGGAGTCGGAGGCTAAGGCTTAGGCAGAGGAAAGGATCTGTAACCGTTTCTCTAACCCTTAGTTATCACCATCACCTTATCCTTAACCTCAGCTTACACCTTCCCTAGTCTCGCAGTTGTCTTTGCATTCAACGTTAAAGGCCTGCACCTTCGACCTTTTATCGGTCAAAAACCCTATATTAATAATTATCGGTCAAATAGCCGATTATTTATCAAAGTATCTTAAATATTATAGGTTAAAAGCCCTATATTTGAGATTATAGGCAAAACAGCCGATAAAAAAATGACAAGTGTAATTACAGGTGATATCATCAATTCCAGGGACCTCCAAAATCCCGATAAATGGATTATTCCACTTAAAGACCTGCTGGACAGGGAAGGGAGTTCGCCTCAAATCTGGGAATTATACAGGGGTGACAGCTTTCAATTGGAAGTCATAAATGCAGAAGAAGCGTTGTTAATGGCCATCCGCATCAAAGCAACGCTCAAAAGTATCAAACACATGGATGTCCGAATGGCTATTGGAATTGGTAATAAAAAGTATGATGCTTCAAAAATCACAGAATCAAATGGAGAGGCATTTATTTATTCCGGCGACCAGTTTGAGAAGCTAAAAAAAGAGAAGCTGACGCTTGCCGTAAAAACACCCTGGGAAGATTTCGACAAAGAAATGAATGTTTCCATTAAGCTTGCACTGATTGCTATGGATCATTGGAAACCAAAGACTGCAGAAATCGTAAAAGTTTCACTGGAATATCCACAAAAAGGCCAGATTGAATTAGCCGAAATATTGGGAATAAATCAATCGTCAGTCAGCGAGGGACAGAAACGGTCTCACTTCAGTGAGATCATGGAATTGGAATCTTTGTACAGAGAAAAGATAAAAAAGCTGGATATAAAATGATCATCCTCATCAAGCTCATATTAGCACACTTGCTCGGTGATTTTCTATTCCAACCCCACCAATGGGTCCTGGAAAAAGCAGAAAAAAAACTGGGATCAGTTAAATTATATCTGCATGCACTTCTTCATGGAGCGCTTGTCATGCTGATCATTTGGGATATAAATTTCTGGATACCTGCAATCATCATCATGTTATCACATGGTGCTATCGACGGATTGAAATCAATCATTCATAATGAAAAGAACAAGCGTCAATTATTTTTTATCGATCAATTCTTGCATCTGGGAGTGATCTTCATCCTGTGGTATTTCTGGCAAAATATTTCTATTCCGTTTGAATCCATATTTACAGAAGAAAGGATATTATTTCTGACAGCTTTCATAGCCATTACCACACCGTCTTCTGTAGCGATTAAGGTTTTGATCTCAAGATGGGCTACTGAAACAGGAGATGAAGACGAAGCATCCTGAGCTGTAGCACAAGGTTGAGGAAAGCAGGTCGAAGCATCGCCTTCGCCTATTTTACCCCCATCCTTTGTCTAACAATCCCAATGGCGTACCTTTGTACCCCTTTTTAAACCCATAGATGGCCGTCCTTAAAAGCAAAAAAGAAATTGTTGATCGCGATGACGCCTGGATAGACGTGATAGGCGCCAAAGAACACAACCTGAAGTCCATCAATATCAGGATCCCCCGCGAAAAGCTCGTGGTCATCACCGGCATTAGTGGAAGCGGTAAATCCTCCCTCGCTTTTGATACCATCTATGCAGAGGGCCAACGTCGCTATCTCGAAACTTTCTCAGCTTACGCACGCCAATTCCTGGGAGGTATCGAGCGCCCGGATGTAGAGAAGATAGACGGACTCAGCCCCGTCATCAGCATCGAACAAAAAACCTCAGGCTGGAATCCACGATCCACAGTAGGTACGATCACAGAGATCTACGACTTTCTCCGTTTGCTTTATGCACGGGCGGGTGAGGCATATTCCTATGTCACAGGTGAGAAAATGGTCCAATACACTGAAGACCAGATCCATCAGAATGTCCTCGAACAATTCGCCAACGAAAAGATCATCATCCTCGCACCAGTTGTCCGTGGACGTAAAGGCCATTATCGCGAGCTCTTTGACCAACTACGCAAACAAGGCTATAATAAAGTCAGGGTCGACGGCGAGATCATTGATCTAAGCCCCAAAATGCAGGTTGACAGGTACAAGACCCATGATATCGAGTTGGTAGTCGACCGCCTTTCAGTACAGTCTGATAAGGAAGCCAGGATTACAAGCAGTCTCTCCACAGCACTCAGGCTCGGAGAAGGCATGCTGATGGTAATGAAAGTTGGCGAAGAAACTGTCAGAATGTATTCCAAGCAACTGATGTGCTCTGTGTCGGGTATTTCGTACGAAGAACCCTCACCTAATTCATTTTCATTCAACTCCCCTTATGGAGCTTGTCCTACCTGCGGAGGTCTCGGAGAAGTAACCCAGGTGGATATGGATAAGGTCATCCCGGATCCAAATAAGTCAATCAATGACCTTGGCATAGCGCCATTTGGTGAGGTGAGAGACAATTATACCTTCAAGCAGCTTCGCCAGATATCCAAGAAATATAAATTCACTTTCGCGACTCCGATCAATGAGATCTCTAAAGAGGCGATGAATATGATCCTCCATGGCGGAAGCCCGGGAACAACTTCCGCGCCGGATTACCTGCCGCATGACCTGGTATTTGACCTGGGGGCTGAAGGGATCATCAATATGCTGAAGCGCTGGTACGAATCCACGACCAGCGAAAAGATCAGGCAATGGGCTGAAGGATTCATGACGGTCGATGTCTGCCCGGATTGCGAAGGTTATCGGATAAAAAAGGAATCCAGGTATTTCAAGATCAATGGATTGCACATAGGCCAGCTGGCCAATCTCGACCTGGGAGATCTGCTCACATGGTTTGACAGCCTCGAACCGAATCTCAGTGAAAAACAGAAGATGATCGGTCGGGATGTGATCAAGGAGATCCACAACAGGCTGGGATTCCTGGTCAGTGTGGGGCTTCATTATCTGCAGCTCAACCGGCCATCAAGGACGCTTTCGGGTGGAGAGACACAACGGACAAGATTAGCTACACAGATAGGTTCCCAGCTTACAGGTATTACTTATATCCTGGATGAGCCTTCGATCGGTCTTCATCAGCGGGATAATCAATTGCTGATCCACTCCCTGAGGGAACTGGCGGCTATTGGTAATTCTGTGCTGGTGGTAGAGCATGACAAAGACATCATGCTGGCGGCGGATTACCTCATTGATCTTGGGCCGGGTGCAGGAATTCATGGGGGAGAAGTGGTAGCGGCAGGTACGCCTGAAGAAGTATTGAAGAGTGACGGTCTGACTGCAGCTTACCTGAATGGTTCGATGTCCATTGAAATACCTGCAATCCGCCGTAAGGGCAACGGGAATAAGATTGTCCTGACGGGCGCTACAGGTCATAATCTCAAAAATGTTGACCTGGAGATCCCTCTGGGTTGTTTTATATGTGTGACCGGTGTGTCGGGAAGCGGTAAGTCTTCACTGATCAATGAGACGCTGTACCCAATCCTGCGAAGGGAGTTTTATAACAGTCTGGAAAGGCCTCTGCCGTATGAAAAGATAGAGGGGATGAAATATGTGGATAAGGTGATCGAGGTGGACCAGTCCCCGATAGGACGTACGCCCAGGTCCAATCCGGCTACCTATACAGGTGTTTTTACGGATATCAGGGGGTTGTTTGCCGGAGTGCCTGAGGCGAAGATCCGGGGATATAAGCCCGGTCGCTTTTCATTTAATGTGAAAGGAGGCCGTTGTGAGACGTGCCAGGGTTCCGGGATGCGGGTGATTGAGATGAATTTCCTGCCGGATGTCATGGTAGAATGTGAGACCTGCATGGGTAAGCGGTATAACCGGGAGACGCTGGAGATCCATTATAAGACCAAGTCGATCAGTGATGTGCTGGAGATGACGGTGGAGCAGGGGGTTGAATTCTTTGAGCCGGTGCCTTCCATTTACCGCAAGCTGAAGACGCTGGAGGAAGTGGGGCTGGGTTATATTACACTGGGACAGCAGGCAACGACGCTTTCGGGTGGTGAGGCTCAGCGGGTGAAGCTGGCGGAAGAGCTTGCGAAAAGGGATACTGGCCAGACCGTGTATATCCTGGACGAGCCTACGACGGGGCTGCATTTTGAGGATATCAAGCACTTGCTGCGGGTCATCCAGAGCCTGGTAGACCGGGGCAATACGGCGATAGTGATCGAGCATCAAATGGATGTAATCAAGGTGGCTGATTACATCATCGATATTGGGTTGAACGGTGGAAAAGAGGGTGGCCGCATAGTGTTTGCGGGGACTCCGGAAGAGCTGGCGACTCAATCTGCCAGCCACACAGCCAGCTTTCTCAAGCTGGAATTACTTTAGATCGGTTCCTTAGGGCAAAAAAAAAAGAAACCACCTACCGCTTAAGCAAGAAGGGATCGATGCGTAAGAAGAAGCAGGTGGTCATTGCATAACACCCAAAAAAGAACTAATGAATCTTTATAATAAACTTCCTTTCTAATTAAGGAAGAGGATAATGTCAATTTAATTACTCTAGCAGCCGTCGAATTCGTCACCAATGATGCCTAGAACGCGGAGAACAAAGAAGAATGATTCCATTTTTGTTTAGTTGATTGTGAGGTCAAATTTAGACTCGTATACAACCTAAAGCACTAACAAAAACCCTATCCGTTTTACATAGCAACCAGCATCAATTGGCCACACAATAGCAGGCAAAAGACTGAATATCAACATTTTGATATTAGGCAAATAAGAAAAAGGTTTAAATATCTTCTTCTGGTGTAAAATTGGGTTGATTTCTCTATGGAATCAAATTAAAATTATCCTTTGCTTTACATGAAAAAAATGATACAATTTTGTTTTATATTATATATAAACAATTGAATATTAATATATTATTATAGTAGAATAATCAAAAATATTCTCATCAAATTGATTAAAATAATCCCTTTGAATTGATAATTAACTGACAATAGAAACACTAATGTCCTATTTCTGACATAAAATTGGAAATAATAACCTGATACACCAAACAAAAAAAATGCACATTTTTACATCAGGAAATTCAAATATTTTATGAATTTTAGTACATATCTTGTTGAATGTAAATACTTTATATAATATAATAATATGAAAACACTCTATGATCTCGCCCGGATAAACCAGAAGAATTCAAGGATTGTGGAGTCTATGATCTCGATTGACAAGGAGAGCCCGCTTAAAAAGTTGAATTCATTGTTGTCTTCTAAGCATGCAATGGATGACAATGCAGCAATGATAGAAATTTATGGGAAGAAAAATATATCTGCTTTTTCAAGATTAAAGACCAGACTTAAGGATATTTTGATTCGATCAACACTTCTACAAAATATAAATCTTGAAGCGTCTGATACAAGATTGTCTGAGGCTCATAATCATTTGAGATATGCTTTAGCAACAAAATTGCTAGTGGATCTGAGAGCCAGAAGTTTATCTGTAGAAATTGCAGAAAAAGCAATCTTAAAAGCCATTAAATATAGTCTGACCGAGAGCGTCATCCTGTTAGCTCGCTTACTGGTGACCCACTATGGAAGCAGCGAATACAATAAGTATAAGTTGAACAAGTACTTAATTATTCAAGAAAAATATCTTAGGGTTTACGCTAGTGAGATAAAGGCGGAGAACTATTACCTTGATTTACAGCGTACTCAACTACAGTCTCTTGCAGCTCCAAGTGATTCAACAAAAGAAAAGGCGAAGAAATATGTTGAAGATTTAGAGTCTCTTGATGATATAAAATCATTTGCATTTATCATGACTAAGTATAGAGTAAAATCAGCGTATTATGAGTATTTAAAAGATTATGATTCACTTCTTACCCTGTCAGAAAACATTTTAAAAGAATTTGGATCTGAATTCAAAACAGGAACGTTTTTACAAAATATTAATGTACGAAGGGCCTGGGCATTAATTCAAGCCGGCAGAAATGACGAAGCCATATCCTCAGGATTAAAAGATTTATCAAGAATTCCCAATGGTAGTCTTGGTTGGTATTTCATTGCCCATTACATATTGAAAGCCCAACTGTATGAAGGTAATTATAGCCAAGCTATTCAACTTATAACCCAAATGATTGATAATACTAAATTTCAAAAAATTGGAGAAAACTTTAAAGAACTATTTTATACTACTCTTGGGTATATTCATTTAATATTAGAATCAGGGCTTGTAAATATTACAAAAGAAAATCTAAAAACTCTTCCTGAATTTAAAATTGGTAAGTTCTTAAATACTACACCGGTTTTCAGTAAGGACAAACGCGGGATAAACGTAAGTATCCTGCTTATGCATATTGCTTTTCTGCTCCAGCGTAAAGATTACGACACAATAATTGACCGGATGGACTCGCTTAATCAATATGCTTATCGGTATTTAAGAAAAGATGACTCCTTCAGGAGCAGTTGCATGATCAAAATGGTAGTGCAGATGACCAAAGCGGATTTTAACCCCATCCGGACCGAAAGATATACAAGAGAGCTCCTCCAACAACTTAAGGAAGTAAAACTAGCCGGTTCAGGCGAAAACATTGAAACTGAGATCATTCCGTATGAAGTTCTCTGGGAAATCATGACAAAATCGCTCTAAAAAAGAGGTTCAATGCGTCAAAAAGTGCCTGAAAGCGCATATTTTCACCCCCACAAGACCCCATAAGTCATTTATTGTCATTTACTTAACCTCCATGTCGTCAGACCTGGGAGGCTGCGTCGTATTTCAATTTCTAAACATATTAACAAAATCCACTTAAATTATGAAAATCGTATTTAAATTCTCCTCCCTTTTCTATGGCTTATTACTGGCTATCCTGCTCATTTCGTTCAATGCCTGTACTGAAGAACTAGCAATCCCGAATGCTGAGCTGATTTCAGAAGATCTTCTAATCAAAAGCCGGGCTGATGGGCCAGTGAGCAACAACCTGGTAAAACAAAGAGTTTCTGCCCGGGATAATATACCTATTGCCCAGATTCTTACCTGCAGTTATTATGGACAAACAACTCAGGGATACTGGGAGTATCATATTACTACTCAATATAATGGTCCCAAGATTTATATAGTTACTAAAATAATAGGTGACGAATTTGATGGCTGCTAACCAAAACTTGAAATATCTCCGGAAGGATAAATTCTTCCGGAGATAATTTTTTTGTTTTATAAAACCTCTTTCCAGTCCTTTCTGAGATGGGAAGTAGCAGCAGAGATTTTTTCAGGTTAATAAATATATTATAACACAATTTCTTATGTCTTTCAGTGAATATTAAATTGTAGGAACGAATATTCAATTCCATAGAAAATGAAATATTCTTATTTAATTTTCACGGTTTCCGGGTCCACTGTTAATGTTTATGTTAAATATCAATAATAATTAGGAATCTGATAATATTTTTTGTAGTATCGTTTTCTCATTCAAACTTTATTAATAATTAAAATTAACTTAAGTGAATTCCACTTTTCGCTTATTTCTACAAGATTATAAATGAGGGAAATTCCATTCACATTGCATATTATTGAATTTGAGTGAATTCCACTTTTCACTTGCATATAAAGTTTTTTTTTGTGAAGCCAACGTTCACTTGCTGATTCACTAAATTCAACTTTTGTGTAATGAACCTTTGTTTGTCTCATTCTTAAATTTATTAAATTTCTCAAGTCATCACTCTTTATAATTAGTCATTGTACTCAATTTAATATGAAGAATTTATTAAAATTGAAAGGTCTGCTTTATGCAATTCCTTTTGTCTGCCTTTTTATTATTATTTATTCTTGTTCATCTGAACAAAGTTGTACTGACATCCATAAATCAAGGAAAAGATTTGAAAATTACTGTTCGAAATGATGGAACAGCATGTGCTGCTACTGTGAGAGAAAGTGTTTCAAAGCGTGATAATATTCCAGTTGAACAAATATTGACTTGTTATTATTATGGCCAAACTACACAAGGGTATTTTGAATACAGATTTACAACTATGTATAATGGACCCGGCGTATACTATGTCGGAATTATAGGTGATTGTAATGAAGGGTTCTAATAATCTTACTATCTCCGGAAGGATGATTTCTTCCGGAGATATTTTTTTGACTAAGAAAACATATTCCTCTCTGAAAGCAAGGTTGAATCTGGAGAACTGGTGAAGTCGGTGGAAGAATATATGAGACTTATTGAAAAAGCCGGATTCTCAATAAGGATAATTCTTGGTTGAGTTTCTTTTTTTTGTTTACAGCTATCGTAGTTTATTGTTTTTAATTTGACTTCATAAATTTTAATTTGTGGTAATTTATTTATGTCATCGTATGCATTCAATGTTAAAGTCTCGAGCTTTAATAAAACTGACATTAACGTGAAAATAGCCGGAAGCAATATAGCGGCACTGAATTTTGGTTTCATGATGAGCTTTATTTTGAATTTACAATTATTTCTTACTTCTTATTCAAACTGTTTTCGGATTCTCGCCTCTCATTTACACCCTCGACTTCGGGTCTGTATGAGATAAAGGATACGAGTATTTTTGAAATGCACTATTCTAAAATGTACCAATCATAGCCAATCACGTTTATTCCAAAATTCTCGTATTCAGGGTTTCTCTAAAACTACTTGTAGAATCATTTTTACATTTTAGGAAACTCCTTGTTTTTTGGCTTGGATATTGATTCATTTTAACTTCTATGATAATGTAAAGATGTATTGTCTTTTCACAGAATTGAAATGTAAAAAAACTATATTTTACACTAATTATAAGGATTTTATTTATAAAATATTTTATAAATGATTGATAATCAATAATATATGTTTCAACTTTATGAAGACTCTTTTCGAGCTCGTAAAATACAATTCTAACAATCTAAAGATTGTTGAACTATTAATGCCTCCTAATCAGACTAGTCCCCTTAAAAAGCTCTACTCTATTGTTATTTCTAAAAAATTTATCAATGACACTCAGGCAATGAAAATTATATATGGAAGAAAAAATTTATCCACCTTTTCAAGATTAAAAACGAGACTAAAAGATATATTAATTAAAGCAACGTTATTGCAAAATTCAAATTTCGAAACGAAACATTCTCGAGTTACTGAATCTATGAATCAATTTCGACATACAATTGCTGCAAAGTTTTTCGTTGATTTAAAAGCTAATTCACTTTCTACAGAAATTGCAGAAAGAGCATTAGTAAAAGCAATAAAATATCATTCAACTGAAAATATTCTAATACTAAGCAGATTACTTATTAGACATTTTGGTTCAGTTGAATACAACAAATTGAAATTGAGTAAGTATTTATCTATCCAGGAAAAATATTTGAGGATTAATTCATGGGAAATAAAAGCAGAAAATTATTTCTATGATCTTCAAAATACTCAATTAATTTCTTCTGCAACGCCTAGCAAATTATCTATTGAAAAGGCTAAGAATTATGTTGATGAACTCGATAAAGTAGATGATATTAAATCTTATTTATTTTTTATAAACAGATATAAAGTTAAAGCAGCATATTATGAATATATGAAAGACTATGAATCAATTCTTAATTTATCAGAAGCTACAATTAAGGAACTGAGTGTACCTGATCTTCGAACGAATGTATCTATGCGAAATATTAACATAAGGAAAGTATTAGCATTAATTCAAGTTGGAAGGAATGATGAAGCTCTTAAGATTACAAGTAGAGATTTGAAAAATTTGCCTACGGGTTCTTTGCCATGGTACTTGATGGCTTATTTTAAATTAAAAGTTTTGCTGTATGATGGTACATATAATAATGCGGTGGACTTAATTAAGGTAATGATTGAAGACCCTCATTTTCCAAAATTGAGTATCAATCATAAAGATCTTTTTTATACTACTTTGGGTTATATGCATTTAATTATTGATTCCGGATTAGCTGGTGATCGCGAGAAATATCATAAAAAATTACCTGAATTTAAGATTGGTAAATTTCTAAACACCACACCTATATTCAGTAAAGACAAAAGAGGTATTAACATTAGCATCTTGCTCATGCATATTGCCATATTATTGCAGCGTAAAAATTACAACGCCATCATTGACAGAATTGATTCACTCAAACAATACGCTCACAAGTATCTTAGAAATGACGACACTTTCCGAAGCAACTGCATGGTCAAAATGGTAGTTCAGATGACCAAAGCCAACTTCCATCCCATCCGGACTGAACGTTACACGCGGGATCTGCTCAAGCAACTGGAACAAGTCAAGCTAGCGGGATCAGGCGAAAACGTCGAAACAGAGATCATCCCAAATGAAGTTCTCTGGAGCATCATGCTAAAAGCTCTGAAATGAATTATGAATAAATGAATTGACAAGGGAATCTAGAATCCTGTGCTTCGACCTGCTAGCGCTCATCCTTGTGCTATAAATTCGACTAGCGCTCAGTACGACGCAGCTAAGCAATAATCCTGAATAAAGAATGCAGAAGGAAAATTGTGAATCAATAATAAAGAATTGAGATCCTAAACAGGATACGTCAACTTTCTGCTGGGTTCAACTGAATTCTCTCACGCCTCACGACTCACGTCTCATGTTGATGTCTACCGAATTTTTTGATATTTTAGAGTGATTTATCTCCAGGCCTTTTCAACTATGCCTGAAAGACAAAGGTATGAGACCAAGAAACCTGATCAACTCCTTAGTATCCCGTTACCTTTCCGACCTCCACAGGCGGCTAAAACACGCTGAGCAGAATATCCACGGCCTACAGGACAAAATGGTCAGGTCCTTCCTTCAGAAAGCCAGGAAAACCGAAGTAGGAAAAGAATTTGGCTTCTCCACGATCCGTAATTATAAAGATTTCTCCAGCCAGATACGCATCCGGAACTACGACGCTATCCGCGGCCAGATCCTCCGGATGATGGAAGGCCAGACCAATATCCTGTGGCCCGGCCTCGTCACCTGGTTTGCCAAATCATCAGGCACCACCGCCGATAAAAGCAAATTCATCCCCGTCACCACAGAACACCTCAACCATACCCACAACCGCGCCGGCTGGTATAGCCTCGCCTTACTCTATCACCGCAATCCTGAAGTCCGCGTCTTCGCAGATAAAAACCTCGTCCTGACAGGAAGCATCTCACGCACCCCACACCCGGACATCCGGTATGGAGACGTTTCAGCCATCATGCTCCACCACATGCCCTGGATCGGCCGCCCATTCTTCACCCCGAGACCCAATATCTCCCTGATGCCCGAATGGGAAAAGAAGATCGAAATCATGGCCAATACCTGCAGCAGGCAGGATGTAGGTGTTTTTGCCGGCGTTCCGACATGGTCCCTCGTGCTCATGCGCAGGATCCTCGAGCTCACCGGTGCTAAAAATATGCTTGAAGTATGGCCAAATGCCTCGATCTATATGCATGGCGGAGTAGGCTTCGGCCCTTACGAAGACCAGTTCCGGAAAATATTCCCGTCAGATCATTTCTCCTACCACGAGATCTACAATGCCTCCGAAGGATATTTTGCCTCCCAGGATACCAATGATCGGAAAGAAGGCCTCCTTCTATTCCCCGACAATGGCATCTACTACGAATTCATCCCTGAAGAACAATGGCATCATCCGAATCCTGAAGCCATCCCGCTTAAGGATGTCGAGACAGGAAAATCCTATGCGATGGTCATCACGACCAATGGCGGCCTGTGGCGATATAAGATAGGAGATACAGTTTCATTCACATCCACAAAACCCTACCGTCTGTGTGTTACAGGGCGGACACGTCAATACATCAACACCTTTGGTGAAGAAGTCATGGTCGACAATACCGACCGGGCCATCGAGCTCACCTCGAAAAGCATGAATGCATCCGTTTCCGATTATACAGTAGCCCCGGTCCATATGACCGTCGAAGGAAAAGGCGGACATCACTGGCTCATCGAATTTGACCATGCTCCTGCCAACCTCGAATTATTTGCAGACAGGCTTGACCAGAACCTCAAAGATCTCAATGGCGACTATGAAGCCAAGCGGTATCAAAGTCTTGCCCTCGACCGATTGAGAATAACCAATCTTCCAAAAGGTACATTCAACAAATGGCTGCAAAAGAAAGGTAAGATGGGAAGCCAGGCCAAAATACCCAGGCTGTCAAATGACCGCATTATCCTCGAGGAAGTTTTAGCTCTCCTCAGCCATCCCCTCCGGCAACCCGAACAGATTTAATCTGCTTCTATGGAAGACGATGATAAATCAACGGATCCGATCAAAGCATTGATTCCTGAATTTGATTCCATCCTGGATGAGGCACAACTGTTAGATTTATTTACCACACGTGTTGAAGAACTGATCAGGGATAATCTTGATTTATTATTGAGCTCATTATATCGCCTTGATGTTGAAGAATATAAAATTCAAAATGCATTACGCTCATCAACGATACCAGCAGCGCGAGGAATTGCAATGTTAATTATAGATAGACAGAAGGAAAAAATTAAAACAAGGAAGATGTATTCATCCGGAAAGGAGGACATGTGGAAGGGACTTGAATAGTGAATAGTGAGTAGTCAGTAGTGAGTGTCTCTGATAAGAAAAAAGAGTTTAGAAAGTTTAGATATGTTGCCTTTGGCAACAATGGTTTAGAAAGTTTAGTTTTTTCTCTTACGGTGTTTCCCTTATCGTATTTTTTATGGTTTTGCCAATTACATAACCGAATTTGATGTAATACTTTACAATCATGTGTGATTGGGTTAAACAAACTCTTAAGGATTACAATCAAACATTACTCCATAGTTTTAATAATTTAGGTAACAATATACAATTTTACACCAACCCTCTGCGAAGCTTATTCTCAATCAGTTATGAATAAATTAGGAATATAGTTTAAAGTAATACTTAACTATTAAGGAAAATATGAAACACTTTGAAAGTACTTAATTATTGTTTTAGAGTTGTATTTAATAGGTACATAAATTCGGAACAAAAATCTTTAATTTCTTGATCTCCATTGCTCGAAATATAGTTTATTGATTTTAATATCATCTCATAATTTTCTTTATTCTCTTTCGAATAATAAGTGAGAATGTTTTCTACATCTTTGGGACTTATGGCACTCATTTTTTTATTAATGCCTCTAAAGATAACTTTGCAGTTATCAATGTTTTTTGGATTTACCTTATCTGGGAGTGTAATAATTGATTTATTTGCGTATTCCAAACTTGTAATCCAATAGAATAATGAACTTGGAAATTCTTTTATATTGTCCTTTGCACCCATATCCATTCCTTGTATTGCGATTACCATATTTAAATTGGCAATGCTTTTATATACTTCATATTTTATATCTTTAAACTCTGTTTCAAATTGGACATACCTTTCATGTATATCTTTATAGGCAGTCTTACTTTTTTCGTAGGAGTCTGCTATCTTATTATCAAATATCCCATAACCTACGAGAAAAAAGATCCCAAAAAGAATAGTTTCAAATAGGATAAACCAATTTGACATCAAATCAAGATTCGATGTATAAGATTGTCTTTCAAATTCCATCTGAGTTATTACATTTCTCAAGCTATCAACATTTGTGGTAATCTTCTTTGAATTATTGATCTCCGTGGATAATTCAATGATTTGATCTAATCTTATTTTTGTTTGATTGTGAAGATTCCAAGTATATAGGGCTATTAAAATCGCTGCGACAGCAATTATTGGCGTAAGGAACTTATTAACTATAAATCGCATTGAAGAATAATTGAAGGTTTGTAGGCTATTGACAATAAGAAATTCAGTGAATAATAAACATTCATTAACTATTGAGGAAAGAAATTAAGAAAATTACTGTTACTATAGTTGTTGATAAGATAATAAGGATTGAAAATATAACCACTTTGCCACCTCTTTGATTCCAAGTATCAATTTCACTTCTATCTACAGATTTTATTCTGGATTGAAATCTACCTCTTTCCATCATTATATATTCAATACTAATTAGAAATATCAAATTAGCTATTGGAATTAGGATCAGCCAGAGTGATCCATGATGTTCAAATTTCGCCATTACAAAATATCCAGCAATTAGAATATTGTTGAAGGTGAATAGTTTGTCCTGAATTCGGTCAAAGTGCTTTAATATATTCTTAACCCCTTCATCTTCAACTCTATTCCATTTATCACCACTTATTTTGTAGATTTTTTCAAGTTTTCCGGGAGCTTCATGCTTCATGGCTTGGTAATTTCTACCCAAAATAATCATTTTCTAAGGAAGTGTTAACACACCTTTCTTTCTTCACAGGATGGGTTTCTAAAAGTTAATCGTGTTTTGATATATTTTAAATGCTTAATAAATTTCCTAACCATTTCCTAATTTTCAAATCAAGGAAACATATCCTTTATATTGATTAACTTTGAAGGGGTTGTAATATTTATTTGTAAACCCAGTAAAGTGTAAAAAGATGGTAAGGACTGTTTGCTTTTTAATTTTCCTTGGGTTTGTGAGTTGCCAGAAGGACGAGGAGCTTTCCAAAGCCAGGATTTTTTGGGGGACGTGGGAGGTAGCAGAAACAAAGAGAATATTTGACAATGACCTTGGAATGACAGATACTCTTATTTATCGGGATTTTGAAATTGTATTTAACGAATTAAATAAAGGATATTTTAAGGAATCAATAAATCAACAATTTATTTGGGCGGCACAAGATGACCCAAATATTTTGATAATATCATCTGTTCTCAATGCATTTGATCCAGATAATGAACCAAAATTTTATTCAACTAAAGTATATTCGATAAATGATATCGAAATGGATCAAATAATGTTGCATAATGAAGAAGTTATTGTTAATGACTCAACAAATATTACTATTGAAAAATTTTGGAACATGCAGAGAATTAATTAAAATTATCGCAATCTAAATTTTGCAAATTAATTTAAAATGTGAAACAAGTTGAGTATGCCTTCAAGTCGATACATACGATTACTAATACGGTTATCCTCTTTACAATTTGACTTTCCGGAATGCTGAAAACTGTTTACTTTTTAAGCCCAATCTCCCTTAATCTTTCATTCAAATATTCCCCCGCAGTAATCGGATCATACGCAAGCGGATGTTCTTTAGTCACAGTACTTGGCAGACAACTTAAATCCATCTCACTCTTCGGATGTAAGAAAAACGGAATCGAAAGACGTGGACGATGCCATTCATCACGAGGAGGATTGACGACACGGTGTGTGGTGGATTTCAGATAATTATTTGTCAGGCGCTGAAGCATGTCACCTACATTTACTACGATCTCTTCTTCGCCGGGGACGATGTCGAGCCATTTATTTTCCATATCCAGGATCTGTAATCCACCGGATGAAGCACCTACTAACAGCGTGATAAGATTGATGTCTTCATGCTGTTCAGCACGGATCGCAGTCTTAGGTTCCGATGTAATAGGAGGATAATGTATGGCGCGGAGTATACTATTGCCCATGTCAATTTTTTCATCAAAATAATTTTCAGGCAATTTTAAATATAACGCGATAGCCCTCAGTAGTTTTTCACCCGAAGCTTCAAATGCTTTATACAGTTCCATCCCTGTCTTTGAAAATGCCGGTATCTCATCGACGTCAACATTGTCCGGATACTCAGGTTTGAGCGGATGGTCCGCGGCGGCATCCTGTCCGATCTGGTAAAACTCTTTCAGGTCACCGACATTACTTTGCTTGGCATGCTCTTTTCCAAAAGATGTGTATCCACGTTGTCCTGCCAGGTGCTTGTTTTCATACTTGCTTTTCACTTCTGTAGGCAGGGAAAAAAATGCTTTCGATTCTGCATAGAACCGGTCGACAAGGTCTTTTGAGATGCCATGATTGACCACACCCACGAAACCAAATTCCTGGAAGGCATGGCCCAGCTCATCCACAAAGGCTTTCTTGTCATCGGGCGAACCGGAAGTAAATTTATTGAGGTCTACTAAGGGAATGGCTCTGGACATATTTTCTTTTTTTAAGATTCAAACAAACATCAGACCAAAAGGTGAAATGAAGTTAATAAAAAGGGCGATTCTGGATGTAAGGGGTCCGCACTGACACAATGTTGAAAAAAGGTTTACCACATAGCCACATAGTTCATTTAGAAAGCCACATAGAAAAAAGGTCTAAAGGAAAAGGTCTGAGCAGCCAGCTTGGGTGTTTGTACCGAAAATTAAGGCAAATTTCACGTCAGGAGACGTGAAAAATATTGAGTTTTAAGTCTGAGACTTAAACCAGCTTATCTGGAGACTTAACAAGCTAATGTGGAGACTTAAACCAACTTTATGGAAATTTCACGTCAGGAGACGTGAAAAATATTGAGTTTTAAGTCTGAGACTTAAACCAGCTTATCTGGAGACTTAACAAGCTAATGTGGAGACTTAAACCAGCTTTATGGGATCGATCGAAGGTGTAATTTACTCACGCCTCACGCCTGACGTTTCACGAGCCTGTCACCAATTCCTAAGCGGTCTCGTCATCCAAAATCCACTGACTACTCACTACTCACCGAGGTGGACGATACCCCGATTGATCCAAAATCATCTGTGAATCTTTTATAGCAATCAACTGCGGCAATGTCGTCTCCGGATGTTTCTTCATATAGGCTTTCACAATCTGCCAGCCAAGCCAGGAGCCTGTATTTCCGGGTGATTGTGGTGGCATACCGGGTGAAGAAGGGCTTGGGCCGATGAACTTCTGGATCTTTCGCATCGACGTTTCGTAGAGCATGTCCTGGGTGGTCAATTGATAATAAATATTGCGCTCATTATCTTCTGCCCATTGTAATTTTTCTGAGGGATACTCAATGATCACTGAGTCATGTGTTTCAGGTAAAAGGGACTTGAGGATGTAAAGCTTTTTCCCATTATTGATCATATGATCCAGCAATCTTTCGCCGGGAGGAGGGCCTACGAGGTCATCCACCCAGACACTAAGCGTCCGGCTGACGATATGGTCTTTGTTGTATGAGCGGGTCAGGTAATCTGAAAAAGCATTATTCATGCCCGTGTATTTCATGTAGGGAAAGGAATCTCCCAAAAACATCTCCAGGCTGATCCCAAGCCCATCTGTCAGGCTGTCTTCTGAATAAATAAACGGGAAGTAACCGAAATCAGAAATGGTCGTGTAGAGCCGTGGCGTCTTTTTATCCGGAAAGTAATATTTGGCAAACGTAAATGCAGACTGGAGGTCTTTTTCAACTTTATCCAGCTTTGGTATAATTTGCTGTACTGTATCATAAAGCCAGCGAGTGCTGGGTTCCCTGGTCCATCGAAGGATATCCTGAAGGCGTGATTCGCGATCCGTGTTGATCTGGATATTGTCTTCCTTTGGCATGACATGTTCAAAAAAAACTTTTGAAAAGCCCGGGTATTCATCCATCAGCTTTTGAAGCTTCACGGCATCCATAGTTGTATCACCTAATAAGAGCTGTTCAAACCGCGTAACCCTGGTGTCAACATGAATATCGGACACATCCGGTATATTTGCAGTCTTATCGGATCGACACGATGAGATGATCAGAAAAGGCATCATGGACAGGTAAATAACCCATTTCATGGTGATCGGAATGAACTTCATGGTTGTTCTTGCATTTATATAGTTACCTCCCCCGGCCAATTAAGAAATATGAAACGAAAAGTTGCTAAGATATTGTGTACCGGCCTTGTATTGCTTGGCCTCACACTTTCCGCTATTGGTCAGGACAGAGCCCTGAGAATAGGTTTTCAGACGAGCCCGCTCATTTCCTGGGTTGGGAATAACGATAACCTCATCGTCAAGAATGGCGGGAATATTGGTATCAAGCTGGGTTCTACGGTAGATATTTATTTCAAAGACAATTACTCATTCACAACCGGGATCAATCTTGCCTTTCATGAGGGAGGTGAATTCCAGTATGAGATAGGAGGTAATTACCTTCCAAAATCTGATCTAAGTGATCCTTTGCTTCATACCGGAGCTAAACCTTTGCCTGATGGCACCCTGATCCGCTATAGTCTTCAATATGTTGAGATTCCGTTGGGTTTGAAGATACGATCCAAGGAGATTGGGTATGTGCGTTATTTCGTGGAAGCGCCTGTATTTAATTTTGCTTTTTTGACCAGGGGCAGGGCCAATATTGAAACCCCTTCCATGAAATATGACCAGGAAAATATTTACAAGGATTTATCTGTGGTTAATTTATTCTGGGGTTTTGGTGCCGGCATTGAATATTCGATCAGTGAGAATAATGCACTGGTGGCCGGTCTTTATTATCAAAACGGGCTTTTGGATTTTACGCGCGATAATGGACACAGGGCCATTATCAATCCGAACGAAGATCCCAATGACCCCAATGATGATTTTCTGCTCCAGGAGGACGACTCCAGGGCAGTGTTGAATAATCTTGTGTTAAGGCTGGGTATCATTTTTTAATTTTCTACAGTATAATTTTAATAGCTCACTTCCGGGCATCCTTATTTACTTTCACAGCATTAGCGTGTTAATCTTTCCGATATGATGAATGACTATGATACATTGTTAGATGACTTTATACGACGTGGCCTGGCGGAAGATGTAGGTGAGGGAGATCATACATCGATGGCGTGCATCAGGTCTACGAGAATAAGCAAAGCCAAACTACTCGTCAAGGATGACGGGATCATATCGGGTGTCACTGTAGCCAAAAGAATTTTTCATGAGCTTGCTGCAGCTGCCGATTTTGAGGAGCTGATACCTGATGGAACTGTTGTCAAGCCTGGTGACATAGCATTTTACATTACATGTCCTACACGAGCATTGCTCATGGGAGAAAGACTTGCGTTGAATACGATGCAACGGATGAGTGCGATATCCACGATATCTTCTTTGTTTGCCCAGGAGGTGGAAGGATTGCCGGTCAAGGTTCTTGATACACGTAAGACTACTCCGGGGATCCGATTTTTGGAAAAAGAAGCTGTGCGGTTAGGTGGTTGTCATAATTACAGGTCTGGCTTGTATGACTGGATCATGATCAAGGACAATCACATTGATGCATGTGGTGATATTCCTACAGCGATCGATCGTGTGCATGAATATCTCTTTAAAACAAAAAGAGAAATGGGTATTACCATCGAGGTGCGCAATCTTGTGGAACTTCAGAAAGTGTTGGATCATGGCGGCGTAACGCGGATCATGATGGACAATTTTGAGATCCCGATTCTGAAAGAAGCGATTGCGATGGTAGGGAAACAATTTGAGACGGAAGCTTCAGGAGGGATTACACTTCACAATGTCAGGGCATATGCTGAGACAGGGGTTGATTTTGTTTCATCGGGCGCTTTGACGCATAGTGCGGGAACGCTGGATCTCTCTCTTAAGATTATATTTTCGGAAGGGTAGCAAACTCACGCCTCACGTTTCACGCCTCACGTTTCACGCCTCACGTTTCACTACTCACTACTCACTACTGACCACTCACTACTGACTCAATGGGGGCTTAAGAATACCAGGTAACCAACAAAGGCTGCCAGCATGAGCACTATAAGCCAGAAGCGCATATCGGTATAGAACTGCTCGTGTTCTCCAAAGCTTTTTTTCGTGGTGGATCTTTCTTTCACAGACATTGCTTTCTCGGGTTGAAATTGATCTTAGTTTTAGTAATTCCTTGATGAAAGACTTTCAAAAAGGATGCCATCATGTTTTTGCGTAATATGATTTTGACCGGTTTCCGGGGGTTTCATACGTAAGGCATTGATTTCACGATAGCTATATATCAGGTTAGTTTTGGATGGGGGATTTTGAGGTGCTAAATGGCAGGAGCGTTTTAGGTGCTTTTTTGCCTAAATAAGTCCAAATTCATCGGTCATGGCCTAAAAAATAAATGGCAGGTTTGAAGGATGTAAAATTTTAAAAGACTGATACAGGTTTTTGCTTAGGCTAAGTCACTCCTGCTTGTTCGTTTTGGAATTAACTATTCGTACCACTTGGAAATACACAATATCTCTTACAAGGCATACCGTTTACCCAATCATCATCTGTGAATTATACAAATGATATCCAGAATTGTATAATCCTGTTCCAGTTATGCCAATTTATTTTTGATAATTACATGAATATTGATTCAGTGACTCACTGAAAGTTTTATCATCAGGACTTTATTTCTGGACCTTAGTTGACAAAGAATCAAATCAATTATTATCTGGCTTTATTATAATAGCTAATTAATGAGAAAGTGCTTGTTCATTTCGATTTACTTGCTTGTATCGTGTCTCAAGTCTAATGGACAAGCCAATAATAACTACATCTGGTTAATGGGTTATCCTCCCAATCAGCCAGAAAAATATTTTGGAGGGACTTTATTTGATTTTAATGAAAATGAAGTCTTTCCAAAATATTTTAATATTTACTCGCAAGAGGAAGCGGATGCTATTTTATCTAGTTCTAATGGCAAGTTAATGGCTTATTCGAATGGATGTAATATCCTTAATTCGCAGCATTCGGTAATGGTGCGCGGGGATTCTATTGCATACGGATATATTTGGGAAGACCATTGCCTTTTTGGATATCCAGGGACACAAAATAGGCTATTAATTCCCTGGCCTGGTGATACAACTAGAGCAATTTTATTTCACATGAAAACTGATGATAATTTTGTCACTAATTATCTTTTGTTTTCTATCCTGGATTTTAATGAAAAAAATCCACTAGGGCAGGTTGTTGAGAAAGATCATTTTTTGGCAGATGCAAAATTTAGCGGCCTTATAACAGCTTGCAAACATGCTAATGGAAGAGACTGGTGGATTATCATGCCAGAAGGTAAAACTAACAGGTTTTTTATTATCCTTCTTGATCCTAGCGGAGTTTCAATTGTAAATACATTAAGTATAGGTCAAGCATGGGGACTAAGAGAATGGGGAGGTCAAGCTGTTTTCACCCCTGATGGGACAAAATACATCCGATATAATCCATGGAAAGGACTTGATATTTGTGACTTTGATAGAAGTACGGGTACTCTTTCAAACATGCTTGAGTCTGGTCCTCTGTCAACCCCTGTTAATGTAGGTGGGGGAGTCGCTGCATCACTAGATTCTAAATACCTATATGTTTCTGAAAATATTAACTTATACCAGTTTGACCTGAAAGCGAAAGATATTTTATTGACTAAATCTCTAATTGCAACTTATGATGGATATTTAAACCCTTTTTCAACTACTTTCTATCAGATGCTTCTTGCTCCTGACGGTAAGATATATATGGTTTCAACAAACGGCGTTAAGTCACTTCATGTAATTAATCATCCTGAGAGAAAAGGAAAACTATGTGGGTTCATACAACATGGAGTCCAACTTCCCACATATAATGGGATAGGAGCAATAAATATGCCTTTTTTTAGATTGGGACCTGAGGATGGAGGACCAGCTGATACATTAGGACTTAACAATTTACCGATAGCAGATTTTCGGTATGAAATTGATACAATTAACCCTCTCGAAGTTCATTTTAACAATCTATCCTATTTTTTGCCAGATACTTATTACTGGACGTTTAGTAATACCACTACTTCCAATTTAGAAAAGCCTTTTTCAGTTGTATATCAGGCATTTGGAGAATATGAGGTGTGCCTGACTGTAGCTAATCAATATGGAAATAATACATTTTGCAGGGATATAGTATTAATTGATTCATTGACGTCATTGGAATATTTTCAGGAGGATTCAGATATTCAAATTTCACCAAACCCTTTTTCGTCTGTGATTTCTATACTGTTCAACAAAGATATAGGGAAAGTGAATTTTGAATTATTCTCAATTTTAGGACAAAAAGTGTTTTCAGCAGATTTGATGGGAAGTAAAAATGAACTTTCAATATCTGATTTACCATCAGGCTTTTATGAATATATTTTTATTTCAAATGGTACAATGTTAAAGTCAGGTAAGATTATTAAAGTTGAATAAAGATTATACATATTAGAGTCTCACCTGTCACGAAGTATTTTCTTCACGATTGTAGGCCCCGTATAAATCAATCCCGTATAAACCTGTATCAAATCCGCACCTGCATCAAGATGTAATTTTGCAGAAGCATAATCTTCAATACCACCTACGCCAATGATTTTAAAACGGCCCTGACCTTTTTCATAAAGATATCTGACTACAGAAACTGACATCTCTAATATAGGTTTGCCACTGAGCCCACCCGCACCGATGGCATCAATATCTTCTTTCGTTTCTTTCAAACCATTTCTTGTGATTGTAGTATTTGTAGCGATCACACCGGTGATATTTGTATTGATCACAATTTCAATGATCTCATCAAGTTGTTCAGTTGTGAGGTCTGGTGCGATTTTCAGGAAGAGAGGTTTTTTCCGTGAATTTTCCTGTTGAAGAGAAGTCAATAATTTTGTGAGCGGTTCTTTTTCCTGCAATGTTCTTAAACCCGGTGTATTGGGTGATGATACATTCACTGTGAAATAATCAACGTGATCGTATAAGATGGAAAAGCATTTCAGGTAATCATTGACAGCTTCTTCATTTGGAGTGTCCTTGTTTTTACCAATATTGGCTCCGATGATGATGCCTTCCGGTTTTTTCTTTTTTAATCTTTCGGCCAGAGCTTCTGCACCGTCATTATTAAATCCCATGCGATTGATAAGTCCTGAGGATTTGACTAATCTGAAAAGTCTGGGTTTCGGATTGCCTGGTTGAGACCGGGGTGTAACTGTGCCTATTTCAAGATGGCTGAAGCCCAGGATGGACATTTGACGGATATATTTCCCATCCTTATCGAAACCAGCTGCCAAACCAATAGGATTTGAAAAGGAAATGCCGGCTATGTTTCGTTCAAGGGACTTATGTTTTGTGCTATAAAAGGAACGCATTATTGATGCCATTCCGGGAATCCATAGAGCAAAAGTGAAAACCCGCATCGTGATACGATGGGCTTTTTCAGGATCCAATAAAAAGAGAAAAGTTTTGAGGAATGAATACACGGGTGCAAGAAAAGGAAAAACCAAGGGTTCGACAAATGCTCAGGACAAGTTGGTTCGGAATGTTTGATTTATTGCAATATCAATAGATGCCGGATAAGAGGATGCCGGATGTCGGACTCTAGACGCAATCGTGTCTTAGAGTTTCCAAATAAGTCGGAAGATTAACTTTGTTCAACAACAGAGACATCGAATGTCCACTGGTTAAATATTTTTATCGCAAAGCCGCGAATGTGCAAAGAATACTCACGTTTCACGTCTCACGTTTCACGTTTCACGACTCACGTCAAGCTAATCCTCCTGATCAGGTATCAGATCCAGCTTATCGCGCAGCTTATTGATCAGCGGATTTTTAGAAGAGAGGATTTCAAATTTCTCGCGATTGGTGAGGAGCTTTTTAGGTTTGATCAGTTCTTTGCTGCGATCGAGATCAGCATCTATATCAATCGAAATATGAAGATCCTGTAATTTGACAAGGCTACGCAGACCTTCGATCAGGTTGGTTTCATTCAGCAACCTGTTTTTTCCTGTCTGGTTTCCTGTGCGGATCGCGATGGTTTGTTCGCCTTTGATCTCGATGATCGCTTCGGTCATGGTCTGACGAAGAGATGGGGAGGAATGATTTTCAGCGAAATCTTTCCAGAAATCCAGTATAACCGACAAAACCAGGACGGGTACTTTTTTCTTTTCTTCTTCGTGCTTGATTTCAGCTTTCTGCCGCATCGCACCGAGTCCCTTCAATGATGGAATAGAAATGTCTGGCGGTTGGTCCACTTTTGTTTCAACAGAATTTTCTGTTTTCGTAACTGATATCGTTTCAGTTATTTTTTCATCCTGTTCCCCTGATTTATTTTCAACAGGAATGGAAGAAATGGATGGGATAGAAACCGGTACGGCTGCTTTTTCTTTTTTTCCATTCTCCGTTTCATCCTGAGAAGATTTTAAGGCTGTTACGTTTTCAGGCTTTTTTTTTTCAGTTGCCGGAGGAATGGGCAACTCTGTTTCACGACGACGATGCGCGTAACACATTCGGACAAGTGACATTTCAATATGGAGCCATTTGTTCAGCGCTCTTGCATATTGAATATCGCATTGATTGATCAGATCGAGATATGTGATCAACGATGAACGAGAAATAGTTTCTGCCTGTCGGAGATATCGTGCTTTTATCTGATCACCATGTGTGAGTAATTCTGCAGTGGATGTGTCTTTGCATAAAAGGACATCACGGAGATGTTCAGAAAACCCGGCAATAAATGCTTCGCCATCAAAACCTCTTTTCTGAATATCCGCAAGCGTCAGAAATACATCTGAAACATCTTCACGCATGAGCGAATCCGTCATGTGAAAGAAAAAATCATAATCCAGTAGCTGAAGACTTTCCAGCACTCCTGCGTAGGTGATCTTTCCTTTTGACTGGCTGACGATGCGATCAAAAAGTGATAGAGAATCTCTCAGCGAACCATCCCCTTTCTGGGCGATGATCACCAAAGCATCATGTTCGGCTTCGATCGATTCAGCTGTGCAGATATCCCTGAGATGAGCTGCTATTTCTTTGACAGGGATACGCCTGAAATCAAACGACTGACACCGGGAAAGAATGGTAGGGAGTATCTTATGCTTTTCCGTCGTAGCCAGGATGAATTTGACATACGGAGGCGGCTCTTCAAGTGTTTTTAAAAAAGCATTAAAGGCTGCTGCCGAAAGCATGTGAACCTCATCAATAATATACACCTTAAACCGACCCTGGGAAGGTGGGAAGCGGACTTGTTCAATAAGTGCCCTGATGTTTTCAACAGAATTATTGGAAGCAGCGTCAAGCTCAAAAATATTGAACGAGCTATTGATATCAAATGAGCGGCAGGATTCGCAGGTATTGCAAGATTCTCCTTCTGGTGTAAGGTTCTCACAGTTAATCGCTTTTGCAAGGATCCGGGCGACGGTTGTTTTTCCTACACCCCTGGGGCCACAAAAAAGATAAGCGTGAGCTACCTGTCCCGATTTGAGCGAATGCGTGAGCGTATCCGTGACATGGTGCTGCCCTACGACATCGGCAAACCTGTCAGGTCTATATTTTCGGGCGGATACAATGTACTGGCTCATAGGTAAAGTCGGGCGACTAAGTTAAGGAAAAGCAATTGGCAATGTGCAATTGGCAATAAGCAATAGGCAAAAAAAACAGCAGGCAGGGAGCACGCTTCGACCTGCATTGCTCAACCTTGTGCTACAGCTCAGCAACCTTGGAGCAGGGAAAACAATAGCCAAATAACAATAGGCAAAAAAGCAATAAACCATAAGCAATTGTATTAAAACGGTTTGCTACAAGCAAACAACAATGATCCTGACGGGATCAGACATTATTAGCCATGGGTGAAACCCATGAAAAACAATGAGCAACAGGCAGGATGAAAAAATTAAATTTTGAGTCCCCTTTCAGGGGGTAGGGGGTAATGCGTAACTTTGTGGATCATGAAAATCGCCATTGCCCAGTTGAATTATCACATCGGAAATTTCGAAGGAAATCTTCAGAAAATGCTGAAAGCCACCGCTGAAGCCAGGGTTAAAGGTGCTGATTTGATTGTTTTTGGTGAGCTGGCGACATGCGGATATCCTCCCAGGGATTTTCTCGAGTTCAGGGATTTTATCCGGCTCGCGGAGGAATCCATAGATAAGTTAAGAGAAGCTTCAGAAGGAATAGGGATCGCTGTAGGTAGCCCGACCATTAATCCTGTTGCTGACGGTAAAGATTTATATAATAGCGTATACCTGCTTTACGAAAAAGAAATTCTTCATATTCAGCATAAATCCCTCCTTCCGACTTATGATGTGTTCGATGAATACCGGTATTTCGAACCTGCAAAAAAGCATAAGACGGTCATGTTCAAAGGCAAACGAATTGCGCTGACGGTGTGTGAAGATTTGTGGAATCTTGGAAATCAGAATCCATTGTATACACTTTGCCCGATGGATATCATGATGCCTGAAAAACCGGATTTCATCGTCAATGTTTCTGCGTCTCCTTTTGATTATAACCATGCTGAAGATCGGCTTGAAGTATTGCGCGAAAATGTGAATCGATATAAGATCCCATTATTTTATTCCAACAATATAGGTGCTCAGACAGAGATCATTTTTGATGGAGGTTCTGTCGTATTTTCTCCGGATGGGCAGGTGTATGATGAGATGCCTTATTTTGTTGAAGAGATCAGGTATTACCAATTGGAAGATGTATTGAAAGGCGGATACAAACGAGAACAGGCAAAAGAAAAAATTCCTTTAATCCATGATGCGCTGTTACTGGGGCTTAAAGATTATTTTGGAAAACTGGGTTTAAAAAAAGCGATCATTGGATTGAGTGGTGGAATAGATTCCGCCATTACAACGGTGATGGCTGTCAAAGCACTCGGAAAAGAAAATGTCAGGGTGGTATTGATGCCAAGTTCGTTTAGTTCTTCTCACAGTGTTGAGGATGCAAAAGCTCTCGCGGAGAATCTTGATATCCGGTATGATATCATTCCTATCAAAGATCCATATGATTCGTTTCTGAAAAAGCTTGAAGGAGTGCTTGAAGGAAAAGCGTTTGATGTGACTGAAGAGAATATCCAGGCAAGATGCAGAGCCATTATTTTGATGGCTATTTCCAATAAGCATGGAAATATATTGCTGAACACAACCAATAAAAGTGAAATGGCTGTGGGTTATGGAACCTTGTATGGTGATCTTGCCGGTGGCCTTTCGGTATTAGGGGATATTTATAAAACAGATATTTATTTGCTGGCAGATCATATCAATAAGGATGAAATGATTATTCCGGAAAATACAATTAACAAGCCGCCGAGTGCTGAGTTAAGACCAAATCAAAAAGACTCCGATAGCCTGCCTGAGTATCATATCCTTGATCCTATCCTCTACATGTATATAGAGCGGAGATTGGGGCCACAGGAAATCATTGACATGGGCTATGACGAAGCATTGGTGAAACGGATATTGAAGCTCGTCAATACAAGCGAATTTAAAAGACATCAGACTGCACCGGTGCTGAGAGTTTCTCCTAAGGCATTTGGTGTTGGAAGAAGGATGCCTATTGTGGGAAAATATTTGAGTTGATAATAATCAGGATTTCAATCAGATTTTAATTGTTAGTAAACCATGAATAAAATTAGATATTGCTTTTTCCTTCTGTTGATTAGTGTCACATGGCTTAATTGTACAAACGAAGCAAAAGATTTACACCTTGTCCAGGCAGATGAAATCATGAGTCAATATAATGCCGGCCGGTCAGCATGGGATCAGGGCATTTCACTTGAAGGCAATGTCACCATAACTGCAACGAAATATTTGACAACGATTGATATTGAGCCTGATAGCAGTAATGTAGCATATTCATTTTTTCTTCAGACAGAAAACAATGAAGCTAATTTATTGGCTGTCGCACCAGGCCGGGCAGAATTGCTTTATCTGGATCCACATATCATAGTCAATTCACTTGTAACTCCAGGGATTTTGTATTTTAAATTAGAATCTGATAAAAAACCATCTTACCTGGAAGTCTTACAAAATATGAAAGAATATACCGGTTATGGTTTAGGTATGCGAAAAGTTGAAAAGGGACATGCAATGGAGAATTCGCCTTTCTGTAGTTGTATCACAGGGGACGGAAAGGAATCGAATTGTAGTTCAGGTGGAGAAGGCGCTTTGAGCTGTGGAACAGGCAATAATGCCGGAACCTGCAAAATAACCTGTAGCGGACAGACAATCGCTTGTTGTGATAGCAGATCTGAATGATCTTCATACTCTAAAAGTATCACAGCCGTTAGATAGGTATCAAAAATTCCACTTAAAAAAATAAAATGAATAAATTCTGGTCTATACCCATTACAGGAGTATTTCTGTTGTGTTTATTTTTTAGTCGTTGCAAAAATGATTCAGGAAGTGAATCTTCATCTCCACATTTATTGCAGCTGGATACAATCAGGGATAAATACAATGTCCCGCGTGAACAAAAAGATTGGACAATGATCACTCAGGGCAACGTAAATATTACGGTGCAGGAAGACAGGATCACTATCGATCACCTGCCGGAAGCGGGTTTTGAACTTGTCACGTATTTTCTCCAGGGAGCAACCAAAAATTACGATCTGAAAACAGATTCGTTAGGAAGATGTGAAGTTCTTTTTTTAGGAAGGAACCTGATCGTCCATTCGTTTAAAGAAAAGAAGCCTTTACTTTTTACAGTCCGCGATCTTTCTGTGCCTTCATACTTGAAAAACTTTACGGATGCAAAGCAATACATTGGTTATGGACTGGGAGCGCGAAAATTTGAACGGAACGGGCTGCATGACAATGTACCTTTCTGTTTATGTGAAAAGCTAGGTACGCCAAGCGATAATTGCAGGATAGGGAATGATGGCGGTGCTCATGGTTGCGCTTCCGGTACTCCGGATGGAAGTTGCGAAGTCAGCTGTAGTGAAAGTGCTTATGCCTGTTGTGATAAAAAAATGGAGTGAGAAAAATAGTCTACAGGTAAAGGTTTGAGCTGCCGGTTTAGTCAAAAGGAAAAAGTCTAAAATCAAAAGTATTCAACTTGATTTTAATTGATGTTTAATTCCTGCTCATCAGTCGCGGAGTTGAAGCGAAACGTAAACTTTATTTTTTCAACAAATCCCTGATTTCAATCAGCAATTCTTCCTGCGTAGGTCCCGGAGGTGGAACAACTTCGTTCTTCTTCTGACGATGTAAAATTTTTACAACCAGGAACAATACGAAAGCAATGACCAGGAATTTGATAATGGCGGATAGAAATAATCCATATTTCACGGTCCCCATAGTAAGGTTTGCAATATTATCCACACGAGCTGCTTTTAATGCAGGCGCGAGGATCAGGGGTGTGATGATATCATCTATCAGTGAAGATACGATTGTTCCAAAGGCAGCGGCAATGATCACGGCAACTGCCAGATCGATGACATTACCTTTCATGAGAAATGCTCTGAACTCCTTTAACATGACGAGGGCATTTACGATTTACGATTTACGATTTACGATTTACGATTTACGATTTACGATTTTCGATTTTCGATTTTCGATTTTCGATTTTCGATTTTCGATTTTCGATTTTCGATTTTCGAAAACGGTATCTAAATTACGAAGTACCGAGTACAATTCACTACTCTATCAAACTTCACGTTTCACGTTTCACGACTCACGTTTCACGACTCACTACTCACTACTCACTATGAGACATTCAGGTCATGCCTGATCTTATTCAACGCTGATCCGGCTTTCACCCATTCCGCTTGTTGTTCATTGTATCCATGCAACACGTCGAATAAATCCAATGTGCCATCCGCATGACGAAGCAGGATTTTTATTTCACTATCAGGGTTAAAATTTTCGAAACCGAGAATATCTACATAATCATCTTGCCGGATCAAATCATAATCTGATGAATTGACAAAAGTGAGTGCGAGCATTCCTTGTTTCTTCAGGTTGGTCTGATGGATGCGGGCAAATGATTTTACAACAATCGCTTTTACACCGAGATATCTTGGTTCCATCGCAGCATGTTCACGTGATGATCCTTCGCCATAATTCTCTTCTCCAAAAACAATGGTTGGAATTCCTGCCTTCTGATATTTCCTTGCAGAATCAGGAACAGCCATGTATCCATCCTCTGCAAAATTGATGACCTTATTGGCTTCATCATTGAATGCATTGATGGCCCCGATAAAACAATTGTTTGAAATATTTTCCAGGTGGCCCCTGTATTTAAGCCAGGGTCCGGCCATGGAGATATGATCCGTAGTACATTTTCCTTTTGCTTTCAGCAATACCCGCATACTCATCACCTGGTCAGGAGTGATTGGTACAAAAGGAGCCAATAGTTGTAAGCGATCTGAAGATGGATCCACATTGATTACAACGCGGCTACTGTCTGCCGCAGGAGCCTGGAAGCCTGCATCTTTTACATCAAATCCTAATGGAGGAAGTTCTACACCTACAGGAGGCTCGAATTTTACGATCTCACCTTTTTCATTTGTAAGCGTATCCGTCAATGGATTAAATCTGAGATCACCCGCAAATGCCATGGCGGTGACGATTTCAGGTGATGCCACGAATGCATGTGTAGATGCATTTCCATCATTTCGTTTTGCAAAATTCCGGTTGTAAGATGTGAGGATCGTATTGCGTCGTTTTGGATCATCCATGTGACGAGCCCACTGGCCGATGCAAGGTCCGCATGCATTCGCAAGCACCAGTCCACCTACGTCTTCAAAGGCTTGTAGTAATCCATCACGCTGAACCGTAAAACGGATTTGTTCTGAACCGGGTGTAATGGTAAATTCTGATTTTACTTTTAAATTTTTATTTCTTGCCTGTTCGGCTATGGCTGCTGAACGTGAGATATCTTCATAAGATGAATTTGTACAGGAACCAATCAGGCTCACTTCAATGATAGGAGGATAATCATTTTTTGTAACAGCTGCTGCAAATTCACTGATTGGCCATGCTAAATCCGGTGTATACGGGCCATTGACATGAGGCTCGAGAGTATCAAGATCTATTTCAATGACCTGGTCAAAATATTTCGTTGGATCTGAATAACATTGAGCATCTCCTGTCAAATGTTCGGCAATGCTATCTGCAAGATCCGCAACATCAGTTCTTCCGGTAGCTATTAGAAATCTTTTCATGGAATCATCATATCCGAAAGTGGATGTAGTTGCACCAATTTCAGCACCCATGTTACAGATCGTTCCTTTCCCGGTGCAGGACAATGATTTTGCTCCTTCACCAAAATATTCAATGATGGCACCGGTACCTCCTTTCACAGTAAGTACACCTGCTACTTTAAGGATGACATCTTTCGCAGAAGTCCAACCGCTAAGCTTACCAGTCAAATGAACGCCAATTAGTTTTGGCATCTTAAGTTCCCAGGGCATTCCTGACATGACATCTACAGCATCCGCACCACCGACTCCGATCGCAAGCATACCTAAGCCACCAGCATTTGGTGTATGGCTATCGGTTCCAATCATCATGGCGCCCGGATAGGCATAATTTTCTAAGACCGTTTGATGGATGATCCCTGCACCAGGCTTCCAGAAGCCGATCCCATATTTGGTGGAAACCAATGAAAGGAAAGAATACACTTCAGAATTGATATCGAGGGCAAATTTTAAATCGGCGGTTGCACCGGTTTGAGCCTGTATCAGGTGATCGCAATGTACTGTAGTAGGCACAGCTGTTTTCTCCATACCGCACGTCATGAACTGTAATAAAGCCATTTGGGCAGTGGCATCCTGCATAGCCACCCGGTCCGGGGCGAAGAATACATAATCATGTCCTCTTTTATAATCCTGGACAGGAGAATCCGGGTGAATATGGCTGAATAAAATTTTCTCAGATAAAGTCAGCGGGCGTCCCAGGGTTTTGCGGATAAAAGTCACTTTTTCAGGCAAGCCCTGGTACATGGCCTGAATCATATCAAAATCGAATGTCATAACGTGGAATTAAATTGGCGAATTACTGTGGTAGAACCAATTGGTAAAAATAAGGTTGTGCAGCAAAAGAGGACGCAGATTTAAAAAGAAAATGTAAGATTTATTAAGATTTTGGTTTTCTAATGTTTTCGTACTCTCTACTGTTGATTTTGATTTGCAATAACACCATGGACTAAAGACCAGAGACCACACCGGCTGCTCAGACTTAATGCCTTAGACTATTTTTTCAATGTTAACTCTCAAGCCTTTCGAGCAATCTTCCTGTAATCCGAAGGAAATCCATCTCTGTAATGATCCCGATCAGCTCACCATTCTGGACTACCGGTAAACAACCGATCTTATTTTTTCTCATAATGGCCATCGTTTCGACAAGTGTTGCATTTGGCCCAATGGTCAAGGGGTGTGCATTCATGATATCCTTTACTGTCGTATGGTCTGTGTTCCCTTCTTCGTGTTGATTTCTTGTCTTTAGCAAGTGTCTCAGAACGACCCGGAGCGTAACCAATCCAACTAATTTTCCTTCTTTATCTTCTACCGGCGTATAACGGATCTTACGCCAGTCCATCATCTCTGCGACAAGATCCACGATATCATCTTTTTGCACAGTGAAGAGATCCGTATTCATAAATTCGCTCACCTTGAGATGAGAAGGCCTGTATTCTTTCAGATCGGAGAGCTCAGGCATTTTCCACTGATGCACGGGCAAACCCATTTTCTGGTTGACCGACATTGCGTGAGTAAGCACAGTCAATGCTTCATCTTCCGTGGTTTCTTTTTTCAATTTTGTATACGATCGTAAAGCCCATCTTGCACCATTCATGTGTTCACGTGCGCGGCATTCGATCACATCCATGTACCTGGAAATATCTTCAGACCTGATATTTCTCATCTCAAGTCCTTTGCGAGCGCGAGGAATTAGCTCCTGCAGGGCGAGATCAGCAACCGTAATTTTCTGATCATTCATCCAGGTAAATTTTGAGTCAATTCCGAATTTGGCAGCTTTGATAAAATTGTCATACACATCTTCAAAGCTCATTTTATCTCGGATATCGCCTACATCTTCCTTCATCTGTATCATACATCCCAGCCATAATGCAGCATTAGCTACCTCATCCTGGACAGTCGGACCTGAAGGAAGAACACGGTTTTCAATTCGTAAATGAGGTTTTCCATTTTCGCTGATTCCATAACAGGGCCGGTTCCAGCGATATACTGTGCTATTGTGGACTTGGAGAGATCCAAGCTTGGGAGTTTTTCCGGCGAGGATCATTTCACGGGCATTTTCTTTTACATCTCCACTGAGAAGCACGCGGAAACGTGCAATATCTTCTCTGTAAATATCAAGGATGGAGTGCTCGAGCCATTGTTTTCCAAAATTTACCCTAGGACTGCGTTCCCGCATATGCTCCTGGGTAGAACGGGTATCAAGAGCCTGTTGGAACATGGCAATCCGGGATTCGTGCCAAAGCCTTCTTCCGAAAACAATAGGCGAATTGGCAGCAAGAGCCATGACAGGGGCAGATAGTGCCTGGGCCAGGTTGTACATCGGTACAAAATCAGCCGGACTAACCTGCAGATGGACCTGGAAGCTGGTATTTACGGCTTCCAGCAATGGAGAATCATGCTTGATCAGCAATTCGTCAATGCCTACCAGGTTAAGCTCATACGTACTACCCACCATCTGCTGGTTGATAGCTTCCATCAATGCGAAGTATCGTTGTTTTGGAGTCAGATTGCTCATCTCCATGTCGAACTTTCGCAGGGTTGGTAGGATACCTGTAAGGATAATGGTGGCTCCGAATTTGTTGACAATCTCTTCTATGAGGGCAAGCTTGGCAGAGTTTTCATCTTCCATATCTCTCAAAGCACTGCCTGAGAATTCGCGAGGGTCCAGGTTGGTTTCAAGATTGAAGCGGGCGAGCTCAGTCCCTACCCAATCCCAGTCTTTCATATACTCCAGGGCTTCCATGTTGACGCAGGCCGGTTTAAAGGTTGCCTGGTCCACAAGGACCATTTCCTGCTCTGCACCTATCCTGACAATATCTGTTTCGAACCAATTATGGTCGATCATATATTCCAATGCATTGACATCATCAAGTAGTGACTTGACGAATTTTTGCATTTCATCATGCGATTTGACGATCGAAACCAGTTGTTCTCCCATGGAATAAATCTAATGCTTCGTTCCATATTCCCCAAACTTCTTCTAAAAAGGATCAGAAGGAAAAGGTCAGAGCAGCCAGTTTGGTCTTAAGTCAATAGTCAATAGGTTGTTTATTACTATTCCCAAACTTCTTCTAAAAAGGGTCGAAAGGAAAAGGTCAGGGCAGCCAGTTTGGTCTTAAGTCAATAGTCAATAGGTTATTTATTACTATTCCCAAACTTCTTATAAAAGGGGTCGAAAGGAAAAGGTGAGGGCAGCCAGTTTAGTGATAGCTCAATAGTCATAAGGCTTTATAACTCACCTAAAACATCTAAATCGAATATCAATCATTGACCTAAGACCTATCACTAAACTGGCTGCCCTGACTATTTCCCTAAGACCTTTCATAATCAGACTAACATAACTTAATGAGCCAATCAAGCGTTAGTTCTAAATCAATATGAAAAAAGAAATATCAGGTTCTTTAAAGTGGATCTATATCATAGGTATATTCATAGTATTGTCCTGTAACAAGGACAATCGACCTGAACTATTTGAACTAAACCAGTTTGTTGATTTTGATATTCAGCCTGGTCTGAATACGTTTGATACACACTTTTTTGTGATTGGTCCTTTACCAAGTTCATATGATGAAGAACTGGCGGCTTCGGGAAAAAGCCCTACTGATGTTAAGGCGATTGAATCTAAAGATGCTTACCTGTCAAGTGTTTTTAAAGATGTGAATCTGAAATTCATCCGTACCATAAGCGTGTACATTTTTGATCCGTTCAATCCATCAGATAAAATTGAATTTTTATATTTTGAGCATGTACCTTATAGAAATACAACCAGCATCAGGTTATTTCCAGGTATTGCAGATATCAGTCACTGGGTTAACCAGGAATTTTTCGGAATAGAAGTCAGACTTAATTTTGCAGATATAACGCCAAGCTTTACGCAGATGAGGCTTGAGTTTGATATTCATGCGTTAGGGGAATGAACGGCATAGAGCATAGGGCATAGAGCATAGAGTTTTTTCACACTACTCACTCACTACTTCCTACTTACTACTTACTACTCACTACTCACCATTCACCTACTCACTCTTCTTCATCAGTTTTTTCCTGATTGACCTGATCCCAGGCATATAGTTTCAGGAAAAGATACCATTTGATAAGCTTGCGTATTTCATTGATGTGAACGCGGTCTTCATCATGTTGAGGAACCATTTCTCTCATCCATGTGCGAAGTGTATCTGCTTTATCATTTGGATCAGGAAGAGGTATAGTGCCTTCCGTGTCAGATATTTTTTTCAGGACGACATCCAGACCTTCCACATCGGTGTATGTATAAATACCAATGGAGATTAATGGTGTAAACTGGTGTTTCCTGCCGGATACAAACTGTCGTTTGTTATTATCAAAGCTTTCGATCAATAAACCGTTTGGCCTGGAAGCTAATAATTTATATAACCCCGGCATTCCGCTCACAGAAATGATATTATCTAATTTCATCAGTACGATAGTAGTTTGGACATCTGTTCATATAATCGTTGGGGGGGGAGAAATTGTTGCTCAAGAACGCCGGCAAAGGGTACAGGAGTATCCAGGGAACCTACTCTCATCACCGGGGCATCAAGATATTGGAACATATGTTCTGCGATATATGCTGCAATGTCAGCTCCGATACCTCCCGTGAGTGTGTCTTCATGCAGGACCAAAACACGGTGAGTTTTTTGTACACTTTCAGAAACTGTCTCCCAATCCACTGGTAATAACGTGCGCAAGTCGATAATGTCGAGGTCCCAGTTTTCTTTTTCTGCTAATTGTTCTGCCCACAGTACGCCATATCCATACGTAATGATGGTAGCTTCTTCGCCGTCTCTGACTTTTCTGGCTTTTCCAATCGGTGTGGTGTAATATCCAACAGGAACATTACCGCTGATACCGCGATAGAGTGCTTTGTGTTCAAAATACATCACCGGATTTGGATCTTCAAATGCTGACAAGAGAAGGCCTTTTGCATCTTCAGGTGTTGAAGGATAAACAATTTTTAAACCCGGCGTGTGATAGAACCATGCTTCATTGCTTTGACTGTGAAATGGTCCTGCTCCTGTGCCTGCACCTGTAGGCATGCGTATCACAACATCCGCTTTTTCATTCCAGCGATAATGCAGCTTCGCGAGATTATTTATGATCTGATTAAATCCGCATGTAGCGAAATCAGCGAACTGCATTTCCATCATGCTTTTATATCCTTCAAAGCTTAAACCTAATGCTGTGCCGACTATTCCGCTTTCGCATAAGGGGGTATTACGTACTCTTTCTTTCCCGTATTTTTTTAGAAAGCCATCGGTGATTTTAAATACACCGCCGTAATCTGCTATATCCTGGCCCATGAGGATGAGCTTGGGATGTTTGATCATCGCTTCATTCAATCCGTCGCTGATGGCATCGATAAGACGCATTTCTTTTGTTTGGGATGACGGATTTGTAATCCTGAAATCAAATGGTTTATAAATATCATTTAATTCACGATCAAGATCTGCTTCCAGTTCAGGTGCTTCATTTGTGATATCCAGATGTTGAAGAATTAATTTTTCATTTTCACTTTTCAATGAAGCAATCGATTCTGCAGTCATTACTCCCTCCTGCAAAAGAAATTGCTCATAATTGCGGACCGGATCTTTTTTATCCCACGCTTCGATCAATTCGGGAGGAACATATTTTACACCGGAGGCTTCTTCGTGGCCTCTCATACGGAATGTCATACATTCGATCAACACCGGTGCAGGTTTGCCACGCATTTTTTTAGCATACTTATCGATGGTGTTATACACCTCCAGGATGTTATTGCCATCGATACGTTCGCTGGCCATTCCGTAGCCTTTTGCTTTGTCGACTAATTGCTTGCATTTGAATTGGTCGGATGATGGTGTGGAAAGACCGTATCCATTATTCTCAATGATGAAAATGACAGGTAATGACCATACGGAAGCGATATTGAGTGCTTCGTGAAAATCCCCTTCACTGGTGCCTCCTTCTCCTGAATAAGCCATGGAAACCATAGGGCGTCCATCTAATTTGTAGGCAAGGGCTGCGCCACATGCAAGGGCTAACTGAGGACCTAGGTGAGAGATCATTCCAACGATCCCATATTCAAGGGTGCCAAAATGAAATGAGCGGTCTCTTCCTTTCGTGAAACCATCCATTTTCCCCTGCCATTGGGAAAAGAGGCGGTGTAAAGGAATATTCCTGTTTGTAAAAACGCCCAGGTTCCGGTGTAATGGAAAGATCAGCTCTTTAGGTTGCAATGCCAGAGTAGCTCCTACAGAGATGGCCTCCTGTCCTATGCCTGAGAACCATTTGCTCACCTTTCCCTGGCGGAGGAGCTTGAGCATTTTCTCCTCGATCATGCGAGGGAGTAAAATGCCTTTGTAAAGCCTGATCAGATCAGCATCTGTGAGGCTTTTTCGCTTAAACTTAATCGCAGTTTTTAATTTGGGCTCTTTGATCATTGGGGGATAAAAATAGGCAGAAAGGGCGGAAAGGGTAGAAAAGGCAGAATAGGAAAGGTACTAGAAAAGTTCTCTAAGGATTTTAAATGACTTTACTTCACGAAGTGTTTCGACATGAAGCTGGTAATATATGATGATCAGGTCTATAATCCTTCGCCTGATGTCGAGAGATATGTCTGCGTTTTGTGATGCGCCGCTGGCTATGATAGTCTGTAAATACAGGATCTCTTTTGGATCCACTACATAATTATGCAATGGTCTTTTGTCTGTCACATGTCCTTCCATGAGGTCAAAATATAAGCCATCCATATTTCCATCCGGTAATTCAAGACCAAAACCAAGATAATGAGTGAGGGAAACCAGCAACCTGATCATAAAATCACGATCGTAATGTTCCTGTACATCAAACCTCACCAACTCTGCATGTAAAAAAGAAAACAAGTCGGGTTGAGGATATGCAGTCACAAGGCATCGTGAAGTGATATCCGCAAGACACGTGATCACTGAAGATTTTCGCATATCAAAAGGTATGCTTTGATAGGTGTGATCAAGACGTACTTCTTTGATACGATTTATTTTTTTGTGTTCCTGGTGATAGGCCACAATATCAACCAGGGTCAATAACTGCAGGAATGAAGCCGGGGTGATGGCTTTGGCTTTCCGGACGCTGTTGATGATGAAGGTTTGATGGCCTTTTTGCTCGGTATACATATCTACGATCAGGCTGGATTCTCCGAATTTGACGGTGCGGAGAACGATGGCGCGGGTCTGGTAGATCATGGGGAATAAAGATAGCAGCACACATCCTATGTCGTGAGGCGTGAATCGTGAGTTTATCAGAACAAATGCTCACGGCTTTAGATTTAGGATAGAGAATAGTCAAATAAAAAAAGCCGGCGAGATTGCCGGCTTTAAAGTTTATACATCACTGACTTAAATCTATAAGCCGGGATGGTACTCTTTTATGTTTTGGACAAATTCCTTCAATTCTTTCGGATTGGAACATCCGATATTGATCTCTTCGTTATTCTTCATGGTAAGGTGAAGACATGTATTTCCGGTACGTGAAGTGACATTAGTCAGGCCGGAGAACATAGAGTTCCATTCATTTAGTTTGGATTCACTAGGTAATTCCACGATCTCGCTTGACGCTACGTCTTCCCATTTGATTTTACGTTTTACCGTACCCACAGGAAGCATGCTTAGCTTTATGCTTTTCTCATTATAGCGGGCGATCAGGCGCAGAGAATTAAAATAGTAAAACAAGCCGGACAGAATCAGGATCACAAGGGCCATACCCAGGAGGAGATTCCGGTTAGGTTCAGCGCTTTTCAGGATCTGAACCAGTCCCATAATACCTAAGGTAATCAATGTCCCGATGAGGAGCATGAGGTCCCACTGGCGGAGGCGTTGAGTTTCTTTGTACTTGATTTGAGCCATTTTATTTATTGATTAAGATAATTTACACTGAATTTACATTAAAGTTACAAATAAGTATCTCAATTAGTTCAATTCAGTTGGTATTGTTTACAAATAATTAACGACCGATCTTTCATTTTGGTATAACAGCCTGATAATCAGCGGTAATAATTAGGTGGTTCGGGATGTAAATTTTTAGTTTCAAATCCCGGATCCACGGATGCACAGTATTACTTAATATCAATAACCACACCAAATTATATATAATATAAAAATTTAATGTAATTCACTTTCCAATCCGGATGATTATTAGAAGTGAAGATTATGGAATGGACTTGTCGAGTACGGGCATTCGTGCCACCAGTACTCGTGCCACCAGTACTCGTGCCACGAGGTCATAACTCATTGATAATACACGTATTATAAGTGGAAGCGGAGGACACATTTTGGACCAAAAAGAGTCCTTTCTGTCTTATAAGTTATCCAAAAAACCCGTGCCACAACTAAGTGTGCCACACCTAGGTGTGCCACACTGTCATAACTCATTGATATTACACGTATTTATAAGTGGAACGATGGCACAAAAAAATGGCCACTTTTGGGTCACAAAAAGCATCATATAAACTGACATTGGAAAGGCAACCCTGAATATCAGATGTATGCACAGTCTATTGTATTTTTGATGCATTCCTTCTCACATCCTACTGAATTTCCAGAACTCATGGACGAAAATAAAGAGCAGCCTCACCAACTACCGGAAGTTCCTAAACCCAATTATTCCCAGTCACAGGAAATGCCTCAAAATTTCTCCTCTAAAATGTCAGATACCGTAACTGACTGGGCAGGTGTGGAAAGGCTCGAAGGGTTTAAGCTGGGAGATGTATTTTCTGAAGCGCTCAAGAAACATTCGCGGGATGAGGTAGAAGAATATTTTACCGTAGGTGCACCTTCAACAACTCCTTCGATAGAAAATGTAGATACTTCATGGCCCAGGCCGTGGGTATTCCTGAGGACATTTATTGCGGCTGCGGTTATTTATTTCATTTTTGTGCAGGCTTGGCATCAATATGAAAATGAAAAGCTTATTCCCGGCCTGATCATGGTGGGCTCATTCGCCGTTCCCATTTCTGCATTGATTTTTTTCTTTGAAATGAATGCCCGCAAAAATGTTTCACTCTACCAGGTGATCCGGTTATTATTTCTCGGAGGAATTATATCCATCGTCGTTTCACTGATTTTCTATGATCTGTCAGATGGTATGAAGCTGGATTGGCTTGGTGCATCATTAGCCGGACTGGCTGAAGAGCCCGGAAAATTAATGGCACTAATCATTGTCGTGAATATTACGAAATACCGGTATACACTCAATGGATTATTATTCGGAGCAGCGATAGGAACAGGATTCGCTGCGTTTGAAAGTGCAGGCTATGCACTCCAGGCAGTATTCTTTACAGGATCATCCGGGCCGATGCTGGAAAGTATAATGCATCGGGGGATGTTATCTCCATTCGGTCATATTATCTGGACAGCCATGTGCGGAGCAGCACTCTGGAAAATTAAAGGTGGAAATCAGTTTAAATTTGAAATGCTGCAGGACCCAAGATTTTACAGGGTTTTTATCATGGCTGTGATCCTCCATATGATATGGAATAGTCCTATCGTATTGCCGTTCTATGCGAAAAACATTATTCTTGGTATTGTAGGGTGGATTATTATCTTCTCCCTGATTCAAAGTGGTTTGAAACAAATTAAGGAAGAGAAGACCCTTGCACTCCAACAAAATGACACAAGAAGTTAAAGAATACATTTACAAACCCGGTACCTGCAATATTGGAAAGACGGAAATAAGAAGAAGATACAAAATCGGTTTTATCGGGTTAGGTTGGATGATTTTTGTAATCCTTGTGATAGAACTATTTAATCTCCCATCCTTTTTTAAAATATTTTTATTTATTCCGGCATTTTATTTTACATCAGGATTTATCCAGGCATTCAATAAATTCTGTTATGTGTATGGATTGAAAGGCGTTGCCAGCCTGGTGGGCAGAAAAAAATTTCAGGATGTTTCAGAAGAAGCTTTTTTTAAAGCGGATCGTAAAAAATCATTCATCATTATTGCATTGGTCACATTCAGTAGTGCTGTGTTGACGATACTATATTTTATGCTTTCAAGGTAGAGAATTAGTTTCGCACGGAGTACACTAGGTTAAAACACACAGAGTTTACGGAGCCAATAGTTAAGTGGTGTTCTCACACCCGGTTGCTGAGATGACCGCATCTTTACTCTTGTTTTGGGTGGTTGCAAAACGCCCCGACAAGAGAAAAGAAATAAAATTCCTTGCAGAGAAATAAAAACATATTTCCTTCGCCTTCTCCGGTTGATGAGCTGTAGCCCAAGGTTGTGTTTTGCAGGTCGAATCACAGCTTTCGCCTTCTTCTCTTACTGTCTTACACTTGTGTATATTTGCAATTCAAAATAATAAACATGAAAAGAACAGCTACCGCTAACTGGCAAGGTTCAGGCAAAGAAGGTAAAGGCCAGCTTCAGACACAATCAGGTGTATTGAATGCGCATCAGTATTCATACAAGACCCGTTTTGAAGATGGCATTGGAACCAATCCGGAGGAATTGATAGCAGCAGCTCATGCGGGTTGTTATTCCATGAAGCTGAGCTTTATTTTAAATGCAGCAGGATTTACACCGGATAACATAGATACAAAGTGTACGATCACTCTTGAAAGCGGAACGATCACAGAAAGTCACCTGGATGTCAAGGCTTCTGTGCCCGGCATTGATGCAGATAAGTTTGAAGAATGTGCACAAGAAGCAAAAGCAACGTGCCCGGTAAGCAAGGCATTAAGTTTTAATATCACCCTGGATGCCAGCCTGGTTAACTAACTTTTAGACATTCCTTCTGTCCCAACACTTAGTTGAAAGGATTATTTTTTATTCTGCTTTACCAAATTTATATCCTGCATAGATCTGGAACAGGTTGTTCTTTGCATTGATGTCAGGGATGAATGAATATTCTTCTCCGGGTTCAGGTTCTTTATAAAGTTTTCCGAAACTGAGATTCAACCGCACACCCACAGCGAGTGCATTGATCGGATGAACTTCTACACCACCACCGAGACCATAATCGAAGCGGTTATATAATTTCAGTATGTTGTCTGCAGTGGGGTTGCCTGTACTTGCGGTGCTATCCACTTTAGCATTCAGGAGATATGCAATTTGTGCACCTACCTGCAGTTGTACATATTTGGTAATGTTGATGGCCATGAATTGTGGCAACATCAGGTAATCCAGGTCTACTTTACCCGTATTGACATTTGTGGCAAAATCATAACCCTGTCTTGAAAAAAGCAATTCAGTGCGGGAGCTAAATATTGATTTTGAAGATCCTGCCATGAATACACCCACATGAAATCCTGTGCGTGAGCTGGCATTGATTTCATTCGCATTTGTGATATTGGCAAAATTCAGACCCGCTTTAACGCCAAATTGAGCGAAGAGGAAAAAAGGAGAGAATACCAATAAGCAAATAATGATTCTTTTCATGATAGAATATTTGACAGGTAAAAAGTGAAATTCATGTATTCATAAATCACTACTTGTTATTCTTCTGTAGCTGTTGTAATGTCTGCAGAATCTCTTCATTTTGCTTTTTCAATATATCGATCTCATCCTTCAGTTCTTTGGTGCTTTCTATGAGAACCGGTATAAGACCTGAATAATTCACCGATAATATTCCATTTACATCTTCATGGACCAGCTCAGGAAATAATTTTTGTACTTCCTGTGCTACGACCCCGGTCTGCAGTTCCTGGCTTAATTTTTCATTTATCCAGTGATAGGTATAACCATTGAGCTGTGTGATTTTTTGAAGTGAATTTTGTAAAGGCAACACATCTTTTTTCAGCCTGAGATCAGAAGCCTGCATCAGTGTGCCCTGTAGCCAGGCATTTCCATTGTTATAGATCTCCATCCGTGTAATGTTTCCATTTGTTCTGAATTGAAAGCCATTAGGAACACTTCCAAAATTATAAATGATACCGCCGCTTGCTGCGCTACTTGGCTTGCCGAATAAAATTCCTGTTTCACTGGCTTCAGGACTTAGGATATTGAGATAGGTGTGGTCATTGTTTTCAACGACCAGAGCTGTAAACTGAGAAGTGAAAGGAATAGCGCCGGAGTTTCCTGTTTTAATGTGGACTTTGTTCGCAGGATTACTGATACCAAAACCTGTGAAACCATTTTTTAGTACAACTATTGCATCCGATCTTAAGGTCGAACCTGTTCCATTACCTATGCTGAATAAGCGATCAGTACTGACCCAGCCAAAAGGAGTGGCTGCAGTATATTGAGTGTTCCATCTTCCCAATACGGTTTCATAACCCGATTTTGAATTTGTATTCTCACCCATAGCCAAAGAATAGTCGCCGTCTGCAATGGAGGAATTGCCTATTGCAGTTGAGTGACCTCCGTTTGCAATAGTTTCAGTTCCTATTGCGGTTGACCAAAACCCCATCGCAGCTGCTTCTACGCCCATGGATGTACTGTAATCACCTAATGCAAGGGTTTCTGTTCCTAATGCAGTAGAGCCATTTCCTAAAGCACTGGTTCCAATACCAAGTGCAGTCGAGGAGTTTCCTGAAGCCAATGTAGATTTCCCTGCAGCGAAGGAATAGTTTCCAATATTTGATTTGTCCCAATGATCACTGATGACATACCCAACCCTGAAGGCAGCTTTGTCTGCATACCACATCATTCTTCTGCCTGCACCTTGTTGTGGAGGGGAACCCGGAGCGCCCGGTACATCACTAATAGCGGAAAACAATACACTGCTATCCGCAACGTGTAACCTTGCAACCGGTAGTGTAGTTCCAATACCTACATTGACACCGGACGTGGCACTATTTATACCACTGACAGAACCCAGTACCATGCAATTACTACAATCTATCCTGGCATTGGCACCGATGGCAGTAGCATTTGAAAGGACACTTCCAGCTATCACATTGGCCAGATATCCGATTACCGTATTCCTTGAACCTGTTTCATTGGAAAGCAATGTTGAAAAACCACAGGCAGTATTATAGCTTCCGGTAGTATTATATAATCCGCCATATTTTCCAAAAAATGAATTTTCAAAACCAGATGTATTATAGTAACCGGTTGTTTCACCAAAAAAAGCATTGTTATAGCCATTGGTATTATAATACCCTGCCGCCGTCCCAAAAAAAGAATTGTAATAACCTGTTGAATTGTAGTATCCGGAAGCGGCTCCAAAAAATGAATTAAAACCACCCGTCGAATTTGTTATTCCGGTTAATGAACCACAAAAGGAATTGTTATTCCCAATAGTATTAACCTTACCTGCATTTGAACCCGTGAATGTATTATTGAACCCGGTATTTAAACTCCCTGTCTCCGGGCCAACAAACAGGTTATAAAGACCAGGAATTGAAAGCACAGAAACAGCACCAATGCGGTAAAGTGAATCGGTGTTAATGCTTCCATTTCGTACATCAAGCTTAAAAGCAGGTGTAGTAATATCAATACCAACATTTTGTGCAAATGTCCAACCGGCAGTATTCAGAACGATTAGAAAAAGTGCTATTTTTTTCATAGTCATTTTTTCTTCAAATTACCTTCGATCCAGGAGCGCCACAATAGAACGAAAGTTATGTGGGGTCAAAGAACCGGGACCAAAGACCATAATCTTTCTCTCTTTTATGCTTTCCGGATAACTCACCCCCTTCCCCTCTCTTTAGGTAGTTCATTTTCGTATATTAAATTATTTCTTAAGAGAGGGGAAGGGGGTGAGTTATCCGTTCAAGTCTATTTGCCAAAGGCTTTATTCAATGCCTCAGTCCGGTTCTGGACATGAAGCTTTTCATAGATCCGGTGGATATGCTGGCGCACCGTGGCAATGGATATGGAGAGCTTGTCTGCTATTTCCTTATACAGGAGTCCTTTTGAAAGCCATTGCAGCACTTCATTTTCACGACTGCTGAGTGCATTGATTTCAGGAAGCACTTTTTCTTTTGCATGAAAAACGGAAACTAATTTCCGGGCAATATTCGAGCTCATGGGTGATCCTCCATCATGAAGCTCCCTGATAGCTTCAATCATTTGCAACAGGCCAGTATTTTTCAAAAGGTATCCCGAAGCTCCTGCTTTCAATGCTTCAAAAACCTTTTCATCATTTTCATAGACGGTAAACATCATGAATTGCGTTCCGGGACTTTGATCTTTCACCTGCCGGATGCATTCAATACCATTCATGCCAGGAAGATTGATATCCATGATGACAATTTCCGGTCTGAGTCCCGGTATTTCTTTTATGGCCTCTTCTGCAGTACGGAAAGTCCTTAGCATCTTAAATTCGGCATTCAGTGAAATGAACTGTGTCAGCCCATCCCTTACTTCATCAAGATCTTCTACTATGGAAATGGTTATACTCATGTGATGGTCCGAATGTAGTTTTGTATTTCCATAGTACCTATAGAACGAAAGTTATGAAGGTAAAGGCACGGATAGAATGATCGTTGTTCCCTGATCATTATTTATCTCCATCCATCCATCTATGTCTGTCATACGTTTTTTCATATTCAATACCCCATTACTATAAGGACGGATATTGACCGGATCAAATCCTATGCCATCGTCTTTAATGCGTATGACCAGGTTTTTTGATATTTCGAAGCTAATCGTCACCTGGCTGGCTTGTGCATGCTTGACAATGTTATGGAGTGCTTCTTTTACCACGAGGTAAATATTTCTTCTGAATTCCCCGCTCACCACGATGCCGGTAAAATCATCAGGTGCCGCTACAGCGCTCGTGATCCCATTTTCTGAAAGATATGCTACTGCATAAGCTCTTGTGTATCCAAGAAGATCAATCAGTGAATCATTCTTTTCATTGAGCGCCCAGACAATTTCACCCATTTTGTCTATCATATCATGTGCATTTGCACGTATGCTCTCTATCTCTTCCTCGACGGGCAAATCCTTTTGTTTTCTGAATCCAATTGTCTCGCTTAAAAATTTTATCCTTGTCAGCCCTGCACCAAGGTCATCATGCATATCGGTGGCGATGCGTGTCCTTTCTTTTTCCATGGCTTGTTTATTCTCCAGGATTAGTCGTTGATTCTCAAGCTTTCTTGAAAAATAATACCGGACAGCCAGTGTGAGCATGGCAATCAAAAAAATAGTTATAGACAACACAAACCACCAGGTGCGCCAGAAAGGAGGTTTGATAGTAAAAACATATAGTAAGGTTTGAGGCGGATACATGGCACCTGGAAATTCCGCTTTGACATTTAATTGGTATGCACCCGGAGAAAGATTGAGAAAATTAAATTGTGCCGTATTGGAGGGTTTGCTCCAGGCAGGATTACCGCTTCCGCTTAATTGATAACTATACAAAATTGATTTTTCATCCATAAATGAGGGAGCGGCCACCCGGATTGATAGATTATTCTCGTCATATTTAAAATGAACATCAGAGATATCAATTTCTTTATCATTTACTAACAGTGATGTAATAAAAAAAGAAGGTGTGGATGTTACCTGCCTGGGATCATCAAGAGAAATCAATATTATTTCACCATTTGTAGTTACCGACCAAATGGCCTTATCACTGATATTGAGGACGCTATACACTCCCTGATAAATATTTTTACTTTTCGTGATATTTTCAATTACATAAGCTTCGTTTTTTAAGGAAATTTTATCCAGGCCGGTTTGCGATGCTCCCCAGATATTATTGTCGTAATCACAGTAGAGGTAATAATAAAAATTATCTGTAAGGCCCTGGTCAGTTGTAAAATGGGTTGATGAAACGAGTTTATGATTTTCAAAACGGTACAAATAGATCCCGTTATTCCTCGTGCCTATCCATACATTATTCAAAGTATCAATGGCAATAGAACGAGGTGATATATCCTCAATTTCATCTACGTAATCATGTTCAAGTTGAATATATTGATCAGGGTCCTCGGGATGGAGAGAAAATTCATACAAGTGTTGATCCCTGGTAGGTACCCATAGATTTCCATTCGTGTCAAAAGACATTTGATCCAGTGCAAAGCTCAGCTTATAATTCATCACGACCTGGTTGTCTGTAAAAACCGAAATGCTATAAGTCGTATCTTCGGTTTGTACATACAGGATCAGAAAATCATCCGGGGTTATTTTAGGTGCTCCGATTCCGGGATGACTGCGATCAATTGGAAAAATTAGTTTAGGAGTAGCATATGAATCGGGATAATCTTTGTGGTCAACGGAAAATAGTTTATTGTCGGAAATAAAACATAGTGAGCGGCCATGAATATAAAAATTCGCAACATGGAACGTATTCACGCTCAATGGAAAAGCAGTGATTTCATCCTTATGGATCCTATAAAACGATTGATTTGTATTATTAAATAACCATGTCGTGTCATTTTTCTGATATACCACCGGGACATTATTTCCGACCCCCGGGGTCAGGTCTCCCAATATCTGTAATTCCGTTCCCTGCATTTTAATGACGCCATTTCCATCCGAAGCCATCCAGGTAATACCTTCACGGTCGACCATGAGATCCGAAATCCTACTGGCTTTTAACTCCAGGGTAACCGAAATATTCTGCACCTTTCCGGAAGGAGTAATATGTATGATCTCATTATCTTTATAAAACCACATTCCTTTCTGACCATCGAAATAAATATCCATATTGATCAGTTGGTCAGCGTTTTTTATTGAGGTTACTGGTCTCATTACAATTTTTCCTTCCTGAAGCGAATGCAAATCAAGCGTCTGTATTCCATTTATATTGCTCAACCATAGTTCACCCTGGAGTGTCACTGCTGTATTGGATATAATCTGATCAGTGATAATTCCGGCAACCTTCTGATTTTTGGTATCGTAAATAATTAGTTTTTCAGTTTGGGTATAATTCCAGGGTGTGATGAACAAAAAGCCTTTCCATTCCGTGATGCGATACAGGTTAGTGCCTATGTCTTTTCCCCGGGAATCATACAAAGGAATTTTTCTTAACCGGTGATCGTCGACGATAAAAAGGCCATCGTCAGCAACTCCATACAGATGTCCGTCTTCGCTTTGAAGAAACTTATTGATAATGTGCCCAATATTGTCATTCCAATTATATGGACTGACTTTACCACGGATGAGTGTATTGAGGTGTCCTGCATTCGTAGCTACAAGCATTGAGTCCGGGCCGAGTTCAATGATATCATTGACTAATTCATGGGCAAGACCGTCCTGTTGATTATAATTTTTAAACACCACTCCATCATATACACTCAGCCCGCCGTAGGTGATAAAATACATCCGGCCCTTGCTATCCTGTTTTACTCCACGGACGCGACTATTGACCAGGCCATCTTTTGGGGTATAGTAGACAAATGGATATTGTTGCGCTAAGCTGGTAGCACATGCGAAAAGACAAATGGCGAATGTTAAGTATTGTCGGATAAATAAAAATACGGTTTAAGGACCAAACGGGAAACGGTAATCCGTCAAAAGGTGAAAAGGTCAAACGTTTAAAAGAAAGGAGAAAGTTAAACGTTGAAAAAGAATAAATGGTAAAACGGATCAGACGCCAACTATCGCAATTGGCGTCTTTTTATACTTAATTTTAGCAGAAGCGTTATTTTATCAGTAAATAAATACACCGTTGGTGTATCTGAATTTTTCAGAAAATAAGGATGCAAAAACAATGGAAGGCATATGCTCAGGCAGATAAATCCTGATCGAATGATCATCAGGATTTTCTTTCCTGGTGATGTGGATCATTCTGCCAGATAAATCTACCAGCTCGACATTTAGATTTCCGGGAAACTTGTCCGGGCTTTCAAAAAGAATTGAATTCAAAGACGGTTCATAATGCATCCTGATATCAGAAGGCTCGTTGATATCCTGCGTACCTGAAATGATGTAGTTGATGCAGGCAGTATCCTGGCAATCGGTAATGGCGGTGGTAACAGTGACACAATAACAACCTGAAGCCTGAGGCACAAAACACTGATCAAAACCAAAGGAGTTCAGATTATCACAATCCACCCAATGATAAAATTGTCCTGAAGGTTCCACGCAAAGTGTATCTCCATGTAATGAAATGACGGCAACGGGTTTTGGTTCCAGGTAAACGGTTGCGGAAGGCGTAAAAATATCTGCATTGCAAGCCCCCCCGGCATCATTCATCCAGAGGAGAGTATAAGTCAGTGTTGTATCGTACTGTTGGCAAGCCAGGTAATTATAGATGGTATCAATGATCTCATTTATGGTGTCTGTTGTAATACCATTTGTGATGGCAATGCTAAAAGGTACCTGGCCGGTAAGATATACGCTGATGCTGGCACAGCTATCACATTGAATCTGGTCACAACAAATAAAAGCAGATGGCTTTTCAACGATGCATACTGTATCGGTGCAGATCGAAATACATCCTGAATCCTGCAATATAAGTTCAACAGGATAGCAACCCGGAATTGCGAAAGTGAGCCAGACTGAATCTGTCGCTGTATATACTTGTGTATTTGTACTATCCAGCTTGATTGTCCATTGAATTACTTCAAGCGTAGAATCATTGCTGGTAAAATCCATCATCACGATCTCTCCCACGCATGCTTTTGCAGGTGCATTGATCTGGCAGTTCAGCTCACAAAGATTGTATTGCAGGCAAAGTGTATCAAAGCCGCTTCCATCTGTAAAGCTCACACAAACACAACCTGTGTCTGCCACCGTGATACATTGGGTAGTATCCGGCAAGGGCAAGCCATAGCAGGAATACCAGCTGTATTGTGATCCCGTACCCGACACACAAATATCATGACCTGATATCAACAGGGAATCCGGGCAATCGATAAAATGCAGATCTATGACGATGATGGAATCGCAATGCGAGGTCTGAAACGTAATGATACCTGCAGGATTGCTTTCATTGAAAAGACTGTCCATGACGATCACACTGAATCCATCACCCTGGCAACCATTGTATGTGATGGTATCCTGTGTGGGAGGGTTGAAGACCAGGTTGATCGTTATGATAGAATCACAACCATTCGCAGCAGTGAGCGTATCTGTTCCGGTTGGATTTGTTTCATTGTATAAAATGGAATCGACGATGATGCTAAAGCTGTCACCTGTACATCCATTATACGCAATGGTATCTAATGACAGTGGAAGAAAGATCAGGAATGTAGTCACGAATGAATCACATCCATTTGCATTGGTAATGGTATCAATACCCGATGGATTTGATTCATTGTATGTATTGCTACCGACTACAATTGAGTATCCATCATCATGGCAACCTGTATAGGATTGTGTGGAGGCAGTTGAAGGTGCATATGTTAGATCAATGGTCACTATTGTTTCGATGCACATTGTACCCATGATCGCTTCGCTGCCGGAAGGATTATTTTCATTGTACGTGGTTCCATTAACTACTATGCTATCGCCCGAACCTGAACAGAATAGAGTAGATATGGTATCCAGCATAGGCTGGATCTCTCCAACGACGATTACAAGAAATGAATCACATTGATTAATATTCCCACCGAAAATGGTATCCCTATACGTGCCTGCCTTATAATACATGCCATTCACTTCGACTGAATCCCCCTGGCAAATCACTTCGACAATTTGCTCTTCAGAAGTAGGTTCTACAATCGTATATGACGTACAGGTATCAGGTTCTTGACCAGGTCTTGTCACTATGACATCGATCCTGCAAAGCCCCGGGTTATTAAAACAGACGATATGTGGATTGGCAGCATTCGGATTGGTGATTGTGCCACAACCGATGGTCCATGAATAGGTGGTTCCAGGTGGGTCATTGAGAAGCCAGAGAGCCGGACCGCAATTACCCTGGCATACCTTTAATGGGACCTGGATGAAACACTGGCCGAAAGAAACAAAAGATGAAAAGAGGATGAGAATGAGAGCTAGGGTTCTGCTTATCATTTGAATATGTTGTGGGTTCAATAGACTAATATAGGGAAATTGTATAAAACGATTCAATTCCAATTCCCAAATGTACATTAGAGGACAATAATCCTTAGGTATGGCTGAGTACTTCTACTTTTGAATGATCAGTGATATTAACAAAACCAATTATTTCCGTTTTAATGACTAAAATATTCAGTAGAACAACCATAGCATTTTTTGCTGCAGGTATATTATTGTACCTGTTGTATTGGATTAGCATATTGAATGGTCCGCCCGGTATGCAAAGTGAAATTCATTATATTCCTGAAGGATTTATTGGCAATGTTTATATTTTCCATAATATCAAAAATGGTGAGCCAAGGGAGCGTGAAAATGGAAATCGCATTTACAATATACCTCAAAGTGGAATATTAAAAACGAAGTTTAGTCCAAATGTTGGAGTTATGCAAAATGATGATATAGTCCAATTTTACTATGTAGATGGGTCTGGAAAGATTAAAGAAAAAATACCATCATACATATTTTTGGCCAATTACGATTCGATTAATACAAAAAATTACATTGGGATTTTTGGTTATAATATTATTAGTTCAACAATAGAAAGAAAAGATTATTCCTATCTTAAATATACTGTTGATACGTTAAGTTTGTTTGACAAAAAACATAATAATGAAAGTCAAAAGGATTATCAAATAATTAAATATTCAATTCAACATGAATAAAATATTGAATTGGATTTTTTTTCAAAACTGAAAATAAATAAACGAGCTCGTACTCTCCTGGCTCAGCATGATCGCAAAAATCATAAATGCCCATGCAATCGATAATACCCACCATGGAATCTTATAAGCTAATGCAAGGACAGAACTATTCCTCATCAGCCAATGTACAATGACCATCAGGGTGACAATGACTGAAACCTTGATAATGGCTATACTGGTAAGGAATGGCTCCCCTCCATGCGAGATGCCGAACATAGAGCCAAGCATTTGCCATGCTTGTTTAAATGTAGATGCCCTGAAAAAGACCCAGGTGACATTGATCAGAAAAAAAGTAAACAAGGCATAGATAAATGTCCCTGCTCTGTCACCTGCTGATATGCCCGCGATTGAAACATCAGGTTGCATTTTCGGCTTTGAACCGAATTTGTCGCGTATAAATTTTTCCACCCACAAATAAAATCCATGCAGTCCTCCCCAAAACACGAATGTCCAGTTAGCCCCATGCCATAATCCACCCAATAACATGGTCAGCATAAGATTGATATATGTACGTCCTTCTCCTTTACGATTTCCTCCCAGCGGAATATAGAGGTAATCCCGAAGCCATGCTGAAAGCGTAATATGCCACCGGCGCCAGAAATCAGAAAATCCAACCGCCGCATAGGGATACCTGAAATTATCCGGCAACACAAATCCAAGACACAATGCTGCACCTATGGCACATGTGGAATATCCTGCAAAATCAAAAAAGATCTGACCTGAAAATGCTAGCACACCCATCCATGTATCGAGAGCAGGTAATATTCCTTCCTTTCCAAAAACATCATTTGCTGTACCAGCCAGCAATGTATCGGCAAGCACCACTTTCATAAAAAGTCCAAGGGATAATAACAATAATCCATCCATCAATTGCTTGCGCGTAGACACACGAGGGATTTCAAATTGCGGCACCAATTGCGGAGGACGAACGATAGGGCCGGCGACGAGATGTGGAAAGAAAGTGACATACAATGAAAAATCAAGAATTGATTTCACGGGTTCACTACGCTTATGATACATATCGATCGTGTAACACAGCGTAGTAAACGTATAGAATGAAATACCTGCGGGAAGAATAATATCCGGTTTGGCAGGATGAAAGTCAACACCAATAGCATTCATGAGAAGTGTAAAATTCTCGAGCAAAAATCCCCCGTATTTGAAAAAACAAAGCATCCCTAGATTGCCGATCAGACTGATGACCAGGAGCAATCTTTTTTTTGTGATATTTTCCTGCCTATATAATGCTCTGCCTACAAAATAATCCACGATCGTAGAAAGCCACAACAGCAGGATGAATGGTGGATTCCATGCTGCATAAAAAACATAGCTCGCCAGCAGAAGGATTATCTTTTTCGCCTTCCATGCCAGGGGAAGATTATACAAAAGCAGGACGATGATGAAGAATGCTATGAATGTGTATGAATTGAAAACCATGGAAGAAAATTTATGGGTAAGGGAGACGTTGGAGGTTTAGGCGTTTAGATGTTTAGATGTTTAGGGAGTTTGGAAAAATAAAATGAAATGATGCATTACTTGTAAGTGGTTGGAAAAATCCAGCCGTAATTGTTTTCCATGATGTCGATGAAATTTGATGTAAAATCAACTGCATCTTCAGGAGAGAGATGAGAAAATTCAGGACACTGGTAGTGATCAATCGGCGGATGATCTTTGAAGTGCATTCCCTTACATCCTGTTTCTGCGAGAATGCGGTCCCAATATTTGTCTTTTGGAAAACCAGCTTCTTCTTTTTCCAGGAATGGACCGCTGGAAGGTGTGCGTACAAAAAATACATCACCACCTTTCGATTTAATTTTATCTACATCCATCTTGACGAGATGAAGTATTGAATCCAGTGGTGGTCCGCTGATCGGAGGAAACCTATTCATCCTTCCAAACATGGCCCAGATATTTTGCTGCTGATGTTGTTGAGCCGTATCTGCTATAAAAAGTCTGCCCATATAATCCTGCCGGCTGAATTTTGAATATCCAAAGTCACGGGCAAAAACGGGTGGCATGAAAACACCTTTACGACTGGGTATCTCAAGGTTGTCGAGCATCGCATTGATCGAATAATGATCCTTGTCCAGGAAAGCAAATGTTGATTCAAGCGGAGTGTTCAGCATGAAGCCTACCCTTTGTGTGGGTGTAATATGGTCATGATATTTGATCACTTCATTCGGCCTGCTCGCATTATTTGGTGCCATGGAAAAAAATAAACCTTCCGTCACATCAACAATAACTTTTCCTCTGAACTTCGGATCATTAGCCAGGTCAGTTAACAATGGCCGTGGTGTGCTTCCTACGCAAGCCAACTGCACAGCATGTGTACCGGTCTTTTTTTCCCACGTGGCGATGTCAAGGTCAAATTTGATCCTTGATGAACCTATGAACACCGTGGTAAGATCAATTGGCTGATAGACTTTATCGCGGTGATGTGACCACAATGGTCCTCCGTCATCAAAGCTGAGTTCAAAACCGGTGCTTCGGATATATGATTCCCACGAGAAGACAGCGATGATCACTAATACAGCAGCAAAGAGCGCTGCCCGGGAGAGGGAACCTGGAGACATTGGCTTTCAGTTTAGTTGGTTAAACAAGTGTCACCCTAAAGATCAACAGAAAAATGTAATTAGCAATAGACAATTAGCAATAGCTGAGAGTATCGAGTAGCGAGCAAAGTGCAATAGGCATTTAGCAATGGCAAAGTGTAATAAGTAACAAGCAAAAACAATAAGACACAAAATCTAAAATAGAAATTCTTAGGCTTCGACCTGCAATACTCAACCTCGTGCTACAGTTCAGCAACCGGGGAATCTGAAAAAATTTCCCTGATTGCTTAGATATAACTATTGGAGAATGATTTTTAATTGCGACTACCTTGCTGCGCGTCGGTGTCGCCCCTAAAAAAAGAGGCGGGGACATTTGATTTCTACAGACATTTCACTCCTACGGAGTTCAACACTTAGATGTTATTCAAAAAAAGTGGGCCCATTTGATTTCTACAGACATTTCATCCCTACGGAGTTCAACACATAGATGTTATTCAAAAAAGTGAGCCCATTTTCTTCAGTATAAATGAATCAAATGGAATTAAAGCTCCGTAGGAGTGGAATATCTGTAGAAAAGGAATGCAAAAATAGTTTTTGAGCTCCGTAGGAGTGGAATGTTCACGCATACCAACGAAAGAAATGTTTCCTAACAAATAGATGATACCCATTTCAGAAACAATACGCGATAAAGCTCCATAGGAGCGGAATCTCTGTATCAAAACGTGGAATGTCTTTTTTTGAGCTCCATAGGAGCGGAATGTTTTGTGTACTATCTAAATACAGGTTACATTTAAAAGCAATTACCATTACAAAAACAGGATTCAGTTCTTTGCGTCTTTGCGCCTTTGCGAGAAATATTTTGGATGACTTCAAATAAAAAAAAAAGACCTCCTGTGATCACAAGAGGTCCTGAATATTCTTAGGAAGTAATGAAATTACATTTTCCTTTTCATGCTGATTTCCATAAACTTCATTTCTTTTCCGTCCATACCTGCACCCCACATCGTCATCTTTTGGGTGTTGGCATCGACAACTTTCACTTCTTCACGGATGGCCGCATCTTTTCCTGTCATCGGATCAGTTTGAGTTCCTTTTAACTCAAGTGTTTTAGTGCCCGCATTCCATTTGCCGGTCATGACTACAACCCCGGATCCCATATTATCTATCCAGGTATTAACGAACATTTTTTTGCCATTGTCATAAGCTAATGTGCCATAACCTTCGAAAGGCTGGCCCATCATGGTCCCTATGTAATGACCCATTTGATAAAGGCCGTTCAATACCATTTTATTTTCCACCGTAGCTGAAGATTTCTGAGGTCCGGATGGATCCATGAATGTGGTGACTTCAGCACTCCATGTCCCATCCCAGGAGCTGATCAGCTTGTGCATTTCACCGGGTGTCATAAAATCCTGCCAGGCTTTCATCATAGCAGCCTCATCCTGCGCTTGCAGGGTATTCATTTGTAGTAACAGTAAGGAAGCGGTTAAGAACAGAAAAATGCGTTTCATAATACGATTTGGTTTAAGTTTTATAAGTAATGAAAAACAGAAATCAAAAGTATACTAAGTCTGCCAAAAATAAATAATGGAATACACCTAAATTTCAGAAGCAAATAATGAATAAAAATGGATGTCGGATAAAAGGATACCGGATATCAGACTAATGACGCACGTTTTGCCCCTAAATCCGCTATGCTTCGACTTACCTTGTTCAACCTTGTGTTTTACTTCGGATAGCGCTCAGCACGACGCAGCTCAGCAACCAGGGACTTATAATAATAAAACTCACGTCTCACGTCTCACGTCTCACGTTGACTCACTACTCACCCAATCCTCTGGACCCTTTCTTTCATCAGGGCTATAACCTCCTGTTTACTGCTGAAAGTGTTGTCGATATTGACAATATTATCAGCCAGCTTATCATATCTCTTATTCATCAGCCAGAAAAAGATGTGCAGGTAATGTATGCCATCGAAGATGAACGTTTTGTTCTTCACGAATTGTTCTTTGTTCTTCAGGAAGGTTCCGGGTATATCCGTGTAGTGAAGCGCAGGGTTAAGGTGATGGATGGAATGGTAGCCATCGTTCCAGCAATTTTGATTGTATACATTATTGATGCAGTTATAGACACTGCTGAAATGTCCGTCAGGGTCGCTTTTATCGATGAAGGAATGTTGCGTCCAATTGCCCATCATGCTGATCAGGCGAGAGTAGATCACGGGAATGATGAAGATCATCAGGGTGGCTTTGAAGCTGACAAAGCTCATAGCCACGCAAAAGGCATAAAATGAAAATTCCCCGATCGTAAAACGTGTATATACTTTTTTTCTTTTGCGGTTGAAGAGATACATGAATGTATCATAGATGCCTATAAATAAAAAACGTAAAAAATATTTCATGAAATCTATGGGATTATCACGACGATATTTCAGTGTGCTGCTCGCATCATCTTCCTGGTTGTTTTCTACATGGTGCATGATGATGTGGTGGGCAAAATACGTTTCCGGCGTGGCGCCAAAAAAGGGCGCTACAAACCAGGTTACATAGGTATGCATCCAGGAATAATTTTTTTTGAACATTGCCCGGTGACACATGCAATGGAACATTAAACCGAACCTTCCTTTGAAATAGGATTGAGACAGGTAAGCATAGGGAATAAAAACCAGCCACCAATAAACGCCTTGCAGCAAGGGAGTAAACATAAAAATAGCCCAGGGGATGATGATGAGATGGATCCTGGTCAGCAAATGAATAAAAGGTAAATCCCTGGGATCATTGATATATTTTAACCAGAAGGTTTCATATGCGGTGAAACTTTCCTTCGGAACATACTGGGGATCGGTAATGGTGGTAAGCAGCTTCATACTTTAATTTAACTATGATAAATAAATTCACTTTGATAGCCTGGAGCTATATTTTTTAAAAAGGATAAAATCCGTTTAACCCGATAAAAAAATCCAGCAGCCTTGAAAGTTTTGTTAGAACGGGAGTGTAATAAGAAGACATTCAACTCTTTGTGAGTCAGAGTGCCTGATCATAGGCAGCTTCACAAAGGGAGCTATTTAAGCACAATATAACGAAATTAGATAGAATAATAGTTCACCAGAGGGCTATGAGGAGAAGGCTTTCCAACAAGGATATCGGGATAAACAATACCTGAATGTGAGAATAAATACAGGAAAGAAAAGGAAATGAAACAGGCGGAGACAGGGGTAAAAAAGAAGAGAGCGATCGTTTGATCGCTCTCTATTGCGTATGCTCCCTCAAGATACCCAATTTCTTAGATTGAATTTTTCAATCTTTTATAAGTTGGAGTGATCTTTTTTGCGGATCACTCTTCACTATTACGCATGCTCCCTCAACATGCGAATATGTCCATTTGTTATTTTCAAAAAATCAGGCCGGTGAGCACTATAGTCTTTTTTATAGTTGAATTTCCCGCGTTGATACAAATGTACAGGGGGTCTTTTCGTAGAGTGTTACATAATTTTTGTAAAATGTTTCATAATTCACAGTTTTTTTTACCGACCATCTATATCCTTCATTAACAATGATTTATATAAGCCCATTTTCAGTATTCAGGATAAACCTTATGCTATTGAGCCTGTTACTATCAACTCAGGAATGAACGGATTCAGTATCAGCGGATCATCATTTATCCTGATTTTTTTTCTTCATTAATTAAAAAACGTGGAATATGAAAAGGACTTATTTTCTGGTCTTATTGATTTTTGGCTCAGTGATGTTCAATCCTGGCTGTAATACAAGTAACAAGACAAAAGGGGCTGTCATAGGTGCAACAGCAGGAGCGGCAACCGGTGCTATTCTTGGGAAAAAGAATAAAGCTGTAGCCATTATTATAGGTGCTGCAGTAGGTGGCGTGGCCGGCGGCCTGATAGGTGACTATATGGATAAGCAGGCTGCCAAGATCCAGGAAGACCTGAAAGGTGCAAAAGTTGAACGTGTAGGTGAAGGCATACTTATCACTTTTGATTCCGGAATTCTGTTTGATATCGATTCGTATTCCCTTAAATCTTCAACAAAGGAAAATCTTCAGGAGCTGGCGCCTACGTTGCTGAAATATGATGATACTGATCTGAGGATCCTGGGCCATACAGATAATACTGGTTCGGATGAGCACAATAAAGCATTGTCAGATAACCGTGCTGATGCAGTAGACAATTATTTAGTTGCCCAGGGTGTTGCTGCTTCCCGTATGAGTACTACAGGTTATGGTGAAACAGATCCTCTTGCTTCAAATGAAACTGAAGAAGGAAGACAAATGAACAGAAGGGTAGAGGTCGTCATCGTAGCCAATAAAAAACTACAAAGAGCCGCTAAGAAAGGTGATATGGTAGTGAATTAAAATGATCAGGATGACGCACATTGTCATCGTGTAGATAAAAAGGCATGTCGATGTAGTTCGGCATGTCTTTTTTTCTTTACAGATATATCGCTTCTATGGAGCTTTTGTTTTCTATTTTACCACTTACTGCTTACCATTTACTGCTTACCTATTTTAAGTAGATTTACGGCAAATAAGCTAATATGGTTAAGCATTTTGCCCTCATCGGGGCTGCAGGCTTTGTAGCACCTCGTCATATGAAGGCAATAAAAGATTCCGGCAATGATCTTGTGGCTGCTTACGATCCATTCGATTCTGTCGGCATTATTGACAGTTACTTTCCACAGGCTGCATTTTTTGTTGAATTCGAGCGTTTTGACAGGCATCTTGAAAAGCTAAAGCGTAAAGATGTGGCAGTAGATTTCATCAGCATCTGTTCCCCCAACTATCTGCATGATGCTCACATCCGCTTTGCTTTGAGATATGGCTCAGATGTGATCTGCGAAAAACCTATTGTGCTCAATCCCTGGAATGTAGAAGCCCTGCAGGAAATCGAACAGGATTCCAAACATCATGTATATACAATCCTCCAGCTGAGACTGCACCCGAATGTGATAGCATTAAGAGAAAAGATCCGAAATGGTCCTCCCGGCAAAGTATATGATGTTGATCTCACCTATATCACAGCCCGGGGAAATTGGTACTACACGAGTTGGAAGGGAGAAGAACGGAAATCAGGTGGCATAGCCACTAATATAGGTGTGCATTTTTTTGATATGCTCTTGTGGATTTTTGGGGATGTCAAGGTCAACCATGTGCATCTGCATGCACACGATCGTGCAGCCGGGTACATGGAATTTGAACAAGCGCGAGTGCGGTGGTTTTTAAGCATCAATGCGGATACCATACCGGATGACATTAGAAAAAAAGGAGCGCGTACATACCGGTCACTTACCATCCAGCAGGAAGAATTTGAATTTAGTGAAGGATTCGCTGACCTTCACACGATGAGCTACCAGAATATATTATCGGGCAAAGGATTTACGATGCAGGATGCAAAACCTTCTATTCAATTGGTGTATGATATCCGGAATAATAAAAACCTGAGTGATGCAGGAGAAAAACATCCGCTTACAAGCCTGCATGCATCAGCTCATCCATTTTCAGGAAAACATTAATGGAAATTCAGCGGGTTGTTCAGCCAAATAAATAAGCTTTATGAAGATCGTTACTGTTTTGGGGGCAAGGCCGCAATTCGTGAAAGCATCAGTTGTATCAAGGGCTTTGGCAAAGTATGATGAGATAAAAGAAATCATCATACACACCGGGCAGCATTTTGATCAGAACATGTCTGATATATTTTTCTCTGAGCTGGATCTTCTTTCCCCTGATTATCATCTCGGGATCCATGGTCTCAGTCATGGTGCGATGAGTGGACGCATGATGGAACAGATTGAAATTCTGCTGAAAGAAATCAAACCTGATGTTGTAAATGTATATGGGGATACCGATTCTACCTTAGCAGCCGCATTAGCTGCTTGCAAATTGCATATTCCTGTAGCCCATATTGAAGCCGGTCTTCGCTCATTCAACCGGATGATGCCGGAAGAGATCAACAGGGTGGTGACAGATCACGTTTCAGAAATACTTTTTACACCGACCGATACTGCAGATGATAATTTACACTCGGAAGGTATTTCCAGTGATAAAATTTTCCAGGTGGGCGATGTCATGTATGATGCATCACTGTACTATGGAGCGAAAGCACATGCAAAAAGTACTTTATTGAAAGAATTAAAACTAGAGGCGAAAGGTTATTATCTGGCTACCATACACCGGCCGCAGAATACAGATACGAAAGAAGCACTTTCATTGATTTGCAATGTGCTGGATGAGGTGGCTGAAAAAATTTCTGTAGTACTGCCTGTTCATCCACGTACACGGGCGAAGATGCGCGAATTTAATATTGCATTGCGGCATGTGATATGCATCGATCCTGTAGGCTATCTTGATATGATCGCGCTGGAAAGTCAATCGGCTTTGATCATAACGGATTCAGGTGGGGTGCAAAAGGAAGCTTATTTCCATCGTGTGCCATGTGTTACGTTGAGATCAGAAACGGAGTGGGTGGAATTGGTCCGGCACAGGTGGAATGTGGTGGTCCCGCCTTCAAATGATGTAGATATGGTATCCATCATTCATCATCAGGCTGAGACCATTGGGGAAAATGTTAAGCTTTATGGTTCCGGTAAGGCTTCTGAAAAAATAGCTGAGCACCTGGTAAGCCGCATTCGCAGGTAATATTATCTGTATATACAATATGGTCAGTATCAATAGAATACTTTATCAGGGACATCAGTCTTATTTCATCTTAACTTGTAATTGTTAATTACTTTACTTTAATAATCCAAAGGCAAGGGAAACGCCTTTGTATCTTTAGGTTCACATTCAATCCAAACATAGATAGAGGAACGAATAAAATCATCAACCTGCTTGTATTGTATTCATTTAAAACCTGAAATCTCCAGGTGATAACGACTTTATGAAAAAATTTTTATTTGGAATTCTTTTTCTCTATCTGCTGGTCGGTTTCCTAATTCCTAAGTCGTATACTCAGATCTGGTCTGAAAATTTTAACGCCTATCCTAATGGTACTCTTAATGGTCCTCCTTTTTGGTCCAGCGTAGCGACAGATTGCGATGATGGTGGGAATTTAAATTTAGGGGTCGGAAATAGTCAATGGGGGGTATGGGCTGGTCGATTCGTATGTGAGGACATTGAAGGAGCTCCTTGCTGTGGTGGTATGGGAGGAGGAAATGATAATTATTGGTTATCACAGTCGATAGACATTTCAAATTATTGCAATGTCAGCATTTCCATAACCTTTACCAGTACGGGTGTTTTAGAGTGCTCAGCTGGAGGGCCTTATTTTATATGTACAGGGAATCCTTTCATTGATAATAGTCATGATCAGATCGTCACTTATTATAGCCTTGATGGAGGACCCTTTGTGCAATTCGCTTATGTATGCGGAAATACTGGCATTGGCATTTTGTCCGTAGGAGGACTTAATGGTTCAACTCTTCAAATCAAGGCTTCAATGGCTAATAAAGCCAATGGTGAAACTTTCTTTATGGATGATGTTGTCGTAAATGGTACCATTCATTCTGTGCCTGCCATCTCCGGAATTCCAGCTTCTATCTGTCAATCAGCAAGCCCCATTGCATTAGCTACAACCCAAAGTGGTATAACCGGTAATTGGTCAGGAATGGGCGTAGCAGGAAATAATTTTAATCCATCAGGCTTAAGCGGAAGTATCACACTAACATTCACACCCAATGCAGGTCAATGTGCAAATCCAAATACAACTACCATAAATGTAAATCTCCCGGTCACTCCGACAATATCAGGAATCCCGGCTACGATTTGTGAGTTGGCGGCATCCATTGCATTGCCCACTACACAAAGTGGATATACAGGCAACTGGTCAGGCACAGGTGTCTCAGGAAATAATTTTGATCCATCAGGATTAAGCGGAAATATCACTTTGACATTTACGCCCACTGCTGGCCAGTGTGCAACAACGAATACTACAGGCATTAATGTAAATGTCCCGGTCACACCCACTATCTCAGGTTTGCCTGCGACGCTTTGTGAAAATGATCCTTCTGCTGCATTAGCCACAACACAAAGTGGCATCACCGGAAACTGGTCAGGCTCAGGTGTATCCGGAAATAGTTTCGATCCCAGCGGGCTGAGTGGAAACATCACACTGACATTCACACCTAATGCAGGACAATGTGCAAATCCGAATACAGCAGTCATTGACGTGAATACTGCCGTGACACCTGCCATTTCAGGATTACCTGCTTCATTATGTCAGAGTGATAGCCCAGTTTCTTTACCCACCACGCAAAGCGGCATTACAGGCACATGGTCTGGTATGGGTATAACCGGAAATAATTTTAATCCTGCCGGTCTCAGTGGAAATATCACATTGACATTTACTCCTACTGTAGGTCAGTGTGCAAATCCTGCAACTGCATCCATTACAGTTAATATTCCTGTAACACCAGCCATATCAGGTATTCCTGCTTCGATCTGTCAGAATGATAGCCCAATTGCATTACCTACTTCACAAAGTGGCTTCACCGGTACGTGGTCGGGAATGGGGGTTACAGCAAATAATTTTAATCCTTCAGGATTGAGCGGAAATATCACACTCACATTTACTCCTGCAGCAGGGCAGTGTGCAAATACAAATACAACAAACATCAACGTCAATATTCCTGTCACGCCGGCGATCTCAGGTCTTCCGGCATCGATGTGTCAAAATGATAGCCCTGTAGCATTGCCCACAACAGAAAGCGGCATCACGGGTACATGGTCAGGGATGGGTGTTGCCGGTAATAATTTTAATCCCTCTGGCCTGAATGGAAATATCACACTGACATTCACACCCAATGCAGGACAATGCGCAAATAATGCAAGTGCTTCCATTATTGTGAATGTAGCTGTCACGCCTGCAATATCCGGATTACCTGCTTCGATATGCCAGACTGCAGCTCCAATTGCATTGCCTACCACACAAAGTGGCATCACCGGAAATTGGTCAGGAATGGGAGTAGCCGGAAATAATTTTAATCCTACAGGCCTCAGCGGAAATATCACACTCACTTTTACACCTACAGCACCTCAGTGTGCAAATATCAACACAACTAACATCAATGTAACGATTGCGGTTACTCCCGTTATCTCTGGCATTCCGGCATCGATATGTCAAAACAGTGCTCCCATTGCGTTGCCTACCACACAAAGTGGCATTACGGGTAACTGGACAGGCATGGGTGTCGCGGGAAATAATTTTAATCCTACAGGTCTCAGTGGAAATATCACATTGACATTTACTCCTAATGCAGCACAGTGTGCAAATGTCAATACTACAAGTATTGCTATAAATATTCCCGTCACACCTGCAATAACAGGTATTCCTGCAAGCTTGTGTCAGACTGCAGCGCCAATATCTTTACCTACTACTCAAGGCGGATTTACCGGAAACTGGTCGGGCATGGGAGTCGCTGGAAATAATTTTAATCCTGCAGGATTGAGTGGAAGTATCGCACTGACATTTACTCCAACAGCAGGACAATGTGCTAATAATGCAGGCATAAGTATTACAGTAAATATTCCGGTTACTCCGGCTATCATGAATGTGCCCGCAACCTTGTGTGAAAGTGCAGCACCCATAAATTTGTCCACTACGCAAAGTGGTATCAACGGAATTTGGTCAGGTCAGGGTGTTTCAGGTAACAGTTTTGATCCCTCGGGACTGAATGGAAATATCACCTTGACATTTACACCTAATGCTGGTCAATGTGCATTACAGGCAACTACAGGCATAAATGTTGTCAACGCTCCATCCTTCTCAAACCTGGTGGAAAATTGTAACCTGGTGAATCAAACGTACACAGTCACTTTTACGATTACAGGTGGAAATCCGGGAACGTATACGGTGAATGGAATGCCTGTAGGATCATCCTTCACATCATCACCGATTGCAAGCGGAACAGGATATGTATTCAATCTGAATGATGGCAATAATTGCGGTCCTGTTGTGATCAGCGGGTCTGTGGATTGTAATTGCGCTACTACAGCAGGCACAATGAATTTTGCAAATGCTCCTTTGAATATCTGTGATGGTTCAGGCTTCACCGTTATTCATAATGGCAACGACATGCTTGATGGTAATGATGTGCTGGAATTTATCCTGCACACAAATGCAGGAGCTCAGCTTGGAACAATAATCGCGGTGAGTGCAACGAATTCATTTAGTTTCCCCGGGGGTATAGTTTTGGGACAAACTTACTATGTATCTGCAGTAGCGGGTAATAATAATGGCTTCGGATTAGTGGATCTCAATGACAATTGTCTTTCAGTTTCACAGGGCATTCCTGTTATTTTTTATGCACCTGCAGTCTCTTTCACCAACGGTGGTGTGGTCTGTGAAAATCAATGTTGGGTTTTCCAGGTGCAGTTTACAGGATTTGCCCCTTTCACTGTAGATTATACGATTCATGCGGGAGGTAATGACTTCCTGGAGTCTATGATAAGTGTTTCAAACACACTGTCAGTTACGGTTTGTGCTGAAGATTATGGAGTGAGCAATGGACCCATTCAGATTTTTGCAACAAACATGACGGATGCCAATTGCCAGGTTGATTTTAATAATCCTGTAATCCAAACCATTACGGTTCAGCCCTTTCATGTAAATAACCTGGCAATGAATCTTTGCCCGGGTGAAGAAATAGTGGTGAATGGCACCATTTACAACCAGGGTCATCCTATTGGAACCGAAACCCTGCTAAATGCATCCACCAATGGTTGTGATTCTTTGGTAAATGTCAACCTCACATTTTATAATGCTTCCATTTTCGACCTTACACAAACGCTTTGCACCGGAGGAAGTCTTACTGTCAATGGAACTGTTTACGATGCATCTCATCCTATGGGAACAGAAGTAATACCAAATGGAAATATTCATGGATGTGATTCGACCATAAATGTTAATCTTAGTTTTAATAATGTGGTCACTTTTGATCTGAATACAACTTTATGTATAGGTGGAAGCATAGTGGTAAATGGAACGACCTTCAACCAGGCAAATCCTACAGGATCAGAAACTTTTATTGGAGGAAGTTATCTGGGTTGTGATTCAGTAGTAAATGTGAATTTGTCTTTCTATGCACCTGCCGTTTTCAATTTGAATCAAACGCTTTGTACCGGCGGTAGCATCACAGTCAATGGAACTGTCTATGATGCAGCTCATCCGACAGGCACTGAAGTAATTCCAAATGCAAGTGTGCATGCATGCGATTCTACAATTAATGTCAACCTGAGTTTCAATAATGTCGTCACATTTGATCTGACTAACACGCTTTGTTTCGGTGGAAGTATTGTAGTCAATGGCACTACCTACAATGCAGGTAATTCTTCGGGTTCAGAAACTTTTATCGGCGGTAGTTACCTGGGATGCGATAGTGTTGTAAATATCAATTTATCATTTTACCCACAAGTGGTTTTCAGCTTAAATCAAACCCTTTGTGCAGGACAAAGCCTTGTCATCAATGGAACAATTTATAATCAGGCTCATCCGGCGGGCCAAGAAATATTGGCGAATGCAAACATTCATGGATGCGATTCTACAGTGAATGTCAACCTCAGCTTCAATGCTGCTCCCACCTTCAATTTGAATCAAACGCTTTGCCCTGGTGGAAGTATTACCGTGCATGGTACGATATATAATGCGGCCCATCCGACGGGTACAGAGACTTTTATAGGTGGCAGTCACCTGGGTTGTGATTCGATAGTGAATGTCAGTGTAACCTTTTATGGTCCTTCTGTATTTAATCTTACACAGACACTCTGTACGGGTGGAAGCCTTACAGTGAATGGTACGATTTATAATGCAGGAAATCCGACAGGTACTGAAGTTTTGCTAAATGCAAATGTTCACGGATGTGATTCAACAGTGAATGTCAATCTTTCTTTTAACAGTGTCGTGATCAATGACCTCACACAAAGCCTTTGTCCGGGGGAAAGCATTGTAGTAAATGGAACAACCTATAATGCATCGCATCCAACAGGTTCAGAAACTTTAGTGGGAGGTAGTTACCTGGGCTGTGATTCGATGATCAATGTGAATTTATCTTTTCATGCAGCATCGGATTTTAATCTCGTGCAGACACTTTGTATTGGAGGATCGGTCACAATTAATGGAACCGTATATAATGAATTGAATCCGACAGGTACCGAATTATTGCCAAATGCAAGTGTATTTGGTTGTGATTCTACTGTGAATATAAATCTCAGCTTCAGTAGTGTTGTCACTTTTGATCTTGATGAAACACTTTGTCCCGGAGGAAGCCTTGTCATCAATGGTACAACTTATAATGAAGCTAACCCAACCGGAACGGAAGCTTTTATTGGCGGCAGCTACCTGGGTTGTGATTCCATAGTCAATATTAGTCTTACATTTTATGCACCTGATGTTTTTGTACTGGATTCTATTCTGTTGGAAGGACAGTCGATCACAGTCAATGGAACGATCTATGATGAGAGTAATCCAACCGGCACAGAGGTCATCAATGGAGGGAGTGTATTTGGTTGTGATTCTACGATCATGATCAACCTGACATTCGAAGAAGTGGTGACTGTAATTAAAGAAATATTTGTGCCGACTGTTTTCAGTCCCAATGATGATGGTTTCAATGATCTTGTGCATGTTTTTGGAAGTCCGCAAGTTCAGATCCATTTCTTCCGGATTTATGACCGGTGGGGTTCAATGCTTTATGAATACAGTAATTTTCAACCCAATGATCTTTCCATTGGATGGGATGGCAGATTTAAAAATCAGATGGTGAACCCCGGTGTATATGTCTGGTTAGCGAAAGTGAAATTTGTGGATGGACAGGAAAAAGTATTTACCGGGGATGTTACGCTTGTCAGGTAATCTAACTCCAATTTTAATTATCATTTTTTAGGGATCAATTCCTTAATTTGTAGGAGTTAATCATTTCCTATGCAAAAGATTTTAATTGTCGTTCTGCTACTCCCTTTCATTTCTCATGCTCAGTCTCCTGAAATTCGTTCTGCCGGTTTAGGAGAAAATATTCCCAGCCTTGCCTGCCTTGCATGCGCGGGGACTGAATGGAATAATCTGTCATACATCAATGCAGAGGATGATTCGGTAGCCACCACTGAAATATTTCCTGCCGGTAATTGCTTTATGAGCTTTTGTGAGTATTCGCGTTATCTCTATGCCAGTCATTTTGATTTTGACATCCCTGCTGATGCTGTTATCGATACCATACTCGTTGATATCCGGCGAACGGCTCATGATCAAAATGCGCTAATGGATTCAACAGTGCGATTGGCGAAAAAGGGGACACTGGTTGGGAATAATCTGAATTCACCAGGCTTTTGGCCGACCACTCTGACATATCATAGTTATGGACATGATGATCCTCTATGGGGCACCACCTGGCTTCCTTCAGATCTGAATGATACTGCAACAGGAGTATCTTTAAAGGTGATGAATCTGGCTTCTTCAAATGCAAAAGCGGATGTAGATCATATCAGGATGACTGTGCACTACAGTACTTCCACCGGCACGTATTCAGTTACTTCTACGCCTTCCGACATGGAGTGGGTAATTTCTTCCGAAGGAATTGACATGAATATTTTCACACCTATATCTGTTACCTGCGAATCAAAAATTTTTAACTCTGCAGGACAGGAAGTCGTTTCAATCTATTTTGGAAAATCGATAAAGGGAGAGAATCATTTTCAATGTTCAACTGATTTATTGGCCCGGGGAATATATTTTATAGTGATGAATGCAGGTGGAAAAATTTATTCCCGGAAATTCGTAGCCGCTAAATAAAATACTGCCGGACAAAATATTTATTCACTCTTTGTCTTATTTCGGCTGAAATAGACTAGGATATCTTTCCAAACTTCACAGTTCCCGGCATCGATCCGGAAAAATTAATTTTTGTTGACTATAAGTTTACAATTAAGTAATGTTCAAATCGGCTCTGCCTAAGGCTTTGGAGTTACATTTGCGCGAAGGTGTAAGGGCGCATTTGAAGATCAAATTAATTTTCAATGATCCTTGCGCTTTAGGGATCTCAATCAGTTGAAACGTTACTCAAACATATGTATTAATAATTTTTATTAATACGAATGTTATAAAAACATATGGACCCTCATCCGCTTACGATTTTGTAATGTTTTGATTTCGGAAATCAATTAAAATAAGAATCAACTATACTGTCGTCTGATGTTCAGAAGATGGTAGGATCATTTTTTTTTTGCATAACCCTGCTAAATAACTATAAGGCTATGAAGGACAAGCTGAAGAACAAAATGTCTTCCTGCAGATACATTATTCTATTTTTTGGAATAATGGCAGGATTCAAAAGCACTGGTCAGATTTCTATTACGAGCTTACCTTTTGCACCGGCAACTACGATTTTTGATACTTATAATCCAAATAGTGCGGGCAATCTATCCGCTACCATCCCTACCGGCTGGACAGCATCAAGTTCAATAACACCCACCTACCGGGGACAAGGAAATGGAACAAGCAATGCAGGGGGTTATTGGGGTTATGGCTCTGCTGGTGAATTTTCAATAGGGGCATTGAGATCAGGCACTTCGGGTGACATCACCTACACAGTTTCTTTTATCAATAATTCCGGAATGACGATCAGTAGCATCACTCTATCATGGAATTATGAACAATGGCGGTATGCGAATACTTCAGGCTGGGATTGTACAGGCACCGGAGCATTGATAGCAAATGCTACACTAAATGGGAAAGACTTCGTCGGTTCTTCAACAGGCACAAGCGGGACAGTGACAGTAACTCCTGTTCCTTCATTTACATTATCAGGACTGTCTATTGCTAATGGAGCTGCGTTCGGTATTTCATGGACGACCACGGATGTTGGAAACGCTGACAACGGTGTCTCCATCGACAATTTCAGCATTTCCGCTTGCTGCGGCGCACTTCCTGTAAGGTGGGTATCATTCGAAGCAAATTCTTTAGCTGAACAAATGTGTCAGATCGAATGGGCTACTACCGATGAAATCAACAACTCTTATTTTGAAATCCAACGCTCAAATGATGGGGGACTTCATTTTAATACCATAGGGAAAGTGAATGCAGTTTCTGAAGGACAACCGGTAAACAAATATGCATTTATGGATTCGAATGCGCATGGAGGAAAAAACTTTTACAGGTTGAAGCAAGTGGATCTGGATGGAAATTTTGATTATTCACCTATCCGCACGGTAATGTTTCATTCAGGGCACTTTAGCGTAAAAGCATGGCCCAATCCATCTTCTTCGAATATCAGTCTCAGGATCAGTCACGCTGATGAGAATGGAAAAATATTCATAGTCAACAGCACGGGTCAAAATATTTTTCAAACTGCTTTCGAAGAAGACACTTCGGATGAAACCATTGAAGTGAAGGATCTTCAGCCCGGAATGTATACGCTGGTGGTTAAAACTGATGATTACCTCAATGTGCAGAAGATTGTGATCATAGAATAACCCATAAACGGAAGAGAACAGAGAGAAATAGTAATTAATACAAATCCATTTCATCAATGTGCAGGTTAAGCCATAAAAATTAGCACCACTAGGAATCCATTGGGAGGTCAATTGATCTCCCTTTTTTTTTAATCTTTTATGTTAATTCCCGGGAAGAAAGATTTACAACAAATTGAATCCTAAAATGCAAGGTGGATGAATTTAAAGCGGAATATTGTGACTGTAAGCAGAATCAGTAATCAGTGTTCAGTGATCAATATCTATGTAAGGGGGACAGATATGGATTGTTGAATACTGATACTGAATTCCGAATGAACGTAAAACATCTCAGATAAAGTGGTTTTCGCCCACTGACCCATATATCCTTTTTGTGAGTGTTATTTAAGAGCCGGAAGAGACCCGGCTCTTTTTTTTTAAACGATGTTCGAGTGTCTCTGACCTCGAACCGTCCATTTACTTACTCAATGTTCGAGGTCGGAGACACTCGAACGTCTTTGCTCTGGGCTCGAACTTGTCACATTGCTTCTCCAGGTTCGAGGTTGGAGACACTCGAACGTCATTTGGCTCTTTTTTCATTTTTGTTATTAACTTGAGGAAACTTAAGAAGCCGCAGCGGACACTTTATTCTTCATCATCTAATCAAGGCATATGAACGTCGAGATAGAACTCCAATCTCCGGTAGCAAAAGAGGATATTTACGAGCTACGCAATTATCTGCAGGAAAACCTGGAAGGTTTTTCATTTCATATCAAAGAATTTCCGGCCATGGAAGGGCAGATGTCTGCCAGTCTATTTGTGCCCGTTCTCGTGGGAGTCATTGAAGGCCTGGTAGGTTTGTCCGTGCATGAGATTTACGACAGGGTCCTGAAACCTAAAATTGACGCATGGCTACATTCAAAAAACAGGGAAGAAAATTCCAGCCTGGGCATCCTGTCAACTATAAAAGATGACAATGTAAAAGTCCATTTCCTGGAAAACAGCAGCGGAAAGACGAAAGTATATGAAAATGTAAATTATGCTATTGATACCGACCGGACACACGCGATATTGATCGGGTCAAGTGAATTTGAAAGCGCCTTTGCATCCATCCCGCCTGTAAAAGGAAATCTTGAAGATTTTTATCACCTGCTGACGAATAAACTTCATATAGGTCTGCCCCAGGAAAATGTATCAGTAGCACATAATAAATCAAACACGGAAATAGAAGAATTGCTGCTGCAGCAAAGCCGCAAACCCGGGATGGATACGCTGATCATTTATTATGCAGGTCATGGCCACCGTACAGACGTGAAGAAACTTTACCTGATCGCCCGCAACACCAAGAAAATAGATGATTATATTCTGGGGGGAATTGATTTTGACTTTATCAACAATGCAATTCTAAAACCTTCTACTGCCAAACAAAAAATATTGATTCTCGATGCATGTCACAGCGGCATAGCAACACAAGGGGAAAGCATCGCGCCTGAAGTGGATGTAAAAGGCACTTACATGCTGACTTCTTCACAGGGAGATGAGGTATCCTATTATGATAAAAATGGACGAAATACGTATTTCACCGGCTCGTTGATTGATGTGTTGAAAAATGGTATTGACAATCAAAATAAAATGCTTGCTCTCGATGATCTTTATGATTATGCGTACGAGCATCTTCAGCAAAAGAATTTTCCACATCCAATTTCAAAAAGCCAGCTCAATATCCCTCCATCTAAGTTTTTTATTGCCCGCAATCCATTATTCTCTATTGAAAAGCAAAAAAGAAGACCAGCCGATTTATTCGAAATGGGAAAACAGCAGGATGCATTGTATGAGTATGAAATCCTGTTGCAGGAATACCCGGATGATCTGAACCTTCGCAGGGAAGCCGAAAAGTGCAGGTCGCTGGTATTATTCAATCAGCTGGTATACGATGCGGACGAATTATTTCACACGTACAATAATTTTGCCGGAGCCCTTGAAAAATACCGAAAGGCTTTACAAATAAAACACGATGATGGGATAAAAAATAAGATCCGCAAATGTGAAGAGCGATTGCGGGCCATTGAAACTATCAGAGATACTGAAGTGCTTTCAAATAAACCGGATAAGCCTCATGCATCTAATGAACGAACAGAACAGAATACAAAAACTGAATTCGGGAAAAAAGAAGAAAAACCGGCGGCAGTTCCTTTCCAGCCTCTGGTCATCCCGGTTGGTCCTGAAAAGAAAAATCAATCCCTGGCAGAAAATCCTTCAGTAGCGACTCGCCACAGGAATATCATTGTTGCCGTCAGTTGGATGATCATCGTTGCCCTCGTTCAGGTCATTGCAACAAAAACCGAATGGCCTATCTATTTTCCATCCATAGTGGTTTTTGGAGTGACCATGGCAGTATTTGCTTTGCGGTTGAATAAAATGAGCAATACAGAATTTCTATTGTACAGCATTACCTGTTTGCCATTTGCGAGCCAGCTGGCGTGGATCTATACACGATATGATGACAGCCTGATGCTTTCTGTGCTGCTGATTTCTGTTCCCGCATATTTTTATTACCGCTGGCTGAAAAAAAGGATCAGTTCTTTCAATATAACGCAGCTCTTTTTTGGATTTCTTGCATTGATCTTTTATATGCTCTCTGCCGGGTCCATCATTTTCTTTTCGTTTGGTATTGGTATCCTGGAGCTGGATAAAAGTTATGCGCCTGCAAGAAATTTTGGCAGTGTGGGCGCAACAGTTGGACTTGCCGGAGGGATTGCGTTATCGGTTATGCTCATAAAAATATGGAGACAAAGGGTTTCCGTTTAAAGACGTTCGCGAAAATGACGTTCGAGTGTCTCTGACCTCGAACATACCGCCGGACGTTCGAGTGTCTCCGACCTCGAACCTGCAAGACTCTTTTTCTTAAATCTTTGATTTGCCCGTCGAGACCGGAGACACTTGAACGTCATTTCGTAGATCTCGAACAGTGGAAGATTGTTCAGGTTCGAGGTCAGAGACACTCGAACGTCATTCCGGCTTTTAATCTATTTTTGCGGCACTTAATCATAGCAAGCCCTGATGACCAAGAAAAGTAAAAAGCCGGTACCGAAAACATCAAAATCTCCTGAACGATCCGCCCGCGTGGCTCCTCAAAGCAAAGCCCCTGCTATAGATTTTTACTGGATAGCGCTTGGCGTTGTCATCCTGTGCACCTCTCTTTTGCGTCTTCATTTGCTGAATATCCCTCTTGAAAGAGATGAAGGCGAATACGCATACATCGCGAAATTGATGATGAAAGGGATTCCTCTTTTTTCGGAAGCATATACTATGAAGCTGCCGGGAACTTCCATGATGTATGCCATTCTAATGACTGTATTTGGTGATTCAAATACAGGTATTCATACTGGTTTGCTAATCCTGGGAATCGGTACGATCATATTTTTGTTTTTGGCATTCCGGAAGTTGTTTAATGCCCCGATCGCACTTTTTGCAGCCAGTGTATTTGCTATCATGTCGGTGAGTCCTACGGTCCTGGGGTTTGCGGCACATGCCACGCATTTCATTGCTTTTTTCGTTGCTCTTGCATTGTTTTTTCTTGCCAGGTTTTATGAACGAAGGAATCTGTTAACGGCTTTTTTGATCGGGTTGATGCTGGGACTCGCTTTCATGATGAAGCAACAAGCCGTTTTCTTTATTGTATTTGGGGGAATTGCTATCATTTTGGGAGGGGTCTTTGAAAAACCGGTAAAATGGGTACCTATTATTTTACAAACCCTGATGTATAGTGTTGCGGCGGTACTTCCCTATGTGATCATGGTATTCTATTTAAAGGGTGTCGGTACGTTTGATAAATTCTGGTTCTGGACCATTACATACGCAGGAAAGTATGCAGGAGGACTTTCTCTAGCGGAAGGTGCGAAGGAATTTGTTTCGCGCTTTACACCTATGCTGAAAGAATTCACGCTTTTCTGGATATTATTCTTTGCAGGTATCGTATTGACCTTCCTTGTTAAGCTGACCTTGAAGCAAAAGCTGCTTATCCTGCTGTTTACCTTATTCGCTTTTCTTACAGTTTGTCCTGGATTTTATTTCCGGCGTCACTACTTCATTGTGTTTTTACCTGCAATAGGATTATTGGGAGGGGTGGCATTATATTATTTCACATCACTTTTAAACCGGTATTCCAAAAGCACATCTATCTCTGTGTTGCCGTTTATTGTTTTTTGTATTGCAGGTATTTCTGCTGTGTCAGGAAATAAAGATTATTATTTCAATTTTACACCTGCCCAGATCGCAAAACAACAATATGGGAATAATCCATTCAATGAATCCCTGGAGATAGCAGATTATATCAAAAAAAATTCTTCAGACACAGCAAAGATTGCCGTATTAGGTTCTGAACCACAGATTGCTTTTTATGCTGACAGGCTTTCGGCGACCGGGTATATTTATACCTATCCATTAGTGGAAATTCAGCCTTATAATCAACAGATGCAGGAAGAGATGGCTCGTGAGATCGAAAAAAACAATCCCGAGCTTATCGTGTATTGCCTGATCTCTGCATCATGGCTGGGTAAAGAAGGAAGCCCGGATACCATTTTTACGTGGTTTAATAGTTATTCAGCTATCAATTATACATTGGTCGGCGTGGTGGACATTTATAATGAACGGACCATTTATAAATGGGATCAAGAGACCGTGGGTTATAAGGCTGCCAGTCAACAACAGATCATGGTGTATAAAAGGAAAGTATAGATGCCTTCTTTCTTTGGCATTAAGTATTATCTATAACCTCCTGTTGCGCTAACTTTTTATTTTTGGCTGAAAATAAAAGTAACAGTGAAGCGATTCCGCATCCTACAACAAGCAACAATGAAAGTCCATGCACTAATGTAGCAAAGGTAAGCCCGTCCTGTTGGGACAGTCCATACAAAATCAGTCCCTGTGAAACTAATAAGTGAAAAGCTCCAATTCCTCCCTGCACAGGAGCCGCCATTCCAAATCCGCTCACCACTAACAACACTAATGCGGCACTCCATCCTAAACCACTGGTAGAAGGGAGAAGGAAAAAGCTGACATACATACCTAAAAAAGAAAGAAACCAGACAAACAATGAATGAAAAATAAAAATCCACGGTCTTTTGAGTTTTGCAATAGATTGGAGTCCATTGACAAGTCCTCTGACCAGCCGCATAACTTTGGATTCTTCTTTTTTGCTATTTAATCTGCGTATAAAATAAATAATCAACATGACGAGGATTACCAGGAAAATTAATCCGCCTATGATGATGAAAGTTGAAGAGAAAAGCATCTGAAACTTCGCAGCAAGGGGATGAAAAATCGTATCGCGTAAAAAATTTCCCACCCTGTCAAATTCCACGATAGCAGCCAGTAGCAGGCAGAGGAGAAGTGTCAGCACATCTACCACCCGTTCTATGATCACTGTGCCAAGTAAGCTGGTGAAGGGAATGGATTCTGCTTTGCTTAAAGATCCGCATCGCGTTACTTCGCCTAATCGCGGTAGGGCCAGATTTGCAAAATAGCCCACCATTAAAGAGTATGTTGTATTTTTTAACGAAGGCGTATACCCCAGTGATTCGATGAGAAGTCTCCACCGGTAAGCCCTACTGATAAATCCCAGGATACCTACTAATATTGCCACTATGAGCCAGGGGATATTGATCTGCAACATTCCTTCGAGGATGGCTTTTACAGCGATGCCTTTAAAAGCAAGTGCCAGCAATCCGAAAGAAATCGCAAGAACAATAATGTACTTTATGATGGATATCAATTTAGAATTCATACGTCAGGTCAGCTGGCTTTTTCATTTGATTTGTAACTTCTCGCGTACAGTTTAGCTAATTGCCTGGCTACGAATGCGGGCCAATAGCGTTTGAAAATTTTTAAATCTTCATTTTGTCTTGCATTGGCTTTCAGGCCTTCGGTCGTTGCTGAAGCTGCATGGATGCGATGTGTGAGCAACACTTTTTTTACATATACAAATCTTCCATAAATGTTTGCAAGCCTGGACCATGCATCCCAATCCATGTTGATTGAAAATTCCGGGGAAAACTGAAATCCGGTTAAATTTTCTTTGTTATACATTACGCTAGGGGCAGCAATCGGGTCGCCGATGGCCAATAATAATTTTTTCACCACTTTGGAAAAAACATGATCACTGAAAGGCATCAACGTAGAGAGCATCATCTTTTTGACATTCAAAAGTAAAGTGCTGCTACGCATACCGTGATCCGTGATTTCATTATAGTCCGTGAAACAGATTAAGGTGTCCTTGTATTTTTCGCTTGCTTCAGTGCAACGTTCGGTATATGCTGACAGGTAAAGATCATCCTGGTGCGCAAGAGTTACATATTTTGTTTTGGCCTGTGCGAAGCTGTAATTCCAGTCATGTGCTATTCCTTTGCCCGTTTCTGTGATGAACAGTTCGAGGCCATATTTCTTTGCGATGTCGTCAATATAGGCAGAAGGGGTAGAAGTGGTGATATAAATATGGCTTTTGACTGTCTGGGAAGTCAATGAATCCAGGCATGCAGGCAGGTAAGGCGAGTCTTTGTAGGCCATGACGGCAAAGGAATGGAGGATCATTTAACCAATCTTTTCACGAGGGTAAATATCGGCAAACTAATTGACCGGAATATTTTAACAAAAAGGTTATACATATCTTGTGCATTCAAAATTAAGTACCTAAGCGAACCGCATGGAATTAACTACCTGTACACTTTGTGGCCAGAATACTTCAACGACAGAACGATGGATCCCATCTTCAATTGAAAAGAATAAGAATTATTCATATCATTTCTATCCCTGCTGCGGATATTACAAACAGGTTCCCTTCCTGTCAGATGAAGAATTGAATACCATTTATGAAAAAGATTATGAAGCTTTTACCCGGAAAGGCATTTTTGAATTTTTAACCCAAAGAGTTACCAGGCGAAGGGCTAAAAGATTCAGGCCTCTGATCCAGGATAAGGATGTACTTGAAATCGGCAGCAGCACAGGCGAATTTCTATTTCATTGCAGAAATCAGGGGGCAAAAAATGTGGAAGGTGTAGAAATAAGCCAGTATGCCAGTAAGATAGCCAGGGAAAAATATAACCTGAATATCATCTGCTCTACATTTGAAAATTTTAATCCCGGAAAAAAATTCGATGCGATCTTCATGTTTCATGTCATTGAACATGTCAAAAACCCGCAGGAAGTGATTCAAAAATGTAAATCATTTTTAAATAAGGATGGTGTTCTCGTCATGGAGACACCAAGCTGGAAAAGCTTTGAAAGTAATTTTTATCATGACCAGTGGGTGGGTTGGTCAGTACCTTTCCATACATTTATTTTTTCACCTTCCTGTCTTGAAAAGTTAACGAAGAGAAGTGGATTTAATGTTGCAGACATTCATCAGTCTCCTCTATCCAATTCCTATAGCTTTGTAATTCCCTTTCTCGCAAGGCATCGAAACATTTTACTTCTTCCGTTTCTTTCTGTTTATTTTGGAATCAGGACTTTGTTTGCATCTGCTTTGAAGGAAAGTGCCATATTTACTATTCAGGCTTCGGTATCAAATTCGGGCAAGTAATAAAATACATTTTATTTCATTTTTTTCTATTTAGACACGAAAGCTAATTATATAGAATATCATACCACAAATATTATAAACAAAAGCATCAGGATCTTATGTTGCCTTTGTTTACGGAATTACTTATTTATTGAAGGTATTTCATTTGCACATATTTAGTCACAGATCTTATTCCTGTCATCTTATCCTGTACAGATTACATATGTCCCGTTGTGTTAGCTTTCCTTACATTAGTTGCTATGAGGGCTCATTCACAATTGTCTGCTAGCCGAGTAGGTCTGACTTTGGCCCTTTGGGTGCTTCTGGCCTTGCTACATAATGGGTTTGAAGTTCCTGATATAAAAAGGGTAAGTGTCGACCCTGAATTGACTACATATTCAATGACAAAAAGCTCGTCAGGAAGAATTGGCATAAATGGAAATGTTGGAGATTTTGAAGTAAAGACGAAGCATACTCGAAGAATGCCAATCGTGATTCCTGTTGTAGTGAATATCATACATAGTCCTGATCAAAGTGGTCTCCTTTCCCCTTTCCCGGATGACGCCTCAGTTGTGGCTGGAATTGACTGGATTAATAACTTATTGGCCGGTGGCCCAGCATGTCCTGGAGATCCCATTTCTGTTGAAATAGGAATTCAGCTTTGCATTGCGTCACGAGATATCCAGGGAAATGCAACTACCGGTATTCGGCGATTTGGCAGCGAACTGAGTGAAATGGACTTATGCAAGGAGGATGCTGCGTTGAAAGCAGTACCGAGAGAGAATGGAAACCTTTTCCCAGATACCTCTTACATCAATATTTATATCGTAGAGGATGTTTGTGCTTCTTGCAAACCTGGGGATTGTCTGGCTGGTGGCTATGCAGCCTACCCTTCAGCTCACGGAACCATATATGATGGAATCGTCGTGGAAGCTATCACCTGGATGAATCAATCATGCGATGTGAGAAAAGTAATCTTACATGAACTGGGTCATTACTTCAATTTAAGACACACTTGGGAAGGCAACAGTTGTGAAAATGATAATTGTTTGTTGGATGGGGATGGTGTTTGCGATACACCACCTGATTTTGATATAAACATTTATGCTTCAAATCCTTGTCTGCAGGGAATACCCGTCAGCACATGTATATCAGATGTAAATCCTTCAGATCCAAACAATCCATTCTTAACTGATGAGCCGGACATGACTTCCAATCTCATGGATTATGCGCCTCCGGGCTGCATCGCCATGTTTACGGAAGGCCAGGCTGAACGCATGAGGAATGCAATATCAGGTCCCAGAAATTCTTTACTACGGTCTAACGGTTGTAGCATTCCATGTCCGGACCCTGTTATCCTCAATATCCAATGGCCATCATCTCCTTTTGTTTTTGGAGAATCTATTGAAATATTGAATCTGCCTCAGACGGGAGTCACATATTCCTGGATATGGTATGGAGGCACTGCATTATCTCAAAACCTCAATATGGCTGCTGATAGTATTGGGACTTTTGTAGTCTGTGTTGAGGCAACAGGTCCCGCGCATGAATGTTTCGCAAAAGAGTGTGACACAATTATTGTGTCCTGTTCATACGGAATTCCTGAAATTAGTTTGTCCGACTATCAAATCAATTTGGGTGAGGAAATAATTCTGACACACACGTCAACTCCAGTTCCTGGATATACATATACATGGTATATAAATGGAATTCCCTCCGGAGTAGGAACTTCAACGCCCTATACTCCAACGCTTCCGGGCTCTACTGTAATTTGGCTGGAGGAATGTGGGTCCGGCTGTTGTTCAGAAAGTCAACATGCATATCTCTCAGTTGGATCCTGTCCCTCAGGAAAAGAAGCCAATCATTGGTTTTTTGGTCGGGATCGAATTCATTTAGATTGGAACAGTGGAGCACCAATAGAGCAGCCACCTTCATCAGCTTGGTCTGATGAAGCTATGGCAATTGCTGTAGATGCCACTGGCTCTTTGCTCTTCTACTCAAATAACGAATTTGTATATAATCGAGATGGACTCCAAATGCCCAATGGACGATTAATAACCTATTTTTCAGGGGGGAACTCGGCTACACATGTTCTGACACTACCTCGGCCCGGGTCTGATAGCTTATGGTATCTCATTTATCCCGAGACACTTGATTCAGGTAATCCAGGGCGAGATACGATTACAACTTTATACTTAGCTATTATTGATATGAGCCTTGATGGTGGTCACGGCAATGTCACTTTAAAAGATCAACCAATATTACGGCCAACGACAGAGAAGGTTGCTGCCGTTCGACATTGTAATGGCATCGACTGGTGGATTGTAGGGCATGAAGCAAATGCTACAACCGGATCCAATCGTTTTTATTCATGGCTTCTGTCATCTACGGGCCTGTCCACACCAATAATTTCTGCGGTTGGAAGACCCAAGGCCCGGACTGCGGGTACAAAAGCCGGGGAGTTGAATATTTCACCAGATGGACTTCACATCGCCATGAGCACAGGTCCTGATTTTGAAAATGAAACTACTCCTGGATATACAGTTGAAGTCTTTGATTTTGATCCGTCTACCGGAATTGTCAGTAATGATATTTTAATCAGAGATTACATTTACCAAACTTTTGGATTAGGGCTTGGTGATGCGTATGGATTAGAATTCTCTCCATCTGGTGATTTCCTGTATGTAGCCAGAGGTGCTTTTGTAAAGGATAGCTTATTTCAATATGATATCCGCAGTGGCAATCCTCAGATTATTCAACAAAGTGAGATAAACATCTATAAATCCATCGATCCAACCGAAGATAGTTTCGGTGCGATGCTTACCGCTCCGAATAATAAAATCTACATAGCTGATTTCCAACATCCTAATTTGATGGTCATCAATAACCCCGACCTTAGAGGGATGGCATGTGATTTCGAAAGCCATGGAATTGACTTACAACAAGGAGACTGTTTTTTAGGATTACCTACATTTCCGGCAGGAATTTATACACCTGGTAAACCTTATTTGTCAGGCCCATCTGTAATTTGTGACACAATTAACTCAGCAAAGTTTTTCGTAAAAGCCAATTGCCGTTATCAGGACTATATCTGGAAAACTACAGGTAATTCTGAGGTAATATCCAGTCAGGGTGATACAGTCTGGATAAAACCAGTTACTGCAGGAATAGAACACCTGATAGTGGAACGAATCACCGCTTGTGGTATTAAAACTGACACGTTTACTTTCGAAATCGAATCATGTAAGTCCATAACTGTTCCTTGCAGTGTAGCATTCGACTGGAATGAAGCTGATACAGTTGTATGTCGGGGTGAAGATGCCTGGATTCATTTTAATACTCAGGCAACATCTATCAGCTACACACTTGCCTCAGATGGGATAGAACATGCCTTGACTTCTCCAATCATATTTCTCACTCAGCCGCAACAGGATGATCATGTAATGATCAATCTCCGAATGAATGAGGGTTGTGATACAACATTTCAGGTAGGTATTCATGTCAATCCTGCTCTACAAGTTCAAATAGGTCCATTGGATACTTTAATTTGTAAAGGAGAGAATGCATCAATATTGATCAATCATGATCCCAATTACTTAGTTGAACTGTTTTCTGAAGATAATCAATGGGTGATAACAAATCCAGCATGGCCATTAGAGGTGGGGTCAATAAATTCAGACTCCACCATCTATGTTCGAATCCGCGATTTTCAAATGAGTTGCGATTCAATATTTACATGGAAGATTCGAGTCGAAGAAGATTCTCCATATGGTATAGATACCACCTGGATTTGCAATGGTGACAGTGTTATCCATCAAGGAAATTGGTTTAAGAGAGATACAACTATTACTCAAAATTTTGCTCGAATTGGTTGTGACTCATTGCATAGTACAGTGATCTTGATGCGTGAACCACTTTCTGCAATTCTTGATATTCTAAATCCATGTGCGTATGATAATGGAGTTATTAATGTGGAAATACAATCGGGAAAACCCCCATTTAATTATTCTATAAATGGAGGTACTTTTCAATCTAGTCCTAAGTTTACACACTTGGCCGAAGGTTCTTATTTGATTGAAGTAATAGACAACCTTGGGTGTAAGTTTGATACTACCATTTTGTTACAGGAAGGTGTATCTATTGAGGGTGTTGAATTAGAAGTTGCAAACCCATCTTGTAACTATGACAACGGCAAAATAGAAATGCACTCTCTGACTTCAGGGGTACAATACTCAATCAATGGTGGATCATTCTTGCCTGATACGGTATTTACAGCCTTACCTGCCGGAAATTATCAGGTATTTATCATGTATCCAGGAGGTTGTTTCGATACCACTGAAACCCAATTGATTCAGATAGGGAAACCTCTTTTTACCGGAGTGACAATCGATTCTTCTCATTGTACTCAATCAGATGGATCCATCAAGATTGTTTCAGTTGAAGGTGGTGACAATCCCTATCAATTCCAAATTGGTAATTCAGTCCTGGATACCATTCGAAAATTTGTAAATCTACCTTCCGGATCCTATACACTAAGCGTAGTTGATTCAAACAATTGCCAAAGCGATACAGCAATCACTTTGCCTTCAATTTCAGGCCCTACAATAATTGATATTTCAGTAACCCCTGCAATTTGCGGTCTGCCACAAGGGTCGATAGAAATTGAAGCAATTTCAGGCAGTGAACTGCTTTATCAATTGGAAAGTCAACCATCATCATCACAGCCATATTTTTCCTCTCTTTTGCCTGGACTGTATTTAGCTACGGTTACAGATTTATTTGATTGTAAAAGCCAGGTCGAGATCGTAGTTCCAGACAGCTTTAGTATCAGGCTATTGGATGTTAGTGTTTCTCCAGAGCAATGTTCAAAAGAAAATGGAGGCATTCATTTCGAAATTCAAGGCTCTCAATACACCACTTCCGTTTTAGAATTTCCAGGTCAAATCTTTTCCGAAAGTATTAACAATCTCAAATCAGGAGAGTATCATCTTTCTGTACAGGATGAATTCATGTGTAGGTTTGATACTTTAGTTGAGGTAGGTTCGCTATGCGAAATTTATCTGCCAAATGTATTTAGTCCAAATGATGATGGCCAAAATGATGTATTCGGTCAATCCTTCGATTTTGAAGTGACTTATTGGGAGTTGTCAGTGTTTGACAGAAGCGGAAACCTGGTATTCCAATCTTTTGATCCGCATACTGGTTGGAAAGGTGACTTCAAAGGCAAACAGGTTCAATTAGGGGTTTACGCATGGATTTTGAACTACAAGATTCCATCTGATATTCAAATCAAACACAAAGTAGGTGATGTTACTATTGTTCGATGAACAAGAATCAGAATGATTCAAGCTAGATCAATAGATGAATATATTTTACAGATTATTCCCTTTTATCAAATACTAACCTAAGCTCATTATGCGTAAATACCTTGCTGAAGGATTTCATATTTAATGGAAAATATTTTGAAAGTTTCAAACGGTAATATTTATTCTGCAAAATCCCATTCTTTTTTAAATAATCCATATCCACAAACGTAAGATGCGTTTTGTCCGTTGTATATCCCTTTGTACCAGGCACTGTAAAAACAATTCTTGAAATACCGAGTCGTGAACAATGTTCAAAGATTTTATTCATCACTGCAGCCGGTTCTTCAAGATGCTCAAGTACATGATTCATCGTGAAACTGTGGAATTTATTCGGTTCTATCATCCAGAATTCATACTTGTCAGATCCGGGATCATACAAGTATGCCGTTAATCCTTGCGAATTGCAGTACCGGACAGCATACGGATTGATCTCATATCCAACAGAACCTTTGGGAAGAATTTTAAGCAATTCGCCTGCTCCACAACCAAAATCAACGGTTGCAGATTTACAATATTTACGAATGTCATATAAATATAGAAGCCTTACGATTTTCCGGATAGGACTTCTCTTGCTCAGATATTCCAGGTAGCCTTCAGCATATAATTCTTCATTGGTTGTGCTCATACATCAGGGCAAAGCCCAATTTTTCAATTTAAGACATTATTAAAACAGGTTACGCCCTCAACCACTCATCCGGAATAAGATCCTCATCGGTGTATCCGGTGAATAATGTAACCGGCGTGACCACAATTTTGCCAGGTTGATTTGAAAGCCATGCACCCCACCAGGCATAGGTACTGTTACCTATAATGAAATGCCTGCATAAAGTCATCAGATGCAGATAGTCGCCATATTTTTCACCATGATATTCTTCACCCAGGAATGTGACAGGAAAATCCAATTTTATATTATCCCGGCACCAGGATATATCATCTGAAAAAACAAAGAAAACAGGATTGTTCACTTGTTGAGCTATCAATTGTACGGCACGGTTGATATAATCTACTCCGTGAAATCCCAATCTTTTAGCCACCAGGAACTCCTTTCTGCGAACGTTGATGCAGACAGATTGTGTGGCCTGGATATTTTCTTTTACAGAAAGGCAATGTTGAGGTAATGCTTTCCTGAATGAAAAATCAGCCCTGATCGTGTCCTGTATTTTTTCAAAATAATGTGGTGATGCCCAGTAACCTGCCAGGTAAATATTGCCTCGTTTCTTTAGAATATTTTTATTGTAAAGCATAAGATTATATTTATTCAACTTCCATTCCAGGACATATTTGAAACCTTTTAACCGGATGCTGAATAAATTGTATAATCGATGCGGAATGGAATTAATTTTCCAATTTGCGGGGTACATGGGTATTTCGGATGGCGTAATAAAAGTGGCCTGGATGTTAAATAAATCCAAATCGTAATCCCTGAACACAAAATCTTTATTAAATCTCACCCGGTTTTCAAGAAAAGAAAGATCCAGCTTTAATTCCGTGTTATTTAGTATTGCAAGATGTCTGGCACAGGCGTATTGAAACATTTGATTACCTATTCCGCCGATCAGCTGTACGATTACCATAAATAATTTGAATAGGGTCAGGAATTCTTTTTTGGATAATTCGTAATATCAAAACTAATTGCAGCCAGAAGTAATTGGAAGCCGAGTGTAACTAAAAGAGTAGAAACGACCACAGTTCCGGTCGGAGATCCAATCCCCAAATGATAATATTTAATAAAATTTAAAAGTCCATAAATAAATCCGGTCAGCATAAATACGAATCCGAAAAAAATATAAAGCGAAGCAATATTGAAATCAAATAAAAAATATTTTAGGATTATCCTTTTTATCAAAGCCAAAAATAGCTTTGGTGGAAATTCAAAAAGCGTCTTTAACCTTGAAAGACCAGAGATCTCATTACCATACTTAGCTTTCATGGGAATGTCCTGAATGACGGCATTCACATAATAAAGTTCAATGAGCATGGAGGATTCAAAAAAATACCGGTTGTGAATTTTTTGAAAATCAATATTTTTTAACGTGTCAAGCCTGATGGCTGTATACCCATTTGCCGGATCAAAAATATTCCAATAGCCTGATGCTGCTTTTATCATGAAACTCAGCCCAAGATTGCCAATCCTTCTGGAAAGAGGCATGCTTCTGAGTGCTTTAAAATCACGAAACCTGTTACCTTTTGTAAAATCAGCTTTATCGTGCAGCAAGGGTTTTAACAACGCAGGAATATATGCAGGGTCCATTTGTCCGTCTCCATCGATCTTAATAATAATATCTGCATTTAATTCTTTCGCTTTTTCATAACCGGTCATCATAGCACCTCCTACGCCTTTATTTATTTCGTGCTTAATGTATATCACCCTTGGATTTTCACCGGCCAAACGAAGGAGAATATTTTCAGTATTATCTTTTGAACAATCATTAACTGCAATGATCCAGTCTATATCAGCCGGGATACCGCGGATCACCTGATCAATATGATTGGCGACATTATAACAAGGTATCACGATGGAAATGCTCATGAAGGATTTCGTTTATATACATATGCATTTAATGTATTATATACAAACGTCATGCAATCTACCTCGACAGGTTGGGGTTGGTACGTAAATAATATATATTCAATTCCCATTTCAGTCAATTTCGGGGAGCAAGGATCCATTCGGATGGAATACCTGTCATTCTGAATCAGTGAAAATTTTACAGAATCTTCACTGATGTACGGCAGGACATCGATGTGAGCATATCGGTTGTATATACTATCACTTTTCATTTCAGGATCAAGTATTTTTAACTTATCCATGGGTGGAACAATCTGAACTCCATTAAAACATTTAATACCGGCTGCTTTCAAAAAATCTCCATATGTAAAAGCTCCGAACACAACCCAGCCTTTACCAGGGTCTTGTTTATTTATGGCTGAAACTGCTTTAAAAATTGCATTTTCATAAAATGGAGATAATCCTTTACTGAGCGGGTTAATTTTAGCATTTGGTAAAAAGACTAAAGCGCATCCTGCGAAGAAAGCCACCTGTTGCCATTTGTTATTTTTATAAAACAAAACAAGCCAGTTAAGCACCGCAAAAATAAGTGTTGCTTTTAAAACCTGGTCCGGTGTAAAAAAGGAGGTTGCTTGTTTATTGATTAAATAATTAAGACCATACGCTAATCCAAACAGAACTACAAATGAAAGTATTTTTACAGGCCAAGTATTCTTAAGGATGTTGCCTTTAAAGTGTGAAAGAAATAAGAGTGTAGCAATAACATTAGCAAACCCAAAGATGAAAACTGCGCGGTAGGATGGGCTTGCACTGAAAAGACTTATTTTAGCCAGGATCAAAGGAAAACCAAAAAGAATCCAGGTAAGGGCGATGATTTGAAATACCATAACGGAAATAAGGAGTGGATCAGCTTTTTTTGATTTTATCCAATCCGCTACAATGACTATAGAAGCAATGGGTGACAACATGAGAAATGCAGATGCCTCGCAGATATTTCCCCAGTTGGCCGGATATTTGTTTAAGCCCAAATAAAAATTGAAATTATCAGTAAATAATTTTACAAATGGATAGCCACCTCCTGTTTCCGCTCTTTGGCCTGGATAAACGGTATTCGCCATCACACTTACAGTGTCTTTTGATAAATGATAAAAATAGAATATCAATCCTCCGAGAAAAACCATGCTCAAGCCAAAAGTCAAAATCTTCAACGGTAAATCTTTCTTAAAAATTAAACTGGTGGCTGTTTTATTCTTAAGCATGTAACCTATCAGCAGCGCCAATAAGAAATAGGCAAAGGGGACAAGGTATGCCAGGTAAAGGACCAGGGCAAATGAATATCCTGCAATAGCAAACAAAATACCGGCTGTGATAATTGATTTGAGCTTATCGGAATAGAGCATATAAATAAATGAAATCACACATGCAAAACCATAAGTGAATAATTCCGTATTGATGGACCACCATTGCACCGCTGAAGAAAGTAAAAGCCATAAGCTGCCAAAAAGACTTAACCAGAAATTATTTCTTGTAAAAAGCATTAGCATTAAAAATGATGCTATCAGGAAAGGAAAAATCCTGAAATTCCAATGCCATGAAAATGCCCGTTCAGCATCGAGGAGAAAATATCCCCAGAATGCAGGTTTTACATAGCTGAGTATATGATTGGTTGGAAACCCAAAAGTGAGAGGTGTAGTACCGTATCCTAGTGCCTCATTCGTAACAGGAAAATTATTTTCTTCCTGAGCTAATATAAATGGAGTTGTTACGAGCCATTCATCTGACCTTATAAAAAGGGGTTCGCCATACACAAGTCCCCGTTTTTGATCCCCTCCATCCGGCACCATTTGGTTCCAGCGGGGAATAGATGAATTGTGCCATTTCAAGGCCACAAAAAGGATGAAAAAAAAGATGCAGGCACCGATGAATACCCATGCCTTCAGATCAAATCGTATTAATTCAAATTCCGGCCTGCGTTCCTTAACCGCTGTAGTCTTGACCGCACGCTCCGGAGCGGAAGTTTTTTTAGGAGTTGTTACCGGTTTTTGTTTCTTTTTACTCATTCTTTTTTATTGAAATGAAATCCCTGGCTTGGAAATCATGATTAATAAACAATTACGAAATTAACAGTCATTTCTAAATCAGTTATGTAATGCCAATTACTGTAGGAACCAGCATTTCCAGAAAAAGTACAAATTGGTTAATATCCATCCATATAAAGCCAAAAATGTTTTCCACAAGCGAATGTGCATAAGTGCCTGGGGCCCCTGAATACCAAGCCGTTAGGACAGTGTGGCACACTTAGGTGTGGCACACCTAAGTGTGCCACACCTAAGACGTGTAATATACTTGATCTTTATTTCCTGATATACAAATATGTCTGGTCCTTCTCATCCACAGGCACCTGTGTCTCAAAATGATGATTGAACGCAGGCTTGAAATTAAGCTCAGGTATATTATTCACCGGGATGTCCTTTACGGGAAATTTTTCAGCGTCATATGTTCCTGTCTGAAGAAACTTGTTAAAGATTCCACCGTAATTACCCCATGTTTTCCGGTAGGCCAGCACTTGCGGAATGGCAAGAGAGTCTTCTGCAAGATTATTTCCTGTAAAACCCATCACAACTTTACTTTTCAGGTAATACGTGTAGGATGTTTCCTCGTAATTCGCTGCGATGACCAGGCTATCCGTAGCCGGATATTTTTCTTTCAGATATGGAATCGTATAATCAAGCGGACCTTTGTACACGTTTGTAAGCTCATGAATATGGCCATTTATATGCTTAAAATTAACTGCAATGATGCTAATCACCCCGATTGTGAAAATCGATATTGGAATCAGCATTTTATACGAAATCAATGTCTTACTTTCCTTAGCGTAGATTCTGAGAACCTGGATAAAATCAAGAATGATGATGATAGACAGGACCGGCTGGAGATAAATAATGTAACGCGTATAAATAAAATTAGGGATCCGACCTATAAAAAATATGAAGACAATAAAAAATAAAGTGAGAAAAGAAGATATCCTGAAGCTTGCGGATTTTTCTTTTAGCAGGGTTTTAATATTCAGGACTATAAGAGCTTTAAATATGATCAGCAGCCAAAGCAAATCCATATTCTTAAAGAAATTAAATGCTGTACTTACATTATCCCAATACACCTGGCTCGTATAATTATTATACACATTCATGGCCTTAGCAATCTCAAATGTCCTGAAATAGGAAAGCAAAGGATAAATAGCAAAGAGTGAAACTGCAAGGGCAATAACAACAGGTAGAGCACCGGTTAATGCTTTTTTAAAATTTTCTTTCAGACTTTGATAGATGATAATGAACAGCTCTGTAAATCCAATTGTCGCCATTACAATAAAGTACACCGGGGCAAACGTATTGAACAGCAGCCATAAGGAAACTGAAATCACACTGATGAACACAATTTTATTCACCGGCCTGTAAAACCTATGCATGGAATATAATCCCAGGATAACAGACATCAGCAATACTACCAGCGAATAATACCTCACCTCCCTGATCAGGAGTGCCAATGAAACTGAGAGTAATTCAAGAAAAATAAACAAGGTCAAAAAAGCATAACGTGAAAACCTGTCTTTAAAAATCCTGGAAATAAAAAACCCGAGAAAAAATAAACCCAACAAACCCGCAATCGCAAAGGTAGTTCGGAACAAACCTGTTTTTGTAAATATATCGTCAGCCTGATCAGCCAGCTTATATCCGATAATTCCAAAATAGTACTGCGCCCATCCGGCACCTCCTACATAAGCATCATCTTTTTCATCTATGCCCAGCGTAGGATTGCTATGGCGCAAATCGTAAAAAACATTTTTTCCATCATGCACTTTTGGGTATCCATATTCGAGCACCCGTTCTGTGCCTATCGCAGTCATGCTTTCATCCGCCCAGAAAAGCGGGAAGGAAATATTTTTGAAAACACTGATCAGTAATAGCAAGGTCACAACTGCTGTTGCGATTAAAAGTTTGCCGGCATGTTTTATTTGGAAACCCGTGTAGTCATATGCCGATCTGGTCTTGCCCTGAGTGGGCTTAGGCGTTGGCTGAGATCGGTTTTTAGCTTGTTTTTTCCCCATTTTATTGGCTTGCAGGTATTTGGCCGCAAGATATCAAATAGAGCCGTGAATCATGAGTAGATGAAAGGAAGAAAGGCGGAAAGGCAGAAGGGCGGAAAGGATTGAATCATGGGATTTCTCAAACTACAGCAAAAGCATTTGGCTTTTTCAGTGTTGGGACGCTGAATGATTTTAGTGACACTCCTGATCCACTCAATATAAATTCAGCGGACAGGATTTTTCAAATTGGTAATGGCTATGGTTTCCTTCCGGGAAATGCGATGACCGTGCTTCGGAATGGAAGAATTGGAATGGGTACGCTTGTTCCATCTGTAAGATTGCATGTAGCTGATTGTAGTGTATTATTTTCCGCAACAGGAAATATACCGGGCATTCCCGGTTCACCACCACCGTTACCTCTGGACATGCATCAACTGCAATAGGAAATCAAACTACAGCTTCAGATCAGAGCTGTGTCGCCTTAGGTGTGAATACTTTTGCATCCGGGCAGGGGTGTACGGCATTGGGTGCCGACCAAAGTGTACAAACAGGAGTGATTGCCCAGGAATTGCAAAAATTATTTCCTGAGTTGGTCAAAGAAGATAAAGAAGGAATGTTGTCTGTCAATTATTCCGGATTGATACCCGTGCTAATTGAAAGTATAAAAGATCAGCAGAATCAGATTGATGAGCTGAAAAAACTTGTAATGGAATTAGCAGGAAAAAAGTAATCAGTATTCAGTAATCAGTATTCAGTATTCGGTAATCAGTATTCGGTATTGAGTAATCGGTGATCAGTAATCAGTAATCTGTCCTGAAATAGGTTGACAGTTTTTATTTACCGCTTACCGAATACTGATTACTGATTACCCTTATCCTGTCTTACATCCTCCTGAACTTACCTCTCGTAACCTTGTTGTATAATTATCCTGCCCTCCTTCATCCGACCTCGTTGTCTTTTGGGTTTTATGGAGTATTAATGTCGTGGAGTAGATTTTTTTTAACCCAAAATGAATAAAGGATGAAACCACTTTATTTGGTAGCTGCAAGCCTGATAATATCAATAGCAGCGTTTTCACAAAATGTAGGGATAAGCATTACCAGCCCGGTCTTTAAACTCGATGTGAGGGACGGGAGTATAAATGTGGATTCAGTTTATCGCATTGGCACTGTAACTGTCCTTTCTGTAAAAAGCACGGGCAATTTATTCCTTGGAAGAGATGCAGGTAAGATCAACACAGGACTTTTTAATACATTCAGTGGTGATAAAGCAGGATTCTCGAATACTACTGCGGGGGTCAATTCCTTTTTTGGAAACAGATCAGGATATTCAAATACTACCGGTGAAGGAAATTCTTTTTTTGGTGAATCATCGGGTTATTCTAATGTAAATGGTGAATCAAATTCTTTCTTTGGTTGGAATTCAGGATATTCAAATACTTCAGGACTGAACAATACATTTTTCGGCAGGGCTTCAGGTTATGCCAACACCAATGGAGAATCAAATGCATTTTTTGGAGAATCTGCCGGCACTTCAAATACAACCGGATACTACAATTCATTTTTTGGCCAGAGTTCTGGTGTGTCCAACACCATAGGAATTGATAATTCCTTTTTTGGTCGCGAGTCTGGTTATTCAAATACCATAGGAAATAAAAATTCCTTTTTTGGTCGTGAGTCCGGATATTCAAATATCACCGGGGATGAAAATTCCTTTTTTGGTCTGGGGGCGGGATACTCAAACACAGTGGGCAATGAAAATTCCTTCTTTGGTCATGAGGCAGGGTATTTGAATGAAACCGGCGTTGAAAATTCTTTTTTTGGCCGTCAATCCGGTTATTCAAATTCTACCGGAGATGGAAATTCTTTTTTCGGTTGGGCCGCAGGGCGATCCAATACTTCGAGTTCAGATAATTCTTTTTTCGGCAATTCAGCTGGTACGCTTAATACCTCAGGTTCTGAAAACTCATTTTTCGGACGTTCCGCCGGTGACAACAACAACGCTGGTTCACGCAATTCTTTTTTTGGAAAATCTGCCGGTTCAGCCAATACTACCGGACATGAGAATTCTTTTTTTGGTGGATATGCAGGAAATTCCACTACTGCAGGGATAGAAAATTCTTTTTTCGGCGAGTCTGCAGGTTTTCTTAATACAACAGGAAATGCCAATTCATATTTTGGAAAATCAGCGGGTTACTCCAATACGACAGGTGCAGATAATTCTTTTTTTGGTCAGTCGGCCGGATTTGCAAATACCACGGGTAATTACAATTCTTTTTATGGACGCTCCTCAGGTATGACTAACAATGCAGGTTCAGAAAATTCTTTTTTTGGAAATCAATCGGGTAAATTAAATGCCACAGGTAACTATAATTCTTTTTATGGACGATCCGCAGGGAATTCGAATACGACAGGAAATAATAATTCTTTTTATGGCCGTGAATCTGGTTATTCTAATACCACGGGAAATGACAATTCCTTTTATGGCCGTGAATCCGGTTATTCAAATACGACGGGCGTGGACAATGTTTTTTTTGGTGAGTCTTCGGGTTATTCAAATACTACTGCAAATTTTAATTCTTTCTATGGCAGATCAGCAGGATATGCAAATTCAACAGGCAGCGGTAATTCTTTTTTCGGATGGACTACAGGCTATTCCAATTCCACGGGAATAGAAAATTCATTTTTCGGACGATCTTCCGGTTATGCGAATAGTACAGGTAAAGAAAATTCGTTTTTTGGCAAAGAATCCGGTTACGCAAATACTACAGGTCAGGCGAATTCATTTTTCGGACATTCCGCCGGCTTATCCAATACGGTTGGATTAGACAATTCTTTCTTTGGCAGATCATCCGGTAAATTAAATACAACAGGATCAGGAAATTCTTTCTATGGTAAAGAATCCGGAAATTCAAATACCACAGGTGTATCCAATTCCTTTTTTGGTAATGGCTCAGGGTTTTCAAACACGACAGGAAATGCGAATTCATTTTTCGGACATTCTGCCGGTAAATCAAATACTACCGGCCATGAAAATTCTTTTTTTGGACTCCTGTCCGGTTATACAAATACAACGGGTTATCTCAATTCGTTTTTTGGGGACTCCACGGGGTATTCAAATACGACAGGGTATAAAAATTCATTCTTCGGCCAGGCTGCCGGTTTATCCAATACAAGCGGTTTTTACAATTCATTTTTTGGTCTGAAAGCCGGAGCAGGTAATTCAACAGGAAGTGAGAATTCGTTTTTTGGTTATTATGCCGGCGCTTCCAACACGACAGGAATCCAGAATACTTTTTTTGGCAAGGATACAGGAACTAAAAATTCAACAGCTAATGGTAATTCATTTTTTGGTTATAATGCTGGGTATTCAAATACAACAGGGGACCTCAATTGTTTTTTTGGATCTGCTGCCGGAGGTGGTAATACGACAGGGTTTAGAAATTCATTCTTTGGTACTTATGCAGGCATATTCACTACAACAGGTGAACATAATGCTTTTTTTGGCCAGGCTGCCGGATATTCTAACACTACCGGTAGAGACAATACATTTATTGGCTGGCTCGCAGGTAATACCAATGATGTCGGCCAGCGTAATACTTCTGTGGGTAATGAAGCAGGCGTCATGACAAGCGCATTAGTCAATGCTACTGCATTAGGCTATGGGGCCACTGCAGATGAAACAGGATCTGTCAGGATAGGAAACATCGCTGTTCAATCCATCGGTGGCGAAGTAGAATGGACAGCTTTTTCTGACGGAAGATTTAAAGTACAGGTAGAAGAAAATGTTCCTGGCCTCTCGTTTATAAATAAATTAAGAGGCGTTACGTATGCGGTAGATCTTGTGGCATTACAGAATTACAATTTGAAAAGAAGAGAGGTAACAAATCCGGATAATATTTTACCTGTTAATTCCACATTGGATTTCCCTCCAGCTGAGCGTCAGTCAGGATTTATTGCACAGGAAGTTGAACAAGCTGCAGTTGAGCTGGGGTTTTCATTCAGTGGTGTTGACGCACCACAAAAAGAAGATGGCTTATATGGATTGCGGTATAGCGCCTTTGTAGTCCCTTTAGTGAAAGCAGTTCAGGAACAACAAGACATCATCGAAAAACAACAGAAACAGATTGATGAACTGAGAAAGCTTGTACTGGAGATGGCTGTAAAAAAGTAATCGGTAAACAAGTAATCAGTGGTCAGTGCGGTAATTAAAAGTTTTAAAAGAAAATGATTGTGGGTTAAAAAAATGATAATGTTAAGCGTAGGCTGTGCCTACGCTTTCGCGTCAGCAAAACTCCGTTTTGCCTGATGTTATTTTTTTACAAAATTGAAAAGCAACCCGCTGCCACTTCCTTAATGACTTCTTGCGCATTCCTTTGTACATTTGGATCATGACCAAATGCCCATCATTTATAAAAATCTCCCTCCTTACTTTCTTGCTTGCTTTTCTGTACACATCTTCTCACTGCCAGGTTAATTGGACAAAGGAAGGTTCAGTAGATGGATCCATTCACGGTAATAATCATCCCAGGATTGCAATGGATGCAGAAGGGAATCCACTTATCGTCTGGTTTAATGCAGGTTCTGTCAGGTTTTCACGATGGAATAATGACGAGTTCGAAACTTCAAGAATATTAAATCCTCCTTCAATTCCTTCGGCAGGAGCCAGCTGGATGGGTCCGGATATTGCTGCGCATGGTGATACTATTTATGTGGTCTTCAAAGAAACGCCTGAAGATGCAGGTCATATCTGGTGCATACATTCATTTGATGCAGGTGAGACATTTTCTGATCCTGTTCGTGTGGATTCTACAGGTGAAAGTCTTTCCCGATTTCCTGCCGTGACAACAGATGATTCAGGTCATCCGGTGATAGCTTTTATGAAATTTGATCAGGGCTTTTCGAATGCAAGATGGGCGGTGACAAGGTCAAACGATTTTGGAAATACATTTTTACCCGATGTCTTAGCCAGCGGATGGAGCAGCCAGGCTTCCGATGTTTGTGATTGTTGCCCGGGCTCCATCGTGTGTTCAGGTAATAATGTGGCTTTAGTTTACCGTGATAACAATAGTAATATTCGTGACACCTGGGCTGCATTGTCCACGGATGGTGGGCTGTCATTCACTTCGGGAATCAATATCGATCAGCACAACTGGCTGATACATGCATGTCCTGCCTCAGGTCCGGATGCAGTAATCCTGGGTGATTCCATTTATTCTACATTCATGAATTCTTCAAGCGGTACAGGAAGAGTTTATACGAATCAAACTTCATTGTCAGATTTTTCGTCTTTGCCGGGTACATTAGTGACAGGATCATTACCTGGTTCTTCACAAAATTATCCGCGCATATCTGCATCAGGTAACTCAGTTGCAATCGCCTGGAAGGAAAACATCAATGGCATTGAACAGGCATTACTCAGCTTCACTGCTGATGTTTCATCCGGACTTCCTCCTATATTTGATACTGTGGCTACGAATGGGGTCTTCAATACAGATCTTTCTATCCGTAATGGTAATATTATCGTCGTATGGGAAGATTACAATTCAGGCACTATTGAGTTTCGAAGAGGAACTTATGAAGGATCCACAAGCACTGAAGATGTGAGGAATGAAGCCATTTCTGTTTCCCCAAATCCTTCGCAATCTTCATGGACAATGAAAGGGCAGGATATACTTTCCGGATCACATATAGAGGTGTGTGATATTAGCGGGAAAATAAAATATGCTCAAGTATTACAGGAAAAATTTAATGACCAATCAGTAGAAATTGATAATACGGGATGGAGTAGTGGTGTTTATTTTTTGAGAATATTTCATGATAGCAAGATGAGTACGGTGAAACTGGTTAAATTCTAATAAGCTTAAATTCCAAAAAGAATAAATACGGTTCGGCGTAGGTTTTAACGCAGTTTATACTGAGCGTTCGTCGAAGTATCGGAGTGTAAGCAAATTTCTGATTTGCGAAAAAAAATTACATGCACAAAACGGAGTTTTGTCGACACAAAAGCGTAGGAAAATCCTACGTTTAACAATAATTATTTTTACAAAATGTCCGGCATTGGGTAAGCTTTTATCTCACTGTCTCACTCTTCTCATTCTTCTCACTTCTCTCACTATTCATTATCTTTCACAATGCACTTGTCCCGGCTTCTACGATACATCCCGGTTACCATCCTCGTGCTCTTTTATTCCTTCCCAAATTCATATTCCCAACCTCTAAAATTCATCACGTACACCACCAACAATGGCTTACTGCACAACTTCACCAAAAAATGCGTTGAAGACAAAAAAGGATTTATCTGGATCGTCTCCGAAACTGGGATCAGCCGCTTCGATGGTGTAAACTTTAAAAATTTTCAACATGACGAAAATGATCCGACAAGCCTTCCACACAATATTATAAATGATATTGAAGTAGATACTGAAGGTAGGATCTGGCTGGCCACTAAAAAAGGTTTGTGTTACTATGATCCTGACAATGTCGGATTCAGGTCGATTGATATTGAAGGGATGTATTCAAATTCACCTGCAGTTCTTGCCCTTTGCTTTGATCCGGATAAACAGGCAATTTGGTTTATTACCGACAAAGTTTTATGCAAGTATAGTATCCAAACGAAATCAGTTAATGCCACTTCATGCCTAAATACATCACCCACACAGATCAATCAAATCTACCTGAGCTCTGATCACAGGTTATGGATCGCACTTTATCGTGATGGATTCCTCTTGTATGATATCGCAAGTGACAAAGTTACAGCACAACTACCTGATGGATGGGTGACAAGTTTTTTTGAAGGCAAAGACAATACCATGTGGATCGGCAACTGGCACAGCCTGCATCTTGTCGCCTGGAACATGTCAACGGGTGCGCATGAAAACTGGACAGCACAAGGAGAAACCGGAACAGATGCATACATGATCATAAGCAGCATCACTCATTCTCCTTTTGACGATGATTCTTCTCTGATGATCTCCACACAGACGATGGGAATCCAGCAGTTCAATATGAAATTGAAAAAATATACCGGCGGATACAGCCGTGACCTCTTTATTAAATACAGTCTGCCTTCTGATTTTATTAATTACATCTATACCGACAGCCGTGGCATCATCTGGGTATGTACCTGGAATGGATTCTGCAAAATGAATATGCTGGAACAACAGTTCAGAACGCTTGAAATTCCATTTCTCAATCCTCCCATGTTCCAGTATTACAACCTGATCGAAGGGATCGTGTCATCAGACAAGCCGGGTACTTGGTGGCTGGGCGTCAATGGCTGCGGACTTTTTGAATACGATCCGGAAAAAAAATCGGTGATAAAAGAGCTCTTCGCGGACATCCATGACATTCCTGAATCAATACCTGATGGATCCTGGACTGAATTCCTCATCAGGCTGGATGATGGCACTATCTGGTCCGGCAATGAGGAAGGCCTTGTTAAAATTGAAAAGGACAAAATCACCCGGTATGTTCTTTTAGTGCATGGTTATTATTCATGGAAAAAAAATATTTGCATCGCACCTGATCACACATTCTGGATATCTGCAGAAGCGCATCTCATTCATTTTGAACCCGGATCCGGAAAGTATGATGTGTATGAAATAGACAGCAGCCTTCATCAGCCGCTTCCGATCAAGGCTGTAGCCGAGTCGGCATTTTCAGGCGATCACACTTTATGGACAGGTACGCAAAAAGGCCTTTTTAAATTTGATATACGTTCGAATGTAGCTCAACGTATCGCATTGCAAATCCCTGAAGCGGATAGCCTCGAAGTAAACACCATTAATTCTTTGGTTGCAGATGATCATGAAAAGTTATACCTGGGTACGTTAGCGGGGCTGATTGAGTATGATGTTCGCACCGGGCAAATGGTTTTGAAAGGAAAGGAAGAAAAGGTTTCTCCCATTTTATCCAAATCTTTATTACGGGACAAAGCCGGTAACTTCTGGATCTATACACCTCACGCACTCTTCAGGTACAATCCCGGCAAAGATGAATTTTCAAAATTTACTACTTCAGACGGCATACATAATTTTTCATCAGACCCTGCACACCTTTTCGAATTCGACAACAATTTTTATATAGGATATCGCGGGGCATTTACTGTTTTTGACCCATTGAAAGTTGATGTAAACCAGACCCTGGTAAAACCATTGATTACTGAAGTCCTGATCGGAAATGAATTACAGAAAATAAACCTGGATCGTTTTTCAACCTATTACCTGCCGGTATCAGCGGGTAAAAAAGAAATTACATTTCATTTCACCGGTATCGATTATACCAATTCTGACAGGATCACCTTCATGTATAAGCTCGATACGGATGCGGATTGGCATGAAGCAGGAACAAACCGATCTGTCACGTATACCAATCTCCAGCCTGGAAACTATTCATTCCAATTGAAAGCCCGGAACAGTTCTGGGATCATTAATGAGAATTTAGCAGTGTTCAATCTGGTTATTGCACCCACGCTTATGCAACGATGGTGGTTCTGGCCCTTTATGGCTATCCTCTTTGTCACGATCGTAATCGTACTTGCAAATAAACGCGTCCGGAAAATCAGGACTGAAGAAACGCTTAAAACAAAAACAAAGACCATGCTGGCCGAACTGGAAACAAAATTGCTCCGCAGCCAGATGAATCCTCATTTTATTTTCAATTCCCTGAACTCGATCCAGAAATATATCTGGGAAAATAAAGAAGAAGATGCTGCCGAATACCTTGCCCGTTTTGCAAAATTGATCCGGGCCATCCTTGAAAATTCCCGAAAGGAATTTATTTCACTCCGGGAAGAGCTCGAAGTATTGAAATTATACATTGAACTTGAGCACAGGCGTAGCAATGGGAAATTTGATTACCGGATCCATGTAGCTGAAAATCTGCATCCTGATGATCTTATGATACCTCCGCTTCTTTTGCAGCCCTATATTGAAAATGCGATCTGGCATGGCGTAAATAAAAAAGCAGGTCATGGCAACATCGAAATCAGTATCCGGCAAGTGGAACAATCCCTCGAATTTATCATCGATGATGATGGAGTAGGGCGTAACTTTAACCAAATGCATCCTGATGAAACAAAAAACAGTAAGATTTCTATGGGAACCGATATTACACAACAACGGATCAGTCACCTGCAAAATAATATTTCCTCCTCAGGCGTCAGGATCATGGATAAAATGAATGAAGGGATTCCTACAGGTACTACTGTCATTGTAAGTATCCCTGTCAATAGTAAAGCCCATGCTTAAATGTTATATACTGGATGACGAGCAGCAGGCTGTAGACGGACTGGTTGCTTTGCTGAATAAAAAATTCGCAGGACAAGTCCAGGTGATCGGTAATAGCATTGATGCAAGGAAAGCCATAGACGAAATCGATGCATTGTCCCCAGACGTACTATTTCTTGATGTGGAAATGCCTTCGATGAGCGGTCTTGAAGTAGTCAGGCATTTTCCTCAACGGAATTTTCATATCATCTTCACTACTGCGCATGAGAAATATGCATTGCCGGCATTAAAAGCAGCGGCAACTGATTACCTGGTCAAGCCATTATCTCCGCAGGATGTATTTGATGCGTTGCAAAAATGCATGCCAAAGCATGAACCTGTAGAAGAATCCAAACCACAAGCTGTTCCTCGCATCACATTAAGCACTGCTAATGAACTGTTGCTGATCAATACAGACGACATCATTCGCGTCGAAGCAGACAATAATTATTCGCAATTTTATTTTACTAACCGACCAAAGATCCTCATCAGCAAGACACTGAAAGAATTTGAGGAACAGCTCATCCCGCACAATTTTTTCCGCATACATCAATCGCACCTCATCAACCTGTTGCACGTAGAGTCGGTACAAACCCTGGATGGAGGATATGTAATGCTAAAGCAAGGCCATAAAGTAGATATCAGCCGGCGTCGCAAAGCTGAATTCCTGGCAAGGCTGAAGAATAGCTGACCATATTCTCATCCCTCTGCACCGAATTCTAACCTGTGTTTTCCATCCTCTATTTGAAGAGCTTTACGGACGCTGTCAGGGTTTAGATTTATCCTGACAAAAAGAATATTGTGCCCGGACAGATCGAACTCGTAGTGGAAAAAATGAACCACGGCCATTGGCTGAGGGTGACTGTACCCTATACCACCAATATCATCATGACCGCGATGTTGCAAAATAGCAAAGGAGAAATGCTGAAGACCGTAAAGCTGGTGACTGGTAACAATCTCATCGATATAGAAATGATCACTGATCAGAATGTGAGCATCAAAATCGACACTCCGTTTGAAACATTACTAAAAGAATTAGTTCTTAGATAGAAAATTATAGTTTGGAAAATTCATTACACGGAGGTATTGCCTACCACAGCTACGAGTTGATATTCTCACGACTCACGATTCACGTCTTTTACTACTGCTTCACCCACGCTCCTACGCCCATCAATTTTTCTCCTTTCAGGATTCTGTAAAAATATTGCCCTGCAGGGAGTTCTGGTATCTGAATGGAATTTGTCAAATCATTTTTTGTAAATAACAAATGACCTGATTCATCAATCAATTCAACCCGAAGTGCAGAAGGATCAAATCCATTGACAGAAAATGTAAGATTGTTTAAGCCGGGATTTGGATAAGCTGATATTGACAGCAATGATTCCTGAGGGCCATTCGCTGATACAATGGCTGGAAGTTCGCAGTTAGGGCCTAATTTCAAAATATATGGGTCAAAAGTACTCTGATGCTTCATTCCATATACGATTACTCCACCATCAATTGTTGCTCTGAGACCATATAATCTAATATAAGAATCAAATCCAATATATTGATTACATAATAAGTCAAGATCTTCATTTGCATGCGATATGCTAAAATGCGTAGGCGTATTGATATCCCCGGTAATATTATTATTTCCGGCTAACCAAATGGAAGACTCATCTATATAATCTACTCCACCTAAAAAAGGCGGTTCAAAGCCCCCGGATAAATTATCAGATCCGGGAGGAATGTAGAGTTGCTTGACGATATGTAGGAGTACAAATAATGCCTCACCTTCATTACTTAACCAATATCCATTGACGAAGACTTTTGAATCTAATCGTTGAGCCAGCCGAAGATTCTGTACAGTCTTATTGCAAAAAGAAACACCCGAAATAATAGAATATTGTTTACTGATAAAGTTAAATTTCAGGCTTATGACGGTTGACTGACATGAGTCACTCTTTTATGTTCCCAACAAATATGTTGTACTATCCTTAATTGATAGTATTCTTATGGCAAGAAAGGATAAATTGTCTATTCTCTTTTTTGACAGTAACTCCCCGGAAGAATTCAATAATAATAAATTGGAAACATAGGGAGTATCTAATTCTGTTTCGAGCGCGAAGATGGTATCATTTACAACCGATACATCCAGAATCAGATTATCTGCAGGCGTATTAGGATTATAGATAAAAGTATTCTGACAAACTAATAAAGAATCCACAGAAACGATAAATAAAAATATCAAAACGATTTTCATGATCTTATGAATTATTCAATATCATTAAATGAAATATAGAGAATGATTTTATACATCTGGGTATTTTTAAATTACAAAATGGAAATAATTAGGTTGAGTAATATAGGTAATAAAATTCTTTTGATAAATGTTATTTAAAGAATTTGTCGTCCACATATCAATATTTGTGTTAAAGTTTTATACATTAAAACTTGAAATATTGAATGTATCACTTGATACAATAGGTAATGAAAGATTAGTATGCAGTCAATTACCTGATCAATCAGGAAGCTTGTGTCAAACCCACGGGATATGAATGTTATTTCGTAAACGCAAATTGATTTAATGACTGACTTCTTACTGCTTACTTCTTACTTCTTACTTCTTACTTCTGACTTCTTACCTCTTACTGCTTACCTCTTACTGCTTACCTCTTACTGCTTACCTCTTACTGTCTTACTCTCTTGCCTTCTTACTGTCTTACAGTCTGTTTCCCTCCACTAAATAACCGGGAGAATCCACTCACCCAACCGTTCTTTTTTATCATCCTTCCAGGCCTTACCTATGCCGGAAAATTGATAAAATATGAAACAAGTACTTCTTTTTACATTTCTTCTATTGATGATCGGTTCCTTTTCAGGAAAGCTGAATGCACAGGTCAGTATTAATTCAAATGGCGCACTTCCAAGGTCGTCTTCAATGCTGGATATTTCAAGCACCAACAAAGGTTTGCTTATACCCCGCGTAGCACTGACAGCAACAAATGTTGCAGGTCCTGTTACTTCACCCGACACAAGTCTTCTTGTTTACAATATAGCGGCCGCCGGAACATTTCCAAATAATGTCTTGCCCGGATATTACTATTGGACCGGCGCAGTGTGGAGCCATTTGCTTGGCGGAGGATTTGACTTGCCTTTTACAGGCTCAGGGGCGGGAACCGCTACAGTTAAATTATTTGAGCTGACAAACACAGGACTAAATAGCGCCGCTTCATTCACGATCAATAATGTGAGCAATACAGGCACTGCACTTAATGCTACCACGAATGGTGACGGTATCGCCGGTTCTTTTTCGATTTCAAAATCATCGAATACAAATAATGTTTTCCAATCATTGACAGTTGGTGCAGGAAGGGCAGCCACCTTTCAGATCACGAATGCAACCAATACCGCTGAATCCATTTTTGCATCCACCACAGGACTTGGACGGGCAGCAACGTTGTCAACCATTAATGCTGCCAATGCTTCAGATATTTTATTTGTCACCACCAATGGAACAGGAAAAGCGGCTTCATTCAATATCACAAATGCAAACGGAACAGGAGATGTCCTTTTTGCGACCACCAGCGGAACAGGAAGAGGAGGATTTTTTGAATTGACGAAAATCTCAAATGCATCAGATGCACTCTTCTCAAAAACAAATGGCACCGGACGTGCAGGATCATTTCAAATCAACAACGCAGCTAATGCAGCTTCCGCTTTGTTCGTCACCACAAATGGAACAGGCAATGCCGGTTCTTTTGAAATAACAAATGCTGCAAACAATTCCCCGGCTTTATTGGCAACAACCAATGGCACCGCTACTACAGGAGTTTTTCAAAACACAAATGCTGCAAATGCTGCTACAACGTTAACATCAGCAACAAATGGCACAGGTAGTGCGGCTTCATTCGACATCACAAATACTTTAAATACCAATCCTGTCTTATCCCTCTCTACTACAGGGTTGGGAAGAGCAGGTTCTTTCCAGATATCAAATGCTAATAATCCTGCTGCTGTATTGTTTGCTACTACGAATGGCGGTGGTGATGCAGGATCTTTCTCTATTACAAAACCATCCAGTACAGGAACTGCACTTGTAGCCACGACTGGTGGAAATGGAAAAGCAGCTCATTTTTCAAATACAAACATTGCGAATGGAAATTTTGTCATAGAAGCTGTTACGAGCGGACTTGGTCCTGTGGCTCAATTCACGGCAAACAACCTTACTAATAGTTCAGATGTGCTTTCATGCATTACGAATGGAAATGGACGGGCAGCAGCATTCGAAATAAATAAAAACACGAATGGACTGGATGTACTTCACGCAGCGACCATCGGAACGGGAAGGGCAGGTCATTTTCAAATTTCAAATTCAGCAAATGCAGCTGAAGTAATATTCGCTACAACGAATGGCCTGGGCAAAGCAGCGATTTTTGAAATTTCGAATACATCAAATAATTCCGATGTAATAGTAGGTACAACCACAGGTGGAGGAAGTGCCGGATCTTTTCAAACATCAGGCACCGGATTTGCAGGTGAGTTTGCATCCAGTAATGGCACTCCGAAAGCACTTAAAACCACCGGAGGTGTACAACTTACTGGTATCAATGAAGGAGGTACAGCAGGTAGTGTGCTGACAAGTGATGCAAATGGTAATGCCACATGGCAAAGAAATATTGGGTTTTCTGCGCACATGGGTTCCACACAAGTGGTAACTACTGATGTGGAAGAAAAATTAGTATTCTCTGTTGAAGACCGTGATGATGGAAGCAGCTATAATCCTGCCACGCAGGTTTTTACAGCTCCTTCATCCGGACTTTATCATTTTGATGTGGGTATATCCTGGACCACGACTTTTATTGTGGATAATGTTTCTGTTCTCCTCGTCATGACCGATCATGTTGCAAAACAGACATCAAGTTTTGCCACAGCAGTGAATCCCCAGATGAGTTGTTCGACAAGTGTGTTCATGAATGCAGGTGATACCGTAGAGGCGCGAGTTTTTCAAAGTTCAGCTTCGAATAAAAGCGTGAGTTCGGGTTTATCTTCATTCTTTTGTGGACATAAAGTGTATTGACAGTTTGATTTCAGATTCTCAATTTAATTTAACCTTATTTCTTAAGCAGGTAAACAAGTTTCATTACGTTCTTTATGATCATGATCAGGAATGTCATACTGTGTTGTTTTTTACTTTTCAATATCATTGGAAAGGCACAGTCCGGCAATGCTGAAATTAGGTTGTCAGAACTTTTTTCCTTAGGCGCCATCCATCTGTATGATTCAGCATACCTGCTCAATCCTGGTGCTTCCTTATATGATACCATCCGTGTTGCATTTCACCTGATCAACGATACAGGACAGGACACAACCTTACTTTATTTTGAAGGGGATAATGAGTTCTTCGGTCTTATAGCAGTACCCATGGATAGTGGATATCCGGTGATACGAAAAGCTTCAGGCAGGTATCATTTTGGTAACCTGCAATATGATTATTTATATTTTCGGGTACAACCTGTCCGTATCGATTCTGGTGCTATTTATGCAATTAATGTAAAAGTAAGTGGTAAAGCTTATCGTGAAGCCAGTCCGAATATCTGGATCCTCACTGAGGAACGATATCAAAAGGAGCTGCCACCGGCAATCCAATACCAGGAAACAAATTTCATCATCTCCTATATTTTCCTCGGGGCCATTGGTTTTGGATTTTTCTTTTTCTTTTTCCTCTTTCTCAAAAGCAAATATTCGCTCTATGGGTTGTACGCGCTTTTTCTTTTTGTACAGGCGCTGTATGGATTTATTGAGATCGATGTGTATACTATCCTGGGTCACTTTCTGATCCGGCATGACAATTGGGACGATTTCTTAAATGAATTTCTGGCGTTTACAGGCCAGGGTGTGTATGTCCAATTCCTCATTTATTGGTTAAGTGTAAAAGCCAAAAATCGGATTGCCTATAAAATTTTCAACAGTATCAGCATCTTCTTTTTTACGTATGCAGTGACGTTTGTACTTCTTTACGCTGTGAATCGCTATTGGATAGGTTTAGATATGATGATGAATTTTATGCGGGTCATCGTTTTTCCATTCCAGCTGATTGTTTTTTACCTGATTATTTTCAGGATAAAATCCGATGTCAAATCATATGTGATCACAGGAAGCGTATTATTGATATTTTTTGGAGTGGTGATGGTGTTCCTCAATATGCAGGATGCCTTCGAAAATACCATCGTAGAGGATTTTGACAATGGAAGCTGGTACATGGTAGGTGTGCTGGCTGAAAGTATTTGTTTCGCACTCGGTTTAGGGTTGCGTTACTTTAAGATCAACCAGGAAAATATCAAGCTGCAGGAAGAGAACATGCAAACCCTTCAGGAAAAGCTGGTCACTGAACAGGATGCCCGTCAGAACGAACGAAAGCTTGCTGAATTAAACCTTGAACTTACCAATCAGCAATTAACTGCGCTGAGGGCACAAATGAATCCGCATTTCATTTTCAATGCATTGAATTCAATTCAGAAATACATTCTAAAAGGGAATGTCGACGAAGCCAATAGCTATCTCTCAAAATTTTCAAAACTGCAGCGGATGATCTTATCCTATTGCGATGAAAATTTTATCACGCTTGACAAAGAGATCAATATGCTTCAGCTTTATCTCGAGCTGGAGCAGCTGAGGCTTACAGATGATTTTACATTTGCCATTTCAGTAGATGAGGATATAGAGCCTGAAGAAGTAATGATTCCTCCGATGATGCTGCAGCCATTTACCGAAAATGCAATCTGGCATGGATTAGTGCCCAAGGAAGGTGTAAAACATCTGAGTGTCAGGTTTTCAATGTCTGATATGGATGTGCTGACATGTATTGTGGAAGATAATGGAGTTGGCAGGATTGCTGCAGGAATGATCAAAGCAGAAAAGCTCGCAGATTCAACTGCCAGTAAATCCAAAGGCATGTCCCTGGTCTTTAACCGCCTGGCCATCCTCGAACGGAAATATGGTAAGATATTTTCAGTAGAGATCAGGGATAAGATGGATAAAAACCAGGATGCCCTTGGTACCGTAGTCGAACTGCACATACCTGTTACGGATTCATGATGTTTGATCCTGATTATTTTTTCTTTCTTACTTTCAGGTCATGATCAAAGCGCTCATCATTGACGACGAACCCTCTGCCATTGAAACGCTGACCTTCATGATACAGCGTTATGTGCCTGAGATCAGTGATCTTCAGTCCACACGCGACCCCAACAAGGGTGTTGAATTATTGCAATCATTAAGCCCGCAATTACTTTTTCTGGATGTCCAGATGCCCGGCCTGAATGGATTTGATGTTTTGAAAAAAGTAAACCGCTTCAGCTTTGAAGTCATTTTTACCACTGCCTTCAATCAATATGCGATCGAGGCTATCCGCTTCAGTGCGCTTGATTTCCTGTTGAAGCCCATTGATGCCGACGAATTGAAATCAGCGATAAGGCGGTTTCTTGAAAAACGTGCAAGCGAGGAAGAGAGACAAAAATTATTTGAAAACCTGAAATTCAATCTTACAGCAGAGCAATCTGACTTTAAAATAGCGATCACGACCACAAAAGGAACATTTTTTTACCCGATCCGGAATATCATCAGGCTTGAAGGAGATGGCAACTACACAAGACTATTTTTTGACAATGACAAGCCCCTTCTGGCATCCAGGACCCTGAAGGACTTTGAAGAGATCCTTTCGATGCATGGGTTTTTACGGGTCCATCGATCTCACCTGGTCAATAAAGATTTTGTTGAAGCTGTCTTGTTCGATGGCTATATCGAAATGTCAGATAAAAGTAAAATAGAGATCAGCAGGCGGCGGAAGGAAATCGTCATGCAGGAATTGAAGAAAGCCTAGCCTGACGGGTGTAGTCTAGGTTCTGATTATACATTATGCATTACTTTATATGTTATTGTCCTCAAGCTTTTTATTTGGCCGTTTTCGACAAAAGAAGAATAAAATTCAGGTATTTACAGGAAGGTTAATTTAAAATTCGTCTATTTTTAGACCAAAGGGCAGCAATACTTAACGAATATCGTTTCTTTACAAAGTATTAAGATAGAGTTAACACTTTTATCAGAATTCATATATTTGATTTTCATTCAAAACCAGAATTAGTTATGAAGAGATTGTTACTAACGCTATGCCTGGGCGTGATTGGTCTTTGTTCGGCTTATGCTCAACGGACTATCACAGGCAGAATTACCAATCCGGAAGGTGAGGCACTTATCGGCGCAAACGTCGTGGTGAAAGGCACCTCCCTGGGAACCGTCGCAGATTTTGACGGCCAATACCAAATTACTGTACCGGCTGATGCCACTACATTGGTGGTAAGCTACACTGGTTTCGATACCAGGGAATTGACAATTGGTACTTCCAATGTAATGGATGTAGAGATGACTGAAGGGATCTTCATGGGTGAAGTCGTCGTTACAGCATTGGGGATCGACCGGAATGCACGGGACGTTGCATATGCTAATCAGGTTGTAAAATCTGAAGATTTAAATTCCGCTCCTAACAAAAATACCCTGGAAGCCCTGCGAGGTAAAGTTGCAGGTGTTAAAATTTCCACAGGCTCGGGTTCTGTAGGAGCTTCCACAAGAATTGTCCTTCGTGGAGAAGGATCCTTAACCGGAAACAACAATGCATTAATCGTTGTCGATGGAATTCCTATCGATAACAGTGCATCAAGATCAGGTGATCCTAACAATCGTTTGTCCAATTTGGCACAGGATGGTTACGCAGATTTTGGCAATCGTTTCAATGACATTAACCCGGCAGATATTGAATCGGTCACTGTATTAAAGGGCCCGTCTGCCACTTCACTCTATGGATCTCGGGGAGCTTCCGGAGTTTTACTGATCACCACAAAAAGGGGATCTGGTAAAAATGGATTATATGAAGTAGGGATTAACTCTTCATTTTCTGCTGAGCAGGCTTATGTCCTGATGCAGCGCCAGGATCAGTATGGCCAGGGTTTCGGCATACCGTTCTCTGATGTTCCAGGTAGAGATTCAGGTGAAAACTGGTCTTGGGGTCCTGCCTTTGATGATGTAGTCAGGCCATGGACAAGCCCTGTTGATTCAGATGGTGATGGTGATCTTGAATGGCTTTCAAGACCATACAGCGCAGTTCCGAATCAGATAGAGAACTTCTTTGATATTGGCCACACATTAAGCAATAGTGTTTATGTATCCGGAGCAAAGAATGACTTTACCTACTATGCTTCTTATTCAAATACAGATCAAACTGGTATTCTCCAGAATACCGGTTATAACAGAAATACGTTTAAGCTGGCCTCAAGTGCTAAATTGAGTGATCGCTTGTCTTCGGACTTCTCAATCAATTATTCTATTGTTGACCAAAACACAGCTCAGGAAGGCTTTAGGCCATTCGAAGGACAAAATGCATATGCAAATGCACTCCAGGCTCCTGTAAATATTCCTTATTCTGAACTCAGAGATTATAAGAATCCATTTCATTCTTTTACAGGATACTATGGTTCATATTCCGTGAATCCTTATTTCATCCTCAATGAGAACATTAATAATGGAAAAATCCTCAATTTCCTGGGTAACGTTTCATTAAAATATAAACTCACAGATAATTGGGATATCGTTACCAATTTAGGATTGAATAACGTCCGCACAGATATTACGCAGGCAACACCACAGTACGCATATACCGAACATTTCATCTGGGGTACAGATGGACTTGGCTGGACAGCGCGTGGTAACAGAGCACACAGCGACGGATTTTATGCGGAGACTGAGTTGAATAATAAAAATCTCGACTTCACAGGACTCACCAATTATAGGTTGTCTTTGTCCAGCAGGATATCAGCAGATCTTTCAGCAGGATATAACTTTTTTCAGCGCAATACACAAAGACTGGATGGTCAGACTGTAGGAGGAATTGTGGTGCCAGGATTTTATCATCTTTCCAATTCAGCACAAAATCCAATAGCCAGCAACGAGGAAACGAGATACCGGATTATGGGTCTGTTTACCAACCTTCGGTTTGGCCTGGATAACAAACTTTTCCTTGAATATTCTGCAAGAAATGACTGGTCTTCAACTCTTCCGGAAGAAAGTAATTCATTCTTCTATCAGGCTGTTGGTGCTTCAGCAATTCTTACAGATATCATGAACGTGGAGAGTAAAACGCTCAATTACCTTAAACTACGTGCGAGCTTTGGTACAACAGGAAAAGATGCTCCGCTATACTTACTAAACTCTGTATACGTTGCAAACCCAACTTTACAGTCCCTTGCAAATAACCATGATTTGTTCTTCCCATTAGACGGACAAGCCGGATATACGCTCGGCAATACAATTGGTAATCCTGATTTGAAACCAGAATTAACCACTACTTTCGAAATCGGACTTGATGCTTCCTTTTTGAATGATAGAATCGCTCTTGAGTATACATTCTATCAATCAAAACACACGAATCAGATTGTTGTAGTCACACTTCCAAATTCAACAGGCTTTACTAACACCGTGAAGAATCTTGGTGAAATGCAGAACACAGGACATGAAGTCTCTCTTACACTGCGCCCATTCATCAGTGCAAGCGGTCGTGGATTTAAATGGGATTTAGGTCTCCTTTATTCCAAAAATGAAAATGAAGTCATAAAGATCAATCCGGAAGGTGACCAGAAGGAATTGACCATAGATAACTTTTATGGTGTGAATTCAGTTGCAGCCGTAGGACTTCCATTTGGAACTTTTAAAGGCCAGGTCACCAAAACGAATGCACAGGGTCAGATTATAGTAGATGCCGCCGGGATACCAAAGTTTTCTGATGACCTTTTTTACCTGGGCTCTTATCAGCCGGATTTTACCGCTAGTGTATCAAATACATTCGGTTGGCGCGGGTTTAGTTTCAATTTCTTGCTTGATGTACGTAAGGGAGGCCAATTCTTATCTACTACCAAAGACATGACAGAGTTTAATGGTACTGCACTCACTACTTTGATTGCAAACCGAGAATATTTTGTTGTGCCAAATAGTGTGACAGAGAATGCAGACGGAACTTTTACTGAGAACACAACCCCCGTTGCACCATACGACTATATCAGGAATGTGCCCTTCTCAGACCACCTGATTGATGCAAGTTATGTGAAGCTTCGTGAAGTGTCTTTGAGATATCAATTCCCAAAAACACTTATGAGCAACTCGCCATTCAAGAGCGCTTCGATTGGAGTATTCGCTAAGAATTTGAAATTCTGGCTGCCAGAAGAAAATACCTTCGCTGATCCTGAAGTGAATGGTCCGGCTCTAACCGGCAATGCAACAGGAATTGAAACGACACAAACTCCACCTTCCAAGAGTTATGGTGTCACCTTAAATCTCATTTTTTGATCAGTAAAAAACAGACAAGTATGAAATCAATAATAAAAATTTGCATGATCACACTAGCCTTCTGGTTTGTGTCGTGCGAAAATCTATCAGATCTAAATATTGATCCCAACAATTCGTCTTCAGCAAGGCCTCAGGAAGTGTTGACTTCGACATTGGGATATATAGCCTTCATTATGGATTCTCAGTACAATGACGCCGCATTTCTGTGGGGACAGTATTGGACATGGGGTGCCGGAGTTTCTCTTGGCGATGAGGCAAGATATATCCAGATTCCATCTAACACAAATCAGGCCTGGGCAAGATCATATAGTGATGCCTTAGCAGATATAAAGTTTCTCAAGGGTGTTGAGAATACTGCATTCAATGGGATAGGTAAAGTACTGGAGGTTTTTGTATACCAGTATTTAGTTGACCATTTTGGAGATGTCCCTTATACAGATGCTATTAAAGGTGCAATTGCTGATGGTTCTGTTCTTGCACCTACTTATGATGATGACGCTGCGATCTATCCTCAATTACTGACATCCATTGACGATGCCTTGGTCGATCTTCGGGCAGCAGAAGCTGATCCAGTTATCGTAGTAGGAACTGAAGATTTGGTTTATAGCGGAGACCTGGCTAGCTGGATAAAATTTGCAAACTCACTGAAGCTCCGCGTTTTAATGAGGATGTCAGATGTAAGTGATGTCGCTGCTCAGGTAAGGGCTGTTGTTGCCGAAGGTAACTTTATTGAAACTGCTGATGAAATTGCGGAAGTACCTTTTTCTGGTGCAACAGGATCTGAAAATCCAATGTTTGCCTGGGAAGAATCAGGTATTGGTCTTTTTTATAAGGCCGCTACCACGGTTACGGATGTTCAGGATGCTTTAAACGATCCTCGTAAATTCTTTACCTACATTCCAGCGGTAGCCCATCCGGGTGAAATCAGGGCAGCAGATCAAAACGAAATTGCATTGATCTTCACAGCAGAAGATAAAGACTGGAGTGATCCTTCACCGGTGACCTACGGGGCTGGAGTACCTACCATTTTTATGAGCAACTGGGAAACATGGTTTTTGCGTGCAGAAGCGGCAGTAAGATTTGGGACAGCGGATGATGCAGCAACTGCGTTTACGAATGCAATTGATGCCAACTTCACTTACTTAGGAGCTCCTGATGCCGCCTCTTATACCGCTAATCTGGGATTTGGTGCAGCTTCGGACGCCGAAAAAATCAATATGATCGGTGTACAAAAATGGTTGTCCATGAACGGGCTACAGGAAGCTGAAGGATGGATTGAAGCCAGAAGATTTGATACTCCTGAGAATCCCATTTTCTATGGTCCTAATGGAATTTTCCAAACGCCTATTCAATCCGCATTGGGGGATCGTGTTTTCCCTGTGCGTTGGTTGTATCCGGAATCAGAACAAACCCTGAATTCGAATGCTCCACCACAGTCTTCTATAACCACCAAAGTATTTTGGGACAGATAAATAACTCTAAATCAAATATCATATGAAAAATATAAAATTAACCATCTCATTTTTATTTGCCTTCCTCCTTGTTGCAGTGTCTTGCAACGATGATGAATTTGTCAAATATGAAGGAGAAGCATTTTCGCAAATAACTGATCCTTATTTGCAGATACTTACGCCAGTAATTTCTTTTCAGGCTGGCACCCCTTCCTATGCATTGAAAGTCCATGTTATTAATGGCACAGAAGCCAAAAGGATAACAGCCGTGGATGTTTATAAAGTCTTTACAGATATCGTGACAGGAGAGAAGTCAAATGAGGCATTATTAAAGTCATACCCTGTTGGGCCTGGTACTACCCTCATAGATGATCAATTGACATATGCTGACTTGAAAGCAGGCCTTACCGTCAACGGAGGAAGTCTTCCGGACGACGAGACAGCACTTGCCTTAGGTTCTGGCTGGACACTCAGATTCGTTGGCAAAACCGCTGCCGGAGATAAACGTATGAATGGATCTGTACAGGTAAGTGTTCTGAGCAGATTTGCCGGATTGTATGAGGTGATTGAATCAAGTTACTACCGGATCGGAGTACTGACAGCTACGTGGAATGGGGAGAAACGTTTTATTGGTTCTATTGATGAAAATACGTTTTCCTATAATGGCTTTTGGGGAAATTTTCCATGGGCAGATCATTCCTTCAATTTTGATCTGAACGAAAGTGACTATTCTATTGAAGTACCGATAATTGTCAACGGTATATATGCCGGTAGCAGAGCCATGAATTGTCGCGTTGAACCAGCATTATTCACGAGCGTGTCTTGTGCGGGTTCAAATGTGCTCATTCCTGATGACCTTAATGGAAAACATATAATCAAACTCACCTACGGCTACTATACTGATGGCAGTGGATCAAGAGAGTTTCAAGAAGTCCTTCAAAAACTATAGCCTAAAACACTAACACATGATAAAGTTAAATAGAAATATAGGGTTGTTACTGGTTGCGTTGTTATGCGTAGCCTTTCACTCCTGTAAAGATGATGATACGGTAGTCTCTACCATTTCTTTTTTTGAGAAATTCTCTGCTGTCCCCATTCCATTGGTAGTAGCCGAAGCCGATGAGACGTATTCTGTCGAGGTTGCTTTTGGTGAAAAACAAGTTATGGATGTCAACGTTACGGTTTCTGTCGCAGCTACTTCCACAGCAACTGAAGGCGTAGATTTTGACCTGGTATCGCATGAGTTTTCTGCTCTTGCATTAAGTAGCGGTACTATCGAAATCCTTGTGCACTCGGATTTTGAACCTGAGGGAAATGAAACGGTTGTTTTACATTTTGAAAGTGCCGATCCTCATGGTCTTCCTACAGCTTCTGAAAGTCTTGTGCTGACTATCCGGGATAGTATCTACCCAGCCTCCATAGCCCTGAATTGGGAAGGAGAATATACTGATTCGAGCGGCACATCTTCATTATGTGGTGCCATCGATATTGATTTATTTCTCGCAGACGATCAGGGTAACTTTGTAGGTGGAAACGGTGGTGCAACTGCCAATTGTCCGGAAAGTATATTTGTTAATTTACCTGACGGTACTTACGACATTATAGCTAATCTCTGGGAAAATTCCGTATTAGACTCTCCAGGACTTATTGAAAGTCCTATCACGATGGAGGTCAAAATGTTTAAAGGAGGTGTTGTAGTGGAAGCAAATTCAACGATTAAGTACAATACCGGAAATTTCAACCAGGTTCCACTTTGGACTACTTTTACTCCCAGTGATCAGGCTGGTGTAGCTCTTGCGGATGTAGGCACTATCACTATTGGTGGCGGCAAAGTTACCCTGATTGACCCTGCAGGAAATGTTGTAGGATCCTTTGATAAATAATAATATTAAAAACCTGTGTTTTTAAGCACGGTTTTATAATGAAAAGGGCAAGAGAATTGTGACATTCTTCTTGCCCTTTTCTTTTAGATTTTCTCCAATCCCATCTTTGAAATTAATTGATCAAATCTTGAGTCTGATTTCAATTCGTTTAACATGGGATACCGGATACAGAATATCATGCCAAGACAGGCTATGCCGACACGCTCTTCATAGGTCTTATTGAGGAAATGAAAGGCTTTGTCATATTCTTTCAATCCAGAATATATGAATGCATAATCCATATCTAGGATCACACCGGGCTCTTCAATTTCCCTTTGCTTTATTTTTTCAAGGCATTCCAAAGCTTTTTCCTTGTTTCCCGCCGCAGCATAGGCATGTCCTAAGGAGCTATTGCCTTTCAATGGGTGTCCGATCAGCTTTTGATATTTTTCAAAATTCAGTATCGAATTTTCGTAATCACCAAGAGCCAGATATGTCATACCCTTTCCTTCGAAAGCTCTTCTGAAAACAGGATCTAAATCCAGTACTTTATCATATTGAGCCAGTGCCTCATCGAAATGGCCCGCAAACGAATATGCGTCTGCAAGATTTAACATCAGGGGTAGCGAAAGCGGATCAAGGATAAGGGCCTGTTCCATTTTCTCAATCGCCTGTGTAAATTCTCCTTTGGCGATCAGAAACCAGCCATGCACCTGGTTGATCAATGAAGAATTCAGGCTCAGGCTTAATGCTTTATTAAGCGATGCTTCTGCTCCTTCAAAGTCCCAGTTATGATAGAATTTGATCGACGCCAGTGACAGGTGTGATTCTGCATGATTAGGATCAAGTTCAATCGCTTTTAATGTATAGTCTTTTGCTTTTGAATAAGCTTCAGCTTTTGGCATCAATCCCGCAGAACCCATGAACGTATAGCAAAAAGAAAGTGCACAATATGGTGAAGCAAAATGTGGATCCATCCGGATAACCTCCTCAAATGTGCTGATGGCTTTGAGGATATCTTCAGGTTTTGATTTATTCCAGTAGTACCGGCCTTTCAGAAAGAGATTGTAAGCATCGATATTTTCTGTCAGCGGTTTGATGATGTGTGTCACCTTTTCAGACAGTGCAAAATTTTCTTTCAGCCGGTTTACAATTTAGAGTGATATCTCATCTTGCACCTGAAAGATATCCTCAAGATCACTATCATAATTTTCAGACCATATGTGATATCCGTCTGAAGTATTTACCAATTGCGCAGTGATCCGGATCCGCTTGCCTGATCTGCGCACGCTTCCTTCCAATACTGCGGATACCCCAAGCTTATTTCCTACCTGCCGTACATCTTCGTTTTTACCCTTAAATGAAAATGAAGATGTGCGCGCCGATACCTGCAACCCCTCAACACGGGACAATGCATTGAGAATCTCTTCAGAAATACCGTCGCTGAAATATTCATTCTCTGCATCGGAGCTCATGTTGACAAACGGAAGGACCGCAATGCTTCTTTCACTTCCGGCCTTCATCCCGATCTGGGCAGCGGTGGGGATGACTAATCCTTCATTTGTAACCGCATATACATCTACCTGGCGCTTTACATTTTTGAGATTAAATCTGCCAAGCAGAGAAGTTTTTATTTCAGTCTGATTTTTTATTTCATCGTATATTTTATCGGAGATAATGACGGCTCCGGGAACAGATATAGATTCAACGCGTGATGCAACATTCACACAGTCACCGTAAATGCCTTCATCATCATACGTGATATCTCCCGAATGCAATCCTATACGCAGTGCAACTTTAGGTTCATTCTGTAATTCTTTTTGAATTTCAACAGCACTTAAGACGGCATCGATGGCACTCGTGAAAATACTGAGCGTACCATCCCCATAATATTGCATGATCTTCCCATTATATCCGGGTATGAATTTTTCAAGGACCTGCCGCTGCCTTGATTGGAGTATTTTTGCCGTTTTTTCATCCTCCTGCATCAATGCCGTATACCCTGTCATGTCTGTAAACATGATAGCAGCTAGCAATCTTGTTTGCTGCGATTTAGTTTCCGGATGTGATGTGGCATCTTCCATGGATCAGGAATAAATTCAATATCGAAAGATAGGGGTTTAGCTCTATAACTGAATACCCCATAATAATGGGGGATAACTTTCAGAGAGATAATATTTAGTTGGGGCGTATTGCATACGCCCTTTTTTAGAAACGTATGTAATACGCTCCGGGTTCACAGAAATTAAGGATCTCTTCTCAAAAACACAAATCCATTTTTGCGATATAGCTCTTTGAGATCAGGGTAGTCCTTGTATTGATCGGTCAAATTAATTTTCGTGACGAAGTAAACAGGTTTGTCAATATCTCCTGAAAGAAGCCATTGCATGTCATAGGATTTATCATCAGATGGTTTCACTTTGTGGGTATAAAACAAATTCCCATAACTTTTAAATCCTAAAGTCTGGACATAACAATCTTCGCCCTGTCGCTGTATAAAAAAATCTATGGCCGCTCCCTGCGAATATCTTTCTATTTTAGGAATCAGGATTGTTGAAGCCATGAAAACTACAATCGCTGTGCCGCCGAAAAGTATCCATGCGGCACTGATGTATTTTTTTTTATTCAATTTACCTAATCCGCCCAGGATGACCATCAACAGGAATACTCCGATAAGACATTCCAATCCTGACCAATGTACATCAGCCCGCATTGCAGCTTTTGCAAATTCATCTTTTACATAAGGTATGAGATTATCTATATGCATTGCAAAAAAAGGAAGTACTATTAGTGCTATGGCAATGACTCCACCCACGATAGAAAGAAGAAACGGAATATAGCGCGGCATTACCATCTCTTTCCTTTCCCATTTGTAAAAAGCATACGCCGCAAGAAATGAAACCGGGAACCATGCCAACGATGAATAATGTATAATACGCGACTTCACGATCGTGAACAAAATCATAACTACCCAGAAGAGTATAACCATCCATAATTTAAAATCTTTTTCATGCCTGACACTGGATGGCATTTTTGCAAAAGATGGAATAGCAAATACAGATGCAGGAAAGCACCCCAGGAGGATAACTACAAAATGATAACCAGGGAAACCTCTTTGACCTGCATCATGGGTAGTGAAAAGCCGTACCTGGTATCTAATAAATTCGGTGATAAACCATGGCCCGTTCTTAGCAGTTTCGTATCCATACCAGGGAAGGGTCACCAGGAAAGTGATAAAAATAAATAGTATCACATGCCCCCAGTTGAAATAAATCTTAAATCGATTAAAGATGAGATATATGAACAACACAATAAGGAAGATCATCAAAGCCACCGGCCCTTTCGTCAAAATCGCAAACCCCATGAATATGGCGGACAAACAGGTATAGGAAATTAAATTTCTTTCCAAATCCGATTTATCAAAATCATTTCTTTTCCAATGGTAGCAGATCAGGAAATAAAAGGAAATGAAAATAAAGAGGTTAAACCATGGATCAATAATGCCTGATTTGAAATACAGATGCGGGAAAATGGATCCACCATAGGCAAGGGCCCAGAATAAGCCTAGCTTACGATCCTGTAACCTGGTGCCAATGATGAACAAGACAAGCAGCGTGACAATTCCGCATAGGGCATTTGGAAATCTTGCAGCAAATTCGGAAACAGAGAAAATCATCATCGATGTGCTCTGCATCCAGAAAAACATGGGTGGTTTTTCCCAGAAAGGTTTGAAGTCAATATACACCCGGCTGTAATCCTGAAGGACCATCATCTCACGTGAGCATTCCGCAAAATTGATCTCATCCCAATCAAATAAATGAACAGATCCAAGAAAAGGAAAGAAAAAAATCAAACCAATGTTGACAATTATGATCACTTCATTCCGCAGAAGGAATTTCATATGCAGCGTTTAATGAATGTAAATGTAAAGAATGTTTTTTACGCCTATTGCTGCAGGTCAGTAGCGCTCAGTACATTGAGTTGTTCATCCATTTTAACATAAAAGTGATGCAGGACAGGTGCGCCTGTAGCATCTTTTGATGTAAAGGCAAAATCCATTCCTATGAATTTGATCTTTTGTTCCTGTTCAGGTTTTGATGTTGCATTCAGGCTGTCCAGCTTATGTTGCTGTACATAGATTTCTGTTTTAGACCTGGTGATATCGTTCAGGTTTGTCAAGATCGTCTGATCATTCGGTTGGAGCGCAAGAGTCTTTTTTAAAGCACTTTCAATGGAATCCAGTCGTTGCAACCGGCTTTCTTTATTTGTAAGGCTTAGCGAAATAACCTGCAATTGCCTTTCCATAAATTCCTTTTCTGTCACGGTATCAAGACCCGTGATCGCAACGAACTCATATTCTTTTCCTGTATATCCATGATCTTTCAGATAAGATTCGGCGTGTGATTGAATGGCTTCTGTTCTTGATGTATCCGGATGGCAATGGATCAGGACGACACAAACTAAAAAAAGGAAAATATATTTCATGGCAGGTCCTTTGATTTCCGGACAATGATAGAGATATTTATGTGAATTCTCCTCCCGGTAAATTATACTAATTTGCACAATGTCTTATCGTCAGCTATGACAAAAACAAATCGGGCCGATAAAAAACTACATCGTGCATGGAGCATGTATGATTGGGCCAATTCAGCATACAATCTTGTCATTACCGCGACCATTTTTCCGATTTACTATCTGGCTATTACCGGGGATGGGAATGATGCAACACCGGACTATGTTTCATTTTTCGGATGGAACCTGATCAATAGTGCGCTCCTGAATTATGCACTGGCTTTTGCATACCTGGTGATAGCCATCCTTTCCCCCATTCTTTCTTCCATTGCAGACTATAAGGGGAATAAAAAAAGATTCATGCAGCTCTTCTGTTATTTGGGTTCGGTATCCTGCTGCGGCATGTATTTTTTCTACCCTGGCAACGTTGAGTTTGGCGTCATCCTAGCTATTTTAGCAGCAATTGGTTATTGTGGGAGCCTGGTTTTTTACAACGCGTTCCTTCCGGAAATAATAGAACCGGAAGGACGGGATAAATTAAGCGCACGCGGTTATGCATATGGTTATATTGGAAGTGTGGTGCTGCAGGTGATATGCTTTGCATTCGTGATGATGACTTTTGAAGATGCTACTTTTGCTCCACGATTGTCTTTTTTATTGGTGGGACTATGGTGGCTGGTCTTTGCCCAGATTCCATTTCGTGTATTGCCCTTAGGTACACCTATTGTAAAGGACTTCAAGCACAGTGTGCTTTCGAATGGATTCCGGGAGCTGAAAAAAGTGTGGAATCAAATAAAGGAAATGCCATTTCTCAAATCATACCTCACCGCTTTTTTCTTTTACAGCATGGGAGTACAAACCGTCATGCTGGCATCAGCCGAATTTGCAAGCAAAGAAATTAAAAAAGAAGTCGATGGACAATGGGTGAATATGGAAGCTAAAGACCTTATCATTACGATCCTCATCATCCAGCTGGTGGCTATCCTTGGGGCTATGCTCATGGCGCGCTTATCCCGGCTGATAGGAAATATCAGGGTGCTCATGTTGACAGTGAGCTTATGGATAGGAATTTGTATTGCAGCTTATTTTATCCACACCGCCTTGCATTTTTACCTGATAGCCACAGTTATCGGCTTGGTGATGGGTGGCATTCAATCCATGAGTCGTTCTACCTATTCTAAAATAATGCCACCAACCCGTGACACAGCTTCATTTTTCAGCTTTTATGACGTCACCGAAAAACTGGCGATTGTCATCGGTATGTTTTCATTTGGTTTTATCGAACATATTACCGGTAATATGCGAAATTCGATTTTTGCATTGACAGGATTTTTTATTCTCGGTTTTATCTTTCTGATGATAACCAATAAAAAAGGTAAATTGGTAAGCACATAATATTATTGGCAATTCTATAATAAAAAAAAGTATGACAAAACTTTCTTACAAAACACAGGAACTTCATACACCGGGTAATTTTCAAAATATTTTCAACATTGTACATTCTCAGTTTTCAGCTTCTATCGGGAAGAGGTTTTTATTTCTCCTCCTGTGTATCTTCTTTTTACCCGGAAAGAACAGCATCAACGCTCAGCTATCTGAAGTGAATGGGGGTCCAATGATTGAAAACAGACCCGGTGAATGCTTAACTGATATTCAACGCCAGGTTATCCAGGTTAGGCTGCAGGAAAATATTAATCTTCTTCGGCATGATGGCAAATTACCTTTAGCCCATTCGCGATCTGGTTTAGTTTTATTTGAATTTCCAATGCAATGGAATAATGGATTTAGTGATTATGGATTTTATGGCATCTCTAATTATGTTGATCATAATACTGGTTTCCCGGGTTTGATCCAGGACTATGCATGCGGACAGAGGTCTTACGATACAAATGACGGATACAATCACAGGGGAACAGATTTTTTCCTTTGGCCTTTCGCCTGGAACCTTGTAGAGCAGGATGCAGTAAAAATCGTGGCTGCTGCACCCGGAGTCATCATAGGAAAAACGGATGGCAATGATTACCATAGCTGTGCATTTTCTACGGCAGACTGGAATGCAGTTTACCTGATGCACGATGATGGATCCACGACATGGTACGGACACATGAAAAAAAATTCATTGACTTCTAAAAATATCGGGGAAACAGTGACTGCCGGTGAATACCTGGGTATTGTAGGCAGTTCTGGTAATTCTACAGGACCTCATTTACATTTTGAGCTCTATGGATCGGGTGGTGAGTTGTTGGATCCATATGCAGGTGATTGCAATTTGTGGAATACGGATAGCTGGTGGGTTGAGCAGCGTCCATACATCGATCCAGCTATAAATAAAATTCAAACACATTTTGCACCGCCGGACATGCTTCCATGTCCGGAAGAAGATGATATCAATGCATCGGATGAATTTCAGGCAGGCGACCTTGTCTATCTTGTCGGATATTTTAAAGATCAGCGTAGCACCGATCAGTGCAGGTTTAGCATTGTCCAACCGAATGAGGTCATTGCATTGAATTGGATATTTTTTCAGCCCGAACCTTACTACAGCGCTTCTTATTGGTATTGGACATTTCTATTGCCGACAGATGCTGTAGAAGGAACCTGGACATTTCAATGTGTTTTTGCGGGCAAAACATACAGGCACCATTTTAATGTCACCAATGGATCATCAGCTTTAAATGATGACGGTCCTTTTTTCAAAGACCTGTTCATCTATCCGGATCAACATGAACTCTGGTTAAAGGCGAATTGTACAAGTCCTTTTGATGGTAAAATTTTCATTTCCGGTTCGACAGGTGTAAAGTTGTTTGAAAGCACTTTACATTTTGATTCCGGCGAAAATGATATTAAGATTCCATGGAGGAAATATGGACCCGGACTTTATTTCGTCACTATTCTTTCTGGTGATAATTCAATGATTACCACCAGAAAGATAGTTTTTGATTAATGCTGAAAGATTAACGCAAAATCGTAATGTCACCGGTCAGCTGAATGATTTTATCTTTTTTATTCTTGGCTGAAAGGCGATATACATATACGCCGGGCAGGACTTTTTTTCCGTCGAATGTTCCATCCCATCCTTTATTGGTTTGGTTAGGAGGAAAACCCGATTGAGAATAAACCAAATCACCCCAACGACTAAAGATCTCAAAGTATTCAATGATCGTAACCGAAGGATCAGCTAAAGGTGTAAGCAAATCATTTATACCATCATCGTTTGGTGAAAAGACAGTAGGTATATAAATGGTGCTATGTAAAAGCACCTTGATTTTCAAATCGTCACTGTACAGGCATCCTTTGCTATCAATTGCAAAAAGTGAGTATTCTTCATCCACTTCAGGTTTGATCCAGTTGTCCAGGAGGAGCGGGTCGATGAGGCTGAGATCACCTGTCCAGTAAAATGTATCAGGCACAAAACTTATCACAGGACGTATATTCACACTATCTCCAACCAGGATCGCAATATCAGGTCCCAGACTCAAGGTCTCTGCACTTACAGACTCGACCGTCAGATTAAAGGAAATCGTACAGCTGAATCCATCCAACAGATCAATCTTATATATGCCTGCTCTCAGGCCGGTGAATGTGAACGGAAATGATGTAACAGGTTGCATGGTGCCTCCATTGATCGAAATGAAATATGGACCATTTCCACCCTGGACATCATTGAGGATGATCACGCCATCCTGATCTCCGGGACAGGTGATATCTACTACATTCACATCTGGTGCCATTTCTGTATAAATGCTTACATCAATTTGTTTTTCCTGCCTGCAGCCAAGTTCATCTATGCTGACAAAATGGTAAACACCAGCAGCAGCAACCTCCAACGAGTTTTGATACAAGCTATCATTTGCAACGATCCAGTATGAGACCACATTCCCCTTTGCACCGGACACAATTGCATCAAATGTTATTTTATCATTCGGACAGAGAGAAACATCATCAGGCAAATTTGAAATGCTCAGCGTGCATGCACAATCCGGCGCTGGTATCATCAGGTTATTGGTGCATAGCCCGCCGGTACTGGAAGCAGTAACCTGTACATTGGTCAAAAGCGTGAGTCCATCGATAAGATATTGTCCGTTACCGATAGAGGTCAGATTGCCTTGTGTGTTTGTGATATTTCCACTGGAAGAAGTGATGATCGCTTCCCAGCTTAGAAGATCTGCAGCGCATTTGACAGATGAGATCTGCAGTGAAGGAGTTGCTATCACTTCTATCGAGATCTCTGCAAAATCATCACATCCTGCTACCGGATTACTCAATGTGAATCGAAGACGATAAATCCCTTCATCGGAATCATTAGCGACAAATTTTGTGCCGTTCAAGGTTGCAGGCTTCGAACCCGGAGGACGGGCAACAATGCTCCATATCCCTTGTTCGCCGGTGATGAGGAAATCATTTAGTTCCTGTATTCCGGATTCACTACAGATGCCTTGCGTAGGCGCAGATATGGCAACACTCGGACATGCACAATTCCTGATGATCAGGTTTACACCAACTGTATCCTTCTTGCAGGGTAAAACAGCATTGGAAGTTGTATAAAAGACTGTATAGTTTCCGGAAGAGAGTGTGCTTGGATTGAATATGCTTGATCCTGAAATGGGAGCACTGACAGTATCCGGAAAGAACCATGTCCCGTTAGTATTGCCAAAAGAAATGAGATCATCAAAATCAACCTGTATATCTGCCGTATCACAATACACCTGGGATCCTCCACTGATAATAAAATATGCAGAACCGTCTATGGTGATAGTTATGGTTTCACTTTCTGGTGGGCAAAATCCGGTCTGATCAGTGGCAGTAAGTGTGAAGCTTACTGAACCTGCAGTGATATCTGCTAATGTAGGTGTATAGCTTGTATTTAGTGCATTTGGATTGGCGATTGAACCACTGCCAGTTTCCTGCCATTGGAATACTACATTATCCCCTCCGCCACTGCCAAAGAGGTTGATCACATCCGGAGCACAAACAGTAGCATTACTTCCGGCATCCACAAAAGGTGAATTGTGCAACTGTAACTGAAATGAAGCTGTATCAACACAATCTGCAAGTATGACTGAACGAATAAATCTAAGGACATACATTCCTGCATCCTTGTTCACGCCCTGGAAATTAGTTCCTGTCAATGTTGCTGGATTTGATCCGGGAGGTGTGCTGACTAATTGCCAGTTTCCAACTACACCAAGCCCTTCAAAAGTTGATAGATCAACTGTTGCCTGATCGGAACAAATCTGCAGGCTACTATTTTGTAATAAAGCTGGACAACTACAATCCGGTGCAGCCTGTAAAATAGTATTTATACAACCTGTAACCGTATTGGTCAGATCAAATTGAATATCGGTATCGAAAGGAATGTTGGTTAATGAAAAACTATCTGTCCCTGCTATATTCGTTAGGTTACCTGTGCTGACCACAATATTGTCAGCATCAGAGGTGAATGATACCTCATACTCAAGAGAAGCATCATCACACAGAATGTTGAATAGATCTACTGTCGGCATTGGATTAACAGAAGCCTGGATGGTATCCTTGCTCGGACAATTGCCCGGATTGCTAGTAAATAGATAATACCATGCATCTCCGTTTTGAGGTTGTATGACACCTGAGACAGCTAAATTCGTGGTAAGGTCAAACCATAGTCCGCTTCCTCCTACACCATTGAGCACAGAAGGAGCCAATGTATTCAAATTGATCGTTCCCGGTTCACATAAGACCTGGTCTGCTACCTGCTGAAGATCAGCGACAGGATACACATCAAACGGAACCTGTGTACGTATGCTGTAGCAATTATTTAACGGGTCAAGAGCTTCTGAATAATAAATCGCACTTACTGCGGAAGGTGGTTGATAGGTAAGGCTGTTTTGTAAAAGCGGAATACCACCACTGGGTACATTATACCAGTTAGAAACCATACCCGGATCTATAGTAACAGTGAGGACAGGGATTGCACTGCCTTCACAAATTGCATACGAAGGCTGTGCCGGCAATGGTGGATTGATGAGTGGACAATTACAATTGGGTGCGATGATGAGAAATGTATCCCTGCAAAGATGAGATGCATTTAATACTTCAATAGACACATTTACGTTTTCAGGAATTCCTTTTACAGAGTCCTGGCCTGTAAGGTTATTTACAACCTGGCCCACACTTGCATGAATAGAATCTGCAGAGCTTGTGAATACGATGGAATAGGTATGAAGTATCATGTCACACGGAGATCCCAGTAAATTAAAATCAGGATAGTCCTGTACGTTGATCACTATAGGTAATGTATCGAAACACATGCCTGCAGTTGCCAGAACATACACTGTGGTAGTATCAGCAGGAATATAAACTAATGGATTCAGAAGGTTAGTTGTATCAGGCGGGAGTCCCGAATGAAACGTATATACCGGCATGCTCATACCGGCATCATTCAAAGGAATAGATTGAAGTACGACAATATCTCCTTTGCAAATGTCTAATGGCCCGACTGAATCTATATCAGGTTGTGGTAAAATAGTGAGTGGTACCTGAATTGAATTCGCACAGTAATCATCTTCGACCATCGCCCAAAGCTGAACGACATTTAGCAGGTTTGCACCGGTTGGATTATTGAGTATATCTCCGCCTTCAAGTGGATTACCATCAGACCAGGTAACTTCCAGGAAGGTACTGATGAAAATATCATAATCCGTAAGGTTAATATCATTCGCTATTCCCTTGCAAAAGGTCAATGTGGGTGCCGTTATTTGGGGTAATGCATGGATGGTAATAAACTGCTGATCATTATCTAATATGGCAGTGCATCCATACTTACCGTATACATTTAAAAGTGTGATGACAAGATCATGTCCTGCGAGGATCTTTGGCACAAGCAATGAATGTGTGGCTTCATCATACACAGCCTCCGGAACATCGGCAACGCATATTTCCAATTCCGTGCTAATTTCCAAAGGAACATCTGTAAATGTCCAGGTTGGGAATCCACTAGCCGTGACTGAAAAATCCATCGAATAATCTTCCTGACCACCGGTGATGTCTACATAAACATGTGCGGGATTATCCGGACAGCTATTTGGACATGTGTCTTCATCACCAGAGATAGTAGCTGTCATGGTATGATCACATGGATCAGAACAAAATCCTGGTGCAGGAAGCTGGAGTTTGAATATGCATTGCCAACCATTCATATCCTGAATGACGATCGCGAGATGATCAGTGGTAGCTGTGCCCGGGTCGAGGAAAAATGTTGTTGGTATGCCTACTAGACCGTTCCCGGGTGAAATGGATCCTGTCGCAACTCCGAGATAGGTGGGATATAACCAGTAATCAGGGCCAAATCCCGAACCCATAACATTAAGTGTCACGGTCATCCGGTCGTCGGTGATATCATTGGGCGTTCCATTTACATCACATCCTATATCTAAAATTGTTGCATCAATATTTACATGATATACTGTGACCGTTGCTGTATCAGATGGACAGCCCGGATGCTTAAAGTAATATGTATAGGTACCCGGTCCCCAGAAAGAAGAATAATAAATACCATTGATAGGATCCAGCGGAGGAGACCAAAGACCGCCAGCATCATGCACACCCAGAAATTGCCCCAGTGCCACAAGACCTTGTGTAGGACAAACTGAAATAGTAGCATGATGTCCCGGATTGTTGTGCGGAACATTTATCGTGGCTGAGGGTGAAAATGGACCCTGCAGAGGACATCCACCAACTTCTGTAATTTTAGTGATCGTATACGTATGTGTATCTGAAATCGTGACATTCACAATGTGAAAGTCAGAGATGCCTAATAAGGAAAAGGATGTAGTACCATCTGTATACAGAATATCAAATACACCCGGAGGTAAATGGAAAATGATAGGGGCGTCAAAAGGAGCGCAACCATCACAATCCAGGCAGGTAATGCCGATGACTATATCATCTATCGGGATTGAAAAGCCTGCAGCATAATCAGGTGCCTGTAAATTGTAAGCCGTACAATTCGCAAAATTTTTCCAATTTATAGCATCCTGGTTGCGATGCCACCACTCCAATTGATAGGTAGGTGTAAAATCACCAGTGTATTTGTAAAAATCGGATCCTCCTGACGACATATTATAGCATGGAATAACATCGGGATGGATATTAGACTGGTGTGTTGTGCCATCTGCTATCCATGAGCCCAGTGTGTTAAAGCCATAGATAACAGTCCCATCATAGATAGTCATGTCCATTCCTCCACCCTGATTATTCCAGGTTCCACCCTGCAGGAAATAAAATTGATCACCACCTGCTTCCAGGTCAAAGACTCCGCCAGGGATGTTTTGATTTTGTACAGCCCAGCCATTATCGGGGCTCAGAAAACTATAAGTCCAGTTGGCTCCGATAGGTTCTCCCCGTAATGTGATCACAGTTCCCGCGGGAATAGTACCTGCCACCCTGGTAAACTTCAATGTTCCTTCGCTGTCCCCCCAAAAATTAAAGTTGCTGGTTTCCCACCCGTTATCGGTTATCATGAGGGTGGTAAATGACGTTATGTCCTTAAAGCAGACAAAGCTGATCTCATCACCAAGGGGCTTTCCACAGCCAGTCAGGTCGGTGACGACTCCTAAAACCATGATATCTCCGGGACTGAGGACAGTCGGCTGCGCGAATGCCCGCGAAGTGAGAATCATTAAAAGGAAGAGTATAAGCGAGGGGTAGAGTTTGGGCATAGCAAGATTTAAGTGAAACTTCCTGAATACAATATCTATACGTGATATAAGTAGCCCGGAATCCCATGCTTAAGATAAGAATGAAGCGACTTAAGCTGCCTGGAAGGAGAAAAAAATTCCGGTATCCTTATACTATTATAGGAAAATAAGACGATGTAATTGGCTTTAAACGTTGGGGTGTTCCTTCAAAAATAAGAAAGAAAACACCGTCCACCCGGCAATTAACATATTCCCTTTATTTCTTATATAATCCCTGCGTTCTAAGTGAATCCTTTTTACTTTCAGTTTTTCTTTGTTTCGATGCTGAGTTAAAAGGGTCCCAGCTCACCTTTAATTTTCCATCTTCGCCTGTTTTTGCCCGTAACCTGACATTCATGCCGACTCGACCGGTATTGTCCAGAACTTCATTCTCGGCCTTGGAAAGGTTGCTTAAAGGCACCTGGATGCTCATGTCCGTCCCTTTCTTAGTATCATAGATACCTTCTACAAATAAGATTACGACATTAGACCGTATCTCCATCTTGTGCAGGGTGATGGCAGATCCGTTTATTTCAATTTCATTAGTAAGTTCCCCAAAAAGTATGTGTGAAAAATCACGCTTCTTAAGAGCTGTTGCGGCAATTTTCATGGCAGGTTCAAAATTGATCAGCTCGCCGTCCTTTACGCTGAATTCCACCATTCCTTTCATGCTGTTCGGATATACTTCTGCTTTGTCGGTGATGACCCCTTTCATAGTGATCTTAGCCGACAAACGGCCTTTCATATTCTGATGCGTTATCGCGTCCTGTCCGAAATTGTCAAAAGCATAAAAGATACCTGGTATGTCTGCATTCCCAATGGTGGACTCCAGGTCAAGTTGATTTCCATGATTCCCATTGGTCAGGGTGCCTTGCAAAGAAAGCGTTCCTCCGGAATGATTTAATTTGACTTTTTTCAGAATCACTTTATTTCCCACCAGGGAAATTGCCCCTGCTACATGATTTGCTGCAAATTTTTTATACTTCATTTTTTCAGCACTTATATTCAGATGGGCTATCCCGTCACGAAGCATCCGGTCAATATTTTCGGCGACCTTTATTATTTTATTTTCGGCCGGTTTTTTTTGCGGTGTTACCTGTGCCCGTTCACTGACATAAGAAATGAAATCGCTGAGGTTTAGATCAGGAGTGGAAATATTCCAGTTCATGATCAGCTGTTCCGGATTTTTATCGAGCAACGCGAGCAGATTGGTCACACCTCCATTCATCGTGAGGTTAGTGCTGCCGGTTGATGCAATCAGGTTGCTGATGATCAAATCCTGATCTTTAAAAGCAATCACACCGCTGCAATTTCTGAATACAAGGTTCCTGGGGAGATAATTTATTTCTGCATCTGTCAGTGTAAAGGTTCCGTTCACCAGGGAATTCAATGTATCGTCCTTTGCTATCGAACCATTATAATTTATATTCAGATTTCCCAGGCCTTTCACAAAACGGATGGAGCTGCTCTCTGCCAATGCATTGAGGTTCGTCAGATCAATATTGGATCGGACATCACATATCAGGTAAGGTGTTTTCAGGTTGCTGACCTCTGCATGTGTTGAGGTAAAAGTGATATTCTCCCAGGTCTGTTCGATATTATCGAAAATGAATTTTGAATTTTTATCCTCCGGAGCTTTCAGGATTTCCATTTGATTTGTAAAGCTGCCTGTAAACGAACAATGAACAAGCTTTCCTGCCGGCGTATTCATTTCAGAATCTTTGATCTGGAAATGAACATTCACTATGGGGATAACACGAAACCCGGCATATCCTGAAATTGTCGCATTCACATCAAAGGGTTGGATGATGTCAATGGGTTCTAATTTCTTTTGCAGTGATTGAGTGAGCAAGCCGGCTGCTTTCTTATAGAGGACCTTTTTCGTTTGAAAGCTCAGATCATATGTCATCGGGGTATTATAAAAATAAAAACTTCCATTAATGAGAAAAGGCTGTTGATCTATTTTCATTTTGACATCACTGAATTCTATTTTATTTCCGGGGAAATAATTCAGATAAAAATTTCCTTCTACGGATTTGTCTGCCAGGTAACTTCCTTTAGCCATATTAAAACCTATACTATGCACCAGGGATTTCAATGCTATTTTGAAAATATAACCACTATCGATTTTAGCAAGATGACATTTCAGGTTGTCAATCTCAATGTCATGGTAAGAATTAAGTGCCTGGTTCTCCACTGTAATTCGCGTTTGTTCAAATTGCAAATCCGGAATGTCAGCTTTATCTTTTTTAAATCCAAGATCTTCGGCACGATTGAGGTTGCAATAACCGCACGAATCGGTGTACAAATAAATAGAGCTGTTCCTCACCATGACACTGTTTATTTTCGGTTTCCCCCTAAATAAACTCAGAGGCTGAAAACGGATATATATCGTTTCAGCCTTCAGGAAGTTACGATGATGCTTTTCCCAAAGTGAATCTCTGAGCGAGACATCCGTAAGTTCTACAGCCATCATAGGAAAAGTCCTGAAAAAATTAAGCTCAAGATCTCCTATGGTTACGATTCCTTTTACCTGCTTATTTATTTGTGCCCTCGCCAGTGCATTGATCTCTTCCTTATTGGCTGAAACCAGTACATACATGATGAAGCTGCCAATGATGAAAAGAAGCAATATTCCACAAGCTATGCGCAATCCATGTCGAACTGTTTTTTTCAAAAAGAAGGAATTATGTTATTACTAAAATGATGCTGGTGTGCCGGAAGGAATCGGTAATGCTATGAAAGACAATAGGATAACGCATTTAATAAAATGAATGTTTATTATACCCGGGGCAATTCCATGAAAGGCCCCGGAGTATACATATGATCATCTTAACTAATGGATTAAAGATTTTTATAAGGAAACGTCTATTGGCTTTAACCCTTAGCCAGATACAAGAAAGCTTTGTCTATCTCTGCCGGATACAACAATCCATTAACACATGAGACAGGCAATGTGGAGTGCCATTGCTACTTTTCCCGTACATTTGGAGTCTTAAATATTCTGACAATGAATACTTTTTTATTTCTAAGCATGCCCGGAGGTTCGGAGTGGTTTATCATTCTGGCTGTGGTATTGTTATTATTCGGAGGCAAGAAAATTCCGGAATTGATGCGTGGTTTAGGCAAGGGTATCCGGGAATTTAACAATGCACGGAGCAATATCGAAAACGAGATCAAGGAAGGTATACGCGAATCTGACCGCAAAGCTATCGAAGAGAGTAAAAAAGAAGCCTGACCGGGTAGTCATTTACTTCCTCTGAAGCTGTACTCTATTCCATTTTTTAAATAGTGGAATTCATCTCTAATGCTTTGGGTAGTAAACAGAATTTTAATCTTTTCTAGCTTCAAGTGAGGATTTAATGTGCAGGTCTGATTTTACAAACCAATTCCTGTCAACGCTCATTTCTTCATCTTCAAACGTATAATTACAATATTCAATGAACAGATTTTTTTTCTTCTCCCTCATGATTTTTCTTGCAGTTACCCAGCAAAGTAATGCACAGAAATTTGGCCATATCAATTCAGCCCTGATCATCCAGAACCACCCACTGATCAGTACGGCCAACACAGCATTGGAATCATTCCAGAAAAGCCTGTTAGACCCCTTTGATGTACAGGCAAAGGCATTCGAAGTTAAATACAGGGCATTTGTTGAGGAAGCAAATAACGGCACACTATCACAGGTTGCCACTCAAAATAAACAGGTTGCACTACAGACTGAGCAGGATTCCCTGGCTACGCTTGAACAACAAATAAAATTCAGCGTGATGCAAAAAAGGGAATTACTTCTACAGCCTATCCTTACACAAGTGGACAGTGTTATCCAGCTGATCGGAAAAGAAGGAAGTTATACCATGATCTTTGACACCAGCGTCTCAGGCGCTTTGCTTTTTGCAGAAGACAGCAATGATCTCACTGAAGCAGTAAAAGCAAGATTGAAAAAATAACCCATTTAGGGTTGGAATCATTTTTAAAAAAGTACGGACAGATCACAACCTGTCCGTACTTTTTTTTTGAAACCCAATCAATTCCTCATTCCTTTTCAGGCTCCATCTGATAGTTTTTTCCAGTGCACAACTCCCTGAAACTGGTGATCGTCAGATACAAGGGTGAGCGGAATTTTGTGATGTTGCATAAAAGCGAATAACTGACTCGCAGGAGTTTCAGGTGGAACTACTGCGGGTGAAGGAATGACCCATGCATCCGTGAGACTGCCTGGATACCGGGCAAGGTCAAAATTTGAAATAAACTCCTTTGTGAGATAACCTACAGGGATTTGCGGTCCAGCCCAAACGATAAAGCTGTCTCCTTTTAGATTTTTGATCCTTTGTTTAGCTTCGGACATGGACTGACCAAGCTCAAGAATATATTCTATCGGTTCCATAAGATCTGAAGCTTTTGTCTTTGTCAGCCAGGTCTGCCGCTGAAGAGCTTTGTTTTCCTGGCGAGCTGCAAAAAAAATAAAGACTCCGATAAGTATCAGTGTTGGGCGATCCTGCATGATGCCGTATCCAAACATTATCAATGCAATCACCTGGCCTGCAAAAGATGCGATTTGTGTCGCTTTATTCCGGTCCATCCGGAGTGAAAGCAGGCTGCGTAAAATCCTTCCTCCATCCATGGGAAAGGCAGGTAACAGGTTGAAGGCGCCCAGATATCCATTCGCGAGAAGTATGATTTTAAAATAGGAGGTTGCTTCCTGTTCGAAGTTCCAGAAGGATGATGAGAAAAGAGGTAATACTTCACCTTTAAAAACTGCATAGCTAATCCAGATCAGACCAACAATTAAAAAATTGACCACGGGACCGGCAATTGCCACCCAGAATTCCTGACCTTTTCCATCCGGCATTCTTTCAAGCCTCGCAATTCCGCCTATCGGGGTCATGATAATGTCAAATGTTTTAACACCAAATTTTCGGGCGGCCAGTGCATGTCCAAATTCATGAAGGATTACACAGAAAAAAACACTCAGCACGATAGCCAAAGAAAGAAGCAACAGAATGGGTTGAAATCCTCCCTTGCTGGTTTCAAATACTACCCACAGCAACAAAAGGCCGAAGCTCCAATGCACCTTCACCGGTATGCCTGATATCGTAGCTATATGGTAAGATCCTTGCATATGGGTCTGATAAAAAATAGAAAAGTGTCCGGAGTAAAAAATGAATCAATGCTCACAAAGCAGCCATGGGCTGGTAGAGCTCTCCGCTCAATACCGATCTTGAGATCACAAGTCGTTGAATCTCGCTCGTACCCTCGTAGATCTGGGTGATCTTTGCATCGCGCATGAGGCGTTCTACATGGTATTCTTTGACATATCCGTAGCCACCATGGATCTGAACTGCTTCGACAGTATGTTTCATAGCTACTTCAGATGCATATAATTTTGCCATGGCTGAGATCGTGCTATAATCAAGGCCTAAATCCTTCATACGTGCAGCTCTGTATACCAGGAGGCGTGCGGCTTCGATTTCCGTAGCCATATCTGCCAGCTTAAAAGCAATTGTCTGGTGTTGCATGATAGGTTTGCCAAAAGCTTCTCTTTCCTGGGCATACTTGAGTGCCAATTCATATGCTCCTGCGGCAATGCCTAGTGCCTGAGCCGCAATACCGATACGTCCGCCGTCAAGCGTGCTCATTGCATATTTAAAACCAAAGCCATCAGGACCTATCCGGTTTTCTTTGGGCACATGGACATCACTATACATGATCGAATGGGTATCTGAAGCACGGATGCCGAGCTTGTCTTCTTTGTTGCCTATCGTTACACCTGGCCATGATCGTTCTACGATAAGTGTGTTGATGCCACGATGTTTGAGTTCTGTATTGCTTTGTGCCATCACTACATGCAGGGATGATTTTCCTCCGTTGGTGATCCAGTTCTTTGTTCCGTTCAGGATATATTCATCACCTGCTTCTTTTGCAGTTGTGCGCTGGCTGGTGGCATCACTTCCGGCTTCTGGTTCTGAGAGACAAAATGCGCCCAACCATTCTCCGGAGGTAAGCTTAGGCAGGTATTTTAATTTTTGTTCAGGACTTCCATGGTATTCAATTCCCCAACATACCAAAGAGTTATTCACGGACATGATGACAGATGCGCTGGCATCAATTTTTGATAATTCTTCAAGGGCCAGCACATAGCTCAGCGTATCCATTCCACCGCCACCATATTCAGGGCTGACCATCATGCCCATAAAACCCATCTCGCACATCTGCCTGACCTGGTCGGTAGGATAGATCATGTCCCTGTCACGCGCTATGACACCTGGCAGCAATTCTTTGCGTGCAAAATCGCGTGCTGCATGCTGGACAGCGAGCTGTTCTTCTGAAAGTTGAAAATCCATTGGGTAAAATTAAGGAAAAGGCTGAGGCTAAGGCTGAGGAAATATATATGCAATACGATTAAGGCAGCACATCAAGGAGAATTTACTTGAGAATATAGCAATGGATTTAGGTAAAATCAGGGATGGTATTGAAGAAAAAATTCCGGAAAAATGAATTAACGATATGAAAAACAAGGACTTATAAAAAAGCATTTAGGCAAAATGCGAAATGATTGCAGATCACAATTTGAACTTCCACTTCTCTTCAACTTCTAATTCAAACTTCTATTTCAAACTTCGATATTCGCTATTCCTTATTCTGGCAGTTCTTCCCTTCCGCCGGTTGCTGAGCTGTAGCACCAGGATGAGAAGAGCAAGTCGAAGCATTCTCCCTTTTATTACCCTTCCTTGATCAAGCGTAGGATCGTTCTGAATGCAACGAATTTGCCATCGAAGGAATGCTGATGTTTCTTTTGCAGCTGGGGTGCATGATCACGTTGGTAAATGTCAAATAATTCCTGGTTTGGACAGGTGTATTGAATGGCATAGGTCGTGCCTTCATCATCATCATAACCTTCAAGATGAAGTAGCCTGAAGGACCTGAAACATGCGGTGGCCATGACTTCAGGAATATGTTCCTGTTGCATCCATTCGAGCCATGATGCGCGGGCTTCATTGGATATTTTCAAGGTGACATTGTAGATTAATGCGGACATACTTCTGATTCAAAGATAATCTTCGTTCATAGTTCCTGGACTCAGGCTTCAGAGGGGTTTGATTAATATGTGTTGAGCAGCTTTCCCGGAGAGTGTTATTTCTTTTCTTTCCATGTGAAAAGTCATGCTTAGATCATACCTGTTTTGCTCAAATGCGGTGATGGATTTCCCGATTCCGATTCCTTTCTCAGACAGGTATTTTAAGAATGAAGTTTCTGAATCCTTTATCCCGATGATCAGGCCGGATTTTCCGGGCTGCAGATCTGATAGAGGGGACTGGGCCCTGAGTGTGTATTTACCCTGGGCATTCGGGATAGGATCACCATGGGGATCGAATTTGGGGAAACCAAGAAAAGCGTCCAGGTGGTCGAGGAGGAGGTCTGATTTGATATGTTCAAGCTCCTCCGCGATTTCCTGGACAGCTTCCCAGGGGATGTTCAGGGATTGGTATAAGAAGACCTTCCATAGCCGATGTTTACGGATAATGGAAGTGGCATGTTTGTAACCTTGTTCGGATAATCTTGCTCCTTTATAGGGTTGATAGGATATAAGCTCTTTTTGAGACAGCTTCTTTAGCATGTCTGTTACGGAAGCCGCTGAGGTATTCAGGATAGAAGCTATATCGTTGGTACTCACTGAGATATCTGCCTGAAGGGATAGGTTAAGAATGGACTTGAGATAATTTTCTTCCGTCGCTGTTAATTCCACACTCAAAGAAAGGAAATTATTTAGACATGTCTAAATATTAATTTAGAATAGCCTAAAATAATAAAAATCTGGTAAAGAATTCATGAAACCCAGCCTTGTTCACCTGGGAGGATTGAACCTCGTTTTTAGAATCGGATCTCCGCTGAAAACTCAGGAGCCCGTCAAAAGAGAAGAGTTGTTTCTAATAAGATTGAAAATCTGTTTTTTACTGATTACCGATTACCGAATACTGAATACTGAATACCGAATACTGCAATCTGCTCAACTTGTTTTAATCCCCATAAAATCATCCACGTCAGTGACCCTGAGACACATAATCCCGGCAAGGATCATAGAGCCCCCACCCAGCATTACCGCATAGATAGGCTCACCTCCGAAAAAAGATTTTACAAAGAATCCAAGGAGTGCAGCCGCAACGATCTGTGGAATGACAATAAAAAAATTGAAGACCCCCATATAGTACCCCATCTTATGAGGAGGTAATGATCCGGCAAGCATAGCATACGGTACAGATAAAATAGACGCCCAGGCTACTCCAACCCCAATCATCGAAACAATCAGAAGATTAGGATCTTTGATGAAATAAATCGACATCAGACCCAAGCCTCCCAGCACCAGGCAAATCATATGAGCAACTTTTCTGCTGGTTCTTCCGGCCAGCACCGGAAGTCCAAAAGCCACTAATGCTGCAACCCCGTTGTAAATCCCCATGCACAGTGAAACCCAGTCCGCTCCATCGTTGTACACCTTTGACGTCGTATCCGTGGAATGATAAATATGACTCGTCACTGCTGAAGTAGTATAAATCCACATCGCAAACAATCCGAACCATGAAAAAAATTGTACAACCGCGAGCTGTTTCATCGAAGATGGCATTTGTAAAAGATCATCCATGATGGTTACAAATCCTGTCCCTGCGAGATTACTTTTTTTCATTAACCCCACTACTAAAAAGAGGATACCCACTGTAATAAATCCGTATGAAAAAAGATAAAGCTCTTTTGGAAAATCCTGGGATAGAAACCAGACATTCAACAATATGCCGATGACCACTAAAATACCACCTGTCCGAAATGATGTCACCGGGCGGATGGAAGATCCCTGATCACCACCTGATGTATCCGATGTTTCATGTGACTCTGCAAATGCTGTTAATTCTTCGGGTGAATATTCTTTCGACCGGAACACAGTCCAGGAAACAGCAGCCAGATAAATGATACCTCCTATGTAAAAGGACCATTTTACAGAATCCGGAATAACTCCTTCAGGTGCCTGGTTGGAAACGCCAAACCAATTAGTAAAAATGTAAGGCAATGAAGATGCTACGACCGCACCCGTTCCTATAAAAAAACTCTGCATCGCAAACCCCGAAGTCCGCTGATGAGATGGTAAATTATCACCAACAAATGCCCTGAAGGGTTCCATCGAAATATTGATCGAAGCATCCATCAGCCATAACATTCCTGCAGCAATCCACAATGTGGGTGAATTTGGCATGATGAACAAACAACAGGAAGCCATAATAGCGCCGGTTAAAAAATAAGGCCGCCTGCGCCCGAGAAAATTCCAGGTACGGTCACTCATATACCCGATGATAGGTTGAACGATTAAGCCTGTGAGCGGAGCTGCCACCCATAGGATAGGTATATCATCTACTTTAGCACCAAGAGTTTCAAAAATCCGGCTGACATTGGAATTTTGCAGTGCAAATCCAAACTGGATACCCAGAAATCCGAAACTCATATTCCAGATCTGCCAGAAGGAAAGGGTTGGTTTTTGTTTCATACAACGGTTTATCAATCTCTAATGTAAGAAAAGTGAGAGAAGTGAGAGGAGTGAGAGATGTAAGAGGAGTGAGAGGTGTTAAGCGCGTTAAGTTAGGGTGAGGCCCAAATATCGTATAGTTCTCACATCTCTCACTTCTCTCACTTCTCTCACGCTCTCACTGGTCTAAAAACTACTTATAATGCTAATGCGTTACCCTCGGGAATCATTACTTTCGCTGCACTTAAATTTAAAAACGATGTACAGGTTTATTTTGATCTTTTGTATCGCATCCGTTTGCAGTCTTCATGCGCAAACTGCACTAACCCCGGAACTCTTGTGGAAGCTCGGAAGAGTAAATGGTCTGGGTATCACATCCGATGGAAAAAGTGTGATTTATTCCGTCAATACACCCAATGTGGAAGCGAATAAGGGAAGCAGCAAGATGTATGAAATATCTATTGAAGGCGGGAAAGCTGAGGAGATAACAAAGAATCCAATAAAGGATAAAAATATTTCTCCATCCGGAAAATATATACTCTCACACAAAGAAGTGAAAGTGGTGAAAACATTGGGCACAGATTTTTATCCCGAGCTCACAAAATCGAATGCATATGTATTCAATGATATTCCAATCCGTCATTGGGATACATGGGAGGAAGGTGCATATGATCACGTCTTTCTTTCTAAGCTGGTGAATGGTGAACCGACAGATGAAATTGACTTGATGCCAGGTGAACCATATGATTGCCCGCAAAAACCTTTCGGAGGTGATGAAGATTATGTCTGGTCTCCGGATGAGAAAGGTGTATACTATGTAACCAAAAAGAAATACGGAAAAGACTATGCAATAAGCACCAATACCGATATCTATTACTATGATATCGCCACTAAGCAAACCCTTAACGTGACAAAAGACAGGATGGGGTATGATATAAATCCTCTCTTCAACAAGGATGGTCTCCTTGCATTTTTAAGCATGAGACGTGATGGATTTGAAGCTGATAAGCAGGATCTCATACTCGGGAAAAAACATAATGTCACCGGACACCGTGATGACATCCACGTAGAAGGATTTAAATGGGGAGATGAAGATCAGAATCTCTATTTCTATGCACCAGTCAATGGCACGCTTCAATTATTTACAACCGGGGAATTTGACGAGGAAAGCTTTACTCCTGAAATCCGGCAAATCACTTCAGGGGATTTCGATATCAATAATATCATAGGACAATCAGGTGATAAAATCGTTGTCAGTCGTTGCGACATGAATCATGCTAATGAGTTGTATGTGGTCAACATCAAAGATGGTTCAATGAAACAACTAACCCATGTCAATGATGAAGCCTACAGCAAAATAAAAATGGTCAAGACCGAAAGAAAATGGATAGAAACTACCGACCATAAGAAAATGCTTGTATGGGTGATATATCCACCCGATTTTGATCCTTCAAAAAAATATCCAACGCTACTTTATTGCCAGGGTGGTCCTCAGGTTGCACTTACTCAGTTTTATTCTTTCCGCTGGAATTTTCAGCTGATGGCATCTAACGGTTATATCGTGGTGGCACCTAACCGGAGAGGCATGCCAGGACATGGTACGGAATGGAATGAAGACATCAGCAAGGATCACGGAGGCCAGGCAATGAAAGATTACTTGTCTGCCATTGATGATGTCAGTAAGCAATCTTATGTCGATAAAGGAAGGCTTGGCTGTGTCGGGGCAAGCTATGGTGGGTATTCAGCATTCATGCTTGCAGGAATGCATGACGGTCGTTTCAAAACATTCATTTCACACGATGGCATTTTTGATATGCGCAGCATGTATGGCACGACAGAAGAATTGTGGTTTGTAGATTGGGATTGGGGAGGACCGTATTGGGACAAGAAAAATAAAGCAGCTCAAAAAACATATAAGAAATTCAATCCTATCAATTTTGTCGACAAATGGGATACACCTATCATGATCGTTCAGGGCGGGAAAGATTATCGCGTCCCTGTCGAGCAAGGCATCCAGGCATTCCAGGCAGCGCAATTAAAAGGCATTAAAAGCAAGCTCCTTTACCTACCTGACGAAAATCATTGGGTATTGAGCTCTCAAAATGCAATGGTGTGGCAACATGAATTTTATAATTGGCTGAAGGAGACTTTGCCGAGCAAGGAGAAGCCAACGCAGACGATGAACAAAAGCTAAGTGAGAGAAGTGAGATGAGTGAGAGATTTGAGAACTTAGTTATACAATCCGTTTTTTATACTGGAGGTTACCTTTAGGATTTCATTCGCCTCTTTGGAGAGCCATTGCAATTCTTTATTATCTCCGTATGCTGTGTGCGTAAATATTTCAAGCCAATACTCCGTTTCATCTGCCTCTTCAACGACAATACAGATTTTGGAAAACTTTTCATTTTTTGATCTCCCACGACAAAAAGCTCTGAAATTTGCACCCACCGAAGTTCCGGCTTTACATAGCTGGAAAGACATCACTCTTGTCGCCGAATTGAAAGGAACAGATTCCAGAAATTTTATAAGTCTTACCACGAAAGCCATTGTCCTCTTTCTAAATAATTCATTAAAGGCATCATTTTTCATTTTTTATTATTAAATATTTTTTAAAAATTATTTCTCTCACTTCTCTCACTTCTCTCACTTCTCTCACTTCTCTCACTTCTCTCACTTCTCATTCCAGATCTTCAGGCATGGGCAATACTCCCTCAATTCACAATCTGGGGCATAACCTGTGCAGAAATCAAAATGAAGCATACCGCCGGGAAAGAACCACGCTTCTTCTTTTAATAATCCTATCAGAAGTGGATAAGCTCTTGAAGCAGGCAACCCTGAAGGAAAATCTGCTGTAATATGCCGCGTCGCTAACATTTCCTGAAATGCATTGATTATGGTTTGCATTTCATCTTCAGTAAGCATGGATTCCGGAGGGAACTGTTCACATGTAAGGCCGCATTGATAGCTCAGCGAAGGAGGCATATTCCTGCCTGTCGCATAATTTTCTACGGTCTCCATTTCCTCTTCAAAGGATAGTGGTTCTTCCAGGGGATGGATATCCACATCTTTCCGATGCGCATTCAGGATATCAATCAGCAGGTGTGGAATATAAGGATGCATATAAGGATAAGTTTTTAAAATTAACTACATCCCTATATGTCTCGAGAAGGTCTTTATGTGACCGTTTTTCTCAATTTTTTTTCTAAAAATGAAATTTTTTTCGGTATTGGAATTATCCTATGCGTAAATATATCTTACCATCTTACCTCTTATTGTCTTACCTCTTACTGTCTTACCTCTTACCATCTTACCTCTTACCTCTTACCATCTTACCTCTTACCTCTTACCTCTTACCTCTTACCTCTTACCATCTTACCTCTTACCATCTTACCTCTTACTGTCTTACCTCTTACCATCTTACTGTCTTACCATCTTACTGTCTTACAATAGATCTCGTTGCAACAGTGATTCCGTCTACCTGTACCTGCACCTCATACTGACCCGCTGAAAGTTCATGTGTGGAAAAATTCAGACTTGCTTTGCCCGGGTAATTTGCAGCCCCATCGTAAAGTGTTTTCAAAGGTTGGCCAAGGTGATTAAATAAAGTAACCGTAATTTTCCCACCTGCAGGATTATCGATTTCCATGGTCACATAATCATCAGTAGGATTTGGATAAGCAGTCGTTTTCATGTCGTCACCGGATACCAGATGCGTACCTACCATTTCTTCATGACGTGTAAGTTTTGCAATCCATGCTTCATTTACACTTCCCGGGCGGCCATATGAACAAGCGATCCAGACACTGCCGGGTTGGTGATACAATCGTTGGATGCCGACATAATCTCCCCATCTTTCTATGGGTCCTGTAAGCATATCAATGGAACGCTTTCCTTCGATAATCGTGATGATATTGCTGTATTCACCTAGTCCATTCGAATAGAAAGCTGATCCTCCCGGAAATCGTATAGAAGAAGAATGACTCATTACGATGATGGCATCCTGTTCTCCGGGTTTGGTGCCTGTCCATGCAATACCCGGATATCCAAGGTAATCTGTAGGATGGCCGATGATATGTCCCGTTGCCGTAAAAGATGGATCATCAATAACCAACAGGCCATGAAAAACTCCTGACCGCCCTGTGTTAAAATCCATAGTGTTATTTACCCATTGTATATGTCCATCAAAAGCAAACGCATCTAATATTCTGGCATCATTTGTATCCAGGCTGTCTTTTGGTTGCACAGCATAAGATGCAAAGCCATAAGGCTGATCAAGTTTCCTTAGCTCCATATCAAGGCTCGCATTAGGATCATCATAGTGTCCTGTGAGATGCATCAGAAATACACTGTCATTCGAAATTGAAAAATTCCGGTCGGATAAAAAATACATATCCAATGGAAGTGATTCATCAGCATTTCGAACAGGACAAATATTGCGCAACAATTTTCCATTGAAGCGGATGTCTCTCCATACTTTACGGTTCAGGGTTTCGCCATTATATCCACTCATCTTATCAATCTGGTGAATTTGCGTTCCACCAAAACCTGTTTGCCACGAACTATCAGCATTGACTTCATTGTACGTAAGAAATAATTCCGAATCTGTAAGCGAGATCATAGGATAATCAGCAAACGTCCCATCCTCATCCAGGCATCCATCCAGTGCATACATATTCCATGCACCCTTTGGATTATTTGTTTTACTGAACGCGATCAGGATCCGGCTATCAAAGCATTGACTGCCCTGCATCAAAACCAGAATGAACCGATCCTGCTCTGGATCATAAATAACACGTGGGTCAAAATACCTGTCAACACCTTCAAGTGTTTGGAAAAAAGCATCAAGCAAGTATGAGCCCTGAAAAAACCCAACGTTATTGACAACAATCATATGCGTATTGATCGTAGAGACCACCTGCTCTGTAGTATTCACAGCCAGGTGATTATCCAGGGGTGTACCAGTGATGATGTTGTTACCGGAAAAGCTGGCTAATATTTCAGGAACCGGCACTTCACCACGTGGTTCAATTCCGAAAGGGTTTGTATGCAATGGGGTTTTGACCTGAGCTTCCAGTTTAATTTTTCGCAAAAATGCTCTGGACTCATCTTCTCCACCTGGATAAGGTGCTTCCTTATATTGAATGCTGAATGCAAAAGGATCATTATAACTGTCCATGTTCACCACTGCTTTCAGCTCATCCCGATATGTATCGGTGATATATTGACTGTTGCCACGAAGTGAGGTGAGAAGAATGGAAATAGTTAAAACGAATATTTTATAGGAGGTACGCATATGAGGCTGATTTTAGATCCTGAGACCAGGGATTGCTAAAATACGGATTTTAAAATAAGTGGTCTGCCATTGGGCTATTCTCGTTCGTCAATCATTCATTACAGTCATCCGCTCATTAGTCCTTTTTTCATGTTCAGGGAAGATGAATATTTGATTTCGAATTCTTTTTTGAAATACAAATCAAATTGATCATGAAAAAAATACTTTCCATTCTACTGCTAACGGTTTTGACATATGGGCGATTTTCTATTTTCGATTTTCGATTTTCGATTTTCGATTTTCGATTTTCGATTTTCGATTTTCGATTTTCGATTTTCGATTTTCGATTTTCGATTTTCGATTTTCGATTTTCGATTTGAAAAAAAGGGACTACAAATTACGAATTAAAGATTTTTCGATGCGTTTATTTTGTTAATTACTAAAGTCACTTCCCTTCAATGTTCGATATTCCTAATTTTACTTCTGAATTCAAAATTCTATATTCAACTTCTGAATTCAATATTCAGGATTCCTTATTCAAGATTCTTTTCAGAATTTTTAATCCAAAATTCTATAATTTTTTCTTTCCGGGAATATCTCTTCCTCCCTGGTGAAGTGTAAGGCCTTCAACTTTTCCATCATTATTTTTATTAAAGTCAATTTGAGCATCCACTACTTTATAATAGAATCCGGTTGTTGATTTCGGAAAGATCTCAAATTTATCCTGGCCTGTTGCCTGGGCAAAGAGATGATCGTCTTCTCTTGTAACCACTATATCAAATCCCGGTACGATCTGATACGTACCGATATAGGTTTCGAGTATATTTTCATCTACTTTTATTTCAGGTACCTCCGCATGTACACCAATTTTAGCAAGCATATCTACAGCGTTTGAATTTGCGGGATTCAGGGCAAGTGATTTTTGATAATTTTCAATGGCCAGTTTAGTATTACCCGCTTTCATCAGGGCTTCACCATAGCTGTCATATACATTGGCTGAATTGGGATATTCCATCACATTAATTTTGAACAGCTCAAGTGCAGGTTCGGTTTTATTGTCATTGAGGTAATAATAGCCAAGGGTATTAATATCATTTTCATTGAAGTTATATTCCCCGGCATGTTTTACTTTTAAATCCTTGTAATTATCAACGAGATCTGCCGGTCCTTCTTTTTCAATGATTTCCTTGAGTTTCTTAATGATCGATGGTATTATCGAACGAAGCTCGCTGTCGGGATCTAGCAGATGAAATCCAATGTCATCTATATTTTCTGGTGAATTGGTAAGCACAACAACTCCTGTTTTTGTTGCATCGCTGAATCCTGTGAAAGTGGTATAACCTCCTGTTGCACCATTGTGCCAAATGATTTCATGCTGGTCACCCGATGTTATGTGCCAACCAAGACCCACACTATTTTCACCTGCTTTATCATGCCGGATATGATGTGTCAGTGCTATTGCTTCAGAAAGAGTTGATGATGTCAAGCCCATCTGGGCAGAGAGGAATTTAAGCATATCGGAAGCAGAGCTTCGTATCGCACCGGCACCGGCGAGTGTAGGTAAATCCCAGTTATGAACTTCCATTCCCATCGCATGTCCATACGCAAGATTTTTTTTCATTTGTGGTGTAAACGTAATCCTTGTTTCATCCATGTGAAGTGGGGTAGTGATCGTCTTCACCAGTAATTCCTCATACGGGATGCCTGCTTTGAGTGAGAGGATATGACCCAAAAGCCCGACAGCCAGATTTGAATATTCATATTCTGAGCCAATGGGCCGTGTCAGTTCATACGATGACAGAAAGGCATACAATTGATCGACTGAATAATCTGCATAAGGATTCATCGGATCGGCGGGAGTGAAATTGTCCGGCATCCTGGGCAGGGAAGAAGTATGGTCAGAAAGATTTCCAAGGGTTATTTTTTTTCCTTCGAAATCCGGAATGTGCACAGTAGCGGGAAGAAATTTATCCACAGGGTCATCGGCGCTTAACTGCCCTTTTGTGATCATATCCGCCAGCAATGTAGCTGTGAAAACTTTTGATATCGAACCGATTTCATAGATCGAATGCTCGTCCACTTTTTTTCCGCCGTCCCTGGTTTTTCCAAATGAATAATATCGCGGGCCTTGTGCATCGATTATTCCGACGACAATGCTCGGATTAGTCCCTCCGTCTATGCGCTGTTGTATGCTGGCGATTACATCGGGGGGGAGATTCGCTGTCTGAGCGGTAATAAAAAATCCTACAAAAAGAAATGCTAGCAGTAAGAAATATTTCATCGTTGTTACATTTTATTTTTTTTACTCCTTCAAATTTTTCGACTTGAGTGTTTCTCTATCTACACCTTAATATTTCTTCGAAAAATTCTCTTCCCCTGTGTTTCTCAATCTCGCTTCGCATTGTTTCGAAAACCCCGGGGTTTTCGAATCAAGATTTATTACAATTTGTTTATTGCCTATTGCCTACTCCGGCGAACCATTCTGAGCCCAGCACGTTAAAATTTTAATCTTGTCTGCACTCAGCTTTGGTCCATCATCCGGCATAGGCTCAAATCCACCTTTATGCTGAATGGCACCCAGAAAATTTTCAGTCTGGCTGGCTATCCTGGCCTCACCGTAGGAGCTGAAATCGAATCCATTCTCATGGGTTTGGGTATCATGGCACCCGCTTTTGGCACAAGAAGCATCCAGGATCGGTTTGACTTCGATTGTATAAGTGGGTGTAGATCCTGTGCAATCGAACATTTCAATTGATTCCTTTCCACAGGATGGCAAGATCAGGATACCCGCAAGTAGAAAGGTGAATGCAATAGATTTAGCTTGAAAATGAACCTGTTTGACCATTATTTACGTATATAAGTGATGCAAATAGCCAAATAAACAGCTTTTTGGGCTGTATTGATCCAAGAAACGGAAATAAACTATTTATGTTATCGTGTCGTTAAATACAGTTCGATGGTACAAGATTTGCCCAATCGTGTTGTTATAACCACGTACTTTGTATTCCTAAACCACAGATCAGGCTCTGCCCTGAAATAAATGAAAAAATTGACCATGAGGATTTGGATTATCGCTGCCCTTACCGGACTTCTGGCCTATATAGGTCTTGCTTTCTACAAAACACCTGAAACTGAGGATAAAGAAAAGCTGATCCTCGAGGCTGTAGTCAAGCTGTTGAATAACCTGCACTTCAGGAATCTCGCGCTTGATGATGCTTTTTCGCACAAACTATATGACACCTACCTTGATCGGTTGGATGGGATGAAACGATTCCTCACGATCCAGGATCTTGATCTGTTGGACGATTATGAAGATAGTCTTGACAATGCTCTTCAGCCTGAAAACCTGAACCTTGAGTTTTTTAATATTTCTTATGATCGGATCAATAAAGCCGTTGAAAAAACACGCCTGTGGTACCCCGAAATACTGAATCGACCTTTTGATTTTACAATCAAAGATTCTATCGAAACCGATGGGGATAAAAGATCATTTGCAAAAAATGACGCAGAGCTGAAAGAATTCTGGCGTACCTACCTGAAGTTTGAAACACTGACCAGGCTCAATGAAAAGATCAAAGACCAGGAAGAAATGACGGAAGAGCCTGAGGGCGGAAAGAAGTCAGTAGCAGAACTTGAAGTAGCTGCTCGTGCCGATGTCAAAAAAGATTTCGACAAATGGTTTGATCGCCTTGATAAAGTGCGCAGGTCAGACCGTTTTGAAATGTATCTGAACAGCATCACCAATGTATTCGATCCGCATTCAGATTATTTCAATCCAAAAGAAAAAGAAGATTTCGATATCAATATGTCAGGCCGCCTTGAAGGAATTGGAGCCAGGCTGCAGATGGATGGAGATTTTACCAAAGTAGTTCTGGTAATCCCGGGTGGCCCTGCATGGAAACAAAAGGAGCTTGAAGTCGATGATAAAATCTTTAAAGTCAGGCAGGAAAATCAAAATGAACCTGTTGATGTCACAGGTTGGGTGGTAGATGAAGTTGTAGGATTGATCCGGGGGCCAAAAGGAACTATGGTCACACTGACGGTGCGTAAGCCTGATGGTACGGTACGCGAGATCACCATCACACGGGATGAAGTAATACTTGATGAAGGATTTGCAAAATCAGCCATCATGGATCTTGAAGGCCAGGTTGGAAACATAGGGTATATCTACCTTCCTAAATTCTATGCGGATTTTGAAAATCCAAATGGCCGCAGCTGTGCGCAAGACGTCGCTGTAGAAGTTGAAAAGCTCATGAAGGCTAATGTCAAAGGTATTATCCTGGACTTGCGAAACAACAGCGGAGGTTCACTCAATGATGTCGTACAGATGTCAGGTTTGTTTATCAAAGACGGACCGATAGTGCAGGTAGTAGGAAGGAATTCTGTCCCTACGATCCTCAAAGACAAAGACGAACAGGTTTTATATACAGGTCCCTTAGTGGTGATGGTCAATACGCAAAGTGCAAGTGCTTCAGAAATTCTTGCAGCTGCTCTCCAGGATTATGGACGCGCAGTGATCGTAGGAGGACGTTCCACATTTGGAAAGGGTTCTGTACAGCGTTTTTTTGATCTCGATAAAGTAGTTACGGGCCAGGAGGATATGAAACCACTTGGTGATGTTAAATTGACATTGCAGAAATTTTACAGGATCAATGGAGGTTCTACCCAGCTGAGAGGTGTCACGCCTGATATTAATCTCCCCGATAACCAGGAGTATATTGATGCAGGTGAAAAGGAACTTGACTATCCGATGGAATGGACAGAAATAGAGCCTATACCATATAGCCAGGAAATTTACAATTTGTCAAAGCTTGATGACCTGAAACGCAAGAGCGAGCAAAGAGTAGCGGCATCTCCCGTATTCGAAAAAATAGAACAGAATGCAAAACGGATCAAGCAGATCACGGATGAAACGGTATTGCCTTTGCAACTGGATCAATATCGTGCATTAGATCTTTCACGTGATGAAGAATCAAAAGCTTTCAAAAAGATATTCGGAAAGATTGATGGTATGAATCCACACAACCTGGCCCTTGATCTTCCGGAGATCCAGGCGGATTCATCAAAGCTAGGGCGTAACCAGGCTTTCCTTGAAACTCTTGGAAAAGATGTTTACCTGGAAGAGACACTTCATATCATGAAAGATATGGTGGCTGTGAATCATAAGAGTTAGGCGAGGAAAAATAGGCTGATGCGAAGGAAGAAACAATAGGCAAAAAGCAATAGGCAATTTGAAATAAAGAAAACCACTTCAGGAATACTGGAGTGGTTTTCTTTATTTGCCACCGTTAAGCGTAGGTTGAACCTGCTTGGTTACTGAGCTGCACAAGGTTGCGAGCAAGGTGTCGAAGTATCGTGTCAGCAAATTTCCGATTTGCAAAAAAGAGAAGAGGACGGATTAATAAAATCAATCGAAACAAGTAAACCTTTCTAACCTCCACCTTGGCTTGCCTCCGCCTTCTTCTTCTATCTTTGCAGCTCATGAATTACATCACACTTGAATCCGTCTCCAAATCCTATGGAGAGAAGATACTGCTTGACAAAATCGATCTCCGGATCAACAGAGGTGATAAAATTGCTCTCATAGCTCAGAATGGTTCCGGTAAAACAACCCTCATGAGGATCCTGAGCGGTATCATAGCCCCGGAAGGAGAACACGCCAAAGTACTCGTATCACCCAATATCAGGGTTGGATATCTTGACCAGGAACCGGAATTTTTACCAGGACAAACTATACGCGATGCCATCCTTACCATTGACCTGCCGGAAATAAAAGCGTGGGCCGATCATCACATTGCTGCGGTTTCGGCTGATGAAGAAGCGCTGATGCACTCTGCTGTAACCATGGATGACCATAATGCATGGGATGTGGAGTCTACGATCCTTCAATTGCTTCATCAATTGCATTTTGATGATCCGGACAAAGAAATCAGCCAGCTTTCAGGAGGACAAAAAAAACGGCTTGCACTTGCCATGGTCATCCTTGCAAAGCATGATGTAGTCGTGCTCGATGAACCTACCAATCACCTGGATATGATGATGGTAGAATGGCTTGAAAATTATCTGCAGCAATCCGACAAAACATTCCTTGTCGTCACGCACGACCGGTATTTTCTTGACAGGGTATGCAACCAGATCCTTGAACTGGATCGGGGCCAGCTAAGAAGCTTTCAGGGTAATTACTCAGACTATCTCGAAAAGAAGGCAACACTCCTGGAATCGATGCAATCGTCACAGGAAAAGGCGAAGCAATTGATGAAAAAAGAACTGGAATGGATCCGCCGCATGCCTAAAGCACGAACAACCAAGAACAAAGCGAGGATAGATAATTTTGAAAATGTAAAAGCTTCAGCCGCACGCGTCATCTACCAGGATAGTGTGCATATGGAAATCGATATGCAACGGTTAGGATCGAAGATCCTGGAGTGTCATAGCGTTGGTTTTTATTACAAACCTGATCATTGGCTCATCAAAAAATTTGATTACAAATTTCCGAACCGTGATCGTGTGGGCATCATTGGTCCGAATGGAGCAGGAAAGAGTACGTTTATTTCCTTGCTGACAGGTGAGGTGAAACCTAAGGCCGGGAAGGTTGTTCACGGTGAGACGTTGAAGATCGGCCGTATGAACCAGGAAGGACTGAAAGTGGAAACGGACAAGCGGCTGATTGATATCGTACGGGATATAGCGGATTATATTCCATTGAAAGGAGGCGGAAAAATTACAGCTGAACAATTGTTGGAACGTTTTTTATTTCCAAGGCCGCAGCAACAGGTTTATTATTCACAGATCAGTGGGGGAGAACGACGGAGACTGTATCTGTTGACGATCCTCATGTCCAATCCGAACATGTTGATCCTTGATGAACCTACGAACGATCTTGATATTCTCACACTGAATGTGCTGGAAGATTTCCTGATGGAATTTCCGGGTGTTGTGATCCTGGCTTCTCACGACCGGTACATGCTGGATAAGTTGGCAGATCATCTTTTTGTATTTGAAGGTGATGGCGTTATAAAAGATTTCCCCGGAGGATATACTGCATATTCCATTTATAAAGAAAATCAGCGCAACGAATCCGATGTGATCCCGGATGAAAAGGAAAGCACGAAAGAAACGCAGACAGCCATTGACAGGCAGGAGCTAAGGAAATCTATCAGGCGTATTGAGAAAAATATAGAGCTGCTCGAACAGAAAAAAAAGAAGCTGGAAGAAAACTTCCTGCGTCCTGATCCTGCACTTTCTGATCTTCAACAATGGGATCGTGAATTGAAAGAAACAGTCAGCCAGTTAGGTGATCTGGAATTGAAATGGATGGAATTAGCAGAACAGATGGAGATGTGACATGTGGTAATGTGAGACAAAAAGTATTCAGTAATCGGTAATCAGTATTCAGTAACTAACCAAAACTCACGTCTGACATCTCTCGGTGGTAAGATGATTTTGCTCACTTTTCACCACTCATTACAAGTTTGTGAAAACTGAAAACTGAAAACTGAAAACTGATCACTGAAAACTGAAAACTGAATACTGAATACTGAATACTGAATACTGAATACTGAGTTCATATCTCGCATGACCCGCCGCTACAAGCGATCGCACTCGTTTTTGAAACATCCATGTATTCAGGCTGACGGAGAAGAGTTACAAAATCCACCAGTTTGAAATGTCGTTTGATCTTCACCCATTTATGCCATAGATGGACGTCCTTCATGCAATAAATCGTTTTCGTCAGGTCATCGTGGAAATAATTATGGCTGAATTGTTTTACTCTCCGAAGCCAGTCTTTTTTAAGCAACACATCGGAACGCGATCCGGAGATGGGTAGTTTAGGATCCAAAGCCAGCTTCACAGCCATCCACAGATCATTGGCGAAATAATGTAATCCATCAACGATCAGTCCTGACATGAAGATCGCAGCATCACCATATTTTTTAACCAGCTCTTCTGTATTGAGCACAGATGTAAAAGGCGCTTGTGCATAATCCTTATCACCATAAAGTGAAATAAAAGATACAGCTGAAAAATCATCCTGGTGTTGAAATATATAATCCACTACATCTTTCTTATTATCTATGATGACCGTATTGCTGACATTATGATTTGTTAGCTTGTTGTAGCAATATTCTTCATTCTTGCCATATTTTATCCATGATTTCTGAACCAGTTCGATCAGCTTCAGATGTTTCACGCCCTGCATTTCATCTTTGATGATGACATTATCATGGTTCTCGCAGGGGACATATACAACCCAGTCGGATTGGGTATTGGACCACAAGGATTCTTCAAGCATTTCAGGGTAATGAGCCTGCATGTATTTAGCAGTTTCACTTTCTTTGTTCAATTGCATGATCCTGAAATACCGTTTACTATGTTCAGGATGAATGCCCGAAGCGGTTTTTAAGATAACGGATGCATTTCCCGAAGGCTTAACGGTTGTAGTTCTTGCGGCAGGATTAATACCTATCATTTGTGCCACTTCCTTATTCGTTTGCTTGACGATTTCTGCACCCTTCTTCAGGATTTCTTCGTCGAACAATTCCGGACGGGTCATCCATCCGGTAATAGAAATACCCAGCAATGCTTCACCGGCTACAATCGATTCAGTTTGTTTTCCGAGATAGGGGAATGAAGTATATCCGGCTTGCAGTGTACCCAGGATAGCAGATTTTCTGCACAGATCATAAAATTTGTCTACACTGAATTTTCCATGCTTGTTGACACAGGCGGATGCATTTAATTCATTGAGGTTGCAGAACTGGAAAGCAGCTTCCTGTTTATTTTTTATTTGTGCATAAAAATTAAATCCGATCTCAAAACACGGATTGAACATTTCATCCTCGTGTGACATGAACACAAAGCCCAGGTCATTATCACCTTCGTTGAGCGATACCAGCTCATTGAAATCTTCGTAGGTAAATGTATGGCGAAGCAAGCCTACAGAATTATTGCTTCTTGCTCTCCACGGATGCGTTTGACGCCAGTGTCCTGTTTTGGCGCGGATGAGATCATCATCATCCGGATCCATGATGATATTCATGGCGCTTCTTCTGACACCTCCGGACAAAACGGCATCGGATATTTGCATGAAGATATCGTAGGCAATAATGGATTTGAATGGAGCGCTTTCATTTTCTCCGATGTACTGATCCAGCAGCGTTTCAATACGCTCAATAGATTGTTTTAAGCCTTCATGACCGGGAGCTTTGAATCCGCCTGTAATCGCGGCACCCATGGGCCTGATTTCCGAGTAATCAAATTTTACCTGGTTTCTGAAATACTCATTATATAACGACGGGTGATGGCAATAGGAACTGATCAGGACTTTTATGGCTTCTGACCATCCTTCAATAGAATCAGGGATCGTAAATGGTTTAACTTTCTGGCTGCGTTTATAAAGGAGCGGCAGCTGGCTGACAAATTTCTTTTTAAGCGAAACGCCTAATCCTGTTCCGGAAAGAAGCACAAAGAAACCTTTATTGAATACATCCGGAGCATATGCATAGGTTGTGCAGCAATTATAAATCTTCGCGTTGTTTCTTAATATCTGCTCACCTCTGAACTGAAGATTTCGTTGCGATGAAAGGAACTCTTTATGATAGTAGGATTCGGCGACCTCAGCGAGAAGGGGATCCACAATGGAACCATATTTCAATCTGTGGGTATTCAGGACTTTATCACAGGCTTCCTCCCAGGTTTCGTATCGATTCAGGAGGGAATCCCATTTTAAATAATCACTATAAAGTTTTAACTGGGATAAAAATTCTTTTCCTTTATCCGGAGAGGTAGCAGAAATGGACATGAATGTATGAATATTGAAAAAAGTAATGTGTTATTGGTAAATATACATATTAACGATATTTATCATCAATTTAACAAGTTAAAATTTCAAAAAAGTGACATTTATTTTTCTTTTAGCAATCAGTATAAAAAGTTCAAAGATTTGACAAAAAATAATCAGAAATTGAGTATAATATTTGTCATCTGCTAAGGGAACTAAAACTCACGATTGACGTCTGACGTTTCACGAATGCAGGATGTGACATCAGCTCACTACTGACTATTGACTACTCACTAATCTATTTCCAAATCCGGAACTTAAGTTTAAATTTCTTTTCAATAAAAACGGACTGCCAGTCCACGAAAAGCAGGGTGAAGATCATCACCAGCCCGAGGATCAGGCCGGATATGGATTTCCATGAAACGGCGCCTTCCAGGATTCCCTGCGAATTCTCCGCTACATATTTTCCGAGAAAAACTGCAATTGTGTCACTGATGAATTTTCCAATGAAGAAGGGAGGTATAAGGAATCCGGGTCCCAGTTTCGCCATCCCACCGGCGATGAAGAGAGGCGTGGTGGGTAAGGGCATCAATGAATAGAGAAGTATAAAAGCCTGTCCTTTCCAGCGCTTTTGTTTCATTTTTTTTCCCAGGAACTCAATGTCCTTATTTTTAGCAACTGTAAAAAGTTTTCCGGAGACTTTTGGAATGTAGAGTGTCAATATATATCGCCCGATAATTGAACCGCCAACCCCGATGACAATTGCAGCCCAGATATTGAGATCATAGGTGATCTGCAAAAAGATGATCACTGTGAAAGCAGGCGGTAGCGGAAAGGGGACAATATCAACCAATATTGTAGCGAGGAAAACTAATACATATTGCCACCACATAAATAATTTACGATTTTAGATTTACGATTTTAGAATTTTTTATGATCTGCCTGGTAAGGTTGGTTTTGCCAGAAGCATAAACCTAACAAGTAATCGGCTCATGAGTTTAGAGATTGCATTCGGCAAAAAGGGCGAAGGCTGAGGCGAAGGCTAAGGAAAAAGTAAAGTGTAATTCGGAATAAGCAACAAACAAAGTTCAATGAGCAATAGGCAGTGAGTAATTGTATTAAACCAGTTTACTGAAGGCAAACGACTATGGTCCTGAAGGGATCAGACATTATTAGCCATGGGTGAAACCCATGAAATAATAGACGAAAAGCAATATCTCTTTCCGACTTTGCACCTTTGCGAGATCCAACTTTGCATCTCTCGCTATAAATGTCACATCATTTGTCAGGATCTTCGATTTGCGAGAAATAAAGGAACAGAATAGAAGCAATTTCTGCAAGTATGTTCATGAGTGAGATCCTTACTTGCAGAAATTCGTAATGTCTTTTACAAAATCGTCCGCCAAGGGTAAGGAAGAGTTATTATATGTGGCAACATTAGCGTTTCTGTCTCCATCAACGGTTCTGAAGATATGATTCATGTTTTCTATCAATGTCAACTGCGCTTTTGGATTTGATTTTGCAAGCCGCTTTGCATCTTCCACGGTTACCTGGATATCATTAGTTCCCTGAATTATGAGAATTGGAATCCTTAATTTCTGTATTTCAATTTGTGGGTCATATTGAAACCATGAAATCATATAGGGTTGAACACTTATTCTGAAAAGTGACTGAAGCATTGGATTCACATTTTCAACCGTTTTTCCTTTTGCCAAACTGTCAAGGATGGGGAAAGATAAATCCTGGACTTCTTTTGGTTGATTGCTCAATTGTTCCCTGATAGTTTTATCTGCGGACTGTCCCGGCCCGGCAATTGAAATAAACTTATCGGCAGTAGTTGATGCAATCATTCCAATCAATGAGCCTTCACTATGTCCTATTACAATTACTTTGGAGAATCGCTTGTCTTGCTTTAACAGTTCTATCCATTCTCTTGCATCATTTACATAGTCATCAAAGCGAAGGTCTGCTTCACTTTTACCTGCTGCATGGCTTTCTGCAATTCCTCTTTTGTCGTATCGTAATGAAGCAATATTATTTTCAGCAAGCCCATAAGCAAGTTTTTTATACGCATCGGATTTCATCATGGCGTTGTTGCCATCTCTGTCCGTTGGTCCGGAACCAGCGATTATTAGGGCAACAGGAATGCCAGAGAATTTTTTCGGAGTAGTTAACGTGCCAAAAATTTGTCCAGACTTAGTTTGCAAGACGATTTGCGTTTCAATGAAGTTTGAGTCTTTATTTTCATTTGGGCTTATTTCTTTTTCAGTGTTTATGTTTGATAAATCCATAGGAAAAGATTGTCCTGCCTGCTTAAAAATCCCAACAATTTTATTGTCTTCAGCTAAAGTTCCTTCATACTCAATTCCTGCATTCGTTACCGCAATCTTTAATGTTGAGTTATTAAAACTTGTAGTTGTCACAGGAATACCTTTTGCACCCTGGTCAGGGCTATCCATTGTGGAGCTATATCCGGTATCGGTTTTAGTGATATTGAATACAAGTCTTAATTGAGTCCCTTGAAAATTTAATATTCCATTCCACTGTCCGGTGATGTCTTGCCCATATGCACTTAAACATGTCAAAAATGAAAGCATAAGAAAGGTTGCTTTTTTCATCCAGGTTGATTTCAGCATGCTCATTAGCCTTCTTTTGTTATTTTCTTTCATACGGATGAATTATTTTTGAATTGATCCTATAATTTTCAAAACCCAGGATTTTGTTTTGAAAGGAATAAGGTCACAATGATAATTAATGAAAAAAATGTCCCCACCGGCAAGTACCATAATGTTAAGATGCTCACGATGATTCCAAATATATTTGTCCACGACTGATTGGTCCATAAACTATAAAGCCAGATCAGCCACATTAGGCCGAACAAGATGAACAATGGCCCGAGTTTAAATACGTCAATATTTAGCTTGTAGAATAGGTATGCCCAGGGTCCGGGTTTTTCAGGCCCAATGTATTTCCCTTTGAGGATTACAAAAATTCCGTCAAGCAGCATATAGCCACCATTTAGAAATCCAAGTATTGTAAGAAAGACTTTCATTGCTCCCAATTAATTTCCCATTAAAATATAACTATTTATGTTGTCCCCGTTTTCGCCGATCTCCACCTACTCACCCGTGCAGCCAGTTTTTTAGGCGAGGCAAATGAAATGAACAATAGCACATATAAAATCAAGGGTATGACAATAGACACAAAGGAAAGCAGGAAAGCTGCAATGTTGTAGAATAATCCAAAACGATAAATGAGCAGGTAACTATAAAATGTATCCCGGTCAGCATCGGGTATGAGACGATGGTGGTAGGCGTAGCTGCAGATACTGGTTGCTGCAACGGATATCAAAATATAGTTGAATGCAAAAAAGGCAACTGCGGTGCTGCCTTCTTTCTCCAGGTATTGCGCAAGGATGGCCGTGGAAAATGGAGTGATCGTCACGACAAATAACAGGAAGCCATTGATCCAGATGAAACTTGTATCTATCCGTTTAATAAATTCAAATGCTATATGATGGTTGATCCAGCAGATCAGGATAGTGATAAACCCAATGGTAAAGGCCATAAACGTCCGCCAGTGATGAAGGAGTGTGGTTATCAACCCTTCATCAGACTCGGGATGAAGTGTAGTAATGAGATCTAATACCAGGAGAGTAATGGCAATGGCAAAAACACCATCGCTAAACGTTTCTAAACGTGTGGTTTCTTTTGTTTCGACATCGGGTTCTTGGGCCATAGACCTATTGATTTAGTTCTCAGGTTCGGTACATGGTATGAATTTGCCTATTGAGTGGTTGTGTCAACAGGAAAGAAATAAAAAACAGGTAATAGTTTGCCATGGTTATCTGATTGCCTGCTAATAAAAGTAATATTTGAAATGGAGAAAGCCAAATTATTGATGGGATATAACTACTTTTTGCACCTGGTTAAATCCGGTTCTTAATATTATATGGAGAAATATAATTCCGGCAGGGAAACCGGAAAGGTCTAGTTGGATAGTATGGTTTGAAAATTTCCTGACGCCTAGTAATTTTCCGGTGCTATCTGTGATTTTTATTTCCTCAATGAGAAAATCTGATTCACTTATTACATTTAAGATATCATTGGCGGGATTAGGATATATTTTAAGATTACCTGACACATCGATATTATCAGTAGATACAAAACCGGTACATGGAGCACAATTATGGTCATTAATTGTATAACATATCAGATCTGTCAAATAGCTATCGTAAGATCCAAAGAATCCGTAACTACTACCCAAACCTTCCTGTAACGTACCTGTTTCAAATGGGAAATAATACGCAGAAGAATTTGTTACTTCATAACTTTTATAATTCTGTGAAGAAGCGATTTGATCAATAATAATCGTAAAATAATTGCCCGTGAAATGAATGGTATCACCGGGAGTTACATCAAAATCATATAATAAATGTTCTTCTTCCAGGTTAAAAGGAGGAATATTTTGCTGGAAAAGACTCCATTGCGGATATGGAGTGAATCGTAATAAATAGATTTTTTTGTTTTCTTCCCTGATTCCTCCGAAAATATATTCTTTCGTTACAATTGAATAATCGTAATGAAGGTTTCCCTGCATATCAGGCCATTTGCGGCAGAGATTTTTAGTAGCTACTTTTCGATAAATTTTATTGTTTATCAAGGTATCATTTAAGGTATAAATTTCCCAAAAGGAATGGCCATCTCCCTGGCCAGGTACAGGATGTGTCCTTTCCATGGTCCATTTAACATTGTCTACAAAAAAGGGAATATATTCCTGTGAATAGGATTCATTGAAATATGATGAAAGGAGAAGACACGCAAGTATTAATTTTAAGCTTTTCATACTATTGCTATTGCAACCCATAAAAGGCTTATCAAGATACTTAAATGTGCTGAATACATAAACCATCCGTTAAGGCCATGGTGTGTTTTTGACAGCAGATATACAAAAAATCAGAAATAGATCCTTTTTAAAACAATTGGCAAATTTCTAATGAGCACTGTATCACTGTTATGCACATTACTTCTCACTATTCAGCGCAATTAGTTTTGTCAATTTGAGTTACGGCTTTTTTAAATCTTTCATCCTAATTCCCTTTAATTTCCATAATATCAATATTGTGGTTTGTCAAAACCTGTCGATGAGAATGGGTCTAATAGATTCCTTTCTGATTCACTTAATCGGGAGCATATCTGCATAGAGCTGAACCTGAAAAATCAAAATGAAAAGAAAAACTTCACTCACTATTCCTGTCCCCCAGGTGAGGATGTTGGTTCTGGATACAAAATAAACCGAAGCCATGCCGAACAATGTTCCTATCAGCTCAACATAGCTGATTGGATAACCCCAAATTTGAAAGATGATGTTTTCTATTTCCAAGAGGGGCATCAGGAGCTATGTTTTCTTATGATTTACAGGTAGTCTTAATCTGTTCAAATGTTATCACACGTATTCTTCAATTAGATTTAATAAATTTAACTGCTTGCTTTTTAAATCCTTTGTAACGACTTTGAAGGACATGAAGTCATCTTTGATCATATTATTTACATCATCTATCAGCTCGTTTGCTAGTTCGAGTTCCTTATCAGTTAAACCAATTCCAGGCCAGTTTGCTAAACGCTTTAGGTCGGTTGAAAAATTTAAAACCCAATTCACATTAATTTCATTAGGGAAATTTTCTAGTTTCTTAATTAATTGACTTCGGATGTAGGTAGCAAACATATTTGAACCAACTTGATCAGAAACTTTCACCAAAACATCAACTGCTTCAGTGATGAATAAGTCCTTGATGCTTTTATTAGCTTTTCTGGCTGCAGCATCTAGTTGAGCGACAAAACCCTCAGATGGATTAGGAACATCATAGTTTTGCCAAATTTGCTTAATTAATGCTTCTCTAAAATTGCATTCACCCATAGAACCTAATTCATAGGCCATTAAGAAAAGATCAATTTTCTCATAATCATATCCATCAAGTTGTTTAGACCCAGTATACATTCCTGGTCGATGAATAAAGTGAAATAATAATGCTATATCCCCGGCTCTCAATTATAAATTGTTTTATGTAAGATAAATTTCAAAGCTATAGGTAGTGGCGGCACAATGCGAGAGTCTTTATGTTGTCTTTAATCTGTATCAAGATAATAAACTGTCGACAAAGTGGTATTATCATTGTCTACAGCAGGTTAGTGGCAGGGTTTTGTTAAACGCAATCTTCAGAGTATTGTCAATTACTTTATGGCTTTGTACTTGTAGAATGACATATAATGGCCTGATTCTATAAAGCGCTTGTATTTTTAAAATTCGGAATTTAGCCAGCGGACTATTTATTCTGGAAGTATGTATTTAATGCAAGTGGCAACTTATTATTCTTGTCCTATATAGTCTAATTTATGATCAAAGAGGTTCAGAACTTTTTGAACATAATCATCTGTAGCATTTTTATCAATTTCAATCCAAAGTTCCATTTGATCCACGTTCTTGCCATAAATTGAATAAGAAAAAGAGAAATCTTCTTCTTTTGTAAATTTTAATTCTTTAAACTTCAGAGTTACCATATCTCCATCAAAATATTGGTCGGGAAATGTATATATTTCTTCTATGATATTTGGAGATAGTAAGAAATAAAAACTAGTTATAATCGACAATGGGTTTAACTCTGAAAGTTGATTAAATAATTCAGGTGTAGTTCCGTTTACATAAATTTCAAAAACAGAATTTTTGAAATATTCAAGAAGTGGGATGAAAATGGATTCACCTTGTTTTCTCAGGCCATATGCGAGTAGCAGCACAGGTGGAAATGTAATATAAATAGCTCCAGCCCTCCATGTTTCAGCCTCATTACCTTCAAATTTCTCTTTTTCACTTAGAGTTCCTTTAAAACGGTACCCTGATCGTTCCAATGTCCATATGTTGTCACAATACTTCTTATCGAAATGTAGTTCAATGAGGTCAGTAAAATCTTGTATTATTTCAGTATCAGTTCTATAAAAGAAAAAATTTGCGGTTCCATTTAAGTGACGGACCAAATCTATAGTTTGATTAATTGATTTATTTTTATTTAAATATGGTAAGCCAATATTAAAATTAATATCATTATTTGTTTTGTTTAACCGCAAAGAAAATGAAATGTTATCACCGCGGTGAATGTATTCATAATTACTAATCGAAATGTTATTGTATATATTGAAAAAGTTGACATCAAATAATTTTATAAGATCAATTGAATTAGGATATTTGCAAATAAAAATCTTTGAAATTGTCGTGAGATTATTGTTATTGAGCAAAGTGATAGTTTTATTCTGATTTTCAATCTTAGTATTTACTATTCGCTCAGTAAAAAATTGAAAATTCAACAGTTTGCTAATATCCTTCTTGTAAGAGTTTAATGTTGCAAGTTTCCGTGGCTGATATATTTTCCAATCCGTTCCCATTTCTTTATTTTAATATCGATTTATGGAAGATGTATATTAGTTACTAGTATATATTAATTCATATTTTATATCCTAAAAAATCCCATTCCTACGGGCTTTATCGATCTCTCAGCATTACAGTCTTACAAGTTTAAAAAATATCTCGCAAAGCCGCAAAATCGCAAAAAAATTATTTACTATCACCTCGGAGATTGGTATCATTACTTAAATAAAATCGCTTGTGTCATATTTTCTTTCTTCCCTTTTACTTCAACTACATAATTTCCAAAAGGCACCTGGGGTATATCTATATAAATAATTCCTTCTGAGACAATAGCCTCTTTTACATACACTGCTTTTCCATCAGCATTAAAAATGTTAACATGAAAAGGCCCCTCCATCCCTTCCGCTATTTTAATATAAATAAATCCATTTGCAGGATTAGGCCATGTCAAAACATTCTCTTCCACTTTCTCAAACACATTCTCTGTTCCTGTAACCATTCCACCTTCAAATGCCCCAATCGATCGCGGATCTAAAAAATCCTCTCCTGCATAATCAACTAAAGGATCTGTCACATCAAAACCCTGACCAATCGCGGGACTTCCTTCCAAAAGTGTAAAGTCATCTGATGCAACATCAGTAAACAAAGGATCCTCATTTAAAATCTGATCAACATCTATAACTGGCAAATCAGGACCACCCCAATTGATATCATCAGACTGATACCAAAGATTATTCGAAAACGTAAATGTCTCAGGAGCCGTATCCGGCCCGATATTACATTCTGTATTCAACCGGTTATCGAGATAAACTATGTTATTCCTGAATGTATTATTTCCACAGGGAGGAAAACGAGTAGGATCAACGGTCTCCTGCAATATGCGCATCACCCATTTCTCAGGAAGAAAAATTGAATTGTTGACAACTTCGGTATTAATACATCCTACAAACGCAACCGACGCTTCTGAACCAATAAAAATATTAGAATATACTTTCAAATCTGCAGCTTCATAAGGCGCATCAATCGGCCTGAAAAATGGAAGACCGGTTGAACCACCAAGATTAACTGCACGCGCACCACCGTTTTTGAAAATATTTCTTTCTATCCGGATGTTGCGCGTCCCACCCTTAGCCTGTATGGAATTGGAACCTAAGTCTTCAAAATGGCAATTCCTGATCGATCCGTCATGACATCCTACCATGTCAATGCCACTACCACCTTCAGCCCCGTTCAGAAAACTACAATTCACGATCAGGAAATCATCCAGGCCTGATAATTTTAATAGATCATTATTTCCGGTTGCATTGATATTCTGAAAACTGCAATTTTCAAAAGTGATATGATGAGCAGGTGTATCATATGTTCCGCCATCATCAAAGTTTACACCATTTCCCGTTTGATGTTCGAAGATGAACCCAGCGATATACAGATAAGCAGCATCGGAAAATTGCCATGCATTCGAACCTCCGTCAAATATTACAGTTTCACCTTCTGCAGCCAGGATATAAATCCACGCGGTAGGCAAACCCTGGAGATCAGCGATAAAAATTCCACCGGTATAAGTTCCTTCATGCACCCTGATCGTATCTCCGGGTATTGCAATATCAGTGGCATCCGTCAGTGTTTCGTAAGGATATCCACTCCCCACATGAAGGGTTTGACCCATTGCCCCGTTTGGCATGATGCATTCCATGAACAGGAAGCAAATAATGAATGTTATGATGTTGTGTATTGATGCAGACATGTATTAAAGTTAAGTAATCGAATTGTAAGGACATATTAACAAATCCCATATATTTGTTACGACAACACAGAATTTCAAAATCAAAAAAATATAGAAATGGCAAAAACGCCTGATAAGGAAGTAAAGAAAGCGGTAAAGAAGGTGGTAAAATCAACTAAAGAAGCCGCCGGCAAAGTAGCCGATAATCTGAAATCCGCTGCAAAAGACACAGCCAAGACAGCAAAGAAAGCAGCAAATGAAATAGCTGATGATGCCGTCGTTAAAGCCGAAGCTCCGGCAAACAGGGCTGCAAGAAGGGGTGCAAAATTTGCAGATAAGGCGGTTAATAAAGGTGCAAAAGCCGTAAATAGAGGGATCAATAAAAGCGCTAAGGCCGTTAACAAGGGTATCAGCAGGGCTTCTAAAGCGGTGAGAAGAGGAGCTATCTAAAAATTTTTAAGTACATCGATGTTCGAGGTCAGAGACACTCGAACATCTTTCGTCTGGGTTCGAGGTCAGAGACACTCGAACGTCTTACATCATGATAGCAGAATCCACTTGTGTTCGTAAAATGAATAGAGTCCCCTTTAGGGGATTTAGGGGTAAGGAGTCAGAGACACCCGAACGTCCTTTGTCATGATTGCAGAATCCAATTATGAATTAAAAGGATTGAACAGCCCTTACTGCAAGCTTAGCTGATTTGTTGCTTTTGCTTTGGTTGCCATTGGAGAAATTCTGGGTCCAGGCATTGTTCTTGTTCTCCTCGGTAGAAGTCCAGTATTGGCCTTTGATGAATTCACCAAGATATTGACGGCTCAGGTACATCATGCTTAATTCCACTTTATTGGGAAGTCTCCAGTCATTGAAGGACCCGGTGGTGTATGCCGCACATACTTTATTGGCAGTTTCCCAATTCAGGCTTCCTACTTCTTTGACAGATGCGATCAACCCATGGCCGCCGGCGGGATTGACCACGATAATGATACCCCCGTGATGTTTTTGACCAAGCACTAATTTCTGAGGTGCCTTGGGGGGAGGAGCAGTTTTTGTCTTCGGTGTCACTGTAGTTGGGGTCACCTTTACCTTAGACGTAGTATCGCTTTTCTGAACATTTGTTGTTGGTTTCTCTATCGGTGGATCTGTCACAACAACGAGTGCATTCAGGCTATCCCGCGTTTGTTGACGGGCTCTTGTAATCACTTCAAGTTTTGATTTCGCAATTGCAAAATATTTACCCGATGGATATTTTTCCTTGAACACTGCAAAAGATGTGCTGTCATTTTTTGCAACAGCATCATTCCAGGCAGCTTCTTCAGGATTTCCACCCGTCATTTTGGTAATGCCAAAAACAATGAGGATCAGGAGAAGCACACCTGCACCGATATATATTTTTTTCTTTCCGTCAGATCCGGGAAGAGACTTGCCCGGGTTTTCTTTCAGGAATTTTTCATCTGCCTGTTTTTTCAGCAATGCTGCCTTTTCTTTTTCCTGTTTCTTCGCAAGTTCCTTCTCTTGTTTTTCTTTTGCTGCTTTTTCTCTCTCCTGCTGACGAATGAGATCTTGCGCCGCTTTTTCTTTAGCCGCCTGTTCTTTCTCTTCTTTTATTTTTTGTTCGCGCGCAAGCTTTTCTTTTGCTTCCTTTTCTTTTTCCTCTTTTAGCCGGGCTTCTTTTTCCTGCTTCTCGCGCGCCAGTCTTTCCTGTTCCTGTAGTTTTTCCGCTGCTTTTATTTTAGCCAGCTCTTCTTTTTCTGCTTTTTCAAGTTCAGCTATTGCAGCCAGGGCAAGGGTTTCAAAATTTCCCTGGGGATATTCTTCCAGGTAATGCTTATAAATGTGTTTTGAGTTTTCAGTCTTTGCTTTTTGCCATAGCAGGCCTTCCACTTCGTCTTCCTTTTGCTGTAATTCTAATTGCTTCAGAAATAACCTGGCCTCTGATTTGAATTCTCCTTTTATGGATTGATTCAGGTAGTTTTTATATGCTGCTATTGTATTTATCCTGCATGTTTCTTCCCAGAGGTTAGTTTCCCATGTTGCATTTTCATTTGCTCCTGTGATTGCTGAATCAGCATCCGCATTTTGCAGATTGGATGCCTTCGTGTTATCGGTTTTAGGTGCAATGTTAGTAGCAAGATTCAGGACCTGAACTAATTGATTGAAGCCGACCCCATAGTCAGATGTGAAATCGATCCGCTGCAAACGCCGGAGACGGAAGGGGGCAAGACAATCGTCCAGGAGAACCGGAATTATTTTTTTTCCTGATTCCAGGGCAAAAGAGACTTCATCCATCACATTGGTAGAAGCGGTGGAGGAAGGAGATAAGATGACGAGGACAAAAGCCGCACTGCTGAGAGCGCCTTCCACTGCAGAATCCCAGTGATTGCCTGCGGGGATGTCAAGCTGATCGATCCAGATATCAGCGCCGGCCTCGCGAAGATCCTTTGCCAGCTTTAATGCAAAGTTGGAATCGAACCTCGAATAGCTAAAAAATATCTTTTGCGTTGACATAATAAATACTATGGACCGTTTTCTGACTTACCTGATTATATACTTGCCGTTGGATAATCCCTGGATGAGGGGGGAAATATCCGGTTAAAATAACGATATTTTCCTATTTGCCGTATTACCGGTAGGTTTCACTTAGCGTATGGTACTGTGTTTCAATCTTCTACCCGTTTTCTCAGAATTTTTTTATGATTTAGGTGGGCGATCACGGGAGCCATCTTAAACGTATACTTGTCATATTCCTGCGTTTCCTTATCGAGCTCGTCAAAATCAACGAGGTCCCAATGACATTTCAGGTTCTCCTTTAAGAATATTCCCAGGTTCCTGTCATTGACCTTGTCGATCAGCACAAATCCATTTATGGCTTTCTCCGCATTCCACCGGTTATGCTCCATGCGGGCTATCCTGTCCCATAATTGATCTTCGAGCTCATCAAAATTGAGTTCGTCACCACTTTCCACATCGCTCAATTCGGCTTTGACATATCGAAGCTTGATATAAAGATGCCTCGCCGGTAAGCGATTAGAATCTTTTTGGGCATCCCTCAGCTTATCCCATTCAGCTTGCATGGACCCTACAGGTACTTTATTTTTTTCAGCCTGGTGCTTAGCCCATTCATAATGAATGTGCTTGGCTATGAAATCTTCTTCCTTGCGGTTGTCGACGATTATTTTTTTGTTGCATATGACATCATCCATATTGAATAGCTCGATGTTCAATGCATTCAATTCTTCTGTGAGGTCATCAAAAATATTGACCAGGGATGTAGTTCGCGGAAGAAGAACTTTGATAGGTGGCGTGGATAATCTGAAACTTTTATACCGGTTAAAGGATTGAATACTTCTTTCCTTCGTATCATGCCCCTGGATAAATAATTGCTGGCGCAACTTACGTGCGTAGTAAACGCTTTTACCGTCTTCATCCAATGCAATAAAACATAAAGAGATATCATCAATGGTAACCGGGCATGGGTCGCTAAAAAAATCACCTGTCGAGATATACTGCAGATCAATTGTTTTTTCAAGGAAAGGGTAGAGCGATTTTATTTTCGATTCAATACGTGATTTATCATCAGCTACTACGGTGATACGTGTTTTCTGCAGGTTTGCAAAGTGATACATTTCTGCAGCTTCAAGGATAAGATATTGTGCAGCTAAATTGTCTCCGAGAATTAAAAGATGGGCCGGTGGATCATTGTCATCAGCAAGGCTGACGTATTTATCAGGGCTGAATGTATCTACCATAAACGCAGCAGCAAGCTGGTAAATAGAAAATACATGGTAATCAATTTTAATTGCTCCTTTCCGTTGTAGGTTTTCACCAGGCATAGGCTTCTCATGAAATTCTTTAAAAATATTCATCGTATAAAAATCATCAATATGGATGATGACCTGTAAGATTTCATACTTCAAAGCTTTTTCCGGAAATTGATTGTATATGTCTGTGGCTTTTTGAGCAATCAGGATATTTGTTTTTTCATCGTTGGTCAGCGCGAGTAAATATTTGGCAGTAAGAATATTAGCCTTGTGAAGCATCTCTTCATCGGTCGCATTTCCCTGGAGGACGATTACGCCTTTCATCTTTAAATGACTGATGCTGCTATGTTCAGCATTAGGTTCAATAAGAATGATCTGAAACTTTTCTTTCTCACTCAGTAAAAAATTAAGGATGAGCAATTCTGATTTCTTACTCAGCCCACAGACTACGATGTGATTTTTCCAGGACCGGATTTTAAATAGCTGGTAGTTTTGGTAAAAGGGTTCCCAGATCACCAGGAAAATCCCGCTGGCCGTGACTGCGGGGGCAAGAAACCTGGAAATTTCGAGGATAGGTGGAATTGGATCAGGTAACCCACCCGAATTCAATACGAACAGCTGCAGGCTCAGGTATATGCAGCTAAGTATATTCGGCGGGGTATCGTGAAGCAAGAAATATTGGTAAAAGCCAATTATCCCCAGCGTTAATGAAAAGAGTATTAATACAGGAAATAGCCAGTTGTATTTTCTCAGCACCCCGATCATCTATATCAGGATTGAATGAAAGGATAAAACTACCCAGGTAATAAAAAGTCTATTTGGCTGGTCCTGAAGGCTCATAAATGAATATAAATAACGGTTAAAGTACAGGTTTTGTACATCCGATAACCTGATGCAAGGGCAAAGGCTATGCCATAATAGCATTGGTTTTTATTTAGAATTAAGGATTGCCCCTTTAAACGCATGCAGAGTATTAATTTTCCATCATGAATCTTAGTCAAATCATAAAACCATCGCTCCTCATTGACCCTCATCGCTGCAAAGCAAACATTCATAAAATGGTGGAAAAAGCAGCCACCAATGGGTTCGAGCTCAGGCCGCATTTCAAAACACATCAATCTCATATCATAGGCTCCTGGTTCAGGGATGAAGGGATCAATAAGATCACGGTATCCTCAGTAGGCATGGCTTCTTTTTTCGCTATGAATGGATGGGATGACATGACCATAGCCTTTCCGGTAAATGTCCGTCAGATGAGTGAAATCAATGAGCTTGCTCAGAATGTGAAGCTTGGGTTAGTAGTGGTTGATGCGGATTCGGTGGATATCCTGGGAAGAGAATTGTCGGACAATGTATCTGTCTGGATAAAAATTGATGTGGGCACTCACCGCACAGGGATTTTACCTGAGCATACAGATACCATCGACGAAATTGTCAAACGCATAAAATTATATCCCCGGCTTACGTTCATTGGTTTCCTTGGACATTCGGGTCATAGCTACCAAAGTAAAACGGCAGCACAAGTAGAACGGACGCATCACAATGCATTGGATATGATGACCAAGCTGGTGAAGAGATATAAGTCTGCGTATCCCGATTTGATTATTTCTTTAGGTGATACACCTGCGGCATCCATGGTTTCTGATTTTGGAACTGTAGACGAATTTCGTCCAGGTAATTTTGTTTTCTATGATCTTCAACAGGAAGAGATAGGGTCGTGTAGCCTGGATGAAATAGCGGTGGCTATGGTATGTCCTGTGGTCGCTGTACATCCGGAAAGATTGCAGTGGATCATATATGGAGGCGGTATTCATTTTTCTAAAGACTTCCTCACTTTACAGGACGGAAAAAAATGTTTTGGAAGATGGGTGAAGCAAGAAAGCAAAAGCTGGTCTACATCAGAGACAAGGAACGGACCATTTCTCAATTCACTTTCGCAGGAACACGGAGTAATACAATGCACAGAACAAACTTTCAATCTCTGCAAGCCGGGAGATCTCTCACTCTGGCTTCCTGTACATAGTTGCATGACGGCAGATGCCATGGGAGAATATTATTCCATAGATGGCGGGAAAATAGATCATTACAGGGAGCATCTTTGGAGCTAAAAAGCAGAGCGTTCCATGGCATAAATAGAGTGCATAAATCATAGAGTGTTCGACTAAGTATAAAAATCACCTTCATATCAACTGGGAAAGTCCAATCTTAAACCAGGACTTACCATTCATAAAACGGATACATTATTCTCTGATTTCGGAAATATTTTTGGTTTCAATAGAAGTAGGCAGAGGTAACTCTGATCTGCAAAATCAACAATATTTATTTCAGTACTAAATTCCTGAATAATGAAAAAACGTTCTTTACTCCTTGCCATTTCTGTCTTCCTGTCGCTTCATATTGCTCATGCGCAAAAGATCGGATTGCTTACTAATACGCCTCAGGCTCCTGTACATATCAGCAGTTCCGGTCAGGTGAATACACCCGGAGGTTTGCTTGTTCTTGGGGACACTTCAGAAGCGCATATGGAGTTAGATTTTGATATTCTGCAATCGAATTTCGGCCAGAATCCCACCTCTTTGAAACTTCAACCTTACGGAGGAAAGGTGGGCATCAATACGCCTTTTCCACAGGCGCCTTTTCATTTATCTTCCAGTGGCCAGGTAAACACGCCGGGTGGACTTGCACTTTTGGGCGATCTCAATGAAGGCCATATGATCATGGATTTTGATTTATTACAATCCAGTTTTGGAGCAGCATCGTATTTGCCTTTGAGAGTACAACCTTCGGGGGGTAATCTGAATGTTGGAAACGGCCTGATCTTCGCAGATCGTACCAATAATTTTGTAGGTATAAATACAAGCAGCCCCACCACTGAGTTACAACTCCATGGTGAAATGCGATTGACTACATCAGGTTTGGCTACTGCGCAAAAAGATAAAATTGCGATCTTCGGAAATCTTGAAGATGCAGGTACAGTGGGTCTGGGATGGATAAAGATCTCTGGTGGCATCGGAGGAGGTATTGCGGATACAAGTTCTTCTTCACGCCGGAGTCTCATCGATACATACGAAATGTATTACAAGTCGCAGGGTGCGCACAGATGGTTTATCAATGAATTGGCAGATGTGAATACCCCGGATATGATTCTGAATAATGTAGGGGATCTCGGTTTAGGTATTTCAGCTCCGGATAGTAAATTTCATATTACCAATGGATATGGAGCAAGTCTTTCCGGTAAAGGGTATATGCAACTCGGACCCACCAATGCTTCTAATATTGTCATGGATCCGAATGAAGTCCAGGCACGATCAAATGGTGCTGCCAGTACTTTGTTTCTTCAATTCTGGGGAGGTAATTTATCACTTTGCAACAGTGCTAATACAGGAGTTGGAATAGGTAATACAAATCCTGTATCGAAACTTCATATCACAGGTGGTGCTGATGCGGGATTGGCCACACAGGGATATCTTGTCACTGGTCCAACATCAGGTGCCAACATCGTGCTGGATGACAATGAAATCATGGCCCGTAATAATGGAGCAGCATCCCCTTTCTATGTGCAGCATGATGCAGGAAATCTGTTTTTGTGCGGTTTGAAGAATGGCCAGGTAGGTATCGGGATTAATTCACAAACAAGTCTTCCATCTTCAGAATTTCTATTGGCCGTAGATGGTAAAATTATTTCAGAAGAAGTCCGGGTAGAATTAAGTGGTAACTGGCCTGATTATGTTTTTAAAAAAGAGTATACGCTTAAACCACTTGATCAGCTTAAGAATGAAATCAACATCACAGGCCATTTGCCTGGAATGCCTTCTGCAAGTATGGTTGAAGAAGAAGGTTTTGAACTGGGAGATATGCAGCGAAGACTTTTAGAAAAAGTTGAGGAGCTGACACTTTATGTCATCGATCTCCATAATGCAAATAAAGAACTTACACGGGAAATAGAATTATTGAAATCTAAAGTGAAAGGAACAGAATAATCGTGTTCATTTTTATTTCACAAAACTTTAAAACCCGATACAATGAAAATATCCAATCCAAATAGAATCAAAATCATCATTGGTCTTTTCCTGCTCCTGCCTTTAACAATATTTTCTCAAACAACTTTAAAGACAAAGCTCATTGGAAAATCATCATTAGCTGACATCATGAAAGTAGTTGATCATCATTATGCCGGCAAACCGGCAAACTGGAGAGGTTATAATGAAGGATTACCCACAATAAAACATTGGAAACGATGGGAGTGGTATTATGCAGACCGGCTCGGTCCAAAGGCTGAGTTTGTAAATATCAATCAGAAAAATATGGTTGCTTACGAACAAACTTCAGAACCTACCCGGACCATTAATCGCTTTTGGAGTTTTCTTGGTCCTTCATCAATTGATGGATCTGGACTTGGTCGGGCCGATCGGATCGCTTTTCATCCTACAGATCCACTTACCTATTATGTAGGTTCGTCTGGTGGAGGACTGTGGAAAACAACGGATGATGGAGTCAGTTGGACACCACTTACAGATTTTATTGCTTCGCTTGGCGTAAGCGGTATTGCTGTAAGTTGGGTCAATCCGAATACCATATACATTCTGACAGGTGATGGTGATTCTGATTTTTTCGGAGGCCTTGTAGATCAGTTTAGCTATCAACGCAAATCGCAGGGTGTGTTTAAATCAAATGATGCAGGGGCCACATGGTTTCAGACCAGTCCTCTTGATTCGGTGGATTATTTACCCATGAAGATGGTGATGAATCCGACAGACGCCAACGTCCTTCTTGTGGCCACTACTGAGGGACTTTACAGAACAGCCAATGGAGGGAATTCATGGACAAAAGTACGTGATGGTCAATTTCATGATGTTGAGTTCAAGCCTGGTGCTAACCGGGCGTATGCTGCAGGACTTTCTCAACTCCTTTACTCAAGCAATGGAGGTCAGACCTGGTCGAATTCAACTTTAGATAGTACCATTGTAAACAACGTCCGTATAGAATTGGCTGTCACCCCGGCCAAAACTTCAAATGTATATTTATTGGCTGCAAATGTCGATACCACACAAGGCATTTTTGCAGGGTTTTACAAATCAATAGATAATGGAGTGACCTATCGGGAACTGAGTAATTCTCCTAATATACTTGGAAAAAAAACAACTGATAATTATCAACAGGCACGCTACTCTCACAGCATGGCTGTGTCCACAGCAGATACAAATAAAGTGGTGACAGGAGCAGTATTTACATACAGGTCCAATAATGGGGGTAATTCCTGGTTAACTTCCTCGGGTCCTCATGCAGATCATCATATGATTGCCTTCAATCCGTTAAATGGAAACGTGTATTCATGCAATGATGGCGGTATATACAAAAGCACTAACAATGGAGCATCGTGGACCTCGCTTGTCAATCAGTTTGAAGTATCACAAGTCTATCATTTAGCCGGTACTTCAGTGCATCCTGATTTTTTGCTCGCAGGATTGCAGGATAATGGAGTTATACAACAGACTTTCTACAATCCCGATTTTGCAGAAGTATTATTTGTGGATGGATTTATGCTTGCCTATGCACCCAATACAAGGGATACCATGTATGTGGGAGGTAATCGGGAATTATACCGTTCCAGGGATGGTGGTACGAGCCTGGATTCAATCACTCCGATACCTTCCAATGCTGAGTTTTTCGGAAATGTTTTGACACACATCACTAATAAAAGTATGGTCTTTGCCGGTTTTTCGAATGTATTTAAATCTACTAACCAAGGTGCTTCCTGGACCAATACAGGAGCCAGTGGCAACTGGGCGATGGCCAATTGTCCAAGTAATGCAAGCCGGATTTACAGTGCAGGCGCACCAGGTTATACACCAAGTGCAAGTGGAAAATTATGGAGATCAGACAACCTGGGAACCACCTGGGATTCTTTGCACACCAAACCAGGTTTCCCTCCGATTACGAATTCTACCAAGATCACTGATATTGGTGTGGATCCTACAAATGCAAGTAAGGTATATGTCACCTTTGCCGGATATAAAGAAGGCATCAAGGTGTACCGTTCCTATTTTGCTGGTGAAGGATGGGAGAACTGGTCCGGATCACTTCCAAATGTACCTATCCTGAGTATTGTGGTCACCTCCTCATCAGATGTATACATTGGAACTGATATAGGTGTTTTTTATCGCACCCAGACTATGGATGACTGGATGCCTTACAAAAATGGGTTACCCAATGTGCCTGTTACCGATTTAGTCCTTGATCAGCCAAATAGTAAGATCCATTGTGCCACTTTTGGACGGGGTGTCTGGACGAATAGTCTCGTTGAATCCTGTCCGGTCTCCCTTACGCTGGCTGGTGCTCATTCAGGTTATCGTTTTTGGCAGGCGTCAGATTATATTAACTCCACTGCACAAATTGTCGGATCAGAGAATTCAACCGTCCATTTTCAGGCAGGCAACCGCGTACTACTATTGCCTGGGTTTAAAGCAGAAAGAACCTCCACCTTCAGTGCCCGAATCGGGGTATGCGGAGCCGGAGGAATTCCGGTAACAGAAGGAAACGATAAACCAAAATAGTATCGTTTCATTCTTTTAATTCCTCCAGTGCATCTATCGCCTGTTCGTATTTATCATCAAGCCGCAATGCCTGTTCGTACGAGGCTTTTGCCTGGTCATTTTCACCGCGCAATTGGTGGAGCTTTCCTTTGTAGAACCATGCAGCGGCATTGGTGGGATCGATCTTCTGAAGGATGTCTAATTCCTTTGAAGCGGCATCGAGACTGTCATGATACATCAGCAATATGGCAGCATTGAGATAAGCTTCTGCATACTGTGGATCCAGCGAATGAATGTGCCGGTATATCTCAAGTGCTTCAGGTATTTTATCATTGTTTTGAAGGAAATATGCTTTTGCATGCCATGTGGCTACATTTTTCGGGGCTACGCGTATTGCATTATCAAAATACTGGATAGCCAATGGATTGTGCGTGCGATCCATTAAATCTCCGAGGATGACCCATGCTTCTGCGTTATCAGGATTGCGTTCTACTGCAGATTGAAAAGCTCCGATGGCTTGTTCAGTTTTGCCTTGGTCCCGGTATACCATTCCCAGCATAAAGAGGGCTTCAGGATCGCCCGGGTGTATTTTCATGATGTCCGCGAGGGTATTCATGGCGGCACCATATTGCTTGAGGATCAGTTGGAATTCGGTGAGCTTTAGTTTCGTAGGTATGCTGTCAGGGTATAATCTTGAAGCTCTTTCCAGGGTTTGAAGGGCAAGGGAGGATTGAAGATGGTCCAGGTAAACATCTGCCAGCAAGTGATGTGCCCTGAGATTGATGGAATCAAGTTTCATGACATTGGCGAGATCGGCGATGGCCTGATCGTATGCCTGTTGGTCATAAAAAACCTGGGCTCTTCTGAGATAAAGACCCACATTTTCAGGCGCTGCTTTTATAGAATCGGTTAGACGGTCAATGACGGGATTGCCTGTCAGGCCATCCTCATCAGTCTGCCGGTTGCCGGATTTACATCCCTGGGATGATATTATGATGAATGACAATAAAAATGCAACTCCTGTTGCCCTTGCCGAAAAGTTAATGAGATGGAACATGATGTATCTGAAGATAAAGATTAACGCAGAATAAAGTGAGACCGGTACGACGTTAAGTAAGGCAAGGTAGTTTTTTTGGGCCTAACCTGAAATCTGGCCCGAAATTTGATATAATAATTATCTATAATATGTTCAGTCAGCATTTCAATTTGGCCAAATGATTCAAAAATGGATTTTGGCTTGCGGATTTCTTATTCTCTGCAGGCTTACCTTTTGCCAGGATTATACAGGATATATCAACCTTTACAAGGGGCTTGCTGTGTCAGAGATGGCACGTACCGGTATTCCGGCAAGCATCAAGCTTGCGCAGGGCATACTGGAATCCAATTGCGGAAAGAGCGATCTCGCCTGTAAAGCAAATAACCACTTTGGCATCAAATGCGGGAATGACTGGGATGGCAAATGTTTTAAAAAAGAGGATGATGACTATGAGGATGGCAAGCTTGTCAAATCGTGTTTCAGAGAATTTTCTTCGGTACAGGCTTCTTATATCGCACACTCTGATTTTCTGACTGATCCAGCAAAAACTAAACGGTATGGTTTCCTTTTTGAATACAAATCCACAGATTATAAAGCATGGGCTAAAGGATTAGCTAAAGCCGGTTATGCAACGGATCCTCGTTATGCTGACCGTCTCATCGATATCATAGAGAAGTATGATCTGAATACACTGGATGATGAAAGTTATCAACCTGGTGCATTAGCTGATTCGAAGACATTAAAATCTTATCGTTCTGTCAAATACTATAATAATATCAAATATGTCATCGCAGGTAAAGATGATACTCCTCTTTCATTAGCATCACAATTTGACCTGACCGCCCGCCAGATCGTGAAGTACAATGACGATATCAGGGATGAGCAGCAAGAGCTTGTAGCCGGAAACCGCGTGTACCTGCAGCCAAAGAGAAATCAATATAACGGGCATCAGAAATATCATATGCTGAAGCCGGACGAAGATCTCGTTTCCGTTTCCCAGAAGTATGGAATAAAAATGAGTGCATTGCAAAAAAGGAATGGCCTTGCAGCCAGCGAAGTTCCATTACCAAATCAGAAATTACTTTTGAAAGGAAAACTAAAAAGTCCGCTTCGCGTAGCTGATCCTTATGCAACGCCTGTAGTGAAAAATAATAATGATACAAATGCAACTGCGAGCAAGAGTTCAAGACCTGAGATAAAGACTAATACGCAAATCACTCCTTTAAAAGAAACTAAAATAGATACGATCGTAACGACTCCTGAAAAACCTGCTGTCCTGATTCCGGCGCATACGGTTTCCAAGGGTGATACATTGTATGGAATCGCACGTGCTTATGGAATATCTGTGGAGGATCTCAAAAAAATGAATAACTTATCTGCTGATACATTATCGGTCGGTCAAAAGCTCGTGGTGAAATGAATACAAAAATAAAAATCCTTATCCTGGTCATCCTTGCAGGGATTGCAATTGTCTCTTCAGTGGTGGGGCAGGGAAGTGTTTTTGGATTCATGGCCGGTCCTTCGCTGAGCAATCAGAAAGTGAATGGATTTGCAAGAGAGCCCTTCCTCCGTTATCATGCACTTGTATTCCTCGAATCAACAAGTGAGATCAGTCCGAATTCACTTTATGCGCGGTTGGGATATCATATCAAGGGAAGTGCTGTCAATGTGCAGCGTTATTATGACACTGATAATATGGAGCATCCGGGTAGTTCTTATTCAATGGAATTTCACAATGTTTCATTCAGCATAGGTGTGAAGCAGCGAAGGGAGTTTGGTGAAAAACATTTTCATTATGGCTTTGGTCTTCGCGGGGATTACAATCTCAAAGGAAAATTCGGGTATTTATTTGCAGGACTCCAGGGAGCGCAAAATAAGATCACCTATGGTGTGGATGTGAATGGCGGAATTGAATTTCCACTCAATGAACTCGTGAGTGTGGTGATTGAATTAGGTATTTCTCCCGACCTCGTCGAACAAATGTTTATTCCTCCCCAGGATACAGGATATAGTTATGATGACGGTACCCCTGTCATTTTACCGGAAACAAAACTGACGAATGTGGTTTTTGAAGCGAGGGCTGGATTCAGGTTTTGGCATAAGGTGATATATACCGATTAAAAAGGCAGAAAAGGCAAAAGTATAATACTGCTTATTTTTTAATCCAAGCTTTGCTTGAATTAAAAAAGATAGATTGTTAAGCGTAAGCTGTGCTTACGCTTGTGCGTCAGCAAAACTCGGTTTTGCGTGATCAAACAGAAATATCTTTTTCGCAAAACGGAGTTTTGTTAACACCAGGACGTCGGTACAACCTACGCCCAACAACAAAATTATCAGATATAAGTCACCACACTTTGAATAATTTTCCCAACATCCACTGCTTTACTTTCCACCATACCGATCACGTCTTCTACTGTTGTTACTTTAATTCTTTCCGGTGGGTAACAAACATTGGTGACAATAGAAAGTGCTAAAACTTTCATGCCGATATGACGGGCAGTGATGACTTCAGGAACTGTGGACATGCCGACGAGGTCTGCACCGATGCGATATAAGTATTGATATTCTGCAGGTGTTTCGAGACTGGGGCCCGGGAGGCCTGCATACACACCTGATTTAATCGGGATCCCTAATGATTCGCCTTTTTCTTTGGCGTATGCTGACCAGTCTGGATCATAAGCATATTTCATATCCGGGAATCTTGGCCCCCATCGATCATCATTAGGCCCGCGCAACGGATGTTCGGTCACCAGATTAATGTGATCGCGCAATGCAACAATATCACCTGATTCAAATTCTGGATTTAAACCTCCAGAGGCGTTTGTCAGCAGAAGATGACGTCCACCTAACGTATATAGAATCCGAACAGGTCTTACAACCACATTCATCGGATGTCCTTCGTAATAATGAAGCCGGCCTGCAAGGATGATCGTAGGTACTTCATTGATCATCGTAAAACATATTCTTCCCTGATGGGATTCCACTGTAGGTGGCACCATGTGGGGTACATCCTTTATGTTAAACTCTTCAATGATCTCTAATTCGTCGAGCCAGCTGCTCATGCCAGTGCCCAGGATAATGGAAGCTTTTGGAATAAAGGGCATGCTGCTCTTTATCCAATGAGATGCTTCCTGTACTTTTTTAAATTCTTCGCGGTGTAGATCCATCAATCTATGATCATCGTCTCGTGATTGAGCACTTGTTGTTGGATATTTTCCGGAATGGCGCGTTCCTGGTATTGCTGGTCTCTCAGTTGAGGTGTGTAACCTGCATCGCGAATCGCTTGTTGGATACCATCTGCTGTAAAACGAAATGGAGCACCTGCAGCGGAGACAACATTTTCTTCGATCATGATGCTGCCCATGTCATCTGCACCTGAATGCAGACATACCTGTGCTGTTTGTTTGCCGACAGTGAGCCATGATGCCTGGATGTGTTTGACATTTGGTAGCATGATTCTGCTGATCGCGATCATGCGGATATATTCATCTGCCGTGCATTGATTGCGTGCACGTTTTAATTTTTTCAACAACGTACCATCATCCATAAAAGGCCATGGAATAAAAGCGAGAAATCCGACCGCACCTTCTGGTTTTTGAGATTGAACTTTCCGGATATCCACCAGGTGTTCCATTCTTTCCATCAGAGTTTCGATATGGCCGAACATCATCGTAGCTGAAGTTGTCAATCCGATCCGGTGAGCAGCCCGCATGATATCAAGCCATTCCTGTGCACCGCATTTTCCTTTTGAAATCAATCGGCGTACCCTGTCATTCAGGATTTCTGCTCCTGCGCCTGGCAGTGAATCAAGACCTGCTGCCCGGAGTTCTCTGAGGACCGCGTCATGACTCATTTCATCCATCTTACAGATATGGGCTATCTCTGGTGGACCCAATGCATGAAGCTTAAGCTGAGGATATTCTTTTTTTAATTGCCTGAAGAGGTTGACATAGAAAGAAAGACCTAGATCGGGATGATGGCCACCCTGGAGAAGGAGTTGTTCGCCTCCAAGACGGAAAGTTTCTTCAATTTTTACCCTGTATTCTTCGATGGTCGTGATATAGGATTCTGCATGACCGGGTCTGCGGTAAAAGTTACAAAATTTGCAATTGGCAACACAGACATTGGTGGTATTGGAGTTGCGGTCTATGATCCAGGTGACTTTATTGCCCGGCACCATCTCTTTACGCAATTGATGCCCGACATACATCAGTGAGGAGGTTGGAGCATGCTCGAAGAGGTGGAGGCCTTCTTCTGCGGTGAGGAATTCTCTTTTGAGGGCTTTGGCCAGGAGTTCTTGTATCATTGTTAATTAGCATAACAAAGATAAGGGTTATAGGTTATAGGCAGTAGGAATGGTTATGGGTTGTTGGTCAATGGCAGTAGGACTGGGTATGGGGTAAAGGTTTTAGGAAAAGTTATAGGTTATAGGCAGTCAGACTGGTTATTGGTTATTGGTGAACGGCAGTAGGATTGGTTACAGGGTAAAGGTTTTAGGAAAGGTTATTGGTTATAGGCGGTAGGGCTGGTTATGGGGTAAAGGTTGTAGGAAAGGTTATTGGTTTTCGGCAGGAGATTGTGTATAGTGGTAGACTTCGAAACCCTTAAATAAGATTTCGTCGAAATCCTTTTTCCTCCAACCACATGGGTATATGTCTCGAAGACTCTTTTTTGTCCCCTTTCACCTGTTTCTTTTATCAACATTTTATTCACATTCCCACCATCCAAAGAAATACTATGAAAAATTTGTAATTAAAAATTGGTGGGATCGAATTCCGGTTGATGATCAGGGCACAAAAATTCCCGGCGCCTTCCCGATGGCAATTAGAGTTTTCAAGTCATTTTGGTTTTTATAATCGATTTTTGAACCGGTAAATTTATTTTCGGATTGCTTGCCCAATCTTTTTAGACGCGATTCTGAGGGCATCCAGGTAATTTGCTCTAATTTCAGTATCACCCGGTTTCACTTTTAATTTGTCGTAAATTTCTTGCAGATTGATATCAAGTACAGGGTTTTTAATTTCATCCAGAATAACATCATCCTCCAATTCTCCTGCTGCGATTACCAAAAGAAATAGCGCAGGTGATTTATCAATAACTTTAAAAAGTAACTCATTACTCCATTCTGAAAACTCAACATTATTATAACAGGAAGTGTCAAATGTTCATAAAAAATCAAAAACAACGTTAAATTTCAAACTGTCCAACTGCTCACTCACTTGTTTCAATTTTTCAATATTGCATTTGATACAGGTATTCTTTATTTGTTTATTTAGTAAAGAGAAATTTTCTTCCCGGAATTTATCCCATTCCTGCCTGTCTTCATCTTTGAATTCGTAGTATTCCCCTGTTGTTGAGTCCCTGAAAAAACCACCATATGTGCTGATGAGTATTTTGTGCCTTAGCCCTCCTTCAAATATAGCGGTTGCCAAGTAATGGCCTTTCCATAAATGGATTACAAAGATAGATTTGAGCAATTGGTTTCGGTTATTTGTTTTTAGTAAATAGTACAGGTTTTGAGTCATAGGTTATGAGTTATTGGTTTTAGATAATATGTAGTCGGATTATAAAAGCCACACCTAGAACCAATAACCTAAAACTAGTCCTACTGCCTATAACCCACAACCAATACCTGATTTTAACTAACAACCAATCCTACAGCCGATAACTCATGACCAATACCATACATATCCCGGTCAGTGCCGGAACCAATATCCAAAGGGGTTGGTTTTGAAGGAGAAATAGAATATTTCCCAATTTTTCCCTATATTTGCAGTCGCGAAAATCGGATGAGGGAACAGGTAAGTTCCCTCTTTTTATTGTATGTCACAAGCCTCGGCACTAAATCATCTGGAACCTTTGATCCGCTCGACCTTCGAGGAAGGCCGCTGTGGGGAATACTATCTGGTTGACCTGGAGATATCTACGTCCAAGCATATTTCTGTATATGTGGATGGAGATGAAGGAGTTAGCCTGGAAGCCTGTACCCAGATCAGCCGGATACTGGAATCCATCCTGGATGTGGAACCTACACTTGGGGGCATTTATACCCTTGAGGTTTCATCCCCGGGTGTTAACAGGCCTTTGAAATTTTCAAGGCAGTACCTGAAACATGTAGGCCGGACATTGCGGGTTGAATTAATAAACGGAGGATCGATTGAAGGTGTATTGACAAATGCAGGCTCGGATTCGATTTCACTTGATCTCAAACCTGTTGACAAGAAAAGTAAACCGGAATCAAGAGAGATCCCGTTTGAAGAAATAAAAGAAGCGTATGTCACGATTCAGTTTGGACATCCGAAAAATAAATCGTGAGACGTGAGACGTGAATCGTGAGTAATGTATTTAATGGATAAAAGAAGTTCAGCTATTTTAATAAAAATGGAAAATAAAAAAATAAACAAAGTTAAACATGCCTCCCCTTCAGGGGTCGGGGGCAAAAAAAGGATAGCATCATGAATCTAATCGAATCATTTTCCGAATTCAAAGCCGGAAAAAACATAGATAGACCTACAATGGTCAGGGTGATGGAAGATGTATTCCGTACACTCATCAAAAAGAAATACGGTTCAGACGAACACTTTGATATCATCGTCAACACCAATGGAGACCTTCAGCTATGGAGAGTCCGGAAGATCGTTCCGGATGGAGAAGTGATGGACGAGCAGGCACAGGTTTCTTATTCGGAAGCAAAGAGCATAGATGATAGTTATGAGCTGGATGAAGAGTGCTATGAAGAATTAACACTGGAAGACTTCGGGCGCCGTGCGATCATGGCTGCAAGGCAAACTCTTGTTTCCCGGATCATGGAGCTTGAAAAAGATGAAGTATTCCAGCGCTATAAAGATCGCGAAGGTGAGATCATCCTGGGTGAAGTACAACAGATCCTCAAACGTGAGATCCTAATCCTTGATGATGCTACTAATAACGAGCTCCTGTTACCTCGTACAGAAATGATCCGTGGTGATTATTTCAAAAAAGGCGACATGGTGCGTGCGATCATCAAGAAGGTGGAAATGAAAAATAATAATCCTGTCATCATCATCTCACGGACGGACAATTTATTCCTGGCGAAGCTGATGGAACAGGAAGTACCAGAAGTAGAAGATGGATTGATCACGATCAAAAAGATCGTTCGCCTTCCGGGAGAAAGAGCAAAAGTCGCTGTTGAATCCTATGATGATCGTATTGATCCGGTAGGAGCGTGTGTGGGTATGAAAGGATCCAGGATACATGGTATCGTACGTGAATTAAGAAATGAGAATATTGATATAGTGAACTTTACCAATAATCTTTCGCTTTTCATTCAGCGTGCATTGACACCGGCTAAAGTATCGAGCATTGAAATCAATAATGAAACCAAGCGGGCCAGTGTATTTCTCAAGCCTGACCAGGTGTCGCTTGCGATTGGTAAAGGAGGATCGAATATTAAGTTAGCCAGCTGGCTGACCGAATTTGAAATAGATGTGTTTAGAGATAGTTCAGATGCGGACAATGAAGATGTGGATCTCGATGAATTTTCAGATGAGCTCGAGCCATGGATCATCGATGAGCTCAAGGGAATCGGCCTGGATACGGCGAGAAGTGTTTTGGCTTTGAGCAAGGAAGAACTAGTACGTCGTACTGATCTTGAAGAAGAAACAGTGGATGAAATTTTACGGATATTTACAACCGAATTTGAGGATAGTTGATTTTGAATCTCTCTGTGATCAAACGTTATGATGTCTGGTACCAGAGGAGAGTAGAACTGAAAAGATTATATGCAGCAAAGACTTGTTAAAGTTGCCAAAGAATTAAATGTCGGTACGGATAGTATCGTGGATTACCTGTCTAAAAAAGGATTTGCGGTAGAAGCCAAGCCGACAAGCATGATTTCTGAAGAGATGCACAACCTGCTACTTCAGGAATTTGGCAGCAATATAGCCATCAAGGAACAGGCCAATAACATGATCATCGGTGCCCGTCCTGTCAAAGCTGCTGATGTGATTGCACCTGTTGCTCATGAGCCGGCTAAAAAAGAAGCCCCTGTGGCTCCCCCTGTCGCTCCTCCTGTAGAAAAACCGGTGCAGAAATCCGAAGTTCAGGAAAGAGAAAAGCTGAAAGTAAAAGTTGTAGGTAAAATTGACCTTACACCAAAAGCACCTGAAACCAAAGCGAAGGAAGAGATTCCTGAAGAGGTAACAGTTCCTGAGGTGATAAGTGAGCCAGTGGCACCTGAAGTTAAACCTGTTGAAAAAGAAGAAGACGAGCTTATCAAAGCTGAAGCTCCTCAACTCCAGGGCTTGACCATATTAGGCAAGATCGATACAGATAAGTTTGATTCTTCAAAAGTCAAGAAGGAAAAAGAAAAGGAGAAAGAGAGATTAGCTGCCAAAGCCAAGAAAGACAAAGAATCAAAACCACTTGCCTCATCTGATAACAGCACTCAGCAAAAACGAAAGAGAAAGCGTAAGAATGTAGGGGGAGGAACTTATGAAAGCAGACCTGATCCGCGAACACGCCCACAGACAGGGGCAACCGGTACTACTTCAGGTGGTGGCGGTGGTACAGGAACCGGTGTAGGCGCGCGCAAAGGCCCGGTACGTCATGGTGGACGCGATGATGTCAAAGAAGTTTCAAAGAAAGAGATTGATGATCAGATACGCGCTACGATGGCTCGTCTCTCCGGAGGCAAGAGCAAGCGTCAGAAAATAAGAAGAGAATCAAGAAGAGATAAAGTTGATCGTCAGGAATTATTGACCTCTGAGGTAAGCGATACCAAATTGCAGCTGACAGAATTTGTTTCTGTTTCTGAATTGGCCAGTGTGATGAATCAACAGGTCACTGATGTGATCATGACCTGTATGAACCTGGGAGTAATCGTTTCTATCAATCAACGTCTCGATGCTGAGATCATAGAATTGGTTGCAGGAGAATTCGGTTTTGAAGTTGAATTCGTTTCTGCTGAAGACCAGTCTTATTTTGAAGAAGAGGTAATAGATGATCCGGCAGATCTCAAGCCAAGACCTCCGATTGTGACAGTCATGGGTCACGTAGATCACGGTAAGACATCACTGCTGGATTATATCCGAAGTGCCAACGTTGTCAGTGGGGAAGCCGGAGGTATCACACAGCACATCGGTGCATACGAAGTAGAAGTTAAGCCTGGCAAGTCGATTACATTTTTGGATACACCAGGTCACGAAGCATTTACCGCTATGCGTGCACGGGGTGCGAAAATAACAGACATCGCCGTCATCATTATTGCTGCAGATGATAGTATCATGCCTCAAACGCGGGAAGCTATCAGTCACGCACAGGCTGCAGGCGTACCTATCATTTTTGCCATTAATAAAATTGATAAGTCCGGAGCGGATCCTGAAAAGATTAAGGAAGAATTATCCCGGATGAATTTATTGGTAGAAGCCTGGGGAGGTAAAATACAGTCATCTGACATCTCTGCCAAAACAGGTCTTAATGTAGATGAGCTGCTTGAGAAAATCTTACTTGAAGCCGAACTCCTCGACCTGAAAGCAAATCCTGATCGCTTAGCAGTCGGAACTGTTATTGAGGCATCGCTTGATAAAGGCCGAGGCTATGTAACTAAATTATTAGTTCAAACAGGTAACCTTGCGATCGGTGATATCATTGTGACAGGTTCATTCAGTGGTAAAGTAAAAGCCATGTTCAATGAACGTGGTAAAAAGGTAAAAGAAGTGGGTCCATCATCGCCGGTACTTGTGCTCGGTCTCAATGGTGCTCCACAGGCGGGTGAAAAATTCCGCGAATATGAAAGCGAACAGGATGCCCGGTCAGTTGCCGCATATCGTGGCCAGATAAACCGTGAACAAAGCAACAGGGCCAACAAACGGATTTCACTCGATGAGATCGGACGTCGTCTGGCACTCGGAAGTTTCAAAGAGCTTAACCTTATCATCAAAGGTGACGTGGATGGATCTATCGAAGCTATGGCAGATTCACTGGAGAAACTGTCCATCGAAAAAATCAAGGTTAACATTATCCACCAGGCGGTTGGTCAGATTGTGGAGTCAGATGTATTGCTTGCATCTGCCTCTGATGCGATCATCATTGGCTTCCAGGTAAGGCCTTCAGTTGCTGCCAGAAAATTAGCAGAAAAAGAAGGTGTGGAAATCAAAATGTATTCCATTATCTACGAAGCGATCAATGAGATCAAGGCTGCTATCGAAGGTATGTTGGAACCCACGAAAGAAGAGAAGATCCTCGGCCAGGTTGAGGTCCGTGAAATATTCAAGGTCAGCAAGATCGGAACTGTCGCAGGTTGCATTGTGTCTGAAGGAAAAATTGCACGGAACAATCACATCCGGCTTATCCGGGATGGTATCGTCATCTATCCAACCAAGGAAAATGTACATGGTGAAATCGCTACGCTGAAACGCTTCAAAGACGACGTCAAGGAAGTGAAAGCCGGTTTGGAATGCGGTGTGATCATCAAGAATTTCAACGATGTCAAAGTCGGGGACGTGATTGAAGTATACGAGATCAACGAAATCCGTCAGAAGCTCGAAAACTGATCAACCTCTAAATCCGTGTCGTGGCACTCAGGCAGTGGCTTGATGATAAAGTAGTCACCTACAATCATCCATCTTTTATTTTACTGGATCCGGTATCTGTTCCACATCAATACTCATTGCTGCAGGATATTGAAATCGCAGGATTCTTTACTTCCATCATGGCCTGGGGACAACGTCCTACCATAATCAAAAAAGCAAATGAATTGATGACATTGATGGATGGTGCGCCTCATCAGTTCATCACGCAACACCAGGAGAAAGACAGGAAACGATTCCTCGCATTTAAGCATCGTACGCTTCAGCCGGACGATATTATTTTTCTCACCGATGCCTTGCAACGATACTATCAAAATCACCATAGCCTGGAAGATGCATTTGCAGATCATGTGACATCTGATCATGAAGATGTTTACCACGGACTGGCAGGCTTTTATGATTTCGTTTTTGATCATCCATGGATCATGGAACGAACGCGTAAGCATATTGCAACACCTGCTCGAAAATCTGCGTGCAAGCGATTGAACATGTATCTCAGGTGGATGGTCAGGCAGGATGACAAGGGAGTGGATTTCGGTTTATGGAAAAAAATTTCTCCTTCACAGCTTATTATCCCTTTGGATCTTCATGTGGGAAATGTGGCCCGCAGACTTGGATTACTCGAACGGAAAATAAATGACTGGCAGGCTGCAAAAGAATTGACAGAACGTCTGAAGGAATTCGATCCAAAGGATCCGGTGAAATATGATTTTGCATTGTTTGGAGTGGGAATAAACGAAATGTAAAATGGAAGGTAGGGGCGGGTGCAACACGCCCCTACCTTCCATTTTACATTTCGATCTCACTCCTCTCCATCATATGTCTTCTTACCATATGCCAGATCACCCGCATCACCAAGACCAGGTACGATGTAGGATCTGGCGGTGAGTTCTTCGTCTTCATTTCCGATCCAGATGTTGGCAGATGGGAATGCAAGTTGTATGTATTCAAGACCTGCGCTGGAAGCGATGATAGCGGCAATATGAATTTCACGCGGAGAACCATATTCTAATAAAGCCTCGACTGATTTCACCATGCTGGCACCTGTGGCTAACATGGGATCACAGATGATCAGCACTTTGTCATCCAGTTCAGGAGAGCTGATGTATTCAAGTGAGATTTCAAATGTTCCGTCTTTGTGGTTGTGCCGGTAAGCGGAGATGAAAGCGTTTTCGGCTTTATCGAAAACGGAGAGCATTCCATCATGCATGGGCAGGCCAGCCCGAAGGATCGTGCTCAGAACTATATTTTCGTTGAGCTTCTGGCATTCTGCTACCCCGAGAGGAGTGACAGTTTGAATGGGCTCATATCTCAGTTTTTTGCTGATCTCATAAGCCATGATCTGGCCAAAGCGATACAGGTTCCGGCGGAAAAGTACAGGGTCCAGTTGGATAGTCTCGTCGCGCATCTGGAGAAGATAATCGCTGGCAATGGAAGCTTGGGAAGAAAGGTTATGGATCAACTTAAGTCGGTTTAGGACTTATAAAGATAGGAAATGCCCTTTAACGCAGACACGACATCTATGAAGTCTGTTTAAAAAATTGGCCATAGCAATAAAAAAAGTCCCTATCTTCCGATAGTGAAAAGCATTCTTTCAATCGTATTCCTGATCGCGTTATGTTCGACTTGCATGAACATGATCTGTGCCCAGACGATTGTCCAGCCAAAGCAGCTTGATTATAGTTCCGTCGGAATTTTATATAGTGAAGAAAGAGCTATAGAATTAAGGCCTCATACAAATGGAGCTGCTATAGCGATGCAGTTTGGAAAAATCGTTACATTTTATAAAACACATTATTACCAGTTTGATTTTGGCCTTGTCCGTCATCCAAAAGAATTCAGGCAGTCCATTACATTTCATTCAGGGAATCCGTTTACAAGGACATCGAATAGCTTCACCTTTGGAAAGCAGAATAACCTGATGGTCCTCAGAGGTGGAGTAGGGCAGAAGGTTTATTTTTCAGATAAAGCCAAACGGAAAGGAGTAGCTGTTGGCGTCAATTATGAATTCGGTGCCTCCATAGGTTTGTTGAAGCCTTACTACTTACATCTTTCACGTCTCCTCGATGATGGCTTTACGGATTATGTTTCTACGGAAAGATATTCTGAAGATAATGCAGATATATTCCTGGATGATTCGAAGATCATAGGGCCTGCATCTTTTTTCAAGGGTTTTGATAAAATCTCAGTTGTCCCGGGATTACATGCAAGACTAGGTGCACACTTCAGCATGGGTGCATTTGATGAATATGTCAAAGCTTTTGAAATCGGCTTCATGGTTGATGGTTTCTTCAGGCGCGTTCCGATCATGATCATTGAAAATAATACGCCCGTATTTATCAATGGTTATTTGTCTTTTCAGTTAGGAAAGAGAAGATAGGAGAATTTACGATTTAGGAATTACGATTTGTATCGTTTCGATTCGACTCCGCTCAGCGACCGATAGGATTTCCCTTACTAAGTTTCGAGTTCGTTCAACTTGAGCATCTTTCAGGAATTGAGTAATTTTTCACCATATTCTTTGAATGTTGATCAACAGCTTAATAACCACGGGATCACAAGTAGAGTTTGAAGTTGAGCGAAGTCGAAACTTAGTATGCAGAATTTCATCGGTCACTGAGCGAAGTCGAAGTGAACCGACTACATGCATCTTACTTTCTCACTTCTCTCACAAATCCCATCAAGATAGGATTCGGTTCATCAGCCGTAGATGTAAGTGCCGGTTGAAAAAGTGTTCCTATAAAAAATGGGTGGGTTGGAATTTCAAAGGCCCTGATGTCTCCTTCCGGATTTTTTGCAGTCATCTTCATTCCATAAGATTCAAGCAAAGGGATGAAAGTTGGATTCAATGTATAGTTGCAGTGATATTTTCCCATGAGATTATTTTTTCCGATAAGTGAATGAAGAAGGGATGGAGCAATCACTGAAATCTCTTCTTCCTGTCCTACTAATGAACAGGTTAATTTTGATATGATCATTTCTTTGCTCTCAGGATTAGTTTCTTCGGTATCTGCATATGTGAGGCCGCAAACATTCCTTGCATATTCAATGAGCATGTGCTGAAATCCACCGCAATTCCCAAATATGGGAATATTATTTTCCCTGGCATATTGTATTGCTTTCAAAACATTATCCATATCCCTATATGGAGAACCTGATGCGACCCACATGCCTGAGTACGATTTTGAAAAATCTTCTTCAATATTAAATTCACCTGTTCCTATCCAATCAAACACGACTTCATTCCCGACTGCATTCGATAGTTGAATGATCGTTTCATTCACCGCAAGATGTGTGTAATACTTTGGGTTGAAATCACCCAGGATGACGATCTTTTTTGCCCCTAAATCCCTTAAAGGGGGCTTTTTAACCGGGTTATGCACTCCTTATTATTTTTTGCCTATTACCTTTTATTTCATGGGTTTCACCCAGGGCTAATAATGTCTGATCCCTTCAGGATCATTGTCGTTTGCCTTCAGCAAACTGATTAAATACTATTCCTTACTGCCTATTGCTTATTGTAATTTGCTTATGCACTTTGCTTTTTGCTTATGCACTTTGCTTTTTGCCAATTGCTCATTGCTCATTGCCCTGCTCCATGCCCCCTGCTCCCTGCTTTTTCGTAAACCAGTAATACATAGGCACACCAGTCAATATCAGCACCATGCCGAATATAGCTTCACGGGGTTGTGTGACTACGGTATTGATAAATAATCCAATGCAAAAGAGAACTACGATCGCAGGAACAAATGGATATCCCCAGACCTTATATGGACGATGAGCATCCGGCATCCGTTTGCGGAGTATGAATACACCATAAGCTGTAGCTCCATAATAAATGAAAACAGCAAAAATGACCATATCCGTAAGCTGATCAAATGAACCTGAAAAGACCAGGACGCATCCCCAGATACACTGAAGCCATAAGGCTCTTTCAGGTACCTGCGTTTTATTCAGGCGGGCCATGGATTTAAAAAACAACCCTTCCTTGGCCATCGCATAATATGGCCGTGCACTTGCATATACAGTCGCATGTGTACAACCCAGTGTCGTAATTAAAATCAATATGGAAATGAAAGCCATTCCTTTGCTTCCCCAGAAAACCCGGACAGCTTCAATCGCCGCTATCTTATTTCCGGCAGCATGTATGTCTTTCAGTTCGGGAATCGTCAGCAGGGCAAGGTATGTCATGTTGACTACGAGATAAATGCCAATGACGATGAATACTCCGATCGCAATTCCTTTTGGAATATTCCGGTTCGCATCTTTTACTTCTCCACCAATATAGCCGATCGTTGCCCAACCCTGGTAGGCCCAGAACGCTGCAAGCATAGCTGTAAATAAGGCGCTGATCGTGACCGGTGAATGATCAGCCGTTTTAAAATCAAAAGCCATATTGATATGTGCATGCGGGCTGGTCAACCCGAAGAAAATGATGACACCAATCCCAATATAAACCAGCCATAATATGATATCACTGATGCCTGCTCCTGATTTTATACTTTTTGTATTGACAAGCGTCAGGAGAATGATCAACACGACTGCAATGATCTTTGTAGAAAAATCGACGAATGGATAAAATACACCCCCGATATTAAAATCACTCATGTTCGTGAGGATAGGAGGAATATTTACAAGCGATTGAAAAGATTGCGAAAAGACATAGGCAAGTGAAGAAATGGAAGCGGTCTGGATGATAGTGAATAATGACCATCCAAATAAGAATGCAAAAAAACGATTGTATATTTTTTTGTAATACACATAATCTCCACCGGTATCCGCGAGGAGTCCTGCAACTTCTGCATTGCTCAGAGCTCCGAAAAGGGTAATAACACCACCCAGCAACCAGGCCACCAGTACCCAACCTGATGAGCCGAGCTGATCCGCCATCGGGGCAACTTTTTTGTAAACTCCCGAACCAATAATATTGGCGATGGTGATCACTATCACATAACGAAGACCTAATGAACGAACTAGTGACGTTGACGATGAATTCATAAGCAGAGGGTATAAAAATTTCGGGATTGAAAATGATCAGTAAAGCAATCTATACGGGTTCATGTTTATGACGTCTTTTTTTCGTCATTCCTCCTACAGTATCTTTCACACTATTCATTACCATAAAAGCATTGGGATCTATTTTGTAAACTTCATTTTTAAGTGTCCTGATCTCAAGACGGGTCACCACAGTATAAATGATCTTCGTGTTTTGGATCGTGTCACCGGTTTTCCCAAAACCACGTTCACCTTTATACACGGTAACTCCCTGGTTCAGCTGGTAAGAAATCATTTCTCTCAATGCATCAGCTTTGGAAGAAACAATCGTAACACCTGTGTATTCCTCAATACCTTCAAGTATAAAGTCCACCGTTTTTGAAGCTGCGAGATAAGTCAGGATAGCATACAGTGCCGTCTCAACACCGAGAAGGTATGCTGCAAATGAAAAGATAATAATATTGACGATCATAATAATGTCGCCAATGGAAAGTCCGGAACGACGGCTTATAGCGATAGCAAGAACTTCTGTTCCATCAATGACTGCACCGCCGCGTACTGACAATCCGATACCCATACCCAGGAAGAATCCTCCAAAGACCGATATAAGTAATTTATCACTTGTCACCTCAGGATATGGAACAAAAGCAACTACAAGTGCAAGACCGAGTATGGAAAGCACTGTCTTGATTGCAAACTGTCTTCCTATTGCTTTATATCCCAGGATAATAAAAGGCAAATTCACAAGGATCAATAAGATCGACAAAGGCATACCGGTCAGCTTATTGATGAGCAGTGATATACCTGTAGCTCCGCCATCAATGAAACCATTTGCTAAAAGAAAACCTTTAAGACCAAAACCTGCGGAGATAATACCCACCACAATTAGGAAGATATCCGTGATGATATTCCTGACAATAATTTTTAATTCATACCCGCCTTTTGCAATATCATATTTGGAGTACGGGCTCTCCTTCTTATTCCGTTTACTTTTTGGATCTAAGACTGTACGAACAATGACTTTGGTCCAAAATGGATTCATTCACGTATAGATTATCTGTGAATATTTATTCAGGTGATGATGGTCCTGTATTTTTTTTAACCCTGGTCCATAATAACCTGAACACAAGAGGCAATGCGGATACTAAAATAATTCCGAGCACGATCCACTCAAGGTCATTTGTAAGATCATAATTAAACTCCTTCAACAGGATCTGATGCAGGTATCGTCCCGCAAGCATCATGCTGAACACCCATACAAATGCACTGATCGCGGAAATCATGGTGAATTTTTTCTTATCCATTTGTACAATACCCGCCACAATCGGTGCAAACGTTCTGATAAAAGGTAAGAACCTGGCCATGAAGATGGCGCCATTCCCATGATCTTCATAGAACAACCGGGCCTGCTGCAGATATTTTTGCTTGAAGTACCAGCGATCTTTCCAGGTGTACATAGCAGGTCCAATCTTACGGCCAAACCAATACCCTACCTGGTTGCCCAGAATAGCAAATACGGAAATCAGGGACATGATCAGGACCAAAGGGACATCGAAAAAGCCGCTCACAAGTTCTTCCCAGGCAACACCGGCAACAAAAAGCAGGGAATCACCCGGTAAAAAGAAACCCATGAATAAGCCTGTCTCTGCAAAAACAATCAGCATGATGATCCACACACCCCCATGTTCGATGTACCACTGTGGTTGTAAGAGGGAGTGCCATTCAAAATTTTCAAATAAACCCATGCGTCAGTATTGTATGAATGGCTAAGATGAAAAAAATCCGCCAGATTCAGGGAGCTAAGGCAGGCCCAGACTAAATTATTGCTTTACAAAACGGGAAATCCAGAAGTCGGAGCCTGAAATTGATTTGATCTCAAGAAAATAGATTCCCGGGGGAAGATTTGAAATATCCAGGTAGTCCTGATCCAGGTCCGCATGTTGAATGACTTCACCGGGAAGTGAATAAATCGTAACGTGCACGTAAGGATCATAACCTTTTATCCAAAGTGTTTCGCTGGCAGGATTTGGAAAGACACTCCCTTTTTTTTCCTGGGGACGTTTTGTACTCAATAAAAGATCACCAAATAACCAGTCATATGCGGCCGGATATTCACGCGCCCAAAACCATTCGCTATGCGTACCATCGGGACTGGCTATGAATTGCATATTCGCTTCGTTCTCTCCGGCAAATGCAAGCGTATCATAAACAGCCTGCATGTCTGATATCACCGTAGAACTTTCATTTGTCCCGGCAATAAAATAAATTTTTAATTCCTGGTGAATGCCGGTTTGCGTGATGTGCTGATATATAGAATCACTGAACCAGAAAGCAGGTGAAAAAATACCCACTTTGCTGAATACATCCTGGTACTCGACAGCTGCAAACATCGAAATGTTGGCACCTAATGAACTGCCGCCAATTCCTGTGTATTCTCTTCCGGGTAGTGTCCTGAATAAGCTATCAATATGTGGCTTGAGTGTATTGACGATAAAAGATGAATACGCTTCACCATGTCCGCCTCCGTATCCGGGATTTACCCATGGCGAATATTCATCAATGCGATTTGCTCCTCCATTGTCAATGCCTACGACAATGGCTCCATAATCACCATTGTCAAATAATTCATTCATGGATTCATCTATTTTCCATTCCCCTGCAAAACTGTAATAGGCATCGAACAGATTTTGTCCATCCTGCATATACAAAACCGGATAGCGATTTGAAGATGTTTGATAATCAACTGGTAAATACACCCAGATCCGCCGGTGACGATTTAATTGTGGAATGTAATAATCTTCATGAAGTACCTGAACATTGCTTGTTGCCGTATGTGGATTCCCTGATGCACCTTCCCAACCCGCTATTGTAACAGAAAGAGATTGACTACCGCCTGCATAGGCATACGTTCGATTTGGACGAAATCCACCGTCGGAAGTTCCTTCTACGGTTTCCCAGCTTCCTCTTGTGAATTTGTATTCGAGTGTACCTGGCGAAGGATTGAAAGTAATTGACCATGTTCCATCCTGGTGGTCTGTTAATTTGTATGAAGGATTGCCGGGATTCCAGTTATTGAAATTACCGGCTATATAGATGCTTTCACCTTGTGGGGTGGTGGGAGGAATGGATGTAACCGTGATGGTAAGTTGTGCCTGTAATTGGACCGTCATCAATGTCAGGCAGATGCACAGGAATCCATGTTTAATAATTTGAAGAATCAATTTTTTCATGTCCTCCAAAAGTAAGGAATCATAGTGAGACGTGCGTTTCGACACATTCGACAAGTGCTCAGTGCATCGCCATTAAATCTTTACGATTCGTTTAATTATTCGAAGGTTGTTGAATTCTAGGGAGAGGATATATATGCCACCAGGGAGAAGATTTAAATCGATAATATTATTTATAGTCTCATAATTGGTAATCTTTCTGCCTTGCATATCTGAGAGATTAATGCCAGATTGACTTATATCGATTCCATGTACTTCTGTGATGCCTGAGGTTGGATTGGGAAATAAGTAAATAGGATCTCTCTCTATAGGATTGTTCGTGGCGAGAAAACATGCATGACTGATTTCCTGATCTGTATTGCAACCCGGATCATTTCCGGCAATAGTAGATGGTCGGCCATAGGCCAGATAAGTGCATATACTTTCCACTGCACAATCTGAAAGCTTATTTAATTATCTATTTTGAATGGATCAATATTGTTGAGACCATAGAGGCTGGGTAAAAGATCATTAGCAAAAATATTGATTCCTGCTGATGCATTCAGGCCAAGTAAAGAAGATAAATCTATCAGCGATTTATTATTTTTAATTTCCAGGGATCCATTTATCGATTTTAATGCTTCAAGACCGGATAAGGTAAGCAGAGAATCATTTTGATCGATTGAAAGATTTACACCTATTGTATTCAATACATCTAAACCTTGCAGATCTTTAATATGGTGATTTTGTTTAAACATGAGTGATCCGCCTATTGTGTTGAGCTTCTCGAGTCCGTCAAGGCTAATAAATGCCTGATTATTATAAAAATTCAAATCATCCCAGATTTTTTCCAGAGATAGAAAGCCATGGAGGTTGATATTTCCATTTGCATTGATAGATAAAATAAAAAAAGGCCACCAGTTTTTGACTGATAGCCTATGTGTAAACAACTTTTTAGGGAGCGTGGTCTACCCGCGTTTTAATTTATTCTTGTTTCTATTCAATTGCCTGCTGATGCAAATATAGGCATGTAAATCAAATTTATCTGCTTCTCGAAGAAGCCGGCCGTATAAGCCTGCTCCTGTAACCTCCACCACCGGCTGCTCTTTTTTGCATCGGCGTTTGTGTTTTCGGTTCCATATCACTTTGACTTGCTGCCATCGCATATGGATGTTCGGTCACTACAGGAACTGTTTTTCCTATCAGTTTCTGAATATCCTTCAACAATGGTTTTTCTTCAAAATCACAAAAAGAGATAGCTCTTCCGTTTGCTCCTGCTCTGCCTGTACGGCCGATACGGTGTACATACGTTTCAGGCACATGAGGTAATTCAAAATTGACCACATGACTTAAGTCGTCAATATCAATTCCTCTTGCTGCAATATCTGTTGCCACAAGTACACGTGTGTGCTGGTTTTTGAAATTCTTCAATGCAGCCTGGCGTGCGTTCTGGGATTTATTACCGTGAATGGCTTCGGTTTTGATACCTGCCCTGTTCAGATCCTTCGTCAGCTTATCGGCGCCATGCTTGGTCCGTGTAAATACAAGTGCTGTTTTAATTTCAGGTCCGTTCAGCAGGTGTCTCAGGAGATGCGTTTTGTTTGGCTTCTCTGTGAAATATAAAGTCTGCTGGATGGTATCTGCTGTAGATGATACAGGAGAAACTTCTACAGTGACCGGATTTTTCAGGATGCTTTTTGCCAGTTGATTGATTTCAGGAGGCATGGTAGCAGAGAAAAATAAAGTCTGTCTTTCAGTTGGAAGCTTGGAGATGATCCTTTTGACATCATGTACAAAGCCCATATCGAGCATCCTGTCGGCTTCATCAAGCACGAAGAATTTGATATCGCGCAATGAAACGTGTCCTTGCTGCATAAGGTCCAATAAGCGACCAGGTGTTGCTACCAGGATATCGACTCCGCGACGGAGATTATTGACTGAGCTTACTTGTGATACCCCGCCAAAAACCACCAGGTGGCGCAGGTTGAGGTTTCTGCCATATGCCTTGAAGCTTTCTTCAATCTGGATGGCAAGTTCTCGTGTGGGTGTCAGGATCAAAGCCCGGATCGGGCGTCTTCCCTGGGGATTGGCCAGCTGTTCCTGATGTAGAAGCTGGAGTAATGGAATGGCAAAAGCAGCGGTCTTACCGGTTCCGGTTTGTGCACATCCACGGAGATCTCTTCCTTCGAGAATGGGCGGGATGGCTTGCTGCTGAATAGGTGTGGGTACAGTGTACCCTTCATGAGTTAATGCTTTGAGCACAGGCTCAATGAGCTGTAAATTGTTAAAAGACACTAGGTATAATGTTTGATTAAAAAATGTGGTAAGGCTATCAAATTGAGAATTGATACTTTACCTGCCTTACGTTAAGCTGCCACGGTGGAGAGCTGGATAAAACTCATCAGAAACTGAGAGAGCCATAACATACAAGACTGCAAATATAAGGGAATTATCGGAATAAACAGTAAATCAATTTGTTATGATGTTAATGATGGCTTAAATGGGAGGCTAAGGCTGAACCGAAGGCTTAGGCTAAGGATGTGGCGAAGTCGGGCTTGTGGTGGTTATCGGCTTCCCTTGCTAACGGATTTTTACAATTCTATGGATTCCATGAGAATTTTCATTGCTAATCGCAAGATAATAGATCCCGTAAGGTAGGTTTGAAATATTGATTCTGCTTTCTTCCATTGTCCAATTGGAAATGATACATCCAGCCATATCATGAATTTGGATTTTTATCACTTTAAAATCGGGACTAAAAACGTCTAAATATTCGTCGGCAGGATTAGGGAAAACGCTAAAGGTTGGATTTTCAGGAGGATATCTGATTGCAACTGAACAATGAGATAATACATCCTTAGCAGATTTGCAACCAGTTTGATTGTAGTCAATAACGGCTCCACCTCCATTGAATAAATAATGACAAATATTTTCAGTATTGCATGTAGAAAGTTTTGAATTGCTTATAATTTTAAGAGAATCCAGGCTATCAAGGTTGATTTGATCGATGGCATTAATATCCTGTAGCAAACTGTTGTCAAGTAATTGTAATTCGCCTTTTATTATTTTAATCTTATCAAGTCCGTTCAATGATGTTAACTTGAGAGAGGCCTGAATTGTAAGATTTCCATTAATTATCAAAGGGAAAACAAAACGAGGCAATATTGTCGTTGTAAGTAATTGCTGAAATAATAAGTTCTCTCCAATAAATTGAATTGAATCAATGGATGATAGGTTTCCAAGTTTTGGAAGATATAGAAGCATTAAGCTTCCCAGGATAGAATCCAAATTAGTAAGCCCTTCTAAACTCAGTAATTCATAGTTACCATCAATTATAAAATCTGAGCCTACTTTTCCTAACGATCGCAGACCAGCCAGGGAATTGAGGGCAACATTGGAACCAACCTGAAATGAACCATTAATAAATTGCAATTGCTCTAATCCATCCAGGTTTTTGAGTAAGTTGTTAAAACGAATACTAAAATGTCCATCGACATATTTTAGATTGTGAAGTGATAAGATATCATTCAAGGAGTCGCAATTCTCTAAAGAACCAAAGTGTTTAATGGCTGTAAGAGAATCAAGACCATCGAGGTTTTTAAGTTTGTCATTATTTTCAATTGATAAGTAACCTATCTGATTAACGGGCAGTAAGCCTTCAATGCTTTGTAATTGATGATTATTGCTTATATGCAGCTCGAACAAAGAATCGAGATGCTGAAAGCCATCCAGAACCTGAAGAGAGCCATTTGCATAAATAAAAATAGATTTATAGATAGTATCGATCAGCAGAATATCACTTATCCTTTTCAATTTATCAGAAGAAGAAATATTAATTTCCCCAACATATGGCATTGAAATGGGTTGTCCCACTCCTTCAAGATTTTTATTACCATCTATCACTAAAGAACCAATCTTCTTTAAAGAATTGAGCCCTTTTAAGGATTGAAGGTTATCATTGGAATAAAATCTTAATCCACGGGCACTTTGAAGATTTTCTAAGCCTTGTAAATCCAGGATGCCCGTTTGTGTGATCGTTAAATAACCTTTATATTCTCTGATAGAAGTTAGCCCGATAAGGTTATTTATTGCGGTGCCAGTTATCCACAGATTGCCTTCTACTACTTTACATCCTGGATAAAGGATCATAAAACTGTCCACCTGGCCCTGGCTGGTGAGTGTGTCTCCTTGTGATAAACAAGATTGAGCCAGAAGATGCACGCAGAAAAAAGATATTCCGATTGTAAATAACAATTCTTTCATTTTTATTCTTTTTGCTTCCTCACTTTGAATTAAGATACGAAAATTGAAAACTTTGTTTGTTTTAGATAAAATGCTCAAATATTCAAGTCAGGGATCTGTCTCAAATGATGCTCCAGATGCCGGACATAATCATCAAAAAGCCAGGAAAGGGTATAAATTTCTCCATCTGACATCCGGCACCCTTTCTCCATGCTTTCTGGAGGAATCCTTTTGATCAGCTCTATAATATGCTGATTGTAAAGTGCCCAGAATGAGATGAGGTGATGACCATCCATTTGCTGATAATAACTATGGTTGTTCCAGAGGACCTGGTTGTAAAGAATGATGGGGTTTTCATCAAACTGTGCCCGGACAAAGCGATGGTGATTATTAGTAGCGCTATCGATGAGGTGACCGATGATTTCTTTTTTACTCCATTTATCAGGTGAAGGTTTCCTGGAAAATTCATCTTCCGGAATAGAATTGAGAATTCCGGGAATGGTATCTACTAAATGCTGGAGCTGCGTGAGCGTTATCTCGTTTGTGTCTGTTTCAAACCTGTATTCATTCATTATAAATTCCGCTTTATTTTTTTCTCGCAAAAACGCAAAGAAAAATCAGTATTCAGTATTCAGTACTTTTTTACTGATTACCGATTACCGATTACTTTTTTATAAGCTCTTAGCGGCCCATTATTATTGCTCAACAGATATACGTCTTCTCCTGTTGCCAGTTTAATTTTCTGAATATCACGCGTATCGTCAAGCCGCAATTGATTTTCAATGAAAATGGTTTTGCATTCGAAATTACCTTTGCCATCACCATAACATACGCCAGGATATAAGCCGTCATAACGGGCAGTCTCAACTTCTGTGGGGAAATGATTACCTGCATATATAAAATCAGGATTTCCATCCATGTTGAGGTCATCTACGAAGAAAGCTTTTACAGGACCTGCCTGGCATAAAAGAGGTAAATCTTTGGAAGTAAATTTTCCATCTCCGTCATTGATGAGATAGATGCTGTTCATGGTAGTGAGCTTCCTGTGCGTACTATTCTTCAGCATTTCTTCCGGGAAAATTTCAGAGAAGCTTGCATTGGCATAACTTTCATAGCTCGGAAATTTATCAAGCACAAATGGTAATTCCTGTGATGTGCATTCTCTGCCCCGGATAGGTAGCTTTTTATCCTGCTTGGTAGTAGCAAGCACTACATCGAATTTTCCATTCTTATCAAAATCATTGCCATATACTTCAAGCTTTGTTCCTTTCGAACCGCCAAATTTATTGTTCCATCCCAGGTTACCTATTAAAAAATCAGTATCACCATCTTTATCAAAATCACCTTTCTCAACTGTCCACCACAATCCCGTACCGGCAGATTCAATCGGTTGTGCACTGAATCCTGATGTCCCTCCATTGATCAGCAAAGTCGGCATCAACCATTCGCCAACCACCAGCAAATCCATATCACCATCTTTATCAATATCATCCTGCAATACATCTGTCACCAATCCAAATTTATTGAGGAAGGGAGCCAGTGTATTTGTCTTATCAACGTACTTGCCGGATTGATTGATGAGCAATTTAGAAGAAGCAGGTAAAGGATATGAACTTCCTACCACCCGGCCTCCGATGAAAAGATCATTGTCTTTGTCACCATCGGCATCGAACACTTCCACACACAGACCATTGATCGAAAATTCAGGAAGGATGTTCTTAGCCGCTTTTGAAAAAATCCCTTTTCCATCATTGAGATATATCCTGTCTCGCAATAATGGATTCCCTTCTTCAAATTCATAACTACCGCTGATTACAATCAGATCCTGATCGCCGTCACCATCCACATCAAAGAATGCAGATTCCTGGTCTTCACTTTTTGCATCTGCATCGAATGCAGGTTGTTTAGATAGTTCAAATTTCCCGTCTGTTTTAGCATAGTATATTTTACCCGGATGACCGGCACCACCACCGATAAAAAAATCTTCATTTCCATCCCCGTTGACATCACTTACAGAAATATGAGGACCATTCTGAGATTGCTTGTAGGGTAGTAATACTTCTTTCGCATAATCGTTGAAAGCATCATCCACATCTACATGTTGAACCAGGTTCGCATCCGCCATCATCACAATGTTGATAGCATCAGCCTTGAAGGGTACTTTTTTCTCTTTATCAAAATTGATCTTCAATTCCCTGTCAACAGAAATATTAGACAATACACTCATCGATTTATGATCCCAGTACACTTTTATGGAATCCGCCTTTGTGTTTTGCCCGAGACCGAAATGCAAAACAGGTTCCATGGCAGAAAAATATCCTCTTGATGTCTGCATCGTATTGATCTGTTTTTTATCACCCGTGTAGACGATTACAGAACATCCCAATCCATCGTTATTTGATCCGGGCCCTTTGAGCCTGATGCTCAAATAGTGTCCGTTCGTTTTACTTATATTTTTATATATCGATGCAGGAGCATTCACATGATTGACGATGATGTCAAGCTTTCCGTCACGATCGAGGTCCGCATATGCCATGCCATTAGAGAAGTCTCCTGCACTAAACCCGGCTTCAGGTGGAAGCTTTGAAAAATGCATATTTCCTTCATTACTGAATATGATATCTCTTATTGGGGTAGATGGAAGCTTGCTCAAAACTTCACGATAGTTTTGAGGCCCTACGCGGTTCTGATACTTATCTTTTACAAAAACATTGAAATCATTATTTCGCACATCGCGTAGCACTCCATTCGTGATGAGGATATCCTGGTCTCCATCGAGATCGAGATCCGCAAAAAGTGTTGAGAAGCTCCAATCTGATTTTGAGATACCTGCTATCTGTGCCATTTCTGAAAAATAACCCTGTCCCATATTCACCTGAAGGCCATTCTGCATGTACTGATAATGCTGGTGATCAGCAACGAGGCCCCAGAACCTGTCCGGCGCCATGGAACCCATATTTGTTTTGGACCGGATGTGATCTTCGAATGCCATATCCAGTGTGAAGATGTCAGGTAATCCATCCATATTGACATCCCCGACATCCGAACCCATGGAGTAAAATGAAATATGCCCGGTATGCGTACGGGTTGCATCGGTAAACTGTCCTTTATTATTCAGGTAGAGATAATCAGCGTGATGATAATCATTACAGATATACATATCCGTCCATCCATTCAGATCAAAATCGCCGATGGAAACATTCAGGCCATACCGGGAACTCAACATTCCGAGGACTGCAGTTTTGTCAACATACTTTCCGTTTTCAAAAAAGAAAAAACGATTGGTCTGGGTATAGTTTGCAACGACTTCAGGCTTATTGACAAGTCTCGCAAATTCATCAAAGGGTTGATTGACAAGGAACATATCAAGATCGCCATCCTGATCAGCATCAAAAAACGTGGCTTGTGTGCTGAAACCGATATCATCAATGCCATACTTCTTAGCCTGCTCGGAGAAAGAATTGTGGCCCTGGTTGATGTAAAGCTTATTCCGGTTATTATCAGGTATACCAGTGGGTGAATTTTTACAAACATAAATATCTATCAAGCCATCAGCGTTCACGTCGGCAAGTGTCACGCCGCTTGACCAGATTTGTTTTCCGATTCCGGCTTTGTCGGTGATGTCTTCAAATTTGAAATTTCCTTTGTTCAGGTATAATTTATCAGGGGTCATGTTGCCTGAAAAATATAAGTCGGGGAGGCCATCGTTATTGATATCACCTGCTGCAACTCCTCCGCCGTTGTATAGAAAATGCCACGTGAATATATTGATCATGCCTTCGTCCTTGATCTGGTTGACAAAATGGATACCTGTTTGAGCCGCAGGTAAGGATTCTAATTTGATTTCAGATGTGGTGGTGACTGGAGAGGTGTTGACTTTTTCAGGGTTGCTTTGGGTGGAGGATTCCTTTTTGCAGGAGAATAAAGTACACACTGCGAAAGCGAGTACAAAGCCGTAAAAAAGTGAAGACCGGTTTCTAAGAAACATGTGGGTGTTAATGAATAAAGGTGATGATGAAGCAAGTTACAAAAAAGCAATGTGCGGGAAAGAAGGGCAGAGAGATTCCATTATCCCCTGGCTCTAGCCAGGGTAATTGAAGGTTTCATTGATCAGATAGGATTTATTTATCTCTGTCTAAAGCCACGGGCAATTGAAGGTTGTTTCAATTCTAATGTGTACAATCCCTTCCACCCTTCTTCCTTTCCTCCCTTCTGCCTTACATTTCATGTTGATGATGCATGCCTTCTTTTTTAAAAGGGATATATTGATATGCAACAGGCTCTAATGTGCCGCCTTCTTTAAGGAAATAGGCTTTATTGATTTCTATATTCTTAAAATCCTGGACATTCCTGTTTTTTGATGGCCAGGTGACTTTTAGATTGTTGATCATTGTAGCTTTTCCAAGACCCATTTCAAGTTGAAGACTATTTCCACCAAAGCTTGATCCGGTGGAGACCATTGAACAGACATTTCGGGACTTCCCGTTTTCTGTAATTTCTGCTTCAACTCGGGCACCTAAAGCTAACCGATTTGATTCTTTACCTTCAAGTCGAAGGGTGATCCAATGATTTTCACGAGGCATTGGATTTTCAAAAAAGATGGTCTCATATACATCGCCCTCAAAACTTCCTCCCATCACTACATATATGTCCTGGTCTCCATCCTGATCAAAATCTGCGAAGCCTACTGCATGTCCTTTCTGGATATTTCCAAATCCACCTGCATACGTCACATCATCAAAATATTTTCCTTCCCTGTTGAGATACATTTTATTGGGAACGATGGATTTGAGATTGGGCTCACCTGTACCGAGATAAAAATCAGGGAATCCATCATTATTCAGATCTCCATAGTTAGAACCCATCGTAAATGCAGGTTCTGTAAGGCCCATTGGAGAGCTAACATCCGTGAAGGTGTTGTTTTTATTGTTGTGATACAATCTCGGTCTGAACGGATCATCTTTCTTCCCATAGGCTCTCAATACTTTACCTGGCAAATCTTCCGATCCATCCGAATATGCGGAAACAAATATATCAAGCCAGCCATCATTGTCGAAATCAAACATCCATGTAGGAAATGAAACATAGGGTTCACCAATACCTGCTGCGGCAGAAATATTTTGAAAGTGAATTCCTGTTTCATCTGAAGTGTTGAGAAAAAGTAAATTGGCGCCATTGAGATTTGAAATATATAAATCCTCCAGGCCGTCATTATTAATATCTCCGCCCGTACTTCCTTTGACAAATGAATTTATGTTGAGCCCTGCTTCTTTAGAAATTTCTTTGAATGTACCGTCACGCTGATTGTGATACAATTCTGATGGAAAATTAAAGGCAGTGCCTGCTTCAGGAATCGATTCATTACCAATAAATAAATCAAGCCAACCGTCTCGATCAAAATCAGCCCAGACTGCATTTTGTGTAGGTCGTTTTGAATACATACCGGCGCCTATTGTAACATCAGTAAATGTTCCGTCGCCATTATTCCTGAGAAGTGAATTGGGTATACGGCCCTGATCTCTCAACCATGCGCCGCGTAAAATCAATACATCGGCGTAACCATCATTATTATAATCGGCATGACGCAGATTCAGGCCACCCGTTACACCTTTCAACTTAGCCTGAACGGTCATATCTTCAAAGCTGCCATCTCCTTTATTTTTTAAAAATCGAATCTGATCAAGGAATCCCCATGCGGATACCATGATATCGAGTAATCCATCGCGATCAAAATCTTCAACGGCGACACCTCCTGCAAGTCCACGTTTGTCAAGTCCAAGCTCAGGAGCGATGTCTGTGAACATGGGAAAAGGCATAGACGATTTAAAATATCCGTCAGGCAATCGCATCGATGAAGGAATACCGTCAGGAAATTTTCCCAGTGTCATGGCTGCAATACTTAGCAGATATTTTGAAGTGAGATCAGTCGGTTCTGCTTTCAGAATTTCTATGTACAGCTGCATAGCCTGTGTTGAGCCATCTGTCAATGTATGTTGACCTGCTTTTGCAATCGGGATGACACAAGATGCCGATGTATGATTGTTAATGCAATTTTGTTGTTCACCTAATCGCAATGCAGCAATCGCAAGCATTTTTTTTACTTCAAGGATGGTTTTTTCTTTACCGGGAATTTGCATCGGGGTCACGAAAGTGATGACATCCTGGAATGCCTCCAGGGCTTTGACTGTATTGCCGGCTTTTAGTTCTTCAAAACCATACATCACCATCAGGTTTGCTTTTTCAAGACCACTTACTGAGGGAAGTTTGGCTTTATAGGATTCGGCCCGCTGTGCGCAAAGGATAATATTCACTTTCTCCGGATCTACGTTTTGCTGTGCTTTTTGAACACTATCGATCATAGCCAGAGTTTCAGATGAAGGATTGCCGCCAGGTGCATCGTGTGCATGATCCATCATGTGGTCAGAATTGGCTTCAGTTTTATTCGCTTGCTTACATGAGCAGTACATAAAACCGGTAAGGAAGATCAAAACAGGGAGTCTGAAAAGTATAGGCATGGAATAAAGATATGGAGAGAAAATGATCCGGGTGTCAGGATAAGAATCATATTGATGTAATAATTCAACTACATCAATTTATATAATTCCATTTTTTATTTTCATAATTCACACATTCATTTATGCATTCCCTACAAATAACATTTTAAAAACAAGTAATCAATAAATTCTTTTAGTTCCCATAAAACCTTCTGTCTGAACCTTTGTTAAAAAATCGTATTAATTATCATTAAAAAGTAAAATGATTAATCATGATCAACCAATCTAAAATGCTGATACTTATAGCAAGTTTTTTTGCTATAACTCAACTAAGTGCACAGGATAAGTTTTCACTCGGGCCAAGAGCCGGACTTAACTTTTCGAGTATAAGTAATGTTGATAATTCCAAATCACTTACCGGCCTCGCAGTAGGGCTTACTACAACATACAGTATCAATGAAACTTCAGGAATAACGGTTGACCTTTTATATTCCGGCCAGGGATATAAAGTAGGTATAGATGAATACAAAATTACCTATCTGCAGATTCCTATTTATTTCGATCTGTTCTTTGGTGAGCTCGGGCAGTCTTTCCGGCCAAAGGCGTATGTAGGTTTAGCCCCACACGTTTTATTAAATGCAAAATATAATGAAGACAAGGTCAGTAAAGATCAATTAAGTGCAGTCAACCTCGCGTTAAGCGGTGGACTGGGCTTTAATCTGCGAGTGGTTAACAGAGTGTGGCTTAATACGGATTTAAGGGCATTTCTTGGCTTGAGTGATTACAGAGATAAAGAGTTTCAGACAGAAAATAAAAGGGCCATGAGTACTGTGCAATTTAGTCTTGGACTTGCTTACGGTATTTCCAAGTATGAATAATTAAGGAGTAAGCCTTTTGCCTGAGGCTTTGTTGAAAATCGAAATTAATGCTCATCTAAAAATAAAATCAAATACAATGCTTAACCAATCTAAAATGCTGATCCTTATAGCAGGCTTCTTTGCTATAACATTAACTCAACTAAAGGCTCAGGATGATTTTTCACTGGGGCCAAGAGTAGGTCTTAATTTTGCAAGCGTAAGTCATGTCGAGGATTCGAAATCTCTTATTGGGCTTGCTTTAGGTCTTACCACGACGTACAGTATCAACGAATCATCAGGACTTACTCTTGACATATTATATTCCGGCCAGGGATATAAAATAAATGATGATGATGTCAAGGTGAATTATCTGCAGATCCCACTTTATTTTGACATTTTCTTTGGAGATCTGGGAGAATCATTCAGGCCAAAAGTTTATGTTGGTGTTGCACCACATTTTTTGTTAGGGGCAAAGGTTAATGATCTGGATGTTAAGGATCAGTTTAATTCGATCAATTTTGCAGTATCGGGAGGATTAGGATTTAATGCGAGAGTGGCAAGCCGGATTTGGTTAAATACCGATCTTAGGGCATTTCTCGGCCTCAATGATATCAGGGATAAAACCATTCAGGTAGGTGATAAAGTGACGGCCAGTTCTGTCCAGTTTAGTTTAGGACTTGCTTACGGCTTATCAAAGCTTTAAGGGCACTTGGTTTGTTATTAAATAAAAAGTCAGATCATTATTTCTGACAAAATTATTCGTGGAAGAGTTGCTGTCAGTTATTTTCAGGAATAACGGCAGCAGCTTTTTTTTCATCTACCCAGCATCCCGCCTACAATGCCGGTGATGATAATCCAATAAGTTCAAATCCGGATCCTTTCCAAATGATTCCTGCGAGCCATCCGGCAAGTCCACCTATAATGATGATATAGAGCCAATTCTTATTTTTGACTTTAAGTTTGAGGATTTGACATAAGCTAAGGATTAATCTTTCACTAAAACAGATTTGGTCAGGTATCCTTCTTCTGCTCTTTGTTTTCCGACGATCTCATAGAACTCCGGATCATCGGGTGTCGTGGCACCGAGGCCATCAACATATCGATTGAACATGCAGAATGCTGCGGCGATCAGGACAGTGTCATGTATGTCGTGATCACTTGCTCCCTGTTCTCTTGCAGCCTGGATATCTTTTCCCGTGACATTCCTTCCGCTCACCCGTACTTTATCGGCGATCTGAAACAATGATTTTAGTTTATCAGATATGGGAGCAGACAGGTAATCATTCCAAACCGCTCCCACTATATCCTGGTTGCAGCCGGGAAGATGAGCTGCAATCGCACCATGTGATGTCATGCAAAATTTGCATTCATTTTTTGGAGACGAATGTGGCGATTAATTCACGGTCACTTCTTGAAAGAGATGCATCGTCTGATAATAACACCTGTGCAAGCTTGTTTAAAGCTATTGCAGCATCAGGCCTGAATTGCATCAGTCCGCGGATACCGGGAATGGAATTATTTGTTTCTATGTAAGGCATGAGGAATTTACGATTTACGATGGTTGCTGAGCTGTAGCACGAGGATGAGAAAGGCAGGTCGAAGCATACGATTTACGATTGAACTTGTTAAGTTATGTATTTAAGTCAGAAATATGCTATCATTTCATATTCTCACTCTCTTAAAGCTCACGCCTCACGCCTCACGTTTCACGCAACTCACTACTCATTACTCACTTTCAAAGAATGGTATCCGTCCGTCGGCATCAAATATCCTCTTGTCGTGATCCTGTTGCCCAGAGCTTCATAAAATTCAGGATTATCAGGAATATTCGTAGCAAGGCCGTCGACATATCGGTTGTAAAAACAAAAGAGGGCAGCAATTAATACAGTGTCGTGGATTTCCATATCTGAAGCTCCCTGATTTTTTGCCTCTGCAATATCTTCTTTCGTCACTTTCGAACCGCCTTGCTGTACTATGGATGCGAGGTGAAGAAGAGATTTCATTTTATCACTTACTTCCATCTTAGTTATGTCAATCATTATATCCTCAATGTGTGATACACTACCGCCGGGCAATAAGCATGCTGCTGAAGAATGGGCAGCTGTACAAAAAATACATGCATTGAGATGGGATACATAAGCAGCTATTAATTCTCTCTCTGATGGCGTAAGTGAAGATTCACCACGCAACAACAGCTGCGTTAATTCGCATAATGGCTCTGCTACATCTTTACGATAGTCCAATAAGCTTGTGATACCAAATAAATCGGGACGAAGATCAATGTGTGGCATAACCTTCTTTTTTCATAAGTAATAATGCCAGCAGGCCAATAAGATAAACTCCGGAAAAAATGAAAATCGCATTTCCATAACCTCCCAGCCATATTGCTAATGCACCTGTGAAAAATACAGCTATTGCAGTAAATGCCCTACCCACATGAAAACACAAGCCTGTAGCAGATGAGCGTAAATGTGTCGGGAACAATCCCGGGATCAGAATATTTAAAACACCCTGGCTGACACCAAATACAAAACCCAAAAGGCCGGAACCAATCAGCACGACATCAGAATATGATTTTGTCATTTTAAAAAGCAGGAATGAAATAGCCAGGCACAGTATAAAACAAATGCCCTGGATGAAACGGGATCCAAATCTCTCTGCTAGCCAACCCGAAATAATGCCTCCTGTCAAACCACCAAGCCCAAGCAATGTGACTGCCATTCCCCGTTCGGACTGACTATCCGTTACTATATTCCCCATGAGATTCTCTACCCATGTCGGTAACCATGCAAAGGCAGACCATAGGCCGACAAGCATGGTACCATAAATGAGGATTCCGGAGATCAAAGAGTGCTGATAGCCCGCCAGGGAAATATTTGATGCATCAACCTGAAGACGTGGATTCAACGTCTCTTTAACCAGGAATACAACCGGAATAATCAATGCAACAGGAAAAACACCAATCATAAAAGCTGTCTTCCAGTCTGAAATATTTGCCGTGATCATGCCTGATGTAATGATGCCTACAGGATAAGCCACAGACATAATGCCCAAGGCAACTCCATTTTCTTTTTTTGACCAGATTTCAGTGAGGATCACAACGGATACCACCAGTATCGCACCTACTCCAACGCCTACAATAAATCTTGTTGCCGCCAAAAGATGCCATGTTGTGGACATCGCACCTAATCCACTTCCTGCACCGCAAAAAAATAATGCAAATGCGAGTGTTTTTTTCCTTCCTATTCGATCTGAAATAAAACCAAGACATATTCCACCGATCGTGCCCCCCGCCAAAAAAGAAAAATTGATCCACGCCCCTGCACTTTCAGGTGAAAGCGCAACATGATTTAGTTCCTTCAGGATATCTGGTAAATAGGAAGGAGCTAATACAGAATTCATAGCCCCCAGCGCAACTCCAAGGAAGCAGAGCGCGAATACGAAATAGGGATAGAACCGGGATTCAGCCATCTGGTGAAGAAAAGAAACTTATTCCATTTTTTAAGAGTGCGGCAGGTCGCGATTCATCCGGAGTCTTAAAAAATGGAAGCATTATGTGAATGGCCTATGGAAATTTTCATTTCCGCAACTGTATTTCTGTGTTCGCTCCGATAAAAAATCCTTCGAGGATTAAAACATCACCATTGAAGTGGAAATCGAAGTCATCATGTGCTGTGCCTCCTTTTGGTGTCAATGTCACATGATTGCAATCTGAATTCACTACATAGGAACCTATGACCATTTCTTGTCCTAGCGAATAGTTCGTATTCCATTCGTAGTCACCCTGGTCACCAGTCAGCACTTTAAATTCAAGTTGAGACGAAATGACTAATGAATTGGATCCTAACACCTGTACGGTATCCTCCTTCCACGATTCCGCATGCCAGATGCCTTCCAATTTTGTGCAATCCGAAGGATTTGAATCTTTTTTACACGCAAACGATAAAGCCAGCAATACGCCCAGTCCAATAAAAAGCAATGTCTTCATTTGTTAAATAATTAAAGATGGATAAATGGAAAGGGGCTGAGATAACCAAGTACTCAGTATTCAGTAAATAAGTATTCAGTAAACAAAGGTTTTCGATTCATTGTTGTGGCGTATTGCACCCGCCACTACAACGAATCATTTCGGAGGGATCACTGTTTTACAAATTTTGAAAATGCAATCAATTCATTATGCTGATCCATGAATTGTATGAAATATATGCCTGGCACCAGTGAGTTTATATCAATTGATGGAGTGTATCCGCCTGAGATCAGATTTACCCCTAATTCATTGGAGATAATTACTTTATAAAAATCCACTTTGGATGAAAAGGTTAATTCATCAAATGCAGGATTAGGATAAACAATGATTTTTTGTTCCAGGGTGACCGGCTCAACAGCTGTTGTCAATGAACAATGAATATCAGGTAGAGGAGCGGAACAAAACGCATACGCCGGTTGAGGATTTATGTATTGCAGTTCATCGTCACTGTAAAAACAATTCAGGTCATAGGAGTTGTCAGTGAGCAGCCAATAGCTGGCGTAAGTCAGGCCTAGGCTGCTGCCAACGCCTTCTGTCCAGGATTCATAGAAAAAGCCACTCTCGTCCGTCAGGTTGATCCTGCGATGTAATTCTTCACCAATCAAAACAGAATCTATAGAAATTACAATGTGTGGAATGGTTTGGGTCAAACCGTTTGTCAGGACCTGTGTGTAAATGGTGTCGCCCGGAAAGGTATTATTGAAATCATACACCATTCGTTCGATGGTATCAATGCACTGATATTCAGAAATAAAAAAAACCTGCTTATTCGCTTCTCTCATCGCGCCCAGGAAATGGGTATAGATGGAGTCAAATTCAGTACCGGGGGCATGATGGATCTGGATTAACAATTTTTTATACACATGATTATTGATCGTGGTATCGCCTCCAGCAAGACTGATCGAATATTCATCATGCCATCCTCCGGGATAGAAGTACCAGCATCTCGTGACGTTCCACTGTCCTCCCGACACCGGCATCGGATGGTAGGGTTGAGCATTCAGGTTGATATTGCTGATCGAAATGATAACCAGGAGCATACATTGAAATAATGGTTGTTTCATTGTCTAAAAGTTTAAAGATGAATAATCTACCTGGTCTTATTTGTGAACGCCTGAGCCGGTCAAATGGCTGCAATGGTCAACTCCAAAAAAGACAGTGATTGATATCTGTAAGGTTGGGTTTGATTTTGGTAAATCGTTGACCTCGTGGCACGAGTACTGGTGCCACGAGTACTGGTGCCACCAGTACTCGTGCCACGAGGTCCGGGGCACTTGAAAGTCAGTTTGTTAGATGAGGTTCTGAGCTACTGTTTTTCCATAAAAATGGTGCTGATTCATGACGCATTTTATCTCATAAGATCATTTCAAAGACTTACCCCTACCTTTGCACTTCAATGATTGATTTAGAAGTTTCAGAAAAGCAACCCCGTGCCCGCAAGCCTGACTGGTTAAGGGTAAAACTCCCTATAGGTGAAGAATATCGCAAGGTTCGCCATTTGGTGGATACGTATAACCTGCATACAATCTGCCAAAGTGGTAATTGCCCGAATATGGGTGAATGCTGGGGAGCAGGAACAGCAACCTTCATGATCCTTGGGAATGTTTGCACACGATCATGTTCATTTTGTGCGGTCAAAACCGGCAAGCCAAATGAATATGATACAGACGAGCCACGTCGTGTCGCTGAAGCCATCTCTCTGATGGGAGTGAAACATGCGGTGATCACTTCAGTCAACCGGGATGAATTGAAAGATCGCGGAGCAGAAATCTGGCATGAGACAATCATCAGGATTAAAGAATTATCACCAACTACTACGATTGAAACACTTATCCCCGATGTAAAAGCAAATTGGGATGCGCTTACCCGAATGATCTCTGCCGGACAGGAAGTAGTGTCCCACAATATGGAAACAGTGCCTCGCCTGTATCGCCTCGTACGTCCACAGGCGCGTTATGAAAGAAGTCTCGAACAAATCAAACGCACAAAAGAGTATGGTAAGCGGACAAAATCCGGTATCATGGTTGGGCTTGGCGAGACAAAGGATGAAATGCTTCAATCGATGGATGATCTTCGCGCACACGGTTGTGATGTGCTGACGATAGGTCAATATTTGCAACCTACTTCCATGCATCTCGCAGTAGCGGAATTTGTCCATCCGGACACTTTTGCATGGTACAAAGACGAAGGAAACAAAAGAGGATTTGCATTTGTCGAAAGTGGTCCGCTGGTGAGATCTTCGTACCATGCGGAGAGACATTTATAACATAGAGCATAGAGCATTGGGGCATAAAGTCCAGTATCCGGTATGCTTCGACTGCTACCCTCATCCATGTTCGACAGCTCAGCAACCGTCCTTTAATCCGGTATCCAATTTTTCATTTGCAATTTTAGTTTATCTCCCTTAGTTTTAAGTGCATAATTATCCATTTGAAAACTTCCCCTTGAAATGTCCAGTGAAAACTTAAATCTCATCCTCAAATCCCGTTTTGGTTTTGGTGAATTCCGGGAGCACCAGGAAGAAATCATCCGTCATGTGCTCATCGGTGGTCACGCTCTTGTCATCATGCCTACAGGTGGTGGAAAATCCATTTGTTTTCAGCTGCCTGCATTGCTGAAGGATGGATTTGCATTAGTGATCTCACCTCTTATTTCGCTGATGAATGACCAGGTCAGGTCGTTGAGAGCGAATGGGATTATTGCAGGCGCTTTGCATAGTGGCACTTCAGCCGAAGAGAGCAAAATCATACATCAGCAGATAAAAGACAACCAGCTTAAAATACTTTATATCTCCCCCGAGCGGGCCCTCACTCCGAAATTCCTGGAATTCATAAGTGAGAAAACGATTTCCCTCATTGCTATCGATGAAGCACATTGCGTTTCGATTTGGGGTAATGATTTCAGGCCGGAGTATGCACAGCTCACCACACTCATTGAGATTTTTAATGATGTACCTGTTCTGGCACTGACTGCCACTGCTGATAAGGCAACACAAGAGGATATTCGCCAGCAGTTGAGGCTCCGGGATCCCAAAACTTTTCTTTCGAGCTTCGAGCGGCCTAATATTCACCTGTCCGTGAGGCCTGGCATACAACGGATGGACCAGATAAAAGAATTTCTACAGGAACATAAAGGCCAACCCGGGATCATCTATTGCCTTGCAAGGAAAACCACTGAATCCATCGCTACTGCTTTAGTCAACTATGGTTATAAAGCAGCAGCGTATCATGCAGAAGTAGATAATTATACGCGGAAAAAAGTCCAGGAAGATTTTCAATTCGATCGCATCCAGATTGTTTGTGCAACGATTGCGTTCGGAATGGGTATCGACAAGCCCAACATAAGGTGGATCATTCATTATAATCTTCCAAAGAATATTGAAAGCTATTACCAGGAAGTAGGAAGGTCGGGCCGTGACGGACAACAGGCAGAAGCTGTGATGTTTTATTCTTACCGTGACGTGGCGGTGTACAAAGAATTTATTCAGAATAGTGATGCAGATGAGACATTCAAGCGTGTGCAAGCCGAAAAGCTAGACCGGATATTGGAATATAGCCAGGCAACAAATTGCAGGACAAACGTAATCCTCAACTATTTTGGTGAATACCGGTCAACGAATTGTGGTCATTGTGATCATTGCCAGAATCCATTAGAGGGATTTGATGGGACGAAGATTGCACAAATGGCCTTGTCCGCATCCAAGCGCTGCAATGAATCCATAGGCATTAACCTGCTTGTCGATGTATTGAGAGGGTCCGGGAAAAGAGAAATTTATGACCGGCATCTTCACGAGATCAGGACATATGGGGCTGGAAAGGACATTATCTACAAAGACTGGATCCATTTTATCACGCAGCTCATCAACCAGGGTTTTCTTGAAATTGATTACACGCGGCATTCGATTTTGAAATGCACACCACTGAGTGATGCAGTTTTATTTGAACGAAAAGCAGTCACACTTCACCGCCAGGTGGAGATACCTGAGGAACCTTTGGTTCAACGAAAAAGTAAAACCGCCCGCTTTAAGGAGAATCTACTTGACAGGCTGGAAGAATTGCGCGACCGGATGGCCAAAGAAGACGGACTTCCTACGTATGCTGTTTTTCCCCTTGGTACTTTAAAGGAAATAGCAGAGACGAGACCTTACACAGTTGAAGAATTTTCAAAGCTCAATGGCGTAGGAGAGTTTAAATCCGGTAAGTACGGCCAGGAATTCGTGGATACGATCAGGAGTTATATGACAGAACAGAACCTCATCAAACGCCCGAAAGGAATCACTTATGTCGAGACACTTGATTTGTACCGACAGGGTATGACAATCGAAGACATTGCTACGAAAAGAGGCATGGCGGTATCTACCATCGCAGTGCATCTTTCAAAGCTGTATATGAAAGGCGAAGAGATAAATCTTCAGCAATTTTTACTACCGGGCGATCTTGAGATGGCCAGGCAGGGTTGGCGTGCCAGTGGTTTCAGTGAACAGCCTGGTAAAGTGAAAGAACAGGTAGGAGATAGCCTGGATTATGCACGTCTGAATTTTGCACTGGCGATACTGAAAAGAGAAAAATTATTGAAAGAAAATAACTGAAACATGATTGTTTAGAACAGTGCAAAACAAATTTTTTTGCAGACACAAATAAAAAATTTATATATAAACAACTTTATATTCGTTTATTTCATCTAAATTGCGCGTATCATTTAAAACAAATTTTTAAACCTATTTAAAACGTATCAACGTGGATAAGAAATCAAAAAAAACACAACCAAAAATGGATGACGGTAATTCCGGTTCTATGATGTCAAATGACAGCGGAATGGGTATGAGCAATGATCTGTTTTCAACTGCAGGCGACGGTAATACATCTGGTTCAGGTGAGAATTCGGCTGAAACGCCTATGGCTACTCCAGCTGCAAAACCAGCTCGTAAGAAAGCTACCCGTAAGAAAGCTGCTCCTAAAGCAGCTGCGACTCCAGCAACTCCTGCACCAGCAGCAAAGAAAGCAGCACCTAAGAAGGCTGCAAAGAAAGCCGCTAAAAAAGCTGCACCTAAAAAGGCTGCAAAGAAAGCTGCAAAGAAAGCTGCACCTAAAAAAGCAGCTAAAAAAGCTACTAAGAAATCTGCAAGAAAAGCTGCAAAGAAAGCAGCTCCTCGTAAAGCAGCTAAGAAATCTGCAAAGAAAGCAGCAAGAAAAGCAGCTCCACGTAAAGCAGCAAAGAAAGCAGCACCAAGAAAGGCAGCTAAGAAATCTGCAAAAAAAGCAGCAAGAAAAGCAGCTCCACGTAAAGCAGCAAAGAAAGCAGCACCAAGAAGAGCAGCTAAAAAAGCGGCACCAAGAAGGGCAGCAAAGAAAGCAGCACCAAGAAAAGCCGCTAAGAAAACAGGCCGCAGGAGATAAGCTCCTCTCAAGTTTCGTGATTTAGACAAACACTCAATCCCGATATTAGGGGTGAAGTGAATAGCAATATTTACTTCATCCCTTTTTTTTTGTGCATTCCTTAACACTGTTTATTGAGCCCGACGGGGCATTTTCCCTAATTTTATGGCCTTATCGATCCGGTCTATGAGAAATACATTCATCTCTTTTTTCATTCTTTGTTTTGCCACCGCCTCAGCGATCGGCCAGGGCATAGAATTCTTTCATGGGACCTGGGAGGAAGCATTACTAAAGGCCAAAACAGAGGACAAGCTCATATTCGTGGATGCTTTCACTACCTGGTGTGGCCCTTGTAAAAATATGGCTGCGAATACCTTTCCTGATCCGGCAGTAGGTGAGCTCTTCAATAAAAACTTTATCTCCATGAAGATCGACATGGAAAAGGAAATGGGATTGGAATTCAAAAAGAAATATGATGTCACTGCCTATCCAAGTTTATTCTGGATAGATTATGATGGTGTCCAGGTTTTGAAATCAGTAGGCGGCAGAAACCCTGCGGATCTGATCAAATCGGCTGAATCAGTTTTGGAAAAATATGACAAGAGCTCAAAATTTGAAGCCGCATACACTGCAGGTGACCGGAGCTTTCAGTTAGTGTACGATTATGTAGTTGCTTTGAATAAAGCTAAACGCCCCTCCGTCAAAATAGCCAATGATTATATCAGCGAACAAAAAGACCTGACCTCGCCGGAAAATCTCAGGTTTATCCTGGAAGCGGCTTCGCAGGTGGACTGCCAGTGTTTTGAGCTCCTTGAGAAATACAAGTCCCAGATCAGCAAAGAGATTTCAGATGATGTGGTATTAGAAAAAATCAGATCCGCTTGCGCCAACACAGTACAGCGTGCCATCGAGTATGAGTCTCCGGAATTAATAGCCCTTGCAGCAGATGCCATGAAACGGAATATTCCTTCTGAAGCTGAGATGTTTCATATAAAAAGTGATATTCAGTTTGCACTTGCCCTGCATGATATGAGCAATATCGGGGAGATGGTCAATAATTATGTAAAAAAATACATCAAAAATGATCCGGCCAGCCTCCATCAGCTTGCACTGGATCTCAACAAATATGCAGCAGACCAGAAAGTTTGCCTTGACCTGGCAATATCGCTTGCTGAAAAAGCGGCCAAAGATGATGATCCAAAATTTATCGCTACGTATGCTACCCTTGTCAATAAATCTGGTGATAAAGAAGCAGCCATCCATATCCTCGATGAAGCGATAAAGAAGTATAAAGCTGATGAAGTGGAAAACAAAGATCTGCAGATGCTGATAGCGCTTAAGAACAAGATCGAAAACGGATAAGCCGATTTACGAATAACGATTTACGAATAACGATTTGGGATTAATCTTTGTAATCTGTGCACAGTAATCCCTATAATTCTTTTGTCATACTGGCTTGCCCTCTCATTATCTCACTCCTCTCACTTCTCTCACTCATATATCAGGATTTTTTAATGTAATCGATCATTGACTATATTTACCCTTCGTTTAGGGATCAGGATATGGCCAGAAAGAAATCATTAGAGAGAGAGCAGAATCATGCAGGTGAACACACAGGCGTGACCTATCTGAATGGGATGTATGAGGATTATTTCCTTGATTATGCTTCTTATGTCATCCTGGAACGTGCTGTTCCGGACCTGAAGGATGGACTCAAGCCGGTGCAACGAAGGCTATTGCATGCCATGAATGAAATCAATGACGGGCGATTTCACAAAGTGGCAAATATCATCGGACAGACCATGCAGTTTCATCCTCACGGCGATGCTGCCATCGGCGATGCCCTGGTCAATCTTGGACAAAAAGATCTGCTGGTCGATACACAGGGAAACTGGGGAGATCTGAGAACGGGTGATAGTGCTGCTGCTGCCCGTTACATCGAGGCACGCCTGACAAAATTTGCTCTTGAAGTTGCTATCAATCCCCAGACTACACCATGGCAGGTATCGTATGATGGTCGAAGGAATGAACCTATCACGCTACCGGTTAAATTTCCGTTGGTACTGGCACAGGGCGTAGATGGTATTGCAGTTGGTCTCGCGACGAAAATTCTTCCTCATAATTTCATAGAGCTGATCCAGGCTTCGATCAAAGTTCTTGAAGGAAAGCGAATCAAACTTTATCCGGATTTTCAGACAGGTGGGCTGATCGATGTGAGCGATTACCAGGGAGGCATGCGTGGAGGAAAAGTAAGAGTCAGGGTACGCGTTGAAAAGGTGGATAAAAGCAACCTGGTGATCCGTGAGATCCCATATGGAGTGACTACGGTGGCACTGATGGATTCGATAGTCAAAGCCAGTGAAAAGGGCCAGATCAAAGTCAAAAAACTGAGTGATAATACCGCGGCCGAAGTTGAAATAGCTATTGAGCTGCAACCAGGTGTTTCACCTGATCAGACTATCGATGCATTATATGCATTCACACAGTGTGAAGTTTCCATTTCTCCCAATGCATGTGTCATCAGTGATAACAAGCCTGTATTTCTTACAGTGGATGAGATATTACGTCTCAGCACGTTCAATACACAGGAATTGCTCAGGCAGGAACTCACCATCCGCCTTCATGAGCTTGAAGAAAAGTGGCATTTCGCAAGCCTGGAAAAAATATTTATCGAGAAGAGGATCTATCACGACATTGAAGAATCCGAGACCTGGGAAAATGTATTGAAAGTCATCCGCATCGGTTTAAATAAATATATTTCCACACCTTCCACAAAAACTAAAACAGATAAGCGGTTGAGTCTGTATCGCGATATCACAGAGGAAGATATTACCAAACTCACAGAGATCAGGATAAAGCGTATTTCAAAATACAATTCCTTCCAGGCGGATGAGCTGGTCGCGAACATTGAAGCGGAGTTGAAACAGGTGCGTCATGATCTCAAACATCTGACAGATTATACGATCCGTTATTTCCAGCGACTGCTTGAAAAGTATGGGAAAGGGAAGGAGCGAAAAACAGAGATCACCACTTTTGACACGATACATGCTACAAAAGTGATTGCCAATAATGCTAAGCTTTATGTCGACCGGAAAGAAGGCTTCATTGGCTATGGATTGAAAAAAGATGAATTTGTAGCTGACTGCAGCGAAATCGATGATGTGATTGCTTTCCGCAAGGATGGAAAATTTGTGGTGTCAAAGATTGCCGATAAAGTGTTCATGGGTAAAAATATCATTCATGTAGATGTGTTCAAGAGAGGTGATGAGCGTACGACCTATCACCTGATCTATCTGGATGGCGCTTCCGGAAAGTCATATGCAAAACGATTCAATGTCACTTCCATCACACGTGATAAGGAATATGATCTGACCAAAGGTGATAAAGAATCGAAGGTCCTTTATTTTTCAGTGCATCCGAATGGTGAATCTGAACGCGTTGAAATCCAGCTGACTCCGGGTTCTAAAGCGCGTAATAAAATATTCGATTTTTATTTTGAAGAAATGGCGATTAAAGGCCGTAATGCCGCTGGCAATATTGTGACGAGATATCCGGTGAGAAAAATCACCCAGGTCGAAGTAGGGAAGAGTACACTAGGCTCCCAGAAGTATTGGTATGATGAAGTGAATGGCAGGTTGAATAAAGATGAACGTGGAAAATTCCTGGGTTCATTTGATACCGGTGATCAGTTGCTTCTTATCTATGGCGATGGAAGTTATGAGATCGTTGAATTTGATCCTTCATCTAAGATTGAAATTAAGGACCTGATCTATGCAGGCAAATTCAAACCTAAATTGGCTGTCTCTGCTGTTTATTTCGAAGGTGAAAAACAATGGACCATGGTTAAGCGATTCCTGATTGAGACGACATCGGTGGGTCAGCGTTTTCGCTTTGTCACAGAGCATAAGGATTCCAAATTATACTGGGCATCCCTGGAGGAAGATCCTGCGGTGGAGTATGGATATATGAGCCAGCGACAAAAAATAACAGAGGAACTGCAACCTGCCGACTTCATCGAAGTGAAAGGATGGAAAGCATTGGGTAATAAGCTTGTGGATAAAAAGCTGATCAGCATAAAAGATCAATCGGCTTCTGCTCAGGGAAAATATACGGATGACAATGAAGATCCGGAGGAGTCTGAAGAAAAGAAACCTGTAAAAGCTATCCAGGCAGAATTGTTTAAATCTCCATCCAAAAAAGGAACCGGATCTAAAGAGCCGGAAAAACCTTCAAAATCAAAGGGGAAAAATGCAAAGGACGATGGTTATCTCCTCGCCGGAGATACTATCGAATTTGATTTTGATTAAAACTTTCTATAGATAAGCTTTCACACATCAGCGGGAGGTACACAGGACGGAAGCGTTAAATCAGCAACAAGTCGGCTTTTTCCGTGTTTACTTAAACATGCCCCTAAAGTATACTCAACAGCTGTGACGAAGAAAGAAATAATAGAAAATGGATGGGTCGAAAAATACGTCCTGGGCCTTACGACAGAAGCAGAAAGTTCTGAAGTAGAAAGGCTGGCTAATCTTTACCCAGACATTCAGGAAAATATAAATGAAACCCGCAACAAGATCTGCGGTAAGTTTAACCGGAACCTAACGCAGCCCGCTCTTCGTGATACGTTTATGAACAAACGGAAGATGAAGATCCTGGCGATCGCGGGAGTTGCATTGTTTTCACTTGGGTTTTGTTTTTTATGCCGTGAATATTTTGCTTTGAAAAAAGATTATTCAGAGTTGAGCAGGAAACTGGAGGTAGAAGAAGCTGCCGTCATTGAACTCGCTTCCTTTGCTCATTCCGATGATGAGCAATCTCAGTTTTTGCATGCACCTAATACAAAAAAGATAAAGCTTAAAGGTTCTGAATCGTTTCCTGAAGCAGAAGCCATGGTATTTAAATGTGGTAAGACAGGAAAAATGTTGCTTCGGATAGTAGACCTGCCGGAATTGCCGGAAGGACAGGCCTATGAGGTGTGGGCAGGGCAAAAGACTGGTCCGGATCGCCTGATCGGGTTGCTCAAACCACCATTGAGATATGATAGTCTTTATGCGCTGGATTCTGTTCTTTATTCTTCTGCCTTGCAGATCAGGAGCATGGATAATCCTGAACACAAGTCTTTACCTGTGTGTATGGTTTCGATCAGCAACTAATATTTTCAGAAAAACAAGGAGGAGTTTGAAAGATGCCAGGTGGCTGTATTCTGAGGAATGTGTTATTCATTAAACCCTGCGCATTAATATTAAAGAAGAGTATTGTTCATATTTAAGAAGAATATTGATCATGTTGAAGAAGAGTATTGTTCTTATTTAAGGAGAGTATTGAATGAAGCTCTTCAGAAACACAACCCGGATTGCTTAAGATCAACCGATTTTTCACCACTCAACCTTTAGCTCAATTCGTTGTGAACAATTATGGCCCCTCATACGTACCATAAGTACAAATATTAAGCTCATGGCCAGATCCACTATTTTCAATCCTTTATTCATCTTCATCATAGCCATAGCAGGCATCCTGAGCTCCTGTTCCACTACATCCAGCCTTGCGGACAAGAAAAACTATGCAGATGATAATGACGCGTACCGTAAGCTGTATGCAGTGAAGTTCGATGAAAATGAAAAACCTCTCCGATACGGTTATTATTATATAGTTACGAAAGTGCCAGAGGGATACAAGGTCAGGGTTTTTCACCCGGAAAAGAAAATGCTGACAGAAGATAAAATCTACAGCACGCCTGCACTGACCTTACTCCATGGCTTTTATAAAGGTTGGTGGGATGACGGTTCGATACGTGAGCAGGGTTCATACCAGTATGGCAGGAAGAATGGCATCTGGCTTCATCATGAACCTGGCCAGGGCAAATCATCATCAGGTGAATATATCAATGACCGGAAAGAAGGTATATGGACACAGCTTGATTCTTTCGGTGTGATTGAATCCGTATACAACTACAAAGACGGAAAGCGATATGGGAAATATTTCCTTTATGATGCCTCAGGACAGAAAACCAATGAAGGCCTCTACCGGAACGATACGCTTATTGCAGAGCTGTTTAAGCTGCCCGTCATTACGTTGCCTTATTTGAAAACCTGTACTAAAGAACAAGGTGTCACATTATCTGCCTGTACTGAATCAGGGCTTGCACAGTATGTCTATTCCACAATAAAGTATCCTACGGGTGCTAAAAAACAGCATATTGAAGGAAGCGCTTTTGTTCAGTGGGATGTAATGGAAGATGGTAGTGTACAGAATCTACGTCTGCCCCAGGCTTTGAGTGATGATATTGAAGCCGAAGCAAAAAGGGTGTTGAGGAATATGCCTGCATGGGAGCCTGCCCGTAAGGATGGGGTGCCTATTAAGTGGACGGTTTCAATACCGGTTAATTTCAGGTTGTAGGCTTATAACCATAAGCATTCAAAAATCACCCTTTCAGGTGATAGTCCCGGTGACTTGACACACCTATTTTTGTTCAGCAGGATTTGCCAGGAGCACCTGCAACCAGAATCATGAAAATAGCTTTATATCACATATTAGAAAATACATACCGCCGAAGTTGACAGTCAGAAATGAATCCGGTTTCCAGTTTCCAAACCCTGTTTACGAACTAGCCTGTTTTTCTGAAAAACTTTTTCAGCTAAAAGAAGACATGCAGAAACCGCTCAGCCAGATCGGAGAAAATATGGATTTGAAATAGTACCTCACAAATAAATCATGAACACTCAACCTATTCCGAAGAGAACTTCAAAAGTAATACCAATCGCTTCCGGCCAAAGGTTGACGATAGTCAAAAGAAATGATGAGGCTGTTGACAGGAATTTAAACGGATCGCAGACAGTATTCCCCATAGCCACAAAAGGTAAAATCGAAATGATATGCTTTTCTGAAATCATTTATGTGGAGTCAGAAAGTAATTATATCCGTTTCCACCTGGTAGATAAAAGATTGGTTTTCGCAGCAAAAACACTCAAGGAAGTAAGCAATATGTTAGAAGGGGCAGGATTTATAAGAGTTCACAAATCGTTTATGCTCCATCCTGACCGGATTAAACAATATGATATAGCGAACAACCTACTGCAGCTTCGCAGCGGTGAAAAAATCCCGGTGTCCAGATCCAACCGGAAAATGGTTTCTGAGAAATTATTAACTTGTTCGTGGTAGGCATTAAACCTTTTATTTTCTTTTATGTCTCATAATCAGCAACAGCGGATTGCTGCATTTATGAAATTAGAAACGCTAAAATATCTGGTTATGAAAAATATTTTTTCCATTTTGTCAATGGTCTTGCTAGGATCTGTCGCTACTTCGATTTCAGCGCAGGGGTGGACCTTTTTGGGGTCAGCTAAAGTACATGGTGTGGGTGTAGATCATGATGAAATCCTGGTGACCGGCATGCAGGGTGATTTTTCAGCCATCAAACTTTTTGTTGAAAATGAAGGCATCGAATTTGAACGAGTGGTTGTTCATTTTGGAAATGGAGGACAACAGGAATTGATCATACGGGATTTTATTCCGGCAGGTGGTGAGACACGTGTCCTGGATTTAACAGGTCATGATCGCGTCATCCGTACCGTTGATTTTTATTACAAAAGCAACCGTGTTACAAAACGCAAAGCAAAAGTAAAGCTGTTCGGCAGGCGATAGCAAGCGTTTCAGCGTAAGTATTTTGACTTTCCCTCATTCAGCATATCGTAAAAAATAGTCAGGGGCCCATCACAACTCATGATCTGATCATTCGTCGCTGTTCTTTTTGTCTGTTGAGTCCTTATTATCTTTTTCTGCTTTCTTCTTTCTTTCTACAGCAAGGCCGTTCTTAAGCTTTCGGGAAACTGTAGAATATGGACCAGTGATAACCTCATCACCAACTGTCAATCCATCCAGCACCTGGATATATTCATTATCCTGTATACCGGTTTTCACTTTTACCATTTTGGCAGTATCGGCATCAATTACAAAAACCACTTCATCTATCTCGTCATCCATAATTGATTTTTTCACTGTAGAAGAATCTTTCTTCTCACCATCTTTTTCTCTTGTCGTGACAGATTGAATGGGTATGGCTATAACCGCTCTTTCAGTATTTGTATTGATATCGACTGATGCAGACATACCCGGTCTGAATGGCATTCTTTTATCATCCAGGTTCGCATAAGAATTCTGAAGGATCCTGATTTTTACAATGAAATTGGTCACCTGGTCAGAAGTTAATGCTTCTACACCTGTGCCGGTATTCGCAGCAGAGCTGGCCATCTCGGTGACCACACCCTTGAATTTTTTGTCGAGATATGCATCCACTTCGATATCGGCAGTATCACCGACGGAGACGCGCAGAATATCATTTTCACTGACTTCAACCTGCACTTCCATGCTGTTGAAATTGGCGATCCGCATCATTTCTGTTCCTGTCATCTGGATTGTACCTACGACACGCTCACCTTTTTCAACATTTAATTTGCTGACAATCCCGGAGGTGGGAGCCAGGATGGTAGTACGATGCAGATTCGTGCTTATTTCCTTGTAGTTCGCCTGGGAGCTTGCCACACTGTATTCAGCTGATTTAGCGCCATTCACCGCTGATTGATAGCTGGCGTCTGCTGATCTCAGATTTGCTTCTAACTGGTCTAATGTAGATTGAGAATTTTCCATGTCCTGTGCGGAGATAACTCCATCGGCTCTCAATTTTTTATTGCGGTCGTTTGTGCGTCTTGCTGCATCGACCTGCGACTTCATTTGTTCGACCTGGGCTTTAGCATTATCAACAGCAGACTTTGATCGTGACAATTCGGATTTTGAAACATTCACATTCGCACCGGCACTTTCTACTGCGCTGGCATATGCTTCCTGGTCAATTCTGGCGAGCACTTGTCCTGCTTTTATTGAGTCGCCTTCTTTTATGGTTAATTCCACAATTTCTCCGGAGACATCAGAGCTGATCTTCACTTCTTTTTCAGGGAATATTTTTCCTGAAGCAGAAACAATTTCCCGGATATCGCGGAGAATGATTTTTTCGGATTCTACAGTTTCTCCCTTTGGTTTTTTTCGTGCTTTAATGGCTGCACCAATTATGAGGATGACTAGCAAACCCACTAAGGCCCATATGATCCACTTGCTTGATTTCTTTTTCGTATTCGTCATGACTAAGGAGTTCGTTCGTTTGTTTTTTATTGCTATTAATTGAGCTTTATACCGCGTCCCAGGTAATATTCAATCACTTTGATTTTAAAAAAATAATCATAACGTGCGATGAGTTCGTTGAGTTCCGCTGTATCAGCCCGGTTGCGTGCGCTTAAGTATTCGAAATTGTTGAGTGAACCGATCTCTGCTAGTCGATCTGCATTTTTCAAAGCTACGTTTGCAGCAACTGAGGAAGCCTGGGCGGCTTCAAGAGATTTTTTCGAAGCCCTTGCAGACGTCAAAGCATTTTGAATATTTGTTTTTAAGGTCTGCTTTACCAGGTCTGTAGAAATCGCTGAGTTAAGCACATTGATTTTAGCATTTTCAACAGCAGCTTTGGCACTATAATTATTGAAAATGGGTACGGAAAGTGTCAATCCAAAACCATATCCCAGATTGTTGTCCAGCTGCCTTGCATAAGGAATAGAATTGAACGCAGTGGGTATGGTATTTTCCAGCTCAAATAAAGTTTCCTGGCCATTGATGAACACACCTGGCTGAACAATTCGTTGAGTGATAAATGTACCGGGTGTTTTTTCAAGGTCAGACCAATTCGTGCCAATATTTCCACCGATGCTGAGTGAAGGAATCATTTGACTTCTGGCAATAGCTACACCGAGTTCATCAGCTTTTTCGCGAAGCTCTGCTGCCTGTATATTGGGTTGTGAAGAAAGTGCTGCAGTATAAACCGTTTCGAAGGATTCATTTTCCAGCGCTTCAAGCTGGGTTACATCCAATGAAGGTCTTTCAATGACCAATGGGAAATCAGGTTCCATCAGCATTTGCTGTTTAAGCACAAGCAAATTGTTATCGATATTATTTTGGGCGGTGACAATACCTTCTTTATCGATGGCTATCTGTGCCTGGATATCAAAGCGGTCATTCTCAGGTTTTGTTCCTGCGGCGATCATCTTATCCAGGTTGTCAAGTTGATGTTCTGACAATGTAACACGGCTGTTAGCAATTTCAAGATTTTCATAAGCAAACAATACATTCAGATAAGACAGAGCTACATTAAGCGCAAGATCATTTTGTGCCTGGAGAATATCTTCTTCTGATGCATTGGTTTGTAAATTATTCTGACGTATGGAATTATTCAGTCTGAATCCATTAAAAAGCATCAAGCCAGAATTGAGACCAATGCTTTGATAAAATGAATTTTCAGTTTCAAAATTATTCGTCACAGGATTGATGAAACGACCGAAGCTAACGCCCAGGTTGGAATTGGCATTAAGGTTTGGAAGGTGTTCCATGCGGAGCCGTTTACCTTCTATTTCGCTGCCTTTTTTCATCAGTGAAGCCTGTTTGATGGTAAGGCTCTTGGCGAGAGCTTCACGTATGCAACGTTCAAGATTCCATTGCTCCTGTGCTTTGACGGAGATGCTCAGCATGAATAGGCAAAGCAATGAAAAGTAAATTTTTTTCATCTAATCTTGGTTTGGCAGTCTATAATAGTGTATGATTGGGCAATGAAATTGTTTTTTTCTATAAAAACCAGCAAATAACGGATCAAACAACGCTACAGGCTTTGGCGGTGCAAATTTACTTAAGATCCCGTGAAATAGGGTTATCCGCTCAAAATCAGTCATTTGAACCGAAAGTATGGGCACCCACCAATTGATCATACTGGCCACCGCGAGGTCTGAAATAGGTCAGCAGGGTATATTGATTTTCAGCAGCATACCAGTTTCCTTCGATCACAGAAAAATCAGGAGTCCCATTTTGAGAAGGCACCGCGTATTCATAATTATAATAACCCTGCTTAAGTAAAAGCCTCGCTGTATATGCTCCTATACGCTGATCAAAAACCATCCTGCATTCAGGTAACATCTTCCAATCCGTGAAACCACCTACTATATAAATAGGGCTTCCAAAATCTTCGGGAAGGTTAAGTGTAAAGAGCACTTCAGAATAATCCGTGCTGAGATTTTGTTCACGGTAGTTGTACCGGTTGATAAGGTTGATGGTGGAAGCTAATGAATCAATAGGTATTCCCCTTCTGTCGTAATCCCTGTTGTATGGTACATACATGCCGTTGAGATCTCTTCTCCATAAATATGCCATCATGGCTCTTGGCTCATCAGCGAAAAGAATGGTGCTGAACCCTTCTTTGTCTTCAGCAATGTCGAGTACATTTTCAGAACGGTATATCATGCTGCTGATATCGAGATTCCGGAATTCTTTTCCTGCTTCGAAGACGATCTTGTCGGAGTAATCATAAGACAAAAATGTACCGGTGATAAGCCGGGGCTCGATATCCTCGATGATATTATCCCAGCGGCCGTTTTGCATGATGCTGCAGGATACTTCGGCTCGAGGGTTAGAAGTTTTTAGTCCGGCGGTTTCCATTCCGAAATCGATTTCCTGGTGTGTATTCTGTTTAGCTACCATGGCAGGACGGGTTTCCTGTGCCCTGTATGACACTTTCTCTTCAGAGATCAGGAACCGGCGGGTAATGATCGGATCTTCTTCTTCTCCGGATTCATATACGACGAGCAGGTAATTGCCGGAAATGGACCATTTTACTTCGTCATTGGGAATCGTGAGCTTGTATTGTAGATAATCTTTGTATGTACCGGAGGAAAGTTCGTAATCCCGGATTTCACCTTCGCGATAACCTCCCAGGTAATCAAAAGGAGATAATTCCTGAGTCGGCTTCCAGTCGCGATCACAATGGATTACGGTATAATAATAACGTGTGCCACTACCCCCGAGCTCATCAAAAGAAAGGAAGAGGGAATTCTGTTTTCCCAGCGTGGCGATCGGGTAAGTCAGGAAAAGGCCGTTGACATGCATTTTTACGGACTTGATATAATCTCTGTATACCCCGTCATCATACGAATCGAGCTGTGGCTGTGCCTGGATAAGTGATGTAAGGAGGAGCAGTGTGAGAATAAATGTATACTTCAATGAGGAGGTCTTTAGTACCTGAAATAATGGTGTAATAACGTGAAAATGGGGGGAAACGTTTTTGACAAACAAGCATCCCAAAAGTGGTGGCACGAGTACTGGTGCCACCAGTACTCGTGCCACGAGGTCCTAACGCCTTGATACTTATAGAGATAGAGGTGGTTTTGAGACCCTTTTATTGACATAAATTCCACCTTTTTTGGTAAAAACTGAATACCTTCTGAGGCAGAATTCAGAAAATGAAAACTCGAATTGGTTGTGCTCGGGAAAATTTAGTAAATCCCTCTCTTAAAAAGACGACTCATAACTTCATCAGGTATCTCAATGGATTTGAATTCAAACAATTTATTGAGATCGAATGAAAGTAGTTCTCTAGCGAGCGCCAAATTGCAAATAGAATCTTCTCTGTTTTCAAGAAAGTCTCTGTAAGAAGTAAATTCATATTCATCGGGTGAGTTCACTAACCCTGCAGATACTGAATTATTATGAATATAAATAAAGCACCACAAGGAATAGTCTTGGGCAAATGAATCACTTGATGTAAGTTTTATTTTTGTGTTCTGTTGGAAAAGGGATCCGGTTCTATTGAATCGTTTATTTATACCTCGTGAGTAACTGCTTAGTAAATGTTTTAATCCCCATGTAAAATGGTTTAATTTGATCAATTGTTTTTTCCTTTTTTTATCCTTAAATCGTCTTTTGGTTCCATAATAAGGAATGTTAGATCTTTCATTTGGACAAATCAAAAAATGGAAATGATTTGGCATTAAACTGAATGCCAGTATATGGCAATTGGGCACCAGAAAAGTTCGAACTTTCTCCAGGAAATAGTAATAGTTTTCCTTTTCCAGGAAAATGGGCTGGCGATTATTACCACGATTATAAACGTGATAAATCTGGTTAGGTAATAAATTCAACTGGTTTCAAATTTAAAGTGGTGAGTAATAAAATTAGGGCTTGGAACAATACTGCGCTGAAAAATTTTTGATTAGATAAAAAAAAATTAATTCATGCCACCAGTACTCGTGCCACCAGTACTCGTGCCACCAGTACTCGTGCCACGAGGTCATAACTGCCTGATAATACACGTTTTTATAAGTGGAAGCGTGGCACACTTTTTTGACCTGTTTATGGCCAATTAAGAAGTAAAAAATTTATTAAAAGGTGATTGGAAAGGGAGATCAACAAGTGCTTTTTACACTCACATACCTGTTCCCTTTCACGAAATAACGCCAGGGCCAATGCGCCGCATCACCCGCACCATCAATGCCAATCCTTTTCGAAGTACAGATTTCTGAATCGGAAAAATAGATACCTCTGTCTTCAATCCAGATAAAAGATGAAGCTTTGTGCAGAGAGGTTCCGGTCATACTCTTGTCTATTCCCATGGCAATAGTCAATGCACCAGGACCTTTTGTAAGACGTACATCGGATGTATCCATCTTTCTTCTCAGCGCCATCGATTTTAATCCATCGACCGGTTCAAGCGCACGGATCAATACTGCATGCGCATGATCCTGCGGACCGGTGACAACATTCATCATATGATGAATCCCATAACAAAAGTAAACGTATGCAACACCTCCCTGCCAGAACATGACTTCTGTGCGAGGTGTCCTTCGATTGTTGTATGAATGTGCAGCTTTGTCGTCGGGACCCCGGTAAGCTTCTGTTTCAACTATTTTGCCTGCAACATAGATCCCGTCTATACGTGTGCAGAGAATTTTTCCTAAAAGATCTTTTGCCAAAAAATTGACATCATGTGAAGCATAATATGACGCAGGTAATTTCTTGCCTTTTGGCTTCATTTTTATCTTCTGGAATAATTAGGAGATTCTTTTGTGATGGTGATATCATGCGGATGGCTTTCGCTGATACCTGCAGAAGTAATCCTGACAAATGATGCTTCCCGCAACGCATCGATATTTTTTGCACCACAATATCCCATACCGGCTCTTAAGCCTCCTGTATACTGCACCATGACTTCATGTATGCTTCCTTTGTATGGCACTCTGCCTTCAATTCCTTCCGGCACCAGCTTTTTAAGATCATCTTCCACATCCTGAAAATACCTGTCTTTCGATCCGAGCGCCATAGAACTCAATGAACCCATACCCCGATAAACTTTAAATTTCCTGCCATCGAGAATGATAGTCTCGCCAGGTGATTCTTCACAACCGGCGAATAAGGAACCTGCCATAATCGTATGTGCCCCTGCTGCAATGGCTTTTGCAATATCCCCCGTATACCGAACACCTCCATCGGCAATGACAGGCACTCCTGATCCTTTCAACGCCAATGCGGCACCGTAAATAGCAGATAATTGCGGAACACCCACACCGGCAACAATTCGCGTCGTGCATATGCTGCCCGGACCCACACCCACTTTTACTCCATCCACACCTGCTTCAAGTAATGCTAATGCACCTGCACCGGTAGCTACATTGCCCGCGATGATTTCCATATCCGGATATCTTTTTTTAATCGCGCGGATCATGCTCAATACTCCTTCCGAATGTCCATGTGCAGTGTCCACTACGAGAACATCCACTTCCACATGTCTCAATGCATCCACACGATCATGCGTATCTGCTGTGATCCCCACTGCAGCACCCACTCTCAACCTGCCAAGATGATCCTTGCTACTATTCGGAAAATCTTCAAGGCGCATCAGGTCCTTGTATGTCAAAAGGCCTTTTAGTTTTTGATGGTCGTCGACCACCGGGAGCTTTTCAATCTTGTGTTTTTGAAGAATTTTTTTGGCCTGTTCCAATGTAGTTCCTACAGGTGCCGTGATGAGCGGAGTAGAGGTCATCAATTCGGACACCGGACGATCATGACGGGCTTCAAATCTCAGATCACGGTTCGTAAGAATACCGACAAGTGTTCCATCGGGGCTTGTGATAGGTATCCCGCCGATTTTGTAAGTCCGCATCAATTGCTGTGCTTCGCCGACAGTTGCAGATACGGATAAGGTGACCGGATCCTGGATCATGCCGCTCTCGGATCTTTTGACAGCACGCACCTGGTTAGCCTGGCTGCTGATATCCATATTTTTGTGAATGATGCCTATGCCACCTTCTCTTGCTATTGCGATGGCAGTATCTTTTTCAGTTACCGTGTCCATGGCAGCAGAAACCATGGGCATCTGGATACGGATGTTGCGGCTGAGTTGGGTGCTGATATCTACTTCCCGTGGAAGGACATTGGAGTATGCGGGAACAAGCAATACATCGTCGAAGGTAAGCGCATCGGCAAAAAGCTCGTGCTTGCTTTTAAGATTGAATTCCATGTGCAAAACTACCACAGATTAACCAGATTACACAGATTACTCAAACAGGAGCATCCGTAATCCGGATTTTTTTTGGATATCAAAAGGTTATGGGGTGGAGTAATCTCCTCAGAAAGAACTTTTTACCTTTAGCGATGATGCAGGTATACGGAGATGAATATTTTATGCGGCTGGCTTTGCAGGAGGCCCAAAAAGCTGCTGATGCAGGCGAGGTGCCAATCGGAGCCGTCATAGCGTCAGGAGATAAGCTTCTGGCCAGATGTCACAACAGTACAGAAATGCTGAGTGATGTCACTGCACATGCAGAAATCCTGGCCATTACCGCAGCTTCTCAATACCTGGGAAGCAAGTACCTGGTGGATTGCACGCTGTATGTAAGTCTCGAACCTTGCGTCATGTGTGCCGGTGCTTTGAGATGGTCACAAATAAGCCGGGTAGTTTTTGCCACCGCTGATGATAAAGCAGGTTTTATGCGCTATGGAAAAGAATTGCTGCATCCACGCACTGTACTTGAGATGGGGATCATGATGGATGAAAGTGCACTTCTTCTGAAATCGTTTTTTATGCAAAGAAGGAAACCTAAAAGTGAGTAGTGAATAGTGAGTAGTTCGGGTTTCCGGCGTGGCTCCGCAACCAGGGAAAGTGCCCTTATTTTTTTCTAAGTGGCTTTCTATGTTTCTATGTTCCTATGTGGCGGTTGCTGAGCTGTACCATTTGGATGAGTAAAGCAGGTCGAAGCATTCAATTTTTTTTGGATGCGGTGATCTGGAATTAATAACCTTTTGTTTTCAATTCTATTTCGTTATCTTTTAACAGTTACTTAAACTCTGAATTAATTCCAGGTTAAACTCTCTCCATCTATATAAATTGAATGAGGGATAGACTTAATTTGGATGAATAATTGACACGAAACCAGAAGTTCCAATGAAGATTCAAACGTTTTTCGCAGCACTGTTTTGCATCGGATTATTTGCGTCCTGCAGTCCGCAGTATACGTATTTTACAAAATCACTTTATGAAAAAGAACACTGGACAAAAGATGATATCACCCGTATCCAGTTTTATATTTCAAGAGATATTACGTTGTCAAGAGCTGTGTCTGATGATGAGACATCGATCACTGAAGGCAAGATCAGGATCATCAATGGAAAAAAAGTACAACAGGTGATCATCCGTCAAGGCACGCCCGGAGTTGTGGTGCTGATGCCAAAAGATGATCGCTTCGCCATCAGCTTTGAAGAAGCAGACAATGATGCATATCTCATGTTCGGTCCAAATCCAAGATATGATAACCGTTTTGCTTTACTGGCCCAGGACTGGGAACGTGAAAGTGGAAAGGTGCATTACAAAGGACAGGTTTATAATGTCGATGCCGGTAGTGCTTATTCAAGCTTAATGGTGGATCTGAAGCGTATCGGTGAAAATCAATATGAAACAAAGAGGGTGCAGGGAAGAAAAATACCAGGTTAAGATAAAAACAAAGTGAAAATAGTTGCGCGTAGTTTCAAACTACGCGCAACTATTTTCACTTTGTTTTTATTCTTTTTACTCACGACTCACGACTCACGACTCACGACTATTGTATTCCTTTCAGGAACGGGACAAATTTAAATTTCCCAAAAGCCTTGCTGTCAATTTTGCCATCCGGCAATAAGGTGTATCTCCACATCGTCTGGCCTGCATCATCTCCAATCGGGATCACGAGATGTCCACCTACGGCAAGTTGTTTGATCAGTGATTCGGGAAGTGATGATGCACCGGCAGTGACGAGGATTTTATCAAAAGGTGCAAACATAGACAAACCAGAATATCCATCTCCCAGAAAAGTCCGGATCAAACGATAGCCTAATTGAATAAGTAATTTTTCTGTTCGTTCGTACAATGTGCTTTGGCGTTCGATGGTATAGACTTTGGCACCAAGCTCCGAAAGGATACATGCCTGGTACCCTGAACCTGTGCCTACTTCAAGAATTTTATCACCTTTCTTAATTTCAAGTAAGCCTGTCTGGATCGCAACGGTCAGGGGCTGAGAAATGGTCTGATCGCAACCGATGGGGAAGGCAACGTTTTTATATGCCCATTCTTCAAATGCTTTTTCCAGGAATAAGTGACGTGGTACTTTTGCCATAGCGGCCAGTACTTTCTCATCTTTGATACCCTCCTCGCGAAGCGTGTCAATCAAATGCATACGAAGTCCCTGAAGCTTGTATGAATCTCTTCTCAAGTTTGTTTATTTTGTCCAGAAGTTACGGAAAGAAAGTGGAAAAGCATTCGCTCTTTTTCATCAATTCCTATCAGGCACAAAGCTAATCAATAATATTATAAAAAAACATAATATATGAGTGATATTAAATTTGGAACCGATGGTTGGAGGGCGATCATAGCGGATGATTATACTGTAAAAAATGTAATCCGGGTCGCTGAAGCAACTGCGATATTCATGGAAGAAAGGGCCATGCAAAAAGTTGTGATCGGTTATGATTGCAGGTTTGGAGGGAAGATGTTTGCTGAAGTTACTGCACAGGTCATGGGAAGTCATCAGATCGAAGTAGTGATGTGTGATCATGTCGCTTCCACCCCTATGGTTTCGTTGGGTGTTCGCAAGCTTGGAGCAGATCTGGGCATCGTGATCACCGCAAGTCACAATCCTCCATCTTATAATGGATTCAAGTTAAAGTCATCTTATGGTGGTCCATCAGTACCGGATGATATTGCTGCGGTCGAAGGACATATTCCGGAGAAGCCCATGAAACAGCTCGTATCCCTGGATCACATGAAAGAAAAAAATCTTTTATCCTATACTGACCTGGAGGACATGTATTATGATCATGTAGTAGCCTCTTTTGACCTTGATGCCATTCGCAATGCACCCTTTAAAGTTGGTTATGATGCGATGTATGGCGCAGGGTATTTGATTTTTCCAAGGATACTTCCTGAAGCAAAGATTTTGCATTGTGATTACAATCCTTCATTCTTTGGACAGGCCCCTGAGCCCATTGAGCGAAACCTTGTCCCATTTATGGAAATGATTAAAGCTGATCCCAAAATCCAGATTGGTATTGCTAATGATGGTGATGCTGACCGGATAGGGATGTTTGACGAAGATGGATTGTTTGTTGACTCGCATCATATCCTCCTTTTATTATTATATTATTTACATAAGATTAAAGGACTGACCGGAAAGGTGGTGATTACTTTTTCTGTGACGGATAAGATGGTTCAGCTTGCGAAAAAATTTGGTCTTGAAGTAGAAGTCACTAAAATCGGATTTAAGTATATCGCGGAGATCATGACAAAGGAAGATGTTTTAGTGGGTGGTGAAGAATCAGGTGGCCTTGCTGTGAAAGGACATATTCCGGAAAGGGATGGTGTGTGGATCGGTTTGTTGATTCTTGAGTTTATGGCGAAGACGGGTAAATCACTTCGTCAGTTAATCCAGCTGGTGTATGATGAAGTTGGAACATTTGCTTTTGACCGTGATGACCTGCATATCACCGAAGAAGTAAAACAAGCTGTCCTGGCTAAATGTCATGGAGATAAATACACCACGTTTGGACCGTATAAAATCGAACGTACTGAAAAGCTTGACGGGTTCAAATATTATCTCAATAACAATACATGGATCATGATCCGGCCTTCGGGTACAGAACCTGTATTGAGAGTGTATTGTGAAGCACCTGACAGAGCAATAGCGAGAACGACGCTTGATGCGGTGAGGAAGGAATTACTTGGGTAATATTATTTAGTTATTAAATAAATACGTATGAAACAAATAAATTTTTTCCTGATTCTTATCAGTGTTTTTTCCTTCATTTTCCAGTCCTGTCAACCGGCTCCGGCAACTGAAAAAAAAGCCGAGCTGAATATGGATTCGATCAAGGCTAAAGTAATTGCCATAGAGGCAGAGCTGGTAGCTGCTAGTAATGCAAGAGATGTAGAAAGGGCGGCTAAATTTTATTCTGCGGATGCCCAAAGTCTTGCAAATGCCGAACCTACAAGGGTTGGCATAGATGCAATTAAAGAAGGTATAAAGAAGGACATGGAGGGCGAAGAACCAGGTAATACAATGGTATTTGTCACCACCGGAGTTTGGGCTGCAGGAAATTATGTAACCGAAACTGGTGAGATCACTACAAAGGATAAAGATGGTAAAGTAGTATATACAGGTAAATACATGACCTTATTTGAATTGCGTGATGGAAAGTATATCTGCATCCGTGATATCTGGAATAGTAGTTCCCCTGATTGAATCAAACCTGGAAACCGTCAAGTCAAAATAATATGCCACAGGATTGAAGCTGTGGCATTTTTATTATTAATTGATAATGTAATCATGGAAGTAGAATTATATGGGGAATATTCATAATTTGTAAAAAACCAAACAATCATGAAACAACTACCACTTTTATTGATGCTCATAGCATCCACTTCTCTTTTCTTTCTTTCTTGCCAGCCGGGGACTTCAACTGTAAATGTGAAAACAGATGAGATCAATATGGATTCTGTAAAGATGAAAATCCAGGCGATGGAAGATGAATATACCAGAGCCACGGCAGCTAAGGATGTAGATGCAGTAGCAGCATATTATTCCAATGATGCGCAAAGTCTCGCAAATAATGAACCTACGCGGGCAGGCATGGATGCCATCAAGGCCGGGATCAAGCGTGAAATGTCTGCTGATACAATGGGTGGCAGTGTGGTTTTTGCCAGTACGGGAGTATGGGCAGATGGTAAGTATGCAACCGAAACAGGTACGATCACAGCAAAAAACAAAGATGGCAAAGTAAATTATACAGGTAAGTATATGACCCTGTTTGAATTGCGTGATGGGAAATATATAGCTATACGTGACATATGGAATGATGATGCACCACCAATGGCCTCAAAACCTATGGAACCAAAGCCTGCAGATCCTGCGAAAAAGAAATAATTGAATTATATTCAAACTCTAAGGTCTATAGAGACGTGAAATATCGCGTCTCTTTTTTTTTGGAATCTGCTCTTTGTTGTTCAGGTGATTTAGCCTGTAATTGCATCTTAAAACTATTGAAATAATCTGCCTTCTATTTCAATTTGAAAGGATTCAAAATGATTTACAAAATAAAGGCTGTCCTCGGAGAATGAATTGAATTTACTGAATTGAATTGCAACCCCTATTTGAACTTCCGTTTCCTGATTCGTAAAATTATTGTTAAGATCTATTTCAAATTCAAAATTATAGATGTGATTGGACAAGGTTGAATCAATCGAAAAAAACACAGTATTGCCGGAGGAACTTACAAAAGTATCCCATTGTCCTTCTCCAATTAATGTGAAAGGTTTAATTTGATCAGCACTCGTTGTTTTTGTGTTCAAGTTTATTTTTACCGGTGTTAGGGGGCAAATGTGACTGACTGTTTTGGCAGTCCAAAATCTGACGCGATCATCAAAATATTCATAATAAATAATATTTTCCAACAGGGGTGTATCCCATATCCTAAATTCACTTTGACCTAAATTATCATTGGCGGCCTGATCTGTGAAAGGATCACCGGTGCAAACGGCCTCGATTTTATCATGGCAGGATACAAACAAACAAAAGGTCAGGAAAAGACTACAATAGAATATTATATTTTTCATTATTAAATATTTAATTATCAATTAATAAAATTCATTTATATGCATTTATCACAACAAAAGGTATGCTTAGCTTCATTCCTCCTCTATTCGAAATTTCATTTAACCTGGATTCAAGCATTTCAAATATTTCATCCACTGTATCGACGGGTAAAAGCTTCACCCAGGAATCCATAAATGCCATCCGGATGAAATAGTGGTTCAGCATTGCGGTTCCGTCAGCGAATTGGTATTTAAACATATCATGCGCCACATTTTTTACTATGAATCCATGCCGTTCAAACAAAGTGATCATTTCTTGCAACGGGCGTCTTTTTTCATAAATGTGTTGCCGCATCAATTTTAATTCTGTGTCCATCGACCTTTCCATCAGGATTATCTCAAGCTGGTCATAAAACTCAAACATCGTTTTGTCCAGGTTCATGGTCATTACAAACTGGCAGTTGGGTTTACTGATCCTGGCGCATTCAGACATTACTTTTTCCAGGTCCTGCACATTATTTAATCCATTGTTGCTTACAATTAAATCAACAGATACATTTTCAAGCGGAATTGCTTCCGCAACTCCTTCAATCAGGGTAATATTCTGAATGCTATAAAAGGAAATCTTTCTTTTTGTGCGATCGATGGCAGAAGTCCAGGGATCAATTCCAAATACTTTAGAACTTTCACCAAGTCTCATGGCTAATTCAGTCAGCGGAAAACCTGTTCCAAATCCGATATCCAGGGCAGTGATCCCTTTTTTGTATTCAATGGCTTCCAGCAATTTCAATCCAAATGGAGCTGACCATAATGGCAGCTCATCAAAAACCTGTACAAGCTCTTCAGGATTGAATTTGTTGTGGAGATAATTTTTCATGATAATGAATGGCTACTAAGATAAGCGGATGAAAATCATGAATGAGGATATTGAAAATTTAGCAAGATCTGGGCAAACATCTTCCTAAAATATTAGGAAATACAAAAAATTACTGTAATTTTGAAGTGTGAAATACAAAGAAGCAAAAGAGGAATTTATACAAAGCTGGGGAGCCCTGGGCACGAACTGGGGTATTAATAAAGCTATGGCACAGATTCACGCCCTTTTGCTGGCTACAGAGAATCCGATGACGACGGACGAGATCATGGAAGAATTGCATATTTCGAGGAGCAATGCGAATCTCAACATCAGGTCTTTGCTGGATTGGGGTATCGTCTATAAAAAGCACGTTGCAGGCGACAGGAAGGAGTATTTCATTGCTGAAAAGGATATGTGGGAGGTGGCTATAAAAATCATGAAGCAACGAAGAAAAAAGGAAGTGGAACCTGTAGTGAGGGAGCTAAAGGCATTGGCGAAATTCGAGGCGACCAGTTTTGAAGAAAAAAAATTCAGGCATTTACTTGAGGAGACAGCTGAACTCTCAGAAAAACTTTTGGGCATAGGTGATATGCTGGAAAAGGCAGATAAACTCAGGTTCTTCAAATGGATATTCAAAGGTTTTTGATTTTTTTTGAAATTATGTTCCTAAAAATATCGGAAATACGAAAATAATGAATGCACTTGTGGTTTATATTTTTTACATCATACTCAGCTTATGGATTACGATCAGGGTAGGAAACAGCCTGCACAAGTACGGAAGACCCTGGATCATATATCTCATCGGTGAGGAGAATTTGTCTGACAAAGTGAATGACATGCTATTATTAGGATACCGGCTGGTGAACATAGGGTATATCCTGTTCACACTGATGAATGGAAAGCCAACTTTGGAAAACATGCAATCGGTCATTGAATTCCTCAGTATAAAGCTGGGTATGATCATTACTCTGCTGGCTTACCTGCACTATCAGAATATTTTGATGCTATATATTTTTTCAAAACTAAAACATAAATACAAATGGCAACTCTAATCATTGGTGTTTACACCATTTATCTCGCATTCATTACAGCGGCTACTATCTATGTAGCTCATACATTGTTTTCCAGGAGTAAAACATTCATGCATACGATTTTCAATGGCCGTGAAGAACTGGCGGACGCAACGAATAAATTATTTGAAACAGGTTTTTTCCTTTTTGCTTTTGGGCTGGGTCTTTGGTACCTGCAAACTGACAGAGAAGTGTATACAACACGCGAAGTCTTTGAAATACTTAGTTTAAAAACCGGTGGCTTCACCATTTTTCTGGGTATCCTATTGTTTTTCAACCTATATCTTTTCTTCAGAGGCATGAAGCACAGAAAAAGAACAAACGAAATACCTCCTTTACCAACTGCACAAATTAACCAATCGTAATAAATAACACCTTCATTATGATCTTCCGAAGCAAGACAAAAATTCTTCCTGATCAACTAAATACATGAAATGAAAATTGTGCTTGTAGCCGGTACAGGATTTCTGGGAAAGGCATTGGAAAATTATTTTCGTGAAAAACACTACGAAGTGATTATTCTGACCAGGAATCCTTCTGAATCCAATCATATAAAATGGGATGGAAAGAATCCTGGGAATTGGAAGTCAGCTCTTGATGGAAGTGATGTCCTGATCAATCTTGCAGGCAAATCAGTGGATTGCAGGTATACAGAAAAAAACAAGAAAGAAATCCTGGATTCACGCATCAACAGTACTGCAGTTCTTCAGAAAGCCATGATGCACGTAAAACAGCCACCCAGGCTTTGGCTCAATTCCTCATCAGCCACCATTTACATCCATACTGAGACATCTGATATGACAGAGAAGAATGGTCTTATTGGCAATGACTTCTCCATGAATGTTTGCAAAGCCTGGGAAAATGAGTTTTTCAAAGACACTGTTCCATCGATCCGAAAAGTAGCATTGCGAACAGCCGTAGTGCTTGGCAAGGAAGGAGGGGCTTTTCCCAGATTGAAATTGATTTCCAAAATGGGTCTTGGCGGACCCCAGGGTAAGGGGACTCAATATTTTAGCTGGATACATGTTTTGGATTTTTGCCGTGCTATTGAATTTATTATTGCAAATGAAAAATTATCCGGTCGAATAAATATTTCTGCACCTCATCCGGTTCCAAACAAAACGTTTATGCATCTTTTGGCAAAGCATACAAAGCCGTTAATCAATCTGCCTGCTCCGGTTTTATTATTTGAAATGGGTGCATTTGTATTGCGTACAGAAACTGAATTACTCCTTAAAAGTCGAAGAGTTGTTCCTGAAATACTGATACAGAAAGGCTTTCAGTTCGAATTCCCCACACTGGGACAAGCATTTGAAGAACTTTTTTGAATATTAATCCTCTTCCTGCTTCATTAGGTCTCTTGATAAAAATTTGTAAACTTGCATCTGTTGATTGCATCGGACGTAGAGTCATCTTTCAACAATTACGGGTTTTTTAAGGATCTCTCTCTTTTTAACGTATTCAGGCAGGAATGAAACTATCTATACACTTTTTCTACTTTCGGATATCCACCTTATTCCTTTTTGTGCTGAACATGTCCTTTCCTACAGGGCCAATCCATGCTGAATCAGTTTTGTCAGCAGAGATTTTTCAAACCAAAAAGGATATCACGATCCAGGGCAAAATCTCTGACCCTGAAGGTAATTCATTGCCGGGAGCTAGCGTGGTTGTTGTAGGAACCAGCATAGGAACGATTACGAATGATGATGGGCACTATTCTATTAATGCCCCTTCTAATGCTACACAGCTGGAGATTTCTTACCTGGGCTATATCCGGCAACAAGTAGACATCAACAAACGCACTACCATTGATGTGGTCCTGCAGCCTGATATAAATTCTTTGTCAGAAATTGTCGTAGTAGGCTATGGTGTTGAGCAGAAAAAGCTGTTGACCGGTTCGGTCGGTGTGGTTACCAGTGAAACACTTAAAGATATCCCTGTTCCTACGATCGATGGGATATTGCAAGGGCAGACTTCAGGAGTGCAGGTATCCCAAAATTCAGGAACACCAGGAGGTGGCAATTCAGTACGGATTCGCGGAGTGAGCTCAATAGGAGGATCGAGTCAGCCTCTATACGTCATCGATGGCATTCCTGTCACAACAGGTGATTTTGCCCAAGTCGGTTATGAAGGTCAGGGTATAAATGCATTATCTGATCTCAGTCCATCTGATATCGAATCGATAAGTGTACTCAAAGATGCATCTGCCGCATCCATCTATGGCGCCCGTGCTTCCAATGGTGTCATCGTGATCACTACCAAACGCGGTGCAAATGCAAAATCATCCGTACGTTTCAATGCTTCATATGGCATGCAGCAAGCATGGCGAACATTGGAAATGCTGAATGCACATGATTGGAAAGTATATAGAAACGACCTGGCCAATGCTGAAGTTTTTTCACCTGAAGAAATAGCCGACAACACTATCAACACAGACTGGCAGGATGTAATCTTCCGTACCGCACCCATGCAGGAATACGAGTTGTCATCTTCAGGTGGTAATGAGAAGACAAAATTTTTCGTGAGCGGAAATGTATTCAACCAGGATGGAATAGTGATCGGCAGTGATTATAGAAGAATGAATGGGCGTCTTAACCTGGATCATCGTATTTCTGACAGGCTGAGCATTGGTTCGAGCATCGGCTTGTCCTATGCTAAAACTGACCGGATAGAAGGAGATCAGACCCTACATGGCCCTTTACCAAATGGAATTTCCACTCCTGCTATTTTTCCGGTGTATAATGCGGATGGCAGCTATAACCAGGAAGGACCTTATTCCAATGCAGTATCGATTGCAAATGAAGCCATCAATGAGAATTTTTCATACCGCGGACTGGCCAATATTTTTGCTGACTTTAAGATTACTTCTGATCTTTCATTCACATCTCAATGGGGAATTGATTTCCTGAGTTTCAGGGAGCATGCTTATGAATCCATCCGGACAGTACAGGGTGCAAAATATAATGGATTAGGATTTGAAACGTATACCAATACAGCCAACCTGGTTTCGAATCAATACCTGAAGTATCACAAAGATTTTAATGACAACACACTTGAATTGCTGGCTGGATATAGTTTTGAAAAATATCAGTCACGTAGTTCGTTCATCAGGGCGCAGGATTTTGCAGATCCTAATCTTGAATATATTAATTCGGCATCAACGATTGTTTCAGCCAGCACGGATGCTTTTAATTCAGGCTTGCGATCTTATATTTTCAGGGGCAATTTCACGATTGATAATAAATACCTGTTCTCTTTATCTGGACGACTCGATGGCTCATCACGTTTCAGTGAAAACAAACGCAACGGATTTTTTCCTGCGGCTTCTGCGGGATGGAGAATTTCTGAAGAGGAATTCTTTGATATGGGATCGGTTTCTGAATTGAAGATCAGGGCCAGTTATGGCTTGACAGGAAATGATGATATTCCTTCTTTCCTGTACGCAGAATTATATGGCAATACTTCCTATGCCGGGCAGCCCGGGATTTATCCAAGCAATATTCCAAACCCGGATTTGAAATGGGAGACTACAACACAATTAGATGTTGGAATTGATCTTGGATTATTTGAAGATCGTTTGGTGATCACTGCAGATTATTACAACAAGCAAACAAAAGATCTATTGCTCAGCAGGCCATTGCCTACGTCCTCTGGATTTTCTGCTATCACTGAAAATGTAGGCCAGGTCGAGAACCAGGGAATTGAATTGTCGGTATCATCAGATAATTTAAAAAACACTGAGCTGCATTGGAATACGCGGATTAATTTTTCTGCGAACCGCAATAAAGTTTTGAAATTATATAATGGTCAGCCGATTGATGATTTGGGAAGAGGAAGTAATAGAATTGAAGAAGGGGAGCCTATTGGGATTTTTTATACGTATGAATGGCTTGGAGTTGATCCTTCAACAGGTGCAGTTGTATTCGCAGATAAAAATTTCGATGGACAGATCACGACTGCTGACCGGACGAAAGTCGGAGATCCGCATCCGGATTTTATATATGGCATTACAAATTCATTTGCCTTTAAAGGATTTGATCTGAGCATTTTCCTCCAGGGTTCTCAGGGGAATGATGTGTTCAATGGTTCAAGACTTTTCCTCGAATCACTACAGGGAGGTGACAATCAATTGGCGATAATCAATAACAGGTGGCAGCAACCGGGTGACATCACCAATATTCCTGCAGCGACTAATGATCCTGTGCTGGCCGCTTCCAATAAAAGAGTTTCATCCCGTTTCCTGGAGGATGGTTCTTATCTGCGTCTGAAAAATCTCACTCTCGGATATTCATTCAATACAAAACAAATCCTGAACAATAAAATATCGGCCTTGCGGATTTATTTCACCGGTCAGAATTTACTGACGTTTACAAATTATACAGGCCTTGATCCGGAAGTGAATTACAGGGGAAATGATAATGCCGTCATTGGAACTGATTTTTTTACATTTCCACAAGTGCGTAGTTATTTACTTGGCCTTAATCTGACATTCTGATGATAAAGAACATAATCTTACTCTTTGCTATACTTTGTTGCGTGTGGTCATGTGATGTCCTGGATGTTGAGCCGCAGAATTCAATTCCGGCCAGTGAGGCATTTAAAAATAAAAATGATCTTGAACGAGGTATACTGGGAGCCTATAATTCATTTCAAAGCCTTAGCTATTATGGCAGGACGTATGGGATATTTGCAGATCTCGCAGCGGATAATTTAGCTCATCCGCCGAATGCTACTGCTGTTGCTTATGCTGAAGTGGATAACAATGCCATACTTCCCGAAAATACATCCGTGGATGGGATATGGACGGCTATCTATGATGGACTCAATGTGGTGAATAATGTGATCACAAAAGTGGCTGGTATTCCGGATATGACTGTGGCAGAAAAAAATGAAGCATTTGGTGAATTATATTTTATTCGTGCATTGCATCATTTTAACCTGACCAATTATTTTGGTGCGATCCCGGTTAAGACAACACCCACAGTAGGTTTGACAAATGTCAATGTGCCGCGTGATCCGGTTGATGCAGTTTATAACCAGATTATTACAGATCTTTTATTTGCTTCGGAATATTTGCCGGCTTCATCAGATCGCATCAGGGCTTCTAAAGGGGCTGCAAATGCATTGCTGGCCCGCGTTTATTTGTATAAAAAAGATTATGCAAATGCAGTGACATATGCCACAAAAGTGATTGATGACAATAACTATTCATTTCTTCCGGAGTACAGTGATGTATTTAGTAGTGAAGAAACTGCAGAATCTATTTTTGAAATTGATTTTACTGCCCTGGACAGGAACCGGATAGCCGAATATAATTTTCCTTTAGCTGAAAATGGAAGGGGAGAAGTAACGCCATCTGCAGACATGATCGATAGCTATGAATTCGGTGACAAACGTTTTGATGCTACATATGCTTATTCGGGCACTACCCCTTATGTCGTCAAATATGATGATCTTTCCACAGGAAGTGAGAATGTGATTGTCCTGCGCCTGGCTGAAATGTATCTCATCCGTGCTGAAGCCGGAGCAAAATTGCAGACGGATATTACTTTGATCTGGGGCGATGTGAATATCATTCGCAACAGGGCAGGTTTGGGAACGAATAATACAGTATCTTATGATGATGTATTAAATGCTGTTGAAAAGGAAAGACGACATGAACTTGCGTTTGAAGGACACCGGTGGTTTGACCTCGTAAGGACCGGTCGAGCAGTAGATGTCCTGGGCACTGTGACCAATATCAATCAAACTCTTTTCCCGATTCCACTGAGTGAATTATTGACGAATACAAATCCGGGGATGTATCAAAATCCGGGATATTAAATAACAATATCATAAAACTGAAATATGAAAACGAAACATTTCTTACTCCTTTTTGCGCTTGTGATTTTTGCAGCTATCAGTGCATGTAAAAAAGATGAACCTGAGCCAACCCCTATTTCTGATTTTACTGTCAGTAAAACTACAGCGACTGTAGATGAGGTAATTCAATTTACTAATACATCAGATAATGCAACCTCATTTACCTGGAGCTTTGGTGACGGAACAACATCAACGGAAGCATCTCCTACAAAGTCATACCCGACTTCGAATGTTTTTGTGGTCACCTTATCAGCAACCGGAGCAGGAGGAACAAAGCTTTCCAATAAAAATGTAACGATCCTTCCATTAAGTGCTTTCACTGTTGAGAATGAGGGAAGTCTTAACAATATAACTGCTGTCCAGTTTACGAATACTTCTAAAGGTGCTACTTCCTATGAATGGACATTTGGCGATGCAGGAAATACAACTTCATCTTTGGAGAACCCTACATTCACATACACAACCGGTGGGACTTATACAGTGACACTGAAAGCTACCGGTGCCGGCGGACCTGCTACTTCGACCAAAACAATATCGGTTGCACAGACTGCTGCTGCGAAGCAATTATATTATATTGAATATGGAGATGCTGCAATCAGAAAATTATCGCTTGACGGAAGTGCAGAAGTGAACGATGTGCTTGATATCACCGGAAAAGGTGGAGCAGGGCTTGCCTTCAATCCGGGAGATAATAAAGTTTATTTCAGTGATTTTGAAGTTGTGCCTGAAGGAAAGATCTGGAGAATGAATCCGGATGGTACAGGTCTCCAGGAATTGGCATCAGGACTTACTGATCCATATGGTATTGCTTTGGATACGGATGCAGGTAAGATTTATTGGGTAGATGATCTTGGGAATGTTTCCAGGGCAAACCTGGATGGTAGTTCGCCTGAACCAGGATTTTTGAATATTCCAGGTGGTGAATTGCGGGCAATAGCTCTTGATCTCAAAAATGACAAGATGTATTTCTATGAAGTAGCTCTTGAAAATCTGTGGGTCGCAAATCTCGATGGTTCAAATCCTGTTGCGCTCATCACCGGTGTGTATGGGTATTCTATTTTCGTCGATAGTGTAAATGATAAATTATATTATGATGAACAAAATTCGATGCAGCTCATCAGGTCTAATCTTGATGGTACAGGCCAGGTGACTATTGATGCCACGGATACCAGAAGATATGGATTGACGATCGATCAGACAGACAATAAATTGTATTGGTCAGGCCGTGATTCAGGTGAGCTAAATAGAGCAAATCTGGATGGATCGGATCCTGAAGTCTTGAAAAGCGGCTTGGCAAGCGTAAGAGGCATATGCATAAAATCATAAGAATGAAGAGGATTCACAACATACTTTTAGTTGCACTTTGTTTTGTATCGCTGCATAGTTGTAAGGATGATTTTCCGGTTCCTCCTGCCAGCACGGTGCCTGACTTTACGTATACGATTGATAATAACTCGCTCGCTCCTGCTACAGTAACATTTACAAACACATCTATTGTGCCTGCTGAAGCGGGAAGTGTTTCGTATAACTGGAATTTTGGTGATGGTGAAACTTCCGATGAAGTGAATCCGCAGCATACGTACAGCACATCAGGAGCATTTATGGTAAATCTTGTCGCGATCACATCACAATCTTTAGAGATAAAGCATTCTTCTAAAACGATTGTGATAAAGGATCCGAATGCAAGCGGTACACCTATTTATTTCACAGATGGAAGTTTAGTTTTCAGAGCGCTTGTGACAACACTGGCACCTATATTTGAAACACTTCCGATAAATGGAATTCAGGACTCTTATGGAATGACCTTTGATACTGTGCATGCTAAATTGTATGTGAGTGATTATGGTGGAGGACAGATCATACAAAGTGATCCTGATGGAACCGGACAGATTATTTTCAGGAGCGGATTGATCGGGCCAAATGGATTGAGCATCGACTATCAGCAAAATCAACTTTACTGGGATACAGATAGTGGTATTCAGCGTGGGGATATCAATAGTACAGATGTGAATCAGAAAGAAGATTTTGTCACGGGCCAGGCGAATGATCCGGATGGCCTTGCGGTTGACCTTGTGAACAGGACATTGTACTGGATCAATTACAATGGTGGTGTATGGAGAAAGAATCTTGACGGAACAGGTGAAATTGAGATCATTCCGCTTGTAGAAGGTGGTAGCATCCTGGTGGTTGAAGACAGGATTTATTATGATCAGTATGTGGCCTCTGGTGACATACATCTTAAGTCTGCTAATCTTGACGGAACTGAAATTGCAGTTTTGACTACAGGAATATCACGTGTTGTGTATGCATTAGGTTATGAGCCTGCAGGGCAAAGGATATATTGGGGTGACCGTAATCCCGGTACGATCATGCGTGCCAGACGGGATGGCTCTGAAGCAGCACCTTTTTATACAAGTGCCGGCAGTAGTCCGCGTGGAATTGTTTTTGGAAAAAAGATATAATTGAAACCATTGCGGATATTCTTACTTCTGATTTTTGTTTTTTCACTGAATGCAGCATTTGCCCAGCGCTCTGTTTCAAAAGGTAAGTTATTTATCATAGGTGGTGGTGAAAAGCCTGTTGAAATGATGAACCGGATGGTCGATGAATCCGGTTTGAGAGAAGGAGGATATGCTGTTATCCTTCCTATGTCAAGTGAAGCGCAGGATACCTCCATTTATTATGCGAGAGAATCATTTACTGCTGCCGGTATAAACAATGTACATGGCATCCGGTGCAATAAAGAGGATGCAAATTCACCAGCGAAATCAGATTCTGTAAAGTTTGCAAAATTGGTTTATATCAGTGGAGGTGATCAGACGCGTTTCATGGAAATCGTGAGCGGATCAGATTTGGAGAAAGCAATTCATTATGCATATGAGCATGGTGCCATGGTAGCCGGAACAAGTGCGGGTGCTGCAGTGATGAGTGACATCATGATCACGGGTAATCAGCTTAAGACACCTGAATATTCAGCTACATTTAAGACAATTGAGCAGGGAAATATTGAAACAAAAAAAGGCCTGGGGTTATTGAACCACGCTATTGTTGATCAGCATTTCCTGATCAGGAGCAGGCACAATCGATTGCTTACCGCGATCCTTGAATTTCCAAGTATGATGGGTATCGGGATTGATGAATCAACTGCAATTCTTGTCAATGGAAAATATGCTGAGGTAGTTGGGAACTCACAGGTATTGGTTTATACAAATCCAAAGAAGCAGGCGAAGAAGATGAATGGAAAATTTGGAGCGAAAGATTTGAGATTGAGTATTTATCTGGCGGGGGAAAAGTTTAAGATTTAACCACACTGATGTTCGAGTGTCTCCGACCTCGAACAAAGACATATCCAGGTTCGAGGTCAGTGACACTCGAACGTTGGGGTTCAGGTTCGAGGTCGGAGACAATCGAACATCAAGCCCTTTCATTTAATTCAAAATAATTTTGCTTACAATAATTCCTGATTCCATTTTCATTCTTATAAAATATAAGCCATCAGGAATATCAGTTACATCAATAGTTATTCTTTCAGGTTGAATAGCATTCAATATTTTTAATATTCTTCCAGATGTATTTATTATTTCAATTGACTCCGGTTTCTTTTCAGCATATTCAATTGTAAATGAAGATGTATAAACTGGATTTGGATAAATTCGGATTCCATCATCCTGGTTTTGTGAATCTTCAATGGATGTTGACTGGCAGTGAATGCGGTCTGATTCTGAAGTGCTTAAATTAGCAGCATTGACATACCAGTTTTTCCATTCGCCACCTGATCCGCTTTTCCAATCCATCAGGTTGAATGTGTTTGTACCCGCAAATGTGCCTTTCACAGCATACACTTTTAAAGCTTCACCATTCAGATTCCATGTCAGTGGATTTCCACTAGAGCACACTTCAGGATGGCGTATGCTGATTTCGCAATTGGTTTGAATAAAATATGCATTGTCATCACTTCCGGGATAATCACCATAAACATGAGCAATTCCATCGGTACCAATACAAACCGCAGTGTACTCATCGCATGCGATCCCTTTGGCTTCAACACCCCAGTCTGTAAGGATCCTGGCCAGGAATGTGACATGACGGCCTCTCCTGTCCGGATTATCGTAATGAGTATCTGTTATGACATCAGCAAGAAGCGGGCAATTCAGAAAAGCTGTTGAGTCGACAGTTACTTTGCTTGTGTACGGATTAGCTAATGCTGCACCGGATGTAACGGAACCATTTTTAGCAGAAAAATAATATCCTCCTAAAATGGCCATCCCTGCACTTGTACCACCGATCACAATATTTCTATCCTGAATGGCCACATTGATTAAGCTGTCAATGGGTGTATTTCTCCAGTATGACACATAATCCCATTGATCACCACCTGCAAACCAAATTCCCTCTGCCTGCATTATTTTTTGCTGGACATAAGGATCATAAGACGCACTGGCATTATTGCACACAATAGATTCCACGGAATGAACGGGAATATGCAATTGGCTATATAAATATGCATTGTAACCATTTGAACCGCTTGCTCTCAGCACTAATACATCTCCCCCGTTGCATCTTTGAAGAAACCACTTCATGGCCTCATCATGTTCGGCAGCTCCACCCATCATGCAGATGCCACCTGATGGAGTTACAAGAGTGTCATTTGCATTGCCGGTAAAATATGACGTGTACGATTGCGAATAAACCGGAAGTTGTGGAGCAATCAGGAAGAGAAGAGGTAATAATTTCATTACAGCAAACTTACCCCTAAATCCCCTAAAGGACCCTTTTCCTATTAAATAATATTAACGGACGTTGGAGTGTTTCTGACCTCTAACATGGAAATATTTATTAGTTTATAATAAATTCCAGCTCAGTAAATGGATCCTTTAGGGGATTTAGGGGTAATTGAAGTCACTTAATTCTCCTAAGTTTCTCAATCTTCCATATACTCGTCCTGTCCTGCCAATGATTACTATTATTCTTCAAAATCCATTGTGGTATCAGGCTGTATATATCTTCTTTTTCGTAACCCTGGTTACTTATATCCTGCGAAGGGTCTTGTTGAAGATAATAGATGAAGTCAGGCTGGAATGTATTGAGAAATTCATTTACTTCTGCTGTATCGGCAACCACGATAGAGTGAATATTTTTTGATTTATAAAAATTTACTTTAAGGCCAACGGTCTCATATATATTTTTGCCAATGGACAATAATTCGAATTTTTGGTCTGAATATTTATTGTGCAAAAATCTGAAATAACAAACACTATCCCTGGCCGGAAGTATCGAATTGATAGCCAGTAAAGGAATGTTGATGATAATGCAAACAGTCAATATTACCCGGATTGTCTTTCGATAATTATCAAGGGCCATCAAATACCTCAGTCCACCGGATGCTATAAAAATAAATGCAAATACCATGGGAAACATAAATCTCATTTCCTTATGACCCACCATCATGTGACCGATTATAAAAGGAATGATACACCATGTGAGCACATGTTTTGATTTTTTGAATAAACCAATAAAAAAAAAGATCAATAACACTACGCTCATAGGAGGAAACGCAGTTTCAAAAAACAACTTAAAATAATTCCACCATGGACTTACACCAAAATCACTGGCCCGGTCTGCTATAATATTTTCTTTAAAATAATTCCATGGTGTACATAGCCATTTTTCATAAAAAAAATAATCAACTATCGTTGAAATGAATACAGAAATAATACCCGAAAAAATAATAAGTCCAAGGTCGAACCATTTTAATTTCTTCATAAATATCAACCAAATCCCAAGGCCCAGAATGGCAAATGCCATTTGAAAACGAAAGTAGAATGAAAACCCCAGGAGCAATCCCCCAAAAACCAAATTAATTATTTTCTTTTTTCTGGTATCATCCAGTCCATTCAGGATAGAATAGAGCGCTAAAAGAAAAGTAAGACCACCATAATTTTCAGAAGAGAACCGGACACTGATCGCAGGTATAAACCAGAGGAAGAAGCATATGAAGAGGAACATCTTTTTTGTGTATTCATCCGTGATTTCCCTGGTCATATAGAAAGACATCCTCGATATGACAAACCAGGAAAATAAAGCAGTCAATAATCTTAATATTACCGCCCAGGTAAATGGATTGTCAATATGAATGAACATCAATGTCCTGATCACACCCATCGCAAGAAAAGGTTGCAATGCAGGCCGGATTTGCGCTTGAAATTCCCATGGTAGGTCTTCTCCCGGAGAGAATCCGAGTTTATAATTGGCAAATTCAAGAATCTGAAAATGCTCATCAGGGTGTAAATATCCTTCGCTGAAAAATGCAGCAATGAGGAAAACAATCAGACCTGATAAATAAATAAACTTATAGGGTGAATTGAATATAGAACTCATCGTGTACGCTGAAATACTGAGAAAGCATGAGACATCAGAATGTGTTGTCGAATGAGACTAGTTCCTTTTCAATGTAAGTCTCTCGGCCTGGCCACCCCGGTTCATATCAAATATTAAGGTATCAGCTGTAATCCTGGGGATCTTTACCATCATTTTTATACCGCCATCAGGAGTGGTGAATAACTCGTCGCCACTCACAAAATATTTCCCCTTTTCAATATTGCCTGCATAATCGAAAGTATAAGAGCCATCTTCATTAAATGTAAAAACTGCCTTCGAAGGTATATTGGGTGATTCCCGGGTTCCGGCCATCCATTCTACACCTGTCCATTTCCCAATGATCATTTTGTCCTCTTTGCCACGACATGACGCCAGGAAAAAAAGCGAAACGGGGATCAAAAAATAGATTTTAATTCGGTTCATAGATTTAAGGCTAATTTAAAAGGATGTGAAATCAAAATTACAACTTATTAGGATGTCAATCGGCGTATAAAACCTCCCGGTGACGTTTTGAAAAAAAATAATTATTGGCAGAAAAACATGGGATCAGTATTTTTTTTAATTTTAATTACTTCTAAGCTTTTAAATAAACGAGACACCAAACTATTATTAGATATGAAACGCTTATTCTTTCTTAACAGGCATTGGCCATTGATTTTTGTTTTTGCACCCGCAGTTTTCTTCTTTGTGTTTGCATGTAATCAGCCCAAACTTACTATGCCGGGACCATCTGATGGTACAGGACCTTTCGGTACAGTTTTTTGTGCTGTTGGTACGCCAGATTCTCTGTGTCCCTTTATTCCACACGAAGTGGATGATTCTTCTGCAACTATTCCGGGCTACCGTACGCACCTGGATACGATCGATCAGCCAAAGTTCGACGAATTCAGTTGGCAGTCCTTTGTGGCGCTTAACTGGCCTGCTAACAACTCTGGAGCGCCATCAGGTTATATCATAGGAAATGACACCTCGGCCCGGGTTTGGGAATATTACAGCAGTGCGGATGATGTATTTGGTGGTGTTTCTGACGCATGCGATCCTGGCACTCCGGGTTCTAAATTTCTCTTTCATCCCTTGGTCTCCAGTTCCGGAGGCTTTACTACGGCAGGATTTACAGAAAATGACGGCAATGCCCTCATCGACCGTAACCTCAATTTCGCGCTGTACGAGATCATGATGAGTCCCGCTGAAGTTGCTTATGTGGAAGCGAACCAATTGAATACACTGAGTGGCCAGCAAGCCTTTGTGGATTCGTTGAAGAAATTAAAAAAGCCTTTGACAATTGATCTGCCATCAAGTTATTACACTGTGATTAAATCTAAAACCGGAGGTGAGGTGGGTACTATTGAAATTAAAGCCAGCTGGCGCCTATTGTTACCAAATGAAAAAGAAATATGGGACCGCTTTTATAACCGTGATGCTACCATATACATACCGGGAGCAAATCGTAAATCCGGGAAGGATACTTGTTTTACCGCTCGTGTCGGTCTTGTAGGCATGCACATCATCACTAAAACCAAGCTCTTTCCCATCATGGTATGGAGCACGTTTGAACATGTGGACAATACACCTGATGATCTGGCTGATGCTGCACAGCATCCGGATTATCCATGGTCTTTTTACAATCCGAATTGTTTAAACTGCCTGGTAAATACACCGGCTGATACATTTGTTGGTAATCAGAATAAATTGATATGGGCTAACAAGCCACCTTTTGCAAAAGCATATGGTCAGACCATGGTCAATGATGCGCATGTAGATACGTTTGGTACACAGGTCACGAGGACTTACCCGATATATGGCCCGACGCAGCGGATGAATGCTGCATGGCAGCAAAAACTAAAAGGAAGTGTATGGGCAAATTACAAGCTGGTAGGGAGTCAGTGGCTTTCCTCTCATAATGAACCCATCTATGGTGTACCTAATCCGCCTCCTGCGCCTGAATTGTTAGGGAATACAGTCATTGAAACTTTTATGCAGGATACATCAAGTTGCATCAGATGTCATAATGGAGCTACGAATACATTTTCATTTGCGCCGGATACGCTCAGGTATGATTTTAGTTTTCTGATTTTCCGCGGGCTGTCAAATAAGGGAACGGCGTTGAGGAAAACATTTCCTGGGAGCAAATAGAATTTACAATTGACGAATTACGATTGACGACTTCATTATTAAATCTAAAGCTGGAGAAACAAATCAAGTTTGATCTTCAGCTTTAGAATTTTTTAAAGATGAATGAGAAGCTTAAGCATTATTAAACAATATGGAGGCAAGTAGCAATACGAATATCATAAAAATGAGCAGGCCAAAATATTTTAGCATAAGGTAGACCGTTGAACGACTGATCATCCTTTCCCTGTAAATAATGAAAATCAGTTGAATAATTGAGATCAGTGCAAATGCCGGAATAAGGATTAATTCAATAATCAGAACCGGATATCTATACCCACTTTTAAAAGCATCAAGACTGAAATCAAAAAAATGAAACCATGAAATACTGATAAATAACAGGAGAAGAATAACAAAGAGAGTAATCCTCAGGTAGTGCGAAAAGTTGGTATTCATTTTTCAGAATTTATATGAATATTAATAGTTAGATCAATTACAAACTTGTGGCAATGCATCAGTCGCTGTTTTGAATCCCAAGTCTGAAGATGCCTTGACATCATCGCATGCTCCCTGTTTATCGCCGGCACTATATTTCGCCATACCCCTGTTGTAGAAAGCTTCCATGTAACCGGGATTTATTTCAATAGCTTTCGAATAATCTGCGATGGCTTCAGGGTATCTCTGTAGATTATTGTAAATCACACCACGGTTACTATAAGCTTTATAATAGCCTGGTTTGAATTCAATTGCTTTTGAAAAATCAGCCAGTGCCTCTTCATTTCTTTGCTGGTTCATGTACAGGATGCCACGATTAAAGAAGGCAATCGAAAGATTGGGAGTTACTTCTATCGCATGGTTGTAATCACGGAGCGCTTCTTCATTTTGATTATTGACCCTGAATATATTTCCCCTGTTGACAAGTGCTACATTATAATCAGGCTTCAAAGCAAGGGCTTGATTATAATCCTCCATAGCTTCTTTGAATTTGTTTTCATTCATATACGTTAAGCCGCGATTATAATAAGCTATCGGGACGGTTTGAAATCGTTCTATGACATCCTGCCAGAGAAAAAAATCCGTTCTCCAGACCAGACATCTGGCGTGTGTCAATAGGCTGAAAAAAATAGTGAATCCGGCGAGTGTGGATATCACAATCCATTTCAGGTTTTTATTCCAAAGAAAAGAAAGTCCTTCAGCCGCTAAATAACATAATCCTAAAGAAGGAACGTATGCATACCGGTCGGCCATGATCGCATCACCTACGGGAAGCAGCTGCAACACAAGAAATATCGTAATTGCAAAAAATCCGATGCCAAAAAATATTTTTTTTGTAAAGCGCAATGAATAAAACACTGCAACCAGTAAGCCAATAAGTATTGGAATGTAAGCATAAAAAAGAAGTGATATTCCACCTCCGGTTTTAGCTGGATAAGGATAATAAGCGCTCAGGTTTATAGGCAACACTAATTTCGCCAGGTAGGTGATGAAGCTGTAACATGCAAATGCAATTCGTTGCGGGAAAGTAAAAAAAGTAATATCCTGCACGATATCCGGAGCCCTTTGTGCAGCAATGGCAATAAAGCCAAAGACAATGGCGATTAAAAAAAAAGGTAATTTTTCAAGCCAGGCCTTCACATCCATTTTTCTTCCTTTGAAAAAATCAGCCAGCAACAGGACTACAGGAAGGGATGCTGCCATTCCTTTTGAAAGGACTGACAACATGAACATTAATATGGCTAAAGCATAATATTTTTTCTGAAGGCCTGCCACGTACTTCAGGTAAAAAATAAATGTGAGCAGAAAGAAAAAAGTGTACAGCAAATCTTTCAATTCGGATGCCCAAGCTACTGATTCAACATGGATCGGGTGGATGCCAAAAAGAAGAGCTGCAATCAGCGCAACACCGGATCTTTTGCAAAGTAGTAATACACTATAAAAAACAAATATCACATTCAGCAAATGGAGGGCAAGGTTAACTGCATGGTAACCGGGCTCGCTTAATTCAAAAAGCTGGTATTCAATAGCCAGCAACAACACCGTGATGGGGTGATAGTTGCCCATGACATTATTGGAGAAAATATCCCTGAGATTTAAAGAATAGATCAGGTTATTATCCCGGATGTAATAGGTATCGTCCCAGGCTAAAAAACTATTGTGCAGAACCGGCAGGTATATCACGAATGAAAGAAGAACGATGCCTGCCAGTAAAGCCGGAATTTTCCAATTCGCTGTGCCGGGTTCAATTTTTGTTGCAGCTACCTTTTTTTTCTTACCTGTTTGTTGCTTTTGGATTTGTTTTCCTTTCATTGGGAAGCGGACATGAAAAGAAATAAGTTGATCATCTTATTTCCATGATTCTTTGTCTATCCGATAAATATAGACATATCACCAGGGTATTTGGGTATAGGGGATAGAGCATAGGACCGTGTAGGGTGTATTGGGAACTGGGAGTGTTAGCCTGCTTAAGGGTGAGGGTTATTTGATTGAAGCCAGGTGTGGGAATGCAATGATTGGGGATTTATATTTAAAAGGCTGGAAATCAATCATTTAATATTTTCCTTAAATACGATAGTGTTTTCCTAAAACATCATGATGTTTTCCAAAAATATCCTGATGTTTTAGGAAAACATGATTGAATTTTCATGAGACATAAAGTCGTGTTCATTACCAGGGATTAAGTTGAAAATTTGAACACAAACTATTAATGTCCTCAAAATCAATTATTTAGTATTTTCCTTAAATACGAATAGTGTTTTCCTTATATATCATAATGTTTTCCTTAAATATCCTGATGTTTAAGGAAAACATGATTGTATTTTCCTTAACATCAGGTTGCTTGCCTTAAATATTTACCTGTGGAAGAATCTTGTATCATGGGTTTTGAAGGACCGGACAAGTCTTAGCTTATAGGTCAAAACTTCCATTAAAGATGGCTCGCAAAGCCGCAAAGGCGCAAAGAAATTCCCTTCATCATTTGAAAGTCATAAAGAATCCCACTCACATTTCACGTCTGACGCCTCACGAAAAAAAGAGCATCTCTGATTAAAATGCCCCAACTCACTACTCACTACTGACTATTCACTAATCCCCCGCCGCTTCCTTCAGCTTAGCAATATCAATCTTCTTCATCTTCATCATCGCCTCCATCACCCTTGCTGCTTTTGCCTTGTCAGGATCCTGGTGATACTTCATTAAAATATCTGGAACAACTTGCCAGGAAATTCCGAATTTATCCTTGCACCATCCGCACTGGCTTTCTTCTCCTTCTTCTGTGAATTTGTTCCAGTAATAATCTACTTCTTCCTGCGAATGACAATCCACAAAAAAGGAAATCATTTCTGAAGGTTTAGCAGCATAACCATTGAGCCCAAAAAATTCCTGTCCCTCAATTGTCCATGAGACAGTAAGCACAGTACCTTCAGGCATTGGCCCGCCAGGTCCATATCGCATAATATGACCCATGCTTGAGTTTTTAAATATGGATGTATAGTACTTAGCCGCATCTTCAGCTTGTCCATCAAACAAAAGCCATGTTGTTATTTTCTGTTTCATTTCCTGTTTGTTTTTATAAAATGAATGATTGTAAATACGATACAAACTTAAAAGGACAAAGTTGTATGCATGCAGTGGGAAAACGACAATAGAAGGGTGAAATGCGACTTCAATTAATAGGGAAATTCTATCACTTTCAGCAGAGGCTCAAGATTAATCATGGATTGTTCGAAAAATATTTCTTTTTTCTTTCTCTCCGTTAGCTTAAAGATTAATTCTGCAAATGGTTTTTTAAGAATATAATAATCGATAGTCAACTTTGTTTTATCATCACTGATTTTCTGCAAAATATAAGTTGTGCAATAGCGTTTGTTTTCATCCGTTTCACTGAATTCTATATGATCCTGTTGAAAAGTATAATTACTACTATAGCTTACAGTGCTTCCTTCTGCAGTAACCGACCGGTATTTCATTCCTACGCGTGGCAAAAAGTGATTTAACTCTTCCACTTTCAAGACCCCGGGCTGCCACTTGGCGCGGTAGTCGAACATGCCTGTTGTCCTGAATAAGGTGATGATATCTGTATCGTATACCCTCGTGCGCGAAATGACTTTCACTTTGTCACGCAGATTGAGATCAGGCTCAGCATATTCCGGAATGCGGTTTTTTAGTTCACCGAGTTGTGCGTAGTGAAAAGGGATATCACCATTTTCGGTTTGTTTTATATCCGTGCTCCACTGCATGATATTGTCCGGTCCGGATGGCATAGATGACTGGATGACACTATCCGTGACAAGCCAGTATTCATGTTGGTCAATATCATTTTTCAGAAGCTGGTGCGCTACGATCACATCTTTACCTATGAGCTTTTTAAATTGCTGCACCTTGTAATCTGTGAACTCGCCGTAATGTGTGACAACTTTCAGGGTAAGATTAATAGCCGACATGCATGCCTGGCATTGGCAGTACTTGCTGCCGTCATATAATTTGAGGCTTCGATGAAATTCGCAGAACATATATTCGACCTGCTTGTATAAATCATCAAGATCCGGCTGCTCGCCAAACTTATAGAAGAGGATGGCATCCCCTTCAATTTCGGAAATTTCCAGGCCGATCCGGTTAGCATTGACCAGGATCTCCAGGAGCTCCTGCATTATCAGTTTCGTATGCTCGATTTCTACCCGGTTGACGAATTGGGTAAAGCCACTGATATCGGGTATAAATAGCAGTCCCTTGGTCTCCATTTTTTTATTTAAAGTTAATAATTAATGGGTTATAGGTTATGGGTTGTAGGCAGTAAGAATGGTTATAAGTCTTTAGCAATAGGAATAGTTATAGGTTGTTGGTTGTAGGAATGGTTGAAGATTTAAAAGGAGAAAAAAGGATCTTAAATTGTTCGTGGAATAGCAATTAATGATTGAAACAAATTGTCCTACTGCATATCAACCAATAACCAAAAACCAACAACTTGTCTTACTGCACATAACCTAAAACCTTTAACCCTTATTTAATCCGGTTACCGGACTTGTCAATCATATAAGTATCACCTTTTAATTTCACCTCGGCCTGGTTATTTTCAAAAACCCCGGCTTCATCATAGATGACCGGTATGGCAATTTTGCCTGTTTTGTCTATATACCCGGATTTATAACCGTCTTTGTCATTTCCAAGAGAAACAATCCACATACCCTCCTGATAGAGCGAGCACCAATCATATATTGGTTTGACAATTACTGCACCTGCTTTGTTGATAAAACCATATTTCATGGTTGCATTTATATTGCCAAATCCGATAGAGGAAAGACCCTCATTAAAATCGGATGCGCTATCATATATGATGGGAATCCGGATCGTTCCCGTCTTATCGATAAATCCATATTTGAAGCCATCTGTATCATTGCCCATACCTACATAGGCCAGGCCTTCTGAAAAATGATAAGTGAAATCGTATTTTAACTCAATCACTTCATTCCCTGTGTTATCAATATAACCCATTTTATATCCATCGACCAGGTTTCCCATGCCGACAGCAGCCATGCCTTCTGAAAAATCCAATGCTGTGTCATATTTAGCTTTGATGATTAAACGACCATTCGTATCAACAAATCCACAATAAGTCTTGAAATTTGTTTCACTATTGCTCACTTCAATTTTGGCAAATCCATCCGAAAAGTTTTCAGCATCCTGATATTGCGGAGTGATAATTTCGCGGCCGGTATTGTCAATGAATCCATAGAGTGTATATGTCGCATCGTCATAATCCTCCTCAAATTCCTGCGTGACAAGTGCTATGCCTCCCACAAACTCACCTATATATTCATATTTGGCAGATGCCAGGATGGTGCCCTGATCATTTTTCAGACCCCATTTATCATTCTCCTCAAATTTTAACGGAACCTGGGCTTGCACACCATGGATAGAGCAGAGACTAACAACAAGTATGAAAATGAATTTCCAGGAACTTGTAAGGATAAAGGATTTCATGGTGAAGATTTCGGTGAATATAGAAAAATTGGGAACAGGTTGTAAGGTACTGGCTGTAAGACTGGGTTTGAGGGATTAGTTATTAGGTTATAACTAACATTCAATATCCATTACCCCTATTGCTTAAAACCTACAACCTAAAACCTTTTTCATAACTCCTTCCTACAACCAATAACCATTAACCAGTCCTACTGCCTTCAACCTATAGCCAAAAACTATTTTCAAGAGAAGAAATCCCTGACCTTGGCTACCATTTGATGATCCGACATATGTTGTGCAGACTCAATGGTGATTTTTTTGCTATTGAAATGGTTATCCTCACGCAGAAAATTAACCAGTTGTTCCTGGGCTTTACCCGGCCCAAAAACAAGGATTTCATCCTGGTTAAGCAGGACTTTTGAAATGGCCTTATGATATTTGAGAAGATATTGTGGTTCGGCATTCATCGATGCATGTTCGCCTTTTTCACCGTGATAATGTTCGGCTTCAATTTTATGGAGAACACTAAAGTCACCACCTTCATTTTCTTCAGGGCGTCCAATAACCAGGGTATTTTTATTATCTACCCATAATCCGACTTGATTGTTTTGTTTCTGATTCATGATGTTTGAATTGTAAATTTTAGAAAATATCTTCTCAGGTCAAATTTAACAATGAAAGGAATCATTAGTTGCGTAAATGATGCCCTATTCTGGAAGATAGGGTATTCCAGATGCTTTTCTTTTGATAATTCAATTCCCATAGAGCTGACAGGCTCCTTTTATCAATAGTGTCCCCCTGTTATGCATACTCTTATTCGTGATGATGTGATTATAAAATTTCACATTTTCAGTCGTAAGCGACCCATCGTTCAAAACACCTGCATCCGAAGCATTTCCACAAATAATGTTGATATTTTTTAATGAAATACTTTTTCCAACCGGAATGGTAATCGTATTGGTTGTAAACGATTGAAGAACTACAGGTTGTCCTGCAGGTTGAATAAGATGAACATTCCTGCTAAAAATCAAAGGCCCGGAAGTGAGGGTAATCGTATCATTGACGACAGCTGATTTGAAACGCAATGTATCTCCTGTAGTGGCTGTTTGTAATGCATTGCGAAGACTACCTGGTCCTGTATTATTTGTATTACGCACCCATAGTGCAAGGCTGTCAAGATCAATTCCGGAAAGACGGCCATTGACGCCATCCACGCAGAGTGTAACCGCATGATTATTTATGAATTCAACTCCCTCATATCCACGCGTGATTGTATCTGTGCCGGTAAGTGAGTAATCATTGTAAATGCCTGTTCCGGAAAAAAACTGATCGCCAGTGAAATTTCGAAATTGCCAGATACGGCCGTAGGTGATCAGGGACAAAATGGTATGATCCGGACTGATGGCAGCAGCAGTAACATTATATTTTGCAGGATCTTCAGTAGGCGACATTTTCAGATTTACTTTCCCCATGTATTGGGCTACAAGCGGATTGGCCATGCTGCTTCCTGCTGTCAGTGAAAGCTTAAACATATAGGTATATCCTTCTGTCCATCCTCCACAATTGTTCGTGGCTTTGCTCCAGATATTTTTTGTAAATAAATATATTGCTCCATTATGCCAGATGACAGCTTCGCAATTGACAAATACGGTATCATTTGGATGGCAATTGTTGACATCATAGCCGGTCAGCGGATATTTGAAAAAATAAGTAACCGGGGTGACTGCAGTTGAATCGGGATGATTTAAAGAGGCGAGCGGGAGCTTATGAAATTTAAAAATGAATCGATTCGGACATTCAAGCGGATCGCTGTTTGCATTACAATTTTTGCCGGTCTGGCATAGAAATATATTTCCTGCATTGTCTGCTGCGAAATCTTCCCAATCAAGATTTTGCGCATTCAGGATGTTGACTACTTTCTGGATAGTAATGGTATTCTCGCCTGTTGAGGTAAGAATTTTATACACTTTGGTTGTTGCGTTTCCCTGATCGTTGTGTGTCCATAAGGAGATGCCATTGGCATCCAGCGCGAGGCCTGAGGCTTGTGTGATTTCAGAAGTAGTTCCGAAACGGCCTTTCTTATCGGGTACGACCAGGCCCTGGTACACCTGTCCGAACACGCAGTGACACAATAGAATGAAAGGCAATATGTAAGCCTGGCGAATCATGAATCAAATTGACAAGGGGGAAGAGCAGAGCAAAGATAAGGATATTGATTTAAGGATACATCTTTACCTGTTTCACCTGTTCCGCACTAGCCGGCATGAGGCTCACAGCAGCACCACCACCTTCTGCTAATTTTAGCATTAAAGTAGTAGAACTGGTAACGATATATTTTTCAATTTTATAAGCTTCAGGATTATTTTTCCAATGCGCATTGTCCGCATCTGCGTAAATAATGGCGATATATTTTTTTCCTGCATCTAAAAAAGTCAAGGGTACTGAGGCGGACCGACTTTTTTCATCCGTGATCGTACCGATGAACCAATTATTTTTCGCTTTTTCTTTCCTGGCGATCGTTATATAATCACCCGGTTCTGCTTCTATGATTTTGGTATCATCCCAATCCACAGCTACATCTTTAATAAACTGGAAAGCATCCATGTGCGCTTCATAATTTTCAGGCAGGTCTGCTGCCATTTGCAGCGGCGAATACATGGTGACATAGAATGCAAGCTGTTTGGCAAGCGTTGAATGCATTTGCCTGGCAGGAGCATCCTTTGCAAAATTCTGCATTTTAAAAATCCCGGGTGTATAATCCATCGGGCCGCCCATAAGTCGTGTAAAGGGTAGTATGGTTTCATGATCAACCGGATTGCCATTGCTGAATGCATGCCATTCATTTCCTCTGGCCGCTTCACAAGCCAGGAAATTCGGATATGTGCGGTGCAGGCCAGTTGGGCGGACAGGTTCATGAATATTAATCATGATATGATGTTCCGCAGCTTTTTCAATCGATCGCAGATAATGATTGATCATCCATTGCCCATCATGAGGTTCACCTCGTGGAATAATATTTCCAACATATCCTGTCTTCACAGCTTTGTAACCAAACTTATTCATGAAAGTAAAGGCTGTATCCATCTGGATATCATATGTGCTTGCATCTGCGGCAGTTTCATTGTGCATGATCATCTGCACGCCTTTTTTCTTAGCATAACTTTCTATGGCTTTGACATCGAAGTCCGGATAAGGAGTGACAAAATCATAATGTCCGCCATTCCAGTTGAAGATCCATTCTTCCCAGCCGGTGTTCCATCCTTCCACTAACAAACCAGTGATATCATTCTTCGCAGCAAAGTCGATATACTTTTTGACATTGGCTGTATTTGCACCATGATGATTATGTGGAAGAAGGTCACCATCTTTTGAAAAAACATCTGCATGATCTGCATAGCTCCATGAACTTTTTCCGGTTTGCATTTCCCACCACACGCCCATATATTTCATAGGGTGTATCCATGAATTATTTTTTACTACCGAAGGTTCATTCAGGTTAAGTATCATTTTAGACGCAAGGATATCTGTTGCCTTATCACTGACGATGATAGTTCGCCATGGAGTCTTTGCTGGTGTACGCAGGTAAGCTTTATTTCCTATTGCATCTGGCACCAGGTTGCATGAAAGAGCGTGTGATTTTTTATTTACATGCAATTGCATGGAAGGATAATTGATCAATGCAGCTTCGTGGATATTAATGTATAATCCTTCAGCTGTTTTCATCATCAGGGGTGTTTGCACAGCATACTGATCGGGTTCACTTCTGGCAACGGTTCCAAAAGAGATCAAAGGGATTTTATAATCATCGACCTTACTCAGCTTAGAAGTGGTGTAAGCATATTCATTTGAATCATAATCACCCGGGATCCAGAAGGTCTTGTGATCACCGGTCATGTTAAATTGGGTCAATTCGTCATTGATAATGAAAAATGTAAGATGAGGTTGTGTTGGAAATTCATATTGGAATCCGACGCCGTCTTCAAAAACGCGAAAAACAATATTCAGCAGAAAGCTGGGTTTGGAATTTTGAACCAGATGAACTGTGAGTTGCTTGTAATGATTGCGGATCTGGCTTACTTCGCCCCAGATGGGTTTCCAGGTTGCATCCACAGAAGATGAATCAATCTTAACGATCTGAAAATTTTTGTCCAGGTGTATGGAATCGTTCAGATGAAAACCTAACAAGGAAGGTTTGATGACATGTTGGTTTTTGAAAGTGACGCTGTATTGGAGGCTGCCGTTTTTATTCAGGTTAAACGAAAGACTGACATTGGATAGGGTAGTCTTTATTGCTTTGCTTTCACCTGCATGGGTGTAGTTCACAATAAGTAAGAAGGATAGTATGCAGAGGGAGATTCGATTTTTCATGCGCCCAAAATACGATTTTGGGATTAAGAATTATATTAATTGGATGCTGGATAAAAGGATATCGGACGGTTGCTGAGCTGAGGAAAAAAGGTTTAGGCTTCGACTTGTTGTATTCATCCATGTGCTATGGTTCGACTTGCTACCTCACTTCCTTGGGCAACAGCTCACCAATCGCAGTTCAGCAACCGCCAAATAGACAAAAAGTCTAAAGGAAAAAGTCAGGGCAGCCAGTTCCTCCACCGATATCGATGACATTTGATTTGTCAGTTAGATACCTGCTGATGATTTCTTTAGTCCGGATACCTTCCAGCTTGAAATAGATTTGTTGAAGACGGTCTTTTTCTATGCCAGCAGAATAATATGATTTGATCGAATCCTGGTTCATTGGAAAATTTCAACTAAAGTTTTACAATCTTTTGAAAAATGCTTCCATGTATCCCTTTCATCTGAAGGATATAGACACCGGGCACGAGGTTGGAAACATCCAGAGTTTTATTTCCTGGGTTTAATTTATATGCATGCATTAACCTGTGCCCGTGTAAATCCAAAATATCCACTTCAATGATTTGTAAATCAGTTTCTATATGAAGGTATTCTGTCACTGGGTTAGGATAAATATTTATGTGTGCCGGAACCTGATCGTTGATTGCAGTAATACAAGAGGGATCTTCAACAGGCAATTCGGTGATAACCAGGGTCAGCACAGTATCACAGTCGGTTTTAGATGGAAGCAGGAAAGAATAAATACCTTCCACGGATATCCCATGAACTTCTTCGCCGGGACACAATGCATAAAATTCAATTAACTCCGGAAGCGGAATTACGCTTATTATATAAGTCACAATTGAGTCGCAACCCAAATGGGATAAAAAACTAAATGAATACGAACCTGAGATGTTAATTCCATGAAAGGTGTCTCCTTCGCAAATGGTGGTATCGATCGAAATGTTGACAGGTGGGATGACATTCAGGTTTGTTAAAAGGATAGAGTCGCAGCCATTTTGAGTGATAAGCGTGTCTGCATAAGATCCTGGTAATTCATGTCCCAAATAATTCTGTCCTTCACAAATGCTTACAGCCTGAGCAATCGTTATTGCTCTGTAAGGAGGCGGAGAACAACTTTCATCTCCAAATATTTTTTCACAATAGTGATAGCCACAGATAGTATTATACACAGGATCTGATATATGAATCCGGTATTGATAGTCCAGCGGATCACTACCTATAGCTTCGATATATGTAAATTGTAAAAAGCCTTTTTCAAACCACCATCTTTTTAAAGGACCCAAGGAACTGGGTACAGAATCGATATCCACTACCTTAAAATAACCTGATTCATACTCGACAAAAAAATCATCACCTAATGCTAATCCAAAATCATAAAATAAAATTTCCTGGTCCTGATTCGGCAGGTATTTATATACTTTCCTTGTAGTTTTATTTTCCCGGAAGTAAAGATTGACGAAGTCTGGACTACCCTCTAACTTGATGATGCGATAAGATTTGCCATGAATCACGGTATCTCCTGCGTAATAATACCAGAACTCCACTGTACCCCCGAATGAACTCACATGAACTTTCCAGTCTGTAATCGTATCCATTGGAATATAACCCTGAGCCTTACTATTATTTTGAATGGCAATCAAAAAACATATAAACAGATAAAAAAAGAATTTCATAAAAAGCTATTTAATGTGCAGGTAATGAATAGTAAGATACTTAATTGAATGGGATAGTGATCTGATCTGTATTTTTTGTGTTCATACGTATATGATCCCGAATATGAGACGCAAAGCACAACTTTGCAGACACCATGCTTCGACACCTAAAACTCATCCATGTCCAGCTCAGCAACCAAGTCGGTCAACCGACGCCCAGCGTTGGCTATTGCCTATTGCCTTGGCTTATTTCCTCTTCCGCCCTTTCTGTCTTTTCTGCCTTTCACTATTCACGTCTCACGATTCACGTCTCACACCTCACTTATTCAACTCACTACTCACTACTGCCATCACAGGCAAATGATCCGATGCAAGATTCCCATTCCACGAATCTGATAGGATCGCATGTTTGAGGACTTCCATTTTATTGCGGATAAAAATAAAATCGATGCGGTGATCGATCAGTCCTGAAATTTCAAAATTACCAGCGAATGTAGCTTTCGGTCCGTAGTGGGGCGATTTGGAAATGGTCATAGCGTCCGTGACATGATAAGCTGTCGAATCATTTGTCATGATATGGTATGGCATTTCTGTTTCACCGCAATTAAAATCGCCTGTGACTATGACAGGAAATTCTCCGGCAATCAATTTAATTTTTTGAAGTAACAATTTCGCACTTTCATTCCGGGCAACCACACCCAGGTGATCAAAGTGGGTGTTGAAATGGAAAAATATTTTTCCTGTCAGCATGTCTTCAAATTTTGCCCAGGTGACAATTCGTGGATAGGCTGCGTCCCAACCTTTCGATCCTGCTACTTCAGGAGTTTCAGAAAGCCAGAATGTATTCCCTTCGAGAAATTTGAAACGTGATTTTCGATACAGGATAGCTGAAAACTCTCCATCCGGATATGGATTTGTCTTACCATCTGTTCTGCACACACCAAACCAATCAAATTCCGGTATATCCGCGACAATTTCATCTATTTGTCTGCGATGTGCTTCCTGCACACCCAATAGATCCACTTCATGAAATCGGATAAGTCCGGTAACAAGTGGCCTTCGATTGTCCCAATAATGTATGCCATCACCTGGATTCGGATATCGGAGATTGAAAGTCATGATCCGGAAATCATTGTCCTGGGCAGAAAGAGGATGTAACGGCCGAAGGACAATCGTAAATACAACGAGGATTAAATAGAGCGCCTGCATAGAAATGATTTACGAATAAGAATATTTATAGCCGCAAATTTCGCAAATTAACGCAAATTCAAATCGCCACTATTTTACTTTCGGCCGTTAAAAATATCCTGCGTTTGTCCATCGCCTGCATTTCGTTGAAATAGAATCCTTGCAGTGAAAGAAATGCGATTTGCAGGTAAATTGTTTTTCCCTGATTTTAACTCTATATGTCTCAAGACTTTGGCTGTGCTTTCCAGTTAGCATTGCCTTTTGTGAAAAATTAGGATATTTCTCGCAAAGTCGCAAAGACGCAAAGTATGGCTATGAGATTTAATCAGCAAAAGATATCCTTAAAAAAGGTTTGCCACATAGACACATATTTACTTGTCGAAACTCATTATATTTCTCGCAAAGACGCAAAGTATCAGACAGCATTATTGGGACCACTACATAACGCTTTTCAAATGTGTATGCTGAAGTCAGTCAATTTGCATACGTGAGAGGAACAGATGTATTTGGATGCAGTGGGGTGATTCAGTATATCTCACAGTGCATCAACATAGCCGGGATACTATTACCCAGCATATGCATTAGGTTTCGTACGAAGAGCACAGGATGAAATATCACGGAGTGCACGGATTTATAATCCATGATCTCAGTGCTTTTCTCTCCATTTTACTCCGTGCGAAATGAAGAAGTTGAAATTGTAGCCGGCAATTTCAACTTGCTTTTGATTCGATAAGGAAAAGTGCTGTCAATTCATGTTCGCTGAGTTGGTTTTTCAGGTCATCATATTTTGATACTGCTTTTTCTGTCAGCTTGTCCAGGTCGCCATGTTTCTCTTCAGCTGATGCCAGGATCACCGGGTGGATGTAGTATGTCCTGCAAACGGCTACAGTGTTGCCAAGCTTTTCAGATACTTTTTTCAAAATACATTTGGTGAGTGATTTCATGGATGTCGATTCCATTTCGGCCAGCGCTTCCGGCAATAATTCCAATGCACCTACAGTACCTCCCCATGTTCTGAAATCTTTCGCAGTGAATTCGCCACCGGTGATTTCCTGCAAGTAACCGTTCACATCGTGTGAAAATACAGGATGTGTGTTTCCTTCATCATCCATGTATCTGAAAACTTCCTGGCCGGGTAGTTCGCTGCATTCAATGATTAAGCGGGTCAGCTTTTTACCACGTATTTGTGTCTTGCGATATAAGCCGCCTTTTGCTTTGAATTCAAAAGCGATGTTACCTTTCTCGATTTTTAAATGTTTTCTTCTTAAGGTGGTGAGTCCGAATGTTCCATTCTCCTGTTCATAAGCTTTGTTGCCAATACGCAATGCACTTTGGTCCAGGAGGCTGATGACAAGTGAGATTACTTTTTCGCGCGGCCAGCCTTCTTTGTTGAGATCAAGACGGGTTCTTTTACGGATATCTGCAAGCGCTTTTCCGAATGCGGCCATCCTGTCGAATTTGTTGATCTGACTACGCCTGTTCCATTCTTCGTGATAAAGATATTGTTTGCGGCCTCTTGCATCTATACCTGTGGCTTGCAGATGGCCATCCGGATTTTCACATATCCATACATTTTTCCATGCAGGAGGTATGCGAAGTGCTTTGATGCGGGCATGCTCGTTTTTATCTGTGACACGCTTGCCATCTTCAGCAATATATTCGAATCCTTTGCCGCGACCTTTGCGGTGATATCCTTTATCATCTGATGAAACATGTACCAGTCTTGGCATGAATGTGTGTGTGTTCAGGCGTTCCTTAAGGTTTCGATATCGTATTTCTTCATTTTCAAAAATACTTTTGTTACTCTTTCAGCCTTTTCAGGGTCTAACAATAATTGTTGAAGGATCACAGGTGTCACCTGCCATGATACCCCGAATTTATCTTTAAGCCAACCGCACTGAATCTCCTCGCCACCCTCAGTGAGCTTGTCCCAGTAATAATCTATTTCCTCCTGCGTGTCGCAAATCACCTGTAAAGAAATGGCTTCGTTGAATGTAAAAACTGGTCCGCCATTCAATGCGGTATAAGGCTGACCATTGAGATTGAAATCCACTGTCATCACAGTACCTTCAGGCATCCCGTGAACTTCAAAGCCTTCCTTTCCATAATAGAGGATATCTCCAATTTTTGAATTCACAAAAATGGAAACGTAAAAATTTGCTGCTTCTTCAGCCTGGTTGTTAAACCAGAGACATGGAGTTATGGGATGCGTAGCCATTATAAAAGGTTAAAAGGTTAAATGGTTATTGAGTAACGGATTTAATATAATGTTGTTCACAGCGAAGTATTTTTCAAACACTAAAAAAAGTGAACCACATAGAATCATAGAAACATAGAACGTCACATAGAAAAAACTAAACATTTAAATATTTAATCTTTTAACCCTTTTTTGAAATAGTTATTCCTTGTCAATTTTGAGGAAGTCCACTCAACGATTTTTAGATAATTCTGTTCATACACTTCATCGGTCTTACCAAAAACTTTAAACAGAATGGCTATAACTAAAAAACCAAAGCGTTTCCCGGAGCAAACCCAGGCAAAACATCCAGGGATTGAAAGCAAGATGCATCCACATCCGGAATTTATCCGCAAAGGATATAAAGGCAGTGGCAAGCTAAAGTGGAAGGTTGCATTGATTACCGGAGGTGATAGTGGCATAGGCAGGGCCGTGGCAGTTCATTTTGCAAGAGAAGGTGCTGATATCGCGATCAGTTATCTGTCAGAAGTGAAGGATGCGAAAGAAACAAAAAAGCTGGTTGAAAAAGAAGGCCGGAACTGTATTTTGATTCGCGGCGATCTGAATGAAGCAAGAACATGCGCGCGGGTCATCAAGACGACCATTGACAATTTCAATCGAATAGATATTCTTGTCAATAATGCAGGCACTCATTATCCGCAGGAAGATTTTACGAAGGTGACCGACGCACAGATCAGGAAGACATTTGAAACAAATATTATTTCCATGATCAGGTTGACACGTATTGCTGTTCCGCATCTCAAAGAGGGTGGCCGCATCATCAACACTACATCAGTCACTGCATATAGAGGCAGTGATCACCTGATTGATTACGCTGCCACAAAAGGAGCTATCGTTTCATTCACACGCTCGCTTTCAAGTGAGCTCGTTAAAAATGGAATTCTCGTCAATGCTGTTGCACCCGGTCCGATCTGGACACCCTTGATTGTTTCTTCCAGGGATCACGTCAGTGATTTCGGCAGCGATACACCTATGGGCCGTGCAGGACAACCGAGTGAAGTTGCACCTGCATTTGTGTATCTCGCTTGTGAGGATTCAAGTTATGTGACAGGACAGGTCATGCACGTGAATGGGGGGGATTTTAAGAGTAGTTAAAGCAAGGAAGAAGGGCTGAAAGGAAGAAAGGCGGGAGGGTTGAATTCTTTGACCCTGTTGCACCTCGGTTAGCGACGCTTAACCATTTATAATTTTTGTTTTTTAATTGCTCCGCTGGGCGTCGGTTGACCGACGTCCTGGTGTTTTCAAAGCTGTGCTTAGCATTGTGCGATCAAGATGATTAGCTCAAATTAATATTTGAGGACATCAGAGGAAAATCCCTGTGCAGCCAGTTTGATTCTACGGGTAACTCACCTCCTTCCCCTCTCTTATTATAGAAAATAACATCGCAGGAGAGAGGGGTGGCAAGCTTTCACATACAAATCAAATCGCCCCTTTAAGGAAATCATTCTCGTATGTCTTTCTGATAACTCACCCCCTTCCCCTCTCTTTAGAGAAATCGTTTTCGTATGTATTAGCATTTCGTAAGAGAGGGGAAGGGGGTGAGTTACCCGTAGAACTAAACTGACTGCCCTGACTTATTTCCTCAAACCCATTTTTCGCTGCCTTGATTTCTGTCTGCTATTTTACCAATCCTAAATTAGTTTTGCCTGCTACCGGACATAGGCCATGTTGAAAAGAATATTTTGACTGAGATAAATTTAAATTTAAATCGATTCATTTTTAATTCGTGGATTCTACACTTTTGTACGAATCCCGATCCATTCTTACAAGCTTGCAAAACATCGAAACCATGAAAACCAGATTCGTACTCCTCTCCTTCGTTTTGTTTTTTATTTCTGTTCAATGCCTTTTTAGTAATGGTGTAGTTATTGTCAATGGCACGGATGGCATTTACCTGGTATTGAAATCTTCAGGTGTGAGGGTGAAAGTCAACAGTCAAATTGCCGTAGTCACCAGTAAACAAACGTTTTATAATCAAACCGGAAAGAAGACTCCATTCAAATATGGGTTTCCACTCCAGCTGAGTGCAAACGCTATTGATCTTCAATGGTACATCAATGGAAAATGGCATCGGGCCATCATCAATAAGGGAACGCAAAGTGATACCATCCCCGGGTCTCCGGGAGATCCTATTGATTCCGAACTGATTGATTATCTCGGTGAAACACCACTTCTGTTTACACCTCTTGATTCTATTGAACCTGACTCCTCCGTCATCTTCATTCTTAAATATGTCGAATTACTTCCTTATTCATTCGGGGAAGTAAAATTTTCGTATCCGAATGATTACGGGTTGATCCAGGATGAGGGGATACTTGACGAACAATATTTTTCATTGGAGCTCACGTCTGCCCGGACAATTGAAAATGTAACTATTGAAAATCTCAATGCGCAAATACAAATCCTGCCAAACCTGGCAAGCATTGAATACGTGGCATTTGAAGAGCCAGCGCGAACGAATTATGAAGTGTCTTACCAGTTATCCTCTACGGAACTGGGGGTCTATAGCCTAAGCACACTTCTTCCCGATTCTTTATTGCATTGTGATGAAGCAGGAAAGGGATATGTTTCCCTGATCATCGAACCTGAATCCAATGTCAATACAACAATCATTGAAAAGAATTTCTCTCTGATCATAGACAGATCGGGCAGCATGAGCGGCATAAAGATCGAACAGGCAAAAGCAGCTGCTTCGTTTATAGTCAATCATCTCAACCTGGGAGATCATTTCAATATCATCGATTTTTCTGATAACATCAAAATGTTATTTCCTGAAATTTCACCTTATACATTAGATTCGAAATCCCAGGCTCTTGCATATATTAATAGTATAAAAGCCAGCGGAAGTACCAATATCTCAGGTGCATTGACAACCTCAATTCACCAGTTTTTATCAGTAGACACTGCCAAAGCGAATATTATTATTTTCCTGACCGATGGAGTGGCTACTGCGGGAATAACGAATACGCCAGGTATATTAGATGCCGTCAGTACTGCCGTGGATATTGCAGAGACCGAAATATTTTTATTCACATTTGGCATTGGGGATGATGTGGATAAAAAATTACTCACGCTTCTTGCTCTCCAGAATAATGGACTGGTTTCCTTTTTGGAAAACGATGAGCTCGAAACAGAGATCACAAATTTTTTCCTGAAGATCAATAACCCGGTACTGCTCAATACACAATTCGAATTTATTCCGGACATAGTCACAAATGTTTATCCATTACCATTGCCCAATCTTTACAAAGGACAACAGCTGATCATGTCAGGAAGATATAGCCAGCCCGGTGATGTAAACTTAATATTGACCGGCAAAGCTTTTAATCTTCCCGTTTCCTACACTTTCCCGATTCATTTGTCAGATTCGAATGATGTCGAAAAATCGTTTTTGCCAAAGATCTGGGCAAAGCAGGCTATTGAGGATTTCGCGATTGACTTCAATCTCCCAGAATCAACATATGAACAGGATTCCATACAGTCTCTGATAGATAGCCTGAGTGTTTGTTACGGTGTGATCAACACCCAGTTTACAAGTTTTGAAGATGGAGGCGACGTCACATCCCTTGAAGAGAGCACAGATGCTATTGATGATAAATATGAAATCACGATCAGTCCTGATCCTTTTCAGCACACTATGACGATACAGATCCTTTCCCGCACGGAATTGTGGGGACAAGCGAATATTATATTATTAGATCAGCAGGGAAAGAGAGTAGCTGGATTCGATGGATCACTCCATGGGCTGAAAAGTGTCATTACCTGGAATAATTTAGACTTCCTGCCTGCCGGGATTTATTATTGTGTGATCATGATAGGAGAAGACATGGTAGTGAGGAAGGTCGTGAAAGCTTAGTTTTGTTGGAATAGGCAATAGGCAATAAGCAATAGGCAAAGAGCTGAACCTCTATTAAATATCCTATTCCCTTAGCCTATTGTCTAAACTGGTAGCGGTTGCAGAGCTGTAGCATAGGGATGTGAATTGCAGGTCGAAGTACAGACCTTTTCCTCTTGCCTCTTTTTCTATGTGACTTTCTATGTTTGCTATGTGTCTACTTGTTAACCTTTTTTTGCATCCCCTCAATGGTGATTCTCTATTGGTTAATGATTTCAATGATAACTCAATCCATATCCAAACGCATACAATGGATCCTTACTATCATATGGAACATCTTCCTTCTGATTCCGCACGGCCTCCATACTGGATGGCAATTCGAATGGCAATTTTCCTTCAGGTTTTGCTTTTCCGAAAATAATATCCAGCAAAGCTTCATCACTTGCGCCATAATTTGCAAGTAATGCTTTTGCTTTCCCATTAATTTCCGGAATGACTGCAGGGCGATCGAGATAAATGTCTACAATCGTTGGAACAGTCTCTAATAGTTTTATTATTTCCGATTTTTCAGGTTCTTTGAAATCAAGATCCCCATGATGAAAACCCTTTGCAAATGGAATAGGCGTCTCTGCCGGTACGAATGGAGTATGCAAACGAATGATCGCAATGTCTGCCTGCGCCGGATCCCTCACCACATTACCGTATCCGGATACAATCGTTGAATCACAATTTTTAATATAGATTTTCAGGGCATTCTTTTTGAGCGGTAAGCCTATTTCATTTTTTAACAATGTAAATGAACGACGTTGCGCCGCATCGGCTTCTTTCTGAAAATCTGCATTACCTACAAACGATGGCACTTTTTCTGCATCGACATAAGGATTGTCAAACAAGCCCAATTCGAATTTTAACCGCAGCAACCTGCGGACTGATTGATTGATCCTTTCTTCGGATATCTTTCCTTCTTTTACTAATTCAATGATGAGTGCGGGTTGAGTTTCACCGCCGAACTGATCTACGCCTGCATTGATGATTTTTTCAACCCTTTCCTTCGGGCTCAGCTTTTCTGCACCCCAGGCGCGGGCAGGCCATGTCCATCCGGGTGTTACCACATCCGTTACCAGTCCCCAGTCTGTGCACACGACACCATCATACTTATATTTTTCGCGAAGCAATGTAGTGATGATCATCTTGTTGAACGACATCCCCACATCTTCCGGTGTCTGTCCGACAGGAACTCCATAATAAGGCATTATCGCTGCAGTACCAGCTTTGATAGCAGCTGCGAATGGAATGAGATGATAATCAAAATTTTTACCGGGATAGATCTGGCCTTTATGAAAAGGGAAATGTGAATCAAGGCCTTCTTTCTGCGGTCCGCCTCCGGGAAAATGTTTTGTCATGCAGGCAACTCCTTTATGCAGATCATTGCCCTGCAGACCATTGATGTATGCGGTGACCATCCTTGCTGTCAATTCCGCATCTTCACTGAAGTTGCCATTGATGCGCGGCCATCGGGGTTCTGTTGCAAGATCAATTTGTGGATGCAATGCAAGACGGATGCCAACTGCCAGGTATTCCTGTCGTATGATGTCAGCACATTTCTCCATTAGTTTTTCATCACCGATCGCAGCGAACCCCGGGGTTTCAGGCCATAAAGAAAAACCAGATGCACGCATTGCATAAATCGCGATGCTGAAATGATTGCGCGGATCGCTTGCTAACGTGACCGGTATTCCAAGACGTGTTTCCTCTGCAGCTTTTTGTAGCTTGTTGTACCATATTGCCAACACTTTTGGTGTTTCGGGTATTTGCCAGATATTGAAATGAGTTAGCTTGTTTTCTGTCATGTTATCCATAGCAGCTGGCATCATCTTCGCAATGCCAGTTGCTTTTGAAGTATCGCGTTCGAGCGTTGCGTCTTTATTGACAGGAGCTCCGTTAATAAACATCATTCCGGCTTTTTCTTCAAGCGTCATTTGCGATAACAGGTCCTCAACGCGTTTGTCTATCGAAGCTGTGGAATCTTCGTAGATATCTTTTTTCCCGTTTTTGTTCAGGTCGCGGAATGCGGATGGATTTTCTTTACAGGCAAAGAGAAAAATGAAAATGGTGGCAGAAATTAGGAGGCGTAATAGCTTATTCATGTTGTATTTTTATCTGGAATGAAAATTCTTCATTGTTAAAGTACGGAAATATTGGTTATTGGTTAGAAGCAGTAGGATAGGTTGTTGGTTATTGGCAGTAAGATTAGGAAATGGTTGTAGGTTATAAGTGGATGCCATTTGGTAGTGTCATGCATTAATTTGTTTAAATCCTACACCTTAAAACCTAAAACCAATCCTACTGCATTCAGCCAATAACTATAACCTGATTTTTCTATGTGGCTTTCTATGTTGACTATGTGTCTATGTAGTAAGCCTTTTTTATCGCAGAATACGCAGAAATCATTTAAAAAAATATTAACGTAAAAAGTAATCGAAATTAATCATGAAAAATCTTGATGATCATGAAAATCAGCATTCATATTTCTATGTGACTATGTGGTTCAGTTTTTCATTGTAAGAATAGAATATCTTTATTAAAGGATGATTTTTGTGTTCTCCTTTTTCCACTGAGGAACTTAAGAACACTTAGGAAGCCACTTAGAAAATTTTAATTGCATTTAGCACTGGGGTCAGTTGTAAACCTTTTTTGTTTTCACCATTCTCTACTGACCATTCACTAAAAAACACGACCAATGTCCATCAAGTTGGTAACTACCAGGGCAACAATCAGGATCAGTACTCCAAAATTGACAACGATGCCAACGACTTTTTTATAGTTCGTTTTTTCCCTGAATGACCTTATCGCGAAATAACTTCCAAGAATACTCGCGGTAATGGTAATGATCAGAAAGGGGGGTATGATTACTCCTCCCGTATTATCTGAAGGCAATTGTGTGCTTACGATGACTATCAGTATGAGTGCGGCCACTAAAATGACCGCGGTGAGGAACGAATATTTCGTATACATCTTGACGGTTTTGATCAGAAGATAGTATCCCTTTCTTTTTAATAGCCGCAAATTAACGCAAATTATTTTTTCCTTAGCATCAGCCTTAGTCTATTGTAAATTGTCCATTGTGTCCATTGCCAATTGCCTATTGTCCAATGAGCCTTTTAGAATCTAACTCCGGCCATAATTCCTACCCCATATGGATGCCCTGACGGGTGTGTGTTGGATTTACTGAAAGAGTAATATCCTTTGATTCCGGTCACTAACAATACCGAGTGATATCTGAACTCATTGCCTATAGTAAGAAATGCAGGATAAGTGATCTTGTTGAAAACCGGCGTATTGAAATTATCATTATAGTGACTCTTTATTATTTCCTCACCATTACCGGTTATAACACCTGACCATTGTTTTGTGGGGTTCCTGAAATTGTATGCGATGCCAACTTCAGGATTGATAAAAAACGAGCCGAGATTTAATTTTATACCCAAGGGCACAACAGCAAAATCATGGAATCGCTGCAGGTTGATAAAATTGATATCCAACTGCCCATTCAGTTCCAGCCGCTCAAAGGTGCGCGTATTCATAAAACCAATGCCGGATGTCAATTCCAATTGCCGGTTTAATCCATACCCGATTTTGATAAATGCATTATGGGTAAGTCTGAATCCTGCATTTTCACCATCCCGGAATTCCAACGTATTATTTGAAAAACCCGGGGCATATTCAAGTCCAAAGCTGAATTTCTTCTGTTGACCTGATAGATGTAGAGTGGCGATTAATAGCAGGACAGGAATAAATAAATTTTTCATGAGGTGGGACATTTAAATTTAGAGATATAAAGTAAAATCCGAGTTATATTGTTTAAAATATGAATTTGTCTTAGAGTAAATATAACTCCAAATACTATCTATTGAAGGTATTTGCTAAACCAATTGGTTCTCCGCATGGTGAATAAGAAAGTCACCAAAAAGAAAAGTGAAAATCCAATCGCACCTAAGATATACCCGGGACCCCAAAGTTCAGTATTGTAAACCAGTAAAAGATCAAAATATGGGAATGCGATGAACAACATCCAGATAGCGAGGATAAGTGCAAAAAAAATTCTGATAATCCATTTCATAGCCGAAGGATTTTAAAGTTTATAATAACTGCAAATATCGAAATTTGATGCAAATTAACTCAATTAAACTTTTTCTCAGCCTTAGCCTTTTGTTCATAGCATATAGGAGCTTTCAGAATTTCACGCCTGTCATCACACCCACTCCATAATAATTCCGCGAAAAAGTTAAAATATCACTGATCTTATTCAATGAATAATAGGCCTTTATTCCAAAAATAATTTTCACAGGGCGGACATCAAACTCAGTACCAAAATTCAGGAAAATGGGGACTGTGATTTTATTATACACAAAATCGGGTGAAGATCCACCAGCACTGGAAATCTGTGCAAAATTATCCTGGATAAAATAAATAGATTGATTCACTAAATGGCTTTGACCAATCGCAATGCCCATTTCGGGGTTTAAATAAAATGACCCAAAATGATATTCAAATCCTGCCGGAATAGTCACATACTTGTGACTTAAAAGGGTTTGGGTAAAATCAATATCATCTGAGCCAAGGAACACATATTCCATAGCCTGGATATTCATAAAACCTAATCCCAATGTTAATTTAAGGTTGTTAGTTACTCGATATCCGCCTTTCAAAAAAGCATTACGGCCCAGTTGTACACCTTCGTTGCGAAAGGAATTAAATCCGGGTTGCGTAGATTCAGATATGCCGGCGGAAAGTTCAAGCGCAGCACTAAATTTCTTTTGAGCATTTAGGTTAAATGCCAGCGCGAAAAAGAGAGGAAGAATAAGTGAATATTTCATTTTAGGTGAATTTGCTTTTCTGTAAGAAAGATAATAATAATGCACCTGATTCCCTTTAGCAGGAACCACAGGTAAATTCATTTAACCTACGTTATAATTGATCGAGTCAAGGACTGGTGACTCAATATTCTTTGTTATTTTTCCTTAAGAATCCTTCTGAGTCCTAACATACTTCCATCTTCAACTTTAATAATATAAATTCCGGTCACCAGGTCAGCTATGGAAATTTGCACAGGATCATTTGTAAGTATCATTCCTGAGTTGAATACATTTCCATTCACATCCAATATTTCATAAGACACCATTTTATCCTCTTCGTCCAATACCTCGAGCATAAACTTATCAGAAGCCGGATTCGGATATACATGTATTACAAGTTCATCTTTCCTGTTGACCGGCCTTACACCTGTAGGCTCCTGCAATGACAATGAATCTTTGTACAGATAGACCTCCACTGTCTTGTTTCCATTTATATTAATATGCGGCGGATGACTATTATCAATTTCTGAATTGATGAGATCTGCAAACAATTGATAGGAACCGGAAGGCAGATGCTCAAATTTAAAATATCCGTTTTCATCTGTAGTCCGGTATTGAATTGGATCACCACTCGCATTTGCCAATAATAAATTCAATCCGGGCACAGGATCAAAACTTCTTCCGGAATTGAATACAGTGCCATCAAGAATATGGATCCCTACAAGACTATCTATATGAATAAGATGAATATCCCGGTAGTATTGTGATGTGTCGCATTGATTGACAGGTGTCGCCTTGTACCAGAAAAATGCTGAGTTATAATATGTAGGCAGGTAGGTATCAAAATAAACTGAACCTGTATCCACGATAGCCTTGATATAAAATACACCACCAGGTATATCTTCAAAAGCGTATGAAGCACCAGGGCCTATTTCTTGTTCGTCATACAAATACAGAGAATCCGTAGTGATATCCCGTTGAAAGAGTTGCACTTTTCCTAAATCCAGAGGAATGGTATCATTGATCAGCACAGATCCTGTCACATCATAATTGAGATTCGGTGGGGGATAAGTCACCACAAATGCAAACTCTCTTGCATTAGTCCCGATGAGCGTATCGTTTCGGTATTCTTTTACTACATATGCGATTTGGAAAGAACCCACAGTGGGAGGTATTGCCGTCATCTCTCCGGTCTTCGGATTAATCGTTAATGGATAGTTTCCACCTAACATATTGCTGAGACTGTAAGGCGGTTTGAAGAGGGCAAGTTGATATGGAGGTGGCGGAGGAGGATGTGGCATATTGTATAACATATCCCCTCCGACATAAGGAGTAATCAATTCATAAGCTAAAGAATCACCATCCGCATCAGTAGCAGAAGCATCATAGACGAAAGCGGTATTCACAAATACAGCGTAGGGAACATTTTTCTTAAATGCAGGAGTAGAGTTAACTATTGTTGAGTTAATATGCGTTTCAAATGTCATCCCAGTGTTCAGGGGATCTATGAGATTAAGAATAATCACGGATCTACAACATCTTTGATAAGAAAGAGTCCATCCTCCTTCTACAGGAGGCAGTACTACAGTTTTAACATATACGGTTCTTACTACACAGACATCGGAAGGAAATGAGCAGGCACTGGTTGAGTCCAGGATAGATGTTTCTAATTCATCAAAGGCTATCAGTACTTGTCCATCCGGATAGCCAATAGGTTCGAAACCAACATTATTAAAAATACCTACGCTTGCGGGGTCATCAAAAGGCGCATTACCACCATTATAACAATCTCTCAAAACTTCTAAACGGATCTCATAAATACTATTACCTAAATCTCGATAGGCAAGGCTGCCGCCGATGATATGTGTCGCAGAGACAGTTTTAAAAGCTATCAGACAGATAAATAGAATGATGTATTGTTTCATTAGTTTTTGGTTAGAGAATTTCCAGTGAGGGGTAAGTTGGCTAAGAGCTAAGTTACGATAAGTTTTAAGAGCCCATTAAATCCAATCGGAAGCCTTAATTGATTTATGTTATAAATTTTGGATACACAATTTCCGGACACCTCTCAACTGATGATGTCGGTCACTTAATTGTAAGAAGTATACTCCTTCCTGAAGCTCCGGAAGATGGACGACCGTAAGTTTATTTGTGATGTCGGTTTTGAAAATCTGGATTCCTAATACATTGAATATTTCCAAAGTGATATCCTCATATTCCTGGTGTAGGTTCAGCCGGATGTAACTCGTGGCCGGATTAGGATAAAAGGAAAAATTTAGTTCGTTATCCGGATTATGGACGGCAGATATGTCCTCCACGAACAGGTGAGTCACAATAGTACTATCACATCCTGCTGATGTAAGGAATGGATTAGTGTAGGTTCCAGATGTACTGACGATATTACCATCCGGTAGTGTATACTGTGTGCCTAAGGAAATCGTGTCAAAATGTTCTGCAAAAGAAGTGTCATGGACAATAACCGAAATGATATAAAGCGTATCACAAACAGGTCCATTTACCGTGGCTAAAAAATATTCTCCTGACCCGGAAATGTTTAGGTTTCCGACAGTGATAGGTTCATTCTCACAAATGGAAGTGTCAATGAGGTGTAGATTAGGAATACAATCAAAACGATCATTTTCAAAAAACAGGTAACGATTATCAAGCGTTGAAGAGGCTACAACATCGATATCCCTGTCCTGATCAAGATCTGCGAAATTGATATCATTCAATACAGAAATTTGTTCAGCCACAATCACGGGTTCGTTAAACAGGCCTGAACCTGTATTTTCAAAATAAGCGACCTCTTCCGTTCCGGGGAAGCCTGTGAATAAATCATTATCACCATCGAAATCAAAATCTACAACTGCGACATCCCATGCGCCATCGACATCGGATATTATATGTTCGGAAATAAAAATACCATCACCGTTATTTTCATACCACCTGATCAATGGATTTCGCTGAACACCATTGACAATATCCAAATCACCATCGCCATCAATGTCGGCAGGAAACACACAAAAGTTTCGTACCGAATCCTTCACATCCCGGATAAAGTTTTCATCTGAGAATGTTCCGTTTTTAAGATTTTCAAACCATACCAGCTTAAAGTCCCAATAGGAAGCCGCAATTACATCCTGCCATCCATCACCATTCAAATCTGCACATTCCAGTTTTTTAACTTCCTCCGAGTGATAGGATATCGTTTGCTTAGAGGAAAACTGGCCGCCACCATTATTCCGGATCCAGTACACATGCCCTGTCCTGTCAATGATATCGTGTGTGGAGAATACAATATCGCGTTTGCCATCATGATTCAAATCGACCAGGATCATATCATCCATGGGTTCGAGGTCACTTGCTATGAGTGTTGAGTCTCCAAATTGACCACCACCGATATTTTCAATCCAGTCGATTTCGTTGCTAAAGGAAAAAGCACCAATCACATCCAGGTCCCCGTCTCCGTCCACGTCTATCGCTTCCGCTGCCTCGCAGAAGATCTCTGCATCGTAAATTATTTTTTCAGAACTGAAAAGATCATTACCCAGGTTTTTGAACCAATAGATATTCACACCTGCCGAACTGGCCAGGATATCTATCAGGCCATCACCGTCTATATCTGCTGTTGTGATTTTACCCTGGCTGCCGTTGATTATATTCTGTGTCAATACCACCGGAGTAGTAAAATATTGCGCTGAAATATAGCTGGTGACCGGATGCAGGCTGAATACGAGTGCGAAGACAATTTGAATACGTTGCATAATAGAGGATGAATGAATAGATGTTGATATTTTCGAGAAAGCTACATAGAAATAATTATAGAAACCTTGATTTTATTAGCCGCAAATTTCGCTGATTAACGCAAATTATTTTTTATTTTATATTTTTTGCCTATTGCCTATTGCCTATTGCCTATTGCTCATTGCCTATTGCTCATTGCCTATTGTTTATACCTGATCCCTTTCACCACCGCTTTTCCCTGGCCCCAGTTCATTAAATTCACTCCTTGCTTATCCACGGAAAAAACGATTATCGCATCAGCACCACATTCACAAGCTTGCGGTTTCGCTAGCTCAATAGCTTGTTTATATGTTTTTTTTCGAAAAGAGGTTTGTTCCTGTTTTGCTTTTGAGGACGCAAACTTCTTCATATGGTTTTCCTATTTCTTCTGCAACTGTATAGACGTCGAGATGGCAGTTTCTTGGTTTAGGGGGATATTCTTTAGTGTGTCAACGCGTACGGAGACACAAGCAATAAAAAATGAAAATGTAAAAAGGATAAAATTGTATTTGATATAAATATTATTATTCATGGGAAAAAAAGAAAAAAGGATTACCACATAGACACATAGTACACATAGGAAGTCACATAGAAAAAATTAATAAAACTTCATTTTATTAGCCGCAAATTCCGCTAATTAACGCAAATTATTTTCTTACATTTTCCTCAGACTCAGCCTTTGCTTATTGCCTAACCCTTGACCACCCTCCAGGCTCCATTCTTCCCCTCAATCTTGATCATATAAATTCCAACTGAATACCTGGACATTTTCACAACCGCCTTGTCTGTAATATGTCCTTTGTATACAACTTGCCCAAGCGAATTCAATATTTCAAATTTAACATTCTCACTATTCCCCGGTACCTCAATAATCAACTCATCCCTCACCGGATTCGGATAAACTTTTATGTCTGAGTTCGCATCTATGGGATCAACAGCTGTAAAATCTATAAATACCACATTTGATGTATCCGATATACAACCATCAAGTGTAACAATCGTATAATAATTACCAGTTGCAGGTGCTGTATATTCCTGATCAGTGGCTCCGGCAATCGCACCATTTTCATCATACCATTGATTACCTAGCGGAGCATCAGAATGTAATACATCCGCCAAAACAGTTACAACAGGAGTAACCGGCGCAGATGAATGTTCCTGAATGATCACCGAAATAGTTTTTGGCGAAACACATCCCAGTGCATTTGTAACCGTAAAGAAATATACTCCGGGTGGAAGACCAGTCACCACAAAACTTGATCCGGATCCTGGCAAATAAGTAGTATCCGGTGTTCGTGTAAGTATCCAATCACCGGTAGCAGGCAAATTATTGATCGTAACCTTACCAGTAGATACATCACATGTAGGTTGTACGGTGACGCCTATGGATGGTCGCCCAGGTCGCGGAGTCACTTCTATGGCCAGCTCAGAAGCTGCACCAACACAAAAATCATTTTTGCCATATACAGTGATGATACCGGATGGAGTAATTCCAAAATCCACCGTGACTTCCGGTGTGCCAGTAACTCCAGATACAAGCATTGGAAATGACCAGACATATTCAACTGCATTTGGTATGGGATCCACGGAGTACATGACATCCTGCTGACTCTGGCATACATCTGTATCACCTGTGATCGGACCAGCAGCTTCCGGTGTAGTAAGAACTGTGATCGTAGTGATATTCGAATAAAGCGTATCAGCAATGGGCCCACTTACATATGCCCGATAAAATGTAGTTGTTGACAATTCACCCGTAGTATAATTCTCTGTATTCGCACCTGTGCCATCGACAACATCCGCCCAATCTCCCACACCATCCGGTGAATACTGCCATTGAATATCACCTTCGAATATGAATAGTTCCAAATCCACTGTATTACCGTTACATATGGTTGTAAATTGAGGAGTGCTCACAGGTGTTGATGAAAAAGGAATCGGCGTCTCCCACAATCCCCTTCCATAAGTAGCCGCCCTCAACTTAGAATCTTTTACATTCGGCGCATAATAAATTTCAAGCTCATTGACGATCACATTCGGAAGTCCGTCACTATATCTTATCCATGCATCATCACCTTTTTTGAAATAAACACCAAGGTCTGTTCCTGCATAAAGATTGGTTTCTAAAGTCAGCAATTTATTCTGCACAACCGTATGTGTGGGGATAGGAGGCAATCCCGTTGAAATATTCGTCCAGGTTAAGCCACCATCTGTAGTTTCATAAATACCCGGATTAATATATCCGCTCAACGCAACCCATACCGTATTCGGATCATCATATTTCACATGAATATACCGGATGTAAGAATAGGGCAGGTCGTTAGTGACTTCTGTCCAGTGATCTCCGCCATCAATCGTTTTCCAGATATCATACCCAAAGGAAACATACATCACCTTGCTGTCAGCCGATGCGATTGCCATTGATTGTAATTCCTCAGAGGGGAAATCAAAAGATGAAATCTGAAACCAATTGTTACCTCTGTCAAAAGATTGAAATACTTCACCATATCCTGCATATATAATCTCAGGATTGACAGGGTCAATGATATACGGCGTGACCCAGGCACCTTCTTCGCCAGGAGGTGTCACATCGATGTTATCCTGCCACAGATTATCTGTTCGAAAGATCTGTCCATAATACAATGTACCATATTGAATATTCTCGTCGGTATAATCGACCAGGCATTCCATCCCATCACCACCGATCCGATCAAACCAATTATTCCCGGAATGAATTTTTGTTCCGTTATCCTGGAGGCCCGTGATGATCACACTTTCATCTGTTTGTGAAACTCCCAGCTTATACATCTGGCTGACAACAATTCCGTTTGTTTTGTCTTGCCAGTTGGCGCCATCATCCGTAGACATGTATACACCACCATCATTGCACAGGAAAAGATCGCCATTCGAACGGTATGTCAGGGAATGCTGATCCGCATGAACTTCCACTGCTCCATCACCATACCAGTGAGTAAGCAGGTTCCAAAAAATTCCACCTTCATGATCTCCCCATACATTAATACCTCCTACAACGACAGTGAATGCACTTAACGGTGATGAAGCAATGCAGAGATCATAATATCCCTGTCCGCCGTTTCCACTACCATCAGCTTCATAGGACAACAGGTTTTTTTCAATGCCATCAAACACAAGCGCGAATGAATCACCGCTGCTTTCAGATTTATAAATTCCGTAAAGGCCGTTATTGCTATTTGTGGCAACAGCATACACCCATGTGGGTTCATTCGGTGAAACAGCAAGCTCAATTCGCCTGGCTTCATCTTCTTCAATCACAGGAAGCCCAAACGATACGCCATTGGTTGATGTAAATATTCTTCCATCTTTTGTGGATCCATATATTGTGTTTGGATTTCCCGGCATGAATTCCATATCAATAAATTCAAGCGGAGATAATTGTGTATTCCAGTTAACACCACCATCAGTAGTTTTATAAACACCATTGGTTGTTGCAGCGATTAAAGTTTGATTGTAATTCGGGTCTATGAGTATCCTGTTCACCATTTCATTATCAAAAATGCTAAAGGTCAGACCGGTTGGATCCCAGCTCAGTCCGTCATCAATTGATTTTAATACACCAATGCTGCGATTATCAAACGATTCTCTATCACCGGTGCCAATGTAAATCGTGTGAGATGATGCATAGTCAGGCGGGATGATGATATTACTTACGGCAAGCACTCCATTGTTGTCTGTCAGGCAGGTCCAGCTATTACCGTTGTTAGTTGTCACCCATAGTCCACCTGCGGCAGCACCTACCCAATATGTATTCAGATCATTCGGATGAAAGGCGATACAATTGATACGCCCTACACCTGAATAACCTCCATTCGAATTATCGGGGCCTAGTGATGTCCACAGCGCCGGATCAACGGAACGTGGATCAGAATGTGATAAAGCATATTCATCATAAACTTGTTGTGCTGTCTTTTTTGGAAATGCACCGGTGATGGGGTTGATCTGGCTTTGCATGGCATATTCCCATCGTTTAAATTGTTTCCATCCACGGGCTTTTTTCTTTTCACCATTTTCCATGTAATACCCTTTTTCCAGGTGGAATGGAGCCCAGTAATCTTCAAATGCTTTTTGATAATCAAAGAAGGTGAGTTCAGATCTTGATTTATTCTGTGGTAAATTATTTGTCCACGGCTGTGATGATAAGGTTGCATAGCATAGGATGGAGAATAAAAGGAAGCAGATAAATTTCATAGTGTCTGGTATTAAAAAAAGAGGACGCGGATTAAATAAGAAAACTTAACCGTCTGCGTCCTCTTTTTTACAAAAACGAACGCTAAAATTACAAAAAAAAGGCTGCCCTTTTGGAGCAGCCTTTTTTCAAATTTGTTTTTCTGTAATTACAGCGGCTTTACGACTGTATTCTTTTGAAGCGTTACAGCGGTTTGTGCCAGTAATCTTCCGTTAATTGATGCGCCTGTTTGCATATTGATGCCTGTTTTACCCAGTATGTTCCCTTCGAAATGACTGGTGGTACCAAGCGTTACCGCACCGGCAACCTGCCAGAAAACATATTTTCCAGTTGCACCTCCGCTCATGATGATTTTCTTTGCAGAAGCTATCGTAAGTGTTCCGGCAACCTGGAATATCCATACATCCTGTGAAGTGCCTGCGAGTGTAACATCCGTAGGAATGGTCACGCCTGTTGTGAATTTGTACAGACCTGGTTTAAGTGTCATGCCTCCGATATTTCCTGCGCCCAGGTTTGTTGCAGTTGGATTTGTTCGTCCGGCTGCGTTATTGTAGGCTGCTTCCATATTCAGTACAGCAGTTGTCAGAAAACTTGGGTTCACGATTCTGCATGGTGGACCGGTTGCATCTACAGTAAAGATGGTACCGCTTACTTCAGGGCAGGTGAGTAATAAAGCTGCACCGGTGATTGGACTTGTTCCAACAGCTCCGGTGACAGATGATTTAGGTACGTCTGTGATACCTGATTTTGACAGGATTGCAAAATTCGCCGCACTGAGCAGATTTACAGCTGATGCGGGAGTCAATGCACGATTAGTTATTTCTTGTGAAGATTGATCAGGACTTGCACCATCTTTTTCACAACTAACCATCAATCCGGCAAAAAACAAAGTAATGACGGGCAATACGATTTTAAAATTTTTCAAAGTATTTATTTTATCGTGCCTTCATTAGCACCGACAAAGGTTGCTGGCTTTTACCCGGAAAGGTTATACTATTGGAGATATTAATTGCATAATTCACAGGTTTAAGGGGGCAGCCGGTGTAGTCTATGGTAACTCACCCCCTTCCCCTCTCTTACGAAGTGATGCGACATTACTTTATTAAGAGAGGGGAAGGGGGTGAGTTAACAGAAAGACACAAAAATATTCTCACTTAGAGAGTGGCGATTTGATTACCAGTGTATTCCATGGTCTATAGTCAATGGTCATTCTACTGGTTATATTTTTATTAATTTAGAGTATGCGAAACATGTTTCTACTTCTATCCTTCCTGTTGACAAAGGATGCTTTTGCTACCATATGGTATGTCGGTCCTACAAGAACGTATACTACTCCTGGTGAAGTCAGTAACCTGGTAAATGATGGCGATACGATTTATATTGATGCCGCTCTTTATACGAATCATCCGCAAGTCCATTTTACGGCGGATCATTTATTTTTCCAGGGTATCGGTGGAAGACCACGACTTGAAGCGGGTTCTGCACTTGCAAACAATTCGAATGGAAAGGCCATCTTCGTTATTGGCGGAAGTGATTGTATAGTTGACAACATTGAATTTGCTGATGCTGCGGTGCCAGATAATAACGGTGCAGGCATACGTCAGGAAGGATGTGATCTGACAGTGACGAATTGTTATTTCACCGGAAATGAAATGGGTGTTTTGGGAGGTGCGTTTACTGATTGTACCGTGCGTCTTGAACATAATATATTCTCCAACAATGGCAGCACGCAGAATCCGGGATACCAGCACAATATCTATATTGGAAATATTGATTCACTGATCTTCCGTTACAACTATTCCATCGATGCGATTGCAGAAGGACATGAGCTAAAGAGCCGTGCGAATACTAACATCATCATGTATAATTTTATTGGAAACCTCACAACTGAGGATAGTCGCACAATCGATCTGCCAAATGGCGGGACTGCTGTGCTTGTTGGAAATATTATTGAGCAGGGACCAGAATCGGCCAACAGCAATATTTTCGGTTATGGCCAGGAAGGGCTGAGCAATCCAAGTCCGCACAATGTGTGGATGACAAATAATACGATCATCAATAAAAAACAAACAGGAAATTTTATTCAGCTTGCAGGTGGTACACAATTGCTTTTCTTAAAAAATAATATTATGGTGGGGGCGATGACTTCGGGGTTGATTCAGGGTTCGGCGGCTCAACTCGATAGTGCACACAACCTGGTCAATACAGACATCAATGCTGCTGGTTTCTATAATGCGAATCTTTATGATTATCATCTTGATCCCAATTCACAAGCGATCAATGCAGGTATTGTTGTCAATCAGACTGTGGGTGGATATGCATTGAATCCTGCATATCAATATGTAGATCCTGCAGCGTATGAAGATCGTCCTGTGAACGGATCACTTGATATTGGTGCTTTTGAATACAATTCCACAACTTCTAATTCCGGTGTAAGCATCTTGCAAAAATTAATTCTGTATCCAAATCCGATAGGCGGTGATCAGCTTTATATCAAAAATTTATCTGTTGACTCTCCGTATATCATTTGCTCAGCCGATGGCCGGTACATTCAGGGTGGTGTGATTATTAATGGATGGATAGATATAAGCAGATTATCGAGAGGTGCCTATGGAATCCGCATTGGACAATTTGCAATGCGATTTGTTAAATCCTGATTTTTAAAAACAGAACAGGGATTCTTCCTGATGCTTCATGGGTGATTACAATTCGCTTATCCGACACCAGCCAAATCAAAGCCACTATACCGGATGTAGGCGATGTATTACCTTAGATTTTCATAAGATGGTAAGAACAAATTATACCATCCGAACCATCATCAAATGTCAAATTTCCAGTAATCGTCGTATCATTAATTAATAGTATTCCACTTACTGAAAAGTTTCCACCATTAATATCTGTGACTTGTTGATTCGTAATGGTAATTGAGCTGCAATCTGCAGAAATTATTCCGGAGTAACCACTCACATGAAAAACTCCATCTTCAATAAAAAGTTCTTTATCACCAGTTGGAGGTTGAATAATATTCATGGTGCCTTCTGAAGTTCCGGAATTCGATACACATGTTCCACTGTATGTCCCAATGTAATTTTGTTCGCAGTTTTTTTCTTTGGAACAGGAAGAAATTAGAAAAAGGAAAATAAGTAGAGGCAAGATATTCAGCGTATTTGCCAGGAGTAAAAATTGATTTTTCAAGGTTGTGTATTTTTTCGTTCAAATTAACATGGTATCTCAATTAGGTTGATGCGGAACAGTCAAATTTTTGAGCCAGATTTAGAATTCATTTTCTCTTTCAAATTATTGCATTTGGACTACTTCTCCTGATTTGAGAAGTCTAAGCTACTTTATCTCAACATTCAACGACTTTTCTTTTCTGAATCAGCAGTACGACACTTCCAAATGCACCCTGAAAGGCCTGTGTAAATTCAACTTTTTGCTCGAGGTCAAATTTGTCCTGTGTATAGGCTTATCAAATGCTTCGTGCTTAACTTTAAAGCCTGGTTTTAAGCCTTTTTCTCAATGTGTAACCATTTTTAATCGTTTTGCATGAATATTGTAGAATATATCCGTTTTTCATAGGATATAACCGTTTTTCTGAAAACAGGTGCGCTTGAGACTGCGTATGCTGAGATTTTTGGTGCATAGGTAACCTGGACATGCACCTCAGGCATTGACCCACTTAACTTTCAAGTATGCTTATCCCGTCCAGGTTAGCCTTATTGTTTTTTAAAAATGCAAATGATAAACGGTCTGCCTGGCAGTCAATAAATTCCACCCGTTTTAAATCGGAATATTTGAAGAAACTATTCCGGATTGTAACATCTCTGAAAGCCGTTTTGGAAAATGCACAACTTGTAAAGGAGCAGTCCTCGAGCAGCCCATTGAATACCATCTCCGTAAACTGAGTACGTTTAAAAGCTGCATGTTGCCAATTGACATTTTCTATTTTGTTATTGCGGAACTCGGTACCAGCCAGGGTGATGCCGGATAAATTCGCATCCGAGAAATCGCAATTCCGGATTTCGCTGGCTTCCATGCTGGCATCAATCAACGACGCTTTTACAAAAGAATTATCGCGGACCTCGGATCCCCAAAACCGGCTGGTCCGCAGATTGGCGTTTTGAAAATCACAGCCTGTAATACTGTTTCCTCGGAATGAGATGCCGGATAAATCCGCTTCGATGAATTTGCATTTTTTGAAACCGGATCCATTCAATTTTTCTTTGATGTTTTTGATCCCGGAAAAATCGGCCTCTACATAGTTTTCCCCAGACATATTCCAGTTCAGGCCCAGGTCATCTTTCAACCTCGCCGGTAAGCCGATCGTTTCTTTTAGATCGATAGGGGATATGTCCGTTGGCGAAGGATCAAAGCGCTCAGAGAAGAAATTCAGGTCAACGTTGAAGATCTCTGCCAGCCGGTTGAGGGTGGTGATGTCTGGCATGGATTCACCGCGTTCCCATTTTCCCACGGCCTGGGGACTGATGTTGACCTGTTTGGCCAGTTCGGCCTGGGAAAGGGAGAGTTTTTTTCTTGCCTGTGTGATTTTATGGCCAATAGATAAGGCATGTAGCATGATGATATCTTTTTTTGTGAGCCACAAAGCTATGTGGGCCCGGAGGCGTCCTGCAAATATAAGAGCCTACCTATAGTAGTAATGGCGCTACGATCAGTTGTATTTCGGCATCGGGGGGTGGTTTTTTGAGATAAGCGGATGTGTTCGGCGTCGGTTGGCCACGCGGTTGCTGAGCTGTAGCAAAAGGATGAGCGGGTTAGTCGAACCATCGTGGTGCAGATTCTTAAAGCATGTATTATATATAATACAAGGCGCAGTTTTGAAGACACACGAACGTTGGTTAACTGACGCTCAACAAGTAATTTATTATGGAAATTAAAGCAAGAATTATTTTAAATTATCTATGAATAAGTATAATAATATATTGATAATCAATGCATTATAAAAATAATTCAAAAACACCCATGTTTTTGAATTATTGTTTGTCATGATTTTTGTTGTAATTTATGTCCCAGATCCTGGATAAAAATGACGCTACACAGAGACTATCCTCATCTTGCTTTTAAAAAGCAATGGCATTTGGATGAAAGCACAAATATTCTTTTAGGCCAATGTGAAGCATATGTAGATGCGATCGCAAACACTCCGATCCTGCCTGAGTACTATCGGAATTTGATGGAAGTGGCCCTTACCAAAGGTGCTCAAGCCACTACAGCTATTGAAGGAAATACGCTGACAGAAGATGAGGTGAAGAGAGTACATCAGGGGCAAAAGCTTCCGGAAAGCAGGGAATACCTGGGTATCGAAGTAAAGAATATACTGGAAGCATTCACTCAGGTATTGAATGAGACCGTTTTTCAGGATAAACAGCAACTTATAGATGATAATCTGATCCTTAGATTCCATAAAATGGTAGGCATGGGACTAGGTGAACATTTCGCTGCAATACCCGGACAGTTTAGAAAGGCTGATGTCATCGTTGGTCCATATAAAGCACCTGATTACAGAGATGTTCCGGAATTGGCAGAACAATATTGCAGCTTCCTGAAGAAAGAATTTCGATTTGAGGATGGCCATCAGCGATACAGAGATGTGATCATCCAGGCGATAGTCGCACATATCTACCTTGAATGGATTCATCCATTCAGCGATGGGAATGGAAGAACTGGCAGGTTGCTGGAGTTTTATATTCTCTCCAGGGGTGGCTACCCCGACATTGTCCTGCATGTGCTTTCAAATCATTACAATCAGACCCGTACAGAATATTATCGACAGATCAATGCAGCATATGTCGCAAGAGATCTGAGTGAATTTATTCGTTATGCCCTTACGGGATTTAGAGATGGGGCAGCATCAGTGCTTCAGACGATTCGTCAATCCCAGCTCCGGATTACCTGGCAACATTATATCTATAGCAAATTTGCAGGGGTAGAATTCAAGCAAAAAGAAGTATTCAAGCGTAAAAGGAATCTTGCATTAGCGCTCCCTATTGACAGGAAGTTCAGATTAGAAGAAATACCAGATCTGAATACGAAACTGGCCAGGATATATGGTGGAATTTCTGAACTCACCTTAAAACGTGATCTGCAGGAATTGATTCAACTTCAGATTGTGAAAGAAAGAAAAGGTAACTATTTCTGTAATATCATTGTGCTGTATCAGATGATGGCAACACAGAAAAATAAGACTGCTGAGTTTCTTGGGCATTTGGAGGGGGAGGATTTTTTGGTTTGATGTGAAATCGTAAAGTGGCATTTCCTTATTTAAACTAATAGTTGGTATTGCCACTAAGTTTGAGCAAATAATTAGCAATACTTAATGTCTCCATTTTTGTAAAAATTGGTGGAAAATAGCTTACATAATGATTAAGCTCTTTTAAGGTTACTATTTTAACATACTGAAACTCCTCTTTTGGTTTCTGTTTGATCATGACGATAAGGTTTTTGATGGGAATTTTTCTTTCTCCCCAGTGATGCTGTGAAAGGAAGATTGAATTTTCTCCATTCAGAGTCTGGTATAATGCAAAACTTGTTCTTTTGATTTGCTCTACTGGCGAACGCAGACTTAAATTCTTCATTGACTCTTCGCTCCAGTTTTTGGTTTCGATTAGAAATACTCCGGCAGGGGAGATCAGGATTTGATCAATTTGAACAGATTTTATGTAGTCACTGTCTTTTCTATTGTATATCGGTGGATGAAAGGTGCAGGAAAAGTCATTTATTAAAATATAGTCGTCAGATAAAAGCTCAAGTTCCTTAGACACTTTTTGTTCACCTATGGCACCATATATCGTGCTGGTGAGTTCATCTACAATTTGTTTCTTCCTCTCAAGGTCTCGTAATTGAGTATAGATATTTTCCTGAACAGCCTTTTCAAAATTGTTATCTATATATTGATGGCGATACTTCTTTTTTAATAATAAATCGGTATGCTGTCGAAGTGAATCTGCAATTTTGAATTCGAAGTTATTTTCTATAAAGCGAATTTTACCTTGAAGATTGTTCTTTTGAAAATAGGAAGTGATTTTATCAAAAAAGTTTGAATTTATATTAGTAAGATTAGCAAATTGTTGCTTTAATTGGATAAGTTCTAATTGCAAATATTTGGTATTTTCGATTTTACAAGTTTCAATAAAGTCTTCAAGTAATAATAATTCTTCTGTTAGTTTTTCTTTTTCCTGTTTGATTAATGCTGTGCTGGATGAAACAAGCTGCTGTCTGGTATCTAGATAGTTCTTCTGAAATGTAAGTATCTCATTGACTGAATGGAAGTCATTTATTTTATGATTTTGTAGGTGATTTTTGATTGCAGTCAGAGAGCCTACCTGATTATAAATTTTGCACATGTGTGACTGCTATAGTTGCAAGTTAAGGTTTTGCATTTTCTTTCAAAAGCTCCTACTCAATTTTTTCTAAATCAGAATAACAGTTTTTGATTTCGTCAATTATTGATGTAAGTTATGATAAATTTATTTGAGAGTGATGACAATTACGGTATCAGTGCGCTTTGATTCGAATGTCGTTATTTTTTTAGAGAGCAATTCGACTGTGCTTTTATCGTATCAGGGACATTGTTTGCCATCATGGGAACTGTTAATTTTCTGAACATGAATGAAACTATAGGCATTGAAGAAGAACCCAAGGATCAGGAAGAATGTATATGTGGATTTAAATGGATGTTTTATCGTCGGGTCATTATATGCAAGGTGTAATTGTGATCAATAGTAAGTTGATCTAAACCGTCTGTTGCCTGGAATGTATTTTCTAAAAGTAAATAACAGTACTACTAAATTTATTCGGCAATAAGAGGCTATTACAGTTTCAACATCTTGCCGTTTATGGGCAAGTTAGCAGGCGTGGTATTACTTTTTGAGTTATTTCATTGTGAAATTCTTCCAAACTATGATTAAATAATAAATAATTTCTTGTTTTGATTGTTTTTTTCTTTGCGAATGGCTTACTCAATTTAAGATAATTATCAAAAGTTGATGTAGTACTTAGTCCTTTTTTCTTCAATAAAGTATTTAATTTTTCTTTTGCCTTTAATGGCTTTGATGAATCTTTATTTTCATAGATAGTTAAAATCCAAGCATTAATTTCTTCAATTGCAATTGCATATAAAATTTTGGACGAAATATTTTCCCCAAACCATGAGTTAATTTTTGCAATAACTGATGCTCTTAGATTAAGGCAGTAGTCTTCTGATTTTTTTGAAGGTCGATCAATCCCATATTCATCAGCTTCTGCAGTATCCATGTGAATTACTACAAAATCTTGACCTTCTATCGAAAGGAATTTATCAATCGATTCTCTTTCAATACATTCCTTTCTCACAAGTGTCCACGAACCAAAAGTGTTCTCTGGCAAATGCGCTAAATCTGTCTCATCTAACTTATATTTTGGGCGAATAGGAGAAATATCACTCAAATCAAGACCTGTTAAACCTATTAATATGTTCACAATTACAGCTCTGTCTGAATGTCCTTCAGAAATTACACCTATCTTCATTTTAAAAATTATTTGGTACAGCACCTAATAGGCCATTCAGCCACATTTCAGAAAGTTTTGCATGCTTATCTTCTAGATTAGATCTAAATTTTATTCTTCTAGTTTTCGTCTTCCCACCACTATCTCTATAAACTTCAAATAATCGTTGTTCGTCATCTAAGAGGTTTAATCCATCTAATATTGCAGGGTTATGCGTTGCAATTAAAGCCTGTTTTCCTCTTTCTTTTGCTAAGCCAACCAAAATTGGCATTAGTTTTTGGCATAACCTTGGATTAAGAGTAGATTCAATGTTATCAATAGCAAAAATACTTGGAGTCTTATTGCTAATAAAGAGAGCTATGTAAAAAAGTATATGTAATATTCCTTCGTTTGAATTAGCAGCTGAAAAAGTATTGTTTTGTTTTTGCATATATTTATCTATAAAATATAAAGATGAACTATGATTACTAATATTCGGATCTGACTTAATTTCCTTGTCTTTAGTATCCGTATAAATTGATTTTAGCCAGTCAAATAAAAAATAACAATTTAATAAAAATGAATTTTCATAACTATTGAAATTTGATATAAGTATATCTAGCCCTTCTCCATTAATACCAAGAGGTGTTTTTCGGCTATCTGTAGGATTAATACCACGCAAAGATTTTGTATTAATATTATAAATTGCAAAGTCTGAGATAGAATCAATGAAAGTGTTATTTTGAACTAAGGTTGGATCAGAATTAAGTAATTTTTTAACAAAATCTATAAGTTCGTTTTCGGTTTTTGCTTCATTTAATTTTCTGTATTTATCAAGTTCTTTAATTATATAGTCTGTTTTCTCTTCATCACTTCTAATAGGGTGATTTTGATCAATCCATTTGGAAAAAATATCATTCTCATTTTCTGGATTAAGTGACATTTCATAATCTTCGAGTGCATTGTCATTTAAGTATTTAAGTGAAATATCTATTGTCTTGATTTTAGGGTTTTTAAGAAAAGAACTGGTTAATAGATTAGGTTTTGCAATTCTTACACCTCTGTTATAAAGTCCTTCATATGTTAAATCGTTTGCAATAGCCGCACTCGCTGTGGCTAAAGATTCCAGAATATTACTTTTACCACTACCATTAATACCAATAAAAACATTAAATCTGCCTAATTCAATAGAATCATCATAAATTGATTTGTAATTTTTTATATGAATTGATTTTAATAGAATATTTTCAGAAATATTATCTAAATATTGATTTTTTATAAATTCTTTAACAGCATTTGGCCAATTAATGGAACCAAATTGTTTTATCGTATCTAATGTAATTTTAGATAAAGAATAATGTGTTTTTGAACTGGTTGGACTTAAGGTTGTATCTTCTGGGTTTAGCAAAGCAATATTGAACTTTACGAAGGGTTTTAATGCAATTTTCCTGAAAGATTCTCTTGAATTGGGTTTATATCCAGCATCGTAATATTTGTTAACGAATTCAATTATATCTTTTGAAAGAGTTAAATTATTAGCCGTAGCTTCCTGCCAATTATCTTGGGGCTTTATTCCACAAAGTGCTAATAAAGTTAATGCTGATACTTTATTTTGCTGAGCAATTGGTAATCCTAAATCATTTAGAATTAGTTGAGCTTCTTTTATTTTCAGATTCATCAATTGTAAACAAGTTTAAAGGTAATTTGAGAGTAATTGAAATTAGGGTATCTGTATTGTAAGATAAACCTTTTTTATTATTAGATATTATCTTTTTACCTAATGTTTGAATTAGACTAAGATTAGGCAAAGGAAAATCCCTTAACTCTGTTGCACTAACGTTTATATTTCCATTAAATGTCCTAAAATAAAGGTCAAATAGCCTGCTGTTTAATATAGCAGCCAATCCTATTGTTTGATCTTTTGTTAACTCGGTTTTAGTGTGATAAATGTAATTTAAATGGTTTTCCACTCCAATAAATTGTGAATAAGGAATGCTGCTTTTAAAAAATGGTGCTGCAACGAGTCTTTTTTTATCTTCCTTGGTACTAAATCTTCTTAAGAATACATAATTTTTATTTTTTAGTAAATACTTAATTGATTCATTAGAGATGACTATATATTGGCCTTTAAATTTTCCTTTATACCCATTTTCGTTAGGCCACGTTAATTTCATAGAACTTACATTATGAAGGTAAATTAACGGGCAAGTATTCTTTAATAATTTATTCGTAATTAATTGTTTATTTCTGAAATCTACAACTGGACCAGTTGAAATTTCTAAGTTATTTGATTTTAAAGATCCCTTCCATTTCTTAAAAATATTTATTATTAATTCGTCATTTTCTGATATAGGTAAATGTAGTATCTTTTGTGTGGAGTTAAGATTAACTAAATCCGATAATTTATGATTTTTTATTTTACTATTTTTAATATCCAATATATCTATTGACGATGATATAGTTACTGCTTTATTATTAAACTGTTTAGAAGATTTATTATTTAATTTATATTTTCTTCTAGCTCTAAGTATTATATTTTCTTGAAGAACTTTGTCGCGTTTAAAAGATGATCTTCTCGAGCTAAATATATGAACGTAGTTTAATTCCACATTTGTAAAAAATATTTCTCTAAATGATTTAAAATAGCTTCCTGAACAAAAACTTCGCGGAATAATAAAGATTAATTCACCACCTGGTCTAAGTAATTGAATTGAAATTAGTACAAAAATGGCATAGATATTAGTCTGTTTGTCTAAATGGTCTACAAATATACTAAAGCGTGTATCGTTTTTGGCTAGCTTAAAGTATGGTGGATTTGAAATGACAATATCGTATTTATCATGTGTTATTTTATCAATATCGTATATTCTTGAATCATGTTGCGTAAAATCGTTTTTACATAAAAATAATTTAAAATCAATTGAATTCATTTTTAACCATATTCTTAGATAATCAAAGCATTTATCTACTAGGGTTATCATTAAGTCATCTGTTTCAAAAAGTACCAATTCAATATATTTAATATTTTTATTCTCTGTCACTAATAATTCTATTAAAGAGATAGATAGAATTCCGATGCCACACCCTGGATCAAGAATTTTAATTTTACTTTTATTGAATCTTACTAGTGTCGCCATGTATTTGGCTATTTCTATCGGAGTAAAATATTGGCCGAGGTTCTTTTTATGTAAGTCAGATACTTGTGAGGAATAAAGTATGCCTATTCTATCAGCATAATGTGAGGGTGATTCACCTTCAAATGGTATAGCATTAAAATGTTTAATATTAATTATCATTTAAAAAATTAAAGGTTGTATCTACTATTAACTGTTAATGGACACAGAATATATGAAAGGCATTATCTTGTAAGCTTTGGAACTACAAAAAATTTGCATATCTGTCATTGATATCTTCAGTGGATTAATTCTGATTCACCTCATTCAAAAGCATCTCCGCAAACTCATCCACTCTCATCGCACCCTTATCACCTTCCCCCTGCCTTCTCAACGCAACAACATTGTCAGCCATTTCTTTGTCGCCGGCTATCAGCATGTAAGGAACTTTTTTTAATTCCGTATCACGGATCTTCCTTCCGATCGTTTCGTTCCTGTCATCCACATATCCTGACAAGCCGACTTCTTCTAAAGTTGCTAATACATTTTTACAATACTCAATATGGCCTTCACCAATTGGCAAAACAGCAAACTGATCAGGAGCCAACCAAAGAGGAAGCTTACCCGTAGTATGTTCGATAAGAATACTGATGAATCGTTCCATGCTGCCGAATGGTGCACGATGGATCATCACCGGACGATGCGGGTGATTGTCAGCACCGATATATTCCAATTGAAATCTTTCAGGTAGATTATAATCCACCTGTATCGTACCCAGCTGCCACGAACGACCGATGGCATCGCGGATCATAAAGTCAAGCTTAGGCCCATAAAATGCAGCCTCTCCCAAGACTTGCACAGCTTCAAGACCTGCTTCAGCCACTGCATCAATAATCGCCTGTTCCGCTTTTGCAAAATTTGCTGGATCACCTAAATATTTTTCTGGTTTATTCGGATCACGAAGCGATATCTGTGCAGTAAAATTTTCAAAACCTGCTTTTGCAATCACAAGCTTTGTCAGCTCAAGCACATTCAGAAATTCTTCCCTCACTTGTTCAGGTGTGCAGAAAATATGCGCATCATCCTGCGTAAATCCTCTCACGCGCGATAAGCCATGCAATTCACCACTTTGCTCATATCTGTACACTGTACCAAATTCAGAAATGCGAACCGGTAGATCACGATAGGAATGTGGCTTGTGTGCGAAGATCTCGCAATGATGCGGACAATTCATCGGCTTCAATAAAAATTCTTCACCTTCTTTCGGTGTATGTATAGGTTGAAAGCTGTCCGCTCCATATTTTTCATAATGCCCCGATGTCACATACAATTCTTTTTTCCCGATATGCGGTGTCATCACTTCCTGGTAACCTCTTTTCGCCTGCTCTTTGCGTAAAAAATTCTGCAGACGATTTCTGACGATAGTTCCTTTTGGCAACCACAGTACAAGCCCTGCACCAACGCGCTCTGAAAAAGCAAATAATTCCAGTTCGGCACCCAGCTTACGGTGATCGCGTTTTTTTGCTTCTTCGAGCAGAACAAGATATTCCGTCAATTCTTTTTGTTGCGGAAAAGTAATTCCATAAATACGCGTGAGCTGCTTACGTTTTTCATCACCTCTCCAATAAGCACCTGCGATATTGGTAAGCTTTACAGCTTTTATTTTTTCTGTATTTGTGATGTGCGGTCCGCGGCAGAGATCGGTGAAATTACCCTGCTGATAAAAAGTGATATCACCATCCGTGAGGTCAGTGATCAATTCCAGCTTGTACTCATCGCCTTTCTTTGTAAAATATTCCAGCGCTTCACTCTTACTGACACTTCTTCTTTTGTATTCATTTTTCTGACGCGCCAGCTCGAGCATCTTCTCTTCAATCTTTGGCAGCTCGTCTGGAGAAAGTGAGCGATCACCGAGATCGACATCATAATAAAATCCACTTTCAATTGCCGGACCTATGCCAAATTTGACTCCCGGATAAAGACTCTCCAGCGCTTCTGCCAGGAGATGTGCAGAACTATGCCAGAAAGCAAATTTTCCACCGGTATCATTCCACGTCAGCAGCTGAAGAGTAGAATCGCTGTTGATCGGGCGCGAAGCATCCCATATGTCTCCATTGACTTTCGCCGCCAATACATTGCGTGCCAGGCCTTCACTGATCGATTTGGCAATGTCCATCGAGGTGGTTCCTTCCGCATATTCACGGACAGAACCATCGGGTAATGTGATTTTAATCATGGGGCGAAGATAAAAAATAGCGGGGCAGGGGGCATACCTCGACTTCACTCAGCACAAGTGGAGGATAGAGAAATCTCAGAGAACAAAGGACAGCAGCTATTTTATTACCTACAACACTCCTGTTCTTCCGCCATCCACTGTAATCTGCGTGCCTGTAATATAAGCCGCCGCAGGAGAAGCAAGAAATCCAACTGCATTCGCTATCTCTTCAGCTGTTCCAAATCGTCCCATGGGAATTTCTGCAAGCATTTCTTTGCGGACGTCGTCAATATCTCTACCGGTTTTGTTTGCTTTATTGGAAACAATAGAAATTAATCGATCGGTTTCAGTAGCACCCGGTAAAACATTATTGACAGTAATTCCAAAGGGAGCTAACTCTGTGGCTAGTGTCTTTGACCAATTTGCAACTGCAGCCCTGATTGTATTCGAGACACCCAATCCGCGCAACGGTTGTTTGACAGAGGTGGAAATAATGTTGATGATGCGTCCATACCTCTCTTTTTTCATACCCGGCAATAAAAGCTGCGCAGCTACATGATTGGCCAATAAATGTTGCGCAAATGCATTCTTAAATGCAGCAGTTTCGGCATCCGCAATATTTCCTGCAGGAGGCCCGCCCGAATTATTTACAAGGATATGTATTGTTCGCTGAATAGAAAGCCCGACAAGCTTGCGATGGAAATCAGCTTCATCCGATGTATCCGCTACAATAAAATCATGATGTTGTCCTTTTGTGTGATCCAGTTCTTTTAATGCATCACCCAGGGTCTCTGCATTCCTGGCTAGTAAAGTCACATTCGCACCCAATTGCGATAAAACAATCGCGCTTGCCTTTCCGATACCACCACTACCTCCGCAGACCAATGCATTTTTACCTTTTAAATTAATATCCATTATTTCCTGATCTCAATAAGCCACTAATTACGCTAATTACCGCAAATTATTTTTCAAAATAATCCACTTACATTAATCATTCACTTCATCCTTTTAAGAAATCTTATTTCCTTGTTGAGCGGAGCCGAAACAACTTAAGTGAACTTTCTTCCGGTCACTGAGCGGAGCCGAAGTGAACGGAAAGGACTTTTCTCGCACATCTGGGAATAACTACCTTTGCCCCATTCAAATCAGGATTATGTCCAAAGATACCATTATAGCCGCGGATCGCGCCCAGCCATTGGGACGATACCCACACACAAAGCGGATCGGGCCATGGGTTTTTATTTCCGGCACGAGTTCAAGACGTCCTGATAATTCATATGCAGGAGCTGAACTTCAGCCTGATGGACAATGGCTATTAGATATTAAAACTCAAACCCAAGCGGTATTAGAAAATATCCGGCATTATCTGAAGCTAAATGACGGAGATCTTCAACATCTGGTCGAAGTCACTGTTTTTCTAAAGGATATGAGTCACTTTGAGGATTACAATGAAATTTATAATTCATTCTTCCCGACCACAGGCCCTTGCAGAACAACCGTAGCCGTCGCTGACCTTCCAAGACCCCAGATCCTGATCGAAATCAAAGGAACCGCTTATATTGACAACGAATAATTATGTCTGAAAAATTTACTTCTATTCACTATCACTCCTACCTGCAACTGGATAAGCTGCTGGATGCCCAACATCCCCGTTCAGCACAGGTAGAAGAATCCGTAGCCCATGATGAGATGCTCTTCATCATCATGCACCAGGTATACGAATTGTGGTTCAAACAAATCATCCATGAACTGGAATCCATCTCTCTTATGTTCGAGGACAACCTGATGGATGAAAAAGAGATCCTGAAAGCAGTGACAAGGCTTGAACGGATCATTGAAATCCAGAAATTGCTGATCGAACAAATTAATGTGATGGAGACGCTGACAGCAATGGACTTTCTAGATTTCAGGCAGTATTTATTTCCTGCAAGCGGTTTTCAAAGCCTTCAATTCAGGATCATAGAAAATTTACTTGGCTTAAAACAGGAACAGCGTTTGCAATACAACAACATGTCGTATGATGTGGTTTTTTCTGATGAGCAAAAGAAAGTATTGAACAGGAGCATTGAAAATAAATCTCTTCTTACACATGTCATTGAGTGGCTGGATCGCACACCTTTTCTTGAATTCAGCAAATTCAGCTTTCTTGAGGCATATAAAATAGCGGTGGAGCGGATGGTTCAGAAAGATAAAGATGCCATCAATGCTTCTGATATCCTGAGTGAAGAAACAAAAAAACTAAGGTTGACCATGGTAGGTGATACGACCACTTATTTTAATGCCGTGTTCGATCCTGATCAGTTTGAAGAAATGCGAAGCCGCGGGGAGGTCAAATTTTCCTACAAAGCCATGCTTGCTGCGTTGTTCATTTTTCTTTACAGGGATGAACCCATTTTGCAACAACCCTACCGATTACTTTCCCGTTTGATGGACATTGAAGAGATGTTGACAAACTGGCGTAGCAGGCATTCGCAAATGGTGCTACGCATGATCGGGCGAAAAACCGGTACAGGTGGGTCTTCAGGTCACCAGTATCTCAAAAACACTGCACAACAGCATACAATCTTTACAGACCTGTACCAGGTTGCTACATTACTTATCCCAAGATCAGAATTACCACCTTTACCTGAAGATCTCAGGCAATATCTGGGATTTTATTTTTCTTCGCATGAGAATGTAAGACAGTAAGAACGTAAGACAGTAAGAGGTAAGACAGAAAGAGGTAAAACAGTGAGAGGCGATAAGAGAGTGAGAACGTAAAAGAAATCAGTTTTACAGGGATATTTTTTTACGAAAAAAAGGAACACCTATTATAGTTTAAAAATCAACTATGACTATCATCAAATCTTTTGAACATTTTATTAATGGTGAATACAGACCATCTGTCAGTGGAAAGACGATGGATGTACTCAATCCATCCACCGGAAAAAAATACGCTACCGTTTCTGCAGGTGACGAACAGGATGTAAAGCTGGCCGTTGCTGCCGCTAAAGCCGCATCACCGGCATGGATGTTATTGCCATTGGTGAAAAAGCAAATCATCCTGCAAAAAATAGCTGACCTGATCACCGATCGTCTTGAGGAATTAGCTGAAGCGGAAAGCCTGGATACGGGGAAACCGATATCACTGGCCCGAGAATTAGATATACCCAGGGCTGCTGCTAATTTTTCTTTTTTCGGTGCTGCAGCGACGCAATGGTCTTCTGAATCACATGTAATGCCGGGACAGGCATTCAATTTTACATTAAGAGATGCACTGGGTGTAGTCGGTTGTATTTCTCCATGGAATCTTCCTCTTTATTTATTTACCTGGAAGATTGCACCTGCACTTGCTGCCGGTAATACGGTTGTTGGCAAACCTTCTGAACTGACGCCTGCAACTGCAGCGATGCTTGGAAAAATTTGTAACGAAGCAGGCTTGCCACTCGGAGTACTCAATATTATTCATGGTACAGGCCCTGAAGCAGGTGAAGCTATCGTGAAGCATGAAGATGTAAAAGCCATTTCATTTACAGGCAGCACAGCAGTCGGGAAAAAAATTGCAATGCTATGTGCAGAGCAATTGAAAAAAGTTTCTCTTGAGCTAGGTGGAAAAAATCCGATCATCATTTTTGGTGATTGTGATTATCAGAATATGTTGCAGACCACGATCCGGTCAGCCTTTAGTAACCAGGGGCAAATTTGTTTATGCGGTTCAAGAATATTTGTTGAAGCGAGCTTGTACGATAAATTCCTTTCAGATTTTATTTTCAGAACAAAACGCATGAAGATCGGTGATCCGATGGATCCCGATACAGATATTGGTTCGCTCATTTCTGAGACGCATTTGAATAAAGTGCTTAGCTACATTGAACTGGCTAAAAAAGAAGGTGGGACAATTGCAACCGGAGGAAACAAAGTAAAATTAAAAGGATCGCTGGGCGATGGTTATTATGTAGAGCCGACGATCATCACCGGTCTTGGACAGGATTGCAGAACGAACAGGGAAGAAATATTTGGCCCTGTCGTTTCCATCATACCATTTGAAACAGAAGAAGAAGTGCTTGCCATGGCGAATGATACAAATTATGGCCTTGCCTCTGTGATCTGGACAAACCATCTTTCACGAGCTCATCGTGTATCATCAGGATTACAATCCGGTATCGTATGGGTAAACTGCTGGATGCTTCGTGATCTACGTACACCATTCGGAGGAGTAAAACAATCCGGACTGGGAAGAGAAGGCGGATGGGAAGCCATGCGGTTTTTTACCGAGGCGAAGAATATAACTGTAGCGTATCCTCATTAGATTTTCGATTTAGGATATAAAACCAAGGATGCCGGATAAAAGGATGCCGGATGCTGGACTCATGACATAGATAAAATACAAAACTCACGCCTGACGTTTCACGATTCACGAACCCAGGATGAGCACTGTGAAACAGAATACTCACTACTGACTACTGACTACTCACTACTCACTTTGAAGATTGACATCCACACACATATCATGCCTTATGAGATTCCAAGGTGGATTGAAAAATTCGGCTATGGAAAATTCGTGCACCTGGAAGATTGTGGTGCGTGTCGTGCAAGGATGATGATCGGGGATAAATTTTTCCGTGAGATTGAATCCAATTGTTGGGATCCATTGATCCGTATTCAGGAATGTGATGCGGATGGAGTGGATAAGCAGGTGTTATCTATCATTCCCGTTTTATTTTATTATTGGGCGAAAGGAGAAGACGGTCTTGAAACAAGTCGTTTTTTTAATGATTATATCGCAGAAGTTACGAGTCGTCATCCGGATCGCTTTATCGGAATTGGTACAGTTCCTTTGCAGGCACCGGATCTTGCCATCAGGGAAATGCAACGATGTGTTACGGAGCTCGGCATGGTAGGTGTAGAGATTGGTTCACATGTCAATGCATGGAATCTGAGCGATCCTGCGTTGATGCCCTTCTACGAAGCTGCTGAGCAAATGAATGCCTGCATTTTCGTACATCCCTGGGAAATGATGGGTTCATCAGAAATGGAAAAATACTGGCTGCCATGGTTGGTTGGTATGCCTGCAGAAACTAGTCGTGCTATTTGTTCCATGATCTTTGGTGGTGTGTTTGAAAATTTTCCAAAGCTGAGAGTTGCTTTTGCGCATGGCGGTGGATCCTTCCCCGGAACGATAGCCAGGATAGAACATGGTTTTAATGTAAGACCTGATTTAGTAGCGGTTGATAATAAACAATCTCCAAGATCTTACCTTGGAAAATTCTGGATCGATTCACTTGTCCATGACGAACGCATCCTGGATTACCTGATTGATATTGTAGGAGCAGAAAAAATTGCACTTGGTAGTGACTATCCATTTCCCCTCGGCGAAAAAGTACCCGGTAAATTAATTGAACATATGCCCTATAGCGATCATACGAAAGAATGGCTTTTGTATAAGTCTGCTTTGGAGTGGATGGGAAAATAGTAAGCAGTAAACAGTAAGCAGTGTTCAGTAAGCAGTAATTTAATTTGCGTTAATTATCGAAATTTGCGGTTATAAAAAACAAAGCGCGAGTCCGGCATCTGGCATCCTTTTATCCAGCATCCAAAAAAATCGAAAATTCATATGCACGGTAAATTCAGAGATCAGTTTCACATACCATTAGTCAAAGGTGAGGAATCTATATACCTGTGCGGTAATTCTTTGGGATTGCAGCCAAAGAAAGTGAAAGAATATGTCAATGAGGAATTAGATGATTGGGCAGCGCTTGGAGTGGAAGGACATCTGCATGCGAGACATCCCTGGCTTCCTTATCATGAATTTCTGACAAAGTCTATGTCAGATCTTGTTGGGGCTAATCAAAGTGAAGTGGTCGTGATGAATTCCCTGACAGTTAATCTGCATTTGCTGATGGCTTCTTTTTACAGGCCGAATAAGAAACGATATAAAATACTGATTGAGAGTGATGCTTTTCCTTCTGATCGGTATGCCGTTGCATCTCAGGTTCGATGGCATGGATATGATCCGGCAGAATCAATTATTCAATGGCGTCCCAAACAAGGAGAATATTGTTTGGACCTTGATGATTTGCAAAACATATTAAGACAACAAGGAGAAGAAATTGCAATGATCCTTTTAGGCGGAGTGAATTATTATACCGGTCAGTATCTTGACATTGAACAAATCACAAAGCTTGGACAGAAGTACGGAATTGTTATGGGTTGGGATTTAGCGCACGCGACTGGCAACGTACATATGAAGCTTCATGAATGGAATGTTGATTTTGCTGCATGGTGCAGTTATAAATATTTGAATTCAGGACCAGGAAGTCTTGGAGCAATTTTTATTCACGATCGTCATGGAAATGATACCACGATTCCACGCTTATCAGGTTGGTGGGGGCATAACAAAGAAACACGATTCGGAATGCGTGATGATTTTGATCCATTGCCCGGAGCGGAAGGATGGCAATTGAGCAATCCGCCGATCTTGCCCCTTGCTGCGATGAGAGCTTCCATGGAAATATTTGATAAAGCAGGTATTAAACAATTGAGGGATACTTCGAAACGGATGATCGTCGATCTGTATGAGATCATGTTGACCAAGAAACATATTAAAATGATCACACCATCCAACCCGGATGAAAGAGGTTGCCAGATTTCTATGCTGGTAGAAAAAGAAGGGAAAGCCTTATTTGAACATCTGTCAAAAAATGGTGTGATTGCTGACTGGCGCGAACCTAATGTGATCCGGATTGCAGTCGTTCCGCTTTACAACACCAATGATGATGTCGGCAGGTTTTTAGGTGTGTTGGATAATTTTAATGAGTAACATGATCCTTTATAAATGCTATATTCCGGAATAAAAATTTTCATCCTGTATCTTTTCGCCACTGCCAGTGTTCTTACATCATGTCAAAGCCAAATCAAGGCAAAATCTCCTGAAACGATGATTGTATACGAAGTATTCTTACAATCATATCATGATTCCAATAAAGATGGCATCGGTGATATTCCGGGATTGATTTCAAAGCTCGATTATATCCATGAGTTAGGTGCGACAGCTATCTGGATTACACCTGTTCATCCGTCTCCTTCTTATCACAAGTATGATGTGAGTGATTATTTTGGGATACATCCTGATTATGGGACGATGGCTGATATGGATCGTCTTATAAAAGAAGTTCATGATCGTGGGATGAAGCTCATTCTTGATTTTGTCGTCAATCATACCTCATGGCAACATCCATGGTTTGTGGCATCTGGATCATCACCTGACAATCCCTTTCGCAATTATTATGTATGGAAAGATTGCGATGTAGTGCAAGATGAGATCAATAAAAAAACAACCACATTCGATTCAGACAATATTACGCAGTGGCATAAATGGAACGATGAAAAGGAATGTTATTACGGTTTTTTCTGGAAAGGCATGCCTGATCTCAATTTTGATAATCCTGTTGTTCGCAAAGAAGTGTATAAGATTGGCAAATTCTGGCTTGACAAAGGGATTGATGGTTTCAGGTTAGATGCTGCGCGTCATATTTTTCCGGATGACCGTTTTGATGATACACGGTTATTCTGGGAAGAATTCAGATCAGAAATGGAAGCTGTCAAACCGGATGTGATGATCGTAGGCGAAGTCTGGTCTGATCCTGTGCAATTGACTACTTTATTCAAAGGCTTGCCTTCTCTGTTCAATTTTGAATTGACTAAATCCATTCCGGATGCTATCAATGAAGGAAATCCCAAACGATTCATAGATTCCTATTCGCATATTGATTCTGTATACCGGGCATCGAAAGTTCCGTTTAAAGATGCTGTTTTGTTATCTAATCATGATATGAACCGTATCCGGTCGAGGCTCGGGGGTGATATGGCAAAAGCTAAGCTTGCTGCTTCGTTGCTGATGACGCTTCCAGGCACTCCTTATATTTATTACGGTGAAGAAATCGGGATGCTTGGTATGAAGCCGGATGAAAACAACAGGGAACCTTTTTTATGGGGAGAAGAAACTGTTCAGGATACGGATTGGATGAAACCCATATATTCCATTGTTCCTGATGTGACCCCGCTTCAGGCACAAATGGATGATCCGAATTCCATTTACAATTATTATAAAAAATGGATAAAGCTGCGAAATGAACATCCTGAAATTTCAGATAGCAAGCTGGAATTTTTAAAACCAGCATCTCCAAATGTTTTGGCGTACACATTATCGGGGACTACTGAAATATTAATGGTGATTCATAATCTCTCAGGGCAGGTTTCAATGGTTTCACTACCTGAACATTCTAAAATAATCTCAGATGAGAATCTAATAATAACAGATAATAAAGTGAATGTTGATCCTTATACAACCATTCTCATTTTACCCCCTTCCCCCGAGGAAAAATAAGTTCTTGGTTTACCCCCCACCCCCTGAAAAAGGGGGAGTTGTTTTTTCATTTCTAATTGGTTAGTAAAGAGGAATCAAATCGAGAACTTTTCATTCCCCCTTTTTCAGGGGGTAGGGGGTCAAGCGGAATTCACGTCTTTCCTCCCACCATCGTACCATGCCTCGATTTCTTTCCTGCTCTCTCCAGCGAAGCTTTTACATACTCGATATCCTCCAGTAGTCTTTTAGCATCTTTATCCTTACTACTCAATTTCTGGATCTCTTTTGCAAACATGGTTGCCTTTTCAAAATCTTCCATCCAGAAATAAGCTAATGCCTGGTTGTACAAATTGATGTGACTGAGCTTCAGATCATCTTTAGATTTTGAAACATACTTTTTGCCCTCTGCATTATAAAAATCAAGGGAAGGTTTGATGATGGTTTTAATACTACTTGCACTTTTATTTGGATCCATGGTTTTGAATGCTTCTTTGATAGTTTCAAGGGCATGTTGATAGGTGTCATAGTCAGGATGTTTTTTCTTGCCTATGGTTTCAAAACGGGCGTTTTCTTTTATCAAACGATAACCATATTTATTATTTATCAAATCATAAATTTTTGAAAAGCCTTCCCTTATCTTATTTTTTTGAAGCTCTGACAACTTTGATGTCTTGTTGAAGCTCCAATACGATTCAAGTTCAGAAATACTATTGTAATAACTTGTGGTGTATGTATTCTGTTCAGTCCAGGAAAAAATATATTGATCTTCAAGTGTTCGCCCTTTTTTATCAACTACTTTAATAGCTATAGGTAAAGCATACTTAATTTCTTTGGCATAAGCGGTAGTGGTTATTTCTTTTCCACTCTTGTCTTTCTTCTTGTGTCTCCGGTAATCCGTTCTTTCTCCGAATACATTAAAGTCTCCGATAGAAGCTTCTATTTCTACATCTCCGTCCCGGCTCACTTCTTTATACCCGGACAATTGTAAATACTCATCTTCAAGGCTGGTTTCTGTATATCCTGACATCGATAGTCCCCCGAATCTTGCTTCTACCTCTACAGAGTATGTTGTAAAGGATGGATCCAGAGGTTCGTCCGGCATCCTGTAATATTCTACCGCAACAGGTACGTTGTCAATGGTGACAGGCTGAGCAAAACCAATATGGTAGAACGATAAGAAAATGATGATTGTGACCAGGTTTTTCATATCCAGGAATTGAGGGCCTTTGAATCGGAAATAATGCAAGGATAACGTATAAACAATATTAAGTGTTTCGGAGTAAAAGCAATAGGCAAAAAGCAATAGGCAATAGGCAATAGGCAATTAGCAGAGAGCAAAGAGCAGAATACCTATTGAATAGATTGATACATCAGAATGATTATCGCAAGCTAATGGACGGATTTAGTCATGAGTCCGGCATCCGGTATCCTTTTATCCAGCATCCAGATCGAAAATCTGCAATCGAAAATCGAAAATTCAAAATTGTCTATCTTAACCCCATGTCATCAAACGTCATCATTTGCGGTGCAGGTCTTTGCGGAACTTTATTAGCTATCCGTCTGGCTGACCGGGGTCATCGTGTAACACTACTTGAGAAAAGAGATGATCCCAGGAAAGGAGCTATCGTTGCAGGAAGGTCAATAAATCTTGCATTGTCAGACCGCGGATTAGCGGCTCTTGAATTAATTAACCTGAGAGAGAAAGCGCTCGCAATTTCTATTCCCATGCTTGGGCGGATGATCCATGCGAAAGATGGATCTACGACGAGACTGTTGCCTTACAGCGGACGGTCGGAAGAATTTATTCAATCGATATCACGTCATGGCCTGAACTCACTTTTACTGGATGCTGCAACATCGCATGATGGAATTGAAGTTCATTTCGGTATGGATGTCAAACGTGCTGATGTACTGAATGCCAATGTCGCAGGAACCAAAAGTACCACCGGTGAAAAAATAGATTTCGCCGGAGATATTTTGATAGGAACAGATGGAGCAGGTTCCGATATCCGCCAGGGATTTATCAATATGGGTTCAACCATCCGTTTCAATTACAGCCAGGAATTTCTTGATCACGGATATAAAGAACTGGAGATCCCTGCAGGACCTGGTGGAAGTTGGTTAATTGAAAAAAATGCATTGCATATCTGGCCACGCCATAACTATATGCTGATCGCTTTACCAAACCTGAATGGAAGCTTTACAGTGACTTTGTTTTTGCCTTTTGATGGAGCACCTGGTTTTGATCAACTGCATGACAAAAAAGATATACTTGATTTTTTTACCACACAATTTCCAGATGTTGTTCCCCTGATGCCACATCTTGTACCTGATTTTATTGCCCACCCTACCGGGGCCTTAGGTACTATCCGTTGCAGTCCCTGGTTTACCTCAAGAAGTTTATTAATGGGTGATGCAGCACATGCTGTTGTTCCGTTTTATGGCCAGGGCATGAATTGTGCAATGGAAGATGTCCGTATCCTTGATCAATGCCTGGATGAGCATGATGAGGCGTGGAGTAGTGCCTTTGAAGCATACCAGCAACTTCGCAAAAAAAATACAGATGCGATTGCTGATCTGGCACTTGAAAATTATACAGAGATGCGCGATCATGTGGACAATCCAAATTTTATCGCAAAGCGCCAAATCGAAATGCAGCTGGAAAAAAAATATCCTGAATACGCATCAAAATATAACCTGGTAACCTTCCGGGAAGATATCGGATATGCAGAAGCGAAAAAAAGAGGACATGCACAGGATGACTGGCTTTTGGAGTATTGCGCTGAGCATGATGTTTCGCAGATGTCTGATTCGGAGTTGGAGAAGATTTATCTGAAACTTCGTGAGACGTGAAACGTGAAACGTGAGTCGTGAAACGTGAGAAATGAAATAAATAATAATTTTTTGTGCTAAATACATTTGCTGCATCTTGTCATCTTCATTAAACGTTATTACGAATTCAAGAATGCACACTCACGTCTCACGTCTCACGTTCAATAGGAATTCAAATAATTAATAGGACAATCACTAACTTCACAGCATGATAAAAAGACCTTTCAACCTGCAGGCATGGATCGATGAACATCGCCATGAGCTTAAGCCCCCCGTTGGCAACCGGAATCTGTATCATGATGCAGGCGATTATATAGTCATGATCGTGGCCGGTCCGAATGCCCGGAAGGATTATCATTTCAATGAGACTGAGGAGCTATATTATCAACTGGAAGGCGATATAAATGTTCGCATACAGGAAGATGGAAAAGCTGTCGATATTCCTATAAAGCAGGGCGAAATGTTTTTGCTTCCCGCGCGCACACCCCATAGTCCATCCAGGTCGCCCGGATCCATTGGTCTTGTCATTGAATTGAAACGAGGTAACAATGAAGATGATGGTCTCATGTGGTTCTGTGAAAATTGCAATACAAAGCTGCACGAATCTTTTTTCCATCTCACCAATATTGAAAAAGATTTTCTTCCCCGCTTCAAAGAATTTTATAGTTCAGAGGAAAAACGTACGTGCCCCAATTGCGGCCATGTGATGGAAGTAGATACCAGGTTTGTCGATTAGTCAATACTTTCCAAACATTATTGTTACTCACGTTTCACGTTTGACGTCTCACGATTTTTTTAAGCATGACAAAAACTTTTTTTGCTTCTGATTTTCATCTCGGGACTGATGGCATAACCAAAAGTGTGGATCGCGAACGACTCATTGTGAAATGGCTTGATGAATCTGCACCTGACATGAAAGGTTTATATCTGGTCGGTGATATCTGGGATTATTGGTTTGAGTACGGAAAGGTTATACCAAAAGGATATTCACGATTGTTAGGTTGCCTGCGGAGATTAAGGGATGCAGATATTCCGATCTATTATTTCACCGGTAATCATGACATGTGGATGTTCAGGTATCTCACGGATGAATTTGATATTCCCATTTACCGTGGACCAGTCGTTCATGAAATTGATGGAAAAAAATTTTACATCGGCCATGGTGATGGGTTGGGGCCCGGGGATCGTGGATATAAATTCATAAAGCAGGTTTTTGCACATCCCGCCAGCAGATGGTTGTTTTCGCGAATTCATCCTAATACTGGACTGAGCATTATGAAGTTCTGGTCGGGAACCAGCCGCCAGCATACACAATCCGATGAAAAATTCCTGGGACCTGAGAAAGAATGGCTGGTGCATCATGCGCTTGAGATACTCGGGCAACAAGACATTGATTATTTCATTTTCGGTCACAGACACCTTCCTATTGACTACGATCTGGGAGTCAATGGAGCCCGTTATATCAACCTTGGTGATTGGTTGGTTTACAACTCCTACGCTGTCTTTGACGGGGAGAATCTGGCATTAGCATATTATAAACAGCCATAGAAATTTCTGCACAGATGGAATTTTTACCTTTGGGCTTCGTTTCAGAACGACGATTTCATCATTAATCCTATTCAAATGACATATTTAACCCGGAATTCCTTCTTACTTGCTTTGATGATTTGTGCCTTGCATATATCGCTTTCTGCCCAGACACCCATTGATGAAGCGGTAAGATCAGCTGATCTTATGCCTTCCTTACCAGGATGTGAGCCTAAGATGATCGATGAATGTTCCCAGGCTAAGCTGGCCGAATTTCTTGCTGCCAATATCGTGATACCGGAAGGTGCTAAAACACAGGGTGCCGGCGGTTTGGTCATGGTGGAATTCGTAGTTGAAAAAAATGGCAAGATCGGTGAGGTCAGGACATTGCATGATCCAGGCTTTGGATTGGGTGAGGAAGCCATCCGCGTGGTCAAACTGATGAATGACAAAAAGATAGTATGGTCGGCTGCTCGTGAAAAAGGCAAGAAAGTCGCCTACAGGTATATTACTCCGGTACCTTTCCATATGTCCGCACCTCCAAGAGAATTGCCAAAAAAAATGCTGGAACCTGAAAAAGTGTATTCCCCGAAAATATATGATGTGGTGGATGTCAGGCCCCAGTTTGCTGGCTGCGTCAGAAGTGAGGCTGATACTGTAGACTGTACATTCATGAAGATGCTCAATCACATCCAGACGAACCTTAAATATCCTGAAGAAGCTCTCAGCCTCAGGGTTACAGGGCCTGTAGTTGTTGACTTTATCGTGGATTCTTCGGGTCATGTGACTGCTCCGGTCGTCAAAAAAAGCCTGGGTCATGGTACTGATGAAGAGGCACTGAGGGTCATTTCACTTATGCCAGCATGGACTCCCGGTATGGTTGAAGGCAGGCCTGTGGCTGTACGGATGACCATTCCGATTCTTTTCCAGATCCCTAAGGAGAAGGAAAAGGAGTAGGGCTGTATTTCCCTTTTCACAAGTTTGATTTCTATCCGGAAAAGGATTTCTTTTCTGTTTTCCGGTCAAAAATGAAGTGTTTTCGGACCAAAAACGGCTCCCAAAACCACTTCTAACTTCTATGATTTTCAATTAGTTATGACCTCGTGGCACCAGTACTGGTGGCACGAGTACTGGTGCCACGAGTGTCGCCAGGAGTGAATATGCTTATTCAAAAGACAAAATCAAATCCTTCAGAAGTGCCTTTTTTGGACCAGAAACTATGCCACAAAGTGTGCCACACCTCCACTTATAACTACCTGTATTATCAATGAGTTACGACAGTGTGGCACACTTTCATTTGCAGATTCTGTTGATACTATTATCCAAAGTCATCACCAATGGTAGCAAGTCTTGTGAATGGACATTTTTGCCATTCTGTCAGCAAAAATCGTTGTTTTGAGCCATTTCGTCAGGTAAATTTCGGGTGGAATGTAGTTTGATTAAGAAGGTTATTAATCACTTTAAACAAACTATTCAGCTTATGAAACCATATGCATGTTACCCCGGAGTCAGGGCAAGATTTCAACCCTTTAACGTCCATGCCCCTCAAGTTCAGCACGTCCCCTTCACTCCCGGAAAGGAATCTCGTCCGGCGGCAAATATCGTCCGTAAGGATGGGGCGTATGAAATCCAACTGGCTGTTCCAGGATTTTCAAAAGAACAGATCAGGATTGAGGTCATAGAAGGCCAATTAAACGTGACTGCCACCAACCACAACCAGGATGGAGAAAAACCAAAATTCCTTCGCCAGGAATTTGATGCTTCCAGTTTTAAAAGAGTTTTCAAACTCCACAAAAACGCAAACTCATCTGCGCTGAAAGCAGCTTTTGACCAGGGTGTCCTGACCATCGTCATTCCGGACAGGGAACCTGAAACGATTAAAATTGAAATTCAATAACCAATTAAACTACACTAAAATGAACCATACAAAATTTAACCCCGTACAGCCATCAGATGCGATTGGCAAATGGATTGATACATTGTTCAATACTACATTGAGCGATGCGATCGGAATGGATTATGCAGTTTCCAATCCTTCTGTAAACATCACAGAGGATGATGCAAAATTTAATTTGCAACTGGCTGCACCCGGTCTCACAAAACAGGATTTTAATATCCGAGTAGAGAATGATCACCTGGTCATATCTGTGGAAAAGAAAAACGAAAGTGAAGAAACTGTTCCGGGTCGTTTCACACGTCGTGAATTCAATTACAGTTCTTTCAAAAAATCATTCCACCTGGATGATAAGATCAACCGGGAAGGAATCAATGCAGCATATGAAAATGGCATTCTCAACCTTACACTTCCAAAGAAGAATATAACAGAGGAGAAGTCATCTTCTAAAGTGATTGAGATCAGTTAGATTGGTTTTTCGATTCAGTTTGAAAGCCACCTGAAGGGGTGGCTTTTTATTTATATCTAATTCCTTATTCAGGATGCTTTCGAGTTGAAAATGCGGTTCTGTCCAGGCGTGGTTCATCAGCAGGATCATAACCGTATGCCCTTAGAGACAAGTGATAAGCCGACGTTAATCGATCTGCATAAGATTGAGTTCTCCAATATGCAACGGTATTAGCAGCGTCTTCCGCAGTTTGTTTTTTAAAAGCTGTCTTATCTAATTTTTCTTCCATCCATTGCAAAGCTAACGCAAAAATGGACTGTATCATTAACCAGCCATTCGCTGGTTGTAAGTGGAATAGCCTGTGTCTGCAGGAACCGTAAAAACAAACACATCCAGCTTATCATCATGCGGCTGAAGAGCAATATCCTCTCCGTCATCGACTATGATAAAATCATCTTTTTCGATCGTTTTTCCATTGATCATTCCGGATCCAGACACCACATATAATGACCTGATTTCATTTTTATCTCCATTCCAATTAAATGTTTCATCATTTACATTTAATCGCCTGATGTCTACCTTTGGTGTATCGAGCTTCATCAATCCTTTTTCACCGGCATAATGTATAATCGTCGTGGTTCCTGATTCTTCTTTCGTAAAATCAGCTTCTTTGTAATCATCATAGGTTGCTTCTTTCTCCAGTGTCTTCGAAAGGTCGGGATCTACCCAGATTTGAAAGATGACTCCACCCTTCTCGATGAACTCTGCATGGGATATGCCATTGCCTGCACGTATGATCTGCACATCCCCTTCCTGGAGAGGTTTCCATGCATTCATTTTTGTATCGAAATGCCTTATGTTTCCCGCCAGCACAAATGACATGATCTCAAATCCCTGGTGGGGATGAAGACCGATCGTGCTATCCACCATGCCCTGCGCTCTCGCCCAATAAAACAATGAAGAATACGGACGTACAAATCCCTTGTCCTGGGGAAAACCTATAGGTTTATTTTCTATGATCTGGCCGTTGTTGAACGCGCCTTTTGCCTGTTGTGATTTTGATATGATTCTCATGATGCCGTAGTAAACGTTTGCCTTATTTATTAGTTCAGATAAAAATGATGCCTATGCATTTTTAAGATTTTATTTTGGATGCTGGATAGAAGGATGCCGGACTCTAAACTCAAACGTCATTCGTATGATTCAATTGATGATTCAAGGAAATCGCTTTGTTAATTGGATGAGCATTTGATGCTAGAGTCCGGCAACCGGCATCCATTAATCCGAAATCGATTTAAGTTGAACCAACATTCACCATATTGACTAAATTAGCATCCCGATTTCCTTATCAATCTATTCAAAAGACCATGTATAAATTTCTTATCTCCTTTGTACTGGCCGCGCTGATCATAGCTTGTGCCGGAAAAGACAAAGCTCCTGCAGGACCGGCTGACGTAGCTGACGGTGTACAGATCTATAAAAAATATTGCATTATTTGTCACGGAGCAGATGGAAAGCTTGGTGTCAATGGTGCTAAGGACCTGACAGTTTGTAAGTTTACGCAAGAAGAACGTGAAATGCAGATTAAGAATGGGAAAAATACCATGACTCCGTTTGAAGGTATTCTGACCGATGCGCAGATCAAATCGGTAGCGGCTTATACCATGACTTTAAAATAATCGCGTTGTCAACTCACGTCATAGGCATCATGTCCGGCAGTTCACTAGATGGACTTGATATTGCATTGTGCCGTTTTGATGAAAATGGAACTTCTGTTACATGGGAATTGCTGGATTCGATCACCATACCTTATAGTAATCAATGGTACGATGCATTAAAATCTGCACCCTTACTTAGCGGTAAAGACTTAATGAAGCTCGATGCTTTATTCGGGGATTTTATTGGACTGCAGGTAAAGTCATTGCTTGATACACGAAGTTGGAAAGCAGATTATGTGGCTTCACATGGACATACTGTCTTTCACGAACCCACACTAGGATTTACAACACAGATCGGAAGTGGTGCTCATATCGCGTTGAGAAGCGGTCTGGATACGATCACTACATTCCGAAGTGCGGATGTTGCCGCCGGGGGACAAGGAGCTCCGTTTTCTCCTGTTGCTGATCGCAATTTATTTGAGGGATACGAAGGATTTTTAAATCTTGGTGGCATTGCCAATATCACACTTGTAGATGCTCACGATAAATGGTATGCTTGGGATATCTGTCCTTGCAACCAGGCTTTGAATTTTCTTGCCCGACGAGCCGATCATGCGTTTGACAGAGGAGGAGATTTGGCATCAACAGGTGCGATACTCGATTCCATCAGGCATGATCTTATTGCGATGTTTCCTTTTAAAGGAGGAGAGCCGCGTGGATTGTCAAATGCAGAAGTTGAAGAAACCTGGATCAGTTATCTTCAATCCAGGCATGAACCTATACATGATCTTTTAGGTACAACAACATTGGCTATCGCTGATACCATCAGCATACACTTGAATTCTTTAATCCGCCGACCCGGAAAAGTTTTGATCACGGGTGGAGGAGTTTATAATGATCATCTGATCAAATTATTACGACGGAATGGTCAGGATTTTGGAATCACCTATGAAATCCCTTCACCAGAAATTATTGATTTCAAAGAAAGTCTTCTTATCGCTTACCTCGGTTATCTCACGATGAATGAGAAACCATACAATATTCACACGCTGACCGGTGCATCTCAGAACATGGGTGGAGGCGCCTTGTACAGGGCTTTATGAATAACCCGCGAATATTAGTAACAGGTGGTTCTGGCTTGCTTGGATCTTATCTTCTCCGATGGTTCAGGCATCATGGATACACACAACTGATGGGGACATTTCATAAAGAAGATAAAATACCGGAAGATCTTAAGGATGGTATCACGTGGAGATCATTGATCCTGCCTGATATTCCAAATGCATTTGAGATCGTGCGCGACCAGGATTGGGTGATCCATACAGCAGGTCTTGTTTCCTATAATCATGAAGAACGGTTTCGATTGCTTGACATCAATAAGACCGGAACTGAAATAATTGTTAATGCATGTCTTGCACATAATGTAGATCATTTGATTTATATAGGCTCCATAGCGGCACTTGGAAAAGAAAGGAATTATACGACCCTAAATGAATCTAATGAATGGGTGCAGAATGATTTTAGCACTCCATATGGGTTGTCGAAATATTTGGCAGAGCTTGAGGTATGGAGAGGTGCGGGCGAAGGATTGAATGTCTCTGTGATATTACCTTCTATTATTTTGGGTACTGGAGATTGGCAAAGTTCAAGCTTGCAATTATTTGACCGGGTGGCGCATAAGATGCCGTGGTATCCTGGTGGACAAACCGGGTATGTGGATGTTCGTGATGTAGCAGATTTTGTAGGACACTTGCTTGAACATAAAAATGTGGGTGAACGATGGTTGGTCAATGGAGTGAATATGAGTTATAAAGAAATTTATTTGTTGATTGCTGATAAGCTTGGATTGAAGAGGAAATACATGGAGGCACCTGAGTGGCTATCGAAGATATTTTTACTTGCTACAAATATTACAAAAGGTAGATTTTCTGTTCCTGATCTTTTGCACCAGGTGTATGGGACATTTTCTTATGATGCTGCGAAGAGTCTGACGGTGGATGGGTTTCATTACAGAACGATTGAAAAAACTATTGAGGAGGTGGTGGAGGTTTATTTGGGGAAGGAGGAGAAGAAAGTGCTGGAGTATTGACTAGAGTACTTGCAAAAGATATTATTACAATTTAAATTAAGATTCTGACGTTTGAGTGATTAGTTTAGCCAATATTGTAGGATTAAAGCGAGGTTATTTCAATTGTAAATAATCGTGATTAAAAATTAAAACCAATAACAGGATATTCCATTCACAATACCTTAAAAGCACCACTGGAGGGTTGCGGAGCCAATGTACAATTGTACATCGCAAATAGTTTAATTTTTTTTAAATAGCAAGATCAAATAGTGGTAACTGCACTTAAGCTGGATGGAATTGGCATGATTTTTTATTAACATAGCGAAATATTGATAATTATAAAAGTATTTTGGTACAGTGTGGTTATTCTTCTGACGATGACCTTCTCATGTGGCAAAGAGGATGTCACCATTCAAAAAAATCAGCCTACCCAAGAATATCCTTCTTCGAGTTTTAGCCCTACCGTACTTCAAAGCCTGATCGATGAGGTACAGGATTCCGTAATGTTACCAGGCTGGAGTGATGTGGCTTCTAATGCAGGAGTTGCTCAATGGAGATGTGCGTATGTGGAGGTACAGACTGGGAATATCTATAAAGTTGTGGTTCCTTATCGTAACCCTAATACCGATGAGATAGAGAATCTTTTAATTGCTTTCAAAATTGGCGGTATATGGAAAGTGAAATTCATCAATCGGTACTATTACTTACTTATGCTTGACATCACCGAGCATTTAACTAACAAATATTATTATATATCCTTGCTTAAGGAGTTTGATAAAGCGGAAGAGAACTGTGCCAATCCCACTGGAATTCAAGATGAAATTAGTGTCAGAACAGAAGATATTAACATTATAACTGAAGATGGAACACATATCATTATTGATGGTAACACAGGACAGATGTTTATAATTTCCGGACCAGGACTTAGTGGTTGTTGTAATCCCAATGGATGGACAGGATCGGTCTCTACCCTTTGGCTGGGTTCTACAATATGGTGGACGAAGAATACAGGCAACACAAGTGGTAGTGGAATTAACTCAAAGGAGGATCATTGGTTTAATAGAGGATGGCAATATCCAGACAACTCTGGTGGAGGTGGAGGTGGAAACTCATCAACCATTCCTGAGTGCCAAACTCAAGAGTATTGGTCACCAATTGATCCTCAGATTAAAAAAGAATACATAAAGGCACTTTCTGCCTTGATAAATGAATTTGATGTAATAACCTGCTCACAACCCAACCTCACACCTGCCGAACAAGCTGATTGTGTTTCTAGCGGAGATCTATTGTGCCTTGGTCTTGACAGTGACTGCATACATATTGACAATGGACAATTTGATAAAAACACTTTTACAGAGTGTATGGGGGCTGTGCTTCACCGATTACCCTGTCTCAATGAAGCTGCAGAGTTCATCAACAAATATCATTTAAGTGTCACTATAGAAGAGTTAGAGATTCAAGCCGGGGGCTTTGAAGGTAACTGCAACAACCAGGAAGAGTTTGAAGAATATATGTTTGAAAATGAAGAATATAATTGGTATCACTTGGATACTGATGGAGGACAAGATCCACAAGGCTCTGGGGCTGTTTGGGCGAACCATAGCCCAATTTCACCACAAACTTTACCGACATGGGCTAATTTTTGGAATGCATATCCGAAAACTGTGCAAGGAGGATTGCTATATGGTGCAGATAACATATATCTATTAGCTGGTGGAAAAGTACACCAGGAGCGAGTTGCCGATACAGCAAATGGACCTCCTAACCTAACGGATAATACTTGTGCTTTAAAGGTTTCAATCGCCTTGAATGGTGCTGGTGTTGTGATACCATATATTTTTAGTGACGACAATCACAATGGTATTAAAGATACTTACGAACAAGATATCACAATTGAGGGTTCGGGTGGTAAGTACCATTTCGTTCGGGCAGAGTTTATAATCAAATACATGCTTGAAGTTTTTCCTGAGACTACCCCTATTACTGCCCAAGACATTGCTAACGGTGCTACACCAGCCTCTTCATTTGTAAATAGTCATGGGATATATGCAATGACTCCTAAAACTCCTAATACTTTAGGTGCTTCGGGTCATGCAGACGTTTTTTTTATCAGTACGAAGGGCAATGCCCTTTGTGGCGCTGGTTGTCATTGGGATAAGGCCGAAAAAATTTACTTATGGCATCTGCAATGAAATCGCTAATATGGATTTTACTCGGGGTTTTAACTTGTTTAGTCGAACCGTCTTGTAGTAATCAACATCGCTATTTACAGTCTAAACAGGACTTGAAATACCAGTACAAAATGTACTTTCTTGTACTAAGTGTAAGCCAATTTCAAACTGATACTACATGGCGAGATCGGGTTTGTACGTATGTTGATATGCCTTTGGATGATCGATCAATGTTTGAAATTGATAGCTTTAGGAAAGAAGTAGCCAGTGACTTATGGGAAAATGTTGCAAACGCAACTGAGCATGTTAATGGTGACTATTGGCCAACTGAGGAGTGCATTTTTAGGTATTCTTTAAGAGCCTACGAATCAGCCGATTTGGAAAGAATGGCAAAACGCTATGTTAGACGGACGCTTGAACTTAGAAAAAACCAATAGAGAATATATTGGTTAAGTAAAAGTTGCCTAATATTCTAACTGAAAAAGGCATGGTTAGCCATCCTTACAGCATTCTCCTCCTTATCAACCCTAATATATTTCATGAATGTTGTGTGCTGTTTGTGACCACTAGTTTAGGGTATTATAAAACTGTTTCAGGATTTAACTGGCCATACGCTAACCCATTATATTTCTGGATATTACAATGAAAATATTAAAATTAATACCTGTAATTGCTCTCATGCTTCTTTATTACAGTGATTGTTCGGGTCAAATCCCCCGAAATGAGATGATATATTATTATAAGAAGCTCTTCCTATATAAATGTATGCAACCATTCGAAATTGACACAGGCTATAGAGATGAAGTTTGTACCTACAGTATTGATTGGATGGACAAAAGGAGTTTATTGGAAATTGATTCCATGAGTAGATTAGTTAAGGATGAAATTGGTTTGGATGTGCAAATTATTAATGAAGATTCTAGCGGAGATTTTTATCCTTCCAGAATATGTGTTTTACATTATTGCCTCAATAAATATGAATCTGAAGATTTGGAAAAAAAGGCAAAGGGATTTGCAAGAAGGATGAAGAAAGTAATGCCAATTAATTATCATAATTATTAATTGATAGTAACGTAAATGATTGGTTTTTATATATACAACATGGCGGGATTGGGTTTGTACGTATCCTGATACTCCTTTGGATCACCGATCAAGGTTCGAAATTTATAGCTTTATGAAAGAAGTAACATGTTAAAAGGTCAATAAAGTAATTTTTTGTGCTGCCAACTTTTGGTATTAATTCACTTTGTGGAGGGTCTAATCCTGGATTTACTACTTCACTACATGTTTAAGGAAACACAATCATATTCAAGGAAAAAATCATTTCCTTCTTAATTTCAAAATATACCCAGATATTATTTTTACTTGTAATATATAATTAACACATTCTCCGAAAAATCTTCTTTTCCAAAATTTTCCTCACGCTTTATTCTTCAAAATCAAACAGTTTTATTCACCCACTGACCTTGCAAAAACAATATTTTAAACTTGGCACGGTTCTTATACCATCAGGATAAGACTGGACAACCCCTTTTTAACTCCCCACCAACAACCGGTTAACAATCTATTAATCCTGATGAACCAAGTGTAAATTTTTATTAACTAACCATTTACATATTACATATAGTTCATCAACGTTAATGTTTGCCTGTTCATGTCCAAACCTTTTGATTTATTGAGGACCTTTGCGATCTTACACTTCCAGAAGACAAACAAGGTTCGTTTTTTTATTTAACCATCTATGAACATAAAATTCGTCTGTCGTCTCTTTGTTTCCACCCTCGGCCTCCTGAGTGTGCTTGCCTGGACAAACCCATTCGAATTAGATGCCATCTTCGAAAATCATCTCGACGAACAGGAAGAAGTCATCAGGGAAAGAATCCCCACAGTTGTCACCATTGTCAATCCAACCTATAATACCGTAGTCAGATCTTATCTGAATACATATATCTATCGCCGACCTGCACAAACCACTGACATGCTGGGATGGGCCGCATATTACTTTCCGAAATTTGAAAAAGCACTTACAGCAGAAGGCTTACCTACGGATCTGAAATACCTGGCTATCGTTGAATCAGCTTTAAATCCAAATGCTATCTCAAGATCAGGCGCAGGAGGTCTTTGGCAATTTATGAAACCCACTGCAAGAGAGTGCGGCCTGAAGTGCGGAACGTATATCGACGAAAGAATGGATCCTGAAAAATCATCAAAAGCTGCAGCATCCTATCTCAAACAACTTTATACGATGTTCGGAAATTGGGAGCTAGTCATGGCTGCTTACAATGCTGGCCCCGGACGAATACGCTCAGCCATCAAAAGATCAGGAACAAGCGACTACTGGAAATTGCAAAAATACCTGCCTGCAGAAACACAAAATTATGTTCCCGCATTTATCGCAGCCAGCTACATCATGAATTATCATTACGAGCATAACATTTGTCCACAGGTACCTGAACATGCTATGGGTGAATTGACAAGTGTGATGATATATGATGGTACTTACATATCTGATATTGCTGCACGATCCGGTATGTCAGAGATAATGGTAAAAGGCCTTAACCCTTCTTTTGTCCGCAATTTTATTCCGGCATCAGAAACAGGAAATATGATCTGGTTACCTGCCACTGCCGCAGAACTTTTTAATGCCGGCAGAAATATGGAACCACCATTGGTGCACATGGAAGCTGATGCGAATGCGGAAATCAGAACTGTGACTATCAATGGAACACTATTTAACATTATCACCACCCGAAAAGAATACCGTGTCCGCTCAGGCGACAATCTATATACCATCGCACAACGGAATGATTGTTCTGTTACAGATTTAATGTCATGGAATAAATTGCGCAACAATCATCTCTCGATAGGTCAGCGTCTTGAAATCCGTAATGTAACGCGCGAAATTGCACCTATTGCAATAGAGCCACCTCCACCTCCCGTAGCTGTTCGTAATGATCTGCCGGCAAGTGCAGTGCCTTCATTAAGCCTTGAAAATCTCTCCATCACGCAATCACCTCTTTCCGTTAGCTTCAGCATAGCACCAAGGATTGCTGAACAAACTTCTGAAAGAGTAGTCCTTAAGAGACGTCAGAGTGTACGTCAGGCTTTAGATGCATATCAACTGACATCTGTCATCCACACTTCACAGATCATCATACCTGGAAATGCAGTTGCAGGAGATGTGATCAGGGTGAAGAGCAAAGCGTGAGATGTGAGACAATGACGCGGACAAAATAATTTCCCACGAAGGATTTCCCATAAGACCTAGACGTTCGATTAATGCATTCTCCAAAAACATTTGTAGTCACCGGTGCAAGCCAGGGTATTGGTTTAGAGACTGTCCGACGTCTTGTTGAATCAGGTCATCGCGTTTTGCTCACTGCGCGTTCTCCGGAAAAAGTCAGGAGTACGATTGATAATATAAAATCTACTCATCCGGATGCGCTTGTGGAAGGATACGTAGCTGATATGAGCCTTCAACGTGACATCAGAAAAGCTGCTGAAGCAATGTTGGCTAAAAACCCGGTCATCGATGGCCTCATCAATAATGTGGGCACATGGATGTCAAATCACTCACTGACAGCGGAAGGAATTGAAACTGTGTATGCTACGAATCACCTGAGCTATGTGCTGATGACACATCTTCTTTATCCTGCGCTCAAAAGATCCGGTCATGGTCGCATCATCAATGTCGCGAGCAAAGCACATTCGTATGGAAAAATAAATATCCCGGATCCCGGCTATTCAAAAAATTATCATGGATTGCGATCAAATGGACAATCAAAGCTTGCAAATCTCTACTTCACATTTGAATTGGATGCGTTGAAACCAGATGCAAATATCAGTGTGTATGCTGTATCACCTGGTTTAGTAAAAACCGATATAGGACTTAAGCATACAAATTGGTTGCATACACTTGCATGGAAATTCAGACGACGAAAAGGCCAGACTCCTTCCGATGGTGCACGTACATCAGTATTTTGTGCCACTGATCTATCAGTAGAAAATATCAGCGGAAAATATTGGGAGCACAGGGAAGTCAAAGACGTTTTTCCTTCCGCAAAAGATCCGGTTTTAGGAAAACAACTTTGGGATTTGAGTAACAGGATGTGTGGGATTGAGGATTATTTCTACGAGAAGACTGCGTCATAGGAGTTGGATAGAACTTTATGGGAAAAGGATGCCGGATATGGGGATGCCGGATGCCGGACTCCAGACGCACATTGCACTTGTTTCTAAATTGTATATCCAAGTTCATTTTGGGAAGTAAATCTTTCCTCTTCCCATATCAATTCGTATTTAAGATAAATACGAAATAGAACCATTCCGATAAGTCTAACCCTTTTCTGGCGAGTGCTTTTTGTATTTAAGGCAAATACGAAATAGAACATTTTGCCAAATAATCCCTCCTCTGCCCAAATCAATTCGTATTTAAGATAATTACGAAATAGAACCGTTCCGATAAGTTTAACCTTTTTCTGGCCAGTGCTTTTTGTATTTAAGGCAAATACGAAATAGAACATTTTGCCGAATAATCCCCTCCTCCGCCCATATCAATTCGTATTTAAGATAAATACGAAATAGACGTTCGATTGTATCTGGCCTTGAACCCGGATATAGTACATGTTCGAGTTCAGGGACACTCGAACAACGGGGCTTTCTTATGAAAACAGATTTCATCCGCACCTCTCTCGCTTCGCATCGCCGGTGCAACAAAAAAAACTGGGGGCGCTCTTCGTTTGCTACAGATATGCCGCTCCTATGGAGCTCTGGATTGTACAACTCTTTTTAATTTATTGACGTTCGAGTGTCTCTGACCTCGAACCAGTGCAACTTCTCGACATTCGAGTGCCTCTGACTTGTGAGCTCAAGATTGTACAGACCCTATTCAGCATGCTCTTCCAATAACCCCGGGGTTTTCGGAGCGACAACTATATCCACACGCAGTGGGATATGTTAAGCGGAGAAACACAGGGGAGAATTTTCGTTCACACCGAATTTATTCGGCAAACGAAAAGAAGGGGCAAGACGCTGGGATAAGTTAAGCGAGAACCACCGGGGATATTTTCGTTTATTCCATACTATGAAAGTCGTGAAAGCTTCCAAAACACTCATTGAGGAAGAAGAATTTACAGCAGGTTTGGGGCTGCCACACTTATAGTTTTTATAAAAGAAAAAAATGAAAAAGCATAATTTAATTCCCAGACTTGTATTATCAGCTTACATGATTGTAGGAATATTTTGTAGTGTGAAGGCACAAAATTATGATTGGTTATCCGATGATTTTCCAGGCTCACGTTTTTTGGATATTTTCGAAATAGATGGAAAATACTATGGTGCAGTGAGTAATGGTGCAAAATATTTTTATGACTCCACTACCATATATCAATTGTCCATTTACGAAATAGAATTTATTCAGGAAGGTGAGCCTGGTTTGTTTCTGAAGGAGGTTATTACGATACCATATCCGGACAACTTTGCGACCAGTGGTATTTACTTTATCGAGGAAAACCGAAGATGGATATTAATCCAATCAGCAGTGATCACAGAGGGATATCAAACATATAGGGTGAATGTTTATGATGAATTATTTAATTTAATCTCATCCACTTCCCGTGACACCCTTGGATACCCGGATCCCTGTCATATTGATATTTATAACGGAAAAATTTTTATCCTCGGTTCGATACAACAGCCGCCCAGGAATGAATTGGTATACCTGAATTATTCTTATTTAAAACCTGAGCCACCATCTCTTGAAATAAAGCAATCTGAGCCACAGACCATGTTTTTTGTAACAGGAATGAAAATTGATCAGCGGTCCGGGGATATGCTTGTTTTTTATTATAATGGTATTGCAGTCCTTGATTCCAATCTTCATCAAAAGAAAAGATTGGGATATAATCAAATAAAAACTTCTGACGTTGGTCATGTTCTGAGAGCTAACGATAATTATTATTCACATGGTGCCACCTCACAAGGCCTGGGTAATGGTTTGAGGTTTCTGGTATTTCAAAAATATGATACTCTTTTCAATATTCTGTTTGCCGATACATTTGGGATAAGTGGTCAGGACAATGTACCTTTTTTAACAAGATCTTTAGATCAAAGAGAAGGGGATTTTCTGGTTGGAGGACATCTTGATGGACCATTTAATTCAATTGATTTTTTTACGCATATCAAGAAATTTTACCTGGCGAAATATGATTCTAATATGAATCGACTTTGGTATAAAGAATATGGTGGTGATCGTGCTTATTATATGTTTGGGCTAAAACTTCTTGAAGATGGGACGAGTCTGGCTTTTGGAACTCTTTATGATACTCTAACTTATTTGCGGTATGCTTATATCATGCATGTGGATGAAAACGGAGAGATATTAACTTCTACGACTATTCCTGAGCAGCCAAAAATCTCGATCAAAATCGTTAATCCCGGAGATGAGACGCTTAGTGTTCTCAATCCTGAACATATTGAAGGGAGAATTGAATTATACGACATACAGGGTTGTCACGTCTTAACCGGAGACATTGGCGACGAACGCTCAGAAATCAGCACACAATATCTGCCCGCAGGTCTGTACCCATATGTGTTGATTAAGGATGGACGTACCATCGGCTCAGGAAAATGGGTAAAAGCTAAATAAATCATGGCTATGATGATTGAAATAGCCGTGTCATGCAGCGGCCCTTTCGCTGTTTTTTCTAACTTTGCCCCACTGCCTTATCATCCCCCTTTGTGAAGGCCTGTCAATCAATAGCTTATGGTATTTCTTGAGTTTGAGCAGCCCCTTGAAAGTCTCTACGATCAACTCGAGCAGATCAAACAGATTGAGGCTCAGGGAGACATCGATGTTTCAGCTGCCATTCGTGACCTGGAAAGTAAGATCATCCAGTTAAAAACGGAGATCTATGGCAACCTCACCGGTTGGCAGAAAGTGCAATTGTCCAGGCATCCTGAAAGGCCTTATACCCTTTTCTACATCCAGCAGATCTTTACCAATTTTATTGAGCTCCATGGCGACCGCTTTGTGCATGATGACAAAGCTATCATCGGTGGTTTCGGACAGCTGGATGGAATGTCAGTCATGGTCATTGGACATCAGAAAGGATCAAATACAAAAATGAGGCAGTACCGGAATTTTGGTATGGCCAATCCTGAAGGATATCGCAAGGCTTTGAGACTGATGAAGCTGGCAGAGAAATTTAATATCCCGGTAATTACGCTCATTGATACACCGGGTGCATATCCAGGCCTTGAGGCTGAAGAGCGGGGCCAGGCTGAAGCTATTGCAAGGAATCTCATTGAGATGACCCAGCTTAAAGTTCCGATCGTGTGCTACATCATCGGTGAAGGAGCTTCAGGTGGTGCTTTAGGAATTGGCCTGGGCGATAAAGTTTTCATGCTGGAGAATACCTGGTATTCCGTAATATCTCCTGAATCCTGTTCGTCCATCCTGTGGAGGAGTTGGGACTTTAAAGAAACAGCTGCTGAAGCCCTGAAGCTGACTGCAGATCACATGGTTGAGTTTGGCTTGGTAGATGGGATCGTGAAAGAACCTCTCGGGGGTGCACATAATGATCCGGACGGAATGGCTGTGGCACTGAGTGAGCATATTAAAAAAGAGCTTGAGGAGCTAAAAAAACTAACTCCGGAAAAGCGTATTGACCAACGGATCGAAAAATATTCGGCCATGGGGCGCTTCGAAACAAAAACAAAGACGGATGAAACTCGTTAGTGTGCAGTATTGAAGTCAGAAGGGATCGATCTATGCTGGAAGCTATCAGGACATATTTTTTTGAAAGGGCAAAAAAGAAAAGGCTCACTGCTTCAGCAAATTCCCCTGTAGGTTTTCACCATGAGCGCAAAAATCATTACGGCCTCCTGACAGATGCTGCCAGTGCGGATGATCGCAACATCGTCAATTCTTTCGCAGAAGATTTAAGGAGAGATGGTAACCGGGTAAAAATCCTCGGCTTCGTAAATGGTAAAATGGAAACCATTTCCACCCCATTCGATATCATCACCATCAATGATCTTTCAAAATTGTCACACGTGCCGACGAGCGCAACAGCAGAAGCTTTCATGGGCCAGCCTTTTGATGTGCTGATCAATCTTTCCATCAAAGAAAATCACCGTCCGCTGGATTATATCAGTGCAGTTTCAAAAGCTTCTTTCCGTATTGGTCCATGGTATGCGCAGCAACAGGCGAGTCCATATCATCTCTGCATTGATGCCGGAAATAACGCGTCTCTGAAAGAGTGGATCAGTGAACTTATGCATACATTACAAAAGATATATTGATACCGGATGCCTACGCTTGATCTGACAGGTACGGGAGTTGCACTGGTCACTCCATTCAAAAAAAATGCCATTGATTACAATGCATTATCATCGCTCATTGACAAAGTCATCGAGGGCGGAGTTGAATACATTGTCAGTCTTGGTACTACGGGTGAAGCTACCAGCCTTAGTGATGACGAACAAACTTCAGTGATCAAACATACTCTTGAAGCTGTTGCCGGCAGAGTTCCGATTGTCGCCGGGCAATTTGGAGGAAATAATACGGCGCAGTTATGTGAAAAGCTTTCTTCATTTGATACCACCGGTATTTCTGCGATACTATCCAGCAGTCCTGCATATGTGAAACCATCGCAGGAAGGGATTTACAGGCATTACATGGAATTGGCTGAAGCGTCTGCATTGCCATTGATCATTTATAATGTTCCCAGTCGTACGGCTTCGAATATTTCTGCATCTACACTGTTGCGACTGGCAAAAGATTCAAAAAAATTCATTGGTGTCAAAGATGCATCTGCAGATTTGCACCAGGCGGCTGCAATAGCACGATTTGCACCTCCGCATTTTACATTGATATCCGGAGATGATCCTACTGCATTGTCACTTATTGCAAATGGAGGCAAAGGAGTGATCTCTGTCATTGCAAATGGTTTTCCTGAATCATTCTCAACGATGATCCGACAAGCTCTCAGTGGAGAGTGGAGTAAAGCTCGGCATATTCATTACAGACTTTTAGATCTGCATCAGTGGTTATACATTGAAGGAAATCCTGTTGGAATTAAAGAAGCTTTGAATTACAAAGGATGGTGTGGAGCTGAATTGCGACTTCCACTTGTGGAGATTAGTGATTCTAATAGGAAAAAGTTGCATGAAGCTATGGATGCTGTGAAGGGAATGAACTAAAAGGCATGGAGCAGGGTGCATGGAGCAGGGAAGGTTTACACTAACGCAATAAGCAATAACCAAAACAATAACCTATTTTCTTTGGGAATTTATTTTTATAAATGAAATAAAGAGCTCCATCGCAGCGAAATATCTGTAGAAGCAAGAGAACCAAATATTTTTTGAGCTCCATCGGCGGTGTGCTGAGCGCTAGTCGAAGTAAGCGGCATATTTGAAACACGAAAATCATCGTTGAAAAAGGTTTGCAACATTAACAAACACTTTCGAAAGTCACAAAATATTTATGCACTAATTTTTCATATCAAGAGTTTGTCCATGCATCGTATATTTTATTCTTTAGTATTTTTTCTTGATTTCTTTGTCCTGCATGGACAAATTCCTTTTAGCATATTGCCTGATGTTGGTGGTATTAATCGCCAGGCTATGGGTTTGATTGGTATTACTGATTCAACTGATATAATGGTTATTGGCCATCGATATGATACTATTTTACCAGGACCAAATACCAAGCCCTATTTAGCACATTTTCAATATGATGGCCAGTTGAAATATGTAGTGCCAATAACAGACAGTCTTTATGCGGAACCTTTCAATTTGTATACTATTCCTTTAGAGAAAAAGAACGACAGTATATACTATTATAGAGCACAAAGAGATATAGGAGATCCATATTTCCAGCCTTATTTAATGGAACTAAATATTAAAACAGGAAAAGTTTTAAGATCAACTGTAATCATTAATGCTGAATACCCATTATTATCTTCTCAGGGAGAATTTATTAAATATATCGATACTAATACATTATTATTATCAAATACATTGCACAAAGGGGATTCAGTTATGACATATATATCTATTCTTGATTCCTTATTTAATGTTAAAAAAGTTATTAAAATTAAGGAAGCCAGTAAAAAATCATTTGCTCAGGTATGTAGTTTGAATTCGGATGGATCATTTTTGATTGTAGGGTATTGTAAGATAGAAAATGGACAATGGAATGATTATTATAATTTTTATCGCGATAGAATTGACAGCAATGGTTTTGTTCTCGAGCATACACTGGCTCCAACCACAATACCCATATCACGTGGTGTATATGGTACGAGAACGGTATTGAAGGATATCAATGGTAACTGGATTATTGGCGGAACATATCATGAGGATTTGTCTGATCTATGTGCTAATTGTTATCAGCTTATTCCTTATATATTCAGCACAACTCCAGATTTTAAAACTTTGCGCTGGCAGACAAGATTTTTTGATATTCCTACCTATGAGGCGCCGCAATATTCTTTGTATTCAATGACGCAGGTTGTTGATGGATATATTGTATGTGGTGATTTCTTTAATTATAATGGATATGACAGTGGTGTATTATTTAAAGCCGCTAATAATGGAGATAGTCTCTGGATGAAGCATTATATTCCTCTTGACTGGGAGGAGGATCGGGTGGCATGGGTCCGATTTCATGATATTAATACATCTCCTTATGGTACAATTGTTGTCGCCGGCGCAGTTGGTGACATACAAGAGAATATCATCCGACCATGGATACTTCAATTAGACAAAGATGGCTGCCTTGTTCCCGGATGTAATACAGTGGCCACACATGATGAAAATTCAAAAAAGCCTCAACCCAATTTTACCATATATCCAAATCCTGCTTCGTTAGAGATTTATGTGCTGAGCAAAATCACATCAACGTATCCTCTCCATTCAGCATCATCTCAAATGAAGGCATCGAAATCAAAAGAAGAGATTTTGATCCTGTATCAGGATATCAGTATGCCCTGCCGATAAATGATCTGCCTGCAGGTATTTATTATTTGATGATGACAAATCCCAGGACAGGACAGGTAGAAAGCCATAAGTTTATTCGAGAATAGGAATTTTCTTTGCGTCTTTGAGTCTTTGCGAGACAATTCAAAAAAAAGGTTTACCACATAGCCACATAGTACACATAGAAGCCACGTAGAAACACTAAAATTGTTCGGCGTAGGTTGCACCTACGTCGAGGCGTTTGCAAAACTCGGTTTTGCGTCTTTTTACTTTTTTTAATGGATTATGATTACGCTATTGCAAATCTGAAATTTGCAAACACAACGACGTAGGTGCAACCTACGCCGAACAAGTTTTTTTCTTTTTTATTAATAATTTAGGAAGAAAATAAATGTAAAAATGTAAGCTAAAAGAATTATTATTTTAAAATCGAAAATCGTCACACTTCCCCGATTTCTATCCCCAAACTCTTCAATGCCTTAAAAGATGCATTCTGCTCCGCACTCTTCTTATTGAAATCCTCACCCGTGGCTACTTCCTTACCATCGACATATACGCCGATCTTAAAACGATCACGATTTTCCATCTTGAATCGTTCGATGACGCGGTAATCGATCTCACTTCCTTTCTTCTGGCAGAATTCGAGAAGCTGGCTCTTATAGTTATCATCCTGGTCTTCGAGATCCTGTATGTTGAGGTGACGACGAAGGATTTTTGTAACCACAATCCTTTTAGTGGTTTCAAATCCCTTTTCAAGATAAATGGCACCCACGAGTGCTTCAAGGCAATTTCCTTTCATGGATTCGCTCAGCCTGGTATCATTATTGTCCTGCAGGACTACATCAATTCCCATGTCATCCGCGATACGGTTCAGCGTCTTTCGCTTGACGATTTTAGATCTCATCTTGGTGAGAAATCCTTCGTCGCTGTTGGGATATTTTTTGAAAAGATATTCCGCTACGATCGAACTGAGGATTGAGTCACCGAGGTATTCAAGGCGTTCATTACTGGTGACTGTATGGAACTTTGGTTCGGAAGCGGATTTATGGCTGAAGGCCTGTTTGAATATTGAGAGATTCTTGGGCGTAAAGCCTATTATATTACCCACACTTCGGGCAAAATGTTTATCGGAGGATAAATAATGATTATAGAAAGTCCTGATCACAAAATATCGGCTAATGCGCTATCATACTCTACCAAAGATAAGCGATGTATTGTGGCCTCCAAATCCAAATCCATTGCTCATGACTGTTTTAACATCTCGATCCTGTGCTTGGTTGAAAGTGAAATTCAATTTCGCATCGATTTCAGGATCATCCGTAAAGTGATTGATCGTAGGGGGAATGAAATTGTGATTGATCGCCAGGATTGAAGCAATTGCCTCCACAGCACCAGCCGCACCAAGCAAATGACCCATCATAGATTTCGTAGAACTGATATTCAGTCTATATGCATCTTCCCCAAATACCGCCTGTATAGCCCTTGGTTCTGCTACATCACCCAAAGGAGTAGAAGTACCATGTACGTTGATGTAATCAATATCGCCTGTTCCCATACCGGCTTCCTTGAGTGCATACTGCATGCATTTGATCACACCCGCACCTGAAGGTTCCGGAGCTGTGATATGGTACGCATCCGCATTCATGCCTGAGCCAACTAATTCCGCATATATTCTGGCACCTCTTGCTATGGCATAATCGTATGACTCGAGAATAAGAGCACCTCCGCCTTCGCCCAGCACAAACCCATCCCGATCCTTATCAAAAGGCCTTGAAGCGGTCAAGGGATCATCATTCCGGGTAGAAAGCGCCTTCATACTTGAAAAGCCTCCTATGCCCGCCCTGGTCACCGCTGCTTCAGATCCACCTGCCACGACCACATCTACCCGTCCAAGCCGGATATTGTCGGCAGCAGCTATTAAAGCATGATTAGCGGAAGCACATGCAGACACTGAAGCAAAGTTGACACCTGAGAAGCCATATTTAATGCTGATATGGCCGGGAGCAATATTGGAGATCAGCTTAGGGATCAGGAAAGGACTATACTTTGGCACGCCCACTGCTCGACCTGCCTCTTCAATCTCTTCCTGGAAGGTCATGAAACCACCGATACCGCTTCCCCAGATGACTCCGACTCGGGACTTGTCTATTTTATCCAGGTCAAGACCGCTATCCTTGATGGCTTCGTCAGCTACCACCAGGGCGAACTGGCTGAACGGATCAATGCGCCGGGATTCCTTTTTCTCAAGGAAATCTTCAGGATTGAAATTTTTGACCTCACAGGCAAACGTGGTCCTGAATCCTGTGGCATCAAACCGGGTGATAGGTCCGGCGCCGTTAGCTCCTGTTTTCAAGCCCTCCAGGTAAGCCCCAAGGGTATTGCCAATAGGAGTCAAGGCTCCCATCCCGGTGATCACTACTCGTTTGGACATACAGCTTTGATTCTAATGATATGCGTATTCAATATGCTCTTTTTGATGGAGTATTGGTTTTGCAAGGTATCGTTTTGATCAAGTCAATCGTGCCACCCCGTCGTTAAAAATTAATGTCTACCCTAAGGGTGACAGGTTTTTAACCGGAAGAATTCTTTGCCTTTAAAATAAAACATCCACAGAGGAGATTTACTTCCCCTGTGGATCTGTAAGATTTCATCAGCAGGTAACCGGTTTTAAGCAGAAACCTGGGACTCCAGATATTCTATAGCATGACCAACGGTCTGGATATTTTCGGCTTGCTCATCAGGGATCGAGATGTCAAATTCCTTCTCGAATTCCATAATAAGCTCAACGGTATCCAGTGAATCTGCTCCAAGATCATTCGTGAAGCTTGCTTCTGAAGTAACTTCAGATTCATCAACGCCTAGTTTGTCAACGATGATTTTCTTCACTCTTTCAGCAATGTCTGACATAATGGTTGTGTTTGATTAAGGTTGCAAAAGTAAATAAAGTATTGACTTATACTCCAAAACAGTCACGATCATAATATCCTGCTGTTGGTTAAAGTTCCTGAGAGCGTAAATATAACTTCAATGGTCTTTTTTCGGGTGATCAACATACGACATTTTATTCTGTATTTCAGCCCGTTTGCACAAACAAAAGCGAGGTTTTAGCTTCGCACCTGAAATTTAATTGAATCTTTGAACCAAATTATGCCTAAATCAGCAAATCAGAACACCAAAATTGTGGCCACCGTAGGGCCGGCCTGTTCGTCATTCGCAGGACTTCTTGACCTCGCTAAGGCAGGTGTAGACGTCTTCCGCCTCAATTTTTCCCATGGCACGCACGAAGAACATCTCTCCGTCATCAACCATATCACGTCCATCAATGAGAAATATAAATTTCACCTGGGCATCATGGCTGACCTTCAGGGTCCGAAGATCCGGATAGGTGAAATCGCAGATAAAGAAGTTTTGCTGGTCAATGGCAGGGAAATCGTCTTTACTACTGATCCATCCCCTGGCACTGCTGAGCGGGTACATATCTCGCTCGATAATTTTCCGAAAGAAGTCAGGGCAGGAGAACGCATACTCCTCGATGACGGAAAGCTTGTGCTTGAAGTGATCTCGACTGACAACGATACAGAAGTAAAATTGAAAGTCATCTTCGGCGGGAAATTATCCTCACGCAAAGGTGTCAATCTGCCGGATACAAAACTTTCCATTCCATGTCTTACACCAAAAGACCTGGAAGACCTGACCTTTATCCTGACACAACCCGTCAACTGGATCGCTTTATCCTTCGTGAGAAGAGCTGAAGATGTCAAGGAGCTAGCTGACCTGATCGAAGCTGCCGGTCATCAGGCAAAAACGATTGCGAAAATCGAGAAGCCCGAAGCAATCAAAAACATAAAGGACATCGTCAAGCAGGCAAATGGAGTGATGATCGCCAGAGGTGACCTTGGTGTGGAACTGGCCATGGAAAAATTGCCTACGCTGCAAAAAGAAATCATACGTCTTTGTATCACACGTGCAAGACCAGTGATCGTTGCGACACAATTGATGGATTCGATGATCATCAATCCAAGTCCGACAAGAGCTGAAATTACAGATGTAGCTAATGCTGTTCTCGATGGTGCTGATGCAGTCATGCTTAGTGCAGAAACTTCTGTGGGCAATCACCCTGTCAAAGTGGTGCATGCCATGAACAAGATCATTGCTGAAGCGGAGAAACATTATTCGCCAAGCATACAGCATGCAAGTCCTTCTAAAAAATCAAAAACATTTTGGTCTGATACGATTTGTTACCATGCAGCGCGGCTGGCGCAGGATGTCGATGCAAAAGCTATCCTCGGGATGACGATATCGGGTTTTACTGCGTTTAAAATTTCCTCTTATCGTCCGATTGATTGCAGAATATTTGTTTTTTCTGATCAGAAGGATATGCTCAGTACGCTCAACCTGGTGTGGGGTGTGCAGACATTTTTTTATGACCGGTTCTCCTCAACTGATGAGACGATTTATGATACGGTTGATATTCTTCTGAAAGCGGGGAAGGTTAAGAAGGGGGATATCCTGGTCAATACGGGAAGTATGCCGATGCATAAGAGATATAGGACGAATATGCTTAAACTGACGCTTGTAGATTGAGGAAAGACAGTAAGAGGTAAAAAGTAAATGGTAAGAAGTAAGAGGTAAGAATTAAGAGGATGGACGGTAAGAAATTCTAAATATGAATCGTAACAGGTTTTCCTGAAACATGAATCGTAAAAGGTTTTCCTGAAATATGAATCCAGGAAGAGCTTTTCTGATCATAGAGCATTATAGTGTTTTCCTAAAACATCCGCATGTTTTCCTAAAATATCCCGATGTTTTCCTTAAACATGAATCATAACACGATTTCCTAAAGCCAGAATCCTAATCTTCAAGCTAAACTTGGGGCTTTTGGACCCGAATGCTAAGGATTGAGTTTTTAAGCGTCTTATCTCTTACTGCTTACCATTTACTTTTTACCTCTTACTATCTTACCGTCTTACCCTCTTACTGTCTTATATACCTAAAGCCTTATTTTTACGTTTTCTAAGACACACATCCCTATCATCAAACGATAATACCCTGTGATCCTGCCTTATAGAGCTTTATATCTCCTATTGTTGACCTTCATCAGCCTGTCATCCGTCACTGTTGCCTCGGCTCAGAAGGTCAGGCCGTCGAGTGAACAGGTCACCATTGAGAAAAGACTGATAGAAGGAAAGAAATACGCCATGCTGGGCCAATGGGAAAAAGCAGAAGCCGCTTACAAAGCAATACTCCTGGAAGATCCTCAAAACAGTACCGCTTACTATGAGCTTTCCCGGACGATGGGTGCTTCCGGAAAAAATTCCGATGCACTTAATTATGTGAGAAAAGCAATCCGCATCGAACCTGACAATGAATGGTACCTGCTCATGGAAGCCGATATCGATGAAAAGACCGGAGACCTTTACTCAGCAATGGATGTCTATGACAGGCTAATCCGTCTAAAACCTGAAAGACCGCATTACTATGCGATGATGATCAATTTTTGTAAAAAAACAAATGAGCGCGAACGATTATTAGGTGTACTTGACAAATATGAGCAACTCACCGGAGTAACCGAATCTATCACCAGGAACCGGTTTGAAGCCCTTGATTCACTCGGCCGCATAGAAGAAGCACTGGAAGCCATCAATCGTCTTGTCGTAGCCTATCCTGCGAATATCGAATATAAATTCCTGGCTGCATCATACTGCAAGACCAAGGGCATGGATGATAAAGCGCTTGAATATTATAAACAGATAATAGCCTTAGATCCGGGAGATTCGAGAGCGCGTCTTGCCATGGCAGGCGTTGAAAAAAAAGATGGAAATAAAGTAGCCTACCTCGAATCGGTTTCATCCATCATGAGCAATCCTTCATTGAATATCGATGTGAAGATCCAGGAAATGATTCCATACGTGATGGAATTATCAGAGAAAAAAGAAAGTGATCTTGGGCAGGCACTGCTGAGTGTCATTGATAATCTCATCGTTGCACATCCGAAGGAAGCCAAAGCATATGCTATCAAAGGAGATGTGTTATCTATTCTTGACCAGAAGAAAAATGCCATTAAAGCCTACTCTACATCTACTGCCATGAATGGGAATATTTATGCAGTGTGGGAGCAGCTGATCAGTCTCATGATTGATACCTATGCTTACGATGATGTGATCACCCAGGCTACAAAAGCCATTGATCTTTTTCCGAACCAGGGGTATCTGTATTATGCCATAGGATACAGTGAATATAAGCTAAGACGATATGATGATGCACTTGACATGCTCAAGCAATCCCTGATCATGACCGGTAAAAATATCAACCAAAAAATAAGTGTGTATAATGTACTCGGCGCAGTGTATGATGAATTAGGACAAGCTGATAAATCTTACCAGGCATTTGAAACTGCCTTAAGTATTAATCCAAGAAGTCCTGAGACACTTTCGCAGTACAGTCTTGTATTGAGCAGGAGAATTGAACAAAGCGATAAAGCTATTTCCATGGCCGAAAAAGCGCTTGCAGAAGGGAGTCAATCCACTACAGTTCACCAATGGATAGCCGAAGTTTTTTATAATCAGAAAAAGTATGACAGGGCGAGACAATCCATTGAGATCGCTTTAGAAAAAGGTACAGATCCCTATGGATATAACCTGGCCGGAGATATTTATATTCTTGCAGGAGACACGGACAAGGCTATTGAAATGTGGCAAAAAGCACTGGACAATGGCTTCCCGGATCCGGAACTAAAGAAAAAAATAGCTGAACATAAAGGGCAATAATATTCTTTATACACCTGCAGTTCCTTTTTTCCTTTTGAGTAGAATATGAATATGAAAAAATTCTTTTTATATACGCTTGTATCTTTTTGCATTGTATTGTCTTCCTGCAACACCACAAAGAAATTATCCGATGGTAAAGGGCCGGACATCATCAATGGCATATCAGAAGCTTCAGCGATGCTTGACCTGGTACGCGCTACGGATATTCCCTATACTTGGTTTGGCGCTGAAGGAAATGGTACGATTGATTGGGAAGGGAACAGGTATACGGCAAGGATCAAAGTGCGCATATTGCATGACAGCATTATTTGGGTGCAGATACAAAAATTCGGTTTTGAAGTGGGCAGGATGTTGGTAACTCCGGATTCAGCTTTTTTCATCAATCGCCTTGAAAGATCTTATTCGCTTTACAGCATTACTGATTTTTTCAAAAAATATGATCTCCCTGCTGACTTTAATATGTTTTCAAAAGTTTTTACCGGTGGAGCCTACATTCCTCCAACGATCACGAAGTCAATCATAAAAGAAGACCGCTCATTGTACCTTGAAACTGCCAACGGGGTGAATGCAAGGCATTGGCTTGATGTGACCTCGACGTTGTTGCAGTCTACCATTACAGACCCCTTCCTGCATCAATGGGAGGCTGGATATGGAGATTACAGGGCTACGAATACAGGCCAGACGGTTCCTTACCGGCGCAATAATACCCTCGTCAATGATGGGGTATCCAGCCTTTTTGACCTGGAATACACGATGATCGAAATAGATGTGCCCCAGGAATTCCCTTTTTCCATACCTTCACATTATGAAAAAATATAATGTGTCAATAAAAGCATGGTCTACGGCGGCTTTTCTTTTCCTGGCATGTGTTAGTTTCGGTCAAAAGAACCGGGAAGATCTTGAGTCCCAGCGGAAGGCATTAGAGAGCCAGATCAGGTCCACGACGGAGATCCTTGAAAAGACCCAAAAGAGCAAAACCAAATCGATTAAGGAGCTCAAAGCACTCAATGTACAGATCAGCCAGCGTCAGGAATTACTGGCGACCATCAACAATGAACTAAGCCGGTTAAAAAGGGAATCAGCCCTTCACGAACAAAGTAAAAACCTGGCCGCTAAATCCATCTCGCAATTTGAAGAAAGACTTAATCATGCCCTTCGCATGTCCTATGTGCGTAAACAGCTTCAACCTGACTGGATCTACCTGCTGAGTGCGCAATCTATTTCACAGGCATTGACACGATGGGTGTATTTGCGTCAGTACAAAAGTTTTATCGCTCAGCAATTGAAAGAGCTTGCGGTTAAAAAATCAATGCATCAGCAATTCATATCGATCATAGAAGAAAATAAAAAAGAGAAGACCCGGCTTTTTTTAGAAGAAGAACAAGAGCGCCGGAAAGTCCAGACTGCACAAAAATCACAGGAAGCTTTGCTCAGCGAATTAGGAAAGGAAGAGAAAAAATTAAAGAATCAATTGGCCGGCACGCAAGCCAAAAAGAAAAAGCTGGATGATGAAATCGCGAGGCTGATCAGTGAGGAAGGAAAAAAAATGAATACATCAGGTCTTGCGAAAGCGCCTGAAACAAAAGCACTCAATGATAAATTTGCATCCAACAAAGGAAAGCTTCCATGGCCGGTTGGAAAGGGAATGATCACAGGCAGATTTGGTAATCATCCGCATCCGGTTTTGAAAGGGATCATGGTGCAGAATAATGGAATTGATATTGAAGCTGAATCCGGTGCCGGAGTAAAAAGTCTTTTTGGCGGAACAGTTGCTTCAGTGACAAGAATTCCCGGATACGATTATATGGTCATGGTCAGGCACGGACTTTATTTTACCGTCTATAGTAAAATTGTAAATGCAACTGTAAAGAAAGGTGACAATGTCACTACAGGCCAGGTGCTCGGCTATCTCGCAAAAGAAGATCCTGAGCTTCATCTTGAGATCTGGCAGGATAAAACGAAGTTGAATCCGGAGAGCTGGATAGCTAAAAAATAATTTAAGATTTAAGATTTAAGATTTTCAATTTTCAATATTCGATTTTCGATTTTCGATTTTCGATTTTCGATTTTCGATTTTCGATTTTCGATTTTCGATTTTCGTTCGGAAAGCTATTGATGTATCATAAAAGTTCACTTCTAAGCCAGGATTATCCAGATTAATAAATTTTGACGGAGTCAAAAATTATTAATCACTACACGGTTCGGCGTAGATTGCATCTACGTCGGTGTGTCATCAAATTTCCGATTTGCGTAAGAGGGACTTATGGGGTTTTTGGTAAGCATTGCAAGCTGATGCCAATGCTTAATTTATTTGAAACTCTCTTCTCACTAAAATTTGCTATTATTATTGGAGAATCTTCTGAGCTGAGCGAAATCAGACAACCCTTTACAACTATTGCTCATGGTGCAATGCCTTCCAATTTGGATATTTTCAATTCTTTTCTGCAATACACAATGGAAGGGAGGCCCAATCACAACCTCAAATGTAAATGTCAATGAGTCTGCACTTGTTTGCAACCTCCAGGTAAATGCAGGTCCGGATGTAACTATATGCGAGCCCGGTGATCACATATTTCTCGATGGTTCGATTTTAGGTGACTACTCAGTATTTGAATGGACACCCCATACTGGATTGAGTAATCCTTACATCCTTGATCCAAGCGCAGATGTTGATGACCCGATTACTTACACATTAACTGCATGGGCCTTTGATCCAGGGTTTCAAAACCTGATCTTTAACTCTGATTTTAATCTTGGAAATACAGGTTTTTTCACTGCTTATTCGTACGTCATGGATCAGCCGGTCATCCAGAACGAAATGTATACCGCAGGAACCTATACCGTAGTAAATGACCCGGCGCTGGTAAATGACAACTGGACTTGTGATCCCAACAATCCTGGTTCAGGAGGTAACATGCTGCTCATCAATGGCGTATCGCCATTGGATACATTCTGGTGCCAGACTATTAATGTGAATCCAAATACGCAATATCAGTTTAGTGGCTGGATGTTAGAAGTTGTTCAGGAATTACTTCCGGATTTACTGTACACTTTTAATGGTGAGACTTTTGGTCCAGTATGGTTTGGCGCGAACACATGTCAATGGATAGAATTTGTTCCTGCCAACTGGTTTTCGGGTAATGCTACTTCAGTAGAGATATGCGTCATTTGTGTCAATTTCTGGGGAGGACAAAGTCCGCTTGACATCGCATTTGATGATTTTTCATTCGTTGAACTTTGCCCGGTTGCCGATTCAGTCAGTATCTTTCTTACAGATGATGTTGCACCAGAACCGGATATTAATGGCCCGGCAGATGTTTGTGAAGGATCCACTGAAATATACGTGGCTAATTTTCCTGCGGGTACAGAAATACTTTCATATTCATGGACAATTTCACCGGGAGGAGTAATTACCAGTGGCCAGGGAACTGAGCAGCTTACCGTGCATTGGAATAATACTGGTATTGTCAATGTATGTCTGACAATCAATACATTTTGTCATTCGAATAGTGCATGTTTTGAAGTAGAGATAAATGATGTTCCTCCACAGGTACAGATTACTGGCCCTGTCTTTCTTTGTCCTGGTCAAACCACATCTTTAGTTGTTCCAATTAGTTCACCTGGAGATGAGTATCAATGGAGTGTCCCATCCGGAATCAACATAGAAGGTGGGGAAGGAAGCAATTCACTTGAAATTCAGTGGGGCAATCTGGACGAGGCAACAATATGTGTTGATGTATCCAATGAATGCGGTATATCGTCTGCTTGCATCGACATCACCAGTTTCCCAGGCTATATGACAAATATGGATGTTGTTCTTTGTGAAGGTGAAGTAATCATAATTAATGGAAATGAATATGGAAACGGGAATTTCTCCGGTACTGAACTTTTCATTACTGACAGCGGATGTGATAGTTTGGTAGAAATTCAAATCACACAGGAATTTCCGGTTGAAAATATGGTCACTGTAATGTTGTGCCCTGGCGATTCTATTTTTCTGGAGGGAGCTTATCAGACACAGACAGGCTTTTACCTGGATTCATTTGCCACAGCACATGCATGTGATAGTTTTGTCATTACCCAGTTGATCCTTTCATTTTCGGATACCACATGGATCTCATCGACTACTTGTGATACAGCTTTGGCAGGTACAACCATTACTGCATTCAGTGTAGGAAATTGTGACAGTATCGTGGTCGATCTTGTAAGCTGGGTTCAAAGTGATACTACTATCCTTTCACTCTTTTCATGTAACCAGTCAGATACAGGGCAGACAGTTTTAATACTTTCGAACCAGGACGGATGTGATAGTTTTATCTTGACGCATACATTTTTCATAGCACCAGATTCTATATTAATTTCCACCTCCACATGCGATACTGCAACAGCAGGAATAACAACACAGGTTTTTACCAACAGCCAGGGGTGTGATAGTGTCGTCATCAATACTATTTTCTATCAGCTATCAGATACTATCCTGATCAGCATTTCTACATGCACATATTCAGATACAGGCACGACATCAGCCTTGTATTCAAATGTAATGGGATGCGATAGCCTGGTGCTTACGCATCACTTTTTTGCAGGTGGGGATACTACGTTTCTATTTACTTCCACTTGTTCAATATTGGATTCAGGAGTATTCATTACTCCGTTGATCAATCAATTTGGTTGTGATAGCATGATAATTTCAAATGTTTATTTTGCGGGTGCCGATACTCTCTATCTGTTTGACACTACTTGTGATCCGACAGCAACAGGTGTTTTTGTTGAATCGTTGTTGAATCAATTTGGGTGTGACAGTATAGTGACAACAACTATCTCTTATTCAATAAGCGACTTCACAAATATTAACACAATAACATGCAATTCTTCATCAGCAGGGGTATTCGTGGATTCAATGACGAATCAATCAGGCTGTGATAGCATTGTAACCCTCACGGTTTTGCTGATTCCGGCAGATACTACTATTCTATCATTCAGGACATGTGATCCGGCTCAGGTAGGAAGTATTCAAAATACATTTACAAATCAGGATGGATGTGACAGTTTAGTGATAGAACAGACAAGTATGTATCCTTTGCCTGATCTGCAAATTCTAATTACTTCTGATTTCAATGGCTTTGACATTAGTTGCTTCGGTGAAGCAGATGGTAGCGTCATTGCAAATGTTGGCGGAATACCTCCATATTCATTTATCTGGTCAACCGGAGACACAGATCCAAGTATTACAGGCCTGGCTGCTGGTTTGTATGCAGTCACAATCACGGATGGTAATGGATGTAAGACCGATGCGGAAGTAGCTTTAATTGATCCCGGTCCTTTTGCGATCAGTTTTTTCGTTTCTCAACCCGATTGTTTTGATCAGAAAAATGGAAACATTACGGTTGAGCAATCGGGTGGGATAGCTCCGTTTCGATATTCTATTGATGGAATAAATTATCAATCGTCACCATCATTCAATGAGCTTAGTGGAGGTGCCTACCAGTTCACTGTGCTTGACGCCAATGAATGTGAAGCCAAAGAAATTGTACTGATCAATGTTCCGCTGCACATCGATGTATCTCTTGGAGATGATCGGTACATCGGGAATGGAGACACAGCTATAATCAATGCCATCGTAAATGTTCCTTTTGACTCTTTGGTATCGATAATATGGTCCGGGCTTTCAAATCCGAATTGCCCTGCTTGTCTCACTCAGCCTGTTGTACCCATCATCACATCGACATACACTGTATCTGTCACAAGTGTGGATGGTTGCTCAGATGAGGATACCATGACTTTGTTTTTAGATAAAAATATTGATGTTTATGTTCCGAATATCTTTTCACCGAATGGGGACAATGTCAATGACAAGCTTTTAATCAGCGGAGGAAACGATGTAAAAGAGATATCCTCTCTTTCTGTTTTTGACAGATGGGGTAATTTGGTTTATACTGCAGATCACTTTCCTCCAAATGATGTGAACTATGCATGGGATGGAACATGGAATGGAAGAGTATTGAATTCAGGTGTGTTTGCTTACAAATTGATCGTAGCTCTCAAAGATGGGACACAAGTGATAAAGGTTGGAGATGTGACGCTGTTGAGATAGATTTACGATTTACGATGGTTGCTGAGCTGTAGCACAAGGTTGAGTAAAGTAGGTCGAAGCATACGATTTCAGAAAGTTATTGTTTTTGCCTAAAAAGTTGTCTACTGAGTCAGGATTATCCAGATTAATAAATTTTGACGAAGTCAAAATTTATTAATCAATACACGGTTCGGCTTAGATTGCATCTACGTCGGTGTGGCAGCAAATTTCTGATTTGCGTAAGATGGATTTGGGCACGAGTGATAAAGATGTTTAATGTTGTTGAGGTGCTTGCATTAGAAACAGATTTTATTCAACCCCTGTCAGGGTTGCAAATCTAACATTCACTTAATCCCCGGGTTGCAACCCGGGGCTAATAATATTCGATCCCTTCAGGATCGGATTTTTTACATTAGCATTAGCATTAACCTTAGCATTAACCTTAGCCTTTTCCTTCTTAGCCTTCGTCCTTTATAATAACTTTGCCCCTATTAATCTGTTACTACCGCATGGCATTAGCTAAGAATAACTGGAATTTAGGTGAAAGCAAGAAGAATGTAGGCACTCCCGGCATTGAAAGGGCAGTCCTCATTTCACTTATACAACCACCGACGACTGAGGAAAAAGCAACCGAACATCTTGACGAATTAGAATTCCTCGCAGAGACAGCAGGTGCTGAAACGGTGAAACGATTTGTACAGAAACTAGCCCACCGGGATTCTAAAACATTTATAGGCAGTGGAAAGGTGAAGGAGATAGGTGAATACATCGAATCCCATAACATCGATCTCGCGATTTTCGATGATGATCTTACCGGAAAACAAACGAATATCCTCGAAGAAGAATGGAAGATCAAGATCGTCGACAGGACAAGTCTCATACTTGATATTTTTGCTGCCCGTGCGCAAACCGCACAAGCCCGGACACAAGTAGAATTGGCACAGCTACAATATTTATTACCCAGATTGCGCGGACTTTGGGAGCACCTTGAACGACAGCGTGGAGGTATAGGTATGAGAGGTCCCGGTGAACAGGAAATAGAAACTGACCGACGTATCATCAGGGATAAAATAGCCTTGCTCAAAAAGAAGCTTGAAAAAATAGATCAGCAAAATGTTACGCAACGAAAAGGCCGTGGAGAACTGATACGTGTGTCACTGATCGGATATACGAATGTCGGCAAATCGACCCTCATGAATATCCTGAGCAAGAGCGATGTCTTTGCAGAAAATAAATTATTTGCAACGCTCGACACTACCGTACGAAAAGTGGTATTAGGTACGATGCCTTTCCTGCTAAGTGATACTGTTGGGTTCATTCGAAAATTACCTCACCATTTGGTTGAAAGTTTTAAGTCCACTTTGGATGAAGTTCGCGAAGCTGATATACTATTACATGTCGTTGATATAGCTCATCCGCAATATGAAGATCATATCAATGCAGTCAATCAAACATTGCTTGACATTAAAATTGAGCAGAAGCCGACGATCATGGTATTGAACAAGATTGATCTTTACTGCGAAAGGAATTATGACGCATTTCTTGAAGAGAGCATTAAAGGCCAGATTGAAGAGGAGATCCGGGACAGGATAAAGAATGAATATGGAATTGACACCATAATGATCTCTGCTGCAACAGGAGAAAATATTCCTCTTCTCAAAGAGATGCTGAAGACGAAGATCAGCGATGCGTATGCAGTGAGATATCCCTATAAGACCAAAGAATGGTAAATGATGAGTGAGATGTTCGTACCCGATCAGGCAATACTTGATAAGTATGCCGATCTGCTGTTGCATTATTGCCTGGAAGTGAAAGAAGGACAACGATTGTTTGTTTCCACGTCATTTCTTGCAGAGCCATTGTTGATCGCCATACATCGTGAAGCTACACGATCAGGTGTGGCAGTGGAGTATGATCTTGCTTTTCGAAACAAAATGTCTGTATTCTGGGAAGAAGCCAATGGTGCTGTGCTGGATATGGAGCCTTCGTTACACCTGCATGCGATGGAAAACTTTGATGCTTATCTCGCTATCCGGGCACCATACGATATGCATGAGGATGCGAAAGCTACAGCGGAACAAAAAAAGAGAAGAGCTGCAGCAGGTGCGAAAGCTAATCAGGCATACTTTAAAAGGACGGCAGATAAAAGTCTTGTGAGAGGGCTTTGCCAGTACCCGACGGAAGCATCAGCAAAGATTGCGGGCATGACGATTGATGAGTATGCTTCTTTTGTATTCAATGCCTGTCGCCTGAATGAAGAAGATCCTGTAGAGGCATGGCTCAATGTCAGGAAATCTCAACAAGGTGTTGTTGATTTTCTGAATACCTGTGATGAGATCAGGTATAAAAATTCAAAGACGGATATTCGGTTTTCGGTGAAGGACAGGATATGGATCAATAGTGACGGGCGGGCAAATATGCCTTCGGGTGAAGTATTCACAGGGCCGATAGAAGATAGCGTTGAAGGAGTAGTTCATTTTGATTACCCTTCAGTTTTTGGTGGACATGATGTGCAGGGGATAACATTGACTGTCGAGAAAGGACAGATCATGAAATGGCAAGCAGAAACCGGCCAGGAAATTTTAGACCAGGTGTTTGCTATTGAAGGCTCTCGATATTTTGGAGAAGTGGCGATCGGGACGAATTATAAAATTCAACGACCGACACGGAATATTTTATTTGATGAAAAAATCGGCGGAAGCATTCATATGGCGGTGGGTCAATCCTATATTCAGACCGGGGGTAAAAATCAATCCACTGTGCATTGGGATATGATCAGCGACATGCGGAATGGGGGAGAGATTGTAGCGGACGGAGAGGTGATATATAAAAACGGTTACTTTTTAAACTTTGATATCCGGTAATTGGTATTCAGTATTCAGTATTCAGTAATCGGTGATAAGTATTCGGTAGTAATCAGGTTGATAAAATTAGTAAAACAACTCTTTCCTTTTTGTTTTACTCACGCCTCACGATTGATCCGGCTAAAAAACTGATTACCGATTACTTTTTTTACCTTTATTAACTCTCCCCGACTTAACACCCGAATGGATTTTTAAATCTTCTGTTCTATGAGAAAGTCGATTTTACTCTTTATCTGTTTTTCTGTTAAACTTCTTCTTGCACAGCCTGGAGCGGTGACTGAACATCTCAAAGTAGATCAGTTCGGATACCTGCCTGATATGCAGAAGATCTGTGTTGTCAATAATCCGCAAGCAGGTTTTGATTTTAATGCAGGTGATTTTTATACACCTGGGGCAACATTGCAATTACGGAATGCTACTACCAATGCACTTGTTTTTTCTGGTGCGGCTACACCATGGCATAGTGGGGCTACCTATGATCAGAGTGGAGATAAAGCATGGTGGTTTGATTTTACATCGGTTACCACCACAGGTTCATATTATGTGTACGATCCTACGAACAACAAGCATTCCTTTTATTTTGATATCAGGCCGGATGTATATAGTGATGTCATGAAGCATGCGATGCGTATGTTTTTTTATCAGCGTTCAGGTTTTGCAAAGACTGCCCAATTCGCAGGTGACTGGCCTGATGGTGCAAGTCATCTTCACACGCAGCAGGATCTTGATTGCAGGCTGGTGACAAATCCTATTGCATCTACTTCAAAAAATTTGAAAGGAGGCTGGTTTGATGCAGGAGATTATAACAAGTATGTCAACTTTGCTTATGAGCCTATACACGATATCCTTCTTGCTTACATGGAAAGGCCGGGTGTATGGGCAGACAATTACAATATCCCTGAATCCGGCAATGGCATACCGGATGTCCTGGATGAAGTGAAATGGGAGCTCGACTGGTTGAGACGAATGCAGGAATCAAATGGTTCTGTTTTGATGAAAGTTTCTGTCACTGATTTTTCAGCAGCTAGTCCTCCAAGTGCGGATCTCGGATTTAGAAGGTATGGGCCTGCACAAGCTTCTTCAACAAGAACCGCAGCAAGCATGTATGCCATGGGCGCATTAGCATATCAGCAATCCGGAATTCCATCCTTGCAGCTTTATGCGGATACATTAAAAACAGCTGCAATCAATGCATGGAATTGGCTGGTTGCAAACCCTGGGTTTTCAAATTATAATAATGCGGGTTTTGCAAGCGCCAATCCTGAAATGAGCTCATATCAGCAAACTTCTGCACAAGTTGGAGCAGCTGTTTTGTTGTATGCTCTCACAGGCCAGGCTCCATACAAATCTTATGTGGATAATAATTATACACAGATACAGCCCATGCTGTGGACATTCTGGTATCCGTGGGAAAGCATTATCCAGGATTTGTTATTGTATTATTCTGCATTACCCGGTGCCACCACATCTGTAAAAAATGCGATCCGGAATTCATTCACCAGCTCCATGACAAACAACGGCCATTTATTGCCAGCTTATACAAACAAATCGTGCGCTTACAGGGCATATATGGGTAATGGTGACAATACCTGGGGAAGCAACCGGCCCCGAGGACATACAGGTTTGATTTTTTACAATTATATACAATATGATTTAGCGGCTGATACAGTACCGTATCGAAATGCAGCTGGTGGATATGTCAATTTTCTGCATGGTGAAAATCCAATCAGCAGGATGATGCTGACGAATATGAATGATTACGGAGCAGAGAAATCTGCCAATGAGATGTATCATTCGTGGTTTGCAGACGGAACAAATTTTGACAATGCACTGACGTCTTTGTATGGACCAGCACCAGGATATCAACCTGGAGGGTTCAATCCAAATTATCAGCCTGATCCTTCATACGGAGGTACGATCATTCCCCCGCAAAATCAACCTTCGTTAAAATCATATAAAGACTGGAATACAAGCTGGCCCGAAAATTCGTGGGAGATAACAGAAACCTCAATCTCTAACCAGGGGTCGTATATTAAATTGCTTTCAAAATTTATTCCCCCAATTAATCCCTGCAATTCTATCGTGACAAATGGAAGTGACCAGGGGCCAGGTTCACTGAGAAATGCACTGGCTTGTTTAAGTGAAGGCGATACGATCAAACTTCAAATCCCTGTAAACGATAGTATAAAATTGACTTCATCACAATTGGTGCTGAATAAGAATATCACGATTATAAATTTGCAGCCCGGGTATGTGAAAATATATTGTGGATTCGCAGGTATTGGAATTGGAGTTTCAACAAATGTCACAGTGAATCTTCATGATATTTCATTCAGGGGAACGGGAACAAATCTATTGCGTAATGAAGGGACTTTGAATTTGCACAACGTTGTCTTTCACAAATCGGGACTTTCGGCACCGCCGTTATTTAATCTGAGTCAGGCGAGAGTGTATGGAGGTGTGAATGTGATTAATTGAGGAACGAGTAACGATTTACGAATGACGATTTACGAAAGAAGAAAATGTTCTATAATAAGACAGATTCTTATTCAACTCCTTCAGAGTTGACTTGTGTCTTTGACACGTTTTCCGTGGGTTGCACCCACGGCCAATGATATACAAGCCCTTCAGGCTTCTTTGTATACCTCGGCCTTACATATTAATTTCCATACACCCAGCTTCAAGTAATGATTATTTGCATGCGTAATCCCGAAGGGATTAAATATCATTGGCCGTAGGTGCAACCCTCGGGGATAGAATCCCCCACGACAGGAATTATCTTTACATTTATTGAATTATTATTTTTTGAAATCCGGAAGATTGTTGATTGAACATTACCCTGCATAAATAAATACCCCGGGGTATTTCTATATTTAACTTAAAGATATTCCTATTAATAATTTGTTGAAATACAACCTTGCCATACATATCCCAAATTTCTAACTCGACCTCCATTTTAGCATCATCAAATGCAATTGTAAATTTTCCATCCGAAGGGTTCGGATAAATGTTGAATTCAATCTTATCCTCAAAAGGTTTGTGTAATGATGTAAGCGGAATGCCATCAGCAATCGTCATATCATCAATCCAAAACGTCTGATCAATCGGCGAACCAACACCGATATACGGTCCGAATAGTAATTGATTGAATTTCATATCCGGATGTGATCCGGTCCTTAATAAAATACTATCCGAAATAATGAGCAGCTGGCCATCATACCAATACCTGATTTTTCCATCGGGGATTCCAATGCCTTCCACAATGTTGTTCAATTCGAAATAGGCTTCGATAAAGTGCCAGTCGTTTTTATAATATTGACCTGGTGCATTTCTGAAATAAACAGAATCAGCATGCCAGCTCCTCGAACTATAATACCCATGTGTACTGCCCGGACTTGAAAAGCAATCCCTTCCACCTAAGTAACCTGCGATTCCATTGCACGAACAAGCAGATCTGTCTTCAGTAAATGGGTACGTATCAAAATTACCATTGCAGCCTGCAAAAGAATTGTTGTTCAGGAGAATGCAATTTGGATCTACATTTTTGCTATCCTGTAAGGCTAAAAGAGGTTTGCCACCATTTTGCTCGATATATGCGGTGAGATAAGTATCGGCCGGCCCCTGATAAATCCAATCTTCATTCGTGAGAATGTTCCATTCATGAGGGTGATAAGGAACACCGGATCCTACCCAGTTGCTGCTATATTTCACCCAGTAGCTGAGATAGAATTTATCTGTTTCAGTGAATAAGTGGCGGCCTCCGCCAGGACTCGTAGCACCTTGTGCAAAATGACTTTCATACGCATATGCACCGTTTTTAAATTCATCAGTCGTACGATGATCAGGGAATCCATCATACCATCCTTTTCCTTCAAAATCTCCGGATTCAAAATCTTCAAATACCAGGATATTCTGTGCAAACGTATGTGTCATCATTACACCACATGGTTGTAGAAAGAGCAATGCGGCTATAATAATATTGCGGCTGAATGTCTTAATAAGAATCGTCATGATGCGTAAATTACTGAAAATGATGCTAGGAATATAGCCCAAAAACCAATGAATGGCCTCTTGCCGGAATATTTTAACATAATTTTTCAAAACCAGTCGCTGTCTTTTTGTGTTTTATATTAGACAAGCGAAGAACAGGTATTGCATTCATTATTCATTTACAAAAATCAATAATCATGAAACTATACAATCTAAGCGTCGCAGGTATGATCATCCGATTTCATTTGCTTACTGCATTTATTGTTACGATGGGATTCCTGGGGTATTTATATGTAGGCATTGTATTAGGAATGGTTGTTTTCCTTTCAACGATAGTAGGTTTACAAATTAAAAGAGAGCCTGTTGTAGAGCGAATAGCCGAAACCAAAGAGTATTTTCCATCGGTCAGGGCAATGCATATGCCAAAGCACAGGTATAATTTGTGGCACCAGAAGCATCATTGGGCGATGCATTCATAACCTGAATTCACGATAAAATAGTTGGGATGCACATCAACTGATATTGATGTGCATTCTCATTTTACAACATGTGCCATTCAAATTTGAAAGAATGAAAGCGCCATATTCTGATTATAGTCCTTCACTCTAGAATAGATTTTTTTTAAATAAGTAATATTCAAAAATTAATGCAGCTCAATCGTTTCCACATCGGGAATTTTGATCGTAGAAAACTGGATATGTTTGTGATGAGCTTTGGATTTAAAATCGTGGAGGATCTCAAGTATGTCACGATCGATGTAAACACTATCTGTCCCGTCGATTTCAACTACAGAATATTCAGGGAGTGCATCCAGTAAATCCATAAATTTCTTTTTATTCAAAAAACTGACATTCAAAGCAAGATCGATGGTATAATATTTTATTTGCCCGATCATCTTTTCTTTGACTGAAAACCCTGCCCGATAAGTGTGTTTAATGATGAAGTACACTGAATATCCGCAACCTATAAGCACTCCTATTAACAAATCAGAAAAAAGTATTGCAACTACCGTTACGATGTAAGGCAGGAACTGTTCACGGCCCTGTTTGTAAATGGAGTACATCATTTTTGGCTTTGCCAGGTTATATCCTGTACGGACCAGGATAACAGCCAGTACGCAGTAAGGAATTAAATTGATCCATTTCACTGCGAATAAAACTGCCAGTAATAACCAAATGCCATGAAAAATGCCGGACACCTTAGTTTTGGCTCCAGCCTGGGCATTCGCAGAACTTCTGACAATCACCGCAGTGATAGGCAAGCCACCAAATAATCCACTCAATAGATTACCTGATCCTTGTGCAACTAATTCCCTGTTTTGAGGTGAGATGCGGTTATAAGGATCAAGCTTGTCGATAGCCGTTACGCTGAGCAATGTTTCAAGTGTGGCAACAAAACAAATGACAATTGCATTACGCCAGATTTCAATGTGACTGAACAAGGCACTGAAATCAGGCAATCTTATTTCAGAAAAAATATCCTGCGGAATGCTGACAAATTGCGATGGCTCTAACGACCGGGATTTGAAGAGGTTGTTAAATGCTATGGCCAGAAGTACGCCTGCAACTACTGTAATGAATGAAACAGGAAGAAAAGTAATTTTTTTTGCTAAGGTTTTCTTCCATGTATAAAGTGCCACCAGGGTAAGCACAGAGATGATGATGGAAGCTGCCGATGTATGACGATATAATTCGCCTATATGGCTGAATCCATGATTGAACGTAAAAATGTTGAACAGTTGGTTGGTCCAGAAATCAGGTTGATCATATCCCAGGATCAAAGGGATTTGCTTTGATATCAGGATGAGTCCAATAGCTGTCAGCATACCTTTGATGACTGCAGAAGGAATAAAATTTGTAAAACCACCTAACCTGAAAACGCCGAGCAACATTTGGAAAATACCTGCAATCGCTACTGACAGGAAGAAAATTTCGATAGCACCCAATTGCGTAATGGCTGCTGCACATATGGCCGTTAATCCGGCTGCAGGTCCACTGACACTCAGCTGGGATCTGCTCATCAGGGAAACAACAATGCCACCGATGATACCTGCTAATAAACCGGAATAGGCCGGTGCTCCAGATGCCAGTGAAATGCCGAGACATAGAGGAAGAGCAACGAAGAAAACCGTAATGCTTGCTTTGAAGTCATGCCTGATAAATGAAATCAAATAGAACTTTGCCCGTTTGTTGAACCTGAACATATAAAATGGCTAAAGTTCTAAAGATAACATGCCAGACTTCAAAAAAGGGATCTGTAGTATTTAGGATATGGAATTAATTAGCCTCTGCTTTTATAGAAGTTGTCTGTCCATTTAAAAGCTTCCAGCCATCAGGTCTTTTTATGACTACTCCGGATTCAACCACGGTATAGGTGCTTCTGTTACCGGATTTATCTGCTACGGTTGACGCCATTTCGCCGGTATAAAACGCGATATCACTTTTGAGCGGATACACATATAGTGAGTTCCATTTATTGTCGATAGAGGAAAATAACTGGGCTTGCTCATTTACACCTTGTTCAGCTTCTTTATATGTAATGGGCCTGGTGGCTCCGGGAACCAGCCAATTGAATGAAGAAGAATGATCAAGATAATCGAATTCAGCTGTCAGGCCATCTTTTTTGATAGCGGCGTAATAGTTGGTAAACATTTCTTTGACCTGTTCAGAAATGGCAGCTTTTTCTGTTTCAGAAAGCTCACTTGAAGGAGGCAATTCACCCGCAGGCTTTGCACAACTTATTATCCCCAGGAGTAACAGTATTGAATATAAATATTTGTTGAACATAGGTTAGCTTGTTTTTTTATTAAATCAGATTTATTGTTTACAAGGCACTTTAGCGTACACCCTGGAGTCATCAAATTTTAATGCCGAAGGGTTTTTAAAAACCATCTTGCCATTCACTTCACTGACATCGCCGTAACCTTCTACGAAACCATCTCCTTGTTTCTTAAGCGCTACCTGTCGCACTGACATAGTTCCTTCAGATTTAAAAGAATAATCAGCGATAAGAACGTCTCCCATCATTTTGCCCTGAAGGGTTCCTACATTTTGATCTTTCTGGTTATTCTTGACGAGCAGCATTCCGGTCATCGTTCCATACACTTCACTGAGCTGAAGATAGATGGTGTCATTGTTTCCGAAATACCGGTAACATGATGCTTCTTTTGCCTGGCTGGCAGGGTTTTCATTTTTAACCTCTTCCGCCGGAGTTGTCTTTGCATCTGCATTGGATTGATCTGCAGGTTTAGAATTGCAGGCTATGATAATGTTGCTTATGGCGAATAAATAAAAAAAATAAGGTTTCATATATAGTATTAGTTTGAGTTTATTCAATGATTGTAGTTGTAGCCCGGACTATTTAAGCAGGAGTTTTTATTTTTAGTATAACCCTACTTTGCCTTTTACGGAATCAAAGATAGCTTTTGAATCATATCCGATTCCATCTTTGAATACATACCGGATATGTCTAATGCTGCCCGGATCGGAGGCCAAATTACCGTCCATCAATATCAGGTCAGCCGCTTTACCTTTTGCAATGCTTCCCGTATCAAATTGTTTTCGCAGGTATTCTGCGCCGCTCAGGCTGCAAAGCTTTACTGCCTCTGCGGTCGTAAATCCCGATTTGATCAGCATTTCAAGTGTCCACATATTGGCATATCCTGCTATAGTTCTGCCGGAACCTGTCGGGTCGGTACCTACCACCAACTTGCCACCCATGTGATAAAATTTCCTGATCCAGTATAATTCTTTATTGAACAAAATATTATCAATAGAATCTCCCTTCGCATCCTGGGCTGAATATTTTCTGACTTCTTCAAGAATATCCGGATGTAGTGCCTGCTCACCACCGCCCAGGATCAATTCATAATTTTTCAATGGAGCGAAAACCGGTAGCGTTGTTGTGATGGCAACATCTTTTTTTATCAGGTAATTCATCAGGCTATCCATTTCCGGTGAATCTTTATCCAGTGCTAGCAGGCTTGACGATACATGCCTGTAATCACATTGATCCTGGATCTTGCCGTTGATAAAATCACTGCTGACCATGAAGCCATGTTCAAGATCATCGATGCCTAGTTCTGCAGCTTCTCTATAACTTATTGAACACAGATGGCCGGTAACTTTTAAACCTCTTGCATGAGCGTGTTGTAACACTTCTTTCAAATCATCCCTTGAAATGTTCATGTACACTTTGAAGGAAGTACAACCCAGGTTAGTCCAAAAATCAACTACGGGCCCGGTGGATTGACTGGCAGGAAGGATAGGAAGCTGTGGTATTCCGAAATTATTTTCTCTTTCGATGAAAGGACCTGTTACATCCATTTTCGGTCCGATCATCCTGCCTTCTTTAATCAGTTTTTTAATATTCAGATCCGTATACGGAGAAACACATCCACCTGTACGAATGGTCGTCGCGCCACCGGCAAGGTACATTCGCGGGAATGTATTTGTCATGTTGACGATATTAAATTCATCTTCGAAGGGTTTAGTGTAAAACATATGTTCGTGCAGCATCACAAAACCGGGGATCAGTGTTTTGCCCGTACCGTCAATGGTAAATGTTCCATTTGCAATGGAAACTTTATCAGAAGGGCCGACGAAAGAGATGATGCCATTTTTCACCATCACCGTCATGCTATCTTTCGGATCAGCACCGGTGCCGTCTACAAGCGAAACATTTGTGATAGCAAATACAGGCTCCCTGAATTTAATAAACGGTTTGACCTGGTCAGAAAAATCCTGTGATGACAAAACGTTAGTTGAGGACAGGAAGAATAAAATAAACAGGAAGAAAATAAACTTATGCATGCTCTAATTGCTGGTTGATAGCTTGTACAAGGACTTGTTCGCTGACTACGCCTGAATGACGCCATTTTATTTCGCCTTTCTTAAAAAGTATCAGCGTCGGAACACCCCTGATTTCATATGCTGTAGCAGCCTTAGGATTTTTGTCGATATCCACTTTCAGAAAAGAAACCTGGTCACCGAATTTCTTATGCGCTGATTTTAAGATAGGCTCCTGCATTTTGCAAGGGCCACACCAGACCGCGTGAAAATCGACCAGTGTAGGCTTTTCCGAATTGATTTTGTCAGTGAATGCAGACATGGAAGAAGAAGCTAAGGTTAATGCGGAGCGAAGGTAATAACTCCCGGACAAATTTTTTTTTCGTGAATCGTGATTCGTGAAATGTAAGAAACAGAATATTCAAAAACAGACTTGATCATAAGACTAAAAATCGTTTCTACACCATATAAACATTAGGTTTTAGGATTTGGTTGGGTTTTGTAAGCAGAATTATTGTACAATAAAATTTAACCTGCAGACAGCGTTTTGTCTTCATCTGGCATCTCTAATCTACAAACAAGAAAAGTAAAGAAATGGCAACAAGAATTTTAATTTTTATGATGATGGCTCTGGTCCTTGTGAAATGCAGCGATACAGAATCATTCATTCCGGATCCTCATGCAGCTAAATTCACGTCATCTGCTTTTGTGGAAGTACGCGATGTGAATGGTCAGCCAATGGAAGATGTGCAAATTAATCTTGGCAACAGGATAGAGTACACCAATGATGATGGAGTGGTCTACCTCAGAAATGTAACGATGGAAACATCAACGTATGTGACGGCTAATAAGCCAGGATTTTTTCATGGTTCAAGACGTTTTTATCCGATGCCTGCACAAACACAGTTTGTAAAGATCATATTGCTTCCTGCTACTACAACAGGAACAATACAATCAGGCAACGGTGGTACAGTAGCTATCAGCGGTGGAACAACGTTACAATTTCCATCAAATGCAATTGTGGATCATAACGGAAACAGCTATGATGGAGCAGTCAATGTTTTAGCACAACCCATTTCAGGTGGTGATCCCAATCTTTCCTATAAGATGCCAGGTGACCTTGTGGGAAATAATGTAGCCGGAGAACAACAATGTCTCGCCAGCATGGGCATGGTGGTAGTTGAATTAAGATCTCCTGCAGGTGATCTCTTACAAGTGAAGAGCGGTGCAAAAGTGGAATTACGCGTAGAAGTTCCAGCGCAACTTATTGGTAATGCACCTTCGTTCATTCCGATGTGGTATTTTGATGAAACGCTTGGATACTGGAAAGAAGAAGGTGAAGCAACGCTCGTAGGAAATAATTACGTTACAGAAGTTGGACATTTTAGCTATTGGAATTGTGATGCAGGCTTTCCGACTTTTAAATGGGGCGCATCTTTCGTTTATGAAGATAGTTCACCTGCCAGCCAGGTTGAAGTTTGTATTACGATCCTGGATTTGGGTACTACACGATGTGCATATACAAATGAAGAAGGTATCGTTTGTGGTTTAGTGGCTTCAGATCAGCTTCTCCTGATGGAAGTGAAAAGTCCTTGCGGCGATATTCTTTTGTCACAGCAAATAGGACCATTTTCTGATACTACGATGATGGGGCCGATCACTATTCCATCCAGCAGTGTGACATTCACTGAGGTGTCCGGAGTAGCAGTGGATTGTAATGGTAATCCGGTGACCAACGGATACGCAAAGATCAGGATCAATGAGAACAATTATTATGCAGTGCTGGATTCCATCACAGGTGCATTTTCAATATCGGCGATGAATTGTGACCAAAGCGATATTACAGTTACCGTGTATGATGCAGCAGCATTGAAGCAAAGTCTGCCACAGACATTTAGTTATGCTCCTGTGATCGATGCCGGTACTATTAGTGTGTGTGAAGCACTCACTGAATACATTGATATCGAAATCACAGGTTTCGCTGATCACTTTGTGTATTTGGATCCTGAAGAAAACGGCGAGGGTAATTTTACAAGGATTTTTGCTCACGACAGTACGATTACAACTTTCAAATATTTTTATGTCAATTTTGAAGGCATAACACCGGGAACCTACATTCCTCAAGGTTATGAGATTGGATTTGAATTGCCAACGGGAGTACAGGTTCGTGCTACATCAGTGACATTACAGGTGACATATTACGGAGGTCCCGGAGATTATATCCAGGGCAATATAAGCGGCACATTAAATACAGGTCCGAATGGTGGAAACATTGAGTATCCATTCACAGGAATATTTTCAATCCTGAGAGAATAGGATTTGGATGCAGCTTTGCCGGAAAGAAATATAAAGATGAGGAGTAATTTAATTGTAAGCGTTAGGGTAGGAGCGAATATTTGTTTGGAATGAGGAATTCCGGATGGATGTAAACTCCTACCTTTTTGAATTCAGAATGTAGAATTCTGAATTTGGAATTTTGAAGTGAAAAAAAATTAATTTTACTATTCAATCGTCAATCGTCAATCGTCAATCGTCAATCGTCAATCGTCAATCGTCAATCGTCCATCGTCCATCGTCCATCGTCGATCAGGAAGCCTTGTGTTCATAGAATAATAACCTGTTTTTGAAGAGCGTCAACTCTTTCTGAAGGCTATCCATACGGTCGAGAAGGTGAGAGATCGCTTCAATTCCTTCCATATTGATCTCAAGATCGTAATGCAGCCTGATCATTCGTTCAATATCTTTAATTCTATTGCCTGGAATGTACCGGTTGTTTTCAATGACCGTGATCTCTGTCAGTCCGTATTCAAGTAATGCATTGACAAAATCTACTTCAATACCATAGTGCTGGCAGAACTGGTCGACGGATATGATATTTTTATTTGCCATCTTTTCTCAGTTTGGATAATTCATTGAACAATTCAATTTCTTTCGCAGACAGGTTTGTTGGGATTTTTATTTTATAGGTCACATACATATCGCCAAACTGGCCTTCTTTTTTGTACACCGGGAATCCTTTTCCTTTAAGCTTCACTTTTGTTTCGCTTTGGGTTTCGGGCTTGACCTTGAGCTTTACTTTGCCATCTATCGTTTCAACCATGAGATCACCTCCAAGGACTGCTGTATATATATCCAGGTCAATATTGGTGTAAAGGTCAGGTCCTTCTCTTCTGAAAGGCGTATCGTTTTCGATTTGAAAGGTGATATAAAGATCCCCGTTGGGGCCACCATTTACACCGGGTCCGCCATGACCGGTGATCTTGATGGTCTGTCCGTTTTCAATTCCGGCAGGTATCGTGATCCGTATATTTTTTCCATTGACAGTGAGTGTCTGCTTTTGTGTTGTATATACGTCGCGCAAACGGAGATGTAGCTCTGCGTTGAAATCCTGTCCTCTGAATTTAGTCTGGCTGCTTCTTCTTCCAAATGCATCGGAAGCTCTTCCGGAAGATTCACCACGACCTCCAAAGCTCCCTCCTCCAAACATGGATTCAAAAAATTCAGAAAAATCACTTTCGTTAAATGCACTTTCACCGGTACTTCCCTGGCCCCGGCCTCCTGGGCTGCGCCCATATTGCTGCTCATATTGCGCTTGTTGCTGACGTTGCTTTTCAAATTCTTCAGCATGCATCCAGTCCTTTCCGTACTTATCATATTTCGCTCTTTTGACCGGATCGCTGAGCACTTCATTGGCTTCATTGATCTGTTGGAATTTCTGCTTGGCTGCAGGGTCATTTGGATTCAGGTCCGGATGCAGCTTGCGGGCAAGCTTCCGGTAAGCTTTTTTGACGTCAGCTTCTGTGGCTTTTTTATCAAGCCCAAGAGCTTTGTAGTAGTCAACGAATTCCATTAAAGATGTAATTGAATATTACCTGAATAATAAAATTGATAATTGCATTAGGTCAAGACTAAGGTAGAAAATTTAAGTGCTTTTCCTGCAATGGGTATTAAAGATAGAATTCACAGTACATAAAAAAATAGTGAAGGAGCACGTAGCTCCTTCACTGTAATCAATCAAACTACTCGCAAAAAAAAATACTCAATTCGTTTTCACAGTTTCAACCTGATGAGGTTCCTGGCTCATCACCATTCCTTTTGCAGAAAGCACTACATCTACCATGTCTTTTCCCTTTGACAGCTCGACCTCATAGCCATTTCCATGATCAGCATTCTCCATCTTACTTGCTGACCCGATGGTATAACCGGTAAATTGCTTTGTGATTGTTTCCTTCACTGCAGCCGGTATTTCAGTGGTTTTGATGGAGGTGTCCGTCCTGAGCCATCCGCCTGATGGAGTGAAATGTGCAGACTCAAAGGCATTGTTCATTGAAAATTCCGCTACATAATTTTTGCCATCCTCCATTTTCCAGTTGGTGTGTGTGACGGAAGGGAATTTAGATTTGAAGGATGTGGCAACAGGAGCCGGCACTTTATCAAGCGTTAATTTTTGAGCGCCAATATGGCCACATAGGAATGCAGCACATATAAGCATGAAGAATTTATTTTTCATGATTTTATGGTTTAATGGTTAGAAAGAAATGTCGACCAGATACATTGTGTAAATGGTTGCGAAATAAAAGTCATTAAACCGAGGGCGGATGGAAAATATCGGATACATAATCGGATAAACAAAATTCATCCGTAATGTTTTCAGCATGAAGGGGCTCAAATAAGGATTTATGTGAAGGTTGAATTGCAATGGTCAATACACCAATCACCTTTACGTGCTGATGATGCTTTGGGGGCAATGTGTGTGATTTCTGTGCATCGTGATGCTCCCGGTCATCCGACTTTCCATCAAGATTCAACATGTGACCGGTCACAAATCCAAAAATGGAAAGGCCCGGCTGCTCTGTTGATTTGCAATAGCGATACATATCCGGAATATCCTGCATGCTGGAAAAATCGCCCATGGGCAAACAAAGTGTGCCGAGGGTATAATAGGCTAACAGAAATATGCTGATGATTCGATTCAAGATGTGTGGATAACGGCGCGTCTAAAGATAGTATTGCAACCAATAGCCGTTAGAAAGGCCCTGAATTATAAATGCATTGTTAATGAAAAAAAGCAGGGGGCAGGGCAAAAACATTAAGCAATAGGCAAAAAGGAATTGGCAAGATTCATTATCAAATTTTGAAAGGCAGCAAATCCTTAATCCTTCTTTTTTTCTCCAAGGGAAAACCAATTTCCTGAGTCATCTTTGAATAAAGCTTCAAAGCCGTAAAATTCTTTTTTTGGTGGTTTTGTGAATTCAACTCCTTTTGCTTTCAATTCTTCATAGGTAGCGAGAAGATCGTTGCATTCAAAAACCCCGAATCCGAAAGTGCCTTGTTTAACCAACGCCCTCATTTGTTCGGCAGCTTCTTTCTTGAACATCATTCCTTCATCAATGGCCATAAGTGTAATTTCAAGATCCGGTTGTTCCGGTGGATTGACCGTGAGCCACCGCATCCCCGGGCCCATGGCCGCATCCGTATGTACTTTGAAACCCAGCTTGTTGACATAGAAGTCAAATGCACTGTCCTGGTTAAGGACGAAAATGCTGACATGATTCATTTTTGTGATCATCGTGTTTATTTTTGATTTAGATGTGAAGAAGTCACAAATATCAGCATTGCAAAAAGGGTAAGCTTCTTGAAAATTGCTATTTTATGTCCAGCCTTTTTTTTCAGCAAAACAATTCGGGATAAAATTGAATGGCATTTCTGCTACGGCAATGAGCAATTTGTGTTGTTGTGACTGGTATGCAGATGGAGATTGCCCTACTAGTTTGCGGAATAATCCTGAAAATGAACTTACGCTTGTGAAACCTACTTCAAAGCAAACTTCTGCAACAGGCATCTTTGTGCGCAGAAGAAGCTTTGCATGATCAATCCGCACGGTGATCAGGTATTGATGGGGAGTCTTATCGTAGATGGTGCTGAATAACCTGATAAAATGAAATTTCGAGAAGAAGGCTTCATCTGCTATTTCGGCCAGGTTTATGTTGTCATGGAAATGTTCGTCAATGAACATTTTGGCCTGAACGATTCGACGGTATAAATAGATTTTAGGATAGAGATCTTCAGGCATGTTTCAAAATTCCGGGATAAAGGTATCAGGATAAAAATTTGAATCATGTTTTCCTAAAACATTAGGATATTTTAGGAAAACATCATGATGTTTTAGGAAAACATCATGATGTTTTAGGAAAACACTATTGAACTTAATGGAAAATTTAAATGATTGATTTTTAAATGTTTAGCATAAAGGTTAATGAAAGCAATTCAAATCATGTTTTCCTTAAACATCAGGATATTTAAGGAAAACATTATAATATTTAAGGAAAACACTTTAGTATTTAAGGAAAATATTAAATGATTGATCTTAAATGAATTATAAAATAAGTACAAAATACAATCCTTGAAAGGCTTATTACAATTTCTCAAAATGTGTCGCCATCTCAGAATTTTTCGGAACGATCACCAGAATATAATGTCTCGGTAAAAACCAGCCAACCTGTTGCATGAAATCACCTAATTTTTCAGGATGCCCCACTTCCTCCTTGAAAATATTGAATGCTAGTTCCTGGATCATTTTCCCTTCAATACTCCTGGAGATCAACATGACTTTCGGTTCAGCAATGTTGAAGTATTGCAAATATTTCCGGATGACATTCCTTGCCTTCACAGGTAAAAAGGATTCGCTTGGTTGAGCTATCAATACCTGTTCATTCCTTTGGATAGTTACTTCGGGCTCAATGGGTACATTTTCAACCGGCGAATAAAAAACTTTATTGGTAGACAGGTTCACAATGTCGCCGTATGAAAAAACCCAATCAGCACTATTTTCTTTTGGATTGATGACTACTCCATAACCATTGTCAAGGAGGAAATCCTCGGCCATATTTTTTATGCAATAGGATGTAAATGGTTTTCCGGGTTCAGGAGTATGGAGACCGAAATATGGAAAGCCATCTGGACCTTTTACGATCTGAGGTTCTGCACATGCAAAACTTGAAGTCTGCACGTCGTTTAGAAACTTCTGATGCCAGATATCATCCCGCAGGTTGGCTGATATGGATAGTAAGTCAACTATGGATTGGGTTTTCGTGATATCACATTCTGGTCGGGGAGTAGTCATTCTTCAGTTAATTCGTTTCATTTGAAATAGTGATCGCAGGCAAATAATTGTCTTGTAATTAATTCATCAATTCCCGGATGCTGGTCAGATGATGATCATCATGTTCTGCTGTGAAGTAGGCCATGTCAACCGGTCGCATCAAAACCTGGAGCCTTGGGTGAAGCGATTTCACTTCATGTGTTGCATCGCTCAATTGTTCAAGACGGGAAATAAATATTTTTCTTTTTGCAGAGAATTGATCTATCAGCTCCGCGATGGAGTAATTGTTGTGATGAGCATTATACGTAGCTGCATTTTTTGGATCAGCCGGACGCAGGATTTCTTTTTTAGCTAAGAAGTCATCGATCCTGCCTTCATGCAAATTTTCCAGGTCAGAAAGATGTCCTATTTGTTCCTTGATGCTCCATTTGTCACCGGTTTTGCGTTCACCCTCTTCTTCTGTTATAGATGCGGTCATTTCTCTCAGTCGTGCCGGCGTGCCGCGAAGGCGTTCCAGGATAGCAGGAAATAATCCGGAAGGAAAATCAAAATTGAACTTTCGTTCCATCCATTTAGTACGTTCCATGTGAGGTTGATTCAATGGTTACTATACAAAAACAATTCCTCCTCTTCTCCGGGCATCTTAAACGCTTTCTCAAAATGAAATCCAAGCTTTTCAAGCAATTTTATGGAAGCAACATTAAACGGAACCGAAAATGCAAGCACATGATCTATCTCCAGGGTTTCTTTTTCATGCCTCAATATGGCTGATGCACTCTCGAAACCATATCCTTTACCCGCATGCTCAGGAAGGAATGCAAAACCAATATCAGGGTGATCCAGGTAATCTCTTTTTAACAACCCGCATGCACCTATCGGAGTGTCATCCGAATTCAAACTAACCAAACACATTCCAAATCCATTCTCCCTGTAACTTTTTATAGGTCCATTCACCAGGTAAGCCTCAGCATCTTCAATCGTCCGCACCTTCCGGTCCCCTATAAATTCAAGCCACCCTTTTGAATTCAGCAGCTCAACTATAAATGATGCATCAGGAATATCAAAATCCCTCAATACCAGGCGGTCCGTCTTAAGGAAATACTTCATATAAATGAAAAAAGAAAATCGAAAAATGAAAAATGAGTAGTGAGATCGAGAAACGAAAAAAGAGTAGTGAGAAACGATTTCTGAACTCACAGATCACCTATTGGTACTCACTACTCATTACTCACTTTTCACTTATCATTTTTCTCTATCGGATCATTACCATCTTCTGAACAGCAAGGAAACCATTGCTCTGTAGTTGACAAATGACTACTCCGTCCTTAATCCCTAAATCGGTATTTGAAATCTGTACCGTATTTATTCCATTGTCAAATTCTCTCCTGATCTCTTTTAAAAGATGACCTGACAGATCAACTATTCTGATGGATGCCCATCCTGCCTTTTCCAATTGAAAACGGATCTCTGTAGTAGTTGAAAACGGATTTGGCTCGTTAGGGAATAAAATATTTTCAGATAATGGATTTTCGTTTTTCAATACGTCTATTTCCAGGTTAATACGCTCCAATTCATCCCCTGTATAAGCTTCAGCTTGTAGCTTGTTATTATCCAGATTCATCATGTTTGACAAACGTCCGGAATGCTGTGGAGTACCCTTTATGCTAAAAAGAATCTCATCATTACCATAGCTCAGCGTCGTGAACGAATTCCAACTGATATAAATCAGTCCGTCGGGAGCAATATGGATGTTATCATTTCCAATATCCAGCGACCCGCCAGTTACCTCATGAATTTCAAACCCATTCAGCTGCAATGCCAGTTGGAATCCGGCGACATCTATAAAATTCCTTGACGTAATATTGATTTGCACCGGAGCTCCTGTCGTAACATCCATGTCTTCAATTCCAAATTCTAAGGCTTGATTGCCTCTCATCCCAACTACGGATCCGAGTAAATTTGATTTTGCATCGCCATTGACATCCCCGATTTTCACACCTGTGAAATTCGCATCATGAATATCCTGAGAAAGCGCTTCAATGACGATCGTCTCATTAAATCCCCATGGATAGGTTCCTTCCAGATTTGGATCAGCGGTTCCAAAACGCCAGCTTGTATTGTTTGGTAACTCGGCATATTTACCTAAAATAAGTTTCCTCAGCTCAATGATATCAATTACACTGACCGAATTACTCTTGTTCGCATCTGCAGCTATTAACTGGTAGGGAGAAACAAGTTTTTTCTTACCTAAAAGATGCTTTTGAATCGCGATCAGATCAAGCGTGCTGACCCCATTCATAAAACCAGTATTTTTATAACCAGTTAAATAATATTGTTGTCCGGGAACATTTTCGTCAAAAGTATACTGTCCCTGTTCATTTGTCAATACCACATCGCCGCCCTGGAATGCAGGATTTTCAGATCGATAGATTTCCACATCCTTCACTGCACGTCCCTCTTCAGTTGTAACCACTCCCTGTATGATAGGTGTAATAATAAAAGGCACACAGCTCGCCGTTATTTTGATTTCATCCAGGTCCCATGCCGCAACAGCAGCCCCATTATCTACAAGGCAATAAGGCAATAGTTCAAAACGGAAAACGGTCGGGCCATTAGCAACGAAAAGTATGTCATCTGTAAAATTATAAGATTTCAGAGTCCACGCATTCGTAGTAGAAATATCTTCATTCCTGTAGATTTCAGTTCCGTTCTTTAATACACGTATGCCATATTTTGTAGGGAAATTATTTGGTCCTGAATTACCACTTATCCAGCTGAATGTTACCGGTGCCTGTTCGAAAAATGATAAGCCTGTCAATTGCACTGCAGTATCCTGTGCAGGTGTAACTGTTACTTCAAAGACAACGGATCGTTCACTTCCCGGAACATACGTACAGGTGTCAAGAGAGCTCACACACATGGCAATGGAATTGCTCACTCCGTTTGTACATGAATGTTTATTGTCTGCCGGTGGATCACGGAACAAAATACTGGCTGTCACCTGCGCACAGGACAATGGCTCGGGATACAATGGGGTAAATTCTGAATAGTCCATATCCGTTCCATCACCATTGTTGTGAGAAACGCATGCATTAAGATTATAGTGAATGGTTGTCTGAAGGACTCTTACTTTGATCGTAAGTATGCTGTCACATCCGTTTACAGAAGTTAGATCCTGGATATATAATCCGGCCTCTGTATAAGTTTCGCCATTGATGTGCAATGCTTGTCCGAACAGGATCAGGGTATCAATGGAAGCCGTGAGCGGGGGATCTGTAGAAACCAGATAATCACATGATGCCTGGCAAGTATCACCGAAGCCTGTCAGCCAGCGTACCTCGGTAGTATACGTACCTCCACTTCCGATAGTGATAGCACTTCCGGTATTTGATCCGATGATATCTGGTCCGGACCATACCGTGCTGACGATTTCATTACCTGTACCATCTGCAGGGATAACCTGGGGATTAGAAGTAAGTGAAGATGTCCCACCCTGGCACAGATGTGTAGGACCTTCAATGCCACATGCATAATATGTAGGAAGGAAAAATACATCCTGCCTGATGAGGCGTTGTGAAAACCACCATGAGTTAATAGTGTTCAGATTGCCGAATCCAATATTTGCCCCTATGTTAAAATTAGTCCACCGGTGACATGGGTTTACACATCCTGTGATCTGCACCGAAGGCTCACCGCTGCCGGATAGTTGAAAAATATTCGAATCATCATAGTGGAGCAATGGAATGCTTGCTGCCGGCCGCACAGCCTCTATCATAAATCCCTCAGTCATGAATTCTGCATCATAGATGGGAAAATGGTAAATGCCCTGTGCGTATGAAATAATAACCGGTATAGTGGTAGAAGAATTTTCAAGCACAGGATTACCCAGTCCGTCCAATCCATCCCAGTCAATACAGGTCGGTATTCCAACTTCTTCCGCAGTGACCGTGTGTGAGATCACTATATCTCTTGTTCCGGGTGTATACATATCATCAGGCCCGTCAAAATCCAGAAGCAGGTCAATCTGACCGACTTTGGTAGTGGTGATCTTTATACAAAATGCTTCAGCATTGCAACGGGTCACACCGAGGAGATTTATTTCACCGGAAACGGCTGTTTTACATATTTCGATTGGATCGTTGAGGAATATGGAATACTCGGACTGCGTCGTATTCAAATCCTGAACGCTCTTGCGGTCTTCACTTACATTGCCTGTATTCTGGGTCCCAAAACTATTGAAGGCTACATTAAATGCTGCGGGTTGGAATCCTGCGCCGTTGAAATCAATCTTGGTGATAAAAGCAGCGTGTTCATCATCGGGGTCTGGGGCACAGACATAAAATGCGCCGTTAAAGGGACGGTTTGGAAAGCCAAAGTCATTGATCGCAAAAAATGACCAGTTATATGACCAGATACGACCTTTCTTTTCCGCAGCAGGTACCGCGGCACAATCCGCTACGGTGACATCCCAGAAATCAATCAGAAAATCTGAGCCACTCTCATTTTGAAATTCAACATAGTAATCACCGGCTCCGGTCCATCCCTGCGAATTCAAATCTGCAGAAGATACCAAAATGGCATCATAACCTCCGGCGCCATGCAATTGCGTAGGGCCGGTGAAAGCACCTGACCAGTCGACGATGTTTTCATCACCCGGGTTGATAGCAACTGGCCCGAAAACGACATTTCCATTTGGATCTTTTATCCGGTATTCATAGCTGATATGCTGAGGATTAGGAGAGGTCACATTAGGGTGTCCAAAACTGAATCCCAGGTAGATGCATTCCTTCGTTGGATCTATGATGTGGACGTATAGCCGGCTATGAGGATCAGGGTTTGTGTATGAAGCAAAGCTGTTGTAGGCGGGGTGATTAATATGAAGTGCCGCTATATCCGTCGTAGTGTTGCCATTGATCATAATAGCTCCATTGGGGGCAACCTCATGAGTTCCTTCAGCAAAAGCTAAATGAAAACTGAATAATGAAACTGTAAATACCAGAGTAAGAAATCGCATAGTAAATTTTTTTTGCTTTGAATTTGATCAAAAATAGCAAAAAGAAGAATATGAGAAAATTCTATATGAAATCCCGGCTGATCACCGGGATTATTAAGGAACTCAGATCGATCTGAGATTTTAGGTGTGCTAAGGAATTATACAGTGAATTGTTGGGCCGTGGGTACGTAAATATGGAAAGTTGCACCTTTTCCTGGGTTCATGCTTTTACCGGGTTGGCAGGCTTCAGGTTTTTATTTGCTCATAAAATCGAGCAAAATACCGGACAATACTTCCACGTCATTCATCTCCATCGGATGTTTGAAGCCTGGTATGATCTTCAATTCTCCATTCGGAAGTCTTTGAGCAACGGCATCAGATTCCTCAATGGAAACCATTTTATCTGCTGATCCTATGCAAATGAGCACCGGATTAATAATTTTTTCAAAATCGTCTGCTGTCATTGCAGCTCCATTGCCTAATGCAGACATCATGTCAGCAGTTTTTCTCAGGATCATTTTCCAGTCATTTGCCATATGCACAAGCCTGAGATTTTCTGCAAATTTTGGAATTTTTTCTTCGATGATTTCAGGGATGAGCATGCTGACTTCTTTTTCTGCGGACGTTTTATTCCAATCCATTTTTGTACCAAGCGTCATGATTTTATGCACTTTTTCCGGGTATTGTATGGATAATTTCAAAGCGACATAACCTCCCATGCTATATTCGAAAATATTTACTTTCTCAAAATCGTGCAGGGATAAAAATGTTAGAGTGTCCTGTACAAATTGTTCAATCGAAAATTCAGTTGTATTAGTATTATTGCCGTGTCCTGAAAAATTGAAATCATACACTTCAAAATGAGGAGCCAGATTTTGTTTCAGGGCTGAAAATTGTTCTTTGCTTCCTAACGCACCGTGCAGAAGAAGTAATGTATTTTCCATCATGATCGCACAAAGAAAGAGGAAAAGTATTTTCAAAAAGGATTTCTCCAAAATCCTTTTGATGCGGTTAACCTTGTAATTCTTTCAGGACTTTTTTTGGCAACTTTGATTTCACCAGCTCATATGACTGATGTATATAATATTCCCATTGCTTTTTTGGCATTGTATTCATGTCGGTCACCAATACCCATTTATACCTGGCGACATACGGAGCGGGTTCAAATCCTTTACGTGATGACATTTCATCAAATTCATCATCCTTTACCTTAAAGGATACGGAAGGAGGTGTCTGCAATCCGGTCACACAAAACATCTTGCCTCCAATGCTGAAGCACAGGTCGTTTCCCCATTTGATATCTTCTGTGACATGGGGTAGCTTTTTACAAAGTGCCCGTAATGATTCAATATCCATAATTCAGGATTTAGGTTGAAAATAATTGATTTCCCACCATCCCTGCAGTCGTGCCACCAGTACTCGTGCCACCAGTACTCGTGCCACCAGTACTCGTGCCACGAGGTCGTAACAGGTTGATGTACAGGGCGTCCAATAAGGTTTTTGAAACCATTTTTGACTGTGATTTTGGACTGGAAATGATATAATTAGTGAGTCTTGAAATCTTAAGGATAGCCAGATTTCGAGCGGAAAGTATACATTAACAAAGACAGGGAAAATCAGAAAAGTTAATCCTGAAGAGATCGGAGATCAGCAACCGGACTTACTAATTGTTCATGACAAACAAGAATACCGATTGATATGCTCTGGAACGAGATAAGGATCAGATTCCTAACCAACGTTCATACTCTTCCTTTCGGACTGTGACTACAGGAATTTGTTTCCTGGTCTTTCGTCCCCGGAAGAGGTTAATAATCCGGTTTACAATACGCATCATGGGAATGATTTGTTATAATAACGATCTGAATTGCACTTATGTTGATACGTAGTACGTAATTTTCAAAATCATTACATAACAAATATAAAGAAAAATATTAATATGTAGAGATTTATTGATTTCCCCCGATATCCGGCTGGATTTCCCTGGCTTTTGCCCTGAGTTCATTGGCTTTCTCCATGTTGCGTTTCAATTGGTAGGCATTTGCAGCATTCCACAATACAGGCGCTGAGTTGGGAAAGATAGCCATGGCCTGATCAGCCACAACCAGGTTATTATCATAATCACCCAGCGATCTGTATACCGACATCAGATTGACATATGCCATCATCGTATTGGGATCAATCCGGATCGCTTTTTTCAGCGTAGCTATAGCTTCATCAGGTCGCTTGAAATTATTGTATTCAGTAGCCAGGTTGACAAGTGCAGGTACATGATTCGGGTTTCCTTTCACGGCTCTTTCATAGTAGGCCAATGCTTCATCATGTTTCTTCAGATGTTCCATTTCCAATCCCATCATGTTGTTAAACCTGGGTGAATTCGGTGATGTCTTCAGCGTAGCCTGTGCAAGCGTCAGGTTGCTTTTCCAGTCCGATGCCCTCAGCCATGTTCTTCCCATGAAAAACAGGATCAGTAACCCAGCCAATAGATATGCAGGCACCTTGCCCTTTTGAGCATTATATAACCTGACCCATAAAGCGGCCATGGCCACTATGATCCCTATCGAAGGGATATACAGGATCCTTTCGGCTTTCAGGAATCCTGCTGCAAAAACCAGATTTGAAACCGGAAGGAGGGTGAGAAAGAAAAAAGCGATTCCCCATGAAAAAGCTATCATTTTTGATCGCAGCCATATAGCACCCAGGACCAATCCGATAAGGGCGATCAGAGAAAGAAGCACCTTCGGATTTCCAAAGCCAACAATTGGAACCTCATCTGTCCAGTAATCCGCAGATAGATTCACCGGATAAACATGAAGGATTAAATATTCAGCAGTGGTACGAATAGATGTAGCGATTCTGTCAGAAGCGTTTACCACAAGCCATTGTTCATGCGGCACAGGCGGACCTGTGATCTTGCTATGCACCATCCAAAGACAAATGCAGATCAGCATTACACTTCCTGCAGCGATCCAGGTACGTTTATTTGCTAAGCTATATTTCTTCGCATTGAAATAATAAATCACTTCCTGCAATGCAAGGACGATGGGTATCATGAAGCCATGTTCTTTGGAAGTAATTGCTGCGAATGTGGATACGAGAAGAGCAATAAGCCATTTCATATTTCCACCTTCACGCCAATGATGATAACTTATACATGCTGTGAGTATAAAAAGAGCAGACATTAATTCTGCCCTGCCCACAATGCCTGATACAGCTTCGGTGTGTATCGGATGGATAGCAAACAGAAGACCTGAAAGAATGACCAGATATTTATTTTTAAATAATAGACCAAGCAGCTTCATCAGGGCGAAGCAAACCAGGGCATGAAGAAGGATATTGATGATATGAAATGGAACCGGGTTGTTACCGGTCATGGCATATTGAAGTGCATACGTTGTGAGCGTCAGCGGCCTGTACAGGCTTTTGTCAGTAGCATCAATCTTTCCTGACCAGTAATGCGAAGACCATATCTCAGGGATATGATCCATGGACCTGATCATCAGATTATCCTCTATGATCGGGTTGTCATCCAGCGTAAATTCACCCGTAAAAGAAGGTATATAAACAAGGATGGCTAAGAGAGGAATGATCCACCAGGTATGTTTCATCCACGATGGTTCCGGAAGCCTGGACTTTATTTTCTTTTTTGCCATTCGAACGAGTAGCAGCGAAAATAATCAACCAGAGTGAATAGTGAGTAGTAAGTAGTGAATCGTGAGACGTGAATCGTGAGACGTGAGCGATGTCCGTCATGAGTCCGGTATCCGGCATCCTTTCATCCGTCATCAAGGCAGCAAAATCTTAAATCTTAAATTAATTCGCATCTATCACTTTCCCTGACCCGTTGATCTCAGCGCTGATATGCGGATGTCCTTTATAAAAAATATCTCCGCTACCGATGATAAAGGCATCGAGGTCTGTAGTCACATTCACTTCTGCACTACCACTTCCTACAGTCCTGACATCGGCAAAATCAGATGCCAGGTTAAATGATCTCAGCCATCCGCTTCCTGTAATCTCAGCATCAAGATTCTTAACCGAACCTTCAAGATATGCATATGCAGAACCTGAAAGCTCGAGATCAAGATCATCCGTGAACAAGGCAAAATCCAATTCGCCTGATCCGGAAAGGGTGATATCCATATTCCTTTCCTGGTGAAAATTACTCTCACCATAGATGGAGCTGCTGCCTGCGCAGTCCAGTTCTTTGATTTCGGGGACAAATATTTTGATGAGGAAATCATTTGGGTGGTTTCCATGCTCATCAATGGAGAGCCGGTTGTTGACGACTTTCACCTCGACATCATCTACATCCCGTTGTAGACCTCTCAGGGTCACCTGGAATATATCCGATTGAATAATCCTTACATCTGATGACGATGCAAGGCTAATGCGATCAAAAGCATCTGTGTCAAGTGTGACCTCGACTTCATTGATCCCATGTTCCGGATCACAGGAGACAAATACTACCATCAGCAAGGGAAGGAAGGGTAAAAAGTTAGTTTTCATAAGTTTTCAAAGTTGATCAGATGATATGTCAAATGTATAAGCGTCAAAAACGCTAATGTGCTGTGAGAATGTTAAGCCACAGGATATTGGCGTTAAACTGTGTTAATAAGGCTATTGTCATTACTTTTGCACCCCTAAAAGGATAACAGATGGGAAGGATATTCGAAGTCAGGAAATCAACAATGTTTGCCAGGTATGACCGCATGGCCAAGCAGTTTACCCGTATCGGGAAGGAAATAGCCATTGCTGTCAAAGGCGCAGGTCCGGACCCGGACACGAATTCTTCGCTTCGCCGGGCCATGCAAAACGCGCGGAGTGTCAACATGCCGAAAGACAGGGTAGAGGCGGCCATTAAGCGCGCCATGGGTAAAGACATGGCCAATTACGAGGAAGTCATGTATGAAGGATATGGCCCTCATGGCATCGCGATCATAGTTGAAGCCGCTACAGATAATATCGTCCGGACAGTCGCCAATGTCAGATCCATTTTCAATAAAGGCAATGGCGCTATGAGCACCAGCGGAAGCGTGAGCTTTCAATTCAATAAAATGGGTGTTTTCAATCTTTCTCCGGAAGGCCTGGAGGCAGAGACGCTCGAACTTGAATTGATCGATGCAGGTCTCCAGGAAATGGGCGAGGGTGTCGATGAAAATGGTAAAGAAGTTCTCGTGGCCAGGTGTGGTTTTTCCGATTTTGGAAATATGCAAAAAGCCCTTGAAGAGAAAGGAATTCCTGTCCTCACATCTCACCTGGAATGGATTCCCACCACTACCGTAGAAATTCCTGAAGACCAGGCTGAAGAAGTCCTAAAGCTTGTTGCTAAGCTGGAAGCGGATGAGGATGTGCAGCGGGTGTTTCATAATCTGGGTTAACCCGGGAAGAAATCACCCTGATCAGAATCTAAAAACATCCTGGCCGTTACTAACTCTCAATGAAAATTATTCAGCTTTCACAAGGATCTCACTCAGCTGCATTTCCATCGAACGTATATGAAATATGTAATTTCCTGCGGCGAGAGGCTCAGTGATTTTTATTTCAAATTCATTTGAACCTTTGCGAAGCTTTCTAATTTCAGACCAAAACACTTTACCATCTTCATTAAAGAGAAATAGTTCATACAGGTCTCTTCTTGCCAGTACAGCATTTACTTTGAATGATTGTGAAAATGGATTTGGGAAAATAGAAATGGCATCTATGATCTCTACCACGGTCTTTTGTATTTTCCTGATCGAATCTGTTTCAACAGAATTTTCTTCATATTCAACAATCCTGATTCCTCCGGCCACAGTTCCCAAAAGGAAGCCTCCTTTCAGTACAACATTAATAGGCTCAGAGGCCGTTTGTTTATTCAATTCGATTCTTACATCAGGATACCCGGTGTAAGTGACCAGGACAGACAAACCTTGTTGCTCTAAAATTGATAGAGGGACTGAAAGCTGAAAGTTGCCATCAAGGTCTGTCGTAGTTCCTTTAAGAATTCTTTCAGCAGTCCCTACAATCATCACATTAGCATATATCACTGCCTCTCCGGTTTCAGCAACGACTGATCCTCTTATTATCTTTTCAGTTTCAACCGCATTGGGTTGACTTTCTTTTGGGATCGAATCCATCCTTATTTTTCCACGAACCTGTTGTTCTGTCACATAATGAGTAGACTGTGCATTTATTTGAGTTGCAGGAATACCTATAGCTAATGATGTTATTGCGGCAACTGCTGCAGTCCTGTGACGGAAGATATCAATGGCTGAAGGCGTGTTGATTTTAATATCCTTATTGATTTGCTCTGGTCTGAACTCACCGCATATTTTTCCATGATGTTGTGTGAAATATTCAAGGAGCTGCGGATCATTCATTTTTGTAAAATCAATGACAACCCGTTTGCATCCATAGCAAAATTTCCCATCCAGTGCCCGGAACATTTCAGTCGATGAAGTCTCACAGGGTGAAGGAATAGTCAGCTTGAGCGTTTTCTTTTTCATGGTCATTAGATTTATGGAAGAAAAAAAAGATATCAGGGAATAAATAGCAACTTCTTTTCGTAAAACTTTAGAATACAGGTCTGAAATGAAAACGAATTCACACGGCATATATCCGGGAAAAAAAATCTGAACTGTATACTAATGGTCAAAGAAAGAAGCCATAAAGAAAAAGGGCATCTCCTGATACATTCAGAAGATGCCCTTATCACGAAGATTGCATAAAAGCAACCCCGATATCTTTTTTATTCAATAACGATTTTCTTCAGCAGCAACTCACTTCCATTTTGAACCCTGACAGAATAGACACCCGGAGGCACTCCGCCAAGGAAAAGATTGTCGCTTCCTGCCACGGCCGTGAGCACTACTTTGCCATCCATATTGATCAGCGAAATTTTTGCACCCACAGGTATGGATTTGCCGTCACTGTATTTGATATACAATATCTCTGATGCAGGATTTGGATAGATCAACAAACGATCCTCGTCTGCATACTTTGTGCCAGTGACTAAGTATGCAACTTCATTAGACAAGGTCTCACACCCTGATGTAAATGTTGTAAGATGTACCTGATAAACACCACTGCCGGTCGGATGATAAGTAGATTGGGTAGCTCCGGGAATAGGTATACCATTTAATAACCACTGGAAGAAACCTGATGTAACATTTGATTCAAAATCCGCACCATTGTACGTTATGATCACTTCCGGTGGTGTCACCGGGAAAACATTCGCACTCAGCACTAAAGTGGAGTCGCCACATGCATCACGTCCTTTAACACTAACTGCCCCTGTTGCAGATCCCGCTACAAATTGTACGGAAGATGAATTTGAATTACCCTGAATAAACCAATCTGACGGGAATGTCCATTCAAACAAATCAACTCCGCTGAATTCAACTACAAAATTAACTGTATCACCGGCGCAGGGTTCGAGATTTCCCCTGATTTCAGAGATTGAAGGTGGTGTAGTACAGGAAGAATACTTCACAATATTGCCTCCAAAACCAGTAGCCCAGACTGCTTCCTGTCCCGGAACAGCAAAGATCCCCATCAGGGCATCAGGTGATTCATGAGAAAGATACCAGCTCGCACCTCCATTGTCAGTCCTAAGGACTACTCCATAACCATTACTTCCACCTGCAACCCAGCCAATATTCTCATTCATAAAAGAAATAGCTCTCCAGAAAGTTTTCACAGGCAATACCTCTGAGGCCCATGATTGTCCGCCGTTGGTGGTATGCCATATGGTATCTGTAAATGAAGAAGAAGTTACCCATCCTAGATTCGGAGAAAGAATATGCACATCAGAAAAATTATTTCTGTCGTCAGCATATTCAAGATCCCATGTGCCACCTCCGTCGTTTGTCTTTAGTATTTTTCCATTCGAACCCACAGCCCATCCTATCTGGTGATCATAGAAGTCCACTGCATTTACCTGATCAGACGGGCTATTGTATACAATATTCCATTGCACACCTCCGTCGTTCGTTTGATAAATTCTGCCGGCTTCAGTGGTCACAGCGATTTCAAAGCGATTGAATGCATCAAGATCAGTGATCTGGCCAAGATTCTGTCCTATCACCGTCCAGTTATCTCCCTGGTCTTCAGATAGAAAAACCTTTCCTGATGATGACCCTGCGATGACAACTTTATCATCGATCATATTGAGACCGTAGAAATTTTCATCACGCGGAAATTTGACAGGCTCCCATTTCGCACCACTATTTTTTGTGCGGAGTATGGTTCCATCAGATCCGCCTACCATGCCCACGAATTCATTATAGAAATTTGGTTCGAACATGGTTTCTTTTGCAGCAGGTATCTGGTCAGTCCATGTCACACCATAATCCGAAGTGTGCAATACAGAAATATATTTTCCTACTAACCATGCTTCACCGCTTGTATTTGCCCAGACGCCTAAAGTTTTGTTGCTGTTGATCACATTCGGGTTGACATCATTCCAGCTGGCCCCGCCATTGGTGGAAAAATATACATTACCATTATTCTGTGATGCCCAGAGATTATTTTCATCAGCTACATGCAGATCATTTATTCCTCCATCTACAGAAACCGGATGAAGTTCATTCCATGTGATTCCTCCATCAATCGTTTTGTATACAAAATCCCGTGATGCCAGGTATCCGACTTCTTCATTGATCATATCAATCGACGAAATAAGCGGATGTTTCAATGTATCACGAATGCTCCAGGTTGTACCACCATCTGTAGTAACATATACCTGCATATTGTCAAATGTTCCATAACCAACCCATCCATGTGTCAGGGTTGTAAAATGACCTGCTGTAACTCCCATGCCCGGCATGTTGAATGCAAACCACAAAAGACCATTATCTGTGCTCTTTAGTCCGAAATCACTTCCCAGTGCTATCAATTCACCATTGGGGAGAGATTGGATCTTGTATACGTTAGGAATATAATTGTGTGTTGTCCCCCATGTTTTTCCACCATCTTCTGTAAGGATAAGATTGTCATCACCACCAGCCAACATGAATTGTCCTAAATGACCAGGTACTACGTGTGCAGTAGTAAGTACTGAAGTAGAATCCGGGGCTTTACCCTGGATCCAGGTCTTCCCTCCATTAGTCGTTGTAAAAATAGCGGCATCTGCTCCGACTGCAAGTCCAAACAGGCCATCGAAATCAAGGTCATACATCTGTGATAAAAATGGGAATGGATTCTGACGAATCCAATCTGCATCCTGTAGCGGAGATATCGTAACACCAAGCACATTAGATGTAGTCTCACATCCTGAAGTGAAGGTTGTATAATGTAATTGATAAGACCCTGTCAGAATGGGTTGAAAAGTGAAATCATTCGCACCCTGAATAGGTTCGCCGTTGAGTAGCCATTGAAAATATCCTGAAGTCGTATTCGAAATCAAAACATCATTCTCCTGTGAAATGATGACTTCTGGCATTTCTACCGGAGTCACCAGTGCAGACAATTGTACAGTCGTGTCAAGACATGCATCGCTTCCCTGTAATGTTATAAGACCTGAGGTAGGTCCGGCAATAAACTGTATCGTAGAACTATTTGAATTGCCAAGCAAAATCCAATCTGTAGGGAAAGTCCAGTCAAAATGATCTACACCACTAAATTCAGCAGTAACACTTACTGTATCACCGGCACAAGGTTCTGCATTCACTCTCAATTCGGTGATCGCCGGTGGTAAGGTGCAGGAAGAATATTTTACAATATTTCCTCCGTATCCAACAGCCCATACTGTTTCTTGTCCGGGGATTGCATAGATACCCAACAGACCATCAGGAGATTCATGTGTTACATGCCAGTTACTACCTGCATTATCGGTTCGCAATACCACACCATATCCATCACTACCACCTGCAATCCATCCGGTTTGCTGGTTCATAAATGATATCCCTTTCCATAAGGTCTTTACCGGCAATGCTGTTTTTACCCATGTCTGTCCTCCGTTCAATGTATGCCATATCGTATCGGTGAGACTGGTTGATATCGCCCAACCTTCTAAAAAAGATGTGAATTGAACATCTGAAAATTTATTGACCTTATCATTGTAGACTGTGCTCCATGTATCACCACCGTTTTGAGTCTTCAGGATTTTTCCTTTCCAGCCTGTTGCCCATCCGGTGAGATGATCAAAAAAGTTAAGTCCAAGCAGATGATCAGTCGGATTATTGTAGACTAAATTCCAATTGGCTCCATTATCCGTGGTTTTATAGATTTTACCATTTTCAGTGGTAACGATGATTTCAAATCGGTTGAATGCTTTAAGGTCCGAGATCGTGCCGAGATTCTGTCCTATGACTGTCCATGTAGCACCCTGGTCTGTTGAAAAATAAACTTTTCCTGATGCAGATGCTGTGACAATCACTTTATCATCGATCATTTCCATGCCCATAAAAGTTTCGGTCCGGGGCAGGCTTATTTTTTCCCATTTAGCACCACTATTCGTAGTACGTAGGATAGTACCGTCAGATCCACCCACCATGCCTACAAATTCATTTGCAAAGCTGGGCTCGAACATGGGTTTGTTGGCAGCAGGGATCTGGTCAGTCCAGTTTTTGCCAAAATTTTGGGAGTAAAGGATAGAGGAATATTTACCTACCATCCACACTTCTCCCTGGAAGTTAGCCCATACGGCTAAAGTTTGATTTGTGTTGATCAGCTTAGGATCGATCTTTGACCAAACCCCGGCAGTAGAAAAATAAACTGATCCATCATTGAGTGATGACCAAAGACTGCCTTCATCCACTACGTGCAGATCACTGATGCCTCCCTCGGCAGCAATATCATGCAGTGGAAGCCAATGAAAGCCTCCATCAATTGTCTTAAAAATAAAATCAGTAGATGCCAAAAAACCAACCTGGCTGTTCACCATGTGAAGTGAGTTGACCAATGAATATTTTAATGGATCACGTATGCTCCATGTCGTGCCACCATCGGAGGTATACCATACCTGTTGATTGAACGGAGCACCATATGCGACCCATCCGATTTTGGTAGTGAGAAAATGTCCTGCAGTGACGCCCATGCCCGGCATGTTAAACGCAAACCATAGTTTGCCTTTATCCGTGCTCTTAAGTCCAAAGTCACTTCCTAAAGCAAGCAACGTTCCGTCGGGGAGCGATTGGATTTTGTAAGTGTTAGGAATGTAATTGTGCGTGGTTTTCCAGGTTTTTCCACCGTCTTCTGAAAGGATCAGATTGTTGTGACCACCTGCGAGCATGCTTTTGCCAGCAGTGCCGGGAACCACTAATACAGTCGTAAGGACTGTTGTGGAGTCAGTTGCTTTTCCATGGATCCAGGTTTCCCCACCGTTAGTAGTGGTATAGATTGTAGCCTCAGTTCCTACGGCAAGTCCATAGGGGCCATCAAAATCTATATCATGCAATTGCGAGAGAAACGGGAAAGGATTTTGACGCACCCATTCCTGCGAAAAGGATATCTGGGTAAGGAGCAAGAGGCAAAGAGTTGGGATTATAATTTTCATAGTTTGTTGATTTTAAGAACAGTACCTCATTGAAATATACAAAAGTGAACACAAAAGACAGGTGCGGGTTCACCTGATTGGGGGAAAAAGAATAATGGTGGGGGAGTTGAACACGTATTAAATCACTATCGGCGTGATAAGGTTCAGCTACACCTAAGATAAATTAAGATTTGTCAAATAATAAATATTTCACTGTATGCTAATAATGTTTGATATGTAGTGCTTTAAAAATGAGGTTTAAGGGAAAAAGTCTGTGCAGCCGGTTTGGTTTAAAGTCGATGGTCTTTGGTAAAAAGAGATCAGAAAAAATGTAAAATGGAACTAATAGAAACATATAAAGAGGTCTAAGCAGGACAGATTAAAATCTTAATAAATCCTAATTTTTCTTAAATTAATCCGCGTCCTTATTTAAAAAAAATGTACTACATAGAATCATAGATACATAGAGAGTCACATAGAAAAAGTCTAATGGAAAAGGTCTGAGCAGCCGGTTTAGTCTAAAGGCAATAGGTAAATAGTGATTTAATTTTTAATGTGACTTCACCTATAACATCTAGGGGAGTTGAATTTTATGTCTATGTGAATTCCTATGTATCTATGATTCTATGGGGTTCAATTTTTTTTACGTGACTTCATAGGGCACATAGAAAAATAAGTCTAAAGGAAAAAGTCAGAGCAGCCGGTTTAGTCAAAAGGAATTGGGTAAAGTAAAATTCAGATAGAAAAAAATAGATCTTCAAAGTAGTGAAAAGTGATCATGAATTTTCTTATTTTATCTGTGTCCTCTTTTTTGAACGCAGATCGTCATGATCATCATGATAAGTCATGATTTTGTTTTCATTATGAGGCAGAAAATTCGCATAGACAAGTAATTAATTAAAGCTACACACTTCCGCGTTCTACATCACCAACTGCAGCTCAGCAAACAGGGGAGTTGCAATTTTATCTTTCTATGTGAAATTCTATGTATCTGTCTGCCTATGTGTTTCAATTTTATTTGTGAATTGAATACGATAATTTGTTTCAAATTGATTTTCCTTTCACTTCTTACCACTTAGGAACTTAGAAAACTTAAGGAAGTCACTTTGAAATAAAAAATGGAACCACATAGAATCATAGAAAGTCAAATAGAAAAAAGTCTAAGGGAGAAGGTCAGAGCAACCAGTTTAGTCAAAAGGAAGTGGTCTTTGGTAAAAACGAAAATAAAAAAATGAAATAATTCAAAATACATGTACCTCCAGTTGAGCGGAGCCGAAACTTAGTAAAGAAGATTTCGCCGGTCACTGAGCGGAGCCGAAGTGAAACGGCAAATTGTAAAAATTATTTATTCTGCGACATGTTCTAAAAAACCAGCGAAACGTTGATTTAATACCATGAATACAAATCTCTCATATGCTGTAGAATAATTACTGCCGATCCAGCGCATTATTTAGATAACTTAGCTAAGTATATGTTGCATGAATTCGATATAAAAGCATTTTTCCTGAAGAACAAAAAACAGGTCCTGATATCTATTTTTTTATTCTGGTTCTTTTTTGCTTTGCTCATACTGGTCGAAGATGAAATTGCATTTCGCATGTATGGCATGAAGGCAGATCATATCGATCGCCTGCAATATTTCATCCGGTGGGTATTATGGACTTTGCTGACGCCGCTCATCATTTACCTCGCCATTAAATTTCCTATACAAAAGGAGCGATTAGTCAGGGGTATTGCAAAACATTTTTTACTCGCCATACTATTCACTGCACTTGAATTTTCATTAGAAATTCCCCTGATCCGTTTTGCGACATTGAAGATCACAGGTGCCATGCCGACCGTGTCAAACTATGCAGTTGTATTTATTCTGAAATTCAATATTTATCTCCTGTTGTATTTCCTCGTCATTGGTGCAACCTACCTATTGCTTTATGTCAATAGTTATAATCAGTCCCGGATCCTTGCCGGGGAAGCCCATATTAAAAACCAATTGCTTCAGACCCAATTAGCCGAAACAAAATTGAGCTTATTGAAAATGCAGCTTGACCCTCATTTTCTTTTTAATACCCATCACTCGATCGTCAGCCTGATGCTGAACAATGAAAATGATAAGGCGATCCGGATGCTTACCGGATTAAGTGATTTGCTCCGGCATAGCCTTGATGACCAGCAACAAACGATATTGCTTGAAAAGGAGCTTCATTTGTTGAAATTATATCTCGGTATTCAGGAAACCCGTTTTCATGAAAGACTGAAAGTTAATTTTCAAATCGATAGCCATGCCTTATCGCAGAAGGTTCCTTCCTTCATCCTTCAACCCTTAGTAGAAAATGCGATTAAGCATGGCATTTCCGTTTCTTCAAAATCAAATACCATTGCCATTCATGCTTCACTGGCAAATGGTAATCTTATACTCAGTGTGGAAAATGACGGAGCCTCCATTGACTTCAGCAATTTTAAAGAAGGAATAGGGATCTCCAATACGAAGGAAAGATTGTCACAATTGTACAATGGCAGGTCAACGTTTGTCCTTAAGAATCACGGGGATGCCGGTGTCCTGGCCACCATAACCATTCCCAAAAATTAATACATGGAAAGTACAACTCAAATCACCGCTCTCATTGCCGATGATGAATCGCTGGCACGTGATGTGATCCGGAATTATTTGGCAGCCTTTCCTATGATCAGGGTGATAGCTGAATGTGAGAACGGATTGAATGCACTCAATGAGATCAACAGGCTAAAGCCGGATTTGGTATTTCTTGATATCCAGATGCCTGAAATGGATGGCATATCGATGCTGAGCGAATTAAAAGAATTGCCACTTATTATTTTCACTACAGCCTATAATCAATACGCGATAAAAGCTTTTGAACTGAATGCGGTTGATTATTTATTAAAACCTTTTGACAGGGATCGCTTCAATCAATCCATAAAACGTGTGCTCGAACATGGAACAGGCCCTGATTCTATGGAACAAAAGCTAGGCAACCTTCAGCAATCCTTAAATACATTGCTTGAATCTGAAAAGAAATATATATCCCGTATTCTGATCAAAGGTAAAACAGGGTATTCATTTTTAAATCTGCAGGATGTCCTTTGGATCGAAGCCTATAGTGATTATATTAAAATTCATGTCAGGGACAAATTCTTTCTCAAAAATATCAGTCTCAATGATACTGAAGCCAGGTTGAATCCTCAGCAGTTTATCCGGATCCATCGTTCGAGTATTGTGAATATTTCATTCATTAAAGAAATGAAGCCTTATACAAATGGTGAATACATGATCTACCTGACCAATGGCGAAAAGCTGAAGCTGAGCAGAACGTATAAGGATAAAATCAGCGGCATCATCAACGAGGCTATTTAAAAGTACGCTAAGATTTGTTGGAGCAAACTCCAACAAAGGCAGGTAGCCGCTGCAGGAGTTTGCTCCTGCGACGCTTTGAAGTTTAAACAGAACAGTTCACATAGGTAAGTATACGCTTTGCCTGAATTTTGTTGCGGGGATGAAGCAGCACCTGCATTTTGCAGCTTTTATCAATCACTGAAGGTGGCAAGTAACAAAACAGGTTTCCCCGCAGGTATTCCATTCATAGTGCTCAACGAAGCTGCTGAGCGATTTAGCTTTTATGGGATCAAGGCAATACTAACCGTATTCCTTGTCACTCAGTTTTACAATCCCGGAGGACTTTCTGAGCTGGATCAATCAGCGAATGCACTTGCTAATGAAAAAACGCATTTGTTTAACACGCTGGTTTATTTTCTTCCGGTGCTGGGTGGCATCGTAGCTGATTGGTACCTGGGGAAATATAAAACCATTCTGTACCTGTCCCTTGTGTATTGCGTAGGTAATGCATGCCTGGCTTTCTTTTACACGGATATCCGTATTTTTTTCTTTGGATTATTATTGATCGCCGTTGGTGCAGGTGGTATAAAGCCTTGCGTGTCAGCCAATGTCGGCGACCAGTTCAATGATGGGAATAAGCACCTCATGTCCAAAGCATTTTCATTATTTTATTTCAGCATCAATTTCGGTTCTTTTTTTTCTACGCTGCTTACTCCGCTCATATGGAGATATTATGGCCCTGCCTGGGCTTTTGGTGTTCCGGGTATTTTGATGTTTTTATCTACGATCATATTTGTTTTGGGTAGCAAAAAGTTTGTCAAGGTTCCTCCATCCGGTTTTAAAAAGGAAAATTTTATAGCCATAAATATGTTTATGCTAATGCATCTCGGGCATAAAAAAAAGAATGCATCGCTTGCAGATATAGCTAAGACAAAATATTCTGCTGAAGCTGTCGATGGTGTGAAAGCAGTGTGGAGGGTATTGGCCGTATTTGCTTTTGTTCCCTTTTTCTGGATGCTTAATGATCAGAATTCTTCTGAATGGGTATTGCAGGCCGGACATCTTGATTTGCATTTCATTGGTGTGGAATGGTTATCTACACAAATCCAGGCGGCCAATCCGATCCTGGTTTTATTGTTTATTCCACTTTTCAATTTTGTTTTATATCCAGCCATCCGGAAGTCGGGAATTGATTTTAATCCCTATCGTAAAATCGGGACCGGATTTGTGCTGAGTGTTTTTTCATTTCTCATCATCTGGTGGTTGCAGCTACAGATTGATGCGGGTGAATCGCCGAATGTAGGATGGCAGGTATTAGCATACATTATTATTACAGCAGCTGAAGTGCTTGTTTACCAGACGGGACTTGAATATGCATATGCGCAGGCACCTCCCTCGATGAAAAGCACGATCATGGCTTTCTGGCTGCTGACTATTGCTGCAGGTAATTTTTTGGTTTCGGGTATCAATTCCAATATTGCTTCGGGTGGGATATTTGCACAGCTGGAAGGGGCCTATTATTATTTATTCTTCATCGCCCTGATGGGGGTCATTTCAGTGCTTTATATTTTCATTTCGAGGACATTTAAGGAGAATGTGAGCAGCCGGGTGGCCTGATTCCTGGCCTCTGAATTATAAGTGCAGGCTTTTGAAAGTTTTTTTAGCTTTGCACTCTCTTTTCAAAGACTTCCGGATCGGTAGTTCAGTTGGTTAGAATGCCGCCCTGTCACGGCGGAGGTCGCGGGTTCGAGTCCCGTCCGGTCCGCAAAGTTTTCATAAACGCCTTATAATCTTAGGATTACAAGGCGTTTATCATTTCATGCTGCTCCATTTTATAACTTGCATGATGCCTCATATAGTAACCATCACCTTCAGTCCCTGCATTGATAAGAGCACAACAGTTCCGTCGCTTGCTCCTGAAAAGAAATTGCGATGCGCTGTCCCGGTCCTTCAGCCTGGTGGAGGTGGTATTAATGTCGCAAGAGCTATCCATCAGCTGGGTGGTGAAGCTTTAGCCATATTTCCTTCAGGAGGTTACACCGGGAAATTTTTTAATCATTTGCTGGAAAAAGAAAATATTCCTTCCGTCATCATTGAAACAAATCAGGAAACCCGGGAGAATATTGTTGTTCTCGACGAATCCAACAACAAACAGTACAGGTTTGGATTTCCCGATGCAGGATTAGAAGAGAAAGACTGGAAAAGTTGCCTGGAAGCAGTTGAAAAAATAAACGATGTAGAATTTATAGTTGCCAGCGGAAGTCTTCCGGCCGGCGTGCCTCTTGATATTTATGGGCAATTGGCAAAAATGGCTAAACGAAAAAATGCGAAGCTGGTCATTGATACTTCGGGTGAAGCTTTAAAGCATGCCGTTTTGGAAGGTGTCTATTTAATCAAGCCTAATCTTGGTGAGCTAAGTGCCCTGATCGGAAAAGAAAGAATCGAGCCGGCTGAAATAGAATCCATTGCAAAAGATCTCCTTGAGAAAGACCATGCTGAGATTGTGGTCATCTCATTGGGAAAGGAAGGTGCTATGCTGGTCACAGAAAATGAAACTTATAAAGCCATCGCACCCGACGTAAAATCTAAAAGCACTGTAGGCGCGGGTGACAGCATGGTGGCAGGGATCGTTTACAGTCTGTCCTTAGGATGGCCGTTAGAGAAAGCTTTGAAATATGGTGTGGCATGTGGCTCCGCAGCTACGATGAATCCCGGTACAGAATTATGCAATAAAAAAGATGCAGACCACTTGTTTACTTTGATCAAATAAATAATGTGGTTTATGTGAATGGTGCTTCAAGTGGCCTGCAAATAATATGGTTTATAGAAATGGTGTTCTATGTGCTTTCTAATATGTATTCAGGAAATTGAATTTCCAGTTTATTGTCGACTGCGTTGACTCCAGCTGTTGCCCAGGCGGCCCTTTCTGCATCATCTTTTTCAGGTAATGAACTAACCTTGCCGCGTAAGGTTACAGTGTTACCCATCACATCAACTCTTATTCTTCTCGATTCAAGTGTCGCATTCCGAAGAAGAGCATGACATATCCTGTTTTTTATGTTTACGGATGGTGCTTTCGGTTTTATGGTGATTATACTTATGACGGAACGGACGCCTATTAAATTCTCAATAGCTGTGATTGCGATGGTTCTTTCATAATTCCACTCAACGTGTCCTTCAAGCCTTACGATGCCCTCTTTGACTTTAATTCTGAGCTTCTCCTCTTGAATCAATGCATGCCATTTGAATGTCTCAAGAGCCATCTCCGTAATTTCAGCATCGGTTTTAACAGATGAGCGTGGAATATCCACCCGGATATCCTCCATCACTGCTTTGACACCGGCTATCCCTTTGATGGCATTTACAACTGCTAACTTCATTGGATAGCTGTCAACGATGCCAACAAGTGTAACGACACCTTTTCCGACTCCTGCCTCGAACTCTAAAAACCGGAAGAGGGGATTCCATCTTAATTCTTCATTTACGTCTTTGTGAATCTGAAAATCACTTCTCATTGAATAATATCCGATTAGGGTGAATTGATCATCCAAAGAAACCGGCAAACCTATCATATGTACAAGGACTTCCATCATGAGGATCACTGACGGGCATCAATTCTCCTTCATTTTTTATTGAACAGAGGTCAAATTTTCTGAATTCATAGTATATTAATTATGTGTCATGTAATATTTAATTGGGTTCTCTGCTTTCTATTGAGCACAAATGCCTTTGAACAATTTGCCCTGCAACCTGTTCGAAAAGAATCCCTCCTGAGCCTATTTCAATCATTTTTATTAAATTATTCTCAAATGAGATCTATCTGGACAGGTTCAATTGGTTTCGGGCTGGTGAATATTCCCATCAAAGTATTTTCGGCTGTGCAGGATAGCAGGCTGGAACTGGATATGCTCGATTCTAAAACGCATAGTCCCATTCATTACAAACGGGTGAGTGAGAAGTCAGGAAAGGAAATTCCATGGGAGCAGATCACAAAAGGATTTCTTTACAAAGATGATTATGTAATTCTTGAAGCAGAAGATTTTGAAGCTGCAAGCCCGAAAAAAACAAAAATCATAGAGATCGAAGCCTTTGTGGATGAAAATGATGTCGATAGCGTCTATTTTGAAAATCCATATTTCCTGGAGCCGTCCAAAGGCGGTGAAAAAGCATATGAATTATTGCTGAAGGCGCTGGAGAAAACAAAAAAAGTGGGCCTCAGCAGGTTTGTCATGCGATCGCAGGAACATCTATGCATCATACGGCCAAAGGAGAATTATCTCATCCTGCAACAATTAAGATTCGATGAAGAGCTGAGATCACCGAGTGAGATCAAGGTTCCTTCAGGTGTTCGTATTTCACCGAAAGAGCTCACAATGGCGCTTGAACTCATCAAGCAATATTCTGCTAAGTTCGATATGAGCAAGTATGAAGATGAATATAAAAAGGAGCTGATGAAGATCATCAAACGTAAAGCCACAGGCAAGAAAATCCCGGTTAAGAAAATGGAAGTGGTGTATACGAAAAAAGATGACCTGTTCGGCCAGCTTAAAGCCAGCTTAGGCAAACCCGCGACAAAGAAACGGGCATCATGAGCTTATTGAGGTACATAGAGAAAAGAGATTTTAAAACTACCGCAGAACCTAAAGGCGGAAAATCAAAGGGAGGACAATTGATTTTTGTTATCCAGAAGCATGCAGCCACACGCTTGCATTATGATTTCAGACTGGAGATGGAAGGCGTGCTGAAAAGCTGGGCCGTTCCAAAAGGTCCTTCAACGGATCCTCCTGTAAAAAGGCTTGCGATGATGGTGGAAGATCACCCGTATGATTATCGTGCTTTTGAAGGAACTATTCCTAAAGGTGAATATGGAGGAGGAACCGTGATCATCTGGGACCATGGAACCTATGAGCCTCTTGAAAAAATAGAAGGAAAAAAAGCCCAGGAAAAACACCTTTTAAAACAGTTGAAAGCAGGATCGATCAAAATCGTCATGCATGGTAAAAAAATGAAAGGCGAATGGGCATTGGTGCGTACACATCAATCTGAAAATTCGTGGCTATTGATCAAGCACAGGGATAAATATGCCAATGAAGCAGACATCACTGAAAAAAGTAAATCCGTAGTATCAGGAAAAACGCTTGAACAAATCGAAAAAGCAATGGCATCCAAAAACGGTTCAGAAAAAGTTTCAGTTAAAAAATCTTCGAAAAAAATAGTTGCGAAAAAAGCAGCACCATCTAATTCAACTTCTGCTAAAAAGCCAGCAGTTAAAAAATCTGCAGCTAAAAAATCTGCAGCTAAAAAACCTGTTGCAAAATCCGGTAAAAAAAAAGCCTGACTCCAGGCTCCGTTCCTGAAGGTGCCCGTAAAGCACCATTTCCTAAAATGGTTGAACCTATGTTAGCTACGCTGACCGATCCGTTTGATCAGGAAGGTTGGGTGTATGAAATCAAATGGGATGGCTACCGTGCTGTGGCCAGCGTGAATAAAAATAAAAGCAATCTTCTTTCGCGGAATAATAAATCGTTCAACGAAAAATTTTATCCTGTTCAGCATGCTATAGAGGAATGGGATATACAGGCAGTAGTAGATGGTGAGATTGTGGTGCTTGACGATGATGGCAAACCTGATTTTGGTGCATTACAAAACTGGCGCAGTGAAGCAGATGGCCACCTCGTCTTCTATGTTTTTGACCTGATGTGGTACGATGGATACGATCTCACAAAGGTTCCGCTGACTGAACGACGTGAAATGCTGAGCCAGCTCTTGCCCGGTGGTGATTCCATCATCCGGATGAGCGATTCCTTTGAAAGCACTGCATCTGAATTATTAAAAGCCATTCATAAAATGGGTCTTGAAGGCATTATGGCTAAGAAAGAAAATAGCCTGTACTATCCCGGTACAAGAACAAAGGAATGGTTGAAAATGAAATCCAACAAACGTCATGAAGTGGTGATAGGAGGATTCACTCAAAACGACGGAACCAGTAAATCATTTAGCTCGCTTTTAGTAGGCGTTAATAAAAATGGGAAATTAATTTACACTGGAAAGATTGGCACCGGGTTCTCTGATGGAATGCAAAGAGACATGATGAAATTATTCAAGCCCCTGATCCGGAAAGTCAGTCCGTTTACTAATGCAATTGATGTTAACAAACCTTCCCGCTTCCGACCCAATCCTCCTAATGCATCTGTAACCTGGCTGAAACCGGAACTCGTATGTGAAGTCAGCTATACTGAAATGACATCGGATGGGGTCATGCGTCATCCATCATTTGAAGGAATGAGAGAAGACAAAAAAGCTTCTCAAGTTCATGAAGAAGTAGCAGTGCCTGTAAAGAAATCTTCAAAACCAAACATCCTAAAAGAGAAAGTCATGCCGGCAGCAGACAAATCAAAAAAGACATTGCTCAATCCTTCCGAGGATACGCAGGTAAAAAAAGTAAATGGACATGAGCTTAAATTCACTAATGCCGATAAGCTTTACTGGCCCAAAGAAAAAATTACAAAAGGAGACCTGTTGAATTATTATTACCAGGTGGCGTCTTATATTTTACCGTATTTGAAAAACAGGCCTGAATCTTTAAACCGTTATCCGGATGGATATGCAGGAAAAAGCTTTTATCAAAAAGATGTAAAAGGAAAAGTGCCAGAATGGGCAAGTACATATCCATACCGGAGTGCTGATGAAGATGTGGATAAAGAATTTTTATTAGTACAGGATGAAGCAAGCCTGCTCTTCATGGTCAATATGGGTTGCATTGAAATCAATCCGTGGAACAGCACCATATTAAAACCTGATCATCCTACCTGGTGCATAATTGATCTGGATCCGGATAAAAGCAGCTTTGAAACCGTCATCAAAGTGGCGCAGGTAACACACCAGATTCTGGAAGAAGCGGAAATTGATTGCTATTGTAAAACATCCGGATCAACCGGGATACATATCTATATTCCCTTGAATGCAAAATATACGTATGAGCAATCAAAGGAATTTGCGAGGCTTATTGTGACGATGGTGCAGAATGAAATGCCCAGGGTTACCAGCATCGAACGGCAGGTTGCAAAGAGGAATGGAAAAATTTATCTTGATTTTTTACAAAACCGTCCGCAGGCAACTGTTGCTTCTGCGTATTCAGTAAGGCCGAAGCCGGGTGCGCCGGTATCCATGCCTTTGCATTGGGAAGAATTGAAGAAGGGATTGAAGATGACTAACTATACTATAAAAAATGTAATCCCTATGTTGAAGGAGCGTGGTGATTTGTTTAAAGGAGTAATAGGGAAAGGGATTGATATGAATAAGGCGATAAAGAATTTGGAATTAATTTTTAATAAATAATCCCCCGGCCTAAAAGCCGGGGCAATTGATAAGATTTCTTTTCAATTAAAAAGGCCGGGGCAATTGAGAGAAAATCATTTAAATTTTAAACCATCCTTACCCCGGGGTAAAAGCCAGGTCAATTGATAAAATTTCAATTCAATTTTAAACTTAACTTGCCTAGGCCTGAAGGCTGGCAATTGATAATATCCATTTTTCTTTTGCAATTTCACACCATGAAATGTAAACAAGGATTTCTGCCCTCCGCTCTATTCGCGCTGCTATTATTTACCTTAGGCTGTACAACAACTAAAAAATCAATGAATTCAACTGATGATGCAATGCATCAAAAAGCTCTGGAATTAGCATACCGGTTCATCATCACGGATGGGCATATTGATCTGCCCTGGAGATTAAGTGCAAAACATTTTGAGCTGAACAAGGAGAATGCAGGCATGCTTGTGCTTTCAAAGGAAGGAGAGTTCGATTTTGTCCGGGCGAAGAAAGGTGGAATGACAGCGCCCTTCATGTCTATCTATGTTCCATCGAGCTATCAATCGGATCTCCCTTTAGCCAAATTGAAAGCGGATTCCCTGATCGATCTCGTCAACTGGATGATTACATCACACCCGGATAAATTTGGAAGAGGAGATTCGCCGCAGCTGATCGAAAGCAATTTCAGAAAAGGTCTTGTTTCCTTACCTATGGGTTTGGAAAACGGTGTACCGATGGCTACTCTTGAAGATGTGAAGTATTTTTATGACAGGGGAATACGATATGTGACGCTTACGCACGGAAAAGACAATCACATCTCTGACAGTTCATATGATACAACGCATACCTGGGGAGGATTAAGTCCCTACGGTATCCAATTGGTGCATGAAATGAATGATGTGGGGATCATGGTAGATGTATCGCATATTTCCGACGAGGCTTTTTATAAAGTGATGGAAGTTTCTTCTGCTCCCGTTATCGCTTCTCATTCATCATGCAGGTATTTCACTCCGGAATGGGAAAGGAACATGAGTGATGAAATGATAAAATTGCTGGCTTCAAAGGATGGAGTCATCCAGATCAATTTCGGTTCTGATTTTCTGGATGGAGATGTGGCTAAAAAACGTAAAGCAGATCGTGCAGAATTGGACCAACTTCTTAAAGAGTCGAACCTGAAAGCAGATGATCCTTCCGGAAAAACCATGGTTGACGAATTCAAAAAGAAACACCCGAATGTGTATTCTACAGTTCAGCGTGTTGCAGATCATATGGATCATGTGAAGCAATTAGTAGGGATTGATCATATTGGAATTGGTTCTGATTTTGATGGAGTAGGGGATAGCCTGCCTACAGGATTAAAAGATGTGAGCATGTATCCTAATCTTATCGAAGAGTTGTTGAAACGCGGATACACAGAGGATGAAATTGAAAAGATCTGTTATAAAAATGTCTGGCGTGTGTGGAATAAGGTGATTGAGATAGCTGGAAGTAAATGAGCGAAGTACAAGCTTCTTCAACTACGAGGCCCGAATGGCAAAATTGGGCTGTGTTCGTTTTGCTGGCTTTTGTTTGGGGTGGATCATTCATCCTGATTAAAAAAGGTCTCATTCATTTTTCGCCGGTGCAGGTAGGTGCCATGAGAATTGCATTGAGTGCGATCGCGTTCCTGCCTATTTTCCTGATCTCCAAAATTCCATTTCCAAAAGGCAAAGTGGCGTTGGTGACACTTGTGGTGCTTACAGGTAATGGAGTTCCAGCTTTTTTATTTGCACTTGCAGAAACACGGTTGGGCAGTGCAGTTACCGGAGTGCTCAATAGCCTGACACCTATATTTGCACTGTTGATGGGTGTATTTTTCTTTGGAACAAAATTACGCAGGCATCATCTTGTCGGATTGTTTTTAGGTTGTCTTGGAATCACAGTACTCGTATTAGGTGAAGAAGACTGGCGTGTAAGCTCGTATGTATTCTTTGTTGTCATAGGGACGCTATGTTATGGTATCAGTGCAAATCTTGTGAAGCGGTATTGCCAGGACATACATCCTATTGCGTTGACAGCAGTCGGGTTTTTTCCGCTGGGTTGTATTTCCATCATCATTCTTTGGCTTACAGGAGCAGGACCTGTAATGGCACAAGCTGAAACCTGGGAGACATCCATGCCGTCGCTGATCATATTGTCTTTGGTATGCACTGTATTTGCAAACATTCTTTTTTATCACCTGATACAAAGGACGAGTGCTATTTTTGGTTCAGCCATTGCGTATGCAATACCGTGCATGGCACTTGTATGGGGTAGTGTTGATGGAGAGAAAATCACCTGGTATCAATTTGCAGGGTTTGCATTTATTGTTGGGGCAGTGTATACTTTGAGGAGGAAGTAGATTGCCTCGTACCCCCCCGCCCCCTTATGCTTCGACCTGCCAGCCTGAACCTTGTGCTACAGCTCAGCAACCGGGGGAGTTGCTGTGAATTGAATTGTTTTTGCTTCTTGCTCATTGCCTTTTACTTATTGACTATTGTTAATTGTCAATTGCTTATAGCCACATTATCACATTATCACATTGCCACATTATCACATTGCTATGCTTCAACAACATCCCGGTCTTTATTTTGCGCCAAGTGGAAAGCACAGGTATGGCATGTATTGCACCGAAGAAATTCAGAAAGGAAGTGTCATTGAGATTTGCCCGATCATCATCATTCCCGGCGAACAGGCGAAAGAGATTGTGCGCAGCCATGTGCTTTATGAATATTATTTTGAATGGAAAAAAGAAAGTATAGCCATCGCACTCGGCTATGGTTCCTTATATAATCATGCACCAAAACCAAATGCTGAATTTGTAGCTGATTATCCTAATCAGCATATTATTTTCCAGGCAATAGATGTCATTCCTGCAGGTACAGAAATTTTGGTGGATTATCATGCAGGAACGCCGGATGAAAAAGTTTGGTTTGAAATAAAGTAGAAAACTATTAAAGCTCTTCTAAATGGTTTCACACGGAGTACGCTGAGATAAAATAGCACGGAGTACACGGTTAAAAGAAAACAAAGATTTTGAAAAGAAGATTTAATTCGATGGTATACTGAAGAATATTATAAAGACATGTTAAAAATATTTCAGTGTACTCTGTGCATTTTTAACTCTTTTCGCTCCGTGCGATTCTGAGATTCACTTTGTATTTCTAACTCTTCAATTGATTTCCCGAAACGACGTCCACTGCAAAGAGGATTCTCTTTTTCCAGTAAGGGCTCAGGAGGACATTTTCTTTAATCACACCATTATTGCAGGTGGCATGGATTACCCAGAGCTGGTTGCCTTTATTTTTTTCTACAATGCCGACGTGGCCTACCTGCTTTATTTTTTTGTTTCCGCCGAAGAAAACAAGATCTCCCTGTTCAGCTTTTTTCCAGGGTATATGGCTTCCGGTTTTAGCCATCAGGCCAGATGAACGCGGTAAAATCAGGTCCTGTGATTTTGCAACCGTATACACGAATCCGGAGCAATCAAATCCTTTCTTAACATCACAGCTGCCAAACTTATATGGAGAGCCGATGTATTTATTGGCCTCCTGGGTGAATGAAGCTTTCGCAGTCTTCTCTTTTACTATAGGTGAATTGACAAATGCGGCTTTGCTTTCCTCCACATATTCATGCCGTTTCTGGTAATCATACACAGCTAACCTTACTGAAGAACAGCTGGTTAACGTCATGATACATCCCAGAAACGATATAAATCTTATGATATTCATGTAGTAATACATTAAAAAAATTTATAATACAATAATTGTACCAACCTAAATCGTGAATTTATCCTGGTCCTGCAGGAACCGGAAATGTTCCCTGTATTGTGATAATGTTGACTTATCGAGTGTATAAATCCCTATCCCTTCCTGATCTTTCATTTCCATTAACGCACTTCCATCCATATCAAATATGCCACTATGGCCGGGATAATGAAGGCCGTTTGAATCGGAACCTATACGATTGACAGCAGCTACATAAGATTGGTTTTCTATAGCTCGTGCTTTGAGAAGGGCATCCCAGTGATGGATCCGGGGCTTTGGCCAATTCGCAGCTACAACCATGATGTCATAACCTGAAGTATTCCTGCACCAGGCTGGAAACCGGAGATCATAACAAACGATGGGCATTATTTTCCATCCGGCGATCTCCATTAATAAATGTTTATTCCCCGGTGTGTAGTGTTGGTCTTCTTTTCCATAAGAGAAAAGATGTCTCTTATCATAAGACATCACTGTTCCATCCGGATAGGTGGCATACCAACGGTTAAAATACCGGCCATTCTCTTCAACTGCAATGCTTCCTCCGATCACGCATTGATGTTTATGTGCAGTTTCGATCATCCAGTTTAATGCAGGTCCGGGAGAATGTTCGGCAGAAGTAGTGGGGCTCATCGTAAAACCGGTGGACCACATTTCAGGTAGTAACAGAAGATCCACCTTCTCAACAGATTGCATCAGGCTTTCTACCTGTTGCATATTGGCTTTAGGATCTTCCCAATGGATGTTGAATTGTACGATGCCTAGACGAAGAGATGAGGAAGTCATTGATCAAAATTAAAAAAGCATCCCGAAGGATGCTTTTTATCAATAAATGAATTTATCGAAACGCTATGACGCGTTATTTTTTTGGCTTTGCTGCCGGAGCTTTAGCTGCAGGTGCTTTTTTGTCCGGTGTTGCACCCTTAGCGGCAGGAGCAGCAGCAGCAGGTGTTGCAGCAGCGGCAGCTACCGGTGTGGTAGCAGCATCATCAGCAGTACGAAGTGCCCTAGGGATATCGATGGAAGCCACCGGAATATCTTCGTTATTCAGGATTTCAACACCTTCTCCTGCGAGCAGGTCTTTGATCCGCTTGGATTGACCCAATTCCATAGAGGTAGTATCAAGCACGATCTTATCTATCAGGTTTTCCGGGGTCATCTTGACTTTAACGCTCCTCATTTTTTTAATGAGCTTTCCACCGGATTTCAAACCTATGGCAAGACCCTGGAAGCTAACAGGCACCTCAATTTTAATCGGGTGATTTTCGATCAGCCTGAGGAAGTCGATATGAAGGATTCGCTCATCCACCGGGTGATACTGTACATTTTTCAGGATGCATTTATGAACCGCTCCGTCAAGATTGATCTCTACGATTTTAAATTCAGGAGAATAAACCAGTGTCCTCAGGTCCAGCGGAGCTAATGTAAAATGCTGGATTTCTTCACCACCGTAAAGCACGCATGGGATCAGATTTTCTTTTCTTACGGCCTTTGTGGCTACTTTTCCAAGAGCTGTTCTTGGTTTTGCCTGCAGTGTCATTGTTTCCATTTCCGTCGATTTATTACCCGGGTTAATTTTTAGAGCACGCAAAGGTATGGTTTTCGGTCAAAAACCGGGTAAGTTTTTCAAATTTACCTTTTCAGTGAAAGGACAACATCATCCCCGACCATAAGTGTGGCAAACTTAGGTGTGCCACACTTAAGTGTGCCACACTATCTTAACAGGCTGATTGTCAATGTCCACAGGTAGTTATGCACATTCCTGTGTGAATAAATTTTTTAGACTGAAAATCTAAGGGAAACCTTAATTAGTGACCCACAAACAAAGCCGAAATAGACCTGTGTTCGTGAGTATTCCGGATAGCGTGAGCAAACAGCTTCGAAGAAGACAACACCTTGATTTTGGGTGAGTTCTGCCTAAGGGGAAGCGTATCGGTTACTAAAAGCTCCGTCAAATGGGAGTTTTCAATATTTTCATATGCCTTGCCGGAAAGTACCGGGTGGGTGCAAATAGCCCTGACACTCCTGGCTCCTTTCTGGACCAGCGCTTCGGCTGCTTTGCAAAGGGTACCGGCTGTATCTGCCATATCATCAACCAGGATGACATCCCGTTCCATGACATCCCCGATGACTGTCATTCCACTTACTTCATTCGCACGGCGCCGGTATTTGTCACAGATGACGAGGTCACACTGGAAATGATTGGCATAATCACGGGCACGTTTTACACCACCTACATCGGGGGCAGCAAAAATGACGGTCTCTTTATCAATCTTCATTTGATTTTCCAGGTAAGGAATGAATATCGCATTGCTCTGGAGGTGATCGACAGGAATGTCAAAAAATCCCTGGATCTGATCTGCATGCAGTTCCATCGTCATTATCCTGTTTGCCCCGGCTGTTTGCAGCAGGTTAGCAATCAATTTGGCAGAGATTGGAACACGGGGTTGATCTTTTCTGTCCTGTCGAGAATAACCATAATAAGGGATTACAGCAGTGATGTAATCCGCTGAGGCTCTACGGGCTGTATCAATCAATAAGAGAAGCTCGAGCAGGTTATCTGCAGGGGATGCTGTGGACTGGATGAAAAAGACATACGACCCACGCACAGATTCTTCGATGACAGGATGCATTTCTCCGTCACTGAAGCGGGATAGGTTCCACTTTCCAAGTGGTGAGCCGTAATAATCAGAAATTTTTTCTGCCAGGTATCTGGAAAACTGGCCACTGAATAATTTTACTTCCACCGTGATCGGGTATATATGAAGGGGCAAATTAATTCATTTTTATCCATATGATTATAGCGGCTTTCTTACCTTTCAAGGTAGATGGCAAAGTGATGTTGGTCTAAATGATGGCACCTTATGTCACGGATCCATGTTATCTTAATAATACCTGAACTCTAACCTGTGATACAAATCAGTGATATTAACCTTTGGTGGGAGTCCCTTTCTTCCGCTCATCAGGTATTCTGGTTTATAGCGATCATCTTCTCTGTATTATTCCTGATGCAGTTTATTCTCCTGCTGATTGGTTTTGAAACTTCAGGGGGTGGGATGGATCATCCGGGCGATGCCGGAACTTATGAACATGAGTTTTCTGCATTATCCATGAGAAGCATCATTGCGTTCTTTACATTTTTTGGCTGGACAGGCGTTCTGGCACTCAACAATAATATCAGTGTCTGGGTATCTGTTTTGATAGCTTCACTGGTGGGATTGGCTGCAATGTTTATTGTCGCGTACATGGTATTCAAGTTTGCACAGCTGGAACAATCCGGTTCTTTGAATTTATACAATGCTCTTGATCAGCCCGGTGAAGTATATCTTTCGATTCCCGGACAGGGAAAGGGAATCGGGAAGGTTCATCTCAAGGTAGATGGAACAGTACGCGAAGTCGATGCGGTCACAGAAGGTGAGACATTGAAAACCGGTACTTCGATCAAAGTGGTAGAAATCATGAATGGAAATATACTTATGGTAGAATATATGCCCTTGCCACAGGAAATAAATCCTCCAAAATAAATTGTAATATCTTCCGACGCGCGGAATTATATTCAACGTCCACCAGTTAACAGAAAAAATAAAATTATTCACCCTCTTCATCAATTCAATTCAACATGGATCTCACAGGCTCAGTAGTCGTCATCGTAGCAGGTCTTATAGGCCTTGTATTCATCATGGGTCTCTGGTTTATTTCCAGGTACAAACGATGTCCTTCAGATAAAATACTTGTCATCTACGGTAAAACCGGTACCGGCAATTCTTCAAAATGTCTGGCGGGTGGTGCTGCATTTGTCTGGCCTGTCATCCAGGATTATGATTTCCTGGACCTGACACCGATCAGCATTGATGTAGATCTGAGAGGAGCACTTTCTCGACAAAATATCCGTGTAAGCGTGCCTTCAAGATTTACAGTAGCTGTCAGCAATGAACCTGGTGTGATGGAAGTCGCATCTGAGCGATTGTTGCGTAAGTCCACAGATGAAATAAGAGAAACCGCAAAAGATATCATATTCGGTCAGCTCCGTCTCGTAGTAGCGACGATGGATATTGAAGAAATCAATTCTGACCGGGATAAATTTCTCATCAATGTCAGTTCGAATGTAGGAAATGAGCTCAAGAAGATAGGCCTGATGCTCATCAATGTAAATGTGACGGATATCCAGGATGAAAGCGGATACATAGAAGCATTGGGAAAAGAAGCAGCAGCGAAAGCTATCAATGATGCAAAACAAAGTGTTGCCGAGAAAAACCGTGATGGTAGCATAGGTGAAGCGAATGCCAATAAAGAAAAACGGATCTCAGTCAGTGCAGCGGATGCACTAGCCAAAGTAGGTGAAGCCACTGCAGGTGCAAATTCAATCTTTGGAGAAAATGAAGCGCTGGTACGAATTGCAAATTCGAATGCAGACCGCAGGCAAAGAGAAGCTGAAGCATTGAGCCTTGCGACAGCATCTGAAAAAATACAGGCTGCACGTTCGCTTAAAGAATCGTACACTGCTGAAAAAGATGCGGAGCTCGCAAGAGCTAACCGTGAACGTGCTACGAGGGAAGCGGATATCATCGTTCAATCTGAAATCGCAAAACGCCGGATTGAAATAGATGCAGAAGCAGAAGCTGAACGGACACGCCGGATCGCACGTGGAGAAGCAGATGCGGTATTCATGAGAAAAGAAGCTGAAGCAAAAGGATTATATGAAATATTACAAAAACAGGCAGATGGTTTTGATGAAGTAGTAAAAGCGGCAGGTGGCAATCCAAAGGATGCTGTGCTGATGCTGATCGCGGATAAACTACCTGAGCTGCTTAAGATACAGGTTGAAGCGATAAAGAATATTAAGATTGATAAAGTCACCGTATGGGAAGGTGGCAACCATGAAGGAAACGGAAGCAATACTTCCAACTTTATAGCGGGCATGTATAAATCTGTTCCGCCTCTCAGCGAGCTCTTCAATATGGCCGGGATGGATCTGCCTTCGTTTCTCGGTACAAAAGAAAAGAACGGGAATGATATCGAGGAGGTGAAGGTGATTGAGAGTAAAAAATGAAATGAAGGTTCACAAAACGGAGTTTTGCAAACACTCCGACGTAGGCTCAGCCTACGCCGAACGGCGATAAATACTTTTTAAAAAAATATTTGAGTTAAGTTAGAACTTCAAATGTTTTACGGTCAACTTATCATGGATAAGCTGACGCAGTGAATCAATCCCGATATCAAGATGTGTAGCTGCAAAATTTCCTGTCACGGCAAGATCGCTGTGGGAGGTTTTGACACCTTCAGGTACCATAGGCATATCGGATACAAGTAAAAGAGCACCTGTAGGAATTCCATTATGAAAACCAACGCTAAACAGTGTTGCAGTTTCCATGTCGACGGCGGAGGCTCTGATCTTGTTGAGGTATTTTTTAAATTTCAGATCAAATTCCCAGACTCTTCTATTCGTTGTGTATATCGTACCTGTCCAGTAGTCTTTGGCATAATCCCTGATGGTTGTAGAGATAGCTTTCTGCAATGCGAATGCCGGAAGTGCAGGTACTTCAGATGGAAAATAATCATTTGAAGTTCCTTCTCCGCGGATGGCTGCAATGGGCAGGATCATATCGCCCACTTTATTTTTCTTCATTTTTAAGCCACCGCATTTTCCAAGGAATAAACATGCTTTTGGTTTGATGGCCATCAACAGGTCCATGATGGTGGCTGCATTGGCACTGCCCATCCCGAAATTGATGATCGTGATCTGCTCGGCGGTGGCGCATTGCATGGAGAGGCCCTGGCCATAAATTTCCACATCAAATTTTTTGGCAAATACATCCACATAATGTGAGAAGTTGACAAGAAGGATATATCGCTCGAATTTATCCAGTGACATTCCCGTGTACCTGGGTAGCCAATTGTTGACGATGTCGGATTTTGTTTTCACATTTGGAATTTTGGATTTTCAAATTGGATGCCGGATTAAAGGATGCCGGATACCGGACTTATTGCGCACAATTTGCCGCAAATTTCGCAGATTAACGCAAATTGTGAATTTTCAGTAATCAGTAATCAGTGATCAGTGATCAGTGATCAGTGATCAGTAATCAGTATTCAGTATTCAGTAATCAGTAATCACATCTAACTTCTCATGTCTCACGATTCACGATTCACGTCTCACGTCTCACGTCTCACGTCTCACGTCTCACCTCTCACCTCTCACCTCTCACCTCTCACCTCTCACCTCTCACCTCTCACCTCTCACCTCTCACTACTCACTACTCTTCATTTCATGATACACTGATGTCTTTACATCTTCGTGTTTCCTGATTTCGATTTTCAACAATCTTCGCAATGTATCCACATCGGCTTCATCTATCCATCGATCGATCTCTCCACTGGATGAAGCTCTGTTAGCCCTGATATTTTCACGCACCGCATACAGGACAGCAGCGACATGCTTGCAGACGGGGCCGTGCTCGAATGGGCAGGTGCAATGCCATGTAGTGATCACATCATGTCCTTCCAGCAACACCTGGTAAGTTTCATTTCCTTCGATCACAGCAGTCCATCCTTCTGATGTCTGTTTCAACATGAGCACCTGGTTCATGTCAAAATATTCTTTACCCCGCTCCGTGATCAGGATATGGACCTCATCTTCGAAGTTATCTACATTGATGCTCATAAGCGGAATACTCTTCCCATCTTAGTTTCATCACCTGCTGTGCATAGGATCATATACAATCCGGCCGGAAGCTTTGACATGGAAAGATGAGATGATGATGTAGTGCCCTGATCCACCAGGCTTCCATTCGTATTGAATATTTTGTAATTAAATCCAGTTTTTGCAGGAGCCCAATCGATGCTGACAAAATCAAATGCAGGGTTTGGGAAAAATTTCAGCTCATCACCTTTCACTGCAGGATTTTCTGTGGCAGTGCCATTGAGAAATGAACGGAAGAATGTAATAGAGCTCACAATCGCGGGAAAGACACAGGTGCCATGACTAAAATTCGGATTGAGATTTATAGCCTGGACATCAGGAGCTCCTAATGCCTGCATGGCAGATGCAGCTATGGTTGCATTTACCGGTGGAACCTGTTCATCTGCACCGCAATAATATAAACGGGTCGGTGCTACAGGTGCCCAATTGTATGTGTCATTGTCGAGCAGTGCAAGGTTGAATTTGTGATTTGGTTCTGCAATGATCGAAGCCAATAATGTATCCTGGAGCATTCGTTTGGAAAGTGTAGGACCGGTGGAAGATAGTTGTGCAATCAATTTATTGTTTAATACTTCAAGATTGATGATATGATTGTAAAAGCTATCGATGGTAGCTGCATAGGGTGCTTTAAAAACTTCATTGATATCTGTATACAAATCATAGTATTGATTGTATCCTAACACGATGTAAGCCATATATGCAGGCGAGCCATAAGGCACATCGCTTAATAACCTGTCTCTCATCGCACCGGACATGCTGTACGGACCAGACATGTGCGTGGCAGCAGTAATGGGATAAATGAAAGACCAGTTGTTTTCAATTTCTCTATGAAAGGCCATGGACGTCTGTCCTCCCTGGGAGTATCCTGCGCTAAAAAGAAAATACGGATTCCAGTCAGCAGGGTCATTGGTTTCAAGCCATTCGAGGCTGGCATTTAACATATCAAGAGAAGCCGAAGCTTCAGTTTCAGCATGAACATAGGGATGAAATCCCCGGGAATCACCAAGGCCGAGGTAATCCGGTGCAGCCGTAATAAAACCAGAACCGCCGTAAGCCATGGCTACTTCATATCCACCTTCCAGTTTGGAAGGCACATCTGCAGGCCCTGTCGTAGTCCCATGACCATAAACGACCATCGGTAATAATGTAACGTCAGATACTATGGGTACAACCAGCAAGCCGGAAGCTGTATCATTGAGCATATCTACCCCTGTGGTCTTATACCTGATCTTGTAGAGATTAATGTCATAATCCACATTCTGGAAAAAAATGAGAAATAATTCTTGTTTCGTCTTTTTGCCCAGAAAAGTAAAATCGACGAGATAGTCCTGTGCAGAAATTGGTTTCGCCAGGATGAATATGAAAAGGAAGGCGAAAAGGCAGTGTATGTATTTATTCATGATTTTAGAATATGATGAAGCGTAATATGAATTCAATTTTTCTATCAGGTCAAAAATATAACTAATTTGGCGAATATATAATTTGCTACAATCTTACCCATGTATAGCATAGAGCACATCGGAATAGCGGTAAAATCCCTGGATGAAAGCGACTCTTTATTTCAAAAGCTTCTCGGAAGCCCTCCTTACAAGCATGAAGAAGTAACTTCCGAGGGCGTGATCACATCCTTTTTCAGAACAGATAACAGTAAAGTGGAGCTTCTGCAGGCTATTCATCCTGACAGTGCAATACAACGATTTATAGATCGCAGGGGGGAAGGGCTTCATCATATTGCTTTTGAAGTAAACGATATCAAAGCTGAAATGAAGAGATTGAAAGAAGAAGGATTTGAATTATTAAGAGAAGAACCATTCAGAGGAGCCGATAACAAATGGGTTTGCTTTGTGCATCCCCGTTCAGCGAATGGTGTACTTGTAGAATTATGTCAAACCATTCCGGATGCTATATTGACTGATGATGCACTGGAGTCCTGAGCAATTAATAATCGCTTTTATCGGTGCATTTTTTGCGGGATTCATCAATGCATTAGCGGGTAATGGATCTGTCATCACGCTGACTGTTCTCACTGAATTGATCGGCTTGCCCGGGAATATTGCCAATGGTACAAACCGAATAGGTGTATTCTTAAATACGGTCGGGGCGTTGAAAGGTTTTGCGCACAAGAAGGTTGATTATTTTCTTTATACGAAATATATTTTGCCTGTTGTGATCGGAGCGATCGCGGGCATTATTGTAGCCACCCAGGTTACGAATGCTCAGTTTATGGGTGTGTTCAAATTCCTGATGGTATTGATGCTGATCGTTATCCTGGTCAACCCGGAAAGGTGGTTGATCGTAAATCCTGAAAAAAGCATGATCCCGAAATGGATGGAGTGGCCATTGTTCCTGGTGCTTGGATTTTACGGGGGGTTTATCCAGATGGGGATGGGTGTTTTTTTTCTTGCTGTGCTAGTGCTTGTGGCGAGGTTGCCGATGATTGAGTCGAATGCGATCAAAGCGTTGTCGGTGGGGATTTTTACATTAATAGCAGTGATCATTTTTGCATTTGCGGGACAGGTTGTGTGGTCTATTGGTTTAGTGATGGGTGTAGCGCAATTTCTGGGTGGATGGTTGTCTGCGCATTATGCGAGCAGGATACCGGGGGCTGCTAAATATGCTTACGTGATATTGGTTGTAGCGGTGGTGCTGTCGGTGGTGAAACTGTTTAATATACTTTAGAGAGTAAGAAGGTAAGAAAGTAAGAAAAAAGTAATCAGTTTTCAGTAAAAAATGTAATCAAAATATAATTATGCATAGACAGGTTTTCCTAAAGTGCCCCTAAATCCCCTAAAGGGGACTTATAATTAGCACAAGAATAAAAAGTTCCCTGTAGGTGATTTAGGTGCAAAACTTCATAACAGGTTTTCCTGAAACATTGATCATTTCTATACACGGGATCTTTTTAATAATATCTCTTACTGTCTTACCGTCTTGCCTTCTTACAAACTAATTCGGCATGTTTTTCGTTATATCCCTAATTATGAAACCATTAACCCGCATTTCAACCTGCCTTTTGTTTGTTCTTCCGTTCATGGCTATTGGCCAGAGTTCCGGAATTGATGTGGCTATAAATAAGGGAAGTGCTTCTGAACTAGGGACTTACTTATCTCCCAAAGTGGATGTTTCCATTCTTGATGAAGATGTATCCTTAACAAGTGGCGAGGCGACCAGGTACCTGGAGTCTTTCTTTTCAAAAAACACGGTTAAGAGCTATAAACGTGCTCACCTTACACCTGCTACCAACGGCAGATCCAGTTATTCTTTAGGTGACCTTATAACCGCTACAGGAACATACCGTGTGTATCTTTATTTTGATACCAATCAGAAGATTTCTGAGATCAGGATTGAAAAGTAGTCCGATTTACGATTTACGATTTACGAATAACGATTTACGAATGTTAAGCTGGTAGAAGAATACCTTCTTACTGTCTTACCTTCTTACAGTCTTACTCTCTTACCTCTTACAGTCTTACTCTCTTACCTCTTTACTGTCTTACCTCTTACTGTCTTACTTTCTGTTCAGGACCTGACATCGCCCACAGACCTGCAAACGTGAGAAATCCATTCACTGCAAGAATCAAAAATCCTAAAGTCAGGCCATTAAATAATTGCTGCGAATAAGTATTGATAAGATAGGAAACAATCGGTGCTGCAATGCAGACGTAAATGACATTAGCATCCCTCAGCTTGCGTTTTGTCAAAAGACCGAATGCAAACAAGCCCAGCAGTGGTCCGTAGGTATACCCGGCTGCTCTGAATAATTCATTGATCACAGACCCTTTGTTGATCAGCTGAAACAAAAGGATCACACCTGCGAAAACTATCGCGATAAGGATGTGTGTTATCCTCCTGATTTTCGTTTGCAACTCTTCACCCTGCTGAGCTCTCTTTTTTTCAAAGCCAAGAAAATCCACACATATGGTTGTGGTTAATGCGGTCAGTGTCCCGTCCGCACTATTATATGCTGAAGCAACCAATCCAATAATAAAAGCAATAGCGATATAGACAGGCAGGTGGCCCATCGCAAGCAATGGATAGAGCTGATCTGATTTAGCAGGTGCAGGCAATTGCAGGTGTTGTAAATACATCCAAAGCAAAGCTCCTAATGTCAGCACCATCAGGTTGGCAATGACAAGTGTGACAGAAAATAAAAACATATTTTTTTGAGCCTCCCCGATATTCCTGCACGAAAGATTTTTTTGCATCATGTCCTGGTCGAGACCGGTCATGACGATGGTGATCAATGCACCGCTCAGGAATTGCTTGAAGAAATTATTCTCATCTGCCCATCCGCCTTCGAAGAAAAAAACTTTTGCATAACCTGCTTCCCGTAATGACTGTGGAAGATGGGGAAGTGAGATATTAAGCTGCTGCATGATGGCATAGATCGTGAGGATGACAGCGGCCAACATGCAAAAGGTTTGAAGGGTATCCGTAAAAACAATTGTCCGGATACCTCCTTTGAAAGTGTATACCCATATCAATGCAATCGCGATGATCACCGTTACCGGGAATGGGATGCCGAAAGGAATGCAGAGCAATGTATGTAATACCATGACGGCGAGATACATTCTGAAAGCCGAACCAATAAGCCGTGAGAGCATAAAAAAAGCTGAACCTGTCTTGTATGAAACCTTTCCGAAACGCATGCCCAGGTAGCCGTAGATGGAGATCAGGTTGAGCCTGTAATAGAGTGGCATGAGTACCAGTGAGATGGCCATATAACCAAGAAGGTAACCGAGTACAACCTGCATGTATGAGAAAGCCTGGTTGTGACCGGCGGCTCCGACAACACCCGGGATGGAAATAAATGTGACACCTGAGAGGCTGCTTCCGAGCATGCCGATGGCAACGAGCCACCATTGGGATTTATGGCGGTTGATAAAAAAATCATCATTTGTCGAATTCCGGCTGGTGATCCAGGCTACGAGGATGAGGAGGAGGAAATATCCTGCGACGATGGTAAGGATCCAGAAAGGGGAAATTCCGACTGACGACATGGCGGGAAAGATAAGATGCTTCGACGTGCTTTTCTCATCCTTCTGCTCCAGCTCAGCAACCAAGGCAGGTGCTTCGACTTGCTTTGCTCAACCTCGTGCTACAGGTCAGCAACCGCATGGGCAGGGTGCATGGAGCAGGGATGGTCAATTATTAATAGGCAAATAGCAAAAAGGTTTGCAGAATACAAACTACAATGATCCTGAAGGGATCAGACATTATTAGCCATGAGTGAAACCCATGGAACAAAATCAATAAGCAAGAGGATTTTAATTTTTTTATCCGGGCAGGAAGCTGTTATTAATGTTTAAAGACATGACTGATAAAAGGTTAAACATGGCTGATAGGTATATGTATGCAGAGAAAAATTGATTATTATCTTTATCGCAGGAAACGCGTTTTTGCCAACTTGAAATGCGTTCAACAGGCTGAATACCGCCTGGAATTTTTGGGTTTTCTCTATTGCATATACCCTGAGAGGAGCTAATGTCTCGACCCATTAATTTGATCCACTATGATTAGATCACCACATCCACAGTCGAGGTCCCGAACGGACCTTCAAACTCCTTTGCATTTACACCCTGCTGAACTGCGTATGCAGTAATCTTTTCGCATGTCCTGGCCTTAGGTAGCACATCCAAATGGCTTATTCCAGGGCAGGGACAATATCGGCATGGTGCTTGTAATGCATTGGTGTGTTCTTTTAATAGCTGGCAAGCTAACACCCCCAAAAGTGAATTAATGAAAGACTTCAGGGACTCTCAGAGTCATGAATGTCAAGGGACAATTATGTCCTGTCAGGATCATATAAAGCACAATTGATAAAAGAAAGAATTAACTGAAGCGGTATACCCTCAAGGTCTTATGATAAGAAAGCATACTAATTGTAGCTCACCTCTATGCATTTTTACTACCCCGCACTGCAGGCGTATTCTGTTTGGGTTGTTGGTATTGGTGGGGAGTTTGGGGTTTGTAGGTGGAGTGTTTGGGCAAACAACGTATACCTGGAGCGGAGCAAATGGTGCTTCTTGGAATGTAGCAACTAATTGGACACCTACTCGTTCAGGTGGAGGGGCTTCTACTGATATTTTAGTGTTTAACTCTGGAGCAACACTTACCGTTATTGATGTCAATAATCAATCAATTGGTAAATTGCAAATCACGGGTTCCGGTACGAACATTACACTTAAGCCTGTAACCACAGCCAACCCGGCCCTGACAATAAGTACCGTCGCAACAGATGCATTAGTTGTAGCTTCTGGATGTTCACTTACCCTTTTAGGAATAGATGCAGCCGCTGATAAAGTGCTTACTGTAGCATTGGCGAATACAGTTGGACTAGAAGCAAATATTGATGGAACTATTATTGTGGGAATGGACAATGATCAACCGACAGCATCTGGTTCTCTTTCAAAAGGACTTAATGCAATTATTAATTTTAAAAGTGGTTCTGTTTATCAACATGCAACGAATTCAGGAAGCATTCCGACATCAACTTGGAATTCAAATTCCACATGTTTAATAACTGGAGGTATAAACACAGATCCTGGGGGAAATGGTCAAGCATTCGGTAATCTTACATATAGCTGTTTAGGAATGACCGGCACTAGAAGCATGGCGGTCAGTGGGCTTTCTGTTGCGGGAGATTTTCAAGTACTTAACACAGGAAATGGAATACTATTAATGAATCAAGGTTCTGTTACCATTAATGGAGATTGCATAATTAATGATGATTTTCAAATAGGAACTTCTACAGCGAGAACCTTAAATGTAGTAGGTGATTTTGTTTTAAATAGTGGAACATTAAATATGACTTCGGCAGCTGGAGTTGGTACAATCAACATAACGGGAGATTTTTCTCTTATTGGGGGAACCTTAACAAGAACTGGAAATGGTGCTGCTTCAGCAATTGTATTTAACAAGTCTGGTACACAAATATATACCTCTGGAAGCGCAGTGACTGGCACTATTACCTATACAGTTAATTCAGGATCTACTTTACAAATGGCTTCAGAGAATACTACTGTAGATGGAAGTGGAGGATTTATTTTGTCTGCGGGTGCAACACTTGGTATTAGATCAAATTCAGGTGTTAGTTCTTCAGGAGCAACTGGAAATATTCGTGTAACAGCAGCTTCTGGACGAATCTATACAGCAGGTTCGAATTTTATATATAATGGAAACGCGAATCAATCTGCAGGGAGTGGTCTGGCCTCTACAACAAAAGCCAATGTCACAATTGATAATCCTGGAAATACTGTAACCCTCGAAGGTAATACTGCACTAACAGGTGCTCTGACTCTGACTGCAGGTTCGAATTTTGAAATGTCTTCATTTTCTTTGAGCTCTCCTTCAATTGTTCAAATGAAATGCGGAACTTCCGCAGCATCTACTATTTCAGGATCTGGTCTACTGACTTTGGGAGGCAATATCACAATTGATAATGCAAATGCTGGCAATAATGGTGCAACCATCTCATGTCCTGTCGCACTGGCAGCAAATCGAATTATCACAGTAGCAGATGATGGAACTTCAGCACTTGATTTAACCATAAGCGGAAATATAACCGGAGCATTTAGTGTAACTAAAGAAGGTGCAGGCAAATTATGCCTTCCAAATTCAAATGGATATTCAGGAGTTACTAATATTAATAATGGAATATTAAATATTAAAAACACAACTTCGACAGGAACTACTGCAGGTGGAGTTACAGTAGCAAGTGGTGCCAAATTAGAATTGGAAAATAATATCTCCGTAGGTGCCGAAGCTTTGTCTCTCGCAGGAGAAGGAGGTGCAGGAAATGAAGGCGCACTTTGCAATGTCAGTGGAACAAATACATGGGGTGGTACATTATCAATAGATGGAGCAACTACAAGAATAGGAAGCGCTTCGGGTTTACTTACCCTTGCGGGTAATGTGAATCTTAATGCAAATTCTCTTTATTTACAGGGAGCTTCTACAAGTGCCAATCTTGTAAGCGGCGTTATCTCCGGTACAGGTTGTGTGAAGAAGGAAGGGACGGGAACCTGGACACTTTCAAATACAAATACTTTTTCAGGTGGTGTGGTATTGAGCAATGGAAAACTTAATATTGGTAATTCACAAGCACTAGGAGTATCAGGAAGTACCTTCACCATTGGAGGAGTCGGCAATGCAACTACTATCGACAATACATCAGGTGCATCACTCAATTCGGTGAATTATATCATGAACTGGAATGATGATTTCACATTTACCGGAACGCACGAACTATACCTGGGAACAGGTGCAGTAACATTACAGGAAAGCCGCCAGTTAACGGTTAGTGCTACTAAGTTGAAAATTGGCGGAGTGATCAGCGGAACAGGTTTTGGTTTAACAAAGAATGGCAGCGGAACACTCATCTTATCCGGTGCAAATGATTTTACAGGAGGCACAACATTAAATACAGGAACCCTTTATATCGGCAATGCAAGTGCGCTAGGAACAACCGCAGGAACATTCACCATTAATGGCGGGACCATAGATAATTCATTCGGATCCTCTCTCAATACTTTAAATTATGCGATGGCGTGGAATGATGATTTCACATTTACAGGAACACATGCTCTTAATCTTGGAGCAGGCATCGTAACCCTTGAAGAAGACAGGGTCTTAACCATAAACGCAAATACGCTTTCTGTAGGAGGCACAATTAGTGGTTCGGGATTAAGCCTGACAAAATCCGGAGCAGGCGCACTCACGCTATCAGGTCCGAACGATTACAGCGGGGGAACAACACTACATGCAGGTACACTGAACATCAATAATACCTCTGCACTCGGCGATGTGACCGGAACATTCACCATCAATGGAGGTGTGATTGATAATACTTCAGGTGCAGACATCACAACCTTAAATTATCCATTGGCTTTAAATGGAGATTTTACTTATAGCGGTTCGATTCCCAGGAATCTGAATTTAGGATCAGGCAATATTATAATGAATGCAGACAGGGTGATCACCACAACCGCAGGCTTGCTTGCATTGGGCGGAACGATTAATCATAGTACATTAAGCATTACAAAAGCTGGGTCCGGAACATTGAGCTTTTTGAGTAATAACAAAACACTAAAAAATCTGACAATAAATGCAGGGGTGCTTACCGGTACTTCCGGAATGCTGAGCCTGGCAGGTAATTTTATAAATAACAGCGTATATATTAATAATAATGGAATCGTAATATTTAATGGCAGTTCCTCACAATCTATTAATGGTTCTGCCTCAACTATGTTTTATGACCTGGAATTAGATAATTCGAATGGAGCTGTTTTGGGAAATAACGAGGAAGTTAATAATCAATTAACCCTTACCAATGGAAGGATTGTATTGGGTTCCAATTCACTGACACTGGGTGCAAACGCGCCTGCTGTAGTGGGAACGCTCAATGCTGCTAATATGATTGTAGCAGATGGATCTGGAGAATTGAGAAAAGTTTTTTCAGGAACAGGAAGTTATGTTTATCCTGTAGGTGATGTGACAGGTACTGCAGATTATACTCCATTGTCACTGGATTTTACCACGGGAAGTTTTTCGAATGCATATGCAGGAGTACGGTTGTCTGATAGCAAACATCCTGATAATGCAAGCACGAATAATTTTCTGTCGCGTTACTGGACTGTTCATCCTTCAGGAGTCACTTCTTTTAATTGCGATCTTTCAGGACAATATGTCGATGATGATGTAAATGGTACAGAAACAGATATCATAACTGCAAAATGGACTGGTGCATTGCCATGGCAGAAGTATGATCTGGTGGATGATGGTTCAAATCTCATTGTTGCCAATGGCTTGACTGCATTTTCTGATTTTTCAGGTATTAATAATAGTGATCCAACGGTTTCGATCAGCATTGATCCCGTCTCTGCTATTATTTGTTCAGGTGCCACTGCTACTCTCACAGCAATAGGAGCAGATGGAACACCGGATTATACATACAGCTGGTCACCTGCTACAGGTTTGAACGTGACTACAGGTGATGAAGTTATTGCAACACTTTCCTCCAGTCAAACTTATACAGTTACTATTACTGATGCGAACGGAGCTACGAGCACAGCTACGCAGAGTATTACAGTAGTTGCACAACCTGTTGGGCCTACATTAGATACACAGGCTCCAGAAAATACAATAATATGCACCGGGCAAGAAGTTAGCGCAACTTTTTTAGCTGGCTCGGGTGGTGACGGATGTTCGGATGATTTCAGGGTCATCATTGATGGTGGATCTCCTTCTGCATATACTCCTGGTACTAATGTTGGTGGTTCTGCCACGAGCAGCATAGTCATCCAGGGGCGTCGTGCAAATTGTGCGAGTGGATCAGGTTGTAATGGTACAAACTATGTTACATTGGCAAGCTGGACAGTTGTGCCTCAGCCGGCCAATCCTACCGTTGATGAAGAAATTCCTAATGCATCTACTGTCTGTGCAGGAACAGATGTAAGCGCAACTTTTAATGCCGGCACAGGTGGTACAGGTTGCAGTGATAGTTATCAATATAGTACAGACGATGGTTCAACATGGAATCCATATACGCCGGGTGATGAGATTAGTACTACGGGTGCAACTGTAGTGCTTATACAAGCTAAGCGTGATAATTGCGATAGCGGTTCCGGATGTACTGGAACGGCATTTACAACCCTGGTAAGCTGGGAAGTAAATAGTGTTTCAGCAGGTGTTGTTGGAACAGATCAAACAATTTGTTCAGGAGATGACCCAGCAGCATTTACACAATCTACTGCCTCTACCGGAACTGGATCTCTCACATATCGATGGGAATCCAGTGCGACAAATTGCAGTACGGGTTTCAGCCCAATCAGTGGTGTTACTTCTTCAACATATGACCCGCCGGCGGGTCTTACCCAAACAAAATATTACAGGCGAATAACCATTTCAACTTTAAATGATTTCCCCTGCGAAGCTATAAGTAACTGTATAGTTGTAACCGTCAACCAACTACCGGTTTGTTCAATCTCCGGATCTGGTCTTGTGTGTCCTTCTTCGAATGGTAATGTATTTACTGCACCAGCCGGATTGACATACGCATGGAGCGTTTCTGGAAATGGAACAATCTCAGGAAGTACAACCGATCAAAATGTTTCGGTTGCAACGGGTGCAAATTGCAATTCGGATTTTACTTTGCTTCTAACTGTAACAGATGGAAATTCCTGCAGTTCAACATGTACTAAAGTGGTCAATGTCATTGATAATACATTGCCATCAATATCAGGGAGCATAAGTCTAACTACGATGCAGGGATGCAGTGCAGGAGATGCACCACTTGCTGTGACGACTATTGAAGAACTTGAGGCTTTGACCGGAAATCTTTTGGTGACTGATAATTGCACTCCCCATGCAGGACTTATGGTTTCCTCCAGTCAGAGTTCGACAGGAACATGTCCGGTCGTGATCACCAGGATCTATAAAGTAACGGATGCATGTGGAAATACAAGCGCCAATATTATTCATACGATTCATATTGAAGACCACACACCGCCTTTGATTGCGGTCCTGCCATCGCCAACGACGATTAATTGTCCGACAGTGCCAGCTTTTACAACTGCTACTGCGACGGATGAGTGCGGAACTGCTTTCACTCTCACATCTGCTGATGTGACTGCAGCCGGAGCATGTGCTGGTTCGTATAGTGTGACAAGGACATGGACGGCAACTGATGGATGTGGAAATTCCTCTTCGGCATCTCAAACTATTCATGTGCAGGATGTAACAGCACCGGTGATTGCATCACTTCCTGCGCCATCAACGATTAATTGTCCGTCTACGCCTTCGTTCGCAGTAGCAACTGCAACGGATGCATGTGGAAGTACATTCACACTCACCTCGGCTGATGTGACTACAAATGGAGCATGTGCAGGTTCATATAGTGTTACACGCACATGGACGGCAACGGATGCATGTGGAAATTCTTCTACTGCGTCACAAATTATTGTTGTTCAGGATATAAGTGCACCAGTATTTGATGCATTGCCTGCAACAACAACCATTAATTGTCCTGCTACTCCTGTATTTGCAACGGCGACAGCAACGGATGCTTGTGGTAGTGCATTCACGCTTACATCTGCGGATGTGACTACAAATGGTGCATGTGCAGGATCATATAGTATAACAAGGACATGGACGGCAATGGATGCATGTGGAAATTCTTCCACTGCTTCACAAACGATCAATGTGCAGGATGTCACTGCGCCGGTGATTGGTGCCTTACCAGCTACGACAACGATTAATTGTCCTGCTACACCTGTTTTTGCAGTTGCGACAGCGACAGATGCATGTGGAAGTTCTTTCACACTCACATCTGCTGATGTAACTACAAATGGTGCGTGTGCAGGCTCATATAGTGTGACCAGGACATGGACTGCAACGGATGCATGTGGAAATTCATCGGTTGCATCTCAGACGATCCATGTGCAGGATATAACAGCTCCGGTGATTGCTGCTTTACCTGCAACATCAACAATTACTTGTCCCGCGACCCCGGTATTTGCAGTCGCCAGTGCAACAGATGCATGTGGAAGCGCATTCACACTCACCTCTGCTGACGTAACAACAAATGGGGCCTGTGCAGGCTCGTACAGTGTTACAAGGACGTGGACGGCAACAGATGCCTGTGGAAATATATCGGTAGCATCACAAACCATACATGTTCAGGATATTGATGCTCCTGTGATTGCATCCCTTCCATCACCTGCAACTATTAATTGTCCTGCGACTCCGGTGTTTGCAGTTGCGACAGCGACAGATGCTTGTGGAAGTGCTTTTACTCTCACCTCTGCTGATGTAACCACAAATGGTGCATGTGCGGGATCGTATAGTATAACCAGATCATGGACTGCAACTGATGCATGTGGAAATGCTTCAACAGCGTCACAAACAATTCATGTACAGGATGTAACTGCGCCAGTGATTGATGCATTGCCTGCAACATCAACCATTACCTGTCCGGCTACTCCGGTATTTGCAGTAGCTAGTGCAACGGATGCATGTGGAAGTGCATTCACACTCACCTCTGTTGATGCAACCACAAATGGAGCCTGTGCAGGATCATACAGCGTAACCAGAACCTGGACGGCAACAGATGCATGTGGAAATTCTTCTACTGCGTCACAAACAATTCATGTACAGGATGTAACTGCACCTGTGATTGATGCATTGCCTGCAACAACAACCATTAATTGTCCGGCTACTCCAGTATTTGCAGTAGCTACTGCAACGGATGCATGTGGCAGTTCTTTCACTCTTACATCTGCAGATATAACAACAAATGGAGCATGTGCAGGATCATATAGTGTGACCAGAACATGGACTGCTACGGATGCATGTGGAAATTCTTCTACTGCATCTCAAATCATAAACGTACAGGATATCACTGCTCCTGTTATTGGAGCGTTACCTGCGACAACGACGATCAATTGTCCGGCCACTCCTGTTTTTGCAGTTGCTACAGCGACGGATGCCTGTGGTAGTGCTTTCACTCTCACATCTGCAGATGTAACATCAAATGGTGCATGTGCAGGTTCGTATAGTGTGACAAGGACATGGACGGCAACAGATGCATGTGGGAATTCTTCAACAGCATCACAAACGATACATGTGCAGGATATCGCTGCTCCGGTTATTGCAGCACTTCCTTCACCCACGACTATTAATTGTCCAGCAACACCTGTATTTGAAATTGCTACAGCAACAGATGCTTGTGGAAGTGCTTTCACTCTCACATCAGCAGATGTAACAACAAATGGAGCATGTGCCGGATCGTATAGTGTGACAAGAACCTGGACTGCATCGGATGCATGTGGAAATATATCAGTAGCATCTCAAACCATACATGTTCAGGATGTAACTGCACCGGTGATTGATGCATTGCCTGCAACAACAACTATTAATTGTCCTGCAACACCTGTATTTGCAGTGGCAACTGCGACGGATGCATGTGGAAGTGCGTTCACTCTCACATCTGCTGATGTGACTACAAATGGAGCTTGTGCAGGGTCATATAGTGTGACCAGAACGTGGACTGCAACTGATGCATGTGGTAATTCCTCTACGGCATTTCAAATCATAAACGTGCAGGATATCACTGCTCCCGTCATTGCAGCATTACCTGCAACAACCACGATTAATTGTCCTGCTACACCAGTATTTGCTGTTGCGACCGCAACGGATGCATGTGGGAGTCTTTTCACTCTCACCTCTGAAGATGTGAGCAATTCAGGAGCATGTGCCGGATCATACAGTATTACCAGGACATGGACGGCAATAGATGCATGTGGAAATTCTTCTACGGCATTTCAAGTAATAAACGTACAGGATATCACAACTCCCGTCATTGCAGCACTACCTGCGACAACCACGATTAATTGTCCTGTCACACCAGTATTTGCTGTTGCGACTGCAACGGATGCATGTGGGAGTCTTTTCACTCTCACATCTGAAGATGTGAGCAATTCAGGAGCATGTGCCGGATCATACAGTATTACCAGGACATGGACGGCAATAGATGCATGTGGAAATTCTTCAACTGCATCACAAACAATACATGTTCAGGATGTTAATGCGCCGGTGATTACATCCCTGCCTGCGACATCCACGATTAATTGTCCCGCTACTCCTGTGTTCGCTGTTGCTACTGCAAGTGATGCATGTGGAAGTGCATTCACACTCACATCTGCTGATGTAACGACAAATGGTGCATGTGCCGGATCGTACAGCGTAACAAGAACATGGACGGCTACGGATGCATGTGGAAATGTATCAGTAGCATCACAAACAATAAATGTTCAGGATGTTGTTGCTCCTGTGATTGCCTCCCTTCCTACGCCGACGACCATCAACTGCCCTGCCACACCTGTATTTGAGGTTGCTACGGCGACAGATGCATGTGGAAGTGCTTTTACGCTCACATCTGCTGATGTCGCAACAAATGGAGCATGTGCCGGATCGTATAGTGTCACAAGGACATGGACGGCAACGGATGCATGTGGAAATTCTTCTACCAGGTCACAGATCATACATGTACAGGATATAACAGCTCCTGTGATTGCTGCTTTACCTGCGACATCCACGATCAATTGTCCTGCTACACCTGTTTTTGCGGTTGCTACAGCGACAGATGCGTGTGGAAGCGCTTTCGTCCTCACCTCTGAAGACGTGAGTAATTCAGGAGCATGTGCCGGATCATATAGTGTCACAAGGACGTGGACCGCAACCGATGCATGTGGAAATTCTTCTACTGCAGCACAAACGATTCATGTGCAGGATGTAACAGCTCCGGTGATTGCGGCATTACCGGCTACTACAACGATTAATTGTCCTGCTACACCTGTTTTTGCAGTTGCTACTGCGACGGATGCATGTGGAAGTTCTTTTACTCTCACATCTGAAGATGTGAGTAATTCAGGTGCCTGTACCGGCTCATATAGTATTACCAGAACATGGACAGCAACAGATGCATGTGGAAACTCTTCAACTGCATCACAAACGATTCATGTGCAGGATGTAAATGCACCGGTGATCGATGCTTTGCCTGCAACATCAACGATTAATTGTCCTGCTACACCGGTATTTGCTGTTGCTACAGCAACGGATGCATGTGGAAGTGCTTTCAATCTCACATCTGCTGATGTAACGACAAATGGTGCATGTGCCGGATCTTACAGTATTACCAGGACATGGACGGCAATAGATGCTTGTGGCAATTCTTCAACTGCATCTCAAATCATAAACGTACAGGATATTACCGCTCCTGTCATTGCATCACTTCCTTCGTCTACGACTATTAATTGTCCTGCAACACCAGTATTTGCAATTGCTACAGCGACAGATGCATGTGAAAGTGCATTCACTCTCACGTCGGCTGATGTAACCACAAATGGTGCATGTGCAGGATCATATAGTGTAACAAGAACCTGGACAGCAACAGATGCATGTGGAAATTCTTCAACTGCATCACAAATCATACATGTTCAGGATGTCACAGCACCAGTCATTGCAGCATTACCTTCTACTACAACGATTAATTGTCCTTCCACACCTGTGTTTGCTGTAGCTACGGCGACAGATGCTTGTGGTAGTTCTTTTACACTCACATCTGCTGATGTGACTACAAATGGCGCCTGCGCAGGTTCATACAGTGTGACCAGGACATGGACAGCAACAGATGCATGTGGAAACTCATCAGTGGCATCACAAACGATCAATGTTCAGGATGTAACTGCACCTGTGATTGATGTGTTGCCTGCAACAACAACGATTAATTGTCCTGCTGCGCCTGAATTTTCCGTTGCTACTGCGACGGATGCATGTGGAAGTGCTTTTACGCTCACATCTGCTGATGTAACGACAAATGGTGCATGCGCCGGATCGTATACTGTGACCAGGACATGGACAGCTATAGATGCATGTGGAAATTCTTCTACTGCCTCACAAACGATCAATGTGCAGGATGTCACTGCTCCAGTCATTGCAGCATTACCTGCAACAACAACGATTAATTGTCCTGCTGCACCGGTGTTTGCCGTAGCGACTGCTACGGACGCATGTGGGAGTCTTTTCACTCTCACATCTGAAGATGTGAGCAATTCAGGAGCATGTGCCGGATCATACAGTATTACCAGGACATGGACGGCAATAGATGCATGTGGAAATTCATCAACTGCCTCACAAACAATTCATGTTCAGGATGTAACTGCGCCGGTAATTTCTGCTTTGCCTGCCACTTCAACAATTAATTGTCCTGCCACACCTGTATTTGCAGTTGCTACTGCGACGGATGCATGTGGAAGTGCTTTTACGCTCACATCTGGTGATGTCACAACAAATGGAGTCTGTGCCGGATCATATAGTATAACCAGGACATGGACTGCTACGGATGCATGTGGAAATGTTTCGGTAGCATCACAAACAATAAATGTTCAGGATGTGGATGCTCCGGTGATTGCATCCCTGCCTGCGCCAACGATCATCAATTGCCCTGCTACTCCTGTATTCGCAGTTGCTACAGCAACGGATGCCTGTGAGAGTTCTTTCACGCTCACATCTGCTGATGTAACAATCAATGGAGCCTGTGCCGGATCATATAGTGTAACAAGGACGTGGACGGCAACGGATGCATGTGGAAATTCTTCTACCAGGTCACAAACGATACATGTACAGGATATAACATCTCCTGTGATTGCAGCGCTACCTGCACCTTCAACTATTAATTGTCCTTCTACTCCTGTATTTGCAGTTGCTACAGCTTCGGATGCATGTGGAAGTTCTTTCACTCTAACATCTGAGGATGTAACGACAAATGGAGCATGCGCCGGATCATATAGTGTGAAGAGAACATGGACTGCAACGGATGCATGTGGAAATTCTTCAACTGCTTCACAAACGATCAATGTGCAGGATATCTCTGCTCCTGTCATAGCAGCATTGCCTGAAACAACGACTATTAATTGTCCGACAGCACCTGTGTTTGCAGTAGCTACTGCGACGGATGCATGTGGAAGTGCTTTCACACTCACATCTGCAGACGTGACAACAAATGGAGCATGTGCTGGATCATATAGCGTGACGAGAACATGGACTGCAACGGATGCATGTGGAAATTCTTCAACTGCTTCACAAACGATCAATGTGCAGGATGTCACTGCGCCGGTGATTGGTGCCTTACCAGCTACGACAACGATTAATTGTCCTGCTACGCCTGTATTTGCTGTAGCTACTGCAACGGATGCATGTGGAAGTGCTTTTACTCTCACCTCTGCTGATGTCACCTCAAATGGAGCATGTGCAGGATCATATAGTGTAACAAGAACGTGGACGGCTACGGATGCATGTGGAAATGTTTCGATAGCCTCCCAAACTATAAACGTGCAGGATATTGCTGCTCCAGTGATTGCATCCCTTCCTTCGCCAACGACGATTAATTGTCCTGCTACTCCTGTGTTTGCTGTTGCTACAGCATCGGATGAATGTGGTAGTGCTTTTACACTCACATCTGAAGATGTGACAACAAATGGAGCATGTGCAGGATCATACAGTGTGACCAGAACGTGGACGGCAACTGATGCATGTGGAAATTCATCTACCAGATCACAAACCATACATGTACAGGATATAACAGCTCCTGTGATTGATGCACTTCCGTCTCCAACTACTATTAACTGCCCTTCAACACCTGCATTCGCTGTTTCTACTGCAACAGATGCATGTGGAAGTGCTTTTACACTCACATCTGCAGATGTGACAACAAATGGAGCATGTGCAGGAACATTTAGTGTGACCAGGACGTGGACAGCAACGGATGCGTGTGGAAATTCTTCAACTGCATCTCAAATCATAAACGTACAGGATATCACTGCTCCTGTTATTGCCGCCTTGCCCGCGACAACAACAATTAATTGTCCGGCAACACCTGTGTTTGCTGTGGCTACTGCAACGGATGCATGTGGAAGTGCCTTTACACTCACATTTGCGGATGTGACAACCAATGGAGCCTGTGCCGGATCATATAGTGTAACCAGGACATGGACTGCAACTGATGCATGCGGAAATTCATCAGTTGCATCTCAAACGATCAATGTGCAGGATATCACTGCCCCGGTGATTGCTGTTTTGCCTGCAACATCAACGATTAATTGTCCGGCTACACCTGTCTTTGCGGTTGCTACTGCGACAGATGCGTGTGGAAGTTCTTTCACTCTCACATCTTCAGATGTGACCACAAATGGAGCATGTGCAGGATCATATAGTGTGACAAGGACGTGGACAGCAACGGATGCATGTGGAAATTCTTCAACTGCCTCACAAACGATACATGTTCAGGATGTAACTGCACCGGTAATTTCTGCATTACCTGCCACTTCAACAATTAATTGTCCTGCCACGCCTGTATTTGCTGTTGCTACTGCGACGGATGCGTGTGGTAGTGCATTCACACTCACATCTGCTGATGTGACTACGAATGGAGCATGTGCAGGTTCGTACAGTGTGACGAGAACCTGGACGGCGACAGATGCATGTGGAAATATATCTGTCGCTTCACAAACGATAAATGTCCAGGATGTTGATGGTCCCGTGATTACTACTCTGCCTACACCTTCAACTATTAATTGTCCTGCCACGCCTGTATTTGCAGTTGCTACAGCAATAGATGCCTGTGGAAGTGCTTTCACACTCACATCTGCTGATGTAACCATCAATGGAGCATGTGCCGGATCATATAGTGTCACAAGAACATGGACAGCAACGGATGCATGTGGAAATATTTCAACAGCATCACAAATCATACATGTCCAGGATATCACAGCGCCTGTCATTCCAGAATTACCTGCACCAACAACTATAATTTGTCCGGCTAGTCCAGTATTTGCTGTAGCTACTGCTACCGATGCATGCGGAAGTGTTTTTACTCTCACTTCTGCTGATGTAACCATTAATGGAGCATGTTCAGGTTCGTATAGTGTAACAAGGACATGGACTGCAACGGATGCGTGTGGAAATTCTTCAAGTGCATCACAGACAATACATGTGCAGGACGTCACTGCACCGGTGATTGCTGCATTGCCTGCAACATCAACGATTAATTGTCCTGCTACACCTGTATTTGCAGTGGCTTCAGCGACAGATGCATGTGGAAGTGCTTTCACACTCACATCTGCTGATGTAACCATTAATGGAGCATGTGCAGGTTCGTATAATGTAACCAGGACATGGACTGCAACGGATGCATGTGGAAATTCTTCAACTGCATCACAAACGATCCATGTGCAGGATGTAACTGCACCGGTGATTGCTGCATTACCAGTCATAACAACTATTGATTGTCCCGACACTCCTGTGTTTGCTATTGCTACTGCGACGGATGCATGTGGGAGTGCTTTCACACTCACATCTGCTGATGTAACCACAAATGGTGCATGTGCAGGTTCGTACAGTGTGAGGAGAACTTGGACGGCGACAGATGCATGTGGAAATTCTTCAACAGCCTCACAAACGATACATGTCCAGGATGTTGATGCTCCTGTGATTGCATCACTTCCATCACCAACGACTGTCAATTGTCCTGCCACACCGGTATTTGCAGTTGTTACGGCGACGGATGCATGTGGAAGTGCTTTCACTCTTACATCAGCTGACGTAACAACAAATGGAGCATGTGCCGGATCGTATAGTGCGACCAGAACATGGACAGCAACGGATGCTTGTGGCAATATATCAACAGCCTCTCAAACCATACATGTGCAGGATGTCACCGCTCCTGTAATTGCAGCATTACCAACACCAACTACAATAAATTGTCCTGTGACACCAGTGTTCGCAGTTGCTACAGCTACAGATGCATGTGGAAGTGCTTTCACTCTCACATCTGCAGATGTAACCATAAATGGAGCATGTGCCGGATCATATAGCGTAACCAGGACATGGACAGCAACCGATGCATGTGGAAATTCTTCGACATCTTCTCAGACGATACATGTTCAGGATGTCACTGCACCTGTAATAGCTGCCTTGCCTTCAACATCAACGATTAATTGCCCCGCTACTCCTGTATTTGCAGTTGCCACCGCGACCGATGCATGTGGTAGTGCTTTCACTCTCATATTTGCAGATGTAACCACGAATGGTGCATGTGCCGGATCGTATAGTGTAACAAGAACTTGGACAGCAACCGATGCATGTGGAAATTCATCCACCGCCTCACAACGAATAAATGTTCAGGATGTCACTGCGCCTGTAATAGCTGCTTTGCCTTCAACATCAACGATTAATTGCCCTGCTACTCCTGTATTTGCAGTTGCAACAGCAACCGATGCATGTGGAAGTGCTTTCACTCTCACATCATCGGATGTGACGATTAATGGTGCCTGTGCAGGTTCTTATAGTGTTATTCGTACATGGACGGCTACGGATGCATGTGGAAATTCATCAACTGCATCTCAACGGATAAATGTCCAGGATGTCACTGCACCTGTATTTGATGCATTACCGGATATAACGACCATTAATTGCCCTGAAGCACCTGTCTTTACGCAAGCTATTGCAACGGATGCATGTGGAAGTGCATTTAATTTAACTTTTTCGGATCTTACTTCGCCGGGCGAATGTGGTGGGTCATACTATATCACCAGGACATGGACTGCAATAGATGGATGTGGTAATTTTTCAAACACATCGCAGATCATTCATGTTCAGGATAATTCAGGGCCTATGATTGAGCCTCTTCCTGTTACAACAACGATTAATTGTCCGGCAACTCCTGGTTTTGCGCAGGCATTTGCTGTGGATGCATGTGGTAGTGCTTTCTCACTCACATCTGAGGATGTGACAACAGCAGGATTGTGTTTGGGGTCGTATAGTGTGACGAGGACATGGACAGCTATTGACGAATGTGGAAATATAACAACAGCAACACAAACTATAAACGTTCAGGATTTAACCGGACCTGAAATTGATCCTCTACCGACACCTACTTTGATTGATTGTCCGGCAACACCGGAATTCGCAGAAGCCGTTGCCAATGATGGATGTGGAAGCGTGGTTTCGTTTGTTTCAAATGATGTGACGACCTTCGGTGAATGTGCCGGTTCGTATACAGTCACAAGAACCTGGACAGCGATTGATGATTGTGGAAATATATCATCTGCTTCCCAGGTTATCATTGTCCAGGATATCACGGCTCCGGTTATTGATCCACTTCCTGAGACGTCCACTATTTTTTGCCCGGCGACTCCTGTATTTGCGGTAGCTACAGCTAATGATGGATGCGGTAGTGCATTCACTCTCACATATGAAGATGTGACTGATTCAGGAGCATGTGCGGGATCATATAGTGTAACCAGGATATGGACAGCGACAGACGACTGCGGGAATGTATCTACTGACTCACAAACGATCAATGTAGAAGATAATACGGCTCCTGTAATTGCATCGCTACCCTCACTTACAACCATCAATTGTCCTGCAACACCTGTATTTGCAGTTGCTACTGCGACAGATGCATGTGGCAGCGCGTTCACACTCACATCTACTGATGTGACTATTAATGGTGCCTGTGCAGGTTCTTATAGTGTTACACGCACCTGGACTGCAATGGATGCATGTGGTAATTCATCAACTGCCTCACAAAGAATAAATGTACAGGATGTTACTGCGCCTGTGATTGCTGCACTACCAGCACCTACAACTATTAACTGTCCTGCAACCCCGGTATTTGCCGTGGCTACTGCAACGGATGCCTGCGGAAGTGCCTTCGCACTCACATCTGCAGATGTAACCACAAATGGAGCATGTGCAGGCTCATATAGTGTGACGAGAACATGGACTGCAACGGATGCATGCGGAAATTCATCCACTGCATCACAAAGAATAAATGTTCAGGATATCACTGCGCCTGTTATTGCTGCTCTTCCGGCAACATCAACTATTAATTGCCCGACCGCACCGGTATTTGCAGTTGCAACTGCAACGGATGCATGTGGAAGTGTATTCACACTCACATCTGCTGATATAACAACAAATGGTGCCTGTGCAGGATCATATAGTGTAAGGAGGACATGGACAGCAACGGATGCATGCGGAAATTCTTCAACAGCATCTCAAACCATAAACGTACAGGATGTTACTGCGCCTGTTATTGCAGCATTACCTGCGACAACTACGATCAATTGTCCTGCCACACCGGTATTTGCAGTTGCAAATGCAACGGATGCATGTGGAAGTGCCTTCACCCTCACATCAGGAGATGTTACCATCAATGGCGCATGTGCAGGATCGTATAGTGTGATCAGAACATGGACGGCAACGGATGCATGTGGAAATTCATCAACTGCATCACAAAGAATAAATGTACAGGATGTTACTGCGCCTGTGATTGCTGCTCTACCAGCACCTACAACTATTAACTGTCCTGCTACACCAGTCTTTGCGGTTGCATCTGCTATGGATGGTTGTGGAAGTGCATTTACACTCACATCAACGGATGTTACTACAAACGGTGCATGTGCAGGATCATATAGTGTCACAAGAATATGGACAGCAACTGATGGATGTGGGAATTCTTCAACAGCATCGCAAACGATACAAGTTCAGGATATTACTGCCCCTGTGATAGCATCACTTCCATCTCCGACGACGATTAATTGTCCGGCAACGCCTGTGTTTGCAGTTGCAACAGCGACTGATGGATGTGGAAGTGCATTCGTGCTCACATCTTCAGATGTAAGTACTTCAGGTGCATGTACGGGTTCATATAGTGTAACCAGGACATGGACAGCAACCGATGGATGCGGAAATTCATCAACAGCTTCACAAACCATACACGTGCAGGATATCACTGCACCTGTGATAGCATCACTTCCCGCTCCGACAACGATTAATTGTCCGTCAACTCCTGTGTTTGCAATTGCTACTGCAACGGATGCCTGCGGAAGTACCTTCACACTTACATCTGCTGATGTAACTACAAACGGAGCTTGCGCAGGTTCATATAGTGTGACGAGAACATGGACTGCAACGGATGCATGTGGAAATTCGTCTACTGCATCCCAAACTATACATGTCCACGATGTAACTGCACCTGTCATCAATCAACTACTAGGACCCACTATTATCAATTGTCCTGATGTGCCTGTTTTTATGCAGGCCACTGCAACGGATGCGTGTGGAAGTGCTTTCACCCTTACATCTGCTGATATAACCATAAATGGAGCATGTGCAGGATCATACAGTGTTACAAGAACGTGGACAGCAACGGATGCATGTGGAAATTCATCTACTGCTTCACAAATCATACATGTACAGGACATAACTGCTCCGGTGATTGCAGTCTTACCCGCAACAACTACAATTAATTGTCCGGCGACACCAGTGTTTGCTGTGGCTACTGCAACAGATGCATGTGGAAGTGCTTTCACACTCACATCAGTGGATATAACAATAAATGGTGCGTGTGCCGGATCATATAGTGTGACACGGACATGGACGGCTACTGATGCATGTGGAAATTCATCATCAGCCTCACAAATCATAAACGTCCAGGATGTCACAGCTCCGGTCATTGCATCGCTTCCGGCCCCGACAACAATTAATTGTCCGTCAACTCCTGTGTTTGCAGTTGCTACTGCGACAGATGCATGTGGTAGTGCATTCAATCTCATATCTGCAGATATCACTTCAAATGGTGCATGTGCCGGATCATATAGTGTGACACGGACATGGACAGCGACTGACGCGTGTGGGAATTCATCAACATCATCGCAGACAATTCATGTACAGGATATCACTGCACCTGTCATTGCTGCTCTTCCTGCTCCAACAACTATTAATTGTCCTTCAATACCTGTGTTTGCTGTTGCTACGGCAACCGATGCATGTGGAAGTGCTTTTACGCTTACTTCTCAGGATGTGAATATTTCAGGTGCATGCGCCGGAACTTATAGTGTAACCAGGACCTGGACAGCAACAGATGCATGTGGAAATTCATCTACAGCTTCTCAAACAATCCATGTTCAGGATATAAGTGCGCCTGTGATTGCTGCTTTGCCAACAACATCAACTATTAATTGTCCTGCTACACCTGTCTTTGCTGTTGCTACTGCGACTGATGCATGTGGAAGTGCTTTCACGCTCACATCTCAGGATGTAACTACAAATGGAGCATGTGCAGGTTCATATAGTATAACCAGGACTTGGACAGCGACCGATGCATGCGGGAATTCATCAACTGCATCACAGACAATTCATGTACAGGATATCACTGCACCGGCGATTGCTGCTTTACCTGCAACATCAACGATTAATTGCCCTGCTACACCAGTCTTTGCGGTTGCTACAGCGACTGATGGATGTGGAAGTGCATTTACACTCACATCTCAGGATGTAACTACAAATGGAGCATGTGCAGGATCCTATAGTGTGACAAGAACATGGACAGCAACGGATGCATGTGGAAATTCATCAACAGCATCTCAGACAATCCATGTGCAGGATATTACTGCTCCGGTGATTGCTGCATTACCTGTAACAACTACAATTAATTGTCCTGCCACTCCTGTCTTTGCAGTAGCTACAGCGATCGATGCATGTGGCAGTTCTTTCACACTCACATCTTCAGATGTAACAACAAATGGAGCATGTGCAGGATCTTATAGTGTGACAAGAACATGGATAGCGACAGATGCATGCGGAAATTCATCCACAGCAGCTCAAACTATACATGTACAGGATATCACTGCGCCTGTGATTGCTGCATTACCTATAACAACTACAATTAATTGTCCTGCCACTCCTGTCTTTGCAATAGCTACAGCGATCGATGCATGTGGCAGTTCTTTCACACTCACATCTTCAGATGTGACAACAAATGGAGCCTGTGCAGGATCTTATACTGTAAACAGGACATGGACGGCAACAGATGCATGTGGAAATTCTTCAACCGCATCGCAAACCATACATGTGCAGGATATTACCGCACCTGTGATTGCTGCTTTACCTGCTACTACAACCATTAATTGTCCGGCTACTCCGGTATTTGCAGTTGCTACCGCAACAGATGCATGCGGAAGTGCTTTCACTCTCACATCTGTTGATGTGAGCATTACAGGTGCATGTGCAGGATCATATATTGTGACCAGGACATGGACTGCAACAGATGCGTGTGGAAATTATTCGACAGCATCACAAACTATACAAGTACAGGATATCACTGCTCCGGTAATAGCAGCATTGCCTGTAACGTCAACGATTAATTGTCCTGCAACTCCTGTATTCGCAGTTGCGACAGCTACCGATGCGTGCGGAAGTTCCTTCACACTCACATCTACAGATATTACAATTAATGGAGCATGTGCAGGCTCATATAGTGTAACCAGGACATGGACAGCAACCGATGCATGCGGGAATTCATCAACTTCTTCCCAGACAATTCATGTCCAGGATGTCACTGCACCAGTGATTGCTGCTTTACCTGCAACATCAACTATTAATTGCCCTGCTACACCTGTATTTGCAGTCGCTACAGCGACTGATGCATGCGGAAGTGCTTTCACACTTATATCTGCTGATGTAACAACAAATGGAGCTTGTGCAGGATCTTATAGTGTGACCAGAACATGGACAGCAACTGATGCCTGTGGAAATTCATCCACTGCTTCGCAAATCATACATGTACAGGATATCACTGCTCCAGTAATAGCAGCATTACCTGCAACAACTACAATTAATTGTCCTTCTACACCTGTTTTTGCTGTTGCAACTGCAACAGATGCATGTGGAAGTGCATTCACGCTGACATCTGTCGATGTGAACAATTCAGGAGCGTGCGCCGGATCCTATACTATAACCAGGATTTGGACAGCAAGCGATGCCTGTGGAAATTCATCCACTGCATCACAAATTATACATGTGCAGGATATAACTGCACCTGTCATTGCATCCCTTCCATCTCCGACGACGATTAATTGTCCAGCTACTCCTGTTTTTGCAGTTGCAACCGCAACCGATGAATGTGGAAGTGCATTCGTACTCACATCTGAAGATGTGAGCAATTCAGGTCCATGTGCCGGATCGTATAGTGTTACAAGGACATGGACGGCAACAGATGCATGCGGGAATTCTTCAAGTGCTTCACAGACAATCCATTTACAGGATGTAACAGCTCCGGTTATTGCTGCTTTACCGGCTCTTTCCATTATCAATTGTCCAGCTTCGCCATCATTTGCCCAGGCTACTGCGGTTGATGCATGTGGAACTTTCACACTCACATCTCAGGATGTGAGCAATTTTGGTCTGTGTGCCGGATCCTATACTGTGACCAGAACATGGACTGCAACTGATGCATGCGGAAATAGTTCAACTGCTTCGCAAACGATTACTGTTCAGGATATCACAGCTCCTGTTATTGCTGCATTGCCTTCACCCACTACGATCAGTTGTCCTGCAGCACCGATGTTTGCTATTGCTACTGCAATAGATGCATGTGGAAGTACATTCACTCTCACATCTTCTGATGTAACAATCAATGGAGCTTGTGCAGGATCATATAGTGTGACAAGGACATGGACTGCAACAGATGCGTGCGGAAATTCTTCTACTGCATCACAGACGATACATGTGCAGGATATAACAGCTCCTGTTATTACTGCTTTGCCTGCAACATCAACAATTAATTGTCCTGCTACTCCTGTTTTTGCAATTGCAACCGCAACGGATGCATGTGGAAGTGCATTCACACTCACATTTGCAGATGTGACTACCAATGGTGTGTGTGCCGGATCATACAGTGTAAAGAGAACATGGACGGCGACAGATGCCTGTGGTAATTCTTCAACAGCATCGCAAACCATACATGTACAGGATATCACACCTCCTGTCATTGCAGCTCTTCCAGCAACAAGCACGATAAATTGTCCTGCAGTACCATCATTTGCGACAGCTACAGCATCCGATGGATGTGGTAGTGCGTTCACGCTAACCTTTAACGACGTCAATACTCCGGGATCCTGTGCCGGAACCTATAGTGTGACCAGGACCTGGACAGCTACTGATGCATGTGGAAACAGCTCTACTGCATCTCAAACCATAAATGTCCAGGATGTAACACCTCCATTTATCAATGTTGTTCCATTCACAACTATCAATTGCCCGGCTATACCGAGCTTCTCTGTTTCAGCGTCTGATGCCTGTGGTTTTGCATTTTCAATGTCATCTATGGATGTTACTACACCTGGGCCATGTGCCGGTCAATACACCGTATCCAGGACATGGATGGCAACTGATGCATGCGGTAATATGTCTTCTGCAGTACAAACGGTATTTGTACAGGATGTAACTGCTCCGGTGATAGCTTCTCTTCCTGCGCCAACAACTATTGATTGCCCTGCTACACCTTCATTCACTCAGGCAGTGGCTACTGATGCTTGTAATAGCGCTGTTGCACTTGCGTTTGCAGATGTTACTACACCAGGTGCATGTGCAGGTTCATACAGTGTGAAACGCACATGGACAGCTACGGATGGTTGTGGTAATTCCTCTACAGCATCACAAACAATACATGTCAGGGATATCACAGCACCTGTAATCGCTGCTCTTCCTGCGCCAACAACTATTAATTGTCCTGCAACACCGGTATTTGCTATTGCTACTGCGACGGATGCATGTGCAAGTGCATTCACTCTCACATCTGAAGATGTAAGTACATCAGGAGCATGTGCAGGTTCGTACAGTATAACGAGGAAATGGACTGCCATGGATGCTTGCGGCAATTCATCAACAGCTTCTCAAACTATACATGTGCAGGATATAACTGCACCGGTTATAGCGGCATTGCCATCGACGAGCATCATTCAATGTCCTGCAACACCTGTTTTTGCTGTGGCTACAGCTACGGATGCATGTGGTAGCGCTTTCACTCTCACCTCTCAGGATGTGAGCAATTCAGGAGCATGCAGCGGATCATATAGTGTGACCAGAGTATGGACAGCAACTGACGGATGTGGTAATTCATCTACAGCATCGCAGACTATTTTAGTTCAGGACAATGCAGCGCCGGTTATTTCCAGCTTACCTGCTCCTGTTACAATTCATTGTCCGGTTATTCCATCGTTTGCCGTGGCTACTGCTACAGATAATTGTGGTAGTGCTTTCACTCTCACATCTGCTGATGTAACCAATTCAGGTGCGTGTGCAGGAATGTATAGTGTAACAAGAACCTGGACTGCAACAGATGGATGTGGAAATTTTGCAACTGCATCACAAACCATACATGTAATAGATATTGATGCCCCTGTCATTTCAACATTGCCTGCTCCTGTTACTATCAATTGTCCTGCATCACCTTCGTTTGCAGTGGCTACTGCGACAGATGCATGTGGAAGTGCTTTCACTCTGACATCAGATGATGTGAGCATTTCTGGTACCTGTGCAGGCTCATATAGCGTGACAAGAACGTGGACAGCAACGGATGCATGTGGAAATTCATCCACTGCATCTCAAACGATACATGTGCAGGATGTAACAGCACCCGTGATAGCTGCGCTGCCATTTAATACAACTATTAACTGTCCTGCAACACCTGCATTTGCAATTGCAACTGCGGCGGATGCATGTGGAAGTGCATTTGCGCTCAATTTTCAGGATGTGAGCAATTCAGGAGCATGTGCCGGATCATATAGTGTGACCAGAACATGGACAGCAACCGATGCGTGTGGAAATTCATCTACCGCTTCACAAACCATACATGTGCAGGATATCACAGCGCCTGTTATATCTGTGCTTCCTGTTGCGAGTACCATCAATTGTCCTGCAACACCATCGTTTGCCGTTGCAACTGCTTCAGATAATTGCGGAAGTGCATTTACGCTCACATCTACTGATATAACAACAAACGGAGCATGTGCCGGATCATATAGTGTAACCAGAACATGGACCGCAACTGACGGATGTGGAAATATTTCAACTGCATCACAAACCATACATGTGCAGGACATCACTGCACCTGTGATTTCATCGTTACCTGCTCCTTCCATTATTTTCTGTCCGAACACACCCACCTTTGAACAGGCATTTGCAAGTGACGTATGTGGAAGTGCATTCACATTGGTTCATGCAGATGTTACTACGCCCGGTCCGTGTGCAGGAACATATATATCTATCAGGACGTGGACAGCAACGGATGGATGCGGTAATTTTTCAACGTTGACACAATCGATTGAAGTGCGCGATATCACTGCGCCTGTTATTGCTGCATTGCCTGCACCTACGACGATTAATTGTCCTGCGACTCCATCATTTACAGTTCCTGTAGTAACGGATGCATGTGGAAGTGCATTTACGGTAATATTTTCTGAAATCACAACGAATGGTTCCTGTGCTGGCAATTACAGTGTGAAGAGAACGTGGACTGCAACGGATGCATGTGGAAATTCATCTACAGCTTTCCAAACCATTCATGTCCAGGATGTGACAGGGCCTGTCATCTCAGCTCTTCCTGCACCAAGTATTGTAAGCTGCCCTGCAACACCAACATTTACAATTCCAACTGCAACTGATGCGTGCGGCTCGTCCAACTTAACTTTTGCTGAAGTAACTACTCCGGGCTCATGCCCGAATTCGTATACGGTAAAACGGACATGGACGGCTACAGATCTTTGTGGTAATACCTCTACTGCATCACAAACTATCAATGTGCTTGATAATACAGCACCTATGATTTCTACATTACCTGCAACGAGTACGATTAATTGTCCGTCAGCTCCGGTGTTCACAACACCGACAGCAAGTGATGCATGTGGAAGCTCATTTACATTAACCTTTACAGATGTCACTACGCTTGGGGCATGCGGTGGATCTTACAGTGTGAAAAGAACCTGGAAAGCCCAGGATGTATGCGGTAATATGTCAACAGCCAGTCAAACCATAAATGTCCAGGACATCACTGCACCGATCTTACCAACGCTACCTGCACCAACCACGATCAATTGTCCTGCTACACCATCATTCACCACACCTTTTGCATTTGATCTTTGTGGAAGTGCATTCAGCCTGACATTTGCAAATGTCACAACACCCGGTGCATGCACGGGAGCATACAGTGTAACGAGAACATGGACTGCGATTGACGGCTGTGGCAATTCAGCTACTGCATCACAAACCATAAATGTGCGGGATATCACCGGGCCTGTTATCACCGGACTTCCTGCTACGAGCACGATTAATTGTCCTGCGGTGCCTTCATTTGCACAAGCAACTGCAACAGATGGATGTGGCAGTAATCCTGTCTCCCTGACCTCTTCTGACGTCACAACTCCGGGAGCATGCGCAGGAGCATATAGTGTGAAACGAACCTGGACAGCAATTGATGCATGCGGTAATTCATCCACAGCATCACAAACGATCAACGTGCAGGATATAGCAGCTCCTGTCATAAATGCACTTCCGGCTCCAACGACGATAAATTGCCCGGCGACACCTTCATTTGCTACACCTTCTGCATCAGATGGATGTGGAAGTGCAATCAACTTTACATTTACAGATAACACTAGTAATAGTGCATGTGCAGGAACTTATAGTGTAATACGGACATGGAGGGCTACTGATGGATGTGGAAATTCTGCTACTGCAACTCAAACTATCCATGTCCAGGATATCACTGCTCCTGTCATTGCAGCTCTTCCTGCGCCAACGACGATTAATTGTCCTTCGACACCTTCCTTTGCCGTAGCAACTGCAACAGATGAATGTGGAAGTGCATTTACACTCACATCAACAGATGTAACTACAAACGGTGTGTGTGCCGGAGCATACAGTGTCACCAGGACATGGACAGCAACAGACGGATGTGGCAATTCGTCTACTGCATCACAAACCATACATGTACAGGATATTTCTGCGCCTGTGATAAACGCGCTTCCATCACCTTCAACGATCAATTGTCCTTCGACACCTTCCTTTACACAGGCTACGGCAACTGATGCATGTGGAAGCTCTATCACACTCACATCTTCAGATGTGAGTAATCAAGGTGCATGCGTAGGATCGTACAGTGTCACCAGGACATGGACAGCAACAGACGGATGTGGTAATTCGTCCACTGCATCGCAAACCATTCACGTCCAGGATGTGACAGGGCCCGTTATTGCCGCACTCCCTGCGCCTTCTACTATTAATTGTCCTGCATTGCCTTCGTTTGCACAAGCATCTGCAACTGATGGATGTGGTAGTAATCCAGTCTCTGTGACATCTGCAGATGTCACCACACCGGGGGTATGCAACGGATCATACAGTGTAACAAGAACATGGACCGCTACAGATGCATGCGGTAATTCAACTACTGCACAACAAACTATATTTGTCCAGGATATTTCCGCTCCTGTCATTGATGCGCTCCCATCGCTTTCAACTATAAATTGCCCTGCAACACCTTCCTTTACCCAGGCAACAGCAACTGATGTATGTGGAAGTTCTGTTGCTTTTACATTTGCTGATGCCACCACACCAGGAGCATGCGCCGGTTCATACAGTGTCAAGAGAACATGGACTGCAACAGATGGATGTGGAAATTCATCCACCGCATCACAGACGATCAATGTACAGGATGTAACAGGACCGATCATTGCAGCTCTTCCCACACCATCTGTGATTGTCTGTCCAGCTGTTCCTTCTTTTGCGCAGGCAACGGCATCGGATGGATGTGGAAGTTCCATAGCGTACACATTCGCAGAAGTCACTGTTAATGGTGCTTGTACAGGCTCCTATAATGTCACCAGGACATGGACAGCGACGGATGGTTGTGGAAATTCATCAACCGCTTCGCAGCTCATTACAGTCATTGATAATACTGCGCCAGTGATCACGGGTAGCATATCCATGGTGAGTGTAGAAGGATGTACCGCTGCATCTAAACCACCGGCTGTCACTACAGTCGCAGCACTTGAAGCACTTGGTGTACAAATCGCGGATGCATGTTCTGCAGACGCTGCGCTGACGGTGACAAACACTGATGTGGTGACAGGCACATGTCCGATAGTGGTGAAGCGGACGTATCGCGTGACAGATGGATGCGGGAATTCGAGCACTACACTGGCGATGATAAATATAACTGATACAACTCCGCCTACAGGACCTGCATCACTATCAGGAGGTTTTACCACTTCGGTTTGTAAGGCAAATGCAATAGCCATGTATCCGTTTACATTATCTTCTGTGTTGCCATCTTATAGTGATAATTGTCCCGGAGCTCTTTCTATTACGCTCACTAACGCACTGTTGATTGGTGATAATTGCCTGTGGATATTGACCTATACATTTATGGTAGAGGATCATTGTGGAAATGTGCTGACGAATCGAAAAATAACTTACACCGGTTCTGATCAGACAGTTCCGACAGGAAATGCTCCAGCTCCATCTATAGGAAACACCGGATGTAAAGCAAGCGCTCCTGATAATTACCCATTCAATCCCGCTGTTGCAGTAGCCGGGTATTCGGACAATTGCGGAACGGTTACGGCTGTTTTGACAAATACACTGCTTGCTGGATCAGATGATTGCAACTGGGGAATAGTGTATGTTTATAAAGTGGTGGATGAATGTGGTAATGCACTTCTAAACCAGCAAATGATCATCACAGGAAGCGATCAGACACCACCGACATTTACAAGGCCTGCTGATATCACCATTTTTACAAATGCACCTTGCGTATATGATGCAAGTGTGGCTGTAACAGGTGATGTGACAAATGAACAGGACAATTGTGCTACAGGCCTGAATGCTATTTTCACTGATGAAATACTGGATGGCCCGTGTGAATGCAGTCATATCATCCACCGTACGTGGACATTGACGGATGTCTGTGGAAATGCTGCGACTAATCAGGTGCAGACCATCACCGTGTATTCGAATATTGTGACGAATACAAATGACAGTGGACCGGGTTCGTTGCGAAGTGTGGTTTCGTGCGTGCCACCGGGTGCTACGGTTTCATTTGCGCCTACGTTGATGGATCAGATGATCACATTGACGTCGGGTGAGATCGTGATCAATAAAAACCTTACCATTGGAGGAATGGGGATGTCGCATCTGACGATATCGGGTAACATGTCCTCAAGGGTGTTCCATTTGCTGGCGGGTAGTACGCTTAGTATCAAAAACGTATTGTTAAGGGATGGGAATTGGATTACAAATGGTGGAGCTATCTGTGCTGAAGGAAATGTGACGTTTGAGAATCTGATGCTGATGAATAATTATGAGAATGGGGTGAAGAAGGCATTTACGATAATTAATCCTGCGGGTGTGACGATTATTGGAAATGTGCAAGTGAGGAATTAAAGAGGCGAAGGCTGAGAGAAAAAGGCGGAGGCGGAGGCGAAGGAAAAAAGGAGGCGGCGAATGAGGGCCGGGGCTTACACGGTAATATCTAAAACATCAAAAAGGATTTCGACGAAATCCTTTTTGATGTTTGAAAAAGGATGATGAAAAATTGGTCATATTAGCAAAATATCTTATCCAAAAGGATTTCGACGAAAACAGTTGTGAGGATAGAAAAAAAATTTCTAAAAAGCTGCTAACCTTATCAGGGACAATAGTTTATAAAAAAGCATTTAGACGAAATGCGAAATGATTTTTGTCCCAGGTTTTAAACAGAAAATATTCCGCTCCTACGGAGCTTAAAAGATCTCTTTACTCTTCTGGCTATAGAGATTTAGCTCCTATGGAGCTCAAAAAAATGATGTCCTCTTATGGCTATAGAGATTCCGCTCCAAAGGAGCTATAATCATAACTCATGACCTTAGCCTTTCTGGTAACTCACCCCCTTCCCCTCTCTTGCTAGAGTATTTGTTTGTAGAAATAACTTTTACCTGAGAGAGGGGCGGTAAGATTGCACATACAAATCATATCACGCCTCTTTTGAGGAAGATCATTTTCGTGTGGCTTAGCATTTCGTAAGAGAGGGGAAGGGGTGATTTAATTATTGCTTATGGCCTCCGTCTTTTTATTCATTGCCTATTGTCTATTGTCTTTTGCCTCCGCCTCCGCCTTTGCTTCCGCCTCCGCCTTAGCCTTTTTATTTATTGCTCATTGCCTATTGCCTTTTGCTCATTGCCTATTGCTCATTGCATATCACCTCCGCCTCTGCTTCCGCCTCGCCTTACCTTTTTTAACCTTATTTTCCCAGAATATGTATATTTGGCCGGATCTATCGCCAGGGGAGTTCTTAACATTTTCGATCTAAGGCTCCCGGAAGGATCTCAACAACATCATCTTACTATTACAGAACGGGATTACCAATTTTGATTTTACAGCCGTGAACAAACTGTAAATTTCAGCGGGAAACGAGTGTCAGGTTCAGGCCATTGAATACGGATAAGCGGAATTTGATGGCATGACAAAAAGGAATCTGGAGAATTTAATTAACTTGACTCTGTTTCGTGCGAGCCCGAAACAAATCATTTAACAGAACGGAAAACACAACTAACGAACCGGTGATCAATACCGGGTATTGCATGTGTCTTTTTTGAAATTGAACCTTGTATTTTCTATTTATCTCACTGAGGACTAATCTGAATACGTATTACAAAATTTTTATATGGAAAAAAGCATAGGACCTGCCCTGCGATCACATCTCCTAATTCTTTTTGTTTTGTTTGCCGGACTTGCCAGGCTCAACGGACAAGTCTTTAGCGATAATTTCAACACCATCACCAGTGCCACCTGGACGGAAACAGGTCAGATAGGGATTAGCCCATGGTCTGTTAATCGGTCGGGCGTCGATTATGGCGCGAGAAGAAACACAAGTCCCTCACAACTGGAATTGTCGAATGATGTCACTGGTGCGGCCCAGTCAAATGGATGGGTAATGGTCAGTGTGCCAACCACTGTTTTTGGTGCACCTTATAATCCGGTGCTTAGTGCGAACACAGGAGTTATAACCTGGACATTCAATTTGCGGCAGATCCGCACGGATCCGAGTGGTTTTGATCTCGGAAATTATGGGGTAGCTCTTATTCTGGCCGGTGAAACTGCTACAAATTTTAGTACCGGAAATGGATATGCTGTTGTGATTGGACAATCCGGCGCCACGGATGCTGTGAGGCTTGTAAGTTATGTGACAGGACTTAACCCTAATTCCGGACTTACGGATATCCTCACCTCCAATGGAACCTTAGGTGACATTGGTGCAGAGTACTTAAGTATCAAAGTCACATACAATCCATGCAATAATAACCAATGGCAGTTATTTGTTCGGAATGATGGGACTACTGCGTTTGCCGACCCTGCGGTAGGTGCGCTGACCTTGCAAGGAACAGCGAGCAACAATTTGTATACGAACATTCCATTGAATATGATGGCAGCCCATTGGTCAGGTGCTTCAGGTAGTGCACTTCAAACTGCTTTCTTTGATAATATCACTGTTTCAGTACTTAATCCATCTATCGTACTTGGTGCAAATCCCAAACCTTGTGTTGGTTCGACCACAACCACTCTTTCTTATGGTTCTCCCATGAATTCCCCTACTCAATATAGTATTGATTGGGATGCAGCTGCCAATACAGCAGGTTTTACAGATATCACAAATGCAGCATTGCCTGTTAGTCCGATTCCAATCACGATTCCGGTAGGTGCTGTGGTAGATACATTCAGTGGTGTTATGACTGTAAGAAATACTACCACGTTGTGTTCGAGCGTAGCATATCCTTTTTCAGTGATAATTAAACCCTGTACAAATCCATTACCATCCACACTGGATTGGGTGCTATTACAAAATGGGGAGTCAGTTGTGGGAAATCCGGGTTGTGTCAGTTCAACCGATTGTACAAATGATATGCTTTGCTATGGATTAAGATATACTCCTTTGTATACAGGAAGCATGACCAGCTATACAACAGGCTTTTTTGTAAACTGTATTGATGGAATAAATCATGTTGTATCCAACGAAGGCTGTGTGATGGGCAGTGTTAGTGATATAAATGATGGCTGTGAACTAATTAATTTCGTAGTTTTTCATAGTTCTGCCGCCGGCACTCCATTCTCTGTCATTAAAGGTGTGCCTTATATCTTGCACCAGGTATGTTTTTCCATTCCTAATACCGGTATCCTTACTGTCATTGAAGATGATGTACAGGCTAATGGAACAAGCATCGATTCGGTAAATGGTGGTGGGCCTGAGTCAGATAATATCGCATTTTATACGCCTCTTGTCATTGACAGTTCCATAGCATGTGCGCCTCTTCCATTGAAGTGGCTCAGCTTTACAGCTGCACGATATGATAACCTGATGTCAAAATTGGATTGGGCCACAGCTGATGAAATCAATGTTTCCCATTTTGAAATCCAGCGCTCCAATGACAATGGCAGATCGTTTCATACAATCGACATCGTCAAAGCATCTGTCGGATATGAAACGGTCAATCACTATCAGTATATTGACAGGTATGCGGAAAACGGAAAGAATTTTTACAGGGTCAGGCAGGTGGATTTTGATCAGAAATCAGATGTTTCGCCAATACGCACAGTTACCTTTAAGGGGGATCATTCCTTTAGTATAAATGCATGGCCGAACCCGGTAACAGATGAGCTAACGATCGATGTGCGCAGTGCTGAAGAAACGTTGAACCTGGTGATCGTGGATATCAGCGGAAGGATTGTGTGGAAAGGATTGGGAGAAACCGGATCTTCGGTACAGACGGTGGATGTATCGGCATTGGGTGCGGGAGTTTATTCGCTCATTGCTGAAGGAAACTCCGTGAGAGATGTGAAGAAGATTGTGGTGATGAAGTAATTAGTAAAAAGTAAGCAGTATTCAGTAAACAGTAATCAGTAAAAAAGCAGAGAGCTTTGAAAATCTAAATACCCCGGGGTTTTCGAAACGATGAGGAGCGGGATGGAGAAACACAGGGGAAGAGAAAAAAAGGCGAAGGCGAAGGCTGAGGCGAAGGAAAAAAGCAATAAGCAATAGGCAAATGGAAATACGTAAATCGTCTTTCGTAAATCCTAAATCCCGATACCCCGGGGTTTTCGAAACGATGCGAAGCGAGATGGAGAAACACAGGGGAGGAGAAATTTTCATCAGAAATAGCCAGGGGAAAATAAGTGGAACAAAGGAGAGAAAATTTCGAAGGGGCAAAAACGCAGGGAGCACGGTAATTTAGTGGATAGTGAAAAGTGGATAGTGAAATGTGGATAGTGAAATGTGTGTAGGCCTAAGGCCAAATACGAATAAAGAAAACAAAAACGAAAAAGACATTTCTGAAATTTTATAAAAAAGTTTTATGAAAAAACAATTACCAACTACAGATGCATCAGGAAGAAATAATTACTGCAATTGTTTTTTTCTAAATAATATTTTTTCTAAAAAACTGCATTCCGTGATGGTTGCAGTTTTTTTGATTTTTATTATTCATGCCAGAGTGCAGGCCCAGGTTACAGTTGCCGGATCCGGAGGTGCTGCCAATGGTTCGTATACAACTTTGAAACTTGCTTTTGATGCGCTCAATCTGGTTACGACCCAGGCAGGAAATGTCATTACGGTAACTCTTTCTGCCAATACAACTGAAACGGCCGCTGCTGTATTAAATCAGCCATCAGTTAGTTCCTGGACTTCACTGACCATAACGTGCACTTCACCTGTAACCATTTCAGGCAGTATAACAACAGCAGTCATTAAATTAAATGGTGCCGATAATGTCACCATCGATGGCAGAATAGGAGGTACTGGCAGAAACCTTTCCATAATAAATAATAGTACTGCAACAGCCACGGCAGCAGTATGGCTTAGTAGTTTAGGTGTAGGGCTTGGTGCTACCGGCAATACGATTCGCAATTGCGAAATAGCCTGTGGTGCGAACCAAGTCACCTCGGCAAATAACACATTTGGTATTATAATGTGTGGAGCTACAATTTCAAATACCTCGGATGGAAATGATAATGACAACAACTCTTTTATTGAGAACAGAATTATTAAAAGCCGCTATGGTATTTGCACTCGCGGCGCAGCTGCGAATAACAATCAGAATATTATGGTCAGTGATAACCTGATTGGCCCATCAGCATTTGGTCCTGATGAGATTGGAAAAGTTGGAATTTTTATGCAGGCTGATAATCTTAGTACTGTTACCCGCAACACGGTGCAATTTGTAGGAGGCACATTTGCAAATACTCCTTCTGGAGGTGCAGACAGGATTGGAATTGCAATAGGTTCGGAATCATTCTCCAGCGCTGCCGTTACTACAATTACTTCTACAAATTATACTGTCACCAGAAATTTAATTCATGACATCATTGAAGAAAAAACTTTCTCTTCGCTAGGTATACTGATATCCACTGTGAATGGTACTTCCCCAACCAATAACCTGGTATGCAGTAATATGATTTATAATGTAAAAGCAAATGGAACCGGAGGTGATATGGCTGCCGGTATTGGTATTGGAGGTGGACATACAGACATGATTGTTTATAACTCTATTTATATGAGTGGCGATGTTGATCCTAATGCCGGTGCCAGCGCACCAACAACTTATGGATGTGGAATAAGACTTAATAATACAAGCAGCACTTCTCATGCTAATCTGACTTTAAAAAATAATATAGTTCACATGGATTTATCATCATCCAGCGGACCCGCAGTTAGATTTTATGCAATCAGTGGAACATCTGCTGCTTATAGCTTCGGTACAGGTGGTGAAGATTATAATGATTATTATATAAACCCGGCAAATCCTCAATTACAAACAGGTGGTCTGGGAACAGGATCAGGTGCCACCCTAACAACGCAATTTGCCACCCTGGCACTTTGGAAATTGGCATACACAGTCAATCAGGATGCGAATTCAATTCAGGGTGATCCCGGATTTATATCATCAGCAGATCTGCACATCAATCCTGTGAATCCAACTGTAAGTAACGTTGGTACTCCTGTAGCTTGTGCATTTGATTTTGATAATGAAGGAAGAAGCGGTACACCGGATATAGGTGCGGATGAATTTGCCGGAATAGCCGCCCCACCAAATGACGCGGGTGTCACTACCGTTATCCCATCGCCTCCTTCACCTGCATTGTGTGCCGGGAATCCGGTAACATTGACAGCAACCGTAAAGAATTTTGGTTCTGCCACTCAAACAGCCATTCCGGTTTATTATACTGTGAATGGAGGATCACCGGTAGGTCCCGTTAATACTGTCGGTCCTATTTTACCAAACGGAACTGAAAATGTAGTATTTAATGGTGGTAATGCATTTACTCCAGTCATGGGTGGAACTTACTCGATCGTTGTATACACTCTTTTACCTGGTGATGCAACTCCATCTAATGATGCAACCACCATCTCCTATGTGGTAGCTTCTGCGGTCACAAGTTATCCGTATGTGGAAGCATTTACAGCCACTCCGGCAGGTTGGACAACATTTGTCGAAGTTCCTATGGGTACTGTTGCGATATGGGGATTGAGTACTTCAACGGGTCCAAATGGTGTCGCTGGTAATCAGAATGAAAAGGCAAATTTCTTCGGAGCTGCAGTAGGAAGAATCGAACGTTTGCAAACGCCTGTAATGGATTTTAGCTCGTTGACAAATCCGGTGATGCACTATTATTTGTCACATCGATCTTTCACAGGTCCGGAAGATGATCAGCTTGATATTGTCATTTCAACAGATTGTGGCCAAACATTCAGTCCGTTGGTTCCAACTCCTTATTCTAAAAAGCATAGCTCAACACCATCTTTGTCAACCCTTTCGAATTCAGGAACTGCACACACTCCAACTGCTGTATCACATTGGCGACACGAGTCCATTGATCTCAACGCTTATGCCGGTTCGCCAAATATCATTATTGGATTCAGAGCAGTTTCAAATTTTGGAAATAATCTTTGGTTGGATAATTTTATTGTGAGCGATGCTGCTACCATTTGTGATGACTTTGTTTCTTCAACGGGCAATTTTGGTTGCGAAGGAACTTCAAATATTAATATGAACACAACAGGTGATCCTGCAGGTGGCAAATTACAAGTAACCACTTATACAGTTTCTGCACCAAATCAAACTTTTGTTACGAATACCACAGCTACGACACAAGACGGATCCATTTATACACCAACATTTATTAAGCCCACTAAATATTTTAAAGTAACGTATTCAGGAAATACGTTAAACGGTTACGCAAATTATAATATCAATATCGACGTATCAGGATATACACCTGCATCCAATATCAACAGGATGTATATTATGAAACGTCCTGACCAGCTTTCTGCATGGGTTTGTGTTACTACAACCGCATCAGGAAATATTTTGACAGCATCAGGCTTAAATTTCTTCAGTGATTTCGCTATCGGTTTCAGTTGCGCAAATCCAACAGCCACTGTGAGTGGTGGTGGTACAGTTTGCTCAGCAGATCCTCTTCCGAATGTTAGCATTGCATTAACAGGAACAGCGCCATGGGATCTGACTTATTCTAATGGCATGACTTCTACTACGGTTAATGGAATTATGACTAGTCCATATGTTATCATGGGTGCAGGACAGGGTACGTATACAGTCACTGCCATAAATGATGTTAATTGCGTAGGTACGGCGAGTGGAAGTGCAGTGGTTATTGTCAATTCATCACCTATTGTATCCTGCCCTCCTGACATAACTGTGTGTGCAAGTGATGCACCATTCGCGTTGACAGGAGCATCGCCTGTTGGTGGAGTATATAGTGGTACCGGTGTCAGCATGGGAATTTTCAATCCTCAGGCTGCGGGAACGGGTGTTAAAACCATTACGTATACGTATACATCAGGCGGTTGCAGTGCTTCATGTCCATTCGACATAACTGTGGTCGGAACTGTCCAAAACACAAACACAGGATTTTATTATTGTTCAATTCAGTCAGCGATCGATGCGATTCAAACATTGAACGGACATAAAATAGTTATATCAGCAGGTACCTATGATGAAAATGTCATAGTCAATAAACAACTTGAAATCCAGGGTGCAGGACAAGGTGTGACAATCGTTCGACCAGCCACAAGTAATCCAACAGGTGGTTCACTCGGTAGCGTCATATTCCTGGTTCAGGCAAACAACGTCCTCATTCATGACCTCACTACTGACGGGAAAAATCCAAACATTACAGGTCTTGCTGATGTGGATGCAAGCACTGGCATTATCACTGATTGGTCTGCTGGTGACTGGACAAACATGACCGTTCATCACGTCACTGTGCTGGATGTTTATGCAAGAGGCCTCGAAGCAGCTAATAATGTAGCAGCAACAAACACATTCAATTTCCATCATAATATCATCAATGGAGTACAGGGTGATGCTAATTCAATTGCCATCCTTAATTATGGAGAAGCCGGACCGATTGACAACAACACCATTTCAAATTCAAATGGCGGTATCTACACGAATTATTCATTTGGAAGCAATATTTCAAATAACAATGTTGCAAACCTGGCAGGCGGAACCGGAATAGAATCAGACAACAATGGCGGTGCAGGTGGCGGAAGCGTTGCAGATGTTATATCTGGTAATACCATCACCGGTGGGGCCTATGGTATAGTCATCTATCAGCCAGACCTGGTATCAGATATTAATAATAATACCATTACGGGTTCAGCTACAGGTATGTTCGTAAAACGGGGTTCCGGAAGCGCGAATATTCATGATAATGAAGCTTCGATCTCAGGTGCTGTAATAGGTATTGATGTAGATAGTGCTACAGCAACGATCACAAATAATTTGATTTATAATAATGGCATCGGTGTTCGTTTTACAAATACTGGAAATGGCACAGTCAATAATTTAAATGATTTCCAGGGAGGAATGAATCCTGATAACGGTCGGGATATTCAGCTAACCGCAACTGCAGGTGTTGTACTTGCCTCACCTAATAACTCGTTGGCAGGAGACATTTATGGTGTAGAAAATCTTACTGCCACAAACGTCGATGCTACCTTCAATTACTGGGAAAGCGCTAGTGGCCCTGGTCCGGTTGGGCCTGGTACAGGGGCACCTGTTAGTACGAATGTTCTTTATTGTCCATGGTTGAATGCACCTCCTCCGGGTGGTACACCTGTATCAACTGCAGCAACGATTGCAGTAACAGAGACAAGCGGTGTTGCATTTGATGATGCCATCATTTGCACAGGAGCATCAGTGACACTCACGGCATCGCCTGCAGGTGGAACTTATCTCTGGGCTCCAGGCGGACAGACTACTTCATCGATTACAGTTTCTCCAACGATGACCACGATGTACTCGGTGTCAGTATCATATCCGGGTTGTACGAATTCAGTTACACAAACCATTACTGTCAACAATCCTCCTGCAGTATCCGGTCCGGCAACTATATGTTCAGGACAAACAGCTCAATACTCTCCTATGTCAGGAGGAACATGGATGAGCAGTAATAATATGATCGCTACTATCACAAATACAGGTCTTGCATCAGGTATCACAACAGGAATGGTAACCTTCACTTTCACAAGCACTGCAACAGGCTGCAGTAATACAATAACTGCAAACGTAATCCCAATACCATCCTCAACAATATCCGCAAACGCCTCTATATACCAGGGCAGCTTCGGTAATATTGCCTTCGTACCAAATGCAGGTATGGGTGCAACCTACGCATGGTCACTATCATCAGGCACGATCACCGGTGGAGCCAACACAAATACAATCACCTACAACGCAGGCTCACCACCTTCCATGACCATCAACGTCACCGTCACAAGTGCAAACGGATGCTCATCATCAGGTTCTACATCAGTAGCCGTGTTAATTCCTGCTCCGGCAAATATGACCTGGGAACCTGACAATATCACACCAACTGCATGCGGATCTTCTTCGAATTGTTGCCTGGATACACTTTGCTTTAACCTGAAATATACACCAGGCGTCACCGGTTTCTTAACGACATACACCACTGGATTTTTTGCGAATTGTCTTGGCGGAATGACACCGGTAGGCTACAACAAGTCATGTGTAATGACCGACAACAGTTTCCAGATCAGCCAGTGCGCAGCGATAGATTCAACTTTGTTCAACAGTTCTGGTAACAATGGCGGTACGACAGTGCCCATCACACAAGGCGCACCTATCATCCTGCACAGGTTATGCTTAAACATCGAAACAGGTGAAAGTGTAGAGATACGCGAAGACGTCATCACAAATTTATCATCGAGTATTGATCAGATCGGAAGCGGTCACGTGACTGAGTTTTCATCTTACACTACACAAACATTCACCAAGCCTGCTCCTGTCATTCCTGCTAATGTGGTGATGACGATCAATTGTCCGGCAGATACAGTTTTCCCTGTGCCACCACCGGTACTGGATTTTTGCGGAAATCCGGCTACACCTACATTGGTATCAAGAGTCAGCACACCTGCATCGATAACATGCGAAGGAACAAAAGTGTACAACTTCATCTATACGGATTGCTCAGGATATGTACAACCATGGTCATTTACTTATATCATTGAATATCTTGATTTCACGATCAGTGCTGCACCGGGAGGATCGATCGTAGCATGCCCCGCACTTTCAGATGTGGTGCCAACACCTCCAGTCGTCTCGGATAATTGCGGACGCACACTGACACCTACATTCACAGATTCCGGAAGGCCGGCATGTGAAGGAACACGTTTTTATGTTTTCACCTATACAGATTGCGAAGGAAATACGCACAACTGGGTATACGCATATTTTATAGAATACGAACCTATTCCAAATCCGGTGGATGTATTCACTACGGTCAATTGTCCATTACTTGCCAATGTAGTTCCGACTCCTCCTTTGGTATTTGACAATTGCGGAATGTTGTTGCCTCCTTCCGGACCTACATCTACTCCTGCACTTACTGCCATGACATGTGAAGGCACGCGTACATTTACATGGACCTACGTCGATTGCGAAGGAAACACACAGGACTTTAATTATACATATACTGTCGAGCGTCTTCCATTCCCGGATCCTGAAGATGTTAATATGACGGTTTCCTGTCCTGTACAAACAGATGTTGTCCCGACACCACCAATAGTGAATGACAATTGTGGGACACAAATCGTACCCACAGGCCCTTTAGTATCTCCGATACCTGCATGCGAAGGTACACGTACATATACATGGACTTACACAGATTGTGAAGGAAATGCAGGTACATATGTTTTTACATACACTGTCGATCGTCCACCATTTACAGTGCCTGCTGATCAGGGTTCTGTAGTCACATGTCCCGAAGCATCGAATGTAGTTCCTGTAGCACCGACTGTCATGGATGCGTGCGGTGTGTCGCTGGTGCCATTTGATACGATCATTACTGCACCTGTGACATGCCAGGGGATCGATGTGACACGCACGTACACATTTTTCTATATGGATTGTACAGGACTCACAAAGCAATGGGTCTATACATATACGGTACGATGCTTCCCGCTCACGTTGAGAGTGTTCCTCGAAGGTGCGTATGATGCTACAGGTGACTCGATGAGATCTACACTCAACACGAATCATGTGCTGCCAGGACAGGATAAATTATTATCGCCAAGTCTTTCTGTTCAGTTGCTCGCTCCATGGACTCCATTCGGCCAACCCTATAATATGCCACCGTGGAATTACAGTGGTAACCTCGGTATGCAATACGGTGATCCTTCATCACCGGGTGCGCCGATGGGTGTCATTCCTTATCCTGCTGATGTCGTGGATTGGGTATTGGTTACGGTGCGTAAAAATGGAAAGCTGCCTGCTCATAATTTCTGGACATGTGCAGGATGGGTGCATACAGATGGAGAAGTGACATTCCCTGAACCTTGCGGAGGACTTACTTTCCTTACCGGGGACTCAAGCTATGTGCTTGTACAACATCGTACGCATCTCGGTGCATTGACTCCGATAGCAGCTTCAAGTCCATGTGTAGATTATATCATCAATTGGGATTTCACTACCTCCAATTCATATGAGCCGATCTTCCGTTATGGCCAGAAGGTGGTTGAACCGGGTGTCTGGGCTATGCATGCAGCTAATGGAGAACAGGTTACTTCCATAGCAGCGATTAGTTCGGGAGATCTCACGACATGGCGTACGTATCAGAATACATATGGATATTCCATAGGCGATTATAATATGAGTGCATTTACAGAATCTGCCGGTGATGAAAGCCTGTGGAAAGCAAATCAGAACAGGACGTCGGGAATTATTTTTTACTAGTCAGTAGTCAGTAGTCAGTAGTGAGTAGTGAAGCGTGAAGCGTGAGGCGTGAGGCGTGAGACGTGAGACGTGAGACGTGAGTTTTGTTTGCGTTAGTTTGCGACAATGAGTGAAAGTGAAAGTGAAAGTAAGTAGTGAAAATTTCTATGTGTTTTTCTATGTGAACTATGTGTCTATGTGGTTCAAAAAATGGTTAAAGGGTTAATCGGTTAAACGAGAACCTTTGACAAAATGTAAAATGAATTAAATAAAATAATAATAATGAAAACAATACGCCGTCTGCATCCACCACAACTGCTTCCGTTCATTCTGCTGCTGCTATTGCCTGCGTTCAATCACGCGCAAAGCATGCGATGGATACCTGCGCCGGCTGATTCCGGATTTGGGTCATGTCCTGCATTGCAAGGTTCAAAAGCACAGACGTTAAGTTATGTATTGGAATATACACCTGCTGTCTCTGGTGTGTTGACAAGTTATACAACCGGCTTTTTGGTTTCATGCACCACTGCAGGTTCGGCAGTGGCTAAAAATCAATCAAAGGTCATGACTTCGAAATCTCGTGAGATCAGCGGTTGCAATACGATGGGTGCTGTCCTCATGAACAGTTCAGGAAATTCAGGAAGTGCAGTGAGCAATACAATTGTTGCCGGCGTTCCTGTGATCCTTCACCAGGTATGTCTTTCGATCCCTGTAGGCGAAGCGGTGACCATACAGGAAGAAGAGGTTACAGATCTTACCACAAGCATTGATGTGGGAAGTGGCGATCCTGTCACTGAGTTTCCTTCTTATGAACCGATCACTGTGGGCAAGCCACGATATGAAGACAATGACAAACCAGTATTGTTGCTTGACTTCAAAGGGATACCGGCGGGTGATTTGATTTCTCAATTGGACTGGTCAACATCGCTTGTGATAAACAATACACATTTTACAATCGAACGGTCTGAAGATGGAAAAACATTTTCATCCATCGGTACAATGGGAACAGGGGAGAAGACAGGGTCGATCACGAGTTACCAGTTTTTTGATAAGCAGGCTGTAGAAGGAAATAATTATTACAGGCTAATGCAGATCAATCCGCAAGGAGAACCTGAATTTTCTCCGGTCCGTATGGTCAATTTTGCGCCTAAATATTTTAAAGTTTCCTGCACCCCCAATCCTGCAGATGATTATCTGCTGGTAGATATCCAAAGTCCTGTTGCGATAAAAAGCATCACTCTCGCAGATGCCTCAGGACGGATCGTGATGGAAGAAAAGAATAATAATAAAAATTTCAACACACGTCTTGATGTAAAGAAGCTGATAGCAGGAATGTATACACTCGTGATTGAAACGGATAAGGATAAGTATACGGATAAGGTGGTGATTGGGCATTAAAGAGGCGAAGGCGAAACGACGTCTAGAAAATTTCTGATTTGCGAAAAACGAACAATATGGAAAACCGGGTTTTGCAAACGCGAAAGCGTAGGTACAATCTACGCTTAACAATTCATATTTTTAGAGGTACAGCCTACGTTTAACATTTTAATTTTTTAATGCAAACAAAGCTTACATAAAAAAACAAAACACTACTTTTGAATTCTGACTTTCTAATTTTCTTCAAAATTCAGATTTCTGTATTCCACATTCCTGATATCCTTCTAAATTCATAATTCTCAATTTTCTTCAAAATTTAGATTTCAAGATTCAAGATTCCTGATTCCCTTCTAAATTTAAAATTCTGAATTTATAATTCTTGAATTCTTCTATCTTTACTTCAAGTCAATTTTGTGAAGGTATTGTATGCAGTATTTAGGACGCACAGTTCTGTTAATTCTCATTACTACGCTGTGCTGTTCGATCACACGTAGTCAAAACACATATCTTCCCATCTTCCATAGGTTTGAAGCTAAGAATGGACTGGCAAATAATGTCGTCAGGCATGTATTCCAGGATAAAGAAGGATTTATCTGGATAGCCACCCACACCGGGCTGGATCGGTATTGTGGACATGGTTTCAAGCATTGGACATTAGGGCAGATTTTGATGGATGGATTTATTTTAGAATCCATGGGCCAGGATGATGAAGGATGGCTATGGCTCAAAGGCTATGATGGATATAATACATGGAAAATTATTTTCCTCAATCCTATATCTGAACAAATACAGACAGTAGACCAAAGATTCCCGGAAGGAATTCCACTTGTATTGAAATACTTTGCGCCAGGCAGGTGGCCCACCACATTCCATACAGATCTTAATATTAAAAATCACAGCGGTAAAATGTTTTTTGGAGCAGTATCGAAACCTGTTCGACTTATAAGTTATTTTTCAAAAGAAGGATTTAAATCATATCCGGTGGACGAAGTTGGTCAATTGGTTTTGAAATCTGTGGCATCTGATGGAACGATATGGGGAGCTGAGCACGGTCAGCTCATTCATTTAGATTCTACCGGGCACATATTGAATAAATATCCTAATGCCGGATTCAATTCAATTTACTGGGTAAGGGAGGTGCATAATGAGATGTATTATTTTGCGTATAACTATCCACCGCAAAAAGAAGCCAGGGAGCAAATCTTCAAGATTGGATCAGATGGTCAGCGAATAGAAATTTCTTATCCGCATTGTAAAGAGGCTGATGGTGGATTTATATATTATCCCCGTCTGGATGTGTTTCTTTCGCAGGAAGAAAACGGCAACAGCAGGGATATCCATATCATCAGCACTACTGATGGTCATACTATTCAGACCATTAAGGATCAAAGCTGGTCATCTTCAAGACCCTGTATGATCGACAGGAACGGTCAGATCTGGTTTTATTCAAACCTGGGTTTGAGTATGCTGGATTTGAAGCTGAACAAGTTCCGGACATACCTGTCAACTCCTCCCGATGACATCAAATCCAATCACAGCTCGATGCGTGGAATTGCTTTGATGGGAGATTCAATTATTGCTGGAATTGAATTAGCTGGTCTGAAAGCAATTGACAGGGTAAGCGGACTTGCGAAAGAAAAAATAGGTAAAGTATTTCCAAATGATGTCCTTAGTTATTGGGCGAGAGCCATATACCAGGAAGATGAAAACATCCTATGGTTTGGAAGCGATACCGATTTATACAAGTATGACAACCGGGATCATACGATTCGTAAACTTGTTGATGGGGATATTGAAAAAGAAGTTCAGGGGTATTGGTCAATTACCAAAGATGATGCGGGTACTATATGGTGCAGCATCCGCAAAGGACTTTGTTATCTGACCGAGTCTTCTGAAGGTGATTCACTGACCAATACAGGTATTAAGGAATTTGTCGATCATAATATTTACGACATGCAGCCTGCAGAGCAACATCACCTGTGGTTATGCTCCGACAATGGTTTGTTTCTTTTCAATACGCAATCAAAAGAAATCATCGGCAAGTACAATTATGAAATGACCGATGAACACTTTTTGCCTGCAATGAATTTCCGGCACCTCTGTAAGGATACAGGATCCGTAATGTGGCTGGCTACATCAGAAGGACTCATCAAATGGAATCCTAAAAACCGGGAGTCTGTGATTTATAATATCAATGATGGATTCTCTGATGCTAATCTGTACGCAGTATATAAAGATAAATTTGAACATCTGTGGATGAGTAGTGACAAAGGAATTATTCAATTCGATCCGGCTACATGCGAGGTACGTAATTATTTACCGAGTGATGGAATTGCACAGAATGAATTCAACCGCATCTCACATTACCAGGATAAAAAAGGAAGAATTTATTTCGGTGGTCTGAATGGGCTAACTACATTTGATCCAAAGAATTTTTATTCGTCAACACCTCTTCCTCCTCCCAAATTACTGCTGGAAGGATTCTATCAATTCGTAGGAAAGGAAAATAAGCTAATGGACCGTAGTGGAAAACTACGCACTACGCATACGATCACGATGCAGCCGGATGATAGTTTTTTCCAGGTCGATCTGGGCCTCCTTGTTTTTGAAGATCAAAATGTCATACGGTATGAAAGTATGATCGATGGAATTGATAAAGACTGGAGGCTCACAAAGGATGCGACAGTCACGCAGGGGCGTCTTCCGTATGGAACGCATTTCATGAGAATAAGGGCTTTGCATCCTTCAGGTGCATGGTCCAATGTCCTTGAAGTAAAAATAATCATGGTAAGACCGTTTTACCAATCCACCTGGTTTATCATTTCCATGCTGGCTTTACTCGGAGCTTTATTTCCATTGAATGCAAGGATTCAAAACAGGCGACTCATCAAAAGGCAAAAAACACTTGAGAAAGAAATCCTGCAGGCTACTGAGATGATCCGTATTGACAAGCATACGATCGAGCAACAGACAAATGAACTATTGCATCTCGATAAACTAAAATCCCAGTTTTTTGCCAACATCAGCCACGAATTGAGGACTCCTCTCACACTCATGCTTGGGCCGATCAGTTCGGTTCTCAAAAGAAATGCATTACAGGCATCCGATCACGAACTTCTTGAAACTGCACACAATAATGGTGGCAGCCTGTTAAAACTAATATCGTCGATACTGAATCTTTCGAAGCTGGAGAGTGGTCATCTTCAGGTCCAGGAACAACCTGTACATCTGTATTCCTTTTTCCAACGTGTGCTAGCTTCATTTGCGACATATGCGCAGATATCTGATTTGCAATTTGATTTCCGTTATGAAGCTGATCATGATCTGACATTGATGTTCGATAAGGATAAGCTTGAAATTATTCTTAACAATTTGCTTTCCAACGCGATCAAGTTTACTCCGCCGGGAGGCAGGATAACTGTGGTCTTTGAAGATCTCAAAGAAGATGTCTGTATCTCCATTGTTGATTCAGGCCGTGGAATTCATGCTGAAGACTTGCCTCATATATTTGACCGCTACTACCAGTCTCAAAAGAAATCTTCAGGTACAACCATGGGTACCGGAATAGGATTGGCGCTGACCCATCAATATGTTGATGTGATGAAGGGAGAAATTTCAGTGGATAGCCATGTAGGTAGTGGAACTACATTTAAAGTGTTGTTTCCAAGGAAGACAGAAATTGATTCTTCTGAAAAGGATGAAAGCGTCGGAAATGCTTTGACAATCACTGAAAATGCAGGACATCTGTCATGGAGTATTTATTCTGATGATGTGGTTCAAAGTAAAAAGACTTTGGAACAAGCGGTTGATGACTCAGGTATTCAGATTCTTATTGTGGAAGACCATCCGGACTTAAGACGTTATTTATCATCTGTCATTTCATCATCCTTCACTGTTCATACGGCTGAGAATGGCCTGGATGCATGGGAAAATAAACTTCCTTTTCATCAATATCACCTTGTCCTGACAGATGTGCTCATGCCATACATGGATGGGTTTGAACTCCTGGAAAAAATAAAATCCGACGATCGTTTCCGTCATTTGCCGGTGGTCATGTTGACCGCTCTGTCGGACATACAGGATCGATTGAAAGCCTTACGGATTGGTGTCGATGATTACATGCTTAAACCTTTCGTCGAAGAGGAGCTCATCGCACGGATAGAAAATCTTCTCAGGCACCGGTCTATGAGATCTCAATATGCCTCCATTGAAGTTTCAACGAAAGAAGAGGAGCTGGAAGTTGAGGAAACTGAATTAACAGACCTTATCTCTGCGGATGACCAGGACTGGCTGGAAATGCTTGAGGCAAATGTCATAAATTTTCTTTCGGACAACCGGTTCAACATGGACTTCATAGCGGGTAAGATGGATATAAGTCGTCGGCAGATGCAACGCCGGCTGAAACGGATCACCGGTCTGACACCAAATGAATATGTCATGGAGATCAGGCTGCACCGGGCGCGTACTCTCCTCGAACAAAATACAGTTTCATCCATTAAGCAGGTCGCTGATTCGGTAGGGTATGCCGATACCACCCATTTTTCTAAGGTGTTTAGAAATCGCTTTGGAAAGTCGCCTTCAAGTTATCTGAGCAATTAACTCCACGGCCTGAAGGCCGTGGCAATTCAAATTACCCCGGCCTGAAGGCCGGGGTAACTCATGACCTCATAGATTAATTCCCTGTAAATGAATTGCCTCTGGCTTTAGCCAGTGGGTCAGAGCAATCCAAGGCTTCTAGATTAATTCCCTCTGGCCTAAAAGCCAGTGCAATTCCAAACTCCACGGCCTGAAGGCCGTGGCAATTCAAATTACCCCGGCCTGAAGGCCGGGGCAACTCATGACCTCATAGATTAATTCCCTGTAAATGAATTGCCTCTGGCTTTAGCCAGTGGGTGAGAGCAATTCAATTCTTCTTAGATTAATTCCCTCTGGCCTAAAAGCCAGTGCAATTCCAAACTCCACGGCCTGAAGGCCGTGGCAATTCAAATTACCCCGGCCTTCAGGCCGGGGCAACTCATGACCTCATAGATTAATTCCCTGTAAATGAATTACCTCTGGCTTTTGCCAGTGGGTCAGAGCAATTCAAGGCCTCTAGATTAATCCCCCTTATATGAATTACCTCTGGCTTTAGGCAGTAGGTCAGTGCAATTCAAGGCTTTTAGATTAATCCCCCTTATATGAATTACCTCTGGCTTTAGCCAGTGGGTGAGAGCAATTCAAGTTCTCCTGGATCAATCCCCCTTATATGGGTTACCTCTGGCTTTAGCCAGTGGGTCAGAGCAATTCAAGTTCTCCTGGATTAATTCCCCTTATATGAGTTACCTCTGGCTTTAGCCAGTGGGTCAGAGCAATTCAAGGCCTCTTAGATTAATCCCCTTTATTTGAGTTACCTCTGGCTTTAGCCAGTGGGTCAGAGCAATTCAAGGCTTCTAGATTAATCCCCCTTATATGGGTTACCTCTGGCTTTAGCCAGTGGGTCAAAGCAATTCAAGTTCTCCTGGATTAATTCCCCTTATATGAGTTACCTCTGGCTTTAGCCAGTGGGATAAGGGATTTTAGCCAGGGACATTGATTATCAATGATATAGCAGTGCTCTAAAAGACAGTTCCCTGTTCGGATGTCCCAAATTCCTGTTCAGATGTCCCAATATTCTGATCAGCGTCCGGATAGCTTAGCAGCTTATTAGCAAAGACCCATTTGCGACATAAGACGAGGTTGTCTTTCTATGCTGTGATGGGAAATTGCCGCATTAAACACCTTTATTATGTTCCCTAGCCCAATCTCTCCTGCACGTGTATTACTGTACACAGCCTTTTCGATCATCTTTTTATTATTCCTACCGCTAAAAACGTTTGCCCAGCAATGGATGGAAAACGGTAAGGATGCATCAGGCAACCTGAACTTTTATAAAGTGCAGGAAAATTTTAATGCCTATTGGGCGGTAGAAGGCACGCCTGAGAAAAGGGAAAAGGAAAAGAAAGGAAGAGGGGAGTATAAAGCTTTTAAACGCTGGGAGAATTACTGGCAGCATCGCGTCAACGCAGATGGTAGTTTCCCACCGCCTGATATAGCTATCCGTAATTTTGGAAGTTACCTAAAAGAAAATCCCCAAAGAAGCCAGCGATATCACCAGGCCGCCTGGTCATCATTAGGTCCGACAACTACACCCGGAGGATACCCGGGCATCGGCAGGATCAACGCTGTATGTTTTGATCCCACTAACAGTAATATCATGTGGGTCGGATCCCCATCAGGTGGTCTTTGGAAATCTACAAACAGCGGCAGCACCTGGACAACGAATTCAGACAATTTTACCATTCTTGGTGTTTCGGGTATTGTCATAAATCCGGTGGATCCGAATATTATGTATATCGCCACTGGTGACTGTGATGCAGGTGATAATTATTCGATCGGAGTCATGAAATCCACAAATGGCGGATCAACCTGGAGTACGACTGGATTAATTTGGCCTGTGAGTAACAATAATAGAATATATCGCATTCTGATGGATCAGAATGATGTAAATACTATCCTCGTAGCTACTAACTCGGGGATATATGTCACCCATGATGCAGGTGCTAATTGGACCAATAAGATATCCGGACTTTTCTATGATATCAGGCCCAATCCAAATGCGGCTTCTAACATGTATTATGCAACAGATGGAGATAAGATTTACAAATCAACGAATGATGGAGATACCTGGACACTAAAGTTTGACATACCCGGTACTAATTTCCGAAGTGCACTCGCGGTTACCGCAGCAGATCCGAATGTAGTATACGGTTTAGTCTGGAACGGAACATCAAGAGTAATTAAATCTACTGATGCCGGTGAAACATTCAACACACAATCTACTTCGCCAAATATCCTTGATGGTACTGCTGATGGAAGTGGTCTTGTAGCTAACCAGGGATGGTATGATATATGTATAACCGTAGATCCCACGAATGCATCCATAGTATACACCGGTGGTATCACCACATGGAAATCAACAAACAGCGGTGTCAACTGGACATTAAATAATTTCTGGTACGACCTGGGTAACGGAACACCAGTCGTACATGCGGATAAACATGTATTCGAATGGCAAAACAACACAACACTCTGGAGTGGTAATGATGGCGGAGTGTACAAAACCACAAATGGCGGCACTTCATGGGCATCCTTTAGCAATGGTTTAATCATCAGCCAGATGTATCGTCTCGGTACATCGCAGACAGATACCAAAGTTATCACGGGTCTCCAGGACAATGGTACTAAGCTAAAAAATACAGCAGGTATATGGAGTGACCTTACCGGAGGAGATGGAATGGAGTGCACGATCAATCCGGTGAATTCCAGCATCATGTATGGCACGATTCAAAACGGTGAACAGTTGAACAGATCACTTGACGGTGGTTTGACCTGGGTCAATATCAGAAATAATATTCCCGGTCAACCATCTGGTGACTGGATCACTCCGCATGCACTTGATCCTTCAAATCCATCTACTATCTATGCAGGTTATGTGGCGCTTTGGAAATCAATTGACCAGGGTGATACCTGGACATCAATCGGTCCAACTACGACCTATACTAAAACGATAGTGGAGGTATCAGCTTCCGATCCAAATGTGATTGTTACTCAGGACGCATTGGGAGATATCTACAGGACTACCAATGGTGGTTCTTCCTGGAGTCTTTTGACTGACCCTGGTTTTTTTGTCATGATCGAAATACATCCTACGGATCCACTGATCATGTGGGGTGTTCTTCAAAATTATTCAGCAGGTTATAAAGTTTTTAAGACCATTGATGGCGGAGCTAACTGGACGAATATAAGTGGCACACTACCTAACCTGCCTGCAAACACGATTGTATATGATAAAAACAGCAATGGTGGCTTATATGTGGGCATGGATGTGGGCATTTATTACAGGGACAATACTTTATCAGACTGGATTCTATATTCTGCTCAGCTGCCCAATGTAGAAGTGTATGAATTGGAAATCAATTACACTGAACATAAACTTTATGCAGCAACCTATGGCAGAGGCTTGTGGAAATCGGATCTGTATGAATATGAATTCAAGGTTGAAGGCAACAAAACGATTTGCGCGGATTTTAACTGGACATATAATGTGGAGAATGTACCAGGTGCGACTTCTTATACGTGGACACTTCCTTCCGGATGGTCCGGGACTTCTGCGACAAATAGCATCACAGTTGATCCATCCAACACAAGTGGTAATGTGCAATGTGTAGTTGGATTGCCAGCCGGTGACAGGACATACATTTTAAATGTGACTGTCAATGCAAATTGCAATACTGCTATGGATATGGATGGTGTAAATGACTACATGGAGCCTGCCTCGACAGTTAACATTGCTAATACATCATTTACAGTTGAGTTTTGGGCAAAACGATCAAGTATTGGTACCAATGATTTTGTTGTCAGCCAGGGTACAAATTCTACAAACAACAGATTGCACATTGGCTTTAGAAACAGCAACCAGTTTACGTTTGCTTTTTATGGTAATGATCTCAATGCTGCAGGCACGTATACAGACTTCAACTGGCATCATTGGAGTTGTGTATATGATAATTCAATTGTCTCTCCCGGTCACAATCGATTTATATACAGGGACGGAGTTTTAGTGGGTAGTGATCGTTCGTCGTCGGATCTTCTTGCATCCGGAGTTCTTCACATCGGGAAATATGACGGTGATTATTTTGGTGGTAAGATTGATGAATTGCGCATATGGAATGTCGCCAGGACTCAATCTGAAATCCAGGGAAACTTGTTTTGCCCATTGCTAGCACCTCCTTCTTCACTAAAATTATATTTACCTTTTGAAGACGGCGTACCGGGTGGAAACAATTCATTTGATACAGAGACGATTGATTTTTCAGGGAATAGCAATCATGGATACTTAAATAATTTTGCGTTAAACGGTGCGACATCCAACTTTACCACCGGAACTGATATCACCCGATACCAGGATAGTGATGGTGATGGTTATGGCAATCCTTCTGTTTCTACAACGGCATTTTGTCCGGCGGGAACTTATGTAATGATTGCCGGTGACTGTGATGATAGTAATGCGAATATAAATCCTTATGCAATTGAAGTTTGTGCCAATACCGTCGATGATGATTGTGATGATAATACGGATGTAGAAATAAACAAAGCATTACATTTTGCTGCATCAGGAGGCAACAAGGTGACTTTACCACTATTAGCACACACTCAATTTTTTACGGTCGAAGCATGGATTAAAGTTCCTGCGGGAAGTACATTCAGGCGAATTATTTACTGGGGTGGTGGCCCGACAGCAGCAGAATTAGTTGTATATACTGACAACCGTATTGCATATTTTGAAGGTGGTGGTAATCTTGGAGGTATTGTTGCGGACGATCAGTGGCATCACGTAGCACTTGTTCACAATGGTTATGGCACTAATAACATCTTTATCTATGTCGATGGCGTTCAATCTATGAACGCTACATGGAATAATGTCATCACTGCCACTTCATTGACATTGGGAGCAGATAATGGAGGAGGAGCTAATTTAAATGGCACACTGGATGATGTCAGGTTTTGGAGCACAGTACTGACACCAGCGCAAATACAATCGCGCATGAACATCAGGTTGGAAGGAAATGAAACCAATCTTGTTCGATATTACACATTTGATCATGGTAAGCCGGGAATGACAAATAGTGTAATGACCATTGCAAAAGACAGGACATCCAATAATGCACATGGAACACTCTCTGGATTTGCACTTACAGGATCTACATCCAATTGGGTTGCCGGCAGGACGTATCCTACTCCGTATGTTGATAGTGACGGAGACGGATTTGGAGGTACATCGACATGGTCTTGCGGACCGATGACAGGTTATGTGCTGAATAATATTGACTGCAATGATGGCATTGCGACCATTAATCCTTACGCATCTGAACTATGTAGTAACAGTGCAGATGATGATTGTGATGGTAACACCGATCTGGAAGTGAATAAAGCGCTGAATTATGATGGAACAAATGATTGGGTTACAGTTCCTATTTGGCCCCATCAATCTGCTTTCACTGTTGAGGCATGGATTAAAGTAGCCTCAGGATCCACGAACCGGTACATACTTTCATGGCAAGGAACCAACTCTGCACAAATCGCTGTGTCCGGCTCAAATCTTCTCGCATATTATGAAAATGGCGGAGGCGTTCATGGTGGTATAAATATAGGAGATAACCAATGGCACCATATCGCTGTAGTACGCAATGGAATAGGTACAAATAACGTGACTACATATATAGATGGAAATGTGGCCTGGACAAGCACCATCAATTATAGTTCGCTGTCTACCAGCTTGCTTACACTTGGTGCCAACAATGGAGGAAATGGCGTCTTAAATGGTGCACTGGATGAAGTACGTATTTGGAGCGTAGCACTTACACAGGCTCAAATACAGGCACGTCAGAATATCCGTTTGGACGGAAACGAAACAAACCTTGTTCGGTATTACACCTTCGATCACGGTAAGCCGGGACTTGATAATACTGCAATGAATATTGTGAAAGATAAAACCTCAAACAATGCACATGGTACACTAATGGGATTTGCACTTACAGGTTCTACTTCCAATTGGGCTGCTGGCAGGACATATCCTCTTTTATATACGGACGTAGATGGTGATAGTTATGGAGGAACATCGGTATGGAGCTGCGGATCGATGACAGGATTTGTACAGAACAATGTGGATTGCAATGATGGTAATGCCAGCATCAATCCTTATGCAAGTGAAGTGTGCAGTAACAGTATAGATGATGATTGCGATGGGAATTCAGATCTATTGATTAATAAAGCACTCCATTTTGATGGAGATGATGACCAGGTAATTACTTCTCCAAATTTTCTTCGTCCAGGTGAAATGACTTTTGAGGCATGGATAAAAACCGGCACCAGTGACAGGCATATCGCATCCTGGAAAGGCGCTGCAAATGGACATACAGTGGAAATCTACATTTCAGGTTCAAATTATTTGCTATACGGTGAATGGGATGGTAACGCATGGGAACCATATCATAACGGTCCTGTGATCACGGATAACCAATGGCACCATGTTGCAGTCGTCAGAAGTGTTTCGGGAGGTAATGTAAAAACATACATAGACGGAATTCTTTCGGTGAATTCCACTATCTCAAGAAATCCTGTTGCAGATGTATTTGTGCTGGGAAATCTTTCGGGTAATAATTTCCAGGGATCTATGGATGAAGTAAGAGTTTGGAATACAACTCTCACTCAGTCCCAAATTCAATCACGAATGAATCGTAGGCTTGATGGAAATGAACCTAACCTGATCAGATATTACAACTTCGATCACGGTAAGCCTGGATTGGCTAACCCTTATTTGACCATTTTAAAAGATAAAACTTCTAATAGTGCAAATGGCACTCTGAGCGGTTTCGCATTGACCGGAGCTACATCAAACTGGACTACATCATTTTCTTATCCGGCATTATACGCGGATGCAGACGGTGATGGCTTCGGAGGAAATACGACATGGACCTGTGGTACGATGGCAGGTTATAAGACTAATAATTTAGATTGCAATGATGCTAACAGTGCGATTAGTCCAAATGCAGCAGATATATGTGGTAATGCCACAGATGAAAATTGCAATGGTGTAAATGACGAAAATACACTCGCATTGAATCTCGATGGTGTAAATGACAATGTGAGCTTCGGAAATAGCCTGGGTAATTTTGGATCAGGAGATTTCACTATTGAATCACGTATCAAAACCACTGTAAGTGGAAGGTACATTTTGTCAAAACGTCCTGTATGCGGTTTAGAGAATTTATGGAATATACAAATCAACGGCTCAGGAAAGCTGGTGTTAGAAATGTATGAAAACAGTTCAAATACTACTAACGGAGGAGCGGTATCATCAGCAACATCCATTAATGATGGCAACTGGCATCAATTTGCAATCACAAGAAAAACAGGGGCAATAAAAATCTATATAGATGGCGTAATTGATGGATCAGGAACACTGATCACAAACATCAACAATGCAGTAAATCTCAATTTAGGATCTAACCCATGTGGTAATCCTTATGGGGGTGCAATAGACGAATTGCGAATTTGGAATGTAGCTCGAACTGCAGATGAAATAAATGATTTCAAAAACGCCTCTATACCTGCTACAGTCGCAGGATTGATTGCATATTATGATTTCAATCATCCAACTGCTATCGGTAGCGGAACAAATACAGGTCTGACATTACTCGACGATAGAACTGCAAGCAATTATGATGGGACTCTCACTGGTTTTGCTCTTACTGGTGCAACAAGCAACTGGATTGGTAATCCGGGCACAACGCTTACATGGTATGCAGACGTCGATGGTGATACATATGGCAATCCTGCAAGCTCAGTGAACAGATGTTACCAACCTGCAGGTTATGTATCCAATTCAAACGATTGCGATGATACTAAGGCCGGTGTACATCCAGGTGCAACCGAATCATGCGCCAATAATTATGATGACAATTGTGATGGTACGATCAACGAGCTATGTCCCGATTTAGATTTAGATGGATATACTGCCGAGCAAGGTGATTGTAACGACAACAACAACGCAATTCACCCCGGAGCTCCAGAGCTCTGCAATGGTATCGATGATGATTGCGATATGCTGATTGATGAAGGAGTACTGATCACTTACTATCGCGATATGGACAATGATACATACGGAAATCTGAATGTAACTATACTTGCTTGTTCACCTCCTTCAGGTTATGTAGCTAATTCCACAGATTGCAATGATAATAATGTAAACATACATCCCGGAGCAACAGAACTATGCAATGACATAGATGATGATTGTGATGGTTCAGTAGACGAAGGTATTCCTACCAATACATACTACCAGGATGCGGATGCAGACGGATATGGCAATGCGAACGTGACAATTCAAAAATGCAATCAACCATCTGGGTATGTTACTAACAACACAGATTGCCAGGATCATAATGCGGCTATACATCCGCTTGCAACAGAGGGACTGAATGGCATCGACGACGATTGTGATGGAACGGTTGATGAAGGAGCTACCGGTATTCCGGTTACCGGGATTACCCAGCCTTGCTTTGCTTTCATTGAAGATTCGATAAAGCGCTTCATGACGCACTATGACATTCCTGCCATGAATGTGGTTTTCGGCAAAAATGAAAAACTATATTACAAACGCGCATTTGGATATGCAGACCTGGCCAATACACAGCCTTCTGAACCGTACAACAAAGGTCGTATCGCTTCAGTCTCCAAGCCAGTCACCATGCTGGGTATTTTAAAATTGATACAGGAGGGACATCTGCATTTCAGCGATAAAGTATTTGGTCCTGGTAGTATTCTCGGTGATGATCCATATTACGGCGGCTATACAGACATGCGTATCAACGATATTACAGTACAGCATCTTTTTGATCATACTGCAGGGTTTGATAGAGAATTTATGGATTGTTTTCCTTCTCCTGCTGATCCTTATGACTGGTCCTACAATGGGTGCGATCCGATTGCCGTACCTCTTACCGTGACAAAAATTTTAAATGAGCCCAATCCGGTTTCTAAAAAAGCATTGATCAAATTCCTGCTGTTAGAAGGATTGAAACATGATCCTGGTACTTTCTATTCTTATTCAAATATTGGGTACCTGATCCTTGGAAGAATCATAACAGAAGTGTCGGGTGTAGAATATGAAACCTACCTGCGTGAATCCATCATGCATCAGGTTGGGGTTTGTGACATGGCAGTAGGAGGTAATTATTTGTCAGAAAAGCAGGAAAGAGAATTCGAATATCGTGGCCAGGGTACTCAGCTCGACATCGATGGCTCCGGACATTTCATCCAGCAGGCTTATGGGGCCGGCAACATCAATGCGGGAGAAGCACATGGTGGTTGGATAGCAACTGCACGTGACCTTGCTGCATTATTTTCTGCATCAAATGGCTTATCCGGTCATCCTGATATATTGAATAGCACTGTTCTTCCTTATATGGCCCAGGCATTTGGTGGTGCATGGAATGCACACAACTCCTACTGGTACGGTGGAAACAGCGGGAATATATTCGCCTGGACACAACCCATCCGGAAGGATGGATTGCCAGGATTTGACAATGAATTTTTTGGCGGCATGGCAACCTGGGTTTTTGCAAATATGCCCGCATGTGCTTCCTATGATTTAATGCTGGCACCAATAGAAAACAGTGATGATTTTGTTTTCACCGGTCTGCAGGCAACTTCAGCAAATGTAGCGTGGACAGCAGGATCGGGTAACAAGCGTCTCGTCGTGGTTAAACAAGGTAGCCCTGTTGATGCATTTCCTTTAGACGGCCTCAACTATACTGCAAATGCTGCGTATAGTAGTGGTACTAATCTGGGGAATAATAATTTTGTGCTTTACGATGGTAGCGGGACAAATTTTACAGTTACGAACCTTACACCTGGAACCCGATACTATTTCAGGGTTTTTGAATACAATCAAAATGCTGCCACAGGTGACTATAGCCTTTACAAATTATGTGAATGTGGTACAGCAGTGATGTCAACCGGTATTGTGACGGGAAGTGTATCGGGTCCAATTTGCGCCGGCAATTCAACTACTGTTACTTTCACATCAACTGGTATAACATTTAATGCGGGTAATACATTTACTGCACAGCTCAGCAATGGCAGCGGAGATTTCAGTAGTCCTGTAAGTATTGGCACTATCAGTAGTACATCTGCAAACGGTTCTATATCATGTGCGATTCCTGCAAACACTCCGGAAGGTTCAGGTTATAGAATCAGAGTGGTAAGTTCTGATCCGGTGAGCACAGGTGTTGACAACGGTTCAAATATTGTCATCAATGAGCTTAAGACATGGTATGCAGATTCAGATGGAGATGGATTTGGTAAAACAACACCTACGCAACAATCGTGTACACAACCATCAGGTTATGTATTGAATAGTAATGACTGCAATGACAACAGTACTGCTATCAATCCTTTTGCAGTTGAATTATGTGGAACTGGTGTGGATGAAAATTGTGATGGACAGATTGACGCGTTTCCTAATGTTGCTCTCCAGTTTGATGGAGTAGATGATTACGTTTCAGCAGCTTCATTTCAGCGTCCTGCTACAATGACTGTAGAAGCATGGTTAAAAGTCAGCAACAATACTGCTTTTGACCAGGTCGTAGGCTGGTCGAACAATACAAATTATTATGCAAGGTGCTTTGTTCAAAATGGATCCCTCTGGTATACTGAATATAGTGGCCCCACGAATAATTATCAACAGCTGGGCTCATGGTTTATTGGTGACAACAACTGGCATCATGTGGCGCTCGTACGGAATGGAACAGGTTCAGGCAACGTTACAATTTATGTAGATGGTGTGCTGCGCCTTACAGGTACAGTTAATCAAACATTCACAACAGATGATTTCCGCATAGGTGCGTTCAAATGGCTTGGAAATGAAGCTGATTTCTTTGCCGGTTCGATGGATGAGCTTCGCATCTGGAATACCGCCCGGACTTTGACAGAGATCAATGCTAACATGAACGTTGACCTTTTTGGTAATGAAGTGGGCTTATTGCGCTATTGGGATTTCAACCAGGGTAATCCAGGTAATAACAACGCAGGTCTCATTTCTTTAAGAGATAAATCCCCAAATACTTCTCACGGTACATTGAAGAATTTTGCACTCACAGGTTCGGCTTCCAATTACATTTCAGGTAATGCATCGCAGCAAATCATCCGGGAAGGAACAGATGCAGACGGAGATGGATTCACATCATGCTTTGATTGCAATGATGGTAATGCAAATATCAATCCATATGCGGCTGAAGTGTGTGGCAATAGCATTGATGATGATTGTGATTCAAATACAGATCTGGAAGTAAACAAGGCACTTCATTTTGATGGTGTGAATGACAGGGTGAGTATTCCTGTTTCGCCGATCCTTTCTGTTTTCACAGCGGAAGCATGGATTAAAGTAACCTCAGGCAACACGTGGCGAAGGATCATTTCATGGGAAGGAACAAATTCTGCTTCCATAAATGTATCCGATGCAAATCTTTTAGGGTATCTCGAAAATGGAGGAGGAGTCCATGGCGGGCCTATTATTGGAGACAATCAATGGCATCATGTCGCTGTAGTGCGTAATGGCAACGGCTCAAATAATATCACCGCGTATGTTGATGGAAGTGTTGCATTGACTGCTACATTGAGTAATGTATTGACAACCTCCTTGCTCACTTTTGGTGCTGAGAGTAGCGGAGTTGCAGGAATAAATGGTTCACTGGATGAGATTCGAATCTGGAATGCTGCACTTACTCAGTCCCAGATACAATCACGAATGAATGTCAGATTGGATGGCAACGAAACAAATCTTTTGCGTTATTACACATTTGATCATGGCAAGCCAGGATTGGACAATGCGCCGATCACGATGTTGAAAGATAAAACATCCAATAGTGCGCATGGTGCATTAAATGGATTTTCACTCTCCGGTGCTACATCTAACTGGGTGACATCCTGGACCTACCCAACTCTTTATGCGGATAGCGATAGCGACGGTTATGGTAGCACGACAGCATGGACTTGCGGTACAATGACAGGATATAAATCCAACAATCTCGATTGCAATGATACTAATGCTGCTATTAAACCTGGAGCAACAGATGTATGTGGTAATGGCATTGATGAAAATTGCAATGGTGTAACTGATGAAAATACATTATCACTCAATTTGGATGGTTCGGACGATGCGGTTGATCTAGGTGCCACTCTTGGAAATTTCGGAACAAATAATTTTACAATCGAAATGCGTTTCAAAGGAACCGGGACGAATAAAGCTATTATTTCTAAACGATTGACGTGCGATTGCGCAAATTTCTGGAACCTGAAAATGGATGGAAACGGAAAGGCAATGTTTGAAATACTTGAAAATGGTTGTTCAAATGGTACTACCCTCTTTTCTACCACTTCGGTGAATGATGGAAATTGGCATCATGCAGCTATTTCACGCACCGGCACTACGGTCCGTCTGTATATAGATGGTGTATTGGAAACTACCGGCACTGCTGCAGCCAATATCAGCAATGCAGCAACTACACAACTTGGGAATGGGCCATGTGCAAGTGATAACCTTACGGGAGAGATTGATGAAGTGCGAATCTGGAATGTAGCTCGAAGCAGCTCTGATATCAATTCGTTTAAAAATGCAAGTCTGCCCGCTAATTTACCTGGTTTGGTAGCTAATTTTGATTTCAATAATCCAAATGCAATCGCCGGTGGTAACAATGCAGGACAAACAACGCTTGATGACCGGACTTCAAATAACAATGATGGTACGCTCAATAATTTTGCACTCAATGGCACGACAAGTAACTGGGTAGGAAATCCGGGGACAACGATGAATTGGTATGCAGATGCAGACGGTGACACGTATGGCAATCCGGCAATACTGATTGTTTCCTGTACGCAGCCGATGGGGTATGTCAATAATAACCTTGATTGCAACGATACAAATGCTAATATAAATCCGGGAGAAACTGAAATCCCGGGCAATGGAATAGATGATGACTGCGATGGAGCTGCAGATGAATCATCATCACTGACATGGGTGCTGCTCCCTAATGGATCCGTCAATGGGTCTTGTACGAGTTCAACAGATTGCTGCACCCAAACTTTTTGTTATGGTCTTAAGTTTACGCCGGGATCAACAGGTATCCTGACGACGTATACAACCGGGTTTTTTATTGATTGTATTCCTGCGGGATCCCCGATTAACTCCAATGTATCCTGCGTCATGAATGATATCAGCAACCAGATCAATGGTTGTGTGGCGAATGGCCATGTACTTTTCAATAGTTCAGGAAACAGCGGAACGTTGAATGTGGTGGCCGGTGTGCCGGTTATTCTGCACAAGCTTTGCCTGACCATACCCAATGGTGTTTCTTTGAATATCACCAAGGATCCGATTACAAATCTTACGTTCAGTATTGATGGCGTTGAAATGTTTGTGACTGAGCTTCCGGTGTTCGCACCTGTGATAGCTAAAGGAAATCTTCCACCGGTCCTGTCAGCCGGAACTATCAGTGCGTGTTATCCATCTGTAGGTGCTGCCCAGATAGCAGCTATGGCTGCTACGACTGCAACGGATGATTGTCCCGGATCGATTTCAATGGTGGCTGTTACATCAGGTACATGTTCCGCTGTTGTCACGGTGACAGCGATGGATGTATGCGGGTTGACGTCTAGTGTAATGTATAATACAAGGATCGACAATACGGCACCGGTCATCACGAGTGGTACGATAGCTGCATGTTATTCTTCAGTGGAGGCAGCTGAGGCTGCGGCGCTTGCGGCGACTAGCGGAGAAGATAATTGTCCCGGGCCTGTTACGGAGATGGTGAGTACAACGGGTACTTGTAGTGCTGTGGTGACGGTGACGGAGAGTGATGGATGTGGGAATGTGTCGACGAAAGTGTATAATACAACCATTTATACTACACCTCCATCACAGTTTGGAGGACCAGTTTCGATATCGGGCAACGTACAATGTTTCTCAAATGCTGTTCCCCCGACCTTGCCTGTGTTTCATGATCAATGTGGTAATGTAGTTGATCCAACAACTGGTTCACCGGTTATAACAGGAACAGCGACATCAAATTCAGATTGTGGAGGAACAGTCATCTATACATACACATATACAGATTGTGCTGGTTTGAGTACAAACTGGGTTTACACCTATACATTACTTCATACTACTGCACCTGCACAAGTTGGCGGTCCAGTATCTAATAGCAGCACAGTACAATGTGCTTCGGGCATCCTGGCACCAGCTACACTTCCTGTAGTGAAAGATGTGTGTGGAAATACACTTTCACCGACAGGTGCACCTGCAGTAGGTGGAACATATTCAACATGCGAAGGCACGAAAACATACACATACAGTTATGAGGATTGTTCGGGTCTGTCATATGCCTGGACGTACACATATACGATTGATCATACGACTGCTCCTGCAGAAGTTGGCGGACCTGTGGCTATAGCAAGCACAGTACAATGTGCATCATCAGCCACTGCGCCTGCGATACTTCCGGTAGTAAAAGATATATGCGGAGTTACACTTTCACCAACAGGTTCACCAGCAGTGGGTGGAACGTATGTTGATTGTGAAGGCACGAAAACATACACATACAGTTATGCAGATTGTTCAGGACTAACATTCACCTGGACATACACATATACGATTGATCATACAACAGCGCCTGCTGAAGTTGGGGGGCCGGTTGCTATAGCTAGTACAGTACAATGTGCGTCATCTGCAACTGCACCAGCGACACTTCCAGTAGTTAAAGATGTATGTGGAGTTACACTTTCACCGACAGGAGCTCCGGCAATAGGAGGAACTTACACGACCTGTGAAGGCACGAAAACATACACATACAGTTATGTAGATTGTTCAGGTCTTCCATACACATGGACGTACACTTATACAATCGATCATACGACAGCACCTGCTGAAGTTGGTGGACCTGTTTCCATATCGGGCACAGTGGAATGTGCATCAGCTGCAGTCGAACCTACGATGCTTCCGATGATAAAAGATGTTTGTGGAACAACGTTGACAGGGACATTAATCTCAACTGTGAATACTCCGAATCCTGTGATATGTGAAGGAACAAGAGCATACACCTACAGGTATACGGATTGTTCCGGGTTAACATTTGACTGGACATATACATACACTATCGATCATACGACAGCTCCAACCCAGGTTGGAGGACCTGTTTCCATAGCAAGTACTGTACAATGTGCATCTTCTGCTTCTGCTCCAGCGACACTGCCAATTGTGAAAGATGTGTGCGGCACTACTCTGACCGGAACATTATTATCCACTGTGAATACTCCGAACCCTGTGACATGCGAAGGCACAAGAGTGTACACATACAGATTTACAGATTGTTCTGGTTTGACATTTGACTGGACATATACATACACGATTGATCATACAACAGCTCCTACGGAAGTTGGTGGACCTGTTCAAATAGCAAGCACGGTACAATGTGCATCTTCAGTTACTGAACCTACTACACTTCCAGTAGTGAAAGATGTATGCGGAGTTACGCTTTCTCCGGTTGGTTCACCTACAATCGGTGGAAATTATACAACCTGTGAAGGCACGATAACGTACACGTACAATTATGTTGATTGTTCAGGGCTTACATATGCATGGACGTATACATACACAATTGATCATACAACAGCTCCGACACAAGTTGGTGGACCGGTTGCAACATCAAGTACTGTACAATGTGCATCATCAGCCACTGCGCCTGCGATACTTCCGGTAGTAAAAGATATATGCGGAGTTACACTTTCACCAACAGGTTCACCAGCAGTGGGCGGAACATATGTTGATTGTGAAGGCACGAAAACATACACATACAGTTATGCAGATTGTTCAGGACTACCATTCACCTGGACATACACATATACGATTGATCATACAACAGCTCCTGCAGAAGTTGGCGGACCTGTTGCGATCACTAGTACAGTACAATGTGCTTCTTCAGCAACAACACCAGCGACACTTCCGGTAGTAAAAGATGTGTGTGGTGTTACACTTTCACCAACAGGAGCTCCGGCAATAGGAGGTACTTACACGACCTGTGAAGGCACGAAAACATACACCTACAGCTATGTGGATTGTTCAGATCTTACATACACATGGACGTACACCTATACAATCGATCATACGACAGCACCTGCTGAAGTTGGTGGACCTGTTTCCGTATCGAGTACGGTGGAATGTGCATCAGCCGCAGTCGAACCTACAACACTTCCGGTGATAAAAGATATTTGTGGCACTACCTTGACAGGGACATTATTCTCAACTGTGAATACTCCGAACCCTGTCATATGTGAAGGAACAAGAGCATACACCTACAGGTATACGGATTGTTCCGGGTTAACATTTGACTGGACATATACATACACTATCGATCATATGACAGCTCCTTCACAAATTGGAGGACCTGTTTCAATGGCAAGTACTGTACAATGTGCATCCTCCGCTACCGCTCCAACGACACTGCCAGTGGTGAAAGATGTGTGTGGTACAACATTGACCGGAACATTGTTCTCAACAGTCAATACACCGGACCCTATCATTTGCGAAGGCACAAAAGCATACACATACAGATTTGTGGATTGTTCCGGGTTAACATTTGACTGGACCTATACATACACAATCGATCACACCACCGCACCCGCAGAATCTGGCGACCCCGTATCAAACGCCGTCACAGTGCAATGCGCTTTAGGCATTACAGCACCTGCAATATTACCAGTAGTAAAAGATGTATGCGGAACTATATTGTCACCAACAGGTGCTCCAACAACAGGTGGATCCTACTCGACTTGTGAAGGAACGATAACATATACTTATAACTATGTTGACTGCGCAGGTTTGACTTTTGCATGGACGTTTACCTACACGATAGATCACACCACAGCTCCTGCACAAGTCGGCGGCCCGGTCCCCTCCTCATCTACAGTATCATGCCCGGCTGCAGCTACAGCGCCTTCTGTCCTTCCGGTCGTAAAAGATGTGTGCGGAATGACACTATCACCAATTGGCTCTCCAGCAGTCGGCGGAACGTACATGACATGCGAAGGCACGATCACTTACACGTACAACTATGTTGATTGCTCCGGACTTCCATTCGCATGGACATACACGTACACGATCGAGCGAAATGATTTCACTGTACCTGCTGCCGGTGCACAAACAGTCACATGCACAGAAGAAATCAATTTGAATATTATCACCTTGCCTACCGTCATGGACAATTGTGGTATGACATTAATGCCTACAGGTCCTTCAGGTCCGGTCAATAGTTCAAATCCATTAGCATGCGGAGGAACCGTGACATATACATGGACCTACACAGACTGTGAAGGAAATACTCATCCGTGGAATTTTGTGTACACGATCAATTGTCAACCGGTTACACTTAAGGTTTTCCTTGAAGGTCCGTATGATCCGGGTACAAACATGTTACATCCTACATTCAATCTCAACCATGTGCTTCCTGGCCAGGATAAATTATTATCACCCAGCATGTCTGTCCGGTTGTTGGCACCATTCACACCATTTGGCCAACCATATAATATCGCACCATGGAATTATACGGGCAACAGCGGAGCCATGTACGGTGATCCGACAACGCCGAATGCTCCTTCGAATGTAGTCACGTATCCTGCAGATGTAGTCGATTGGGTATTGGTGACCGTGCGTCGCAATGGTATTCTGCCTGCGCACAATCTCTGGTCATGTGCAGGATGGGTACATACCGATGGTCATGTGTCCTTCCCGGATCCTTGTGGAGGACTTGTATTTACACCTGGTGATTCGTATTATATTCTTGTACAGCACAGGACTCACCTCGGTGTATTGTCACCTCTGGCAGCAACAACATCTTGTGGAGGCCTGGTCATCAATTCAGATTTCACTTTAGCTGATTCATATGCACCTATTTTCCGGTATGGACAGAAAGAAGTAGAAACTGGTGTATGGGCCATGCATGCAGGAAATGGAGAACAGGCATCCTCCATAGCAGCGATCAGCTCACTCGATCGCACGACATGGCGCGTTTTCCAGAATACCTATGGATACTCTATCGGTGATTACAATATGAGCGTATTTACAGAATCTGCCGGTGACGAAAATATGTGGAAATCAAATCAGAATAAAACATCAGGAATTATATTCTACTAGTCAGTAGTGAGTAGTGAAGCGTGAGACGTGAGTTTTTGTTTGCGTTAGTTTGCGACAATGAGTGAAAGTGAAAGTAAGTAGTGAAAATTTCTATGTGTTTTTCTATGTGAACTATGTGTCTATGTGGTTCAAAAAATGGTTAAAGGGTTAATCGGTTAAACGAGAACCTTTGACAAAATGTAAAATGAATTAAATAAAATAATAATAATGAAAACAATACGCCGTCTGCATCCACCACAACTGCTTCCATTCATTCTGCTGCTGCTATTGCCTGCGTTCAATCACGCGCAAAGTATGCGATGGATACCTGCGCCTGCTGATTCGGGATATGGGACATGTCCTGCATTGAGAGGTTTAAAAGCACAAACATTCAGTTACGTATTGGAATATACACCTGCTGTCTCTGGTGTGTTGACGAGTTATACAACCGGGTTTTTGGTTTCATGCACTACCGCCGGTTCGGCAGTGGCTAAAAATCAATCGAAGGTCATGACTTCGAAATGTCGTGAGATCAGCGGATGCAATACGATGGGTGCTGTCCTCATGAATAGTTCTGGAAATTCAGGAAATGCAGTGAGCAATACGATAGTTGCCGGCGTTCCTGTGATCCTTCACCATGTATGTCTTTCGATTCCTGACGGCGAAGCAGTGACAATACAGGAGGAAGAAGTTACAAATCTTACTACCAGCATTGAGGTGGGGAATGATGATCCGGTCACTGAGTTTCCTTCGTATGAACCGGTCACCATTGGCAAGCGCCGATATGAACTGGACAGGCCGGTATTGTTGCTTGACTTCAAAGGGATTCCGGCGGGTGATTTGATTTCTCAATTGGACTGGTCAACATCGCTTGTGATCAACAATACCCATTTTACAATCGAACGGTCTACTGATGGAAAAACATTTTCTTCCATCGGCACGATTGAAACAGGGGAGAAGACAGGGTCGATCACGAGTTACCAGTTTTTTGATAAGCAAGCTGTGGAAGGAAATAACTATTACAGGCTAATGCAGATCAATCCGCAAGGAGAACCTGAGTTTTCTCCGGTCCGTATGGTCAATTTTGCGCCTAAATATTTTAAAGTTTCCTGCACCCCCAATCCTGCAGATGATTATCTGCTGGTAGATATCCAAAGTCCTGTTGCGATAAAAAGCATCACTC